>Ga0207710_10000001_pt1:0-792500 | contig 1797433 bp, 1509 predicted proteins | sample KBSS24metaG_FD_184400 | JGI IMG/M metagenome (GOLD analysis project Ga0207710, IMG submission 184400) | Switchgrass rhizosphere microbial communities from Kellogg Biological Station, Michigan, USA - KBS S2-4 metaG (SPAdes) (version 2) | ecosystem: Host-associated > Plants > Roots >...
GTTTCTGGACTCCGTTGTTGCCGTGGTTAGCAGTCTCTTGTTTGCACGGTTGCTCGCAATGTTACTGCCGCCATTGGTTGACTCGTTCCGGCAAGCCGGCCATTGGCACATGAAAACTCGTTCCTAATACGATGCGGCCCAACAAATCGTTGGACCGGAGCCACGGGAAGCGCCTTTCGCATCAAGCTTGATCTGACTAAGCTGCTCGGTAGCGCCGTGGCCCGGTCAACTCAACCGTTGGGCAGACGAGGAGAGGTAGAGTGGCAGTGCATCCAGTGCAGGCGAGTCCCGCTGTGGCTGAGCAAGCCTTCACTTTTCTGCTCGCACGCGGGTTCACCTTGCACGAGCGCTGGGTCACGGGTGGCGAGTCCTTTCGCGACGGGTGGCGTCTGACCTACGCCGGCCGGAGCATTCAGGTGGTCGTGCAGTACATGGACGTCCAGTTCGAGGTTCATTTCGTACGCAGCGATCTCGATGTCAGCTACCTCGAGTTGGACCGTGACCTCTTCGGCCGACGAAGCGGGTTCCACGGTGACATGTTTCCCCCTGACAAGCTCGAGGCAGCCATCCGAAAGATCGCTAAGGACATTCAGGAGAACTACTCAGGAACGCTTTTGGGGGACGAGCTCGAATGGCAGAAGATCGAGAGACTCAAGGCGACGCCCCCGAAGCCGCACCGGCTTCCGTGAACGCTGCCCAACAAATCGTTGGACGCGAGCGGCGGGAGCGTGAACTGCAAGGATGAAGGATGAAGGCGGAAGGATGAATTAACGCGCCGCCGCGTCAACTCAACCGTTCGGCGGTTTCTCTTTCAGGAAATGATTCCTCTGCCAAACACGCGAGTGGCTTGTCTGGTAATCACATTGCTGTTCGTTGCGGGATGTCACTCCAAGCGATCTGCCAGCCAGGACCAACAGGCGCCATTAACGCCAGTCGCCCAAGAAATTGAGCGCCGTGGATATCACGCTAAAGAAAGTCATATTGTTGCGCCGACGCCTTGGGACATTTCAACGTTCCGAATGCGCCGCAAACAAATATCTTCATTTCGTGCGGACCAACCGCAACGCGGCTCACGCGATTATTATTGCCGCTTCAAACTCTTCGAAGAACTCTATGACTCGGCGGACGACGCGCGAAACCGTTTGGCCAACCTGCATCTGCCATCACCAGATACTCCTGAAGACAACGAATACGCTCGCGTAATGCGACTTGGATTTCGAGTGGGTACGACAGTCTATTTTTTGCAAACGGACGCCATAATCTTTTGGGATGAAGTTCAACGTTTCGGGAAGGAACTCTCCAGTGCCACACCGGGCGCGGAACTAACCCGCGTTATAATCGACGCACCGCCGAACAACTCGTTGGATCGGAGCGGCGGGAGCGTGTTTCGCATCAAACTTGGTGCGGCGCAGGTTGGGTGAAATCGCGCCGCCCGGTCAACTCAGACGTTGGGCAGCTTTCCGCATATCGCATGAAGATATCTTTTACAATTATTTTGTTGACACTCTGCGCAGCGCCTTCGTTCGCTCAAGTTCTTCTCCTTAACCAACCGCCTCGGGCCTTCGGTCCCATCAAGAGCATCACGGACAAGAATCGGTCTGTTACCTTCAGTCGCGACAAGACCCGAATCGATGAACGCCTTTCAAATGGTCGGACCATCGTTTGGATCTTCACTGCGCAAGGAAGGCTATTGACCTCAGAAATGTTCGAAAAGAACGGTCGTCCAACCGGAACGAAGTCCGATTACAAGTACGATTCGGCAGGGCTCCTCCGCAGCATCGTCAGATTCCGTTTGGGCTCATTAATCTCTACGGAGACCCTCAACTATCCAGAAGCACATCGCACGGAAATCACTCGAGTGTTCGAACCCAATCATTCTTCTGACATCGAAATCCACGAATACGACGACAGCGGCAATATTACAAAGGCGACCCTCCAAGAATCCGCTGGCACGTTAACTGAATTCTACAAATATGACGATAAAGGAAATCCAACGGAGTTTATTGCGGCTAATGGCACAAAGGTCATAGTCAAGGAAACGTATCAGTATGAATTCGATACCTCTGGCAACTGGACGAAAAAGAAAGTCACAACTTCACGGGCTTCCGAACCGACGCCACTGAAATCGACCATCGAACGGAAGATTGTTTATTATTAGGCTGCCCAACAAATCGTTGGACCGGAGCCACGGGCAGCGAGTTTCGCATCAAGCGTGATCCGGCGAAGCCGCTCGGTAGCGCCGTGGCCCGGTCAACTCAACCGTTGGGCGGAACATTCTTTTCACTCACGTTGTCCAAAATACATGAAGCGAAGCGTCTCCCTCATTTGTCTCTTAGTCGCCATAGTTGCATGTTCGTCGCACAAGGCGCCCGTGCGCGAACCGGCGCCGTGCTGCACATCGACTTTTACCGTTCCCCCGAACAATCAGCCCTCCTCTTACTTTCCGACGGGCACATTTCTGCCTGACGAGATTCGTGAAAACGATTTGGTCGGTTGGTATTCGCGAAGCCTCTACGAAATGGCCGAACCTTCTTTCCAATCCATCATTGCGATGAACGTTGAATCGTACCGCTTTCTGTGGCTACGTTCATTTCATCCTGGCGTCTCCGTTCGCGTCTGGAAATGCTCGGTCGGCTACTGCCTAACGGCTAAACAGCTCGACAGCGTTGACCGTTACACTGACGGTAAGTTTGTCCCAACGGCAAAGCTTGCTGTGAACAATTCTCGTCCTCTTGCGACTAACGAATGGGACCAACTTCTAGACTTGCTGGACCGTGCGCAGTTTTGGGCTTTATCGGCGGTCGACAAGGGTCCGTTGGCAAACGACGGTGCGGCATGGGTATTCGAGGGCGCAAACGGATCGAAATATCATTTGGTCGATCGCCAATCGCCGCAAACCGGCGCTTATCGCGATGCTTGCCTCTATCTTCTCAAATTGTCTGAACTCAAGGTTGACGCTTCGAAGGGTGAGCTGTATTAATGCGGAGGTTCCGCCCAACAAATCGTTGGACGCGAGCGGCGGGAGCGTGTTTCTCATCATGACTGATCCGGCGATGCTTGACTGAATTCGCGCCGCCGCGTCAACTCAGACGTTATGCACTCCTTCTAATGAAAGCTGTCGCATTTATTACGCTTGTTGGATTGTCATTCTGCATTTGGTGCGACGTTGTGCGGGCACAGGAACGGTGGCGAACCTCTAGGTCACCCGACCGGAGCTTTACCGTCGAAGCTCCTGCACCCTTGCGAGAAGTTGCCTCGTTTGACGGCGAACATGGCGCCAATCTTTCTCCTGACCAAAAATACGCGTGGGCTACTTGTTACGCTGTAATTGAACCTGGCCGAGAGGACGTTCGGTTTGGAGTCAATGTTGTTAATGGTCGTCTGAAGGATATGCGTTCACAACCGCGAGCGGAACTTCTATGGTACCTAAGTGCGGTCTTAATTGGCGATGACGACGACCCCGACCCGAAGATTCAGAAGCGCATTACGGTCAGCGGCCTTCGAGGCAAGGAATATTTTCACATTCGCGACGAGAACGCCGGCGGGGGCACCCAATTCCCTCTGTACACACGCGGCAGAATCTTCGATCGCGGCAACCGCATCTACGTCGTAACCTTTATCGGTCATAACCAAAAGGACTTGACATCCGCTGACGCTCAACGTTTCCTTAACTCGTTTCGATTAGTGAAGCATCGCACGCGTGCTCGACAACAGCGTGCATAACGTCGAACGGGTGTGGAAGGGAAACGTCTTAAAGACTGCGCTTGTTTACACGGGTGCGACCGCTGATCTTTATCCGTTCGAAAACTTATGCGCTCCTCAGTTTCGTGTCGGGCAACACTACATTGTGTTTGCGTTGGGGCAGGACAAACTCCAAACGGATATTTGTACCGGGACTGTCGCTGCTCGTTACGCGCGCAATGTCGCGAAACAGCTAGGGCGCTCGCAGTTACCCATGCGGTTGCGTTAATGACTTGTTTCTTGCAAACGCCACCGAACAAATCGTTGGACGCGAGCGGCGGGAGCGTGTTTCGTAACTTGATTCATCCGGCGATGCTTGATTGAATTCGCGCCGCCGCGTCAACTCTGCCGTTGGGTTGCTCACACCGAGTGAGTTCGGGGTGTAACAAATCCGAAACTTTTCGATTCTTGTTATCACTAACGGTTAAGTTATCCGTCACAGAATCAAGTGGCATAGTGTTCATCTTGATAGAAATAAGCTTTACGTCTGCAAGCCCTAGGGAGGATTTCTTTTTATGAAACGCGGATTCAAATCGAGTGCCGCGGCCGTCTCCGTAATGCTCGCGGTCGTTCTAGTCGTCTCGAGCGGCTATGGTCAGAACCCTTCGACTCTCCCGGCACCCAAGCCCACCGCTCAGTCGCAAACATCTGAAAGCAACGACCCTGTGATTCAGAAGATTTGGGTGGAAGGGAGAGATAAATCTCAGCTTTACTCCTTCGCTCAAGAACTGCTTGACTCAATCGGTCCTCGACTGACTGGCTCCACCGAGCAGAAGCTGGCGAACGACTGGGCCGTGGCCCTGTACCGCAAGTGGGGCATTCCAGTGCGCGCCGAGCAATACGGAACCTGGATGGGATGGCGCAGGGGAATTACCCACATTGATCTCATAGAGCCGAGGGTTCGTTCACTTGAAGGAATGCTCTCGACATGGAGCCGGGGAACGAAGGGGACAGTCGAAGGACCGGTCGTACTCTTCCCAAAGGTGCAGACTGCGGCCGAGTTTGAGGCGTCGCTGCTGCAGATCCGGGGTAAGTTCGTGCTCTTCTCGTTCCCCTGGCCGACCTGCCGGCCCGATGCGACCTGGAAGGAGTTTGCGACGCCGGAATCTTTTATGCGGATGCAGAAGGAGCGCACCGAAGCATTCGAGGCGTGGTACACCGGTCGGGTGCGCAAATCGGGCCTGAGAGGACGAGCTCTGGTTCGGCGTCTCGAAGAGGCAGGCGCGCTGGGGATTGTGACGGTACTCGTGCCGCCGCCGGGGCCTCAGGGGTGGGGTGTGAGCAAGATCAGCACTACGATCGCCGAAAAGATTCCGGAGCTGGGTCTCAGTTGTGAAGACTATGGGCTTGTCTTCCGTCTGGCGGAAAACAACCAAGGTCCAATTCTTCGCGTAAACGCCGACGCGGAGTTCACAGGGGAGGTTCCGGTCTCTAACGTGATCGCTGAACTACGCGGTAAGGAGAAGCCAAACGAGTATGTAGTGTTATCCGGACATTTCGATTCGTGGGATCCCGCTTCCGGCGCCACAGACAACGGCTCGGCCACGGTCATGATGATGGAAGCGATGCGAATCCTTAAAGCAGCTTATCCAAACCCGAAGCGCACGATCATTGCCGCTCATTGGAGCGGCGAGGAGCAGGGGTTCAACGGTTCGCGAGCGTTTGTAATTGACCACCCGGAGATAGTCAATGGCGTGCAAGCGATCTTTGATCAAGACAACGGCACCGGCAGGGTTATGAAGATATCGATGGAGGGGTTTATTGGCAGCGATGCATTTTTGCGCCGATGGCTTTCGAAGATGCCCAATGAGATCACCCGGCCCATAGGTCTAGCGAGTCCAGGGACACCGTCCCAAGGAATTGATGCTGCGTCATTCACCTGCCATGGTGCCCCAGCATTCAGTCTCGGCTCAGTCGAGTGGGATTACAAGGCCTACACATGGCATACGAACCGTGACACCTTCGACAAGCTGGTTTTCGACGACCTGAAGAACAATGCGATGCTGGTTGCGATGCTGGCATACCTGGCCTCCGAGGATCCGGAGCGCGTCCCGCGAGAGCCACGAGTCACGGCAACGGATGCGAAGACAGGTCAGCCGACCGCTTGGCCAGCGTGTAAGTCACCGGCACGGAGTTCGGCGGGGTACGAGCAGTGAATTTATGGATTGCAGAAGATCGATCTAGTGGCGCGCCTAACACCGCGTGGAGCAGTTCCGGCTAACACGCAACCCAACAAATCGTTGGACGCGAGCGGCGGGAGCGTGTTTCGCAACTTGCTTGGTGCGGCGAAGGTTGATTTGAATCGCGCCGCCGCGTCAACTCAAACGTTGGGCATCGCTATTCACAGGAGAAACATCATGGAAAAGCGTCATGCGTTGATTGCCTGTGGCAAGAAAATCATGAACTGGAAAGACCGGCAGTTGTCTGATGCATTCATTAACAGACACGGATCCCCAAGCCCGTTACCAAAAACACTCGCTCCGGGAATCCATTTCAGGGTTCTGGAACTAAACCATGAAAACGAAGTGATCGTTGTTCGTGTTGGTGATGTCGTTCTGCACGACGCGGTGCTACTCGACTGGGATCAGTGGCAACCAAACGACCGCAAGTTTGCCCCGAATGGCAAGCGTATCGGGGAGACGCTCGCTTCGCGAATCCTTGAAGAAGCAATTAGAATTAATCCCGAACAGTCCGCCGAACTCTCTGGCTACCGCGAACAAATCCGTGCTTGAATGTTCTGATTGCGATGCCCAACAAATCGTTGGACGCGAGCGGCGGTTGCGTGTTTCGCATCATGACTGGTGCGGCGATGCTTGAATGAAATCGCGCCGCCGCGTCAACTCAACCGTTATCCCGCTTCGCTGATACCATCTCCTTGTTGAACAAAGGGTTGACTTTGCCATAGCTAAGCAATACAAGTAGCTTACCTGACTAGCTTCCCTTTTCGTTACGCTAAAGAAGAAGTGACCGCCAGGAGTGAACAGGGGCAGTCTTTAGTACCTCTTTGTGGGGTACTGCTTCTACAACACCCATCAATGATGTCCCCTTACGATATAGGACATCAGAGGAGAATAAAATGGCTACTTTCAAAGTTGGTACGGGAAATACCACCTCCGGTTCAACTGCATGGCAGGTATATAATCCTGCTGCTCTTTACGTGGACGTTGACACTAGTGCTGCTAAGTTTAGTAGCACTCCTGTTTACGTAGCATCAATTGGGGGCAACGGCGCTCAGTGGCAAGTCGCTGGCGTCAATGCGATCTACTTTCCCACAGCAACAGGTTTTCGTGTCTATATCCGATGGTTGGAGGATGGTTCCCCTCTCACTCCAGCTACAGCCAATGGCTTTGGATGGTTCATAAATTGGATTGGCGTAGGCTCTTAAATCGATCGAACTGTAAAGCAACAGGCCGCATCCTCGCTGCGGCCTAACAACTCATTCAACCCAACGCCTCGATGGCGTTCTTTTCATGCTCTTGCCTTGCGTTCGCTCGGCGCGGGTTAATTCGGGCCTTATACCGTCGCCGCTTTTGAAAACTGCGAAACGGGCTCGGCCTTGGCGTTGACGCCCGGTCGATGAGATTGTCGCCATCGCGCGCGACGATGTGGCGGCTCGTTGAAATGAACTGATGTGGGTCGCGCTCTCTGCACCGACGTTGAATGGTTCGGCGCGTTCCACTCGGGCGCGGCATAACAAATCGTTGGACCGGAGCCACGGGAATCCCGACGCGTCGGGAATCAAGTGTGATCCGGCTAAGCTGCTCGGAGCGCCGTGGCCCGGTCAACTCCGCCGTTCGACCGCTCTCGTTAACTCAGACTCTCGTAGCTATGCGGAAACGGAAACTCACGCTCGTCGCCAAAATCCCAAATCACGTCGCTGACGGCGTCACTTGGAAGCGTGGCATTTACGAAGCGGTTACAGAAGCTCAACGTCGCGCTGGCGTTCATTACTCCGACTCCGACAAACTCGACGTGGAAGTTCGCTTTCACTTGACTGGCCACAAACTCACGAAGCTCGACCTCGACAATCGACTCAAAGCTGTCGGTGACGCGTTGCAAGGTTTCATTAATGACAAGGGCAGACTAGACGGCGGTAGCAAACGCAAACCAATTATTCCGAACGACAACCAAATCTATCGGCTCGTTGCAGAGAAGCGCTTGCCATCGAAACATGACCTTGACGCGCCGAGCACTATTACCATCCGGCGCTATACGGGCGACGCGCGCACTGTTGCGGACCCCCGCGAAACGCGTAAACTTGCGACGGCGCGGTCGAACAAATCGTTGGACCGGAGCGGCGGTAGCGTGTTTCGCATCAAGCGTGGTGCGGCGAAGGTTGAATGAAATCGCGCCGCCCGGTCAACTCCGCCGTTGGGTTGCTTCTTATGATCCGATTCGCACTGTTATCGAGCCTCCTAGGTTTGGCCTTCTTGGCTGGTACTGTCACCGCGCAAGAGCAGGCACAGTTTTCCAGCCGGTATGTGCGACCTTTTTCATACGGCGGTCTATTCTACGTTCGTCGCGGTGACGGAGTCGTCATGGATGCGCAGGCTGCATTTGACCCGCGTGCTTTGGTCCTTTCGTACAACGACAAACCGATCGACCAGAAACCAAATGACCCAGACGCGCCAACTTACCCAGGATTTTACTTGTCTTACTCGGCCCGCTTTGATTTTGAGCACGTGGAAGTAATTGGCAAAAAGGGTCACTTTTAGAACTCGTACTATCGCGGGTGTTCGCTATCGATTCTCAGGCTCAATGGGTATGGAACAGGTAGCTGGGATGGATGCTTCTGTGCGTGCTCCATTTATCAAAGGCGTACTGAGACGCTTCAAAGACGGTAAACTTGTCTCTGAGGAATCGATCAAATTTGTTCACGCGGTGGTGGCCTAGATGCGGGCGCAACCCAACAAATCGTTGGACCGCAGCCACGGGAAGCGACTTTCGCATCAAGCTTGATCCGGCTAAGCTGCTCGGTAGCGCCGTGGCCCGGTCAACTCCACCGTTATGCCGCATCGTTTCTCATGATTCGCTTCTTCTTAATCGCTATTGTTATCTTGGCTTCGGCCGTCGCCGCGGCCTCACAATCAGACACTGTTTCAGCTGATGAATACGCAGTTTATTCGGCCTTAATCAACGCCAAGTACATCAAGTCTTGGACGGAACTCGCGGTGATCCAAACGCGCACTCATTTCGACCTGATGGGCCGTGACGCCCCCAAGGAATTCGCGGATAGCCTTACGGCTAAGAACTTAAACACGTACACCTTGGAACGTCGCTTCGATATTCGCGTGAAATACGTGCTTCTCGACGAAAAGCAACTAGACGAACTCTTTCGTGCAGATCTTGAAAAAGGTTGGGACAACTATTGGAAACAATACCCGCATGCGACCGGCCTTCTAACATTCTCGCGGGTGGCATTCAATGCGAAAGGCGACGAAGCCCTTCTCAATGCCAGCGAAGTGTGCGGACCGTTGTGCGGGTACGGATATCTTTTTCGACTTAAGAAAGACAAAGGTGGTTGGAAATTTGTCGACGAACAATTTCTCTGGATATCCTGATGCGGCGAACAAATCGTTGGACGCGAGCGGCGGGAGCGTGAATCGCATCATGACTGGTCCGTCCCGATGTTATCGGGATTGAATGAAATCGCGCCGCCGCGTCAACTCCGACGTTGGGTGTCGTCCTTGACGGCGAAACGCATGAACATTCTCAACAAAACAGTTTGGCTTCGCGCTCTGGTCCTACTGACAGCTCTGGCTTTGACATCGAGTGCACAATCCACCAATTGGAAAGAAATCGCTACGCAAGATCAGGAATTCTCAATTCTGATACCTGGCCAACCCAAGATCTTCCTTGATGCTGAGTTGGACTTCGACGGTGGCGTCACACTGAAGAATCAACGCGTTTATGTCGTTTGCGGTGCGGGAATCGCCTTCATAGTGGAGTTATATGACGCTTCCAATCCTCGCCGAGACGTCAAAGGTTTACTCGACAATCGTAGCCTGATTCAGAAGTTCGACCGTGATATTTCTCTGAACGGATACAATGGAAAACAGTATCATCGAACTTCGAAAGATGTGTTTTCTAACATTCAGTATTACACGGGCAGGAAACGGATCTACGTCATTCAGGTTATCGCGCGCGATGCGAGTAACCCGGTTATCACACAATTTCTGTCCTCTTTGAAGCTTGGTGCAGGCGCCACTGGCAGCGTAGCGCCAATTGCCGTCGCACTGTTCCCGTCTACAATCCCTGATAGCCAAATCTACATGCCCGATCAAGTTGATCGCAGAGCGATTCCTGTATGGAAACCAGAGCCATCGTATTCACCGGAGGCGCTGGACAAAAATGTTACGGGAAATGTCCTGCTACAGGTGGTGATTACACCGACGGGGCAAGTAAGCGATGCAACGGTGCTGAAGGGATTGGGTCATGGTCTGAACGAGAAAGCTATCGAAGTAGCAAAGGCCACTTTGTTCATTCCTGCGGAAAAGAATGGACACCCGGTATCACAATACATAAAGGTCGAATACAATTTTGAGACTGGCCGCTAATGCTGACAAAACCGAACAAATCGTTGGACGCGAGCGGCGGGGGCGGGGCGGGTAAGAGCAAAGGGCAAAGCGCAAAGAGGAATGAAATCGCGCCGCCCGGTCAACTCCGCCGTTATGTTTCTATGACTCGCTCAAGAACAATCATTGCCTTCCTCGTCGCGCCACTCATGACTCCGATCGTCATCATGGCTTACGATCTCTCCCGTCACGTGCTATTTGACGTGCCATTCTATTTCTTGACTTATGGTGTCTTTGCGTACTTGGCGACGATTATCTTTGGCATACCCGCTTTGTTATTTTTCCGGTGGTTGCGCTGGACAAACGTAATTCTCTTCGTTGCGGGGGGCGCGTTTATCGGACTGTTGGTTTCCATGTTTGTAATGGAAAGCTACACCATTGAATACTTCCTGCAACGAATCGGCGAACGTACATTGTGCATGGTTGCGGGCGGTTTGTCCGCTCTCATGTTCCGCGTCATTTTGTTGGGGCGCGCTCGTGCTGGTTATCGTGTTCCTGCGCACGGCGAAACATAACAAATCGTTGGACCGGAGCCACGGGAAGCGCCTTTCGCATCAAGCTTGATCTGACTAAGCTGCTCGGTAGCGCCGTGGCCCGGTCAACTCAACCGTTGTGCGTCTATTCTCTCAAGGGAGAACAGCAATAATGAAACTTCTCGTCATCGCATTTTGTTTGTTGATGCTCGCGTCGTTTCCAACGCGATCAGCATTCGCCTGCACTTGCATGGAACTCAAGAACGTCACGTTCACTAACGTCGGACCGCCACCGACGCCCGACGAAATCAAAAAATGGCGCGCTGAAGAAACAGACTCCGCTCTCTTCATCGGTCGGGTCATCAAGATCGACACGATCCATGTCAAGCAGTCTGTGGACTCAATCGACAAGTCCCCAATGAAGAAAGTTACTGTTGCGGTAGAAAGCTACTGGCTCGGTGTCAAACAGGGCGAGATGACCATTTACACCGGGGTTGGTCATGGCGATTGTGGCGTTCACTATTCAAAGGGCAAGCTATACTTTTTCTGGGCAGCTCGTGATCCTGTCACAGACTTTTTGGAGACGAACATTTGCGGACCCACGACCGTCGACCCGAAACTTGTCGCTGATCTTGACGAAGTCTTTGGCCGCGCGAAATCGTTTCCGTGAACGCGACGCACAACAAATCGTTGGACCGGAGCCGCGGGAAGCGACTTTCGCGTCAAGCCTGATCCGGCGAAGCTGCTCGGTGACCGCCGTGGCCCGGTCAACTCAGCCGTTGGGCGTCTAATTCTCGTGATGACTAAACACACACCCATCGCATTCATCATTCTTTTGTTTGTGGCGTCCGCCTGTGTCGGTCAATCGTCCGTGCCACGCGACACCGTAATCACTTTGCACCGCCTTACTGACGGGTTTGGTGAGTTCCCCGAGTACAATCTGACCATCAAGGCCGATGGAAGTGTAACTTTCAAACAGTTCGCGAAGCGTCTCGTACCGCCTTCCGATCCACGCTCGCATGACTCTGAACTAATCAAATCCAAGGTTCCCCTCGAGACCGTTGCCGCGTTGATTACTGCATTCGAAGGCGCCAAGTTCTTCTCATTAAAGGATCGCTACTCAGAGAACGAAGACGGCTGTCCCGGCGGCGTCTACACCGATGCGACTTCGGCTCAGATTTCGATCACCCTAAACGGAAAATCCAAATCGATCTTTCATTACTACGGTTGCGTGGATCAAAGTCGGGAGCCCTATCCAGCGGAGCTCTACGCATTGGCAGCGAAAATTGATGAACTGGTCAATACCAAACAGTGGGTCAAACAATGACGACGCCCAACAAATCCTTGGACGCGAGCGGCGGGGGCGAGGAATTTTGGATTGCGAATTTCGAATCGCGAATTGAATGAATTCGCGCCGCCCAGTCAACTCCACCGTTATGCGGAACAAGTTCATGAAGTCGCGGCTGTCTAAACTTGCAATGAAACCCCAAGTGGCTCTTCTCACCGCCTCAATAGGCTTCGCGACTTTGAATTGCGCTCACAGACCATCTCAGGTAACTCGAAACGAAAATCTTCCAGTAGTTCAACAATCGCCTCTAGCTGCAAAATTCGGCTTGCCTTGTATGGTGAATGATGCCGACTTCTCCAAAACCAAACAGCTCTTAGAATCCGGCGTGCCTGTCGATTCAACTGCGGACGAATGTATTGTTATGGAACCTTCACCGCGTGGCGTGACTTTGTTGATGCGTGCCGCTTACTTGGGGAAAGTCGAAACTGTAAACTTACTACTTGTTCACGGAGCCAACGTGAATGCCAAGGACACCGACGGGGACACGCCGGTTGCCTATGCTGTATCTGGAAAAAATGTTGACGTGATCAGCGCGTTGTCAGATAAAGGCGCAGACGTGAACTCGAAAGCTGAACTCGACCGAACGCCTCTAATGGCGGCGGCGGGCGACGGTGATCTTAATATCGTCAACTGCCTAATCGATCACGGAGCACTTTTGAACATAATTGACGCCCACGGAACCACTGCGCTTATGTTCGCCGCTGGCTTTAAACAACCGCGGGCGGTCCGTGCATTGCTTCGCCGCGGTGCCAATCCGCAATTGAAGGATCGGCGAGGTAGAACCTATTTAGACTACGCGAAGCGTGGATTTCCAGATGACTATGTAATCTATAAAATGTGATGTTCGAATGTTCCGCCGAACAAAATCGTTGGACGCGAGTCCCGATGTATCGGGATGTTTCGCATCATGACTGGTCCGGCGATGGTTGATTGAATTCGCGCCGCCGCGTCAACTCAGACGTTCGGTTCCTATTCTATGAGTGCGAAGAAACCCACGTTCTCACTGCTCGTCATTGCGGCTTACCTACTAGCATTGGCCTGGTGCTCACACCAAGCATTTGATTTTCCGGACATGGACGTCAAGTGGTACTTTGCTGTTATAGGTTTGACTCTACCGTGGAGCTCCCTGTTAATGCTATTTATCATGTTTACTCATGGAACAGGTCTTAAGTGGACGTGGATGTATTGGTCATTCGCCGTTCTAAATTCTGCTATCTTTTACTGGCTCGCTTATCGCAGGCGGCGAATGGCTGACTGACGGCGTTTGCTCAAGGTCGGAACCGAACAAATCGTTGGACGCGAGCGACGGGAACGTATCGCATCATGACTGGTCCGGGCGGGTTGAATCAATTCGCGCCGCCGCATCAACTCCACCGTTCGACGGCTCTTAACATGAAGCGTACTTTCATCGCACTCATAATTCTTGGCTGTTCCTTGGCAGTTGTGCCCAATGCTTCCAGCCAAACTTCAACGAAACAAGATCGTTGCGCAACGGGCATTGAAGGACGCACCACGGGCATCCAAGGTTGGATCATAGTCGATGCGACAGTTCATCTTATCGACCGGAAAACAAAGCAAGCCACTGACGTGAAGACTGGCGACAATGGCGAATATCTGGCTTGTCTCGCATCGGGAACCTACGACGTAATTGCGAACGCGGCAGGCTACAAGCCGGCTCGCAGGAAATCTATCAAGGTGGTGTCCCTGGGGCGGAACGTGGTCGACATTGTTATGACGCCAAGCGGACTTGTAATTGTCGACCGCTTGCACCCATAGCGCCGTCGAACAAATCGTTGCACGCGAGCCGCGGCAGCCTGCTTCGCATGAAACTTTTATGATTCAATGTGGCCGCTACCGCGCGGCGGCATGAACTCAAACGTTGGGCCGCAAATCGCTGCAGCCTTTGAACGAGACTATGGACAAGGTGTTTTTCTTCGCAGGAGGGTTGACCTTGTTATTGTTCACGCTCAAGATCGATCTTCTCCTGCGCCCCGCACCGCTTCGGATCGTGACCGTTGTTTGTGGCGCGCTCTTTGTGTTGGGGACGATGCTGCATTTCACATCCATCGTTCGCAAATACCCGTCCTCCGGCGCGCTCATGTGCCCGTTGCTCCATCTTGGTTGTTTTCGCGTTGGCCGACGTCTGTTCGTCCACCGCTTTAACCGCGAACCTCGCAGCACTTACTTCGACTGGAGCCCGGGATTGGCGGTTGATCGTGTCTTTAATTTGGCTTATTTCGTTGTTGCTTTGCTTACGTGGATCTTTGTGCCGCTCTTGCTGGGGCGCTGGTCTAGGATAGGTTTGTAGTTGCTGCTGCGGCCAACAAATCGTTGCACGCGAGCGGCGGGGGCGTGCTTTGCAACTTAACTGAGGCGGCGAGGCTTGAAGAATTGCGCCGCCGCGTCAACTCAAACTTTCGGCGGTTACTCTTGATCCTAGGGATGGTCAGCCTTCGACGCTTCGACTTTCAACGTAGGGATGCGCACGCGCTATAGGGAGGGGCCATGAAGATGAAAGCATTAAGGCACGGGCTGGCGGTTTTGATGGTAACGGGAATGCTGTTTTCGATGAGCTCCGGCCAGCGCGTCAAACAAAAGGCCCGGGCACGGAAGCCAAATCAAGCGCATTTGAATATGACCACAGAGCAGTGGGATCTCGTATGGCAGACGTTTCAGCTTGGGCGGAAGACGATTCAGCAAGTGCGGCTGGTTGGGTTTGATAAGTATTTCATGGGTGAGCTAGGGCCAGCCCAGGCGCTCGACGATTAGGAGGATGTTCCTATGACAAATGATTCTCCACTTCCGCCCGACGATCAAGTGCCGCCGCCAAATGATTTGCGATTTAAGTTTGTTCTGAGCGATGACCAAGTCATCTATGCGGTAAAACCAACCGGGGAGCTATTATGGTATCAACACGACCCCGATCCCGATCCCGATAGATGGGATCCAAACTCCGGTAGTCAAATCGGCATTGGGTGGGACGAGTTCGTGCATGTCTTTTCTGGAGGTGATGGCGTTATCTATGCCATCAAACCGACCGGGGAGCTGATGTGGTATCAAGACACGCTTAGAAACGGGACAAATGGCGCAAATGCCGAGCAGGGATGGGCAGCAAACTCTGGTAGTCAGATTGGCTATGGATGGGACGAGTTCGTGCATGTCTTTTCTGGAGGTGATGGCGTTATCTATGCCATCACACCGACCGGCGAACTGCTGTGGTACCAGGACACGCTTCGAGACGGAACGAATGGCCCGGATGCCGAGCAAGGATGGGCAGCAAACTCTGGTAGTCAGATTGGCTATGGATGGGACGAGTTCGTGCATGTCTTTTCTGGAGGTGATGGCGTTATCTACGCCATCAAACCGACCGGCGAACTGCTGTGGTACCAGGACACGCTTCGAGACGGAACGAATGGCCCGGATGCCGAGCAAGGATGGGCAGCAAACTCTGGTAGTCAGATTGGCTATGGATGGGACGAGTTCGTGCATGTTTTCTCGGCAGGAAATGGAATCATGTATGGGGTCCAAATCTATAATTCTGGAGGCAACGTACATTGGTATCGCGACCTACTCAGGAATGGCGCAAACGGCCCAGATGCCAGTCAAGGCTGGGACCCTGGTTCCGGAACGAAAATACTAGATGCCCCCTCCGACCCAAGAAACCCGGGACAGCCACGGCCGGGCTGGCAGATTATTCCAATTGAGGGCTATTGTTGGCCTTTAAGTGCAAAGCTTGGAGAATCGATTGAGTTTTTCGTTTCGAGTGTTTTGGAGCAGCCATACTCAGTTACCTATGTTCGAATGAAAGAATCACCCGATGGCGGCTACGGCATCCCAGTCAGTGATCCCTTCACCATGCCAGGAGGCTATCAATCGTCATTCGATTTGAGTTGGCGAGATGGATGTAATTGGGACCCTTCCTTTTCGCTCCTTGTTCCGGAGGAGTGGCCCTCCGGCTTTTACGCGGCGAAGTGTGAAACGGTAACGCATTCAACTTACTATGTCGTATTTGTAGTAAAGCCGAAGCCCGATGAACATAAAGGTCTGCTTGTTTTGGCAAACACCAATACGTGGAATGCGTACAATTCGTGGGGAGGGAATTCAAATTATTCGTTCATCGATGAAAAGACATTGAGCTATGCCCGCCCTAATCTGCATTTACTCAATGGCCCACAAGATCATCCCAGAGGAAATCATATGTTACGAGGTGAGATCTGGTTCTTAGATTGGCTCGATGCGAGCGGTTATGAATATGACCTGTTCACCGATGTTGATTTCCACCGTGGGATCGAAAACCTGCAAAGCTACAAAGCTGTGATTCTGAGTACCCACCCGGAGTATTGGTCGACGACAATGCAAGACAGCCTGCAAGACTACCTCAATGAAGGTGGGAAACTCTTGTACCTCGGCGGCAATGGCATGTATCGGATCGTCGATTTTTTGCTGGACCCGGACCATTCGGAACGGGACTGCATAGCGTTTAACATTTCAAGTTTTGAGGATACAGAACTGTTTCGGAACAACGGTCGAAGCGAGCGCCGGATCTTTGGCGTTGGTTATGACGAGTACGGTACATATTCATCATATATCGTGCGGAATCTACATAGATTTTTTCTTGGCACAGGTCTCAGCAAAGGAGACCCGATGGGGCTAAATGGACGAAATGGACAAGCGAGTGGCTGGGAAGTTGGCTACACGCGGCCTGATGATCCTAGTAAGACGGATAAAGTTCCGGAAGAAGATCCAGACCGGTCGCCACTGAACACGATCGTTCTTGCGGAACGCAGTGATAACCAAAGGGGGAACATGGTCTATCGGGAAGTAGACAATGGAAATGGGGGCTTTGTTTTTTCTGTTGGTTCCATATGCTTCGTAGGCAGTCTGGTGGAGGACGAGAATCTTCAGGTAATTGTCAGGAATGTTTTGAATGAGTGTTTGGGGGGCTGACACCACAACGACGTGACTAACGCTGCGGCTACGTGTTCGATGCGCCTTGCGGTCTCAATTCCGATTTCGGACATAAAAAACGAGCATTAGCTTATCGCAACGTGGCTGCGCGGGGGCGGGATAGTCGGCGGTGCTTGAATGGTTAGGCGGCTTGAATCGCTCCGCGTGCTTTCCCAGTCGAGCGCCGCCCCGACAAATCGTTGGACGCGAGCGGCGGGAGCGCGGCGGCTAAGGACAAAGGGCCAAGCGCACAGGGCAAAAGATTCGCGCCGCTGCGTCAACTCAGACGTTCGATTGCTTCGGAGGAATTGTTATGAAAGCCATCACCATAACTGTGTCATTCCTCTCCTTTCTCTCCGGACAAGCAATTAAGCCGGACGTCGGCTTGGTACTTCCGAAAGCGTATGTCGCGCAGCATCGCAAACCATCTTCTGGGGAACTGTTGTTCAGCAAAACGAAGGGACATCCAGCTTATTCTCATCCCTATCTAAGCGATGTAATTGATGGGGTCGAATACTTGATCGCTTACAACCAGATAACGCACGAAATTACCTACGTTCATACTTCGGACCCAAACTTCAAAACTCAGGAAGGCTTGCAGCCCGGTGATTGCATTGATTGGACGGAATCCAAGTCACCGGAAAACGCCGCGTGGGAACTGCGGGCACCAGTCAATAGCGATGGCTGGTACCCCGTGTTGAGCATTGAATCATATAGCCATCGCGTTAGACTCGGGACAAACGAATGCATGGTTGTCACCGGGTTTTCAAAAGGCGGCCTTTAATCAGCGGCGCGGCATAACAAATCGTTGGACGCGAGCCGCGCGGGAGCGCGGCGGCTAAGGGCAAAGGGCTAAGCGCAAGGGGGCAAAAATTCGCGCCGCCGCGTCAACTCGGACGTTGGGGGCTTCTTCTTTATGAAAGGAACAACTCACATCCTTACACGTGTTCTCGCGTCCCTTATCATCCCGCTGGTCGCTATCATTGCGATCTCGCGAAGCGCAAACGCTCAAGAATTGAGCAAAACTGAAGAGCAAGAGGCGCGCACGCTCGCGGCAGAGTTCATCGGGCAGTTTGCCGAATCCAAAGACCTTACCCCTGTTGTGGAACATCTCTATGTTTCCGATTTCATTCAACGGTTCAACAAATCAAAGTTGAAGCAGCCAGAAATGTCGCTGGACTTATATTTCATGCCCGGGCTGGAATACGACCCAACGCTGCTTTCTCAGGGCACTCCCGATGAATGGCGACGATTCTACATCGCGGAGAACAATTTTCTTTTCCTCGGCATTCTGTACGCATCCAAGAAAATATCTGACAAGGGCGAAGACATTACGGCCACCGATCTCTATCCGCAACAGGTGATTGACCTGCTCAACCAAAACCCAAATCTATCGAATGTTATTGTGCGAAAAGGACGCGGCAAACCCATCGGCTCTATCGACGAACTCCATCGAGCCACCGAGACCTTGCAACAGGCGTCAACAATGATGCGTGAGAAGACGTCAGCAAAACTGGACCAGAAAGAACTGGTGAGCGCACTAAAAGACAAAATGTTTAAGCCGCAGCTCGAAATTAGCGACGCGGAATATCTAGGGTTGCCGGAGCATTCACCAGTCATCTTCATGAAAACACCAGTTATGTATCTCTTGATGTTCGTGAGGCAAGACAATCAGCTTAGAATAATCTATGCCATTCCATATTCGGTTGACTAACATCAGACGCACCCAACAAATCGTTGGACGCGAGCGGCGGGAGCTGAACTTCAAGTTAAAAGGAAAAAGGTAAAAGGAAAAAGAAATCGCGCCGCCGCGTCAACTCAGACGTTGGCCGTCAAATCGATGAAACGTAGCATCGCATCTGCGCTCGTGTTACTTACATGCTTGGTAACGTCGGCCGCAACTTATCCTGCGCGGGTTGTCGCAAAGTTCGGTGGTGAATGCGAAGGCACATCTCTTCAGCCAACGTCTAAACTCGAATCACTAATTCGACGTGTCAGATCCGGTTATCACAATTTCTGCGCCTCGGACTTTTGTAACGGCGCATTTCTTTACGACTTGAACGGTGACGGTCGTCAGGAGTTGTTTGTTCGTCTCTCGTGCGGTGGCACGGGCAATTGCACCTGGGGGATCTTTTCGGATCGGCCCGCCCGATTGCGGGGCACCTTTAGCGCTTGGTTTTTCTATGTTCATCGCCGCAATGCTTCGTGGAATGCGCTGACCACTTATACTCGCGTTGGTGGCGACGAAGGTGTCATTGCCACGTTGCGCAATCGCCATGGAACTTACGTGCAAACATCGGAACGCACGGAACGCGGCTACTACGGCAATTCGCAACCGTTCTTGAAACGAATGGGCGTTCCTAAATGCAGTTGAGGCGAACAATCGTTGGACGCCAGCCGCGGAGCGGGACTTCAAGGATGAAGGATGAAGGCGGAGGGATGAATTGAATTCGCGCGACCGCGTCAATTCCACCGTTGGGTTACTTTCTAATCTGAGCCATGGTTACTAAGTCGTTCACTCTAATCTCAATCTTGCTTTTGACGACCGCCGTGGCTGCGTCCCGAACTGCCGTTGATGACCAAACGTTCGTGAAACCAGGCGGCTGGAACCTGAGCTCGCTACAACATTTGAAAACCAAATCGCAATCGCAAGAACGTGTCGGTGGCATGAATGTCAATATTGCCGCGTTGCTCGTGCCTGAGGAAGGAATCCTTTTCGAGGACACCGCCTATTATCTCAACGTAAACGGAAATCGAACTTTGAATCCTGGCCCGATGAACGCTTATTACGCTTCGAGGTTTGACGTCAACGGGCACGTATTCTGTTATACGGTTCGGGGGCCAGGCGTTGCTATTCAGCAAATCTCGAAAACCGAAAAAGAGGTCGCGGCCCTTGGGTGCGAATCCTTTTTCGCTTTCTACGATGAAGATGGTGATGGGAAATTTGAAACGCTTGTGCCGCTTCCCGATCGCGGTCCAATAGACCTGCACGTTCCGTCATGGGCGCAACGTTACGTCGGCTGACAAACCCAACAAATCGTTGCACGCGAGCGGCGGGTCTTATAACTTCGAATTCCGAAATTCGAATTTCAAAATGCTTTGGATCGCGCCGCCCCGTCAACTCGGACGTTCGGTGGCTGACTGGATTATGCGGTACAAACTTCTCTCCATTGCTGTTCTCATATTCGGTTTGAGTTTTGTTTCCGCGCAGATTCCGAAGAATCGCAACGCAGCGCTTCGTACGTTCAAAGCTTGCATCCGGCCAACTCGACCTGCGACGTTGGACTGTAGCCAAGAGTTCGTTGCCAATGTGATTGCTTTTTACAACCGGGGCGACTATTCCTTACTGAGACCTTTGCTCGACGCCGGGCCTTCCAGCGATGGCGCACTTTCGGAGGAGCTCGGGGACTTCTATTCGAAAGTGCTCTTGAAGAACCCCCGTAGATTCCTGGCATCTGTCAGATTGCGTCCGGTCAAACAGCAACAGCAACTCTGCTGGATGGCTGGTGCCGTCGATGGTAGTGGGATGGAACCGCAAATGCTTTTCAGTGTGAGGCACTCACTTCGGGTGATATCATCGCGGCGCACCGATTCATTGTCGTCCAGCGCTCGGATTTGCTTGACTAACGTCAATCGCGCAAACGCCTCTAATGGACGTTAATTTTAACAGTCGCCGCCGAGCAAATCGTTGCCCGCGAACCGCGGGTCTTAGAACTTCGAATTCCGAAATTCGAATTCTAAATGCTTTGGATCGCGCCACCGCGTCAACTCAGCCCTTCGGCGGCTACTCTTTCAGAAAATGGTTCGTCTCCCAAATTTCCGGGTCGCTTACTTAACAATCGCATTGGCGCTTGTGGTGGCCTGTCATTCAAGCTCACTCAGAAACGCACGACAATCGTCGCCTCCCACAAACACGCGCCAATCATTACCTCTAACCCCAGTAGCCCAGGAAGTCGAGCGTCGCGGATACCACGCCAAGGAAAGTGTGATCGTTGCGCCGTCACCTTGGGAAGTCTCTACGTTCCGAATGCGCAGCAAACGCACGTCTTCATTTCGCGCAGACAAGCCTGAACCTGGTACAAACAATTATTTTTGCCGCTTCTCGCTGTTGGAGGAGACGTATGATTCAGCTGACGACGCACGCAACCGTTTAGCCAATGTCCACCTTCCAAACCCAGAGGGGCCTGAAATGGAAAGAGATTACTTATCGGCCATGCGCACTGGCTTTCGCGTGGGGGATGTAACGTACATTTTGCAAACCGATGCTTCGGCGTTCTGGAGCGAAGTCAAAACTTTCGCGAAAGAACTCGCCGCTGCTACGCAGGGCGCCGAACTGACTCGCGTAATAATCCACGCACCGCCGAACAAATCTCTGGACCCGAGCGGCGAGTCCTGGAACTTCGAATTCCGAAATTCGAATTTCGAAATGCTTTGGATCGCGCCCGCGTCAACTTAAGCGTTGGGGCGCTACCTATGATTAACGTGAGAACTCTGAAAATTGTCGCGGCTGTCCTTTTCGCCTGCACCACCGCCTACAACCAGGAAATTCCGAATGGCGTTCGGTATAAGAAGGCCTCCGATGCCGTAAACAATGCCGCGAAGGCTAACCTGGAAACTGCGCTCGCATCTGATTCGCTTCCGACAAACTTCTTTGGTGAAGTAACGGTGGTTGGTCCGATGCTTTGGAAGTCTCTCAAACCGTCAGCCGATCAGCTGTTGCTCAAAACCATGCCCGTTACTCTAATCGTACCTGGGCCACAGTCCTTCTCCGCTGATGGAAAACGGATCCGCACCGATGAGGAACGCAAGGCATTCTGGACACTGTTACGCAGCAAGTATCCCAACCTTAAAGATGGCAAGGTGCGCAAGGGTAATGCGCAGGAGATATCGTATTACTGGGCGACGATTCCTTTTGATATCGAGGAACCTTTCTGGGTCATCGAGTCTGATACGGATCGGTTCATCGTAAATTTTCGCGTGGCCGATGGACAGGTGCGACTCTTTTGGATTGATCGCGTCGGCGATTTGCAGACTTTGAAACCATAACTGCGCACCAACAAAAGTTGGACTCAAGCGGCGGCAGCGCAAAGGGCAAAGAGCAAAGGGCAAAGCGCAAAGAGGAAAGAATGCGCGTCGCCGCGTCAACTCGATCGTCATGTGCTCTCTCAGTACTCTAACTCGCGCGTTAACATGTCTCCTGCTTGCGCTTCTGTTGTATGCGTGTTCGAGCAATACGCATAGCGCTCGACCCTCGGACGATCTGGAACAAGTCGAGGTGAAACTAAAGTCCGTTCTTCCGGACGGGTGGACTGTCACACGAGACGCAAATACTTTTCAACTGACCCGATCAAACAAATTGTGGGTTTATAATCCTATGCAGCGGGATGTTGGCCTAACACTTGACCAATGGGTGAAAAAGGTTGGGGTTGAAATCAACTATACGATAACGCTCCGGTTTCAGCCGCTCATGGCTAAGCAACGATATGATCAATTGAAAGCCGAACGCGCGCCTTACGAGAAGATCGTGAACGAAGGTGGCGGTACCATTTACGAATGGGAACGTGGCGTAAACGAATTTCACAAACGGATACTTCCTGTTTACTTCACTCGCGATTACTCCATCTATGCCGAAAAACCGGACGGATTCCCGGACCATGTGTATCCTGATTCCGCTGCGTTTGAATGTAAACAGGTGATAGCCGCGCTCGATCAGCTCTTTGTTCGATATGAACCCTTCACCGGCAAGAACAGCGACTTTCAAGTGCGCACATGACAAATCGTTGGACGGGGGAGCCGGGCGGCTAAGCGCCAAGGGCAAAGAGAAAGAATTCGCGTCGCTGCGTCAACCCAAACACTCGAGAGCTTCATTTTGGGGAACGATTCACAAGGCGGTGCGTTTCTTAATCGAGAATGCTCTTAATGAATGATTTCGCGCCGCCGCGTAAACTCAAACTTTCGGGCCCTATAGATTGGTCGCAGCCAAAGGAGGAAGAAGATGCTGTTCAAAAATGACGTGCCAACGTCACATCGTGTGTGGTTCGTACTTGCGACAACATACACGGCCAGGGCCTTCCTTGAGTTCAGGCGTGGTGTCCCAGCAGACTTTGCATTCCCTGTCTGCTTCTGGTTGATCAACGCCTACTTGTGGTTACTTCGTCGAAAATGGCGGCTTGCTGGGGACGGTGTGGAAGCGCATTACAGTTTCTTCGATCGCGCCTTCCAGCCATTCGAAAGGAAATTCTCGCAGGCATCAGTGACCATCAAAGGTTTGTATTGGGGATGCATCGTGCTTGCAGCGATCGCGATTTACCTTGCTTACTCTCGCTAACCAACTGGGACCTCAACAAATCGTTGGACGCGCGCAGCGGGCATCTGGATTGCGGATTTCGCATTGCGGATTTGAAATCGCGCCGGCGCGCGAACTCAACCGCTAGACCGCCACTCTGGTTGGAGACTTCATCTGCTAATCAAGCAGATGTTCGCCACAAGGATTTTCTCAACAATCGAAAACTCGGTTAGGTTAGGGATCAATGCCGGAAGACGAACGCTCTCGCAGAAAGGTTAAGCGCCGCGATTTCATTGTGCAGGCTTCAACGGTCGCGGGCTTTTGTCTCCTGAATTGCGACAGCCCGGCATCCCAGGCTCAGTCGACGTCGGTTACGAGAGCATTGGATGATCCGAACATCGAGCATGGCAAAATAAGTTTTCGCAGCGGCGATGCCGAAATCGATGCCTATTTATCGCGACCGAAAAAGCAGGGACGATTCCCAGTCGTGATGGTGATTACCGGAAACTCGGTTAACGAAGAATACATCCAGAACACTACCGCGATGCTGGCACAGGAGAACTTTATCGGAATTGCGCCAAACATTTTTTCTTTGCAAAAAGACACAATGACTGCCGAAGAAAAACGGAAAGTGTTTGTTGAGCAAATCACCGATGAACGAATCTTTCACGACTTACAAGCCGCGGTTGAGTATTTGAAGGGGCAAAAGTTTGCGCGTGCCTCCCGGATCGGCATCATGGGATTCTGTTTCGGCGGGCGCTGCGCGCTGATGTTCGCTGCGAAGTCGAAAGAGATTGACGCGGTGGCGCCGTTCTACGGAAATCTACGGACGCCGTCGTTTGCCAATCGCAAGCAGGACCCACTGGACGTGCTGAGCCAGCTTCGCGTGCCGATTCAGGGACATTACGCAGTTAACGATCCCGAGATTCCAACGGAGCAACTCAAAACCCTAGAGTCGGCGTTGAAAGCGAACAAGGTTCCAGTCGAGCTTTTTACCTACGATGCGCCGCACGGCTTCTTTGCTTACACTCGGCAGACATACCGGGCCGAGGCAGCCCAGCTCGCCTGGCAGAGGACTGCGGCGTTTTTTCGAAAATACCTGAATCGATAAGATTCGTTCGCGCGAGAGAAGCAGATGACTTTGAAGGTTTCTTGAGGAGGTTAATCGTGAATCTAATCGTTGGCGCAACGGGTTTACTGGGAAGCGAAATCTGTCGCTTGCTTGCTGCCGAGGACAAACCTGTTAGAGCGCTCGTGAGACCGACATCGGATCAGATTAAAGTGGCACAGCTTGAAAGTCTTAATATTGAAATCGCACGAGGCGATCTAAAGGATCGTCCTTCTCTTGACGCCGCCTGCCAGGGAATGACTGCGGTTATCTCGACAGCGTCTTCTACGCTTTCGAGACATGAAGGAGACTCTATTCACACGGTTGATCTGGAGGGTCAGTTGAACCTCATTGATGCAGCCAAAGCGGCCAATATCAGTCGTTTCGTGCTGATCTCTTTTCCTCCAGTTGATGCTGAATTTCCGCTCCAAGCCGCGAAACGCAGAGTGGAAGAGTATCTGAAAAGCAGTGGACTCACTTACTCGATCCTCCAACCAACATTCTTCATGGAAGTTTGGCTGAGTCCAGCTTTAGGCTTTGACGCTGCCAATGCTAAAGCTCAGATTTACGGATCGGGAGAGAACAAAATCAGTTGGATTTCCTATAAAGACGTGGCGAAGTTTGCCGTCGCCTCACTGGACAATCCCGAAGCTAGTAACGCTGTCATTGAGTTGGGCGGCCCGGAAGCTTTGAGTCCTCTGGAGGTCGTGCGGGCCTTCGAGGAGTTGCAGGGGCGCAAGTTCGACTTACAGCATGTACCCGAGGAAGCACTCAAAGAGCAGAGCGAAGGCGCAAGTGATCCTTTACAGCAATCCTTCGCAGGTCTGATGCTTTATTACTCTCAGGGCGACATTATTGATATGCGAAAGACACTGCAAAACTTCCCCGTGCGGCTTACTTCGATCGCAGATTATGCTCGAGCCAGCTCGTAATCTGCCCACCGCATTGGGCGGCGATACATTGGTTGAAATATCCAGGGAGTGTCTTACATGAGAAGATCATGTTTGCTGCTTGCGGCCCTAACGATTCATTTGTTGATTCTTGTCACCAACTCAAGAGCGCAAGCGCCTCCGTCAGCGACGATAACTCCACCCAGCACATGCCACGTGACCAAGCCCAATGGTCGAAAGGTTCCCTGGCAGACTTTTGAACCACCAGGCCAACGCCGCCTGTCATCATTCTGGGAATACAATGAGTGGCATGGCAACAAAGCGGAATCGACCTTTTTGCCAAGAAACGGTGTCCTGAAGCTCCAACCGGGGCTTAATATTACTTCGGAAGACGGCACCGTAGTGACGAAGTTCATGTGGTTCAAGGTTCGGAAACCGTTAACGCTCGAAGGACACAGGTTGGACGGAAACGCGCCGCCAGCCTGGGTGGGACTGGCCCTTGATGCGGACGACGCTTTGCTTCAGCCATCCCAGGTAGGCTTTCCCACACCCGGTTGTTGGCAAATCACTAGTAGTGTCGGCCATGAGCGTCTGAAGATTGTCTTGTGGGTAGTCTTTGACAATCCAGCTACGCAGAACCGATGACCACGATCGACTGCCGCCCAACAAATCGCGGGACGCGAACGGCGGGGGCGGGGAATTGCGAATTGCGGATTTCGAAATGCGAATTGAATGAAATCGCGCCGCCCGGTCCACTCAATCGTTGGGCCTGCTCGCCTGAACCTTAAGAATGAGCAAAGTACTTAGAATCTATGCGCTCTTAATCCTGTTAGTACTGACAGCGGCATCTTCTCATCCCTGTAATGTGAGCGCCGCTGATCAAGCATTTGAGGATTCAACCAAGCTTCCCTTCGATCCAGCAAATAATCTGATCGTTATTCCCGTCACACTAAACGGTAGAGGCCCACTACGTTTTGTATTGGATACGGGCGCCAGCCACCATGTGATGAAACGTGAGCTGGCTCAATCCTTAGGACTCAAAGTCTTAGGCGGAGGCGCACTGGATGACGGTACCGGGAAAACTGTCAGTGCAGAGTTGATCGAGGGCGCGGTGAACTTGCGCATTGGTAACCTCACGTTGAAGGAGCAATTCTTCGTCACCCCGTTCCCGTCTTCACTCCCTTTCGATGGCTTCCTTGGCGCTGCGCTCTTCCAGAAATTTACCGTACGCATAGATTTCCGGCAGTCGCTAATCACTTTTATCCGGCCGAATACATTTCGCTACCAAGGCTCGGGTGTCATCCTTCCTCTAAGATTTCACAAAGAATTACCTCCTCAGGTGAAGGCCAAAGTGGGCGGCCTTGTTGGCTGGTTCAAACTTGATACTGGTTACAACGGATCTCTGGCTTTGTTTGCGGAGTTTATCGAACGTAATAAGTTACTGGCGAAATATGCTCCACATGACAGCAGTCCGGGCGGGCAAACTCTTGTGGGAGAGGTCGGGAATGTGCCGCACGCTCACATCCATCAGTTCAAACTCGGTGGCGTAGTTCTTGATGATGTTGAGACCTCCTTTTTCCTTCAGAAGGGAGGATCTAACTCCGCTTTCTCAGGTGCGATAGGTACGGCGCTCTTGAGTCGTTTCAATGTCATACTCGATTACCATAACCGCAGGATGATCCTGGAAGGAGAGAACAAAAGCTCCCGAGGTTCAAAGTAGTTAGGTTTGGTGGGGCGCACCCAAGAAATCGCTTGAGGTGAGCTTCGCGCAAGGCGGCTAAGCGTAAAGGCCAAAGCGCAAGGGGAACAATTCGCGCCGCCGCGTCAACGCTCACGGTTCGGCACTTTCACATGTCCATAACCAGACTCTGGCCCATCTTGCTCGTGCTTCTCCTGGCGGCTTGCATTAAACCGCCCGTCATTACTCCGGAGTCACAAGCTGAGGCCGACAAGGCCATCGATCACGAACAGGCTCGCAAACTCAGTGACTCAATTGCTGACAATTTACGGAAAGATGATCGCCCGATGTTACGCAACGCAATGGAGAAAAGCTTTAGGGATTATATTGACGACGCGGGGTTCGCGTCATTGATCGATCGAATGTTTGCCGCGTACGGCAAACCTCTTGACGTCGAATACAAAATGGACGAACTTGGTCGCAAAACGAGCACCGGTGGTTACGACAAACCCCTGCGAAAGTTTTGGTATGCGATGCGGACAACCAAATATGAAAAGGGCACCGTTTTTCTGATTGTCGAAATCGTGCCTGACGAAGGTCACTTGGCTGGTTCCGGAGTTTCTATGGTTACGTTCTCCGTGGATGTTCCGCCCGCGCTAAAATGACGGCGATGCTATTGCAAACATGGCCTCTTCAAAATAGGAAACCGACATGAAATCAAGCGAATGTAACCGGAGAAAGTTTTTGGGTGGGATTACTGCGAGCGCTGCCGCCGGCGCTTTGATAAATACCGTCTCTCCCATTTCCACTGCGAACGCGCAAACAAACTGGCTGCTTTCCGGTTCAGCAACCAAAAGTGAATACCTTTTTGCTCACGGTCTGACTTACATGAACACCGGAACGTTGGGGCCCTGCCGTCGGGACACCATCGAAGAAGCCACTAGAATTTGGGAAGAACTGGAATCATTGCCCGTTAAGTTTTATGGAGGCTTTGGCGCAGAATCACTCGCTGAAAAAACCCGAACGATCGCGGCGAGATTTCTCGGTTGCGATCTGAGTGAAATCGTGATGACCAACAGCACCACGAGCGGAATGAATGCCGTGGCCCAGGGGCTGCGATTAAAAACAGGCGACCGCATCCTGACCACTAATCACGAGCACGGCGGAGGATTGCTGGGCTGGAAATATCTCGCCAAATATTACGAAGCAGAAGTTGACGTCATAAATATTCCGCCGGCGGAAAATGATGCTGAAGCTATTCTGAAGCGGATCAAAGAGAACATAAGAAAAGAGACCAGGCTCATCAGCGTCAGTCATGTCTTCTCATCGACCGGGCTCCGCATGCCGGTCGCTGAAATTTCGGCCATCGCCCGCTCAAACGGAATTCTATGTGTCGTTGACGGCGCCCAGGCGGCCGGAGCGATTCGGGTCAACGTCAAAGAACTCGGATGTCATGCTTATGCGACCAGTGGGCATAAATGGTTGATGGGACCGAAAGGAACTGGCCTGCTCTATCTGTCAAAAGATGCCCAGACCCTCATTCGACCGATGCAGTTTGAGGAGTCTTACAACACATACAATGACGGCAACGGCGTAGTAAATTTGGCGTGTATTCTGGGACTCGGCAAAGCGATTGAATACCTCGAGTCGGTCGGTATGGCAAAGGTTGAAGAGCACAATTTGTCGTTGCGGAATAGACTGTATGACCGGCTCAAGGGCCTCAGTAACTTAACAATAGTCAGTCCCACCCCGGGCCCCCTTGCTTCGCCGATGCTCGCCGGCGTTCTGCCTGATAAATTCAAGAGAGCTGCGTTTGTAAAAATGCTCCTTGATAAGTATCAATTAAGCATCCGTCCTACTCACAAAGAATTTGGGTTTAACGGCATAAGATTCTCTCTTCATATCTTCAACACTGAGAAAGAAGTAGATTTAGCCGCCGAAGTTTTACGTAAAGAGTTAACGGCATAAATTATACTGCGCGAAATCCCGCGCTGAAGAAATCAAATCGCAGGTTGTAGACGTTCGCCGGATTTGCCTTGGCCTGAAACGATGGAACCTGATCTTCACTGTTGCGCAGAGATGGGAAATCGACTGAAGTTCGACTGCGAGCAACACGCGGACGCCTTTGATTGTCCAGATAGCCTCGTCTCTTACTCAACTCGGTTTCGAGAGTATGGGTTGATTATTCATGATGGAGGCACGTCGTCGGTTCTTATACTTTACTGTCCCTGGTGCGGCGCGAAATTGCCAGAACCGATTCGGCCAAACTGAATTCTTTGGGTGCTCCGCGCGGCGGTGCTCCCGATCTCCAATGGTCGCGCAGCGTCACACAGTCGTATCTCGGCACTGTGCGCGCCAGCAAATCCCTAAGCCCGCGGACTAATCTTGCTGGCCAATCCAAGGGGCGGTAGTCTTGCGCAATGCGACCCCTCCGGTATTCCATCAACGTCACCTTGGATGGCTGCTGCGATCATCGCGCAATAATTCCAGACGAAGAGTTGCATCGTCACGCGATGGAGAATATCGCCGAGGCCGACGCTCTTCTGTTTGGCCGCGTGACATACGAAATGATGGAGGCTGGGTGGCGTTCACCGGCGCCCGAAATGCCTGACTGGACGAAGCCCTTTGCCCGAACGATCGATGCTGCCAGGAAATATGTCGTATCGAGCACTCTCGAGCAGGTCGACTGGAACGCGGAACTCGTGCGCGGGGATTTGGGCGCCGCTGTTCGGCGGCTCAAGCAAGAGCCGGGTAACGGATTGCTGACGGGAGGCGTGATGCTGCCGATGGCATTGGCCGAACTGGGATTGATCGATGAGTACGAGTTTGTAGTGCAGCCCAGGCTAGTGGGCCACGGGCCAACGTTGTTCGCCGGGCTATCAAAGTATGTCGACTTGAAGCTCGTCAGCCGGTTGGAATATGGCTCGGGAGCGGTGGCGTTACGGTATGAGCTGAAAAAGTAACCATCAACGCAGTCATAAATTATGAGTGATCAGTTGAACAAAGCGCGCCGGCCGCGACAACTGCATCGTTCGTTTTGGAGGAGTTAATAATGTCACACGGCAAAATTTGCTATCTGGAAATCCCGGCCAAAACAGCTGAAGCTTCGGCGGAGTTTTACCGCAGCATCTTTAGCTGGAAGGTGAGAACGCGTGGCGATGGCGAACTGGCTTTTGATGATACAGCCGGCGTGAGCGGGACCTGGGTGAAAGAGAGTGATCGCACGCCTGACGAGCAGACGCGCATCTACATCATGGTAGACGCCATCGAAGAGACGTTGCCCAAAATCCTGGCTGCCGGCGGCCGGGTAATCACGCCTCGCACAGAAATTGGCACTGGCATGGGAGCGTTCGCAGTTTTTGCTGATCCGGTAGGCAACGAGTTCGGTCTGTATGAAGAGCCGGCCCGGTAAGCCCGTTTGGGTGAGCTCAATTTAAACGTTGTCGAACTTCACCTTAAGGAGGAACGATGAAAACACAACGACTCGCAATTGCTCTTACGGTTATCAACATGGTGCTGTTGACATTTTTACTAGCGCAGTCGTATCGCGCGCACGCCGAAGACGTGGCGCCTTTGCTTCGCGGCCGCGCGCTGCAAATCGTTGACGATCAGAATCGAACGCGGGCCGAAATTCTGGTGCATGGGCCGGAGACTGTTAACGGCAAGACCTATCCCGAAACCGTTCTCTTTCGCATGGCCGATCCGAAAAGCGGTCCCGTGGTAAAGATGACTGCTTCTGAAGAAGGCGCGGCGCTCGGCCTGTCAGATGACAGCACTGGCGCCGTTCAACTTTACGCGAGCCGACGGAAAGGCAATTATCTGCGAGTTGCCAACAAGGAGGGTCGCGAACAAGTCATTAAACCTTAAGATGCTTTTTGGATAGACTCCATTCGACCCAATCGTTGAGGTTAAATGTAAGTTGAGAACCTGGGAAATTTTGTGATTTCGCGGTGCCGCGCCGACTCGATCGTTCATGCCTGACAGCACCGCAGAAGGAGTTCGCATGACCCGGGCAGAGATTGCCGGCATCTCGCCGTTTTTCATTGTGCGCGATGTCCCGACGTCGCTCGCTTTCTACCGAGACAGGCTGGGATTTGAGATCACGTTCCAGGGGCCGGATCCTAACGACATCTTCTTCGGAATCGTGCGCAGGGATGGCGCGCAGATCCTGATGAAAGCTGTTGGGGTGGCTCCCGTGCCGAACTATACGCGAGACATCAAACAAGGCATCGCCCGTTGGGATGCCTTCGTTTCCGTTCCGGATCCTGACGGATTGGCTGCCGAATTTGCTTCGCGCAATGTCGAGTTCTTCGAGCCACTGAGAGACACTCACGACGGTTTGCGTGGTTTCGAGATTAAGGATGCCGACGGCTATCTTTTGTTTTTCGGGCGTACTCGGTCTCGATCGGAACCAATCAGCTGAATTTCGACGAATGAGGAAACGAAGCTCGAGACCGAGGTTGTCGACTTGTTGAGTTGAGGTCGATCTCTGTCCTGGGCTCAGACCATGGCTGGAATTCAGCGAATCTGAATGTTCACCAGTTTCCAGGGGTTCTGATAAGTTTCGATTTCGAGGCGGCCCTGCTTATCGGTTTTCAACTTAGCGGCGGGCAAGAGCTGGCCGCTTTTCTTTTTGTGGTCTTTGCTGATGTTTACTTCAAGCGCTGAGAGTGCATAGTCAGTGGTGCGCGTATCAGCCCAGACCTCGCCAAAGCGAAGCAAGCGATTTGTGATCATGCGGATGGTTACACTGCCGTCAGGTCGGTCGAATCTGCGAATGTAGGCGAGGTCGCCACCCAGCGTCCCCGTAATTGCCAGCCGTCCTTTCGAGTGCATCTTCTCGAGCGCGTTGACCAATCCTTCATTGCCTTTCGCGGCGAACGCTTCGAGCAAAATCGCCTGGTCGCTGGGAGGGGAGTACGCCTCAATACGCGCGGTGATGCTGTAGTTGCGGCCCATTTGCGTGCCAGTGCCCATGGCTTGCGCCTGAAATGTGATCGCCTTCGCGAGTTTTCCCGTTTTCTCCGCAGCTCCCGAGTTCGAACCAGCGAAAAGTGTCGAGCCCAGAACGAAGATTGCGAGCGTCAGCAGCAGAATTGATGTTCGTTTCATAGTCATACTTCCACCTAAATCCAAGCAGTCGAAATCACATTTGTGGATCGCAGTGGTTCGATTCTAGGTTTCGCGGACTAGTGGCAATAACTGTCAGAATTGACAGGGCGGGGAACAAGGAGCCACTTGCACGCCACTTACTCTGGTCAGTGCGAGTCGATGACTCTATCGAGGATTAACTTATATGGGTCGGACGGAATGCTGACATAACCAAAGAACGGTTTGTCATTCACCACAATCATGAAGATCAGCATTGCTAAGAAAGCAGACATCAAACTGATTAGGATCGCGTGTAGTTTGAGATCCCTAATACTGTAAAAATAGGCGATGAAGATGCTGATTGCGGCGCCCACCCAGATCACCGCCCACATCACTCCTGATAAGCCACTATTGACGGCGTCGATGCGCAAACGGCGACTCTCGATGAACTTGTTGAATGCCGCGAGGGTCTCGCTGTGCAGCGCGGATTGTCCGTTGTTCGCCGGTTGAAAGGTGTAAAGCTTCTCCCGAAATTCTTCCACCAGGCTCGCTCCGGCCATCCGTTCCTGACCGCGTCCTACCTTTTGCGCCGGCCAAGCGCGCTCGATCACAAAAGTTGTGTACTGACGAAGCGTCGACTGCAACTCACCGCGCAATGGATCAGGATATCCACTTACGTCGTGATAGAGGGCCCCGATTGAGGACGCTTCCCTGGAAACCAGGTCGGAAGCGTTCGAGTTGGTATTCCAAACGCCCACGGCAATCAGGCCTACGGTGATGCCATAGAAGACCCCAATTGCCTGCACCGTGCCGCTGACCGCGTCGTTGGTCCCTTCGTGATAATGAAGATGCGGTAAAATCAACCGACGCGTGAGAAAGAGCCCGGCGAGAGAGATCGTTTCAATCGAAACGATCAAAAACAGCGCGCTATAGAGCGGTCGAATTGTGTAAAGCCAGATGGGCATGTCGGGCAATGATTGGTGAGTCGAGTTATGGGCTTATTAACGGAACATCCGAGCCAATCTGCAGATCGATCATCAGCGTCATCATGCGATCGAGCTGGCATAGCCGGGCCGCGCGTTTGGCCCCGATCACTTTTTCGAACTCCGGAAAGTACTTCACGCGCAATTGCGCTTTGGCTGTATCGGCTTCAGTCCAGCGCTTAGTCAGACTCAAAGCTTGAGCGTCCGTGAGCGTTTTGATGTTTGCGGCGTACTCCTTCAGTAGGCCGTAATGGATGTCATACGCCTTCTTTTGCTCAAGGGCGTATTGATCGTAAACCGGCCAAAACTTCTCGGCTTCCGCGGCAGTCATTTCAATGTTCGCCGCCACGATCTGTTTGCGCTTTCCACGAATGTCCTGACGCATCAAGGCGATTTCCTGATCGGTAACGGCGGTGCGCGAGACCTCCTGTGCGCGAATCGCGCCGGCCGGCAGCAGCGCCGCGACCGACAAAATTCCAAAAGCTATCAGAAATTTTCTCATGCCATTTCTCCTAACTTAGAAGCGGTATAGTCCACCGAAAAACGGTCCTTGGTTGCTAATCCGCAGAAAACTGTCGTCGTTGACCCAGCGATAGCGCTGATACCGGTAACCGCCTACGACACCGAAATGATGACTCGGGTAGAAGCGATTGGGCTTCTTGTTTTCGCTGCGATAGGTGTATCGCAGCTCGAAGCCCCACCGGTTGCCGAAATCAAAGTCGCGATTGAAATCCAAAGTCGAGCCGGCGTCGTTGGTGCCGGAAAAGTTCGCCTCGCCGGTAGAACTGCCACCGTGCTGCGTACCTCGCGTTTCTTGGTTGGTCGGAAGAGGTCTGTGAAAAGACGGTGATTGTTCCCAAAGCAATCAACAACGTCACGAAACATAGGCGCGCAAATGTATTCATAAGAGTTCACATCGTTACAGCTCTTCTTATTGTTGAACTTAGAGCGCGTACAGCCTGTGGGACTACTGTCACTTTTTACAGGAGTTGGGAGTAATCAGTTTAGAACTCACTTCGGACGAGGGAATTGCTTGAACATCTTATCGACCGCTTTACGAATGTGACTCTCGGCGGCCTTGGCGTCTTTCGCCGTATTGCCGGTTGGCTGCTCGGACATCGTGTGCGTGGCCGTGCCGCGCCAAATTGTCGCTTTCGTCCGGGCATCAGCAATATCAATCACCAGCGACCCTTTCGACAGCGCGACGTTTTGTGCCCCGACGTAGATGCCCGTGGCGGTCGCGCTGGTAGTGGATCGTCCCCAGGTCGGATATGAAATGTGCAAATCGGAATTGAGTGCGGCCAACGCAGCCAGCGTTATGTCCGGATTAGACGAAACCCGGGTTAGACCTTTCGCCGCCAATGCGTCATCAACCGTTTGCAGAATCAGTTGGTTGATGATTGGATTGGCCGCGACCATTCCGTCGCTCCACGAATATGTTTTGTACTTTGAGAAGTCAGCGCCTGGATCGGCGCCGACTTTGACCTTTTGAGCGGAAGCGCTCGCGGCCGCAGCTATCAGGATGAACACCGCGCAGATTCTTTTCATGGCTTTTCCCAGGCGATTTGCCGCCGCCATTTACCCGCCGAGCAAGGAAGAATTCTAAGGAATCTAACGCCGGCCGTTACCTGTCACTTCTTACAGTCTGCGCAAGTCAGGGGGGAAATCTGGGGTTAAACCCTGACTGTCAATTTTGACAGTATTCCTCCAGAGTGAAACCCATGAGTATGTGTCCGGCAAGCATCGGCGCGGACAGATAGAACAGCTCGCGCCGAAACTGGGGAGGACATGCGCGCCGCGCATTCTTTGGCGACAAGAGGCGTAGAGCAGCACCTTCCTGATGGGCCGGGGCGGGGGTGACTCGGCCCATCTTTTTTTGCCTTGTTCCCGCCAGGCAGGGAAGTAGCGATCATCGCATCGCAGTTTCTTTAACGGCAGAGCGGTTTGAACGGAACGCGGCGCAGTGTTTCAGAGCCCGCCAGTCGCGACTAAGTTGACCTCAGCAAACACCCCTTATAAGAAAGCTGATGATCCCCGCTTCTGCTTAACTCATACCATGTTAGTGCGGTCACGAGGTGAGATTATGCCGGATCAGATAATCGCGGCCTTTTGGACGCAGCGAATATCGCTCAATGCCGCCGATGCTCCACGCACTGAGGTAGTCGGTTTCAGTCAACTGTTCCAAACGAAAATCCAGAGCGCCCAACTCGATACTTAGCTTGGCTGACAAATACGACGCGGCAGGCTCACTCGTGAGAGCTACCTCTTTAAGAATGTTGACGTCGATTTCATCAAGCTCAGGATTGTGGGTGTATTGATCGAGCCGCTTTTCCAGTCTTAGAACTTGGGCGTTTGCCTGGCGCAGATCATCTTTCAGAAGGATATTGTCCGTCTTAAGCGAATCGTTCTCCGCCTCAACCGCAGCTAATTTCTCGCGCAGCTCAGGTGAAAGCGGAACGTCCTGGAAGAGATCAGTGAGCCAACCCATATTTGTTTTAGTGAGGGAAATGCGGAGGCCAAGAGCTAAGTAACCTTGTACCACACCACAGCGGTCATTCGCCACCGTTAAGTATTGCGGTGGTGCCCTAATCTCAACTCTCAGTGTCTCAGTGAATTCCCTGTGTCTCCGTGGTGAAACGTTTCGCGCGATATTTCCACCACAGAGGCACTGAGTTCTCGCAGAGACACAGAGAACCCTCAAATTAGGGCACCACAAGGACTGCGGAGAAATCGCGGTCAATACTGGCAGAGCTTTGCGTCAAAAAATAATCGCTCGAACGAATCAGGACAGAAGTGCCGTAGGCACGTAATGTTTATAGAAACCGCAGAGGCAATCGCGTAGCTATAAACATCTCGCCGCTCTGCGCCGATGATTCAGTTCACTTCTTTCAGAGAACTAATCCAAGGACTTTTGAGGCAAAGCATACTGGCGGTAGATGCTGCAACTGTGGCCGGGTTCCGAGCAGAAGAGCAGCTCAATTCAAGAGCGATTTTTGCTCGATTACTTCGCGACGAACTCGGCGGTGATTGTTTTGCGGGTGGTCTTACTCAACACCTGAAGCTTGAGGCCCGAGATTGATTTGCGATCCTCGGTGAGAAAGATCTTCCCGCCTCCATCCAGATTTCCACCCGTCACGCTGCTCGTGATCTTCAGATCGATGGTCTTGTCCGTCTCGCTGCCGCGGGACCATGTGCCTGAGATAAAAACGGTGATGTCGGTAATGAGATTCAGCTCGGCCTTGCCGTCCGCAAACAGCTTCACGACGACTGCATCAAGTTTGAACTCTTCTTTGCCGAGCTTAATCTTGCCTTCGCCTTTGGCGCTGGCTACCAGAGACGCTGGCGGATCGTCCGTAGCGAAAACGGAAAACCCCATCGAAATAAACAACGCAACCAAAGCAATCGCCAAAGACTTCCGAAATAACATTGCCGCTCACCAGTCGGCAAGAGCCGACTTCTCCTTGCCGGACTTTAGCTACAGCTTGAAACAAGAGAACACTGTCACTTTTGACAGGAACTACTTCGGCGACGGATCTGTTGAGTTCCTTCTTTGCAGACGTGCCTGGAACATCGCGTTCACTATGGCGAAAACAAAGGCAGTCGATAGTCCGCAAAGCAGCACACCGGTAACACCCTCAATCCCCCCCAGCATTCGCCAGGCGCGCGGCAACACGACATCGCCGAATCCGATGGTGGTGTAACTGGTCGTGGAAAAGTAAAGGGCGGTTTCGAAATCCAAAAAGAGGGAGTTCGCAGAATAAAAGCCCGCCCAAATCGCAATTTCGATCATGTGCAAAATGATGATTGCGGAAAAGGCAGCGATGAGCAGCGCCATGTAGCCGAACGTGCCCATCCGGTCCTTGCGCTTGTCCCGTTGATCGAGCATCCAATCGGCGATGAAGACAATGCTCACAACGTGCAGGACCAGGCAGACCGCCACGATGCTAAACGCGGTAAGAAGTTCTTTGATCATTAGGCTAGGAAAACATTTAGACCTCAGTATTTAAGGCTCTTTTCCCCTCGATCCGCACTGTCACTTTTGCCAGTACAACGCGCGATCCTCGGTGGCTAAGATTTCGACACAATCTGCAGTTCGGCGCAGGTGAGAGTGTGATCGATTAGTTCCCGACCTGTTGAGACAAAAAGCAATTCCAAGGAGTTAGCCATGATTAGTCGCCACGAGCGCAGCGGTTTTGCCACGGCGGTCACATTGTTCGCCTTGGTCTTAGGTGCAACTGCATGCAGCAAGAAGTCTGCGGAACACGCGACTGCCGCCACGACGCCGCCAACCGTAATTGTCGAAAACATCGAGCAGCGCACCGTTCCCATTTACAGCGAATACGTCGGCCAGACGCGCGCTGAAGAAACGGTGGAGTTGCGCGCGCGCGTTGAAGGCATTCTACAGAAGGTTTACTTCCGCGAAGGCTCGCCGGTCAGAAAAGGTCAACTCCTCTTCACGATCGACAAGCGCACGTTTGAAGCTAGCCTGCAATCCGCTAAAGCCGCGCTGGCGAAATCCGTCGCCGACCTGGCGCAAGCAAAGCAACGAACTGATGTCTTGAAGGCGCAAGCGGAACTGGCCGATGCAGAGGCGACGCATAGCAAGACGCAACAGGACCTCGCTCGTATCGCTCCGTTGGCGAAAGAGAAAGCAGTAACTGAATTGGAACTCGACGCTGCGATCGCTGCTGAGAAGTCGGCAAAGGCCAACGTCGATGCCAAGCAAGCGAATCTGACAAATCTCGAAGGGTCGGTTAAGTACACGATCGAACGCGCCGATGCCGAAGTCTCGGCCGCCAAAGCCCGCGTCATCCAGGCGCAATTGGATCTCAGCTATTGCGATATTTATTCGCCGCTCAATGGTGTGATCGGTTTTCTTCAAGTCGACGAAGGAAACCTGGTCGGCCGTGGCGATGCGACTTTGTTGGCGACAGTCTCACTGGCGAACCCGTTACTCGTCGATTTTAACGTCAGTGAGGTCGAGTATCTCAAGCTCACCGACCGCAACAACCCGGGCAGTCGCGCGAAAAATGCTCGGTTCGATCTAATTCTTTCCGACAACAGTGTGCATACCGAACCCGGCACTTTCAAAGTTCTCGATCGCGTGGTTGACCCCACAACGGGCACGATGAAAGTCGAAGCGACTTTTCCAAACCCCAGCAGTTATCTACGGCCCGGGCAATTCGCGCGCGTGCGCGTAGCGGTGGCGGAAAAAGAGAACGCGATCCTGGTTCCGCAGCGCGCCATTCAGGAATTGCAGGGCGCAAAGACGGTCATGGTGGTCGATAGCCAGAACAAAGTTCAGGTGCGCACGATTCGCATTGGCGACAAATCAGATAACTACGTCATTGTGCTCGATGGTTTAAATGCCGGCGAGCGCGTGATTGTCGAAGGTATGCAGAAAGCGCGACCGGGAAGTGAGGTCCGGCCCACCAGCGAATCGCTGGCCAGCGACACACGTCCCCAAGGAAGCTAACTAACTCATGGCTAACTTCTTTATTAACAGGCCAATCGTTTCCATTGTTATTTCTATCCTCATCGTCTTGATGGGAATCGTGATCATTCGCGGACTTTCCGTCGAACAGTATCCCTTCCTCGCGCCACCGAACATTCGCGTCACTGCAACTTATCCTGGAGCATCGGCCGAGGCAGTTGAACAATCGGTCGCTGTTCCAATCGAACAGGAAGTCAACGGCGTCGATAACATGATCTACATGAAGTCGTCGAACACCAGCGACGGCCGCATGTTGCTCGACGTCAACTTTCAAGTTGGCACCGATCAGGACACGGCAAACGTGCTGACGCAGAACCGGCAAGCTTCCGCGGCGGCGCGTTTGCCGGCCGAAGTAACTCAACAGGGCGTCACCGTTAAGAAACAGAGCCCGAGCATTCTGATGGTGGTTTCGGTGTATTCGCCGAAGGATGCGTACGACGCGAATTTCCTGATCAACTACTGCGGCATCAATCTGCGCGACCAATTACTGCGCATTCCGGGAATTGCACAGGTCGATCTTTTCGGCGGCACTGATTACGGCATGCGCGTCTGGTTTAAGCCGGACATGATGGCGAAACTTGGCTTGGTTCCGGCCGACGTCATCAGCGCGATCAAAGAACAGAACATTCAGGCACCGGCAGGCAAAGTTGGCGGTGCGCCCACGCCGAAAGATCAGGAAATGACCGAGACGGTCAGCGCGCCAAGCCGTCTGATCACGCCGGAAGAATTCGAGAAGATCATCGTCCGCCAGACTTCAACCGGCGCAGTAGTGCGCATTGGCGACATTGGGCACGTCGAACTCGGTTCCCAGGACTACAACTCGTTCGGACGGCTGAACGGAAAGCCCGGTGGCGCCATGGCTGTTTATCTGCTTCCCGGCGCGAACCAGTTGAAAGCTGCGGAAACGATCTACGAGACGATGGAGCACGCCAAGTCCCTTTTCCCACCGGACATGGATTACAAGATCGTCTATGACACGACGCCCGCAGTCGAAGCTTCGATTCATGAAATCCTGAAGACGTTTGTTGAAGCGCTCATCCTGGTAACCATAGTCGTCTTTATTTTTCTCCAGAATATCAGGGCGACGATTATCCCGATGATCACGATTCCCGTATCGTTGATCGGAACGTTCATCTTCTTTCCGGTACTCGGATTCTCGATCAATACACTGTCGATGTTTGGTTTGGTGCTGGCGATCGGAATTGTCGTCGACGACGCCATCGTGGTGGTCGAAGCAGTAATCCATCATCTCGAGCATGGGTTATCGCCGAAGGAAGCCACAGTCCAGGCGATGAAAGAGGTATCGGCGCCCGTTATTGGTATCGCGCTGATTCTGTCGGCCGTGTTCGTTCCGGTTGCGTTGCTGGGAGGACTCGTCGGCAGCATGTACAAACAGTTCGCGCTGACGATCGCGATCTCAGTGCTTCTGTCCGCGTTCAATGCGCTGACATTAACGCCGGCATTGTGCGCGCTGATGTTGAAACCACCGAAGCCGATGCGCGGACCGGTGGGCGCGTTCTTCCGTGGATTCAACAAAGTATTCGACATCACGACGAATGGCTACGTCAGTGGTTCGCGCATTCTAGCGCGGCGCGGCATTCTGACAATCGGCATCGTCGGAATCGTAGTTCTCGGCGCGCTGTTCTTTGGCAAGCGCATTCCGGCCGGCTTCATTCCCGAAGAAGACCAGGGAATTCTCGGTGTCAACGTGCAACTGCCGCCTGGTGCCTCGTTGGAACGAACCAGCGAAGTGCTCAAGAAAGTCGAAACGATTCTGAGCAAGCAGCACGCGATCGAGTCGTATCAAACGGTCGGCGGCTATGGCGTCGTCACCAATACCTATCAACCGAATTACGGCACCCTCTTCGCGCGGCTGAAGCCGTGGGAAGAGCGTCACGATCCGAAAGAGAAAATCAAACCGATCATGGCTGAGCTGCAAAAGGAATTCGCGGGAATTCCGGAAGCAGTGATCTTTCCCTTCAACATTCCGACGCTGTCCGGTTTCGGCGCTGCGTCTGGATTTAATTTTCTGATTCAGGATCGCAGCGGTTCGATGACCATCGATCAATTGGGCGACCAGGCGCGCAAGTTCATCACCGCAGCGCGGCAGCGGCCGGAACTCGGCAACGTGTTCACGTCTTTCGATCCGAATTATCCGCAGGTGAAAGTCGATCTCGATCGCGAGAAAGCGCGCACGCTCGGCGTGCCGGTGAACGACGTCTTCCAGGCAATGTCGACGGCGATGGGCGGCGCTTACGTGAACGACTTCAATCGATTCGGCCGTTTATATCGCGTGTACGCGCAGGCGCAACCCGAAAGCCGTCTGAAGTCTGACGACATCGGCCACATCTACGTGCGCTCGAAGACGACGAACCAAATGATCCCGCTTTCAACTTTGGTTTCGGTGAAGGACATCGCAGGCACCGAGTTAACGACGCGATTTAATCTTCTGCGTTCAGTCGAGATGCAAGGCGCGCCGGCGCCCGGCTACACATCGGGCCAGGCGCTTGCGGCCCTGGAGCAAGTGTTCAAAGAGCAGATGCCGAATGAAATGAGTTTTGCTTATTCGCAATTATCGTTTCAGGAAAAGATCGCCCCGCCGCCGTTGCCGACATTGATCCTGGCGATCCTCTGCGTCTTTCTGTTGTTGGCGGCGATGTACGAAAGCTGGCGTTTGCCTTGGGCAGTTTTGCTCGGTTCGCCACTTGTGGCTCTGGGAGCGCTATTTGGAGTCTGGTTGTTTGGTTACGACAACAACGTCTACGTGCAGATAGGTCTGGTGATGCTGATTGGTTTGGCGGCCAAGAACGCGATCCTGATCGTTGAATTCGCCAAAGCCAAACATGATGAGGGAATGTCCCTCGAAGATGCCGCGCTCACCTCAGCGCGTCTGAGATTTCGTCCGATCCTGATGACAGCCTTCGCGTTCATCTTGGGAGTGGTGCCGTTGATGAAGGCCAGCGGCGCCGGCGCAGGTGCCCAAAATGTGATGGGCACCGGCGTCTTTTTCGGCATGTTGGTGGCAACGTTCCTGGGTGTGTTCATCATTCCCGGCAATTACACCTTCGTCGAAGGATTGGGCAAGCGGCGCAAGAAGACTGAAGCCGGCGCGGCGATCGAAGCGCCTCCGCCCCACGCGCCGCCCGTGCCCGCGCAAGCAGTAGGTGGTCACTCATGAAGCGCACAATCGTTTTGCTATTAACGATAAGTCTCGTTCAAGGTTTTGTGTTTGCGCAAAGTAAGGCGCAGCGGCCGCGCGTCGTGACGCCGCAGGATTTCCGCGCCGATCCCAGACCGCAACCTGACTCGCAAACGCTCGCCGACTCGAAGTGGTTTGATGTTTTCAGGGATCCGAAGCTCCAGGAACTGATTCACGAAGCGCTGGTCAACAATTATGACTTGCGTGAATCGATTGCGCGCATCGACGTGGCGCGCGCGAACCTCGGGCTCGCGCGATCTCAGCAATATCCGCAGATTTACGGCAGCGCGGACTTGACCACGATTGGACGGTCACGCGACGGTGAATTGACGCTGCCGAACGCAGCCCCGAAAGGCCGCACATTCGGCAGTGTGCTGCTCAACTTGCTGACGTTCGAACTGGATATCTGGGGACGCCTGCGCAAACAGACTGAAGCAGCGCGGCACGATCTGGCGGCGAGCGAAGAGGAACGCAAAGCGGTCCTGACCACAATCGTCGCCGAAGTTGCTGCTTCGTATTTCGGTCTCCGCGAACTCGACGTCGAGCTGGAGATTTCCAAGCGCACGCTTGCATCGCGCAAAGAATCGCTGCGCATCATCCTCCTGCGCGCGGAACGCGGCGTATCGAACAATCTTGAGCTGCGGCAAGCAGAGGAATTGGTGTACGCGGCCGGGGAAGTAATTCCTAAAACTGAACTCGCCATCGAGCAACAGGAAAACTTTTTGAGCGTGCTGTTGGGAAGAAATCCGGGACCAATCGGCCGCGGCTTGGAACTAACCGAACAAGAGATGCCGCCGGAAGTTCCCGCCGGCCTGCCGTCCGATTTAATCGTACGGCGCCCCGATATTAAGTCGGCGGAAGAGAGCTTGACGGCCGCCGGCGCGCGCATTGAAGTTGCGCGCAAGGCGTATTTGCCGCGAATTTCGTTGACCGGCTTCCTGGGCTTCGAGAGCAATTCGCTGACGGACCTGTTCAAGAGCTCACGCTCGGTGTGGGGTTTCATTCCGCAAGTGACCCAACCGATCTTTACCGCCGGCGCGCTTAAGTCGAACGTGCGTTTCACGCAAGCGCAGCGCGACCTGCTGCTGGTCGATTACGAGCGGACGATTCAGACCGCTTTCCGCGAAGTCTCTGATTCACTAATCGCGTACGGCAAAACAAAAGAAATCCGCGCGCAGAGGGAACTGCTGGTGCGCACGCTTCAGGATCGCGCACGGCTCGCCTACATGCGCTACAACGGCGGCGTGTCGAATCTCTTGGAAGCTCTCGATGCTGATCGCGAACTGTTCGATGCGGAACTGAGTTTGGCACAGGCGCGTCGCGATGAGTTGTTGAGTGTCGTGGCGCTCTACAAATCGCTCGGCGGTGGTTGGCAAGCGTAAGCAGCCCGCGAAGCGGGTGTCAGCATAAAGCCTGGGGCGAAAGCCCCAGGATCGCGTCGCTGAATACCATAGTCGGCGAGCAAAGAGTTATTTTCAAATCGCTTCGCTCGTCGTGCTCGTCGCGCTTTGCCTGTCGAGCTTTGCGAGCGCGCAGGTTGATGAAAAGAAAAAGAAAAAACAGGCCAAGGTCCTGGCGATGAAGGACAAGGCCCTGGCTGACCTGATTAAATCCAAACCCGAAGTTGCGTCGGAAATCAACAACTCACCCGGTTATGCAGTCTTTGATAACAATGGAATACACCTCCTGTTGTTAGCGACCTCTAAAGGAAACGGAGTGGTAGTTTCCAACAATGGCGGCGCGGCGAGCGCCATCGGTGCCACCGTTGGCGGCACGAAAGTCTATACCATCACAAAAAAGGGAGTTGCGCTGCAGGCGACTCTGGGCGGAACGAAATTTAGTAGCGACGGCGATTTAAATTAATGTCTCGTATCCGATTCATTCTTCATCGTTCATGATCGCCGAGCTTAGCGTGTCGGAACCCGGAGCGGTAGCGATGGGATCATCCACTCAAGTTGCGCTTTGATCGGGTCGCTACCGCTCGCCGTTCTGACACAACGATGCGCGCGAACGTCAGAGTTGACGCCGCGGCGCGAATTCTTCCGCTTTTGCGCTTTGCGCTTTGCTCTTGGCCGCCGGGCTCGGCCGCTCGCGTCCAATGATTTGTTGGGGCGGTTACGATGGTTGTCGTGCCAAGCGGTCCGCGCTCGCCGGGCCGGCGATGAGACGCATCACGGCATGTCCCACGACCACAACACCCGCATAGGTGGCGCCGTCCGCCACGATCGGAGCAATGCCCGGTGCGAACACCATCCACTTTGGAAACATCGTCGCGTATAGGTAATCACGCGGCGGGCCGATCATCGTTACGATGCCAATAAACACAGCCAGTCCTCGCCACCCAAATCGCCGCGCCAGCCGCCAGGTTACAGGGTAGATCGGCGTAAGTGAGATCGCGAGGCCGGCGTAGAAAAGCATCAGGAAGTATGGCGTCGGAGCAAAAGGAACCAACCACCAACCGAGGGCGTCGCACAGGGCGATCGCACCAACACCGAGCAACCCAGCTGCTGCGCCACCAGCCATTGCTCCGATGACTCGCCGCGCGTTCGCGCGCGTGAAATAGATCACGGCCCCAAGCACAACCAGATACCCGCAAGTGAACAGGATGATCTGTTGCGTTGTCATTCACTCTCTTGAGCTGCCCAACGGCGGAGTTGAGGCGGCGCGATCCAAATCGGCAATCGGCAATTGGAAATCGGCAATGACTTTCACGCTCCCGCCGCTCGCATCCAACGATTTGTTAGATACGGCGATTATTGAAACTAGTGTCTACCGAATAAAAGCGACACGCCTTTCAGGATAATCAAAAACAATAGTGAATGGCTTCATGAAAACGCGTCCGACAACGCCCGCTACCCCTTCGGCCTCATAGCCAACGCCGGCAATTCGGAATGAGACTTTCGGATTTGCGAATTTGTACCCGGCAATCTCGAACCATTCCAGCGAGCCAAATGAGTTCCTAAAATCACCGCCTGACGACGACACAGTTCCTTCGACCGTCGTGCGTCCTTCCGTTAAGTTTTGCTCTTTGCTGAATTTACTGTTGATGTCAACGGTACCGGACTTTCCGGTATCAAGCATAAAAAGACCTTCGCGGTTGCCGTTCAGACGTGCCGTGATAGTCGGTGTGTAGTTAATCAGAGAAAGGTGTTGCCATTCACCTTTAGATAGGTGGTAAGTCGAAGGGTCGTATAAAGCAATGCCTTCGCCACCGTGAATTACTTCGACGATGGCGCGGGCCAAGAGCGGATAGCCGCAGAATCCGGCGCGTTTTTCACCAGGCGGTGCATTCATTTCGGAAAGGTCATCGGCGATATAGATCGGATCTTTTATCGTTACCCGACCGAGTTGAAAGGTTTTCCCTTTACGAATGGTTATTTTTCGTGCGTTGCCATCCGCAGCGACGACTTCCCCCTTGCCGATTATCGGCATCTTGAGTTCGTCTGCTATTCGATTATCAATCATCATAGTGTCCGCACCAGTATCGAAATGAAACCAGCCGACATCCTTCCCGTCAACGAGGGGGCGCACATAAGTTGGATGACCCTTCGAGCCATCGGGAAAAGGTGCGCCTTGCCCGAGTCTTAATTCTGCGGGAATGCTGTTATCAAAAGTCGTGTCGCCCGTCGGCGGCAGGCTGCGAAACAGATCGTCCGTTGCCGCAAGTTCTGCGACAGATCTGATCCGGTATTCTTTGTCGGACTTATCATAGTTAACTTTTAGCCGATGGGGATAAAGAAAACCCAGGGTCTTTTGATAATCGAGGAGTTCAAGCGTATAGGGACCTTTCGCCTGTTCGACAACCAAAGTTCGCGGAAGCCAGGTTGCGCGCTCGATGAAAAGCTTTGAGCCGACCGATCCGTTTTTGAGTTTAAGCGCCAGTGCGACGCGCGTTTCCGTTGACTCACTGGGCAAAACCCTAATATCAAGGGGTGTGTTTTCATCAAGCCACCAACCGCTTTGAACCCACCAGGGCAAAACCAACTTTTCAAGCTGCTTCTGATTTACGGGAGCCGGCGAGCCATAACGAGCGGATGCCGTTAAGCGATTGATCATCCATAATTCGCTTCCGTCAAAGACAGCAAAGGTAGCACTGTCCGGTGGCTTCGACTCTCGGCGCACTTCACCACTTCGCCCAAACATTTTAATCGTGATGCCTGCCGAATCGTCCGAATCGACAATTTCCTCAACTGCAAAACCTCGCTTCAATTTCTTGATTTTGTCGAATCCGATGGCTTTACGGACATTGACCAGAACTTGCGGCACAGTGAGGGTTTCGGCGGTCTTCGTCGCTTGAAGTTGTGCACACGCAGGCTTGCCTCCCAAAAGCGATATGAAAAGCACACAGATCAGAAAAACTGACCGAACGCACCATATTTTTGACAACAGCATTAACGACTTTCCTAGATCCAATACTTAACGATGGGAAAGGCTTAGTAGGAATCTTCTCAACAATCAGCTACAAACAGTCCACGCTCGAGAAGTACATAAGTTCAGATGCTTTATCTCTGCCTTACGGTGCTTGGCGCTGAGGACCGCGCGGTTTCCTCACGATTTGGTTATTTGGGTGTAGCGATGACCGTTATGAGAGAACGCCGCGAGAGGACGCTGGAATACGTTCATGCGGTTTGCGCTGCTGCTGTTTGTTTCTGTTCCTGCGACCATTTGAGGAAATGCTCGCGAATTAGCGCGATCGCCTCGTCACCATTCGCAACGCAAACCGGAATGTTGAAGTCTTCCGCGCTCGCGAGCGGTTGTTCGTACGCGCCCATTTGAGTGCGCGCCCATTCAATAAATCCCGGCCACATTTTTCCGACAAGAATTAGCGGCGTTTGATTGAGATGCTTCACCTGAAGCAGTTGCCAGATCATCGTCGTCTCCAGGACTGTGCCGATCCCACCGGGAGCGACGATGAATGCATCTGAGGCGAGCACAAAGTGATGCAACCTCGTGAAGAACGTGCGATGTTCAAAGGCGAGTTCGACAAAGGGATTGACTTCCTGCTCGAACGGCAAATCGACTCGAATGCCAACAGATTCATGACCATCGCCGGAGGCTAACTTCACGCCTTCATTGGCAGCCTGCATCAATCCGGGACCGCCGCCGGTGATAATGTCGCAGCCCAATTCGGCCAGCGCTTTCGAGACTCGTTTGGTTTCTTCGTAAGCGACGGTGCCCGGCTTCGCACGTGCGGAACCAAATATGGTGACGCGATAGCGATCGTCACGCGATGGCTTCAGGCGCGTCAGATTGTTCACCACGTCCCAGAGGCCAAGGACTGAATCGACCAGCACTTGCTTGACCTGTTGTTCATCAGAGAGGCTGATTGCGTTTGTTCGTTGCGTTGGATCGGTTGTGCTCATGAGTTCTCCTCAAAATTCGCTGGTGAAAAATGATTATTGATAGCGGAGCGACTGTAGGCTCCGAAGGAGCCCAAATGTTTATAGTCCGCGCTATCAGAAACCGTCCGCAGCTCCGTAGGAGCGCGATAACGCGTTCTAACTTTTGAGAACATGTCGCTCCTACGGAGCTTGCTCGACTTGGGACGTCAACGTTTCTATAAATATTCGGTCCCTACGGGACTTAACGAACCACTGTGCCTCTATGGGCCGCTCGCGGTTTCCGTAACTCAGGTCACACTTCAATGACGTCACCCAAGTCCGGGCATTTCGTCTTGATTCCATGTTGCGAGTGGATCAACTCAGAGAACACTCCGCGCGCGCGATCTTCGCCATGCGTGATAATCGTGCGCGGCTTTGACGGTGCGACGGCGCCAAACCATTCCAGCAGACCTTTCTGATCCGCATGCGCACTGAACCCACCCATTGTGTGAATTGACGCGTTTACCGGGATTCTTTCGCCGAAGATGCGCACTACCTTTTCGCCATCGACCAGGCGCCGCCCCAGTGAGTTTGCGGATTGAAAACCGACGATGAGCACTACGGTGCCCTCAATCGGCAGATTGTGTCGCAGGTGATGAATGATGCGTCCGCCGGTGCACATGCCGGCGCCCGCCATAATCATGCAGGGCCCGACGACTTCATTCAGCGCACGCGATTGTGCCGGCTTTGAACACGCTTGCGCGATGTCGAGGTTCTTGCGCAACTCTCCCGACGAAACCATCTCTTGCGCCTCTTCGTCGAACAGCTCATTGTTCTTTCCGTAGATTTTCGTCGCCTCGATCGCCATCGGACTGTCGAGATAGATTGGAAACTTCGGCAGTGTCTTGCGTCGAAACGCCCCCGCGAGTAAATACAGCAGCAACTGAGTGCGACCGACAGCGAACACGGGGACCAGAATCTTTGCTTTGTTTTCGACTGCGCGGGCGATTATCTCGCGACCTTCCATGGCAGTTTCGTGCAGCGAGCGATGATTGCGATCGCCGTATGTCGATTCCATGATGACGGCGTCCGCTTTCGCGAAAGGTTCCGGATCGTTAAGCAGCGGCGCACCGCGCGGTCCGAGGTCGCCGGAAAACACGACAACTTTCTTGCTGCCGTTTTCTTCGACAGTTAGTTCGATACTGCTGGAACCAATGACATGTCCCGCGTCCACAAACCGCGCGCTAATGCCGGGTGCAACCTCGACCTGCTGTTTGTATTTCACGGCTCGCACCAGCGGCTTTAGGTTGCGAACATCTTTTTCTTCGAACAGAGGGTCGAGCGGCGGCTGCTTTTCGCGGACGCGCCTTTGATTTTCACGTTTCAGATCGGCTTTTTGCAGCATGAGCGAGTCGCGCAGAATCATCGTCGCGATATCGATCGTTGGCTGCGTGGCATAAATCGGGCCTTCGTAATTCTTGCGAGTCAGCAGCGGCAAACGTCCGACGTGATCGAGATGGCCATGTGTGAGCAGCACTGCATCGAGCTTTCCGCCTTCGAGTTCAGCTTTGCGCCGATTCTTTTCTTTTTCCTTGCGGCCGCCCTGAAACATTCCACAGTCGACCAGGATGCTCGCGTGCTTTGTGACCACGTGATAGGCAGAGCCAGTGACATCACCAGTCGCGCCATGGAAATGAATCTTCATAAGTTATTTCCAATTGCCAATTGCCGATTGCCAATTTGTGAACTCGATCCCAAATCGGCAATTGGAAATCGGCAGGCGGAAATGATTCAAAACGGCCAGCGCCACTCAAGCAGCTCCGGCTTGTCCAAGCCGTGTTCGTGCGCATAGCGGCGTGCGTCAATCTGCATGTTGCGAAGTCTCTCTTTCGCATGCGCGCCAATCGTGTGCAGCTTCGGAACGCGATCGATCACATCAATGGCCAATGTGAAGCGATCGATTTCGTTATCAATCGCCAGTTCCATCGGAGTGTTGATGTTGCCCCGCTCTTTGTAGCCGCGCACGTGCAGGTTCTTATGATTGCTGCGACTGTAAGCGAGTCGATGTATCAGCCAGGGATAGCCGTGGAAATTGAAAACGATCGGCTTGTCGGTGGTGAAGAGACTGTCAAAGTCTCGATCACTCAGACCGTGCGGATGCTCGCGATCCGTTTGCATCTTGAAGAGATCGACGACGTTGATAAATCGAATCTTCAGATCGGGAAACTCCGTGCGCAGCATTGCGGTCGCAGCCAGGGCTTCCTGCGTGGGAATGTCGCCGGCGCAAGCCATGACGACGTCGGGCTCCTGTCCTTGATCGTTGCTGGCCTGGCTCCAGATGCTGATGCCTTTCGTGCAATGCGTAATCGCCGCGTCCATGTCGAGATACTGCAAGTGCATCTGCTTGTCGCTGACGATTACGTTGATGTAGTTTTCGCTGCGCAAACAATGGTCGGCGACTGACAGCAAACTGTTGACGTCGGGCGGCAGGTAAATACGCGTGACCGTCGCACGCTTGTTCACGACAACATCCAGAAATCCCGGATCCTGATGAGTAAATCCATTGTGGTCCTGACGCCAAACGGTCGAAGTGATCAGCAGATTGAGCGAAGCAATGTTTTGCCGCCAGGGAAGTTCATTACAAATGGATAGCCACTTCGCGTGCTGATTGAACATCGAATCGATGACGTGCGCGAACGCTTCGTAGGTCGCGAAGAAACCGTGACGGCCGGTCAGCACGTAGCCTTCCAGCATTCCTTCCAAAGTATGTTCGCTGAGCATTTCGATCACGCGACCGTCAGGTGCTAACTCGCCGCCGTTTTCGTCTTCGGGAAAGCGTTCAGCGATCCAGAACTTCTTGCTGACTTCGTAAATGTTGTCGAGCTTGTTGGAACTGTTTTCGTCGGGACCAAAGACCCGGAATGAATCCATGTTCTGCTTCATCACGTCCCGCAGAAACATTCCCAACGGCCGGGTGTTTTCAGCTTCGATTTGTCCCGGCTTTTCGAATTTCGCCGCATAGTCTCGGAAATCAGGCAGCCGTAATGTTCGCTTGATCAATCCACCATTGGCATGTGGATTGGCGCCCATGCGACGAATGCCCGTAGGAGTGAGTTCTTTCAGTTCTTGAACCGGTGATCCACTCTCGTCGAACAATTCCTGCGGTCCGTAGCTCCGCAGCCATTGCTCGAGCATTTGCAAATGCGCAGGATTCTTCTTTACATCCGCGAGCGGAACTTGATGCGCGCGCCAGAAACCTTCTAGTTTCTTGCCGTCAACGTCTGCGGGCGCGGTCCAACCTTTCGGTGCGCGCAGAACAATCATTGGCCATCGGGGCCGAGTCGCTATTCCAGATTTGCGAGCTTCGTGTTGGGCTGCGCGAATTTGTTCGACGCAATGGTCGAGCGTCGCCGCCATGGCCTGATGCATCGATGGCGCATCCGATCCTTCAACGAAGCAGGGCTCGTATCCGTACCCTTTGAAAAGATCTTCCAATTCGTCGTGACTGATGCGCGCGAGCAGCGTCGGATTATTAATCTTGTATCCGTTGAGATTCAGGATCGGCAGCACCGCGCCGTCGCGAATGGGATTCAAAAACTTGTTGATGTGCCATGAAGTCGCCAGCGGTCCGGTTTCGGCTTCGCCATCGCCGACCACAGCGGCGACGATCAAATCCGGATTGTCGAACGCTGCGCCGCACGCGTGTGACAGAACGTAGCCCAGCTCGCCACCTTCATGAATTGAGCCGGGCGTTTCCGGCGTGCAGTGACTGCCGATGCCGCCCGGAAAAGAGAACTGTTTGAAGAAGCGCGTGAGACCTTCTTCATCCAGTGTCTTTTCGGGATAAATCTCGGAATAAGAACCTTCGAGATAAACCGGCGCAAGCACGCCCGGCGCGCCGTGGCCCGGACCCGCCATGAAGATCACGTCGAGATCGTCGCGCTTTATAACGCGATTCAAGTGTGTGTAAACGAAAGAGAGAGCCGGACTCGCTCCCCAATGTCCCAACAGGCGATTCTTAATGTGTTCAGGTTTGAGCGGTTCGCGGAGGAGAGGATTATCCTGCAGATAGATCATCCCCAGCGCGAGATAATTGCAGGCGCGAAAGAACGCGTGCGTCTTCCGCGCTTCTTCATCGCTCAACGGCGCGCCCTGTATGGTTGAGTGCGCCGTTCCGAAGCAGCTTAATTTGTTGATGGCTGTTTGGCTGGCAACCACATTTAATCCAAAGTCGGTTTTGCGATTGGCCGAGAATTAATGGATGACAATTCCTATGCTCAATCGGATGTTGTTCTGGGTTGTGCCTGGGAAGACAAACGGTTGGCCAGCCGGTTGATGTGGCGTCGGCACCAGAAGAATTCCCACTTCCTGGTCGGTGCGATGGATGATGTTCCAATCAATCTGCGCGGCCCGGATGTCGATCTTGTCGTTGACCCTAATGTCGAGTCCGCCTCCGAACGCCATGGCGAAGCTCGTCTCTTTTGTGTGGAAATCGGTAATACCGAAAACTGTTCCCAACTGCGGGCTGTCGATATCGACCTTCTGGTTCGCAAAGCCAAACAGCGCGTGACCGAATGGTTTCAATCGAGCTTCCGTAGCGTTGTCCTTGAATTGTAGTCCGCCAAGAAAATTCTGAACTGTTGTATCTACCGTGCCGCTTCCTGCGGGCCGGTCAAAGTTGTCCTCGCGCAGGTGCAATGAGTAATCACCCTTGACACCAACGTACTTGTGAAAATTGCGCGTGATGGAAAGTTCGAAGCCGCGCAAAGTGTTTCTGCCGCTTAGCACGTCGTTGAGAGCCGCGATATCGGTATCGCCCGCGAGCGTATCGAAACCCAGGGCAGAGTAGCCGCCGAAAAATTCCCACTTCTTGTAATCGTCGTGTTGCGCAAAAGTGGCCGGGGCCAACAACATCACAAACGCTATCAGTGTAAAGACTCTTTTCATCAAAACCCTCCGTGTTTTTGCGTAGTTTTCTGTCTTGGGTATTTCGAAACTAGCAACAGGGGTGGGTGCCAACAACTGTCAGTTTTGCCAGTGTCCGACCGACGGGCGGGTTCCTATCATCACTGTTCGGAGAAAGTTGGAATCGCAGCGGCTTGTCGCGTGCCGTCGAAGAAAGAGCAAGCAGATGGCAATGGAAATAAAACGTTCGCCGCACACTCCGTCAGCGGAGGTAAACGAACGTGTGCGCGGCTTTGCGAAAAAAAGTCGCGGCCAACGTCTCGCCAAGATCGAAAGTGCCGTTGCGTTATCCGGAAATTTGAAAGCGCGCTTGCGCGACGATCTCGTAAAGATCTACGGACCTGCTATTACGATTTCGTTTGTGGAAAGTCCCGCGTTACTTGGCGGGTTGAGGATTACAGTGGGAAGTGATCTTTACGACGGCAGCGTGAACGGCGCGTTGGCGGCTCTCGAAGGAGTTCTGCGCGATTGAGCACCTGTCAGAACGAAGGAATTATAGAAATTCTCTGCGCTTCCTCCGCGCACTAGCCCAGGTAGGTTGGAACCGAACCTCCGCGAACCGCCGAGCGACGGCGGGGAGGTTGCGCAGAGAATGTGAAAAATCTCTAAATCCTCACCGCATCAATTACATTTCAGCATCGTTTGCAGACTGAGAAGGCGCTGGAGCGCGCGAGTCAGTACCCGGAGCGGTAGCGACGGGATCAAGACGCGACCTTCAACGCGGCTTTGCCCAAGGTAATCGCTCGATCGAATCGGGACAGAAACGTGCCGTAGGCACGTAATGTTTATAGAAAGTCAACGGCCTTTCACTTTTCCGCAAAGAGCGAAATGGCTCGGCATTTCGCTCTTTGCGGAGATGATAAGAGGAGTCGCATAGCTATAAACATCTCGCCGCTCTGCGGCGATGATTCAGCTTAGATCCTTCACAATAAATGATCGAAAGCCTTTTGATGTGATGAAGCAAGTGCCCTTTCGAACCGCGAATGGCTTAGATTCGCAGTTAGACACAAAACCGAAAGGAGCTCACCTGAAGGTCAGCATCGCCCAGGAGTTGACGTTGGGGTCCGCTCACTACCGTTCGCGGTTCTGTAAGCACGCGGTCCTCAGCCCGCAATTTCCGGCATCAAATAAAACATCAAAGCGATAATCGCATAGACCGTGACGAGCTGAACTCCTTTGTACCAATTGGATTGACCATCACCGCAGACCATCGCGCCGACCATCACTGCCATAAACAGCGAGCCGATCTCCGCGCGGCCAAACGACAGTGAAAATGGCTGCGGCGCGATGAAATAACTCAAGAGCACCAACAGCGGCGCGACGAAGAGGGCAATCTGTATGCAACTGCCGAGGGCGATTCCCACACTCAAATCCATTTTGTTCTTACGCGCCATTGCCACGGCTGAGCCACTCTCAGCGGCGCCGCCGACAATCGCGACAAAGACGATGCCGATGAACACCTGAGACATGCCAAGGGCGTGTCCCGTCGCTTCGGCGGCGCCGACCAACTTCTCGCTCATCCAGGCAGCCAGCACAGATGCGAGCACCAGGCTGCCGACCGCGCGGGCCACACTCCATTGCTCTTCCTGATGTTCACCCGAGGCCGCTTCAACGCTGGCAAATGCGGACGTATGCGTTTTCAAGGAAAAAAGTATGTAGAGTGCGTATGCAACAAGCAGCAAACAAGCGATGCCAATGTTCAGAAGCTTCTCTTCGCGAATCACGCCTTGCGGCGAGAAGACGCGGCTGAACGCGCTGGGCACAGTCATGCTGATGGCGGCCAGAAACATCATCGTACTGTAAGCGCGCGCCGCGGTTGGATTGAACTTTTGGTCGTGAAACTTGATACCTCCGGTAAGAAACGCAACGCCCAGCGCAAGCAGAAGATTCGCGAGGATGGCGCCCACGAGCGACGCGCGGACCATGTCGAGATAACCAGCCTTGAGAGCAACCAGGGCAATGATCAGCTCTGGCGCATTGCCGAAAGTAGCATTCAATAATCCTCCAACTGCGTCGCCGGTGCGCGTCGCCAATTGCTCAGTCGCCCGAACGATCAGCGCAGCGACGGGAACGATCGCGATGCCGGCAGAGAAGAATACGAGCGGCGCGGGCGCGTTGGGCAGATGCTCAAGTATCAGCGTGATTGGCACAAAAATGAGCAGCCAATTGATCGGCGTGCGTAGAAAGTTGTTCAGTGGGGAACTCATTGGTATCGGCAGTTCATGGACAGTCTGGCTCATAGCTTCACTCTCACTTTTCAGCTTGAATTTGTTTTGACGGCAATTCCGATTCATCAGCGACTTTGAGCAACTTGGGGATAAAGCTGACGACGACGGCGGTGGTGATGCCAATGATAGTTTCCACGAAGCGATACGAAGCGTAACTCCAGGGGTGATCGTTGAAGTTAAGTAGAACGATCCCGCAAACATAGCCAGCTAATTTTGTCGCGGCCGGGGACCCGATGACGTTACTAATCAGCATCGCTGCCAGAACCCCTATTGTGATTCTCAGCACGCCACTGTGTGTTACCGCCGCGGTCGCGACGCTGGTGGCCGCGCCAACTGTGGCCCCAATGACTGTGCCTGTCAGCCGTTGCAGGCCCAACTCACGAGTGCGCAACGGAGAAAGATCGGTAACTATGATCGCAGCGATCAGAGCGTAGAGCGGAAATTCAAGTCCCACGCGATCTGCAATCACTACGGACAATGCCGCCGCCACGGCTGCACGCGTCGACACCTGAAGCGCGGTGACGGCGGAAGGTCTGAGCGAGCGTACTTTCACATCCTCAGCTGGCGAAAATTAGAATGCCTGCAAGCCTTCCGCGCGAAACACATGACATGCCCACTCGATCAGATCCGGCGAAGGAGGTGCAACGTCGGAGAGTTCGTAATCAAGCCCGAGCCGCTGCCACTTGAATCTTCCCATTTGATGAAACGGCAGCACCTCCACGCGCTCGACATTGCCCAGGCTCGCAGCGAAGTTCGCAATTTGTGCGACATCGACCGGGTCATCCGTAAGTCCAGGCACCAGAACAAAGCGCACCCAAATTGGCTTTTTGTGCGCGGCGAGGCGACGGGCAAAGTCGAGCGTGTTCGTTATGTCTTTTCCCGTCAGCTTCACGTGCTTCTCGCGATCCCATGTCTTAATTCCGAGCAAAACGAGATCGATCGCATCCAGCTCATCGTCCGACAGACGCGAGCCGAGATAAGCATTTGTCTCGATTGCCGTATGAATGCCCATCGCTTTTGCGGCACGAAGCAGCTTCACCGCAAAGCGATCCTGCATCAGTGGTTCGCCGCCACTCAGCGTGAAACCGCCATTCATTACTTTTAAACCGTGACGATATTTGCCCAGCCCTTCGATCGCGCGGTCCAACGTGACCGGAATTCCATTCATCATGTTCCAGGTGTCGGGGTTGTGGCAGTAGAGACAACGCCACTGACAACCGGCGGTCCAGCCGACCACGCGGACGCCGGGGCCATCGACGGTTGAACCGGTGGTGAACGAATGGACGAAGCCCATGTCGCCGGTTCTCAGCGCTTCGCGCACCGCGGACTCGGAAACGCCGCGACATTGATCCAGTCGCAGCTCGAACGGACTATTGGCTTCAAGATTTGGAGACTGAAGGGATTTTGCTGCAAACATGACGCTAGTTCCCGTGGAATGTCCGACTAATCACGTCCATCTGTTGTGCGCGTGTGAGGCGCACGAAATTCACCGCATAACCCGAAACTCGAATAGTCAGATTTGGATATTTCTCCGGATGATCCATTGCGTCGATCAGCATTTCTCGATTCAGCACGTTGACGTTCATGTGGAAACCTGTGACGCCGAAGAATGCATCCAGCATGCTGCGCAGATTAATCACCCGATCCGCGGGGACACGGCCGAGTCCTTCCGGAATCAATGAAGTCGTTAAAGAAATTCCATCAGCTGCATCGCGGTAGGGGATCTTCGCGACCGAAGCAGCTGATGCGTGAATTCCATGCGAGTCGCGGCCGTGCATCGGATTAGCTCCCGGCGCAAACGGCTCGCCGTGGCGACGGCCATCAGGCGTATTGCCGGTGGCCTTTCCGTAAACTACATTCGAGGTAATCGTCAGAATCGATTGTGTGTGTAGCGCGTTACGATACGTCGGATACTGACGCAGCTTGTTCATGAACGTAGTCACCAGCCACGCCGCCAGATGATCGACTCGATTGTCGTTATTGCCGAACTTGGGAAAGTCGCCTTCAGTTTCGTAATCGGTAATGAGGCCTGTGTCGTCGCGAATGACTCTGACCTTCGCGTAACGAATTGCCGACAAGCTGTCGGCGACCACGGACATGCCAGCCATGCCGAAGGCCATCGTCCGCAACGGAGCGTAATCATGCAGGGCCATCTCGAGTCGTTCGTAGGCGTACTTGTCGTGCATGAAATGAATGACATTCATCGCGTTGACGTAGACGCCCGCCAGCCACGCCATCATCTTTTCGAATCTCTCGAGCACGTCATCAAAATCGAGATACTCGCCTTCGACCGCCCCCCACGCGGGTGCGATCTGTTCGCCGCTAATCTCGTCGCGGCCGCCGTTGATGGCGTACAGCAAACACTTGGCGAGATTCGCGCGCGCGCCAAAGAACTGCATCTGTTTGCCGACCAGCATGGGCGAGACGCAGCAGGCGACGGCGCCATCGTCGCCCCACGCCCGGCGCATGATTTCGTCACTTTCGAATTGAATTGAACTAGTGTCGATTGCGACTTTGGCCGCGAACGACCGGAAACCGTCGGGGAGACGCGGCGAGTACCAAATCGTCAGATTTGGTTCAGGCGCCGGACCAAGATTGAAAAGCGTCTGGAGATAACGGAAGCTCGTCTTCGTCACGAGCGTTCGTCCGTCATCACCCATGCCGCCGATTGATTCAGTGACCCACGTGGGATCGCCGGCAAATAACTCATCGTATTCAGGCGTCCGCAGAAACCGCACGATGCGCAGCTTGATCACGAAGTCATCGATGATCTCCTGCGCTTGTTCTTCGGTCAGCGTGCCGGCCGCGAGATCACGTTGGAAATAGACGTCGAGAAACGTTGAGGTGCGGCCGAGTGACATCGCCGCGCCGTTGCCTTCTTTCACTGCGCCGAGATACGCGAGATACAACCACTGCACAGCTTCATGGGCAGTTTTCGCGGGAACCGAAACATCGAAACCGTAACTCGTAGCCATCTGCTGCAACTCTTTCAGCGCGCGAATCTGCTCGCTGAGTTCTTCTCGATCGCGAATGATTTCTTCGGTAGACATCGCTACATCGAGCGCGGCCTTCTCTTTCTGTTTGGCCTCGATCAGTCGCTTCACGCCATACAACGGCACTCGCCGGTAATCGCCGATGATTCGTCCGCGGCCATAAGCGTCGGGTAGTCCCGTGAGAATGTGCGAGCTGCGACAACGACGAACGTCGGCGGTGTAAGCGTCAAAGACTCCTTCGTTGTGCGTCTTGCGATACTTGGTGAAGGTGTCGACCACGTGAGGATCGGGTTCGTAGCCGTAGGTTTTGAGTGCATTCAGGACCATGCGGAAACCGCCATTCGGCATGATCGCTCGCTTCAATGGCGCGTCCGTCTGGAGTCCCACGATGACTTCGTTTTCCCGATCAATGTAGCCAGGCGGATGCGAATTGATGGCGCTGGGAATCTGCGAGACATCGAGCACGCCCTTCTTCCGCTCTTCCAGAAACAACTGGTTCAGTTGCTCCCAAATTCTTCGCGTGCGATCCGTAGCGCTTGCCAGAAACGATTCATCGCCCTCGTAAGGCGTGTAATTCTGCTGAATGAAATCGCGGACATTGATCTCTTTCTGCCAGAGCCCGGGATTGAATCCCTGCCAGGCGGATTCGCTCGCGCGTGGAAGCGCTGCTGTTGCCGTCGCCATGATTACTTCTCCTTACGCCGCGTGTTGTGCAGTCTTCGCTGCTAGTCCCAGCAGCGCGCCCGTGTGCCGAGCGATCATCAGCTCTTCATTCGTCGGGATCACCCAAACCGAAACTTTGCTGTCCGTCGTTGAAATGCGCGTGGCTTTCTTGTTGTTCTTTTGCGCGTCCAGTTGGATTCCCAGCCACGCCGACGCCTCACAGATCCGCCGGCGAATCTCCGGCGAGTTCTCGCCGATGCCGGCGGTAAAGACAATCGCGTCAACGCCACCCAGCACCGCCGCCAGCGCGCCGATCTCTTTCGCCACGCGATAGACAAAATAGTCCACCGCCAGCTTCGCTTCCGGCTCTTCACGTCCGAGCAGGTCGCGCATGTCGTTACTGATTCCGGAGATGCCAATCAGTCCTGACTTCTTGTAAAGAATCGTTTCGACTTCTTTGGGCGACAGGCCGAGGTTTTGAAATAGATAGAGCACGGCACCCGCATCCAGGCTTCCCGGCCGTGTTCCCATGCACAAACCATCGATCGCCGTGAAACCCATGGTCGTGTCAACGCTGCGGCCGTTGTCCAACGCGCACAGGCTGGCGCCACTGCCGAGGTGCGCAACAATAATTTTCTTTCGCGAAATCTCAAGCAGGACTTCATGCAAGACGGTCGCGATGTATTCGTATGACAGTCCGTGAAAACCGTAGCGGCGCAGGCCGCCGTTCGTCAGATCGCGCGGCAGAGGAATGAGATCGGCAACCGGAGCGTGTGTGCGATGAAAACTGGTATCGAAACAGGCGACTTGCGGCACGTCAGGCAGCCGATCGAAGACGGCTTCAATCGCTGCGAGGTTGTAGGGTTGATGCAGCGGCGCCAGCGGAACTAACTCCTGCAACTGCGCCAGCACTTCTTTCGTGACTACGACCGGCTGCGTGAATTGTGATCCGCCATGCACGACGCGATGACCGACACCCAGCACGCGCGCGCCACCGTAATGAGATCGCAACCAGAGGGCGAGGACATCGATCGCATCGCGTCCGCTTTGGACCCAAGCCGCTAATTGTTCGTCAGCGAGCTTACGACCGTGGTTGTCCGCGGCGGACAATCGGGGCGATGTGCCGATGCCCTCGACCTGGCCCCGCGCTTCCAGGCGCCATTTTTGTCCGTCAGGGCGTTGGAAAACGCAGAACTTCAAACTGGATGAGCCGGCGTTGAGTACTAGTGCGTAATCGTCCATAGAATTCCTTTTGTTTCTGTCGCATTTACCTGAATACTCTGCGGAACGCGTCGCGTTCGTACGCACTCGGATCGGGAATGCGTTGAAAGCTCATGTTGCCGCGCATCTCTGAAAGCGATTCCCATTCGTTCTCCTGCATCCACGAGATTAAGCCGTTGCGCAGCGCGCGAAGATGTTGTGGGCCATTGGAAATCAGCGCAGACACGAGTTGGCAAACATGCGCTCCGGTCATCGTCGCTTTGACCACGTCGAGCACGTTATGGACGCCGCCGGTGATAGCGAGCGATGCATTTACTCTTCCTGCCAAAACCGCAATGCCTCTCAGGCCAATCTGAAGTTCGGCAGAGTTAGAAAGTTCCATTGATCGCAGAACCTCATACTCAAGCACGTCGATATCGACGCTATGCAACCTGCTGAAGAGCACAAACCCGTCGACTCCAGCGGCATCGAGCTGTGTCGCAAAATTCGCAAAGGCAGTGAAACGCGGAGAGAGTTTTGCCGCGACTGGTATGGCAACTTCATGCTTTACGTCGCTGACAATCCGGATCATCTGAGCTTCGACTTCCGCTGCTGACGTTGTCGCATCGCTGGTCGAGTGAAATAGGTTGAGTTCGATTGCCTGCGCGCCTGCTTGCTCAAGCAATCGCGCGTATGAGGTCCAGCCACCCGCGGTTACACCGTTCAGCGAAGCGATCACCGGAATAGAGACCGCCGCTCTCACGCGGCGCAGATGTTCGAGATATTCATCGGGTCCCAGCGCCAGCAGAGGATCGGGAAGGTAGCTGCCGGCTTCCGCCGAAGAATCGGCGTGGCCGTCGCTATGAAAAAATGAAGACATCTGTTCGCCGGTAATCTCTTCCTCGTAAAGCGATCGCAGCACCAGCGCGGCTGCACCTGCGTCTTCCAGCGCCCGGACGTTGTCGAGGTCATCGGTCAACGGCCCCGCCGCCCCCACGATTAGCGGGTGAGCCAGATTCATTCCTAAATAGTTCGTAGACAGATTCATTTCTTGTCTTCGTCGCCGTTTTCGCTAACCGATTCATCACCATTCGGTTTTCCGTAAGGCAGCTTGATTTGCGCGAGCTGTTGATAGCCTGAGTAACGACGCGTCGCGGCGGCTTGAGCCTCTTCGAGGAAATATTTGAACCGCGCCGGATCCGACCGCTCGACCATGCGGAAGCGAGATTCGTTGCGCATGTACTCTGCAACTTTTGGTTTCGGCGGGCCGTAGTCGAGCACCAACGGCGCTTCACCTTTTACGAGTCGACGGGGATCGAATCGATAGAGTGGCCAGACACCTGATTCCACTGCCAACTTCTGTTGCGCTGCGCCCTGCGCCATGTCATAGCCGTGAGCGATGCAGTGGCTATACGCGATGATCAGCGATGGGCCATCGTACGATTCGGCTTCGAGAAACGCCTGCGCCGTTTGCGCCATCTTGGCGCCGAATGCCACGCGCGCGACGTAAACGTGGCCGTACATGTTCGCCAGCAGCCCGAGATCCTTCTTGCCGACCGATTTTCCGCTCGCGGCGAACTTTGCAGCCGCGCCCAACGGTGTGGCCTTCGATTGCTGGCCGCCGGTGTTTGAATAAACTTCCGTGTCCATCACCAGAATGTTCACATTGCGCCGACTGGCGAGCACGTGATCCAATCCGCCGTAACCGATGTCGTAAGCCCAACCATCGCCGCCAACGAGCCAGACACTTTTCTTCACGAGATAATCGGCCAGCTGATCGAGACGTCGTGCCTCAGCGGAATCGATGGCAGCCAACTTCTCGCGCAAAGGTTTCACGCGTTCGCGTTGCGCAATGATTCCCGCCTCGTTGCTCTGATCGGCATTGACTAATTCGCCAACGAGAGTGTCGCCAAGCTGTGGCGCAAGACGTTCGAGCAGCACGCGCGTCGCCTTGATGTGCGCGTCAAGCGCCAATCGAAACCCGAAACCGAATTCGGCGTTATCTTCAAAGAGCGAGTTTGACCAGGCCGGCCCGCGGCCCTCGCTATTCGTTGTGTAGGGCGTTGTCGGTAGATTTCCGCCGTAGATCGAAGAGCAGCCGGTGGCGTTTGCGATCAGGAGACGATCACCAAACAGTTGCGTGAGCATCTTTAGATAGGGCGTCTCGCCGCAACCGGCACACGCGCCGGAGTATTCAAAGAGCGGCTCAAGAAACTGTGAGCCCTTATGATCAAGGCGCACCACGTCGCCGCGCGGCAGCTCAGGCAAATTCAGAAAGAAGTCATAGTTGACGCGCTCCTGGTCGCGCAGCGGCGCCTGCGGTTCCATGTTGATGGCTTTGTGCTTGGGATTCGTTCGGTCTTTGGCGGGACAGACATTCACGCAAAGGTTGCAGCCGGTGCAATCTTCCGGCGCGACCTGGATCGTGAAGAGTTTGCCTTTGTACTCGGGCGCTTTGTAAGCGATTGATTTGAAAGTTTCCGGCGGTGCGTTGAGCGAAGAGTCGTCATAAACCTTCGCGCGAATCGCCGCGTGCGGGCAAACGAGCGCACACTGATTGCACTGAATACAGACCTTCGCGTCCCACACGGGAATTTCCAGCGCGATGTTTCGCTTTTCCCATTTGGCCGTGCCGGTAGGCCATGTGCCGTCAACTGAAAAGGCGCTGACCGGCAGGAGATCACCTTTGCCGGCGAGCATGACCGCGGTCATCTTCTGCACAAAGTCAGGCGCTTTCTCAGAAACGATTGGCGGACGGGTACGCGTTGCGCTCACTGCTGCCGGCACCGGAATCTCGTGCAGGTGCTCAAGCGCCAAGTCGACGACCTCGCAGTTGCGCTTAACTACTTCAGGCCCGCGCTTGCCGTAAGTCTTCTCGATCGCTTTCTTGATATGCGCAATCGCTTCTTCCCGCGGCAAAATTCCCGAAATGCCGAAGAAGCAAGTCTGCATGATCGTATTGATGCGACCTCCCATGCCGACCTGTCTGGCGAGCGCGTATGCGTCGATTGCAAAGAAGCGAATCTGCTTCTCGATCATTTGCTGCTGCATCTCGCGCGGCAGGCGATCCCAAACCTCGGCCGACTCTCCGGGAGCGTTTAGCAGAAAGACGGCGCCCGGCGCCGCGTTCTCCAGCACATCAATCTTGTCGATGAATTCAAATTGATGGCAGGCGACGAATCGGGCTTCATTGATGAGATAAGCCGAGCGAATTGGTCGGGGACTCGAGCGCAAATGCGAAATCGTAATCGCGCCCGATTTCTTTGAATCGTAGACGAAGTAGCCTTGAACGAACTGCTCCGTTTCCTGACCGATGATCTTGATCGAATTCTTGTTCGCCCCAACCGTGCCATCTGCGCCGAGTCCATAAAAAAGAGACGTCGATACGTCATCAGACTTTGTGTGAAACGAAGATTCCCAGGGCAGGGAAGTATGGGTCACGTCGTCGACGATTCCGATCGTGAAGTGTCGCCGCTGATCTTCCTTGTTCAATTCATCGAAGACGGCCTTGACCATCGCCGGCGTGAACTCTTTTGAAGATAAGCCATATCGCCCGGCGATGACTCTCGGTTCGCTTAAGAAGGGCGGATTCGATTCGTGGCGCGCTTCGCCGAGCGCCGTCATAACGTCGAGATAAAGCGGATCACCGGGAGCGCCGGGTTCTTTAGTTCGATCGAGCACGGCTATGGCGCGCGTCGTTTTCGGTAGCGCCGCGATGAAAGCTGGTTGAGAGAACGGGCGGTAGAGTCGGATTTTGAGCACACCCACCTTTTCACCGCGGCTGGTCAGCTCGTTGACCGTTTCATGAACCGTTTCCGCGCCTGAACCCATGATTACAATCACGCGTTCGGCTTGCGGATCGCCTTCGTATTCGAACAGCTGATAGTGACGACCGGTGAGTTGGCCGAAACGAGTCATCAGACGTTCGACGATATCTGCACACGCGTCGTAGAACGGATTCGCAGCTTCGCGCGCCTGGAAAAAGACGTCCGGATTTTGCGCCGTTCCCCGAATCACCGGTTTGTCTGGCGTGAGCGCGCGTTCACGATGTGCCGCAATTGCTTCTTCGGAAATTAAGCTGCGCAAATCGTCATCGCTGAGCTCGGCAATCTTTGAAACTTCGTGGGACGTGCGAAAGCCGTCGAAGAAATGAAGGAAGGGAATTCGTGACTCGAGGCTGGCTGAGTGAGATATCGCCGCAAAGTCATGCGCTTCCTGAACTGAGTTCGCGCAGAGCATTGCAAAACCTGTCTGCCGGCAGGCCATTACATCCGAATGATCGCCAAAGATCGACAGCGCATGTGTTGCCAGGGTCCGGGCCGTGACGTGCATGACGAACGGCGACAATTCTCCGGCGATCTTGTACATGTTCGGAATCATCAGGAGCAGACCTTGCGACGCGGTGAACGTCGTGGATAACGCTCCTGCTTGCAGCGCCCCGTGCACGGCGCCGGCCGCGCCACCTTCCGATTGCATCGCGGCAATTTCGGGAATAACCCCCCACAGGTTTGTTTTGCCGTGGCTGGCCCACTCGTCGCAGGCTTCAGCCATCGCCGAGCTGGGCGTAATCGGAAAGATCGCGATTGCTTCGCTCAGACGAAAAGCGACAGAAGCAGCAGCTTCATTGGCGTCAACAGTGATGCGTTTGGCTTCAGCCATTTCTTATGGGTTGGCTCTACGCGCGTGCGCGACGAGTTTCGCGACTGCACAACTCGCGATGCGCGATCGAACACTGTCCGCGCGACTGGTGAGAATCACGGGTACCCGGGCACCCAGGACGATGCCGGCGCTGTCGGCGTTCGCCAGAAAACTCAATTGCTTCGCGAGAATATTTCCGGCTTCCAAATCGGGCGCCAGCAAAATGTCGGGGTCGCCTGCGACTTCAGACTTGATTCCTTTCGTCGTGGCGGCATCGCGGCTGATTGCGTTATCAAATGCAAGTGGCCCGTCGAGAATGCCGCCTTTGATTTGTCCACGTTCAGCCATCTTGCAGAGCGCGGCCGCGTCGAGCGTGGCCGGCATCTTTGAATTCACGGTTTCCACGGCGGCGAGAATCGCAACCTTCGGTTTCGCGCAACCGAGGGAGATGGCGAGGTCGATGGCGTTCTGACAGATGTCCACTTTGTCTTCGAGCAAGGGCGCGATGTTGATGGCGGCGTCCGTGACGATCAGCACTTTGTGATACGTCGGCACGTCCATCACAAACGCGTGACTGATGCGACGACCGGTGCGCAGCCCCTCACGCGAAACCACTGCGGACATCAACTCATCAGTGTGCAGGCTGCCTTTCATCAGAACTTCGGCCTTACCTTCGCGAATCAATGCCACCGCCTTCTGCGCGGCCGCGACACTGTTTTCTGCATCGACAACCTCGACGTTGCCAAGCTCCAAGTCGGCAGCTTTTGCGGTTCGTTCGATTTCATCTTTCGGGCCCACCAGGATTGGTTCAATCAGTCCGAGTTCCGCAGCTTGCAGCGCGCCACGCAACGCACTTTCTTCGCATGGGTGAGCCACCGCTGTCGGCACGGCCGGCTGACTCTTGCAGCGCTCCAACAGCTTTTCGTATTTCCCAGTTCCGGTCGCTTGTTTCATGTTGTTGCCTCGCTTGTTCTGTGCTTGCGCGCGGCTGGTCCGGTCTCTTTCAGAATGATCGCGAGAATCATCGCAATGACGACTCCGTAGAGCAGTGGCGTGAATGTCGTTCGAAAATCCGAGAGTCGTATCTCGGTAGCGCCGCCGGAAACGCGCGTCAATATCCAGCCGAATATCGGACCCAGGAACGCGCTAAAAGTGAAGTTCAAAAAGTTGATGACCCCGGTGGCAGTGCCTCCGTACTGCGGCGGATTCGCTTCTTTGATAATCGTGTAGGGAAGCATCGCGGCGCCCGATGCGATGCCGGCAATCAAGCCGAGTACATACGGAGGAAAGCGTGCCGTTTCTCCGTAAAGGATGACGATCATGCACAGCAGCAGCACTATGGCGCCGCCGATGATCACCGGCTTGCGGCGGCCGATGCGATCCGAAATGTAGCCGAGTAATGGGCAGCCGATAATCCATCCAAAGGGAACGGTGGCGGAACGCAGCACGGCTTCGCCGTATGGCAATCCATGCGCTTCCTGTAAGAAACGCACGCCCCAAATCATGTCGAAAATCGTGGTCGGTATGAAAAGTAGTCCCGAGATCAATCCACAGAGAATCGATTGCGGATTTTTGAAAACAATTCCGAAGCCCTTTGCGATGACTTTCCAGCCGCCGGTATCCTTTTTCTGTGGTGGCTCTGACGGAATAAGGAAGTAGAGGATTGCGCCGATCAATAGGCCCACGACGCCCATGCCGATCCAAAAAGTGCTCCATGAAATGCCGCCGGCGATCATTGGCCCAACCGCAAACTGACCTGCCGAACCGCCAGCCATCCCAAACATCTGCGTAACGCCGATCAAAGTCGCGGCTTGCGATGCGGGAAAGTTTTTGGTCGCGATGTAAATCGCGCCAACCAGCGCAAAGACGCCGCCGGCTCCCTGAATGAATCTGCCCACACCGGCTATTTGCGATTGGCCGGTGGCGAAAAGCAGAGCACCGACGCCGACGGCGATGGCCGCGAATGGCACTAAGCGGCGCGGACCAAAGCGATCCATGGCGGCGCCGGCGACCAGACTGAAAGGCGAGTATCCGTAGTAGAAAAGTCCGACTATCGAAGCAACGCCAACGGCGGTCAGTCCAAACGCCTTAGACAACTGCGGCATCATCACCGCGGGAGCCGACCGCAGCGAGTACTGATAGAAGTAATAGACGGCAGTCAGCAGCCACGCGACAGTTGCGGTCCGCAGACCGGCTCGAGCAGTTGATTGTGGCGCCGCGGCTGCGACTGCTTGTGACATGAGACTCAGGTACTTTTGTTTTCAACGTTCATTGGAAATGGTTTTGAGACAGCGACGGTATGGCCCGTCGAAATACGGAGCCATTGAAATCGGCGGGCGCATACCGCACGCAGGGAGGACTCAGGTGACGACAGACAAAGCGAGTCCGACTTCGCGCATCTGCCTTTGATTCTGACCAGATAGATCGGCCCGCACCTAACCAGCCCTTCGTTTACTACCTTGTACGTACACTCGTGCTCGATCTGCTTCGTGTATGGACCAATTATTGAATGAGCTAACAGCGCCTAACACTGTCAAAATTACCAGCGAAAAATTGGGTAAGGTTGTTGTGGTAGGGAAGATCGTCAGAAAGCGAGCACCGTCTGCAGCATGGGCATCCAGCCGTTCATGCCGGCTGCGTTTTGCCACGCGAGACCATCCTGCTGTCCGGCCGTGCTGATGATTCGTTGCGCGTACTAAGCGTTGGCAGCTCCTTGCGGCGTCGGGAAGCCTTTGCCTAAGACGTTCAGACTTTGGCGTGTTTATGCTGCCGTCAGTGCGACAAACAAAGACAGACTGAGGATCGCAACTGCGCTGGATACCATGATCCCGCGGAGCTGCTGCTTAGTTGGGTTGTTGTTTTTGTTCATGATCGTTACCTCCGACGTCCACCGCTGCCACCGCCGCGGCCACCGCCTCCACCTCGATTGCCGAGACTTGAAGCCCGCGGTAACTACTCGCGCGCGCTGCCGCCGTTGAAACCGCCGCCACCGCCACTGAAGCCGCCGCGGTCACTGCGGGAGCCGACGCTGCGATTGTTGTCCGCACTCGGGTTGCCAGCGATCACGGTGAGATCGGCAGCGATCAAAATAACGATGCACCCGATTGCGAGCACGCAGCGCGTGGGCGTTCGCGTGCGACTTAAGTCCAGGGTTATGAATTTCGTTTTCTTGCCTCCGATCGTCGGGCCGAGTGACTGGTACGAGGTGGGAATGTCCTTCCATTGCTTGAATGCGATTTCAATCGCACCTCCTTACAAATTTGCCCCGCCACGCGGCTGTAGAAGTCGAGCTTGTGTTCACTCCTTAACAGCGAAATGCCGGAGCATGCTCACGGCTATGAATGCGCCCGCATTCGCACGCGGGTTGCCGTCGTGGGTTGGCATGACGGCAACGGCGGGAACTCGAATCAAATCTCTGTGCCTTAAGGTTCTCAGAACTTGAGCTCCTTATTGAAGTTGTATTTGAAGATGAACTGAAGGTGCACGTCGTCCGCCGTGAATCCATCGCGGAAGTTTTCGCGACGTCCATAAATCACTTCAGTCCCCAACGTCACCCGGTCCACCGGTAAGAACATGAAGTTGCCGGAACCATAGTGCCCGCGATGAAACGCGTCGTTGGTTTGCCCGGAAGAGTTCGCAATGTTGAGCATGGAATACCCGATCGAACTCGTGAAACGCTTGTTCCAGGTATGGTCGAGATACGCCATCCAACCCCACACCGGCAGCGCTTCTCCCTTGATCGGCACGCGCGGATTTCCTGAGTTGCTGGGCACAATACCCACGTCAACCGGCGCATCATTCATGTAATTCTCAATGCCGTGTCCATAAACGTACGAGAGCTTGACCACATCCTTCTTGCCGGCGTTTAGCGCCGACGTGATTCCGAAACCAGCTCCGGTGGCTCTGCCCCCGAGATCGAAATTGTCGTCAACCGTATCGACCCAACGCATGTCGCGCAGCACGCCACCGATTTGGACGTGACCCCAGCCTCTTTCGAAGCGCACATTGCCGGTCAGATCAGGCAAGGGAAACCGCGGCTTGACGCCCGCTAACTCAATGCGATCGGCAGCCTGGCCGAGGTCCGCGCTCGCGCCTGGCCGCTCAAGCGCGATCGTGACTGAGTTCCTTCCTTTGATGGGCATCCAGCGGAACTGCACGTTGCGAAACCATGCGATGCCGTTCGGCCCCCAGTATTCATTCGTGTTCGGGAACACATCGGGATCGACAAACGCGCTCCAATATTGCCCGGCGCCGAAGTGACCGAGTTCACCGTAAGCATGCCGCAGTCGAAAAGTTGTTTGGCCGGCATCGACGCCGGTTCCGAATAATTCGAATTCAAAAATTGTTTTTAGCTCGCCATATTTCGTTGGCGTGGAAGACTTCACACCGAAGCGAGACTGCCTGACGCTGAAATAAGTGTTTCCGCCGGGCTCGAATTGACCTCGGAAGGCCGGCAGCTTGACTGGCCGAACCGTGTCAAACCATTTCGGATCGGATGCCTGAAACTCATAACCCGAGTTGAGCATCGCAAATCCGTAAATCGTAAAAGTGCTTTCACCCTTCGGCTCGTCGGGCTTCGGAGGTGCAGCCGCTGCGCCGGTCGTGGGCGCGGTGGGCGTTACAACATTCGCGGCTTGCTCACCGGTCGCTGCTTGCGTGTTGTTGTTGCGCGCAGCCTGAATCGCCAACAGCGCAGCCTTTAATTCGTCGACAGTCCGCTCGAGTTGTTTGAGGCGATCTTTAAGTTCTTTAACTTCGCTGGAACCTGTTTGCGGTTGCTGCGCCTGGACAGCGCTTATGCCAACGGTTGCGAAGACCACAACCGCGACGATTACGAGCGCGCGTCGAATGGAATCGTTGACCCATTTGCGATCCGTTCTCATGAGTCCTCCTCAGGGGAAAGCCGCTGAATATTTGAGAACGAATCGTAGCCAACGCGTTTGAGTCGCCGTAACTGTCAATTATTACAGGGGAAACGGTGGGCGATGCCCTGTTAGTTCTAACAGTTACCAGCACCTAAACGCATCGTTATGCTGGCTCGACTTGGTGATTAGCGATGCTTTCAGCAGCAACCGTTCAAGTTGATCGCGTTCATGTGGCGCTCGAAAAACCGATCGGATTGAAACCCGTCGGTCCGGCGATTACGACTGATTTCAATCTGACTCGCGCGGCTGCTGCGGGCGACATGCGCGCGTTAGGTGAGCTATACGAGCGATACCGGCATCGAGTTTACGCAGTTTGCATTAGCATGACCCGGAATGCCGCGGAAGCGGAAGACCTGACACAGGAAGTATTTGTCAGTCTGGTGAAAAAGATCGGGTCGTATCGTGGTGAGAGTCAGTTCACTACCTGGCTGCATCGACTGACAGTGAATTGCGTGCTCATGCATTTCCGTCGTCCGTCGCGACGCGAGCAAAACTTCACCGATCTTGAGAATGTCGTTCCGATCGCGCCGCGCCTGAGCGTGCCTCTTTTGCCGGGACCACTAACCGATAAGATCGCGTTTAAGTCGGCGGTCGCGCGTTTGCCCAAAGGCTGCCGTACAGTCTTTGTGCTATTCGATCTCGCCGGTTATGAACATGAAGAGATTGCCAAGCTGTTGGGCTGCACAGCCGGAACCTCGAAATCCCAACTTCATCGGGCCCGCCTGAAACTTCGAAAAATCCTGCAATCAAATTAAGGGTTGATCCAGAACCGCGAGCGGTAGCGAGCGGTTTAAGGGCGCAACCTTCAAAAGATCTCAGTACATTATTCGGCCTAACATTGGATCTCCTTATCCCGCTCGCCACCGCTCGCGGTTCTGTAGCGGAAGACAAAAAAAGAGTCCGCCCAGATTGGACGGACTCTCGTAATCTCGCGCTATGAGCAGGGAACTATTTCGCCGGTGGCGGATACTTCTTGAACAGTTTTCCCATCGCCTTATTCAGATTGCGATTCACTTTCGCTGGATCCTTTCCGGATCCAAGCGTCTTGCTCGCTTGTCCTTTCCAGATTTGGTTCTTTGCCGCCACGTCATAAATGTCAACGTCGACCGTTCCGATGTTGATGGTCTCGCTGGTCGTGGTGGTGGTCGACATGCCCCCGCCATAGCCGCCCCAGCCGCCCCAACGGCCATAGCCCCAACCGCCGCCCATGTCGGTGCTATACGAATTCCATTGTTTCTCCTGATTGAGCGCGGCCTGGTACACCACAACCAGATCGGCATCGTCGGTTGAACTCTTTTGTAGCCCCTTCAATGCAAGTTGCGCGTCAATCGCTTGCATTATCTGCCCATCCAAAATTTGATTTGGATATTCGGCTTTCGGCGCGCGCGCCCATTTGTAGGTCCGATACTTCGTGAAATCCGTGCCGGGCAGAAAGTTATACTTGATGTCCTGGGCTGCGGCTGACACACAGCCGATCAATATGAACAGGACAACGGGGACTATGTTGAGTGCTCGAGTGTTTCTCATATGTCTACCTTCCTCTTTACCTTTACGATGACTTTGTTTGGCGTTTCCGTCTGGCAACCACAAGGATTCCGAGCATCAGTAACGCGAAAGTCAGTGCCGCCAACTGCAGAGTTGTCGCAGTGAACACTCGCGACAGCCCGCCGCCTCTTAGCGACATGGCCCCCAACGCGCTGGCCTGATAAGCCTTTGCGTCAGCAGCGATGATCGCGGCCTCCAGTTGCTGCCGGCTTTGGCCAATCTCCGTTAGTTGCGCCAGCAGCCGGTCCTTTTCGATTTGCAGCTTCTTGCGCCGCGCTTCCCGCAGCTCTTCGGGATGTAAGGATCCATAGCCGGCGAAAAAGCGCTCGACGTTCTCTGGCTTGAGCTCGTAATCCAGTTCCTGCAAGCGGATCTTGATCTCAGCCTCACGATCGTTGAGCTGGCTTAATTGATTGCGTAACTGCTGGGCAGCTTCCGCTGCGCTGGGTGAGTCTTGCGCGAAAACGGTCACAGACTGGGCAACGACAAACAAGAGCGTGACTAATAAACCAATGCCGAATCGCTTCATGACTTTTCCTCGCGCCGGGACAATCTGACCCTCAAGGTTTGCGCAAAACCATCAAAGTGCCGCTCCGATGAGTGTGCGAGTTCAACCTACGGCGTAACCGTTTCTTAACCAACTAGTAGTTTTGACAGGGCTCGGCTCTTTGAGCGGAGCGGTATCCTCAACCGCCCATGAGACACGCATCTGCCGCACAAGATCGAATCGATACGGCCGAGCTATTGGTCGACGCGTTTGAAGATAGCTACGTCTCTGATCCCGGCGCGTCGATGACCATCGACGTGGCCGCCGCGACCCACAAGGGATGTGTCCGGCTGCGCAATGAAGATCACTATCTGGTGATGCGTTTCCGTCGTTCCTTGGAAAACATCTCGACCAATCTGGATTGCGGGACCGTCCAGACAAACTACGATCTAACCGGATATGGGTTGCTGGTGGCTGATGGTCTCGGCGGCAGGATTGGCGGCGAAGTCGCCAGCCGCACGGCGCTCACGAAACTGATCGAACTAATTATCGAGACGCCGGATTGGATCATGGGCTTCGAAGATCACGACAAAGTTGAAGCCGTGCTGGAGCGGATGACCGAAAGGTTCTTTCGCATCGATGAAACACTGAAACAGCAAGCCGACGAGGATCCATCCCTGAGCGGTATGGGAACAACTCTGACTGCCGCGGCGACTTTGGGAGACGACATTATTATTGGCCACATCGGCGACTCCAGGGCTTATCTATATCGTGGCAACGTTCTGAAACAGTTGACCCGCGATCACACGGTTGCTCAAGAGTTGATCGACGCCGGCTTAAGCGGCGCGGATCCCGCTGCGCGCTCAATGCGGCACGTCTTGACTGCGGCGCTGGGTGTTCTGGGAACCCGCACCAAACCCGAAGTGAAGCGGATCCAACTGCGGCCACACGATCAGATTCTTTTGTGTACGGATGGGCTGACAGCCATGGTTGATGACACGACCATCGCTTCTGCATTGGACACCGCGCAATCGGCATCAGCTGCCTGTAGTGATTTGGTTTCACTATCGCTGGCTGCCGGCGGTCGCGATAACGTAACTGTGGTCGTCGCACGCTGTGGCGGATCAGTTTGAAGGTTCGCCGCCAGCCTTCCTACACGTTTTCCCGACGATCTCCTGTCGCTCGGACTGTAAGAATTGACAGTATGAACGTCGCCATCGCGCAGCTAGCATTCTGAAGATACGCAAAGCGGTAGTTTGCCTTGGCGCCACGCCAAGCGGATGGCCACAAACCTTCCCCCCGACAACGCCGCAATCTTTCCGGAGGAGTCTTGAAGGAGGACACAATGAGAAAAGTGAACTTTAGTTTACTTACAGTAACGAGGCTGGCGTTGATAGTTGGTTTGGTAGCTACATTCAATTTCGCCGCCGCCACAGTCAATGCCCAGATCGCCGACGGGCAGAAGGTCTCGAAATTCAAGGGCGTCGTTACGAGACGCGAAGGCGACACATTCACAATGGGCGACACCATGGGTGGCGCACAAACAACGGTGCTGCTCACGCCTGAAACTGAGGTTAAGAGCCACAAGAAAGGTGTGTTCCGCGGCTCGAAGGACTACGGCGCAACTTATATTCTGCGTGGGCTGCGATTGGAAGTTGATGGCGTCGGCAATTCCGAGGGCCAAATCGTCGCTAGCAAGATCCGTTTCGACGAACAGGATCTGCGGACCGCGCAAGCGCTGAAGAACACGCTCGATCCCGTGGAAGCCGAGATGACTGCGAAGCTAAAGGCGCAGCAGGAAGAGCAAGAGCGGCAGGCGCAACAGCTTGAAGAAGCTCAAGCCGTAGCAGTAGCTGCGCGAGCTGACGCCAAGGCAGCGGCCGACGCGGCGCGGAAGGCCCAGGAGACCGCGGACTATGCGAACAACCGAATCAACGGACTCGATGATTATGATCCGATTCGCACGATCACTGTGCTCTTCGCCACCGGCAGCTCAACGCTGGGGCCAAAAGCCAGGGCGACGATCGATGAAGCGGCAGAATGGGCAAAGACGCAGGATCGTAAAGGTTGGATGGTGGCGGTAGTCGGTTACGCGGACACAAGCGGTAACACAGCTCGCAATCGCGCATTGAGCGAACGACGGGCGAATGCGGTCATTTACTACCTGGTTACGAAGCACAAGATGCAGCAGAGTCGTCTAATTCAGCCATTTGGTTACGGCGAATTGGAACCGGCCGCAGAAAACAAAACTGCTGAAGGTCGCGCCAAGAATCGCCGCGTCGAAATCAGGTTGTTGAAGAACAAGGGAATCACAGGAAACGTTGGGCAGACTCCGTGACGATGTCATTGAGGTCTGCTTCTCCCCAAAACAATAGTTGTGATTGCGAGCATCTGCTCTGCGCTCGACGTGACAACTGATGTCGCGGGAACTCTTTCTTGAGTTTTTACGAGCAAGCGAGGTGTTTGCAACATGACTGATAGTGAGATCGAGCAATGGGTATTGCGGGAGCTGAAATTCGCAGAACAAATACATTCGCGTGAGTTGTGCGTGAGTGCGCATCAGGGGATCGTGACGCTGGGCGGCACGGTCCCCAATCGCTTGACTAAGGTGGCCGCCAAACGAGCGGCGTTGCGCGCGCACGGTGTAAAAGGCGTCGTGAATAATCTGCGAGCCAGAACATCACAACCTCTGAGGCAACCAGAGACGGCCGAGGCTATTAGCAGAGCCGCACGAGTGCTGCCGCAACTGCAAACGCCACTGAACACAGATCCAGTCGCACCAGTCTACTGACGGGCCAGCCGTGTCAAAGTCGAGCGTCGTACTTTTGCATCGCCCGCAGTTTTTGGGGCGTAGCCAAACTCACGATGGAATCCTGGGGTCGATTAGTCGCCGTTTGTTTGGTTGTCGTCATCGCACGGTGACCCGGCCATTCACCGGCGCCGGCGAGACTTATATCGTCTGTTTGTTCTGTGGAATGCGACGGCGTTTTGACCTGGTCCGCTGGCGAGCCGTTGGCGGTTTCTACGCTCAAAACGATGGTTAGATCGAGTTGAGGTTTCACGAGGTTACGGCTGTGAAGCGTCGATGGACGATCAGCATTGATCCTTCCGAGATAAGGCGCCGAATTACCGCGCTGCTGCTGTTGGCAGCAGTCGCGATTGTGGGCGTTGCGGGCTGGCGCCTGCCTGCCTTACGTGCAGATCATGTCAGCGATTTGATTGGCGGCAATCGGATCGAGAATCTCGCCGGCTCCGAACCACCTTCGATCAACTCACGTGCGCGCCGAGGCTTTATCCTGGTCAACACGCGCGCTCGCTATGCGAGCAAAACCAGTTCAGTGTCGCTTCGTTCCGAGAGTGAAGCGAAAGTCCGGGCCATGGTTGCGCGCTTAAACCAGGCCGTTAATTTACCTGTCGACATCGCGATTTCGTTTGAGGACTGCGGAGCGGCGGAAGTCTATTATGACGATGAGAGCCATCACGTGACGATCTGTCATGAATGGCTGGACGAGATGCAGCACACCGTCTCGCGCCGCACAACCGACAAAGCTCTAATCCGTGACACTGTCGAGAGTCTCGTGGTTGCAGTCTTCCTACACGAATCGGCGCACGCGTTAATCGACATTCTTCACGTGCCGGTCACCGGTCGTGAAGAGGATGCCGCCGATCAGTTCTCGACCTTAATGTTGCTGAACCAGCGCGACGGCGCGCGCAAAGCGATGCAGGTCGCCCACATCTACAAGGTTCTTTCGATAGATTCGCTGCGCGAACCGCCGGCCTATTGGGACGAACACTCGCTGGACGCGCAAAGGTACTACGACACGCTCTGCATGATTTATGGCCGCGACGCGAAAGAGAACGCTAAGCTTCTGAACAACGATCGCTTGCCGGACGAGCGCGCAGAAATTTGTGAGAAGGACTACAAAAGAATCGAAAACGCCTGGAAGACTCTGCTGAAACCTTACGCCAAAGAGTCGCTGTGGGAATCACAGTGATAAGCCTCAGCCGCTAGCAAATTTCGCCGGTGTCCTAACATTTTGGTTATTAAATGCGGTGAATGCGCAGGTGCCTAGTGGCGCTTCTTTGATCGCGGCATTTTCGCGCCTTTTCGCTTAGCATCCGCTGCGCCTCTCTGCGCCGCCACATTCTCGATCTCAGAATTTATTTCGCCTCCGATTAGCACCGCCAATCCTGTGAGATAAAGCCACAGCATCAATACAATCACGGCGCCGAGTGAGCCGTAGGTCTTGCTGTACGAATCGAAGAAGTGCAGGTAACCCTTGAAAGCAAACGATGCCAGAAGCCAAAGCGCAACGCCGATGACGGAGCCGGGCGTGATCCACTTCCAATCCTGCTCGTGAAAGTCAGGCGCAAAGAAATAGATGAGCGCAAAGGACAGCAACATGAACGCCAGCGCGATGGGCCATTGAAGTATCTTCCACGTGATCGTGAAAGCTGAGCTCAGCCGATTATATGCCGCGAGATGGTCTGCGATGTGACTACCGCCCATTACTAGCCCCAGCGCACCCATGATCAAAATCGACAGTCCCATTGTCAGACTGACCGCGACCAGCCGCTGCTTCCACCATGGCCGCGTTTCTTCGAGGTCGTAAGCGCGATTCAACGCGCCGGTGATCGCGCCCATTCCGTTCGAGGCCGCCCACAGCGCAGCAATCAAACCGAAAGATAACTTGCCTGCGCTGCTCGCGTTACTTACTTCCCACATCGTGGAATCGATTAATTGAAAGGCCGACGACGGCATGACTCGCGACAAGTACGAGAACAGCGCGTGACGCATTCCGGTATTCGAGCCGACGACCATGCCGATTATTGAAGTTACAAAGATGAGCAGCGGGAAGAGTGCGAGCAGAAAGTAATAGGCGAGTTGCGCGGCATCGCCGAAGACGTTGTCGCGCTGCATCTCGCGCCAGATGCGCGCCGCCATTTGTTTCCAGGAAAGACCGCTCAAATTCCACATCGAACGCTGAAGCCTATTCGTCATCAGAGTTTGCGCCGAGACACCGAAAAGAATTAGAAACAGGACACTACCCATCTTAATGTCAAACTGTATCATCTGTTTCGCAATACGATTGAAGAACTGTATGCTGTCGGCTAATTCCAAGGCTGCGAACGAATCGAGGCGGCGCGAACTTACGAATTCACGCAAACTGTTTCAGGAGTTGCCACCGAAATCAGTCTAATGAGAGTCCTCGTCACAGGTGGCGCCGGCTACATCGGCAGTGTGGTCGTCGAAGAGCTTCTGCACGACGGTCATGAAGTCGTCGTCTATGACAATCTCGCCAAAGGCCATCGCGGCAGCGTTCCGTCGAAAGTCAGGTTCGTTCAAGACGATCTGCTGGCGACTGAGCGGCTCACGCAAGCACTGCGGGAGAATGAAATTGAAGCCGTAATCCACATGGCCGCGGACTCGCTGGTTGGCGAGTCGGTTGAAAAACCGGAAAAGTATTATCAAACGAATGTTATTGGCGGACTCTCTCTGCTCGATGCGATGCGCGCGTCGGGAGTAAAACGCCTCGTCTTTTCATCGACGGCTGCAGTTTATGGCGGGCCTGAAAAGCAGCCGATCGAAGAGACTGACCCCACGAACCCTACCAACCCCTACGGTGAAACTAAACTAGCTTTCGAACGCGCGTTATGCCGGTACGAAGATGCACACGGAATTCGCTACGCGTCTTTGCGTTATTTCAACGCAGCCGGCGCGACCGAGCGCTGCGGAGAGTGGCACGATCCCGAAACGCATCTGATTCCGCTGGTGTTGCAAGCCGCGAGTGGCGCGCGTCCGCACGTCGCAATCTTCGGCGACGACTATCCCACGCGGGATGGAACGTGCGTGCGCGACTACATTCATGTGATCGATCTGGCGCGCGCTCATGTCCTCGCCTTGAAAATACTCGACGAGCGCAGCGCGATCTTTAATCTTGGTTGCGGCGGTGACGGTTACACGGTGCGAGATGCCATCAATGTCGCTGCGGAGGTTACCGGCCGCGACATTCCAACGAAAGTTGTCGCGCGCCGCGCCGGCGATCCCGCTGTGTTGATTGCGAGTTCAGCGCGGATCAAGCGCGAACTTGGCTGGTCGCCAGAGTTTCAGGACTTGCGAAGTATTGTGGAGTCGGCCTGGCAATGGCTACAGCGTCACCCGCGCGGTTATTTAAAATAGTTTGCACGCGTCGACTGGAGCGCAAGCGTCCTCGCTTGCACTCGTTACCACAGCAACCGAAACGGCTGCGCTCCAGTCCAAAGATAATGGTCGATCCAAATCGACTCGCAAGCGAGTTCACCAAAACTTACGGCACGACGCCGCGAGTATTCTCGGCGCCGGGACGCGTCAATATCATTGGCGAACACACCGATTACAACGACGGTTGGGTTTTGCCGATGGCGATCGATCGTCGTACGTATGTGGCGATTGCGCCGAGAGAAGATCGGCGCGTGCGAGTGTCTTCCGTCGTGCTGGGCGACTCTGTTGAGTTTGTGATTGATGAGCCCACGGATTTCACGGCGCACAAGTGGGCTAATTATGTGGCGGGCGTTGCGTGGATCTTGAACAGCCGTGGCGTCTCCCTTGTTGGCGCAGACTTGATGATTGACTCGGACGTCCCTATTGGCGCAGGCCTTTCGTCTTCTGCTGCTTTAGAAATAGCTGCCGGCAAAGCGTTCACCACAGTCGCTGGCGGACAAATTAATCCGCAGGACCTGGCGGTCGCAGGCCAGCAGGCGGAACACGAATATGTCGGCGCGAAGGTTGGGATCATGGATCAGCTGGCGGCAACCTTCGGCCGAAAGAATCACGCGTTACTCATCGACTGCCGGTCGTTGGAGACGAAACAAATTCCGCTCGCAAACTTGAGTGCTGCGATAATTGTTTGCAACACAAACGTTAAGCATGAGCTCGCATCGTCTGCCTATAATCAGCGGCGAGCGGAATGTGAACGCGGCGTTGAATTGTTAAGTAAGTCTTTGCCGGGAATTCGCGCCCTGCGGGACGTCAGCGTTGCAGATTTTGAAAGACACGAAAATGAATTGCCTGACCCGGTGCGACAGCGCTGTCGCCACGTTGTGACAGAAAATCGGCGTACCTTGAAAGCTGCGCAGGTACTCGAGAACGGCGATCGGGAGCTGCTCGGCGAGTTAATGCGGCGTTCGCATGAGTCGCTCAGAACTGATTACGAAGTCAGTTGTCGCGAACTGGATTTGATGGTCGAGATCGCGTCGCGCGAGGACGGCGTTTTTGGCGCGCGCATGACTGGCGGAGGGTTCGGAGGTTGCACTATCAACATCGTGCGCAAAGACGCGGTGCAGAACTTTACACAGGCAGTCGCAGAAAAATATCGCGCGGCGACTAAGATTGAGCCTGACATCTATGCCGTCACGGCTGACGACGGAGCGCGCGAAGAGTCGTGTCTGAACCCGGAGTGACAGCGACGGGTGCGTAGCCGTCAGTTGATCAAGTCATGCCAAAGAAGAGCGCAGGGCTGCTGCTGTATCGCATGGATAAAGACGTCATCGAAGTTCTACTGGTACATCCCGGCGGTCCGTTCTGGCGCAACAAGGACGAAGGCGCATGGACAGTTCCGAAGGGCGAGTTTACGGATGACGAGCAACCGTTGGCTGCTGCCAAGCGCGAATTCAAAGAAGAGACTGGCTCGTCGCCGCCATCAGGCGAATACTTACCGCTGACACCAATCAAACAAAAGAATGGAAAGATCGTGCATGCCTGGGCCGTTGAAGGTGACTTCGATCCCGCCACGCTCGACAGCAACACCTTCGAACAGGAATGGCCGCCGAGATCTAATCGCATGCAGAGCTTTCCCGAAGTCGATCGCGCCGAATGGTTCGCACCGGAAGTTGCGAAGAAAAAGATGCTGTTCGGACAACAGTCTTTTATTGATGAGTTGCTGGGATTAGTCTTTAAGTAACGCTAGTTATTGAGCCTGCGCGAAAGAAATAATCTTCCAGTCGGGAGTCAATTCAAGAGAGTGAAGCCAGGTTCATCCGCCACCGCTTCTCCCACTCGCGAAACCTCAGTGCCGGCTTCATTCAGTTTTCGCAAACGCTGGTGACCGAGGATCGCCGCGCCCAAAGCAGTTGTGTACTGAACCATCTCGCCTTCGGGAACATTGACCTCAGCATTGAGCTTCTCGCGCACCACACGCGCCATTGTGCCAAAGCGCAGGATGCCGCCGATCAGGGTGTATTCCGGTTCCATCTGCACCCGTCTCATCAATTGGAAAGACCGATCGACCAGCGATGAGATGGCGCCATACATAATGTCCGCGGGCGGCGCGCCCATCGATAATTGGTTGATTACTTCGGACTCAGCAAAGACCGCACAGACGCCGGAGATGGGCACGGCTGTTTTTGAAGTGGCCACCAACGGTCCAATCTCTTCCGTCGTGTAGCCCATGTAACGCGCGGTCTTTTCGATGAACGCGCCGGTGCCTGCTGCGCATTTGTCGTTCAATCGGAAAGACCTCACCTTGGCGGTATCGTCGAGGCGGCTGGCTTTCATGGTTTGCCCGCCGACATCGAGCACTGTGCGAGTCCCGGGAAACAGAGACGCAGTGCCGCGCGCACTCGCGGTTAGATCGGTAACGGCTACATTGCTAAACGGAACCATGTGCCGGCCAAACCCGGTGGCCACGACGTACGCGACGTCGGCGTCTTTCAAACCGGCTTGATCCAGCGCTTGATCGAAAAGTTTTCGCGAGACGGCCGCGAGTTTGAATCCAGTGCTGGCCAGCGCCTTGCCGACAATGCGAAAGTCATCGGAAAGAATCAGGGCCTTGGTGTAAGTCGAGCCGACGTCGATGCCAACGGTGTAAGTCATAGAAATTATTCTGCATCAGCTTTTCTCTGCGTGGCCTTTGCGACCTCGGCGTCTCTGCGTTGAACTCTTCGCATCCGGGATTCACCGCTGAGACGCAGAGAGCGCAGAGTTAACGCAGAGAAATCAAACAGCTACTGGAACACGGCTCGCCCTAATATGATCCATCGCGAACAGCGCTGCGCCGAGCGCGCCCATAAAATGCGAATCAGGACTGACGTTAACTTTCAGATTCATTCCTTTATTAAGAGCCTCGATCATCCCGATGTTCCTGGCGACACCGCCGGTGAAGGTAACTTCCGGATCGATCCCAACCCGCCTTAACAAACCAATGGAACGCGCGGCGATCGATTGATGCACGCCTAGCAGGATGTCTTCGATCTTTTTTCCCTTACCCAGCCAGGAAAGAACTTCCGACTCGGCAAAGACTGTGCACGTGGTGCTGATCTTGACGGCTCGCTCCGCGCGCAAGGCAACTTCGCCCAACTCGTCGAGTGGTATATCGAGCGCGGCGGAAGCAGCTCCCAGAAATCGACCCGTCCCGGCTGCGCATTTGTCGTTCATGCAGAAATCCACAATCTCGCCGGTCGCGTTGACCCGGATTGCTTTGGTGTCCTGCCCGCCCATGTCGACGACCGTTCGGGTGTTCGGAAACATGTGCACCGCGCCGCGGCCATGACAGCTAATCTCGGTAACTTGGGCATTGCCGAACGTCACGCGATAACGCCCATAGCCGGTGCCGATCACATATTCAACCTCGCGTTCATCGAGAGCGTCAGAGAGCAGCGCCTGGGCGAAAGCATTCTCCGCTGCCGCGATGACGTTGGCGCCCGTATCGATCAGCGCGCGCCCGACGATCTCGCCGGCTTCATCGATGATGACCGCTTTCGTCTGAGTTGATCCGACATCAACGCCGGCTGCGTATGCCATAAGACTCCATCAAAACTGTGGCACGCGCGTCTCGCGCGTGAACCAGGGGCAGGATGCCCGTGCCACGGATCACCGCGCCGCGGCCAGCCGCCGCGAGGCCAGGCCTTCAAAAAAAGCGTCGGCCCGATTTTTCAGCTGCGCTTCGGAAACGACCCGGCGATCCATCATGTCCGACTCGATGAACAGGCTGGCAATGTCGCGCTTCGCCATCAAAGCGCGGCGATTGTCGGCCAGGCCCGTCGAGACGGTGCGACAACTTTTAATCGGATGGTAGACCACCCCATCAACGTGAAAAGGATCGATCATGTGGGCCAGCGCCTGCTCCTGATAGAACATGCTGTCCATCGCATTGCGCACATAGATCAGCACGCCCTCAGCAAAGCTCTCGAGCGGCCGGTCGAGGTCGTATTCATAACCCTGATTCACTCCGCCGGCGGCAAACCAAAGATAGGTGGAATTGACGAACGTGCCGCCCCATTCGCTGAACAGCTCATTAAAGCGACGAAAGATTGGATAACAGGGAACACCGACGAAAAGCAGCCGGTACTTCTCGTCAGTCATCGTGCCGATGCCGTGTGCGGCCTTGTATTCCATCTCTTCGACGAGATCTTCGAAATACTTCGCGCCTTCGGCTGTGCCGCGGAAACCGTTCGACACGCCGAGATAAATCGTTCCATCCGTGAGTGCGTTAAAGACCGAGGGCGTGCTTTGGTTCAGCTCGAGCACGCGCCGCCAGCCGCGACTCATTACGTTGGCATGCTGCAAGGTTTCGCGCAGCCGATCGATATCGAATTTCTTTCCCGTCAGGTTCTCGCAAACGGTGATTAGTTCTTTGATCTGCGCTAGCACGTAGCGGCGATCGTGTTCAAAGTCAGGGTGGCCGGGCCACGTCTGCGCGCCCGCCGCGCGCGTGCCGGGAACATCGAGAGTGAAAATCGGGATGCCATACATGCGCTCCCAAATTTCTGCCCACTTGATGTAGGTGTTGCAGGCGTTCGTTAACACCGCCAGCGCAGGTTTGGGAATCTGGCCCATCGGATGTTTGCCCCGATTGAGTTGCAAAGCGACGTCGGCTTTGACGTAACCGCAGATGTCGGGCGAGTAACCGTAGTCTTCCGCCTGGTTCAGGTATTCATGAGCTACGCGACGCACGGCCGTTTGCAGCGAATTGATTTCCGGCATCACGATGGGCAGATCGAAAACACGCAGGAGCTCAGCCATGCTGCCCATGACGAAGACATACGCCGCCTGACCACCGCTCTCGGCCGTCTGGTTCAGTTCAGTGAACCAGCGTTGAAATAAAGCCGCCCCATCGCGGTTGCCGCGGCCGACGATTTTGGAGTGCGGCGACTTGTCGCCGCTTTCGTTCTTAGACATCTCAAATAAACAATTGGAAAGCGGCGACAAGTCGCCGCACTCCAAAATCAGCTAAACAAAATATTTTCCACAAACGTTTCCATCTGTATTTCCATCGAGTCAAAACTCGTCATGCTTTCTTCAAATTCGCCGACGAAATACGGAATGCCCGCCTGGTCGAGGGCGCGCGTGTAAGCGACCTGTTCTTCCAGGCCCGGCTCGCACATTTTGGCCGCGGTGATAATGGCGGCGTCGGCGCGCGCGTTGCGCATGCGCTCAAGCAGCATCTTCTCTTTTGGCTTTCGCAGATCGTGTTGCACCGGACTGTACGATGAGTTTTCGAGATAGGCCCCAGCTAAATTGGTCAGCGGATCACCATCAAGTTGGACGTCTTCCAACAACCAGCGCAGACCAATCAGCAGATCGTCGTCCACGACATAACAGGAGCGCGCGATGGCGCGAATCAGATCCAGCGGCGGCTGTTCGCAGAAGCCGCCTTCAAAAACTACGCGCACCTTGTCCTGTGTTCGTAGGCTGCGCGCGCGAATCTGTGGCAGCAGCGAACTCAGCAGTTCATTGTGTTCTTCGCGCGGAATCAGTCCGGCTAAAGCCACCAGCACATAGGCTTCATCGGCCGAAATCAGCCATGGAGTATTCTTCTTTATCTCGTAGAGTTCACGCATCAGCGCGCGATTCTCGTTGAAGACAGCGATCGAGTTTCGCAGCGCATCATCGGTGATCGGCGTCCTCGAAATCTCTTCTATCTTTCTCTTCAACCGCTCGTACTCTCCGCGCAGATAGATTACCGAATGCGGCGAATTCGGATTCTGCGGCAGATACAGAATCTGACAGGGATAGGAAACGTTGCGTCCCCAAACGGCCGCCAGATTGCGCGCCGCGTCGCAAATCGGTTGCGAGACAAACATTTCGAGCGGGACCGTGTCACTGAGGGCAAGCTCGAGCGAGCTTTTAAGAATCGAACAGAGGTAGGAACCAAAACGCGAGTCGGCCTGCACCGCTTCGATGGGAGCGCCACGAACTTTGAATGGCAGGAGGCCGGCCGCGTGGACGATCTCTTCGGGAAAGTTCACCTGGAAGTGGCCGACTATTTTTCCGCCACGCTCGCGCCAGCGCTTCACTGTCGGAAACGCGGTGTCCTCGAAGAGTTCGCGGCATTCATAGAGCGCATCATCGAGCGATCTATCCCGCCATTCGTGAAAGATTGGTTCAGTCATTACCAGAAATCGCAAATTAACAATTTGCGCTACACCATGTTCAATCCACCATTGACGCTGAACACCTGGCCCGTGATGTAGCTGGCAGCGTCGGACGCGAGGAAGAGAACGAGGGGAGCAATCTCTTCAGGCTTCCCGAGTCGCTTCAGCGGGATGAAGTTCACGATTGAACTCAGGATCTTCGCGGTGAACTCATCCTGCTTCATCTCGTCGATCAAGGGCGTATCGCACAATCCGGGCGAAACGACGTTGACGCGAATGTTGTCGCGAGCGTGCTCGCGGGCCAGAGTTTTGGAAAAGGCGGTAATTGCCGCCTTCGAACTCGCATAGATGGCTTCGCCGAACGAGCCGACGCGGCCGGTATCGGAACTGATGTTGACGATCGTGCCTTGCTTGCGTTCGACCATCGCCGGCAAGACGGCGTGACAAGTGTTCGCGACGCCAAGGAAGTTGATCGAAAGAATCTTCTGCCACAGGTCGGGGCTGGTCTTGATGAAAGGTTGCAGGCGGTCCCACCCGGCGCAATTCACCAACACGTCGACGTTGCCGAATTCATTTAGCGCCCGGTCACGCATGCGCTCAACGTCGTCGTGATTGGTGACGTCGGTCTGCACCGCGATGGCCCGGCGGTGATGAGTCTCGATCACATTCAGCGCTGCCGTTTTTGCTTCGGCACACCGGAGGTCGCTGATGACCACGTCGGCGCCCGCGGCAGCAAATGCATCGACGATCGCGCGGCCGATACCGCGCGCGCCGCCGGTGACGATTACGGATTTTCCTTCGAAGTTCATCATGGGTTTGCTAAGCCGCGACGAGTTCACGTTCAGGCTTGATACTCGCGACCGGTTCCAGCTTGAACAGCTCAACAGCGTTATCGCGCATAATTTTGCGTTCAACTTCCGGCTTCAAACCGAGTTCGCAAAGTTGTTTGAGACTTTCTTTCCAGGGCAGGCCGTTCGTTCCCCACAGACAGCGATCGCGACCGAGACGGCTGTTGATGAACTGAACAATCTGTGGTGAAAGATACTTCGGCATCCAGGCGTCGACGCCGAACCAGATGTTTTCCCATTTGTAGCAGACCGAGATTAGCTCATCGACCCATGGCCAGCCCGTATGCGCGCCGATCATTTTCAGATCGGGAAAGTCGCAGGCGATGCGGTCCAGGAACATAGGACGCGCGCCGTCGCTGGGACTAGCTTCCAGCACGTGACCGACTTGCATCGACACGGGCACGTCAAGTTCGACACACTTCGCGTAAAGCGGATACATCTTCGCGTCGTTGAGCGGGATATCGAAGCCGTAGATGTGAACGTAGACGCCTTTGAAGTTGTGTCTGGTAACGGCGAGCTCGATCTCTTTCAAGCTTTCTTTAATGCGGAAGGGGTTGTAGCCGGCAAGCCCAACGAATCGATCGGGATGAGCTTCCGTGTACTGGAGCACGTCTTCGAGCTGGGTGTCCATGTACATCCACTTGCGCCAGTAAGACCACATCTTGGTTTGGGTGATGAAAACTCTCTCGACGCCGGCCTCGTCCATCTGGCGCAGCATCTCTTCGATAGAAGTGAATCGCGGCAGGCCGCCTATTGCTTTCTCCATGCGGCAAATGAGTTCGCCCTCTTTCGCGCGGTCCCACTGCTCCATAAACTCGCGAGTCGCTACGTAATACATGAAATCGATGGCGTGAATTTTTTTGGACATAGTTCGCCTCCGCGCTTGGCGCGGAAAGAGCAACTAACATGCCTTTTGCCGACGGATTCGCGACCGCCAACTTTTCTCAAGAAAAGGCAGCAAAGTTACTTATGTACGCGGTCCCAGGCGGGTGCGTTCGAAATTCAAAAGAGATCCTGCTGCGAAGAAATCCGAGGAGTTGCGGGGAAAATCGCAGAACTAAAGCCGCCCAGACTTGAAAGTGCGCAAGCGAAACTCGAAACTTAAGGGACGATGGAACTTGAAATTCAGTTGGATGAGAATCCGCGTTTAGAAGATTTTCGCGTAGTGCTTGACGGTGTCCGAGCATTTAATCGAGACCAAACAGGCAACGACCGGCCGCGACAGATCGCTTGTTTTGTGCGCGATGCAGGCCGAATTGTCGGCGGCGTGCAAGGCAATCTGTGGGGGCGCTCAATGCATATCGACGCGCTTTGGGTTGACAAAAAATATCGCAGTGGCGGTTACGGCTCGAAATTGATGACGGCTTTGGAGGACTACGCAGCGGCGCATGGTTATCCGCTCGTCTATCTTGAGACAACCAGTTTTCAAGCGCTGCCTTTTTACCGGGGACTTGGCTATGAAGTCTTTGGCGAGTTGCCGGAAATCAGTGAAGGGCACACCTTGTTTTTTCTCAAGAAGGAACTCTAAGTATCTTACTGCTTTACACAGGCCGATGGTCTTTCGTCTTGTGTCGTTGGGTCTGAGTCTGTATCTTTGTTGTGGCGCTCGCCTCGCTCTCTCCTCCGATCATTCCGAGGTTTTATAATGAAACATTGTCCAGCGTGCAATTTTAGCTTTCCCGATTTCCATCTAGTTTGCGATTTCGACGGCACGGAGCTGGTACCTGATCCGGACCGCCCCGAGCTTATTAAAACGCGACCGCGCCGGACATTCGTGCGCCGCATGTTTACTTCGCCAAAGTTGTTGACGACGCTGGCTATTATGGCTGTTTTCTTAGGTACGGCTTTTCTCGCGTATTACCAGGAGAGTTCTCGTCTGGCCCGGACCGCGAACGTCCAGGTACCACCGGTGTCGCTGGACAAGACAACAGACCGCTTGCCGCGCGTCGACACGGTTGTTTCCTCGTCAAACTCTTCGGTTTCGCGGGCGCCACGTCCAAACAATTCGAAAGTAGCACATCGTTTAGCTTCAGCGCGGCCATCGCTTGCGAAACTCAGTCGCGACAGGCGTAACGAGCATCCTTCAACGCAGACTGTAGTTGTGCCTCAGTTGGACGTGCCGCCGGACAAGCAGCCGAAGTTTGTGGCGGTGTTGAAGAGCACGTGGCGCGTGCTGAAGAAACCCTTTCGCTTCTGACCAGCCAAAGAATACTCACGATTTCGTAGCCCAAGACGCGACGCAAGCTTCGTCGATAAGGGGCTGGAAAGTCTTTGCCGCCTGCGGACTTTTGTGGGCTTTCGCGGAGTTTTTCTCAGCGTAATTGCACCCACTGCGAAGAAAGCGGCGAGAAACTACGGCGTTTAATCGGTACATCGGTTGCTAATTTAAATGGCAACGGCATTTTGCCGCGTGAACGAACGGAAGCACCGGATCGGAGCAACGCCGTATGTTTCGCGAAAATGAATCGGCCGCGCCACAAATCGATCGGCGCTTATTCTGCGGCCGGGCGTTAATCACCGCTGCCGGCGTTGTATTGACGACGGAAAATCTCAGGGCCGCAACTTCTTCGCAGAATCAAAACCTCGTCGTCTATCCACCTCAGAAAATTGAAGGTGCCGAGCGTCTCATTCCCGGATCGTCGCTCTATTTCAACTATCCGAAGCATGAAGACCTGGCGGTGCTGGTGCGTGGCGCAGACGGCGAGTTCGTTGCTTTCAGTCGCAAGTGTGCGCACCTGGGATGCGCAGTCGAATTCGATTCAACCCGGCGATGTCTCGCGTGCCCTTGTCATCGAGGTACATACGATTACCGCACTGGCTATGTAGTTTATGGCCCGCCGCCACGTCCGTTAGATCAGATTATTTTGCAGATACGGGGTGGAGGTGAAGTGTGGGCAGTCGGAAAAACGATTTCGAACAACATCGACCGCGTCTGACGCCCGGCAGCTTGATTTCATACTGGAGGAAACACAAATGCGAAATTTAACCCGCACCATCATCACGCTGGCCATATTAGTAATCTCAGCCGCCGCAGCGAGCGGACAGAAAGCACGCACGAACACACCACCTCTTAGTACCCAGGCGCAGCCATTGTTTTCTGAGTACAAAGGCATTCGACTCGGCGTGACCGCTGACGAGGTACGCGCGAAGCTTGGCAATCCAATGCTGAAAGCCGACGACCAGGATTACTACGTGTTTTCCGAGACTGAGTCAGCGCAGTTCGCCTATAACGCGGCGCACAAAGTCGTAACCATCTCGATCGATTACACCGGAACAGGAGCTCCGGACTATCACAACGTGGTGGGTGCAACAATCGATGAGATGGCGGACGGTTCGCTGTACACATTGGTGCGCTATGAAACGCAGGGTTTTTGGGTTTCGTATCGCCGCAGTGCCGGGACAACGCCGACGGTGACGGTCACGATTCAGAAAATCCAGCCATGACCAACCATACGGAGGCAATTATGAAAGTAAAAGATGTAATGACCGTGGATCCGGCGGCAATTTGGATTACGGACAGCCTGGCCCACGCGGCCAAGTCGATGTGGGAAAACGATTGCGGCATTTTGCCGGTAATCAAAGACGCGAGAAAAGTTGTCGGCGTGATCACCGATCGCGACATCTGCATGGCAACCGCAGTCCGCGATCGCCCGGAGTCAACAATCTCGGTCGAGGAAGCTATGAGTCGCAAAGTCTTTTCCGTCAAGCCTGACGCTGACGTGCACGCAGCGTTACAGCTGATGCAGGAACACAGAGTGCGTCGCCTACCGGTACTGAACAAGGAAGGCGAGCTTAACGGAATGCTCTCGATGAACGACATTGTGCTCAAGGCCCAGGAAACAAACGGCAAGCTGCCGGCGCTGACTTTCCATGACGTCGTGAGGACTTACAAAGCAATTTGTGAGCATCCGGTGCCAATGGTCGCCAAGGCAACGGCCGGGCGCGGAATAATCAGGAGAAATCATGCAGAACCAGTATTTCTATTCGACTGACGTCGCGTGGACGGGCGAGCGCCACGGCGATTTGAAAGCGGCGGTGCTGCCGACATTGCACGTTGATGCGCCCCCTGAATTTCGTGGACACGACGGCGTCTGGACTCCGGAGCACCTGTTTGTCGGCGCCATCAATTCATGCTTTATGACGACATTCGCAGCCATCGCCGAGAATTCGCGGCTCGACTTTGTGGACTTCGATTCAAAGGCAACGGGCAAACTCGAAAAAGAGCAAAACGGCAGCCTAATGATGACCCTCGTCGTATTGCGACCGAGTTTGACGATCCGTCATGCGCGAGATGTGGAGCGTGCCCGCCGCATCCTCGAGAAGGCCGAGCGACATTGCCTGATTGCAAATTCGGTGAAGACGCAGATTCAACTCGATCCGCAGATCATGATCGCAGACGAATCCCAGAAAGTGTCTTAACGGTGCTGTCACTGTGAAAGGCCAGGAGACAATGAAACCCCCGATTGAGATGGCGCGAACTTCCGTGATTGTGTGCGTGCTTATTCTGACGTTTGCACGGGCGACGACTGCGCAATGCGTGCCACATCCGATGCGCGAAACATCTCTGAGCGTGATGAACGCTTCAATTCATACGCTGACCATCTACATGGACGGCGAGCGGAGGACCATTCTTTCGCCCGGAGAACTCAGCGCATCTCTGATAGTTGCTCCAGGGCAACATTTTCTTTTTGCAGAAGCATCGCTTGACGGCGACACGTTATCTGCCTCGCGCACACTGGTAATTCCCGCCGGGCAAAGCTGTACGTGGACTGTGACGACTGCGGCAAAGCGTGTTCTTAAATTACCTGAGAGATTTAGGGACGCGCTCGCACGTCAAGCAATCGTGTCGCTCGCAGGTCTGGACTGAAATTCACCGGAAAGGGCATCAAATGTCTGGACATGTTAGTCAACTTGCTGTTCGATGGACTGCTCGCGGTTTGAGTGTTCTGGCGACCATCGTGCTCTTGATATTCCTGTTCGGTGAGCCATTTCCTGCTGCCAGGCTCACGTTGCGCGAGTGGATCGGGCTCGCGATATTTCCCACGGGCGTGGTCGTCGGTTTCGCTATCGCCTGGTGGAAAGAGTTAATTGGCGGCGCTCTCACTGTCGGCTGCGTCGTGCTCATCTCACTGCTCTATGTAAACCATTTTGTAAACGCGTTGGCGTTCTTCGTTTTTGCCCTACCCGGCGTGCTGTTTATTCTGAGCGCTTGGCTTCGTTGGCGAACGTTGGCAACGCGAACGTCATAGATTTGAAACCGTGTTGGGTCATTTTCCGTTATGATTGACGAGGAGGGATCGATATGCGAACTGCAACTGTGGAAGATGGAAAGAGCGCGGGAATCAAACTAGCTCATATCGCCGCCAAAGCGGCCGAAGGAAAAGTCATCGCCGAGGACCTCGTCGATATTGGCAAGCGCAAGGCCCAGAGACTAGTCCGCCAGGGATATGAGTTGAGCGAAGACTACATCGACGAATCGCGCCGCTACATCAAACGAAATCCCTGGCAGTCAGTCGGCGTCGCCTTGGGCGTGGGGTTAGCGCTTGGCTTTGTCGCCGGAATCCTGACGCGTCGAAACTGAAGCTCATGTTCGACTCGGTGATCTTTCGCGTTGACGCCTTGTCGGCCTGCGCATTACAATCCGCTCGAATGTTTAAGCTTTCGTGACCAGCGATTCGCGTGACTAATCGATTTACATCGTCAATATTTGCGGCGCTGCTCTTGTTGTTGCTCATAACGACAGCAAGCGCACAGCAGCGACCGCTTGTTACGGAAGACGTAGACATCATTCCACCGGGCTCAATGCGATTTGAAGTCGGGCTCGACTTCATGCAGAACGCGAAATTTCCCGTGTCAGGTTTGACAGGCGATCTAACTCGCGCCGGCGTGATTGGCATCAACATCGGCCTGGCGCCGAACGTTGAGTTTCAGATTGAGGGCGTCGCGCAGAACTTTCTCAGCATCAACTCGCGCGGTCCGAGTGCGATTCCGCTCAAACTTGATCCCGGTGCGAACTCCACGAACGATTTTGGCGACTTCACGCTGTGGACGAAAATTAAGCTGCGAAAAGAGACCGTGAAGGGACCTTCACTCGGGTTTCGCTTCGGAGTTCAGTTGCCGAATTCGAGCCAGGGCAGAGGAATCGGGATTAACCAAACGAACGCGTACGGACAAATCCTGATCGGTAAAAAGTTTGGTCAGAACGGACGCGTGAACACGTTCGGCAACATCGGCATCGGGATCTTAACCGCGCCGACGCAACTGTTTTCGCAAAACGACGTGTTCATGTACGGACTGGCCGGCATCGTTCGCGTTAACCGCCAGTTCAGCATCGCGGGCGAAGTTAACGGGCGTCAGAACACACGTCCCGGCAGCGGACCGCTGGGTACTGAGTCGCAATCGGAAGCACGGCTCGGCGCGCAGATTCGGGCGTCGGGGTTGCGGTTTGACTTTGCCGGCATCAAGGGCTTGACCAGCCTCAGTCCGCGTTCAGGAATCACAGTCGGCGTCACTTACGACACTCCTTCGATTTTCAAGCCAGCACAATAGGAAGCAGAAACCCGACCGTCAGGAAGGGTGCTAGTCCGATCCCATCATCAACTTCTTCGGATCTTCTGAATATGCTAAGTTGCGCGGCAAGGTTGATGAAGTTCGTGCATCCTCAGTCACGGTTGGGTTTCGGTTCGAATGTTTGATTGGGTCGACGTAATTGCGCGCCGCGTGGGACGGTTTATCGTGCTGGTTCCCCTGTACATCGCGGGGCCCGCGATGATCTTGATTGGCGCGCTTGATTCGTCGCTGCTGTCGCTGCCGGAAATAAATGATTATCTGGTTGTAGCCCGTTGTTTTTCGCATCCGAAGAGCGCGTTCTTTTTTCCGATTTTTCCCGCGATTGGTTCGGTACTTGGCTGTCTGCTGCTGTACACAATCTTTAGTCGCGGTGGTCTGGCAGTGCTTCATAGGCGATTTCGCGCCGACCGCGTGGAAAAAGTTGAGCGCGCTTACGCCCGATTCGGGGTGTTAGCGCTGGCGATTCCGGCGCTGTTGCCGCCGCCACTTCCGTTCAAGATGTTCGTGGCGACGGCCGGCGCGTTACAGTTTCCGCGCCGTAAATTTCTGGTGACGATTATGATCGCGAGGTCGATCCGTTATTACACGGAAGGCGTGCTCGCGGTTTATTATGGCCAGCGCGTGCTGCGGTTCTTGAAAGACAATGGTTTGGTGATCGTGAGCATCGTCGCCGCTTTGGTTGTGATTGGTCTGGCGGTCTATCTGTTGACGAATAGAGGGCGGCAGGCGGTTCATGATTCGCAGATCGCTACAAAAGATCAAGAAAGGCACTGATTCGATTTGAAGGCACTCATTCACAAAGTTATGACCGCGCTGGGTCATCTCTCGCAATATCTGGTTTCGTTTGGGCCATTTGGTCTGCTGACGATCGCTTTTCTGGATTCGGTGCTTATTCCGATGCCGGGCGGAGTCGATGCAGTGCTCTTGTTGTTGGCAGCATCGCGGCCATCCTGGATGCTGATTTACGTCGCGGCCGCAACTATTGGTTCAACCCTCGGCTGTGTAGGTCTGTATCGAATCTCACAGCGGGCAGGAAAGCGCGCGCTCGCGAGATTCTCGGAATCGAAACAGAAGCGGGTCAAGGATTTGATCGACCGTTATGACGTAATGTCGGTGCTGGTCGCGTCGCTGCTGCCGCCGCCGTTTCCGTTCAAGCTGTTTGTAGTTTCGTCGGGAGTCTTTCGGCTGAATGTTGTGCGATTCACGATCGCAATCGCCGCCGGCCGAACATTTCGATATTTGCTGGAAGGGTATCTTGCCGCGCACTACGGCGAACATGCTAAGGACCTGCTGGCCCGCTATTATCCAACTATTGGAATCACTCTGGCCGTGCTGATTATCGTGTTCTTCATCGCGCGTTCGCTGATGCGCCGATCGGCAACGGTTGAGCCATCAGGCGTCGAAAGCTAACTGCATCTCACGTTCGGCAAGTTTTGTCTGGAAGCGCCTGGCCTCTGCTAAGGTGCTGATTCCATTTTCCGCGAGATAATCCAGCAGCTTCAGGAAAATCCGAGCAGTTGCCAGCGCATCATCAGCTGCTCGATGCCGGCGCGGAATAGCGACCTGAAAATAAGCCGCGACGGAATCAAGCCGGTGACTCTCGAGTTGCGGCACGAGACGCCGCGCGAGATCGACGGTGCACAGATGCGCATTGCGCAAACGATGGCCCGGAAAGACCCTACCGATTTCGCGGTTTAGCAGCGGCAGATCGAAATTCGCGTTATGGGCAACCAGGACCGAATCGCCGATGAAATTCAAAAATGCCCGCGCAACTTCGCCGAACTTCGGCGCCGACATTAGCATTTCATCGGAAATCCCCGTGAGGTTCGCCAGAAACTTGGGCATGTTTGTTTCCGGATTGACCAGCGTCTCAAACTCATCGAGGACCTCGCCTGCGCGAACACGGTAAGCGCCAATTTCAACGATTCGCGCCGGCATTTTGCGTTCCTGGGCCGCCTCGACGTCGAGTACGACGAATTCCAGATCGCGCAGAACCGAATCGCGCACGCTCGACGTCGTCAGCAGATATCCCGCTTCAACGGCAAAACGCGGATCGTTCTGAATCATCTCGCTGACTAGCGACGCTGCCAGCTCTGCGTTAATGTTTGCGAGATCGAAGATCGTTTCCGCGACGTCGAGGAAACTGACGCGGCCGCCGTTGTCATTTACGAATTCGAAAGTGTCGGTTACCAGAGTAGAATCAGAAATAAGATTGCACGGAATGTTCACGCAAGCATTCTAGCGGAATCGCGCGACGTCATCCTAGCGATGAAACCAGAAAACATCATCGAAACTTTCAAACGAACTGGTGCGCTGCTCGAAGGGCACTTCGTTTTGTCCAGCGGCCTGCATAGTTCCGTTTATTTGCAGTGCGCTATCGCGCTGCAATCACCGGCGGTGGCCGCCGAATTCGGCGCAGCGATTGCCGATCAGTTCCGTAATGGTGGAATTGAAACGATAGCTTCACCCGCAATTGGCGGTCTCATCATTGGTTATGAAGTAGCGCGGCAACTCGGAGTGCGCTTCATCTGGACCGAACGCGAGCAGGGAACTATGACACTGCGGCGGGGCTTTACCGTGAATCAGGGCGAACGAGTATTGGTTGTTGAAGACGTGATTACCACGGGCGGCTCGACTCGAGACACCATTCAGGCGCTTGAGGCTCGCGGCGCAAAAGTAGTATCAGCCGCTTCGATTATCGATCGATCGGGCGGTGCGGCCGAGGTTGGCGTGACGCGATTCTCGCTCGCCACGTTGAGCGTTCCGGTCGTCGAATCCGGAAAGTGTGAAGCCTGCGCCCGCGGTGACGTTGCCGTAAAGCCTGGCAGCCGGACGGCAGTAAGCAGTGAACAGTAAGCAGTAAGCAGTCGTACCATGTTTCGCTGAGCCATTGCCTGGCGCTAAAGATAGGAAAATCGGCGAGAATCTAAGACGGCTAACTACCCACCGCTCGACTGCTTACTGCTAACTGCTTCCTGCTCACTGCTCACCGATTTATGAACTTCAAGCTTCTTCTGCAATACGACGGCACCGATTTTCACGGTTGGCAAATCCAGGATGGGTTGCGAACTGTGCAGGGCGAGTTGACCAGAGTGCTGTTGTTACTCGATGCGCGCGATGTGATCGTGCATGGCTCCGGTCGCACGGATGCCGGCGTTCACGCCGAAGGACAGGTTGCGAGCGTTAAGCTGGAACGCGACATCGTCGCGCAAAAACTGCGCAATGCGATTAACGGCAATTTGCCCTCCGACGTGCGAGTGCTGTTCGCCGACACTGCGCCCGATGATTTTCACGCACGCTACTCAGCGCGCAGCAAAACCTACACCTATCGAATTGTCCACAGCCATGTCATCTCACCATTCTGGTCGAGATACGCATATCAGGAGGCGCGGCCGCTGGACGTGGATTTCATGAGGCGATGCACGAGTCTGTTCCTGGGCGAGCACGACTGGACTGCCTTTTCTGCCGCCCAATCTGACGCGGATTCGCGCGTCCGGACAGTCTCGACGTGCGACATCGATGATCATTGGAGCGCGCGCGGGCGTTGTCATCTGATCGAAATCACCGTCTCGGCGAACGGTTTTCTGCGATACATGGTGCGTTCGATAGTCGGTACTCTGCTCGCCGCCGGACGCGGGGAGATCGACGAACAGACAATCATGCGAGCGATCAAAGAACGCGATCGTAATCTGGTTGGCGCGACCGCCCCGGCGCACGGGCTGACGCTGCGAAGCGTGCAATACGATTGACAGTCTCATGGCTTGCGGTAAGATTGAGCCGCTTTCGAATTCAATCGAGTCATTCCATCTTTAGTGCTGGCTGATTTTAATGAAGTTGTAGAGAAGGGCAGTCGCGACGAGCGGCTGCTTTCGTTGATCGCGTGGGATCGTCTGCCGCGGCACGTTGCGATCATCATGGACGGCAACGGCCGCTGGGCCGCCCAGCGAGGTCAGCCGCGAATTGCCGGTCATCGGGCGGGCGTGGAAGCGGTACGGGCAGCGGTTGATACCGGCGCCCGTCTGGGCTTGGAAGCTCTAACGCTCTACGCGTTTTCAACGGAAAACTGGAAACGGCCGCGCTACGAAGTCGATGCGCTGATGCGCATGCTGCGTAAGTATCTGCGCCTCGAACTCGCCGAAATCGATCGTCAGAATATTCGATTTCAAACAATTGGCAGGACGCGCGCGTTGGCGACGAATGTCCAGAACGAAATTGTACGGGCGTCCGAACAAACTGCCAGGAATAGCGGAATGGTTCTCAGCGTGGCGCTCAATTATGGTGGGCGGGCCGAGATCGTTGACGCTGCCCGCGCCGCAATGACGAAAGTTATGGCGGCGAAGCGATCTCCGGACGATTTGTCTGAGGATGATCTAGCAGGCGAACTTTACACGCGCAATCTTCCTGAATTGGACTTGCTGGTGCGAACAAGCGGCGAGCTGCGCATTTCGAATTTTCTTTTGTGGCAGAGCGCGTACGCGGAGATTCACGTGACTGAAACCCTTTGGCCTGATTTTCGACGTCTCCATTTGCTGGAAGCCGTGGTTGATTATCAACGGCGCCGTCGCCGCTTTGGCGGATTGAAACTGGTCGTCAACGCAAAATAGGCAGTAGTCTGACCGTGAGGGACGGCTCACAAAACATACCCGACTCAACCTCTTGCCCACTCAACCAAACAAAAAGAACCCGCTCGGAAAGCTATCAAAGATTCCCCCGTCGATTGCGCGAATTCTTACGGCGGTAGTCCTGCTGCCCATTCTCATTGCATCGATTGTAGTACCGAGACTCGAGTTGGTGTTCGTCTTGCTGGTCGCGGTTGCCCTGGTTGTTTCGCTGTTGGAGTTTTGGATGCTGGCACGCAACCAGCAGGTTCGCGCGGATCCGGTGGCGGGCATTCTGGGCGCCTCGGCGCTATTTGTAATTCTCTATTTCGCTGAGCCGCAGAGACCGCCCGATCTCCTGGCAATTCTAATCGTCATTATCCTGCTGACGATTTGTTCGCTGGTGACGGCAATGCTGCGGGGCGCGCCGTTTGAGCGAATGATCACCTCGTCCGCTGTAACTGTTTTTGGAGTCCTCTACATCTTTTTGCTCGGCGGGCATCTGGTGGCGACCAGAACAGGATTCAGCGAGCCGCTGTCCAGACACTTGCTGGGATTCTTTTTTCTCGTGTTGATGGGCGCTGACTCAGCAGCTTACTACGGCGGGCGGGCGTTTGGGCGCCACAAGCTCGCGCCTACGGTCAGTCCGGGCAAAACCTGGGAAGGCGCCGTGGCAGGCATGTTGGCAAGTCTGTTGCTCGCCGCTGCGACGCATTACTGGTTCTTCCCCGAGTTGCCACTGAAGTTCGCGCTCCCGCTGGCCGCAGTCATGAATGTAGTCGGCGTACTCGGCGATCTTACTGAAAGCGCTCTGAAGCGCAGCGCCGGCAAGAAAGACACGGCGCAAATCCTTCCCGGCCACGGCGGAGTATTGGATCGAATCGATAGCTTGCTGTTCAACGCGCCGCTCATCTACTATTTTGCTCTCGCGTATTTCCGATAGCTATGAGCACCACAAAGATCGTTCTACTTGTTCTTGGCATTCTGGCTGTGCTGGGGCTCATCGTAGCGTTATTCATTGGCGGAATCGCGTGGTTCGCGTTTCGTAGCATTGGAAACAGTCAGGCAGCCGACACCGCGCGTACTTACCTGCGTACAAACCAGAAACTGAAGGATGATATCGGCGAAGTGAAAGACTTCGGCTCATTCGTAACCGGCAGGATCAACGTGCAAAATCAAGACGGCGACGCTACCCTGAGTCTTAAGGTGATAGGCGAACGAAAAACTGTGAACGCTACGGTTGATTTGATGTATCGCAATAACCGCGATTGGCGTGTGACTGGCGCAAACTATCAAAGCGACGGCCGCACAATTGATTTGATGTCGGCGTACGAAAATGAACGTGAAGCTTCCCCGACTCCATAACTAGCTCATGGCACCTCGCGGCGTATCTATTCTCGGTTCGACTGGCTCAATCGGCTGCAACACGCTTCGTGTGATTGAAGCGCTCGGCGCGGATCGATTTCGCGTTGTGGCGCTTGGCGCCGGCGCCAACGTCGAGAAACTAGTCGAGCAAATCAAACAATTCAAACCTGAACTTGTCTCAATCCAGTCAGAGGAAGCGGCGGAAGCGCTCAAGCATCAATTGCGAAGTCTGGGAATTCCGTCGCCCGCAATTCGCGTGGGTGAAGCAGGACTGGTCGACATCGCCACGCACGAGCGAGCCGATTGCGTGGTTTCAGGGACAGTGGGAGCGATTGGATTTGTGCCCACGCTGCGCGCGCTCGAAGCAGGAAAGCGCGTCGCCCTGGCCAACAAAGAGACGCTCGTCATGGCCGGTGAATTGATGACGAAAGCCGCTGAAAAGTCAGGCGCTGAATTGTTGCCGGTGGATTCGGAACACAACGCGCTGCATCAATGCCTGCGCGGCGAGAAACGTTCCGAAGTGCGTAGGTTGATCTTGACTGCGTCAGGCGGACCGTTCCGCACGCGTGACAAATCGGCGATGGCGTCGGCGTCAGTAGCTGAAGCTCTCCAGCACCCAACCTGGAACATGGGCGCGAAGATCACGATCGATTCCGCAACTTTGATGAACAAGGGCCTGGAAGTCATTGAAGCGCATTGGCTGTTCGGCTTTGCCGCAGACGAGATCAATATAGTCATCCATCCTGAATCAATCGTGCACTCGATGATTGAGTTGGTTGACGGTTCGATTATCGCGCAAATGGGTGTGACGGATATGCGCCATGCAATTCAATATGCGTTGACTTATCCCGAGCGCCACCCGTCGGATTTGCCGTCGCTGAATTTGGCCAAGCTGGCATCGCTTCATTTTGAATCACCTGACCTCGAGCGGTTTCCGTGCGTCTCGCTCGCGTACCGGGCGCTGCGCGCCGGCGGCACGATGCCGGCGGCTCTGAACGCGGCCAATGAGGAAGCCGTCCGCGCTTTTATCGAAGAACATATCAGCCTCACCGAAATTCCCCATGTGATCGAAACTGTGATGAATCGACACCAAAATCGTGAAGCAGACTCTCTGGAGACGGTTTTGGCCTCGGATCGCGAAGCTCGGTCTGCCGCGGCCCACGTGATTAGCGAATTGGCCGACCCCTCTGTTGAAATTACTGCGGCGTAAAGCAGTAAGGCTGCCAGCTGTCGGCAGAGATTTTGCTCAAGGCACGGGCGCAGCTTGGCGGCCTGCGTTACAAACCCAACCTTCCGCTTGTTTGACGCATCTCTTACCATCCGCTTAAACTCGATCCGTAGGATATTGACCGTAAAATGCTGCACATTCTAACTACCTGGATACTGCCTCTGGTTATCGTGCTCGGCGCAGCCGTGACGCTGCACGAATTCGGACACTTTCTCGTCGCGAAGATTCTGAAGATCCGTGTTGAGACCTTCTCGTTTGGATTCGGTCCGCGTTTGATCGGACGGAAGTGGGGGCAGACTGATTATCGCATCTCGGCGATTCCACTCGGTGGCTATGTGAAGCTCGGTGGGGACGAATCGAACGCGCCGATCGAAGGCGACGGTGCGCCTGACATTCCAGCGTGTGAGCGCTTCGATCTGCGACCTCGCTGGCAGCGCATCGCTGTCGCGGTAGCAGGTCCGGTCATGAACATTCTGACGGCGCTGGCGATTCCTTTCGGCGCCGGATTGATCTACGGAGTGCCCGCGACCCCCGCGCCAATCGTGGCGTCGGTGCTGTCTGACAGCGCAGCCCAGGAAGCCGGTCTGCAACCGGGCGATCGAATTGTCTCGTTCAACGGATATGCTAATCCCGATTGGGATACGATGAGCGACGACGCTCTATTGTCGCCAAACAAGCCTCTGCCGATTATCGTGCAGCGCAACGGCCAACAGCTGCAATTGACAATCAAACCGAAGGCCTTTACTCGCGATGGCGAGACTGCCGGCGAACTGGGGTTCATTCCGGATTATGGCAACGTCACCGTTTTCATCAGTGAAGTCGTGTCCGGAACTGGCGCCGAAACCGCGGGTCTGAAACCTGAAGATAAGATCGTGGCGATCGGCGGTGAGCCGGTTAAGAGTTCGGAGCAGATCGTCCAGTACATCCGTTCGCACAAGGATCAGCCGATCGAAATGGATGTCGATCGTGGCGGCCAGCGAACACACGTTACTGCCCAGGTTGCGCAGGGCCAGCAATTGCTGGGCGTGAAGGTTGGCCAGCGTTTGCCTCCCGGTCCGGGCGGACCGGTTGCGGCTTTCGGATATGCGGTCAACCAGAATGTGAGAATTCTCAAGCTCACAGCCAAAGCGCTGGGCCAGGTATTCAGCGGTGAACGATCGGTGCGCAATACAATCTCAGGGCCGATCGGCATCGCGAGAGAATCGTCGCGAGCTGTCACAGATGCAGGTTGGAGTGGGCTGTTTGTGATGATCGGATTCCTCAGCCTCAATCTCGGGATTTTCAATTTGCTGCCAATACCGGTGCTGGACGGCGGCGCGATCTTCCTGCTTTTAATCGAAGGCGTGCTGGCGATTGTCGGCCTTTCAATCTCAACTCGCGTCCGCGAACGGATTCAGCAAGTCGGATTCGTTTTTGTTATCCTGCTGATGGTTTTCGTATTGACGAACGACGCCTTGAAACAGTTTTCGTTAGGGCGCGGTTCGGATAGCAATCCACCAGCAAACGCGACTCCTGCAAAATAGTTCATGCGTAAATCCAGAGCAGTTCAAGTCAAGCACGTTCAAATTGGCGGTGGCGCGCCGGTGGCCATCCAGTCGATGACAAAGACCGACACCGCGAATGTCGACGAGACGGTCAAACAAATCGAAGAGATGGTCACGGCCGGCTGCGAGATTGTGCGGCTGGCGGTACCGGACAACGACGCCGCGCTCGCGCTTAAAGAAATTCGCAAACGCGTGCCGGAAGTTCCGCTCGTCGCTGATATCCACTTCCATTACAAGCTGGCGCTAATGGCGCTGGACGCTGGCATCGACAAGCTTCGTTTGAATCCCGGCAACATCGGCAAGCACGAACGCATTGTCGAAGTCGTGCGCGCTGCTCAGGCACAGAAGGTGCCAATTCGAATTGGCGTGAACGGCGGGTCGCTGGAGAAAGATCTTTTGAAAAAGTACGGCACTGCGACGCCAGAGGCGATGGTTGAATCTGCGCTGCGCCATATCGGCATCCTCGAAGATCTCGACTTTACCGACATCATCATTTCGCTGAAAGCGTCGGATGTTCAACGGACGGTCGCGGCCTATCGTCTGCTCGCTGAAAAAGTCGATTATCCGTTTCATCTTGGCGTGACTGAAGCCGGCACCGCTTTTACCGGTACAGTTAAGTCATCCATCGGCCTCGGCATTCTTTTGCACGAAGGAATAGGTGACACGATTCGCGTTTCGCTCGCGGCGGAACCACAGGAAGAAGTCCGTGTCGCTTGGGAAATCGTGAAATCGCTTGGGCTGCGCACGCGCGGCGTGACGGTCGTGGCGTGCCCGACCTGCGGCCGGCTCGACGTCGATAACTTTGTTGAGATTGTGACTGAGATCGAAAGGCGTTTGGCCCACGTCGAAGAGCCTCTGCATCTTTCTATCATGGGTTGCGCTGTCAACGGCCCGGGCGAAGCTCACGATTCCCAGCTGGGCATAACGTTCGGCCGCGGGGTGGGCATGATTTTTAAAGACGGCGTGCCAATGCGCAAAGTCGCCGGGGAGGACATTGTTGACGCGTTCGTGAAAGAGACTGAAAAACTGCTGGAGGAAGGCAAGACTGCCAAACCAGATGCGGAACTCACGCGGTTTGTCCCCGAATTGGTGAACATCAACTAAACGTCCATTCGAATCTAATCGTCTGAAAGGCTGGCTTGATGAGGGGCAGCCTTTTCGTTTTAATATCCATCGCATCATGGATAAGAATCTTCAAGAGTGGCACAACTCTGCGCCTTTCTGGCAAAAGCATGAGACAACAATTCGCGAGATGTTCGCGCCCCTGACGGCCGCGTTGATTGAAGAGGCGCGAATCGTTGCCGGCTGCAAAGTGCTTGACGTGGCCGGTGGAGCAGGGGAGCCGTCGCTTACCATTGCGGACGTTGTCGGACCTTCTGGCAAAGTTATCTATACGGATCCGATCGCCAAAATGGTAGCTACAGCAAGAACAGAGGCCGAGCGTCGCGGCCTAAACAATCTTGAATTTCACCAGTGCCCAGCGGAGTCCTTACCTTTTGCGGATGATTCCTTCGACGCGGTGGTCTGCCGGTTGGGGGCAATGTTTTTCACGGATGCGTTGGCTGCCTTGCGCGAGATGTTGCGAGTAACCAGACCGGCGGGCCGGTTATCGCTCGCCGTTTGGTATCGGAGCGATCTCAACCCCTACTTTTACGAAGTGACTGACGTCGTTTCTCGATACATTCCGGCGCCTGGAGCATCGTCGACGTCCGATGCTTTTCAATTTGCCGAGCTCGGAAAATTAGCCGGCATCCTGCAACAAGCCGGCGCAGCAGACGTGCGCGAACGCGTTCTCGAATTCGAGATCGCTGCGCCAATCTCACTGCAGGAGTTTTGGGTAATGCGTACTGAGGTTTCGGGAACCTTACGCGAGAAGTTGAACGCTGCGTCGTCCGAGGTGCGCCGCCGAATAAAAGAAGACGTGCTAGCGGCGGTCGGTAAATACTTTCCGCAAAATCGGATGAAGTTTCCCGGTCAGATGCTGCTCGTGAGCGGCACGAAACCAACTTAGTGACGCGCCACTTTGTCGTGGGGAAAACAGCGAGTCAAGCAGCGGCCATCGACATCAAAAGAGCATCGCTGGCGACTTTTCGATTGATGTTTACTTCGAGCGTTCCTCTCAGCTCTTCGATTTGGGTGAGCCACGCGGCAGCTTGCGAGCTTCGTAGTTCGTCTGCGACCTGCTGAAGTTCTCGCGCAACGTCGATATTAACGATGGCCTCCGCTGATCGGCCCAACGATAACGCCCAGGCATCGCGAATCAGAGCCTCAAACACATCGAGGAGTTGTTCGTAGTCGTCGCGATCCTTACTCGCCGCCAAGCCTTCCGCTGAACGCAACAGTTCGACTTTATCTCCGGTGATGGTCAACGATCGCAGCACATGCATCATTGCTTCGCGTCGATCACGGTAGCTATCCACGTCAGCTTCGCAGGCGCGACCAAGGCTGCCGCGTGAAGTGCGCGCCAGTAGCTGCGCATCTTTTTTCGCGGCGCCCTTTTTCTCGATCAGAAACTTTTCAATGGCCTCGGCGGCAATTGGCGCGAATTGAATTGTCTGGCAGCGCGAGCGAACAGTGGCCGGCAGCGCGGTTGGATTCGTCGTCGTGAGAATGAGATGAGTGGTTGGCTCGGGCTCCTCAAGTGTCTTGAGTAGTGCGTTAGCGGCCTGGTCATTCATGTAGTCAGCGTCTTCAATGATGAAGATTCGCGCCGCGCCTTCGAACGGACGGAAGTTCGCCTCGCGTTCGAGTTCGCGAATTGGACCCACGCGGATAATCTGCTTGTAGGGACGCACCATCGCCACGTCGGCGTGTTCGCTCCAGACGAGCCGCGCTTTGTCCTCATCATCATCTCGGAATGGCGGAAACGTCGAGCGTGAGATCCTTTTGCACGAGGAACACTCATCGCACGCTTCGATGCCCTCGCGATTGCGACAGTTAAGCACCTTCGCTAATTCGAGCGCGAACAGCTTCTTGCCGACGCCTGCTTCGCCAGTGAAGAGAAGCGAGCCAGGCAATCGGCCACTCGACAGAAGCCGCCTGAGCGTCTCTTTAGCGTCGTCGTTGCCGATGAGGTGTGAAAACATGAGTGCTGCAAAGGACAAAGGGCTAAGAGCATCAAACCTTGTTACTTTTCGCCCTTGACGCTTTGCTCTTTGCCGAGTAGCCCTCTTTCTGCCAGGAACGGAATCACGATATCCATCACAACTTTGTGCGTCTCGTTCACTGAGCCGCGCGCATCGATGATCCTGAATCGTTCGGGTGCGGTCTTGGCGATTTCAAGATATGCATTCCGCACGCGCGTGTGAAATTCAGCATCTTCTTTGTCCAGCCGATCGGTACGTTTGTTCTGCACCCGCTTTCGCGTGCGAATCGCAGATTCGGCAACCGACAAATCAAACAACAACGTCAGGTCGGGTTTTAGTCCGCCGGTCGCCAGCTCGACAATTTCTTCGATTAACTTCGGTTCAAATCCCCGACCGCCGCCCTGGTACGCCACGGTGGCGTCGGCGTAACGATCCGATAGCACGACTTGATTCTGTTCGAGCGCCGGCAACAGATGTTTGCGCACATGCTGCGCCCGGTCAGCTGCAAAAACCAGCAACTCGGCCAGCGGATCGACCTGTTCCTGAACGTCCAAAAGCGCGGCGCGTAACTTCTGTCCGAGCGTAGTTCCGCCCGGCTCGCGCGTGGCCACGACCGGCACACCGCGGACGCGCAGCTCGCTCGCCAACAGTCTTAGCTGCGTCGATTTTCCGCAGCCATCGATTCCTTCGAAGGTGATAAAGGCGCCGGCCATGTTCGTTGACGCGAACTCGTCAACTCATCTCAAGAGGCGGAGGTCTCTTCGGCCGACTCGGACGGGTGTTCGGCAGCGGCCACAGGTTGATGACGAAGCTCACCCGTGGCGCGTCGCGCCTGAGAAATAGTCGAGATTGCGTGTTTGAAAATTAGTTGCTCTTGCGTGCTGGTTTCGAGGATCAGAGAGAACTTGTCAAAGCTTTTGATGCGACCGATCAGCTTCGCGCCGTTTACCAGATAGATGGTGACGGTCAGCTTCTCGCGGCGGGCGAGATTTAGAAATCCATCCTGGATATTTTGCGGAGCGCCCTTCGAGTCCATCATCATTTCCTGCGACCGCGTTGCACGCTAAAGCGAACTGAGAGTATAGCACGATGGCTGAGGTGACAAGCTGTTTTATCTGGGACTTTTGCGCACACCAAAGCGGGCGAGGACCGTGGCCTGCATCTGCGGATCATCACCGAAGCCGTCGATCCATTCAACGCCCGGCTCACGTCGAAACCAAGTCATTTGTCGCTTCGCGTAATGCCGCACGTCGAGTTTCGTTTGTTCCATCGCACTGTCGAGGTCGCGCTCGCCGCGCAAGTACTCCACCACGCGGCGATACCCATGCGCGCCGAGCGCGTTGGAATTTGCCGGCACGCCCGCGGCGAGAAGTCTTTGCACTTCATCGACCAGACCGTTAGCAAAGTGCTGCTCAGTCCGCGCGTTGATTCGCGCATACAGTTCATCGCGTGGAGGATTTAACGCAAAGACCTGAATGCGATCGGCAAATTCGGGAACTTGTCCGCGCATCGGCCGGCGCCCAGAGATTCGCTCACCGGTTTGGAGGTTGAACTCAATTGCGCGTTGCACACGCGGCCAATCGCGCGGATTCAACTGGGCGGCTTCGTCCGGATCGAATTTCGTGAGAACCCTATGGAGATGTTCCGGCCCCCGCTGTTCGCGAATCCTGGTTAACCGGCTGCGCAATTCTTCATTGGTCGCCGGGCTCGGGAAGAATGGCTGACGCAAAGCTCGCAGATAGAAACCCGTTCCTCCCACCAGCAGGGGTGTATTTCCGCGCGCTTCGATCTCTTGAATTTTTTCCGTGGCCCTTCGCGCCCAGTCCGCAGCCGTGTAATTCACCGAAGGTGGCACGAAATCAATCAGATGGTGTCGGATGCCCCGGCGTTCAGCAACTGGAACTTTGGCAGTGGCGATCTGAATTTCCTGATAGACCTGAACAGAATCGCAGTTGATAACTTCGCCGCCAATTTCGCGTGCAATGGCGATTGCGAGTTCGGACTTTCCCGACGCGGTCGGCCCGACAATGGCGATGATGTGGCGCAAATTGTTAATTTGCGCGCGGACAGATTTGTCGTTCGTTTTGCTATCTGCTTGGCTTGACACGTTTCTCGACGACTCGCTGCAAATTAACAATTTGCGCTACCGAGCGATGATAATGCGAATCACAATCACCAGCCAGATGAGCGCCAGCAGAATGAGCGCGCCGATGATTTGGTTGCGGGAGAAACGCATCAGCGACCGAGGACAATGAAGCGCGGAAGCAGCTATTAGTTCTTAGTTATACAGCTTGGTCAGATCGATTCCAGTGTAATAAGTCTTGAGAATCTGTTCGACGTTCAGACCCTGTTTGGCCAGTCCATAAGCGCCGTACTGGCACATGCCCACGCCATGTCCCCAGCCGCGACCAATAAACAGAAAGCCGCTCACGCGATCGCTTCCGTTGTAGACGCGGTCGATTACGAACAGTTGTTCGCGCAAGCCGAGCACCGATCGAATTTTACCGCCGCGCACGTGACCGATGCCGTTCGTGCCGACTACTTCCAGATCGATCACTCGGCGCGACGTGCCGCGCCGCGCAATGCGAATGTCGGTAATGGCACCGATACCGCGTACTGAACGCGAGAGACGAGCCTGCACTTGTCCCAGCGTCAACTCCGTCTGCCAATTCGTAAACGGCGAGAAGCGCTCAGCTGACGCGCCGTCAATCGCAGGCTTCACTTCGAGGTAATCAACATCACCGCGCGCGCTCACATGGAAAGTTACAGCCTCGCCACCGACCAGCGCCATGGACTTCATTTGATAGACGTTTTCACCGAACTGGCGGAAGAGAAATGCATCGCGGCTCACGACGATGGGCTGTTCCTTTGATTTGTTGAGGCGCAGTATGAGCGCGCCGTTAGTCGTCGGACGCGTGTTGCCTTTCTGCAAGGCGAGGAGTCCCCGTTCATCGAGCATGCGCGTAATCGCGTGGAGCGCACGACCGCGTGATAGCGCGTGCCGCGGCTGAAGCGTAGCGTCGGGAAGCAGAGTCAACGCGCCTTCGCGAATCAGCATGGCCACATCCGCGCGATTTGCCGCCGGTACATCATCGCCATCGTGAAAGCTCAGCAGGTAATCGACGTCCGCCGAATTCAGCAACGTGTCAGCTCGCGCTTCGCCGTAGATCGCGGCAATCAATCCGGTACTAAATGACGGAGGGTCGTTGGGCGCCTCTGGGGATTGATAGGGAGCAATCTTCGCGATGCGAGCGGTTACGGTGAGCCACTCCCTTGCTTCATCGACGTGTAACTCGTCTGCGAGCCAGGAATTCGAGACTTTGTCCAGTGGGAAATTAAAGCCGTGTACCGCTAACACAGCGAGGTCGCGAACGAACGCGAGGTTTTTCTCCTCGTTAATTTCGAAAAGTTCGCGCGAGCTTTTGACCATGAAAGGCGCGAAGGGCGCTTTGATCTCGGCGGCGCATTCGCGCCCGCGCAGATACGGAACAGCTTCATTGAAAATGTTCTCAGCGTCTTCAGTCCGGCCACCGCACGTGGAAGTGTACAGCGCGTTGATGGGCTCGCCGTTGTAGGTTGCGACAATGCCACGGGTTTCATCGACTGCGCGCGTAGTCAAAGACGTTTCGCTCGACAGCCCCCGATAAACCTGTGACCGGGTCGTCGGCAACAAATCAAAACCTTCCGGCGCAAACTGCCCACGATTCTTGAGCGCGTATGTGCGCGCCGCGACGGCCTGGGCTTTCAAGGCTTCGAGGGCCGGGAACGACAATTCGTTCGGCACAACGCCGCGGACGTAGTCTTCGAGTCCGATGACGTTCACAACGGTCAGAGAGCCGCGCCGGTTTGCAAAGACTTCGATTCGCCCGCGGAATGGTTTGTCATTAAATCGCACGGGCGAGTTTGCTTCATCGCTCGACGCGAAGGTTACGGGGGCGCTGGAATGAAGCGGCGCGCCGCCGGCAGCAAACGCGATGACTTCGCGATTGGGTGCGCTGGCTCGTGATGTTAACCGCACCCGATTCAAATTCACCGCACTGGTAGATCTGCTGCCGCCATTGTTTGCGGTGGTTGGGGCAACTTGCTGATCGTTCGTTCGTGCTGAGCTGCCATCAGCGGCAGGCAGTTTTGTTTCGTTGGTGGGGGCTTCAAAAGAGGTCGTCGCATCGAAACCAGCCGCCTCCAATTTTCCGACGGCGTCTTCCGCAGCTTCGATAGACTGTTTGACCACAATGACGCGCCACGTGCCGGTCGGTTCGGCGACGGCTTTGGATTCTTCCTGTGCCAATTCCCGAACTGAATCGATCAGGCGGTCGGCATCGTCGCGGGTCAGATTCTTGCCGACGACGACTTCGATATTTTGATCGGGAGGCTGGGTCGGTGAAAGCATTCGCGATTCAACCCGGACGCGCGAAACTTCCAATGGTTGCGGCTCGCCCACCAAATCCGATGCATTTACCAGTTTCGCCGTGGTCGAGATAGTTGCGGCCCGCACATCCGTGGCGAGCGCAATCCGCATGGTTGGTTCAGCCGTCTGCTGCGACTCGCTCGGCGGTCGCGGAGTGACAGTTCGATTTCGCTCCTGCGCGCGATGCCGTATCAAGGGCGAAGCCAGCGATAGTGAGGCGATCGCGATGCTCGCCACGACGAACACCGAGATGGTCTTATTGCTCCTTAGCACCATGTGGTTCTTTCCCGACGGGGCAGCACTGGGCAGGTAAACCAATCTTACTACAACATGCGGAAATCGAGACGAAATCTTTGAACGCGAACTACTTTGCCGAATTAGTTCGGTCAAGCGCCGCGCGCAATCCTCGCGCCAGCTTCAGGGCGTCATCGTTTGCCCAAAAGTGCATGAAGAACAGATGAGGCGAATCGTTCAGCATGTGACTGTGTAGCGCTGTGACGTGGATTCCGCTTGCACGCAGCGCGGCGATTACCGGGTTTACTTCGCCGGCTAGTAGGACAAAGTCGCCAGTGATCGCGGCGCATCCTCCGCCAGTCGGTTGAAAATTTATGGCCGTCGCCAAGCCCATCGATGACGGAATCGGTTCAGCTCCCTGGTTCATGTCGCCTTCAACAATCTTCTCCGCGCGGGGAATCGCAAACTGATAAACGCCACCGTTGATCTTGCCTGTTCGCTCCAGAATTTGATCCAGTTGTTTCGTGTCAAGATCAAGTTGCTGAGGTTGCGACGGCGACGGGGCAGCCGTGAATGGCGTCTTACTAAGCACCAGTGCCGCATGAATTGATTGCGCGAGTTTGGCAGCGTCACCATGCCCGTTAATGTGCATGTACATGATGCGCGGCGATTCGCTCAGCAGATGATTATGCAGCGCGGTTATTTCGACGCCTCCCTCCTGGAGTTTCGCCATGACGGGCGCGACTTCATCTTCAGTCAGAACCAGATCTCCCATCACCATTGTTTGGGCGGCCATTTTTTGAAAAGCGACCCACGAACCAAGTGCGAGCGCCGGTTTGATTTGAACGTCGCCGACTTTTACCTGCAAGTCGCTGCGCGGCAGGCTGATTTTGTAAACGCCATCGGGTTGCACCGTCCCCGGCTTACCCAGCGCCGCTCCGATCGGCGTCCAATCAAACGATGGCTGTTGGGCGTGAGAAGACCAGCCGACGAAAAACGCGCCCACCACACTTAGACCGAGCACGCTAATTCGTTTTCCGACTCCCAATAAAGACGTTTTGCATTTCATGACATGAGTCCTCCAAAACCTATTAACCAGCCGGCTGCTCACGCACAGTCGCAAGAAAGAGAAAAGTTCCCGCAACACCAAACGCGCCGGCAATCAGAAAAGGCATTTGCGGTGTAAGGTTCCAAAGCAACCCGCCCACCGCTGCCGCCGGTGTAATAGCGAGACTGCGCAGCAGGTAATAAAGGCCGACGGTGCGCGCGCGCAATTGGGGTGCTGCAAAGTCGACGATCATCGCTTTGCGCGCGGGCTCACCGATTTCTCTGAGCCCTCCGATGATAAATGCGATCACGAGTCCCATGAAATTGGACGCCGCGATGATCGCCAATGGATAGAGCGCGAAGGCACAGAAGGTCGCGATTATGAACGGCCTGCGTCCGAATCGATCCGCAGCCTTGGCCGCCGGTAAATAGATGATTAGTGTCGTGGTGAAGAGAATTGCCAGCAACATACCGAATCGCGCCGTGCTGACGTGGAGCACGTTGGTGACGTAAAGAATTACGAGAACGTCTGCCATTCCTTCGCAAGTGCGAATGAAGATATCTGAAATCAAAAGTCGCTTCAGTCCGCTCTGAAACAAACGCCAGACACCAAAGATATTCACCGAAAAGTGCGGCGCAGGCTGGACGTTTATTAGTCTGATGAGGAGTGCGGTCACGGCGGCAATTGCCAAAGTCACGACCAATCCAACATGAACGCCTGACACGACGCCGCGACGCGCAATGATCACGCCGCCGACCACGGGCGCGATCACGATTGGAACACGCTTCAGAATCGATTGGACTGAGAAGCCCATCGCGCGCTTGTTGGGCGGAAGCGCGTCTCCGATAACTGCGAAGATCGCCGGCGAAGCCATGCTTTGCCACGCCATGACAAATGCCAGCCCGGCAAACGCGAACGGCCACGATGGGCCCAGCAGGTAGATGAGATAACCAACACTTGCTAGCGCCAGAAAAACAAGAAACGCGCGCCGCCGCCCAAACCGATCGGCAATCCAGCCGCCCGGGTATTGATAAACCGCATCGAGAAAGTCTTCAGCAGTTCCGAACAAACCGATGACTGGGACGCTCGCGCCCAGCGCTTCGAGATATTTCGGCAGAAATTTCTTCCACAGCTCCTCGCCGAAGCCAAGGAGAAAAACGGCGGCTGAAGCGATGGTGACATTCCGCTCAAGACTCAAGTACTGGACTGTCTTGTTGCGCCAGCTCAAAAGTTGATTCATCGCGTGGTTTGGCTATTATGCTTCTTCTGTTGCACCAGAGCGCAGAATATACAAAAATCTTTTGTCGCACGAAATCTCCAAGCTGACGAAGGTCAATCAGTTTGCCGGCTTTGCACTGGCCGGGCTGCTGCTTGCGTGTGCCAGCCAAGATCATTTGCCGGTCGATGCGCACCACTCTTCATCGCCAAACCTCGCGTCGCCGTCCGAAACTTCTATGGCGGGCACGCTCCCTTTGAAAGTTGTCGCTGACGTTCCACTGGGCGGCGGGACGACGCGACTCGACTATCAGAGCTTGGACAGCGTCAGAGGGAGACTCTACATCGCACATCTTGGTTCTGACCTGATGACCGTTTTCGATGTTAATAAGCAGACCATCGTGGGAGATGTGAAAGACTTGGAGCGAGTTCACGGCGTGCTGGCCGTTTCTGAATTGCATCGTGTTTACGCGTCGGCTACGGGCACGAATGAATTAGCCGTGATCGACGATCAGAGCCTCAACATCGTGGCGCGAGTTCCGGCCGGCGACTACCCTGACGGCATTGCCTATGCGAGCAAAGAGAACAAAATTTATGTCTCAGACTTACATGGGAAGTCTGAGACCGTGATTGATGCCAAAACAAATCAAAGGCTAACCACCATCGCACTCGGCGGCGGTGCAGGTAACAGTCAGTATGACCCCACGAGTGATCGTATCTTTGTTACGATCGATGGGCGCGAAGAATTGGCCGAGATCGATCCGACTACCGATCAAGTGGCTGCACGCTATCCGCTCACCGGTTGCAAGGGTAGTCACGGGTTATTGATCGATTCGGAAAACCGTTTGGCGTTTGCCGCCTGCGAAGAGAATTCAAAACTGATGGTCTTCGACCTGCAAAGCAAAAAGGCAACCGCAACTCTTACTGTGAGCACTGATCCTGATGTGCTCGCATTTGACACGGGACTCCACCGCCTTTATGTCTCTGCCGAAAGCGGCAACATCGCGATCTTTGATGAGAATGATCGCGGCCTAAAGGAAGTCTTCAAAGGCTTCTTCGCTGCGAATGCGCACACGGTAGCGGTCGACTCCAGCACACATCGTGTTTATTGGCCGCTGCAAAATGTCGGCGGCAAACCCGTACTGAGAATCACTGTTCCAACTGACCAGTAATAACACGTTGACCGAACGACCTGATCGCCGAGGCCCTGCATACGCTCTCATCGCTGCTGCGCTTTTTGGTGCGAGTACGCCGCTCGCCAAAATCCTCCTGAGACAAACGACACCAGTTCTACTGGCCGCATTGCTCTATTTAGGATCGGGCATCGGTCTAACTGTTTGGCTTGCCACGCGGCGCATATTGACTGTCCAACAACCTCGCGAGGCCGGCTTAAGGGCAAAAGATCTCACGTGGCTAGGCAGCGCCATCGTTTCAGGCGGAATAATCGGTCCGATTCTGCTACTTATCGGACTGAGGCTCACGCCCGCTTCATCGGCGTCGTTGCTGCTTAACCTGGAAGGTGTCTTCACCGCAACCATCGCCTGGTTCATCTTCAAAGAGAATTTTGATCTTCGCATCGCTTTGGGAATGGCGGCGATCATTACGGGCGGCGTCATATTGTCGTGGGCTGGAAAGCCCGAGGTGGGCATCCCCTGGGGACTTATTCTAATCACTGGCGCATGTTTGGCATGGGCCGTCGACAACAATCTGACGCGCAATGTTTCTTCAGGCGATCCGATCCAAATTGCCGCGGCCAAAGGACTAGTTGCGGGAACCGTTAACCTACTAATTGCGGTCGTCGCAGGCGCTTCGTTGCCGCCGATGACGGCAGCAAGTGAAGCGGCGTTACTTGGGTTTTTAAGCTACGGTGTAAGTCTGGTGCTGTTTGTCCTGGCACTTCGAAAGATCGGCACAGCCAGAACTGGGGCTTACTTTTCCTTAGCTCCGTTCGCTGGCGCAGTCTTGGCAATCATTCTTCTTAAGGAGCACCTAACTGTACCTCTTGGCATTGCCGGAGGGCTCATGCTTGTCGGCGTCTGGTTACATTTGACCGAAAAACACGAGCACGAACACATGCACGAAGCCATGGAGCACGAACATCGTCATAGTCACGACGAACATCATCGGCATCACGATAGGCCAGAATTGCTGAGGCAGACGCACAGTCATTTGCATCGCCATGAAAGGTTGCGCCACCGGCATCCGCATTACCCGGACATCCATCACCGGCACGAACATTAGGTCTGGACGTGAACGAGAAGGTGCAAAGCAGGAAACGCCAACGACTCTATGCTTTGGGACTCCTCATGGCAATGATTTCAATTGCTGCCTCTCAAGCGAGTGCCGCATTAGCTCAGAGCGTTACGCTGATCACAGCCGCTCGACAGAATTCACTCTCAGACCCTACTCAACAGCAGAAGACCGCCCCGTTACAATCATCCGGCGACAATGCCGCTCATCACATCCGCATACTCCCCGTTACCGATCCTATAAAGATCGATGGACGCTTGGACGAGCCCGCATGGTCACAGGCTGAAGCCGCCAGCGATTTTCGTCAGGAGAGTCCAACCGAAGGCGCGCCCGCGTCCGAGAAGACTGAAGTGCGCGTACTTTATGACAGCAAGAATGTTTATATCGGCATCCGCGCGTTTGATTCCGAGCCGACCAGGATCAACGCGCGTGATTTGGTGCGCGACTCCAGGTTCGACACAGACGATCGTGTCGAGATCATCCTCGATACCAATCACGATCAACGTAACGCGTTTCGCTTCGCGGTCAATCCCCTGGGCACGCAGCAGGACGCGCTGATTACCGATGAGGGCAAAGACATAAATCTGTCGTGGGACGGCTCGTGGATTTCCTCAGGCCGCATAGACGCCCAAGGCTACGTCGTCGAGATCGCAATTCCTTTAACGACATTGCGCTTCACTGAAGGAATCGATACCTGGGGATTCAATGTTTCACGAGTCATCCGGCGCAAGAATGAAGAGAACCTCTGGAGTAGCTGGCAAAGATCATTTGGGCTGGAGCGAGTATCACAGGCAGGCGAGCTTGCCGGTGTCGGAGAGATCAAGCGCCGTCGTCTGTATGAGATCAAACCCTACGCTACCGGAGGATGGCGGCAAGGTTCGCCGATCGTCGGCGGTTTAGGGTTCGACGCCGGCCTGAATGGTAAGGTGGGAATCGAAGTCGCGAAGATAGGTATTACACCGTCGCTCACCGCGGAGTTCACCGCCAATCCCGACTTCGGTCAAGCGGAAGTCGATAATCAGGTCGTTAACCTCACTCGCTTTTCTGTCTTCTTTCCTGAGAAGCGCGATTTCTTTCTCGAGAACTCAGGCATCTTCCTTTTCGGGCGCGACGGTGAGAATCAGGCCTTCTTCACGAGGCGAATTGGACTCACTGATGATGGCGCGGCGGTGCCAATCGATTACGGCGCGAAGCTGACCGGCCGGATTGGTCGGTACAACGTCGGGTTCCTCCAGGTGCAGACACGCAAACTCGGCGAGGCTTCAACCGGCCTCGGAGTTCCTCGCGATCAATTCACTGTGTTGCGGGTCAAGCGTGACGTTTTGAAGCGATCGTACATTGGCGGCATCTTCGTCAATCGTCAAGGCGCCACCTCGACAGGAGGCAATAAATACAATCGTGTAGCTGGCGTCGATTCCGAGTTCAATCTTAGCAATCATTACAAGGTGACGGCCTTTTGGATGGGTTCCCTTACGCCCGACGTGCACTCAAGTTATGGCTCGTCGCGTTTGCAATCGATCTTTGAGAATGATCTCTTTCGCTTCATTACGGTGTATGAAGACGTCGGCTCAAACTTCAATCCCGAAGTTGGCTTTATCGAACGCAATGGCATCCATCAATATTTCGGCCAATTCGCTTACAAACCGCGACCCAAGCTCATTCCTCACGTACAGCAGATGGAATTTGAAACGCAGATTGAGTACTACACGGATCGGCACAACAAGTTGGCGACAAGGCAAACCGAACTCTCGTGGGACACGATCTTCAAGAACTCGTCCGAGTTTTTCTTTCGCCCGATCGAAGCAGTCAACGATGTGCTCACGGCTCCCTTTGAGATCAGGCCCGGCATCGTAATTCCGCCGGGAGCCTATCAATTCAATCGTCCGCGCGTGTCGTACACCAGCGACCTCAGCAAGAAACTGGTGCTGACCGGAAGTTACAAGTGGGGCAAGTTCTATTCAGGGACGCGAGACGAGATCTCCGGCGGCTTCAGCTTCAGACCTAACGAACACCTGCTATTTGATTTCAACGATAGCTTTAATAATGTGCGGCTGAAACAGGGCAATTTCACCACTAACCTGTTTGCGGGCCGAGTTAACTACAACTTCTCGAGGAAACTCCTGACATCGGCCTTGATGCAAGTGAATTCTGCCGCTCGAATTTCGACAATCAACGTGCGCCTGCGTTACATCTATCGCCCGAACAGCGACTTCTTCATCATCTACAATCAGAGCACCGGCGCGGGACTGGAACGGCCTTCTTACAGCTTGCAATTCAAACTTACGCGCGATTTCACATTTTAGTTTGGAGGTACCAAAGCGCTCACGGCTTCGGCGGCAACTCCTCGATTATCTTATCGGCGACACGCAGCGATAACGCGGAGATCGTCAGGGATGGGTTGACTCCCAGCGCGGTCGGAATGATTGACGCGTCAGCGATGTAGAGCTTCTCGTAGAACGGCCGGTCGCCAGTCTTCGTCTTATCAAAAACGCGTCCGAACTCGTCCACAACTCCATCGGCTGGTGACTGAGCCATCCGACAACCGCCTAGCGGGTGAGCTGAAGCAATCGATTTAGCCCCGGCTGCTTCAGCCGTTGACGTTAGAAAGGGATTGAAGAACTGAAACGTAGTGCCGTCGGGACGAAGTTTCGCTGCCAGCCGGTTGAGCGAGTCGACAATGGCTTCATAGATCGGTTCGTCCCAGAACTTTTGGCCACCAGGCTTGCTTATCCGCAGCGGTGTCTCGCCTTTCTTGCCAAGCCGGAGAACTCCCGGCGAAGAATCGCGGCCCACCGCAAATACACACATCATGTTGGACACGCGCTCCTCTTCGGTTTTGAAGAAATCGGCGCGCTCGCGATTGTTCCGCCAAATCTCTCGGATTAGTTGCGGGATGCGCTTTTTTGCGTAGCGAAGGATTGCCCTTATCAGGAAACCGCCGCCCGCACCTTTGTTCACCAAATGCTGGATTAGCGGGATGCCCTCGCCGACAACGGAAGCGAATGCTGGTGGGATTCCCTGGTCCTCGATGGTGTGAAAGAATTCGGGATTCGGATTATCCCGCGAAGCCTCCGGCCCCGTTCCTTTCTTGTCAGTTTGAAAGTGCGCGAATGAAGTCGTCACCGGACCGCGCACAATGCTGGCGCGTTCCTTCGTCTTCTCGAGAAATGCTATGTAGTCACCATTCGCAGAAAAGCCCACACCCACCTTGTCGCTCAAATTGGGTAGAGTACCTCGCTCTTTCGAACGCAGCATTAACTCGTTCGTTCCGAGACAGCCCGCTGAGAGAATCACCATATCCGCTGTGACGCTTACTTTGTCAAAGCTGGACGGATCGTCGTGATGCCGTTGAATGTATTGAATCTCATAGCCGCCGTCGGGCAACGCGCGAATTACATCGACTTCGCACAATGCCTGGATTTTGAGATTAGGTAGCAACGGCCCAGCAGATCCATCAGCTTTACCCAGCGCCGCGGCCATCAATTGTTTATTTAGGGTATGTCGCGCGCCAGGCAAACAGCCGACATTGCATCGGGCCTGACGCTCGCAATAGTTCTTGCCCGCAAAACCAAAACCATTTGGCCCTTCCGTCGCTGCATCAACGGGATAGTTCGGTGGTGGTTGTTCAGGACCAAGTGGCACCAAGCCTTCCGAAGTTAAATCATTGATAGCCAAATCAACCGCGCCATAATCCGAGGTGAGTTGCCGGACGGCGCCCTGAAACACGCGCGTGCGATCAAGCCAAAGCCGATTCTGTTTTGCAGGCGGGATTGGTTTACCGTCAGGATCCAACGCCCTGATGTGAATCTGTTTGAGACCGCGAGTATTGTTCGGATCGTCGGCAACATCCCAGTGCGGTTCAAGACGCGCCGTGCGCATGACAATATTGCTCAGGCCGGTATTCACGGCGAGGTCCAACACCGGCTTCTTCAGACTGGGGTCGAGATCGCTGCGCAGCGGAAGATTCGCGTCGCCGGCCTTCAGAGCCGAGAGAACGCCATAGCTAATCGCATGTCGCGCCCTCGCATAATATTTTTTTCGCGTGGCGGCGTCCCAACTAGCGGGCCACTTTTGATCGAAGATAAAGTCAGGCGGCTGAATTGTTATGTTCGAATAGACAAGCGAGCCGCCACCCACACCGCTGGCGCGAACAACGGTGATGCCGTCGCTCTTTCGCCCGAACAGACCGAGAAAGCCGCGCTTTCCCATGATCGTGAAATCGTAAAGTCCGTCTTCGTTGCGCAGACTCTTGAATAGTTTGGTGAAGATGTTCTCGTCTTTGGTTCTGCGATAGCAGCGGCTGAAGATATCGAGGAACCCGCGAAAATAATTCTGTGACGACCAATATTGCACGGGCTGCGGCGGTTGTTGAGCCGCCAAAAAATCCGCGGTTTTGATCTCTTTGTCCTGGACGGTGCTGACAGGTGTTGTCCACCACGTGCCGCGCTCCAGCATCAGTACTGTCTCGATCGCTTCCGGCGGTTTCCCCTGATTTCGTTCGGTGAATTTTTGAGCCAACGGAATCGCGGTCATAGTCCCGCCGAAACCGGTGCCGATAACTACGACGGTGTGATCATGCTTCAAAGGTTGGGTCATGGGTGTAATCTCCTGGATTAATCTCAGGTCTCGCTGCCACGACCAGCAACAAGCTTGATTGTTCTTGATGGTATGGTGAGTGAGACATATTTGGTCAATCCTTCCGTGAGATCGGAAGCGGGATGCGAGGACTGGTTCTCTTACGAGTTGAGGAGTTTATTAGTCCAGGCAAGACAAAGCAAGGAAAATGACTAGCCGCTGATTACGGATTATTCAGCGCAGCAACTGCCAACGAATGAAACTCGCGACGGACCGCGTTGATGTTTGCGAACGGCAACTTACGCGCGTGAGTTCGGTTGGTGAGTAAAATGAAGACCCGTTCACGTTCGGCGTCGATCCAACAACTGGTTCCGGTGAAGCCCGTATGGCCAAACGCATCAGCCGGCAGGCTCGTTCCTGCTGTTGAGTCTTTCGTCGCCGCAAGTTGCCAAGCGAATGAACGCGCTTCATTCAATGTTTCAGTCATGTTCTGACGAAACAGGTCGCAGGTCTGCGACGACAGTAATTCCGACAAAGAACCGACAAACTGATTCGCCAATCTCAAGGTCTCAGCCGCATTTGAAAACAACCCCGCGTGACCCGCCGCGCCGCCAAGAAAATGTGCGTTGCCGTCGTGCACTTCGCCCCAAACGACTTCGCTACGCCAGCTCGAGTAGTTGTTCCCAGAAAAGTCGCGCTCGCACATGTCGCGTTCATACGCGTTCCCGTTCTCACATGCGGCAATTCCGGTGCGCATAGCCGCAGTTGGGTTGAAGAAGGAATTCGTTAGCATCAGCGGTGCAAAAATTTCTTGTTTCGCCAAATCTGCGAGTGGGCGTGATGAAAGTCGCTGGAGCAAAAAGCCGAGGACGATAAATCCGAGGTCGCTGTAAATCACTCGCTCTCCCGGTTTGTACTCCAGAGATTGTTCGGCAATCGCCGCCAACGCTTTGTTGGGATTCGTCGCCAGCAAATAGAGTGGCCGCCAGGCAGGCAAGCCGGATGTATGCGTGAGCAAATGGCGAAGGGTGATGTCTCGTTTATCGGTGCGATCGAATTCAGCGAGATACCTGGAGATTGTTTCTTCCAAGGCCAACACGCGATTCTCAATCATCAGCGCGCAAAGAAGTCCAGTTACAAGCGGTTTTGTGAGCGACGCCAAATCATAAATCGTTTCCAAGGTCGCAGGATGAGACTCGGGTTCGCGGGCAGCGTCGCCGATCGCGTCGGCAAAAACTGCGCGGCGATTTTCTGCGACTGCATAAACCGCAGAAGGGAAGTCCCCGGCCTGGATTCGGGACTTCAGCAACTCTGTGATGTCTGGATTTGGTTTAGCTTGCAGACCCGTGGGCACGGTCAATCGTATAACACAGCTTCTGCACGCGGGCTAACGGTTAGTGCCGTCAGCGACAGCGCTGTAACCTGGCCGGGCGCGAACTGCTATATCTTTGCGAGTGGTCTTGACCTGAATCTTTCGATACTTGCCGTCTTTCGCGCGGTTCGTCGGATAGTAGCCCAGCAAATACTGCGTGCGGAGTTCGGCCGCGATCGCGGCGAATGCGTGCGGCAGCATCGCGAGCGTGTCAGCGCGTTGCAGTTGTCCGCCTGAACGGTCCGCCAGTTCTTTTAAATAGGAATCAGCGGTGAAGTACGCCTGATCGAGCATCGCCTTGATTGTGTCGTTCGGCGTGTCCTTTTTGCGGGTGCCGCCGGTGCGATCAATCGGCGGCGCTGGACCGCCGGTCGCGTCAGGAAAAGGATCGGTCGGCGAGCCTTGTGGATCGGCCGGTGGACGCCGGACTGGACGACTGAAGATGATCTCGGGCAGCGAGGTGCCGCGGCGTTGCCCGCCGTTCGGAACCGAATCTGGATCACCTCCCGGAAAAGTTGGCGGCGTCGTTTTCGGCCCGGTGCCGGTCCCGCGAATCACATCGCTGGTGGGTAATCCCACGCCGTTGGTCGCGGCGTCCTGGTCGCGCAAGAGACGTTCAGTCTCTTCGCGCGTATCGAAACGAATGGGGTAAACGATGACGCCGGTTTCGTCCAGGTTTTTCAAGGTGCCTTCGAAGCTCGCGTGGTCGCTGTGCCAATCGACTCCGTCGGTGAAGATCACGATGGCGCGTCGCCCATTGATCGGGCGCAGACTATTCAGACCGAGTTCAATCGCATCGTAAACTTTCGTACCTTCACCGGAGGTCGTCTGCGAGATGACGCTGCGCAGCAAGGCCTTGTCCGAACTGAAGTCGTTCCAGTCGCGCACTCGATCATCAAAGGAGATCACTTTAACTTTGTCTGACGTGTTGAGTTGCTCGACAAAGCTAGTGGCGGCCCGTTGAATCATTCCCAGTTTCTCTTTGGTGCTGGCGCTGGTATCCAGCAACAAGACAACATGAAATGGCGCATTCACCGTCGCCAGGAAAGCGATCTGCTGTGCCACTCCGTCTTCGCTCAGTTTGAATTCTTCTTTCGTAAGGTCCGCAATGTAGTTTCCGGTGCGCGAGCTGGCAATGACGGGCACCGTAACTAAATCAGTGTCAGTCTTGAGCGTTTCGACGTCCTGGTCTGGCGGGGTCGGCTCCGGCATGGCGTCTTTCTGCGGAGCAGTTGCGGGCTTCTGCGGTAGCGACGATTTTTGTGGCTGACGCGCGGATTGCGCAGTCGCCGGCCCCAGCAGTGCGACCACAAGGATTACGACGAAAAGGTTTTTCAAGCGATGCCCTCGGAGAGTAGCCGATAGTTATGATGAATGACCGGTGGAGAGACGCCACGATTCTAGGCTCGTTTTGCCATCAAATCCACCCTTGCTCGTCTCTCGCTGCCCAATTAGAATCGCCGAGCACCATTCGCGCTGCCTGCCAATAATGGATTTCCTTCACAACTCGCTCGACCTCATCGAACATTACATGCTGATTTACGGTTACTGGGCCGTCTTTTTCGGCGTGATGTTGGAAAATGCGGGCTTGCCGATACCCGGTGAAACGATTCTGCTTGTTGGTGGTTATTTCGCGGCGAGTCATCCTGATGAATTCAATTTGTTTCGCGTGATGGCGACGGCGGCAGTCGGCGCAGTAATTGGCGACAACATCGGCTTCGCCATCGGCCATCACTTTGGCCGAGGATTTCTGCTGCGTATCGGCCGCTTCTTCTTTCTCACGCCGAAGCGGTTTGAGCACATGGAAAACTTCTTTGAGCGGCATGGAAACAAAACGATCCTGGTCGCGCGATTCATCACCGGCTTGCGGGTTTTCGCGGCGCTCCTGGCGGGTGCGTCACGCAAAATGCCCTGGCGGGTCTTTGTGGCTTACAACATTGCCGGCGCATTCCTTTGGGCGGTCGTAATCACCCTGTTGGGATTCGTGTTCGGCCAAAGTCTGCCATTACTCGTGAAATGGGTGGGCCGCACCGGGACGATCCTTTTGATTGCAATCGTGATAATCATCGCCATCGTGTGGCGAATTAAGCGTCGCGACAAATAGATGGTTGATAGTGTGAACACAACTGCACGTGAACTTAAACGTGAACGCACGGTTCTGCTCGGCAGATCGAATGACGGCGCCATTCGTGCAAGTCTGATCGAGAGTGGTTTCACGATCGTGACGTGGCCCGAACTCGCGATTCAACGACCGCAGTCGTTTGCCGCTCTCGACGAAGCAGTCGAAAATCTTTTTGGCTACGATTGGCTGATATTCGTTAATCATGAAGCGGTGCGGTTCTTTCTTATGCGTTTTAGCGCTCGAGGGCACGACGTCAGCGAACTCGATGCGGCACGGGTATGCGCTATTGGCGAAGACACGGCTGCAGCACTTGAACAGACACAGGTGCACGTCGATGTAGTTTCGACGAACAGTTCTGCCACGGGAGTAATCGAAAGCATCGCGAACTATGTCGGCGGACGTGGACATCTGCGGCAGCTGAACTTTCTGATTCCGCAAGCATCGATTGGGCGCGACTACCTGAAGCCGGAATTGGAAGCAACCGAGGCGCGCGCAGATGTCGCTGTCGCCTACCAAACTGTCGAGATGACTGACGCCACGCGGCTAACTGCTCTCCAGACATTATTGTTGACGGGCAGCGTGGATGCAGTCGTTTTCGCGAATGAAACTGAAGTGTGTAACTTGTTTCGATTGTTCGACACGAACGATTTGGGCCGATTGCTGAAGGTCAACGTGTTTGCAGCGGACGAACGAACAGCAACGGTGCTGAAAGATTTCGGTGTATCCCCGTCACTGATTTCTGTGAGGCATTCTCAAGATTCAATTGTCGAAGCGTTGTTAGCTTTGGTTTAGTTTGAGTAAGCGCTATGGGCGTCCCACCCGGGAAACCACGCGCAAGATGCGCGTGCCACTCAACTGAACCAGTACCGAATCTTAACTGGCGGCCGCGAATTCATCGCTGTGCTACACTCAAAATTGATGAAGGGGCGTGTCCTGATTATCGACAGCGATCGCGATTATTCGCAGAATCTGCGCGAGCAGTTACATGCTCTGGGCTATGAGGTCCTCGCCGAACAAAGTAGCAGCTCCGGATTAAAAATCGCGGAGACGTTCGCGCCATCGGTCATCATCACAGACACATTCCCGAACGGCCGGGACGGGTTCGCGGCCTTGCGTGAAATTCGCACCAGCCATCCCCACACGCCGGTCATTATTGCCGGCGACCAGGGAGCAGTTGAAACAGCGCTGCGCGCCATTCAGGAAGAGGGCGCTTATCACTACTTTGAAAAACCGCTCGATATCGAAAGGCTGCGGGTGGTGCTGGAGCGCGCCGTCGAATTGGCGGAAGCTCGCCGCGAAAACGATGTGCTCCGGCGTCAGTTGCGCGACCGCGGGGCCTTCGGTGAATTAGTCGGCAGCTCGGAAGCGATGCAGCAGGTCTACCTGCTGATCGAACAGGTGGCAACTTCGTCAGCTTCGGTGCTAATCACCGGCGAATCAGGCACCGGCAAAGAACTGGTCGCACGCACAATTCACAATCTAAGCTCGCGACGCGATGGGCCGTTCCTGGCAATCAACTGCTCGGCAATTCCCGACACTTTGATGGAGTCGGAACTCTTCGGTCACGAAAAGGGAGCATTCACGGGGGCGGTCGCGCGGCGTCATGGATGCTTCGAACTCGCGAACACGGGCACGCTGCTACTCGACGAAGTCGCCGAGATGCCGTCGCTGCTCCAGGCGAAGCTTCTGCGCGTCATCGAAGAACGTGTGGTCCATCGGCTTGGCAGCCGCAAAGAGATCCCCGTTGACGTGCGTCTGCTCGCCGCTACCAATCGCGATCCACAGACGGCCGTGCGCGAACGAACGCTGCGCGAAGATCTTTTGTACCGTCTGAACGTCATTACGATTCATCTTCCGCTTCTGGCCGATCGCCTGGAGGATTTGCCGTTGCTGGCACAGCACCTGGTCACCCGACTGGCCGCCAAACATGATCGGCCGGCGCGATTCATCAGTCCGGCGGCGCTGGATGCGCTGCGATTTCATTCGTGGCCGGGCAATGTGCGCGAGCTGCGGAACGTAATTGAACGCGCGGTGGTGATTTGCTCGAGCGAACAAATTGAACGCCATCACTTCGCGCCTTACCCGTTCGATCAGCGGCAGCGCCTGCGGGCGGAGGACACGGCCACTTTTCCTGTCGGCACGCCTCTTGAAGAAATTGAACGCCAGATGATTCTTCGGACTCTCGACAAGACGGGCAACAACAAGACGCGCGCGGCGGAACTACTGGGTATCAGTCTCAAGACTCTGCATAACAAACTGAACGCGTATCGGGCCAAGGGAATTCTTCACGATTAGAGCAATGACTAAGGTCCTGCTCTTCTTTATCGACGGCCTTGGCATCGGAACACGTGGTCCGCACAATCCGCTGGATGGATTAGCCGACGCGGCGCCACTCGCGATCTTTCATGGTGAGAAGCCGGAGATCCCATTCGGCGGTGTGCTTGCGGAGACTGATGCGCGACTTGGCGTCGAAGGAAGGCCGCAGAGCGCCTCGGGCCAGACGACAATCTTAACCGGCGTCAACGCACCCGCGACGATCGGCTATCACAAGCAGGGTTTTCCGAACCGCGCGCTGCTCGACGTCATCAACGAACATTCGATCTTTTTGCAACTCAAGCGCGCGGGCGTCGCGCCAATTACTTTCGCCAATACGTACACAAAGAAGTTTTTTGAAACGCGGCCGCGTTGGATTTCGGCAACAACTGCTGCGGTGGAAGCCGCTGGTTTGTCATTCAACACGGTGACAGACTTGAAGGCTGGCCGTGCGGTTTATCAGGATTTCACCAACCACATGTTGGTTGAACGCGGGGAAGAAGTTGAGCCGCGTACTCCTGAAACTGCAGGCGAGGTGCTGGCGTCGATCGTCGCGAACCATCGCTTTACGCTGTACGAGTACTTCATTACAGATAAAGTCGGCCACGCTCAGGACATGGAAGCCGCTCGTTCCGTGCTGCAAAATCTTGCTCGAATGATTCGTATGGTGCTGGCAAACGTCGACTTGAAATCAACGACGATGATTCTGACGAGCGATCACGGGAACATTGAAGATCTCTCGACGCGGAGTCACACCCTCAATCAAGTTCCGACGATAGTTTGGGGCGCAGGTAGCCAGCAGGTTGCGAATCGAATATCATCCCTCGCCGACATCACTCCCGCGATCGTTTCGTTGCTAACGCGCGACAGCTAATTGGCCGAACATCGCACAGCCGACGTTAAAAATGACCCACGCGAAATTTTCGGGTGGATCGTTTACGACTGGGCCAACTCAGGTTTTTATACGACCGTGGTGGCCGCGCTGTTTGGGGACTATCTTACGCATCTCGCGCAGGCACGGCTCGGCCCCAACGGCACCATCCTCACTGTGGGACCGTTTCTGCTTACCGCAAAATCGCTGGCGCCATTCACGGTAGGAACATCTGTCTTCGTTCAAGTGTTTTTGTTGCCGGTGCTGGGGTCGCTGGGTGACTACTCGGTCCTGAAAAAGAAGTTGATGATGCTTTTCTGTTTTGCAGGGGCCGGCGCAGCTTGCCTTCTGTTCTTTCTGACCTCCGGACGATACATCTTCGGCTCGGTCGTATTCGTGATCGCGAACGTGTGTTTTGGCGCGAGCATCGTCTTCTACAATTCTTTTTTGCCGGACATCGCCACCGAAGACCAGCGTGACAAGGTTTCGAGTCGCGGTTACGCCTGGGGTTATATGGGCGGAGGACTTTTGCTGGCGTTGAATCTCGCGCTCGTCTTTCTTGCAGAGCGGATCGGGATCTCAACTGGGATGGCGGTGCGATTGTCGTTGCTTTCGGCGGGGCTTTGGTGGGCGGGTTTCTCCGTCATCACATTTCAACGGCTGCAGAATCGTTCACCCTCGCGCATCATGCCTGCTAATCAAAACTACTTGACAGTAGCGCTGGCAGAGCTCGCATCAACCTTCAAAGAACTGCGGCGGCTGCGCGAAACGTTGAAATACTTGATCGGTTATTTGTTTTACAACGACGGAATCCAGACCGTGATTTCAGTCTCGGGAGTTTTTCTGGGGCAGGAATTATTTGCCGCGCGCGGATTGGCAACACCGCCGTCGTTCCTCCTGGGCATCCTGCTGGCGGTGCAATTGATCGCCTTTTTCGGCGCGCTTGGCTTTGAACGTTTAGCCCGCGCGATCGGTACAAAGCGAGCAATTCTCGTTTCATTAGTCGGCTGGCTCGGCGTGGTTGTCTACGCTTACGGATTCCTGCACCACGTATCGGAGGCATGGGTGCTCGCGGTTTTTATCGCGCTGGTGTTAGGCGGGTCGCAGGCGCTGTCACGCTCGCTGTTTTCGCAGATGGTGCCGCGCGGACGCGAAGCTTCATTTTTCGGTCTCTATGAAATTTCAGAACGTGGGACTTCGTGGCTCGGGCCAATCGTGTTTGCTGAGGTCGTCGCTTACACCGGTTCCTATCGGCAGGCCATACTTTCGCTGATCGTATTCTTTGTGATTGGCACGATTATATTGCTGTTGACCGATACAGCGCGGGCGATTCACGATTCCGGAAATCTTTTGCCGGAAGAAGCCGGAAAAGCTAACCGGTAATCATCCTGCCTTGCGCGAGCGACTCGCCGCTCGCTGTGCGCAAATGCTCGAACAGTAGTCGTTGCTGCCGGCGTGAAGTGCACGGCTCTCGGGGATCCACGTGTCGCAGGCGGCGCACTTAAGGAGTTTCTCGCCGTCTCTGCGCGTCGGTGCCTGGTGTTCGCGGACTTGCTGAAAATGGCGAACCGTCTGAATGAATTGTCCGATCAGTCTCAGGTATGGTCGCACCGCCCGGTACACGATGAGGGCAAGCACGACTATGATTCCGAGGATTAGGGCGACTTTTACCAACTTCTGAGTTCACGAGCGCCGAGTGAACCTTACGGCAAGTCGTCCTTTCGCCTGCGCGGATATGGATCGGTCGTGCGTCGTCGAGATGGTGAATTTGCCGAACGCCGATCGATGCTGCCGGGTGGAAGCGTTTTGCCATGCACCGCCTCGGTCAGGATGCGGGTGATCTCTTGCGACAGTGTGCGATGTTCCGCCGCTGCTTTGCGGCGCAAAGATTCCTTGAGATCTGTGGGTACGTAAGCGCCGATGAAAACGCCTTTGCGATTGGCCATTTTGGTTTAAGCTCCTAAGGGGGTTAACGGAACGTTGCAAACCGCACTTAGCATTCCATGAGAAGCCGGATAGTTAAAAGCCGTGCAATGAGAGCAAGTCTGTAAGCCGAATTTTGTGTCCCGACGAATCGGGATAGCGATCATTCCTCTAGCCCAATCGTTGCCGATTGGATCAAGCGACCTACCCGAAGGCTCGGGGCGGGCAGCCCATTTGAAATCAAAGATTCCAACGCCTTCCTATTTGGTCTTGCACCGCGAGGAGTTTGCCTGGCCACGCATGTCACCACGCGTGCCGGTGCGCTCTTACTTCTGAGATTTCAAATCCGAAATCTCATTAAGCCTTTCGGCCGCACCGTTTCACCCATCACCTGGTTTGAATCTGAGATCTCAATCCGAAATCTCAAAACAAACCGAGGCTGGTCTGTTTTCTGTTGCACTTGTCGTCGGTCAGCGGCCTTAGAATCTGGAATTTGAAATTCCGGAATCTCATTTCCGCCGGCCGCCCCGCCGTTAGCGGGCTCGCTGCCCTGTGGTGTTCGGACTTTCCTCTCCTTCGGTCTGAAATTTCAAAACTGAGACTCCAGATTCGAAGCAGCGACCGCCCGACTTGCTCTCTTTGCAAGGCCGTGAGGATTATAGCAAACCACTGTTCAACACGCACAGCGACGATTGGGCTGCTATGACCCTCAGAAAAAATATCCAATTCCCACGCGCAAATGGTTTAGTGCTGATGGCGGTAGAGTCGAGACGACAAACCAAGTCATCAGCGAATGGGTGATTGCAACCGCAAACAAGTTCGGAACGCGTTGATAAATAGCCGCCCAAATCAGTCCAGCCATGAGCGTAATCACCGTGACCCAAGGGTTCGGCAGATGGAGGAGTCCGAATAGTGCCCCGACAATGAGCACACTCGGCCAGCCTCGACCAGCCGCGATCATCGCCCTGCGATTGAGAAAGCCCTGAAGCACATATTGTTGGGCCAACGCCCACGCAAAGCCGAGAGCGAGTTGCAGAACGAGAAACCGCCCAGGGTGCCATCGGAAAAAATTAATCGGCGTGCCCAACCGCCAACCTATGCCTAAGCAGAGCAGCGCGGTAACAGCTACGGGCAATGCCAAAAGCGACAGGGCTTTGAAAAAGTTGTCCAAGCGAAAGCCGATGTCACGCAGCGATTCGCGACGCAGCCGGTGCGACATAATGATGAGAAGGACGGCTAACGCGATTGGGATGGCAATGATGGCCTTGCTGAGTCCGGCGGCGGAAGCGGCCATCCACTCGGCAATCACCACCGATGAAGCGACCGACGCGATTTCCCAGCCGGCAAGTGCCCGGTCGCTCAACTCGACGGTGTGCTCTTCAAGCGGCGCAGCGGAATCGCCAATATTCAATGGTGAAGTCACTGTCAAAGGCCACTCCTGAACCGCAGCGGGTTCCCAACAATTTGTAAAGTTCGACGTGTGGCAGAGGTGCTGCTGTGTAGAACATAGACCTTCACTTCGTGTTCACCGGCAGCGAGTGTCGGCGTTTTGAACACAAATCCGTGCCAATCATCCTGAGCTCGGTTCGCCTGATGCACATCTGGCCGCAACTCGTTGGCGGCTCGTTGTTCGATGAATTTGTCGTCGATGAAAAGTTGGACGTCAACGCGTCGAGCTGAATTACCATCGTCGACAGCCCAACCTGAAATCGTCTGCGCGTCGGCTTGATCCAACCAGCCGTGCAGCTTCGGATTCGTGGTTGCCAGGAACAATCCAGCGGCTACGACCGTGACCAAAAGCGCCTCGATGATGGATTTACCGATTAGTAACTGAGCGAACGTTCCGCGTGAAAGTCTGCGCATTGGATCAGGCAAACTAAAGACTAGCAAAAAAAAGACGGCACGCGTGCGTACCGCCTTCTTCAGCTCGCATGCGGGCGCAAGATTATCACAAGGCCCGCTTTACCTCGATTCTATCGCCGGCTTCGAGCGTCGGATCGGGGGATTTCCCCTGATTGATTTGCTGCAAGTCGTATTCGCGAGTGGTGAGTAATCCCTCGGCATTGCGCTTTGCGATCGTGGCTTTGCGTGCCATTCCCGCACCACCGGACGCAAGCAGCGCCTGAACCAGTGTCATGCCCTCGTGAAAGTCTTTCTGCCCGGGCGTGGCAACGTCGCCGCCGATATAGATGAATTCCTTGGCGGCCGAAGAAATCTTGACGACGTCGCCCGACATCACGAGGGTGGTGGTGTCGGTGTTGTTCATCAGCGATAGGGTCATTTCCTTTCCGTTTCGATTAATCGTGGCGACTGTCGCATCCGAACGCGGCAGCGCTTCAGCCAAAACCGCGAAGAGTGGCATTGCTTCACGTCGCAGGATTTTGCGACCTGGAATGTCGACGTCTCCCGTTACTAATACTGTGTGACTGGTGTAATCGCGTACCGTGACGCTGACGCGCGGATTCTGTAGCACTCGAATCTCACCGTTCAAGCATCGCGCGATCTCGTCCGGCGTCATTCCACCGACCTGTATCGGCGCAGCAAGCAGCGGATATTCCAATTGCCCGTTCTTCATGACTGTGAACAGGGTCGATTCGCGGGTCACCAGATTCGTTAGCCGGATGTCGAGCACATCGCCGACTCCAACGCGGTACATCGACGTCGGACCCGCGGCGTGCGCTGATCGGAGATCCGGCAAGCCAGAATTGTTCACACTCAAACTCGTTGGTCTCACGAGACGGTTTGGCTCCGTTGTGTTCTTCGGCACGACCGTAGGCATTTGGCTGACGATCTGCGCTGTGACCTTCGTAGTTATCCGCGAAGGAACGGTTGTGTCTCCCCATGTCGGCTGTGCGCTGTTCGCAGCTGCCGGCTCCGACACAGTGGGTACAGCGGCCGTAACTGTGCGACTGCGGGCTGCCTGGTCTTCCTCGGCACGCGAAATTGCGGAAGTGATTCGGGGTCGGACTTGGTTTTGCGCGGCAGCCGGAACGACCGCCAGAAGAAAAGGTAAGGCGAAAAAAAGCTTTTTCATGGCGACACTCAAATCCACTAGGTTAAGGCCGATTCGGCGTCGGGCAACGATTTCGAATCAGCTGCCCGCCGGGATCGCGGGCTTCTCAAAGTGGATAAATGACGAAAGCCATGAAATTTCAGAAAAAGACTTGAGCAGAGGGAAGACGCCGCGTTAACTACGCTGTGATCGGGGCAGGAGTTCACCGGCAAGCTGAATGCCCTCAGTGCCACTGTCGCGTACAGCCTTCGCTACGACTGCGAGCGTTGCGCCCGGCTCTTGCTGCGCGAGCTTGAGAACCATCGGTAGATTGACTCCCGAGACAACCTCGACTGCTTCGTCGTCGAGAAACATCGAAGCGATGTCGGTCGGCGCGCCACCAAACATGTCGGTAATCAACAGCACGCCATGACCCTGTGAGACTCGCGCGATGGCACGTTCCAATTCGTGGCGGGCCACATCAACGTCGTCATGCCAATCGATCGACGCGGACGTGATGTGTGGAAGATGCTTTCCGAGGATCATCTCGGCGGCTGCCAGAAACTCACTTCCAAGGTGAGCATGCGAAACGATTACACCGCCGACTAACGGTGGTGGCGGCGGCGAATTCGTTGAATCAATTACTTTCATTGAGATCTATGACTTCGGCTGGGTAACATCACGATGAACTGCATGGGCGTCAAATCCCGCGCGTCGCAGCCGTGACGTGAGTTCGTTCGCAATCATCACCGAGCGATGCCGGCCACCCGTGCAGCCAACTCCTACAGTAAGATAAGACTTTCCTTCACGGCTGTACTGTGGCAGCAGATAATTGAGCAGTTCGCTAAAACGATTGACGGTTTCTTCAACCTCCGGTTGGGACTTCAAATAGTTGACCACGCGCCGATCGTTTCCCGGCAAATCTTTCAGAGCCCGGATGAAGTACGGATTGGGAAGATGACGCACGTCAAAAAGAAGTTCCATCTCTTTCGGTGGCCCGAACTTGTGCCCAAAGCTCAGAACCTGCACGCGCATCGGGACATCTCCATCAGACGCTTTGAATCGCGCCAATAATAATTTTCGTAATGAGTGGACGTTGTGATCAGAAGTGTCGATGACTTCATCGGCGAGCGCGCGCACCCGTTTCATTGCTGCGCGCTCTGTGCGGATCGCGTCTCCGAGGCCTTTGCCACGTTCAGCGGGATGGGGCCGCCGGGTTTCTCTGAATCGCCGCGCGAGAATCTGATCTGAGGCTTCGAAGAAGAGAACTGAAACGGTAAGCCCTCGTTTTCGCAGACTGCGCAGTTGAGTAGCAAAGTCGGCAAGAAAACGGCCCTCGCGAAAGCTGATGACCAGCGCCGCCCGATCGATGCGGCTGCTGTCACCATCGCGCGCTTGGACGAGTCGCGCGAACGTCGGCAACAACGTCAGCGGCATGTTGTCAACGCAGAAGTAGCCCAAATCTTCGAACGCGTTTGTCGCCGAGGTCATCCCCGAACCGCTGAGCCCGGCGATGATCACGACGTCTGGCGACGTGCTGGTTTTGGTTTCTGTCTTACGTTTCATCAAGCGGAGTTCGCGACCAATTTAGTGCGAACGACGATCCAACTCAAGCACAGAAAAAGAGCGCCGTCGAACCGGGCGCTCTTTTTCGTAGCGGATTGTGCCGACGGTTATGGCTCTATCAAACCAAAATTGCCGTCCCGTCGCTTGTAAAGCACACCCAGACGATTGGTGTCAGAGTCGCGAAATACCAGGAATTGATCTGTCTTGTCCGTCAATTCGAGGGCGGCTTCCTCAGCAGTCATCGGCTTCACTGAATACCGCCGCGCCGGAATAATGCGCACCGGCGGTGGCGTCGCTTCGAGGTGCCCGTCCGGATTTGGGGCCACGGCTGAAGTCTTACGAGCATGCTGCTTCCGATCGATGATGCGTTTCTTTACTTTGACCGCTTGCTTTTGAATCTTGTCGACCGCGCGGGTCAATGCCATGTACATATCGGCATTTGTGTCTGTAGCGGTTAAGGTGTGTTCGCGCCAGTGCACAATGATTTCACCGATTTGACGATTCTTTTCGACTTCAAGAATGACATGCACGCGCGGTTCGGTTCCGTTAAAAATGTTGTCTAGTTTTTTGAATTGTTCCTCAACATGGCGACGAATTGCTGGGGTTACCTCAACGTGGCGTCCGGTGTATTCAAACGTCATTGCGGTTTCGGTCCTCCTGAATCGCACGCTAGAACGGATCGTAGGAATCGGGCCGTTTGAGCGTCCAACAAGATGTGTCAAACAACTGCCCGGCGTTCCCGCGAACCCGGTATGTTCATTTGGTCGCGATACTTCGCAACCGTTCTGCGTGAAAGTTTAATTCCATCTTTCACCAGTATTTTTACCACTTGATCATCGGTAATTGGGTTGTGAGAGTCTTCTTCTTCTATCAATTTTTTGATCTTGAGCTTGATAATGCGTGTTGAAACTTCTTCGCCTTCTTCGTTCAGCATGCCTTCGGTGAAGAAGCGCCGCAACTCGATGACGCCCTGAGGCGTGTGTGCATATTTTCGATTCACCACGCGTGAAACAGTCGACAAGTGCATCCCGATGTCTTCCGCAATATCTTTGAGCATCATCGGCTTTATGTGCTGAACGCCGTGATCTAGAAACTCGCGCTGGCGATTGACGATCGATTCGACCACGCGATAAATCGTCTGGCGCCGATGCTCGATGTTACGCAGCAGATCGACTGCTGAGCGCATCTTGTCTTTGATGAAATCGCGCGTCTCTTTCGTCACACCCTGCGCCAGCATCTGCTGGTAACTGGGATTAATACGCAGGCGTGGACTGCCATCGTCCGCGAAATAGATTACGTAGTCCCCGTTTTCGTCCAGCTTTTCGATGTAAATCTCCGGAGAAATCAGGATCGGTTCTTCCGACGAGTAACGGCGGCCGGGATAGGGATCGAGTGTGCGGATGAATTGCAACTCATCCGCCAGGACTTGAATGTCTACGCCGGTCTGCTTTGCCAGGTGCGGAAGTTTGTGTTGCTGCAAACTCTCCAGATGTTCCCGGATTAGGCGCGTCGCCAGGCGATCTGTCTCGCCACGCGCTTCGAGTTGCGCCAAAAGACACTCGCGTACGTCCCGCGTGCCACAGCCGACCGGCTCGAGCTTCATCACCAGTTGTCGCGCGCGTTCGACGACTTCTTCCGACCAGCCACCCTGAGCGGCTATCTCTTCGTTCGTCGCGTTCAGCCGGCCGTCTTGATCAAGATTGCCGATGACCGTTTCAGCCGCATCGCAAACTTCACCGTCCATGCAGTCCATGTGGAGCTGCCATTCCAGGTGTTCCGCGAGCGAAGGTGCCTTCGTCAAGAACTGTTCGAACGTCGGCGCGTCTTCCTTGTATTCGAACTCCTGCGTCTTGTAACCGGGATCGAGATAGTCCTGGAACTCGCGACCGAAATCGACCTCTTCGAAAGGATCGCGAGCGGCTTCCGCAGCCACTTCGTCGCCGCTTTCGCCACCCTCGCTGCTTTCGCCGCCTTCGCCGGTTGATACTTCAACATCTGCGTCGCCGTCGCGGGGCGCCACAAAATCAGCGTCGCGTTCGCCGTCATTGAAGGCGGCTTCAGCGTCGGCAGACCCATTCGACCCGGGCGAGCCAAGCTCGGGCGCCGACCCTTCGACTGGCTGCGCCGGCAAATTGTCCAAATCGCCGCCGCTGGCCATGTGGTCGAGAATCTTCTCAGCCAGCTCACGCGCTTCTTCTTGCGTCGCAACCTCTTCGAGCACCGGGTTCTCGTTAAGCTGCTGCTGAATTAAATCCGTCAGCTCAAGTGAAGTCATTTGCAACATCTCGATGCGCTGGCGCAATTGCGGCGTCAGCACGAGTCGCTGCGAAAGACTGGTGGTTAACCTAACTGACATAGTTGGTCAATTTATTCTCTGGCTGCCGGGAAATTCATGCGGGAAACCCGCTTGGGGGGATTATAACTCAATCGCGCAGCATGGCGCATTCGTCACATGCGGAATTTCTCGCCGAGATAAAGTCTTCGAACCTCAGAGTCTTCTGTCAAGTCGCGCGGCGCACCGGAGCGAAATATTTTTCCGTCCGCCATGATGTAAGCGCGATCCGTAACGCCGAGCGTTTCGCGCACATTGTGATCGGTGACAAGTATTCCAATCCCGCGGCTGCGCAAGTAAAGAATCACGTTTTGAATATCGTCAATGGCTTTCGGATCGATTCCGGCAAACGGTTCATCCAGCAGAATGAACTGCGGCTCAGTCGCGAGCGCGCGCGCGATTTCAGTGCGCCGGCGCTCACCGCCTGACAGCGATTCCCCGCGCGTGTTGCGAACTTGCTCGATCCCGAATTCCTGGAGCAATTCTTCCACACGTTTCAACTGCTCGCGCCGGCGGAGGCCCATTGTCTCTAAAACGGCCAGCAGATTTTCTGCGACAGTTAATTTGCGAAAAACTGAAGGCTCCTGCGGCAAATAGCCGACACCTAAGCGCGCCCGCAGATACATCGGCAACCGCGTAATGTCATCGCCCGCAAGCGAGATTCGGCCAGCTTCCGGAGCTTCGAGTCCGACGATCATGTAGAACGTCGTAGTCTTTCCCGCGCCGTTCGCGCCCAGCAAGCCAACTACTTCGCCCGGTTCGACATGCAACGTGACATCATCGACAACGCGCCGGCGGCCGTACGATTTCCGCAGTCCTGACGCCGCCAGTGCGCGCGCTGAAGCTACCGACGCAACGTCACTGGACGTTTCGAAAGCGGCCGGCGCAACACTCGGGACATCGATGAGCTGTGACAATTTCGTTCGTTCCTCAAATAGTCGCGGATTCGGGTTGCAGTCTACTCGCTCGCACGGCTGCGACAAACTGTCTCACGCGGGCGTGGTCCTTTTTGCCAGGTGAAATTTCCAACGCACTGCACGCGTCGACCGCATAGGGCCGCACCGCTGCGATAGCATCTCCAACGTTTTCCGGCGAAAGGCCGCCGGCGAGAAAAACGCGTGGCAGTTGCTGCGCTAATTCACGCGCGCGATTCCAGTCAGCAGTTCGGCCGGTGCCGCCGCGCAAATGCGGATCGTAGGCATCAATCATAAACGCGTCGACTGGGTACTGCTGCAATTGTAAGACGTCAGAGAGTTCATTTTCATTGATGACCTTTATCAAGACTTTGGCGCAATGCTTCTTCAGTTCGGCGCAAAAATCCGATTTCTCGTCGCCGTGAAGTTGAATCGCGTCCAACTGAGCCTCGGACGCGGCGTGCATAATCTTTTCGATTGACTCGTCGACAAACACGCCGACGAACGTCAGTTGCTGAGCGGCGTTCTTGCCGTTCGATTTGATGGTACGAATGATGTCACCCGCCTTGTCAGGCTCAATGAACCGTGGGCTGCGTGGGTAGAAATTGAATCCGAGCATGTCTGCGCCGGCGCCAATCGCCGCTTGAGCATCTTCGAGATTCGTTATGCCGCAAATCTTTGTAAACACTGTGCGCGATTCCAACGGTTGCGGTTCGCCAATTAAATCGCGCACGGCTTGCAGCGGATCTGCGGACCGCATCAGAGATTCGCCCACAAGGAAGCCGCTGAATCCCGCTGTCCGCAACTCGGGAATCACCTCAGGCGTCAAGCCGCTTTCGCTTACAAGGATTGCCTCGTGAGGTGCGCCACGAGCAAGCAGCTTCGAAGTTTCAATTGAGACTTCAAAAGTTCGCAGATTGCGATTGTTGATGCCAATCAAACGCGCGCCGCATTTCACTGCCCGCTCAAGTTCATCTTTCGTGTGCACTTCGACGAGTGCGTCCATGGCTAAATCTTCCTCGGTAATGGCGCGAAGTCTCGATAGTGTTTCATCATCGAGCGCTGCCACGATCAAAAGCAGCGCGTCCGCCCCCGCCGCCGCCGACTCGTAAACTTGATAGTCGTCGAAAATGAAATCTTTGCGGAGGACCGGAAGGGAAGTGACCGCACGGATTCTGCGCAAGTCCTGCAACGAACCGCTGAAGTAGTCTTCTTCTGTCAGGACCGAAATCGCGACCGCGCCGCCCGATTCATACATGCGCGCAACGGCTTCTGCTTCCGCCCGTTCGTTGATGATTCCCTTGGAAGGCGAACGCCGCTTGAACTCGGCGATAATGTTTGGCCGGCGACGGTCACTCAACGCCGTTCTCAGCCAATGCGAGTCGGCGCCACGAGATTCGAAAGCCAGTTCACGTATTCGCTCAAGGGGTACACGAGCTTTCGCCGCCATCACGCGCTGGCGCTTCACTTCCATGATTTCTGACAGAAAGTCCATCACCAAATTCACGCGCCTTCGTCTCGCGTAAAACGAATCAGTTCGTTGAGTTTCTCGCCCGCGCACCCATTATCTAGGCTCTGTTCGGCCAGTCGCATTCCTTCTTTCAAATCCGGCGCAACGCCGCCGACGTGCAACGCCGCGGCCGCATTCACCAACACGAGTAGCCGCGCCGCATCGCGCCGATTGCCGGCAAGTACGTCGCTGATAACTTGCGCGTTCGTGTCAGCGTCACCAGCGCCAAGATCATCGAACCGCGTCGGTTCGATTCCAAAATCGGCGGGCGCGATTTCGAACTGGCGCACATTGCCGTTGATTGCCTCTGCGACAATCGTCTGCTCGCCGATGGTTATCTCATCGAGTCCGTCAGTCCCGTGCACAACCCACGCTCGTTCAGTACCAAGCAGCGCCAATGCGCGGGCCATCGGCTCGACCTTACTTCGATCGGAAACGCCGATGATTTGACGCGGTGCGCCGGCCGGGTTTGTCAGAGGTCCGAGCAAGTTGAAAGTCGTCTGCACTCCGAGTTCGCGTCGAATTGCGGCCACGCGCGCCGTCGCCGAGTGATATAGCGGCGCGAACATGAAACAGATTCCCAGTTCATTGAGGCACTCCTGGGAAACCTCGGGAGCCACGGAAATGTTCACACCCAAGGCGGTCAACACGTCAGCGCTGCCGCACTTGCTACTCGCGGCGCGATTGCCATGTTTCGCGACCGGTAATCCAGCGCCGACGATTACGAAGGCTGCCGCAGTCGAAACGTTGAAGGTCTTCGCGCAACTCGATCCGGTGCCCGCGGTATCGATGAATCTGTCATGCCGGGATTCGATGCGGACAGCTCGCGCGCGCATGCCTTCGGCAAATCCGGCCAGCTCCTCGACAGTTTCGCCTTTCAATTTCAGCGCGATTAATGCGGCAGCGATTTGCCCGTCGGAAGCTTTGCCATTCAGGAACCAATCCAGCAACTGCGACGCTTCCGATCGCGAAAGGTGTTCGCCTCGCATTAATCGCGGAAGAAAATTGTTGTTCGATCCTGACATGATTGTAGGGGCGGGGTTTGTCCCCGCCCGTTCTTCTCTCATCATCGGCGGGCAGGGACAAGCCCTGCCCCTACCGTCACAGGTTTACGAAATTCGCCAAGAGCTTCTTGCCTTCGGTCGTCATGATCGATTCCGGATGAAACTGCACGCCTTCAATCTTCAGCTTGTGATGTCGCAAACCCATAATCGTGCCGTTCGGTGTTGAGGCCGATACTTCGAGACAATCGGGCAAGCTCTCACGTTCGACAATCAGTGAATGATAACGTCCGGCGCTGAAATTTTGCTCGAGTCCGGCGAAGATAGTTTGGCCGTCATGCTGGACAGTTGATGACTTTCCGTGAAAAAGATTAGCAGCGCGGACGACGCGGCCCCCGAATGCCTGGCCAATTGCCTGATGCCCGAGACACACACCCAGCAGCGGCACCTTGCCTGCAAAAGCCTCAATTATTTCGAGTGAGACACCCGCGTCGGCCGGTGTCCCGGGACCGGGCGAGATGACAATGTGATCGGGCGACATCTTTTCGATCTCATCAACTGTAACTGCATCGTTGCGGCGGACTTCGATCTGCGCGCCCAACTCGCCGAGATACTGCACGAGGTTGTAGGTGAACGAGTCGTAATTGTCGATGACCAGAAGCATCTCAACTCACTTTTCACAATGGGCGACGGTGGCGGTCTTGATGCGAACCGGGACCACGGGTTTCTCATCGACACTTTCCGCGCGATTAATGGCGTCAGCTACTTCCAGTCCGCGCACCACGCGGCCAAACGCCGCAAACTTACCGTCGAGGTGTGGTCCGTCGCCGACCAAAATGAAGAAATGTGTGGTCGCGGTGTTCGGTTCATCACCCCGCGCCATCGAAACGATTCCGCGCACGTGCTTGATGTCATTAGGCTCATCCGGGACAACGCGTTGCATTCGCGCCGACAACTCGCCGCCCCAATGTTCACTCGTCGAAAGATTTCCACCCTGAATCACAAAGTCCTTCACGACGCGGCTGAAGGTGGTCGTGTCCAGCGCGCCTGAGGCAGCCAGATTCAAGAAATTCCGGACCGTTTGCGGCGCTTTGTCCGGCAGCATTTCAATGACGATCGTTCCTTGTTCCGTGTCTACCGTCACGCATTGGCCCGACATCTGCGCGACGGTAGCGCTATTGAACGCGTCCACGTTGCTGCCTGGCGACGGTGATGCCGTCGGACGCGCGTTGGCTTTCTTCACATTGTCGGCATTCGGCGTTGGGTTCTGCGCTGCACTCAGTGTCGTGAGGAGCAAGAGAATTGCAGTTGCCAGAAAGTTTCTTGAGCCGAAACGCATCACAACCCTCTCTCCGCCAACTCAATCGCGCGAAAGAGCGCCCGTGCTTTGTTCACACATTCTTCGTACTCACGTTCGGGAATTGAATCTGCGACAATTCCCGCACCCGCCTGAACAGTGGCGACGCCATCGCGCAAATGAATCGTCCTGATAGCGATGCACGAATCGAGATTGTCAGCGTAATCCACGTAGAGAATTGTACCGGCATAGATGCCGCGTTCTACTGGTTCGAGTTCGTCGATGATTTGCATCGCGCGAATTTTTGGCGCGCCGGTGACAGTGCCAGCCGGAAAGCAGGATGCCAGCGCGTCGAATCGATTGAGATCATCACGCAGGCGCGAACGCAAACTGGTCACCAGGTGCTGAACATGGGAATACCTCTCGACTTTCATCAGCTCTTCAACTTTCACTGAACCGTAATCGGAAACACGCCCGAGATCGTTGCGACCCAGGTCGACGAGCATCGTGTGTTCAGCGACTTCCTTTTCGTCATGGCGCATCTCTTCGCCGAGCATCCAGTCTTCAGGCTCAGTAGCCCCACGTGGTCGCGTACCGGCGATCGGCCGATAATCGAGTCGCTGGCCGTGACAACGAACCAGCATTTCGGGCGACGCTCCAATTATGGTTTCATTTCCCATCCGCAGAAAAAACATGTAGGGCGACGGATTGGTGGCGCGCAACGCGCGATAAATCGCCAGTGGATCGGCAGCAGTCGGCTTGCTGAACTTTTGCGCGATCACGACCTGATAACAATCGCCCGCAGCAATGCGCTCTTTGACTGTATCAACCGCGGCTTCAAACTTCGCACGCGGCCACGATGATTGAAAGTGAACCGTTGTTTCCTCAGGCGTTGCCGCATTTACCGGCGCCCTGGCAGATTCGGTTAGTCGCGCAGCAATGGAATTAATTTCTTGAACTGCCTGGTCATAAAGTTCGCGCAGACGTTCGCGATTGCTTTCAGCTTCGTCAACGAAAACCACCGAAGTAATTTCAATTTGTTGCTGCACCCGATCAAAGGCGAGCACATTGCGAAAAAACATGAAGGCCGCATCGTCGGCTGCTGGAGCTTCCGCGCCATCTTGAGCCAACACGGGCTCAAACCAGCCGGCCGCGTCGTAACCGAGATAGCCCACGGCGCCGCCGCAAAACGGCGCCAAACCAGGGCGTCGGGCCAATTTCTTTCCGCGAAAATACTCACGAACAAAATCAATCGCGGTTTGATCGACCACTTCTTCGTGCTGGTCCCGTTGAGTGGTCGTCTTGTTCCCGCGTCCGCGCACTATCATCGACGGATTCGCGCCGATGAACGAGTAGCGTGCAAGCCGTTCGCCACCTTCGATTGATTCAAGCAGGAAGGCATGGGGGTCGTCTCCGGCAATTCGAATGAACGCGCCGAGGGGAGTTTGCAAATCGGCCAGCACCGCGCGCGTGACCGGCACAACGTTGCCGCGCTCAGCTTCGCGTTCGAACTCTTCGAATGTCCTCGGAGTCAGGGAAAGCATATGCAACTCAGAGTTTTATAACACGCCTGAAGATGTGAGCGGAAAAAAGAGAGGGGTCTACAACAGGCGATTAGCTGCCAGCCAGTGCCCACCATCAACCACCAGCACTGTGCCATTGATGTAGTTAGCGGCGTCTGAGCAGAGGAAGAGGGCGGCGGCTTCGATATCCTTGATCAAGCCGAAGCGGCCCAGCGGTACGCGTTGCCGCAGCTTCTCTTTGATGGGTTCAGGCACGAGGCGCTTCATGCCTTCGGTGTCCTCGATCGGGCCGGGAGCAATTGCATTCACGCGAATTCCGTAGCGGCCCCATTCGACCGCGAGATTGCGTGTGAGCGCATCGACGCCCGCTTTTGCCGCCGACACGTGAAGCTGCATCGGCGTGCCAAGGTAATGGAGCGTCGCGCTGATGTTAAGAATCTGCCCGCGGTTCTTCTTGAGTTCATCGAACGCCGCGCGACACACATTGAACGTGCCCTTGAGATCGATGTCGACGACCGTGCCGAATCCGTTCGGCGAAAGTTCTTCCGCCTTGCAAAGAAAATTTCCCGCGGCGCCATTCACGACGATGTCGATCTTACCAAAGCGTTCGACGGTGGCTGTGATGGCTTGCTGAACTTCATCGGGATTTCGGACGTCTGCTGCGACGGCGAATGCTTCACCTGTCACTGGGAGCGCGGGCGCCCCCGCCCTCGTTTGCCGTGCGTCATTGATAGCTTTCGCCGCTGGTTCCAGATGTTCGAGGCTGCGGCTCACCAGCGCGACGTCTGCTCCTGCTTCGGCCAACGCGCGCGCGACACCGCCGGTGATGCCCGTGCCGCCGCCGGTGACGAACGCGACATGACCCGCCAAAAGTCCATCGGCAAAAATTTTCATATGCTAGTTTCCGGCAATAAACGGCCGTGACTGAACTATGTAGACCTGGCCTTTCATGTACGCCCATTCGATATCTTGATCACGGCGGTGAAACACTTCTTTGATTTTAGTCGCGGCTGCTGCCAGGCGACGTGCCACATCGTCAGTAAGCACAGCGCGTTCGGTGCCGATTGGGATTTCCTTGATGCCACCGTTCTCGTCGAACGTTAGCAGACTGTCTTCCTCGGACCGGGTCAATACCTGAACGGCATTCGCTAGGGGGCGGTAAATCACTTGTTCCGCGACTTTCTGTCCTTCAACAACTTTCATTCCCAGCCCTCGTTTGGCGCTGATGTAAATTGATCCTGCGTTGACAGGATTATCGTCGCGGTTGAATGGGTCGGTCGTGATCATCACGCCGGAACTCTCGGAATTGATGCCTTCCTGAATCAAGACCGCCATGAAAACTTTTGTGTGATCGATACCGGCACGCTCGCGCGCTTCATACGCTTCGAAGTTCCAAACCGACGCCCAGACGCTCTTGATACCTTCAATCAGTTGCTCATCAGTTTTCAGGTTCGGCATCGACGTGTAGATACCCGCGCCGTTGAAGTTCGGCAGGTCCTCGCTGTTTGTAGAACTGCGGGCGAACACGCCTCGATTGCCAAACTCTGCGTGCCAGCGGCGCAGAATTTCGCTGCGCAGCTGCGCGTCCATCGGCGCCTTTTGAAAGTTTTCCCGCAGCCTCGTGAGAAAAGATCGACGGTAAGCTGGATCATGGACAAACTTCTGATCGTTCAGCATCGCGTAGATCGCGTCATCGAGGTTGTTATCACGCAGAAATTGATCGTAGTAGAAGAAGGGAATCGTGAAGCCGGGCGGCACAATAAATCCGGCAGGTCGCGCGTGAATGAGCTCCCCGAGATTTGCCGATTTTGCGCCGTAAGCTATGACCGACGAGGCGCGCTGCTCATTTAATCCGGCAATCTTTTTTACCGACAGATCATAACGAGGCGTCATGATGTCTAGCCGCTGCTTGAGTCGCCTTTGATATTCGTCCAGCGCCGTGTTGTCCGCCCGTCGAATTGTGTAGGTGTCGCGCTTCGCTTCGAAGTCGACCCACCAGCCGTTGTATTGCTTCAGAAGTTCCTGCGCATTCTTAATGTAAACATTTGGAATGCCCCACCCCTTGGCGAGCAAGTTAATGTGCGACAGCGGCGTCGAAGGCTTGGTCGTGACAATGCCGGCGACCGGCGGAAGTTGAACCGGCACTTCGTCGAGCACCACAATTTCATTCGAACCAATTTCGACGTGCTCATCCAGCTTGGGAATTATGTGAATGCGGCCCAAACCACGAGCCAGATTCAGCGCCTGGTAATCCTGTTCTTTCGAGATTTCAGTTTGCAGTACCCGCGCCATGCCGAGGTTGGCTGACGCGGCCTCTTGCCGCGACGAATTCGGTTTGAACGCGACCGGCGTGAAGAAAGTCTTATTGATGACGTCTGCAGCCAGCGTGATCTGTTCCGGTGGGATCAAATCGCCTTCCCAAAACTCAAAGGTCCATTTTCTTACGGGAGTCTGATAGGCAATCGTTCCGAGGATGAACCGGCGATTCGCCTTCAGATAATTGTTTTCGAAAAATACCTGCCCGCGCTCAAGCGACAAATACGTTCCATTCACGAAGTCCTTGTGAAACTTATAGAGCTTCGTGTTGACGTAATACATTCGATTTTTGTTCTGCCGGTCGATGACGAACAGAACGTGCGGCAAAGCGTACGGCGTGTTCGCGTCGTAGACGACGTCCAGCGAGTCGAATTCCGCTTGGGAATGGATTGCGGGTAAAGAACGCGGCGCGTTCTGTGCCATCGCAACGATGGCAAGAAAACTGAGTAGGACTAGAAGAGCGATGTGAAGGGTTGGCTTGGTTCTAATCATGCTTAGGCGATGGACCTTCTGATATTAGCAGTTCGATCAAGTCATCGATATGTCTTTGCTCAGTCAAATAGCTATTGATGTTCACGCGTAACGCGCGGCGGCCGTGGAGGATGGTTGAGGGAAAGAAGGCCTTGCCGCTCTTTTCGATTCTCTGCTGTAGAGCCTGCTGCGTGTCGTCCTGCTTTTCCGCCGGCAAAGCCCGGACGGCGGCAGGCAGATAGCGAAAGCAACAAACCGCAGTCTCAACCTCTCCCACGCGCTCGAAATCCGGCAACGCATCGAGCCGCTGCGCCAGATACTCGGTCAGTTCGATGTGCCGTTCGACCGTTTCGCTGTATCCGCGTTTGCCCATGAACTTGAAACACATCCACAGCTTCAGCGAGTTAAAGCGGCGCGTGCCCATCTGGCCATAGCGAAAGAAATCGTACTGAGCGTCATCGAATCCACGCTGTTCGGCCAGATATTCCGGCGACATGTCGAATGAATTGCGCAGCACCTGGCCGCCGTCGCGAACAAGGGTGGCCCCGCACGAAAACGGCACGAACATCCATTTGTGAGGATCGAAAGTTATCGAGTCAGCCAGTTCAATACCGCGCAACTTCGGTTTGTGTTTGTCTGAAAAAGCGAGTGCGCCGCCGTACGCTGCGTCGACGTGAAACCAACAACCGGCCGCGCGCGCAATCTCAGCAAGTGCCGGTAAATCATCAATCACCCCCGTCGAGGTCGTCCCTGCGACCCCAACGATACAAAACGGCCGCCGGCCTGATTCGATATCACTCTTTACTGCATCGCGCAGAGAGTCGAGCCGGACATGAAATCGCTCGTCGGTTTCAATCTTGCGCAATGATTCGCGACCGAGTCCAAGAATATCCAGACTCTTCTCAACGGAGTAATGACACTGCTCAGACGTGTAAACGGTGAGATTGCCGGCTTCGCGTGCTCCTGAACGAGGGGTGTCCGGCGAGATTCGGTCGCGCGCGCATTTCAAAGCGATCAAGTTTGCTTCCGAACCTCCGCTCGCCAGCACGCCAAACGCTTCTTTTCCGTAACCAATCAATTCGCACAACCAACGGATGACTTGCGATTCGATCATTGCCGACGTCGGGCCATTACGCCATGCGCCGGCATTCTGATTAAGCGACGAGCACAACGCGTCGGCCCAGACACCAATCGCCAGCGGCGTAGGATTGAACTGGCCAAAGTACCGCGGACTCGGAACGCGCATCGCGTTTGGCGCGATGTCACGCGCGTACTTCTCCAGGATTTCGGCCGCGGGTGAACCTTCGACTGGCATCGGTTCCTCGAAGAGATGCTGCAATTCGTCCGGAGTTGCGGAGGGGACAACCGGCAATGATTCGAGCGATGCGGCTTGTTCGCTGATTAGCTTGGTAACCGCGCTGCCAATCTCGGCGTGCTGGTCTCTCAGTTCGTCCGTGGTCATGTTATCTTCGCGGGCGCTATCGATCTAAACAGACTCAAACGCGAAATGCCAACGCCGCGCGAACAGTTTGCCGCTGCCCTTCAACTGCACGCCGATGATTTCGGAGTCGAGCTGGCGAGTGAACACATCGTCAAACTCGAGGACTACCATTCGCTTCTGTTGAAATGGAACGCGCGACTTCACCTGACCGCGCCGTGCTCGCCTGAACAATTCGCCACCAGGCATGTGCTTGAATCGCTCATCCTGGCGAAACATCTGCCGATCAACGCGCGGGTTGCTGACATCGGGTCTGGCGCCGGCTTGCCGATCATTCCATGTCTCATCGTTCGCGGTGACCTTCATGCCACGCTGATTGAAGCCTCGCAAAAGAAATCGGTGTTCTTGAATGAAGCGTTGCGGCTGGCACAGGCCGCGGATCGAACGACCGTTCTCAACGCACGCTTCGAAGACACGCCCACACCCAATGTTGACTTTGTGACCTGCCGCGCGCTCGACAAATTCAGCGCGTTGCTGCCGGCAATGATCGAATGGACCCCAGCCGATGCGACGCTCATGCTCTTTGTCGGAGATTTGCTGCGAAACAGAGTCGAGGCAACCTTACGCGCAATCCAAGTCAAACAGATTCCGCTTTCGGACAGCCGATTTTTGGTGGTGGGCCGCCGCTAGGCAAGCTCGCTAAAACCGGCCGAATGCGTGCTCTCTGCTTTCAGCTGAACTTATTTGATTGTGACTGTGATTGTCTGCTGGCCGCTGATTACATATGCCGCCGGGGCCAACTCACGTTCGTAAACCAGAGACGTCGTGAGCGCTGAATACCCGCCGGAAGACCGATCGCTGTTCAAGGTCGCGACCGTCGATGGCGGCAGATTGGGAAGCTCGCTTGATCCGATCACCACGCCCGGAGTCGGCCGCTGCAGACGCAAATAAAGCCGGTCGTTCTTCTTCACTTTGTTGATTGCAGTCACCAATTGGCTCAGGTTTGCCGGGACAAATGATTTTGCCGCCGAAGATTCCTGCAAAGCTGCGCCGTCTCCAACGGTAATCATCAACTGACCGGCGGGGGCCTCGGCCGGGATCTGCACGGGAATTCGCTGCACGAAGAGTTTGCCCGCGTCGCTGCGAATGTAAGCTTGTAATTCAACAGTGTCGCCGCTGGACACTTCGGTTCGATCAAGAGATATGCGCTCAAGAGTCGCGGCCTCGGCTTCTTCACTCGCGGAAATGTCGAGTGTAATCCCGCGAATCGTTACATCGTCGAAACCGCTGTTGAGCAAATCCGAGATCGGGTTAGCGACTGCGCCCGCGGCGAGCAAAGATGCATTTGCAGCCGAAAAACGTCGCTCGAGCTGGATTGGCGGTTGGCCGTCGACGTTGATCGATCCGCGCACAGAAACCGTAGATTCTCCGAGTGAACGTTCCCGCGCATTGATGCTGTTAAAGACGCTGATTGTCATCAACAGCGGCGTGAGGTATTCGTCGTTGACCATTTCGAACGAGAACTTTTCGTCGCGATTCCGGCTGGTGTGCAAGTTCAGCGTGACCGGGATCATCTTTGCAGCGTGGCCGAGTTGCCCAAAGATTCCGGTAGCTCGGTCCTGAGAGATCGTTCCGACCATGTTGCCCGGCACCGCCAGCTTGAACGAGTTAAACGCATTCGGAATAACGGTGATGACTGAGCTCTCGGTCATCGGCATGTCCGCGCCGCCCAGGCCCAGGAATGGATGTCCGAATGCATAGATGCGCTCGCCGTTTCGGAAAGTCACTGTGCCCGACGCTGCAACAGAATAATCGCCGCGCACGAGTTGCACACTCACTGAAGTTCCCGGCGTCAGAGTGTTTTCATTGAATGACGACAGCGGCGTGATCGGCGACGCTCCGCCGACGCCGGACACCGGTAGCAGTCCCGCCTGCGTTAGCTCGTTCGAAAACAGCGAGAGAGTTTCCTGGCTGATGCCGGTGAAGACGACCGGCGTCGCAATCGGCTGAATCTGCTGGCCCATGTACGGTGCGAGTGGCGATCCCGCGGCTACTGAAGCTACCAATGGTCCGCCGGTCACAGTTGGCTTCGGCAGCGCCGGTTTCCAGTCGGCGCGCGCGAGTTCTGTCATCGATACCGCACGCGGCTGACGCGCAGCCTTCGGCATGGCCGATTCAAAAATGTCAATCATCTGTTCGATCGGTGTGATGCCGCAGATTGGTTCTTTCGCAAACGGAAAACTGTAAGCAACCGCGCCTACCAGGCGACCGTCGATGAAAACCGGCGAGCCCGACATACCCGCGAAGACTCCCGTGCGGTCTACGTTCTTGCCGCTGAGCTTCGCGATGATGGTTGACTGTCGCGGACCCGTGAAGCCGGGAAGCACGCCGATTATTTCAATCCCGAACTCTTCGGGCACGCTGCCCGAAAAGACGCTCCACGCGATGCCCTTCATGCCTGGACGAAGTTCATCGACCGGCAGAATTCCGGAACTGGCCGAACGCGCGGTCATTACGCTGGCTTTTTCCTGGGCCTGACCCTGAAGGGGCGCAATCAAAAGGGAAAGACAGGTGAGGGAAGCGATTGAAATCAGTTGTCGAATCTTCATAATTTCTTTGGTCGGGCCCGACGAGCCAATATTAGCCTAACTAGGAACGGGCTGCTAGCCTGTTTGTTGTCCATGTTCGATGTCGAAGGTTTCATTCTGGTTGGCGGGCAATCGCGCCGCATGGGGCGCGACAAGGCGCAACTCATTCTGGCCGGCCAAACGCTCATTGATCGAATCACGGGCGAACTGTCTGGCGTGACCTCGCGTGTGGCGCTGGTTGGCGCTCGGGAACAGCATCCGAACTTCGTAAATATTCCCGATGTTCATGAGAGTTGGGGAGCGCTCGGCGGACTTCACGCGGCGCTAAAGGCGGCAACAACCGGCTGGGTGATCGTCGTCGGGTGCGATTTACCATTCGTCACCCGGGCGCTCTTTGAGCGCCTACTTACTTTTGTATCCCAAGACTTCGATGCCATCGTCCCAATGCAGGCCGATGGCCGGCCGCAGCCCGTCTGCGCGTTGTATCGTGCGGCAACTTGCCTGCCTGAAATCGAGAAACTAATCGCGCTCGGCGAGCATACGCCCCGGGCCCTGCTTACAAACGTCTCCACCCGCTTCATAGATTCTGTACAGCTGGCAGACTTGCCGGCCGCGGAGAACTTCTTCCTGAACTTGAACACTCCTGAAGATTTTGACGTAGCACAGGCGATTGCCCGGACTGAAAACTCTCGCTCTGATGCGTCCCGAAACGCCGATTAGCGACGCAAAATCTTTTTGGTTGCAATTCCGGCCTCTTACCGCATAATTGATTTGATGGCTTCCCGGCGCGTAATCAAACGCCTCCTGCGCACGTTTCTCCCAATCGTCGTCATTATTCTGGTCGCGGTTGCGTCGGTCAGCGCCTGGATTGTGTACAGCACCACACGCCCGCCACACGCGAAATACTTGATCACGCCTGAGAGCTTCCCCAGTGGGCCGATTGCTAGAGCTTCCGATGTAACCTGGCCAAATCACGATGGCACGCAGGCGCGTGGCTGGTTGATTAAGGGTGACGAAGGAGCTCCAGCTGTAATTCTTCTGCATCGCTACGGCGCGGACCGTTCGTGGCTCTTGAACATGGCCGTGAAGCTAAACGAGAGCACCGGCTTCAATGTGCTCTGGCCGGATTTGCGAGGACACGGGGAGCAGCCGCCGGTGAAGTGGTCGTTGTTTGGCGCCGTCGAAGGCGATGATGTGACCGCCGCAATCGACTATATGCACACGTTGAAGACCGCAACAGGAAAACCGCAGACGGGATTCGTCGGCGTTTATGGTGTCGAGTTGGGCGCCTACGCCGCGCTCGACGCGGCAAAGCTCTACCCGGAAGTGCGCGCGCTGGCGCTGGATTCAGCTCCGGCCTCGCCGGACGAAGTGATGCGCGCCGCCACTGGCCGTCAAATAGGCATGAGTAATTCTTTTTTTCAGATGCTGGGGCACTGGGGAATGAAAGTTTACGGTGCGGGTAAATATCAGAATACTTCCGCGTGCGAGTTGGCGCGCGCTACCCGGAACGTGAAGGTGCTCCTGTTGACCGGCACTGCAAACGATCCCTGGCAACAGTCGACGTTACAGTTGGCGAGTTGCTTCGCCGGCGGCAATGTCGAAGTCAAAAAAGATTTGCCGATTACGGGCGGCGGTCTGGATGCCGCTACCGGTGAACAGGAAGAAGCCTACGACCGTCCCATCATCGAATTTTTCAAGATTGCTCTGAAATAACTCGCGCGTAAAGTATCCTTCCGGCTTCATGAGGGCCACGCGCAATCTACCCGACCAATCCGCGACATCCAATAGCGCACCGGGTGACATCGCTCCCCGATTGCGAGCGTTGACGCTACTCGTATTCGCGGTGGCGTTTCTCGCTTACATTCTGCTGCTCACAAAGAATTATTACTGGGATGGAATTTTCTTTGCCCAAGTCATTGAAGATGCGCCGCGCGTAAATGCGACGCTTATTCATCCTAATCATCTCCTCGATCAGCTCATCGAGTATTTCGCGTATCGGGCTGTGATTGCCATGGGTTTTCACGCGCGCGCGTTGCTGGTGCTGCAAGTCAGCAACTGTGTTCTGGGTGCGCTCGCTGTCGCGGTTTGTTTTCGCATCTGCTTTGATTGGTTTCGGTCTTTCTACGTATCGATCGTAACTGCGGCGGTGTTTGCCTTCTCGGCAACGTGGTGGAGATTCGCGACTGATGCGAATACCTACATCGTCGCAGTGCTCTTCGTGCTTGGCGCTTTTTATTTCCTATCCCCGGAACGCAAGCCCCAGCCCTTCGCGGTCGCAGTTCTTCATGCGGTCGCCATGCTGCTTCATCAGTTGACGGTTTTCTTTTTCCCGGCTGCGATCGTCGGTTTGATTCTGCAAACCAGAGACAAACCGAAGAACCAACGACAGGCAATTGTCCTGGGCTACGTCGTCCCGGTTGTATTGATCACTCTGGGTGTTTACTACTCTGTGTTTCACCTCGCCACAGGACTTTGGGGGCCGGGGAGATTCGTGTCATGGATCACGTACTTTTCGCCCGAGAATGGCTTCGCGTTCAGTGCAATCGGCAATCTTTCTTATTCCGTCCGGTCACAGGTGCGCACAATGTTCGGGGGCCGGATCGCTTTTGTCCGGGAATTCGGTGGACCACTGATGATCACGCTCACCGCGCTGACGGCTCTCGCGTTGTTGAGTTTTATCTTTGTCTTAATCACACGATTCAAGGAATGGCGAGGTGTAATCGCTGCCGCTGTACATTTGCCCCCGCGTCTTAAGTCGCTGACGTTAGCTTGCGCCGTGTGGATAATTCCCTACGTCGTCTTTCTTTTCTTCTTCATCCCGCAGAATACGTTTTATCGGTTGTTCTATCTGCCCCCGATCATGTTTATCGTGGGTGCGATATTGGCCGCGATTGAATCGTCGCCGAATCACATACGCAGGTATCGAGCCGCCTTGCTCGCCCTCGTTATGTTTCTTGCGAATCTAACCTTCTCGCAATACCCATACACCCAGGTTCGGGCGAATCCTCCGCTTGAGCTCGCGTTGAAGCTGAATCAAGTCTGGCCAACCGGAACGACGATCTATTTCGCAGCGCCGAGTACCGATGGCGCGCTAATTCGCTATTTCAACCCGGGCACAGTGTGGGTGCAGGTCGCGTCTGCCGAGATTGCCCCGAAGCTGGAAAACTTAACCAGCGCGCGCACGGCATGGCTGAACACAACCTTAGTCGATCAGATGGAAGCGAGCGCGGAAGGGAGAGCGTGGTTAGCAAGTCATGCTGTGCGGCGCTCTGATTGCGAACTCGTCAACAATAAGTATCGGATTGGGTTTTATCAGTTGAAAGCAGATTCGTTTGGCGTTACGGAACCGTGAACGATAGTGAGCGGAACATCAAGCCAATTGGCATTTAACGAGCGGCGTTATTGCGCACGTTGCGGCTTTATCCCGCTCGCTACTGCTCGCGGTTCCGAAAAGCGCTAGCGCGTCCGCACAACAAAGATACTGATCCATCCATTGTCGGCAATCTTCTGCGCCTGAACCGCTCGATAATCCGTTAGCTGCTTTTCCCAACGAGTCTCCATTAAGACGAGTCCTGAGCCGCCTTTCTGACGAATTGCCGCCGCGACGTCCTGTGCACCTTCGAACCGCGTCGGCTCGCCATTCGAATCGTAGGCGAGGCGGCCGCTGGCATAGAACTCAGCGGTTCGGTCATCGCACAGTAGGTAGAACACCGGTGACGACTGGAACCCCTGGGCGTCGGCGGCCTCGATTAGGTCTCGCACAGAATCGCGATTCGCGACTGACGCGGCCGGCTTAAGTGCGCAGAGGCCGATAGCAATCGGAATCGCCGCCAGCAAGGGAAACGCGGCGCGGGACCGCGGCACTATGAGAATGAAGAGCGCGAGTATCGAGACGGCTGTCGCTCCGGTGACAATTAACCAGTGCGGTGAGTTGCTTTCGCGTAATGAATATGCAACGCCCAAAACAGTGGCGATTAAGAGTAACGCCGCGGTGATTCGTATTACTCGCTGTCCGCGCTTCGCTTTCAAAAAACAAGTAATGCGGTCGCCCATCAGCAGCGCCGCGGCCGGTAGCGCAGGCAGAATATATCCGGGTATCTTTGATTTGGAGAGCGAAAAGAAAACAATCGGCACGGCGATCCAAACCAGCGCGAAAACTCGAATTTGATCCGTCCGATCCTTGGCACGCCACTGCCAACGCCGCGATGACACGAGCGCCGCGATCATGACAACAGTCCATGGCAACGCCATCAACAGCAGCACTGGAACATAGAAGTAAAACGGCTGGGGATGGTGATACTTGTTTGAAAGGAAACGCGCGAAATGATGTTGCACGATGAACTGATCGATGAACGCCCATCCGTGCCGGTAAATCATCGGCCCGTACCATAACGCCGCCACCACCAGGGTGAGGGGAAGCCCCCAGATGAGACTTGCGAGAAAGGTCTTGCTGGGCCATTCACGCCGCACGGCAAAGTACATGGCGATAATGCCGAACGGCAGAACGATGCCAACCAGGCCCTTGGCGAGTAACGAGAGACCGACAAAGAAATAGAAGGCTGCGAGCAGTGTCGGCTGGCCATTGGCGCCTGATAGCTGCGCCACAATAAAGCAACAGAGTGCGCCCGTCAGCGTCATCGTCAGCACGATGTCAAAACTGGCTGCGCGCGAAAACGCAATCGCGCCAAGGCTCGAAAGAAAAACAAGTGCGCTCCACTCGCCGACGCGGGATGCGTATTCGGAAGCGGCAACTCTACTCGACTGCTCGACGGTCTTTCCTATCCGGAATACAAACGCCGCTGTCAACAAGCCGCACAGCGCCGGTCCAAGCCGCGCGGCAAATTCGGTCACACCGAATACGCGGTAACTGGCCATCATCAACCAGTAAAGTAGCGAAGGTTTTTCAAACCATGGATAGCCGCCCAGAGTCGGCGTGATCAAATCGCGTCGCGCAAACATTTCGCGCGCAACTTCCGCATAACGCGGTTCGTCAGGACCCAACAGCGGCAAGGCCCCTAGACCAAGCAGATAAAAGACACCCAGCGCGAGGAAAACGAATTTCCAACTGTGTTTGGAAAGTTTGCTGGTCGACAAGTATAGTCGCAAAACAGAAGTCAGAGGTCAGAAGTCAGACGTCAGAAAGCGTGCGCCAAGTTCAGACTTTGCAGTATCGTCGAATCGTTACGGCGATTCAAACAGCAGAAGACGAGGGCAACGCGCACGTTGATGTCTGACCGCTTATTTCTGAAAATCTGAATTATGCTTCGCACCGCAGTCATTGGAGTCGGTCATCTCGGCACGCAGCACGCGCGTCTGCATGCGGCGCTTGCCGCGGAAGGCCTGTGCAACTTTGTTTCGGTGTGCGATCTCGATGACGCTCGTGCGCGCAGCGTCGCAAATGAAAGGGACACCGAAGTCAGCACAGATTGGCGAACCCTGATCGGCAAAGTCGATGCCGTCAGTCTCGCTGTGCCGACCGAATCACATTGCGACATTGCGTGCGGATTGCTCGAAACGGGAATCCACGTTTTAGTCGAAAAGCCGATTTCACGAACCCTCGACGAAGCCGATCAGATGATCGCAGCTGGACAGAGAGGTGGCGCGATTCTGCAAGTAGGTCACGCAGAGCGCTTCAATCCCGCACTCGTCGCGTTGCGCCCGCACGTCAACAATCCCGTCTATTTCGAGATTCACCGGGTGGGACAATTTACGGCCCGGTCGCTGGATATCGACGTCGTGTTGGACTTAATGATTCATGATCTCGACATCGTTCAATGGCTGGTGGGTGAAGAAGTTGAAGTGACTGAATTGCACGCGGTCGGCATTCCCATTCTCACGGACAAAGTCGACGCGGCCAACGCGCGTCTTGAATTTGCGAGCGGCGCCGTGGCCAACATCACCGCCTCACGTGTCGGCACTGAAAAGATTCGCAAGATGCGTTTCTTTCAGCCGCGCGATTACATCGCAGTGGATTACGCTACGAATCACGCATCAATCAGCAGTCTCGCGCCATCTTCAGGCGGCGCGTGGCCGGGTGTGCGGACACAGGTTTTGGAAATTCAGAACATCGAGCCTTTGCGCGCTGAGATCGAATCGTTTCTGGCTGCCGCAGCAAATCGTTCGAGACCTGACGTGTCGGGCGAAGACGGAAAACGAGCGCTGGCTTTAGCTCTGCGAGCTTTGGAACAAATTCATCGTCACACGGTAAGGACGGGTGTTGGAGCGTTGCTTTCGACAGCGTCCTAAGGTAGTCGCCTCGTTTCGGCTTTTCTCTGCGTTCCTCTGCGAAGACCTCTGCGCGCTCTGCGGTTAATACCAAAACTGAAAGGACTTTACCGCAGAGGAAGCCGAGGTGTCGCAGAGGCGCGCCGAGAACTCAAGATAGGCGCTGTTCGTCTTAACGCTCACTTGTTCACACGAATGCCCGCGTGATAGTTTTGCCTTTCAAATTCCATTTCTGATTTTATGCCGAATCGAGACGAAGCCTGGGAACTCCTGTGCGAATACACGAAGGGCGACAGCTTGCGCAAACATGCGCTCGCAGTTGAGACGGCGATGCGCGCGTGCGCGCCGCGTTACGGCGGATCGGATGCCGATGTCGACGAGTGGGGCTTAGTCGGATTGCTTCACGACTTTGACTACGAGATGTTCCCGTCAGCCGATCAGCATCCATTCACGGGCTCAAACATTCTTTGCGGGCGCGGCTATCCCGATCGAATCATCAAAGCGATTCTCGGACACGCGACCTACACAGGCGTGCCGCGTGATACACAAATGGCCAAGGCGCTGTTCGCGACGGATGAGCTATGCGGTTTTCTCGTCGCGTGTGCGCTGGTGCGTCCGTCGCGCAGTCTGGATGATCTCGAAGTGAAGTCAGTGAAGAAGAAGCTCAAGGACAAGGCGTTCGCGCGCTCAGTCAATCGTGATGACATTCATCAGGGCGTCGAAGAGTTGGGAGTGGCTCTCGACGAACATATTCAGTTTGTGATCGATTCGTTGAAGCCGGTGCAGAAAGAGATTGGATTAGGCCCAAAAGAAGAAGCGACGAATGCATGAATTATCTGGCATGCCGGACTTCGTAGGTCTTGGGTATGTAGAATCGGTCCGGAAAAATGACCCAAGCTGCAACATAAAAATCAACCGCCAGTATAATGGCGAGCACGGCACTCATTGCGGCTTGCAGCTTTCGTCGTTTTGCTGTGTGCCGATAAACGAATACTGAAGCAACTGCACCCATCAAAAGCGGTATTGCAGTGCTGGCAATCAAACGCCGATCGCTTTGAGCCATAATTCTGGCGGAACCGTACACGCCGATTGCAAATAAACACCAAAGACAAAAGGCGACAGCGGCTGCGGCAGCGGAAATAAGAATGATTAGTCTCCAGCGCATTGAATTTAGCCGTTATGGGACTGAGGTTTAGCCAGAATAACACAGCGGGTATTCCTTAAAACATAATGCTTAGCCGAACCGCGCTGCTCTACCTGGCACGTCAGGAAAAACTCAAAGATGTTGCCGCGCGTTTCCGTACCTTCAGAAAGATCACCTCACGTTTTATTGCCGGCGAATCAATCGACGAAGCTGTCGCGGCAATCAAGGATCTGAACTCGCGAGGTTGTTCTGCCTCGTTCGATCACCTGAACGAATCGGTTAGCAGCGTTGCCGAGACTGAAGGCGAAGTCACCGAATACCGCAACATTCTTAAGCAAATCGACGAATCGGGAATTAACTCAAACGTCTCGATCAAACTAACCCAGTTCGGATTAGAAATTGATCCGGAACTTACTTACCGCAACGCGCGACGGGTAGTCGAAGACGCAGCTCAACGCGGCAACTTCGTTCGGGTCGATATGGAGGGATCGACCGTCACTCAGGTGACGATCGACATTTTTCGACGCCTGCGCGACGAGTTTGGACTGAACGACGTCGGTATCGTGCTGCAGTCGTATCTTTATCGAACCGAAGAGGACGCGCGCGAGTTGCTGAAGATTCCCGCGCGCATACGCTTGTGTAAAGGCGCTTATGACGAGCCTGCGTCGGTCGCATACCCAGAGAAGAAAGACGTCGATGACAATTACGTGCGCGTGATGAAGCTCTTGCTGGCGAGCGGCACGTATCACGGAATCGCGACGCATGATCCGAAGATGATCGACGCGACGATTGATTTCGCGCAGAAGGAAAACATCGGCAAGGACGCGTTCGAATTCCAGATGCTTTACGGCATCCGTCGCGATTTGCAGGAACAATTGGCGCGCGACGGATATAATATGCGCGTCTATGTCCCCTACGGAAAACACTGGTACCCTTATTTCATGCGGCGTCTGGCTGAACGGCCGGCGAATATCTGGTTTGTGATGAAGAATCTTTGGAAGTAGATGGTCAGTACCGGGAGCGGTAGCGACCGGGTCCGCCGTTAATGGGACTATGATTGACCCGGTCGCTAGCGCTCCCGGTACTGACTTCACTCACTAATGGAAACTTATCTCTGGATTTTCTGGACCATCCTCGGCGCGATTTTAATCGTCGCCGAGATTTTCACGACGGGTTTCGTGATGCTTTGGTTCGGTATCGGTGCGCTGGCGGCCGCGTTGGCGAATCTCGCCGGCGTGACGAGCATTCCGCTCCAATTTCTGATCTTCGCTGTAGTTTCGATCGGCTTGACTGCCGCCTCACGCACAATCTTCGTGAATTACTTTTCGCGCGAAAAATCCGGCGGCGATTTGAAAACTGGCGCGGACTCGTTGCCGGGAAAAGTCGGCACAGTTGTCACGTCAAGCCATGGCGCATTACATGAAGGGGCCGTCAAAGTTTTCGGATCGACATGGACCGCTTACCCAGCCGACGGCGAAGAACCGCTCGAAGCCGGTGATCGCGTAGCAGTGGAGCGGGTGCAGGGCGCGTCGATTTACGTGCGGCGTGTCGGACAAGTGCCCGATTGGCGAGCTAAGGAATTGGAATCGTGAGGGAGTTAAAGCGAAGGCGTTTGATGCTGGTTATCGACTTCGGTTTCGTCGAGGGTTCGGTCGTCTTCTGTCGCGGGCAACTCCACGGTGATGCGATCTGCCGGACCATCCTCTAATTCTTCACCCGAAAATCTGGCGAGGACGACCGTGATGTTATCTTCGCCGCCACGATCGTTGGCGGCCGCCACCAGAGCGGCACACGCAGCGCCCAGATCGTCGATCGACTCGGCGACGATTTGGCGAATTTCTTCATTCCGCAGCTTGCCAGACAAACCGTCACTGCAAAGCAGCAACATATCGCCCTGACGAAGCTGAATGCGGGCGGTGGCTGGCGTCAGTTCGGTCTGTGCTCCGAGAGCTTGCAAAATGACGTTGCGAAACATGTGCGTCTCGGCTTCTTCTTCGCTGATTTGCCCTACATCGACAAGCTGCTGCACCAGCGACTGATCTTTCGTCGCCAGGCGAATCTGTTCGCCACGCAAAACGTACGCGCGGCTGTCGCCGACTTGAACCAGATCCAGCTTGCCATGCTTCACGGCCGCACCGGTTAACGTCGCACCCATGCCGCTGCAACGACTGTCTTCGAGACTCTTGAAATGAATTGCGCGGTTGGCTTGCAGCGTCGCGTGCTTTAGGCAATCGACCAGAGAAGAATCCGGATCACAGCCTTCACCATTCTCGCCAATCATCACTTCGCGCACTGAATCGATGGCCATACGGCTCGCGACATCGCCCGCCAGCGCGCCGCCCATCCCGTCGGAAACGACTAGTACCAATCCGCCGTCGCCGATTTCGAGGCGCCGCATCTCTTCAGGGTTTTCGGAGCCGTCGGAACCCGTCCATGCTTTCTGCGTGCCGAGATCGAGCAGCAGGAAGTTGTCTTCGTTGCCGCGGCGAACGCGGCCGACATCCGATTTTGCGTGTAGCTCGACGAGCATTTGAGGAGCGTTAGAAGTTAATTGAAGCCTTTAAGTGCGTCAGGATTTTATATTGGTCTCGCCGTCTTGTCACTCGTAATCGCGCTGAACAGTTTACTGAGTTTAGGTACACGAGGCGCGTCTAGATTCCCGCCAGCGCCTGATCGAGATCCGCAATGATGTCATCAGTGTCTTCGATCCCGACCGAGATTCGCACCAGGCCATCGGTAATGCCGAGCCTTTCACGCGCCTCCGGCGTCACTGAAGCGTGCGTCATCGTCGCCGGATGACAAATCAGAGTCTCAACTCCGCCCAGGCTTTCGGCCAGCGTGCAGAGTTTCGTCGACTCCAGAGCTTTGCGCGCGGCTTCAAGCGATCCGACATCAAAAGACACCATGCTGCCGAAGCCCTTCTGTTGGCGTGCGGCCAGCTCGTGCTGTTTGTGCGACTTTGAGCCCGGGTAATAAATCTTTTGGACCTTTGGATGATCTTCGAGAAATGCCGCGACTGCGCGGCCGGATTTGTCATGCTGCTCCATGCGCAGCGCCAACGTTTTGATCCCGCGTAGTACCAACCACGAATCGAACGGCGAAAGAATCGCGCCGGCGCCATTCTGCACAAAGGCAATCCAGGCCGCGTCGTCTTCGTTGCTTAGTACCACGGCGCCACCGACACCGTCCGAATGCCCATTCAGGAATTTCGTGGTCGAGTGGACGACGATGTCGACACCAAACTCCATTGGCCTCTGCAGGTACGGCGACATGAACGTGTTGTCGCAGACAACGCGCGCGCCGTGCGCATGCGCGACGTCCGAGACAGCCTTCAGATCGGTAACCATCATCACCGGATTCGTCGGCGTCTCGACGAAAACCATGCGTGTGTTGTCTTTGATTGCCGCCTCGACGTTGTTCACGTCGGACGTGTCGACGAAATCGAATTCAATGCAATAGTTCGACAGAATTCGATTGAACAGACGAAACGTGCCGCCGTAAGTATTATCGGAAACGATTACGTGCTCGTTCGCTTTGATCAGCCGCAGCGTCGCGTCGATCGCCGCCATTCCTGAAGCGAACGCGTAGCCGTACTGAGCGCCCTCGAGCGCCGCGATGTTCCGTTCCAGCGCCAGACGCGTTGGATTGGACGTGCGCGCGTACTCGAAGCCCTTGTGTTTGCCGAGACCTTCCTGCGCGTAAGTTGATGTCTGGTAAATCGGAACCGTTACCGCGCCCGTGGCCGAATCCGGTTCTTGACCGGCGTGTATTGCCGTAGTTGCGAAGCCCATAGTCGAAGCTCGAAAACACAGAATGCGGGAGCTTGTGTGCGAAGTCGGATAGTATCTTGCGCGCGTTTTGAGTGTCAATCTACCGCGAATTCAATCCATAGTAATTGCAATCATTAAGTTTCTTTAATCTTGCCGGATCGAGTATCATCGGGGCGTTCCCGGCAGCTAGTGCGGAGGTTCTTAAACGCAACTCAATCGTGCGCCGCAGTGTCCTCAGTTATGACTAATGAAGAGCAGAGAGAGCCTTTTTCCACTGATGACCGCCGTCAACATGACCGCTCGCGTTTAATTGTCGATGTTCACTTCGACGGCGGCGAATCAACCGGTGTCGCCAGCAGTAAAGATATCAGCCTCGGCGGACTATACATGTCTACGCAGACAGAAATTCCCGTGGGCGCCACATTGGCGCTGCGAATTCCCGTCGCTGGCGATCATGTTGTCGTACGCGGCGAGGTCGTTTATACAAACCCGGGGAAGGGTGTCGGCGTCAAGTTTCGGGATCTGTCAGACGAAGCGCGTGAGTCGCTGGAGCGGGAGTTGCCGCTGGCGTGAATGTGGCGGCGCGGACATGGAATGCGCTAAGTGATGAGGACCGCGCTCGATACGAAAATAAACTTAGCGGTCTTTACGGTCACGCCGGCGACGAGGCAGCGTACAACGCGCTGACCGTCGACAAGCAGGAAGCGCTGCAGCTTATTTCAGCGCGGTTGACCGCATCGGATCTTTGGCAATTCGTCGGCAGCATCGTCAACGTCTATGGTGCCGGCGGCGTCGGAATGTACTTCAGCCCGCGCGGTGATTTGGAATCTGAACTGCGGAGGAGACGCGAATTCACGGGCCGTTTCGCGCGGCATCACGACAACACCGGAGGATTTTTAGAAAAAGGTCGCAAGGTCGCGTCGCTTCACTTTCTGTACATTGACCCGGAAAAAGGCGAACGCGATTGGCACGTGCATTTGGACTTGTATGGTGGCTGGGGATCGATCGTCACGGCGCTTGAGCATCTTTACTGGGAACGCTGGCGCAAGTTCAGGCCTGATTGGCGCGTAATGAAGCAGTGGGTTGATTAGATAGTAGTTCTTCATTTCAGGTGGCACGCGCATCCTGCGCGTGGTTCACGGGCGGGAGGCCCGTGCCACACGGGTGACTTATGTTCGATCAATACACACTCGGCATAGAAGAAGAGTTTCAGATCGTGGACCCGGTTACGCGCGAGTTGCGCTCGCACGTTTCCGAGATTCTCGACGAGGGCCGCATGCTGCTCGGCGAACAGATCAAGCCGGAGATGATCCAGTCGCAGATCGAAGTCGGCACCGGTGTCTGCAAGAACATTCAGGAAGCGCGCGCCGACATTACGAACCTGCGCAGCATCATTTCGTCGCTGGCGCAGAAGAATAATCTGAAGATCGTCGCCGCTTCGACCCATCCGATTTCGCGCTGGCAGGATCAAAAAATATTCGACGACGATCGCTACGAGCTGCTCGTGCAGGAGTTGCAAACCGTGGCGCGGTCGCTATTAATCTTCGGCGTTCACGTTCACGTCGGCATTGCCGATCGCGAGCGCCAGATTCACATTCTGAATGCCTCGCGCTATTTCCTGCCGCACGTGTTGGCGCTTTCGACTTCGTCACCGTTTTGGATGGGGCACAACACCGGCCTGAAAAGCTATCGCTCAGAAATCTTCAAACAGTTTCCGCGCACCGACATTCCCGATCACTTCGATTCGTACCAGGGGTTTCAGCGCTACGTCGATTTACTGATCAAGACGGGCTGCATCAACGATGGCAAGAAGATCTGGTGGGACTGCCGGCCGCATCCTTTCTTTCCGACGCTCGAGTTTCGCATCTGCGACATTCCGACGCGCGTCGACGATACCATCGCGATCGCCGCGCTATTTCAGGCAATCGTTGCCAAACTGGATCGGCTGATCGAAAAGAATCTTGGCTTCCGCCTGTATCGCCGCATGCTGATTCAGGAAAACAAGTGGCGTGCAGTGCGGTATGGGCTTGACGGAAAAATGATCGATTTCGGCAAGCAGAAGGAAGTTCCGGTCAAGGATCTGATTCTTGAGTTATTGGATTTCGTCGACGACGTACTCGATCCGCTCGGCTCACGCAAAGAAGTTGAGCACATTCACACCATTCTCGAACGCGGCACCTCAGCCGACGAACAACTGCGCGTCTATCGAGAGACGAATGACTTAAAAGCCGTGGTCGATCGATTGATTGAACTGACCGCGGAGAATGTGCCACAGAACGTGGATCTCACGGTCCGCCATGCTGCGGTGGCGCCGAGTGCGATTGCGAAGTAAGTGCTCCCATTATTTCAAAAAGCGTTCGTAGCTAGCGTAATCTCGCTTTATTGATGGGTTCGCAGTTTTTTTCAACTCCCGATATTTCTCACTTGCAATCATAAATATTACACGCACTACCCCGAGGTCAGAATATTTACCGCGACGAAGTCCTCCGCTTCCAACATAGAGGGGAGGGTGTTCCTGCTCGTAAATTTCAAAGGCCGCAAGACCCCGATCAACCTCACGATCAACCTCCGCGATACGACGAACGCCGATGTCTGACAGTTCTGATATCAGCTCGGATAGGTCCCTCGACTCTACGTGTTTTCGGTCGATGTCGGATAAGAAAAGAACATGTCACGCGAACTCCAACGAGGTCATTAATTTCTTCAAAGGGGTTCTTCGTTTGATGTCTTTCCACCTTGTCCAAGAATGATTGGAATTTCTTAACACGGGAAGTGGTTGAGTGCAGCTTGATGTCCGTTTGTTGAAGTGCGGCTCGGATAATGTAGACGGCCTCTGTTTCCAGGTTCTCGAATGTTCTCTTCTTATCCTCAAATTGCCGTGAGAGTTCATGATTATCCATTTCTCTTTATCCTCGATTTCGCCAATAGCCAGGACGACGACGCTGATGCGCTACTGCCAGAATGAAAATTCGATTTGCTTCGTGGCGATAGATAACATTGTATGGAAAACGCCTCACGAGAACTCTCCGCACTTTTGATCCGAGCGGCGAGCCCAAGCCTGGATGCTCTCGAATAATCGCTACTGCCCGCTGAACTTCAGACGTAAATGATTCGCCTAGACCTTTGACGCGGGAGTCATAGAAGAGCGCAGATTCAAGTAACTCATCTTCTGCTTCAGAATGAAACTCGTAAGGAATCAACGTAAACGGGTGCGTATTTTCGCGAACACTTCGTCACCTGGAACCAAGCGCGCCTTGCCACTCTCAATTTCAGCCCAGCGGCGTTCAGCCTCGATACGCCAGAGTTCCTCAATGTCCCCTTCGTCTGAAGTTTCAAGCGATTCGATAAGGGAAAGCGCAAGGCGGGCGCGCTCTTCAGGAGCTAGCTCCGTCGCCTTCTGTTCAATCTCTGTGAGAGCGGTGCTCATAATAGGAGAGGATACTGTGTGTGAACCCGACTTTCAATGCTTAGGTTGCTTGCGTTCCGCCAAGTAGTACTGCCACAACATCCTTGCTGCAACCGATCGAAATGGTCGCCAACGTTCCGCCATCTTCGTGAGTTCGATGAATGATGGCCGTGATTTCATTTTGTAAAGTCTGCCGACTGCCGTTGCTAACGCGATATCGCCATCAGGCCAGATGTCTGGCCGCTTCAAAGCCATCAACAGATAAATTTTCGCCGTCCACGGACCGACACCTTTGATTCGCAGCAGAGTTGCGTGCGCTTCTTCGTCGCTCATCCAGCCAATCCGTCGCAGGTCACCGTTGGTGAATGCCTGCGCGACCTGAACGCAGTAGTGCGCTTTCTGTCGCGTGACGCCGAGTGAACGCAGAGATTGTTCGCCGGCCGCGATGAAGCCTTCGTGTGTAAACGGCTGAATGTTTGTTTTCAAACGCGCAAACATCGCACGCGCCGAGATGAGCGAGACCTGTTGCTCAAGCACTATCCGTAACAGGGTTTCAAAGCCTGGTCGGCGGCCCCACATCGGCGGGACACCATGCAATTTGTAGATTGACCCCAGATGCGGGTCGCGAGCGGCGAGGATCCTTGTGGCAGCAGCGAGACTCTGATTAGTCAGACGCGGCGGAGATTTCAGTGCGGGCACGGCGGCTTCTTTGTCCCGCTCACTATCGTTCGCGGTTCTGTAGGGCAATTCGCAGGAAGTTCTCAAACAAAATGCGGCCGTCGCGGGATTCGTTGGGGTGTTCCCAGCGCGTCGGATTCTTGTGCCAGTCTTCGAATGATTTCTCCAGATGAAACTGAACTGAGTAAATCATCTGCCCGTCAGAACGCTTGGCCATCATCTGATTGCGGCAAAGATATGAAGTAGCGAGCAGCTCAAAGCCTTCAGGAACGCGATCCAGTTGCAGCCCGTGATTTTGCCAAACGCGAAGCACCCGGCCATCGCGGGTGTAGTCATGCCAGCGGTGCGATTCCGGATTGTCGATGCCGCGGAAGATGGGATCGTCCGGCGCCAAAATGCGAACAAAGCGGTATTGGTACTCGACCACGCGATCCGTGCGGCGCTCGTCCTGCTCCTGTTGGTCGAGCGTGAGCACGCGCGCGCCGAAACTCAAGCCAATCAGCTGATGACCACCGCAAATGCCGAGCACGGGGATGCGCGTGGTTTTGATGAATGAAGCAAAGTCGTCGAGGATATCGCGACGATAGTAATCAAAGTCTCTGAGCGTGCCGCTCAAAACGATCGCTTCCGGTTCGAACTCGTCAGCGGCAGCGGCAATCTCGCTTACGTGAGCCACTTTGGTCGTCGGTTCTTTTACCAGGCGGTCGATATTCGTGACGATGTTCTGCAACGCCAGCGCGGCGATATCGCGCTCGCGCTTCAATTCCGTGTTGACTTCTTTGCCCCATTCGCGCTGAGCGACTTCAGACAAATCGTTCGTGTCGCGCAACAAGTTATCGACGATCAGCACGCGCGCGCGATCGATTGTTTTTTCGATCGACTCGTAGCGACAGAACGTTTGCTGGTTGAAAGGAAAAGGCAGCGCTTCGACTTCTGGCGTGGTTTGTTCGGTGTGGGTTTCCTGCAGGGTCTGCTCCATGAATTTATGCGAAGTGAAATTATAGCATCAGCGCCGCTGTTTTGTACTTCGGGCGAATTCGGGAACGCGCGCGCCCGCGCCCGCAATGCCGATTTCGTCCCGCACGCGAGTCACCAGCGTCCTCTGGGTTCGGGCGCGAACGCCTTCGTCGCGTGAAAGTTGGTCAACGACCAGAAACATGCGATGCCAGGAGCTTTCCAATTCATCAGCGATTTGGGAAATCCTGGTGATGTCATAAGGAATCGCGATCGCCTTTGCGCCGAGACGCGCAAACACAGCGAGGTAACGCGCGGTCGCAAGGTCGGGGCAAAGCATTCGTTGCCGGCCGACTTTCAATTCAATTCCGAGAAGTGTGTGATGAATGCGGGGATTCGCGCGCTTGGGCAAGGGAGGGAACTCGTACTGGCGCGTGCGCATCTTTAAAATCCGTTCGCCGTAGATGCGCGGCAACCAGGAGTCGCCCATGGTTGTTTCTACTTCGGAGGCGAGGTCGTTCGCGGACTTGCTCATGCTAGCGAACTGAGACGGAGATGGATGGCCTGGGGCTGAAGATGTTGATTACGCGACCGGGGAACAGGCCGAGATAAAAGACACCGGCGAGGGTGAGAATCAGAGCAACCGCCAGAGTTGCCGGCACGCGCGGCGCTTCCCATGCGCCGATTGGATCGCGGAAGAACATCACAATGATCAGTCGTAGGTAGTAGTACGCCGAGATGGCCGTGTTGAGCACTCCGATGACTACGAGCCAGACGTAACCCTGATTCACGGCCGCGCTAAAGACCATAATCTTGCCCATGAAGCCGGCGGTCAGTGGCATGCCGAGCAAACTCAACAGAAAGATCGCCAGTGAAAAAGCCAACGCCGGTGATTTGAAACCGATGCCGTTGTAGTCCTCAACATTATTTCGCTGGTCGTTCTTGCGCGCCATGATCGTCACGATGGCGAATGCACCCATGTTCATGACTGCGTAAGTCAGCAGGTAGAAAACGACCGCGGTCAAAGCCGCTGCTCTCTGCGTTGCGTCTGTTGCCGCGCCTGCGGCGACAAATCCAACCAGCGCGTAACCCGCGTGCGCGATCGACGAATAAGCCAGCATGCGCTTGACGTTGTTCTGCACGATTGCCACCACGTTTCCGATCGACATAGTCAGCGCGGCCATGATTGCGAGTGCGCCGACCCAGGTCGCATGTGCGTAACCGGCGGTGGTGGCGGTGGCCGTGACGATTGGAAACCCGAACAGAAAGACCCGCATGAATGATGCAAAACCGGCGGCCTTGGGACCGGCAGCCATGAATGCAGTAACCGGAGTCGGCGCGCCTTCGTAGACATCGGGCGTCCACACGTGAAACGGCGCGGTAGCGATCTTGAAGCCAAAGCCGACGAGGAGCATGGCCATCCCCGCGAACAGAAGCGGCGGATACAGCGATTGGTTCGCGCGCGTCGCAATCAGAGCAATGTTCGTGGTGCCCGGCTGATCGGGCCCGGTGGCGGTTGCTCCGTAGATGAGCGCTATGCCGTAAAGCAGAAACGCGGACGCGAATGAGCCGAGGATGAAGTATTTCAGCGATGACTCGTTCGAGCGCGTGTCACTCCGTCGAAACCCCGCCAATACGTAGGTGGCAATCGAAAGAATTTCCAGACCCAGGAAGACGATCACGAGGTCTCCGGCGGACGCCATCAGCATCATGCCGGAGGTGGCGAACAGCAAAAGGGAATGAAACTCGCCGGCGGGCAAATCCTCGATGTCGATCCAAATCGTGGCGATGAGAATAGTAAGCAGAGCCACAATCAGAAAAACGACGGTGAAGCTCAACCGCAGCTCATCGAGCAAGATCATTCCATTGAAGGCGCTCGCCGCTGGCCATTTCATCCAAAGCCAGACAGCGGCGGCACCTGCGGCGACAATCGCTAGAATCGAAAGCGTCGCGGTGACGTTGCGCTGGCGCCGGCGCGTGAACGCGTCGACCATCATCACGATGACGGCCGCGATGCCGATGATGAGCTCCGGCGCGATCAGCGCGAGATTCACATCAGGGTTTGCTACTTGAAAAAGAAACATAGCTTTTACTCCCTCTCCCGTGGGAGAGGGTTGGGTGAGGGATTTACTGCGCTGTATGCTTCGCGCCCCCACCCTCGGTGCCTTTCTCAAGAGGAGAGAGAGACAACAACTTATCGAGCCGCGCCCGAATGTCCGTCTTGTATGCGTCGGCTGGTGAGCGCATGCCGAACTGCGCGGGTCCATCGACATTGCCGTCCTTGTCGAGCACTACGATCATCGGCAGCCGCACCCGTGTCGAAAATTGCATGAAGACGGCTTGGCTCGAGTCGCGGAGTACCGGAAAGTTCAACCTCCTTTCCTTGGCGTATCGCTTTAGCGCCGCATTTGTGACTTGCTCGGGAGACTCGACGCTGATCCAGTAAAACTTCACAGGCTTGTCTTTGTATTCGCCGAGCACCTCGTTCAGGATACGCAATTCTGAGCTGCACGGAGCGCACCAGGTCGCGCCAAAGCTGATGAGAACCACATTGCCTTTCTCGTTCGCCAAATCGGTTACGTGACCATCCAGCGATTGAAGCTTAAATGTCGGCTTGCGCGCGGTTCCGTCCTGCGCCTGAACCGCGATCACAGCGCACGCCATCATCGCGACGGCGCAGAGGATCGTGGCCCAAGTCTTCAAACGATTGCCAAGCATAAGGTCTACTTTCGCGCCATCTCCGGCGGTGAACTCTGCGGCGAAGCAATACGCTGACGCGTTGCTTCGATGGCATCGCGCGATCGGTTCAAAAACGGTGCCGGATAGACACCCATGAAAAACATCAAGAAGAGCAGCGGCAGAATCAACGCGGCTTCGCGCCAATTCAAGTCCGACAGCTTCGCGTTAACTTCGCTCGTCGTCGTGCCGAACACGACGCGTTGGAGCATCCATAGCATATAAACCGCGGCCCAAATGACTCCTGTGCCGGCCAGCATGGTTACAATCCACGCATGTTGCACAGCCGCCGAAGTCCATGAACCGAGCATGATCAGAAACTCACCGACGAACCCGTTCAGAAACGGCAACCCAATCGACGATAAGGACGCAATTACAAACAGGCTCGAGAACCAAGGCATCGGCCGCGCGAGGCCGCCGAAATCCGAAATCAAGCGAGTGTGACGCCGTTCGTAAATCATCCCGACGAACAGGAACAGTGCTCCCGTCGAAACACCGTGGTTCAGCATTTGGTAGAGCGCCCCCTGCATGCCTTGTTCAGTGAACGAGAAGAGGCCGAGCACCACAAACCCCATGTGACTGACTGACGAATAAGCCACCAGCCGCTTTACGTCCGGCTGGACCATCGCGACCAGCGCGCCGTAGATGATCCCAATCACCGCGAGCGTAATCATCACCGGCGCGAACTGTCGCGACGCATTCGGAAAGAGACCGAAATTGAATCGCAGAAGTCCGTACGTGCCCATCTTCAGAAGCACGCCTGCCAGAATTACTGAACCTGCGGTCGGCGCTTCTGTATGTGCATCGGGCAGCCACGTGTGCAGCGGCCACAACGGCACCTTGATGCAGAAAGCGAATGCGAATGCGAGGAACAGCCAAAACTCTGTGCGTGGCGAAATCAGCCCGCTCGAGTTTCTCAGCGTCTCGAGCAGCAGCGCGTAATCAAACGTGCCGATGCCGGTGGCGCGCTGATGTATGAAATAGAGCGCGATAATCCCGACCAACATCAAGAGCGATCCGACGGCCGTGTAGATGAAGAACTTGACCGCGGCGTAGATACGTCGCTCGCCGCCCCACACGCCGATTAGGAAGAACATGGGCACCAGCGAGGCTTCAAAGAAGAGATAAAACAGCAACAGGTCAAGCGAGACGAACACGCCGATCATCGCCGACTCGAGCAGAAGCATCAGCACGTAATAAGTCGGTTGACGCTTCGTGATTGCGGTCCAGCTTGAAAGAATCGAGATCGGCATCAAGAGCGTCGTGAGAATCACCAACCAAAGGCTGATGCCGTCGACGCCGACGTGATAACGCGCGCCAATTGCGCCCACCCAGGAATAGTTCTCTTCGAGGCTGAATCCGCCGAGACCGCCGCCCGATCCCTTCAATAAGAACAACGACACGATGAATGCCGCGGTCGTAAATCCGAGCGCGATCCAACGGTGGTGCGATTCGCGCGCGCCTGGCGTGAAGCCATAGACCAGCGCCGTCGCCGCGCCGACGACCGGAAGAAGAATCAGGATGGTAAGCAGATGACTCTGCATGCTCAGTTAATTACTTTGTGTTTCGCAAAGACTCGTTCTGCAAATCTCGCGCTCCTACTTCATCAACATCTGCGCGCCGTGATACGCGAAATAACCGATAATGATCAGCGCGCCAGCTAAAATAATCGCGGCATAACCGCGTACCATACCGAGCTGCATGTAACGAAAGGTCTGGCCGAGATCCACGATCGTTCGACCGAGTGTGTGCAGAAATCCGTCGATGACCCCAACATCAAAAATCTTCCAAAGCCCTTCGCGCGACACCACGTGAATCGGATTGATAATCGCCGCGTCGTAGGCTTCATCAACGTAGTACTTGTTCTCGAGCAAGCGCGGCATCTGTCGCAGTGGCTTACGCTGAAACATCAGCCAGCCAATGACGATCCCGGCGAGCGCGATCGTCACTGAAATTAACGTGAACAGTCTCTCTCGGTTCAATTCGCCCGCGGTGGTGGCATGTTCAGTTCCAGCCGATTCGTGCGCCGGCCCGAAAGCGGGTTTGCTATCGACCTGCTGTGGTGGAGGCGATAGCCAGTGAACGCCAGAGGTCGCTTCGCCGGTGGTTGAGGCTTCATTTGAGTGAGCCACGACTGGTTCGAGAGTCCGCTCAAAGTAATTTGCGGGATGGCCGCCCGCGAGCGAACTCAGTGCGTAAGGAACGCCGACTAATCCGCCAATCGTCGAAAGGATCGCCAGCACGATCAGTGGAATCGTCATCGATAGAGGCGATTCGTGCGGCTGATGTGACGCGACTGGTTCGTGTCCGTGCTTACCGTGATCGTCATGATCGAGTTCGGCACCCGCGCCATGGAAGCGTTCGCCGCTCCAGAACGTCATGACCATTAAACGCGTCATGTAAATCGCAGTCAGCAGGGCCGTGACGGCGCCGACAAACCACAGCGCTTTGTTGAATCCAGCGGGGAGAAATGAATTCGCGCTCCACGTCTTCCAGAGAATCTCGTCCTTTGAAAAGAAGCCGGCAAAGATCGGCACGCCGCAAATTGCCAACCAACCCGCGCACATCGTGATCCAGGTAATCGGCATGTACTTACGCAAGCCGCCCATGCGGCGCATGTCCTGCTCGTGATGCATGCCGTGAATGACTGAGCCCGATCCGAGAAATAGTTGCGCTTTGAAGAAAGCGTGCGTCATCACGTGAAAGATCGCCGCGACGAACGCGCCGACGCCACACGCGAGGAACATGTACCCGAGTTGCGAAATCGTCGAGTACGCCAGAACTTTCTTGATGTCGTTCTGAGCGATGCCGATGGTTGCCGCAAACAAAGCGGTCGCCGCTCCGATGATGGCGACGATAAACATTGCCGTTGGCGCGTGCGTGAAAATCGCGTTGCAGCGCACGACCATGTACACGCCGGCCGTCACCATCGTCGCGGCGTGAATCAGCGCCGACACCGGCGTGGGTCCGGCCATGGCGTCCGGCAACCAGACGAACAAAGGAATTTGCGCGCTCTTGCCGGTGGCCCCGATGAATAGCAAAACCGCAACTGACGTGATTCCGCCCGCGAAGATTGCATGCCAGGTAAACAAGTCTGGCGTCATGCTGCCGATCGCCGTGAGTGCGCTGGAAACTCCGAGCGAAGGCTTATCAAAGAAACTGATCGAGCCCGTCATGAAGAAGACCAGCATTAATCCGAGCACGAATCCCCAGTCGCCGACGCGATTCGCGATGAAAGCCTTCTTCGCTGCCGGCGCCGCTTCCTGCTTGTCGATGTAATAACCAATCAGCAGATATGAGCAGAGACCGACGCCTTCCCAGCCGACGAACATCAAAAGGAAGTTGTCCGCCAGCACCAACGTCAGCATCGCGAACATGAAAAGATTCAGGTAGGCGAAGAAGCGATAGTAACCGCGGTCGCCGTGCATGTAGCCGGTTGCGAAAACGTGGATGAGAAAGCCGACGAAGGTGACGAAGAGCGCATAAATGCCACTCAAGCGATCCATCGCCAGCGCGAAATCCGCACGGAACTTGCCAACCTGAATCCATGTCCAGAGGTGATCCATGATCGGCTGCTGCGATCCCAGAGCGCCGCTTGAATTGAACGCGAGATAGAAAGCGAGGATGGTCGAGATGCCAACAGACGCGCACGCGACGATGCCAATGAACCGTTCATTGCGCAGCCGGCGGCCGATGAACCAGTTAATGACCGCGCCCAGCAGCGGTGCGAAGATGATGTAACGAAGCATCAAAGTTTCAGGCTGCTGGCATCATCAACATCCAGCGATTCGCGATTGCGAAAGACGGCGATAATGATTCCTAAACCAACCGCGGCTTCGGCGGCGGCTACGGTCATGACGATAAACACAAACAACTGGCCCGAGAGATCGCGGAAGAAACTTGAGAACGCGACGAACGTCAGGTTTACGGCATTCAGCATCAGCTCAATGCACATGAACATCGCGATCACGTTGCGCTTGACCATCACGCCGACGACACCAATCGTGAAGAGCACCGCCGAAAGCGCCAGATACCATGAAAGCTGTGGAACCATAAAGCAGTCGTTCGTAGTCAGTCGTCAGTGGTCAGTAGCGAGATGCGTCTCGTCATTGGTCATCTTCACGACGCTCAACGCCCAGCAGATTCCGGGCTTCTTCCGTTGAATGAGTGGCGACCGGCGTTATTAAGTCAACGTACTTCTCGCGGTCGAGCATTTCTTTGGCAAACACTTGATCACCCGGAACCACCGCGGCGCGTGGCGACAGCAAACCGCCCGTGCGCGCCAGGGTTATCGCGCCCACAATCGCCATCAACAGGAGAATCGACGTTATTTCAAAGGGCAACAGGTACGTTGTAAACAACCCGCCGCCAATGGATTTCGTCTGCCCAATGTCTGAAATAGTTGCCAGTGGCGTCTGCGGATTTGCCTGGACGAAATAAATGATAAAGACGGCTTCGGCGAACAAAACGGCTGCCAGCATTACCGCGATCGGAATCATTGAACGAAGCCGCAACGGTTGACGCTCTTCCTCTTCTACATTCAAGAGCATGATCACGAAGACCACCAGCACCATGATCGCGCCGGCGTAAACGATCACCTGCACTGCGGCGATAAATGGCGCGGCCAGGGTTACGTACAAGCACGCCAAGGCGATAAATACGCCAATCAAAGAGATCGCGCTGTAAAGCGGATTGCGCTGCACGACCATCGAAATCGCGCAGCCAATCGCCATTCCCGCGAACAAGATGAAAAAAACCGCGAGCATTAAACTTCCCTCTGTGTCTCAGTGAGTGCTCGGGGCCTCTGTGGTAAATGTTCTCTAAAGATATTCACCACAGAGAGACAAAGATCGCACGGAGACAATGAGAACTCATCCTCCCCAACCCGTCTGCGTTTTCAAATACTGGCTAATGTAATCAAACGCACCCAGCCATTGCAGCGTCGCCGTCAGCACAATGTTTACGATCGCGGCGGGCACCAGATACTTCCAACCGAAAGTCATCAATTGATCGAAACGAAAACGCGGCAGAGTGCCGCGCAACCAGATGTAGAAAAATAGAAACAAGCAAACCTTGCCGAGAAAATAAAACACGCCCAGCCACGGCAGTTGATGCACGAACGGACCATTCCAGCCGCCGAGAAACAGCGTGGTCGCCAGCATCGAAACGGTGAACATATTCACGTATTCGGCCAGAAAGAAGAGCGCGAACTTCATCGCGCTGTATTCGGTGTGAAAGCCCGCGACGAGTTCGGTCTCAGCTTCCGGAAGATCGAATGGGACGCGGTTCGTTTCCGCGATGGCGGCGATCAAGTAAATGATGAAGCCAAGCGGCTGCACCCAGATGAAATTCCAGCCGGTGATTCCCAGATGGCCGGATTGTTGCTCGACGATGCTTTGCAAATCGAGCGTGCCCGATTGCAGCACGACACCGATGAGCCCTAAGCCCAGCGCCAATTCGTAGGAAATCATCTGGGCCGACGCGCGCAGGCCGCCCATCAAACTGTACTTGTTGTTCGAAGACCATCCGGCGAGCGCGATGCCGTAAACGCCGACCGAGGTAACGCCCAACACGTAGAGCAAGGCAACATCAAATCTTGTGATTACCATCCGTACTGTGCCGAGCAAAGGCAGATTCACGTCCGGCCCAAACGGATATACGACCATGGTCATCAACGCGGCAGTTGTGACTATGATGGGCGCCAGAAAATAAATGAAGCGCGTCGATTTGTCGGGAATGATGTCTTCTTTGAAGATGAATTTCAGGAGGTCTGCGATGGGTTGCAGAAATCCTCCGGGTCCGACGCGATTTGGGCCGAGGCGTCCCTGAATGAATCCGAGGATGCGCCGCTCAGCCAAAACTGTGTATGCCACCATCGTCATGACGACGGTGAAAGCTACCAGCATGCCGATCAGCAACAGCGCCAGATGTTTCAGAGCTTCCATTCTTGTGGAGTGCGGCGGCTTGACGCCGCTTTTTCCTTCGCGCGAAATCAGAAAGCGCCGTCAAGCCGGCGCACTCCAAATTAGGCGACCGCTTCCCGTTTCAAATTCTTATCAATCGAAATCTGGTAAAGGGGCGAAACCAAAATGTTTTCCGGCTTGGGATTTCCTTCTGCCAGCAGATGAAGCTGCGGTGTTTTCTCCATCAACGTTCCGAGCTTGAAGAGTTCGTGACCAACGCCGGGCGTCAACTGCTCTTTGTTAGCCGTCTCGTCCATTGCTTCAACTGTGTCGCGTAACGCGGCAAATTCATTCGACAGGTCGCGCTTTGAAACAGTTTCGTGCTTCACCTGCACGGGATGGCTTTCATCTTTCAAAAGAGGATAACGCAAGCCGGAATAGGCCGGCATTTGCTCGCCGATTTCACGAAAGATCGCGCTCGGTGAAGTTTCAAACGAAACGTCGGCGTCGAGAGCGTTGGCTAATTGCGACGCAATCAGCCAATCCGGCTTCGATTGATGCAGGGGCTCGATCGCTTTGCGCACCCGTTGGACCAGGCCGTCATTGTTCGTGAAAGTGCCATCGACTTCGGCGAAAGAGGCCGCCGGCAGAACGACATCAACCTGCCGTTCGAATTCGCTCACTTCTGAAAGAAACATTTCCCAGAGCACGACAAATTCGCGATTGACCTCAGGCTCTGCTCCGTTGCCACCCGGCAGCATCGGTTTGCCCGCGAGAATCAGCGCGCGGACCGAATCATCATGAATTATTTCGCTCGCGTCTTTGCCCCCGCGGAGCATGTCGTGCGCGCCAATGCTGTTGTTGTAGAGCGGCAGCGGATGCAAAAGCGCTCGCGGCCCGCCATCGGCAAAACCGAGTGTGGATTGAGCAATCATCATTTGGCTGGCCGCGCTTACTTCCTGGCCAAACATAATGACCACGTCGCCTTTTGTCTGGTTGACGGTGTCGCGGGCCTTGTTGATTTCGCTTACGTCAATTCCCATCTTCCTCGCCGCGAGGGCGTCGTTGTCGTCCGTAGCAAACGCCAGCACGGCCGCGTCTTCGGTGCCCGGACGAATGTGAATGAATTGCGACGCCTGTTCGCAGAGGCGGATGCGCACGCTGTTGATAATGATCAAGTTGGCGTTGCCGTTGCGGACGGCTTGGCGAATCTGTTTGCCCGTCAGCGGTTGAAGTTCTTCAGGTTCGCCGCCAATCAGCACGATCGTTTTCGCGTAGCGAATGTCTCGGTGCGTAGCCAGCCGCCCACCGAGATTTGCGAAGAAAGGTTTCAGCGAAAAACGATCCGAGGCGGCGTAGTTATCAGTTTGGATGGCGTCCGTTGCCAGCTTTCGCAACGAGTAAAGCGCTTCATTTGTCAGACGCGGACTGCCGAGCACGCCAATGGAATTCGGTCCGTGCTCCTCCTTGATTTCGTTTAGTCGCTGGGCAGTGAAGCGGAGCGCTTCGTCCCAGGTTGCCGGAACTAACTTGCCGCCTTTCTGGTAGCGAATCAGCGGCGTACGAATTCGATCAGGATGGTTGATGAACGGATGCCCGAAGCGTCCTTTGACGCAGAGAAACTCACCGTTGTGACCGTTCACGTAACGATCGCGCGCGACGATGCGCACGACTTCATCTCCGCGCGAACCTACCGAAAGTTGGCATCCGTCCGAGCAATACGTGCAAGTTGAAACTGTCTGATTAAGCTCCCAAGGCCGGTGCTGATGACGATAAGTCCCATCGAGCAGAGTGCCCGTCGGACAGACTTCGATGCAGTTGCCGCACTGCGAGCAGTTGAGCCACCCGCCGTACGTGCCGATGACCGTGCTCGCGCCGCGATTGCCGGCTTCAATCGCCTGCTCGCCCATCCATTCGTCGCACACGCGCGTGCAACGCTTACAGAGAATGCAGCGTTGCGGATCGTTGGCGACCATCGGCGAAAGATATTTTTCCGGATGATAGTTTTTCTTCTCAGTGAAACGTTCTTCGAGGTTGCCCCAGTCGAAAGTCTGCTCCTGCAACTCGCACTCGCCGCCGCGGTCGCAGACGGGGCAATCGAGCGGATGGTTCGCCAAGAGAAACTCGAGCATCGATCGCTGTGCTTTTTGAATTTCTTCGCTCTGCGTGGTGACGATCATGCCGTCGGTGCAGGTGATCGTGCACGACGTCTGCAGCTTCGGCATCTTTTCGATGCGCACCAGGCACATGCGACACGATGCTTGCAAAGCGAGGTCGGCGTAGTAACAGAACGACGGAATATCGAATTGATTCTCGCGGCAGACATCGATTAGGCGCGCGCCTTTCGCGACCTGAAAGTCGGCGCCGTTGATCGTTACTTTGACTAATTCAGTGCTCATCAGATGTTCACCACAGAGGGCACAGAGAAGACATTTGGAGAAAAAGCGAAACAGGGCGACTTAGTGCTCTAAAGTTCTGTTTTCCTCTGTGTCCTCTGTGGTTAATTGTTCTCTCCCATCCGTTTCTTGAAATCTTCCGGGAACCGCTTTATCGCCGATTGAATTGGCCACGCCGCTGCGTCACCCAACGGGCAGAACGACTTGCCTTCGATGTTGTCGCAAAGATCCAGGAATAGTTGCAGGTCGTCTTCGCGGCCACCGCCCGCATCGACTCGCTTGAAAATCTTCACGAGCCAGTCCGTTCCTTCGCGACAGGGCGTGCACCAGCCGCATGACTCGTGCTTGTAGAATTCGGTCAGGTTCTTCGTCGATTCAAACACATCGACGGTTTCATCCATCACGATGAAGCCGCCCGACCCAACCATCGATCCGCCTGCTACGAGCCCTTCGTAGTCCATGCGCACGTCTTTCCCGATGATTTGATCGGCGCGCATGATGTAAACAGACGAACCGCCCGGAATCACGGCTTTCAATTGCTTGCCGTTGGCGATCCCGCCGCAGTCTTCCATGATGAACTTCTCCATGTCGTCATAGCCCATCGGCAATTCGTACACACCGGGCTGATTGACATGGCCGGAGACGGACCACAGCTTTGTGCCGCCGCTCTTTTCTGTCCCGAGTTTTTGATAAGCCTCGCCGCCCATCTTGATGATGTCAGGTACGGCCGTCAGCGTTTCGACGTTATTGACGACCGTCGGCGACGCATACAAACCTGAAACAGCAGGGAAGGGAGGCTTCATGCGCGGATGTCCGCGGAAGCCTTCGAGCGAACTGAGCAGCGCCGTCTCTTCACCGCAGATGTAAGCGCCGGCACCGGTGTGCGTGTAGATGTCGCAGGCGAAGTCAGTTCCGAGAATCTTTTCGCCGAGCAATCCTGCCGCGCGCGCCTCGTCAAGCGCGACATCCATGATGTCGATCAGATATTTGTATTCGCCGCGCGTGTAGATGTAGTTGCGTCTCGCGCCCAAAGCGTACGCGGCGATCAGCATGCCTTCGATGAGCATGTGCGGATCGCGCTCCATCAAATAGCGGTCCTTGAATGTGCCGGGCTCAGATTCGTCAGCGTTGCAGACGACGTACTTCGCTTTCGGCGAGTCCTTTGGCACGAAACTCCACTTCATTCCTGTGGGGAATCCCGCGCCGCCGCGTCCGCGCAACGAAGACTTCTTCACTTCGTTGATGACGTCGTCCGGCGACATCCCATCGAGAACTTTCTTGATCGCTTCATAGCCACCATTCGCGCGATACACGTCGAGCGATCGCGAGTTCTCGAGATGAACTCGCCGTAGCTGAAGGGGCTCACATCCGATGGCGCCGATGAACATGATCTAGTTGTCAAGTGGTCGGTTGTCAGTGGTCAGTAGTTCGTCTTTTCAACTGGCTACTGACAAGGGACAACTGACAGTCTCTAAGGTAACGAATCAAGAATCTGGTCAACTTTTTCTGTTGTCAGGTTCTCGTGATAGTCAAAATTAATCTGAAACATTGGCGCGGTGCCGCACGACCCGAGACACTCCACCAGCGACAACGAAAACTTTCCGTCGGGCGTAGTCTCGCCCGGCTTGATTCCCAACTTTTTGCTGACGTGCTCGGTGATTCGACCTTCACCCATGATCTTGCACGAAAGCGTCTTGCAAACCTGGATGTGATACTTGCCGATCGGCTTCGTATGCAGCATCGAGTAGAACGTAGCGACTTCCCAAATGTCGGTGATGCGCAGACTCAGCCGATTTGCGAGATACGACACGCCCGGCGCGTCGAGATAGCCACGCTCGCGCTGCACGATGAACATCAGCGGCAAAATGGCCGAACGCGTCGAAGGGTATTTCGCCAGATGCCGATCGATTTCCGCTTCGACTTCGGGAGAAAAGACCGCGACCTCGCCCGGCATATTGACCGGCTGAGAGAGCGGTTGAATATTGACGAATTCGGCTGCCATCGCTTTAAGATTTCAAGTTTTGAGTTTCAAGTTCGCGCGAACAAACTTGAAACCTGAAACTTGAGACTCGAAACTCATCGATCTATCTCTCCCAGCACGATATCCAGCGATCCGATGATCGCCACGATGTCTGCCACCATGCATCCGCGCGACATGTGCGGCAGCGCGGACAAATTCACAAAGCTCGGGCCGCGAAAATGCACGCGCGCGGGTTTTGGCCCACCCGTAGATTTAATGTAGACGCCGAGTTCTCCCTTTGAAGCTTCGATCGGGTGATAGACCTCGCCGGGCGGCACATCCACACCTTCAGCCACGAGCAGGAAGTGATGAATCAGCGCATCCATATGCGTCTTCATTGCTTCGCGATCGGGCAGTACAACTTTCGGCGCATCGGCCTTCACTGGACCCGGTTTCAGGCGCGACACCGCCTGCTGCACGATCTTGTGTGACTCGCGCATCTCGCGCATGCGAACGAGATAGCGTGCCCAGACGTCGCCATCGTGCTCGACGGGAATTTCGAAATCGTAAGTTTCGTAACTCGTGTACGGATTCGCGCGTCGGACATCCAACTCGACACCGCTGCCGCGCAGAATCGGCCCTGACAATCCCCAATCGATCGCATCTTCGGCGGAAATGTAACCGACGCCCTGCGTGCGTTTTTGGAAAATACGATTGCCGGTGACGAGGGTGTGGAACTCATCGACGGCTTTGGGAAAGTCGTTTTGGAACTGCTGTACCCGCCGCTCGAAGCCCGCGGGCAAGTCCATCATCAGTCCGCCCACGCGAAAATATGAAGGGGTCAACCGTCCTCCGGACGCGGCTTCGATCAAGTTCATGATCTTTTCGCGCTCGCGGAAGGTGTAAAAGAAGACCGTCATCGCGCCGATGTCGAGCGCGTGCGTGCCCAGCCAAACCAAGTGCGAAGCGATGCGCTGAAGCTCGCACATCATCACGCGGATGGTCTGGGCGCGTTCCGGAATCTCGATTTGCAAGAGCTTCTCGACCGCCATCACGTAGGCAAGGTTGTTGCCCAGCGGATTTAGATAATCCATCCGGTCGGTGATGACGATGCCTTGCTGATACTTGCGATATTCGAACAGCTTCTCCATTCCGGTGTGGAGATAGCCAATGTCCGGCGTCGCTTTCACCACCATCTCGCCGTCGAGCACCAGTTCCAGACGCAGGACGCCGTGCGTCGAAGGATGCTGCGGCCCCATCGAGATCGTCATTTGCGTGTCGAGCGGGCGATCGACAATCTCGAACTGCGGCGGAATGTTAGCGACTGCGCTCATTGGTCCAATGTCCAATGTCCGATGTCCAGTGTCCTCAGCTGGTCGGCTTTGGACTTTGGACGTGGGACTTTGGACTACGTCAGACTGTACGGTTCATAACCTCGCAACGGAAAATCCTTGCGTAGCGCGTGTCCCTGCCAATCGTCCGGCAAAAGGATGCGGCGCAAATCAGGATGTCCGTCGAAAATCACACCAAACAGATCGTAGGTTTCGCGCTCATGCCAGTTGGCCGTGCGCCAGACGCCCGTCACCGTTGGCACATGCACATCTTCTTCATTCAACAAAACTTTCAGACGCAGACGATGATGTTTCGTCGTTGAGAAGAGGTGATAATTGACTTCGAAACGAGGCTCTTCTTCCGGCCCGCGATCGAATCCGCAAACGTCCGAGAGAAAATTGAACTCGTGGTCAGGCGACGTCTTCAGCCACTCGCAAACTTCAGCGATACGTTCGCGCGGAACAATGATGGTCGCTTCGCCGAGTGCCTCAATCACTTCGCTCACCCATTCCGGGTGTTGACGCTGCAACGCCGCCGCGATCTGCGACGGCGTCTGCTGGTCTTTCACTTCTGGGCGAATGCTGTTGTCGGGCTGTTGCGGTTCAGACATTTATGTTTGGATTCTGTTAGCTAGAACGAGCGCCGCTTCTCGTGCGTCGAAGCGATGGTATAGGGCAGGGGCTGATCTTTACGTGGTTCTCGCAGCGTCGAACCGTCAGTGATCGGCAGTGTTCCCGGTGTAATTGCTTCGCGAGCTTCTGCGTCCGGAGCGTCTCGGCGATCGCGCACAGATTCTTTCATGACTTTTTCCTGCAACATCATCACTGCGTGAATCAACATCTCGGGACGCGGAGGACAGCCGGGAATGTAAACATCCACCGGCACAACCTTGTCGACACCCTGAACGATCGCGTAGTTGTCGAAAACACCGCCGGACGTGGCGCAGGCACCCATGGAAATGACCCACTTCGGTTCCGGCATTTGATCGTAAATCCGTCGCAGGACGGGCGCCATCTTGCGCGAAACGCGACCCGAAACAATCATTACATCTGCCTGGCGCGGGGAAGCGCGAAAGACTTCAGCACCAAAACGAGCCAGGTCGTTTCGCGAACTGGTGACATTCATCATCTCGATAGCGCAGCAAGCGAGACCGAACGTCGCCGGCCACAGCGAGGATTTGCGCGCCCAGTTAATGAGCGAATCCAGCCGCGTTGTCAGAATTTCCGGTAACGCTTCAGCAATGACGTTTTCAAGTCCCATAAAATTAGTAAGTCTCAGCTTTCAAATCGCGAGTCCCTAAGCCGCTTTGGCGGAACTTGCCACTTGAGACTTCAGACCTGCCAGGTTTCCTTCCAACAATCGGGCTTCCGCTTCCGCTTCGTGCCGCGCGCGCTCGCTCCAATCCAGGGCACCCTTTTTAATGACGTAGATTAATCCGGCCGCGAGCAGCGCAATGAAAACAATCATCTCGAAGAAGATCAGATTCTTCATTCCGTATTGCGGCGATGACAGCGTCCTGAACACAACCGCCCACGGAATCAAGAAAATGACTTCAATATCGAACAGTATGAAAATCATTGCGATGAGATAGAACTTTACCGAAAAACGTTCGCGCGCGGACCCGACGGGGTCTTTGCCGCATTCGTACGGCATCAGTTTTGTGCGGGTATGTTTACGTTGGCCAACGAACTGCGACAGCACGACCATTGTCACCGCAAATCCGGCGGCGATAATAAACATCAAGAGAATCGGCAGGTAATCGCTGAGGTTAAAACTCATAACCATCTGCCAAGAGCAAGGGGCGAAAACTCACGAGGAGATCGTCAGAATCGCTTCCATTCTTTGCGCTTGGCAACTCGCTTGTGCTTGAGAATGATTGTACAAGCTGCAATCGTAATGCTGTGTGTAGGGGGTGTCAAGCGAGCGATCTGTGCAAGTCAAGTGCAAATTTAACTGATTGACCGCGCAAAAATCGCTGTGCTAACGTCGCGAATTGATGGTAATTGCGTGTCGCGAACACGCGCCCGCTGAAACCGGAAACCAAGCAAGTGATTACAGGCTACAACACGGACGTTGAACATGGCGGTGTCGTCTATCACGTGCAGACCGAAGACAAGGGTTTGCAGACGCCCATAATTCTTTCGTTAGTTTATTCGGGAGGCGCAATCCTGGCGAGCAAGCGTGCGCCCTATGACGACTTGATCGCCACCGGATTTGATCAAAAGGTTCTCGTCGAAAGGCTGCAGCGGCAACATAAGTTAATTTGTGCGGCGATCAATGCCGGACGGATCGACGATCTGAAGCGCATGGGAGAGCGCCCGACGGGCTCGTTAACAAATTCGCCTGCTAACGTTGTCGCTCCCGATCATGAAGAAGACAAGGCTCCGCCCGAGCATGAAGAAGACAGAGTTGATCCTGAGGGGATTGCGCCCACCGAGCCGTTACCATCCGCGGTCGAACGGTTTTCGACAAGTGAGGAACCTGAGGAAGGGCTGTCGCTGATCTTGCTGGATGATAGGCAAATGCGCGCCGGCGAATCGGTTACCTTGAGAATCGAAGTAGCCAAACACGGCGAAGGCGAGGTGCGTCCGGCCGCCAAGGCCAATATCACTGTGAAAGTGCTGGGCAGCACGTTTCAGCCGTCTTCGACATATTCAATGACCGACAGTTTTGGCCATTCGTCGATCTCTTTGACCTTGCCGACTTTCAAGGCCGGCCGCGGCGCCATTCTGATTCGCGCTGAAAGCGATGGAGAGTTCGCCGAGCTGCGCCGCGTGATTCACCCGGCCTGAACCCAATCGTGCAACTACAAATCAATGGTGAGTTTCGCGAATTCAGTGAACCACGGCTACATCTGAATGAATTGATCGCGAGGCTGTCTCTGTCACCGCAGCGAATCGCCGTCGAAGTGAATCGAGAGCTCGTCCGGCGCGACGATTGGGAACACACCGAAGTCAACGAGGGCGATCGAGTTGAGATTGTTCATTTTGTCGGCGGCGGCTAACGTCAGGCAGCAGGCTGATGGCAGGAAGCGCGCTTTTGATAGCTTTCTCATCAGGTGTACAGTCTTCTCAGAATTCATAACAAGGAAGTAAGCATTCATGTCGACGCCAGCAACTGCACTTACTGATCAATTCAAAATCGCCCACAAGGCTTTCACCTCGCGACTCATCATTGGCACTGGAAAGTATCGCAGCTATGAGGAAATGAAAGCCGCGCATCAGTCGTCCGGCGCTGAGATGGTCACAGTCGCCGTGCGGCGCGTGCCGCTGGATAAGAGCAGCGAATCGTTCCTCGACCACCTCGATCCGGCGTTGCAGATTCTGCCGAATACGGCCGGGTGTTATTCCGCCGAAGACGCCGTGCGCACGGCGCGGCTGGCGCGCGAAGCGCTCGCCACGGAATGGATTAAGCTTGAAGTCATCGGCGATCAGACTACTTTGTTTCCCGACAATGAACAGACGCTCGAGGCCGCACGAACCCTCGTGAAAGAAGGCTTCATCGTTCTGCCGTACTTCACGGATGATTTGATCGTCGCCAAGAAACTGCTTGATGCCGGTTGTGCGGCCGTCATGCCGCTGGCGGCGCCGATTGGATCTGGTCTTGGCGTGCAGAATCCCACCAACCTGCGCATCATGCGCGAGCAGCTTCCCGACGCGACAATCATCGTCGATGCAGGGGTCGGTACCGCCAGCGATGCGGCGATCGCGATGGAACTTGGCGCAGATGCCGTGCTGATGAATACGGCGATCGCGGAAGCGCACGACGCGGCAAAGATGGCCGAAGCGATGAAGCTGGCAATCGAAGCGGGCCGACTCGCCTATCTCTCAGGCCGCATGACACGGCGTCTTTACGCCAGCGCGTCGAGTCCCGTGGCCGGCGTGATTCAATAGGCCACCAGCTCCAACTCTCTTCCTAAATCGTAATAACAAAGGTGCTAACTCACCTTGCACTAATCCGTCAAAGGTAGTAAATGTTCGCCGCCCAAACCCGGCGGTGCCGCGGCTGCACTCCAACGCCTGATCGGCGGGGAGCATTTACTGTTTCTCGAGTTCCCATCAAGAAAGGTCTTCACCATGGCTAACGGCGTCAACCAACTCCACCGAATTGATCACGTAGTAACGCTGATGATGGAAAATCGATCGTTCGACAATGTGCTTGGCTGGTTGTACGACCCCGACAACGAGCCGCCCTTCCAGAATCCGCCGCGCGGACAAACATTCGACGGATTGTCGGGCAAAGATCTTTGGAACCCCACACCCAGCGGTGGCAAGGCAAGCCCCGGCAAAGGTTCGGTCATGACGGATCCCTATCCCGATCCGTTTGAGCCTTACGATCAGGTTTACGCGCAGATGTACAACCACAACCCGCCGCCCGCGAAAATTCCCAATCCCACTAAGTCCCCGGACATGCAGGGATTTGTGATCAACTACGCAGCCGCGATAAACGCTGCGGGAGCCCCGAAGAAGGGGTGCAATCGTTTGCTGTCATGGCTAACACGCGGCGACACGCCGATGGATTTCGATCCCGCGATCATCATGAACGGCTTCACGCCGGAAAATCTGCCGGTCATCAATGGGCTCGCTCAGGCATACGCAGTTTGCGATCAATGGTTCAGCTCAGTTCCCACGCAGACTTTTCCTAATCGATCGTTCATTCATGCAGCCACGTCGTCGGGCTACGTGACTAACGGCTGGAAGACCGGACCGCACCCGTGGGACATCGGTTATCTTTTGAATAAGACTGCGACGATTTATGACCTGCTCGCCGGAGAGGGGATCCACTGGCGGATTTATCATGACGGAGCGTTTCTGCTTTGCAACGCGCTGATGACGCAGGAACGGCTTTGGGATTACGCGCCGGAAAAGTTTTCTCCGTTCGAACGTTTCCTCGCCGATGCCCAGGCTGGAACCTTGCCCGCGTATTCATTCATCGAACCGAACATGCTCTGTAGCCGAAGGTACGGCCCAGAGAATGATATGCATCCCGCGTTTGCGATCACCGCGACCGGCGCAGCCACGAACGTTCTTTACGGCGACCAGTTTATTCACACAATTTATGATGCGCTCCGGAAGAGTCCGCATTGGGACAGTACTCTCTTGATCATTACGTTCGACGAGCATGGCGGCTGCTACGATCATGTACCGACACCACCGCCGTGGACTTGTTCGCCGGATGGCGTCGTGATTCCCTACGGGCAACCGGGCGGCACCGGTTTCGTTTTCAATAGATTCGGCGTGCGCGTGCCGGCGGTGCTGGTGTCGCCGCTGATTGAAGCGGGCACAGTCTGCCATACACCGTTTGATCACACTTCAGTGATCAGGACGGTGGCAAAACGGTGGCTTAATGCCGCTCACCTGACCGAACGCGACAAGCAAGCAAACGACGTGGGCGAGGTCCTGACGCTTTCGTCGCCGCGCAGCGATGCGCCAGACATCACTCCGAATCCACCACCGGCATTCAAGGGTTGCGGCGGACATCCTCTTTCGCCGCTGCATCGCGACATGCTGGGCTTAGCGGCGCAAAATGTGATGCGGTTAACCGGAAGGATGATCGAGGTTCAGAGCATCAGGACTACCGACGAGGCCGTCGAGGCGCTCGAAGAGCACGAGCCACATGTGCGGGCAGCGCTGTCACGGCAATGAAAAGTTTGCGCCGGCAGGAATCGTCCGTCACGCGTATCAGAAAAAATCTGAATCAAGGACAAATAAACGGCGTGGTTGCAGTGTTGCGCGCGACGGGCGCTGTTGTCGGATTGCTGAAGTCGGCAGAGTTATTGTTCGTGTCAACGCAGCTATTCGTGCGGATGACCGAGCGCGCGTTTGAGTTCGTGCCGGAGACCGCGATGGGCGAGGTCTCGGAACAGTTGGCCGTGCTGCCATAACCGACGAAGTCGACAATGGTTCCGCCGAACGGACAGCCGCTGGTGCTCAAGTTTGTAGTTCCCAGCACCAACGCAACTTTACCCGCCGTCGCGCTGAGATTGATCGCTCCTCCCGAGACATCAGGCGTCGGCAACCCAGTTCCGTTGGTCGTGCCACCTGCTTCCTGAATTAAGAAATAATGGCCGGGCAGAAGCACTCCTGAAGTAATGTCCGTCTTGTTCGTCGAGAAGTTGCTGGTCGCAGCCGCGTATTGGACTGAATATTGGGTGACGCCGAAATCAACTGTGGTCGTGCCCCGATTGAAAATCTCGATGAAATCGTTTTGGTAAGTCGCGCCGGAATTGTTTCCCCCGCCGTAAACCTGACTGAGCACGAGCAGCGGAATATCGTCGTTGTTGATGGTTCCCAGCCCCTGGCCGTCGCTAATCGTCGCGCCATTCGTTGGATTCGACAGATTCACGAAGAAGGCTTCGTTGTTCTCAACCAGGGTGTCGCCGTTCACGTTGACGTTCACAGTTGTCGACGAGCTTCCGGCGGCAATGCTTCCGCTGCCGTTTTTGATTGATACATAGTCGGTCGAAGAACTTGCCGGATTCGTCGTGCCGTCAGCGGTGTTAACCGTGAAATTGATGCCACCGGCGGGCGCGGGCAGCGAAGAACTCACCGTAAAAGTGAAAGTTGAAGTTCCGCTGTTGCCTTCAACCTGTGTGACGTCGTTGATGCTCAACGCGGGACTGTCATCATTCTGAATTGTGCCGACGCCCTGGCTATCGCTGATCCTCGCGCCGCTGACATTCGTGACGTTCACAAAGAAAGTTTCGTTCGATTCGATGTTGACGTCGCCGTTGACGATGGCGTCGAATGTGTAAGTTGAACTGCCTGCCGCAATCGTTTGGCTCGTTAACGACCGACTCACGTAATCATTGCCGGCAACGGTCGCGGTGTTGTCCTGAGTTGCGATATCAAGGGTGACCGTGTTCGGAGCAGGCGCGGAGAGACTGACTGTGAACGTGAACGTCGCGGTGCCACTGTTACCTTCGTTCATGCTTACGTCGTTAATCGAAAGCAATGGCAGATCATCATTTTGAATTGTGCCGGCACCCTGCCCGTCCGCGACACTCGCGCCTACGACGCTCGTGACATTCACGAAAAAGTTTTCATCGGATTCGACGGTTGTATCGCCATTAACAGTGACCGTGAACGTGTAGGTCGTCTCTCCTGCTGGAATGACCTGACTCGTCAATGACTTGGCGACGTAATCGTTGTTCGTCGTTGTCGCGCTGCCGTTGGCGGTGGCGATGTCGAAGGTTACGTCCGAGCCTTGTGGCGGGGACGACAGACTGACGGTGAAAGTCGCTGTTGTTGTTCCGGCGTTGCCTTCGGTGACCGTAACATCGTCGAGGGAAAGCGAAGGCATCGCGCCGCCCGCGCAGTTGTTCGATGGTGACGAACTATTGCGAGGGAAGGCAGTCGTGGCAAAGAAATCCGCCGCGTTGTCGTTCGTGTCAGCACAACCTCCCGATTTGCGAAAGTCAGCAGTCGAGTTACTCGGCGCGGCAGTCGGCGCCGGCCCTTCGTAGCAATGTCCGGCCGTAGATGCGGTGCTGCCGTAACCGGCAAAGTCCACGATCGTTCCATCGATCGGATTGAAAGGAGTGGAACCATCGTCGCCGGGACATGCGCTTGCTACGAGGGCAGTCGTACCCGCGATAAGGGCGACTTTACCTGAAGTCGCGCCGAGGTTAATTGTGCCAGTCGCGTCAGCTGTGGGAAGTGGCGAGCCGTTCGTCGAACCGCCGGATTCCTTCACCAGAAAGTATTTGCCCGGCGCGATCGCGCCACTGATCAAGTCAGTCTTCGAGCTGCCAAAGTTCGATCCGACGCCGGCGTACTGGACGGAATAAGGCGTGACTGAGAAATCAACGGTTGTCGTGCCGCGGTTGAAGATCTCGACGAAGTCATTTTGGAAAGGCGCGCCGGAATTGTTGCCGCCACCATAGACCTGACTGATCACCAATGACGCGGCGTCATCATTCTGAATCGTGCCGATGCCCTGACTGTCACTGACAGACGCATTTGCGGAAACATTCGAGATGTTCACAAAGAAGGTTTCGTTCGGCTCGACTAACGTGTCGCCATTCACCGTGACGTCGAAGGCATAACTCGACTGGCCCTCCGGAATACTCTGGGAGGTGAGGGTACGGCCAATGTAGTCGCCGTTCGAAATGGTTGCGGTGTTGTCGTGAGTCGCAATGTCGAATGTTACTCCTCCGGGCGGAGCCGGCAGCGTCGAACTGACGGTGAAGATATAAGTCGTAGTTCCGCTATTGCCCTCGAGTTTCGCGACATCATTCACGCTCAACTTAGGCACATCATCGGTAATGATTGTGCCGACTCCCTGTGAGTCACTCACGCTGGCGCCTGAGACATTGGTGACGTTCACAAAGAATGTCTCTGCCGGTTCGATATCTACGTCGCCGGTTACCGTCACGTCGAAGGTGTAGGTCTGCGCACCGGCCGCGATCGTTTGTGAGGTCAATGAGCGACCGACGTAATCTCCATCAGAGACCGTTGCCGTGTTGTCTTGCGTCGAGATATCGAAGGTGACTGGAATTGGCGCGGGCGTGGATAAGCTGACGGTGAAGGTGAAGGCGGTTGCGCCTGCATCGCCTTCATCGTGACTGACGTCGTTGATGCTGAGGGACGGTCCGGTCACGGTCAGCGTGGCCGGCGGGCTGTTGACCGTGGTGACACCGTCAGTTGCTGAAGCTGTGATGTGTGCGGTGCCCGGGTTGCGACCCTTTACACTCGCGGTCGCGATGCCCGTGGTCGAATTCATAGTCACAGACTCAACTCTTGCGACATTGGGGTTGTCTGACGCGAAGTTTATCGTCGCGTTCGTCATCACGCGTCCGTACTCGTCAAACGCCTGAGCCGTGACCTGTTGCGTCTGGCCGACCGTAATCGACCCCGACTGCGGCGAAATCGTGACGCTCGTCAGGTGACCAGGACAAGCGCCGAAAGGCGTCTCGTTTGTTCGCAAACCTGGCGAATATGCTCGCCCATTCGCTCCCGAGCTGGCCGTGTGCTGCACGAAGCCACCGGTGACATCGGGCGAACGCGTCAACGATTGATTGTTGTCTCCTTCTAAACCTGTGCTGCCGCCATAGCTAACCTGGGCGATGAGATTTCCGGCGGCGTCGCGCACAATGACAGTCAAGCCGCTGTTCGTCAGTGATAGACCGGCTGAGTTTGTCGCTTTAACTATCTGTGCGCAGCCGAAAATCGGATCGCTCGGATTGAAATTACCGCCGCCAAACACGACGATGGCTTCGCCCGCGGGAAGGGAAGTGCCGCCCGCGAACGTAAACCGAGTGGTTTCGGTGGAGCTGCCCGTCGTCCGCGTGCGAATCGTCCAACCGCTGAGACTGATTAGTTCGTTCGGCGTTCCGTTCACCAGCTCGACGAATTCGTCTTGCGTACCGTCACGAACACCGTCGTGGTTCGCGTCGCCCGCGATTCCGTCCGGCGGATCAGCAAGCACTTCGTTAATGACCACGTTGCGGCTTGGGTCGCCGGTGAAGCTAACCGTGACCGGATTGCAGTCACGACCGTCGGCATTAATGGTGAGATTAACAGTGCCAGTCCCGCGCAAGTCGCTCGGCACGCGCATCGTCACTTCATCCAGACCCGGCATGTCTGCCGAAGGCACGATCGATTCAGGTGTGACAACACGCCCTCCGATGTTGACTGTGGTCTGAAGCGAGTTCCGTACGCCCGTGGTAAAGATGAGTAGCCGAAGGTTTCCACCAGTCGGATCGAACGGACCTTCCGCAAGCGTGTCGGCATTGAGAATCAAGCCTTCGCCGAGTCCATCACCTGTTTTTGTGAAGACGCCGGGTGCGGCTCGAAGTGTGGGCACATTCGCTTTTGACTGAAATCCTTCGGCGTTGGTGATTACAACTTCGGCGGTGCCGATTTCGGTTTGCGGCGGCGCGAGGAATTGGACTCGATCCGGTGAAACAAAGAAGATCTGTGCCGCCCGTCCATTCACTGTAACGGTGGTACCGGCGACATTCGTGGGAAATGTTCCATTCGGCAGCTTCTGTGGTTGCTGGGTAGTGTTCGCGAGTGCATTACCAAAGGCAGCGACGATGCTGTCAGGCGCCACCGCTTTAACTGATGAAGGTTCGTGACCAAGTGACGCCTGATTCAAAATGGCAGTCAACGTGCCAAATGGCGGGCGCACGGTCGTGCCGGTAGCGTAAATCTCAGATTTGTTTTCGAGGCCGGGTGCAACTGTTCCCGAGAGAGCCCGCGGGAAATTGAACACGATTGTCGAGCCGTCGTCATTCAAAGACGATACGACTTCACACGCCTGGCTACTGCCATCGAAGCAGTCAGCCTCTGCAGGCGCGCTGGTCACGCGCGCGAATGAAGTTGTCGGAATATCGTAGGTGTAGAGCTCGACGCTGGCGTCTGAGTTGCCGAAACCGGTCACCGCTCGGCGAGTCGCAAAGGCGATCCGCTTTCCATCGCCACTGATCGTCGGATGCAACGGAACTTCGGTGGTCCGCGTCCCGAGCGACGTCACCTGGCGATTCACGTTGCCGCTACGACCGTCGTAGAAGAAGACCTGGCTTGAGTTCGCGGCGGTCTCACCGGAATAAACCACCCGCGTGCCGTCATCGCTGATCGCGCGGCCATAAGTCATCGAAAGCGCTTGCATCTGACTCGCCAGCATGCGGGCTGATGATGAAGTACGATCCTGGATCATCAGATCGCGTTTCGCGGTCGGAGTAGAGCCCGTGTCCCGAATGTATGCGACCCTCACACCATTGCCGCTAATCTTCGCGTCGGTGCAGCCAACTATTCCGGTCGAATTCGTTAATTGCGCGAAAGTGGCCGCCACACTGTCATAGACGAAAATCTCAAAATTGCCATCGCCGTTTTGCGACGTTAAGTCTCGGTTCGAAGAGAACGCTATGAAGCGGCCGTCGTCGGAAATCGAAGGTTGAAAGTTGCCGTTGACGACTCGGCTGGCGGCGTCTCCGGGCGAGGTGTTGGTAACCTGCAGCAGCGTGGATCCGTTAGAAAGAAAAATCTCTGAATTGCCGTCGCTGTTTGTAGCCAGCGGATCGTCTTTCGAGGCGAACGCGATGCGCGAACCATCTTGCGAAACCGCGGGAGCAACAGCGCGGGTGCGACCCATCTGAAAGAACGTCGCGGGATCTACAGAAATATTTGCGCGAATGGCGCGAAAGCCATCAGCGCCTCCGGCGCCGGCAACATCTTCGGTGCTTTCAAACGTGGCAACGCGACCGTCACCGCTGATTGACGGATTGATGTTTACTCCTTCGTCAGTTGTGTTGGTGATTCGTCGCAGCGTTGATTGGCTGTGACTCACGAAGGAGGCCAGGCAGACGAGGGCCACGCACGTGATAAAAAAGAAGAGGGTGCCGTGTCGAACCATGGGAGCAGTCCGAGGTAGAGCGAGGGCATTCTATACATTTCCGCCGCAAATACAATAGAAAACTGGCGGGCGGTTGCGGCGTCGGCCGCTCAGCCGGTGGCGTCGGCTGGCGACCATGAGTTACGATGGCGGCAGGCGTTCTTATCTCAAATCCGCGAGGAATCTTTCATGAAGATCGCGATCGCCGGAGCAAGCGGTTTAGTTGGCGCCGCGCTGCGGCCGGAACTTGAAGCCGAGAATCATGACATCGTTCGCCTCGTTCGCGGTCTGGCTAAAGCGGACGAAATCGAATGGCATCCGAACCAGGATGCAGTTGATGTCACTAAACTCGAAGGCTTGGACACGATCATTAACTTGGCCGGCGAGAACGTGGCCGAAGGTCGTTGGACTGACGACAAGAAGCGGAAGATACACGACAGTCGCGTGCACGGGACGCATTTGTTGAGCGAGGCAATCGCGAGACTCACTGCGAAGCCGCGCGTTTTTCTCTGCGCTTCGGCGACCGGCATTTACGGCGATCGGGGCGATGAGATACTTGACGAACAAAGCGAATCGGGCGGCGGATTTCTCGCGGGCGTCTGTCGTGAGTGGGAGAAAGCGACGGAGCCGGCAATCCGTGCCGGCGTGCGAGTTGTGAATCTTCGCTTCGGACCAATTCTCGCGCGCGCGGGTGGCATGCTGGAAAAGATGCTCACGCCTTTCAAGATGGGACTCGGCGGCAAGATTGGTTCCGGCAAACAATTTATCAGTTGGGTTGGCCTGGAGGACTCGGTCGCAGCGATCAAGCTCGCGCTGCATGACGATTCGATTCGCGGACCAGTGAACATCGTTTCGCCAAAGCCGGTAACCAACGAACGCTTCACGCGCGCGCTCGGCGAAGTTCTCTCACGCCCGACTGTGATGGCCATGCCGGCTTTCGCGGCACGGCTCGCGTTCGGCGAGATGGCCGATGAGATGTTGCTGGTAAGTCAACGTGTCATACCGAAGAGACTTCAAGCGGCAGGATTTGAGTTTCAGTTCTCAGATTTGGAAACGGCGCTGCGGCATTATGTGACCGGGTGAGTTACCAGAACACCAGCGCCAGTAGAAACCGGAAAACTCCCGCACCCATCAGAACCCAAAACGCATTCGGACGATAACGCAAGAGAATTCCCAGAATCACCACAGCCATCGACGCGCCGATGACCGTGTGAATGCCGGAACGCGCCACGCTCCATGCTGCCGCTCCCAACAAACCTGTGACCGCCGGCGCCACGCCGCGCAGGAACGCTTGAATTTGTCGATTCGTGCGAAAGCGACGCAGTGAAGACCCGGCGGCAATAGTCATCAGAAACGACGGCAGAAAAACGCAGACAGTGCACATCAGCGCGGCGAAGATTCCCGCGACCCGATAGCCGACAAACGTTGCCATGATCAAAACCGGACCGGGGGTGATTTGTCCCAGCGCGGTGGCATCAGCGAATTCCTGGTGACTCAGCCAATGATGCGATCGCACGACTTCGTTTTCGATTTCCGGAATCATGACGAAGCCGCCGCCAAACGTCGCCGCGCCAATGCGCAGAAAGATGAAGGCAATCGAAAGAGCCAACCCGATCTTTGCGAGGAACGGAATTGCGGGAAGAAAAATGCCGCGCATCAAGTCGCCATTGCCAGAGGCGTCTTCATCAATTTCCTCATCGTCAAGTTGCGTGACGCGTACTTCGCTAATCTGCCGCAGACGTTCTTCAGCGATCGCTTCGGTGAGATAACCGCCGACAAATCGATGCGGCTTTCTCGGCCGCCGCGCGACGATTCGCTGACGGATTCGTTGCTGCCGTCGCGTGGCGAAACCACGGATGCGCTCGAGTCGCGGCTTCTGTCGCTCGGTAAACGATTCGATGCCAATGCCAAAGAGTCCCGCGATGAGGATGACTTCGACGACCGTGGCTTTCAGGAAAATAACCGCGGCGAACGAGAGCACGATGAGAATTCGTTGCCAGTTCTTGCTGGAAGTGTGTTTGCCCATGCGCCACGCAGTGACTGCGATGAGCGCCACGACCGCGGCATTGAAACCATGGAAGAGTTGTTCGGTGTTCGGTAGCGCGCGAAAGCGATCATAGAAAATCGCGAGCAGGATCATCATCATCATCGACGGCAGGATGAAGCCGGCCAGCGAGACACTCGCCCCGCGCCATCCGCGCAAGCGAAATCCGATGTAGGTGACTGCATTGCCGGCCGCGGTTCCGGGCAAGCTCTGGCCCAACGCCAGCGCTTCAACGAAATCATGCTCGGTTAGCCAATGACGCTCCAACACGACGAGATGACGTATCTGACTCAGCACGGCAAACCCGCCGCCGAATCCGCTGACGCCAATTTTTAGAAATGAAAGAAAGAGTCCGCCAAGGGTGGCGGTCCGCGAGATTTGCTTTAGTCTGCGCTGCTGATATCGCGCACGAGTTTTGATCTTGCGGACGCGTTCGCGCGCGTGAGTTCGTTGTACGATTCTCGCCGGTGACACTGCATGACCGAGTGTAGCATGAAGCGAAACTGCCCGGACGAAAGGAACTATAACGCGCACCACGCCGTTAAAGAATCAGCAGCCTGCGCGATTCGAGGAAGAACCAATGATCAAGCTTAGAAACCATCCGTCGATACGTTCGCTGGGAAACCGGTCTTATCTGCTGATCTTCGCGGCGACTCTCGCGTTTGTGTCCGCTTCTGTCGGCTGGGCGCAGGAAGGCAAAGTCGTTCGCGCGACCGTCCATTCCGTCGCGCTTGAAAGAAACGTAACGGGCGAATCAGCCGATCGTAGAGTCAGCGTTTACTTGCCGCCGAGTTACGAGTCGTCGACCAAACGTTATCCCGTGATCTACTTGCTGCACGGTATCGGGGACACCGACGAGACGTGGACCAGTCCCTGGGTGAAAGGTGCGCCGTGGCAGAGCGTACCCGACGTTTTGAATCGTGGCATTGCGGAAAAGCTTTTTGGAGAAATGATTGTAGTGATGCCCGACGCGCGCACAAAATGGGGCGGCAGTTTTTACACCAACTCAACGGCAACGGGTAATTGGGAAGACTTCATCGTCAAAGATCTCGTCAGTTACGTCGACTCTAAGTACCGTACCCTGGCCCGACCGGAAGGTCGTGGCCTCGCGGGTCATTCGATGGGCGGCTATGGCGCGATCAAACTAGGCATGAAGCATCCGGAGGTCTACGCGGTTGTCTATGGGATGAACGCCGCCGTGTTAGGGTGGGGACAGGACTTGTCGAGTGACAATTCCGCGTTCGAATACCTTTTGACAAAGCAGCCAAAGACGATCGATGAAGCAGTACAGGGTGGGTTCTACGCCCTCGGAATCATCGTCGTGGCTCAAGCTTTTTCACCAAATCCTAACCGGGCCGGTACGTTTGCAGATTTGCCATTCGAACGCGTCAACGGAAAACTGCAAAAGGCCGAGCCTGCTTACACCCATTGGACTGAAAACATGCCGCTGTACATGGTTGAGAAGTACGCGGCCAATCTCAAGAAACTGCGCGGCTTCAAATTCGATTCGGGATATGAAGACGAGTTCAAACACATTCCGCCAACGTCTCGTGCACTGTCCGCTGCCTTAACCAGGAGCGGCATCAACCACGTGTTCGAGGAGTACAACGGCGACCATCGCAATCGCATGATGGGAAGAACGGGACGTCTCGCGAACGAAGTGCTGCCTTATTTCTGGATGCTGCTGGACTCTGAAAAATAGAGTCTTCCAGCCAGCGTCGGCGGTCGTACGCGACGAAGCTATCCAATGAGTGGTGCAGCTGCTTCCCGAGCCTTCGCGAACTCGGGCAGCACCTCAAAAACCTCGAGCGCGTATTTCACGTTGCCGAACGGCGCGGAGACTTGGACGCCTTGAATGAACTCGCGCACTTCCAGCAGTGACTCGCGCCCTATCTTTAAGCCTTCCTCGCGACCCGCTTCCTTGCTGATAGCCGACGCCGCGCGCATCCGTTCCATGATTTCTGCAGTGACGTGCACGCCCGGAACTTCGTTGTGCAAAAACTCAGCGTTGCGGTAGGAAACGAGCGGCCAAATGCCGGCGATGATCGGAATGCGACGGCTTTCAATTCGCTTCAGAAAGTCACGCAGTTGTTGGGTGTCGAAAACCGGCTGGGTGATTGCATACTCGGCGCCCGCTTCAATCTTCCAATCGAAACGCCGCAACTCTTCATCCATATTAACTGCGCCCGGATTCACCCCCACGCCAATCGAGAACGCGGTCGGCTCGCCAATCGGATTGTTGCCGATGTCGAGCCCGTGGTTCAGCTTGTTGACCATATTAGTCAACCCGATCGCATCGATGTCGAAGACTGCGGTCGCGTCGGGGTACGGGCCCATCTTCGGCGGATCGCCCGTGATCAAAAGAAGATTGTGCAATCCCATGGCCGCTGCTCCGAGGAGGTCAGACATCATGCCGAGCAGATTTCGATCGCGACAGCAGTAGTGCAGCACTGCTTCCATGCCGACTTCTTTCTGCACCATCAAAGCTGTGGCCATCGCGCCCATGCGCGTCTGCGCCCGCGGCCCGTCGGGAATGTTGACGCCATTCACGCCCGCGTCTTTCAGCAACCGGATCGAATCGAGTGTCTTCCATGGATTGCAGCCTTTCGGCGGCAACACTTCAACGGTGGTGACGAATTCGCCCGTCGCGATCTTGCGCGACCAATTCGAACGTTCGACCGCCGGGACCACTTGAACGTCCGGCGGTTTCAAATCGCTGACGCTAACTTTCGCCGCGTCGGGCACGGTGACTTTTTGCGTGCGCGGATTGAGCATGCGCAGCGCGTCAGCAATCAACTTGATGTGCGCCGGCGTGCTACCGCAGCAGCCGCCAATAAACTTCGCACCTGATTGCGCGATGCGCCGCGAGTACTCAGCCATGTATTCAGGCGAGCACATGTAGATTTGCCGGCCGCCCACATCCCGAGGCAATCCGGCATTCGGCTGCGCCGAGAGCTTGCGGGTGGTGAGCGCACGCATTTTCTCGATCGCGTTTAGCACGATCGCCGGACCAACGCCGCAATTGAGACCAATCACATCCGCGCCCCATTCATCGAGGCGTGTGGTGAACACATCGGGAGTTGTTCCGAACGAGGTATTGCCGTCCAGCTGAATCGTCACTTGCGCGACAATCGGCAAATCGCACAACTCGCGCACGGCACGGATCGCCTGATGCAACTCGGAGATGTCCGAGAACGTTTCGAGCACAAACAGATCGACGCCACCCTCGAGCAATGCTGAGACTTGATCAGCGAACATCTGTTTCGCTTCATCGAAGGAAGTTGGACCGTAGGGCTCAATGCGCAAACCGAGTGGGCCGACCGCTCCGGCAACGTAGGCGCGATTACCGGCAGCTTCACGGGCAATCTGGGCGGCTTTTATGTTGATCTCTCGGGCGCTCGCTTCCAGGCCGTAAGGCTGAAGCTTGTTGACATTCGCGCCGAAAGTATTCGTCTCGATGATGTCAGCCCCAGCGCGGATGTATTCGGAGTGAACTTCGCGCACAAGATCGGGCGCGGCCAGGTTCAATTCGTCGTAGGAGCGGTTAATGTAGATGCCCTTGGAATAGAGCATCGTCCCCATCGCGCCATCAAAGACGTGAATGCCGTCGCCCTCAAGAAGATCTCGGAAGTTAAGCATTGGAGTCAGAACCGCCTGCGGTAGCGGGCGGTTGATCTTTCTGGGTGAAGTATTCGACTGCGGCTTCAACCACCCGCTACCGCAGGTGGTTCTGACTTCCTTCCCAAAATATAAAAATCCCGCGCTAAACAACGCGGGACTTCAAGAGTCGTCTGAAGTTTTCGGGTTCGCCGTTTCGAACTACCCGAGCTGTTTAGCCGTTTGTTTTACGTGGCCGCAAGTCGCCTTAACTCACCACGTTTTACAAGTGGCGTTATACGCTCGCCGACGCCGGGCTGTCAAGGTTGAGCGCGGTGCTTGTCTGCGAACCCTGCGTCTGTGATGCCTCAGTTTTCGCATTGGCTTTACCTTGGCAAACACTTAAAATCGAACGCTAAATTGAGCATCGCCCCTCTTCGGGAAAGGAGTACCAGATGCGATTCACTGAGACTCTCCTACTTCTATTGTTGGCGCTATCGTTATCAGCAGCCGACTCCCGCGCGCAGGTACAGACCGGGAATAAAGACACGCGCGCGGCGGTAGTCATGGGCAAGGTAACCGCCCAGGGCAAACCACTGCCTGGGGCGACGATTACACTGTGGCAACAACCGCTGGCGGAACCTGTTGCCAGCAACACAACGCAGGTGGCGCACGCTAGTGCCGATGGAAGTTATGAGTTAATTGGCGTCCCGTCCGGAAACTATTTTATCTCTGCAAGTCAGAGCGGTTATGTGACTGGAAAAGAGAACCAGGTCTTTGCCAACCTCAGGGCAGTCAATGCAGTTACCGACGGGAAAGTCGAACATGTCGATTTTGAATTGATCCCTGAAGGCGTGATCAGCGGCGTGATAACCGATGCAGATGGAAAGCCGGTCGAACGAATTCCGATTACGATCGCAACTGAAATAACTCCGCCCGGCGCCGGACCGCCTCCGTACGCGAGAGACCTGCGCAGCGATGAGCAGGGCAAGTATCGAATCGCCGGTTTACCGCCCGGAAAATATCGCGTCGCCGCGGGATACTATCCGCTGACAAACGCGACGCTGTTTGGAAGGCTTGGATACCGCCGAACATTCTACGGCGACACGTCCGAGGAATCGCAGGCGAAGATTATCGAAGTAGCTTCCGGCTCAGACATAAAGATCGATCTGAACGTGGGGATGCCCGTGAAAACATTCACCGTGAGCGCCACCGTTGTAGACACTCAAACCGGCAGACGCGTTCCTGATATGGGTTATGACGTAAGAGTTTTTGAAAACGGCAAAATTATCGGTGGTGCGGGGACGCGGGAGCAATCAAATGACAAAGGCGAAATCGTAATCGAACACGTTCCGCCAGGCGAATACATGATCGTAGCACCGCACATATCGGCACTCATTCCCGTGAATGGTCAGATACCTCAGCCGCCAGATATCTTTGGCCAGTCAAAACATTTTGAAGTGATCGATCGAGACATTAGCGGCATTGAAATTAGCATGACAAAGGCCGCGACTCTTTCCGGCTTTGTGACGATTGAGGGTAATGCAAACGCTGACGTCCGCGCCCAATTATCCAGGATGCGCGTAATCGGAATGATGATCGGATCTCGCATCATGTTCACATCGATTAATCCCGATGGTTCCTTCACGTTCACGGGTTTGAGGGACGGAAAGCTGGAATTCAATTTCCAGACGCCGCCCGGAAAAGAGCCGCTGCCACTCCGCTTTGTGCGAGCCGAGCGTGATGGAACCAGATTGGATGGACCGATAGAAATTCATCCGGGTGAGCAACTCACAGGAGTGCGGCTGATTGTGGCCTATGCGAACGGTACGATCCGTGGCGTAGTAAACCCTAACAATTCAATCGCGGCCGGCCGAGCGTCAGTTTCGCAATATGGCAAGCCGCTTGAATTCGGAGATCTGGACTCGCGCGGCCAATTTGTGCTGTCTCATTTGCCCGCGGGTGAATACAAGCTTCTGGTCGTGGTGCGAGACACGAACGGGAAATCTCAGAACATCGAGAAGCAAGTGACGGTCGACGACGATAGCGTCACCGAAATCACGATCGACGTTGGCAAGCCAACGGAGACGCCATCACGCTAATTCAATCGCACGTGGAAATCGATCGACGGCGATCTTGACACGCTGACCCACATCTGGCTGAATGGCTCGCACCTCTCTCAGGCTTTTACTCATTTCGACAGAAAACGCACCAAGCGGCAAAGGAATTCGGAGACAAAACTAAATGAGCGAACCCATGGACATGCCCAAGACCGAACGGCAACTGCCGAGCCAGGACACCAGCTTCTTCGGTCACCCGCGCGGTCTTTCGACTTTGTTCTTCACAGAGATGTGGGAACGGTTCAGTTTCTACGGACTGCGGCCGCTACTGGTTCTGTTCATGGCCGCAGCTTTGGCTGATGGTGGGTTCGGCATTCCACGCGAGCAGGCGTCAGCGATCGTCGGTATCTACGCCGCCAGTGTGTACCTGGCATCTTTGCCCGGCGGTTGGGTCGCGGATCGTCTCCTTGGATTGCGGCGCGCGATCATGCTTGGCGCGGTCCTAATTTCGTTCGGTCACATTTCAATCAGCATCTCTTCGCTGGTCCACACCAAGGTGACGTTCTTTCTCGGATTGATCCTGATCGTTCTCGGCACCGGTTTGCTGAAGCCGAACATCTCGGCCATCGTTGGCGATCTGTATCCGGAAGGCGGCGCGCGTCGCGATGCGGGCTTCTCGATCTTCTACATGGGCATCAACACTGGCGCGGTATTCGGCCAATTGATTACGGGCTTTTTGGGGGAAAAAGTCGGGTGGCACTTTGGCTTTGGCGCCGCCGGTGTGGGCATGTTGATCGGTCTGGCGTGGTTTTGGCTGCGTTCGCAGAAAACGCTCGGCAATCTGGGATTGGAACCATCGCGCAATCCCGATCCGGCGAAACAAGCGAGGCAGGAACTAATCATCAAACTATCGCTCGCGTTGGGTCTCGCGCTTCTGGCAGCGGTGGTTGTTCTCGCGGCGCTTGGCATCATTCACATCGATCCCCAGGCGCTCGGGAAAAAGATGACTTACGTGCTGGTCGGCGTCGCGGTGATTTACTTCGCATTGATTTTCTTTGGCGGCGGCCTCACCAGAGACGAAAAGAAGAGAATCATTGTTATCTTCATCCTCTTCATCTTTGCTTCAATCTTCTGGGCCGCATTCGAACAAGCACCGACGTCTTTGAATCTGTTTGCAAAGGACTTCACCAATCGTCGAGTCTTTGGATGGGAAGTGCCGGCCACGTGGTTTCAGGTTATCAACTCGCTCTTCATCGTCATCTTTGCGCCGGTATTCGCTGCGATTTGGTTGAAGCTTTCAAAGCGCGGCATAAACATTTCGAGCCCGGCCAAGTTCGCGCTCGGCTTGCTACTCGCCGCAATCGGATTTGCGGTAATGATTCCCGCGTCCAACTTTCTCGTGAGCACGAACGGCTTAATCAAAGTTTCGGCGATCTGGCTATTCACGAGTTACCTGTTTCAGACTTTTGGTGAACTTTGCTTGAGTCCAGTCGGTCTGTCATCCATGACAAAGCTCTCACCCAGAAAGTATGTCGGCCAGATGATGGGCATTTGGTTTTTGGCCTCTTCAGTTGGAAATCTGATCGCAGGACTGGTGGGTGGCAGCGTCAATCCGGAGAAGCTCGAACAAACGCCAAAGCTCTTTATTGGAACGACAGCAGCCCTCGTTGTGGCGGCGCTAATTCTGGCGGCATTGACGCCCTTCATTAAGAAACTCATACCGCGCGAAGCGGCATGATTACTAATCCAAAGGAGATCGACTTGCGCCTACCTTTCCGCTTGCTTCTGGTTGTCCTGGTCTTAACAGGTTCCGTCGGCGCGTACGCCCAAAACAAACTCCTCACCATTGATGACATCTTCGATCCACAAAAGCGAGTTAACTTCAGCGGCACTCCGTCGAATCCGCGCTGGCTGAAAGACGGTGTGCATTACCTTGTCGCTAGCAAAGATCGCAATGCATTTCCGCGTCTACTTAAAGTCAATGCCGTGACCGGCAAATCCGATCCGTTCTACAACGCTGTGAAAATGGAAGCCGCATTCGCAGCACTGCCGGGGATTTCCCGTGAAGCTGCGCATCGTCTGGCGAATCAAAGTTCCTACCAGATGAACCCGGATGAGACTGCAGTTCTGATCAATCAGGCGAACGATTTGTTCTATTACGAGTTCGGCAGCGACCACGCCTCGCGCCTGACGAACGGCGCTACCGAAGAAGTCGGCGAAGGTTTCAGTCCGGACGGCAAGATGGTCAGTTTTGTGCGCGGCGGCAATCTATTTCTCGTCGAGATCGGATCTCAGCGAGAGCGCGCACTGACGACCGATGGCAACGACAAGATTCTGAATGGGCGGCTGGATTGGGTCTACCAGGAAGAGCTCTATGGTCGCGGCAATTTCGGCGCGTACTGGTGGAGTCCTGATTCGACGAAGATTGCCTTCCTCAGGCTCGATGAGAACCCAGTGCCGAACTTTCCTGTCGTCGATCACATTCCGCTCGACCAACGGCTGGAGGAGACGCCATATCCTAAGGCGGGAGATCCAAATCCGATTGCAAAACTGGGCGTGGTTGAATCCGCCGGTGGCGACGTGACGTGGGTCGATACCGGCAAATACATGCCCGAAGATCTATTAATCGTTCGCGTCGGCTGGTTTCCCGATAGCAAGAAGGCGTGGTTTCTGGCTCAAAACCGCGAACAGACTTTTATGGATTTTAACTCCGCCGATCCCAACGGCGGGAAAACCACGAATCTTTTTCGCGAAACGACCAAAGCATGGATTGGCATTAACAACGACGGCCTCCGCTGGTTGAAGGACGGTTCGTTTCTGTGGATGAGCGACCGCAGCGGCTGGACGCATGTCTATCACTACGGCGCGGACGGAAAACTGATAGGGCAGGTGACCAAGGGCGATTGGGACGTGCGCTCGCTCGATGAGGTCGACGAAGCGAAGGGAACGCTTTACTTCAGCAGCACTGAACACAGTTACATCGCAAACCAGGAATACGCGATCAAGCTCGACGGTTCCGGCATGACACGCCTAACGACAACTGAGGGCAGCCATCGCGCGACCTTCAATTCAAACGCCAGTTACTTTGTCGACTCGTGGAGTGATGTGAACACGCCGACTCAGGTTCGGCTTTATGACTCGGCGGGCAAACTCGTACGCGTGATCGATGAAAATAAAGTTGATGCGCTGTCGCAATACAGACTCGGCAAAGTTGAATTGCTGAATGTGAAGACGCGCGACGGCGGCACGATGGAAGCGATGATGATTAAGCCGCCCGACTTTGATCCTGCAAAGAAGTATCCGGTTTGGTCTTATACGTACAGCGGTCCGCAAGCGCCCCAGGTGCGCAACTCGTGGGGCAGCACGACCTTTATGTGGCACCAGATGCTCGCACAAAAGGGCTACATCATCTGGATGTGTGACAATCGCACCGCGAGTGACAAGGGCGCGAACTCAGCGTGGCCGCTCTTCCATAATTTTGGCGAACTTGAACTGCGCGATTTGGAAGATGGATTCTCGTGGCTCAAGTCGCAGCCTTACGTTGATGGGTCGCGCATCGGTTTGTGGGGATGGAGTTACGGCGGTTTCATGACGAGCTATGCGCTGACGCACAGCCAAACTTTCAAGATCGGGATCGCTGGGGGCTCGGTCACTGATTGGCGAAACTACGATTCGATCTACACCGAGCGCTACATGGGCACGCCACAGAACAATCCGGAGGGATACTGGAAGAGTTCGCCGGTGCACTTTGCAAAAGACCTGCACGGGAAACTTCTACTCATCCATGGCGCGATCGATGACAATGTCCACATGGCAAACACGATTCAGTTCTTGTACGAACTGCAGAAAGCCGGCAAGGAAGTGCAGTTGATGCTTTACCCAAAGTCGCGGCACGGTGTGACCGATCCGGTGCTCGTGAAGCATATGCGGCAGATGATGACGGACTTTATCCTGGCGAATTTGTAGTGGTCTCATTCACACCCGGCTTTAGCCGGGTGGTTGCGGGCTCGTAGAAAACTTGTCGAACCGTTTTCAACGGTTTTCCTCGTCGCGCCATCCGAGTCCATACCTTTTGACGAATAGTTGATACTCCTCTTCAAACCTTCTCTTGCGGTGGTGTTCGCCTTGATTCGCAATGTACCTGCAGACTCGATCAATGTCTGAATGCGACACCGAGAAAGCTCCATATCCACGGCCCCACGCAAATCTGCCCCTGACTAGTCGATTCTGATTGATCCAATGTGAGGAGCTACCTTTAAGTAATTGAATGGTCTGCTCAATTGTTAAGTTTGTTGGGAGGTCAATCAACGCATGCGTGTGGTCCGCGTTGAAATAATTGATCTTCATGTAAATCCCTTTTTCGAGGGAATAAGCGGACAGATTCTCTGAGGCCTTAGCCGCGGCCCGCTTGTCGAGCAATGGCTCGCGCCGAAGCGTTTCCCAAATTAAGTGAAGCCAACAGCGGGAGTAGGAGTGTGTGGACATTGGGAGTGTCTTCTTTCATTTGAGGTTGGGGAAAGCGCGGCAAGTCTAGCTCCAATTCATCTCGTCGTCGATAGAATGAAACCGTTCAAACGGTTTCATTCTCTGTGGGCGCTAGGTCACCCGGCTGAAGCCGGGTGAGAATGAGAAGCGTTGTCTACTTGAAGCCTATCTCCGCTGACACTTCGGACACCAGTAAGTAGATCGGCCGCCATGCGTAGCGCGCTTGATTTTCGCGCCGCATCTCGTGCACGGCTGGCCCTCACGATCGTAAACCTGCCAGAAGTCTTCAAACGCCTCGGCGTAAGAGAAGCCTTCGGGATGTTCCAGGTTCACACGCAATCCTGATCCATCACTTAATGCATCGGTGAGTACCTCGCGAATCGCCTGATGCAATAGCCCCACACGTTTTCCGGAAAGCGTCGCTGAGATTTTGAACGGATTAATGCGGGCGCGAAACAACGCTTCGGACGCATAGATATTCCCCAGACCGAGCACCTTCGTCTGATCGAGCAGTAGCGTTTTCAAACTTCGCTGCGACCGCGCCAACACTTCTTTCAAGTAATTCAAACTGAAGTCACCCGAAAAAGGCTCCGGCGCAAGTTCACGAATTCCTTTCGTCAGTCCCAGACGCGAATACGGGACCAACTTCATCACTCCGAATTGACGCTGATCGCAGAACACGAGCCGCCGATCATTGTCGAGATAGAACACAGCACGAGCATGACGCGGCAACTCTTCATCAACTGAGAGATACCGAAACTTGCCCGTCATGCGCAGGTGCACAATCAGAACGCTGCCGGAGCCCTGGCGCGTGCGCGCAGCGCGACCGTGCGACAACGTCTTTGCTCGATCGAGATCGATCAGAATGAACTTGCCGCGCCGGCGGACGCCGATGATGCGGCTGCCTTTCACTTTGCGATTGAAAGCGGCTTTGCCCTCGGGCGGCACAAGCTTTGGCAGGAGAATCTCAGCCGCCAGGATTCGACGGCGCACGACCGCGTGACGTAAAGCGCGGACGACATGTTCGACTTCGGGGAGTTCCGGCATCGATGCGAATTTGATCTGCGCGGCGGCTCGCAGTCAAGTCCGCATGTGAGAGGAATAGTGCTCAATTTCAGTTCTCCGTGTCTCTGTGAAATTCTCGGCGTCTATGTGGTGAGTGTTTTCGCGCGATATTTCCACCACAGAGGCACGGAGATCTCACAGAGACGCAGAGAACAACGTAGAGTTTGGAAGCGGGTCTAACCGCCGATGGCCATCGTTTTGGGCTTGGCATCTGCCGACGGCCCATATACCGCTGGAACTTTGCCGCCCATCGGTCTTAGATAGGCAGTGAGTTGGCCGCGGTGATGAATTTCATCAAACAGCATCGCCCACAGAAACGGACCGATTGGATCGTTCTTCATCAATTTGCCTTGATAGTAGAACTCGGCTTTCCGATTCCAATCGTCTTCATTCATTTCTGAAGCGCGATCGGTTAGCTCGTTCGACCATGCGTCAAATTTGTCGACCAGCTCAGTCCAGGGTGGCGGTTCAGAGTCTTTCCACTCGGTCTTGCCTTCGGTGATTATCTCGATGCACGACTTTAGCTGACGAGTCATCGTCCAGGCGATCTCCGCGGCAGTCGGCGAGTCGTCCGCCGGCTTGTAATCGAGTTCGTCCTCCGGCAGCGCCTTGAACACGTCAAGAAAAAGCGGCAACTCTGCTTTCCGGCGTTGTACATAAAAATCGATTAGCGTCATTTTCAGAACTCCTTTACTCAATGCTCACGACGCAGATCCATCCCTCGCGCGCTGCACGATTTGAATTACAGATTGTCCGCAGGCCGTCCTGAGTTAGAACACCCGCAACAGCAGGAGGACGATTACGATTACCACCAGCAGACCGAGTCCGCCGCTGGGGCCATAGCCCCAGTTCCTGCTGTAGGGCCATGCTGGAACTGCTCCCAACAGCAGAATAATCAGGATTATCAGAAGAATCAGGCCCATAAGCGCAGTGCCTCCCCGAGTGATAAGGCTCGGACGCCGGGTGAGCGAGCCTCAGTCGAACGGCCAGAGAATGGGCAAGGGTTGTGCCGGGGGTCTTTGCGGAGCTTTGCGCCTGGGCGTCTTAGCGTGAAGTCGGTTCTCGCAAAGGCGCCAAGTCCCCCAAAGGAACGCAAAGCAATTTAGTGAGGTTTGCTTCCGATGAGCGGCTCGATTTCGTCTCGAACTTTTTCGACTAATCCAGGTTTGCGAGCTTCGATATTCAAGCGGAGCAGAGGTTCGGTATTCGATGGGCGAATGTTGAAGCGCCAGTCGTCGCCAGTCAGAGAATAGCCGTCGGTGAGGTCTTCTTCGCCGCGGCCGGCAAAATGATCCTTTACGGCAGCGATCGTCTTTTGCGCATCGTCGACGCGATAGTTCAGTTCGCCGGACATGAAATGGCCTTCCATGTATGGCCGCATTGTTTCCGAAAATGATTTACCGGTGCGGGAAAGCTGTTCGAGAACGAGCAGGAAGGGAATCACTCCGTTGTCGGCGTAGAAGTTTTCGCGAAAGTAATAATGCGCGCTCATCTCGCCGGCAAAAATCGCGTTCTCTTTTCTCATGCGATCCTTGATGAACGCGTGACCGCTCTTTGAGATGATTGGCTCGGCGCCATGCTGTTCGCAGACCTTGATGGTGGGCCAAATCACCCGCGGATCGAAAATAATCTTGTTGTCGCCGCCATGCTTCGTGAGCAGAACATCCGCCAGCAGTGCGGTCACATAAGCGCCCGAAATGAACTCCCCTTTTTCGTCGAGGAACATGCAGCGATCGGCGTCGGCATCCCAGATTGCCGCGAAGTCATGTTTCGCGTCGCACATCAACTGCTCGCTCTCCGCGCGATTTGCCGGCTGCATCGGGTCGGGAGTGCCTTTCGGAAATGAGCCGTCCGGTTGCCAATTCAGTCGCGTCGTGCTCAGGCCGAGCTTTGCCGCGATCAAATCAATACCCGCGCCGACGTATCCGAAGTTGGCGTTGGTGACCAAATGAAACGGCTTGATCGCGTCGCAGTCGATAAAGGTGAGAACGTGCGCGACGTAATCTTTGAGCACATCCTTTTGCGTTACCCGTCCCTTCTTATCGGATGTGACGTTCTTGTCTTTATCAGACTTGATGAGGTCGCGAATTTGAAACAGGCCGGTGTCGGATGAGATCGCCGCCGCCTTTTCCTTGACCATCTTTGCGCCGTTGTATTGCTTTGGATTGTGTGACGCTGACACGACGATGCCGCCCGAGTACTCCTCGGACGACCCAACCGCGAAGTAGAGCATGTCGGTGGTGATGCCGCCGATATCAACGACATTCACGCCGGCATCAATGAATCCATCCGTTAACGCCTTTTGTAAGATGGGCCCCGATTCGCGAGCGTCGCGACCTACGACCATCGTCTTCGGATGAAAGAGAGCGGTGTAGGCCTTGGCTATGCGATAGTAAGCTTCTTCATCGAGGTCCGAGGGATATACCCCTCGAATGTCATAAGCGCGAAAACAGTCGAAGTTCATGATGAAATCCTTCGTTAAGTTCTTTCACCACCAAGACACGAAGACACAAAGGCGTTTAGAACAGGCTTGGTAAACTGATTCGCATTCTTTGTGTCTTAGTGTCTTTCTGGTTAACCGCTACGGACACGTGCGCGTGTAATCGGAAAGGGCGGTCTTATCGCCCAGCACACATCCCGGACCGACAATTGCGGAGCGCCCGACATGACAACCGCGACCAATGACCGCGCCGTTTATTTGCGCCGCTGTGCCGACGCGCGTGTGGCTCCAAATCACCGAGTTTTCAATCCGCGCACGCTCCTCGATGTAGCAGCCCTTTCCTAATACCGAATTAATGATTTGGACGCCGGGTTTGATTGTGCATTCATCGGCAACGATCGACAACTCGTCGATTTCCGAGTGCGTGGCCGAATCAAAATTGCCGCGGCGATCCTTGACGTGAAACCGAGTAACGCGATTTGCCAGCATGTCGTAATGAGCTTGCAGGTATCGCGCCGGCGTCCCGATGTCCATCCAGTAAGCGCGCTGCGGTATGTGCGCGAAGAACGCCTCGCCTTTTTCGAGCAGCTTCGGAAAGAGCCCGTATTCAAACGAATAGTTTTCGCCTTTTGGAATCAAGTCGAGAACTTTCGGTTCGAGGACATATGCTCCTGCGTTGATGTTGCGGCAGTCCGTTTCGCCCGGCTTCGGCTTTTCGACAAAGCGGCGTACTCGACCGTCGTCTTCTGTTTCGACCACGCCGTACATGCTCGCGTCATCCACCGGAATCAGAAAAATCGATGCCGTCGCGCCCCGCTCCTTGTGCTGGCGAATCATTACCTTCAAATCCAGATCGGTCAGCACGTCGCCGTTGAAAACTACCGTGGGTTCGCGAATCAGATCTTCGGCAAACTTGTAAGCGCCGGCGGTGCCCATCGGCTGCGGTTCGACCGTGTATTTCAGGTTGACGCCGAAGCTTGAGCCATCGCCGAGTTGCTGCTCAATTTTCTCAGGCTGATATGAAAGTGAAAGCGTGATGTCGGTGACGCCGGCGCGCTTCAGCGTATCGATCTGATAAAGCAGGAACGGTCGATTGCAGATAGGCACGATGGGCTTGGGCGTATAAACCGTCAACGGGCGGAGCCGTGTCCCTTTTCCGCCAGCGAGTATGAGAGCCTGCATGATTAGTTAATGCGACGCGTGATGATTCGAGGGTGCAATAGCAAGCCGCGAGAATAGCACGGGTCATTCGCCGTTTTCCATTTGGCATTTTCCGTTTGCCATCTGTTAAGCTCACCTCGAATGTCAGAAATCAAACAAGCGGTAATAGTCAGCGCCGTGCGCACCCCGGTTGGCAAACTGCTCGGCGCCTTGAAAGGTTTCAAGGCAACCGAACTTGGCGCGATCGTCGTACGCGAAGCGGTGAAACGAGCGGGTGTGAAACCCGACGACGTTGATGAAGTCATCATGGGCTGCGTCATTCAGGCCGGACTTGGTCAAAATCCTGCTCGACAAGCCGCACTGCGCGGCGGACTGCCAGACACAGTTTCAGCGGTGACGGTAAATAAAGTGTGCGGCTCAGGGTTGAAGGCAGTGATGATGGCGGCGCAGGGCGTGCAGCTCGGCGACACAGAAGTCGTCGTCGCCGGCGGGATGGAATCGATGTCCAACGCGCCCTATCTGCTGCCGAAGGCCCGCGAAGGATATCGCCTCGGCAATGGCACGATTCTCGATTCGGTCATTCAGGATGGGTTGTGGTGCGCGTTCGACGATCAGCACATGGGCTGCACCGGCGAAGTTGTGAGCGAGCGTTTTCATGTTTCGCGATCAGAGCAGGACGAGTACGCGCTGAATTCGCACCGGAAAGCGGCGGCCGCGATCAAGGCCGGCAAGTTCAAGGAAGAAATCATTCCAATTGAGATTGCGCAAAAGAAGGGGCCGTCCATTATCGTCGATACCGACGAGGCCGTACGCGAGGACACGTCGCTTGAGGGCCTCGGGAAACTGAAGCCTGCATTCAAAGAAGGCGGCACAGTTACGGCGGGCAACGCTCCGGGTGTGAATGATGGAGCGTCGGCCTTGGTGGTGACGTCTGAGGAGCGCGCGAAATCAATGGGAGTTGAGCCATTAGCTCGAATCGTGGCGCAGGCGACGTCAGGGACTGAGCCGAAACTAGTAATGATGGCGCCCGTCGAAGCAATCAAGAAGTTGATGAAAAAGACGGGCTGGTCCTTGAATGACGTTGATTTGATTGAACTCAACGAAGCGTTTGCAGTCCAAGCCGTCGCAATTACTCGCGAGCTGGATCTGGATCCGGAAAAGATCAACGTGAATGGCGGCGCGGTCGCGCTGGGCCATGCGATTGGTCAATCGGGGTCGCGCATCCTGACGACGATGCTGTATGAATTGAAGCGACGTAACGCGCATCGTGGTATTGCGGCACTTTGCCTCGGCGGCGGAAACGCAGTCGCACTGGCTGTCGAGCGATGACTGCTGACGAGCACAACAAGACGCTCGCAACGCTGTACTTTATTTACAGCGGGATCCATGGACTCACATTGATCGGCTTGTTGCTGTTGGTGCTCGTGGTGAAGTTCGTGACGCCGGCAGCGGAAGTTGTTTCAACATCGGCGCTGGCGATTGGCGGCATCGCATTCCTGATACTGTTTGTTGCCGTGGGTCTTTTGCCGGTAATGGCCGGCTACGGCTTTCGAAAGCGAGCGCGCTGGATAAAAACGCTGGGAACAGCAGTCGCGATGATTTCACTCGTGAACATTCCGATCGGGACGGCACTGGGGATCTATACCATCAAATTCTTTCGAAGTGCTGAGGGCCGGGCGCTGTATGGGGGCAGCGGGTCAGCAGCTTCGAATGAGGAGCTTAACGAGGCAATGCGCGGCGCACAGCCGCTGATGAATTGGGCGGACAGATTGAAATGAGTTCTTTCGTTTAGTTGGAGGACTTGTCCTCCAAAAGTTCGCGGACAAGTTCCCGTTCTAAATGAGCACTCTTATGGGCGAAGTTTTCGGCGTAATTGGCGCGGGCACGATGGGCAATGGCATCGCCCAGGTAGCCGCGCGCGCGGGATTCGATGTGGTGATGCGCGATGTTGCCGATGAGTTCCTGGCGCGCGGCCTGAGCGCGATCGATAAGAGCTTGCAGCGCGACGTCGATAAGGAACGTCTCAGCGGAGAAGAGAAGCAGACAATTGTCGGTCGCATCAAAACAGCTACCGACCTGGGGGCGCTCAGCGAAGCGTTCATCGTCGTTGAAGCTGTCACTGAAAACCTGGCGGTGAAGACCGAAGTGTTTCGAGCGCTCGACGAAATCACGAAAGGCGAAGCGATTCTCGCGTCGAATACATCATCGATTTCCATCACGAAACTGGGCGCGGCAACGAAGCGGCCTGACAAAGTCATCGGCATGCACTTCATGAATCCTGTGCCGGTGATGAAGCTGGTAGAAGTGATTCGCGGCGCGGCAACTTCGGACGCGACTTATGACCGAGTGCACGAGCTCAGCGAAAAACTTGGCAAGACGCCGCTTGAGTGTCAGGATTATCCCGGCTTTATTTCAAATCGGGTCTTGATGCCGATGATCAACGAAGCAATCTTTGCTTTGCACGAAGGCGTCGCATCGCGAGAGAGCATCGACGGCATTATGAAGATGGGGATGAACCATCCCATGGGGCCTCTGACGTTGGCGGATTTTATTGGGTTGGATGTTTGTCTCGCGATTATGAATGTCTTGTATGAAGGATTCAGCGATTCGAAATACCGCCCGTGTCCGCTGTTGAAGCGATACGTTGATGCGGGCTGGTTGGGACGTAAGAGTGGCCGCGGTTTCTACGAATATTAGGATGCAACGCGCGATTTCACATTTTTGTCAGAACTGTCGAGCAGCGAATCCACTCGGACAGGAATTCTGCGACCGTTGCGGCACACGTTTGATGCTGGTGGTGCGTCCGCCATCCATGCGCGCCGAATTTTTAGACACGACCCCTAACGAAGAGCATCTGCTGGAGCGTCTGACGATCCTCGAGAACACGCTGGCGCGTTTGGCTGAGCGGCTCGAGCAGGGATTGAAGCTCCTTCTGCGGCAGTCAGAAACCGCGTACGCCAATCACGCGCTCGTTAAGAGCTTGATTGAAATTCTGAACGAATGTGGCGTCGTCGACAACGGCGACTTGGAATCGAAATGGCGCGCCGAGTGCGATAAGCTTCATGACGACGATCGCAAACCTCGCAGATCCACCCCCAAGAGGACGCGAAAAACGACACGAAAAGCCGCGCGGCAACGCTGACGCGCCTTTGACACTCGCAATTGCGTCGCTATAATTAGCAACTTTGTGCCCGGCCCCCTGACGCTATCTGTAAGGTTCAGGGCGTGAATCATGCGGCTGGAGCTGGAAAATCTCGAGAAAGATCAGCGGTTCGCGCACACTTATCAGCCGAGCGATCTTTCATTAGAAGATGCGGACTTGCGGTTGATCGAGCCGGCGGAGATTCACGGCCGGATTCGGAGAAAGGGCGCAGAAGTCGAGTTGGTCGGGACCCTTGCGACGAAAATCGAGACTGACTGCGCGCGATGTTTGAAACCCGTAATCGTTCGGCTGTGCGCCGATTTTGATGAGCGGTTCGCGACGGCGATTAGCTGGGGCTCGGAAGAGCAACACGAACTGGCGAGCCAGGATTTGAACCTTGCAGTTTTTGATGGAACTGCCATCGACCTGGATCAGCTGGTCCGCGAGCAGATTTTGTTGGCTAAACCGGCACAGGTGCTTTGCCGGGAAGACTGTCAGGGTCTCTGTCAAACATGTGGTGCTGACCGAAACACGGTCGCTTGCGAATGCGACGCGCAGCAGGTTGATTCACGTTGGGAGAAGCTGAAGGATTTGCGATTCTAGATTTTTGTTTTGCGATTTTGTTGATGCGGCTAAGCGCTGTCTGTCAGAAATCGGAAATCGAAAATCCAAAATGTTGGTGGAGTAATTATGCCGAATCCAAAACGTCGTCACTCGAAAGCCCGTCGCGCCAAGCGCCGCGCCCATGACGCCCTGCGCACGCCGCAAACTGTCGTTTGCCCGAACTGCCAGGAGCCGCGGATGCAACATCGGGTGTGTCCGAAGTGTGGCTACTACAAAGGGCGCGAAGTTGTTCAAGTTGATCAGACCGCGTAACGAGAGCTTGGTTATAGCCGTTTAGAAGCCGCACTCGTGCGGCGTCTCGGCAGGACAAGTCCTGCCTCTAAACGGCTTTTCAAATGGAGACGTAACGAAGCATCAATGTCGAACATCCGCGCAGGCATTCTCGGAACCGGTCATTCTTATCCGGAAGGCATACTGACCAATGCCGACCTGGAAAAAATCGTCGAGACTTCCGATGATTGGATTACTACGCGCACGGGCATCAAGCAGCGGCGAAAAGCCGCGCCCGGCGAATACACATCCCAGTTCGCCACTCGCGCTTCACAGCGAGCGATCGAACGCGCGGGCATCGATCCAAACGAAATTGATTTAATCCTGTGTGCGACGGTCACGCCGGACCAGATTCTGCCGTCCACCGCGTGTTTGATTCAGGCGCAGCTTGGTGCGAACAAAGCCGCTGCGATGGATATAGTGGCCGCCTGCGCCGGCTTTTTGTATGGAATAACCATCGCTGAGCCGATGATTCGGAGCGGTCAGATCAAGTATGCGCTGGTGATCGGCGCCGAACTGTTGACCCGATACGTTGACTACACGGATCGTTCGACCTGCATACTGTTTGGTGATGGAGCGGGCGCTGCGATTTTAGGACCGGTGGAAGGGGACCGAGGCATCCTGGCTGCGAAAATTCGATCCGATGGCCGCTACGAAGAACAGTTATATGCGCCCGGCGGCGGAACCAAGGGCGGATTTACCGCCGAAACAATTGCCCGCGGCGATCACTTTTTCAAAATGAAGGGCAACGAGGTCTTTAAAGTCGCGGTCCGATCGATGTGCGACATCTCGAAGCAAGTGCTGTGCGAGGCTGGCCTGACGACGCAAGACATTAACTTATTCATTCCGCATCAAGCGAACCAACGAATCACTGAGGCAGTTTCGAACATGCTGAAAGTCGATCCGTCGCTGGTTTATTCGAACATTTCGCGTACCGGAAACACGTCGTCGGCTTCGATTCCCATTTGTCTCGACGAATGTGTGCAAGCAGAGAAGATTAGCAAAGACGACATCGTTTTGATGTCAGCGTTTGGTGGTGGCTTCACCTGGGGTAGCGTCGTGATGCGGTGGTGATCAGAACCGTAAATGGTAAATCGTAAATCGTGAATAGAAAGACCATCTATTTACGATTCACGATTTACGATTCACTATGATCGCATATGCCTTCCCCGGTCAGGGGTCACAAAGTCCCGGCATGGGAAAGGATTTGGTCGAGAAGTTTCCCGCGGCAAGACAGGTCTTTGAAGAAGCAGACGACGCGCTTGGGTTCGCTCTCTCCGAACTTTGTTTCAATGGGCCGGCGGAAGAGCTGCAACTGACCGAGAATACTCAACCGGCTATTCTGACGACATCAGTTGCGGCGCTGCGTGCGATGGAAGCCCAGGGTTTTTCGTCACCTGAATTTGTGGCGGGACACAGCCTCGGTGAATATTCGGCGCTGGTCGCGGCCGGTTCGTTATCGTTGAGCGACGCGGTCAAGACAGTGCGCGCGCGTGGCCGTTACATGCAGGAAGCCGTTCCGGTCGGCACCGGGGCGATGGCGGCGATACTGGGTTCGGACCTCGAAACCGTTAATAGCGCGTGCGGCGAAGCGTCGCAGGGGCAAGTTTGCAGCGCGGCTAATATTAATTCGCCGGGACAAATTGTGATCGCTGGTGACGCGGCCGCTATCGATCGCGCAATCGAAATACTGAAGGCGCGCGGTGCAAAACGCGCGGTTAAGCTCAACGTTAGCGCGCCTTTTCATTGCGCATTGATGAAACCGGCACAGGATCGACTGGCGGAAGATCTGAACGATTTGCAGTTCAAAGACCTGGCGACGCCGGTCATCACGAATGTCGATGCGCAGCCGATAAAAACAGGTGCCGAAGCTCGTGACTCGCTGGTTCGGCAGGTATCGCAACCGGTTCGTTGGCTGGAGTCAGTTGAATTTTTAAGCAATCACGGTGTACAAACTTTCATTGAAATCGGACCCGGAAAAGTTTTGAGCGGTTTGGTGCGGCAAATTAACCGCGAACTCCGCTGCCTCAACGTGGAGGACGAGAGCACTTTGCGCGCAACACGTGAGGCGCTGGCCTAAAATTTTGTGTTCGACAAACTTCAGTTTGTCGTTTCCAGGAATACTTGAGAGCCAATCGACAAACTAAAGTTTGTCGGACATTTGAACAGGAGCAAAAGAATGCCCGATCAAGAGATAGAGCAAAAAGTTAAGCAAATCATCGTTGACGAACTTGGTGTCGACGAAAACGAAGTCACGCCCAACGCGCGATTCATTGACGATCTCGGCGCCGACTCACTCGACACGGTCGAGTTGGTCATGCGTTTCGAAGAGGAGTTCGGCATCGAAATTCCCGACGAGGACGCCGAGAAGATTCAAAGCGTTCGCGACGCGTTCAACTACATCGACCAGCACAAAGAAAAGGCGTGAACGCGCGGCGTTGATGCATTTCGGGCGCCGTTAACGTGTCACTAAAGGAGCTGTGATTTTGAATCGTCGCGTTGTCGTTACCGGCCTTGGCTTGGTGACGCCTGTAGGTAATTCCGTCGAGACCACCTGGACCGCGCTAGTCGGGGGCAAGAGTGGCGCGGACTACATCAAAAAATTTGACGCTGAGAAGTTTCCCGTCCGCTTCGCCTGCGAAGTCAACGACTTCGATCCGCTGAACTACGTGGAGAAGAAGGAGGCGCGCAAGATGGGCGCCTTCATTCAATACGCGGTGGCCGCTTCGCAGGAAGCCGTCAACGATAGCGGCTTGAAGATTACCGACGACATCGCCGAAGGTGTCGGGACTTATATCAGCAGCGGTATCGGCGACTTCTGGGCCATCGAACGAGAGCACGAAAAGCTCCTCACCGGTGGGCCGGGTCGCGTCTCACCGTTTTTTATTCCGTCGGCCATCGTCAACCTCGCGTCGGGCCAGGTTTCCATCCGGCAAAATGCGAAGGGTCCGAATTCGGCAACTGCTACCGCATGTTCGGCGGGAGCGCACGCCATCGGCGATAGCTTCAAGATCATTCAGCGCGGCGATGCTGATGCGATGATCTGCGGCGGGGCTGAATCGGCTATCACGCCGATGAGTGTCGCCGGTTTCGCAGCCTTGCGAGCGCTTTCAACCTGTAATGATGATCCGCAGCATGCTTCACGGCCGTTCGACTTGAAACGCGATGGGTTCGTCATCGGCGAAGGCGCTGGGATCATGATTCTTGAGGAGCTTGAATTCGCGAAGCGTCGCGGGGCGCGTATCTATGCTGAAGTCGTCGGCTACGGCATGACGGGCGATGCTTTTCACATCACGATGCCGGATCAGACGGGTTCCGGAGCGGTGAGGGTCATGCAAAAGACACTTGCCGATGCGGGCGTGAAACCTGAAGACGTCGATTACATCAACGCGCACGGCACGTCGACGCCTTACAACGACAAATTCGAAACGATGGCCATCAAAAAGACGTTCGGCGAGCATGCGAACAAAGTTGCGATTAGTTCGACGAAGTCGATGACCGGCCACTTGCTCGGCGCGGCAGGCGGAGTAGAAGGTGTCTTTTCGGTTCTTTCGATCTACCACAGCAAATTGCTGCCCACGATTAATTACGAAACGCCGGACCCCGAATGTGATCTGGATTACACACCGAATCAGGCGCGTGATGCTAAGGTGAAGTACGCGCTGTCAAACAGTTTCGGTTTTGGCGGCACCAACGCCGCGCTGTTATTCAAGCGATACGAAGAATGAAAATTCTTGTCCTCATGAAGCAGGTCGCGAATAAGGATGCGATCCTGCGAATTAATAAAGACTCGACTTGGATCGAAGAAGCCGACCTTTCGTTCGAAGTGAACGAGTCCGACGGTTACGCGCTCGAAGAAGCCCTCCGCATCAAAGAGAAAGTTAGCGGCGAAGTAGTCGTGGTATCGATGGGCCCGCAACGCGCGAAGAGCGTCATCAAGGACGCTTTGGCGCGAGGCGCCGATCGCGCGATTCACGTCGTCGGCGATAACGTTGGCCATCTGTCGCCGTTCGCAGCGGCCTCAGTTTTGGCCGAAGCGATTCGCGATGAAAACGCGGATCTGGTGATGACTGGTTTGCAGTCTGACGACTACGGTTATGCGCAGACGGGCGTGATTCTGGCGGAGATTCTCGGCCTGCCACACGCGACAATTGTGATTGAAGTCGAGGCGTCGGGTGAACAGCTGCGTGTCAAACGCGAACTCGAGAGCGGCTGGTATCAGTGGTACACGATGCCGACGCCGGCGCTGCTGACAATTCAATCCGGCATTAGCCAGATTCGCTACGCGACGCTGAAGGGAATCATGGCGGCCAAGAAAAAGGAAATTAAGGAAGTCACCCCGAATGCCGAAATCGCCGGAGAGCCTTCGCATCAGCGAATCGAAAAGATTTATCTTCCGCAGAAATCAAAGCAGACACAATTCCTCGGCGGCGGCGATGCAAAGAAAGGCGCGGTTGAGTTGGCGGAGAAGCTGCGAACCGAAGCGCGGGTAATTTAGCCGTCCGACAAGCTTGGGCTTGTCGTCATGATGGGAATCGACAAACTGAAGTTTGTCGGACAATCGACATGAGCATTCTCGTTTTCATTGAACACAAGGCCGGAACGCTGAACAAGACTTCGCTGGAGGCAATTGCCGCGGCGCAGAAACTGGCAGGCGACATCGGCACGACAGTAACTGCCGTGGTGCTCGGCTCGCCGTCTTTGGCAGCGGAAATCGCCGCCTACGATCTGGAAAAAGTCATTTCGGCAGAGAACGAGAAGCTTAACGACTACACGCCAGACGCTTACGCGGACGCGCTCGAAAAAGTCGTGCGTGCGACGAATCCTGAATACGTGATCATGTCGCACACGTATCAGGCCCGCGACTTCGCGCCGAAAGTGGCGGCCCGTTTTCAGAAAGGTTTGATCGGCGACTGCATTCGCATGAATGTCGATGGCGGCAAGCGCGTGTTCACCCGCCGCATCTTTCTCGGCAAACTGGATGCGGATGTCGTTTCGGAAGGCGATGCGCCAACATTTGTGACGTTTCAATCGGGCGCATTTCGCGGCGGCCAGGCCGCGAAGGGAAGTGGCGCTGCGGTCGAATCGATGCAAGTCGAAATCGGCGACGTGCGGATGAAACCCGAAGCGCCGTTTCAGGAAGCGAAGCAGGCGGTGGATCTCAGCAAGGCTGATGTCATCGTCGCTGTTGGGCGTGGCATCAAGAGCAAGGACAACCTCGCGCTCGCCGAGAAGTTGGCTGAAGCGCTCGGTGGCGATCTTGCAGCATCGCGTCCGATTTGTGACGCGGAATGGCTGCCAATCGATCGGCAGATCGGGTCATCGGGCCAAACCGTGGCGCCGAAACTCTACGTGGCAATTGGTATCTCAGGCGCGATTCAGCATCTTGTGGGCATGAAGAATTCGCAGACGATTGTCGCCATCAACAAGGATCCGGAAGCGCCCATCTTCGACATCGCCGACTATGGCATCGTCGGCGATCTATTCGAAGCCGTACCGGTGCTCACGGAAGAGATTAAGAAACTCAAAGGCTAGTGCTGGTTTAGTTTGAGGTGGCACGCGCATCTTGCGCGTGGTTTTCACGGGCGGGACGCCCGTGCCACTTTGCAAACTGATCAGACCCAAAGTCTCGCGATTTGGCTTTTCTCTTCGATAAGTCCTAGAATTTCACCGTCCCTCGAAAAATTTGAATAACTTGCTTCGGGAGGTTTCTGTAATGAATCCGCTGGGTCGCCACGCTTTTCTGTTTGCATTATTGATTGCGTTCGTTTCAGTCGCGTTGACATCACATCGAAATAGCAGCGCGCACGAGAACGCCTCGCTTGGATCAACCATCGAAACCATTGATGACAAGCCGCAGAATTCCATTGTCGCCGGATTCGATTTCTCGAATCTCGATCGGTCGGCGAATGCCTGTCAGGATTTCAACCAGTTCGCGAATGGCGGCTGGATGGCCAAGAATCCGATTCCGCCGGAATATTCTGTTTGGGGCAACTTCACGAAGCTTGCTGAACACAACAATGACGAGTTGCACGAGATCCTCGAGGGGCTGCTGAAGAAGAAGACTCTTGCGCCTGGGAACGAGCAAAAGAGTGCCGACTTTTATCGCTCGTGCATGGACGAGCCGGCCATCGAAGCCGCCGGTATCAACCCTTTACAGCCTGAATTGGATCGCATCGCGAAGATATCTGATCTGCTGAGTCTCGAAGATGAAATCGCGACTTTCCATGCTCATCGCATTCCGGCGGTGTTCGGGTTTGGCGCCAGTCAGGACTTCAAAGATTCAAGCACCATCATCGCGCAGTTGGTTCAGGGTGGCCTCGGTTTGCCCGATCGGGATTACTACACCAGCGATGACGCGAAGATGAAAGCGACCCGCGAGGAATATGAGAAGCACGTTGCGCGCGTGTTCGAGTTGATGGGCGACGCGCCGGACGCGGCGGCGCGCGAAGCCGCAACTGTCATGAAGATTGAAACCCAGCTCGCCGAGAATTCAGCCACGCGAGTACAAAGGCGCAACCCGGAAGCCAATTATCACCCGATGACGAAGGCGATGCTGCTCGAAATGACACCCGACTTCGATTGGGGCCGCTATTTTCGCAACATCAATTTGCCGGAAATCGCCAAGGTGAATGTCGGCCAACCCGATTTCTTTAAAGCTGCCGACAAGATTTTGAAAGACACAGCTATCGACGACTGGAAAGTCTATTTGCGTTGGCACCTCGTGAATGGCGCGTCGAACACGCTGTCTTCCAAGTTCGTGCAGGAGAGCTTCAACTTCAACGGCAAGTACCTTAACGGCACGACGGAGATGTTGCCGCGTTGGAAACGCTGTGTGGCCAGCACCGACCGCGCGCTGGGCGAAGCGGTGGGCGAGCTGTATGTCGCCAGGACGTTCACGCCGCAGGCGAAGGAACGAGCGCGCACGATGGTCGCGAATTTAATCGCGGCGCTCAAGGATGACTTGACGACCCTCAGTTGGATGAGCAATGAGACGCGTCAAAAAGCGATTGCGAAGTTGGAAGCGTACAACCGTAAGATCGGTTACCCGGACAAGTGGCGTGATTATGAAGCACTCAAGGTTGCGCGCGGGGCGTACTACAACAACTTCGTTTCCGCAGGCGAGTTTGATTTCCGCCGCAACGTCGGAAAGATCGGCAAACCGGTTGACAAGACCGAATGGGGAATGACGCCGCCCACGGTGAATGCTTATTACAATCCGCAGTACAACGAGATCGTTTTCCCGGCCGGCATCCTGCAGCCGCCGTTCTACGATCCGAGGGCCGACGATGCCTTTAATTACGGCGGCATCGGGGCGGTCATTGGCCATGAGATGACACACGGCTTTGACGACCAAGGCGCGAGGTTCGATGCGAACGGAAACCTCGTGATGTGGTGGACGCCAGACGATTACAAGAAATTCACCGCCCGAACTGACTGCGTCGTAAAACAGTTCGACTCGTTTGAAGTCGAGCCGGGATTGCACCAGAAAGGGCAACTCGTCGTCGGTGAATCGGTCGCTGACCTGGGAGGGTTGACGGTCGCATATGCTGCGTACCAGAAGTCTTTGCAGGGCAAGCCGCGCCCGAAGAACATTAACGGATTCACGCCTGAGCAGCGTTTCTTTTTGGGTTGGGCTCAGATTTGGTCACAGAACATTCGACCCGAGGCTGCGCGACTTAGAAACGCGACGGATCCGCATCCATTGGGACGCTTCCGGGTGAACGGGCCGCTGTCGAATATGCCGCAATTCGCCGAGGCGTACGGGTGCAAAGCCGGCGACCCGATGATGCGGCCGCCCGATCAGCGCTGCCAAATTTGGTAGATGGAGTCAGCCATCACGATAGTTGCGGCCCGGCCGGACGCTTCCGAAGCGATCGCATTGCTGGCCGAATTAGACGTCGAGCTGCACACCTATCCTTATCCATTGGAAAGCCGCCACGCTTTCAGTGTTGAGAAACTCATCGCCGAAAGCGTGGCTTTCTTTGTTGCTTCGCTTACCCGACAGCCCGTTGCTTGTGGCGGCGTGAAACTCTTCGACGACTACGGCGAAGTTAAACGCATGTACGTCCGTCCTGCGTTTCGCGGGAAGGGATTAGGCAAAGCGATTCTCAATCAACTGGCCGACCATACTCGCGCGAATGGCATCAACACGCTGCGGCTTGAGACTGGGATTTATCAGGTCGAAGCCATCGGTCTGTACGACCATTGGGGCTTTGCGCGTCGTGGTCCCTTCGGTGATTACACGAACGATCCAAATACTGTTTACTTCGAGAAACAACTCACCTGATCCCGTCCCTGCCCAGCGCATGTAGCTTTCTAATACGGGTTCAGCCTCTGAAAATTCGCAAACCGTTCGCTGAATAGAATCGGTAGAGGGATTTGCGCACTAGTTACTGCGCGACTCGCTCTGGCCCTTGGTTTGTTTGATCGTCCCCGACGGGCTACAGCCTAGACTCAATGGCGCAATCTGAAACATCACTCGATCTGCGTGAAGGACACGACTTGCCGTCGCTCGTTGAGCGTTTGGCTCAGGACCTCGCGAAGTTACTCGATCAGAAACTCACGCTCCTGAAGATCGAACTCAACGAAGAGCTGAGCGCGTATCTGCGCGGCAGCATGGCGATACTTGCGGGCGTCGTGGTTGCTGCGGTTGGATTCGCACTGGTTAACGTCGCTTTGGCGTTCGGGATCACGGTGCTCGTCTCAGGGCTCGACCTCAGCCAACCGGCGAAATACGCGCTGGGATTTGTGATTACCGGCATTAGCTACCTCGTGCTCGGCGCTATTGTGATCGTCATAGCCAAGAACCGGCTCGCGCGCCAGGGCGTAGTGCCGCGCCGGTCGGTTCAAGAGTTAAAGCGCGACAAAGAGTGGATCGAAAAAGAAATTTAGCGAACGGGGAGACGATTCTTGGAAACTTCAGAACGAACGACAAGCGAGCCCAGCAAGCGACAACTCCAAAAGCAGATGGAGAAGACCCGCGAGTCTGTGGCGGAGACCGTTGGCGAAATCAAGGAAACTGTCGGCGAGCAATTGGCGACCGCGAAGCAAGCTGTCACCGGAGTTCTGAATTATCGCGAAGAATTTCAGAAAGAGCCGCTCGTCTGGAGTTTGGGCGCGCTGTCTGCCGGTTTCGCGCTGGGCTACACAATGGGTTATGCGCACAAAGAGACCAAAGGCGGCCGCAAGAAATCGGAAGTGGCTGCGTTTGCCAACAGTTTGGTTGATGAACTTTCCGTGGTGGGAAACAGTTTGGTAATGCCAGCACTCAACGTGCACATCAAAGAGTTGTTTGGTTTCGACTTTTCGGAAGTGCTTAGTTCGATCGGTGAAGCGAACAAGCGTAAGCCGAGCCGCAAGCGAGCCAGGAAGGTCGCGTCGAAGCGCAGCCGCAAACAACTAGCCGGCAAATCACGGAAGAAAAGCTAAGCCGCGGCTGAACCTCTCGCGACGTGCGTGTTTACGGCGCGTGGTCCGCGAATCACTCAGAACGGGTTTGCGTTCCGGTAGCCTTCTGGACTTCTTCGACAGCGCCTTCGACCGCACCGGCAACTGCGCCGATTGCTGCGCCTTGCGCCACACGTTTCGCAACCTTCTGCACTTTACGTAGCGCGCTCCGCGGCTGCTTTGCGACTTTCTTAACGGTCTTTTTCACCGCTGACTTAGTTCGAGCAGAACTTGCCGTGCTGCTTGCGCGCTTTTTTGCCGCGCTCCTGGTAGCGCTCTTTGCGTTTCCTTTTCCAGCCTTTTTCGACCCCTTTTTTGTCGCCATCTGTTACGACTCTCCTTCACGATTAGGTGGCGTGCAATGAAACTGTACACGCTCATAACTCAACGCGAAGGTAATGCAATGCGTGCGCCTTAGTGGGCGCTGCTTGCGAGGGATTTCAAGTCGTCAGCGACTTCGGCAGGCTTCCATTCGTTGCCGCGATAGAGTTTGACAAGCTTTCCGGCCGGATCAATCACCGCAGTGCGCAGAGAGTGCATGACTTGATCTTCGCCCGTCGATGAGTCTTTGAAATAGCGCAGCCCGAAGAATTCGGCGATGCGTTTCACGTCATCAGCACTGCCGGTAGCGAATTCCCAATGATCGAACTGCTCGTCTGAATAACGGCCCGTGTGTGACGCGCCGTAGCTGCGCATAACTTTCGGCGTATCGTATTCAGGATCGAAACTGATCGTCAGCAGGTGCGTCCTGGAGTAAACATCAGGCTGCTTCTGCAACTCCTGGTCGACGGCCGCGAAGTTATTGCTCATTAGAGTGCATTGATCGGGTTGCGGACAGCGAGTGTAAACGAAAGTCAGCGCGACGGCTTTACCTTTATATTGCGACAAGCGAAGCGGTTTGCCGTCCTGATTGATCAGGCGGAAATCAGGAATTTCATCGCCCGGCTTCGGCTCACCGGGGACGATCGTGGTCGGCGTCAGCGCGGGGCCGCCTTCAGCAATCGCCGTCACTTCAACCCATGAAGAGATGTCATCGATCACCAGCGTGCCGGTGATTTGATCGCCGGGCTTCATCGCTTGCAGGTCCACGGCGTTCTTAATCTTAAAATCCATCGTCATGCCCGGCATGTAACCCGGAATGTCTTCGTGTTTGATGGTGGCCGTGTATTCGGTCTTGTTCACAGCAACTACGATGCCTTTAATCGGATAACGCTTTTCGTTCGCCGGCGGCTTTTCGCCCCATGTGCAGGCGCTGAAAACGAGGGCAGTTAAGACGGAAATAAGAAACAGTTTTCTTGTCATGATATGGCGCTAGGTTAATGCGGCGGCAGTTTTACCTCAAGCGAACGTAGTCACGGCCTGTTTTCAACGCTTCTCTCCGGTCTGAGTAAGATCTCCGTGGCTCTGGAGTGAACGCGTCATAGCAAAGGTTCATCACAGAGGCACTCAGCGTTCACAGAGACACAGGAAAAAAGATCGGCAAACCAGGACACCACTAACAAACGATATGTGCGGTTGTGCTAGCATGGCCGCGATGATGGCAAGGGAAGAGAAACGCGCACAGATACTCGACGGCAAGACGGTCGCGGAAGCGATCAAGCAGGAAGTCGCTGAGGAACTTCGCCGGCTAAAAGAGACCGCTGGAGTGACTCCCGCATTGGCAGCCGTGCTGGTCGGAGACGATCCGGCTTCGGCTGTGTACGTGCGCAACAAAGTCCGCGCGTGCGAAGAGGTGGGCATTATCTCGCGGCAGCTTGTCTTGCGCGAGTCAATCTCCCGCGAAGAACTCCTTCATGTCGTGAAAGAACTAAATGACGACGACGAACTGGACGGCATACTGGTTCAGTTGCCCTTGCCAAAACAAATTGATGACAGCCTCGTGATCGAAGCCATCGATCCGGCAAAAGACGTCGACGCATTTCATCCCACGAATGTCGGGTTACTGGCGATGGGCCGGCCTCGTTTCGTGCCGTGTACGCCTGCGGGAATTATCGAGCTACTCGATCGCAATAGAATTGAAATTGCCGGCGCGAATGCCTGCGTCGTCGGCCGCAGTCAAATTGTCGGCCGGCCGATCGCTAGCCTTTTGCTGCAACGTCACGCGACGGTGACCATCTGTCATTCGAAAACTCGCGACTTGCCCAGTGTGACACGCCAGGCTGATATCCTAATCGCGGCAATTGGGCGGCCGGGATTCATTCGCGGCGCATTCATCAAGGCGGGCGCTACAGTAATTGATGTCGGCGTGAATCGCCTGGCCGATGTGGCGCAAGCGCGCGAGTTCTTCGGCGCCGATGCCGACAAACGAGTCGCGGCAATTAACGAGAAGGGCTACACACTTGTTGGCGATGTCCATCCCGCCGAGGCGGATCAAATTGCGGGCAAGCGAACTCCAGTGCCGGGCGGAGTAGGGCTGTTAACGGTGGCCATGCTGATGAAGAATACTGTGCGGGCCGCGAAGTGGAGAAGGGGTTTGTAGCCCGGGCCACGCGGGCAAGGACAAGCCTTGCCCCCGCAAAGATGCTGAAAGTTGGACTCACTGGCTCGATCGCCGTCGGCAAATCATTCGTGCTCGACACACTGCGCAATCTCGGCGCGCGAACCATTGACGCGGACCAAATCGCGCGAGATTGCGTCGAACCGGGCACGGCGGGATTGCGAGCTGTTCTCAAAGAATTTGGCGAAGACGTGTTGAACTCCGGGTCGCTCGATCGCGCGAAACTCGGCGAAATTGTTTTCGCGAACGAAGAGAAGCGCAAGCATCTCAACTCGATCCTCCATCCATTCATCATTGCGCGCCAGGACGAAATCATCCGGCAATGGGAGAGCGAGACTCCTGACGCCATCGCGATCATCGACGCTGCGTTGATGATCGAATCCGGCGGCTACAAACGATTCGATCGGCTAATCGTTGTGCACTGCGAGCCTGAGATCCAAATTCAGCGTCTGATGAAGCGCAACAACTTGTCGCGAGAAGAAGCGCAGCGTCGCGTCAATGCGCAGATGCCACAGGAAGAGAAGATGAAATACGCGAATTACCTAATCGACACTTCACGAGACCGTGAAAACACGCGTAGGCAAGTCGAAGAAATCTGGCAAACCCTCGAGCATCAGGTTCAGGCGAGCACGGACTAAAGTCTGCACAGCTGGAGAAAATTATTGCCCGGCAACATCCGCCATGTTACTTTGACGGCGACGATGACAGCTCTCTCATCGCGTATTGGGTTCGTAATTCTGCTTGTCACTTTGATCGCCGCCTCTGCCGGATGTTCCGCGTCGGCGAGCAACTCCGTCTTCTTCGGCAAGACCGATCCGCCACGCGAGAACGTGCTGCGATACGTTTCAGGTTCCGAACCCGAAACACTCGATCCGCAAATCCCCCCGCTGCAAAACGAAGCGCGAATTTCGATGGCGCTCTTCGAGGGTTTGGCCGAATACGATCCTAAGACCACAGCTCCGATTCCGGCGTTGGCAGAGCGCTGGGAAGCCAACAAAGATTGGTCGGAAGTCACGTTCCATCTGCGTCGCGACGGCCGTTTCTCAAACGGCGATCCGATCACAGCCCGGGACTTTGTATACACGATCCAGCGCGGATTGAAACCTGAGACTGCCTCGCGCGTCGCCTCGTTGGCTTATCCGATCAAATATGCGCAGGCATTCAACGAAGGCGATGTGTTTGTTTATGATCCGGTTACAAGCTCATTACTCTTGCAGAAAGATTTTGCGACCGACGCACAGCCTCAACTGCCGCTGAGTGCGCAACCCGTTGCATCAGTCGCTGCCGAGTATCCGGCGATTCCGGAAGACCAGACTCCCGATGCTGACACAGCTTTTCACCACGCGATGCACAGCCCGGTCCGGCTGGTTTTGCCTGGCTCAGAGAAAAAACGTAACGCCGCCATCGAAGCGGATCCGAAATTAAAAGCTGCCGTCGCCGGAAAGCAATTTGTCGCCGTCAAGGCTGAAGACGTCGGCGTCGAGGCAGTTGACGATTACACGTTGCGGATCATGCTGATGACGCCCGCACCGTACTTCATCAGCATGATGCCGCATCAGTTTTTTCGGGCCGTGCACCGGAAAACGATCGAACAGTTTGGTGACACTTGGACCGATCCCGCTCACATCGTGACGAGTGGGCCATTCAAGCTGGAGAGTTGGAAACACTACGATCGCATCGTCGTAGTGCGGGATCCCATGTACTGGGACGCGCGTGCAGTAAAGCTGGACAGGATCACTTTCTTGCTGCTTGCCGACAACGCGACGATGCTGACGCTCTACAAGGCGGGCGAGTTGGATGCCACCTACAACCACACGGTGCCGGCGGCCTGGCTGGATGTGATCGGGCCAAAAAAAGATTTCATGGATGCTCCGGAAGCCGCGATCGATTACTACAACTTTAATACGACCAGTGGGCCGACGAAAGATTTGCGCGTGCGCAAGGCGCTCAACATGTCGGTCGACAAAAAAGCGCTGGCCGACTGGCGACACGTGCAGGCGCTGACCGCGATGACGCCGACCGGAATATTTCCAGGTTATCCGCAGCCTAAAGGTGATCCATTCGATCCAGAGAAAGGCAAGAAACTCCTGGTCGAGGCCGGATACAAAGATGCCGCCGGCAATTTCGATCCGAAGAAGTTTGAAGCCAGCGAAATCGAACTGATGGTGAATAACGATAGTAACAACCTTACCTACGCAGAGTTTGTGCAGGCACAGTGGAAACAAAATCTTGGCGCGACAATTCAGATTCGCGTAATGGAATCAAAGACGTACTTCAAAGCGCAGGGAGCGTTGGATTACAAGGGCGTTTCGCGTACAGGTTTCGGCGCCGATTACATGGATCCTTATACCTTCCTCGGTATTTTTTACGCGAAAGGTGGGGCAAACGCGACGGGATGGTCAGATCCGAAGTACATCGCTTTGTTGGACGAGGCGAATCGCACAATCGATCAGCACCAGCGTTACGAATTATTGGCACAGGCTGAAAAGATGCTGCTCGACGATCAGATTGTCATGCCCTTGACCGTCGGCACTACGCGGGAAATGAAAAAACCGTACGTGAAGGGAATGTATCCTAACGCGGCCACCCTTCATGCGTGGAAGTTTGTCTATATCGAGCGGGATTCATCGAAGTGGGACTATGGGGCTCCGAATATGAATTAGTGACCAGCAAAGAGTGATGAGTAATGAGTAAGAACCGAAACCCGCGAATTAGCCTAGTCACTCATTACTCATGACTCATCACGCATAAAATCCATGCTTCGCTTCATCCTCCGCCGCATCATTGTCATCATCCCGATGCTTTTCATCATCGTGTCGTTGACCTGGGTACTGGTACGGCTCGCGCCCGGGAACTTCTACACCGGCGAAAAGAAACTGGCGCCCGCAATTGAAAACAACTTGCGGGAAAAGTACGGTTTGAATCGGCCGTGGCACGTTCAGTATCGCAAGGTGCTTTGGAACATGGCCCGTCTGGATTTTGGTAATTCGCTGAAATACGAAGGCCAGTCGGTAAATCAAATCCTGTGGCGGGCGTTGCCTGTGTCAGCCGCATTGGGTATTACCGCTTACCTGATTGCGCTGGTCGTCGGCATTACGATGGGCACGCTGGCGGCGTTGAAGCAGAACTCCTGGCTTGATTACGGCAGCATGACGGTGGCGATGCTCGGGATTTCGATTCCAAATTTCGTCCTCGGTCCGTTGCTGGTGCTCGGATTCTCGCTGACTCTCTATTGGTTTCCGCCGGCACTCTGGAACGGATTTCCGAGCAGGAGCATCGTCCTGCCGGCATTGACGCTCTCAGCCGTTTACATCGCTTATATCGCGCGGCTCACCCGAACAGGGATGCTTGAGGTCCTACGATCCGATTACATCCGTACGGCTCGCGCCAAGGGTCTCTCCGAGCGTCACATCGTGATGCGTCACGCCCTGCGCGGCGGTTTGTTGCCGGTAGTTTCGTTTTCGGGACCGGCACTGGCCTTTTTGATCACCGGCACGGTCGTCGTCGAACGAGTATTTGCGCTGCCCGGCTTGGGAAATTACTTCCTCAACGCCTGCTTCAATCGCGACGAGCCGCTGATTATTGGCATTGTAGCGTTCATTGCAATCACTGTTTTGATTTTCAATCTGCTCGTCGATGTTTCTTACGCGTTTATCGATCCGCGAATTCGTTACTGATTGAGCTATGTCGGATTTCCGGGAACAAGATAAGCCGCTTGACGATGTCGAACTTCACGTCGGCCCTGAATACGCCGTCGCGGAACAAGATGTGGCCGAAGTCATCAGCGGCGAGATCGTCGCGGGCAGCACGTTGGGGCACGATGCCTGGCGCCGCTTGTTGAAAAATAAGATCGCCGTATTCGGGATGATCGTCGTATTGGCGCTCACGTTTGCATCAATCGCTGGTCCGACGATTATCAAGCGCGTCACGGGGAATACTTACGATTCAATTCCTAAAGACTCGGCCCTTTTGAAGTCCTTCGCGCCATTTCGCGGTGCGGACGGCAAATTCGCGTGGGCGCATCCGATGGGTACCGACAACAGCGGCCGCGACATTCTCGCGCGCGTGCTTTCGGGCGGACAGATTTCATTGATGGTCGCGCTGATTGCGACGCTGGTCTCGCTGATAATCGGAATATCGTACGGCGCCGTCGCCGGGTATGCGGGCGGTCGCGTCGATGATTTGATGATGCGGATCGTTGATGTTTTGTACTCGTTGCCGTACGTGATTCTCGTCATTGTTTTATTGGCGCTGCTGCCCGCCAAGACACCAACCGCGCAACTGGCTGAGTTGTTCTTTGCGCTCGGCGCGGTCTCCTGGTTGACGATGGCGCGCATTGTCCGGGGCCAGATCATGTCTCTGAAGAATCAGGATTTTGTCCTGGCGGCACGAGCAACCGGAGTCTCTACGCCGAAAATTATTTTCCGCCATCTGGTGCCGAACGCGCTGGGGCCGGTTATCGTTTACGCTACGTTGACCATCCCCAGCGTGATGTTAAGTGAGGCGTTTCTTTCATTTCTCGGGCTGGGCGTTCGACCGCCGCGTGTGTCGTGGGGCAGCCTGGCGGCCGAAGGCGCGCAGAATCTCGCAATTTATCCATGGCAGTTGATCTTTCCCGGATTGACGATGGCGCTGATGCTTTTCAGCCTGAATTTCCTGGGCGACGGTTTGCGGGACGCATTGGATCCACAGACCAGAAGGCAGTAGGCAGGAGGCAGACGGCAGGAAGCGAACCGTATGGCAGCAGAAGATATGAATGGCCAGCTTCTCAGCGTTAAGAACCTGCGCACCTACTTCAAGACTGAAGACGGCGTAGTCAGGGCTGTCGACGATGTCAGCTTTGGCGTGAAGCCCGGCGAGACTTTGGGCATCGTAGGCGAATCCGGCTCGGGGAAAACAGTCGCGAATCTTTCAATCATGCGTTTGATTCCCGAGCCGCCGGGTCAAATCGCAGGAGGCTCGATTGAATTCAACGGACGCGATGTTCTCAAGCTGACGCCGCGGGAATTACGAAAGCTGCGGGGTTGTCACATCGCGATGATCTTTCAGGATCCGATGACTTCGCTGAATCCGTTCATGCGCGTGTCCAGGCAGTTGATGGAAGTGACCCAACTTCATCTCGGTCACAATAAAGAAGAAGCGCGACGTCACGCGATCGAGATGCTGGAACGTGTGGGAATTCCCGACGCCGCGGAGCGCATCGACAGTTACCCGCACGAATTCTCGGGCGGCATGCGCCAGCGCGTAATGATCGCGATGGCCCTTTCGTGCAAGCCGCAGTTGTTAATTGCCGATGAGCCGACGACCGCCCTCGATGTGACCATACAGGCGCAGATTCTCGAACTCATCAAAACGTTGAAGAACGAAACGGGCACGAGCGTGATTCTAATTACGCATGACCTGGGGGTAATTGCCGGCATGACGGATCACGTCACGGTGATGTATGCAGGCAAAGTGTTCGAGCAAGCTGCGACCGCTGAGTTATTCGAACGTCCCGGAAATCCCTACACGCAGGCGCTTTTGAAGTCAGTTCCCGATCCGACTTCAGAACAAGGCAAACTTTTTCAAATCCCGGGGCAGCCACCTGATTTGGCCAATTTGCCGAGCGGTTGCCCGTTCGCGCCTCGTTGCCAGCGGGCGGAAGAAATTTGCACGCGGGAATATCCGCCGTTCGTTGAGGTCGCGACCAATCATCACTCACTGTGTCACTTCGCGGATCAGATTTACGCTGACGCCGGCAATTGAGAATGGATACAAACCCGCAGACGCTGATTTCAATCAAAGACCTGGCGGTGCATTTTCCGGTGCGCAAGTCTCTATTCGGTCGCGTGCGACAGATCGTCAAAGCAGTTGACGGCGTGTCGCTCGACATCGCCGCGGGTGAGACGCTTGGGCTGGTTGGGGAATCAGGTTGCGGCAAAACGACTCTGGGTCGCGCAATACTTAGACTCGTCGAACCGACTTCAGGTCAAGTGCTATTTCGCGGCCAGGACCTTGCACAACTCTCGGGATCGGCGATGCGCGCGCAACGGCGGCATCTGCAAATCATTTTTCAGGACCCGTACGCCTCGCTTAATCCCCGTATGACGGTCAGCCAAATTGTCAGTGAACCGCTCTCGACGTTTCGCTTGGCGCGCGGCGAAGAACGCAAAAGGCGCGTGCACGAATTGATGCAGCAGGTAGGATTGAGTCCGCGTTTTCTCAAACGTTACCCACACGAATTCTCGGGCGGGCAACGACAGCGAATCGGCATCGCGCGCGCTTTGTCAGTCGATCCGGAATTTATTGTGGCGGATGAGCCTATCTCAGCGCTTGATGTCTCGATCCAATCGCAGATCATGAATCTGCTCGATCGGCTCCGGCGTGAAAAGAACCTGACCTATCTTTTCATCTCGCACGATCTCCGCGCGGTTCAGCACGTTTCGGATCGGATCGCGGTGATGTATCTCGGAAAAATTGTGGAACTCGCTCCCGCGAAGGCGATTTACTCAAAGCCGCTAATGCCTTACACAAAAGCGCTTATTTCTGCCGTGCCCGTTCCGGATCCGAAGGTGGAAGCGACCCGCAGGCGAATCGTGCTCGAAGGCGACGTGCCTTCGGCGATCAACCCGCCGAGCGGCTGTCGCTTTCGTACCCGGTGTCCATACGCGATCGATGCTTGCGCCGACATCGAACCGCAGCTCGTAGAAATTCTGCCCAATCATTACGCGGCGTGCATTCGCATCAGTCCCGATCAGCCTGACATCGAGCGTGTTGCTCCAGGAGCCGCGCCCGGCCTCAGTTAGTATTTGGGACGTGCGCAGGCGTGAAAACCTCAAGCAATTCGTCGTTTAACCTTACTGTGAGTTGAAATTGGATTAAGCTCGGATGGCTGATTGTCTTTGGAAGCGCCTCTTTTGAACCGGATCTGCTGCGCCCTATACTGACGACACCAGCCCGACAGTAAGTTCGGATGACGAAAAAGAAAGCCGCGCGCCTGGCGGAAATCGAGCAAGAGACGCCAGAGCGTGCCCCCAGCGGTTGGCGCGAAGTGCAGGATTCGATGTCGGAGTCTGCCGGTATCGCTCTATTGCTCGTCGAGGGCCATCAGCCGCCGGCGCTCGCCATCTCAAACAATAATTCAATTTGCGCGGCGTTGCAGTCGTCGCCGCAACTCGCCGGCTTATGCGATCCGTATTGTGGCGTCGCGCACGAGCGGGCGAACGACCAGGGCACAGTCATTCATTATCGCTGTCACGCGGGATTACAATGCTTTGCATTGCCAGTTGAAATTACCGGGCGCAAGCTCGCGCTGATTGGCGGCCGGGCATTCTCAACTGGCGCGGACTATCGAGGCTTTGTTGAGCGCGTGCGCGCCGGCGATCTCCGCGATCTCGACACCGCAGAAGTGTTTCGCAATGTGATCTTCGCCGATGAAGCCGATCTCGATCATGCGGCCGTGAGAGTCAGTCGCGCCGCCGCCGAGTTTCATGAACTTCCTGCTGCGACAACCGAAACGACAACGGAAGTGGCAACGGAAACAGTAAGGCCTGCCGACGTCGAGCCCCCGGTTGAAAACGAATCCGTGTCGCCCGCACCCGAAGCTTTCGCGCCGCGCGGGCGTTTCGCAGATTCAATTCGCCGGTTTGCCGAGCACATCGATTCCGCCGAGCCCTCGCAGATATATGAAGCAATCCTCGCGCAGTCGGCCGAACTTTTGCATGCTGAACGCGGCTCGCTGTGGCTGTTCGACGAAAGCACAAATGAACTGAACATTAAAGCGGCCCGCGGTATTCCGACGAGCCAAAGTGAGATTCAAAGCATTCGGGCGGGGGAGGGAATTGCCGGCTCAGTGATAAATCGTGGCGAACCGCTGCTGAGTACAATTGACGCTTTGGGAAGGGAGACTTTACCCGAAAGAAAATATAAAACGCGTTCCTTCATCAGCTATCCAATTGCGATCGGAGCGCGAAAGATTGGCGTCTTGAACGTGGCGGATAAACGCGGGGGCGCGGCCTATGACGCGGCCGACCTGGCTTTGATCGATCTCGTGGCGCCGCAAATTGCGCTGGCGCTGGAGCGCGCTGTCTGGCAGCATCGTGCCAATCAATTTCAATTGATGTCCATTACGGATCCGCTGACGGGCCTGCACAATCGGCGCTATTTGGAGGTGCGTCTGTCGGAAGAGTTGAATCGTTCCAGGCGTTACGATGTACCGATGAGTTTCATGATGATCGACATCGACGACTTTAAATATTACAACGATCGGAACGGTCACCAGGCCGGTGACCGCGCGCTCGAGATTACGGCGCAGTGTCTCCGATCTACTCTGCGAAAAGCTGACGTAGCGTCGCGTTACGGCGGCGAAGAGTTTTCGATTCTCTTGCCGCAGGCCACTTTGAATGAGGCGGGCATGATTGCCGATCGCTTGCGCCGGACGATTATGAATACGCGTTTTCCGCATGGCGAACACCAACCGCTGGGCTCCGTCACCGTCAGCATCGGTCTTTCAGCGGTGTCGCCGTCGCTGGATTCTGTCGAAGCAATCATTCGCGCCGCCGACCGCGCGCTCTATCACGCAAAGAGTCACGGTAAGAACCGCGCATATGCATATCAGGGCGCCATGCAATAATCGGCAACACTGTCGGTAATCCTCGATGAGCCACGAACGCATCTTCGGACATATCTCGCGCGATGACTTTGTCGGTCGCGAGGCCGAACTGCGCCAGCTTCTTAGCTACGCGTCGGAAGGCCCGGCCCGCAAACTTCTGATCGCGGCGGCGCCGAACGCCGGCGGCTCTGAGTTTCTTCGCCAGGCTTATGACGAACTCTTCTTTCGGCGGACTCAAACAGTCCCGGTTTATTTTCAATTTGCTCCGCAAGCCGGCGGTCTCACAGAGGTCGCCGCCACTTTCTTTCGCTCGTTTTTACAGCAATATGTTGCGTACCGGCGCGTCGATCCGTTTCTCTGCCTCACGCCTCTCACCTTGCACGACATTAGCGAGTTGGCCCTCCCGACGGATTACGAAGCAGTCAGCTCACTACTCGAATCGTTTGAACGTGAACGCGCGTCGGACGATGAGAAAGCCCTTTTCAGATTCTGCTTAGCGGCGCCGCAAAAGTTGGCAGCTACGACGAAACGGGCGGTTTTGCCGCTGATCGATTGTTTGCAATTGGCGAGTGAAACTAATGAAAGCCCACTGTTGAAAGAAGTCGTTAAGTCATTCCTGCGCAGTGGCGCGCCCGGCGTGTTCGCCGCTCTCCGCCGCCAGATGCCAATGCTGAGCACCATTGCCGGCGCCGACTTGGATGCCGTTGACACTATTGACCTCGACTATCTGACAGATACAGACGCCCGAACGTTATTGGGGTCGATCACACGGCAGGCCGGTGTCGAAATCAATGAGTACACTCAAGATTTGATCGTGCAGCAGTTGCGGGGCAGTCCGTTTTTTCTTGCTGCATTAACGTACGGCGCGCGGCAAAAGCGAATTGGGCTGACGACATTTCTCAACTGCCAACAGCTTTACGTTGATGAATTGCTGGGCGGCCGTCTACATCGACACTTCGCAAGCTTGTTGAATCAGATCGCGCCGCATGCTCAAACACGCCGGACTCTTTTGCGCGTGCTGTATGAATCGGGACAGAGCGAATCTCGCAAAGCCTCAGTCTGGACATGGAAGAAAAGAATGGGCGTCGAGGCTGCAGAGTTTGAGCGGATGATCGAGACGCTTCACGTTTACGAACTGGCGAACTCGAGCGGCGCCACCGTCGAGCTGAACGGACAGCCATCGGCATGGATGGATTATCTGCAAGCCCAATATCAACTCGAAGTTGTCGGCGAAGCCCGCGCCCTGACAGTTGCCAACGCTCTGCTGAACACGCTGAAGCGCGCGCCGCAAACAATGCGGCGTAAGTATCGACGGGAAGCCGCAATCGGTTTGCAGGATTTACTGGGTCGCTTCAACTGTCAGCAAGTGCCTGCCAGTTTGCTCGATGCCAACCGCTTCGCCGCGGCGCACACCGGAGTTGACACGGAAGTTGTTAATGCAGCGATTGACGCCGAAGACAACAGCGTTCAGCTACCGCAGATAGTTTCGACGGTTGATTGTGCAACTATCGGTTTGAGTGAACCAACCGAAGAGGGCAGGTGCGCCATAGGTCACGGTTTCGAATCTGCCGAATACGTCGCCGAAAACGAGATCGTCTGGATTGCGGCTGAAATCGACTCGAAACTCGAAGCTGGCGTTGAAGTAACGGCCGAGTGGTGTGACCGGTTGGAGAAGATTGCGCGCGACGCAAAGTTTCGCCGTTTCAAACTGTGGCTGGTAAGCCGCGAAGGATTCTCGATTGAAGCGGAAGAGATTCTTAAGAAACACGATGCGTACAGCTCCAGCCGCCGCCAGGTCGATCTATTGGCCGCGCGTCTGACCACGGCAACCAAAGATGCGACGCCTCTCGACGAATACCAAATGGTGATTCCGATGGGCACGGACACGGAATTGATTGCTGCGCACACGGTGGAGCAGATCGCGCGGCGAATCAAATTTGCGCCGGAAGCGATTAATCAAATCAAACTCGCTTTGGTCGAAGCATGCATCAACGCGACGGAGCACAGCCTGAGTCCTGACCGAAGAATCTATCAGCGGTTTCGCATCGAAGCCGACAAGTTAATCGTCACTGTTGCCAGCCGCGGCGTTCTGCCTACTGAGTTGCCCGGTCAAAACGGCGGAGGAAACGGCAACGGCAAGACCCGGCGCGGATGGGGACTGAAACTTATCCGGACGTTGATGGACGAAGTCGAATTCGAACGCGTCGATGACGGAACCCAACTGCGAATGACCAAGTACCTGCGCGCGACATCCTGAAGGAGATTCTCATCGATCGAGAACAGACCTCACGCTGTCGCCCGGCCGTTGTTGGAAAATCGCAATCTCGAAATTTGCGGTTTGTGCTATTCTGTGCGGCGAAGCGGAGGCGGAGCGACCATGGGTGACGCAACGGGAACGTCAGTCCAAACGCGGTGTGTCGGCGATACCGCAATCATTTACGCCAGCGACTATCTCAACAAGTTGACGGGCGAACGTGTCGAGCGCGAATGCAAACGACAACTCGAAGCCGGCCGTCAGGCGGTCGTGATCAATTTTCGCGACACTGAGTTGGTGAATAGCATCGGCGTCTCGATCCTGATGGGCGTCATCGACGTCGTCGAACAAACCAGAGCGCGGCTGATTTTCTCTGACGTCAATAGCCAGACCGCAAATCTTTTCGAGATGCTTGGCCTCACAAGACTGGTGCAAATTGCGAAAGACGAGACCGAGGCGCTTTCTTCACTGACTTCATCCCACGCGGGTTCGTAACGCTTTAGATGGAAACCAACAATCAACGCCTGCTTCACACCTTTGCGGCGCTTGCCGATCTCGGCCAGGAAATTGCCAACACCTCCGATTTTGAAGAGATGCTGCGGTCATCTTTCCATCTGCTGCTTGGATCTGTAGCGATCCGCCGTGGCGCCGTCGCGCAGCACGACCGGCAGCGGGATGTTCTGCGCATCATCTCTGCGCGCGGGCTGGAACAGGCGCCGGACGGAGACATCCCGATCAGTCGCGAGCATTCACGCCAACTAGCTACTCTTGGTACCGCCCTGACATTAACCGATGCGATCGCTGAAGCTGCGCGGTTCATGGAAGCGAACCAGAAACTATTCGCCGTCGCGGAGATTCAGCTGCTGCTTCCGCTCGTGGTGCACGAACGTCTGATTGGCGTGGTGCTGCTGGGCGAAAAAGCCAGCGGCGAACAATTCACGGAAGAAGACCTCGAGACGTTGAGCGCGCTGGCGCGGCACATCGCCGTCGGTATCAACAGCCACCATCTGCTCGCGGAAGTGAAGCGCAAAGCGGAAGAGAACCAGCATCTCTACGACGGTCTACGCGCGATCTACAAAGAGACCGTGCGCGCATTTGCAGCCGCGATCGACATGAAGGACCGTTACACGCAAGGTCATTCGGTCCGCGTCGGCAAGTACAGTGAAGTGATCGCGCGCGAGATGGGCTGGACGGACGACGAAGTCGAAGGCATCACCATCGCTGGTTATCTGCATGACATCGGCAAACTGATTGTCGATCTCAGCGTCATCAACTCGCCAGAGCGTTTCAGCGCCAAGGATTCGGCCGAGATGAGCAAGCATCCGGCGGCCGGCTACGAGATTCTTTCACCGATTACACATCCTTACGCCGACATTCCGCTGATGGCGCGATACCATCATGAACGGATCGACGGTGGCGGTTATCCCGACGGATTGAAAGGCGATCAGATTCCCGCGGGCGCGCGCATCGTTACACTCGCCGATTCGTTCGACGCGATGACCACCGATCGTCCTTACCGAAAGAAACTGCCTCTCGAAGACGTGCTGTTGGATTTCCGCGCGAACACCGGGACGCAATTCGATCCGGTAGTCGTCTGCGCTTTCTGTCGCGCATTCCTGAAAGAGATCGAAGGCAAGAAAGAGCGCCGCCTCCTGAACCTCCTCCACCGCAACTACGATAACCTCGAAACCGTCACGCCTTTGTTGAGTCAACTCTTAACCGAGTTCGACGGCGTTGCGATGACTGCGTCGGTTAACTAATCGTCAGCACCAGAAATGAATTCGATCGATTGGCTGCAATGGCCGGCGATGATTGTCACGGTGGTGGCCGCCTGGATGGTCGCTTCGCAAAAGAAGCTCAAGCGCAACTGGGGTTTCTGGCTGTTCCTGCTGAGCAACGTCCTCTGGATCGTTTGGGGCATCGCCGATCACGCTTACGCGCTGATCGTTTTGCAGGTTGCGCTGGCGGCGCTGAACATTCGCGGTGCGGTGAAGAACCAGCCGCAGCAAAGTTCTTCCTAAATTCTGTCATTTAGCCTTGCCTATGTTGGGCATGCTTTCACGGCGGCACTGGAGGACAGATTGCGCACTCGAAATGCGAACTCGCGCTCACTTAACCGTTATCGAGATCTGATTGCTGGGAAGTCCTCGCGCCCGAATCGACACCAGCGCATCTCCGGAAGCTAAACCATTCGGAAGCTTGACGACGACTTGCGTGAGCCATTCAAAGTCCCGAACCTTTCCCACGAATTCCACCGGCAGATCAAAGACGGTTTGGTGCGCATCCTGAATTTGGGCGGTCACCACCGGAAGTTCGTTCGGTTGCAGGTCAACAATGCGCGCGAATAATGAGAGGCGAGTATTCTGATTTTGCGTCAATGGATTTGTCGCAATGGTGGAGAAGGGCGCGCTCGTCATCACTGCTGAGTCGAGGGCGACGGCCCTTTCGGATGCGATCTCCGACATTAAGATCGGTGCGCCCGGCATCTCAACGAGAAGTTCAGCAATCGTCAGGGTCTTCGCGTCGGTGTTGACCAGGCCGACAAGGATCCGCCCGTAAGGATCCTCTTTGACGAAGGCGACCTGATTAGACTTTAGCTCGGGCGTCATTGCGAGCGTTGAGAAATCCGTCCAGCTTTCCCCGTGGTCTATTGAATAAGCAAGATAGCCCGCCTGCGTTATGCCCTTGTCAAAACCGGCGGCGACGAAAAGATCAGGGTGACTTTGCGGGTAAAGAACCTGCTGAACGTAGGGGAACTTTTGTGAGCCAGCAATCGGGTACTGAAGAACGAATCTGAAACTTGTGCCCTTATCTGTGCTCTTGAGCAAGCCGCCTTCGATGCCTGCGAACACAAGCGAGGAGTCTCCCCTGCGTTCCACGAATTGGACGTTTCTGTTTTCGATGGCGGGCAGGGACACCGGCTTGAGTTCGCCACCGGGGACGACCCAACTCAGAAGATCCGGCTGCAACGTCCCACCCCACAAATAGGCGAAATCCAGCGGACACTCGCCGCCCATCAGAACCCTGTTATCAATCACCTCAAACGCCGGCTCGGAACACACGTAGGGCTCAATCGTGCCGTGGAGCGCGAGCCAGCTTGCGCCCTGGTCTTTAGTTACCAGCAGGTTTCGCCCTGAGCCAGCGTTCAAAAAAATCAAAGGATCGACAAACCTTGCCACGGTTGGTGTCAGGAAACCGCAGTACCCGGAAAGACAGTAAGAAAGCCCATTGTCGAGGGCGCTGAATGTATGACCGTGATCGGTTGATCTAAGAAATGTATGATCCGTCGCAGGTCCAGTATTCGTTTGCTCTCCGAATCGGAGTACGTACAACGCATTGTTGTGAAGGTAAAGATTAAGTATGTGGCCCTCGGGGAAGGCAATCAGGTCGAGAGAATCGCTCGGGTTCAGCGTCTTCGCAGTTCGATAGAGTCCATTCGGCGTGGAAATGTAAGCATAAGTATCATCAAAAGCCAGACTGCCTCGCCCGTAGTAGCTGTACTCATTTGTGAACGAGATAGCTCTAAGAACCTTGAGGCCCTTGATTGGATTGAAAGACTGATCCACGGGGGTCGGGACTGCAAAGTGAGATGAATGATCTAACGAAGCCGATGAAACGTTAAGGTTTGTTGAGACGGTCAACTTCTGTGCTGAAGTTGGCGGCAGGCTAACCACTAAACCAAGAAACACAAGAAACGCGAACCGGCGTAGCAAGGTCTTTTTCGTTCGCATGTGGGATTGCCTCTGAAGTACGAATTCTGCCGGAGTAACTTTGAGGATAAATATTACAACCGGAGATCGCAAGCAGACTCAGCCAATGCACACCCCAACCTGGAAGCGCTCAGTCTGATTTCATTTGCGGTGATGTGGTTCGAGATTCAGTCCCGACTAATCGGGATTTCACGAGCTGACGAATCTCACGCTAGCCGCGCGCTTCGTCTTCGGCCATCTCATCGTTGAGGGATTTTAGGGCGCGCTCGAGTACCGTGCGGTGTGCCGGGTTCGTGGCCGCTTTCAGTTGAGTCATGATGCGCGAGCGCGATACTCGGAGCGATTCAAATTTCGCGCTGCGCAGGCGCTCCTCGAGAGTTGAGGAGTTGTTGAACGCGCGCGCATCGGCTATTGCCTGCTGCCGTTCAAATATCTCTTCCACTTGGCCTGCTAAAGCATCGCCATCCCATGCCATAAGTTTTCACCTCATTGAATTAAGTTACGTTTCATCGTAACACTCATTCCGTTATCGCACACTGTCGGGGTCTCAAGAGGGTGAAATTGGCCGCGAGGCCGGAAACCGCGCCACCCTCGCGTTACTCCGAAAAACTGATGCTTAACTTATAGAGATTGTTGATGTCGCTTGCGCGAATGCAACGCAAATTTAACTAAACCTGCCAAGATCGACCCGATGATGAGTATATACAGAACCCAATTAGTGGGACTCTCAGGGTGAAAGACCAATAACCAAATGCTAATCCCGCAGATGGCGGCGTAAAGCGCGGAGTAGACGACAAGATTCGGGATTGTTTTCATATTCATCTTCATTGAGATTCTCCAGTTAGGTTTCGAAAAAACAGCGGGTGAAGGAAGGGGCTATACAGGCCACTTAGAGACTAACAACCCCGGCATGAGTGGTCAATAAAGATTTAGGGAATAATTCATCTGCCATGGAAACGCGGGCGAGTGAAGCGTTCCGTATGGGCGATACAGTCAGTACCGGGATCGGTAGCGACCGGGTCAAGCCGATAGCTGATTGAGATTCCGGCATTGTTACCCGCTCGCTTCCGAGAGTCCGCGAAGCGGACGTCAGCGTAAAGCCTGGGGCGCAAGCCCCAGGATCGCGTTAGCAATGGACATTAAAGCCCGCGCAGCGGGCGGCAGCCACATCATTCGATCGAGTGTTAGGGGCCCCGGCTATCACCCGCTTCGCGGGTTGAATCGGTACTTTGTTACTTGTCCTGGGGCTCACGCCCCAGGCTTTACGCTGCCGTCCGCTCCGCGGATTGAAAAACAGGGGGACGCGTCAAGTATGTTGTCGCCCTAAGGACGCACTACCCCGCTGGCTTTCGTCGTCGCGACTGACGTAAGGTTTCCAAAACCAAATGATGAATTTACGCGAATGGTTCGGCGGCATCGACATCTACTTGTTCGATCTCCTTTTGAAAGGCCGCATCACCCCCGAAATGAAATTGCTGGACGCCGGCTGTGGCGGGGGCCGCAACCTCACCTACTTTTTCAAAACGGGTTTTGATGTCTCCGGCGTCGATCAGTCTGCGGCTGCGATTGCCGAAATTCGCTCTCTGTCTGCCGCGCTGGCCCCGAACCTTCCCGCCGAAAGCTTTCGGATAGAAGCGGTGGAGAAAATGTCCTTCGCCGATTCAACTTTTGACGTGGTGCTGAGCAGCGCTGTCCTCCATTTTGCCCGCGATGAAAACCACTGGGACCAAATGGTGCGGGAAATGTGGAGAGTCCTGAAGCCCGGCGGAATTTTCTTCGCGCGCCTGGCTTCAACCGTCGGCATTGATGGAATCAGACTAATCGAAGGCCGACGCTATCACTTGCCGGATGGCAGCGAACGTTTTCTGGTCGATGAAGAAATGCTTTTGCGGGAAACAGCATCGATCGGCGGTCAGTGGCTCGAGCCATTTAAGACTGTGGTGGTGCAGCACCAGCGCTCGATGTCGAATTGGATTGTGAGAAAAGATTGACAGTCGTGAGCAGCCTGAATCGCACGCTTTCAGCGTGCACCGTGTCAGTACCGGGAGCGGTAGAGACCGGGTCAAGTGCAATGTGCGTGGCTGATCCACCTCGCTTACCGCTTGGGGTACTAATATCTGCCGGCGGCTAATAAAGCTCTCGGGTTTCTATTCCTCAAGGCTTAAGTTATAAACAGTCCGCTTGCGCCAATCAACAAACCTGGGGACTATCGACAGATGATCATAAAGAACATTCGCGGTTATGGCCTGCTCCTGACAATGGTTATGTGTTCCCTCATTTTCGCTGCGAGGATTCAGTCGCAAACACTTCCCAGCGAAACGCCGCAGGAACTCAAGCCAACGAACTACGGCCTCGAATACGAACGCCGCGACGTGATGATTGCGATGCGCGATGGCGTGAAGCTCCATACCGTCATCATCGTTCCTAAATCCGTCATTGATGCGAACAAGGTCGACGCAAAGAAAAAGGCGCCGATTCTCTTAACTCGCACGCCGTACAACGCGACGGAACTCACGAGTCACGCGGCCAGTTCGCATCTCGGGCCAATCCTCAACGGCTATGACAATGCGCTCGAAGTGATTGTCGAAGGCGGATACATTCGCGTGGTGCAGGACGTGCGCGGGAAGTATGGGTCCGAAGGGGATTACGTGATGAACCGGCCGCTGCGTGGGCCGTTGAATCCGACGAAGGTCGATCATGCGACGGACACTTACGACACGATTGATTGGCTGGTGAAGAATGTTAAGGAGAGCAACGGCAAGGTTGGGATTCTCGGGATTTCTTATGATGGGTTTCTGCCGCTGATGGCTTTGGTGAATCCGCATCCGGCGCTGAAGGTCTCGGTGCCGATGAATCCGATGGTCGATGGCTGGATGGGTGACGACTGGTTTCATAACGGCGCCTTTCGCGAACAGAACCTGCCTTACATCTACGAGCAGGATGGTTCGCGCAGCAACGATTACAAGTGGTGGACGACGCACTTTGACGATTACGACATGTACATGCAGGCGGGCTCGGCGGGCGAGCTGGGCCGGCAGCGTGGATTAGAGCAGGTTGGGTTTTGGCGGAAGCTCGTCGAGCATCCGGCGTACGATTCGTTCTGGCAACAGCAGGCGGTAGATAAGTTGCTGGCGAGAGAACCTCTGAAGGTTCCGGTGATGCTGGTTCATAGTTTGTGGGATCAGGAGGATATCTACGGCGCCACCGCGGTGTACAGAGCGATTGAGCCGAAGGACGCGAACAACGACAAGGTTTTTCTGGTGATGGGCCCTTGGCATCACGGGCAGGAAATTGCCGACGGTTCATCGCTGGGGGCGATCAAATGGGGCAGTGATACCGCACTTTATTTTCGGCAGAAGATTCTGCGGGCGTTTCTCGATCACTATTTGAAAGACGATGCGCCGAAGATGGACATCGCGCCGGTGACGGCGTTTGAGACGGGGACGAATGAATGGCGGCGATACGATTCGTGGCCGAGTGGTGGCGCGCGAGAAACCGTTAAGCCGACACCGTATTATTTGTTTCTTGGCGGCAAACTGAATTGGCGGCCGCACTTGAGCCCCCTGGATCGCCCGCTGCCGGCCGATACTCAGCCTTACGATGAATACATTTCCGATCCGGCAAAGCCGGTGACCAATCGGATTCGACCTGTGCCTCCGTCGGGTTATGACAGTTGCGCGCAGTGGCCGTGTTGGCTGGTCGACGATCAGCGGGACTTCTCAGGACGCCAGGATGTGCTGACCTACACGACGGACGTTTTGACTGAGCCGGTGAAGGTAAGCGGCCAACCAATCGTTAATCTGTTCGCTTCGACGAGCGGAACTGATTCCGATTGGGTGGTGAATGTAATCGATGTCTATCCGGATGAGACGGCGCCTGATCCGAAGTTGGGCGGATATCAACTTGCGGTTTCGATGGATATCTTTCGCGGGCGCTATCGCGAAAGCTTCGACAACCCGAAAGCGATTACGTCGAATGAACCTTTGCTTTATAAGTGGTCTCTGCCGACGGTCAATCACGTCTTTCTGCCGGGACATCGGATCATGATCCAGATTCAATCGAGCTGGTTCCCGCTCTACGATCGCAACCCGCAGAAATTTGTGCCGAACATCTTCTGGGCCAAGCCCGAGGATTATCAGAAGGCGACCCAACGGATTTATCACACCGCGGGAAAAGAGAGTGCGGTGATATTGCCCGTGGTGACAGCGCGGTAGATAGCGGGGGCGAAAGCATTTTTCTTGCTCCGAATATAGCCACAGAGGATAATGCGGCCTGGATGAATTCGAATGACCTCATAACAGTTGACCCTGAGATTCTCGGCGGCGTGCCTGTGTTTCGCGGTACGCGCGTCCCTGTCAACGCGCTTTTCGAATATCTGGAAAATGATTATTCGTTGGAAGAGTTCCTGGAGTGCTTTCCTTCTGTATCGCGCGCCTTGGCCCGACAGGTTCTCGAACGTTCTGAACAGGCTTTGCTGACTCCCGCTGCATGAAAATTCTTTTGGACGAGTGCGTTCCGTGGCCGATGCATCGGCTGCTCGCTCAGCATTACGTCACGAGCGTTCAAGCACAAGGCTGGAACGGTGTTCGCAACAGCGAATTGCTTCGCCGCGCTGAAGCCGAGTTCGACGTCTTCATTACGTCTGATCAAAATATTCGATATCAACAGAATCTGGCCAGTCACCGCGTTGCCATTGTGGAACTCTCGACCAACGATCTGCACCGCATCGTTGCGTCAGCCACGGTAATTGAAAGAGGCGTTGAGAGTATTCACGCTGGCGAATTTAAGCGTCTGGAGATTCCGTGACCAACGCGCGCGTGGGGCTCTCGTCGTCGCACTCACTTCGGCTGAATTCGCAACGTAAAGCTACAAATCGCTATCTTCTCGTCAGGCTGGACGACGGTGCGTTGTTCGCGGGGGACTTCGCGGCCGGAGACGAGCGTGGGATTGCGACCTTTGGGAGTCAGCCAGAAGCGGCCTTGATCATCCAGCGTCAGGGTGCAGTGGACGCGGCTGATTTCGGGATCACCTTTCAGAGGCAAATCGACTTCGACCGATTTCGATCCGCGGCCAATCGTGATTTCAGGTTTGGTGATCGGCACTACGGTTTGGCGGACGCCTTCGCGCCACAACTCGACCGAATACAGTTCAACCACGCGTGGCCGCACGACGGTGATGTCAGAGCCTTCGGTCTCTCCAGCGGACGTGTCGCCTTCACCATCGGAAGGTGCAGATGGCGTGGAAGGGGCGGCCGTCGCTGTCGTGGCGACGCCACCAACTGTCGCAGGGCGGACGGTGACCATCGTGTGACCGGCTTCGGTTTCGTCCCAGACGGGCTGCACACGGAATTCACCCTGGTTCAAGGTCCCATCGACGCGCAACTCAATCGCGAAGGATTTTGTCTGTAGGTTTACCGAACCCGCGAGTTCGCGCGCGCGTTCGGACAAGACGTGAAAGAGACCTTGTTCCAGGCCGCGGCGCTTGTCGCCTTGCCAGTCGCGATCGTCGTCGTTGCTGAGATAGACGATGTATTCGCGCGGAATGTAAGTCGGCCCGCCGGGGGGCGTAAACATCTCGCGCTGCATCACCGCCTCGACTTCGCGCGCGATTTTTACCAGAAACTCTTCCGCAGCGCGGCGCGGATGCGCCTGCGAGTCGACCTCTTCGAGGATATCGTCAGTGGTTTCGCCGTCAATCCAGCGTCGAATTGATTCAATTAAGCTCATCGATTAGTTGTCAGTGGTCAGTGGTCAGTAGTTTCTTACAACGGACGACTGACAATTGACAACTGACTACCCTAGTCAAACTTCAAGAACTGCTTATTCACCCAGCCGCGATCCAGCGAAGCAGGGTCAATCTTGCCGCGCGCATGCTGCAAAACCTGAACTTCGCACCAGTTCGCATTGCTGCCGAGGGTTAGAACTTTAACCCGCGAACCTGACTCAGCCAAACCGACGCGATCGGTAGCTGAACTGGGCCCGGCGCGCAAGTTTAGATCAGTTGTGGTCAAGGCTTCACGTCCGACGAGCGTGTTTGGCTCCGTAGTCGTCTCCTGCGCCCAGCGCCGGCGGATGTAGTTTCGCGTAGCCAGAAGCATTCCGGCGAATGCGACAATCAGAATTAGCGAGACAATCAGCGCGCGCCAGCGACTGGGTTTTCTTACCGCACCACCCGCCGCCACGACCTTTTGGTTCGCGACTGGAACAGCGACCGTCACTCGGCCCGGCTGTGTCGCCATCGGCGATGCATTCGCGACAGTATTCAGGCTGTTAGCGATCGGCACCACAATCCTTGGTCGCGCGCCGTTCGCGAGCTGTTCCTGTTGAAGTTCTTTGGATGTCTCGAACCGCGGCTTCGGCGGCGCTGCGACCGTTGCGACGGTCGGCGGCAGTGTGAGATCCGAAGTGATTCCAATTGGCGGCGGCAAATCCAACGTCAAATCAGCTTCTTGAACATCGGGCTCGGAGCCGGCAGCGGCGCTCAAGTCATCCCAAAACTCCTGGACCGTCTGATAGCGAGCTTCTGGTCGCGTCTGTGTGGCATGTTCCAGCACGCTCAGCACATCATCAGCCCACGGCCGATCAGCGACGTGGTGCGGCAATGAAGTGATGGGCTCATGCGCAAACTGACGCGGCGATGTGGCGCAAATCAACGTGTAAGCGGTCTTCGCCAGCGAATAGATGTCCGCCGCGGGCGTCAGGCGAGTGCTCGAGAGCGATCCGGTGCCGAGCTGCGCCGTTTGCAACAGCGGGCTGTGTTCGGGCGCCGCGTAGATGTTTGTGCCGACGCGCGTAATCACGCCTTCCGCAGCTTCAATCTTCGCGACGCCAAAGTCGGCAATCTTGGCGGTTTCATGATCAGCGGTCAGCAGCAGATTCTGTGGCTTGATGTCGCGATGGATAACTCCGGATTCGTGCGCATGGGCGAGACCGGAGCAAACTTGCTGAAGGTAAAAAAGCGCGCGTTCAAATCCGAGCGACTCGCGTCGCGCCAGCGCGGCGAGGTCGCCGCCGCTAAGATATTCCAGAACGATGTAGTGGAATGCAGTGCCGTTCAGGTCGAGCGCGGTGCCGTGCCCGAGGCGGCTGATGATGTTGGGATGACGAACGCGATCGAGAGCGATTGCTTCATTCTGAAAATTCTGAATCAGCGTGTGCTCGAGTTCGGAATCCTGATAACCCTGAAGCAGAACGTTGAGGGCTTTGATGACGACGCGGCGAAACTCTTCGTCAGTGGCGGCGCGGTCACGCGCGACGTAAATCTCCGCGTAACTGCCGCGACCCAGACATTCTTCAATATCGTAACGCGCATCCAGACGGCACTGTAGAAGTTTCAGCTCTGACATGCATGGTCCGCTGTCACTTGGGCGCGGCCTGGCCTTTCATTCCGAGGAGCTCGTCGAGGGTGGCGGCGACTTGCTGCTGAGCGGCGGCGGTTGCGGGAGACGAAATCGGGATGTTCTGTTTCAGCTTCGCGGATGCGTCCGCGAGTTTGACCTCTGCATCGAGCGGTAGCGCCGTCTTCTGATCGGCGCGAAGATTCGTGATGGCCAGATTGAAAGCGTCGGTCGCGTCCTTGTGATTGCCCGTCTGCATCAACGCGCGGCCGTAGAGATACAGAAACTCAGGATCTTTGGAATCGAGCGGCTTCGAGCCCGCGGTGACATTGTCGGCCAGCCACTTCTGCGGATCAGCATCGACGGCAGCGCGTTTCGCTTCGAATGAAGCAGAGGCGCTGGGAGTCGGCGACGGAGTTGGTTGCGGCGCAGAGAGCTCGCCCGTGATGGCTCGGCGAATCTCTCGATAACGGATGCCGGCGTAAAACGCCGCCGCGACGACTGCCAGAAAGAAAATGAATGCGAAGAAGCGGCGCGTTCCTCGCCCACGACTCGGCGTGGTTGGCGTGCTCGCGGTGGTGATTTGCATTGGTTCAGTTGCAGGACCGGGAAAGGCTATGCGCGAGGCCGGCGTCAAAACGGTTTGCGGCTCAACGCGATTGGTCGGGGCTGTGGTCGCGAACTCAGGCAAGCGCGCGTCGACGGTTCGTTCCGCGGCAGCGAGCGCGGCAAAATTGGGCGTACCGACCTGCACGATGACCGCCGTCAAATTGTCTTCAGCGCCCCGCTCGTAACAGCGCTGCTTCATGTCGGCGCATATTTGATCGGCCGGGCGGCCGCTGATGAGTAGATCGCGCAACTCACCGTCGGAAATATGTCGGGTGATGCCGTCGGTGCAGAGAAAGAAGGACGTGCCGTCTTCGATTTCGATCGTTTTCATGTCGACTTCGACAGTACTCTCAGCGCCGAGCGCGCGGCTGATCACGTTCTTGCTGGGATGATTCGCCGCTTGCTCGGGAGTCATCCGGCCGGCGCGAACTTCTTCTTCGACAATTGAATGATCTTCAGTTTCACGCAGCAGCTGGCCCTGCGGAGTGAGCCGATACAATCGCGAATCGCCGACATGACCGAAAGTGGCTTGCAAGCCTTCGACATGCAGGGCAACGACGGTGGTCGCCATCATCGCAAAGCGCGGATGCTCGGTCGCCATTTGATGGATGGACGCGTTGGCGCGCTGAATCGCCAATTCCATCAAATCCTCGATGTCTTCGCCGTCGTGCCTGCGATGGCGAAAAGCCTCGTCGAGGACATCAACGGCAGTTTGCGAAGCGACTTCGCCGGCTTCGGCGCCGCCCACGCCATCCGCTACGGCGAAGATGCCGCGCTCCGGATCGCAAAGGAACGAATCCTCGTTCAGCGGACGCTTATCATTTAAACCGCGATCGGAAACCGACGCGACTTTTAAATTGTTAGGGGACGTCGGCGAACTCACTCTACGGCCTCCAGCTTAAGAGAACTTTCGGGCTCATGTTTGACGCTAGCCATGGCGCGCGCATCCACGGCATTTCGATGTGAAAAGGCCATCAGCATTCCGAGCATCGCAAAACTTGTGATCAGGCTGAAGCCGCCGTGACTGACAAAAGGTAAAGTGATTCCGGTCATCGGCAGCGCTCGCAGAATGCCGCCGATGTTGACCAGCGCCTGGATACCGATGAACGCGGTCAAGCCGGCGGCGCACAACTTCGTAAACATATCACGCGCTTCGATTGAAGTGCGAATACCTGCGATGACAAAAATTATCACGGCCAAAACGACCAGCGCGCCACCTAGCAAACCAAGTTCTTCGGCAATTGCAGCATAGACGTAATCGGAGTCGGCAATCGGAATAACCTCAGGAAATCCTAAGCCCAACCCGCGTCCAGTCGTCTTTCCTGAAGAGATTCCAAACGTTGCCTGCGCGGGTTGAAAAGCGAGCTTGTCGAACCAGACGTCGGTGTTGACACTCTTCTTTTCTGCCTCGTTTTCTTCGGCCAACTCTTTCATGCGCGGATTTTCAGCCAAAGCTTCGTCGTAGTCTTTCTTCCACCAGGAGACTTCAGGTGATGGCGGATCAAAACCATCGAGCCACAGATGGAATCGTTGCTGAATGCGCGACGGCAGCACCTTCTGAATTGGGCGGGCGATGGTCGGAACAATCGGAACTTTTTCCTGGATGTCGCGCGGCAGAGCGCCAATGACCAGAATCGAGATCACCAACGCGACCGAGCCGACGAAGATAAATAACTGCGGCCAGCGACGCACGGCTACCAGGTAAAGCGTGGCGTACGCGCCGCTGAAGATCAGCATCTGGCCGAAATCCTTAAGGGCAAAAAACGGAATGAAGGGAATCATCGCCATCACAATCAGAGGGACGATGTCGCGCGCGCGCGGAATACCCCAGTAGGTGCGCGCGAGATCTTTGTACCGCGCCGTTAAGATTCCTGCGAAGCCAAGGAGGAACGGAACTTTCGCCGGTTCCCACGGCGTGGTGTTACCCAGAGCTTTGCCGGCGCTCGAAGTCACAATGGCGATCGCAAGGGGAATCAACGTCACCAGCACGATGATGAAACTATTGCGCTGAATCCACGACAGGAAGCGATCGCTGGCGCAGAACGAAAAAGCGATCGCGAAGGCAAGCAACGACAGGATGGGTATCCATGTGTAACCGGAAGTGATCGCGTTGCTGATTCCGTAGCTTGATTCTTTGGTCGGAATCTCTTCATTTGCCGGCGGCGCGGGCGGTAGCCCCATCATCGCGCGCTTGTTCGCGTCGTAGTTTTCGTTGATATACCGAATCCGCAACGCCTGCGTCTTCTCCTGACGTGCCTCCGCCTTGTTGCGAGCGTTGTATTCAGGGTCGCTGTAGAGGCGGTACTGCACCAGCAGACCGATCGAGAAGAGCAGAATCGCGGTCGTGTAAAGCGTCCAACTGCCTTTGAAGTGTTTGGCGCGCGTCAGCCACAGCGCAATCACCGCAATGGGCAGAAAAATTAGAATGTCGCGCGCGCCGCCAACCCAGGAAGTCTCATAACCGCGAATCAATCCGGCACGATGGATCGCGACATAGCCGACGATCTCAATGCCGACCAGCATCAGGACCACGAAAAGATGTGACGAGAGACGATTCTTCATTGCGATTCAGTTGACGTCTGCGCGAACCTTCCGGCCGCCCCGTAGGGGCTCAACGTTTATAGAACCATGAGCCCCTGATTTCATCAGCAGCTCCTTTAGGAGCGAAATTAAAAATGGCGCCACTCCTGATTTCGCCCCTGAAGGGGCTATTCGAAAGGGAGCCGTTAGTTCTATAAACATTTCGCTCCTAACGGAGCGATAACCCTTCCGCACATCAAGCGGCAAAGCCGCAGTACGAGTTCATCACGGGCTCGGCCGCGGGCTCGGTCGCGATCTCTGCCGCGGCTGCTGCGGCTGCGGTGTCGTACTCGTGTTGCCGCCAAAATATCCAAGCGACTTCGCTTTCAAAATCAGTTGCGCGGCAATTGGCGCGGCGTTCTTGCCGCCATAAAAACTGATGCCGGGGCCGGGTCCTTCCAACAAAACTGCCATCGCAACCACCGGCTTTTCGAGCGGCGCAAAACTTAAGTACCACGCGTCGCTGCGCAACTTGTCGTAGAAAACCGTCTCGTAATGTTGTCCGATGATGTTGCCTTTAAAGTCACGTTCAGTAACCAGTTTGCGTTGCGGCTCGTTTGTCTTCGGATCGATTACGGGCACTGCTTTCTGCGCCGTGCCCGTCTTGCCGCCGCTGCGAATGCCGGCGGCTTTGACTGGCGCCATCGCGCTGGTGCCGGTGCCGCCTTCGGTGACCATGTTCATGATGCCGCGAATCGTCGCCGCCTGTTGCGGCGTCAGCACCTGGCTGAAAGCTTCGTTGGGCCGGTCGAGCTCAATCTTCGGCTTCATCAATTTGCCTTCGAGATTTGCAGCCGGCGAAATGATCAGCGCCATCTGAAACGGAGTCATCTGCGAAGCCAGGCCCTGGCCGTAGCCTTCGTACATCAATTCACAGCGCGAGGAATGTTTGCCCGCCTTCAGCCACGATTCAGTGGGCGCAATCGCATCCCTGACAGCCTTGCTACTCGCATTCCAAATTTCAGGCTCGCGCCGGCCCTGTCCTTCGCCACTCAAACTGTCGTAAGCGCCCAGCCCGAGTAGCTTTGCAGTAGCTTGGATCTTTTCACCGCCGAGCTGCGTCGCGAGATACGAGAAATAGATGTTGCTGGAATGCTGATAAGCCTGATCGATGCCGATGTTGCCACATGCTTCGCACGACCCGTTGTCGTCGGTGATGGTCTTATTGCAACCGGCAGGCGAGAACATGCCGCTCGTGTTGTAGTGGATGTCCTGCATGCCGTTCCGGAACGCCGTGTACATCATCACGGTCTTGAACGTCGAACCCGGCACGTAGTATTCGTTCAACGCGCGATTCAGTAGAGGCCTCTCTTTGCGATCCTTGTCCATCCTGATCCACGTCGCTTCGTCCTGCACCTGCCCGAGGCTGTACGAAGGGTTGCTGTACAGAGCGAGCACCTCGCCCGTCTGTGGATTGAACATCACGACGGCGCCGTGATTGCCTTTGAGTTGATCGACCACGGCTTGCTGCAAGTCTTTGTCGATCGTCAGCGTGTAATCTTTGTTTAGTTTCTGCTCGACCGTTTCGCCCTTGATGATTTGCCAGACTTCCGGCACGGCGCCGGCTTCCGTGCCAAACAGCGCGCGTTCCAGTCCTGGCTCGCCACGATCGGATCCAAACAGATGGGCGAACGCGGAATCCATGGGATACTCCCGCTGGATCTCACCAGTTGAATCTTTCTTGTAATAAGCGAGCGGCCGGCCCTTGCGGTCATAGATCCAACCGCGCAGCGTCGATTCCGACAGACGCCGATTGCGCAGGTCCTTGTAGCTCATTTCTTTGAACTTGGGATTGGTCTCGGCGGCATACCTGGCCCAGTAGACATGAAAGCCGAAAATCCCAATTGCAATTAGCACAAACAGCCAGCGCCAAACGCGCAAGCCTCGGTTGGTCGCGTGCGCCCCGAGTCGTTTGCGAATGTCCTTCGGCAGACTTCCAAGCGCGGCGGCGGCTCCGCCGGAACGGCTGAACCAGCTCCGCACGATCGAAATCAGCAGCAGCAGCGCCACGAATGCGACACCGATGATGAATATCAGCGTCAACCAGGCAGGCTGTTTTTCCGGCGAGGTCGCGGGCGTCGGGGTTGGAGTTTGTAGGAAAAAGAGTACGAGCGACATTTCAGGAAGCGACTTTGCGGAAGCGTACTTCGATGTCGCCAAAGGAAACCAAATCACCTTCGTTGATGGGGTGTGCTTCGCCGTACGCGATTCGTTGTCCGTTAATGTGCGTGCCGTTCGTCGAGCCGGTGTCAGCCACGAGCAACGTCCCCAGCTGATCCATCCTGAGCGACGCATGAATCTTTGAGACGCTGCCGTGATTCAGATGGAGGTCGTTGTCCGTGGCGCGACCGACATTGATGCGCCGGCCGCCCGGTACGAATTTCAAAGGCACGTCGCGCGAACCATCCGGGGTCGAAATTCGCGCGTTCATGGCCACGCCGGCTTTTTCCTGAGGGGCCTTAAGTTCACCTTTGCCGGTTTTACGCTCGAGGTCTTCCTGTCGCAGTTGTTCTTCGAATTCGCCGAAGGTCGGATCCACGGCGAGCCCTTTGGTGAAGATGTCGACATCAGTTTGGATTGTCACGGGCGCCAACGTCCGGTAACGGCTGTCGTTGATATGATCGATGGCCGCCGCGAGCAGTTCCTGCGCCAATCTCTGGGTCACCTCGGGCGCAGTCTCAGAATGTTTGCCCCATTCGATCTTGAGCTTCAGATGGTGCGGCGCGATGCGGCCGCGTCGCTTGTCCTCGCGCACGCGTTCGTCAATCAGCGCGTTCATTCGGCGGATTAGCTGGTCAGTGCTAAGACCGGTTTCAGAGTCGCCAGTGCGGCCCAGTTTTCGGTCAACAGCATCGCCCACGCCTTCCAGTACCCGGCGCATCAGGCGCTCTGGCACAATCGTGTCGCGACGACGTTTCGGGGTTTGTCCCTGTTCTTCAGCCATACGTCCTTATGTACGCTTACCGGCTCAAACTGTTCAGGAGATTTCCTGCCACCAAAATACACTAGTTTTGCGCGCGCTGTCTTGCCGCTTCGTACAGGATAATGCCGGTCGCTACGGCGACATTAAGACTTTCGGCTGCGCCCTTCATCGGGATTCGCACCGTCCGGTCGGCTACCGCTAGTTCCTCCGCACAAAGTCCAGCCGATTCGCGGCCAACTACGATGGCGGTCGGTCGTTGCCAATCGACATTGCTAAAGACGTCCGAGCCAGAAACGTCGGCGCCAATGATTTGAATACCGCGCGCGCGGCACCATTCGATGGCTTGGGCGAACGTGGCGCTGGTCCAGACTGGCAAACGAAATGCCGAGCCCATCGCGCCCCGCAGAGCTTTTGGCGAAAACGGATCTGCTGTCCTGGCTGTCGCAATCACTCCTGAAGCGCCCGCGGCTTCCGCTGTCCGCAGAATCGCGCCGACATTCACCGGATTATTCGTCTCGTGTAACAGAACAATCAGCGGTTTCGCAGGTTGCCGTTGGGCAAAACTTTCGAGATCGCCAAAAGGACGTGCGGCGAGCGCGACAATACCCTGCGGCGTCTTCGTGTACGAAATGGATTCGAGCAGTTTTTCGCTTACGGACGCTGAGGAGTTCGCGGTCGCGCTGATTTGGTCGATAAGTTTTGCAGCTCGATCCTTCTGCGCAAGCTGATCCGAAAAGATCACCGCTTCGATCTTGAGCTTAGACGCGAGCGCTTCTTCGCAGAGACGAAGGCCTTCGACGAAGATCAGATCGTTAGTCTTCCCATCACGCACGGCGCGCGCGCGGCGGAGCAGGGAATTGTCGCGGCTAACGATTAGTTTCGAGTTTCGAGTTTCGAGTTTCGAGTTATTCGCTGCGCGAGCCATCTCAGTTTCTCTATAAAGGATTGGAGTGTAACAGTAAGCGAACTCGAAACCCGAAACTAGAAACTCGAAACTAAAGTTCTATTTCCGCCCAAATCGGCCAATGGTCTGAAACGTTGAGCGGCTTCGCTACGCCATAGTTCTTGAAGCTAACGCCGCTACCGAAAATCCAGTCGGCGTGATAACGAAGGACCCCAACTCCACGCCACGTCGCAATGTCTGTCGCAAAGGGAGTCGAGTAACCATGCGATTCCATCAACTTGCGAATTTCAACGGCTTTCTTATCCGAGAGAGTATTGAAATCGCCGAGGATGACTGTCGGTCCCGGATAATCTTTTGCGCGCTCAAGCACAACCTCAGTCTGTTGATGCTGATTGTCGAGCGGGCCATGCGGGTCGATGTGAACATTGAAAAGGCTCAGCGATTGGTCGCCCAATGTTACCGTTGCCGCCATCGCGAGCCGCGGCCGCCAGGGACAGTCATGCCAGGGCAAATCAATGCGCTCAACGTCTGCGAGTGCGATGCGGCTCAACAACGCGACACCCATGTCGCCTTCGTCATCGACGGCTACTTGCTCTTCGAAGTCCAGCCACCATTCGCGCTCTTGAGGCTTAATACCGCGCGGCAGTCCTGCGCCGACGTGCACGTACCTTAAATCCATCGCGTTCGCCAGTTCGGCAGCGACATGCATGGAACCCGCGCGGCCAGTCATCTTGTCTGCTTCCTGCAATGCTAAGATGTCTGGCGTCGGCAAGAGCCGATTATCGCTGAAAGCTCGCGCAGCGATTTCGAGATTACGGTTGATTGCATCAGCGCGTTGACGCGGAAAGTTGTACCCGGCTTTTCGCAACAACCCCGACAGAATCAGGTAGCGGCCGACTGCGTAGCGAATGTTGTAAGAAGCGAGCACCAGGCTCCGTTTATCGGGGGCTCTGGAAAGCGGCGAGCGGTCATTTCCGAATTCGATGCTGCTTTTGGCGTCGGGCGGGTTGAATGACATCGTCGCGCATGATGGGTCAGAAGCCCGCGCGTAAGCAAGCGACTGGAGCGCAAGCGTCCTCGCTTGCGTGATCTTATCGCTTGTTTGCAAGCGAGACGCTTGCGCTCCAGTCAATAAAAATCATGAACCGAACAATCATCGCAATTATTGACGATCTATTCTTCGCCTCGAAGGTTCGCGGAACCGCCGAACAGGTGGGAACAGAAGTTCAATTCGCCAAATCGATCCCTGCTGCCGCTGAAAAGGCGCGTGAGCACGTTCCGGCGTTCGTGATTGTTGATTTGAACGCAGGTTGCTGCAATCCGGTGGAACTGGCGAGGACGTTTAAGAGCGATGACAAACTCAACCCAATTCCGCTGCTCGGATTCTTTTCTCACGTGCAAGTTGAATTGCAGCAGGCGGCGCTTGGCGCAGGCTTCGATCAAGTGATGCCGCGTTCAGCATTCACAAGAAATCTCGCAGATATCCTGAGGTCAGAACCGCCTGCGTGAGCGGGCGGGTTTTGGAGAGATGCGGAGGACCCAGCCGCTTACGCAGCTGGTTCCGAAACTACGCGACGCGCTGCGGCGTGACGACGTCATGAATCGGCCGCACTTCCTGCACCAGTTGCTCATATTGATCGAGCGTCAAAGCTTGGGCGCCGTCAGACAAGGCCTTCTCAGGCTGGTCATGAACTTCGACAATCAACCCATCCGCGCCGACGGCGACACCGGCACACGCAAGCGGAATAACCATGTAGTTCTTGCCAGTACCGTGTGACGGATCGACTACGACCGGTAAATGAGAGATGCGGCGCACCGCGGGAATTGACGCGAGGTCGAGCGTGTTCCGCGTGTGCTGCGCGAAGGTGCGCACGCCGCGCTCGCAGAGCACGACGTTGTAGTTGCCTTCGGACATGATGTATTCAGCCGCCAACAACCATTCGTCCAGCGTCGCCGACAATCCGCGCTTTAAGAGCACCGGCAGAGGCGAGCGTCCCGCGCGTCGCAGCAGAGAGAAGTTCTGCATGTTGCGCGCGCCAATCTGGATCATGTCGGCATACTTCTCGACCAGATCGCAACCGCTTTCATCCAACGCTTCAGTCACAATCTTCAAGCCGTAAGCTTCGCGTACTTCCGCGAGAATCTTCAGACCTTCTTCGCCCAATCCCTGGAAAGCGTATGGAGAACTGCGTGGCTTGAACGCGCCGCCACGGAAGAAACGCGCGCCACTGCGACGCACGGTCTCGGCGACGGCGAAAGCTTGCGCGTGGCTTTCAATCGCGCACGGGCCGGCAATGATCGCCAGCTCATCGCCGCCAATCGCAGCATCGCCGACGCGTACGACGGTTTTCTCTGGGCGCAAATCCAGCGTGATCAGTTTGTACGGCTTGCTGACCCGAATCGCTTCGGCTACGCCAGGCAGGTTTTCGAATCGTGTCGGATCGACTGCACCTGGGTTTCCGGTGATGCCGATGGCCGTGCGTTGGGCGCCCGGCATCGCGTGCGGTTTGAATCCGAGTTCATTGATGACGTCACACACGTGCGCAATCTGCGCATCGGTGGCGTCGGCTTTCATGACAATTAGCATTGCGTCCTATCGTAAATCGTGAATCGTAAATCGTAAATGCAAGGTCGAGGATAACCGCCTTCGACTCTAATTAAGAACGCCCGTAAGCCAGTGCATAAGATTCAGTAGAAATTGAACGTTCTGCGGGGCGTCAGGCGAGTTCATTCCCATTTTGTTTCGGTTCGGCCCGGACACTTGCGCGCTGAACATTGCCGCCTCGCCAGATAACGCGATGCGGCCTTTGCCGAACTTCATAACCGCCAGTTGGCTCCAACCGCCCACCGGCACGCGCGGCGTATCATCTTTGAACTGCCCAGCGACCTGGGGCATTAAGGCGACAATTTGAGACGGAAAAACCGCTAAGGCTTGGGCGCGCTTGTCCAGCAACTGGAACGCGGAGCCCGTGAACGTAACGACGGTGTCGATCCTCTCCTCAGACGACCGGCCACGTGTGACCGCGTGATCTTTGAGCGAACCATCTGACCGCTTGAAAACAAGCCGGCCGCCCGACTGTACCTTTGCGTCGACAGCGAATCCGTTATTCCATCGAATGCCGAAAGCCTCACCAAGCTTCTGGGCGGCTCCGGCCATTGGCATATGGTCGGCGATCAGGAAGAGCGATCCTCCTTTGTTGACCCACTCTCGCACGGCCGCGATCTCCTCGTCAGTGAATGCTGAGGGTGTAGGCAGCGACCAATCGTTGGCATTTCGGTCATTCAGTGCGTTGGATATTACGAGAACCTTCGCGTCCTTAAGCGCGGCAAGACTAAACTTCTCCGTCGATCCACGCACGACGTAGCCGTCACGCCGCAGTAGTTCCCCAAACGGTTGGTAGCGTCCATCAACGGTGTGAAAGTTGTTGTGCGCAGCATCAACAAGGACGAGCGGGCCGTGTCCTTCCGCGTAAGCAGGCTGTTTGATGAGCGGCTTGAAATCCGGGTCGGCAATTTGTTGCGAATAGGCGGCGACGGTCATCAACGCACTAAGTCCGAGCAGAGCAGTGCCGCGCAGCAAGCGATCGAAGTTGGCGCCAAGCCACATCTTCATTCTCATCCATTTATCCATTGTCGAGGCCCATTCTACCGCCAAGCCGTAACGACGCTTACATTCGCTCGGGGACAGTAATTCCCAAAGTATTCAGCGCCGCGGTCAATTGCCGCCGCGTGTAGTCGGCGACCATGATCAGTACCGCGCGTTTGGTTTGATCCTCTTCAGCAAGGATTCGATGTCGATGGTAGAAGAGGTTGAAAGTCTTCGCCAGATTGAACGTGTACTTCGCCAGGAAAGCGGGCTCTGCGCTGGCTGCGGCTTGTCCGTTTGCTTCTTCAAGGCGCGCTGCCAACATCAGCAGCGACCAGATTTCATCGCCCGCGTCGGTTGCCAGAGTCTGGTTTACATCCTCGGGTGTCGCGCTGAAAGTCCGAACGAAAGATAGTCCGCCCTCGGCGCTCGGGCCGTCAGGACCAGGCTCGGCACTGGCCAGTTTTTTGAAAATCGAATTCGCGCGCACCGCAGCGTACTGGCAGTACGGACCCGTTTCGCCTTCGAACGAGAGAGCTTCTTTAAAATCAAAAGCTATTACCGAATTGCGGGTGAACTTCAAGAGGAAATAGCGCAACGCGCTCACTGCTATCGAGTGAGCGGTCTCGCGTTGTTCATCAGCAGACGAATCCGGATGGCGCGATTTCACTTCTGCCAACGCATCCGCTTCCAGACGGTCGATCAAATCGTCGGCTTTGACGCCGAGACCTTTGCGCCCGCTCATTTCGATGTACGGACGCTGGCGATCGTCTTCAGACAATTCGAGACCGAGTTCGTCGCACGCCGCGGGTGAAAGCGCCACCATCTCGTACGACAGGTGAACGCTGGCTTCCGCGCCGAGTTCTGGAACGATCGCCGCGACTCCGCGCTTGACGATTTCCTGCGGATAAGACTGGCGCGAATCGATCACGTTGTAGACGATTGCGCCGCCGCCGAAATTCGGTCGGGGAACTTCGGGTTGCGTTTCGGCATTTGCGTCAGTCGTCGTGACCCACGTCGCATGGCCGTCTGAATAGCCGCGAAAAGGTTTGTAATTGAAGTCCAGACCGAGTTCGCCCAGCTTCCAAAGTTGATAGGCGATGTCTTTGCCTGTGTAGGTGACTGTTCCATTCGAACGCACAATGATTTTGTCAGACTCGTGCTCATCGGTTCCGGTGTGCGACTCGAAAGGCATCACCCAACAGCCCTTGGCGTGGCCTTCGTTGGCGAAATGAATCGTGCCGCGCTCTTTCATCAACTGAAACGCGCGCTCCCAAAAATGAAGATGAAGAATCTCTGACTCGCGCGCCAGCAGGTCGTAACGAATGCCCAGGCGCTCCATCGTGTCGAGGATGCATTCGACATTGCGCGTCGCGACGTAGTCAGCCAGCTCAGCCGTGGCGTTGTTGCCTGCTTCAATCGCATGCAGAACTTCTGCGCGCAGCTTTAGCTTCTCAGCGTTCTGTTCGCCGTCCGCATTGCCATCCCGATAAAACAGCCCAACCCGCGTGTACAAATCCCAACAGTAGTAATCAAACGATTGCTCAGCCGGCAGAGACTGATCGAGCGACTTGATGTCGTCGAGTGTCATTTTCTCGATGTGAATGAACCCGACGACTACGTCCGCCACCTGCACTCCGGTGTTATCAATATAGTTCTGAACTTCAAGGCGATTGCCGGCAGCGCGAAGAATGTTGACGAACGTGTCGCCAAGCACGGCGTTGCGAACATGTCCGATGTGCGCGGCTTTGTTCGGATTGATGCTGGTGTGCTCGACCATTAGTTTGCGGACCTGCGGAGCTTCACCGACTAACGCAGTCCCATCAACTTCCTTGACGCCCGGCGCGGCAATCAGGTCGGTCAACATTTGGGCACGGTCGAAAAAGACGTTGAGATATCCGGCGCCGGCCACGTCCACGCGCGCGACTTCCTCTATTTCATCAAGCGCGGACTTCAGCGACTCCGCAATCGCCCGTGGGGCTCGCTTCTCGCCCGTCGTCTGCTTTATTTGTTTGGCGAGTTCGAATGCGACGGGAAAGGCGAGGTCTCCCAGTTCGATTTTAGGCGGAACTTCGGCGGTAATTTTATCGAGCTCGGCGTCGAATAACTGCCGCGCTGCGTCGTGAAGTTTTGATTTAAGCTGGTTTTGAAGTTGCGCCAGGTTCACGGATGTTAATCTCGGTATTGTGACTGGAGCGCAACCGTCTCGGTTGCATCCCAATCAGGTGCAAGCGAGGACGCTTGCGCTCCAGTCTAAAGCAAAGCGGCTATTGTAGTGAATCACTTAGCAATCGCGAAATTGCGAGCTCGCGGCGCGCTCTGTTAACATCGCGACTCCATGCAAGCCGTCGCCAGCAAGCTCCTAATTTCGGACGATCTGCGCTCGCGATTCGATCAGGCCAGCAGCGTGGTGGTACTGACCGGCGCCGGCGTTTCGGCTGAATCCGGCGTGCCGACTTTTCGCGGCGGCGGGCAGAGTGCTGTGTGGAAAGGAATGCCGTTCGACGTGATTTCATCCGGCGCGATGCTGGAGCGTGATCTGCCGGCGGTTTGGGAGTGGTTCAATTACCGGCGAGGCGTGTTGCGGACGCTGAAGCCGAATCCCGCACACGAAGCGATCGCCCGCTGGCAGAATAAGTTTGAAGAATTCACGCTGGTGACTCAAAACGTCGACGGACTGCATGTCGTCGCCGGCTCGCGCAACGTGATCGAGTTGCACGGCAGCGTGTGGCGGGCGCGCTGTCTCACTTGTCACGCCCGCACGAACTTGCGCGAACACGATCACGGCGACGGCGTCCCCGTCTGTTTCGAGTGTGGCAGTTCAATGCGACCCGACGTCGTTCTGTTCGGCGAGATGCTGCCATCAGGCGCATTCGAACGAGCGGCGATGGCTGCGGGATCCTGCGATCTCTGTTTCGTCGTCGGCACATCGGCGGTCGTCTATCCGGCCGCTTCAATTCCAGAAATCGCGCGATCAGCCGGCGCTTATGTCGTTGAAGTCAATCCCGAGGCAACGCCGCTCTCGAACACTTGCCACGAAGTCTTGACCGGTAAGGCAGGAGAAATTCTGCCGTTGTTTGGTTGAAGAGGAAATATGGCTGCACGAGTTACATCCATCAAATCGAAACGCCGCCGCGCGCCGAAACCTCCAAGCGTAGATTTGGATCGAATCGCGCAGGGCGTACGTCTAATCCTCGAAGGCATCGGCGAAGATCCGAATCGCGAAGGGCTGCGCGACACCCCGCAGCGTGTCGCGGAGATGTACGAAGAGTTGACGCAGGGCATGCGTCAGGATCCGAGCGAGCACATCGTGCCGCTTTCAGGAAACAAGCATGACGAAATGGTGATCGTGAAGGACATCTCAATCGCTTCACTGTGTGAGCATCACCTGGCGCCGTTCGTAGGCAAGTGTCACATAGCTTACATTCCGCGGAACGGAAATATTCTCGGCGTGTCCAAGCTGGCACGTTTGGCAGAGACCTTCGCACGGCGTCTGCAATTGCAAGAGCGCCTTACGTCCGAGATTGCCAATACGCTTTACGATCAGTTGAAACCTTTGGGCGTCATGGTTGTCGTCGAAGCGGAGCATACATGTATGACTTTGCGCGGAGTTAAGAAATCCGGAGCGCAGACCGTGACATCCGCCGTGCTTGGCGGCTTTCGCAAGGACCCGCGCACCCGCGCAGAAGCAATGTCTTTGATTACCGGACACGCAAAATAATCATGAGAAGAAGCATCCGAACACCCTCGTGGAAACTCATTATTCTGTTTCTGATCGCCTTCGCTTCAGTTGCGGGCCAGAAATCGTCGCGCACACCTAACAAGATCCAAAGTTCAATCAGCGAAGATCGCCTGCGCGCGCACATCAAGTTTCTTTCCGACGACCGCCTCGAAGGCCGCGGCACGGGCGCGAAAGGCGGAGAGATCGCGGCGCTCTATATCGCCGAACAATTCGAGGCGATGGGCTTGAAGGGCGCGGGCGCAAAGGGAAGCTTCTGGCAACCGGTTTCGCTGGTTGGCGTCAAAGCTGATCCCACAACAGTTCTGCATGTTGAAGGCCAGAATCGCAGCGAGACGTTCCACTTCGCTGACGACTTTGTCGCGTTTACTGGTGCACAAACCGACCGCGTCAACGTCAGCGCTGATCTCGTTTTCGTCGGTTACGGCATCGACGCGCCGGATGAGAAGTGGAACGACTACAAGGGTCCGGCCGAAGATTATCGCGGCAAGATTCTGGTGATGCTCGTCAACGATCCGCCAGCGACCGCGGAGGAGCCCGATCTGTTTGGCGGTCGGCGTCTCACTTATGCGGGACGATGGACTTACAAATATGAAGAGGCCGCGCGGCGCGGAGCAGTCGGCGCAATTCTTCTGCATACGAATGAATCGGCAGGCTACCCGTGGAGCGTGGTGCGCACGTCGAATGGATCATGGCGTTTCGATACCGCGCGTTCAAGCAGCGACAAGACGCCATTTCTGAAAATGCGTTCCTGGGTCACGGATGACACGGCGCATCGCATGTTCGCGCTGGCCGGCTTGAATCTTGACGATTTGCGCAAGCGGGCCGCGTCACGCGACTTTCGCCCCGTGAAGATGAACCTAACGGCGTCAATTGACTTAAAGAGTGACTTGAAGCGCGTCGAAGCCCCGAACGTGGTGGCAATTCTTCCCGGGAGCGATCCGAAATTGCGCGACGAGTACGTGGTTTTTTCGGCGCACTGGGATCACCTCGGAATCGGCGCGCCTGATAAAACCGGCGACACGATTTACAACGGCGCCCTGGACAACGCGACGGGCGTAGCGTCAGTTTTGGAAATCGCGCGAGTACTTTCACAGCTTCCGCCGGCGCAAAGACCGAAGCGATCCATTCTCTTCCTGATTCCAACCGCGGAAGAGCAAAACCTGCTCGGGGCCGATTGGTACGCGCATCATCCGCTGGCGCCGATCAATAAGACCGCGGCCGATATCAATCTTGATTCTATGAACATTCTCGGTCCGACGGCCGATTTTGTGCCGCTGGGCGCGGAACGATCTACGCTCAAGGCTGTAGTCGATCAAGTTGCGCGCGAACGCGGCTTGCGCGTTTCGCCGGACCCGCGGCCGGAGCAGGGCTCTTTCTATCGTTCCGATCATTTTCCGTTCGCGAAAGTCGGCGTGCCTTCGATCAGTTTGAAGGAAGGCGACGACTATGTCGGCCACGATAAAACCTGGGGCGAGAAGAAATTTCAAGAATATAACCAGGCACACTATCACCAGCCGTCGGACGAGTATCGCGATGATTGGAACTTTCAGGGGATGATTCAGGAAGCTGACTTCGCGATGGAGATTGGCCGGCGCGTGGCAAATCTATCGATGCTGCCGAAGTTCAATCCGAATGACGAGTTTGCCCGAAGAAAGTAAATCGTGAGTCGTAAATCGTAAATAGATTCCGGCTTTATCATCCCACATCCTTGGAGAACGATTATGCGACCGCACGAAAAACTTGACGTTTGGAAGAAGTCCATCGATTTAGTAGTGGCGCTTTATCAGGCTACTGAGCGATTTCCCCAAGAAGAGAAGTTTGGGTTAACTTCGCAACTTCGCCGAGCCGCGGTTTCGATTGCCGCGAACATTGCCGAAGGTGCAGCGCGCAAGACGAGTAAGGAGTTTGGCTACTTTCTCTCAAACTCGCAGGGTTCAACGAGTGAAGTCGAAACAGAACTGCTAATTGCGTACCGACTTCATTATTTGCCTGAGCAAACTTTTCGCTCGTTAACTGCAGCACTTGATGAGATCGGCCGAATGTTGACGGGGCTAGCTCGACACGTCCAACGGCGAACTGGGTAGCGCTATTTACGATTTACGATTCACGATTTACTAATGACGTTCTACGTTACTACGCCAATTTACTACGCCAATAGCCTGCCGCACCTTGGACATCTGTACACGATGGTGGTGGCGGATACGATTGCGCGCTCAAAACGGCAGCAGGGAATCGAGACGTTCTTTCTTACCGGAACGGACGAACACGGCATCAACATCGAACGCGCGGCGCAAAAAAATAATCGCACACCGAAAGAACAGGCCGATTACGTCGTCAGCTACTTCACGAAAATGACGGCTGCATTCGCTCTTGATACGGCGCATGGCGGTTACGACATCTTTATGCGCACCACCAATCCATTTCATTACCAGGGTGCGAGTGAGTTGTGGCGGCGAGTCGCCAAAGCGAAAACTCCCAAAGGCAACGACGCGCTTTACAAAGGCCATTACGAAGGTTGGTTTTGCGCCCCATGCGCCAGCTATAAAAGTGAAGACGAGTATGCCGCCGCGTCCCAACCTGGGGAGCCGCCGACCTGCCTGGTTCATGAAACCAAGCTCGATCGGGTTTCGGAAGAGAGTTACTTCTTTCGCCTTTCAGACTACGACGATGCGTTGCTGGAACTCTACGACCGGCCTGATTTTGTCCGCCCGGAAGCGCGGCGCAATGAAGTAAAAAGCTTTGTCGCCGGCGGGCTACAAGATCTTTCTGTCAGTCGTCTGAAGTCTTCGGTCAGTTGGGGCGTTCCGGTGCCAGACGATCCGAAACATACGATGTACGTCTGGTTCGACGCGCTTTCGAACTACATCACGGCGATTGGTTTTGCGAACGAACAGCAGAACACAGCAATTGGATTCGATAAGTTCTGGCCGGCACTGCACGTCATGGGCAAAGACATCCTGCGATTTCATGCAGTGTATTGGCCGGCGTTCCTGATGGCTGGTGGAATTGAGCAGCCGCGCGGAATTTACGCGCACGGCATGTGGGTTGACCCGTCAGGCCGCAAAATGTCGAAGACGCTTGGCAACACGGTCGAACTCGATGTGCTGAATAAATTCTTTTCCACAGACGCGATTCGATATTTTTGTTTGCGCGAAATGGTTTTCGGCCAGGACGGGCGTTTTGGTTATGAGTCGTTAATTGACCGCACGAACAGCGATCTCGCAAGCGGCCTCGGGAATCTTTCCAGCCGTACGCTCACGATGATTCACCGTTATTGCGAAGGCCGGATTCCACCGGGATCGATATCGGACGAATCGCGACTAGCGGCGAAACGTGCCGGCGTGGAAGACGAGATGGCTATGTCGCATTTCGCTTCACATGCGCGTGATGAGTTTCTGCGCGACTTCGAAGACTTCGCTTTCAGCCGGGCGCTCGAAAACGCGTGGGGCATTGTCGCGCGCGCCGATAAAATGATTTCTGACGCGAAGCCATGGGATCTCGCAAAGGATCCAAAGCAACGCGAGACGCTCAATGCCGTGCTGTACCGAGCGGCTGAGTCGTTGCGTTGGCTGTGCGTGCTCTTGTATCCCGTGATGCCGACGGCTACGCGTGAAATCTACAAACAGCTCGGCATGGCGCAAGACGTCGGCGGTGTGGATCTGCGCCAATTGGTGTGGGGTGAGTTAAATGCCGGTCAGCAAATTGACGAAGTGAAACCTCTATTTCCAAGAATCGATAAGGCAAAGACGATGGCAGAAATCAAAGAGCAGACGTCAGATGTCAGAGATCAGAAGTCAGCAGACCAGCCAGCAGGCGGTGAGCCACAGACCGCAGGAAATCAGACGGCACATTCGGGCAGTCATCTGACCGAGGCCGACGCCGTCCCCGGTGTCACGCACATCGACATCACTGATTTCGCAAAAATCGACCTGCGCGTTGGTGAAGTAAAAACCGCCGAACGAATTCCCAAAGCGGACAAACTTTTGCTGATCACAGTCGATATTGGTGAAGAGAAGCCCCGCCAGATTCTTGCGGGCATCGCTCAATATTACGAGCCTGAAAAACTCATCGGCCGCAAAATCGTCGTCGTGGCGAATCTGAAACCACGAAAGCTGCGTGGCTATGAGTCGCAGGGAATGTTGCTCGCCGCTTCGATTGGCGACGAAGGCAAACCGGTCATTGCCACTTTTGCCGAAGACGTTCCGAACGGCGCCCGCCTGAAATGATTTGAATCATCCTCAACCGAACAATAGTCCATGTTGGTTGATTCACATTGTCACATCGATGGTCCTGAGTACGACGGCGATCGCGAGGAGGCGATCGCTCGGGCGCGCGATGCCGGCGTCAACACCATGCTGAACGTCGGCACGGGCGATCCCCACAGCGGCGCGTTCGAACGGGCAATAGAACTCGCTGAACGTCACAAAGAGATTTATTGCGCGATCGGAGTCCATCCGCACGATGCAAAGCTCTTCGATGCGCCTGCGGAAAAACGGCTAATCGATTTGGCAGAACAGAACTCGCGCGTCGTCGCCTGGGGAGAGATCGGACTGGATTATCACTATGACCATTCGCCGCGCGATGTACAGCGGGAAGTGTTTCGTCGACAAGTTCAGATCGCGCGCGAACTGAAATTGCCGGTGGTAGTTCACTCACGAGAAGCAGATGACGACACGATTTCGATTCTGCGCGAGGAACACAGTGGCACGGGCGTCTCGCCCGTGAGTCACACGAAAGATGCGCACGCTGCTTCGCCTGCAGGAGTCCTGCATTGCTTCGGCGGGAGTTTGCAGATGGCCCTGCGTGCGATTGAACTCGGTTTCTACATCTCGTTTGCAGGTAATCTGACCTTCAAAAATGCAGACGACCTGCGCACCGTAGCTCGTGCACTTCCTCTCGATCGAGTGTTGGTTGAGACTGACTGTCCTTACCTGACGCCCGTGCCGTTTCGGGGCAAGCGAAATGAACCGGCGCGGGTGGTGGAGACGGCAAAATATCTGGCGGAGCTAAAGGCTGTGCGCCTTGAAGAGCTGAGTAGCGTGACCACAGCCAACTTTGAGCGACTGTTTTTAATCCCGAGCGTGGGCAGGACGCCCGCGCACCCGGCTTAGGGTAGTGTCTTACTTTGCGGAACTTTGCGTCTTTGCGACTTTGCGCGAACAGGATTTTAGTCGCGGTTTTCACGCTAAGGCGCCAAGTCGCAAAGTTACGCAAAGGTGAAATTAAGACCACACCCGGCTTAGAGAACACTTTCACATGCTCAGGGTTTGATGTTATTCTCCGAAGCATCACGGACAGTCTATGGCCCAGCAAAATTCATTCGACATCGTCTCGCAGGTAGACCGCGCCGAAATCACCAACGCCATCAACCAAACGACGAAAGAAGTTCAGCAGCGGTTTGACTTCAAAGGGAGCCACGCCGAGGTGAAGCTCGAAGAAAAAGAACTGGTGCTGGCAGCTGAAGATGAGACCAAGCTGCGCAACATGAACGACATCTTGCAACAGAAACTGGTGCGGCGCGGCGTGCCGTTGAAGGCACTCAACTATGGGAAAGTCGAACCGGCAGCCGGCGGAACTGTGCGGCAGCACGTCCAGATTCAACAAGGGATTCCGCAAGAGAAGGCGAAAGACATCGTCAAAACAATCAAAGATTCCAAAGCGAAGGTCCAGGCGTCGATCCAGGGCGACATGGTCCGCGTAACCGGGCGCGACCGCGACACTCTGCAGCAGGTAATTGCAAGTCTTAAGGCCAAGGACTTTGGAATTAATATGCAGTTTACAAATTACCGTTCGAATTGAAGTCCGAACCACCTGCGTCAGCGGGTGGGTCCGACGCAGACAAACCCGTCCCTAACGGAGGCGGTTCTGACAAGATGCAGGCAACCACTCAATCAGCAGTCCTGGATGACATTCAACTGACGGCGAAGCGGATTTTCGATCTGATCTCGCCAGAGTTGCAGCTTGTCGAGCAGGAATTCGAGCGCCAGGCGCGTTCGAACATTCAGGTGATTGCTTATATTGGCGAATACCTGCGACGCTCAGGCGGTAAACGAGTGCGGCCGGCCCTGACGATTCTTTCTAACTATGCGGCGGGCGGCGACGGATCGAATCACAGCTCAATTCGCATGGCGACCGTCATGGAGTTTCTGCACACCGCCACGCTGGTCCATGATGACATAATCGACAAAGCGGAAATGCGTCGCAACCGTCCCTCGATCAATTCTGAATTCGGAAATCAGACGGCGGTCTTAATGGGTGACTGGCTATACATGTCAGCATTCGAGACCAGCCTCGCCGAACGATCGCTTCCGATCCTGGATATTCTGACAGCGGTAACCCGCAAGATGACGGAAGGCGAGTTGCTGCAGCTCACGCTGCTCGGCCGCACGGACATTTCAGAAGAGCAGTACTTCGATGTCATCGCGCGTAAGACTGCTTATCTCTTCAGCGCTTGTTGTGAAATTGGCGCAGTGCTTGGCGGCGCCGACGCGCAAACTCGAGCGCGGCTTCGCGATTACGGAATGAATCTTGGCACCGCGTTTCAGATGGTCGACGACCTGCTTGATTTCACCGGTGACGAACATGCGCTGGGCAAGCCGGCCGGCGCAGATTTGGTGGAAGGCAAAGTCTCCTTGCCGCTGATCTTTTTACTTCAACGTCAGCCCGATTTGCGCAACGACGTCCAAACAGTCATCGCTGATGAGGGTTACGCGACAATTCCTCGACAACGAATCCTCGACGAACTCGAACAGACCGGAGCATTGGCACTGGCGAAAGAGCGTGCGGCTGAATATGCGCAAGCCGCGGTAGACGCGCTCGATGGCCTCAATCACTCACCGCACGCCCAGGCGCTCGCGTCGATTCCCGCTTACATCGTCGACAGAGACCGGTAATTTGGAGTTCGGTGGCAATCCCGATTTATCGGGAGCTACACCGGCTTGGTTGTTCTCCCGTCACATCCAAAGCGCCGTCGACGCTTCGCTCTGCCGGCGCACTCCAAAAGTTGTTGCCAATCGGCAATCGTCAATCTAAAATCGGCAGTGTCTGATGGCCAACGAAACACTCATTGCGCGGCTGGAACAGAGCCTCCGCCAATCACGGGGGGCGCGGACGCGTCTGGCGGCGCGCTTGGCTGAGTTGGAATCGGAATCAGAAATCATCCGCGCTGAGCTCGCTGAGATGGACACACTGGCTGGACAGACTGAAGCAGCTATCTTCCGTTTGTTGTCGAACGTGATGACCGGGCCTTCCACCCAGGTCGGCACTCGTTCTGTCGGGGAACTGGAAATCGAGCTGCAACGCCGGCTGGCCGAAGCAGAACTCGCCCAGCATCCTTCAGCGCCGGTTCGTCACAGTGTCCCGGCAATCAAGTCGAACATCACGCCAATCGACGATCGCTTCTACGATCGAACAATCCCGCAAGCTGCGACGATGCTTCTGCGCGAAGCCGGTGGCCCGCTGCACGTAAATGATATTTACAATCGTTTGCTGGAGGGTGGGTTCAGCTTCACCGGCAACAACCCCACGATCAGCATCGCCGTCTCGTTGAATCGCAACAGCCGCTTTCGCAAAGTGGCCCCCGGTACTTTTGATTTGATCATCCGCGACGCGGCCAAGGCGAGCTGAACTGGGAACGCGGACGCCCTCGTCCGCATCGAAGACAAAGAACGGCGGGCGAGGCGCCCGCGTTCCGACTTACAGCAGCTTCTTCTTCAACTCAGCCAACATCGCTTTCGCTTCCGCGTCAGTCAGCTTTTCGACGTCGCTGGTCCGCAATTCGTCAACGACTTTTTGATTTGCCAAATCGAACAGAGACGATTGCGCAACCATACGTCTGCGGCCGGCACGCGTTGCCGCCGTGCTCAACGCTTGTTCTTCAATAGTTGACGAGCCCGCCGTGGCGACGACTGCGCGTCCCAGCTCGGCTGCGCCTTCTTCTTCGGCAAAGACATCGAGTTCGTATCGTTCGAGTCGCCGCAAGACTTCGCGCGCTCGCGCCAACGCTGCCGGCGGCATGCCCGCCAGCCGGGCGACTTCAATCCCGTAGGATTTCGACGCACGGCCGCGCTCGAGCCTGTGCAGAAACACGACTTCACCTTCGCGCTCCGTCGCAGTAATTTGATAGTTCTGCGCGCCGGGCAGACGTTCAGCCAACTCAGTCAGTTCGTGATAATGAGTCGCAAACAATGTCTTCGCCGCGTGCTCAGCTGAATCGTGCAGATACTCCGCGACTGCCCAGGCGATTGATAAGCCGTCGAAAGTTGCGGTGCCACGACCAATTTCATCAAGCAGTACGAGTGATCGAGGCGTGGCGTTGTGCAGAATCGCAGCCGTCTCAGTCATCTCGACCATGAATGTGCTGCGGCCGCTGGCGAGATCGTCCGATGCGCCCACGCGGGTCCACACACGATCGAGCAAAGGCAACCTCGCTTTCTCCGCCGGCACAAACGAACCCATCTGGGCGAGGATGCAAATAATCGCCGTCTGTCGCAGCACGGTGCTCTTGCCGCCCATGTTCGGTCCTGTGATGATCAATAATCGATCGGTTGAGTTGTTCAGATAGACACTGTTCGGGATGAACGGATCGTCGTTGAATACTTCGATGACCGGGTGGCGTCCATGCACAATTTCGATTTCATCGCCATCGTGCATAGTTGGCCTGACGAAGCGTCGACGCGCCGCCGTCTCCGCGAGGCCGGCAATTGCATCGAGACAAGCCAACGCCCGCGCGGTGGCCTGAATCCGCGGAGTCTCAGTCCCAATTTGGCGGCAAATGAGCGCAAAGATTTCTGACTCCATTTGCAGGATGCGCTCTTCCGCACCCAACACCTTCGCTTCGTATTCTTTCAGCGCCGGCGTTGTGAAGCGCTCAGCATTGGCCAATGTCTGACGGCGCTCGTAATCGTCCGGAACCCGCGCGGCGTTCGCCTTTGAGACTTCGATGAAATAGCCAAACACGTTGTTGAAACGAATGCGCAAGTTCCCAACACCTGTCCGCGCACGTTCTTCAGCTTCCATCGATGCGATAATTTGTTTGGCATCGCGGCTCAGCGAACGCAACTCATCCAGCTCATTCGAGTATCCGGCGCGGATCACGCCGCCGTCGATCACCTTCGCCGGCGGATCGTCATCAATTGCATTTGCGATCAACTCACGCACATCGGCGAGCTCGTCAGCGGCATCATGCAAAACCTGGAGCAGGGAAGACACTGCATTTTTTATGGCTTCACGGACAGGCGGAACCTGATCCAACGAACGACGCAAGGCAACCAAATCGCGCGGTGTGGCCGAGCCGAGATTCAGGCGCCCAATCAATCGCTCAACATCCGAGACTTCTCTCAGGAGCGTCCGCAACGAATCGCGTTTGACGTGCGACGCATGAAGTTCGCCGACGGCTCCATGCCGTGCTTCAATTTCGCCGCGGCGAATTGAGGGTCGCAACAGCCACGACCGCAGCAGCCGTCCGCCCATGCCTGTCACACTTGCATCGATCACATCCAGGAGCGAGCGGGATGCGCCACCCGTGGCTTGCACCAGTTCAAGATTGCGGACCGTTATCTGATCGAGGACCAGGAAATCCTGCGGCTCGAAATAAACGATGTCGCTGATATGTGTCGCCGCCGCGCGTTGTGTGTCTTGCGCGTAACGCAGGCACGCGCCTGCGGCGCGGATAGCTTCGGTCTTCTTTGTGAGACCGTAACCGTCGAGCGAGCGAACGTTGAATTGTTTGATTAGAAGATTCGCGCAGTCTTCCGCTTGCCAGAGCCAATCGTCGAGCGGTTGCAGAGACCCGACCATCAGGGAGGGTGCGTTTTGGTTTGGTGATTCACTATTCGCACCCTCCCTCGCAGTCGGGTTTCCGCCATCAAGCGGAAGCGGTGCGGTCCTTTGCTGGCTCTTAAATCCAGCCCGCACTAATGCGCTCAGCGCCTGAGGAAAGATCAATTCGCGCGGCGCGTACGACTCGATATCGGCAACGATTCGTTCCCAGGCGTCTTTGCCTTTCGCCTGTGTCGCGCGAAATTCGCCCGTGGAAATGTCCAGAAAGGCGGCGCCGACGGTTTCTCCTTCGGCGCAGACTGCCGCAAGGTAAACACATTCGCGCGCTTCGAGGAGTTGCGGATCGATGGGCGTTCCGGGCGTGACGATGCGAACGACTTCGCGCTTGACGAGCTTCTTTGTTTTGGCAGCGTCTTCGGTCTGTTCACAGATCGCCACGCGATATCCTTTGCGCACCAGCTTCGCAATGTAGTTCGCCGCGGAATGATGCGGTACGCCACACATGGGAATTGGTTCGCTACTATCCTTGTGGCGCGCGGTCAGAGTAATTTGCAGCTCACGCGCGCCGGTGACCGCATCGTCGAAGAACAATTCGTAAAAATCGCCGAGACGAAAGAAGAGAAGAGTGCCCGGATGCTGGGACTTCAGCTCGTTGTACTGCCGAACCATGGGTGTGGCGTTGGACATTGGGATGAGCGGCTCAGCGCGCGGCTATGCCGCAGCACATAGCGGTAAGCCTGTGGCTTACCGTTAGATCAAGTATTTATCCGAGGCTATGCCTCAGTGCTGTCTCCATTTTATGCGATCGATATCCACGTAAAGCGGTTCGTCGTCGTGCATCTTACCATTCCAACATCGCACACTCGACCATCGGTATTGGAGCGAGGTAGTTGCCAAGCCCGCTCGCACAGGATTTTGGTGTGTGTAGTTCACTCGCTGCATTAACATGTTTTCTGTAAACAACAATCGCGCGTCAGGATGATGATCCCAAACGGAATGGCCATATTGTCTCGGCCCGCGACTATGTTGCAGTTTCTGCAGAGAACTCGTGTAGTCGTTTTCTTTGAGATATTGAATGACGCGATGGGCGGTTATGCCATTAATGAATTGGAGAGTCTTACCCGGTGACAAAATGGAATCTGTAATGACATGCAAATGGTCCGGCATAATGACATAGGCATAAAGCGCAAAATTCGCGGACTGTCTCGCCTCGTTTATTGCCGCACATATGATCAGCTTTACCTGATCTCTCTGAAAAATTGGTAGTCGATTCCTCGTGACAGAAGTCAGGTAATAGCATGGAGCGTCGCGGGAGATGACGTGCATGGGAGCGCGGATTATACGAAAGCTGAGGCGAAGCCTCAACAAAAATGGCCGTGACACGGTAAGCCAGAGGCTTACCGCTATGTGCGGCGCCAAAGGCGCAACAACCACAACCAACCAGTCAACCCGAATCGGACGTCAGCCGAAGAACAGTTCCGCAACTCGATAGATTTCCTCGTCGAGACGTTTCAATTCGCCGACCGCGTCATCAAGCGAAGCTGAGATAATGCGATTGCCGCTGAGCGCGGTCATCTTGCCGAACTCACCCTCGCGAATCATCTCGTACGCCTTAATTCCGAACCGCGTCGCCAAAATGCGGTCGAAGGGCGTTGGGGAACCGCCGCGCTGAACATATCCCAGCTTCGTGACGCGGGTTTGAATGCCGGTGCAGCGCTCGATTTCCGCGGCTAGTGCTTCGCCGATTCCACCCAGACGATCGTGGCGGTAAAGCGCGCCGTATTGTTCTTCGGACAGAAAGACTTCATCAGGATGTGGATGCGCATCTTCGGCCACGACGACGATCGAAAATGCCCGGCCATCTTTCTTTCGATGCGCCAGCAACTGGCACACGCGCGAGATTCTAAAAGGATGTTCGGGCACCAGCACCACGTCAGCGCCGCCGGCAATTCCTCCGTAAGCCGCGATCCAGCCGGTGTGGCGTCCCATGACTTCGACCACCATCACGCGGTGATGCGACTCGGCTGTTGAATGCAAACGATCGATGGCGTCGGTAACGATGCTCACCGCGGTGTCAAATCCAAAAGTGAAATCGGTGCCGTTGATGTCGTTGTCGATCGTCTTCGGAATCCCGACCAGCCTCACCTGGTGATGACGCCACAAGTCGCGCGCCGCTGAGAGCGAACCTTCGCCGCCCACGACTACCAACGCATCGAGCGTGTGCTTCGCAAAATTCTCCTTGAGCAGGTTGATGGAGGCTTCGTCCTTCAGCGGGTTAAATCTCGAAGTGCCAAGAATTGTGCCCCCGCGAGGCAGAATGCCGATAACCGAGGCGCGGGTCAGCTCAATAGTGTCGTCATCGACCAATCCACGAAAACCATTGTGAATTCCGAGCACAAACACGCCGTCATCCGAGGCGCATCTGACGATCGCGCGAATCGCCGCATTTAGTCCGGGGCAATCTCCGCCCCCTGTGAGCACACCTATTCGCATCTATTCACTCTCTTGATTGCGCACCTTGGTATTGTTTAGTTTAAGATCATCGCGCCCGCAGATTGTGTATGTCAAACGACGACGCAGAAATTTTGCAGCCGGAAGACGCTCCAGTCATACTCGCGATTGAAACCGCGACGCGCGCCGGCAGTGTGGCGGTTTTGCGTGGAGAGCAGGTGATCGCCTCGACACGTGGAGACGCATCGGCCTCACACTCGACAGATTTGATCGAGAATATCGACGAAGTTCTGCGTACAGCCGGCTTGCAACTTCAAGACGTTGACTTGTTCGCCGCCGCAAACGGACCTGGCAGTTTCACCGGCTTGCGAATTGGCTTAGCAACCGTCAAATCGTTAGCCGTGGCATTGAACCGAAAGTGCGCGGGTGTTTCGACACTCGCGGCTATCGCCTATGCAGCGGGCGACTCCGAACGGACTGTGGCTCTATTGCCGGCCGGCCGCGGTGAAGTCTTCGCACAAATGTTTTCCGTGCGTGACGGGAACGTCACCGCCTTCGATGAAGCAATGCACATCAGCCCGAAAATGCTATTGACGAAATATGGAGACTATTCAACCGTGAAATGGGCCGGCGAAGGAGCCTACGCGCAGCTCGAAACGCTGAGCGCGGCAGCCGAGCAACACGGCATTGCTTTCGTCGTCGGCGATAACCGGCAAATGTCCGGATGGTCAGTCGCCGCTGAGAATCACCGAATCGCAGAGGCTGTGGGAGTTCTCGCCTTGCGCGACTATCGCGCTAACAGAATTCTTCAAGCAGACCAGTTGCGCGCGAACTATGTCCGTCCGTCAGACGCCGAGATGAAAGTCCATGCCTGAAGCAGGCATAGTTAACAGCCCCGTGATTGCCATCGAGCGCATGACTGAACATGACCTGCTCGAGGTGGTGGAGATCGAAGAGATTTCAAATCTCAGTCCGTGGGGTTGGGACGCGTACCATCTCGAACTTCAGTCGGGCGCCAACTCGTTGATGCTGGTGGCTCGGATCGACGGTGGCGAAAGCGGTGCAGAGAATTCAATAGTCGGATTTGTGGTTGCTCGCGAGATGGCCGATGAAGTTCACGTCAACAACGTGGCAGTTCGACCTGAATATCGTCGTCGCGGTATTGGTGAACATTTATTACACAAAGTCCTTGATTGGGCCCGCGCAAAGGCGGTGACCACGGCCGTGCTCGAAGTCCGCGCCGAAAATATTGCCGCGCAAAGGCTTTACCAATCCTGCGGCTTTCAAGCTATCGGACGCCGGCGTCGCTATTACAGAGCGCCGGTGGAAGACGCATTGCTAATGTCAGTTTCGTTGAAATAGCAGCCTTGATCTGCCTGCGTAAATTGGCTACCATCTCGCCATGCTACAGCCCCGTGAGAATTTCTCACCGCGGTCATTCTTTCCAACGAACAATTCGAGAGGAGATTGCCTGAAATGAACACGATTACGGCGGATACCGTCAAAGAGCAGCTGATGAGCAGCGACCCGGAGTTCCGCGAAATGGTTCGCGAACACGGCCGGTACGAAGAAAGATTGAGCGAGCTGTCCGCCCTCGCGTATCCCAGTGATGAAGAACAGTTGGAAGAAACAACCTTAAAGAAGAAAAAACTGGCACTCAAAGATCAGATTTATTCGTTGATGCTCGATTACGAAAAGCGCGCAAGCACGGCGCACTAATCGCCTGGAAATAAAAACCTCAAGGGGCAAAGCCGCTGGGGGTAACAACTGACGGGGACGACACATTCCCGACACTTCGGGATTCGGCCCCGTTTTGTCTTTCTGAATCCGAATTGTCCGGCGCTCTAGCAGACGGTTCTGACATGGTTCGTGATGGAATTCCATTTGTAGCGGTTCCGATCGCATTGGCCCTTGTGCCGATGTTCTTCGGCTATTGGATCGTGGCGCTGCCATTCATTGTCGTGGCCGCCTTCATGGCGTTTTTTTTCCGCGACCCGCGCCGGATCGTTCCGACAGACCCGGCAGTCGTCGTCGCCCCAGCCGATGGCCGGGTCACAAAAGTGAGAGTCGCAAGCGAAGCTGAGACCGAGTCGCTCGTCAGCATCTTTCTTTCGCCGCTGGACGTTCACGTGAACCGGGCGCCAATTGCGGGCACGATTGAGCAGATTAAATACACTTCGGGCAAGTTTCGGATGGCCACCAATGAACGCGCCCGGGATGAAAACGAGCAGAACACTCTGACAATCGCGGGTGGACGAATCACCCTGAAATGCTCGCAAATTGCCGGCATTCTGGCTCGCCGCATCGTCTGTTGGAAGAGGGAAGGCGAACGGGTAGAATGCGGCGAACGGTTCGGCATGATAAAGTTTGGGTCACGCACTGACGTACTTTTACCCCGCACGGTCGAAATTCTGGTGAAAGAAGGGATGCATGTGCGCGGCGGCGTTACGGTAATTGGCAAGATCGCAGAATGAACGTCTCACGATTTCAAAAACAAAGACACTTGGACGTGGCGCCTTCGCCGGCGCCGCACAGGGGATTGCGAAAAGGCGTCTACGTCGTGCCGTCGCTTTTCACGGCGCTGAACATTCTGGCCGGCTTTTTCTCGCTGATGACGACAATGAGCGGCTTTAGTCTGCTCGAACGTGGCTTAGTTGCGGAAGCCACTATCCGGTTCGATCATGCGGCCATCGCGATCGGACTCGCATTCCTCAGCGACACACTCGACGGCCGCATCGCGCGCATGACGCGCAGCACAACGGAAATTGGCATCCAACTCGACTCGCTCGCGGACGTCGTCTCTTTCGGCCTGGCTCCGGGGATGCTCGCATATGCATGGGGTTACGGCTATGCGCTCCGCGATTGGCCTAACGCGCGGCAGTTGGCCTGGTTTCTGTCGTTCATGTTTGTGATTTGCGGTGTGTTCCGCCTCGCTCGCTTTAACGTGCAAGCAATGCGTCCCAGGCCGCTCGCGGAGGGCACGCCGAAAGTCGACAAGAAAAGCTTCGTCGGGCTGCCCATACCTGTGGCCGGCTGCTTGATTGCGGCCATCGTTCACTTCAAACCTACACCGATTCGCTATCTCAATCGGTTCGAAGTGTTGGCGATCCTGATGATGGTCTTAACCGGATTTCTCAGTCTGCTGATGGTCAGTACGATTCGCTTCACCAGCTTTAAATCGGTGGGCACAGGACGCCGCTTTAACCCGCGGGTGGTAATTGGATTGATTGCGCTGGCGGGACTTATCTTCCTCTTCTCGCAGTGGGTTCTGCTTTTCCTGGCCGCGGCCTACATCGTCCACGGGCTTCTCTGGCGCGGACTCTCGCCATTATTCCGGCGTTCTTCGGAATCTGCTCACTGATCGGCCCCGTTTGCCGCAAACGCCAGGACCGCATGTGGCGTTGTTACCACCACTCGGTCGGAAGTCACGATGGGAGCGGCACCGCTGTTGTTTTCTTCGTTAAGCTGCAAACTGTTGAGCGGCTTTCCATTCTTCAAACTCAAAACGATTGCCGTATCCGTTGACAGCGGCGTAAACAGCGCGCCATCCGAGGTGGTCACTGGACGTGCAGGAATCCGCCCCGGCAGCAATTGCCGCCAAAGTAACGCACCCTTCTTCAACGAGAGCAGGTACGCGTAATTATCGAGCGACGATGCCAGGATACCGCCTTCGATTGCCACCACCGCCTCGACGGCGGCCCCGGTCCGATACTTCCAAAGATGTTCTCCCCGGCGATCGCGACAGGCATGAACAAAGCCGTCCGCGGACCCAAAGACGACCACGCCGTCCGCCACTGCAATTGGTCCACGAATGGCTGACGATGTTCGATATCGCCAAAGCATTTCTCCGTTCGATCGGTCGAGCGCCAGCAGCCATCCGCCTAACGTTCCGAGATAAATCCGATCGCTGGTCAGCGTTGGCTGAGCGTTGAACTCGTCCGAATACTGATTCACCCAGACGGTACGGCCGTTCGATTTTTCGAACGCGTACGCGCTTCCGTTGGCCGCGCCGGCAAACACGGCGTAGCTATCAACAGCAAGACTGCCGCGCAATGGGGCGGAGAGCGTACGCATCCATAAAGTAATCCCAGTCTCTTTACTCAACGCTCTTAACATTCCGCGCGTCGCTGTTTTGTCCGCGCTGGGATATTGGGTCGCTACGTAAACGGCGCGCTCATCGACAGCCGGGGCAGCAGAGAACTCACCGCCGGGTTCTGACTTCCAGCGCAACTGTCCGTCGCGACCGCTGAGGGCCACCAATGTTCCGTCGGACAGCGGCACATAGACCGTGGATGAGTCACTGGCCGGTGTGAAAGACGACGTTTGATCTGACGCGTATCGCCATTTGAGGACGAGCGGGTTCGACAACGTCAGATCGCCTTTACCGATTGCCGCGCTCATGACAGATGAGAACGCAACCATGCTGACGGCAAACATCAGGAAATATTTCGACATTCGGGAAATCATGCGTAAGGACAAATGTTGATGAAGCTGCTTTGGTGATTGATGAGGTCGCAAATATAATGCGCAGTTCCGCACGTTAAGTCATTTGACGTTCAAAGTGCCGCGGAGGTTTTCTTTTTTTGCCAAGGTCATCTCACGAAACAATCATCATACTGGACTTTGGATCGCAATACACTCAACTGATCGCTCGCCGGGTTCGCGAAGCTGGAGTGTATTGCGAGATCCTTCCCTTTAACACTTCTGTCGAGGAAATTCGCAGTCGTAAGCCAAAAGGTTTGATTCTGTCGGGTGGCCCGTCGTCTGTTTATGACGATGGCGCGCCGCATTCGCAACCAGATTTGATTCGCGAGGCAGATTGTCCCGTCCTGGGGATCTGTTACGGGCTTCAACTGATGGCGCAACAGATGGGGGGCGAGGTGAAGCCCTCCAATAATCGTGGATATGGCTACGGGCGACTGACGGTGACGGACCCTACGACGAAACTCTTCGCGGGCGTGCCGCCGGAAATCGACGTCTGGTTGAGTCATGGCGACCGAGTAACTCAGCTACCAGCGGGTTTTCACATGACTGCGAAAACGGAGGAGGGCGTAAACGCTTTTGAAAACCCCGAACGAAACATCTACGGAGTTCAGTTTCATCCTGAAGTAGCTCACACGCCCATGGGCGCGCAGATTTTGCGAAATTTCTTGTTCGAGGTCTGCGAGTGCAGAGGCGATTGGACGCCTGCCACCGCAATTGATGAACAAGTGGAGCGCATTCGGGCAACGCTCGGCGACACGGGTCGCGCCATCTGCGGCTTGTCGGGTGGCGTGGATTCGTCAGTGGCGGCAGCGTTGGTGCACCGCGCTGTCGGCGATCGACAGACCTGTTTTTTCATCGACAACGGCGTGCTCCGCGAAGCCGAGTTTGAATCAACCCTGGCGCTGCTCCGACAGGAAACCAAACTGAACGTCGTTGGCGTCGACGCTCGCGAAGAATTTCTCTCCGCTTTGCGTGGCGTGACTGATCCCGAAACGAAACGAAAGCGTATTGGGGCGACCTTCATCGAAGTCTTCGAAAGAGAAGCGTCGAAACTTGGCGGCGTGCAATTTCTGGTGCAGGGAACTCTTTATCCGGACGTGATCGAGTCGATTTCTGTGCGGGGGCCCTCACAAACTATCAAGAGTCATCATAACGTCGGCGGCCTGCCGGAAAAAATGAATCTAAAATTGATCGAGCCGCTGCGTGAATTATTCAAAGATGAAGTGCGACTGATTGGCGCCCAACTTGGGGTGCCCGAACAGATTCTGAATCGACATCCGTTTCCCGGACCCGGCTTAGCGGTGCGAATTCTGGGCGAGATAACGGAGGACCGGCTGCGACTGCTGCGCGCCGCGGATCGGATCTTCGACGAAGAGTTGCGCCAGTCAGGAATGTATTCAGCGGTCTGGCAAGCGTTTGCAGTACTGCTTCCGGTTTCATCGGTTGGCGTGATGGGCGACGAAAGAACTTACGAACAAGTCATAGCCATTCGCGCCGTTACCAGCGTCGACGGAATGACTGCCGACTGGGCGCGACTGCCTCACGATCTGCTAGCTCGCGTCTCCGCCCGCATTGTTTCCGAAGTAAAGGGCGTGAATCGAGTCGTTTACGACATCAGCTCGAAACCGCCGAGTACGATTGAGTGGGAATAGCGCGTCGGTTCTTCACGCCGAAGGCGTGAGATTCAATAGCCGTGGGCATCGCCCACGGTATAGAATCCGCCACCATCCCGACCCTGAAGGGGTCGAATAAAGAGAGGAACTCCCATGGCTCAAACTCTCGTCTCGCTGATCGCGCACGTAGTTTTCTCGACGAAGAATCACGAACCTTCAATTACACCTGAAATCGAGCCCGAATTGTTTGCCTACATTGGCGGCATTCTGAAAAACCATGAATCGCGTCTGCTGGATGCTGGCGGCACTGCCGATCACGTCCATTTGCTCATCTCACAATCCAAGAATGTCTCGTTAAGTTCACTGATGAAAGATGTAAAGAAAGACAGCTCATCTTGGATTAAGACCAAAGGAAATCAGTTCCGGAACTTTCATTGGCAGGATGGATACGGCGCCTTCTCGATTGGAAAATCCGATATTCCGGAATTGAAGAAATATATTGCCGGTCAGAAGGAACATCATCGGAAGCGCACGTTTAAGGAAGAATTGATCGAGTTCTTTGAGGAGTACGGCATTGCCTACGACGAACGATATTTGTGGAAATGAATTCGACCCAATCCGCACACCGCAGGTGTGGAATTGAATAGCCGTGGACAACGTCCACGGATCACGAATCAAAACCGCCCTCGACCTCGAAGGAGGGTCGAACATTAATCCGACCCTTTCAGGGTCGAATGAAAAATGTTGGGTTCCTGTTCCGGTGGCGTTGCCACCGGCTATTGAATTGGTCCCCTGCGGGGACATCACGCATCGTCAGCAATCCGAACCTCTACCCAATTGTTTACAAACTCTAAGACGTGCGGTGGTGCGCCGCTTTCCATTCGCCATGTGTCAGAACCCGGAGCGGTAACGATGGGATCACCACGCGACTCTGACGTAGCCTCTCGATCCAGCCTCTACCGCTCTCGGTTCTGACAGGGCCGTCAATCATTCGCATCGCGATCCTGAGAGATGGAAGGCGCGAATCGGTTAGTGCACTTCTAGCGTTTCAAGTTCTAGATTCCTTAAAGTAAATTGGCAAGCATGATAGAGTACGCCGCGAACTCACAGCCTTCTTAAGCTTAGAACTTTCACTCTTAACGTAGATGGGAAGAAGGTCAGGATTTAGCGGATTAATGATCGCGGTCGCGCGCGATGCCGCCCGCGCCCAGAGGCAAGCTGCGGCGAATCAGAGAAGATTGATTCGCGAGCAGGAGCGAGCCGTGCGCCAAGCCGAAAGGTATCGTGTTCTTCAGGCAAAGGAGGCCCGTCAGCGCTATCTTGAAGAACGGCTTGAGGAGGTTCAGGACCAAAATACCGCCCTGACCGATTCGATTAACGAACTCCGTGGAATCCTCGAACAGACGCTCAGCGTTGACGACACGATTTCATTTAATTCGTTGCGGTCTCACGCGAAATTTCAGCAGTTCACCGCTCCCAAGGAGCTAGCTGAACCGCAAGCCGAACCTAATCGAGTGAGTTTCTTCAGGACGGTCCGATCTCCGAACTGGTTTAGCAATCTATTTCCCAGCGTTAGAGCGAAACATCAACGAGCACTGGAAGACGCTGAGGAGGATTATCAAAGCGCACTTCGCAGGCATAAGCGCGAGGAAGAGAAACGTGAGAGCGAAGTTGCCAAACTGCGCGTGGAATATGAGCAAAAGAAGGCCGCCTTTCTCAAAAGGCAGGAGGAGCAAAATGCTGAGATAGACGAATTCGAGAAGGCTTATCACGCTGCTGATCGTGAAGCAATAATCGCCTATTGTTCAATGGTGCTTGAACGATCGGTTTACCCAGAAACGATTCCTCATGAGTTTCGTGTTGCGTACTCGACTGAATCAAAGGAATTAGTTGTTGAGTTTGATTTGCCGAGGCCTGATGTCGTGCCTTCAGTCCTTGAATACAAATATGTGAAGGCGCGCGACGCAATTGATTCCAAACCTCGCAAACAGACGGAGATCAAAGATCTATATCAGGACGTGATCGCAGCGATCGCGCTACGGACGGTCCACGAAATATTGGAATCAGACCAAAGCAAACACGTTCAGGTCGTAACCTTTAACGGCTTCGTACAAACGGTCGATCCAACGACTGGCCGCGATGTTCGACCGTGCTTAATCTCGGTTCGAAGCACTCGTGAACGCTTTGAAGAAATCGATTTGAGTCGAATCGACAAGCGAGCGTGTCTGCGCAACCTTGGAGCGCAGGTTTCACCTCGGCCTGACGAGCGCATCGCGGTGAAGCCAATTGTCGAGTTCAACATGATCGATAAGCGATTTGTGCCTGGTGCCGATATCATCTCTGAACTCGAATCGCGACCTAACTTGATGGAATTGACACCGCGTGAATTTGAAGACCTTATCGGAAATTTGTTCTCAAAAATGGGATTAGAAACCAAACAAACTCAGCTCTCCCAAGACGGCGGAGTCGATGTTGTGGCCTTCGACAAGCGCCCCGTTCTTGGCGGGAAGGTAGTAATCCAAGCAAAGCGATACCGGCACACCGTCGGCGTATCAGCGGTGCGTGACTTGTACGGCACGATGATGAATGAGGGCGCCAACAAGGGAATCCTCGTCACAACCAGCGGCTATGGATCTGCGGCGTTTAATTTTGTGAAAGATAAACCGATCGAATTGATCGATGGTGGCGGATTGCTATACCTCTTGGAAAACCATGCGGACACTCGAGCTCGCATTGTTATGCCAGAGGAATTGTAACTTCTGACTGCAAAAGCACGCCTCCAAACGAACGCGGCAAGTCAATCGGGCTAGTGTCTCGATACGTTTTCAGCCCTTCCTCACAGTCACACCAGTGCCCGTCGGTTGCGCTTAATGAATAAATCCTCCCTCCCATATCTTGTTCAGTTGCCTGCGGAGCGCCACGTGATATAGTGTGAAACCGCGCAGAGAGCAGTTCCCGCACTGCGGACTCTCCAAAGATTTACGATCCGGTTTCAGGACTAATGATGACGCAAGGCAAACCTTTCGTTCACCTTCATCTTCACACCGACTACAGCCTTCTCGACGGCGCAATTCAAATCAAACCACTTTCCGAACGGCTGGAAACGTTGGGCATGAATGCGTGTGCCATGACCGACCACGGCAATATGTACGGCGCGATCTCGTTCTACAACACGATGAAGGCGCGCGGCATCAAGCCGATTATCGGATGCGAAACTTATCTCGCAATCGGCAGCCGCAAAGATCGAGCGGGGTCGGCGATCTCAGGCGAGAAAAGAAATCATCATCTGATTCTGCTGGCGAAGAATTATGAGGGTTATAAGAACCTTTCGCGTCTCACTTCTAAAGCGTTCACTGAAGGCTTCTATTACAAACCTCGGATCGACAAAGAGCTGCTGGCGCAACACAGTGAAGGGTTGATTGCGCTGTCGTCTTGCATGTCGGGCGTGCCGTCGGCGCTGCTGGCCCAGGATCGTTTCGATGATGCCGCACGCGAGGCGCTCGAGTTTCAGAACATCCTCGGGAAAGGGAACTACTTTCTCGAAATTCAGGAGCATGGCCTCGAACCGCAGGCGCGCATTCGGAAGCCGCTGGTCGAACTCTCGAAGAAAACCGGCATTCCGCTGGTCGCGACGAACGATGCGCACTACTTGATGCCGGATGATGCGCGCGCGCACGACCTTTTGCTGTGCATCGGGTCCGGAAAGAGTGTTCATGACGAGAACCGTCTGAAGTACCGAACACCAAACTTCTATGTCCGCACCGCGGATGAGATGTGGCAAATATTCGGTGACGAGCTGCCCGAAGCTCTGCAACGCACCGCGGAAATCGCTGAGCGATGCGAACTCGAGCTGCCGAAGGGCATCAACTATCTGCCGAACTATCCAATTCCAGATTCGCATGCCGGCGTTTCGGCCAACGATTATTTCGAAATGGTCGTGCGGAGCGGTTATCAGACGCGGAAGGCGCGTGTTTGGGATCGGGAGATGGCCGACGGGACGCTGGCCTGTCCGATCGAGGACTACGAGAAGCGGCTTTGGCACGAGATGGAAGTCATCAAGCGCATGGGTTATGCGGGTTACTTCCTGATCGTCTGGGACTTCGTGAAGTACGCGAAAGAGAATGGCATCCCGGTGGGTCCAGGTCGCGGTTCATCGGCGGGATCGTTGGTGGCCTATTGTCTCGGCATCACGGACGTCGATCCCTTGAAGTACAACCTTTTCTTCGAGCGCTTCCTTAACCCTGAACGCGTTTCGATGCCGGACATCGACATCGATTTTTGTGTGCGCGGCCGGAGCAAGGTTATCAATCACGTAGCCGAACTCTACGGCCGCGATTCCGTCTGCCAAATTGTGACCTTCGGTACTCTGGCGTCCAAAGCGGCAATCAAGGATGTCGGGCGGGCACTCGATATGCCCTATGCTGAAGTCGACCGCATCTCCAAGATGATCCCGCCGCCGGTGCGTGGTCGTAACGTCAGCATCGAGCAGGCAATTGAACAAGTTCCTGAACTTCGCAAGGCGATGGAAACGACGCCGCAGGTCAGCGACTTAATCGACCTCGCCCGGCGATTGGAAGGCTGCGCACGCCATGTCTCAGTGCACGCCGCCGGCGTGGTCATCACTCCGGAACCACTTGAAGAGTTGATTCCGATCGCCATGTCGGCGAAGGACGAAGTCACCACTCAGTACGAAATGTCGGACCTCGAAAAGGTAGGCGTGCTGAAGATGGACTTCCTTGCGCTTAACACGCTTACGATCATAAGCGACTGCTTAAAGAGCATAAAGCTTTCGCATAACGAGGATATAAGCTGGGAAAAGATATCGCTTAACGATCCGGCCACTATGCAACTGTTTGGCGATGGCCGCACGGATGCGATTTTTCAGTTTGAATCGGGCGGTATGCAGGAGATCTGCAGAAAGCTTAAGCCCAAAAACATCGAAGACCTGTCGGCGCTGAACGCGCTTTATCGGCCGGGCCCGATCGATGGCGGCATGGTCGACGACTTTATTCAGCGTCATCACGGAAAGAAGGCCGTGCGCTACATCGTGCCGGAGATGAAGGAGATCCTGGACACGACCCAAGGCGTCATCGTCTATCAGGAACAGGCCATGCGACTGGCGCAGAAGCTTGCAGGATATACGATGGCCGAGGCGGACAGCCTGCGCAAAGCCATGGGCAAGAAGAACCGTGAGGAGATGGCTCAACAAGAGCAGAAGTTCATCCTTGGGGCAGTGGCGCGGGGGATCAAGCAGGACAAAGCGCAGCAGATTTTTTCGTTGATGCGTCAGTTCGCTGACTACGGCTTTCCGAAGGCTCATAGCGTGGCGTACGCGTATCTGGCTTTTCAGACGGCCTACCTGAAAGCTCATTATGCCGAACACTTCTACGCCGCCGTGCTGTCGAATGAAATTGAGGACACCGCCAAGGTCTTCCGTTACACAACCGAGATGCGAGGGCAGGGAATTGAACTGCTCCCGCCGGACGTGAATGAAAGCGACGTCGGCTTCACCCCGTTGAAGGGCGCGATCCGCTACGGCCTCGCTGCGATCAAGGGCATCGGTTTCGCCAGCGTGAGCGCGATTATCAAAGCCAGACAAGGCGGCCCATTTCAGTCGATGATTGATTTCGCCGAACGTGTCGAAGAGGGCGGCATCAACAAACGAGTGCTCGAAGGGTTAGTTTGCAGCGGTGCATTCGATTCGCTGGCCGAGTCGACGCCGATCAATCTTTGGCGCTCAGCGCTCTGCGCGCAGATTGATAGTGCGCTGTCGGGAGCTACGCGCTCAAAGAAAGCCCGAGCACTGGGACAAGATGATTTGTTTGGAAGTGCGCCGCCACCGGCAATTCCTGCCGCGACCATTCGAACCGATGCCACTCCGTGGACGCTCGGCGAGATGTTGGCAGCGGAGAAAAAGGCGCTCGGCTTTTACATCACGGCCCATCCGCTGGATGATTACAGCGAAGTAATTTCAAAACTGGGCGCTTCATCTTCGATTGAGTTGCCGGCGATTGAAACCGGCGGTCGCGCACGCGTGGCCGGGCTGATTAAGGATTTGCAATTGCGCACTACCAAGAAGGGCGATCGCTTTGCGCTCTTTCAGCTCGAAGATCATGCCGGTAACGTAAAGTGCGTGGCCTGGCCGGAACCGTTTAGAAAGCACAGCAACTTCATCAGGGGCGAAGCTGTCGTGCTCGTCACCGGCCGCGTTGAAAATACTGACGAAGGCGCCACGACGATTATCATCGACAAAGTCAGTGAGCTGGACCAGGCAATTCAGCAGAAAGCTACTGAGGTCACGATCCGTTTGCCGTCGACGACTGAGTTGCTTAAGATTTGTGAATCCGTAAAAGCGGTGCTCGAATTATCGCGCGGCGAATGCGAAGTTTACGTGGAGATGGTCTCAGACGACAGACGTGTCCGCATGCGCGCGCATCCTTCGCTGAAAGTTCAAGGCAGCACGCAACTGGAATCAGCTTTACGGGAGCTCGGCTGCGAAGTCCGTTGGGACGGTTATGGCTCGATGGCGCGCGCAGCGGCGGCAACGACAAACTAACGCGACGTGGCAAACGAAAAGAATCCAAATGGCACTGAGGCCTTCGAGCGCGTAAAACTCGCGCGGCATTCTGATCGTCCGTACACGATGGACTTTGTGGAAAGGCTCTTCGAAGACTTTACCGAAGTTCACGGCGACCGGCGTTACGCAGACGATGCAGCGATTGTCGGCGGGTTTGCGCGCTTTCACGGTATGCCGGTCGCCGTCATTGGCCACCAGAAAGGGCGCGACACCAGGCAACGGCAGATGCGAAATTTCGGGATGCCAAAACCCGAAGGCTACCGAAAAGCGATGCGCATCATGAAACTGGCTGAGAAATTCGACCGGCCGATCTTCTGTTTCATCGACACCCCGGGCGCTTACCCCGGCATTGACGCCGAGGAACGTGGTCAGGCCGAGGCCATTGCTTATAACTTACGCGAAATGGCCAAGCTCACCGTGCCGGTGATCGTGACTGTGATTGGCGAAGGCGGCTCAGGCGGCGCGCTGGCAATCGGCGTGGGCGATCAAGTTCTGATGCTGGAGAATGCGATCTATTCCGTCATTTCGCCGGAAGGTTGTGCGGCGATTCTCTGGAAAGACTCCGCGCAAGCGCCGCGCGCTGCTGAGGGGCTCAAGCTGACCGCTCAGGATCTTTTCAACGAAGGGTTGGTCGACCAGGTAATCGCTGAACCCAGCGGTGGCAGTCACAAAGCGCACGATGATGCCGCAAAGCTGCTTGATGTGGCGCTCTGCTCGAAATTAGCCGAGTCAGCTACCTCCACAGTCCAGGAACGACTCACTCGCCGCTACGCAAAACTTCGTCAGATGGGAAAATGGGGAACGACTGAAGTCTAGTTTGAAGTGGCACGCGCATCTTGCGCGTGATCTCACGGGCGGGACGCCCGTGCCACTTCTAGAGACTAGAACGGCACGTCGTCGTCATTCATGTCGGGCGCTTCGATCGGGGCTTCGGGAGCCGCCGCTGCGGCACGCGCAGCCGGTTGGCCGCCGCCTTCATCCCTGGCACCGCCGCCGATGAATTGCATGTCGGTTGCGTGCACTTCCAGCGTGTGACGCGCTTTGCCGTCGCGGTCAGTCCACTCTTCAACCCGCAATCTTCCTTCGATGTAGACCGGCCGTCCGCGCGACAAGTATTGCGAAGCCGTCTCCGCCTGACGACCCCAAAGAGTCACCCGAAACCACGTCGTGATGTCGTTGTTCTCTCCGGTGTTGCGATCTTTTCGTCGCTCGTTCGTGGCGAGACTGAAACTGCAAACGGGAGTTCCTTGCGGCGTGTAGCGCAGCTCGGGATCCCGACCCAGATTCCCGACCAAAGTGATTTTGTTGAAAGACATCGTGTACTCCGTGTGAGTCTGCCGCCCGTAAGGGAGTCGAAAATGATAAAGCGAGCCGCGATACTACCTAGCGCGGGCGCGACGCGTCAAGCATGAGCGAGAGACGCTGGCAGAGATAGTTCGGTGAGGTGACTTAAGACGGATTGTTCTGGCCGCAGCGCGGCCAAATGTTCGCGCCTCCGCAAGGATCTAAAGCTCCTTTAGGGCCGCAAGAAGATCTGTAAACTTTTCTGTCGCTCCTAAAGGAGCTTGAAACTTAGAGACCGTGGTAACTGTAAACATTTGGGTCCCTACGGGACCGAATTCTTTGCGGCAACACAGAATTACGTCACGCCACTGACTTGGCGGTAGTGTCTTACTTTGCGGAACTTTGCGTCTTTGCGACTTTGCGCGAACAGAATTTCAGTGCGGTTTTCACGCTAAGACGCCAAGTCGCAAAGTTACGCAAGGTGAAATCAGGACACCACCGACTCGGCGATGCGATAGATAGAACTTAATGAAATCTGCTAGACTCACTGAGCAATCCTCTGGAATTCTCATGAGCACGAGCGTCTACGTTGAGACATTCGGATGTCAGATGAACGTCGCTGACAGCGAGCGCGCAACAGTGCGTCTGCGCGACGCCGGTTACGAGCTGGCCGAGAAGTCTGACAACGCCGATGTCGTCATCTTCAATACGTGCTCGGTGCGTGAACGTGCCGCGCACAAAGTTTTTACGCGCATCGGTGAAGTAAGTCGCCAACGTCTCGGTGCCGCACCTGTTTTCGGGGTCATGGGTTGCGTTGCACAACTCGAAGGCCAGACGCTTTTCGATAGTTCACCGGCGGTCAATCTCGTCGTGGGAACTCGCGCGACAGATCGTCTGCCGGCTTTGATCGATCAAGCGCTCGATCGCAAGCGACGAGTGATCGATCTAGACGAACGCGGCGAAGCTGACACCTGGGATATTCCCGCGGCAGATCGAACGTCGCCTTATGTCGCGTTTGTCCCGATCATCGAAGGCTGCAACAAGTTCTGTACCTACTGCATCGTGCCGTTTTCACGCGGCCGCGAAAAAAGCCGGACTGCCGCGGACATTGTCGCAGAGGTGAAGCAACTTCATGACTACGGCTATCGCGAAATCCATCTCATTGGTCAGAACGTAAACAGCTATCGGCCGAAAACCGAGGCAGGTCTCGAAAAGGTGAAAGGCGCGACCATGTTCTCGCGTCTGTTGCGAGCTGTTGCCGCCACGGGGATGGAACGAATCAAATTTACGACTTCGTTTCCGCGGGACTTTCATCCGGACATTGTCGCCGCAATTGATGAGCACGAGAACCTGTGCAATTGGGTTCATCTCCCGGTGCAATCGGGAAGTGATCGCATTCTGCGTTTGATGCGCCGTGGTCACACGACCGCGGATTACCTGCAGCGCATCGAAGCGGTCAAAAACGCGCGGCGGCAGATTGCGATCACAAGTGATATCATTGTCGGGTTCCCCGGCGAGACTGAACAGGATTTTCGCGATACGATGTCGTTGGTCGAAAACGTTAAGTACGACGGCCTCTATATCTTCAAATACTCCGAGCGGCCGGGCACGCCAGCGGCGAAATTTGATGATGACGTGAGCAAAACAGAGAAGAAATCCCGATTTCTCGAATTGGAAAGTTCGCAAAAGCGACAGCAAAAAGCGATCTATCAAAGTTATGTTGGACGCGAAGTGAGCGTGTTGGCGGAATCCGTCAGCACGAAATCGGAATCAGACTTTACTGGACACACTACTTGCCACAAGGTTGTAAATTTTCCGCGGCGCGGACTGAACCTTGGCGAGATCGCGCGAATCAAAATTAGCGCAGTGAAGCAAAACAGCCTCTACGGAGAGATGGTCGCATAGGCGAAGAGCAAGCGGAGAATACTCATGGAAATCGAGGTCAAAATTCGGGCGTTGATGATGGATCCGAATAGCGGCACTCCGATAATTATTTTGAAGGACGTCAACAGCGAGACCATGCTCCCCATCTGGGTCGGTGCGTACGAGGCCAACGCGATTGCCCTCGAGATTGAAAAGATCGCGCCGCCGCGTCCGATGACTCACGATCTTTTGCGCAACCTGATTGTCGAACTTGGGATGACAGTTGACCGCGTCGTGGTCACTTCATTGCGTGACAATACTTTTTACGCGGTCATCGAACTGAGCGGCGGCAATGGCGATTCGATGCGTCTCGATTCAAGACCTTCCGACGCGATCGCCCTGGCGCTGCGCGCCGATTGTCCCATCTTCGTGGACCTGGAAGTTATTCAGGCGTCGCGCAACTCGATCGCTACTGAAGAAGAAGACGCTGACGTCTCGGCGACCGTCGAAGAAGAATGGCCTGAAGTAATTGGTGACGCGGGCGACCTTCCGATGTAAGATACCGACGAATTTGCAATGAGGTATAACGACCGAGAGTGATAATCGCTATCGCGAATCAGAAAGGCGGCGTCGGCAAAACGACTACCGCCATCAACCTCGCTGCTGCCTTCGCCAGACGCGGCTCAAAGACGCTTCTCCTCGATCTCGATCCCCAGGGCAATAGTTCCATCTCATTTCTCGATCCGTTGAAGGTCGAAAGCTCGGCTTACGATCTGATGATGGACGGGCAGGGAAGCGCTGAACCTCCGGTTTATAAGACGCCGGTAGAGAATCTGGATATCATTCCAGCGCGTATCAGTCTGGCGAAACTGGAATCCAAGCTGGTGGGGGATTTTGATGCGCCGTTTCGATTGAAGGATCGTCTTGAGCCGCTTAAGAAAACCTACAAGGTCATCGTGATCGACACGCCGCCAACGCTGGGGTTGATTACAGTGAACGCGCTCGTGGCATCTTCGCACGTGCTGATTCCGATTCAGTCGTCCTACTTCGCGCTCGAGGGAACTGACGACTTGCTGGAAACGATCGAGAAAGTGAAGGCGCGGCCAAACCCCAACCTGGAGATGCTGGGCGTGCTGGTCACGCTGCACGACAAGCGCACGACGCTGGGAAAAGAAGTCTTCGAGCAAATCCGTCGCGTCTTCGGGCCGAAGCTTTTCAATACCGTGATTACCAAGAGCGTGCGTTTGGAAGAGTCGCCGGCTTACAAGGAATCTATCTTCACCTTCGCGCCGCAATCATCGGGCGCCGTTGAATACGAAAAACTTTGCAAAGAGGTACTGAGCCGTGTCTAGAAGAGGCTTACCCGCGGGGCTGAGTATGCGCCACGACGCGCATTACGTTGAAGAACTAACACAAGAGCGCGTGAGCCACGTCGGCCGCGTGATTCCTATCGACAAGCTTGATCCGAATCCCGATCAGCCGCGCAGCGAGATTGGCGATCTCACCGAACTGACTGCGTCGATCAAAGAGAAAGGCGTGCTCGAGCCGCTGCTCGTGAAGCCGACCTTTGGCCGGTGGATGATCATCGCCGGCGAGCGACGTTGGCGCGCCGCGACCGCTGCTGGACTCACTGAAGTTCCATGTATCGAGATGGACGTGGACGACAGCGCCGTGGCAGAGATTGCGCTGATCGAAAACATGCAGCGCAAGGACCTGACGCCCTGGGAAGAAGCTGACGGTCTGCGGGCACTGTGCGAGCGCTTCGGTTATACGCACGAAGACGTCGCGCGAAAAGTCGGCAAGAGCCGCAGCACGGTCACCGAGGCGTTGTCGATTGCGACAATGCCGGACGATGTCAGGGAGATGTGCCGCGACTCTGAGATCACGTCCAAATCGCTGCTTTTGCAGATAGTGCGTCAGCCGGACGATGACTCGATGCGTGTCATGGCGCAACAGATTGCCGAGCAGGGTTTGACTCGTGACGGCGCGCGCAAAGCACGACGCGCTTATATCGATCCCACCGGCAGTTCTGAGCCGTTTGTTTACAAGTACGAAGCCCCGGGCAGAGAATTCCGCGTTGAGGTGAAGTTCAAAAAAGCAGACGTTTCAACTGAAGAATTATTCGAAGCGCTGAACGACGCCGCGCAAAATATCGACGAAGCGATGCAATAAATAGCAAACATCTTAATCTGGCCGTTGGTCGGAACGTAAGTTGTTCTCTGTGGCTCTGTGAGATCTCAGTGTCTCTGTGGTGGAAAGAACCGCCCGAGATATTCACCACAGAGACACAGAGAATTCACTGAGCCACTGAGAGTCGAATTAGACATTTCCTCGGGTCAGGTTACTCAAAACTGGGAACGTTGTTTCTCATCCCTTCTTTTTCTTTTCTGCCGCAGCTTTCTTGGCCAGAGACCTACTCCAGCGTTCAAGTGTGGGTTGGAGTGGCTTAAACAGCTTCGCGCGAAACTTATGTTGCCGCTCGTTCCACGCCTTTAATTGTTTTTCGGTGTAGGCGCGCACGTTGGCCTCAAGCGCCCCACGTTTCACCGAATGTCGCAGTGTCAGGTAATAGTGCTGCGCGACCAAAGAGAAAATTACGGCGGACAGGTTTCCTTTGAAGGAAAGCCGCGGAATGATCTGTTTGTGAAACGGTTTGTTCGCTGAGATGAGCGGGGAAACGGCGACTTCGAACCACGCACCTTTCACACCTTGCCGCGGATGATACAGGCCCGGCAGCTCCTGGCCCTTCGCAGCTGTTAAGGCTCGCGGTTCGACAACCGCATTGACCAAACGCAGACGCTCGACACCGCGTAAATGTTCGCGCGGCACGCTCGCCAAAGCGCTCTCAACATTCGCCAGCGTATTACGTGGCAGTTTTCCTTCGTACTGATTCTCGATCTTAATCGGCATGCTTAAGCAGTAAACCTCAGTTCAGGTTCGGAGTAGAGCACTGTAGGCAACCCACGTCCTCACAGTCAACCGGACCCGCCGAAAACGACAGCGTTCTGTTCTAAGTTATGCATGGTGTCTCGGTTAGTCTCAGCGTCGCGTCGTTACCTTGTAGCAGCAACAGCCCACCCGAGCGACAACAAGCATTCGAAGTACACGGATGATGGACAATCACGAGACCAAAAACTCAACCGCGAAGCGCGCTATCCACCCATACGGCGGGCGACAAGATGAGGGAACAAGCCGATCCCACCCTGACCAGCCGACATACTAGCTGCGTCTGATAATACATATTATGTTATAAGTGGCTTTGCCTCAGAAACGGTTTTTGATCCAAAAAGCATATTGACTGACTAGCTTACCTTGAGGGAGAAACCAATTCGCCTTGAACGTCGGCAGGCTCGCCCTCATAGACTGCGATAACGTCAATCAAGCCCTTGTTGGGTGCGGGATGAAAAACCCCAACAACCCGGTACGCGCCGATTTGCTCGGTATAGTTATCCAACACGACGTGCTCGCCAATACGTGGCAATGCGGGCAGTTTGAATTCGCGCGCGCGTTCCCATTCCTGAGTGTCTTTGCGCCAAATCATAAGCATGATGGTTACGGTATCCATTGTGAGTCTCCAAGCGAGTCAGTTTTCAAAGACTTCCCACCTGTCATGGTAGTCGGTCAGGTCTTTCGGATGAATGTCCGGCATTTTTTTGTAGTCGGCAAACCACTTTCCAAACTTCTTTGGATCGGAGCGAAGATCGCAGCCCGGCACAATGTAATAGTCAGGTGGTGTTTTTGGTTTGTTGAGTACGACAAAGACGTACCAGCAAGCGTTATCGACTCGCTCCAAGTCGATTAGAAAGCAGTTCCGACTGCGGAGCGTCTTAACTTGGATTGTGAAGCTGGAACCTTTGTTATTGACGGCGAATAGGTCTATTGATTTCGCGTTGCCGAGCGTTATGGATACTTGAAGATCACGCTCAAAAAGTTCGGCGGCAACAAACAACTTGCCAGCCATCCCACTCTTTTGACCGTCTGCGCGTTGTTTAGGCTTGGGCGATTGTTCAGCCATTTACTTCAGGTCACTTTTCAAGCGTTGCGTTGATTAGTTGATCGAGAAAGTTTTCGGCCAGCCGTAGCGAAGTAAGTGGTTTACCGTCCAGAACGTAATGCACCTCGCCTTTTGTCACATCAAGCGTGGCAGATCCTTCCTTCTTGCCACTCTTTTTGTGGACGTAGTATTCCAAGACTCGGCTATCAGAATCATAGTGAAGGCTCAGACCAACCTCTGGCAGCGAAGTATTGATCTCCATGCGGTCGTGAGTGACTCTGCCTAGTGATAGCCACTTGTCAGAAAAGTGTTCATTGATCTTTTCGATGGCTGACTTAATCTCTTGTTGCAAGTCCGAAAAGATACTGAGTTCACGGGCGCTGATATGGCGTTCCTTGAGTAGCGCATATTTCTCGGCTTGTCGCCGATCTTCTTCGGCCTGCTTCATGCGAGTGACGGTGGCTCTAATCCATGCGTCCGACATTTGACGTTCTCCCTTTGTGAGTCTGAGGCTTATTCTTGCGTCAAAGGTTAGCATCAAGCCGCCTCCGCTAGAAAATCCGTCTCAACGCCTAACTCATGCTGTGACTGAATCACCACGCACAGGTTATGACAAAGCACCTTGCAAAGTGCTTCGTTGATCTGCGCGGTCAGAGTCTTACTGCGAAGTCTCTGACCAAATTTGCTTTTTATCATGTGGAAAGTTGTCTCGACGTTGGATCGCTTGTGATAGTGCGTCAGGAACTCTTCGCGATTGTCATTGTAGAATTCAAGCATCCGAGTCCACACCGTTGATTTTGCGCCATAGTTGGTCTGTGACTTGGAATTGATCTTAAACGGTATGTAGGGGATCGCTTGATGGCGCAGAGTTGTAAGAATGTTTTCGCCGCTCAGATATGCTTTGTCTGCTGAAACTTCTTTCAGCATGAATCCACTCTGTGCGGTCTTGTCAACTAGCGGCTTGAAGAAGCCATGATCGTTCGCGTAGCCGTCGCTGATTTCAACTGACGTGACGATGTTCGTCTTAACGCCGCACATTAAGTGAACCTTGATCCACATGCGGCGATCTTCTTCCTTGCCATATTTCACGTCCAGCCAGCGCATGAATTGGCCTGTGCTGAACCCGGATGAATCGACGGCAAAATCACGCTCGACTGACTTGAGCGGCATCGCGCTAGTTGCGATCAATTCGTACAGGTAAGGCGTGAGGGCTTCCGATTCCAGATAGCGGAATACCGAATTGAACGCTGGCATCTTTGACAGATAGCCTCGTCGGTTCGCTTCGCGCAAATCGCTCTGAAAGCGGCGACCTGAGACTGTCGAATAGACCTTGAACGTGCTGGCGAAGATGATGTCAGCCAGCGACAGGCGCGGCCTTCCGCGTTGCTGCTCAGGCTCAGGAATTGTCCGGCACAACTCATAGAGCAACGCCTGTAGCTGCGACTTCTCGTTGGTCTGCGCGGCGTTGTAGGCGGGCCAGTTCTGCGAGTACGTCTTGCGCGTGACCTTGACGGTTTCGGTTGTGATCATCTGACCGTCACTCGTCTGTTCGCGCTGGATCGTGTACTCGACAGCAAAAATATGCTTGCACCGATCATTGGTGAATTCGTGATCCCGACAGGTACATTCCGGCTTATCACCGTTGACGGCAACGGTGTACTTTTGTTCCTTCGTGGTCTGCGACGGGACAAGCCAGATGTTACTTTTGCCCTTGCGGGTTAGCTTGGTTTTCGCGGCTATTTCGAGACCTTTGATTTCGCGTGGTTCCATTGTGTCCTTGCCTTTAATTGGCGACCGGCTCACAATGGATTTGTCGAAGGCCAGCGTGAGCAATCGCGTTAGGTTTTCAATAACGCCCTGTCGGTTGTTTGCGCAATCGGCAGGGTTTTTATCGTTTTCGGCATCTGAATTATGCCGTTTTGATTGAGCGCCTATATTACTATAGGTACATAGTAGAGTCAAGATAAAACATGCTTGACAGTATATCCCTATAGGTATATATTCCGGGGCATGGCAAAGAGGAAAATAAGCGTTTATCGGTATACCTGTGAGCGGTGCGAGCATACTTGGATACCCCGCGAAACTAAGTCTGAACCCCGCGTCTGTCCGAAGTGCAAAAGCCCTTACTGGAATAAACCTAGAAGGGATGCTAAGGCTGCTTAGAATTGGCATTGTATTTTGCTGCGATCTCACGTTGTCCGGCGCGGTAGGTTTTCACGATGTCTTGATCGATCTGCCAGCCTCGCGCGGCTGCCGCTTCATCGGCGTAGTCTTTGCCAAAGAAGGTCAGCATGTCTAAATACCTAGCCATCTCATACGAGAGCGCATATGAAAAACTGACCAAGTGGCACAACAATTCTTCTGTTCTTTTCTTTCGCTCCTTCGGCCCTAACTTCGGTGCAATGTTTGAGGTTCGGCTCAAACACTTGTATCCAGACCGCGTCATAGTCGAAGCCGAAGTGAAATCCCGCGTTGTGTCAGCGTATGCAGGATTCATCTCGTTGTCAGAAGCCGTTTCGTTTGAAGTCGATCCGAAATCCGGTTTTGCGGTTGATACGTTGTTCATAAGATATCCTCAAGAGGCTTATGTCGCGCTGTACGAACTAAGACCCGGCGTTGACGAATGGCCGGAATTCATATTTGAGTAGTGAACCTTCAAAAATGACTGATGCTCCTATCAAGACGAAAGTAGTAGAGACAGTAACGACAGAGCTAACAAAGAAAGCAGTTGCGCTGTTACTACTCCTACTGTTAACGCTTGTCGTGGTGTTAGTTCCTCAAGTGCGCGACCGTATATTGCCGGGGCTATCCAAACCGCTCCTAGCGGTGCTATTAGGGCTATCGCTGTCGCTAAATATCGCATTCTTTCTTTACGCGCTACATCTCCGCGACCGTCGCAAACTGAAGCCGCGATTCGGTGTCTTGTGGGATCGGGAACTCACGGCGTACTGTCCCGCCTGTTCTAAAACCGTCTCATACATGAGGCAACCAGATGCCTTACCTTTTAGCAATGCTTGGGGCTTCCAGTGCGTACAGTGTGGGAGCTTCATTCCCTTAAACGACGACGATGGCCGAAGCATCGAAATTGCCGACGCCAAGAGGCTATTGGCCGGTACTGAAACTGAGGAACCTGAACTGGACGAACATTCCATAACAATCCTAACGCTGCTGGCTCGGCCAGACTCTAAATTCACAGCAGAACAACTTGCCGCTACCCATCAACTACACCCTGAACACATGAACCACCGCCTAGCCGACCTCTCGAAACGTCACTACATTTACTGTCACGCATCGTGGGCCGTGCCATCCGGCCCCGCTACTTATCATCTTGCTGAGAAGGGCCGGGAATTCTTGATCCGTCGGAAATTGATCTGATGTGACCGATCCGTCAAAACAGCTCGATTTGTTTCCTACCAGCGAGCCTGAGATTAAAGGCCAGCTAGTCGGCTTTGCAGTCGTTTTGAGGGGTTTGATTGAAGCCCTTATAGCGAACGGTTCCTTGACTGAGGAACAAGCCAAAACACTCCTAAGCCATTCCGACATTAAGAGCGCCTTCGCTATCTGGGATGAACCCCCAGACGGCATCCCGGATAGCGAACTAAAGCGGATGCAGGAACAGGCGACGCGGTTCTTAAATATGCTTCGGAAAGACATCTTCGGTTAATCGGTCAGAATGCTTTTTGGATCAAAACAGACGATTTCCTGATATATGGATCAAAGCTGTTATAAGTTATAAGGTTATAGGGTTATAAGGGTATAAGGGTATTAGGAGCCTTGCCTCATAAATAACGGTTTCAGTCTCTTTTTTGGGCAAACGCGACTTATGCCCCAAAAAGGATTCGTCAGTTGTGGTTTTCGGATTGTTGACGCGCACGTCTATGGTTGTAGGAGAAACCGGAATTTAGATTTATAGCCGTACCGAACCGATATCGACGGCTGGAGACTGATTCGGCCCTTGCGGGAGCGTTTGGTTGCGTTTTTGTGTCTCGATATAAGCCTATACTGACTCGATCTCGATGGTTCACGCCAGCGCGCGCAACGCCACGTACCCGAAGCTCAATTCTGAGGCGACTTTTAAACTGGTTCGGTTGACATCCCTTTAAAATGGCTGTTATCGTGGCGGTTCTTTTGATTCCGATTATTCACACCTGAGTGCAATAGGACGAATTTTGGAGGCAGTATCATTGGAAAATCATAACGGAACTTTGTTTACTTCTGAGTCGGTCACTGAGGGCCATCCCGACAAGATCGCTGACCAGATATCGGATGCCATTCTCGACGCGGCATTGACTGAGGATCCGACGTCGCGCGTCGCCTGCGAGACCCTGCTGACGACCGGCCTTGTCATCATCGCGGGCGAAATCACCACCAAGGCTCAGATCGACTACGCCGGCATTGCCCGCCGCGTGATTGGCGACATCGGATATACCCGGGCCAAGTACGGCTTCGACAACGAGACGTGCAGCGTCCTCTGCGCGGTCCATCAACAGTCGGGCGACATCGCGATGGGCGTGGATACGGGCGGCGCCGGCGATCAGGGCTTGATGTTCGGTTACGCCTGCAATGAGACGCCTGAGCTGATGCCGCTCCCCATTCAGTTGGCCCATCGCCTGGCTGAACGGCTCACGGAAACTCGCAAGTCGGGCCTGCTGCCTTATCTTCGTCCCGACGGCAAGTCGCAGGTGACCGTTGAGTATCGCGATGGCCGTCCGTTCCGCGTTGACGCGGTCGTCATTTCCTCACAGCATGCGCCTGAAGTCGAAAACGATCAGCTGCGCTCCGAGATTCGCGAACACGTTATCAGACACACTGTGCCTGGCGATCTCATCGACGAGAACACTAAGTATCACATCAATCCGACGGGCCGCTTCGTCACAGGTGGTCCACAGGGCGACTCCGGCCTGACCGGCCGCAAGATTATCGTCGACACGTACGGCGGGTATGCTCCGCACGGTGGCGGCGCCTTCTCCGGAAAAGATCCGACGAAGGTCGATCGCTCGGCCGCATACATGGCGCGCTACATCGCGAAGAATATCGTCTCTGCCGGGCTCGCCGACAAATGCGAAGTCCAGCTCGCGTACGCGATCGGTGTCGCCGAACCCGTTTCGGTTTACGTCGATACTCAAGGCACCGGCCACATCAGCGACGCACAAATCTCGAAGTTAGTGCGCGACCAATTCCCTCTTACGCCCAAGGAAATTATCAGCGAGCTGAAGCTGCGCCGGCCAATTTATCGCCAGACGGCAGCTTACGGTCACTTCGGTCGTTCAGGCGACGGCTTCACCTGGGAAGTCACGGACAAAGCCGAAGCGCTGCGCACTGCGGCTGAGTCACTGCGCACCGCCGCTCGGGTCTAAATGCAATCAACCACAAAGGCACAAAGACACAAAGACATTCATATCGTCTAAGTTCTCTTTGTGCTCTTCGTGTCTTTGTGGTGAACTTATTTTCCAAAAGGAACACAACTAATGAGCACTGCAATGCCTGCAATGGAACATGACGTCAAAGACCTTTCGCTTGCGCCACACGGCAAGCGCCGCATCGATTGGGCCGAACGCGAAATGCCCGTGCTGCGTCTGATTCGCGAACGCTTCAGCGCCGAACAGCCTTTGAAAGGCGTGCGCCTGGTTGCCTGCGCGCACATCACGACCGAAACCGCGAACCTCGCGCGCGCGCTGCAAGCCGGCGGCGCGGAGGCAATGCTGATCGCCTCCAATCCCCTTTCGACGCAGGACGACGTGGCCGCCTGTCTCGTTGCTGACTACGGCATTCCGGTTTACGCGATGAAGGGCGAGTCGACCGACACCTATCGCCGGCACGTGCAGACCGCACTTGAGTTTGCTCCGGACATCATCATCGACGACGGCTCAGACGTAGTCGCCACCATGATCAAGGAGAAGCCCGAACTTAAGAACAAGATCATCGGCACCACTGAAGAAACCACTACCGGCATCGTTCGCCTCGAGGCGATGGCCAAAGCCGGCGTGCTCAGCTTCCCTTCCATCGCGGTTAACAACGCCCAGACCAAACACTTCTTCGACAATCGTTACGGCACCGGCCAATCGACGCTCGACGGCATCATCCGCGCGACGAATATTCTGCTCGCGGGCCGCACGTTGGTCGTAGTCGGCTACGGCTGGTGCGGAAAAGGCGTCGCCCTGCGCGCGCGCGGCATGGGCTCGAACGTCGTCGTCACTGAGATCGATCCGATTAAAGCTGTGGAAGCGGTGATGGACGGTTTCCGTGTCATGCCGATCTCAAAAGCCGCCGCGGTTGGCGACATCTTCGTCACCGTTACCGGCAATCGCCACGTCATTGATCGCGATCATTTCGCCGCGATGAAAGACGGCGCGATTGTCGCGAACAGCGGCCACTTCGATCTCGAACTGAATCTGGTTGCATTGCGCGAACTCTCAGATGAGCCCACCGACATTCGCCCGTTCGTCCAGGAGTACAAAAAGAAAGACGGCAAGCGCATCATGGTTCTGGGCGAAGGCCGCTTGATTAATCTTGCCGCCGCCGAAGGCCACCCCGCGAGCGTGATGGACATGAGCTTCGCGAACCAGGCTTTGTCGGTTGAGTATCTGGTGAAGAACAAAGGCAAGCTCGATCCCGGCGTGCACCTCCTGCCACCGGAAGTCGATCAGGAGATCGCCAGCCTGAAGCTGCGCGCGCTCGGCATCAACATCGACACCCTGACCGCCGAACAGATCGAATATATGACGAGCTGGGAAACGGGAACTTAGTCGCTTCCCTTCTCTCCATCTGGGAGAGGTTGGGTGAGCGTGCGCAGCTTACCGCGAGCATCCTGCCCGCATCGATCGCAACCTAATGAAAAAAAGCCACGGGATCTCCCGCGGCTTTTTTGTTTCAAACGGTTCCCGACTCTATTGCGCCTCGCGGGACATCAAATTACCATTCTGAGCGCGAGTTTACGAAGCCTAGGCTTCCACACAGTCAATGAAGAGTTCCGATGACAAAGGATGTCGCTGCGAGTGGTTGGACGCGACATGTAATGAGCTTTTCTACAAAGAACAAAGTGGCCGCCCTTATTGCGTTCTCCATTTCCCAGGCGGTGCTAAGCAGGACAAGTTTCAAGAAGCGTTAGCAGAGCGGCTTGACCCGGATAACGAGAATTACTTGAACTTCGTTGGGGTCTGGTTTCCAGATCTCCTTTCGTTTCTGAATGAAAGGTTTACTTCCGTAGCGGATTTTTCAGCTGCACGATTCCCGTCTGGCGTCGAATTCAGTGAATCACAATTTGGTGAAGCGCGTTTCGTCAGTGCGCAATTCGGAGGGCCTGCGAAGTTTATTAAGACAACCTTCGACGGTATTGCAGATTTCTCTGACGCACGTTTTCAACAGGAAGTCTGGTTTACGCGCGCAACATTCGCAGACGAAGCCAGATTCTTTCGTACACAATTTGAGGGTCGCGCAGATTTTCGGGGAGTGGAAATCAAGGGAGAGGCTTCGTTCCATCAGGCCAAGTTCAATGACGCGGATTTTAGTGTGTTGCGCATGCCCCTGCCAAGCCACGACGCAAAGTCTATCAATAAGCAAGGTTTTGAGTTGCACAGAAGTAGGTTCACGACTGCTAAGTTCAATGGCGCAACCTTTCGTCAGTGCAGTTTCAGACAAGCGTGCTTCTCAGAGACGGCAGAGTTCTATTACACACAGGTTACTGAGTTTAGCGATTTTTCAATAGTCGACTTCAATAAAACTGACTTTAGTTACAGCCGACTGGGAAATACAACCTTCGACGGTTCGTTTTTTGTAGAGCCTCCCAAATTTAAACAGTGTCTTTTCGGGAATGCCGTATTTTCGACCGCCCGCATGCCAGCGGCGGACTTCTCTGAAGCAACATTTTACGGTTCCGCGGATTTCACGATTACCCGATTCGAACGCACTCTCGCGGAATGGGAGAAAGAGAAGCTTAAAGAGTGCAACATTACCTCCTCGCAGGTATCTGACCCGGTCATTATTCGTTTTGACAAAGCGACATTCAAAGACGGATTCACGTTTAAGGGTATCGAACTACAGCAAAACAAAGGGGTATTAAGCTTTGCGGAGGCGCTCTTTGAACAGCCGGATCGAGTGCGTTTCATTTACGTAAGCATTCCACCCCACTCCTTCATGGGCGTTGATCCCCGCAGATTTCATTTCATCGATACTCGGTGGGGCTTCATCGATAAACCGACCGCGCTGGCGGAGGCTAAGGCCGCGCTCGGAAAATTTGGTCTTTCACCTTCGAGCCCTTTGCTGGAACTCGCGTATCGTCAGTTGGCTGTCAATGCAGAAGAGAATAACCGCTACGAACAAGCAGCTGACCTTCGTTATTTAGCGATGGAAGTTGCGCGATCAATGAGGTGGAGAAGGATCGATTGGTTGCGACTCAGCTGGTGGTATTGGCTACTGAGCGGATACGGTGAAAGGGTCCGTAGGGCGTTCGGAGTATTAATAGTGATATGGTTGCTGTTTGCAACCATATATTGGAGAGCCGCGGACGAATCATGGTGGCAACCGAAGCAAACCGCCATCTTAAGTTCAACTAACTCCAACTCAAGTTTACCAAACCCGAAGACGCTGACTGCTGGTGAGGCTTTCCTTTACAGCGCAGGTGTTATGGCACTTCAAAAACCGGATCCAGCACCTGCCAATAAACGAGCGAAGTTTTTTGTTCTGGTCCAGACTATTCTCGGCCCCATTCAAGCTGCGTTGTTGGCCCTAGCTATCCGTCGAAAGTTCATGCGCTAAAGCACTGATAAGCTATACAGCTTACAACAAGGGTAACGACCTTCTAGTTCGGAGTGATGGAGCCGACAGGACAATTATCTGGGCGCGAACGGTTCCAAAACTCGATTAACTTTTCTTTCGCACCAGAATGCCAAATTCGAATTAACCGCTCATCCTTGCTTGAAATCTGACCGTTAAGACGGCGGCAATCGAGAATGGAAAACGTGGCATTAATATTCTGTGCTTTGACGTGGAAGTGGGGTGGGGCATGTTCATTGGAATAAATCTCAATAACCAGGGCGCCAACGCGATCCACTCTCGCCCTTTTGAAAACTAACTTTCGTTCTCCTTCGTGCTCGAAAACATCACACTCACTCATGAAACGGTCGAGAAGCCACGCGAGATCTTCTAGGCTGCGAGCCTTATTCATCCGTCGCGCAATGATGTCCTCGAACGGGATGTTGCCTTGCGGAACAATCATCAAATTCTTCCTTGAGTGCTCACGCACTTACCCCGACAAGTTCTTCAGTGATTGACGGTGGAATGGGTTCGTCGTGAGCGCTGAGGCTCTCCAGATACAGCTCGATTGCTTCTTTGATGTTCGCGGTCGCTTCATCACGCGTCTTGCCTTGGGAAATGCAGCCGGGCAGCGAGGGAACCTCCGCGACAAATACGCCGTCTTCGTCTTGTTCGATTAGAACGCGGTACTTCATAGGTCTCAAATTGTAGCACGGTGCAATCAATCAACAGGCCAGTATTAAGTCCACACCCGCGAAATGAAATAAAACGCGTCCTCAGCAAGATCGCGCCCAGACGGGGAATTCTGATTCTTAATCACGCTCTCAACTTCCAGCTTTCGGGATCGCGTCGCGAATAGAAAACCGCGATGATCTGTATTCACACTTTCAGCGTGAGGACGACATTAGGTTGCGCGATCCGTTGGCGGCCCACGTCTATTACATTTCACGCGGTCGGCGTGAGTGATGATGCGCATGCTCACTTACTCGCGGGAAACAAGTACTTAAGAATAGGCGCTCCGCGCGGCACAAAAGATTTGTAATCATGCGTGCCGCCCTTAGCCTCGTAATATCGCAAATCGGAATCCAACACCCATCCTTTCTTTACCAACGCGTCGCGCACATCCCTGACGGCGTCCAGGGAACTGCCCTCGCCTGTGCCCACGTCCAGCCAGATGCGTGTTGGCGGTTTCGCATCCAGCGCCTTAACGTTGCGCACGATCAGTTTGTTGTCCCACCAAACAGCAGGAGAAACAGCAGCGAGCTTTCCGAAAACCTTCGGATGCTTAAGCCCGAGATACAGCGACGCCAGACCGCCCAGCGAGAAACCGCCCAGCCCGGTGTGGGCAGAATCCGTAAGCGTGCGATATTCCGTATCAATGAAGGGTTTGAGTTCCTCAACCAGAATGCGACCAAATGCATCGGCCTGGCCGCCGTGGCGCGCACCTGAGGGACGTGTGGGTCCGTACTCATCAGTGCGATCGTCCTGGCTACCGTTGTTCACGATCATGACTATGATTAGAGGCTCAATCTCGCCTGATGTGATGAGCGGTTTTGCGATCTCATCGATACGCCACGAAACGAAAACGTCTCCACCATCGAGCATGTAGAAGACTGCATATCGCCGGCCAGGTTCAGAATCATAACCGGGTGGCAGCCACACCACGACATCGCGATCTCTCGTCAGGAATTTCGAATGAAAAGCTCTGTGTACACGGAACTCCTCAGTCAGTGAGCGTCGAGGCTGTGCCAGTCCGCTTACTCCGCAGCCGACGAGCATTAAGACGACAAGAAGCGCCCTTACGGCTATGCCATTGGTGTTGATATTTCGGCGACTTATCATGTCCTGACCCGCGAAATGAAATAGAACGCCCCGCCCGCGAAGATCGCGATCGGCGCCCAGACGGCGACCTCTGCGGGCAGCAAAGCGTGTTCGCCCAGTTGCTGGAAGCCGCTCGAAAGCAGCCAGAACAAAATGCTGACGACAACGGCTGACGATAGAGCGGCCACTGTGCTCTTGCGTCCGAGCGAAACGGCCAGAGGCATTCCAATTAATGCCATGATGATCACCGCGAAGGGCGCGGCGTACTTCCTCTGCAAGCCGACAGCGAGAACGGCAGTGTCGGCGCCGCGTGCTTTGAGAGCATGGATGTATTCGCGCAGACGCGTGGCGTTCAACTGCGAGGGACGATCGACTGTCGGTCGAAAGGTGCGCGACGATTCAACGCCATTGATGGTCAGCTCTTGTGCCTGTTGTCTGCCGACCTGCGCCTGACCGAGATCAAGCCAGCGCGCGTCTCTTATCTCGAGGCGATTTGTTTGCGCCCAGGAAGCAGCCTCACCACCAATCACCCGCGACAAGTCCGTGCGGCGCGCCGGATCGAATTCAAATATCGTTGGCTTGATTAGCGTCTGCTTTTGATCGTCAAAGTCATACGAATAGATACGCATCCCGTCCGCGCTTACCAACCAACGCCGTTCGCCGGCCGTCGATTGCGCAGGATTGCCGCGGATGCGCGCACGCAAATCGTCCTGACGAACATTGGCCGCCGGCATGACTCGTTCTTCAATCAGCCACAAGCCCCCAGCGACCGCGATAGCGAAAACCAACCCTGGCAGCATCAAGCGATAGACGCTCTGGCCGCTGGCCCACCAGGCGACGGCTTCCCTTCTCCTCGCAATCAGTGCGTAGGTCAGCAGCGACGCCACGAGCACGCTTCCCGGAAACAATTCAACGCTGATGAGCGGCATCAGATAGAAAAGATATTGCGCCAGTAGTTTGATGCCGCCACCGCTTCTCGTAACAAAGCGCCACAATTCAAAGCTCGTGAAGACATCGAATAGAATTACCAGCACAAGAAAGCCGAACAAGAAACTGACCAGCATCGTGCGCACGATGCTCTTGTCGAGAAGCGTGGGAAAGCGAATCGCGGACCACCGCCCCGTCGCGATTGTTCGCGCTCGTGTGGCAGGCATGTCATCGGCTCTCTTGCGACGAAGCTGTGGAAATGCGAGCGTGCGATTTGTGAACAGCAACGCCAAACCGACGGCCGTCGTGACGATGGTCGCGAGCCAACCGCCGATTAGAGGTGGCAGCGTACCGCCGCGCGCCAACTGCTCACCGCCAATCATCAGCAGGTAATAGAGGACCATCACGACGACCGAGAGGAAAGCGCCGAACCCGCGACTGCCGCGCCGCAGACGCATCGCCAAGCCCGCCCCGAAGAACACGAAGATGATCGGCGACACGGAAAACGCCAGCCGCTTGTGAAAAATGATTTGCGCTTCACGTTGCTCGGGGCCGGAACTCTCTTTGATAAAGTGACGCAGCTCCGTGAACGTCATCTCGTCGCTCTTCAGTTGCTCTGTGCGCATGCGCGCCAACAAGTCCTTACGGCCGGTGTTGAAGAGGATGCGGAATTCCACCAACCGCTCAACAACATACTGTTGATTTGGCGTGTCCGCGGGCGGGATGTGTGTCCGCACCGCGTCCTGCAGGACGAGTTCAGATTTTTCGTCTGACGCATCGATGCGCCCCGTGCGCGCTGTGATCAGATACGTCGAGCCATCCTGTTCGTGCGACTGAATGAACACGCCGCCCCATTGGCCGCGCGATTTGTCGCCTTCGCGCACATAGATGACGTAACCGGGAATGTCTGTGGTGAAGGTTTGGGGCTCGACGGGCGAATCGAGTTTATAGAGCGCGGCCCGCGCGGCAATGCTGCGCAATTGCTGTTGCGCCCGCGGAGCTTCATTCAGATTCAACTGCCACGCGGCAGCCGCCGTGATGACGCCGATCGCCAAAACTGGAATGACGATTTGCCACTTACTGACGCCGGCAGCGCGCATCGCGACCAGCTCGCTGTCGCTGCCCATGCGCCCGAGTCCGACAATCGTTCCGCACAGCAGCGCCATCGGCAGAGTGAAACTCAAAACTGTCGGCAGCAGCGCCGGCGTAATGCTGTAAAGAAACATCGCCGGCACAGTCGTTCGGAAAATCGTTTCGAGATAACGGCCACTCTGCTGCACGAACAGAATTCCCGTAAGCAGCGCCAGCGCGGCCAGCGCGTACGGGAGGATCGTGCGGATGATGTAACGCTCGATTAGTCGATGACTGCGCATTGGGTGTTACTGATTGATCCGCAGATTTCGCAGACTACACAGATTCAGAAAATGACAATCGGCTAAGCTGCTTGATTCCTCGATCCTTATCTGCGGAATCTGCGGATGAATTTTGACGCCCCGTTACTCGGGCTCCCGAACTCAAATAATAATACCGGCCCGCTCTGACTGCGTCCTTACGGTTGGGCCACGGCCCCGAAAGCAGTTAGCGTGCGTGGGCGTCGCTCAAGTGTTCTGACGATTAGTCGATGCGTGAACTCAGCTAGTTCAGCATCATTGTCGGCCAGAGTGCCGGCACAGGTCTCGGCGAATTGCGCCGGACTCAACTGCTGACTCTTGAGCAGAAGCTGTCGCACCTGCGGCAATAAACGTGTCCCAACTCCGCGGCTGCATGTGCCGCATCGTACCGCGCTTTCGAAATCAAGAAAGGCTGGCTGCGTCGTCAGCGATGCGCCACAGATGGCACACGCAGTGGCGTCTGGAAATGAGCCTGCCAGACGCAAAATCCAGATTTCAAAATACCGCAGAATGATCTTCGAAGCATTCGGCGCCATCGCCAACGCTTCAAGACAAGCGGCCACCATGCGAAACAGCTTCTCGTTGGCTTCATGCGGCGGCGCAAATTCGCTGACCAACTCAGCCATGTAGCCCAGCGCTTCGCTGCAATCGATGTCCGCAGCCAGGGCAAAATTAGACTTGAGAATCTCGGCACCGTTAATGGTGACTAAATCGCGATTCTCCTTTTCGCGAAACTCAAGTTTGACGATGGTGAATGGCTCAAGTGCCGCGCCGAAACGACTCTTCATACGGCGCGCTCCCTTTGCCACGCCACGGATCAGACCGACGTCGCGGGTGAAGCACACGACGATTCGATCGGCCTCAGCGAGGTTGTAACTGCGCAAGACGATCGCTTCGGTCGTAACTACATTCATTATGATGTGAGATTACCGGAAAGGAATGAAGTAGAGAATCCAACCGAGCAGGAAAGCTACAACGATGAATTCGCCGAACACCTTCAAGCCATAGATGAGCTTTTGCCGATCATCACCTTTGGCGGCAATGCCAAAGACCACGGCGGTCAACGCGGCGAAGACGGCCATCCAGAGAAGATGTCTCATTTCTTCCTCCCGGCCGCGATGTCGAAAGCATCAAGCATGACTAAATAATTCAGCAAGCCGGCCACGAGCAGGAACGTGTTGCCGTATTCGTAAGTCACAATCTGGGCGTGCTCAGCGAAGCCGGCGTTCGCAAGCCAGCAAACAAAGTAAGGCAGGCCGACGCCCACATTCGCGATCATCGGCAAAAGCTGAAGCAGAGTGCCGAAACCTTGTTGTCCGCCGCTGACTGCGTACATGTGGCCACCAAGCCAAAGCCCAACGAAAAACATTACCCAGACTGCGCCGCCCGCAAGCGCGCCCCGCAACCAACGCCCCTGCATGAAGTGGCCAGCGCCGGGAATGGCCCACGCCATCAGACCAACGAGCCAGGCGCGCCCCGGCGTGGGCATGTCACGATCTTTTTCAACTCGATTCGCCACCAAAAGACTCTCCTCACTCAGCTTGATGCGCAGTTAATGTAAATTCTTAACTCAATAGTTGTTTCGCCAAAAAACCTAGCATTTTCATTAACTGTCGGCTCTTCCACTGCTCGAAACTCAATAAAGTAGATACCTAGCGCGTACCTCTTTGAACTCGGCAACGACGGGCTGCCATGACTGGACGATCATCTCGAGCGAGTCGCCGCGTTCGATCTGTTCGCGCAGTTTGGTCGTGCCGGCAATTACATCGAAGGGGTTGCGCGTGTATTCGTATTCGTATGGCGGATCCTTCCAACGAAAGTCGTCAGGGTACATATCGAAGGCGGTTTTCACAATCGCCACGCCGGTCTGCACGGGCTCAAACACTTTACGATCGGTCACGTGGATCTGCACACCGCCGCATGCTTCGCCGTCGTGCTTCTGGAACGTCGGCATGAAGACGCAAGCGCGAAACAGCACGCCCGGCAGATTTAGTCGCATCAATTCGTCTACGTATGCATCCGGCCGAATGTAAGGGGCGCCGACCAACTCGAAAGGTTTCGTAGTTCCCCGCCCTTCAGACATCTGTGTGCCTTCGAGATGAACCGTGCCGGGAAAGACAATGGTGGATTGAGGCGTTGGAATATTCGGCGATGGCAGCACCCAGGGCGCGTCCGTGTCGTCATACCAGAACTCGCGCTGCCAGCCATCCATCTCGATCACTTCAAGCTCACAGCCGATGCCGTACTCTTCATTGAAGAGGCGGGCCAATTCACCCATCGTCAGACCCGGTCGCGTTGGTGTTGGGAAAAGACCGACGAAAGATTCGTGACCTGGTTCGAGCAAGTTTCCCGCGACCTCAACGCCCCCGATCGGGTTCGGCCGATCGCACACCACAACTTTCTTTTTCAGTCGCGCCGCAGCGCGCATGCAGTTGGCCATCGTATAGGCGAACGTATAGATGCGGCACCCGATGTCCGGCAGGTCCACCACTATCGCATCGACGTCTTTCAACATCTCGTCTGTCGGCTCACGCGTTTCGCTGTAGAGTGAATACACCGGCAGCCCGGTACGACCGTCCTGCGCGTGACCACTTTCGATCATGTTGTCCTGCACGTCGCCGCGGATCCCGTGCTGCGGTCCGAACAGTGTCGTGAGGTTAATCGATGGGTGATCGAAGAGAAGATCCGCTGCGTGACGGAAGGAGTGATCGACGGAGGCTTGGTTACAGACAAGCGCGACGCGTGCATCCTTCACCGCGCCGCTGCGATCCTCCAGCAGCCGTTCAAGGCCAAGTTTGATTTGATGTCGGCAGTTCGACATTTAAGGTGCCTACCTTTGCGTTGCTTTGCGTCTTGGCGTCTTAACGTGAATCCGAACGTCGAGCTCGGCGTGTTTCACGCCAAGGCGCAAAGACGCAAAGTTCCGCAAAGCTCTTCTAACCGCACAGCACAGAGCCGCCGTTGACGTTCAAAATTTCTCCATTGATGTGTCGCGCCCAGTCCGTGCAGAGAAACACAATGGGCCAGGCGATGTCTTCCGGCGATGCGACGCGACCGACGGGGATTCCATCCTCGATCGATTTTTTGTAGCCCGGCAGCGCGAACACATCAGCGCACATGTCTGTATCAACCCATCCCGGCGCAACGCAATTCACATTGATTCCAAACGGGCCAAGTTCCGCTGCCAACGATTTGGTGAACGAAATCTGCCCGCCCTTCGATGCCGCATAATTCGAGACGTTTGCTTCACCACGTTGACCAGCGGTCGAACTGACAATCACGATCCGGCCGAAGCTGTTTGCCTTCATATGAGGTACCGCGGCTTTGCAAGCAGCCCAAGTCCCTTTTAGATTTAGATCGACCGTGCGGTCCCAAACTTCTTCAGACATCTGATCGATCGCGCTGCCTTCCCAAACGCCGGCGTTGCACACCAGAAAGTCTACGCGCTTAAAATGTTGGATGGCTGAGTCAATCAGTCTCTGCGCATCACCTGCGTGCGATACATCGGCTCGCACCGCTAAGCCCTGAACACCAACTTCTGTTATGGCAGCGACAGCCGCATCGGCAGCTTTCTTGTCTTTAAGATAATTGACGACCACATTCGCTCCGAGTTTCGCGAAGCAATCGACAGCCGCGCGGCCAATGCCACGAGAACCGCCTGTCACTACTGCCACTCTGTTTTCCAGGTTAAGCGAGATCACGATAACAACAATTTCTTAGACAGAATACTGAACGGCACGATCAGAAACCTCAGTATCCCGTTGTTGACCGAACCGCGCCGCTTCCGCAACGAAGTTATCGAACAACGCCCGCGCGAACTCATCACGTTCCCAGCCCAACTCAGGATGCCACTGCACACCCAAAACGAATCGATCGCTGCGCGGGTCTTCGATCGCTTCAACCAAGCCGTCGGGCGACCACGCGGTGGCCACTAATTCCCTTCCCAAAGTGCTGAGCGCTTGATGGTGATGACTGTTGACCGGCGCTGCATCGGCTCTCGCCAACTGCGACAGCAGACTATCCTTCAACAAACGGACGCTGTGTGAATGACGATCGCGGGGCGCGCCTTGCTCATGCTTGATGGAGTCGGCATGCTGACTTTGAATGTCCTGAATCAACGTCCCACCGCGCGACACATTCAGGACTTGCATGCCAAAGCAGATGGCAAACAAAGGCATCGCATGTTCTTCAATCTCTTTCAGTACGAGTAAGTCGGTTTCGTCTTTCAGCGGATGCACCGTACCCAACCTCGCGTGCGGCTCCTGGCCATACCGCAGCGGATCAACGTCCGAGTCGCTGCCCGGCAACAGAATGCCATCCAGCCCGGCCGCAGTTTCGCGAATAAAATCCCGATTCGGAATCAGCGGAATGTGCACCGGCAAACCGCCGGCCGCTTCAACTGCTTCGCTGTAGTACCGGGAAAGATAGAAGCGATTGGTTTCGAGTTCGATGCGCATCGTGATGCCGATGCGTGGACGCGCGGTTGTGGCCATGTGATCGATGTGTGCGTTCGCGTTGCGTGACTGCGGTATTCATAATAGCGCAGATGGCTAGCTTGACTAAACTTCCGGGTCGTTCCTATAGTGCTGTTTCGCTTCATGAATAAAAAACAATCCCCGAAAATTCGCAGCACCACTGTTTTGCTGGTGCGTCGCAATAGCCGCGTAGCGCTGGCCGGCGACGGCCAAGTGACAGTCGGCGAGACCGTAATGAAGGCGAGCGCCAGGAAAGTCCGGCGACTCTACAATGACAAAATTCTGGCCGGCTTCGCCGGAGCGACTGGTGATGCCTTTTCGCTTTTGACGCGATTCGAAGCCAAGCTCGAGCAGTATCATGGCAATCTCGAGCGCGCGGCGATCGAGCTAAGCAAAGAGTGGCGCACCGACAAAATTCTTCGCCATCTGGAAGCGCTGCTGGTTGTGGCTGACGAGAAGACGTCGTTTCTACTCTCCGGCAATGGCGACGTGATTTCTCCAGACGACGGTGTGCTCGCAATAGGTTCGGGTGGTTCGTATGCGTTGGCAGCGGCGCGAGCCCTAATCGCGAACACTGAAATGTCCGCGCGCGAGATCGCTGTCGAAGCGATGCGTATCGCCGGCGAGATTTGCATTTACAGTAACTCGAATGTAGTCGTAGAAGAACTTTAGGGTGAAGCGTAGGCGCGCCGACAATTACAGAAAGCATTAGTTTCAGCAATCGATATGGTTATCTATCTCGCAGGTGAACAAGAAGAGCCGGAACTTCGGTTGGACGAGCTGACTCCGCGGCAGATTGTTGCCGAACTCGACAAACACGTCGTTGGTCAGAATGCGGCGAAGCGCGCGGTGGCAATCGCCCTGCGTAATCGCGTTCGGCGCAAGAAGCTCGCGCCTGATCTCGCCGCCGACGTTATCCCGAAAAACATCATCATGATCGGTTCGACCGGTGTGGGTAAGACTGAGATCGCCCGGCGCCTGGCCCGCATGTCGAACTCCCCTTTCTTGAAAGTCGAGGCTTCAAAGTTTACCGAGGTCGGTTATGTGGGCCGCGACGTCGAAAGTATGATTCGCGACCTGACAGAGATTGCCGTCGACCTGACGCGGCAGGAAAAGGTCGAAGAGATTGCTGACAAAGCGGAATTGAATGTCGAGGAACGAATTCTTGATATTCTGCTGCCTCCACCAAAATCAGCGTCGGGTGCTCCCCTCTTCGATTTTGATTCAGGTGAAATCACGACGCCGACCCTGGTGCCGGACAACGAGCCGAAAGATGAAAACTTTGCGCGCACGCGCGAGAAGCTTCGCACGCAACTGCGTTCAGGCAAGCTCGACAACCGTCTGGTGGAAATCGAAGTCCGCGAAAAGAACTTCCCCACTATCGAGTTTGCCGGCCCAATGGGCGTTGAAGAGATGGGCATCAACATGAAAGACATGTTGGGGAACATGTTTCAGGGCCGGACGAAGCACCGCAAGATGCGGGTCGACGAGGCGATGGAATATCTGATGCAGGAAGAGGAAGAACGCCTGATCGACATGGATTCGGTCGCGCGGGCCGCCCTCGAGCGGGTCGAATCATCCGGTATCATCTTCCTCGACGAGATCGACAAGATCGCCGGTCGCGAATCGGGCCACGGCCCTGATGTCTCACGCGAAGGGGTGCAACGCGACATCCTGCCCATTGTCGAAGGCACAACGGTGAATACGCGTTACGGAATGGTGCGTACTGACCATATTCTCTTTATCGCTGCCGGCGCTTTTCATGTCTCGAAGCCGTCTGACTTGATTCCTGAGCTTCAAGGTCGCTTCCCTATTCGCGTCGAGCTGGAGTCACTGACGATCGACGACTTCAAACGGATTCTCGTTGAACCGAAAAACTCACTGGTTACGCAGTACGTAGCGCTGATGGAAACAGAAGGTGTGAAGCTGGACTTCACGCCGGACGCGATCGATGCCGTCGCGAACTTCTCCGCGCGCGTAAACAGTCAGACCGAGGACATCGGCGCGCGACGTCTGCACACGATCATGGAGCGGCTGTTAGATGAGATCAGTTTCGAGGGTCCCGACCTTGAACCGAAACAAAAAACGATCGACGCCGCCTACGTCGAACAGATGCTCGCCGAAACTGTGAAGGACCAGGACCTCAGCCGGTACATCCTCTAATCGATTTTTCATTGCCGTGCCCCTACTCGCAAAACCTACAGTAAATCCGCGCAAGTCGGCCACCCGTCACTTAATCCTTTTGGTTGGACTAGCAATGCTTTCGATGGCGCCGACGTGTGGAAAGCGTCGCCCGCCTCTGCCCCCGGTCGAACGCATTCCCCAACGCACGGAGTTGCTGTCGGGCGTCCAACGTGGCAATCAGGTAATCCTCAGTTGGCCAGCGCCGCGTCGGAATGCGAGTTCCGGAAGTGTGCAGAGCATTCGTCGCATCGATGTCTTTCGGGTGGCCGAAGACACGACTGCGCCGTTGCCGATGACTGAGGAAGAATTTGGCGCGCGCGCGACGCTAATAGGGTCGGTAACATATGAAGAGATGCAAAGGTCCGGAGACACCCTCGCGTACACGGACAAGCTGGAGCTAGCTGGTGAGCCTTCGCGTCTGAGATACGCAGTTCGATATGTGAATGCTTCCGGCCAACGCGCTGCTTTCTCGAATTTCCTGCTGATTGAACCGGCCGCGAAGATCGCCGAACCACCCACCAATGTCCGCAAGGAAGAGGGCGAAACTGCGATTACGATTCACTGGGATCCGCCGAAACAGAACATCGATGGTTCGACGCCGGTGAATCTGCTCGGTTACAACGTGTATCGCGTAACAGCGTCACAAACAGAAATCGGCCAGACGCCGGTCAACCAGGGCCTGGTCACGACGAATGTTTTTCAGGATCGGAATTTCCGATTTGGCGAGAAGTACACCTACGTCGTTCGCTCTGTGTCGCTCGGCACGCTCGCTCGGCCCGTCGAGAGTCTGAACTCAAACAGCGTCGAAGTCGCGCCAGTTGACACGTATCCGCCGTCAGCACCAACGGGCGTCAGCATTGCTCCGGCGCCGGGACGCCTTTCGCTTTTCTTTGCTGCGAATCCGGAACCTGATATCGCCGGGTACCTCATCTATCGCTCAAACGATCCGAATCAGGCGAAGCCGTGGACATTGCTGACGCAGACGCTCCTCTCCAAGACCACCTTCACCGATGAAAACGTCGATCCCGGCAAGACCTACTACTATTACGTCATCGCTGTCGACACTGTCGGCAACAAGAGCCAACCTTCTGAAGTGGTTTCAGAAACCGCGCCGTAAACAACATAAAAAAAGCCCGCCGCGTTGCCGCGACGGGCCGAGAGATTGAAAGGCGGACGCTCCGCTTAGAACCGGGTCAGGTTCAAGATTATGTTCAGAACGTTGTCGAGGAGTCCATAACGACCGTCTGAGTAACTGCCGTACTGATAACGACCGTAGTATCCGTCTTCGTAACCACGACGGAATCCCTCGCGGAAGTAATACTGATATTCGCCAAGGTCGACGTAATATCCGTCGTATCCGTACGTCGCATCCTGGTACGCGTCAGAGCTTTCGTAATCAAAGCCCCAGCCATCCTGGCGATCGGCTTGACCCGCATAGAGCCCTTCCTCGTAGCCGTCGTTGATCGCTCGGCGGAGAAGGTCAGCGCCGTAATCGTTCACGTAGTAGTACTGGTTGCTCCGATAGTACGAGTAGGTCGGATAACCGTAGTCGTTATACGTGAAGCTCTGCAGCCGGATGCGATCACGTTGCAAACGCTCCCAGTACCTCTGCTCAAAACGAAAGTAGTTCTGTCGCCGCTGATTCTGGATTTGCCGCTGGCGATCTCTCCACCATTGGTCGCGTTGCGAATCCCGTTGTCGGAACGTAGTCTGGCGTTGTCGCCATGAGTTCTCTTCCCGCCGCCGCCATTCGTCGCGATCGCGAGTAGTTAAGGTGCGGGTACCCGTGCCGTTTCTCCAGTTTTGATCGCGCTGCGGGTCGATTCGCCGTTGTTCCGTTCGGCGTTGTTGATCTTCAATCCGGCGGGGTTCCTCGCGCCGGCGCTGATCGTCCAATCGTCGCTGCTCCCGATTCTGATCTTGTTCGAGAGCACGTGTCCGATCGTCGCCCTGACGGCGCTGCTGGTCATTCAAACGACGCTGCTCTTCGTTCTGGCGGCGTTGACGCTCGAGTTCGCGCTGCTGTTCGGTGTTTCGGCGCTGTTCGTCCTGTTGCCGCTGTTGTAATTCGCGCTGGCGCTTATCTTCGTTTTGACGCCGGAGTTGGTCCTGGCGTTGACGTTGCTCTTCGAATCGACGGTTAGCTTCGTCACGTCCCCGCTGAAATTCATCGTTGCGACGTCGTTGTTCGTTCTGCTGTTCCTGCTGACGCCTCTGTTCTTCCTGCTGCTGGCGTTGCTGCTCCTGTTGCTGTTGCTGTCTCTGTTGTTCCCACTGACGACGCTGCTCGTTCCGCTGCTGCTCCTGCTGTTGCCGTTCAGCGTTACGGCGCGCTTCGTCCTGTTGGCGTCTTTGCTCCTGCGCTTGACGTTCGTCGTTTTGCCGCTGTTGATTTTCCTGGCGGCGTGAATCCTGTTGATCCTGGCCACGACCGGCGCGTTCGATACGGCGCTCGTCTCGGCCCGGCCGATCCTGCGCTTGCGAAACGCCGGCAATTCCGACTGTGGCGGTGAGACTGAGCCCGACCACTAGCGACTTTAGATATCTGGTTCTCATGAGTAACCTCCGAATTAGGGTGCGGGGAAAGTGGTCCGCTCCGTCATATGGCAACAGCTGTTCCATCGGTGTTCGCGGAAAAATGCTTCGAGCCGAATCAAAATGGATCATTCTGCGACACGATATCGTCGTGTGCTAGACGTTATCGGTTGAATTGCACACAAAAATCCGGGAGGCCGCTGTCATTCGCAACAGCTTTCGCTTATATTTATTGAAACAAGAAAATTAGGAGAAGCTTATGAAGTTCTTTTTGGACACGGCGAACCTCGACGAAATTCGGCAAGCAGCAGCCCTGGGACTTTGTGACGGAGTAACTACAAATCCGACGCTGGTTTCCAAAGAAGGAAATGTCGATTTCAAACAGCACATTGCCGAAATCTGCAAGATCGTTTCCGGCCCGGTCTCGGCGGAGGTCACGACTGACAAGCGCGATGAGATGCTCAAGCAGGGACGCGAATACGTGAAGATTGCGCCCAACGTCGTCATCAAGTGCCCACTCACCTCGGATGGCCTGGAAGCGACACGCATCCTCAACGACGAAGGAATCAAAGTTAATGTAACGCTTTGCTTCTCAGCTGCGCAGGCGATTTGCGCGGCCAAAGCCGGCGCGTCTTTCATCAGTCCATTCCTGGGTCGGCTGGACGACATCGGTGACAATGGCTTACGTCTGCTGGAAGAGATAATTGAGATCTACGATCAATACGATTGGAAGACCGAGGTGCTCGCGGCCAGTCTGCGTCACCCGATTCACGTGATCGAAGCGGCGCGTATGGGGGCGGACATCGGGACGATGCCATTCAAAGTGTTCCAGCAATTGTTAAAGCATCCCTTGACCGACAAAGGCCAGGATCAATTCCTTGCTGACTGGAAGAAGACTGCGGCCGCGAAAGCGTAACGCAGACGTCAGAAATCAGAGAACAGATGTCAGTATCAGCACCGAACTCTCCACTGACATCTGCTTCTCTCCCGCGCGGGCGGGAAGACAAGACCGCGCTCACGTCTGACGCCCGACTTCTGACTTCTGTAGTTCAAGCTCGCAATCTAACAAAAGTCTACGGCAAGCAGACCGCCGTTGATGGAATCGATTTCTCTGTTCGCCGTGGTGAGACCTTTGGCCTGCTTGGTCCGAATGGCGCCGGCAAATCGACCACCATGAGGATGATTTCCTGCCGCACACCGCCCACGAGTGGAGATCTTTCAGTTGAGGACCTAGACGTGCGTTTGCAGGGCCGAAAGATTCGTTCACTGATCGGCGTCGTTCCTCAGGACAACAACCTTGACCCCGATCTTAACGTTTTCAAAAACCTCATTATCTACGCGAGCTACTATGGCATTCCGAAACCTCGAGCTGCGAAACGCGCCGAGGAATTGCTTCACTTCATCGGCATGGGTGGCCGTGCGGACTCACGCATCGACGAGCTTTCGGGCGGCATGAAGCGGCGACTGATGATTGCGCGCGCGTTGCTGCATGAACCGCGTCTCCTGGTCCTCGATGAACCTACTACCGGATTGGATCCTCAAGTAAGACAGGAGATTTGGCAGAAGCTGGAAGAGTTGCGGCGTGTCAGTGGCGTCACGATTCTGCTCTCAACGCACTACATGGACGAAGCTGAAAAGCTTTGCGAACGATTAGTCGTGATCGACCACGGCCGGATTTTGGCGACCGGGACGCCCCGCGAACTCGTGCTGGCTAAAGTTTCACGTTATGCATTAGAGGTTCGTGACGTTGGCGACCTGCCGCTAGTGGCTACGACCGGCGGAATCGCTGCGGTTCGGCGCAACAACGCTCATTTCTATTTCGCTCCTGAAGCGGAAATGTTGACGTCACTGATGCACAAGTACGAGGGACGCCGTCTAATGATTCGTCTATCGAACCTCGAGGATGTTTTTCTTCAACTCGTGAGTGATGAGTCACGCCAATAAGGTCGGAACCGCCTGCGTTAGCGGGCGGGTCTCGTTCCGTTCGGAACCCGATCGTGATGAAGGGTGCAGTACAAAATGGAACGGCCGCAGAATATTACTGTTCGCGTGTTGAAGCATGACGGGAAAGAATATCGCCGCTGGCGCGCAAGCTTGCGAAGTCGCGAAGACTCGTTGCTCATTCTTGACGCGGAATTCGAAGCTGATGTTTCACATGAACTGCTCGGCGAAATCAAACGAGCGACCAAAACAGTCGAGTACTACTGGCTCAATCGCTGGTACAACGTGTTTCGGTTTCTCAAAGACGATGGCAGCACGCGCCTCTGGTACTGCAACGTCAACACGCCGCCCCGATTCGAGAGCGAGACCTTGAGTTACATCGATCTCGACATCGATGTTCTGGTACAGCCGGATTTCTCGTTTCAGGTTTTGGATGAAGACGAATTCGAAGCGAATGCGCTGCTTTATGGTTATTCAGACGAAGAGAAGGTGCGCGCTCATGCGGCCACGGACGAACTGACTGGGCTAATTAAACAGCACCAATTCCCTTTTCTGCCTGAGTATTCCTCCCCGTCATCTGTGGCTAATTCATGAGTTTAGCAGTAGCTCAACTGAACCTTCACGACGCGATCGCCATTTGGCGACGGAATATCGTAGTGCACCTGCGCGTATGGAAGCTGAATCTCGCCGCTCCCATCATCGAACCCGTTATCTCCGTTGCTGGTTTTGGATTGGGCATTGGCGCGCTGGTGGCAGGCCGAGTGTCAGGCGTTTCTTATTTATCGTTTGTCGGCGCGGGACTGCTTTCGATTACGGTGCTCATGCGCGCGATGTTTGAGATGACTTACGCGTCCTACTTTAAGATGGTCTATCAGGGAACGTATGACGCCATTCTGGCCACGCCTATCGACGCGGAGTCTCTCGCGGTAGGCGAGATACTCTGGGCTTTGACGCACGCGCTGTTCGATACAGTAATCATCATGACTGTTTTGGCGATCTTCGGAGCGGCGACATCAGTGTGGGCAGTTCTTGCGCCGTTACCTCTAATGGTTGGTGCTACGTTCATGGCGGGGTTGTCGCTCGCCATCACGGCACACGTACGCGATATCGACGCCTACAATCTGGTGATGGCTCTCTTCTTTTCAACCATGTACATTTCCGGCGCGTTCTTTCCGCTCGAAGTGCTGCCCTTATGGTTACAAATTCCCGCGCGCGCTTTGCCGTTGACGGAATCGATTGAATTGACGCGCGCCTTTCTGACCGGCCGCTTTCTAATGCGGCACGTCTACGAAGGTCTTTATCTGGTAATATCAGCCGTCATCGCCTGCGAGTGGGCGATGAGAAGCTTGCGAAAGCGAATGGTTGCATAGCCATGTTTTTCTCTCAATCACATTTACTGGCACGGATCGGGAGCCTGATCGTCTTGCTGTTGGGAGCCGCCTCCGCCTCAAGCCAATCAGTCAATCTTCTGAAAAATCCAAACGGCGAGGCAGGCTTGCAATCCTGGCTCGTGTCTGGAAATGGCTCCGTGACTGACTGCGTCGGGCTGGGAAAGTGTTTCTCCATCTGGCAGGATGGTTTCATCTATCAGGATGTAGACGTTCCCGAAGCCGCCGCCGGAACATTTGCTGTCTTTATTGGTTTTGCCTCGATTGAAGAACCAACACAAGATGCTCACCTCTTAGGTCATCCTTATCTTTACGGTTACTTCATGACTGCCGGTGAACTTCGTAAGGCAACGGTTCTTTCCCGTCCCAACGGACAGCAGATGGCGAATCATCCGAGCACCAATGGTGAATGGGTCAAGCAATATGGAGTGTTTAAAGTGCCCGACCAAACGGGCCGAATTCGAATATTCCTGCGCTCGGGATGCTCCAAGACGGCGTCGTCGGTTAGCTGCGTTAGTCACTTTCGCGAACCGGGCGTCTTCATTTTTTCCAACGAAGACGAGGCGAGGGCGTTCATCAACACATATCAATAGCTTGCTCACCCGAGTTAGATCGAAGAATGAGTTCACAAAAACAACAACCGGCAAAACAATCAAAACTCGATCAGTTACGCGAGCGCGAACAACAAGCTCAACAAGGCGGAGGCAGCGCCCGCGTCGAGAAGCAGCACGCGGCAGGTAAGATGACTGCGCGCGAAAGGATCGAGTTCCTCCTCGATGCTGAAACCTTTCAGGAATTCGACAAGCTGGTTGAGCACCGTTCACGCGATTTTGGCCTCGACAAACAGCAATATCCGGGCGATGGCGTCGTCACCGGTCACGGTTTGATTGATGGCCGGAAAGTTTTTGTCTTTGCACAGGACTTCACCGTCTTTGGCGGATCGCTCTCCGAAACGCACGCCGAAAAAATTTGCAAAGTGATGGATTTGGCGATGAAGGTTGGCGCGCCGATTATCGGTCTGAACGACTCGGGCGGCGCCCGCATTCAGGAAGGCGTCGTTAGTCTCGGCGGTTACGCTGACATTTTTCTGCGCAACACGCTGGCATCCGGAGTTGTCCCGCAAATTAGCTGCATCATGGGGCCATGCGCAGGTGGCGCGGTGTACAGCCCGGCGATCACCGATTTCAACATCATGGTGAAGGACACGTCTTACATGTTCATCACCGGTCCCGATGTGATTAAGACTGTGACGCATGAAGATGTGACGAAGGAAGAACTCGGCGGTGCGGCGACGCACAATCGCAAATCAGGTGTGGCGCACTTCGCGGCTGATTCAGACGAGCACGCTCTGCGCATGGTGCGCGAGTTGATGTCGTTCATTCCGGCGAACAATCTCGACGACCCGCCGCGTGTCACACCGACCGATTCGGCCAATCGCGCCGAGACAAAATTAAACTCAATAGTACCCGAAGCCTCGAATCAACCTTACGACATTCGCGAAGTTATCGATCTAATTGTCGATGATGGTTACTTCTTCGAAGTGCACCGAGATTATGCGCCGAACATCGTCGTCGGGTTTGCGCGGCTGGATGGCCGCTCGGTTGGCATCGTCGCGAATCAACCTGCTTACCTCGCGGGCGTCCTGGATATTGACAGTTCGATCAAAGGCGCACGGTTCGTGCGCTTCTGCGATTGCTTCAACATTCCGATTGTGACTTTCGAAGATGTGCCGGGATTCCTGCCCGGCATTTCGCAGGAACACGGCGGCATCATTAAACACGGCGCGAAACTTCTGTTTGCTTTTGCCGAAGCGACCGTGCCGAAAGTTACGGTCATCACGCGCAAAGCATACGGCGGCGCGTACTGCGTCATGGGCTCAAAGCACATTCGCACGGACATCAACTTCGCCTGGCCGTCCGCCGAAATCGCGGTGATGGGTTCGCAAGGCGCTGTGGATATCCTCTACCGGCGCGAAATCGCTGACGCCTCTGACAAAGAATCTGCACGCAAGTCCCGCGTCAACGAATTCGAAGAAAAGTTCGCCAATCCTTACGTCGCCGCCGAACGCGGCTTCATCGACGAAGTGATCGAGCCTGCGCAAACGCGACCGAAACTCATCCGCGCTCTCGCCTTGCTCGAAAACAAGCGCGATCAGAACCCGCCGAAGAAACACGGGAATATTCCCCTGTAATTCCCTTAGCGCGGCAGCTAGATCCCACAAACAAAACTATTCCTTCCCGCCAAAACCTGTGATAAAAGGCGGCTCGACGCAAGACATCACTTCAAAGTGGAGGTTGCCCCAAATGGCCACTGGTGTTTTCCAATGTCGGAACTGTAAGGAATGGATCTCGGTCGGTGTTAACGAATGTCGTTTTTGCAAGAGTCCGATCACCGCGGATGTTGCTCAGGCAGTGATGCTGGAGCAGGCTGATCAGGATCGAATCAATCGCAAGAATGCTTACGTTCGAGCCATGATGATCGGTGGTGGAATGTTCGTACTCGGCCTGGTTGTTACGGTCGGATCGATCGCTTTGGCAACGATGAGCAGCAGCGGCGGATATTATTTCGTCACCTACGGCCTCGTCGTCTTCGGCGCCATCAATTTCTTTCGCGGTTTAATCGGCTATCTTAATAACCGCACGCCGCTGGTCAGAGCGTAAAGATTCAAAGTCCGGACGGTCTCAATCTTCAGCAAAAAGGAGTCTTTTATGAAACGCGCATTACTAACGTGTTTGGTTGGCATGATCGTGTTCCTGCCCGCCACCGCGCAGCGAAAGCAAGGCCCTGACTTCAACAAAATGATCAAGGATTATTATGCGAAGTGGAGCACGCTCAATTCCGACAATCCGGCGCCCTTTTATGCCAAGGATGCCGATCTGGTTTTCTTTGACGTAGATCCGCTGAAGTACACGAGCTGGCAGCAGTATCACGACAACTTCAAGAACAACGTCGCGGCCGGTTTCTCTTCCCTGACCATCACGCCGAACGATGACATCAAGACCACGCGCAGCGGAAACATGGCGTTCTCGACCCTGACTTTTCATCTGTCAGCCAAAACCAAAGACGGGCAAGCGCTCGAGTTCGAAGGACGTCATACAATCGTATGGCAACTGCGAGGCGGCAAATGGATGATCATTCACGAGCACGTTTCGAAGCCGCTTTCTTAGTAAGTGGTAAATCGTGAATCGTAAATAGAGATGCGCTTCATCGATCTTAGTCATACGGTCGAGGACGGCCTCATCACCTACAAAGGGCTGCCCGCGCCCATCATCTGCGACTTTCTCAGTCGCGAACAATCTCGACAGCACTATGCGCCTGGCACCGAGTTTCAGATCGGAAAGATCGAGATGGTGGCGAACACCGGCACGTATCTCGATAGCCCGTTTCATCGCTATCAAGACGGAAAGGATTTGTCAGAACTTGGGCTGACATCGCTGGCGAATCTTGACGGCAAGGTGCTAAGAGCAAAGGGCGAAGGGCGAAGAGCAATTGATGTGAACGCTTTAGAAAGAATCGACGTCGAAGGAAAAGCCGTTTTGATTGAGACCAACTGGGACAAGCATTGGCGCACCGAGAAATATTTCGACGGCACGCATCCATTCCTCACGAAAGACGCGGCGCGGTTCCTCGCTGATAACGACGCGGCTCTTGTCGGCATCGATTCTTACAACATCGATGACACAGCGGATCTCAACAGGCCGGCGCACAGTATCCTCCTTCGCGCGGGAATTCCGATTGTCGAACACATGTGCCATCTGGATCAGTTGCCTAACGAGGGATTCAGGTTCTTTGCGGTGCCCGTGAAGATCAAGGGGATGGGAACATTTCCGGTGCGCGCGTTTGCCATCGTCACGTGACCTCTGGCCTTTCGAAACAAGCGCAGCTGAACGCTTTTACCGTGTGATTTTCGTGCGTTCTCATTGACGAAATTCTTTGGCAAACCTGTCACAACCCTCACGAAACCGCAGGCATCTATTAACTTCCCGACAATTCTAACGCTCACAAAATAAGGAAAAACTGAATGAGATTTACGAAGTTCCTCATGCAGGTATTTGTGTGCCTGCTCGTCACAAAAGCTGTCCTCGCGCAGGCGCCGACCTCAACCGCGTTGTCTGAAGCGAGCATTTCCTCCGCAGCCCTTTCTTCTCAAGATGTGCCGGCCGATAAATTGTCGGCGGCCAGAATTCAGGAGCTGCTGGCACAATCGCGGCAATCGCTGACGACTGCAAGTAACACCGACGTATTCCTCTCGGCGTATGATGCGAACACCGTCCGCATGCAGGTAGTGAGCTTGAACAAAGACTCGTTCCTGATCAAAGGCGGCGAGTATCAGCTGAAAAGCGACGGCGGCGAGAACCTGCGCGTTCGCATTGTCCGCCCGAACGGCGTGAACACGGCAGTCACGGTTACGAACAGCGAAACCGGCAAGTCAATGTATCCCTTGATGGTGCGTTACCCCATCGAGCGAGATGGCAACGTGTCGTCCGCGTTCTATGTTTCGGCGCACCCGGCGCTCATTTCCGATGATTTGAAGCAGGCGGGCCGAGACTATGTGACGACGATGCTCGGCAAAGCGGCTCAAGACCTGGCCGCGGACGGCGTCAATATTCCGAGCGATATCGTCGCAGTCGCTGCGCACCTGGTAATCGTGGAGCACACGGATCACCGGCGGTTTCTCAACGAAACTCGCGGTGATATCTATCCTGAAGTGCTGTCGCTGTACGCGCTGAATCGCGGCGACACGTACCGCTTTTCAGTGAGCTCTGCAGGGGCAGGCGGCATGATCCAGATGATTCCCAAGACGTATCAGGCGATCCGCGAAAAGCATCCGAACGTCTCGCTGAAGGCCGACTTCGTCGATGGAATGACGGATCACGCGAACGCCCTGAAAGCGATGCTGCTTTACATCAACGACACATGGAAATACCTGGAACAGACGAGCGAAGTGCAGCAGGCTTTGCAATCAGGCAGTGCGACAAAAGCGGAGTTGCTGGCGGCGGGATACAACTCGAATCCGTACAAGCTGCCGACGTACCTCGCGGATGGTGGCACTGGCTGGCGTTCCCTGGTTCCCGACGAGACGAAAATGTACCTGGCAATTTACCAGTCGGTCGATAGCAATGTTGATTTCCAATTGGGAGACACGCAGTCAGTAATCGCGACAACGACAGCTCCGGTTTTCGCTCCGGTCGCGTCTCTGGCAGCCGAAACATCGACCGCCCTCGTTTCCTGGGCCGGTCACCTTCTCTCTCCGAGCCTGCTGATCGGACGCTAAATCCGCGACCTCCGTCTCAACAAACTTCGAGCGCGTCGGTTAGAATACCGGCGCGCTTTTTCTTTAGAACTTTTCAGGAGGCAAATATGCCAGCCTACATAGTGACTCAAATCGAAGTTGAAGATCCGGTCAGATACGAAGACTACAAGCCAATGGTACCGCCATCGCTCGTGCCTTACGGTGGCCGATTCATTGTGCGCGGCGGCCAAGTGGAGACGCTGGAAGGCGAGTGGGCCCCGAAGCGATTTGTGATGGTCGAGTTTCCTTCGGTGGAACAGGCGAAGGCGTGGTGGTCGTCGCCTGAGTACGCGGAGGCGAAAGCCTTGCGGCATTCCGCAGCCAAATCGGAAATGATTGTGGTGGAAGGGTTCTAATTGGCGAGTTATAACTTCAGCCGTTTGTAAGCGGCGATCTCCATGGCGTCCGCCGAGATGTCATCCAGATAAATCTTGCGCTTGGGAATAGTCGTTCGCGTCTTCACATCTTTCTCGCCTTTGCTACGCAGTTCTTCACGCGCCCCGGTGAGATAATTGATGCTCTCGGAAACAACCTGAGCAGTGGCGCGATCGTTGTTCGCCAAGTCGAAGCCAATCAAAAGGAATTTGCCGGTCGCGGCCTCGTAACGAAACCGGTAAGTCGTGTTGGTTACTTCACGAGAGCCGTGATCCTGTTGCACGACGAGAGCACCTTTCTCAATCGTCACCTCAGTTGGAGTCTCGACAACTCCGTAAAAGGCGCCGCCACAGCGCGTGCATTGCAACAGATTGTCAGCCACTCCGGCGCGAGTTAAGTGACCGCTCTTGGTTGCCAGCGCGATAATTAACGCCCTGCCGCGCTCAGTCGGATCGCCTTCAGAGTTTTTGTCGGGCTTCGCTTCTACCAACTTCAACGCGTAATCCGGCAAGGCATCGCCGTTCAAATCGCCGGTGATTTGTTCTTCGATCTTCCAACCCGCCGGTGCAAATTTCTCGGGCTGGTCTGCCTGCGCCGGAACGCGTGACTTGTCGATCTTGCCGGCTTCATCCTGCGCAATGGCGGACGACATGAAGACCACAGCTAACAACGCAACGTTAAGAAACACCTTTGTGAGCAAGCGTCTGGCTCCTTAATAAATCGAGACGAAATTAAGAGTGGGCGGACTATGGACGAGGGCGTTGTCGAAGTCAAACCATCATCGGCCGCGCGAGACTGGCGCGATTTCGATCAGCCGATGAACTGGATCAAACGCGAGCCGGAAAGGACGTAACGCGCTCAGACCAATCAACACGGGCGCATCCGCTTCAGCGCCGGAAATCAAATCAGTCGGAATGTTGCGCAAGAGTAGCGCGCCAATCGCCACCGTTGTTGGCCGAACGCGACGCGTGACGATTTGTCCACCGCCTACGTCGTGTGAAAGCGCGACGTTGCGGCCATTCGCCGCAGATGAATCGCGGATCGCTAAGCCCAGACTCGAACCGGTGTCCAGCATCGCTCGGTCGCCATTGTCGAGTTGCACGAAGGGACGCCGGCTGCCGCGTTCGCGCAGCCAGGGCACAACGGCGCCATCGGGCGGTTGGTTCTCGGCACTGAGTGGTGTCACCTGCGGGTCGAACGCTGACAACTCGAGACGCGGAATGTCGATAACGTAACCTAGCGGTGAAAAAGCTTGCGTCGGATCGAGCACGCCGTCTATGTCGGCTGGCAATCCCGAAGTGACAACGGCATCTATCGATTCTGGAAACACGTTTGCGCGATCGCCGACAGCGAGCGTTTGAATGTCGGCTGCGCTAACCGCGACTTCGCGGCCGCTGAGGCCGGCGATTGAACGGCCGGACTGCGACCGGATTTTCAAGCGTGCGGCGGAAGCGATGCGGGGCGAAATCAACGTGGTGCCCGCTCCGGTGTCCAACGCGAACGTGAAAGGTCCCGTTGAATTCAGCCAGACGCTGATAAGGAGTCCGCGTCCTCTGACTTCACGAAACCGCACTGGGTGCGGAATAGTAATTCGGGCGGCAATAACGGACTTCGCAGGCGCAGCAAAAAGGGCAGTTCCAGATGAAACTGCCCTCACTCCGGTTGCCGCCATCAAGGCGACGGCAAGCAGAAGTCTGCGTTTGCTGTTCACGAAACCGTTCCTCCGGAATCGTTAGTATCGGGGCGTGCGTCTGCGCAGCTTGTACGTGTACAGAGCTGAACCGCCGAGACCCGCAAGTGCGCCAATGCCCGCGCCTTTCTTGCCACCAATCAAGCCGCCCAGAGCGGCGCCGGCACCAGTACCAATAGCCATGGTCAGCTTATCGCGGTGCTTCTGCCAGAACGTGCGGCCGTGCGGCGCAGTGTTGTAATCGTAATAAGCGCGTCGCGTGCTGCTCGAATAACGGCGAGCGGGTGCGCGATACGTCGAATAATTCGTGGTCGCGACGCTGTTGCTCAATTGTCCGTTGTTAACTGCAGACGCGCACGAGTTGTAGCCTTCCGAAAAACCTTCTTTATAAGCGGTCTGCTCGGCTGATGTGCCGAATTTCGCAGCGTTGGCCGCCTCTTGATCGGTCGAGGTCGCCGGTGCAGCATTCGCAGTAGTTTGATAATTGTCGTTGGCCGCTTCAGTCTTGGCCGAGTGCGTGATTAGCGAACCGAGCCCACCGCCGACGAGAGCGGCAACCAGCGTGACCGCCAGTAACATTTTTTTCGTGATCAGCATTAGTAAGTTTCTCCTGTCTTGGAAATTTCTGCGTCGGGCACGGTGTAAAGCGGCAATGAGTGTGCCTTAAAACCGTTTGATTGCCAGAATACGCCAATTTTTTGCGCGTTGTCCGCGCGACGATTGATTTACGCGGGTTCCGCAAGAAATTTACAAGATTAGGACTTCCTAAACTGCAAATGCCCAATGATGATTATTGGATGAAAGTGCTCGATATGGGATCGCTCTATCCCATATCCTCAGATTTGGTGACGATCGTGCGGGTTGATCAGTGGGTCGCTACTTTTTTGCGAGCATGCCGTTTCTCCTCGAGCATGCACTTGCGAAAAGGCTCTTCGCGGGCGGGTGCCCTGACTTCCCAGGCGCTCGTCTGCCAGTTATCGACGACACGAGTCTTCGGCAACCATCCTGGTATTGGCATCAGCAGATATTCGGATAGAACTTCCAGGTAGGGTTCATACATCTCGCGTAACTCGGCCAAGGTCTGCTCGTCACCGGCTTCGGAACTCAAAGCGAGGCCCGCTTGACCCAGGACACTGCGCAACTGAGCGAGTTGCTCGGTACTTAACCGGCGACCGTCACTCGTCAACGGTGAAGTGTTGAAGACTTGGGTTAGATCCACGATGGCGTGCCGCGTCATCTTGAACGTAAGTTGCGCTTGCCACTTGGGAATTCCATCAACCCCGACCATCACGAGCGCGCAGGTGTCGAGAATTGTACTGAGCGCGGACAGCCACGACTGGTTATCGTGCTGCGAACGAAAGTAGCAAAGCACCGGATAAGACAGATGGCTCTCGAGAAGATCCGCCGACCATTTTTCCCAATCCTTCAGCAGTAGATTGAGACTCTCCAAATCGCTCGCTTCGTGGTGGCGACGCAGCAACTCGCCCGCAGTCGGCGGCGTGCCGGCGCGCGCATCAAGCATTGAGATGTTGACTTCCCGACGTGAGAACGCCTGATACAAAACCGGCAGATAACTGATCACCATCGCGAAGAAGCCGATTCCTACACCGGCTTGAGCCACAGTGATCGCACGTTCGAAGTTCGTGGTCGGAGTTAGATCGCCGAGTCCCAAAGTGAAAAAAGTGCTGCCGCTGAAATACATGTCCGCCCAGAATCCAGTCAATTCGCTGGACCCGAGGTTTGTGCCCGCAGCCCAGTGAATCGCCGCAAAGCCGACTAACACTGCCACCGCCCAAATCGTCAGAAGAATTATCAACGACATTGGGCCGAAGAAGCTGAGCAGCTTTTCGCGGCGGCGTTTGTTCCGAATGGCCAGTGCCATGGCAGCCCACGGCCGCCAAGTCACGTAGTACATCAGCCGCGTCAGGCGCAGGACACGGGTGACGCGTCGCGGCAGGATGATCGTTTCAAAGGCTTCCCAGAGAACGATCACGACAAGGATTAATCCAAGTATGCCGACCAGCAAGCGCATAAGTTCTTACGAGCAGTAAAGCAAAAGGCCGGATCGCTCCGGCCTTGAATTCCTGATTTGATTTCGTTTAAGCGGAACGCGCGGGCTTATCGCGCAACAATTCGAGCGCTTTCTTCAGTTGTAAGTCTTCCGGCTGTGGTTTTGGCAAAGCCGGCTCTGGAGAAGCATTTGGTTTCGGCTCGTCACTGGTTGAAAGATCGTCCACATCAAGATTGTCTGGGGCCTCTGGCCGCTTCACTTCCACCGAAGGCGTGACACCAGAATGGGCGCGATCCTCTCCAAGGAAAGGCTTGCCACTGGCCGACGCCCACTTCACAGTCGTGAGCAGTAGCCCGTCGCCATCGCGCAACGTGAACAACGCTTGTTCTGCGCCGGCTCCGAAACTCTTTTCGCCAACCACGTCACCGCGCTTGCGCTCGACAAACGCCGACGCGACAACTTCAGCGGCGCCGGCGGTGCCAGTATCGATCAAAACAACTGCCGGACCATTGAACACCGCCACTTTGGGATCGGCTTCAAATGCTTTCAGTACTTTCTGTTCGCGGCCGATCGTGCGCGCGAGCGGTCCAGATGGAATGAAGAGGTTCGCGACCGTCACTCCCTCCTGAATCTCGCCACCGGCCACACTGCGAAGGTCGATGACAATTTTCTGCGCGCCCTGCTTCATCAGATCCTGCAGACGCGCTTTTGCATCGGCGGCTTCACCCGCTTCCAGACTGTTGATTCTCAAAACGCCTATCTTACCCGCCTCAAGTCTCCCCTCCGCCGCCGGCGCGCGATAGGCACCGCGCTTCACCACCACAGTCTTCGGCTGCGAGTTCGCACGCAGGATACGGAGTTTTACCTCAGTGCCCGACGCGCCGTTAAGCAATTGCCGCGCGTCGTAAAGCGAAATGTCGCGGGTCGCTTTGTTGTCGATGTATTCGATCACGTCGCCCGCGCGAACACCAGCCAGATCCGCGGGAGCGCCTTTCACCGGAGCCACCACATACAAATATGAAGCGTATTGCGAGAGCTCCGCGCCTATCCCCACCTGGTTGCTTTTTTTCTCAGCGCGAAATTCATTGACCTGATCTGGAGTGAGATAAGTCGAATACGGATCGAGTCCGTACGCCAGTCCGCGCAGTGCACCGGCGCGAACCTTTTCCATGTTCGGCTCATCAACGTAATCGTTCTGAATATGCTGGAGAACGCTTTCAAAAATTCGCTGTTGCGCCCCTGGATCATTGGCGGTTTGTTGCGCTCTTGTCGCCAGCCACGCGCCTGCGATTGTGTAAATTGCCAGCGCGGCTGACAGCGAGATAATCGTAAATTTCTTCTTTAATGACATCAATTGCACCTCTACGCCAACTAATTTCCGGCGGGACGATTTAAAAGAATCGCCAATCGTCTGTATGATACAGAGGCTGTATGATGCGCGCAAGCAGCGTTTAGTTTCGCCCTGCGTCGCAAAAGTTGTTAATTCTGCTGCTTTGATCGAACCCCTGCACGACCCCAAACCCCAGCCCAAACAAAGCGGGCGTCTGATGGCACTGGACCTCGGCACAAAGCGTGTCGGCGTTGCCGTCAGTGACGAACTGCGGTTAACTGTGCGGCCGCTCACGGTTCTTGAGCGTCGGAGCTGGAAACACTTGTTAAGTAAAGTGACCGAACAAATTGAAAGTATGGACGTGACAGGGGTGGTCGTGGGCCTCCCGCTTAACATGGACGGCTCTGAAGGGGCGGCCGCATCGGAAGCGCGTCGGCTGGCTGAGAATTTTCGGCGATCGCTGAGCGTCCCGGTGTATGTTCAGGACGAGCGGCTCACTTCCGAAGAAGCGAGATCGCGCGCGCCCTTAGCGGAAAGAATTGACGGCGAAGCAGCGGCGGTAATCCTGGAAGATTTTTTGAGTCATCAAAGAGCTGAATGACTAAGCGCCCCCGGAACAAATTATTGCTCTACGTCGCCGGTTTGCTTGTCCTTACGGGCATCGGCCTGAGCATTTGGGTTTATCGTGACCTGCACGCGCCGGTCGCTCACGCCAAATCAGACGACTACATCGAAATCGGCCGTGGCTCAACTCCCGATGGCATCGTGACCAAGCTGATGGCTGAAGGCGTGCTGCGTCACCGGTGGCCATTGTTGCTTTATATCAAGCTCAGCGGGAGCACGAAACTGCTGAAAGCCGGCGAATATCGCTTCCCTTCTCCGATTACACCGCTCGGCGTGTTACGTAAGTTGGAAGAAGGAGAGCAGCGGCTGAGTCGTTTTGCCGTCATCGAGGGTTGGACGCGTTGGGACATTGCGGACTCGATGGCGCATGTCGATGAGCTCCATCTGGCCGACAGCGGCGAAGCGCTGAAACTGATGGACGATCCGAGCTCGATTCGCGATCTCGATCCTTCAGCAGAAAACCTCGAAGGGTACCTTTTCCCCGCCACCTACAGTTTCCCGGTCGCGACAAAGCCCTCGACTATTATCGAGACGATGGTCAAGCGGTTCCGGCAATCATGGACAGCAGAACGCGCCGAGAAAGCTCGCGCGCTCAACATGACGCCGCGTCAGATTGTGATTATTGCTTCGCTGATCGAAACAGAGGCCAAGCTGAAAGACGAGCGGCCACTGGTCGCGTCAGTCATCTACAACCGTCTCAACAAAGATGTGCCGCTGGGAATTGATTCCACCATCGTCTATGCATCGAAACTCGCGGGCAAATGGCGCGATGATGGCAAAGTTTATTTGAGTGATGTGAATCGCCGCTCGCCATACAACACGCGTATGCACGCAGGTTTGCCGCCCGGACCGGTCGGGAATCCCGGCGATGCTTCGATTGATGCCGCGCTGAATCCTGCGCAAACCGATTACTTGTACTATGTGCGCAACCCGGATCGAGATGACGGCGCACATAACTTTTACAGCAAGGAATCTGATTTCCAGAAAGGTGTGCAGGCGCTGAGACAGTGGGAGAGAAGTCGCGGGCCGTCTCAATAGGTCAGTCGTTCGAAATCGCGTTCGAGAAATACTATGACAATTCGCCTCTTTCATTCTTCTCCTTCATCGCGAGTCGTTTCATTTGCATTCGCCGTCGTCACCCTCCTTTCCGTCGCCCCTTCAACCAGGTCGCAGACCGCGAGGCGCATTGCGCACATAGAAATTGAAGGGCTAAAAAGACTTACATCCGAAAATGTGATCGCGATGAGCGGTTTGAAAGTCGGCGACGCCTTTTCGGTAGGCGCTCTCGATGCCGCCGCGCAACATCTTGTCGACAGCGGGCTTTTCAAGAACGTTGGTTATCGAACGAAAACAGCAGGGGCTTCAGTCACAGTCACTTTTCAAGTCGAAGAAAACAAGAGCAACGATTCGCCGGTGGTGTTCGACAACTTCATTTGGTTTTCTGATGAAGAACTATTCGCGGCGGTCAAAAAGGTCTTGCCGTCTTTTGCCGGATCGATCCCAGATACCGGCAACACCACTGACCTAATCAAGCAAGGGCTGCAAGAATTGCTCTTGTCGCGCAAGCTCCCGGGAACGGTCGAGTATTCGTTGAGTGAAACCGGTCATCTTTATCGCGTTAGCGGGATTTCTTTGCCGCTCTGCACCTTGCACTTTCCGGGCGCGCACGATGTCTCAGAAGAGAAGTTAAGCACAACGATGAAGAGTTCGACTGATGCGAATTACTCTCGCGCGGCGGCAACGGCCTTTCCACAATACGGTCTCTATCCTTTGTACTGGGAGCTGGGGCATCTGCGTGCGACGTTTGGTGCGCCCGTCGCCAAACCTGATACCAGCGGCGGATGCGAGAACGGCGTCGATCTGACAATTCCGGTAACGGAAGGCGCCGTTTATTCATGGGCGCAGAGTCAATGGTCAGGCAATCAAGTATTGACGGCGGCGCAACTCGATGGGGCGCTTGGGATGAAAACGGGCGAGGTCGCCAATGGCAAGAAATTCGACAAGGGAAAACACGAAGTCGAAAAGGCCTATGGCAAACAGGGCTACATCCAGGCGCATCTGAACTCCACACCGGAATTTGATGACGGGGCGCGTCAAGTCACTTTCAAGATCGATGTCACGGAAGGACCACAGTTCCGAATGGGCACGGTCGATTTCAAAGGTTTCGCAGAAGCCGACAGCGCCGCGCTAAAGGACAGTTGGAAACTCAAGACCGGCGATGTATTTGATTCGAGCTATCTGGATCGGTTTTTCCGCGAGGACGCACGAGCTGTGATTTCCAGACTATTTCAGGAGCGACGCGCGACATCGAAGAAACCGCCTTCGGTCGACCCGCAGACTCGCGTCAACCGAAAGTCACTGACGGTGGATATCACGATCGAGTTGAAGAATTAACCCAGCGGTCCGGATAAACGACGCGAAAATATCATACTTGTATTCGATGTTATCGAGGTTTATGCTCAGCTTGTCATCCCTTCGGTTGTGTCGCTGTAAGGAGTTGGTCATATGAGAGTTTCAAGAATTTTATGTGCGATGTTTTTGTTGTCGTTGGCCGCACCTGCTGCCTTCGCACAGGAGAAGGGTGTTGACACGCAAAGCCAAAAAGTTCGCGAGAGTGGAAACAACCGCTCGGCGGGCGTGAATGGCAACAAGACTGACGTGGGGACAGCCGGGTCGGGGATCAATTTCGGTAAGGGCAAGACGAAAGAAATAGCTGCCCTGCCGAATCCGTATCGCTTTACTGCCCGGCGTGACGAACTTATGAAAGCGATTGCCGACTTGATGCGGGATCGCAAACTGATTGTCGACGACGCTGCCTCACGGCTGAATGAAGGCATCATCGCGACGCAGCCTTTCACGTTCATCAAAGGGGCCGTCGTTGCGGAATCCGAGCTGAGCCGCTTTGCTGACATTGAAACTTCGACGACTCGCGGCTGGACCCGCGGTCGTTACACCCTGACGGTCGAAGTGCAGCCCATCGATGGAGTCAGCGCCAATGTCTCGATCAATGCCAAAATCGAAGGACGCACGGACGGCGCGATTGGCGCCGAGTGGATTACTTTGCCGAGCAACGGCGAAGCCGAACAGGAATTTCTCACCGCCCTCGTCGAAGCGATCGGCGGCACACCAGCCCGACCATAGAGTTTCTTGATTCATGAACATACTCAACCAACTCGAAACACAACCAATCCCTATCGACGAAGAAGAAAAACGGCGCACGCAACGACTCTTGATTGGCATGCTGTGTGCTGTGCTCGTCACCGGCGCCGTGCTAGGCGGCTACATGCTGCTGCGCAAACGGCACGAGCGCCAGGTCGCCGCCGCAGCGGAAGCAGAAGTCAAAAAGAAAGCGCCGAAGGTCGAAGTTTTTGTTGACGACGCCTTAGTTAACGGCAAGACCACGACTTTGGGGGGTACCGTCCACAACATCTCGACAGAGACTCTGCAAAACATAGCGGTTGAGCTGCACCTGCGCCGTCGCGTTGGCTCGGGTGTGGATACCAAGGTCGTGGCGCCGGAGATGACGGATCTTGCACCGGATGCGCGCGCCCACTACAGCCTTCAAGTCGCCACGGACGACTATATCACCGCCACTTTTTCACGCGTTGTCGGTGGCGGCGATCGCGCGGCGGTTCCCTTCAAAGCCCTTCCAGGCAATCCGCGACCGCCCATGGATGCGCCTCCGTCAAAAACGATCGTCGTGGAAAAGAAATCTCAGGGTAAGGGTGATGAGTTCATTAACACTCCCAACAATCCGGGACGCGTTCCGTAATTGGCGGCCAACTCTATGAACACTTTTCCCGTCACAGTGTTTTGGCTACGCTAGTTTGGGCTCATGTTATTGAGGATGAAGCTATCTCGTTCTCTTGGCGTCGCAACGCTCGCTGCCGCGTTAGCAGTATTGGTTCTGGCCATGCCGGCTCGCGCCCAAAGTTCGCCGCAGTTGCCCATCGCGCCACCGCCGCCCGAGCGTCCGCCCTCCACGAACAAGAATGACGATCACGATAATGACGTCGATTTTGGAGCACGCGAAACCGACGCGCGCACGCGATTGATTCTGAAGGCGGAAAAGAAGGCTTACGACGAGCACGTCGCCCGCGCGAAAGAAGCCAGCGAAATCGCGACCGAGTTGAAGACGAGCTATGTAACCGCTAACGTTTTCAACTCTGCCGACCAGAAAAAGCTCGAGCGGCTCGAGAAGTTGACCAAGCGGATACGCAACGACGTCGGTGGGTCGGAAATGGATGCGGACCCGAAAGATCTGCCTAACACTCTTAGCGATGGTGTTAATGCGTTAGCTGACCTGGCTAAGCACCTCTATGACGAGGTCGAAAAGACTCCGCGTCACGTGATTTCGGCTTCCCTGATCGAACAGGCAAACAAACTGCTCGCCGTGATTGAATTCGTGCGTGGCCCGCGCCATTGATGCGACAAATACCCCTTCCGACCAAACGCTCTGCTCCTGTCTCGCTGCTTTTCGCCGCCTTGATTTCTACTGCGGTTGTTTTTTCACTCTCGCATTCGGGAAACGTCACCTCCAAGAACGCCGCGATTCAACAACCATCAGCCACACCCACGCCCGACGGCCAGGATGATGTTGTGCGCGTCAGCACCGATCTGGTGATTGTGAACGTGACGGTGTTGGACAAGAACGGAAAATTCGTCCCTGGCCTGAAACGGGCCGACTTTCAGATTTTCGAAGATGGCGCGCCTCAGCGACTGTCGACCTTCAGTGCCGAAGAAACTCCTTTTGCCGCGGCGATTCTGCTCGACACTTCGGGCAGTATGGAATCGCGGCTGACTTTGGGCCGTAGCGCCGCGATTCGTTTTTTGGACGGATTACGGGATGAAGATGTGGCCGCCGTTTACAGTTTCGATACCAAGGTCGAACAATGGAGCGACTTCTCACCGGGCCGCGATCTTCCGCAGCGTGTCTATGCCTTGAAGACGCGAACCATGACGGCACTCAACGATGCGATCGTTCGCGCTGCCGATGATTTGGCGAAGCGTGAAGAAAAGCGGCGGGCAATCGTTGTCCTTTCCGACGGCGGCGAAAACTACAGTCACGCGAGTTCGGACAAAGCCCTCGATCGGGTTTCTGGAGCGAATGCCACGATTTACGGCGCGAACATGGCTCCCGAAGGGCCGAATCGTGATCTTAACGGCGTGGCCATCTTGAGAAATCTTGCAGAGAAAAGCGGCGGACGCTACATCGACGTGCCCGGCGGGTTGGAATTACGCGATTCGCTTGCGTCGATCGCGGAAGAACTTGGCCACCAATACACGATTGGTTATCGACCAACCAATCGGGCGCACGACGGCAAGTGGCGGACTTTGCAGGTCAAACTTTCAAAACCTGACGTGACGGTGAGGACGCGCAAAGGGTATCGCGCGCCGAAAGATAAACCTTAAATACTCGTTTCGTTGCGCGCACGTTCACGGTGACGCTCAAGCGCAAATTGAATTAGTCGATCGATTACTTGAGTGAACGACACGCCTGTCGCTTCCCACATTTTCGGAAAGCCTGAAACATCAGTTAATCCAGGTAGCGTGTTGATTTCGTTGACCAGTAACTCGCCGTCCTTTTTCAAAAAGAAATCCACGCGCGAAAGACCTGACGCATCAATTGCTTTATACGCCCGCACGGCCATTGCCTGAATCTTCTTGATGACTGATTTTGAGATGCGAGCGGGTACGATGAATTCGACATTGCCGGTGCTGGAATATTTCTCGGTGTAATCGAGAAAGCGCGCCGACTCCTCGTGAATCACATATTCACCGGGCAAACTTGCTTGTGGCTCGTCGTTGCCCATGACCGCGCATTCGATCTCACGGCCGTCCACCAACTCTTCAACGATGATTTTCCGATCGTAACGCGCGGCGAGTTCCACGGCGTTCGTAAACGACTGCTTGTTCGTCGCCTTGGAAACGCCCACGGATGAGCCAAGATTCGCAGGCTTTACGAAACAAGGAAAGCCGATTTCGCGGACGACGCGGCGGATTATCTTGTCCGCTTCGTCATCCCAGCTCGAACGCAGGAACCATGTGTAAGCGCAAATCGGCAGCCCTGCTTCTTTGAACAGCGCCTTCATCGTCACTTTGTCCATGCCACATGCAGATGCGAGCGTGCCGCAACCAACAAGCGGCACCGCGGCCATTTCCAGCAATCCCTGAAGCGTGCCGTCCTCGCCGTACGTGCCATGCAGAACCGGAAACACGACATCCAACTTCTCGGTCGCCGGATTCCCGTCAAGGCGCATCAGCCCACTGCGCGAAGGATCGCCGAGAATTGCAACATCTTCGCCGCTCTTACTTTGGACGCCAGCCGAAAGCTTTCGCTGCGTTTCTTCTGGCAGCAACTTCACCGCGGCCGCGGGGCCCAACCAGTTCCCTTCTTTTGTAATCGCAATCGGCAAGACCTCATATTTCGATTTGTCGATTGCCTCGATGACTGAGCGCGCCGAACGGATCGACACTTCATGCTCGCCTGAACGGCCGCCGAAAATTACCCCAATACGAAGTTTGTTTCCCATTTTGAATTTTCCGACAAACTTGAGTCTGTCGTTACCAGTGATCAATAAATTAAAGTTCGTCGGGCCTACAAGATCGTCTTCCCCAATGCCGAAAGAATCAATTCCGCCGCGAGCTGGGCGGTGCGGTTATTCACATCCAGCGCAGTGTTCACTTCAACCACCTCCAGCGCACGCATCTTTCCGCTTTCAGCTATTTTCTCCATCGCCAGGTGCGCTTCGCGATAGGTGAGCCCTCCCCGCACCAGTGTGCCTGAGCCGGGTGCGTCGCCCGGATCCAACACATCCACGTCAAAGGTGACCGCGAAACCAGCTGTGCCGCGACTGGCGATCGCGATTGCCTCGTCGATGCATTTGCTCAGACCGCGCTCGTCTATCTCACGCATGGTGAAAAAACGAACGCCGGTTTCTTTAATTAATTTGCGCTCGCCAGGATCAAGATCGCGCGCGCCTACGTGTGCCAGCGCATCGAACTCAAACTTTGCGCCGTGTCCTCCGATCGAAACCAGCTCGGGCGCGCCAAAACCCAGCAGCACCGCCAGAGGCATCCCGTGAATATTTCCCGAGGGCGTCGTCTCTTCAGTATTCATGTCGGCATGCGCGTCGAGGTAAATCAACCCGAGGGTTTGATTGCGCTTGCGAAAAGCTTTCGTAATTCCCGACAACGATCCGATCGCGATTGAATGATCACCGCCGATGGTCAGAGGTATCTCGCCGGCATCGACAATCGCTTCAACCTCGACAGCTAATTGACTGCAGGTATCAAAGACCTCGTTTAGATGTTTCAGTTGATCGCTTTCGTGATGCGATCGCGGTCGCTCAACGCGGAGGTCGCCTCGATCATCTACCTCATATCCGAGTGAGGCGATCCCCGAAGCCAGCCCGGCCACGCGCACGGCTGGGGGACCCAGTTCCACGCCGAGCATGCCTTGGCCAAACGCCAACGGGACACCGAGAATCCCGACAGTTTTTCCCGCACCGGGTAGTTGCTCGTCGCTCTGTTCAATTTCTACTGTCGTGCTCGTCATTGGTCCCATTCAAATGCAACTTCCGACAGCGCGGTATCAGGATCAGTGCCGTAATAGACTTTCTTGATGACGAAGCGCACCCATTTTATTCGCACCGACCCAAGGTCAGTCTTCTGACTATCCATGCGATCGTCAAAATCTATTTCCTGAAAGGTGCCATCCGAGAATTCCGCCGTCACGGAGGCCAACCGATTGTTCTGACTCCAGATCATCGGGCTCTTAAAATATCCGGGCTGCCAAAGAATTCGATGCAGGTTGATCTCGCGATCGAAATCAAACCTAATCCATTCACCGATGCCGGGGCCATCGACGCCTTCAATCCACGCGGTCGACCGCTTTCCGTCCATCGCATTCGACGCGTAATAGGTGTTCGCCTGCACAGCCAACCGAGTCGATGAAGCAGAAGCAGTTATTTTGATTGGCAGATTCGACGTTGAAGGAGTGGGCGTCTCGGTCGCGACCGGCGCGTCCTCGTGTTTCACTGGTGTTGATGTTTGCGTCGGTGAGCCAGCTTGGGTCACACGCGAGTCTTTTTCCCCGTTTTGTCGAAGCAGAAAAATCCCGGCAATGGCCACGAGCGCGAAAAGGAGCAGCGCGATCGCTACGACGCCGACGGTGAGAATCGGATTCGAGGCGCGCGTGTTACCGCGCTCGATCGGCGCCGCATTTCCGCTCGGATAGGTTGGATTAGTTGGGCCACTGGATTTGAGTGTCGGAGTTCCGCGTGCGGGCAGAATCTCCGTCGCGGGAGCTTCTGAATCACGCGCATCGAACAGCGGAGTTCCGTCTTCGAGACAGAATCGCAGGGTCTCGTCTTCGTAAGCTCGATGACATTTTGGACACCGCTTCATAGGAACAATATTCGCAGCTTACATGTTACAGAACCGCGCGCGGTAGCGAGCGGGTTAGAAACTCAATGCTGAAGCAGACGGCGTCCTTAATCGCAACTCGAGCCTCGATCCCGCTCACTATCGTTCGCGGTTCCGTAACGATTCATCCCGCTGCCACAGCCGCAGCTTCACGCTGAATTATTGCCACAGCTTCCTCAGGTGTGGAAGCGAATCTCAAAAGGTCCACATCCTCATCGCTCACCGCCAGGTCTTTCTGCCAAGCAGCGATTATCGGCGGCCAGCAGTCGCCGAGCAAAACCAGCGGCCGCGGCTCAAGCACGCGCGTTTGCATCTTGTTCCACACGAGAGAAATTTCCGTCACCGTTCCCATACCGCCGCGCAGAGCGATGTAACCGACGGATTGTATGATCAGACGCTGCAGCCGCTCGTAAAAATGTTCAGACGGAACTTTTTCCGTGAGATAGCGGTTAGGTTCCTTGTCGAACTGCTTCATCGTGATCCCGATTACGCGCCCTCCGCGCTCATGCGCGCCGCGACTCGCAGCCTCCATCACGCCCGAGTAGCCGCCGGTGCAAATCGTAAAGCCGGCATCCGCGAGAAGTTCGCCGGCGCGCTGCGCTTCAGCATATTCGCGCGAATTCTCGCGGCATTTCGAACCGCCAAAGATGGTTACAATTCTTTCGTTTGAGATCATTACTGCGGCCTGCCGCCTTCGTTCCATTGCGGTTTGAAGTCGTTGTTAACCAACCAGCGCACAGGCTCGACCATTGAAGCGATCGCCTCAGTCATGTGCGCAAAATCGACATGGGCCAGGTCATCGCTGGGCTGATGATAGTCGCTGTGCAAGCCGTAACTGGAAACCGTATGGGCGATGATTCCCTTCGTCGCCAGGACATAATTGTCTGAACGATTAAAGAAGTTCTGTTCGGGATGAGGGTCAGCCACCAGACGCGCGCCATGCTTCGCGAGTTCTGGCCCGAGGTTCGAACGTTCATAGCCCGTCAACCACAAGGTGTGCGGCGCGACGGCGTTATCGCGACGCGCAATCATCTCGAATTCGAGATTGGCTACGAAACTTTCAATCGGTACCGGCGGATGCTGTTGAAAATATCGCGCGCCATAACCGCCGATTTCCTCGCTGCCAAACAGAGCGAAGACAACCGTGCGTTTTGGCTTCGGACCGGCAGAAAGTGCTTGCGCGAGTTCCAACACGGCAGTCACGCCCGAAGCATCGTCATCTGCGCCGTTAAAGATATTGTCGCCGGGAATGTTGGCGCGCACGCCCAAGTGATCCAGATGCGCCGACAGCAAGATCGTTTCTTTTGCCAGCTTCGCATCGGCGCCGCGAATTATTCCGAGGACGTTGCGCGTAGTCGCCTCGACCGCGGGAGCAACTGGTGTTGTGCCGCGAGTTCGCCGCGTGAACGTCACGGTTTGCAGATAATCGCCCCCGTCACCTGCAGGCTCGATCTTCATGGCTTTCAGTTGCGAGGCGATGTATTTGGCGGCCGTAAGTTCATCATCAGTGGCGCTGCCGCGTCCGCGCATGTCATCGCTAGCGAGCGCGCCCATGTATGTCCGGACCGATTGCTCAGTGACTGCCGATGTCCCGTTTTGGGCGAACGCTGGTATGAAGGCGAACGTTAGGGCGGCGATAAAAAGCAGAGTCGATCGAATGTGCCTTCGGATCATTTCTTTGCCTCTCCACTGATCATCAGTGATCCCTCTTCCCGATATCGCACGTAGTCTTCCCGGCTCTTAAACGAACCGCTCGTATAGTCCTCTGGAACCGGTCGCGGATCGAGGATTCGTTCGTCGCGAATATTTTCGAACCCGGCATCTGTGAAGAGCGATCGATAGTCTTCGATGCTAAGTAACTCGACCGGGACTTTAAGCGTGTCGATCCATTGATGCGTCGCTTCATTTTCCCAATAGAGATCGACAACCGCGACGAACAAGCCGCCACGCTTTAGCACGCGCTGGATCTCCGCCAGAGCTTTGGAAATGTTTCGATAGTAGTAGAGCGACTCCATCGAAAACGCGTGCGTGAATTCGTTTGTGGGAAACGGCAGTTGTTCGGCGCTGGCGACTTCAAAGTCCGCGTTGGCGTGATGCTTTGAAGAATCACGCGCTAGTTGAACCATCTCGTCGGAGATGTCGATTCCCGTCACACGGCCGTCGAACGCATAATCAGCCAGCAAGCGCGTCGCCCAACCTGAACCGCAGCCCACATCGAGCACGCGTGAACTCGGCTCAACGCGCATGCGCGCAATCGCCTGTTCACCCACTGGCCGATGGCCACGCTCCATGCTTTCGCCCTTGCCGGCGCGCGCCCATTCGTTGAATTCAGTGCGAAGTTGTTCGTCCATGGGACTCCGACAAACCTTAGTGTGTCGATTCTGTTTTTCGTCAGACACGGCAAACCGAAGTTTGCCGACTCCTTAAGGTTTCAATCGATACAGCATCCTGGGAAATGGAATTGCCTCGCGCACGTGCTCGATGCCACACATCCAAGCGGTGCATCGCTCGACACCCATACCAAACCCACCGTGCGGCACGCTGCCGTAACGCCGCAAGTCGAGGTACCACTCAAATGCTTCTTTCGGCAAACCGTGCGCAGCGATTTGGCTTTCGAGAAACTCAATCGACGTGGCGCGTTCGCCACCGCCAATCACTTCGCCGTAACCTTCGGGTGCAAGTACGTCGACGCCCAGCGCCAGGTCATCGCGCTCAGGATCGCGCTTCATGTAAAACGCTTTCACGGCCGCGGGATAGCGATGCACCATCACCGGCTTGTCGAACTTGCCGGAGATGTAAGTTTCGTCGGGAGCGCCGAGGTCGCCGCCCCACTCGAACTTGTTCTCCAATTCCCCTTTATCGAAACCTTCATGCAGCATCTTCACGGCATCGTCGTAATGCAGCCGCGGGAAGGGCGGGATGATTCCCTCAAGCTTCGCGGTATCGCGCTCGAGGGTCTTCAATTCTTCTTTTCGATCTTCGAGCACGCGCGCCGCGATGTACGAGAGCAACTGTTCCGACAATTCCATGACATCGTCGAGCGTTGCGTAAGCCATCTCCGGCTCCAGCATCCAAAACTCAGTCAAATGCCGCCGCGTCTTTGATTTCTCTGCCCGAAACGTGGGACCGAAACAGTAGACCTTGCCGAAGGCTGCCGCCGTCGCTTCGTTGTAAAGCTGGCCCGATTGCGTCAAGAAGGCTTTTTCATCTCCGAAATAATCGACTTCGAAAAGCGTCGACGTTCCTTCACAAGCCGCCGGTGTGAAGATAGGCGTGTCGCAGCGCGTGAAACCATGATCGTCCAAATAATCCTGGACCGCACGCATCACTGTGGCACGCACTTTCAAAATCGCATGCTGCTTTTTCGAACGCAGCCAGAGATGCCGATGATCAAGCAAGAACTCCGGACCGTGTTCTTTCGGAGTGATCGGAAAGTCATGCGCATTCTGGAGAACCTCGGCACTCGTCACGTCAACTTCAACGCCAGTGGGCGCGCGCGAATCTTCGCGCACTCGACCATGAATAATCAGCGCCGATTCCTGACCGAGTGGTTTCAAGGCTTCCCAAACTTCAGGCGCGACGGCGCTCTTCACGACGACGCACTGCACGACGCCGGTTCCATCCCGCAACTGTGGAAACATCAGCTTCCCGCTCGAGCGCAGGTTGTATAGCCAGCCCTTCAGCACCACGTCTTCGCCGACGTGTTGCGAGAGCTCGTTGATGTAAGTTTGAGGTTTTATTGCTTCGATAGTCTGCATCTTAATAGCTTCACTCATTTCTCTCTCTTACACGTTCCTTGATCATTCGCTGCAAAACTGGAAACCGGTCAAGCCACTCGGCCGCGTGACCCACGATCAAGAGCATTGGATCAATGAATTCCTCGTAAGGCTCTTTGCGGCCCCGGACGCCGGTTTGATACGAGAAGGTCCCGACCGCCTTGAGGCACCGCTGCACAGTCATCAAGCGAAACTCTCTCGAAAACTCATCAGGATCGATCGGCGGCAACTTCAATTCTTCACGCGCGTGCAACAGAAACAACCGATGCGAACGAATTTCAGCGGGCGAAGGCGAGCATGTGACTCGATCGAGCAGCAACGAAACCAAATCATAAGTCGCGGGGCCCATCCGGGCGTCCTGATGATCGATAACCCGCAGGCGCTGCTTTTTATCCAGTATAAGATTGAAAGAATGAAAGTCGCGATGACACAGCACGCGCGGCCGCGCTGCCAGATCTGCGGCGATGTCGTTCAACTCGACCTTTAGCTCCGCGGCTTGGCCGTGCGTCAGATTCTCTTTCCGATAACTGTCGAAATAATGCTCAAAAAAGAAATTAAGCTCCCACCCGAGCTTGGCCTCGTCAAAAGCTAAACGGCTCGCGATCGAATCGCGTTCGTGGGCCTTGGTGGTGGCCGCTTGAATCCGCGCAATAATTTCGATTGCTTGTTCGACCAGCGCTTCACGCTCATCCAAAGAAACAGTCTCAAACACTTTACATAACTGGTTGTCTCCCAAATCCTCCTGGACGATCACGCCACTGCTGCCCTCAACGTCGTAAATCTCCGGGACCGGGAGCTTGCATTCGAGGAACAATCTCGTCACATCCAGGTACGGCTGCACCGTCTCGTCGAATGCTTCGGGATAAACAGCAGCCACCGCAGTGCCTCGTTTCCAAGGTACGCGGAAATAAACACGCGTCGACGCATCCGGCGTCAAAGCTTCGACCGGACGATTCGAGTGGCCGTGCCGCGCCAGATACTCTTCGAGCCGGTTCTGGGGACTCTCGGCGAATGTGCTAGTGGCTGTAATGACGGAACTCATGCAGCGGTAGTCAGAACCCGCACGCGTCGGGACAGTGGGCGCTTGATGAATCAGAAAATCAGGCGCGATCTAACAGGGGGATTCTGACGTAAGCGAATCTTATCATCGCTATAAAACGACGACAAATTGATCGTCATGCTGGGAGCCTTTCATCGCTTTGGCAGGTGGGGTTTTGCCTGCGACTAAATCAGCGCGCACGACTATGGCGCCCTGCACAACCTGATTAGAGCGAATGTGAACTCCGTCGCCGATGACAGCGTGAGCGACTCGCGCGCCGGCTTCGACCGTGACGTTGTTCCACAAAACGGAATAAGTCACTTCGCCGTAGTCGAAATCCGACCCTTCTCCGGCGTAAATACTACTCCCCTGTTTTTCCAACAGCGCCAAACTGATATCGAGGTAGCGTCGCAAAGTCGAAAGCTCGTACCACATTCCCTCGCCCACATGCGCGGCAATTCGCTCGTCGGCGTCCATTGCTTTTGGGTATACATCGATAACTGAATCCGAAAAGACGCCACGCGGAATGTAATCGAAGATGCGCGGCTCGAGTATGTGAATTCCCGTAAACATCAATGGCGGCGCATCGTAATTTGGCGGCTTGGGCATACCTGCGAACCGCTCGATTAAGCCGTTCCGGGTTTCCACAATGCTGAACCGCTCATAATCGACATTGCGCTTTAGCACCAGGGTCGCCAAGGCGTTCGTTCGACGATGCGTCTCGATCGCCGCGCGCAGATCGATATCTGTAATGATCTTTCCGTTGACAACGATGAAAGTTTCTTCCTGAAAATGGTCGCGCGCGTTATCGAGCCCGCCACTGGTTCCCAGGATTACCGGTTCAAAAACGTATTCGAGGTGTAATCCAAACTTGCTGCCGTCCCCGAGTGCGGCGCGAACTGAATCCGGCGCGTGGTGCAGATTGACGACAGCTTCAGTCACGCCGTTATTCGCAAGGTACTCCGCGACATAACCAACCAGCGGTTTCCCCAACACCGGCAGCGCCGGTTTTCCGCGATCCGCCGTCAACGGCCAGAGCCGCTCGCCATAACCCGCTGCCAGAATCATCGCTTTCATGCGCCGAGCATTCTATCAGCATTGACCTGTTGTAATAGTTTCGTCGTAATTCAGTTAGAAGTGGCACGGACGTCGCGCCCGTGAATCCACGCGCAAGATGCGCGTGTCACTTACCCAAACTGAACCAGTACGAATACTTTCGGTTGAATGATTAAGACGGGTATCGTAAAGTAACGCGCCGTCATTTTTACAAGATTCGCCTTCATCACCTTCATCAATGCCTAATAATCACCTTCTGGAACTTCCTTTAGAGCAACAAGTCGGCCAGTTTTTTCTTATCGGTTTACCGGGAACTGAGGTAGACGAAGAAACGCGCAAGCTGATCGAAGAAGTAAAGCCGGGCGGGATCATCATCTTCGGCCGCAACGTCGAGTCGGCAGAGCAACTCCGAAAGCTGCTGGACGACACCCGCAAGCTGATTCCGACGGAACCTCTCGTCGCGATCGATCAGGAAGGCGGTCTCGTCGATCGCCTGCGACAAGTCTTTCCGCCGATGCCGTCCGCGCGCGCGATTCGCCAACACGGAGATCTCGCGGGTGCTCGCAGACTGGGGCGCGTTACTGGTGAGCTGTTGCGAATGCTCGGCTTCAACCTGAATTTCGCTCCGGTAATGTCGATCATTACCGAGGCCCGCAGCAAACTGACGAATGGGCTTTACTCGCGTTCCTACGGACGCTCGCCGGGCGAAGTCCTAGGGTACACGACCGTTTACATGCGCGGCTTGCAAGGCACAGGCTGTCTCGGGTGTCTCAAACACTTTCCCGGAATTGGCGCGGGCGAAATCGATTCGCACATCGAGATGCCCATGGTGCCACTCACTAAAGACGACTTGATGGCGCAGGATCTCGCGCCGTACATCGAGCTGTTTCAGCGGGCGGACGATCGCGTCCGGGTGGTGATGGTCAGCCACGGCGGCTTTCCGAACATCGACATCAAAAAAGGCACGACGCACGGCCTGGTCACACCGGCTTCGATCAACGCAAACATCGTCACGAATCTGCTGCGACAGGAACTCGGCTTTAAGCATTTGGTCGTGACGGACGATCTCGAGATGGGCGCGATCGCTAAACACTTTGAGATCGAGGACGCGTCGATTCAAGCATTCACTGCCGGCGAAGACATGCTATTGATTTGCGCTACGCCCGAGACAATTCGACGCGGCTATTACGGTCTGTTGGAGGCGGTGCGCGGCGGCAAAATCACCGAGAAACGTATGCAGGCGTCGCTGAAGCGAATTTCAGCGACCAAAGCTTTGACGCAACCGCCTCTCCCGCTGGATATGGATAAGTACAACCGATTAGAAGATGAGATTCGCGAACTAAATGTCACACTCGAATATCGTTATCCGGGAGAATCGCATGTCGACTAAGACCATCTTGTTCAAGGCGCGCCGGACCTGTCTGGTGATTCTAACGCTGGCGCTTCTAGCACTGGTTGCCGCGCCGATCGGTTGTCGTCGCAGCACCAAGCAAATGCGATTCACAAAACCTCTGGTGTTTCGTATCTCAGGCAGTAGCAGTTCGGCGCGGCAATATGCGGGAGTGATTCAAAACTATTTGCAGGAGGTCGGAATCCCCGTCGACATTCAGCCGTCTGAGCTGACGACTATGCTCGACCAGTTGCGTTACGGACAATTCCAGATGGCCTACGGACAATGGGTCGGCGGCAATCAGGATCCGATCTTTTATCGCGACCTGTTCGCCTCTTCGGAAATTCCCACCCAGACACGCGCTGCACGGAACCGTAGTCGTTACTCAAACCCGGAACTCGACGGAATTTTGGAGCAAGCTGTCAACAACTATGATCACCAAACAGCAGCCCCACTGTACGCGCGCGCACAGGAGATCATCAGCCGTGACGTTCCTGTGTTTCCTCTCTGGTATCAGGCGAACATGGTGATCGCGAAGAAAGGCGTGGGCAATATCCACGTCGATGCGAGCGGAGATTGGGGCTTTGTGAAGGACCTGACCAGCAGCAATCCGAACATGGTGATCGCACTCTCTGACACCTTGAAGACCATTGATCCGATTGGCTCGCCATCCGTCGACGCGGCGAGTGAGCGCGTACGTGCGTTGATCTTCAACTCACTCGTCAAGAAGGACGAGAAATTCGATTATGTAGGCGACCTGGCATCGAACATTCAGCGCTCAGATGACGGGCTGGCTTTCACGTTTACGCTTCGGGATGGCGTTACGTTTCACGATGGGCGAACGTTTACCTCGGCGGATGCCAAGTACACTCTCGATACGGTCCTAAACAACAGTTTCGCAAAGTCGGCGAGTTTCTTTGAAGGCACCGGCGCAGATCGTAAAGGCTACGTCAAGAGCGTTGACGCTCCTGATCCGCACACGCTGATAATTCGTCTGACCAAGCCGTGGACCGGCCTACTCTCCAATCTCGTGCCGATCGCGATGATTCCAAAAGACAGTTACGCGTCAGAGAAAACACAGCCCGTTGGCACTGGCCCGTTCAAGTTTGTGAAGTACGACGGGACCCAGCAGGTTGTCGATTTGCAGGGCTATCCAAATTACTGGAATGGGCCGACTAAGATCTCTACCCTACGTGTCCGGGTGATTAGCGACGCCAACGCCATGCAGGCTGAACTGCAAAGCGGTCGCATTGATATCGCTCCGTTGCCGACGAGTCTTTCGCCTGATTCAATCAAGGCGCTTGGTTCCGATCCAAACCTGAATGTCCAACAGTTCGAAGGTTCTAACCTGAATCTCTTGACGTTCAATATCAGCGAAGCGCCGCTTGATAATGTGAAAGTCAGGCAGGCGATCGCGTACGCGATTGATCGCGAAGCGATGATCAAAGGGTTACTTCAGGGCCAGGGAAAAATTGCTCACTCAATTTTGCCGGAGACGTCGTGGGCGTATACGCCGGGGCAAACTTATCGGTACGATCCGGCAATGGCTAACAAGCTGTTGGACGAAGCGGGACTGAAAATGGGTGGGCAGTAGCGCTCATAACCCAATGTCATAAGCCGGCTTCGCGTCGGAGTTCATCATCTCCTGCAATTTCATTTGCGCATCATTTGAGACGCCGACGAATTCCACGCCGATGCCCGTGGGTGGCGCGCCTTCCATCACGCGCAATTGATATCTGACAGTGCCTCGCAGGCTGATGACTCCCGACCGCTCGGAACTCAATCGCAAGTAGATCTCGTCACCTCGCTTTAACTCGCGCTTCGTCGCGAGAAAGCAGCCGCTCAAACTTAAGCTCGTGACTTTGTCGTAGTACTCGCATTCGGGTCCCCAGCCCCAATCGGCGAAGTAATCTACGTTAACCCGCGGGTGTCTGCGCAGTTCGCTAAAATCCATAGGGGCGATTTAAGTGTGCTGCGCGGCCAAAATATCCTGCCACGAAATCACGCCTTCACGGACCAGCTTGATTTCGTCAACCGCCGCATCAACCACAGTCGAGGGTAATTCCGAAGTTGTTGGGCCGCCATCGACGATCAAATCGACTCGCTGACCAAAATAGTTTTCCACTTCTTGCGCCGATCGCGCCGGTGCTTGTCCTGAAGCATTCGCGCTGGTGGCAGTCAACGCACCGCCACACGCCGCAATCAACGCGCGGACTTTATCATCATCCGGCAGACGCAGGCCAACAGTTTTTGTGCCGGCGGTGAGTTCATCAGAAAGCTCCGGCGCGGCCTGACCGATGATAGTTAGCGCACCCGGCCAAAAGCGTTGTGCGAGATCTTCAAATGCTTGGGAACGAGATTGAGTCAGGCGATCGATTTGATGCGCGTCACTGATGACGACAAGGATTGGGTTGTCGTCTTCCCTCCCCTTAAGTTCACGAATCTGATGGACTGCTGAGGAGTTGAAAGGATCGGCGCCGAGACCATAGAAAGTGTCAGTGCGAAAAGCGATGACGCCGCCGGCGGCGGTTATTTGCGCGGCTTCGTTACGCGTGGTCTGCGAATCGTCGAGGATCACGTTTGCAATTCCTCTGTGTCCTCTGTGGTTAATTGATCTTTACTGCGTAGCCAAGGCCGTCACCTACAGCCAGAACTTCGGCCCGCAATTGAGGATGATTGACGAAGTACTGATTGAAATCGCGCAAGGCTTCCGTCGAAGTTTTCTGATCGTCTGAACGAATCTCGCCGGCGACCTGTCCGCCCCAAAGCAGGTTGTCGCAAATCACCACGCCGCCACCGCGCAACTTGGGCAAAGCCAGATCGAGATAGCCGCGATACTCCTCTTTGACCGCATCGATGAAAAGTAGATCAAACGTCCCAGACAGTTGTGGGATCACTTCGAGCGCGTAGCCTTTGTGAATCTCCACGCGGTCGCGAATCTTGGCGCGCGAATAATAGGTTTCGGCCTTCGCGATCATTTCCTCGCTCGGATCGATGGTGACGACCCGGCCTTCGTCGCCCATGCCGCGCAGCAGGTGAATCACGGAGTAGCCAATGGCCATGCCGCATTCCAGCGCGCGCTTTGCCCCAATAGCTCGGGCAGTTATTTCGATAAAGGCAGCAACTTCGCGGTCGGCAATCGGCACACGATGCTCGGCCGCGTACTGCTCCATCTCGGTGAGCAGATCATCGCCAGCCGGAAGCAACCGATCGAGGTACTCAGCTTGTTCGCGTTGGATTATGGCGTCGAGTTTAGCTTTCATTGGCAAGAATTATACGGGTTGTTGTTACAGAACCGCGAACCGTAGTGAGCGAGTGAAGCGCTCAAGTTGCGCTCGTTACAGAACCGCGAACGGTAGTGAGCGGATAAAGAAGCCTCTTTGTTTGGGCCGAGCCGTTTGATTCGGTAGTTGTCTCCTTATCCCGCTCACTACCGTTCGCGGTTCTGTAGATCAGGTCAGCGGCGGTCCCTGCCCGTCAACAACGTAAGCGATTGCGTTCCCTAATTCTTCCTCGGTCCAAATATATTTGGTGCTGCCACCCCGGGACCACGGGCTCGCAGTTGTCTGCCAACAGCCGGCGTCTCGCATTGTGCGCGTGGCATTTGCCTTCAAAGCAGCCATGACTCTCTTTGCGCTAAAATGCGCCGTCAAAACACAGTGAACGTGATTCGTCCTGACGTTGACCGTCCAAAGATTCCATTTTCGAAACTGGCAAGTCTCTTTGATGCCCAGTTCAATCGCTCTTCGTTGCCGCAAATCGAATATCACCGGTGGTTGCTTTAACAAAGGCCTTTCAATCTCTTCCCTGCGAGAGCTTGGTGGCAATGCTGGACTATCGTATCCACGATGATGGCGATCGATCGAGCCCCGCTCGTCACCATGCATCCATGTTCCGTATGAACGAAATGTGATCAAGTAAGCGATGGGAGTGTGATTGTCGTTGAATTCGCGTCGCATGGGAGTTCGCACAGAACCGCGACCAGTAGTGAGCGGACCAGGGGCTCAACTGTGAACCCGGTTACAGAACCGCGAACGGTAGTGAGCGGATCAAGGGCTCAACTGCGAACCTGTTACAGAACCGCGAACGGTAGTGAGCGGAACAGGGGCTCAAGTTACGAAATCAAAGTATCTACCAGAGGCGCTTCGGCAGTTGAATCTTAATCCCGCTCACTACCGTTCGCGGTTCTGTACTGCATATTGTTACTGAGGATGAAAAGGCGTGAACCATACGGGAGACGAAGCAATATTTATCCGACAACTGTCGGAGTTTACTTCCCTTATTCGTCTGCTGTCGAGGATGAGTTTTGGCTGTCAGCGCCCACCGCAACGTACCGTCGACCCAGTCCCAGCTCTCTCAACTTATGCTGAAGCGACTGGCGATGCATGCCCAAAACCGAGGCGGCGCGGGTGACGTTGCCGCCGGCTTCTTCCAAGCAACGCGCGATGTAGCGACGTTCGAACTCGCGGCGGTCGTCGCGAAAATCGGATGTGTAAGGAACGATCAGACCGCCGTTCAACGACGCATCGGCATCGGCTGATTTTTGCGACGGCTGCGTGGCGATGTCGATGGCATTTAACTCCGCGCCTTCGGACATGATCGCGGCCCGCTCGACTGCATTGCGAAGTTCGCGCACATTGCCGGGCCATGAGTATTCCATCAGCTTCTTCAAAGTGTCCCGAGAGATGGGCCGCTCAGGCAAGCCATGACGTTCGGCTGCGTCGCGCGCGAAAGCGGCGGCCAGCAGCGGAATGTCTTCGCGACGGTCGCGCAGCGGCGCGATATCGATCGTGACTACGCGTAAACGGTAGAAAAGATCGGCACGGAAGTTTTGCTTCTCTATCTCTTCTTCGAGTTCCCGATGCGTGGCGCTCACAATGCGCACGTCGACAGGAATCGATTCGTCGCCGCCGAGTCTTTCTATCCGTCGTTCTTCCAGCGCGCGCAGCAGCTTCGCCTGCACGTTCGCGCTCATATCCCCGATCTCGTCGAGGAAAAGCGTGCCACCATTTGCCTGCTCAAACTTCCCTTTCCGACGGGCCGCAGCGCCCGTAAAAGCCCCTTTTTCGTGGCCAAAAAGCTCAGATTCGATGAGTTCCGACGGCAGTGCGGCACAGTTGACGGCAACAAACGCGCCGGTGCTCCGAATACTGCTGCGCTCGTGAAGGTCGCGCGCTACCAGCTCTTTTCCGGTGCCTGACTCACCGCGCACGAGGACAGTCGCATCGGTGTCCGCGACCTTGTCGATCATGCCGCGGACGCGTTGCATCGCTTCAGAATTGCCCAGTAGCGCGCCGCGTTGTGAAGCTTCGATTTGAATCCGCCGCCGCAGCGACTGGTTCTCGCGGCGAAGCTGGACGTTCTCAAAAGCGTTCTTCACCACGAGCCGCAGGTCATCGACTTCGAACGGTTTGGCGAGGTAATCGTAGGCGCCACTCTTGACTGCTTGCACTGCCATGCGTTCAGAGCCGTGAGCGGTGATGATGACTACCAGCGGCGGTTCGGCTTCAGAGTTTGCTGCTTCGTTTTGAATCTGGGCCAGAAATTCGAGGCCGCTCAGGCCCGGCAAGTTCACATCAAGCAATAACAGATCGAACTTGGCATCGCGCATCAGCGTGTGCGCGGATTCAGCGCTGCCGGCTTCGGCAATCTCGCAGCCAAAGCCTTCCAGCGCGCGCCGCATTCCGTAGCGCGCGGCTTCCTCGTCGTCGACAATCAAAAGTCTTAGGTTGGTCGCTGTCATTCTGAAGTTCATGCAGTTTAATACAATGCGCGGACAGATGCCCGCTCCTTTCTCAAATTCTGCCGCTTTGCCTTGCGCGTCGTGTGCCACAATCCGCGCGCGGCACAAACAAAAAGGCGGGCCGGCTAGCCCGCCTTCCAAGTTTGAAAATGGGGATCCGTCAATTCCCGGCGCGCTTCGCGGAAATCACAACGATGATCGCGTCGCCAGAGGGCCCGACGTTAAGCGTGCCGGCAATCACCGGAACACCTTCACCCATGCTGATGTCTGTTTTTAGCCCGATCGGTTGGTAGTTGATTACGGGAAATCCGCCGGGCGCATTTACGGAAGCATTTGTAGTGGAGGGTTGCGCGGTGATGATGGGTACGCGCGAGCCAAATCTGAAATTGATCATTTGAATCACCTGGCGGCCGCTGCCATCGGTGTCGAACCTCACTCGCCCAACTGTAAACTCGTTAAAGCTGGGATTGCCCATGGGCGATGACGCAGGCGCAAGCATTGGACCGCCGACCCAGGTCATTTCGAGACCTCCGTTATGGCGGACACGATTCAAAAAAGAGGCGGCAACACTGTAGTGTTTGAAGCCAAGAGTCTCGCGTAACCGCGTGACGGTGCCCTGAAGCGCCGCCGGGATCTTACCGTCTTCAGCTTCCCGGTTCGTGGCCAGAATCAAAAAGAGTTGCGTGTCGAGGTTAGTTTCATCCTCGCGCGGCGCTGCGTTTGCCGACTTCTGCGGCGGACTCGATTCTTGCGCGAGCGCGGCCTGCGCACCTGCACAGATCACTATTGCGCACACCAACAAAATAATTTTCCTGTGTAACATCACTCGGTTCTCCTTTTGTGTAGAACGGACCGATGGTCCATTCGAGTTTGAAGGCGGCGACAGGCGGAGAGCCTGTGCGCGCTGTGCGGCAGGTATCGTCGCTCGTCCGATTGCTGTCACGCTCGTTACTCGCGAAAGTTCCAAAGTGTCAGAAGTTCGAGCGTGATTAACCACGGAGGACACAGAGGAAGACTAGTCAACAAAGAGCATTGACCGCCGGCCGTGCCTGATCTGCGTTAGCCTGTCTGTTCCTTCGTTTCTCTGTGTCCTCTGTGGTTAATTCAGGTCGGACCTCTGCACGCGCAATTCGAAGCGCGCTCCTTCGTCATTCAGTGACCGAACGAGCTTCGCTGAGCCGCCGGCTTCCTGCATGCGCTTGCGGACGATCGCCAGCCCCAGGCCGGTGCCTCTCTGTTTTGTTGTGAAGAACGGTTGCCAGATTTTTTCGCGCGCCCCTTCGGGAACCCCAGGACCAGTGTCGATGACAAAAAAGGCAACTTCATCGCCAACTGACACGGCCTCCAAACTCACTTGGCCTCCGCGCGGCGTCGCCTGCAAAGCATTCAATATCAGGTTCGACAAAGCATCACGGATGGCTGCGGTTTGTACGCCATCGAGTGGCGTTGCGACCGTGGTCAAGGCGCGCAGCTCAAGCTCACGTTCTTCAGCATCGGCGCGAAATAAATTCACGACGTTGTGCACTATCTCTTCAGCCGTTGACGGAGCTACTGCCGGTGTCTGTGCGCGCGCGAAGCTGAGTAACTGACTGACGGTGTTATTCAGCCGGTCCGTCTCGCCGACGATTAGCGTCAGGTCACGCGCATGCTGTTCCTTCAACGCCTCGTCTTCGCTCATCACTTGCGCGATAGATTTGATCGCTGACAGAGGGTTCTTCACTTCATGCGCCACCGTCGCGGCCATCTGGCCCAGCGCCGCCAACCTTTCGCCTTCCGCGAGTTTCCGCTCCAGCCGCACGTTCTCTGCAACCAATCGCCAATCGTCAATCGCAATCGCGATCTGGCCAGCCAAAACCTCGAGCACCGCGCGAACGTCAGAAGTTAAGGCGCCCGGCGCTTTGATCAAGAGAGTGCCGAGGACTCGATTCTCACGTTGCAATGCGAACGTCGCGTCGAACTCCTCTTCGACCGCGCCCTCGTTTGTCCGAAGGTCGTGGAGATGCGTCGCGTTGACATCAAGCACGATCTTCACGCGCCGCAACGGCAACGCCGCGATAATTTGTGATTCGAGGAACGCGATCAACTCGGAGAGTTCGCGGAATTGGCCGACTTGCGCGCCAACACTGGCGACGACATCTCGATAAAGAGCCGTCTCACGCTCGAACAGTGATCGAAACCAGCGCTCGAGTGCACCACGCATCGGCGCCGCCAGCAGCGTCAAGCCCAGGATGAGAATCGCTTCCACGACGGCGGCCCGCACACCGTACCGCGCATTGACCCAGTCGCCGATACGCCTGATGCCGTAGACATAAACGGCCAGCACAACCGCGGCGAAGGTCGCAACGACCAAACTCTCTTTGATGATTAGCTCGAGATACCGATACCGATAGATGTAATAAGCAAGCAGAGCGGATGGCAGCAGCGATCCGAGATTCGCAAAGGTTTGCAGATACAGACCGGCGAGCGTACCTCGACCTAGACCGAGCCCGAGCGCGGACAAAATCAAGGCCGCAATCCCCAAAAACGAGACTGCCAGCGTCAGGAGAATGCGGCGCTCACTGGCTGACTCGGATCGGCGGGCAACGAGCAGTTCCGTGATCGCGCAGACACTCAACGAGTAAACGACCCACACAGAAAACGGCAGGACAAAGGAAGACTCCTTCGCGATCATCGGCTGATAAGACCCCGACCAGATGCGCGGAATCGCAACGACCAAAAACACGCAGGGAACGTAGGAAAGGAATGTGCGAATTCGCTCAGTCCGATTCAGTGGCCGATTATGCGCGCCGGCCCAAAGATGCAAATGAACATGAAGTAGCAGCGAGTAGCAGAGGGTGATACTGATGAGCGCAATCGTGTTCGCGAGCCGCAGTGGGATGATCCATTCCGCATGCGGCAGTCCCAGGAGACTGCGCAATGTGACGATCAAGTTTCCGCCGTGCCAGCCGACCATGCAGGCCGCAAGTGCCAGCAGCAACCGTTCGACAGTCACGAGACCCACTCGCTGCCGCAGCAAGACATACGCCAACCATAACGGCAATACTGCGCCCAGGCTGTAGCCAATAAGTTGGAGTGTTTCGAGCAGGGACATCGCGGTGAGAATACTACCGGAAGGTTAGTCCGTCGATTAGTACGACGCCGTGGTCGGCGGCGCCAAGGCAACTAAACTGTCCACGCATGGGCCACCAGTCGATAGCGGGTTATCTTGCCGCGACGGGCTTTCGGTGGGCGGGTTAGCAATTCAACTCGATTGAAGCCGGCGGTTTCACATAGTCCCTTAAGTGCCGGGGCGTTTGGCGCCCAGAAATTCGTCGGATCGTCGAGTAGCTTTGCGTTCGCGGGGAAGAACTCGCACATCGGTCGATCCTCGAAGCCACCAATTGAAATTGCTTCCGTTTCGATGATGGCCAGTCCTTTCGTTAGTTCCCTGACGCGGCGAAGTGATTCGAGCGGATTCTCCAGGTGGTAGAGCACACCCAGAAACAAAACCAGATCGAACGCGCCGCACGATGCCGGATTCAATTCCATCAAGTCACAGACTCTGGATTCGACGCGACTTCGTAAGATGTTGTGCGCCAGGTCGAACCCTCGCTTGCCGGGCAATTCGTCGAAGTTCCACAACTCGGGCACGAGTTTCGGATGCGGAGGTGCAATGCCTTTCCCTTTGCACTCGGCCGTATGTTTGTTCTTCGCGTCACGATCCAATCCCCACACATGATGATCAAGCGCGACAACGCGGCCCGCGCCAAGACGCTCTGCGGTAAAGCTATAGAAACCGTCCCACGCTCCGATGTCGAGAACAGTCTTTCCTCGCAGATTCGGAAAGCGGAAAGCAGTGAGCTCCGTTGCATGTTGCTCGGGTGATTTGACGCCAGGCGTCACGACACCCAGTCCGAGGTTTATAGAGTGAAACCAGAAAGGAATCGCGGCTACTCGATCCGAAAGCTCGCGCGCCGACCAGTCGCCGGCTGTATCACCCAAATCGCGACCGGCATCTGTGGCGACTGTGGAAGGGTTCATTGCCCTGACGCGCTCAATGCAATTTCGGTCCGTCGATTCTTCGCCCGACTCGCCACGCTCGTGTTCGGCGCAACCGGATTTGCCGCGCCCATTCCACTCATCTGCATGCGCGTCACATCAACGCCGGCGGCGGCGAGCTTTTCTGAAAGCACGCGCGCCCGATCATCAGTTAGTTGCTGTAGCGCATCAGCCTTGCCGCTGTTATCAGTGTAAGTTGTGATCGCGATTTGGTAATCCGGATTGTTCGCCAGCAACGCGCCTATTTGATCGAGCTTCACCGATGCTGCTGCCGTAAGGTTACTCGAACGCGGAGCAGCCCAGGATGATTCGGGCAGCACGAGCGTCATGCCCCGGTCGCTTTCGCGCACGACGCCGAACTTGCTCAGCGATTGACGAAGCGAATTCGCTGAAGCCTGCTGTTGGGCTACTTTATTGTCCGCCGCTTTGCGCGCCTCTTCCGCCTGCTTCTCGCCCTCTATTTTGGCCAGGCGCACCTTCGCGTCCTCAGCGTCGGCGCGCACGGTTTGGAGTTCATCACGTTGGCGGGCAACCTCGGTCCGCGCATCGCGCAACTGTTCCTGGGCATTCAACGAATCCCGCTCCGCGAGTTCGCGCGCGTGCCTTTCGTTTTCGAGTTCGCGTTTGAGCCGAGAGATTTCCTGATTGGCTGAAGCTGTATCTTGTTCGGCGACGCGCACTGCCTCATCGCGACGCTCAAGTTCTTCACGACGCTCGCGCGCGCTGCGACGCGCGAAGGCCATGTCTTCAGCCTTCACGCCGCTGCTAATCGCTTGTCGCGCGAGAATGTCGATGTCGCGCTCGGGCGAGTGCATGCGCCAGGCGCCTTCGGCTTGAGCCAGATCGGCTTCAGCCGTGCGCAACTCATTCGGCGCATCGCGTTCGGCTCCCGCGTAGCGCGCCAGGTTGATTGCCTGGCGAGCGCCAAGCAGCGCGTTCGGGATGTCGCGAAAGTCGGACTGCGCAATTGTGGGAACCGCTGAATCACGAAAGTAGTCACTCGAATTGCCGATGTACTGGACCGGCACAGTCTCGACCTGCGCATCGCGCGGCGTTGTTGGCTTGAGATTCTCGAGCACCACCATGCGGCTCGGAGTGCGCACCATAAAATGTGGCTCTGCCGTCACAATCAGTGCGAAGCTTTGCAGCGGAGTGGTCGCATCAACCTTCGAATCCACTACCATGCTGCCGCTGCGCTTGATCTCGGCGAGATTGTCCACTTGCCCGCTGGGCGAAATCGCCCACAACACAAAGGTCGTGTAGACGCTGCCCAGCTCGTATGCGCGCGGCATGTTATCGATATTCAGTTCGACGCGAGTACCGCGTCGCCCTTGCCTGCGCACTTTTGCGTCACCTTTCAGCCGCGGCAAGCGCGTCGTGCCGCGAAACGGCACTTCAATCGTCTGATCGAGCGGATAAGTAATCGCGATGGTGTTGCGACGTGAATCGTTTTGCGCCGGGACTGTGGTCGCGAGCGCGAGAAATAATGCGGCGACCGACGGTTTCAGGAGACGAGCAACTTTCATTGGCACCTCTTGAGTCGTGTAACAGGCCGTGAGCCCGTTGAGTCTTTAGTTTTGGCCGACCGTGAACGCTGATCAGCGTATTTACGACGCTAATTTTGATGCGCGGCCGGAACTCAATTGTTGCCGATGGGGTAAATAATGCGCAAGGCCGAATTATCACCGGCGCATGGATCGCTCGTATTCACGCGTCCTTTGGCGTTGTACGAACTGGACGGCGAAGAAGCCGATCGCGACGATAAGCAGCGTGTGGACGAACCCGCCCTTGTGTAGCAGGAATTTTTCTATGACCCAGATTAAGACGAAAATTAAGCCGACGTACCAAAGCATGTTAGTTGAATCGTGGTCCGCCTTAGTTGCGCGGTGCAATCGCCCCCGGAAATTCAAGCGCGCGTAATCCGCCACCAGGCTCAGTCGCAATGAATAACACACCAGCCGGCGAGGAAACCACCAGTGACGACCGTTGCGCCAATGACGCAGAGTGATTTGTCACAACTGGACTGGGCGTTTCATCTTTCCAAATGAGCGCGCCGTCGCGGCCTGACAAAGCGAAAGCTGAGCCTTCCCTTCCCGTCATCAGCAAGTCTAACGCGTGATCGCCGTTGATGTCTGCGAAAGACGTTGCGTCAGCGCGTTTGGCATCAGCTTCCCAAACGACTTTGCCCTGGTCCGATTTCACGACGACGACGCGGCCGATGTCTGTGAACAGGATGACTTCAGGTATACCGTCGTTGTCGAGGTCCTGTGCGAACAACGATCCTTGTGGGGAATCTTTCAGCGTCACGCGGCCGAGTGGACGCAGGTCTTCTGCGTTAAGTGCAGTCAATCCGTTGCGCGTTCCGATAAGCACAAACTGACCGCGCGGCGTTTTGACGAACAGCGGAGCAGTCGTAATCGGAGCAGCAGCGTCACCAGAACGAGTCACTTTTCCATTTTCGTCGAAAACCTGAATCCGTCCATCTGCCAGGGCGATAATGATTGATGAAGATCCGAACGCGACAGGCGCGCCAACTGCAAGTCCCGCCAGCCGAGTATCTGAAACCAGCTTCGTAGCATTGTTGATAACGAAAAGGCGCTGCAGCGAACCGTCGATCGCGAAGACTTTGTCACCCGCCGCCACTGCGCTGGAAACACCAGCGGGCAAAGCGGCGCGCCAAAGTTCGCGGCCAGTTTTGCCGTCCATCAGCGCGGCGTCGGTTCCCGATGAGACAAGCACGTTCTCCAATCCACTCTTATCGCGAATCGCGAGCGCTATGGAGGCTACTCCGGCCTTCGCGGCAAATTGCCGAATCCACAGCGCGATTCCGCTCAAACCATCGAGTGCAATCAAGCGACCATCGTTTGTAGTCGCGACGATGTCGACGCTTTGCGCGGATCGCAGGTGAACGGGAACTGGTTTTGAAATTCCGGCGAACGCGGCATACCAGCCTCGCTGGGTTACGACGGAAGGAGATGCAGTGGCTGATGACGAAGTCTGTGCCGGCGTCGGCCCTGCCGCAGTTGATTTTGTGGTCTCGGCGACGTCAATCGCACCCGCCGATGAGAAAGCGCCAAGCTGATGATCTAAGGGCGCCACGCGCCAAAAGTATTTTCCTGGCTGCAGATCAGTTATCCGATATTCGTGTCCATTCACGACTCGGTCGAAGACGATGTCAACGAAGTTTGCATCATTGGCGACTTGCAGACGGTAGCGCGAAATACCGGGTCGGATGCCCCACTGAAGCGTAACCACTGTCTGCGGTGTCACACTTTCGCTTGATGCGTGGGCAACGGCCGTGGTGCGTTCCACGATCGCGGTGCTGCCACACAACAGCACTGTCAGCGCCAGGAACAAAGACCGACCATGGCCTACACAGATCATCTCGATAATCATTAAACGACGAATGGGAGGCCGTTCCCTCGTTGGGAGACTGAACGGGCGGGTCAATCGAACCTCAAGGATTCTCGTTAAGCTTATAGCCGACCCCGCGAACGGTCAGAACGTAATGCGGATTCTTCGGATCGTTCTCCAGCTTTTTACGCAGCCGGTTGATGTGTGGATCGATATTTCGCTGATAGCCTTCGTACTCTGTGCTCCACACACGATCCAGCAAGTCATTACGCGACCACGCGCGCCCGGGCTCGGACGCCAGCAACTCCAGGATCTGAAACTCGAGCGGCGTTAGATCGATTCGGTCCCCAGCCCGCGAGACTTCGTGCCGCCGCTTGTCGACGACCAGATCGCCAATCTCCAGGCGGTCACCATCCCCCTCAACTTCGGGAGCCATTTGTCCACGACGCAGGAGCGCCTCGATCCGGTATTCGAGCTCGCGCGGACTAAACGGCTTGGCGAGATAATCGTCTGCGCCCGCTTCAAAGCCGGCGACCTTGTCGTCCAGCAGATCATGTGCGGTCAGAAAAAGTGCCGGCGTGGTGATGCCGCGCTCGCGCATTTTCCTTAACAGGTCGATGCCGGACATTTCGGGCATCGCCACGTCGAGGATGAAACAATCGAATCGGTCGTTCGCCACGGTTTGCAACGCGGCGTGACCATTTTCCTTTTCGGCGACTTCAAAACCAAGTCTGCGAAAGTACTCCGCGAGAAGCGTGCGCATCTCGGCGTCGTCGTCCACAATCATCAGTTTTCGTTGGCGCTGTGTCGGTTCGGAGTCCACGGCAATTTTCCTTCTCGTCACTGTAGAGTAGTTTCCACAGCGGCTAATGGTAATCTGCTGTAGCTTCAGGGGTTTCGCCTTAGTATGAACAGCCAATGCCCCTTGCGTCAAACGTTTTCGCTCAGTATATTCGCTGTTGCACTTCGTTGGTCTGCCTGACACAGGTCCTGTCAGCCGAATCTAACCTCGATTTTCATGCGTGATCTCCAGCGGTTGTTGAAGTACCTGGTGCCCCACACCGGGACATTTGTCATTGCCACGCTGGCAATGGTGGTGGTTAGTCTTTTGGAAGGCGCCATCGGCGCGCTGGTCGTTCCCATCTTTGATCAAGCTCTCACCTCCGACGGTCACCGCAGCGCGACTCTGTTCAGTTTGCAGAAGTTAATCCCGGCGTCGGGGTTGGCAGCGTGGCGGGCCATCGCCGTACTCCTGATCACATTTACCCTGGTCAAAGGGATTGCCGAATACCTTTCGACTTATCTGATGGCGTACATCGGCCAGTCATCGATTCTGCGGCTGCGACAGGATTTGTATGCACACTTGCTGACGCAGTCAGCCACGTTCTTTGAACGGCATCGGACGAATTATTTGGTTTCGCGTTTGATTTCCAGCGCCGCCGCGATTGAAGCCGCGGTTACGAATACTTTGCGCGATATGCTGCGCGAAAGTCTCACCCTGATCGTGTTTTTGATCGCAGCCTTTTATTTCAACTGGAGACTGACGCTGGGATCACTTTTGATTGCTCCGCCTATCGCGTTGCTGACGATCAAGTTCGGCTCATCGTTGCGAAAGCTGGCGCGCGAATCTTTCGAAGGCAGCAAGCATCTGACTGACGCAGCGCAGGAAGCGCTGGCCAACCAGGCAATCGTTAAAGCTTATCGAGCCGAGCCGCGTGAACGCGAGCGATTCAAGCGAGTCGCCCAACGGATCAGCCGCGCGAATCTGCGTTCGGCCAGCATCGCGGGCATGTCACCGCCGATCATCGAGTTCATCGGTATCTTGTTTGTGGCCGCGTTATTATTTTTCGGCGAACGGGAAATTCGGCTGGGCCACATGAATAAGGCGCAATTCCTGGCGTTCCTCTTCTTCCTGTTTCGCAGCTACGACCCGATGCGCAAACTTTCGCGGCTACAGAACTCAATGTCGCAGGCGCTCGCCGCGGCGCGCCACGTTTGGGAAGTTATGGATGAACGAGCCGCCATTCCTGAAAAGCCGAACGCAGTTGATCTCGGCTCCCCGCAGCAGGAAATCGAATTTCGCCATGTAAACTTTGGGTACGCCGACGAAGGAAGTCCGGTGCTCCAGGATGTGAGTCTCACTGTGCCCGTGGGCAAGATGGTTGCGTTGGTGGGCGAGTCCGGTGGCGGCAAGTCGACTTTGACGAAATTGCTACCGCGTTTTCACGATCCGTCATCCGGCGCTGTTTTTTGGGACGGCGTGGACCTGCGCGACGCGCGAATTGCGAGCTTGCGAGAGCAGATTGCGTTGGTGACGCAGGAGACTGTGCTCTTCAATGACACCGTGCGCTATAACATTACCTACGGCCGTCCCGAAGCAGCGGACGAACAGATGGAAGCGGCGGCGCGTACGGCTTTTGCGCATGATTTCATCATGGGTCTGCCGCAAGGCTATGACACGATCATTGGTGAGCGTGGGACTTTTCTGTCGGGTGGTCAGCGGCAACGCCTCGCGATTGCCCGCGCGGTCCTGATCGACGCCCCGGTGCTGATTCTCGATGAGGCGACATCGGCGCTGGACGCAGAGTCGGAGCAGCTGGTGCAACGAGCGATTGCGAACTTAATCAAGGATCGCACGACCATCGTTATCGCGCATCGACTATCAACAGTGCGCCGGGCCGATATGATCATCGTGATGGAAGCCGGTCGCATCATCGAGCAAGGCACGCACACCGAACTGCTGGCACAAGGTGGTCAGTATCAAAGGCTTTATGAGTTGCAGTTTGCTGACGACGAAGAGGAACAACTTTCAGTGGTCAGCGGTCAGTAGTGCTCTACTGGATATGCTACTGACAACTGACAAAGGACAACTGACTAGACTATGAAATCAATGACTGGATTCGGACGCGGTTCGGCGATGGGAGACGGGTTTGCCGCCGGCGTTGAGATTAAGACTGTTAACAATCGCTATCTCGACGTTCACGTGCGCGGGCCGCAGGAAATCTCGGCCCTGGAAATGGATGTCCGCAAACGCGTCAACGCGCGGTTATCGCGCGGCCGCGTTGACCTGAACATCAACTTCGATCGAACCGGCGAAGCTTCCAGTTATCAAATCAACCAAGCGGTGGTCGCTGCTTACGTGGACGCGCTGCGCGAAATTCAGCACCAGTTCAATCTATCGGGCGATATCGATGTGAGTGCGATTGCCCGCTTACCCGGCGCGCTGTCGTCTCCGCGTAACGAACTTACGGACGAGATGATCGGCGGCATCGAGAGTGCCATCGATCAAGCACTCGACAACCTCGAGCAGATGCGGACCGTCGAGGGCGAAACGCTTGCGAACGAGATGCGCAATCGCCTGCAAACGATTCTGCAGAAGATTCCGCTGATTGAAAGCGCCGCGGCCGGGCTGGCTGACGCATATCAACAGCGGCTGCAAAAACGAATTTCTGAATTAACGTCGCGCAGCGGTCAAGCGATTGAACTTGATCCGAGCAGGCTGGCCCAGGAAGTGGCGTATCTTGCGGATCGCAGCGACATCACCGAAGAGTTGGCGCGGCTGCGGAGTCATGTCGAACAATTTGGCGAGGCGCTTGAATCCGATGAAGAGGTGGGCAAGCGCCTCGATTTTCTGCTGCAGGAATTGAACCGGGAAGCGAACACAGTTCTATCGAAGTCCACCGAAATCTCGATCAAAGAAGCGGCGCTGGCGATTAAAGCCGAAGTCGAGAAGCTGCGCGAGCAAGTACAAAATGTCGAGTAATGTGACTCACTCGAAACCATTAACGATCGACGGCGCCCGTGGAATGCTGATCGTTGTCAGCTCTCCGTCCGGTGGCGGTAAAGGGACTTTGATTGATCGAGTTTTGCAGACCGTACCCGGCGTAAGTTATTCAGTTTCGTTTACCACGCGTCCTCCGCGTCCGGGTGAGCAGAACGGCCGCGAATACTTCTTTGTATCAGAATCTGTTTTTCGTGAGATGATCACGCAGGGAGCCTTTCTTGAATGGGCGGACGTTTATGGCCACCTTTACGGCACCAGTCATAAACAGGTCGAGGAGGATCGCGACTCGGGAAGCGACATCATTCTCGAGATTGACGTGCAGGGTGCGGAGAGCATTCGGGGACTGGTTCCGGACGCGGTGACGATCTTCATTCTGCCGCCGTCATTCGAACTCCTACGCAACCGTTTGGTCACTCGCGCGACTGATTCGGCGGCCGATTTGGACAGACGCTTGCGCGGCGCACCGGGTGAAGTTGAGCAATACAAGCACTTTCAATATGTCATTCTGAACGACGACATTAACCGAGCGTCGGCACAGCTGGCCGCGGTTATTTACGCCGAGCGCGCGCGCCGTGAGCGCCAGGAAGTCAATGCCAGCGCAGCACTCGCCGACTTCGCACGCGTTGGCGCATTGCACTAAGCCGCAACTATCAATTACTGTATTAAGTTTGAGGAGCTAAACAAAACGATGACAATGGCGACGATCACAGAAGAGTTCGATGAAGCAGCAGATACGGCCCCTGATATTGATTCCAAATATCGACTAATCATTCTGGCCGCGAAACGCAGCAAGCAATTGCAGCGTGGTGCGCGCCCGCGCATCGACATCGATCAAACAAAACATAAGCCGACCCGGATCGCCCTCGAAGAAGTTATTCGCGGTCGCGTCCCATTTCATTTCAAGAACGTCGACGAAACTCCCGCCGAAGAAGCGTAGCTTCCAATCGCACTTCCGAATCCTCTCGAAATCACCGATCACCCTCGACGTGGCACAGTGTGCGCATGTGGATCCCTGGGAGGATCTTCTCATGAACACTGTTGTCGGAATTTTTAACTCGTTTGCGGACGCAAAGCGCGGCGCGGCGATGCTTAGATCGCTCGGAATTCCTGAAAGCCGCGTCAGCGTACTGTCTCCGCGCACCCGTGAAAGTGACATTGAAGCGAACATTCCTACGTCGGAAACCGAACAGCCCGGCATGGGCACAGCCGTCGGCGGCGCGGTCGGTGGCGCGCTGGGAGTTGCCGGTGGTTTGCAGGCGGGGATGGTTGCCGCATCAGCTTTGATTCCCGGTGTGGGACCGGTCTTCGCGCTGGGACTAATCGGAGCCGCACTTCTGGGCATCGGCGGCGCAACGGTTGGTGCGGCGGCGGGTGGCGCAATGGAAGAAAGCCTCGCCGGTGGACTGCCTCGCGATGAACTATATCTCTATGAAGACGCCTTGCGCCGAGGGCGCTCAGTCGTAATCGCGTTGGTAGATTCAGACGAGAGCGCGACGCGTGCCCGCACTGAGTTGGATCGAGCCGGCGCTGAATCGATCGATGCCGCGCGTGACCAGTGGTGGATCGGTCTCCGCGATGCTGAAGCGGCTCACTACACGAGCCAGGGCGGCGACTTCAATGTCGACGAAGCTAACTATCGATTGGGCTTCGAGGCAGCGCTGCATCCGGATCGGCGCGGACAATCGTACGAGAAGTCAGTCGAAGGATTGCGCGCGCGATATGCCGCGAACTGCGAATCGAATGCTTTCCGCGGAGGCTACGATCGCGGCCAGGCCTATCAACGGTCGATGGAACAACCAGCCAAAGAAGTTGAGAGCCGGTCACAAAAAGCCGCATAATCTGCGCGGATTGAAAAAAGAGCGAAGATAGTTTGCGGACTAGCCTCTGAAACAAACCCTGCTGAACATCCTGCTAGCTGTCGCCATTCTCGGCGGCAGCTACGTCCTTATGCATCTGTTCGCACGCGCAATGTACGTGCGCTGCGGATCGTGTCACACGCTTAACGCGCGCCGGCGGAACCAGTGCCGTGCTTGCTCCTCACCGTTGCGGTAAACTGCCTTTCGAATACTTCCAGACTAACCAACGGTCAGCGATGAACACGAGAAGTGCAACTAGCGGAAGAGTACGGACGCTTCTCGCATGAAACACTACGACACCTAACGCGTAGAAAAGTAGAAGTGTCAGCGCGACGAGGAGACCCATAGTTAGTGCCCAAATGCCTCTGGATGTTCGGACACTTCTTCAATTGCCCGGCTACGACCACGACTTGTGACTATGGCGACGCCGGCAAAAACCAGCAGCGCTGCCACGATGATTCTGGGACTCACTTTTTCGCCCAACATGACCGGCGCCAGCACAAAAGCAATTAGCGGCTGCAGATAAATGTAAACGGCAACGGTGCTGGGCGGTACCCGCGTCAATGCCCACGAATTCAAGTAATAGCAAATTACCGTCGCCACCAACACAATGTAAGCGACTGAAAGCCAAACCGCCGCCGGCACTTCCTTCAAATGAACCTTTGCGAGACTGACGGCGCCAATTGGCACCGTCGGGATCGAACCGATGATAAAGATCCAGGTAATCACCGTCAGCGCATTGTAACGGTCAACCAAACGCTTCGAAATTGCGATGTAAGTCCCGTAGAAAAGTGAATTGGCAATAATCAGCAGATCACCAGCGCGCGCCGTCTGGGAAAAGTCGGCGCGCTCAGGCCCAATTAAATAGACCACGCCTGCGGCAGCGACCAGGATTCCGGCAATGCGGCGGAAAGATGCCTTATCATTCCCCAACAAGATACTCACCAATAGGGTGAAGACTGGAATGGTGGTGCCCAGGAGTGTTGCGTTGACTGCCGTCGTTAGCGAGAGACCTTTCACGAACAGCCACTGATTGAAAACCACGCCCAGCAGGCAACAAGCCAGCAGCAACATCCAATCGCGGCGGGCAATCACCCCCAACTTTCGCGTGGCCGCGCCGACGGCCGACAATGCGATGGCCGCGCCGAAAACACGAAAGGCGACGAGGCTCAGGCTGGGTAGTGTTCGCAGCGCGATTTTGCCGAGCACCGGCCACGTGGCGAACATGACTTGCACCGCAATGAGTGCAATGTGAGGAGCCGGACTTGACGTTCGGGTCGTGGTCACAGCAGCCCAGGTCTACTGACTCACGTTCCGAGGAACAAATAGAGCGGATTTTCGAGAATCTGTTTGAAGGTCTGAAGGAACTGCGCGCCCACCGCGCCGTCGACCACCCGATGATCGCAGGACATGGTCACGCGCATCATTTTGTGGATTTCAATGTCGCCGTCCTTTACGACGGGCTTTTCGGTCATGGCGCCCACGGCCAAAATCGCGGCTTCCGGAGGATTGATGACCGCCGTGAATTCGTCGATGCCAAACATTCCCAGATTGCTGATCGAGAATGTCGCGCCGGTGTACTCCTCCGGCTTTAGCTTTCGCGCGCGCGCGCGCCCGGCTAGTTCGCGCACTTCACCGGCGATGTCAGATATCGATTTCACATCGGCCGCGCGAATCACGGGCGTAATCAATCCATTATCAGTCGCCACAGCCACGCCGATATCAGCGTGTTCGTAGAAGCGAACAGTCTTGTCCTGGAAAGAGGCGTTCACCTGCGGGTGTTGGATGAGGGCGACCGCGGCCACCTTGATGATGATGTCGTTGATGCTGACTTTGGCGTCGGGGTAGAGCGTATTGATCTGCTGCCGCATGTCTGCGGCGCGATCCATTTCGATTTCCGTGGTCAGAAAGAAATGAGGTACTGGGCCCAGCGAAGTCACCAGACGCCGTGCGATCGTGCGACGCATTTCGCTCATCGGCTCATCGCGATAAGCAGACGGTCCATACACCGCACCAGGTTGAGCCTTTGGCATCGACAACGGGCGCAGTTTAGGCCCACCATCAGCTGCGGTCTTCGGTGTTTTCATCGCGGCTTCGATGTCGCTCTTGATGATTCGGCCGCCCGGACCGCTTCCCTGCACCGATTTCAGATCGACTCCCGCTTCGGCAGCCATGCGCGCCGCAATCGGCGACACCAACATACGACCGCCGTTAGCTCGTCGTCCATCAGTTGGCGCTTCAGCCTTTGGACTTGGTTGTGGCTCGACGGCGGGCTTTTCAATTGCCGGCGGTTTGTCTGATTCAGGAAGTTTCGCTGGCGCTTCGACCGCTTCTTTCGCGGGAGCAGCTGCCGGCGCAGCTTTCAAGAGTTCCGAGATGTCTTCATCAGGCTCACCAATGATCGCGATCGGCTGACCAAGTGGCGCGCTCTCGCCTTCGCCGATCAGAACTTTCCGCAAGACGCCCGCGGACAGCGCCTGCATCTCCATCGTCGCTTTGTCGGTGTCGATTTCGGCGATCGGCTCGCCCATCGAAACTTTGTCGCCCTCTTTTTTCAGCCAGCGCGCGACTTGCCCCTCTTCCATCGTGGGCGAAAGCTTCGGCATGACGACTTGAGTAGCCATATTGGTGAATGGTGAATGGTAAATAGAACCCGGCGTACGTCTATTTACGATTTACCATTTACGAAACGTAAGCAACTTCCTTTACGGCCGCGATCAGCTGCGGCACGTCCGGAATCGCAAGCTGCTCGAGATTCTTTGCGTAAGGCATAGGCACATCCGCGCCCGACACGCGCTTGACCGGAGCGTCGAGATAATCGAAAGCTCGCTCGTGAATTTCCGCGCTGATTTCTGCGCCGATACCGCAGAACGGATGCGATTCTTCAGCGACGACAACTCGATTCGTTTTCTTCACCGACTCGATAATTGTTTCGATGTCGAGCGGGCGAATCGTTCGGGGATCGATTACTTCGCAACTGATTCCTTCTTTTTCCAGCTCCTCCGCCGCTTTCAGCGCAGTGGGCACCAACAACGATCGCGCCACGATAGTCGCGTCCTTCCCTTCGCGCTTGACGTCGGCAACGCCCAACGGAATTGTGAAGTCTTCGTCTTCCGGCACCTCGCCCTTCATGCCGTACATCCGCTCTTGTTCGATGAAGATGACGGGGTCGTCGTCGCGAATCGCGCTTTTCAAAAGCCCTTTGGCATCCGCGGGCGTCGAAGGCATCACAACTTTCAATCCCGGAAAGTACGCGTACCAGGATTCGATTGCCTGCGAATGCTGAGAAGACACTTGATAAGCCGAGCCACCCGGCCCACGAAACACGATTGGAATCTTGAATTGCCCGCCGGACATGTAGAGCATCTTGGCGGCAGAATTAATAATTTGATCCGTGGCCAGAATCGAGAAATTGAAAGTCATGAACTCGATGATTGGCCGCAGCCCAGCCATGGCCGCGCCCACCCCGAGCCCGGCGAATCCCAGCTCCGTGATCGGCGAGTCAATGATTCGTTTCCCGCCGAATTCTTCCAAAAGCCCACGCGTAACTTTGTAGGCGCCCTGATATTCAGCGACCTCTTCACCCATCAGGAATACTCTTGAATCGCGCGCCAACTCCTCGCGGAGCGCGTCGTTCAGAGCATCGCGCATTGTCATGACAGCCATTTCGTTTATTAGCGCAGCGGATTCGCGTAGATGTCGGTCATCAATTCTTCAGCCGCCGGATAGGGACTCTCATCGGCGAATTTCACTGCTCGTTCAACCTGTTCGCGTACCTGCTCTTCGAATTGTTTGACGTCGTCTTCCGTAAGTAACTGGTTCTCTTCGAGCTTCGCGCGAAATAGTTTGATCGGATCGCGCTCCTGGTACTTCTCGATCTCAGCACGAGTTCGATACTTACCGGGATCGGACATTGAGTGGCCCATGTATCGATAAGTACGGGCCTCGATCAAAGTCGGCAGTGAGTGTTGGCGCGCTCGGTCGACTGCGCGCTGCGTCGCCTGGCGCATCGCCAGCACGTCCATGCCATCGACGAACTCAGACGCCAGTTCGTATGCGCACGCTTTCGTCGCGACTTCGTCCATCGACATGGCGCGCTGCGCCGACGTGCCCATCCCGTACATGTTGTTTTCGCAAAGATAGATGCACGGCAGCTTCCAAAGCTGGGCCATGTTCAGAGATTCGTGGAAAGCGCCTTGATTGACGGCAGCTTCACCAAAAAAGCAAACCGCTACTTGATCGGTCTCTTTGTACTTCGCGGCAAAAGCCAAACCGGTCGCCAACGGAATCTGACCGCCCACGATCGCATGGCCGCCCATGAAGTTCACGTTCGCGTCGAACAAGTGCATCGAGCCGCCTTTCCCTTTCGAGCACCCGGTGGCTTTGCCATACAGCTCGGCCATGACCGCCTCTGGCGAAATGCCTTTGGCGATCGCCTGTCCGTGTTCGCGATAACTGGTGATGACGTAATCGTCGGGCCGAAGAGCGGAGATTGAGCCGACTGCGACTGCTTCCTGCCCGATGTATAAGTGACAGAAGCCGCCAATTTTTCCCATGCTGTAAGACTCGGCGCATTTTTCTTCAAAGCGCCGAATCAACAGCATCTGATGAAACATTTTCAGCAGCGTCTCTCGATCTTCACCGATGCCCGTCTCCGTGTTCTCGGTCGGCTCATCGATTACGCCGGCAGCGCCTGCACGTGCGTTCTGCCGCTGCTGAGTCGTTTGGCTGCTCATTGGTTCGGTGTTCGCCTGGAGCAAATCAGCCGGCATTGGCCGGCTGACGTGTGCGAAGGTGAAGCACGATTATACGCGACACTTGAATCGAGGCAAGTGTGCTCGTAAACAAAGACTCTGGTGTGAGTCGGCGCTTTGAATTAGGTGTATTGATCCATCCGTGATGGCGTGGGCATCGTGGCCATGCTGACAAGGTTCTTGCGCGCGTGCTTATCTTTCTGCATGTTCCGCGCAGCCGCCGTCAGCAACTCTTCCGTCGTCTCACCGTCATTCGGGAAACAAGCGATGCCGGCACTCATGTCGACTTCCACGGACTTACCGGTTCTGACTGAGAACTTGAGTCGTGCCACGGCGTTGCGAATGCGATCGGCGGCCGCCTCGGCCATAGCCTGCGACGCCATCGGCATGATGGCGACGAATTCATCGCCTGCATAACGCGAGAGAATATCCATTTGACGCAACTCTTTTCTGATGACGCGGCCTACGTTTGCCAACAGTCGATCGCCAATCGCGTGGCCCCACTGGTCGTTTATCTTCTTGAAATCATCGATGTCCATGCTGATTAAGGCCAGAGACTCGCGACCCATGCGCTGGCATTCCGCAAGACGCTGCTCGAGCATCATGTAAAACCCGCGGGCATTGGGCAATTCTGTTAGGGGATCCGTCAGGGCGCTTTCCTTCGTCCGCTCAAACGTCAAAGCATTGTTGAGAGCCGACGCAGCGTGCTGCGCGACGGATTCAAGCAACCGCACGTGCTCTGTCGTGTAGGAGGTCCGGCCCTTTGAATACAAACTGATCGCGCCAAATGCGCCGTCTTCACGAATGAGCGGCGAGACGAGCACACCACGATAGTTCTTCGCGACCTCGTCAGGAATCCCGACCATATCGAGTTCAGGCGACGAGTTGCACATCGATCGCGCGTTGGCAATCACCCAGCCCGTAATCCCGTCTCCAATGTTAATGCGGCGCCGAGTAAACAGGTCCACATGATCACCACCGACGTGGAGAGCGACCGCTTTACCCAGTCGATCATCAACGATGTAGATTGCACATGTGTCGAACGGAACGATGGCTTGCAGCTTGTTTGCGATCAGCGTCACTGTGTCGCTCATGTTGAGCGAAGAGCCAATCGTCTGAGCGATTTCATGTAACGCAAACACTTCGCGCTGAGCTTCCGTGATTGAACGGAAACCGAGACTATCATCGGGCGAGCCGAGAATGTCCGACGCCAGTCCGGCATCTGGACGGGCCGACGAATTATCCATGGTCACAGGTTGAACTTGCTCTTTGATGTCCTGCGCATCAATCAGTTTATCGAATTCGGCAACATGCTTGGTGAACAACTCGACGACTTTGGGATCGAATGAGCTGCCGCACATTTTTTGTAACAGTGCCAGCGAATCCTCGCGCTTCATGCCCTTGCGATATGGACGATCGCAGCGCGTGGCATCGTAAAAATCGACGACGGAAATAATTCGCGCGACGAGTGGGATTTCATTTCCGCGCAATCCTTTCGGATAGCCGCTGCCATCCCACTTTTCGTGGTGATAGCGCACGATGTCTTCGACCGGATAAGGGAAATTCACGCGCTTCAGAATATCGCCGCCGACGGTTGGATGAATCTTCATCTTCGCGAATTCCGACTCAGTCAGCTTGCCGGGTTTGTTAAGAATATATTCAGGAACCGCCAGCTTGCCGATGTCGTGCAGCAATGCGCCGGCAAAGAGCGCTCGCAGCTCTGATTCTTTGACGCGCAACAACCTGCCCATCTCGGTGGCATAGATCTGGGTGCGGCGAACATGACCGTGAGTCGTCTGGTCCTTAGCATCGATCGCGATCGCTAACGACTCGATCGTGTTCATGTGCAGGTCGGCAATCTCTTCGGTGTACTTGAGCTTATCAGTCTGCGCGCGGGTCACTTCGCTGACGCGCTTCTCATTGAATCGATAAAGCAAATGAACCAGTGCCGAGATCAGCAGACCTACAAAGACGAAGGCGATGCCGGCGCCGTGAATCGCGCCGTAAAACATTGCGGCTGACGTCACGTTGGCCACCTGCGTGATCAATGTCCAAACGAGGCTCTCTTGGGAAAGGTTTACCCGCACGCCGGAGCAGAACGCGCGCGAAGCAATGATACTCAGCGTCGATAACGCGTAGTGGATGATTCCAAAGACGCACAACGGAAACAACACCAGATCGAGCGAGAGCCCATTCGGGTTCTCAGCCGCGGCCACACCGACGAGCAGCAGCACGAGCAGCTTGTACGCAAACGCACCAAGCAGCGTTGACACCATTGAGCCGGTAACTGAGAAGAGCGACGTAATGCGAGTGCTGCGATCGAATGAGGAAACCAGGGCTACCGCGGCAGTCAGAACGATTGCCGGGCCAAAATTGAACGTGGGAGCCAGCGTGTACAGCATGACCGCCAAAAAGATGAGAGCGTCGGCTACCGACTTCGTCGTATGGCTACCACCGTCAACGTGCGTGACGGGAACCGTGAAGCGGCTGGTCACCAAAGTAATCGCCAGCAGCATTAGAAATGCGCCGAGCCCCGTCCAACCTATGAACGGCAATCTGATTGTTGAGTAAGCGCCGTAAAGAAGAATGGCTGCGCCGACGGACGCGACCACAGAGGTCGCAACCCATTGTTTGAGATCAGTTTTGGACATTTAGCTTCACCCGAGATGCGCAGGACTTGAGTTGAAGAGTCGGGATTGTGTTAGGAGCCGAGCCGCCGACTTACAGGAGATGACGGGCGCCAACAGTGTTGGCTATTGCAGAATAGCGTTAACGCTCGCTTCCCGTCAATCCCTTAGTTTTCGGCCTTTTGCGCGAGTTGGGTGCTTAGTTCGGCGGGCGTCCGGGCGGGTCTTTGACAGGTGTAGGCTTCGCATACGTAGGCAGTGGCATGAGTCGCAGGCACGCGATCCTCTAACAGTGGAATGAGTTTTTGCGCGTCGGCATAATTTCCTACGCAACCGCAGATTACGCGATTCGGCAAGTAGGACTTCCATGCTTCGTGGGTGAAGCTCTCGAATTCTCGGTCACGCTCGGGCCCTACAATCACGACCTCTTTCGGCGTCGACAAATAAAAATCCAGCGCGCAGAGCGTCCAACCAAAGGCCGAAGGATAACGGCGCACCTGATCGGCGAGGAGTCGAAGAATCGTGGTCGCGTAACGCTTGTACTGTTCGTTCGCGGTCAGCAGTCCAAGCTTCTGGAGTGCGAAAGCAGCGACGGAATTTCCCGACGGGGTAGCGTTATCCAAAAAGTCTTTCGAACGAACGATCAACTTCTCGTGACTCTTGCCGGTGAAAAAAAACCCGCCATCATCCGCGTCCCAGAATTCTTCAATCATCTTGTCCGTCAACTCAATGGCGCGTTCTAACCATTGAATGTTGCCGGTTGCCTCAAACAGTGAGGTCAGTCCTTCGATCAAACAAGCATAGTCTTCCAGATAAGCATTAAGTTTCGCTTCGCCGGCTTTCCAGGTACGCAGCAGCAAGCCATCGCGATACAGATTTGTGAGGAGGAACTCTGCATTTCTCTCGGCAACTTCGCGATAGTCGTCGCGGCCAAGGATCGCAGACGCTTCAGCGAAGCTCGACAGCATCAGGCCATTCCAGCCGGTCAGCACTTTTTCATCGCGGGCGGGTTTTACTCGACGCTCGCGGATATCGAACAGGATTTTGCGCCCGCGTTCGATAATCGATTGCGCTTTTTCAACTGAGACATTGTGTTGCGTCGCAACTAAATCAATAGCTGTGTTGATGTGCAGAATATTGTGACCTTCGAAGTTGCCCTGCTCCGTCACATCGAAGTAGTCACAAAAGATTCTCCCATCTCGTTCACCCAGCGCGGCGATTACTTCCGCTTTCGACCAGACGAAAAACTTCCCTTCTTCGCCTTCTGAGTCGGCATCTTGTGTCGAATAGAAGCCACCACTCGTGTCAGTCATTTCGCGCATGACGTAGTCAAGAGTCTCTTCGGCAATTCGTCGCGCAAACTCGGCTTGGGTCAGTTGATAGAGATGGAGGTATACGCGAGATAGCTGCGCGTTGTCGTAAAGCATCTTCTCGAAGTGCGGCACCAGCCACTTCGCATCAACCGAGTACCGGTGAAACCCGCCACCAAGTTGATCGTACATCCCTCCTTCAGCCATCTTGCGACAGGTGTGTTCGATCATTTCGAGAGCATCCGCCGAGCGATTGCGGTAACGCATGTGCATGAAGAATTCCAAAGTCATCGCCGGCGGGAACTTTGGCGCGCTCCCAAAGCCGCCGTTTTTTGGATCGTAGTTTCGCGCGATTCGATGAAAGGAGGCGTCGAGCAAATCCGGCGTGAGCATCTCGCCCGAGGCTGTAGCGAGACCGATGCGCCGTAATTCACCAAGCATCGCAGTTGACGTGTTCGCCACTTGCTCCGGTTGTGAGCGGTACGCTTCGGCGACACTCAGCAGCACCCGCGGAAACCCCGGCATGTTGTAGCGATCTTGCGGCGGAAAATATGTACCACCATAAAATGGAGCGCCTTGAGGCGTCAGGAACATCGTCATCGGCCAGCCGCCTTGCCCAGTCATCATCTGCACTGCATTCATGTAAATCTGATCCAGATCGGGCCGCTCTTCTCGATCGACTTTAATGTTGATGAAGTTGTCGTTCATTAACTTCGCAATCTCTTCGTTCTCGAACGACTCGCGCTCCATCACGTGACACCAGTGGCACGCCGAATAACCGATGCTGAGAAGTATCGGCTTGTCTTCAGCACGCGCTTTCGCCAAAGCTTCTTCGCCCCAGGGATACCAATCCACAGGATTGTGCGCGTGTTGCAGCAGGTACGGACTTGTCTGGTTGATGAGGGCGTTGGTGTGTGTGTATTCAGTCACTGCGAACCTTTGCGTTTCGTTGCGCCTTTGCGTGAGCCGTCTTCACGCGAAGGCGTCAAGACGAAGACAAACCGCAAGACTATCCTTTGAACCAATACTTCGTTTCTTTCGCCCAGGACGTGTTTGGGTATTTGCGATGCAACAAGTCGAACGCGGCCTTCGACCAGCGCCCGGTCTCTTTGTCTGTACATCCATAACGCGTGGACTTCACCGCAAGGTGCAAGGCCTCAGGCACGCGCTGGTCGGCCGGATTCTTGCTCGCCCAATTGATCACGGTTTGCGCCAGATAATTTGGACCGGTACCAAGCGCTTGCAATGTCGTCATTTCACGACCTGCTTCAGCCTTTGAGTTCTTCAAGAATTCCGGCACCGGCATTGTCTTTTTGGCGGCAGCCTCTTTCTGCTCAGCCTCGTCGCCTTCATAGTAATCAATCTTTGAAGTCGTCGGCGGCTCGGCGCACCACCAGTTGTCGCGGTAGCTGTCAATCTCTTCGACGCCGGTATTGCGGCCAACGCCGGACGTCACGAACGGTCGCAAACCAGGGAACTTCAATGCGAGGTAAGCCGCCGCAAATCGTCTTGCGTCCGGTGTATGCGCCTGCTGATAGGCCGCCAGGAATTCTTTCATCTCGGGATGAATCGCTCCTAAGATGGTCGCAACCTGATTAGCCGCGGCCGCTTGATCGAGTAAAGTGGCGCGCATAAATGCCGCCTGCGCCACGTCGCGATGCAGATTCGCCGCGAGAACTTCACTGCGAGCTGCATTCGCGAAGATCTCGATTGGCATCATCTTGTTGAAGACGCCTGCGGCATCCGTATCGAGAAAGAGTTTCCCGCCACCCGTGATTTCTGTCATTTCCTTCTCCTCAACCGGCACTTCACGACCATCTTCGTTGTCGCTGAAACCTGCCGGTGCGCGCTGCGCGTCTCGCAGGAAATCGCCCAGAGTCTGAGCCAACAGCATTCGCTGATTGACCAACAAATTGATTGCCGACGCATTGAAGCTGCTTCGATCGCCGGCAAGGGTGCGATTCAACAACGCTCGCGCTTCGTTCGCGCGATTCGTTTCCGCCAGCAGCCGAACCCGGTGAAATACCACTGATGGAAATGAGGACGCAGACGGTTCGATGCGCGCCGCAGCTTCGAGTAAATCACTCATCTGCGGCGATCGCGCTGTCGCTTTGCTAATCGCCGAGACTAGCCATGTCACGCTGTGTTTCTTCTGCCACTGCTCCACCGCATGATTTGTGGAGGCATCGGACTGATCCTGAAAAGTAACGATCCAATCACTCAGCTCATCAGTCCGAATTGTTTCAGGAAGTGAATCCGCCTTGACCTCCTCTTCACCGAGATATTTGTCCAACAGGACGGTGTAATCCCAGACGCTCTGCTTGAAATCGGCTGCCTGACCTTTGCGCGCGATTGCGTGTCCCAATTCGCGCGTTTTCTCCTCAGGGTCTAAACGGAGCCGGGTCAAATTCAATAAGCGCTCGGCCGCATGATGTGACCGGGCCAGTTCCCGGTTCGCGAGAACAGCGTTCAAACGATTCTCCGCTTCTGTCAGCGCCGGAGTTCCCTGCTCTTCCTTTTCGGCAAGACTTCCCTTGCGCAACATCGCTCGCGCTGCCAGATAAGGCGCCATCAGATGCCATGGCGACGAATTATCTTTCGCGATCGAGTCGAATTGCTTCGTCGCTTCTTCGTAATGTGTCGCATAAAAGTTCGCGGCGGCAATCTGATAAGTGTGCGACGCGCGAATGACTTCGTCGCGATCGTCTGACGCCGCAGGAATATTATTGCCACCCCCACAGTTGCCAAACACGACGTCCTGAGTCGTGGCCCAATCGCGCGCGGCCGCGCTGTCTGCGCCAAACCGGCTGATGCGATCATTGAGCGTCGCGGTCGCCGCATCAAAAGCGTCCTGCTGGCAATTTAGAAACGTCTCGTACTCATTCGGCTTTTCGCGGTTTCGGTAGACGCGGATTTCCGGAGCCGCCGCCAGCCCTGACACCTTGGCGCGCGCCTCATTCCACTTCTTGATCCATTCGTCCTCGTTCGATTCCCAGGAAAGATTGATTCGCTCTTCCCACACCGCCTTCAGTGCATTCACCTCCGTGTCGCTCAACTTTTCGCCGCTGAGATTACGATACGCTGCTACGAGGTAAGAGCGGGCATAGCTCGGCTGGAGCACACCCAGTTGGCCGCGCGCGAACTTCTCGAGCGGAAAGTCAGGATGTTTTTCGTAAACAAAGATCGCATCGGTGAAAAACGGCCCGCATGCCTGGGTGCGGCGCGGCAGCATCGTTGCCAAAAACGAAACGGCTAACAGCAGAAGGATGATTTTCTTCAGGGAACAGGGGAACATTTTTGGCTCCTGATTTCGCAAACGTGATTTGCGTCAGTCTACACCACGTGAATCTGTCAGAACCACCTGCGGTAGCGGGTGGTTGAACCTCCCTCCGCGTCAATTTCTGTTAGTCGTGCGCAGCAAGGTCGTCTAGAGTTTCGAAGAAGTGTTCGCGCCGCGGATTGTCTTAGTTTCTCTTTGCGGAACTTTGCGTCTTTGCGACTTAGCGTGAGACTTACTCTTCTTGATCGGTTACCTCACACGAAGGCGCAAACGCGCAAAGAAAAAAACCCGCACAATAAGATACTGCCCTACGCCGTGCCCGTTCGGTCTCTCATTATTTCGTCTGTTATACTCCGCGACTGAATGGTCATTCATTTTGTAGCGCAAGCTGTTAGCTTGCGCGCTCGCGGGTTAACAACTCGCGCCACAAATCAATGGAACGTGAAAGTTTAGAAATGGATGTGGTTTTCGTCGGTGCGGGGCCGGCGAATCTGAGCGGCGCGCTGCATCTTTCCCGCCTGATTGCTGAACACAACTCGGCAATTGAGAGTGGAAAACGCGAAGGCAAATCGCTCGGCGAAGTTCAAATTGCTGTCATCGAAAAAGGTTCGGCCGTTGGTGCGCACAGTCTCTCAGGTGCGGTGATGGATCCTAAGGGGCTGGCGGAACTCATTCCTGACTTCAAAGAGCAAGGTGCGCCACTCGAAGCAGAGGTCAAAGAAGATTTCTTCTATTACCTGACAAAGAATCGCGCGATCCGCTCTCCGGTAAACCCTCCGCCGCTGAACAATCACGGCTATTACATTGTGTCGCTCAATCGCTTGACGGCGTGGCTCGGCGAAAAATGTGAAGCGGCCGGAGTTAACGTCTTCCCGGAATTTCCCGGCGCTGATTTGCTCTACGACGAAAACGATCGCGTCCTCGGCGTGCGCACTGGCGACAAAGGCATCGACAAAGAAGGCAAACAGAAACCGAACTTCGAGCCAGGTGTGGATTTACTTGCGAAGGTCACGGTTCTCGGCGAAGGTGTGCGCGGATCGCTGACCAAGAAGTTAGTTCGTCGACTCGGTCTCGACGAAGGCCGCGAGCCGCAGGTCTACAGCCTCGGCGTCAAGGAACTTTGGGAATTGCCTGACGATCGATATCCGGCTGGGCGAGTGACGCATACGCTCGGCTTCCCTTCCGACCAATGGACGTACGGCGGCGGGTGGATTTATGGCATGCAGAATCGCGTGCTCAACATTGGGTACGTGACCGGGCTCGACTATCGCGACCCGCTGATCGATCCGCACGCGGAGTTTCAGAAATACAAAACGCATCCATTCATCGCAAAGCTGCTCACCGGCGGCAAGATGATTCGCTACGGCGCGAAAGCAATCGCCGCCGGCGGTCTTAACGCAATGCCGCGCATGTATTCAGACGGCGTGCTAATCGTCGGCGACAGCGCCGGCTTTTTGAATGCCGCCCGCTTGAAAGGAATTCATTCGGCGATCAAGAGTGGCATGCTCGCCGCCGAAACAATCTTTGACGCTTTGGTGGCGGAAGACTACTCGGCCGCGAAACTGCAATCATTCGAAGCGCGCGTGAAAGAAAGTTGGATTACGCCGGAGCTGCGTCGCTATCGGAACTTCCACGCCGGCTTTCGTCACGGCCGCTGGCTGGGAATGGCGAATGCCGGTTTGCAATACCTCACGGGCGGACGCGCCTGGGGGATTCTCGATCGTGATCATCAGGAACCGGGACATGAAGCGATGCAGAAACTCTCTGCGTACGGCTACGGCGGCAACGGCTCGACAGCGCCCCGTTACAAAGATCTTCGCTTCGACAAGCAATTGACGTTCGACAAAGTCACTGACGTCTACCACGCCGCTGTCGGTCACGATGAAGACCAGCCGGCGCACTTGCATGTCCTTGACACAAACATCTGCGCGACACGCTGTACTGAAGAATACGGCAATCCCTGCCAGCGCTTTTGTCCGGCTGCCGTATATGAAATGGTGGAGATGGGTACGCACGCCTCCGGCGTGCAGTCAGAACCGCCTGCGTCAGCGGGCGGGTCAGTTCCGGTAGCGACCGGGCCGGTGTCAGAACCGCCTGCGTCAGCGAGCGGGTCAGTTCCTCGCCGTCAGCTCCAGATCAACTTCTCCAACTGCGTCCACTGCAAGACCTGCGACATCATGGACCCATATCAGATCATCAACTGGGTTACGCCCGAAGGCGGCGGCGGACCCGATTACGTGGGAATGTGATAGAAGAGTGGGCAGTGAGCGGCTGGCAGTGTGCAGTTGGCAGTCAGCAGCTTTGCACGCCGAAGGCGTGGAAGAAGGTAGCCAGGGGTAAGCGAGTCCCGATGCATCGGGACGAGCGACACCCCTGGATCTGTTAGAAGAGAGTCCACCGCCCTGAAGGGGCAGCACACCAATTTTGTTACCTGCTCTCGTACCAAACGTTTTTCTATAGCCCAGCGCTTTAGCGCTGGGATTGCGTAGGCAAGTAATTCTCAAAGCCCGCTTTAGCGAGCGACAGACTCTTTTTTGGATTGGCGTTCTTGCTTTCCTCTGTGTCCTCTGTGGTTTACTTTTCCCGTTGAGACACACTCAATCCTCGTGTTAATCTCTCTCGCAACATGACAACCTTCGAAGAGCAAACGGAATTCGATGTCGTTGAAAAAGAGTGGCCGATGTCCGTCGGCGACGGTAAGGCTCAGCGCAAGAAGAAGCCGCGCATTCTAGCGATCACGACTGACTGCTGCACGGGCTGCGCCGGCTCACCTGCGTGCATCGAGTATTGCCCCATCGAAGCCTGCATGTTCTGGATTTCGGACGAAGACCATCCTCCGTTCGGCCGCATCGAAGTCGATCCCTATCTGTGCATCGGTTGTCAGAAGTGCACGAGCAAAGGTCCGGACGGAGCTTTCTTGGACGGCTGTCCCTGGGACGCAATTGAAATGATTCCGACCGAAGACTGGGAAGCGATGCATGGAATCAGTCTGCCGGACGCACCACCTCCGCCGCCCGCGACCGCACTTCCGCCCGCCGAGTCGACGACGAGCGAAGCCGCGCCAGCACAATAACGGGGCAGTAGCCCGACCGTGCGGGAGGGCGCGTCACCTCGCCTAAAAGAAGTATCCGCAGATTACGCAGATTACGCAGATTCCAAAACATCAGGACGAAGCGTCGCCGTTATCTCCATGGCGTCGTTTGTTTTTCAGTCTGTGTAATCTGCGTAATCTGCGGACTAATCGTTCTTTGGTTTAACTCGAACCTCGGAACTCGAACTCTCTTTTCTGCGCACTGCTCACTGCCAACTGACTGGGAAACGCTTTTACTGACGCCAACGCAGCCAGTACATAACACGCACTGCCCATCAACATCGCTGCTTGGAATCCCCAGATGAGCGCGACGAACACCGTCGTCACTGAACCAATGACTGACATGATTCCGTTCAATCCCCAGTAGAACGGCGGCGCCGGCAAAGAGCCTTCGCCTGTTTGCTTCAGGCCGCGCGGGAAAGGCATACCCATTGCCAATCCGAGCGGGGCTATCATCAAGATCGCAACCGCGATTCGGCCCCACAAAGGCAACCACAAGAGCGCCGGCACAAGCTTCGGCAAGGCGATCGCTTCGATCGTTCCAATCAACGCCACGGCGGCGCATGCTTTCCACATCGACCAGCGGGAACTGAGCGACGCGCCGATGCCGCCAAACGCCAGCAGAGTGAACAGCAAGACTGACAACGTGTAGATCGGATGACCCACCAACAATGTCAGATGCTGCAACAGGGCCAACTCAACTGCGATGAATCCAAACCCAAGCGCCGCGAAGTAAACTAGAGAACCAACATACGCCGGCACCGCGTGCGTCTTTGCTGGGATCGCGGACGCCCCGTCCGCATCTTTCGAAACTCTTTTTCTTCTCGGCCTTCCGAACACCGCAAACAACGCGAGCATTCCCATGCTTGGCCCAAGCAGCCACTTCACCATGCGCTCGGCAATGGCCCCCGGCATGCGCCAGGGCTTCTCAATCGCAAAATAAAACGGGCTGTCGTCCCACACCGGCCCCACAAATCGCTGCTGTGCGGCGTCGTACTGCTCGAGGGTCTTTGTTCCCGCGAGCACTTCCTTGATTCCCGGCGGCGCCGTTCCGCCGGGCATGATCACATCATTCGCTTGCGTCCACTCTGTCGAGATCTCTTTCAACTGCGCATCCGTAAAAGGCTCTTTCCGCAGCATGAAAAGCATCTGCTGATAATCATTCGGGTTTGCTTGCTTCTCCATCAATACGACGACGCGTTTCGCCGCTTCGCCCGCACCGAGCGTCGCCACTGCATTCGAAGTCAAACGTGGAATGTCCATTTCCCAGCGCAGGACGACCAGAATGCCGTCCGGCTTTAGGTGATCGTAGTACGCGCGCATCGCTTCGGCCGTGTAGAGGTAGTTCTCCGAAAGCGACAGCCCGCCCGAAGCCACCGATGCCCACGAATCGACAAAGCCGAGCAGGATGATGTCGAACTTCTTATCGGTGCGCGAAACGAAGTTGCGCCCTTCGCTCAGGACCGTTTCCACGTCCGGCCGGTCGTAGAGGTTGCCCGCGCGCGCGCCATAGCTGCGCACGAACTTCAGCATCAGAGGATTCATCTCGACGGCGGTGACTTTCTTGCTGCCCGAAGCGAGCGCGGCGACGACGTCCGGCCCGCCGCCTGGACCAATGATCAAAGTCTCAGCATTTGGTGTGAGGCGAAAGGGCAAAGCACGATAAGACCACTTCATGTCCTGCACGTTTGCGAGGTTGCCGTCCCAGCCGCGAATTCCCGTCCACGCGTCTGAGTCGATGTAGAGCCGCGCGAAACTGTTCGGCAACCCTTCGACGCAATCGATGCGCGAATAAGCATTCCAACCGGTTTGCACAATGTGCGATCCCGGTGAAGCATCCATCTGATTCCGCATGGCCTTCGTCGTGCCCGGCTTCACGCGAAACGCGCCATACTTCACCGCCGACACGACACCGACAATTGCCAGCACCACGCCGAGCACCGCCGCGACCTGAACAACTCGCGGCAACCAGTCAGAACCGCCTGCGTGAGTGGGCGGGTTATTCCCGGGAGCGCGGGCATCCTGCCCGCTCTTGTCGGAACCACCTGCGTCAGCGGGTGGGTTATTCCCGGGAGCGCGGACATCCTGCCCACTCGATGCACTGGGAACGCGGGCGCCTCGCCCGCCTGTGCCCTCTCCCTCTGGGAGAGGGTTGGGTGAGGGGTTTACGGCGCGCACCTCTTTTTTATTTTCTTCAGCCCGCGAAGCGGGCGACAGACTCATCAACAACGCCGCAACCGCCGGTGCCACGCTTGCCGCCAACAAGGCCGCTTCCCCGCCCAACAAATGAAGCAACAACGTCACCGCAACCGCTCCAATCGAAGCCCCAATCAAATCCCAGAAATAGAGACTCCCCGCGACGGTTCGATGAATATCGAAAACGATCGACAGTGCCATGCCTGCGAGAAAGAACGGCAGCAGCGGCGCGAGAAAATAGAGCGGTAGCCGCTCCATGTCGAACGGATACCGCACCAGCAGCCAGAGGCACAGCGGAGTCGCACCCGCGTAGAGCAGCGTCACCACCGCCGCCGCATTCATCGACAGCTGTCTTCGTTGCTTAACCAGATGAACTGTGAACCCACCTAAGCCCCATCCGAGGAGGGCTACCGAGATCGCTACGAAGGCAAAGTGATACCAGATACTGGCCGAATAAATCCGCGTCAATCCAACTTCGAGAATGAGACCTGAAAGAGTAATGAGAAAGACTGCGAGTTTGGTTACGAAGTTTGCACTTAGCACTTCGCCCTTTGCCCTTAGCTCATCTGTGCGCATAGGCGGATAAGTAAAAGCGAAGGCGACTTAAACGTCAAGGAACGCAACGTGACGGTAGTGGTACGTTTTTTCAAAACGTACCACTAACAACGTGACAGGTTAAGGACAGGTTGGACAATTCGAATAGTTTCTTTGCTTCCAGATTCTGCGTTACGAGGAATACTCCTATGCACGTATTACGGATAATCGAACGCCGCAAATTCCGCAGAATCGACAATACCGCTAACTGTTCGTGTCTAGTCGTTCGTTCGACTCGGGGTCATTTCCATGAGAGGGCTTGTTCCAGCGATTCGCGAAAGCTAGGATGACCGCACCCTTGGCTTTGTTTCTAGTCTGCACAAAATCCAATCCGTCCGCGGCGCGCATCAGTTGCTCAAAACTCCACGCTTGCAATAACTCGGCGTGGTAGTTTTCCGCACGTCTGCTCGATCCCTCCAATCGCTTTGCCATAAGCACATTTACGGCAATTTCACTTACGATGATGCCAACAGATATTATTGCGGTGACAACGATCCCGATTTCTCCACTATGAGCGTAACTAAGTGTCAGGATGAGCAAAAAAACAAAGATCAAATTGACAAACAAGCTCAGAATCGTATTCGCCAAGTCCAGTCGGCGTGCATTTTTGTAGTCGGTCAGCAGTTGACCTCGAACGCTCTCGCGAGCTCTTCGGTCCATTATGGCACGTGTTTGCAGCGCAGCCTTAACCGCACTTAGCAATTTCGCGTGGTCGGTCCTAACTTCATCCTTGTCCAAGAAATCAGAGACGATTTGCCGGCCTTCTGAGTCAACTCCGAATGCCGCTCTGATTTGCTTTTCGTCTGCTACACCAGAAATCATAATTTTTGGTATTTCATGGCTAGCATCACGTGCCACCAACAATCCAGACTCATCGTCGCTCGCACCGCCGTTAAGCCGATAATCGATTACTGCGACCCTAATCTGCTTTGGATTTAACAATTCCATAGCACCATCAGGTGTTGACGCTGTCTTCACCGCGTATTTGCCTTCTTCCTCGAGAATCTTCCGAAGGCTCTCAAGTTCATCCGGCCTATCATCTGCGACCAGAACAGTTTGCATAGAACTCCTTATTCGTCTCAACTCAAGCGTTTCTCCGTCTCCATTTTTGTCGCTACTTTACGTCACGAGGGGTAAGAGAATTTCAAATTCCGTACCAGCAGCACTCGAATTCAGTAGATCTATTTTTCCGCCAAATCCAGTAATTATCAGCAACGCAGTTCTGAGTCCTTTCCGCGATTCGACTCCGCTCTCAGGTCTCTTACCCGCTGAAATGATGCGCCACAGCTGGGGACTAATCCCTTTCCCACTATCACGGATGCAAATCTTGCATGACGACTCAGGGCCTGCTTTGATATTAATTCTAATGAACTTTTCCTCCTTACCTTGCATTGCCCTAATCGAGTTGTCTACAAAAACCTTCAGCAGATGTCTCATTAATAACTCGTCTATTTCAATTCGGTGTCCAGTTTCTTCGGGACCTAATACGAACTTTGAAACATTCAAAAGTTGAGGGTTTGCGAACAACCGCTTATTCCAATCACGGGCAAGGTCGATTAAATCAACGGTAACTAACTGGATTGCAGAGGGATCAGCTTGACTCGAAATCGCTTCTAAATTCTCGGAATCTTTGACGATACTAGCCGCAATTTTCTGAGCCTGTGTTCCATTAGTTTCGTCCCCAAGCGTCTGAAGCAACGTTATTGCGCGCTCTTTGATCGCCGTTACAGGTGCCTTTTGGTTATGTATTAAGATTCCGCATTTAATATAGTAAAGTGCCAAATCTTTAAGATTCGCTTCACGGTCGAGCGCATACTGGCGATCCAGAAACTCTTGCGCGTTTTTAAGAGCATCATTAGCGAGCGCTGCGAGAGCGCGAAAAGCAGCAAGATCAGTAGCGTCAAACGCGTAGTAATCAGGACTTTCAACTGAAATCGCACCAATCGGAGTCTCTGCCGGACATTTCTCCTCGCCGATCAAAACAACCATCTGTGATTTCGTATCATGAAATATTGTTACGTAGTCGGGATCTTTAGAAACATCTTGAACGATTTGAGACGCCCGAAGTTCATATGCCCGCCCAACAATGCCCCTTCTCTGGGTGGCGGGATCCAAGTCTATTGACTGCCCGACATTTATACCGCTCGCAGTGAGAGAGGGGTACGTCGCGTGAACAATCGCCCTATTGTCCTGGAACAGTTTCGCAGCGACATGTGTTACTTGCCGGTCGAGCAGATGAGCGAGTCGGTATGATTGCTCGGCAACATGCTGAAGAATCTGAACAAGGTCAAGCGTCCCAGAAAGAGCTTTCGAAGCCTCATACAGCGACGTAAGTATCGTTGCTTTCCGCCGCTCCTCGCTAAAAAGCGAATGGTTCCTAATGGCCACGGCAGCCAACTGCGCCGCCATCTTGATATTCCGTTCGTCGTCCTTGTCAAAGGTGTGAGGCTGTCTGTAATTAACAAATAAGACGCCGACAGCAATCTTCTTAGCTTGTGCGCCAGACGATTTGGATGAGCGCGGCGTCGTCTCCTTGTCTTCGGGTAGCCAAACCGGTATTCCTGCTGACGACTTGATCTGTTCTCGAACAATGAACCCGCCGTGCATTACCGCGTCATGTTCGACGTCAGCGGCAACGTGTAATTCGTTCTTTGTTAAGACCCTACCAACCGGCGAGTCCATGACAGGGCGGATGTATAGTGTGGGTTTGTGCTCGTCAAAGAGTCCTGTGGTTGCCGGCGGCGCCTTGATCTCAAGGTCCACAGTCCGAATGGTGTAAAGCGTAACGGCATCACACTTCATTATCATTCTGATGCCTCTGACGACATTTCGAAGAGCCTGAAGTTGATCTCCAAGCGCTAAGTCAATTGCTATTTGATTAACCCCGTCGCGAGCGTTGGTGAGTTGCTCTCTCATAGCCGCCCGCGTAAGTGACATGGCGCAATGGGTGCCAAACTCTTCAAGAACCCCGAGATCAGCCAATCCCAGTTCGGATGGTTGAACAACGTCACCAATGAAGAGCAAGCAACGGGATGTTGCTGCGTAATCAAACCGCACGGCTAGACAGACGCTGAATTGACCCTCGACGCATATCGGTAGCTCCGGGTAGATATTGGCAAATCGATTTGAAAGAGTCTTGCTGTTAGTAGCACTCGCCATGACTTCGCCTAACTGAGGCAAGGACGAATCCAATGGATCCATTCGTACGGTGCCGTTCGATGATGAGCAAACAAACAGTGGTGCGCCTTCAGGCGTTGCTTGGGCGATCAGACCACAAACGTCAACTCCGAAGACGAATCTGGTCTGTTCTGTTATGACTTCTAGTTTCTTATTGCTGTTTTTCTCGGCCCGAATGATATCTAGCGCCCTTGACGATCGCGAGAATAGTTGAGCGCGTCGATTCACGAGTCTCGTTCGCCACTCCCGATCAATCATCACGGTCGCCTGCGCAGCAATTGCTGTAGCTACGTTCTTTTGATCGGGTGTGAACCCTGGTCGCAATTCTGTTCGTCGATCTCTGCCGCGTAACTCCTGTCTTCGATTTTCCCAGCCGCGCACCTCGCCTAGGCTAAGAAGTCCTACACGACGTGCACCTACTATCATGGGAATGGAAAACAGAAAGCTTACTGGTAACCGCTCTTTCGAGACGCTATCACGTAGGTCCAGCATCTCAGTCGCCCGCTCCAATATCCGACGCTCAAAGGGATCTGATGAGCGCAATTCAAACGGACGGCCAGCATTAAGAGCATTGGCCACCTCAGGCCATCCCGTCATATCCACTGTGCGTGAAGTATTTTCGCCCCAGCTCAATGAAGCGTCACCACTAGATCTGGGGTGTACGGCCGCCGCCCCCACAGTTAAGAAGTCTTCGACACCCTCAGACAGAAGGATGCGACAGAACGATTTGCGTGTGATTTGCACAACGTTCCTCGCAATCTTCTCAAGCCTGATCTCTAAAGGCTCCTCACTCGCCAGTGTGTTCCAAGTTTCCAATAATTGGGCATAAAGGCTGCTCTTGCCCGTTACGTCCTCGATCAAATCAGCAGTTTCAATTACCGCCAATGCAGCCTGCGCGAAAATCGATCCCACGACTTCGTCTTCCCTATCAAAACAAATTTGGTTTCCTGCCTTTCCTTTATCATCTTTCTTGTTACTAATTCGAATAAGTCCTCGGACCTGCTGATTTCGAATTAGAGGAATGGCGAGAAGTGAGAAACATTCACCCGACGGTGAATAGTCCGAACCGCCTGTCTTGTCCTTCACTGCAAAATGATCCCTTAGGTTCGAACCGCATTCTCGAAAGACTCGCTTGGAATGTGCGATATGACCTGTTAGCCCCGTACCAGTCGCCCCCGACTGAATACGTATTTTCTTGCCTTTCTGAAACTCTCTGTGACCGTAGCTCGCAACCAAGGTGAGGTAGTCGGGGTCTTCGACTAACAGCACCCCACAAGTCTCAGCGTTAGCTACTAGTGTTGCGTGTTTGGCGATAGCACTAAGTCGTTCCTGACGATCAGCCCCAGTCATGTGGCTGAGAATTGCAGTTGTTGCCAATGACAGCGACTTAAATCGATTTGCGCGCACTCGAAGACTTTCTCTTAAGATATCTTGCGCGATTGCGACACTTGCGGGTACTGCCAACCGTTGTAAGAGGTCGATGTCTGCGGCTCGGTATTCTCGACCAATCGAATCCGTTACCCACAGGACCCCGATCCACTCGTCGCGCCAGACCAATGGCACGCCAAGCATAGATTCGAGGACGTGAGTGTCATAAAACGCAGGCGCCCGATCAGGCCAACGTTGATAGTCTGTAATAGCGAGGCTCGAGAGTTTTTCTTTAATAATCCGTCCGGAAAGTCCCTCGCCTACGCGGAAGCGTTTACCCGCGAGTTCCTCGGGCATATTGTGTGGCGCAACCACGACTAACTCATTATGCATAACGTCTAATTGATCTATACCACCTCCTTTAGTCTTAAGAAGGCCAACGGCTTCCTTCGTAATTGCGCTGTAAATAGACAGTCGATCCTCTTTAGCGGTAACAGCAAGAATGGCCTTTCTCAAAGACTCGAGGTTACTAGCCAGATATGCGTTCTTTAGCGCGAGGGACGCAAACTCGGCGAGCGCTTTGCATTCGCGGACATCCCATTCTTCGAACACCCGTGGCGCAGTAATCACGTCGAAGCTAAATGAACCTATGACTTCATTATCTACAACGATAGGCACGATAACGATTGATTTGATATTTAGTGAGAGTAGATGTGGTCTCAGAGCTCCAAGTGAGCTATCGTTTGCGACATCATTACTCACGATTGGTTGCCGTTCTGTCACTAATTTCTCGGCTGGCTCGATTCCCGCGACCTGAATCGGCAGTTCTAACGTTGTAATTAGCGCGCCATATTCAGCAACAACCGTCCCGGTCTCTCTACTTTCACTGAAAATAACCAATCCGCTATGATCGACATTGACTAATTTCACAGCGGCTTCACAAACCGCGCATAAGGTTCGCTGTAGATCCAGATCTTGGGTGCTTAATGAGGAGTTATCTGACATAAGGTCGTGCCTAGAGTTGGAGAAGGGCAATCGCGTCGTTGAATTATGCAATTCCTCTTGCGGGTCCCGTACGGTTACGATTCGACCGCGCCGCCCTCAAACGTCGAATCACGGAAGCACGCCGGTCGGCAACCCGCTAACGGAAAAACTTTGATGAGTGATGGCTATGAGTACCGCCAACTTCAATAGCCGCTTACCTTTGGAAACGCGAAAATGAGTTTGGAGCTCTAGTCGTTGACCTGGGTCTTGGGACTTGAGGTCTTTGACCGTGGTAGAGCTGGGATCGTGATATTGCGGCGCGGACTGTAGTACAAAATCTTGCAAGGTGCAAGCGCTTTTTTCGGCTAAGCGGGAAGAGGTAAGCGCTAACAGCAAAAACCCAAGCTAGGGGGTGACGCGGGCGCGGATGGACTTAGCGGTGAGCGATGCTTGTTGGATCGTTTCTTTACTGGTGTCAATTTGCGGGACGGACTCCGCCAATGAAAGGTCGTCGGAGGTGCCGACATACGCCAGAGCACGCAAGGCGGAGAGAATGGTGGCGCGGTCGGGACTTAGCCACGCGATCGTTTGATTGGCGGCAATTACGTCGCCTTCTTTGGCAACGTCAGCAGTTACTGCGGCCTCTTGATTCGAAGTCAAACGCTCGGAAGCAGGCGCAGCGATAATCTTTCCGTCTACTGCCGCCCGGAACTCTTGTGTATTACCGGAAGAATCGCGGATGCGGGCGAGGAGCGAGCCGGCGTGGACTTCGCTGCCAACGGGCAGGATGCTCACGAGTGTGCCGGCGATGGGAGACTTTGCTTCGAAGGGTTGCAGCATGGCGCGTAGCTCCGGACGGCCGGAGGCATCTGTGAACCGAACCAACTGCAAAGCCGCGTTGCGACGAACGAGAGGCTCTGTGTCGCTGAGTAATGAAAGCAAGGCGCGATGGAAGTCTTCCGAAGTGTTGTCCTGGCCCATCACCCAGGCAACAGTCTTGCGAACTTCGGTATTTGGATTCTTTGTTAGTTCAACAATGCGCGGGTAGAACTTCTTTACGCTCGCGTCCTTCATCTCCATGCGCGCTTCGATTTGAGCAAGCGCGTGCTGGATGTTGCGTGGATGGGTATCGTCGGCGAGGTACTCGGCGATCTTTTCATCTGAAAGCGTGCGGCCGAACCAGGTCAGGTACCACGTCAGAAACGGAACGATGATGAAGAGCGCGGCGACGATGACGAGCCAGATGTTCGAAGGGCGGCGACGTTTAACCACAGAGGACACAGAGAACGAGTTATCCACAGATTACGCAGATTACACGGATTAAGGACAAACCACGAATAAGTCCACAGTCCAACGTCCAAAGTCCAAAGTCTCAATTCGCGTGAGGCTACAGCCTTTGCAACGGGGTCGTTTCACGCAAAGGCGCAGAGACGCAAAGTTCGCAAAGTTAAATTCAAAGACATTGGGTGAGGCACTGCTGTTTCTTAATCTGCGCCTGATGCAGCAGTCACACGATCCAAAGCGCCGTCGAGGCCGGCGCACTCCAAGTTGCAGGCAAGATGCCTGCGTACCGCACGCAGGATGCGTGCGCTCCTACCCAATCAGATAGCGCGGTGTCTGCTTTCGGTAGCGCGCGTAATCTTCACCATAGCGTTGCGCGAGAAATGCTTCTTCGCGGAGCGTCTGCCCATGTATAGCCAAGATGGCCAACAGCGCAAAGATCAGAAAGAACCACGTTCCATTCATCAGAAAGACGGCAATGAAGATCAAGTCGAAGGCTACGTAAATTGGGTTGCGCGAGATAGAAAAGATACCGCCAGTGACCAGACGGCCGGCAGTCTTTTTGTCTATGCCGATCCGCCATGAATCTCCGAATGAAAAGAAGGCCAGAATGAAAATAACCAAGCCGCTTATGGCAATCGCTTCACCGAAAATCTGAATCGTTGGACTGTGAAGCAGCCCGATATCGACGCGATCGCGAAAGAAATCAAATCGAGAATGCGTGGCATGTAGAACAACTTCAGCGACCCAGCCGATTAGCGCCAGCAACGCAAACGCTTCTACGATGCGAAATGCACCTTCACCGCGGAAGACGACAATTGGATTGATGCCGGTGGTGACGCGCAAATAGATCGCTTTGAAGGCGATGACGCAAACGATCACCACGATGATGGCCAGTTGGAAATACTCAAAGAGGGTCATCGATGTTATCCGCAGATTATAGAGATTAACGCAGATAGGAAAAGCCACAGATAAACAGGATTTGCACGGATATGAAATGCGGAAAAAGTAGGGCTTATATCTTATCTGCGTAATCTGTGTTCATCGGCGGCTAAGCTCCTCCGGTCAATAATCCAAAGCGCCATCGCCGCTGCGCTCTGCCGGCGCACTCCAAATTAACGCGTCGGATAAAGATGATAGAGCATCAGGTAGACGATCACGCCCGTCACTGAAACATACAACCACATCGGCAGCGTCCAGCGCGCGATAGCGCGATGGCGCAGGAACTCGCCACGCAGCGCGCGCCGCAAAGTGATGATGACGAAAGGCACGATGACCGCAGCGAGAATCGTGTGGGTTGTCAGAATCGTGAAATAGATTGGGCGCGCGATTCCCTGCCCTGCGAAACGCGTCGTGCCGTGATGCGCGTGATAGACGATGTAAGAAACTAGAAACAGAATCGACGCCGTCAGCGCCGAGATTTGACAACGCTTGTGCGCCAGGACTCGGCCGCGGCGGATAAAGTAGTAACCGGATGTCAGCAGAATGAAGCTGGAAGCGTTGAGCGTGGCGTTGAGATGGGGGAGGACGGAGTAAAGATCAACTGAAGTGAGCAGGAAGCAGTAAGCAGTGAGCAGCATGAAAGACTTCGGAATTCAGAGATCAGCTCTTTGGTTAGGTTCGGCGCAATTGTTGGTTTCAGGTCGCTATAATTGCCGAACCCGCTCGGGCCAAACGTTTCTATCGCCCGCTAAAGCGGGCTTTCCAATCCTAACTCACTGGGATCCCAGCGCTGAAGCGCTGGGCTAAGGAAAATACTGTTTGGATTGCAACCCTAACTTCGTCGCTCACCCTGCTTACTGCTTATTGCTCACTGCTTTCCGCCTTCTGTTCTACTCATTTCCGCCATCATGCGATTGACGTCGGGCGGGAGCGCGCGGCCGCGCGCGTCCTTCAGCGCCGGCGGCAACTTTAGAGCAGGCGGCACTGTGCTGGCAGCTCTCGCGGCCTGTTTTTGTGCCGCAGCGGTGGGCTTCGCTGTCTCGCCACGAGCAATACGTCTTTTTTCGAGCTGCCGTGTAAGGATCTCCTGAGCCGGAACGGCCAGAAACGCCAGCGCGATCACGACTGGAACGACAGTGAAGAACAGGCCATCGGTGCTGATAACCGCGCCGGCTGCGAGAAAGTTGTACGCAACAAACGCAAACAGCCCGAGGGCCGCAATCACGCAAATTAAGTTCAGTAAGCGTTGCTCTTTCTGCATCGGCGGTCGTTCAGTGTTAGCGATGGCTGACATCAAATTCTCAACGCCCTCCCTTACGGTCGGGCTACTGCCCCGTTTCTGCCGCCCGCTAAAGCGGGCTGTAATTCTTATCGGTTATCGATCCCAGCACTTTAGTGCTGGGCTAATTTCAATCGTCCGCATCGCGGACGACACACCGTCCGGTCCTGGCTCCTGCCGCCTGCCTCCCGCCGTCTGTCTCCTAGTGCTTCTTACCTGCCGGTTTTTCCGGCTTCTGCGAAAGCTCTTCGTAACCGCAGCGCTCACATTGCCACACTGGAAACACCACGTCAGGCTCGGCTTTGTTTTCATAGACCGCTCGTCGTGAAGGCACGATCTTACCTCCGCACTGGGGACAGACGCGGCCGCGCGTGGTGCGCCGCTCAACATCGATTTGGAGCATTTCGGCTACGTCTTCGGCCATGTACCTTAGTTTACCCGCCCGCTTACGCAGGCGGTTCTGACTTCACCCTTTTCGATTGCGATACGCGATGTAAAGGATCACCGAGAACATTGTGACCGGCGGTGCCAACAGCACAACCACCGCGATACTCAAATTCTTCGCGAGCGCCTGCGAAACTCCTGAACGACACATCGAGCATTGGGCCAATGCGGAATCAGAAAGAGCCAGGAGACAGAACGTGATCGCCCCTATGACCATCCCGATTCGAAAGAGCTTGTGTCTCATTCCGTTTACTCTGAGCAGCCGCCACCCTAACTGCAATCGCCGCTAAAGCAGCAAAACACTGCAACGCTGATTAATGTCCGTCAGCCGATGCCGGCGTGGCGCGCTGATCGCGCAAATCCTTCGAGCGAAAACTATCGGGAAAGAAGACGAGCAGCATCAGGCAGATACAAATTACCACCGCCGGCACAATCGTCAGCACCAGGTTCAGCCGCTCGAAGCGCAGGTGCATGAAGTACGCGACGATGAGCGCGGCTTTGATGATTGATGCGCCCATCAAAATCACGAGCATGTAGACCACCGGCAAATGAATGTAGCCGAGAAACACCTCGAAGCCGGTTAGTACCAGCAGCCAAATCCAGACTGAGATGAAGAGCTTGTTGCTGCCAGAGAAATGCTCAGTTTCTGCGTGTGCGCTCATTTGTGATTCTCCGTTTGAGCTTGTCGTTCTGTCGCCCCTAAAGCGGCCTAATCAAATTTTCCTCGCTCCCTGATCCCAGCGCTGAAGCGCTGGGCTACAGAAATAAGCGACTTCACTTATGGCCCGCATCGATCGACAGCAGGTAAATCATCGGGAACACGAACATCCAGACCAGATCAACGAAGTGCCAGTATAGACCGCTGATCTCGATGTCTTCGTGCTTCAATTTTTTTGCGCGGCCGGCGACCACCAGCAGATAAATACAACCGGTGAAGACGTGGAACATGTGCATGCCGGTGATGCCAAAGAACGTTGCGCCAAACAAAGGCGTCGCGCCCGGCCACTTCTCGGCCCATTCCGCCGGCAACTGAAACGGTGTGAGTCCTTCCTGAATCAGGTGACGCCACTCGATCGAGTGCAGCACGATAAACGTAGCGCCCAAAACCGCCGTGGCGACAATCCACTTGCGCGCGCTGGAAACATTTTTTCTCGACGACGCAGAGACCGCCATCACCATTGTTAAGCTCGACGACAGCAGCACGAGCGTCATCACTGACGAGAAGACGATACTCGGCGAGAACTTGAATGGGGTGGGCCACACGTTTGAAGCGCGCACGTAAGCGTAACCGATGAGCAGCGCGGAAAACGTCAGCGAGTCCGACATGATGAAGAGCCACATGCCGAGCTTGCGGTGACCGACGCGATAAGGGTGGACGCCGCCACCCCAATCGTTTGTCAGAGCTTGAGCTTCAGTTGCCACGAGTTACCTCCAAGGGTGTTCGATAAGCTTTAGCTTGTCGTCTTCGACAAACTGAAGTTTGTCGGACTTCATTTCCAAAAGAACAAAAGCAAGAACAAACAAATCCAGAGACCATCGAGAAAATGCCAGTACACACTCGCCGCCTCAGCCGCGCCCACGCGACGCAGCTCACTTTCGACGGTCTCGCGCTTCGTGCGCGTGCGCAGCAGCAAGTACCCGAGCGCCAGCAAGCCGCCGAACACGTGCAGCCCGTGGACGGCCGTCAGCAGGTAGAAGAAAGAGCTGTGCGGATTCGTCGCCATATAGACGCCCTGGCGCGCGAAGTTTCGCCACGCTGCGTATTGCGACCCGACGAATCCAACGCCAAGTAACGCTGTCACTGTCAGCCACAGGCCGTACTGGCTGTTTCGTTGCTGCTTCAAAGATCTCTTCGAGATTTCGATCGTAACGCTACTGATCAGTATCACCGCCGTGCTCAGCCAGAGCACTTTCGGCATTTGCAAAGGCGTCCAATCATTGGACGAGGCCATGCGGACGATGTACGCGCTGGTGAGAGCCGTGAAAAGCATGACGATGCTGGCAATCGCCACCCAAACCGCGACCCGATAACGCGCCGGTGAATAGTGAAAGCCGGGCCCATCCCCATGGCCGCCGCCGTTCTTGCGAAAGCCGTTGCCATTGCGCCCGCGCGAACCGCCACCACCGATTCCGGCGTTAACAACTTGATCAGTGCTTGTGACCGTTGCCGCCATTCCCGCTTGTGTCTCCCAGCCCGGCTTCAACTACCGCACCTTCGGGCTCTGTCTGCATGATGAAATCTTTCGGCGCGCCCGGCACCGAAAATTCGTACGGGCCGTGATAAACCGTGGGCATGATGCCCGCAAAATTGTCGTGTGGCGGCGGTGAAGGAATCGTCCACTCCAGCGTCGTCGCTTCCCACGGATTGTCGTTCGGGGCTTTCTTGCCTTTCACGGCGCTCCAGATGAAGTTGAAGTAGAAAAGAATCTGCGCCGTCACCGTAATGATCGCAGCCACCGTCACGAATAAAACGAGGCCGTGCGAGTTCTTGAGGAACTCGTACTCACCAAAATTCGAATAGCGGCGCGGCATTCCCAGCATGCCCATAGCGTGAAACGGAACAAAGATCGCGTACACGCCGAGGAATGTGATCCAGAAATGCAGCTTGCCCAGCCCTTCATGCATCATGCGCCCGAACATTTTCGGGAACCAGAAATAGGTCGCCGCAAACATGCCGAAGATCGAAGCCACACCCATCACCAGATGAAAGTGGGCCGTCACGAAATACGTGTCGTGGAAAAAGAAGTCGAGCGACGTCTGGCCGAGCACGAGCCCGGTGATACCGCCCGCCACGAACAGCGAGACGAACCCAATCGCAAAAAGCATCGGCGTCGTGAAGCGAATCTTCGCGCCCCAAAGCGTACCCAGCCAGTTGAATGTCTTGATGGCTGAGGGAACGCCGATTGAAAGTGTCAGCACAGAAAACGCCACGGCTGAGTAGGGACTCATGCCGCTGATGAACATGTGATGGCCCCAAACGAAGAAACCCAGCATCCCGATGGCAAAGATCGCAAACACCATCGCGCGATAACCGAAGATGGGTTTGCGCGCGAAGGTCGAAAGAATGTGCGACGTCGCGCCCATGCCCGGCAGAATCGCGATGTAGACCTCCGGATGGCCGAAGAACCAGAACAGATGCTGCCAAAGCAGCGGTGACCCGCCGGTGTGCGACGGCACTGCGGCGCCGCTGACGTACAATCCGCCGGGAATGAAAAAGCTGGTGCCCGCGAGGCGATCAAGCAGCAGCAGGATTCCGCCGCCCAGGAGAACGGGAAACGAAAGCAGCGCGAGAATTGCCGTTGTGAACCAGGCCCAACACGTCAGCGGCATTCGCATTAGCGACATGCCACGCGTGCGCATGTTCAGCAAAGTCGTGATGAAATTCAGCGCCCCCAGCAATGAACCGACACAAAAGATCGCGATGCTGATGATCCAGAGGTTTACCCCTGCTCCCTGTCCTGGCCCAGCAATCTTTCCCAACGCACTCAAAGGTGGATAACCAGTCCATCCGCCTATCGGTCCAACAGTCCCGCTTCCGCCTGCCCAAGCCTGGCCTAATGAAGTGAACCAACCTCCGATGGTTGCATTGCCCTCGGCAAAAATCGCCAGACACAACACGAGGAAGCCAACAAAAGTGACCCAGAACGACAGCATGTTCAGCACGGGAAACGCCATGTCGTCCGCGCCAATTTGGATCGGCAGAAAGTAATTCCCGAATCCGCCCTGCGGCGCCGTAGTCAGCACGAAGAAGACCATCATGGTGCCGTGCATCGTCACCAGGCTGAGGTAAAACTCGGCCGACATCACGCCGCCAGGAGCGCCTTGCGGAAACAGCGTCTCGAGAATCTTGATATGGGTGCCCGGCCAACTCAAATTTATGCGCATCAGTACCGACATGATCATGCCGATGATCACAGCAGTGAGCGCCAAAAGGATGTACTGGATACCGATGACCTTGTGATCGATGCTGAAGATGTATTTGCGGATGAAACCCGTGGGCGCTGGGTGCCTATGCACTTCGCCATGAGTTGCTGCTTCTGCCATCGCGGTTCTCCTTCAAGAGGGCCAGGTAAAGACTCAGTATTGCGGAAGCTGATAACTGTCTAGCAATTGGTTCTTCTTCGTTTGAAATTGTGCCGGCGCGAGTTGCGTGAGCTCATCGAAATCCTTCTGCGGCAGGACGAGCATGTAGCTCTTCATTTTGAAGTGATTCATGCCGCATAACTCTGCGCACGCAAGTTCGTATTTACCGACTTTGTTTGCGGTGAAGTGAACGTGAATCGCCATCCCGGGCACGAGGTCCTGCTTGAAGCGAAGTTGCGGCACCCAGAAGCTGTGCGTCACGTCCTTTGATTTCAAGACAATTTCGACCGGGCGATTTTCGGGAACCACTAACGTCGGCCCAACCACATCATCCTTGCCGTTTGGATCACTGTCGGTGAGTCCAACCGGGTTGGTTGCGTCATCGATGTACTGGACATCTGTTTTCCCGAAGAGGTTGTCCTTGCCCGGATAGCGCACGTTCCACGCAAACTGTTGCGCGGTGACTTCAATCTGATACGAGCCGGCGGGCGCAGCATGCAGATGGAGCGAGGCCCAAACTCTCTGGCCCATCACGCCGAGGCCGATAAAGACCACCGCAGTGACGACAGTCCAAATCACCTCGAGCCGATTGTTGCCATGCGAATACGTCGCGCGCTGTTTGTTGGCTGAGTCGCGATACTTCCAGACCGCCCACCCTAATCCGATTTGCGCGGCGGCGAAAGCGATGCCACACACAATAATCGTGATAACGAATTGCCTGTCTACTCGTGGACCGTGTTCCGAGATCGCTTCAGGAAACCACCAGCGATGGCTCAAAAACATCCACAGCGACGCGACCGTTATGATCCAGATGGCTATTGCCAGGATGCGTCCCATTATTTGCTCCTTCGTCGCAGCTAAGAGCTAAGAGCTAAGGGTTAAGTGCGCCGACAGCGAGTCGCTCGACTCTTTGCTCTTTGCACTTTGCCCTTAGCGATTCAAAACCATCACGCCAAACAACAGCGGAAGATAAAAGACTGAAGCCATTAAGAGTTCTCGCGCCGCTTTGTTTGACTTGGAAAGCGCGGTCCGAATTCCGCTGGCTAGAAACAGCAGCCCGAGAACCAATGCAGAAACAAAATAGATTTTGCCGGATACCCCGAGCACTGTCGGCAGCAAGCTAACCGGCAGCAGCATGGTTGTGTAAGCGATGATCTGTTGGCCGGTAACGCGACCATCGGGCTCAACCACCGGCAACATGCAGATGCCCGCGCGGCCGTAGTCTTCGCGATACATCCACGCAATCGCCAGGAAGTGCGGGAACTGCCAGAGAAACAGAATCGCGAACAGGATTAAGGCAGTGACATCAAGTTGCCCGCGCGCGGCAGTCCAACCCAACACCGGCGGCATCGCTCCGGGAAATGCTCCAACAAAGGTCGAGAATGATGTGCGGGTCTTCAGCGGCGTGTATGCGCACAAATAGCCGGCAACAACGGCTAGTCCCAGGATCGAAGTGAGCGAATTCGTAAACAAAGCAAGGTAAAGCTCTGCGATAACTGTGAGCGTGAGACCAAACCACAACGCTTCGTAAGGCTGCAAGCGACCGGTCGGAAGAGGTCGATCCGCTGTGCGTCGCATCAAGAGATCGAGATCGCGCTCCATGAACTGATTCAAAGTTCCAAGCCCTGAGGCGAGCAAGCCAATGCCGACCATTGCATGCGTCAACAACAGATAATTGGTCGCGCCCTGCGATCCGAGACAGAAACCAGCGGCGGCCGTCAGCATGATCAGGCTCGTGATGCGCGGCTTTGTCAGCTCAACGAACGCGCCGACACGAGGGCCAAAACCGATGCGCGGTCTGACTTCAGTCGCGGCAGTTGAATGCAGTTCTATCGCACTACTTTTCATTATTCCCTTTTTGTCTTTCTATGAATCCCCGCTCAGGCTTCGTGAAATTATGCGGGGGCGAGCACCCCGACTCGGCGGGGCTCAACGCGCAAAACTCGAAACACTCTCAAGGTCAGCAGAATTGTGGCCGCGAAAACCAGCGCGCCGCACGCCACGTGGGCCACCGTCACAGCGATCATCGGATTCAAGGGCTGGGCGCCGTATGGCGATGCCGCTCGCGTGACGTAAGCTGCCAGTCCCAGCATCAGCTGCACAAAGAGCAAACCAAGCGCGACGATCGCAGGTCGCGTCAGAAACTTTTCTTCGCGATGCCTTAGCAGGACGCTTGCAGCCGTTATTCCGAGCGCAATGGTTACCACGACTGCACCCGTGATGTGCGCAACCAACAAGCCTGTGGGCAGTAACTCGTTCCACGTGGCCGAATGTCGCAAGGTTGCGCCGAGCACGAGTTGCATCAGTATCAAGCCCAGCGAAGTAACGCAGAGCGTGCGCACGGAAACTCCGTTGCCCCCTGCAAAAATCTTCGGTTCCGCGTCCGTCCAGCTTCGCGAGGTGAATACTGCGATGCTGACTGTGGTGAGAAAGAACAACTGTGCCAACGTCGCGTGCGCCGCTGAGACCCACAAAGGCAAAAGCAACTTCACCGTCAGTCCGCCAAGCAATCCCTGAACGATCACGAGGCCCAAGGCGAACCAGCCAAGCCGCTTGACCCAACGACGCGGCTCACGAATCTGCAAATAGATCGCCAGCCCGATTGTCAGAAACCCGACGGTGGCCGCGATCATCCGGTGACCGTGCTCCCAAAAAACGTTGCCAACCATCTGCGGAAAAACTTTTCCAAATGACAGCGGCCAATCGGGCACGGCCAATCCGGCATCGTGGCTCGTAACATTCGCGCCGGCGATGATGAGAAAGAACGTGGCGACTGCGACGAGCAGCGCGAAACGATGAACACCCTTGGACATTGCCAATTTGCGATTGCCGATTTATCCGATTGCCACTTGCCTTTTCGATCGACAAGTGGCAATCGGAAATCAGCAAGACGTTACTGCTTGTGCAGCATCGGAAATTCGATAGCCGCCAGCATCGGCAACGAACTCGGTTGACCCTGCATGCCGGCACTCGCACCGAAGCTGAAATCGGCGGTCGCGCTTCCCTTCGCCGGCACCGTTACTTCCGTGGTCTTTTCGGTACCTGGACCAGTTGCGCCTTCGTGCCAGGCTACGACTGTGTACTTGCCGGGCGGCACACCTGTAATCGTGAAGCTGCCGTTTTCGGCACTCACGGCAAAGAATGGATGCTTCATCACGCCGATGTAGGCTTTCATCCACGGGTGCTGGTTGCACTTCACCGGGACCATCACTTCAGCAGCGTTCAGCGTGTGCTTCAGCGGCGCGGCGCCGTTTGGCTGCGACTGGTTCCAGTCCTGATTCTTTGACGGCGTGAAGTGAATGTTATGCGTCGTCGGGTCGCTGTTCGTGATGTTGATTTCCTGCTTTGCCATCACTCCCATCACGTGCGGCCTGTAGTGACAACCGTTCTGATCCAATGTCACTGCTGTCGCGGGCGCAGCGAATGTGTAATCGGTAATGCTCTTTCCATCGCTCAGCGTGCCCTTCTGAATATAAACGAATGTGTTGCCAAGCTTCCCGTCTTTGACAGTCCATGTCTCAGCTGTCAAGTTCGGGCTCTTTGAAGCGCACTGCGCGTCCGCCGAAGTGTCGATCTTCGGATTCTCCGGAGCGGTGCCCGTGTAAGCGACCGTGCCGGATATCGTCCCCTCATCGCCTTTCGAGGCGTAGGCAGCGCCGCCGGATTCACCCGTACCTGCGCCTTCTTCGCCACCACCTTTGTTACCACATGCCGATCCCAATGAAAGCAGGCCAAGCGTGGCAATCAGTCCGAGCCACAATCCTGCACGTTTACTGAACATAATTTGATTCCTCCAAAAAAATTGATGCTGACCTGGAATGGGTCAAGCATACTCTAAAACTGCATGTCAGAACTACCTGCGAAAGTTGTCGGAACCACCTGCGTGAGCGGGTGGGTCATTGTCTCACTTCAACAACCCGCCCGCTCACGCAGGCGGTTCTGACCTCACCTCCGATGATGACTCGGCCGATCTCGACCACGCGCATCGACGCGCCCAACTTTCTGTGTCTGCTGCGGCGCATTCGGTGGCGCTGACGCGGCGGGCGACGCAGACAGCAGCCGCCTCTGCTCATCCGGCGTCATCAGGAACATGTAACGCACCAGCAAACGCGCGTGATCGTCGTGATAGTTGGCCACATCCGGCGGTGGGTTTGGATTGTTCACAATCCACCGATCATTTTCTTTCTTGAATAATCCCGTCGGCATCGCGGTGCCCGGGCTTATCTGTGACGGGTCGAGCAGCCAGCGGAAAGTCCAGTCCGGCTTCAGACGCTCGCTCGCCAAAAGGAAGTTTGGCGCGATTGCTCTCGCGTCATGCGTCGGCTCGCCGGTGATGTGGCACTTCAGGCAAGGAGCGGAAGGCGAAGTGAAAATGTCGCGCGCGATGGACTTCTCCGCCTCAGTCAGCGGCAGCATCGGCTCCTTAATATACGGATCGTTCTGCGATGAAACAGCGACAAAGAATCTCACCAGGACGCGCAACTCGTTCGGCGAGAAGTTGAACGTCGGCATGTGTACTTGCAGGTATGGCCGCACGCCGTTCCGATTCGCGCCCCACTGTGGCAAGAGTCGTCCGTTGCTCTGATCGTTCGCGTTCGGCGTTGACGTATTTGCTGTCGGGTTCGCGGAGGCGGTCGCGGCCGGCGATGCAGCCGGTTTCGGCTGAGGCGCTGACTCATTCGATGAGGGCAGCGGCGGCGTTTCGCCCGGCTTCATCAGCGAAGGATCCTTCAAAAACTTCATCAGCCATTCGGGATCGACGCGCGCGCCTTCACTCGTCAGCATCGGCGGCAACATCTCAGTCTGCCCCGAGTAGAACGGCATCGAAGTCAGCACCGCGCCAAACGTTTCCACCGGCTCCGCAGAGTTGTTGTAAACCTGCGACCTTTGTCCCGGCTGGAGAACATGACAACCCATACAGTTGTACTTCTTGATGACCCACCAACCGTTCTGAATGTCCTGCCGTCTTTGGTCGGGCGGCATGTAAAAGAGCGACTTCGGCACATTCGCGCCTTCCGCACCCATACTGCCGAGCAGCAGTGTGGTCAAACTTGTCCGCCATGTTTCGGTGAGATAAGGCTTCGGCATGCGCAGACGATCTTTCGACTCGAGATACTGGGACTTGCCGCGATCGTAAATAGATGGATCCGAAAGCTTATGCTCGAAGAATCCGCGGTGGTTGTACCAGTCTTTTTCTTTCTCGTCTTTGTGGGCCACCAAAACCTTGCCATCGCGGCCTTTCGGCTCGCGCCCGTATTCGGCGTCTTGCGTCAGCAGGGCGAAATCGAGGCGTTCTAGCGGGGTCGCGCCTTCGGTCGTCAGTTCTTTGCCGATGCGCTGCTCATCTTCAAAGCCCTTGATTTCGTGACAGCCCGCGCAACCGTATTGCTTGATTTCCGCTTTGCCCTCTTCCGCGAGTTTCGGATCGTCCATGTAAGAAACATCGCCGGCCGAAGGTTGCGGCGCCAGAGAGAAAAGATAACTGGCGATGTCGCGCGCATCCTGTTCAGACAGACGCAGATTCGGCATTACCGTCATGTTCTGGACTTGCAGTTCTGCGCCGTCGTTCGGACAAGTCGAATGCAGCTCGGTATCGAAAAGGTAAGGCTTGCCATGCTTCGCGTAATCATCCGGTGTCAGATCACGATGTTCCTTTGGACAATACGGCGCGTAACGTTCGCGCGGGTTGTAAATCCAACGGACGATGTAATCGTAGTTCGCCTTCTCGCCAACCTTCGAAAGATTCGCCGCGAACGTTCCACCGATGCGCGCGTCCTCTTCCCCAATCGAGTGACATGCGAGACAGCCACGCGATTCAAAAAGTTTCTTGCCGTTGTCCTTGTCGCCCTGCTGTTGTTGCGGCAGCTTGCCATCGAAGCCGCTCTGCCAGAGATATGCCGCAACCGCTTTCAGATCATCTGCGCCTTCTTCGCCGTCGACTTCGAAACGCCAGAACGTCGGCATCTTCGTGCCCGGACGAAATGCCTGGGGATCTTTCAGCCACAGCGGAATCCAATCTTTGCGCAACTTTAGCCGCACGTCTTTAAGATTCGGGCCAACCTTCTTTTGATCTTGTTGCAGATAGCGCGTCTGCAAATTGAGTTCGTCGATGCGGGCCGCGAGCTGGCTGTTCTGCACGCGCAGAGATTCAGCGTGCGCCAATAGCCGCTTCACTTCGAAATCGTCGGAAGCATTCGCGCTCGCATCCGAGTCCAGCCTCGACTGTCGCTCATTCACGCCAATCTGCTCTTCGAGCTGAGTGATTTGCTGGCGCGCGTTGCTAAGCGCGTCGGACTCGCGATCGAACGCTTCCATGCGGTGACAACCGACGCAGCCGCGTTGATAGAACAAGTCCTTCGCCAAATTCAGAGTGTCCGCGCCTTGCGTCACGCGATCGTTCGCATGACACATCTGACATCCGGCTTCAGTGTTCTCTTTGTGAAACAGCGGATGCAGCCAGAACGGATTGCGACCGTGACCTTTTTCGGTGCTGGTGGTCGCGCGACCGTTACCGCCGTGACAGGCTGAGCAGCCAAACTTTTCCGGGTTGTGGATCTGCAGTAATTCTTTGCGCGGATGGCTGACGAAGGCGTTCGCCAGCTCGTCAGGCTTTTTGCCAGGCCCACCGGGCGCCATATCGGAAGCCTTGATTACCAGCGGCTCGCGCGTGCCCAGATGACAGACTTCACAACGATCGACGATGCCGAATTCATTAACGTTGATTTGATGCCCGAGAATTGTGTAATCGAATGACTGCTCGTTCTTAGTGATCAAATCATCGAGGTTCTTTCGCGGCAGAACACTCACGTGATTCTTCACATACTCGTCGCGTTTCTTGGCGAGTTCAGTCGGCTCTTTCAGCAGATCAGCCTTTTCGCCAAGCACCTTGGCTTTCTCGTCGCGCAAATCATTGAACGTCTGCTCGAGCTGCGCGAAGTCCATCTTCTGCCTTACGCGTTTGCCCGAATCGTCGGGCATTTCGACAGTGACCTTTTCGGCCTTCTTGGAATCCAGTTGCTTGTTGTAATGGTCGCGCCAGAATTTGCTCGGAGCAATTTCCGCCTTCCAGGTGATTACAACGATCCGGCCGCGCTGGTTTTGAAAAGGTTCGGTGACGGCATCCAGCTTTGCCTGAACTTTGGCGACGTGGGCGTCAAGCTCTTTGCGGCGATCTCTGGTGTTCTCTTCAGCTTCTTTGTATTTCGCGTCGAGTTCCTGGTATTCGGGACTCTCTTTTACTTCCGCTTCAGATTTGCCGGCGTCGTTGCGAATGTGCTTCAGGTAGGCCGTGTATCGGCTGACAAATTCGCGCTGCGTGGCGCGCCAGGGTCGCTGGCCATACGCTTCGTCATACAGCGCCCACACCGCCGAACCGACGAGCAGCAAAGTGCAGATCAGGATAATCGCACTTGTTGAGCGCGCAACGATTGGATCGCGCTCAGGTTCAGTATCTTTTTTGATTAGTGAAGTCGCTTCGTTAGGTTCCGCCACAATTCGTCCTGTCCGACAAACTTCAGTTTGTCGTGTTACTCATTAGGCTCGACATCGACAAACTAACGTTTGTCGGACAATCACTCAGACATTGAAAAAGGGAGTGACCCATACGTACTTAATCGTGAACACCAGGCGCAAAAGTAATTTGACCGGCATCGCCAGAAGCACGGTGATCGCAAAGAATTGGAACGTCATGTATTGCAGCAGGCTCGTGTTCGCGAGCAGCTTCCGCTCGAATTCGCCGGAGACAGTCGCCCACTCTTTGAAGGCGCTCCACGACTTCAGATATCGAAACTTGAAAGGCGCGCGCATCATTAACCAATGGAAAAACAGTCCGCCCACGACAAAGAATCCGGCCACCAACAGAAATCCGAACGCCGGGATGACGAACCACTTCATGAGACCCGGATAATTCGGAAAGTTCGCGACCGTCAGTCCAACAATTTCATGGACGTCGCGATTACGATCGAACACGACCGTGTTGTGGTCCCAAGTCTCTCCGGGCCAGAACCAGATCCAACCGGGGCCGCGGATGAATGTGCCGATGAAGATCAACAGGATCCACATCAAAAAGCCCCAGCCGAACATGTTCACCGCAAATCTTCTCTGTCGATACGTGTAGTAGCCGTTGCCCAGTGGATTCGAATCAACGTACGGAAAGACCATCAGGCCGACCATGATCAGCGTCGGCATGACGACCCCGGCGATCCACGGATCGAAATAGACCAGCATTTCCTGCAAGCCGAGGAAATACCACGGCGCTTTCGACGGATTCATCGTGAGGTTCGGATTCGAAGGCTCTTCCAGCGGCGCATTCAGCGTCAATGACCAGACATACAAAATGACAGTGACAATGACGGCGGCGAGAAACTCAATGCGGACCAGATAGGGCCAGACATGAAGTTCTTTTGCCCATCCCGGCCGCCACGGCTCTGCTTTGCGATGATGCGTTTTGGCGAGTTTCGGATCGGCTTCGAGGTCTTCTACCAGCTCATCATTCGCACGAGCTTGCTTCACGCCAAGCCACGTGAAGAACGGAACGAGAAAAAGCATGGCAACAATTGGGACGTTGTCCGGGGCCGAAACGATCTTCCAAAGCTGATGCCAGTCCTGAACGACGAAAAAGATGTAAAGGCCAAGCAGCACGACGACCACCGCCAAGCCGATGATCATGTTCCGTCGTGACGACTTTGGTTTGAGGTTTACAGCTTCTTCCATTGCCACTTAGTCTCCGTGTCTCGGTGGTTGATTGATCAGCAGGCCACTTTCACCACAGGAGCAAGAGGTTCGTTGAGACACGACTCATTTCTTCTTCGCCACTTTCATTTCCGATTCGAGCATCATGGGCGCGGGCCCACTGATGCCTCCATCTTTTCTGATGCGCCAGAAGTGCACCGCCATAAATATTGACGCCACCAGCGGAATTCCGATGCAGTGCCAGATGTACGCGCGCAGTAATGCGTTCGAGTCGACGATCGATCCGCCCAACAATCCAAAACGCACATCGTTGTAAGGCGTCAGCCCGAGTTGCGGTCCCAACGGACCCTCGTTTCCCAGCATCGGCGTCGCGCGCGCCATGTTCGTTCCCACCGTGACTGCCCAAAACCCGAGCTGATCATCGGGCAACAGATATCCGGTAAACGAAAGCAGCAGCGTCAGCACCAACAGCACCACGCCCACACACCAATTGAACTCGCGCGGTTTCTTGTACGAACCGGTCAGCACGACGCGAAACATGTGCAGCCAGGTTGTGATCACCATCAAGTGCGCCGCCCAGCGATGCATGTTGCGCAGCAAACGCCCGAACGGGACATCGTGCTCGAGGTACAGAATGTCCTGGAATGCCTGAATTTTCTGCGGATGGTAATAAAACATCAGCAGCACGCCGGTGAACGTCAGCACGATGAACAAATAGAAGGTAATGCCGCCCATGCCCCACGTGTACTGATAACGCACCGCGTCGCGATTGATTTTCGCGGGATGCAGATGCAGAAAAACGTTCGAGAGGATGGCCAGCGAACGATTGCGCGGATCGGATCGCTCGTGCGAAACGCGGAAGATTGATTTCCAAACCTGGGTCTGCTGCGGATCTTTATAGTCCTTGGCCTCTTCGAGGGCGCGATCCTTCAAAGCGGCGGCCGAATCTTTCGCGCGCGTCACCAAGCCGACATCCGACTTTTCGCCGGTCAGCTGTTTGGTTTCTTTTTGGTCTTTCGGCTCGTCCATCTTCTGAAATGCACCCTCCCTCACGGTCGGGTTTCTGTTATGCCCTTCTTGCGGTTCGGCTGCTGCTGCGAATTACAACGGGATGTATGCGCCCGGATCGTTGAATTCGCCTGGGGCCGGAGCGCCTTTTTCCCATTTATAAAGCTTCGCTACGTTCACCACGATTTGACCTTCCGCATCCAGCTCAACGTGCGCCCGATCCATGGGGCGCGGCGCCGGACCTTCGAAGTTAATCGCTTCGCTGTCATAGCCGCTGCCGTGACAGGGACATTTGAATTTGTTTTCGCTGGGCTTCCAATCCGGCGTGCACCCGAGGTGCGTGCATCGCGCATACACTACGAACAATCTGTCGGAAGTCTTATCCACCCAGATGCGATACTGCTGCTGATATTTCGTATCGACGCCGAGCGCGTAGTCGCCGGGAAATCCAATTTTGAAGGTACTTGACGGTTCGGTGATGGATCGTGGCAGGAAGAAACGCACGAACATCAGGAAACACGTAGTCATGAATCCCGCGATGCTCCACCAGACGATGCTGCGACGCGTTTTGTTTACCGGAGGCTCGGGGACGGATTCAACGACGACGGGTTTAGCTGCCGCTTTCGGAACGGGCGTCGCAGCGCCTCGTGCCGGCGGCGGCATCGGGGGCCCAGCAGGTTTCTCGGTGGTAGCTAATGTTTCGGCGCCTGGATTGCTATCCAACTCCGTCGACCTCCCCTGAAAGTCACGGACACGACACTGCGCTTACACTAATGCACGGAGGGTTCGTTTGATAATTACAGAATCCCCTGTGCTGAGGCGTTCAAGCTGTCTCTGCGAAACCGAACTAAATGTGTTCACTATGAAGTGCGCCGAGCCAAAAAAATAATAAGATTGCGCGGCAGCCGACTTTTATACCCGAATCACAGCGGAATTGGCAAGAGGTACTTGCAAAATGAAATCCTGAAGGAGCCGAAATGGACAAACGCGCGCGCGTAATTCTGTACACCAAACCCGGCTGTCACTTATGTGACGAGATGAAAGCCGAGATGGCGAAGGCAAGCTGCTCCGGCCTCTACGAGCTTGAAGAGATTAATATCGAGAGCGATCCGCAATTGTTCGCACGGTACCGGAACGACATTCCCGTGTTATCAATCAACGGCGTAGAGGCCTTCAAACACCGGCTCACTGCCTCGGATTTTAGAGACTATCTTAATAGTTTTCCCATGTAGCGGCCGAGCATGGGCAAACTAAGCCCGCAGTCGTAAAAGTTACATCATGTCGCCCCGCTATTTCGTTTGAGTTAACCAACTCCGAGGATGCGCCGTGCAAAAATTTTGCTATTCCCATGCAAAAATTTATATTGACAGGAATAGCTTTCACGATTAAAGTTTGCGCGTCTTGCAATAAACCACACTCTTCAGTCTTCGAAAACTTAGCCGCCTGGCTTGGCCAGATTCTTCCCCCAAGGATTATCTGGCTACTCGACACAGACCGAAAGCAACTTTTCCGTTAATCCACGAGCAAGGGTTCGGGTAACAGCCAACCGATTCGCCCCCCGTTGGCGAATTGTCAGCATTTTGTCCCACGCCAAACTGCTTTCGACTCAACAGGAGGTAAACCCCTTATGACGACAGTTTCAAAGACCAGAGTCTTGAAGTTCTTGGCGTTGTTTCTCTTTGCGTTTGCTCTGGCGTTGCCCATGTGGATGTCCAGACCGACCGCAAGTCAATCTCAAACCGCAAACCTGAATCACGTCGCAACCGAAGTCCCCGACGGCGGAGTGGCAGTCGCCGCAACGGTGACGGAGGCACTTACCACCGACATGGATGCCAAAACCGACGACCTCTTCAACAATTTCGGCGCCCGAGGTACGCCAATAAATGAATGCATAGCAGATGCCGTACCTCCCACGGCGCGCGGCAACGGAAGATTCGAAGACAACAAGTTCATCTTTGAAGAAGAAGAAACCGTTGCCGATGGATTAGGACCAACCTACAACGATGTCGGATGCGTCACCTGCCATCAGGCTGTTGACACTGGCGCATTCGGCCAACAAATGGAGTTCCGTGCGGGCCATCTTTCCGGCGGGAACTTTGTAGATAATCCCGGCGGGCAGTTGATTCATACCCGCGGGACCGACTCAGATGTAGTCGAGCACATCACCACGGCTGAAACCGTCCGAAGTTTCCGTGTGGTACTCAGCGCGCTCGGCGACGGTTTTGTGGAATGCATCGCTAATCAAACGCTACAAGACAACGTGGCCGCCGAGCCCTCAGCTGTGCGGGGAGCTTTGACCGCCGTGCCGGTAGTCGAAGCTAACAACACGCTGCGGATTGGTCGATTCGGCTGGAAGGGGCAACACGCCAGCCTGCTGTCGTTCTCTGGCGATGCCTATCTTAACGAGATGGGGATCACTAATAAGTTCGATGGATTCGGTGGAAGAAGCTCATCGGCTTCTGACGCGGGAACCCACGAGAACCCGGCAAGTACGGCTGAAGGCGTCATTCAGGTAACCGGGCCGCCGTTTGACCCGGTCGCCGATCCGGAAGATGACGGAGGCGACGTGCTTGCGTTCACTGACTTTATGGCGGCAACCCGCGCTCCCGGTCGTCAGAATCCAATTCCCGCGGCCGCGCTTCGTGGCGACCCACTGTTCGACCAGGTGGGCTGCGCTGCCTGCCACACACGTACTTTCACGACTGCTACTGCCGGTACTGTGATTAACGGCGGAGCATTCACCGTTCCGGCAGCTCTGGGCGACAAAATAATTCATCCCTTCAGCGACTTCGCACTTCACGATGTCGGCACAGGGGACGGCATTGTCCAGAACGCCGGACAAGCTTCTGCAAACCTGATGAAGACCGCGCCGCTGTGGGGCATTCGGGCTCGGAATCGATTCATGCATGACGGACTCACCGTCAATGTTTCCGAGGCCATCCAACGACACGCGGGCCAGGCGACTGCAGCCCGCAACGCCTTCAATGCTTTAACGGCGGCCCAGAGGTCCGACCTACTCTTCTTTGTCTTATCGCTTTGACGATGCGACATGGTTGAGATTAGAAGCTCGCCGGACACTCCAACCGGCGAGCTTCCCATTAATCAAATTGGCGAAGCCTGAGCGAAAGGACACCGATGATGTACGCTCCGGATGTTGGTAAATATCGAGCGAATGAATTGATTTTGCGGCGCCGACGCTTTCTGTTTTTAATCTTGATGCTGGCGGGCTGCTTTGTTTTCTCTGGCTGCTCAGAAAAGCCACAAGCTCAACAGCCATCACCGGCGCAATCCACCCAGATGTCAGCGCAATCGGCCACGAGCATGTCACCCCCGCAGTTGAGCGAGGTCCGGGAAGCGGTGAAGCGCGTCTTTAAAGACGCCGCTGTCATCGACGACGGCCGCAGTCCAAACTTTGTGGTAGGTGATTTCAATGGCGATCACTCACAGGATGTGGCAGTGATTCTCAAAACGGCACCGGGAAAAGTCGCCGAGATGAATCAGCAGTTTCCGCCGTGGATTTTGAAGGACCCATTCGTTAAGAGTGCACCCGGGATGGCGCCGCTGCGGGTCACTGAGCGCGAACCACTGTTGGCCGTCATTCACGGATATGGAGCTGCAGGCTGGCAGGACTCGCAGGCGACGCAAACCTATCTTCTCAAGAATGCGCTCGGAGAAAACGTTGCGGCTCGGGGAAAGGCGGACGTCATCGCCGCGAATCAGGGAAAGAAATTGCCGCAACTCAAAGGCGATCTCATCAGCGAAATCCTCGGAGGCAAATCAGGATATCTCTATTACGCCGAGTCAACTTATTCCTGGTACGACCCGGAAACATTTCAGGGTGAACCTATCGCGCGACCAGTCCATCCTGGATTCGCTGCGCGAAATTAAGAATCGATCATAATTTTTGAACCACGGGGGATATCGAAATGGATTTCCAGCGCTGGGGTTACCGAATCTCGCTCCTGATTTGTTGCTTTATGAGTGTTGCTTATGCTGGTGGAACCGGAACTTCTCCAATACGGCGGATCGAGATTACAAAGGCCGAGAGCCAAGTTCCGCGAATGTCCGCCGAAGAACTGAAGGCAAAATTATCCAGAAACGAAGCGGTGACTATTCTTGATGTTCGCGCCACCGCTAGCTACGTCAACAGCACTACCCGGATCAAGGGCTCGATTCATGTGAAACTAAGAAGACTTGAATTTCGGCTGACGCTGCCGCCGCTGCGGGACGTCCCGCGTGATAGTGAGGTGATCACCTATTGTGCCTGTCCCCACGATGAAGCCAGCATTCGCGCCGCGCAGATCCTAATTGATGCGGGGTTCAAGCGCGTTCACGTTTTGGATGGTGGATGGCAAGCGTGGTTAAGAGCAAACGGGCAAGTCGAGGCAAGACCGAAGGCCTGACCTGGGGACACTCGTCAACCTTTTCAACACTGCCGCGAGTTAGTCGAAACGGACTTCACGATGACAAGGTCACGCCAAGTCGGCTATTATCCGCGTTCGATCCGCTTAAAGGATCTCAGTCCTCTGAGAAGCGCGAATGCTCGAAGTCATAAATCTGGAATGTGTGCGTGGAGACCGCAGGTTATTTAAAGATTTTAGTTTTTCGGCGAGTCCGGGCGAGTTGATCGAACTGCGGGGTGCTAACGGAAGTGGGAAGACCAGCTTATTAAGAATCATCTGTGGTCTGGCGGCCCCCGCCAATGGTGAGGTTCGTTGGCAGAAAAAACCTATTCGCGAGTTGGGCGAAGAATATTATGCGTCGATCGCATATCTGGCGCATCAGAACGGCTTGAAGCATGAACTTAGCCCGATTGAAAACGTGCGCATCTCAAGCGGGGTCGCGGGTCACGATCTGACTGAAGATGAGGCTCACCAGATTCTGAGGCGCGTGGGCCTGGGCGATCGGCTCAACATTCCCACACGATCGCTTTCCGCAGGTCAGCGGCGGCGCGTTGGCTTGGCACGATTATTAACTTCCAAAGCGACTCTCTGGGTACTCGACGAAGTATTAACGTCGCTTGACGAAGTCGCCGTACGAATGACGCGTGAGTTTATCAGCGACCACCTTCGCGACCAGGGTATCGTAATTGTCGCCACTCATCAGGATTTGAATTTAGCAAACGAACGCTGCCGGCGTATTGAGCTCACGCAGTGATGGCAGCTTCAATGCTATCGATGTTTCGATGGATGGTCTGGCGCGATCTGCTGCTCGCCTGGCGCCGCAGAACGGACGTACTCGCGACGCTGTTCTTTTTCATAATTGTCGTGAGTCTGTTTCCGTTGGGGGTTGGCCCGGAGCCCCAACTTCTCAAAACAATCGCTCCCGGAGTGGTTTGGGTGGCCGCGCTGTTGGCATCGATGCTGGCACTCGGGCGCACGTTCGGCGACGATTATCAGGACGGCACGCTCGAACAATTGCTGCTGACGCCGCAGCCGCTCTTCCTGATTGTTCTCGCTAAAGTGCTGGCGCAATGGATAGTTTCGGAGCTGCCGCTGGTTTTGGTTGCGCCCGTGCTTGGAATGCAATTCGGACTGTCGCAGAATACGCTTTGGATAATGACTGTGTCCCTGCTGTTGGGAACTCCGGTATTGAGCCTAATCGGCTCAATCGGCGCGGCGTTAACGTTGGGATTGCGCGCCGCGAATGTCCTAGTCGCCTTGTTGGTGCTGCCGCTGTACATTCCGGTCCTGATCTTCGGTGCCGGCGCAATTGAATCGACAGTCAACGGACTGGAACCGCAGGCGTATCTATTATTATTGGGAGCGACATTAATATTGGCACTCGCGTTCGCTCCGTGGGCAACCAGCGCGGCTCTGCGGATATCTGTGGAATAGAAGTTGTTGATGGCTCTCGCTTCATGAAGCGCAAACAGAAAACCCTGAATTCATGAGCAAATCGCGAATCCACTGGTACAAATATTCCGCGCCTGTGAATTTTTACCCACTGGCCGGAAAAATGATTCCCTTCTTCACCGGCATCACCATTGTCCTTTTCGCCATCGGCCTTTACATGAGTTTCTTCGTCGCTCCAGTCGATTTCCAACAAGGGCATTCGTATCGAATCATCTTCATTCACGTGCCGGCGGCCTGGATGGGAATGTTTCTTTACGTGCTGCTGGCGATCTACGCCGGAATTGGTTGGGCTTTTAACGCGAGGCTGGCCTCGATGATGGCGACGGCGATTGCGCCAACGGGAGCCATCTTCACTTTCATCTCATTGGTGACCGGATCGTTGTGGGGTAAACCGGCTTGGGGCGTTTTCTGGGTTTGGGACGCGCGCATGACTTCAACACTGATCCTGATGTTTCTGTACATCGGATTCATTTCGTTGCAATCGTCGATCGACGATACGCGCCGCGCGGATCGAGCCGGTGCAGTGCTGGCGCTCGTCGGCGTCATTAACGTCCCGATCATCTATTTTTCGGTGCAATGGTGGAACACTCTGCATCAGGGAGCGACGCTGACAGCGCGCAGTTTCAAGATGGCGCCATCGATGCTTTCCGCGATGTTTGTTTTGATGGGCGCTTGCTGGATGTATTCAATCGCAATTGTGCTCGCCCGCGTTCGCTTGATCATTTTAGAAAGAGAACGAGAAGCTCCCTGGGCTGCCGAGACATATCGATTTGAAGATGAGATTGGAGTTCAGCGGCAGAAAGCATAGATAAGTCATGCATTGGAATAGTCTTTCAGAATTCATTTCGATGGGCGGCTACGGTCCGTATATCTGGGGCTCATACGGAGTCACTTTTGTGCTGTTGACAGCGGAAGTGATCATGCTGCGAGCCCGAAAACGAAAGTTGAGGAACGCCGCTCCGCTTCCTGAAGATGTCGAATCTCGAAACGAAACTGCTTTATGAATCTCAAGCGACGTCACAAAAGAATCATCTTTATTTGCGCCAGTCTGGCCGCGCTCGGCTTTGCGGCCTACTTAGTGCTTGGCGCGTTTCGCAACAATCTTGTTTTCTTCTTCAGTCCGACACAGGTCGCTGCGAAGGAAGCGCCGGTCAACAAAACGTTTCGCATTGGCGGACTTGTCGAAAACGGAACGTTGAAGAAAGATACGGACGGTCTGACGATTCGATTTACAGTCACCGACACCGCAAACAGCATCCCAGTTGTCTATAAAGGAATTCTCCCCGACTTGTTCAAGGAAGGCCGCGGTTGTGTGGCGCAGGGGCGCATCAATTCCGACGGCGTTTTCTACGCGGATCAAATTATGGCTAAGCATGATGAGAACTACATGCCACCCGAAGCCGCGCAGGCACTCGACAAAGCCAAGGACATGGAGAAGATTAAGAACTCCGCCAACGAAGCCGCGAAGACTCTTTCGAAGTAATTCACCTTAATGATTCCAGAAATCGGCCAGTTCGCTCTAATCCTCGCGTTGATGGTAGCGATCACGCTCGCGGTGCTGCCGCAGATCGGCGCCGCGCGCGGCATTCCTCAGTTCATCGCGCTGGCGCGTCCGGCGGCTCACGCGCAATTCTTTTTCGTGCTGATCGCATTCGCGTGCCTGGGATACTCATTCATCAGCAATGACTTTTCGGTGCTGAACGTCGCGAGCAATTCAAATTCGCAATTGCCGCTGCATTATCGTCTGGCCGCGACGTGGGGATCGCATGAAGGTTCACTTCTGCTTTGGACTTTCATGCTGACAATTTGGATGGTCGCCGTGACCTTGTTCAGCCGGCATCTGCCGGACGAGATCGTCGCGCGCGTTTTGGCGGTGATGGCATCGATCAGCATCGGCTTTTTGCTGTTCATGTTGCTGACTTCGAATCCGTTCACACGTTTGGTTCCCGCCGCGCCGGACGGTCGCGATCTGAATCCGCTGCTTCAAGACCCGGCGATGGTGGCGCACCCGCCGATGCTCTACATGGGTTACGTAGGGATGTCGGTCGTCTTCGCCTTTGCTATTTCGGCGTTGATCAGCGGGCGGCTTGATGCGACCTGGGCGCGTTGGTCGCGCCCTTGGACAACAGTGGCGTGGATGTTTTTGACTTGCGGAATCGCGTTGGGAAGTTTCTGGGCGTACTACGAACTCGGTTGGGGCGGCTGGTGGTTTTGGGATCCGGTTGAGAACGCGTCGTTCATGCCATGGCTGGTCGGCACCGCGTTGATTCATTCGCTCGCGGTCACCGAAAAGCGTGGCGGCTTCAAGAGCTGGACGGTGCTGATGGCCATCGCAGCATTCTCCTTAAGTTTGCTTGGCACATTCCTGGTGCGCTCCGGCGTGCTTACCTCTGTCCATGCTTTCGCCAGCGATCCCAAACGCGGAATCTTCATTCTGATTTTTCTGGTGGTCGTCATCGGCGGTTCGTTGACACTTTATGCGTGGCGAGCTAAGCAGGTCGGTCTCGGATCGAAATTCGAATTGCTTTCGCGCGAATCGCTCCTGCTAACAAACAACGTGCTGCTGACCGTTGCCGCATCGTCCGTACTGCTCGGCACGCTCTATCCGTTGTTCATGGACGCACTGAATTTGGGCAAGCTCTCAGTTGGACCGCCTTACTTCAATGCTGTGTTCGTGCCGTTGATGGCGCCCGCGATGTTTCTGATCGGCGTCGGTCCGATTGCGCGGTGGAAGCAAGCCAAGCTGCCTGAACTCGCTGTGCGCTTGCGTTGGGCATTTGTGATTGCATTGATAAGCGGCGTCGCGATTCCCTTCTTCATCGGCGGGTGGCAGTGGCGCGCGAGCCTCGGGATTCTTCTGGCCATTTGGATCGTGGTCACGGTTGCGCAAAATATCTGGGGTCGCCTGCGCGTGGGCTCCGGCGAAATGAATCTTTTTGATCGTATCAAAGCTCCTGCGCGTGGTTTTTACGGGATGCATCTGGCCCACCTTGGCGTGGCCGCCTTTGTCGCGGGTATCACCGTTGTCACCAGTTATCAAACTGAAAAAGACGTGCGCATGAACATTGGCGAAACGGTCAATGCCGGCGGCTACGAATTTCGGCTCGAGAATCTCAGCCAACTGCGCGGTCCAAATTACGATGCCGTGCGCGCCGACATTCAGGTGACGAAGAACGGCGCATTCGTGACGATGCTCAATCCTGAGAAGCGCGCGTTCACGGCGGCACAAAACGTCACGACTGAGACAGCAATCGACCGCAGCATCTTTCGCGATCTTTACGTTTCGCTCGGTGACCAGGCTGAAGGCGGCGGTTGGACTGTGCGCGTCTATCACAAGCCGCTGGTGAATTGGATTTGGCTGGGGGCGCTGTTGATGGCAATCGGCGGCGGCATCGCGGTTACTGACAAACGTTATGCGCTGCAAGCTGAAAAAGAACGCGAGTCCAGGAAGACAATGAAGCCGGCGAAAGTTGCCACCGCGGCAACCGGAGCGGAATGAGCAATGAAGAGACTCCTATTCGTGCCGCTTGGTCTGTTCATGTTACTCGCGATTGCGATCGCCGTCGTACTCGTGCGCGGACGTGACCCTCACGAAATTCCTTCGCCTCTGATCGATAAAGCTGCGCCGGCATTTCAGCTTCCGCAACTTCACCAGCCGACGAAAACTCTTTCCGCGGCGGACATGCGCGGCAAAGTCTGGGTGCTGAATTTCTGGGGCAGCTGGTGCATCGCATGTCGCGAAGAACATCCCATGCTGCTCGAATACGCGAAAGAAAACGCGGTCCCGATTGTCGGTGTCGATTACAAATATTCCAGCGACAACAGCGACGAGCGAGCGGCGGCGGTGCAACTGCTGGCCGAACTCGGCGATCCTTATTCGCTGACGGTCTACGACGACAACGGGCGAGTGTCGATCGATTATGGCGTGTACGGCGCGCCGGAAAGTTTTCTCATCGACAAGAACGGTGTGATTCGATTCAAACAGATTGGGCCGATAACCGAAGAAGTCTGGCGCAAAAAGATCGTGCCGATGGCGAAGCAACTGAATCAATGAATAAGCGTGCCCTTTCTCTGTGCCTCCGTGAGAACCCCGTGTCTCTGTGGTGGAACCGTGTTCAGAATCATTCACCACAGAGGCACAGAGATCCACTGAGACACAGAGAGTTCTTGCTGGCGATTGTTCTCGCATTTTTCTCAACGATTGCTTCGCCTGCGCAAGCGCAAGTCGCGCAGCCGATCGAAGATCCGGCAATCGAAGCGCGCATGAAGAACCTGACGAAGCAACTGCGTTGCCTGGTTTGCCAGAACGAAACGCTGGCGGATTCCCAGGCGCAGCTTGCCGAAGATTTGCGGCGCGAGATTCGTGAACAAATCAAAGCGGGCAAGTCAGATCAGGAAATTCTCGCCTATGCGACGCAGCGGTACGGCGACTTCATTCTTTACAACCCGCCCGTCAAAGCCACGACTTACCTCCTATGGTTCGGGCCGTTCTTGCTCCTGGTAATTGGGACGGTGTTGCTCTTCCGATTTTTGAAGCAGCGGCGCGCGATGATCGAAGCGAAACCGTTGACAGCGGAAGAACGGCGAAGGGCGGAAAAACTTTTAAGGGAAACCTAATGGTAGTTTTCATTTTCATATGCGCTGTAATGGTTGTGCTGGCGCTTGCTCTAATTCTGCCGCCGCTGTTGCAGTCCGCGGGCGCGGCGACAATCGAAGACGCGCGCGCCGCTAATCTGATGGTGTACCAGGATCAACTTCGAGAGTTAGAGGCCGATCTAAAAACTGGACTGCTAACACAAGCTCAGTACGATTCGGACAAAGAAGAGATTGAGCGCAGATTGTTGGAGGATGTCGGCGACGAAAAACGGGCAGGTACTCCGCATGTATTCGCAACGCGCAAACTTGCCTACGCCGTTGCGATCTTCATTCCGGTGGCTGCGATCATTTTCTATGTGCTTGTCGGAACTCCTAAGCTCGTCGATCCGCAGCCAACTCCGCCGTCCACTCTGCAGCGTCGTTGACGTCTGGCGCGCAGCTTGCGATTCGCGATAGACTCCGCCGCGCAATTAATTCCAAGGAGGCCACGCCATGGCAAACGGAAAACGAAAATGTATCGACTGCCGCGACTATCCGAGCGAAAGCGGCTGTTCATTGCGAATTGAAGGCAGCGAGGACGAAGTGCTCGATGCTGCGGTTAGTCACGCAGTCGCGAAACACGGACACCCGGACGCGCCTCAGTTGCGCGAAGAGATCCGCGGACTGTTAAAGGACGCGTAAACTTTTTGGAGAACCTTTCTTGACCAGAGACAACTTTCTTTTCGCCATCATCGGCATACTGCTGGGTTTCATCGTCGGATTCATGCTGCATGGAGTAATGAGTGAGCGCGACGCGGAACGCGGCGCAACTTCGACTACCCAACGCCAGCAGCCATTGCCGCCGGATCATCCGCCAATCGGCACTGACGGATCTACCGACGGTGCGGGTAACGGTTCCCAACAGTCGATGGAGCAAGTGCAACAGACCATCGCCAAAGCGCGCAGCAATCCGAAAGATTTTGAAGCGCAGATACTGGCGGCGAATCTTGAGTATCAAATCGGCCAATACGACGAAGCCGTCAAGTTCCTTTTAACGGCCAACCAAATCAAGCCTGACGATTACAACACAGTCGCGAATCTGGGGATGGTGAACATGGACGCCGGCCACATGGACGCCGCGGAAAAATGGTATCGCGCGGCGCTCGCCAAGAATCCGAATGATCCAGCTGTGATTGACGGCTTGTGCAACGTTCTGCTCACTGCCGGCAAGAAATCAGAAGCCGAACAAATGATTAATCGACTTGCCAAAGCTGACGCTTCCAATCAGGACCTGGCGCAATTTCGCGACCGACTGTCGAAACTCAAATGAATCGAACCACCCCGACGCTGCTTAAACCGATTCTCATCGGCGGCTTAATCGCGGGCACGCTTGATATCACTTACGCGTGCATTTTCTTCGGGATGCGAAATCATGTCCGTCCCGCGCGCATACTCCAGTCGGTTGCGCGTGGCGCGCTGGGCCAGCGTGCCTTTCAAGGCGGATGGAAAACCGCAGCGCTCGGGCTTGTCTTTCATTTTCTGATCGCATTGACGGCGGCGGCCGTTTACGTTCTCGCGAGTCGCGCCATCCGGTTCCTGATCACACATGCGATTGTCTGCGGCATAGTTTATGGCTTGGGTATTTATCTTTTTATGTATGGGATTGTCATGCGGTTTTCGGCGATTCATTCAACCACGCTGCCATGGTCATCGCCGTGGGTCGTCTTAATTCCCAATCTGATGATTCATATGTTTGGTATTGGCCTGCCCATCGCTCTTGTCGCTCGGCGCTATTCAAAGTAAAACTGAATCATGGAATTGAATGAAGTTCGGCTCGAAAGCGAGCGCCTAATTCTGCGCTGGTTTCGCGAAGATGACCTCGCCGATTTGTGCGTTATGACCGGCGACCCGGAGGTCATGCGTTTTCTCGGCGACGGCGAACCGGTGGACGAGATGCTGACCTGGCGTCACATGGCGACTTATATGGGACATTGGTACTACCGCGGCTACGGCATTTGGGCCGTTGAGGAAAAGAGCAGCAGCAGAGTTGTAGGACGGATCGGTTTCATGAATCCGGTTGGCTGGCCAGATTTCGAGTTGGGTTGGACGCTCGCACGCGACTGCTGGGGCAAAGGCTACGCCACTGAAGGAGCGGGGCGCGCGCTGGAATACGCGTTCACAGAAATGAATCGCGATCACGTCATCAGCTTGATTGCTCCGGATAACATCGCGTCAATCAAAGTAGCTGAGCGGCTGGGTGAAAAGGTCGCAGGAAGCACAAACATCGTGAATCGCGACGTCTTCATTTATCGGATTGACAGAGCGGATTGGTTGAAAGCACGAGAGACATCGCGCGCATAACGAATCAGCTCACGGTTCGATCGACATGCGCGTCACTTCCGACAGTGGGACCCGCTCGACACGTCCGGTCTTCAGCACCACCACAATCGTTCCACCTTCCACCACCACCCGCCTAACCGTAGACATTGGCCGATCGATATGTGTTCCGTCCTTCTGTTCAATAATTAAATGAGGCCCGGGCGGTTCTTGCGCTGGAGCGGCGGGCTCTGTCTCACCTGACTTCTCTTCCCCTTCGGAAGGTTTCGCTGGGACTCTGCGCGTAGTTGTTTTCGGCTTGGTAGTCTTCGGTTTTTCGGTTTTCGGCTTTTCCGTCTCCGGCGTTTCGCTCTTTGCCGATTCAGTCTTGGGTGTTTCAGTTACCGGAGGCTTAGGTCGCGGTGCCCGCGGAGTTCGGTTCCGCGCAGTTCCGCGCGACGTCGATTTTGGCTTTGGAGCAGTCTTCGTTTCGGTTTTAGGTTCTTCGGTTTCCGATGGCTTTGTCTCTTCCGATTTCACTTCCTCGGTTTTGACTTCAGGTGGCTGCGGAAGAGTCGCGCCAACGGACGAGAGTCGTTTGGAGTTGCGATCAGTTGTGGCAGTCTCCGAACTTGAATCGATGTTCGCCGCGACGGGAATTCCGCCCGTGAACGGTTGAAACGATCCGCTAAACGTAATTCGGTATGAACCGGGGTCATCGTCGGGGCTGCGTGCTTCCACACGCAGAATCAATATCTGATGCGCACGAAGGTAAACTCCCTTCGTCACCTCCGGCGGGATCGTGTTCGCGTAGACGCTTATTTTTAACAGCGGCCGAAACGTCACGGCCGTGAACACATCGACGTCGCCATTCAGATTCCGGCTGTTGACTTTGATCGTGAGATCGCCGGGTGTCCCTTCAAACGCATAGAAGTGTCGGGTCAAACGCGAGTCGCCAACATCCAAAGCCGCGATCGTACCGCTAATCTCATTGCTGAGCACCGGCGTCGGCAAACTTTGATCGTTCGACTGCGCGCCTGCCGAACAAGCGAACAGCACCGCAGTCAGGAAGACCAGCAAGCGAAGTAGCTTAATAAAAATTGGTGACTGACGCTTTATCAAGATGGGTAATACCGGAAGCGATTCTACAGGCGCTTGTGAATTTCGCAAAAAACGGCCGCTCGGTCCGACCCTAATTCAGACGCTGTCGGTTGATTGCATGGTCCACTGCTGACAAAAACAGCCCGGCGATGAGCGACAAAACCTTGCAATTCCCGGCGTCCACTAATAGTATCGGCGCCACAAAAGGACCTCGCAAAACCGCGTAGGCGAGCGCGTTTTTTGCGCATCATTCCGGAAATCTCGAGCGTATAGCTCGTTTCTGGTTAATAGGAATAGTGCGACAATACGCGTCTCCAAATTCTCACATATCTTTCGACGACTGGTGGATCGACGCTCGTCTGATCGCACCAATGCGATTCTTTTTGGCCGCGGCCGCGCTCCTGATTATTTATATCGACCCGTCCCAACCCGATCGGCTGGTCCAGCTGACATACTCACTGCTGATTGGATACACAGTCTACAGCGCGATTGTTCTCGTCGTTGCGCTAAAGTCGCCGCACCGGCTGCCAATGGCAGTGCTGCACTGGCTCGACTTGGTCTGGTATGTCGCTTTGATTGCCGCCAGTAGCGGTACCAACAGCATCTTCTTTCTTTTCCTTTTCTTCGCCATCCTGGTCGCATCTTTTCGCTGCGGCTTTGCTTCCGGTTTGAGCACGACCGCCGCTGCGGCTGTTTTGTTTGTGACCGTAGGATATTTCACGGCACCCGCGGCGCCGAACTTTGAATTGAATCGCTTCCTGCTCCGCGCGGTAATGCTCGCAGTGCTGGGCTATATGATCGCGTACTGGGGCGCGTCGGAGATTGAACTCAAACGCCGGTTGAAGCTGCTCAAAGACGTGACGAATCTGTCGAACCCACGGTTTGGAATTGAGCGAACGATCGTGCTGGGGCTGGAAAGACTACGGGAGTTCTACAACGCCCGAGAGACGATTCTCGTTTACAGCTTGCATTCGTCTGAGAACTATCAACTGCTTCGTGTCAACCGAGGAAATTCGGACGCCGTGCGGCCCGCAGAAATTACCGCTGAGCTAGCCGAGACCCTAATTCAGCCGGCGGCGAATCTTGCAGTCGTTCGAGCTAGTAAGTCTGCGGCACTCCTAATCGACACGAACGGCGATAAGACTTGGCGCGAGAATTCCCCTAACCTTATTACGATCGCCAACACGATCGGTGCCGGCCATTTCACTTCCATCCCGGTTTCGCATCACGGCGCATTCGTTGGCCGTCTTTACATTGTCGATGCCGCGCGCCGCCGATTGAATCAATCAGACGTCGAATTCATGCTTCAGTTGATCGAACATGTCAATCCACTGCTCGACAACATCGCGCTCTTGGATCGATTAGCTTCAGAAGCGGCCGATCAGGAACGCAAGAAACTCGCCCGCGACATTCACGACAGCGTGATTCAACCGTACGTAGGGCTGCAGCTGGGATTAGCAGCGGTGCGACAAAAACTGCTCGCTGAGAACAGCGGTGCACTTGGTACCGTTACTGAACTATGCGAAGTGGCCAACAATGAAGTGCGAGGTTTGCGCAACTACCTTAACGAAATGAAAATCGACGAAGTGCAAAAAGGAATATTACTTCCAGCAGTTCGCCGCTTTGTCACAAATTATACGGCCGCGACCGGAATAGAGGTTCACGTCGATGGAGGCGCAAATCTGCAGCTCAATGATCGTCTTGCCGCAGAGGTATTTCAGATGATTGTTGAAGCGCTGAGCAATGTCCGCCGCCACACGTCTGCCCAGCAAGCACGGGTTCATATCGATTGCGACCACCGAGATCTGATTCTGAAAATCAGTAACCAGACAACGAATGGCCTAAAAACGTTTCGCCCGAAATCGATCGCCGAGCGCGCTTCGGCTCTCGGCGGCCACAGTGCAGTTTATGTCGACGACTCGAACCATACGGTGGTGGCGATTCAGATTCCGCTCTAACAAATGACCAAAGACGCAAACATTCGGGTTCTGATTGTTGACGATCACCTGCTGGTGCGCACGGGCCTCCGCATGCTCATTGAGAACGAATCAGATATGACAGTAGTCGGCCAGGCCGCCACGCGAGCCGACGCCTTGGCGCTCGCCGAAAGCGAACGCCCTGGAGTCGTCCTCCTCGATATTGATTTGGGTAAAGAAAATGGCTTGGATTTCATGCCTGAATTGATGGAAGCGCTTCCAGAAATAAGGCCGTTGGTCCTGACGGGCCTTCGCGATATTGAGACGCATCGTCGTGCGGCACGTCTCGGCGCTGCCGGCGTGGTCCTCAAAGAGCAGGCGGCAGAGGTGCTGCTGAAGGCCATACGCAAAGTACATCAAGGCGAAATTTGGCTCGACCGCTCGATGATGGGTAGCCTGCTTCGAGAGATGAGGCAAGGTCCTTCGATCGATGAAGAAACCGCGAAAATTTCGACGCTAACGCCTCGCGAACGTGAGGTGGTGGCGCTCGTCGGCGAAGGCCTCAAGAACCGCGATATTGCCGGCCGCCTTTTCATCAGCGAGACAACTGTCACTCATCACTTGAGCTCGGTTTTTTCGAAACTTGATGTGTCCGACCGGCTCGAACTGGTTATCTACGCCTTTGGAAACGGGCTGGCCAAGCCGCCTCGATAAAGAACTTATGGCGTTTAGCTGACAACATCCTGCCAAACCCGACCGGCAAAAAACCACAGAATCCTGTCCCCTAAAAACGGCACAAAGCCTGCTTGCAACCAAATTGCAAGCTGATTAGTATCCTCGCGCAATTATAGGGCAAGTCTCTTATGAAGGACCCACACGGCGCTAATCCCCCTGAGTGGACGTTGAGCGGTGAAATTCGCACGCGAGGTTGCTCGCTGGATTCCGCCGACGGTGCCTACATTGAAAGACGCGCTAAACGCCGAATTCGCCATTCGTTTCCCACGACCGTCAGCGGCGTGGACGCGCATGGCTCGGATTTCTCTCTGGAAGTGGGACTGGAAAACATCAGTTCCAGCGGTCTCTATTTGCGAATGGCGCGAGAAGTCGAATCGGGCGACACATTGAATGTGCTAGTCCGATTCTCGAATGGTAAACCAGGCGGGACGGCTGCGGTGATCGCAGGCGTCTTGAGAGTTGAACCTGGAGTCGATGGCTTGAACGGAATTGCGATGGCCATCAAGCAATACGAATTTGTGTAGCGGATGTCTGCCCCCAAGGCTCATGCGCTTTATTGAAGGCGTAAGAAGTTCAACGTTTGTTAAGGCCCGTAGTTTTTGATCCTTACAAACTCCCGTCTTCCCCATCGAACCGAGTCAATCCTGCAATCCTGACTCGACTAACCGAAAGGCGTTAGTAATGAAATCTCTGGCCCCCTACTTCACCACGTTTGCGCGTGTCTCTAATCGTCTGCATCTGAAAACGACGCGAGCGCGACTGCTCGCGTTTGTTGCGTTAATAGCGCTGTTCAGCACGATTGCCGTGTCGGCATCTTCAGCTGGTTCGTTGCGTCAGTTATTTGCAAGCAAGCGAGCGGAAGCACAGACGACGAAAGCGGGTGGACCTAGAGCATCGCTGGCGCGACAGAGGCTAACTCTGTCTGCGGCGCAGAGCGTTACGCGCCAAGGTCAGACGACCACGACTCTCAAAGACGGCCGAATACTGACGACTGGCGGTCGAGACATTAATGGGCTAGTCGTTTCATCGGTTGAAATCTTCGATCCGGCTAACAACACTTTTACGTCTTTCGGTTCCTTGGTTCAAGCGCGTGTCGATCATACGGCGAGCCTGCTTTCGGACGGTCGCGTGTTGATTGCGGGCGGCAGTGACGGCGCCAATGCTTTGCGTTCGACGGAAATTTTCGATCCTGCTTCCGGCTTCTCGGTCAGCGGCCCACAAATGAGCGCGGCCAGGTCTGGGCACGCAGCAAACGTGGTTCACAACGGGGACTTTGTGCTGATCGTCGGCAGCGACGGCAGCGGCGAAATGTTCAACGCCCGCACCGGATCGTTCAGCGGACCAAGCAGCAAATCCGGAATCGGTAGCAGTATCTCGAGCTCCAGCAAGTTGTCTGTTCAGACCAACGAGTCGCAAGGCGGCGCGACGATTACCACGGACCGCGAGGACTATCCTCCCTACTCCACCGTTGTCATTAGCGGCAGCGGATTTACCCCGGGTGAAACGGTGAGTTTGGTGGTCGAGCAGATTGCACCGGCACAGGCGACCTACGAGCCATGGACCACAGTTGCGGACGAGAACGGCAACATCCTGACCTCGTGGTTTGTATTCAGCGACGAACTCGTTGGCGCGACGTTGCAAGCGACTGCAACAGGTCAGACTTCCGGGCTCACAGCGTCCGCGACATTTACCGATGCACTCGCTGCCGGAGTGGCACTGAACGGGGATACGAATGGATTCAATATTGATGGCAGCCTACGCGCCGTTACCACCGCTTCTCCAAGCCCCACCGCTCTCAGAACCGACTGGTTGGATCGTCTAACTCCAACGCCGGCTACCGGCGGAATCGTTAACGAAGATGGCTCACCCAGAACGCCTGCTTCGGGACCGGTTTATTTGGCCTCCGATCCATTTGGCAATGGCAGCAGCGATGACGTCTTCTCGGGTAGCGTGAAAGCCGATCAGAACCCGAACACCATGACCTGGGACAGTACTGGTAATAATCAGGGTAAGACTGATCTGAACCGAGTCTACGTCCATATTTCGCATGACAGCATTAATGATGCGTGGGTCACCGCTTCGGCAGACCGGGGCAGCACGAGTGGCGCCGCATACGTCGATTTCGAACTCAACCAGGTACCTGTCATCAAGAACGCCAATGGTACTTTCTCATCAGCCGGTCCCAACGGCGGTCGCACTGCAAATGACATGCTCATTACGGCGCAGTATGGCGGCAACGGCACACCGACGCTGAACTTGTTTAAATGGGAATTGGTATCGGGATCATATGTGTGGGTGGATCATAGCAATGACGCTAACATCCAGGGAAAGGCGTTTGCCGCGAGCAACAGCGGGACACTTGGCCTTCCTTACACCTCGTTCGGCTCAAGTAGTTACACGGCGGGTCAATTCGTGGAAATGTCGGTCAACGTTTCGGCATTGGTCGCAGCCGGTAACCCCTGCGCAGGTATTGGCATCAGCACGGTTTGGGTGAGAACAAAAACCGCGAACAGCACAAGTGCCAACATGGCCGATTTTGCCAGTCCCATCTCCGTTTCATTTAATGCTGGGTTTACGGCAACAGCATCTGCTAGCCCCAATACTTATCCTGGCACTATCAACACCAGCGTGACGGGCGGGACGGGAACGAAGAGTTATGCGCTCACGGGCGCGGGTGATCCTCAGCCGGTGACATTCCCTAATTCGACTGGAACGTTCACGAATCTTGCACCAGGCAGTTACAAAGTGTGGGTGAAAGATAGTCCGGGATGTGTAGCCGGCAGCAATACCGTAACGATTGTTGCCCGCCCCATTACGATCACGGCAGACAATCGAAGCAAGGCGTATGGAACTTCCTTGCCACTCGGAACGAGTGGATTCAGCGTTACGAGTGGTTCGCTCAATTCCGGCGATACTATCTCAGCGGTTACTTTGACAAGTACGGGCGGCCTGGCAGGCTCGACGTCTGCAGCAGCAGGCACGTACGTGGGTAACATCGTCCCCAGTGGTGCGTCCGGGAGTGGAAACTTCCCCGCCTACTACAACGTGAGTTACGCAAATGGTGATCTGTCCATCACCCAGGCGACCGCGAGCTGCAACGTGACGCCGTATGACGTGCCGTATGACGGGACGCAGAAGACGGCCAGTGGTTCGTGTACGGGTCTGAGCGGGACAGTGAACCTGACCAGCGGTCTGAACCTGACCAACACGCAGCACACCAACGCCGCCAACTACCCGACCGATTCGTGGTCATTCCATGATGCGGCGGGCAACTTCGCGGATATCAGCGCGACGACCATCACCGACAACATCAGCAAGGTGGCGGTGACGGCCACGGCCGGCAGCTATGGTCCGGCACCGTATGACGGCAGCGCGCATGCGCTGTCGGCTTGTGTGGTAACGGGCTTTGCCGGTCTGAGCTGTACCAACAATCCGACTGGTCCGGTGGGCCCGGATGTGGGCAGTGGCACGGTGACGCCGGATACCAGCAGTATCTCGACCACCAACTTCACCATCACCCCGGTCAATGGCAACTGGTCGATCACGCAGGTGGCGGTGACAGCAACGGCGGGTAGCTACTCAGGTGTTTATGACGGCAACACGCATGCTCTATCAGCTTGTGCGGTGACGGGCTACGCGGGTCTGAGCTGTACGAACAGTCCGACTGGTCCGGTGGGCCCGAATGTGGGCAGTGGAGTGGTGACTCCGGATACCAGCGGTATCTCGACCACTAACTTCATCATTACGCCGGTCAACGGTAACTGGTCCATTACCCAGGCGACCGCGAGCTGCAACGTGACGCCGTATGACGTGCCGTATGACGGGACGCAGAAGACGGCCAGTGGTTCGTGTACGGGTCTGAGCGGGACAGTGAACCTGACCAGCGGTCTGAACCTGACCAACACGCAGCACACCAACGCCGCCAACTACCCGACCGATTCGTGGTCATTCCATGATGCGGCGGGCAACTTCGCGGATATCAGCGCGACGACCATCACCGACAACATCAGCAAGGTGGCGGTGACGGCCACGGCCGGCAGCTATGGTCCGGCACCGTATGACGGCAGCGCGCATGCGCTGTCGGCTTGTGTGGTAACGGGCTTTGCCGGTCTGAGCTGTACCAACAATCCGACTGGTCCGGTGGGCCCGGATGTGGGCAGTGGCACGGTGACGCCGGATACCAGCAGTATCTCGACCACCAACTTCACCATCACCCCGGTCAATGGCAACTGGTCGATCACGCAGGTGGCGGTGACAGCAACGGCGGGTAGCTACTCAGGTGTTTATGACGGCAACACGCATGCTCTATCAGCTTGTGCGGTGACGGGCTACGCGGGTCTGAGCTGTACGAACAGTCCGACTGGTCCGGTGGGCCCGAATGTGGGCAGTGGAGTGGTGACTCCGGATACCAGCGGTATCTCGACCACTAACTTCATCATTACGCCGGTCAACGGTAACTGGTCCATTACCCAGGTGGCGGTGACAGCAACGGCGGGTAGCTACTCAGGTGTTTATGACGGCAACACGCATGCTCTATCAGCTTGTGCGGTGACGGGTTATGCAGGTCTGACTTGCACCAACAGTCCGACCGGTCCGGTAGGGCCGAATGTCGGAAGTGGGGCGGTGACGCCGGATACCAGCAGTATCTCGACGACTAACTTCATCATCACGCCGGTCAACGGCAGTTGGTCTATCACCCAGGCGAATGTGACAGCGACCGCAGGCGGTGGGTCCAGCATCTATGACAACGCTACGCATTCACCGTCGGCTTGTCAGGTGACTGGAGCTTACACGGGCACCCTGACGTGTTCGAACAATCCGTCGAGTGTCGGACCCGGTGTCGGCACGACGCCAATCATTCCAGTGCCTGGCGGCGATACTTTGTCGAACTTCAACATCACGCCGGTCAATGGCAGCTATTCGATCACCCAAGCGCCTACACAGATCACTTTCGGCGGTCCGACGAGCAATCAGGACTTTTTGTGCGGCGCTCAGGGAACGTACACTGCAACGCTCAAGGACACGTATAACAACGTCCCGTTGTCTGGTATCAGTCTCACTCTGACGATCGGATCCCAGACCGCCTCAGGGACGACGAATGGCTCTGGAGTTGCTACCTTCTCGCTGGTTCTTAACCAAGCGCCAGGATCACCGGGTGAAACGGTTGGTTTGACGAACGCATGGACCGACCCGAACCGCTCGGCTCCGCTGACGCAATCTGGTCCGTTCACTGTTCTACCCGATTCGAACGTCGGCCCAGGCGCGAACTCCGGTGCGCTCTACACTGGACCGGCATTCTCCTGGACGACGAGTCCGACGAGCAGCACCACGACATTGACGCTCAATGCCACGATTAAGGACACGAGCGAGCAATGCGCCGGAGACATCACGAAAGCAAAGGTGTCATTCTTCATTAGTTCGAATAATGGCTCCTCATTTAGTCCAGTCTCGAATGCCCAGAACTTGCCGGTTGGACTAGTCAATCCTCTGGACAAGACGGTGGGTACTGCGAGTACTACATCTCAGTACAACATCGGCAGCAACAAGGCGGTGACGCTAATTGTTCGTGTTGTCGTCGGTGGGCTATACGTCTACAACGCGGCTGACTATGACGTGCCGGTGGTCGTCGCAGTACCCGGTCAGCCGAACACGCTGACAGCGGCCGGCACGCTGACGAATACGGCCGCGACCGGCGTAACCGGAACAGCCTTCCCAGTGGCCGGCGCGAACTATTTCGCCGATGGCTATTTGGGCTATGGCAACGGAACGACGGGTGGCGGCTTAGCGGCCGGCTCCGCGAGTTTCGGTGGCTTCGTCCAGTGCAACAACTCGAAATGCACCAACCCCCAGGGGCAACTCAACGCGAACCTCAGTTCGTATAACAAACCTGATGGCACGAACGACTACCCGCACGTCCATCATTACTTCATGAAGACAAACGCGATCTCTGGTTGGGGGACGACCTCAATAGGGTCGGGTTTCTTTAGTGCGAAGACGAACCTGTTTGAAACGACCGGTGGTGCCAGCAATGGTCTCGACGGTGGTGGCATGATGCAGATGATCTTCGCCAACAAGGGCGCGACGTATACGTACCAATCGACCACTAACAACAAGACTAGCGTCACACTCACGTGCCCAATGTCAGCAACCAACGGATGTGCGTCGATCATTATCTATCGTTCTAACGGCCTCGGTGGCGGCGTCTGGTTCTCAAGTGCATGGGGACCGGTGGCCGCTAGCGACCTGCCGCAAACGATTATGAAGACGTTAACCGGCGGCACCATTGCCTACGCGGGTGCCGGCGGCACACTCGGTGCCCCGGTCCAGGGCGCACCGACAACAGGAAGTGCACTCGGATCGGGTGATGAGTCAATCACTCCTGTTCCGACTGCTTCCACCACCACGACGTCTAACGTTGCGTCGACCACGAACTTCGTCGGCGCAGTAGTGACCAGTGGCTACACACCGACAACGAACGTGCAGCCCTCGAACAACGTCGTCACGAATGCGAACAGCGCGCGCAGGCTGTTCATTGGGCGCGCTGATTCTGATAGTCGCGATCGCGAAATAGCGTTCGCGGCTGATGGATTGGTTGGCAAGAACTGGGTTCTCAGCAACTTCGAGAACTCAGTCGAGTCGATTACCAACGGCGTCACCCCGGACGGTCAAATCACGGTTACGGTACGCACGTGTAACCGTCCCGACGGAACGCGCGATATGCGTTGCGTAGCCACGAAGCCCTCAACACAACACGTTTACGTTTTCGAAACGAACGTGTTGGCTGAAGCTTCCCTCGTTGCAGACATCGCGAACCTCAATGCGACGGCAGTGGTTTACGAGTTGCTCGCGAATGGCGAGAAGAAGACTCTGGATAAGGACGTGGCGATGCAGATCGTCTTTGTTCCGGAAAACCAGATGCTTCCGCTCACAATCGGAGCAGCCGGAGGTTCTGCCTGTACCGATAAAGCTGGCTGTGCCGCGATTGCAGTTCGCAAGGCCGATGGCAGTCTCTGGTACTCAGGCGGTTGGCGTCTAACTGGGCGCGAGCAATAACTGTTCGGATCCTGCCATAGCAGTAAAAGGCCGTCTCTTTGCAGGCGGCCTTTTTTATTTGTCCGTCGCCGGGATCATAAGCCTGAAATGACGCCGCCGCGGATAAACAAAAGCGTCGGGCGTGGCTATTCCAGAATCGATCGAGTATAGTGTGGTGCCACACATTAGTTATATGTCAGGTAACGCGTCCTTTAACAGAGGCGCACCCCGACGAAAGGCTTTTCAGTAGTCAGTTTTCAGAGCGATACTCCGTCGGTTTGGAGCGCAGTAGGAGAAGAAAGTACCGAATCTTTGCTGACCTAATCCGTCGCTTGCCCGGCATACTTGCCCAGCGTTCAGTACCGTTCAGCTCGGTTCCACCCCTGATTCACAGAACTAACCGGGTCCATGTCCGGCAAGAAATAGAGACACGTGGAATGCCTGTGTCTCGACTTTTGCTGCGGTCAATGCCGCGGATGCGCGGTGGATTGCCCAGCAAAACCGGCGAGACATTACGTCTATGTTTCGAAAAACGAGCGATGAGTCCTATCTAAAGGGATAGCAAAATATCCAAACGGTTAGTACGCGAAACTTTCAGTAGATAAAACCAAGTGTCCGTTCAATCAAACGCGTCAGGAAAGCGAGCAAATGCTCGCGCCGTTTCTTGCACAAGGCTTGGACGTCTACGGTATGACATTCGCAGCTTAACGGCGTTCACTCAACCACGGTCAGAGCGTCCGAAAGTATTGCTTTTCGGTATTCGCGACTTTATGACACTTTTTAGTAATTGTCCGCCGAGATATCAGGATTTGCAGGACCGGCCTGAATGCCGGAGCAGCTCTTCGTCCCGACGTTTCAGCGCAACTCAGTACGACCCCAGCCCGGCCCTGGCCCGGTTATTCGGGGGGATTTAATCCGGCCAACACGGCCGATGAACAAGGGAGAAAGAACAATGAATTACACTTGCTCTAAGAATTTTAACTCACAAAAGACGAGGCGTTCTCGCCTTCGAATAACCTTCGTCAGTCTCGCAGCTCTAAGCATCTTGGCGCTGGCCGCTACCACCGCGTTCATGTCGCCGGGGGCCATTTACACCACGGACAGTACTTGCACTGGTGTAAACGTAAACATATTCGGCAACAAAGACGACGTCTATTTGAATGGCGGTCCGGCCGGCGGGGGACCGGGGCTGCCCACTGGAAACTATTACGTTCGCGTCACTCAACCTGGGGGGCTAGTACTTGGCTATACACCCACAGCCTCGGCCGTTGTAAATGCATCCGGGAATTTTGCTCAGTGTTATCAACTGTCCGCGATCCTCGTGAAAACGACTGACGCGACGCCGGGTTATGACACAACGGGCAACCCCGGTGGGGAATACACAGTGGATGTCAGTATGGATCCAAACTTCGGCGGGGGCACCGTCAAGTCTGACAACTTCAAAGTCATTCCCAACGAGGGCGGTGGCGGAACTCCGCAAGGAACCTTAAACATTATCAAGTTCTATGACGCCAACGCGAATGGTCTTAACGACGACGGCCAACTGATTACAGGCTGGCGAATGCGGATTCAAGACGAGATTGACTATATCCGTTTCACCCCAGTCAGCATCATTGTGGCGCCGGACAATTACACAGTTACCGAAAGCGATCCCATTGAGACGAACTGGATTCACACGACGACCAATCCCGTCAGTCTCCCTCTCGCTGATGGACAAACGGCGAACGTGGAATTCGGTAATCTTTGTCTCGGTGCAGGCGGCGGCAAGACCCTCGGATTCTGGTCAAACAAGAACGGCGAAGCCAAGATGAAGGATGCGCCGAACAACTTTGACCCTGAGTTCACGTTACTGGGCAACTTGTGCTTGCGCACTCAAACGGGTGCTGATTTCAACCCTACGACGTATGCTAATTTCCGGACGTGGCTGCTAAACGCCAACGCTACCAACATGGCGTACATGTTGTCCGCTCAATTGGCTGCGATGGAGCTGAACGTCGAGGCTGGTTACGTTACTGGCAGCTCGCTGGTTTACGCGCCGTGCCTTAAGGGAACTGTTGCCAACGTCAATAGTCTGGGATTCATCACCATCGACGACCTGATGACCGCGGCAAATAACGCCTTGTGCGCTAATGGCAATACAAATTTCGCCAGCGCCGATCGCACCTACCAGGAATGTTTGAAGAACACTCTGGACAGCGCGAATAACAACTTGAACTTTGTTCAGTCGACCCCCTGCCCGTTCAGCTTCGCTGAACAGCAGTAGGCCCGGACGGAACGAGGGGTTATCTCCTCACAAAAACTTTCAGGGGGAGTGGTTTCATACCACTCCCCTTTTTTTTGTGTTCTTCAGAAGTTATTTGTAAACAGCTACCGGTGTTGACGAGCCAATATTGCCCGCGGAATCGTAGGCTTTACTTTGCAATGTGTGAGTTCCGGCAGCGGCTTTTTTCGTGTTCCATTTTGTCGTGAATGGAGAGCTGGTTGCCGTCGCGGTAAGTTTACCGTCAACAAACAACTCAACCCGAGTGACACCCACATTATCGGAAGCATTTACGTACACTGAGGTGTTGAGAGAGATGGCTGCCCCGCTCGCCGGAGAGGTTATTGTGACAGTCGGCGCGGTCGTGTCGGCAGTTGGCGTGGGTGTGGCCGTCGGTGTTGGTGACGCGCTTGGTGTAGGCGTTGGCGTCGGCGCAGGATTTCCACCGGCCAAAGCGACCGCGCGCGCGGCGTTAACGCGACCCCAGCCGAAATACATGTCCCAGCCTGACGTGCCAAGATCATCTGCGCTTTGTTTCAAAATGTCCTGAACCTGTGACCCTGTAAGACTCGGATTAACAGACAGCACCAGAGCGGCAACGCCCGCCACAGTAGGTGCGGCGAATGAGGTACCTCCGGCGTACATATATGTTCCACCGCGCGCGGTTGTGTAACCGCCTTCGGGCGCAGCCACATCAACATTGTTTCCATAGTTCGAAAAGTCCGAATGCTGATCGGATGTATTTGTCGCACTCACCGTGACCATGTATGGATTGTCAGACGATGAGTCGAACGTGCTGTAGTTACCCGCCGAGACGGCAACGACCCCTCCCCTGCTCTGAAAGTATTGTGCAGCGGACGTCACCGTGGAACTGTCGGAAACAATGAAACTAATATTTGCGACCCGGGCGCCGTGAGCAGCAGCCCAGTTGAGACCGCTGGCAATGTTCGAATAGGTTGCGTAGCCAGACGAATCAGATACACGAATCGGCATGATTCTGCATTGCCAGCATAGCGACGCGACGCCCACGGTGTTGTTGCTGCGCGCAGCGGCGACGCCCGCTACGTTCGTGCCGTGCCCATTAACGTCCGAGGTATTCGAATTATTGTCATAGATGTTCCAGCCGGAGACCATGTTTGCGGCAAGGTCTTCATGAGTACCATCGACACCAGTGTCAAGAATCGCGATCGTTATATCGCTGCTTCCCGTCGTAATTGACCACGCGGCAGGTGCGCTGATCTTAGGTAAATGCCACTGACCGCCTGCGTACCAGAAGTCATTCGGAGTTACATCTGCCGGTTCGACGATTTTATCCAACTCGGCGAACTCAACTTCACGCTGATCCTGGAAGGCTTTGACTGCGGCTTGTTCGTTGACTTGATCGGGCAAATCGATAATGTGCACGCCGATATTTGGAATCTCATCGGCGTCACGTGCGCCGAGCGCCGCGATTATATTGCGCGCGTGAGCTGGTCCAACGTCGTCATGGAACTTGACGAGAATTCGGCCGGTTACGAAACGATCTTCCAGGGGCGGTTTCGTGATTTTGTGTGCGAGTGTGGCTTGATTGGTGCCAGATAATGTCGTGGCGATTACGAAAAGGACCGTCAGACAGACGAGCGCTGTTGCTCGCAAATTCGCTTTCTTCATCTTTTCTCCGTACGGGTTATCGCCCGGATGTATAGGTGAGTCGGGTTTTGGTTCAGGGCAGAACCACGTTACGCCGGAACTTTTCAGCGCTAACTGATGCGAGGTCTGCGAGCAAGGAGTGCGCGCCTTAAGCTCGCTAAAATCGGCGAGTCGAAAGAGGCAATTACGCCGCTAACACCTTATCGTCCGGCGTTAGACGCCGTCAAGCATTGTTTTTCCAGCCGGAACGCTAGCGGTCTGACTGCGATAATTCTTGACCGGAAGCGGTTTTCCATAGTAGCTTGCCCATGTTTCTGCCCCGTTTTTTTGAACTTTCGACCCGAGGAGAGATCCACCAGATGCGCAGATTAATTCCGTGTTTTTGCCTCATACTTTTGTGTGCCGGTTTATCGAAAAGCCAGACTCGTGATTATCCAAAATGGGACTTCACGGGCGCTTACGTCTACAACGACTTCGAAACACCAGCTCCGCAAAGCCGCAGGATGTTTAACGGCGCTTCAGGCGCAATCGGATGGAACTTCAGAAGATGGGCTGCGCTCGAAGGCGACGTTACCTGGACGACCGCTGAGGTAAACAACATTCGCAGCAATCTGATTACGTACACAGCCGGCCCGCGGTTTACCAAGCGCGGCAGCTTTGCGCAACCGTTTGTTCACGCACTGGCTGGCGGCGGTCACCTCAGCGGCTTTGCCGGCAGTACTAACGGATGGGCCGGAAAGTTTGGCGGGGGCTTAGATCTCGTCGCCGGAAAGCACATTGCCCTCCGCCCATTTGAATTCGACTACTATCGTTATCACGGCCATGTCGACGTCGGAAAACAGCGGCTGGACAATTTCACGTTGTCGCTCGGGATACGAATCTTTTAGGTCGAGCGCTCGGCTTGTTGCCATCGGCCGCTCTTCAGCTTATTGCAGAAAGAAGCGTGCGCCGGCTGAACGAACGGACTAATCCTCACGCGATTAATTTGTACGCAGAGCTCACTCACCGTACACGACGTTAATGCTGCAGATCACTAAGCGGGGGTTGCTGACAGATTCCACGTCAGCAACTACGTTGCGGCAAACGTTCGAACGACAGCTATATCTCCACTTGCCCGGATTCTTTTCACCCGAGGTACTCTCTTTAATTCAACCGCATATCAGCGCTGAGAATTTCTTTGAAAGAGTTGGCGAAGGCCTGGAATTATGCATGCAGCTCAACGGTGGAGTGGCCGCAATTTTGTTGCTCGTGAATGATGAGGCATTGTTTGAGCTAATTCGCCGTATCACCGGCTGCGGCGCCATCCGCGCTTTCGAGGGCCGTGTATATAGACTCGTCGGTGGGACGAGTCATCACCAGCGCTGGCACAACGATATGGTAGAAAACCGATTTGCCGCTATGAGTGTCAACTTGGGCGAACCATACGCTGGTGGCGTACTTCAGATACGCGACCGCGGTTCAAAGACGATCCTGGCCGAGGTTGCTAATACTCAGAAAGGCGATGCGATCCTTTTCCAGTTATCAAAACAGCTGGAACATCGCATAACTCGAGTCACAGATTCCTCAATTAAGACGACCTTCGCCGGCTGGTTTAAGGGCGCAGGCAGTTTTCTTCACCCCCAGGGACACGTCGAACGCGGAAACAACGAGCGCCAACAGCCGTCGGCGTAAGTCGACGCACAGAGCCTAAATTACCGCGAGTTTTCGACATAGGGTCAGCACCTTTCGAACCTGAACGAGAGCCTTTTAAATATTGACACGGCACCATATCTGCTATAGTTTTTTGGGAGATTTTGCCGTTTCGCCTTTTCCATAACTATGAACTCCAGCTCAGAAATCTTGGCCACGAGCTCGACAGCTAAACCTAACCCGAACGTGCTCTTCCGGCGCTTGGGCGATGACATTGTCGTGTTTCATCTGACGAGTGATCGATTCTATGAATTGAACGGCACCGCTGCGAGATTTTGGGAACTGCTAGCCGCGGGACAGACCGTGAGTGATGCAAAAAGGCAAATGCTGGACGAGTTTGCCGTCGATCCCGACCAGCTTGCGAGCGAAACGGAAAAACTTCTCGAAATGCTGCGCCGGGAAGATCTACTTACCGTGAATGAATAGTAACTCGGCCCCGGCATTTCCATCCTCAAATACCGCGCGCTGCTCTTCGTGGGCGCGTTGGTTTACCGTACTCACCAGTCGGCCCGCCGCACATTCCAGCGGATTCAATTACACACAGGTCGCACGGTCCGAAGAAACCGACCAGGATTTGTTTTGCGCATACGAAATCGATTCAGAGGCTCCTTCGTCCGCGTATCGCGACCACTGTGCGGTTGTGATTGGCGGAACACTTTACAATCAACAGGAGCTGGCAGAGGAAATCTTCGATTCGACTACAGTTGTCGAAGACAATATTGCCGACCTCGTACTTAGCGGTTACTTGCGTTGGGGCAAGGATATTTTGGCGCGACTACGTGGGCCGTTTGCACTCGTCATTTGGGATTTGCGGAAAAAGGTTCTATTGGCCGTTCGCGACCCGCTCGGCAGTCACCCGTTGTTCTTTGCCGAAGCGCCAGGAGACGTATTTGTGTCTCCCGCAATTGATTTGTTGGTAAAGCAGCCGCACGTGTCGCGCGATCTCAACCGCTTGGCCATGGCCGACTTGCTAATGCAGCGGCCGATCGCCTGGCAAGACACATTCTTTACGGCGGTCCGCCGAATACCAGCGGGTCATGCGATGAGCTTCGAACCGCACACGGTTAGTGCTTGCCGATATTGGGACCCCGCCCCGGATGGAGAAGTTAACTGGACTCGGCCCGAAGAGGTCGAAAAGTTTGATGAACTATTCGATCGAGCTGTCGCGCGTTGCTTGTCTCTCGGACCGAGCGCGGTCTTTCTTAGCGGCGGACTGGATTCAGTATCAGTCGCTGCAGCCGCCATCGACCTATGTCGCAAGCAAAGCCGGCCGTCGCCGCTCGCGCTCTCGTTAATCTTTCCGCACCCTGATACCAACGAAGAAAAGACTCAGACGAGCGTAGCTGCGCAACTTGGTCTGCCGCAAGTTATCAAGCCTTTCGTCGAGGCGACAGGCGAGAACGGATTCGTGAGATCAGGGCTTGCGATGAATCGAACCTTGCCGGCGCCTCTGTTGAATGTGTGGTTGCCGGCATACACAGGCCTGGCCCGCGAAGGCAAGTCGCGTGGGTGCAATGCAATCGTGACCGGCAGTGGCGGTGATGAATGGCTGGGCGTCGGACCTTTTTTAGCGGCAGATTTGATGAAGGCGTTTGATTTCTATGGACTCTATCGCTTGTGGCGAGGCATGAGATTGTCCTATACGATTTCTGGCTTTGCGCTGGCGCGAAATATGGTGTGGAAGCACGGAGCAAAACCTCTGGTACTTCCACCGGCTCATCGTTTGACAAAGCGGTTTGCACCCTGGGCGCTACGTTTGCGACATCGCGCTGTGCGGCCGGATTGGGTGCCACCAAAATGGATTGCTCCAGATCCAACGCTGCGCCGGCAACTTCAAGAGCGTGCAGAGCAAACAGACGGAAACGGAAACCACAAAGGTAGTCATTATGTTCAGGCGGGGAAAGCGGGTCTCGATCACCAAATGGTGTCCTGGGAACAGGAAGAGATATTCGACGTTTACCGCCGGATGGGTTTACGGGTGCTACATCCCTTCTGGGATGTGGATCTAGTCGATTTGCTTTTTCGTATTCCGCCTTTTGAACTCAATCGAGGTAATCGCAGCAAAGGCCTGGTGCGGGACTCACTTGCGCGTAGGTTCCCGGACCTTGGCTTCGAGAGACAAAGAAAGGTTCTAGTAGTAAATTTCTACCGTGAGATGGTCCAGCAGGAGGCTCCTGCGGTTTGGCAGGAGATGGGCAGCGCGAGGGCGCTAAAGGACATTGGAATGATTGATGAGAAGGGCTTGGATGACTATTTAGCGGCCCGACTCACTCACCCGCGTGACGCAAAAGCTGCTCACGAGGTTTTGACTGTGCTAAATTTGGAGACATGGGCGCGCACCCAAGTTGCGTAAAAAGGAGAACCACAAATGGCCGAAGATAACAAAAAGCCCCTGCGGGGTGATTCTGAAAATCCCCAAACCACGAGTAAGAAACCGTGGCAGCCAATGAGGCTGACGCTTGCCGGCGACGCCAAAGACGTGATCCGGCACGGTGTCCATAAGACCAGTCCGGGCACCGGCGATCCTGGCGAGATTCAGAAGATTCCAGGAGGCGCCGAGCACTGATCGAGGCGATCTCGAAACTGTTAACTGTGTCGCCTGAAAGATATGAAGCTGACAGTTAAGCGAGCCGGTTCGTCCGACGACGTCCCGCTGTGGGAATCCGCGGCGGAAGCTTGGCCTGATCACGAAGGAGAGATCTACGCTTACGGTCAGGTTGTTGGCGAAGAGCATTGGATGCACTTCCCGGGGCTCGCCAGCTTCTGTTTCAATAGCGGCGGTGACGACGTTGCCGCCGCGCTGGCACGCATTGAAGCGGAAGATTCCATTCAAGACATATTTCACCGACGGGTCTTGCCCATGGCTATCCAGGTTCGCGGCCGCGAGGTTCTCCACGCCAGCGCCATCAGAAGCACGAGGGGAGTCGTTACCTTTTGCGGAACCACTACCTCCGGGAAATCCACCATTGCATTTGGCCTCGGTTTGCGTGGCCACACTTTGTGGGCCGACGATATGGTGGCCTTTGAATTCTCGGAAGGGCAACCGCGCGCGGTATCACTTCCATTTCAACCGCGCTTGCGAAGGGCATCAGCCGAACTATTTGCAGTCAAGACCGACAACCGCACGGTACCGGGGTACGATCTCGCGCCGGTCGGCACGCATACCGACGCAATGGCGATGGTTTGCGTCCTGCAACCGCAACCACGCATTGGCTCCGAGGTTGAGATCCGGCGGCTCGCGTTTGCGGATGCGTTGACTACGCTCCTCGACCACGCTTGCTTCTTCTCGCCTCAGGGCGAGAATCGAAAGCGTACCATGGTTCAGCACTATCTGGACCTGGTCGCGCACACGCCAGTCTATGAAATCCGCTTTCGACAGGACTTGGAGAATCTCGGTCAAATTCTTGATGCCGTCGAGGGGCTAATTGAATCCCCCGGCCAAAAAACTTAGCAAGCGATCACTCCAGTGGATCTCGCACCTGTCTCCGTTGTAATTCCTGCCTACAACTCAGAAGAGTTCATCGGCGAAGCCATTCAAAGCGTGCTGGCCCAGACTCTGCCTGTCTCTGAGATTATTGTTATCGATGACGGTTCATCTGATCGGACGGCTGAAGTCGCGCGAGATCTTGGCGCGGCTGTAATCCGGCAACCTCATCGCGGGATATCGGCAGCGCGCAATGCCGGCATTCGCGCCGCAACGCAAGAGTGGATTGCGTTCCACGATGCGGACGACGTTTGGCGATCGAGCAAGATCGAATACCAGTGGCAGGCAATAGTCCGCTATCCGGATGTTGGCCTCGTCTCGTGCGATCTCGCACAATGGAGACACGAGGAGCCACCACCTGAAGACGAATGCGAACCCAGAGACGATCTCGGATCAATCTTTCACTACATTCCTAAAGTAACGGCGGAGTTATTGGCTAATACCATTAGCTACAATTCGCCCACGATGCTGATTCGGCGCGATCTCCTTTTCTCGGTAGGACTGTTCGATGAACGCGTCGAATACGTCGAGGGCGTCGAATGTTATCTGCGGGTGATGGCCCGATGCCCGATCACGCTGCTCAAACTACCCTTGGTGAATCAAAGAGTTCACCGACGGAACACATCGGGTGACTCTGTGGGCATGCGCCTGGCCTGGATCAGAATGATGGATATGATTCGCGAGGAGCCTGACAAATACCCTCCCGGAGCAACGGACGTATTGGACCAGGGTGTCTTTGAACAACTAATTCCGCTGGGCCGAACGCTTTTGGCTCAAGGCAGAGGGCGCGAGGCCAGAGACATGTTCCGCCGTCGGCTCAGCCAAAAATTCTCAACCCGTGCTCTGATATTGTGGGCGCTCTCTTTTCTTGATTTGGCAAATTTCGATCGGCTGTTCAGGATTAAAGGTAAGTTCAGGGCCGGCGCCGCTTGAACCGTCAGTTCGTTCCATAAAACGGCGAGAGAAAGTTACGGGCCGAAAGCCGAATCTACGTTGTCCGCGGTAGCAGATGCCTAACGACAGAATGTTCCGTTACGAATGTGTGCTTCTCGCCGCACTGGTGAGCGCGCTGACGGTCGGCGCATGGTGGATCTATCCGACCTGGGATGACGGCCGCCTCTTATACTGGAGTTCGCGATTGGGTGAAGCAAACATCTATTACAATTATGGCGACCGGCCGCTGCTTGCCTACCTGTATATTTTTCTCTTCCGGCACCAAATCTTTCAGCCTGTGGCTTTGGCTTCCCATTTCATAAGTTGGTTGGCAATGGGCCTAATCACAATGCGTTTTTGGCGCCTGATATTTCCGGCGCACGCCCAATTCGCCTTACTTCCAGCGCTCCTAAGCGTTGCGCCCGTAGTTGCAAAATGCCAATTGGCCACCTTCACAATCGTATTTCCGGTCATGGCTGGGCCTTTGTTGATCTTTGTCGCAGTCTTTCTAATCTTATCTGGGCCAACTTCTCTTACCCGCAGATTTCTTCTTCGTGGGGTGGCTCTTGTCTTTATCGCTTTTGCGGTATTGATTACCAATTATGCGGTGACCACTGCCGCAGCGGCGTTTGTGGTGATTACCGCGGCCGCTTTCAAAAGCCCGCTTCAACGAAAACGAGAATTGCTTGCCATGGCGGGTCTAACTGCGCTGGTAACGCTCTCTTCCTATGCGACCTTCTGCTGGATAACTCAATCAACGGCGACGCCTGAATACCGACCGGGTTATGCGTTGACTTCAATGTCCTGGAAAATAGAAGTAGTCCCTTTCAGGTGGCTGGCGGCGCTTTGGCGATCGACGATCGGAGGAGTGTTGGAGTCGTTGGGTGCAGTAACATTGAACACCAAAATTACGCTACTCAGTTTCATTTGCGGGCTCGCGTTTGCGGGACTCGTGGCGCTCGTGGTCGGCAAAAACAGCATCGTGTCGGCCAAGTCTCGCGATAATTTGTTTTCTTTCGTCACTCTACTGATCGCGTCGGCGTTAGCCCTGCTACCGGTTTTTCTAATGGGCCGAACGCTCGAGGTGCGTTGGGATACGAGATTCATTCTGCCAATTCTGCCGGTGTTGTCGAGTTTGATGGTCTTCATTTTATTGATTGTAATTCGTAAGCGGCTTTGGATTCTGGTGCCTGTGCTGTGCGGATTTCTGGCCGCCTACTGGACAACGTACGAGATCCTAAACGCCGTCCGCCATCCTGAGCCGGTAGTCTTGCTGCCTCGACAAGATGGAACTGGCGCGGATCGCTTCAATGTTGATGCCGCTATTGGTCGAAGTTGAGTAACATAACGTGAAACCGTTCGCAGAAATCGGCGCGCTGGTGGAGGGTCGCTGGCGCGAGCAGAACTATGACGAGAAGTTCTTTCCGGCAATTGCCGCTCAGGCACTTGCTGAATCGAGATTAGTTAATTGTGTCGATCCCTGGGAAATCATTCGCTGGGTCCATCAAGCGCCGGCCCTGCCGCAGCAAATGGATTTAACAGCGAAGTTTGGCGATCCTCCGATTACCTTGTACGCGGGACCACGTTTCCACATCGACGCTTATTACTGGCTCGATGGCACTACCGCGATTCATCAGCATGCATTCTCCGGTGCTTTTCAGGTTCTACGGGGCAGTAGTGTCCATGCCGGCTATCATTTCGAAATTGAACACGAAATAAACCCGCATTTTCTCATCGGCAAGCTTTCCTTTCGCGACGTATCTATACTAAACCGCGGCGACATTAGGGAGATAAACTCAGGGCCGGAGTTTATCCACTCTCTCTTCCACCTCGAGAGGCCTTCCGTAACAATCACCATCAGGACTTACAAGGCTCCGGCGTTTCCGCGGCAATATTCCTACCGCAAACCGTATTTCGCGTTCAATCCTTTTTTCGTGGATGCCTCGCTCACAAAACGTCTGCAGACGGTCTCGCTACTGCTGCATATGAAGCATCCCCAAGCCGACGAGTTCATTGGAGATCTGATCGACCATTCCGATTTTCAGACCACCTATATGTTGTTAAAGGAGGCGTTCGATTTTCTTTGCCACCGAGAATTGGAAGCAGCGGTGGGAATAACCAAGAGCCGGGACAGATTTGACGCGCTCCTGGCACGCGCACGAAATCGACACGGCGAACTTTCCGATTTGCTGGAACCTGTATTCGAAGAAGAATGGCGGCAGATCGAAATCGTCCGCCGGCGAGCAGAGGTCAAGAACGAAGATCACCGTTTCCTCATGGCGCTGTTGCTCAACGTGCCCGAAAGAACCAGGATGTTGGAACTGGTCAGAGAAAGATACGGCGCCGAAGACCCGGTGGAATTGGTAATCGACTGGCTGAAAGCGCTCGCAGCGACCAAGACATTCGGTTCAAGAGAAGCAAACGTCCTGGGAAGCGACAAGCTAAGTAACGATCACTTTCTCGTGTTGGAAGAATTGCTGCGCGGGACGACGGTCGAAACGATTCTGTCGAACCACGAGCGGATTCAAGGTCCGCCAATTGACGAACTTGTTTCCGACCTCAAAGCCATGCCGATGCTAATGTCGATGTTCGGTGACGCCTAGGCGCTCACGATAGTGGCTGATCACTGTGACGCCAAACCGGCGAGCGAACTTCTCTTGTCGAATTTCCACGAAGCATGCGGGCCATTTTGATCGACGTAGTGCAGGAATACCTGCGCCACCAAGTCTTCTGTCAGTGGCTCGCGCCAGTGCGGACATTCGATTCCACGATAGAAGAGCGCATCGCCCGGGGCCAGCTCGGTTGATGACACTCCCTGCGGCCCCTCAATCGAAATCGGCCACGGTCGGTTTCCTTCATAACCCAGACAAATGGTCGAACTGATTTCGCACGAGGGCCGATCCGTGTGTTTATTCAAGTGATCGCCACGCTGATAAACCCGAAAGTATGAATATGTCGGAAAGAGGCTTGCCCCTGTTAACTGCTCTGCCAGCGGTAAGATGTCGAGCAGCAATCCATCCATGAAGATGTCACCGTAAGCTGAGTAGGCGGTAGAAACCTGCGAATCGTGGTCTGCCAGATCGATGGTCACACGTCTGACGGCGTAGCGATAAAGTAGCGATAGCTCATCGGCAGCGAGGCACTGCCTCACGACTGCATACTTCTGCCGCTCGAACATTGCAGCTAAATCTTCTGTTGCTCTAATCAATAACAATCTCCGATTCGAGCTAGGCGCAGATGATACTATAGCCTGGCCATTTACGATGCCGAGTTCCGCTCTTCGACCTGAAAACAATTTGCTTCTCTTGATCGCGCGGAGAAATGTCGATGATTCGACGGCGCACGCGATTAGAGATCTGTTGAGGCAATCTCGCTTTGACTGGGAATATCTATCCTCTGCGGCGTCTGTTCACGGGGTTAAACCGCTGCTCACATATCACCTCGAAGCCAAAGCAGCAGATCTGGTGCCGCAAGCCGTTCTGGAACAATTGCAAACAGAGAACCTACAGGCCACCGAATTCAACCTGTGGTTAGCAGGTCAACTCGTAGAGATTGCGAGTCGAATGCACGAGGCCGGGTTATGGTGCGTTTCGTTCAAGGGGCCCACTCTGGCGATGATGGCCTACGGGGACCTGGGTCTCAGGCCCTTTTCCGATTTGGATTTGTATATTCGACGAGCCGATTTCGCGCGCCTGAAAGCGTTGCTCACAGATATCGGCTTCTCGATGGTGAGAAGAATGAATCCGGCTCGCGAAGCGGCTTTGCTTCGGTTCGATTACGCGTTGGCCTTTGCTAACGAGCAGGATGTGCTACTCGACATCCACTGGCGCTTTGCGCCGGCTTATGCGTCGTTGCGATTGCCGTCGGCCGAAATGGACCACCGGATTGAATCGATTAGTATCGCCGGCAGACCGCTGCTCACTTTTTCACCCGAGGACTTGCTCCTGATTTTGGCCTGCCACGGATTCAGTCACAGCTGGGAAAAACTTATTTGGATTTGTGATTTAGCGACTCTGTTTCAAGAGCGCGAAGACTTCGATTGGGATTATGTACTGAGACAGGCCGACCACTCACGCGTGCTTGGCATCGTACTGCTTGGACTCGCGCTAGCCGAAAAGTTGGGTGGCTCGTTGCCCAAGCATGTGCGGGAAGCGGTCGAAAAGGAAGAAGTCGGCACACCCGCGAATGAGGTATTCGAGCAGATATTCGAATCCGCGATCGCTCGCGCTCCCTCACTTTCACTTCAACTGCGCATGCGGCAGCGTTTGAGTGACAGAATCGGCAGCCTGTCGCGTTTTATATTTACGCCGCGGGATTACGACTGCATGTTTGCGTCGCTACCGCTTCCTTTTTTGTATTACTTAGTTCGCCCGGTAAGGATGGCGCGAACTTATGGAATGAAAATCCTAAAGGTGGGCTGACGTTGAACGAAGTTAGGCGCGCACGATCGCGTACATTTCATGTTTTTCCAGGCACGCGATCATCTCGAATCCAGCTTCTTGAAATTCAGCGCGCAACTCGCTTTCAATGAAGTAATGTGAGAAGCAATGCAGGAGGTCGTCGCCAACTTCGATTGCTTCGCGCGAACCGCGCAGCAGTCGAATTGCTTTCGCAATGCTAAAAATCAACCTATAGTACCGGGAACCATTAGGCCGACGACTTGTGGAGACGAATACGGGTGCTCCAGCAGACAGATGTACTCTCAGGTCTTTCATGAATGCGACGCGGTTCGCTCGGCCCAGGATATGGGCGTATGCGCCTAACCCAACGACGCCGCAGTCATACTTTCGCAGGCCCGGCGGAACACGGTCGGGCTGGGCTTCGAGCACTCGAGCTGCCACACCTGCTTTGGTAAGAAGTTCCTGGCAAGCCTTTACTAACTTGTGACCACACTCGAAACCTTCAACTTCGAGTCCCATTTTGGCCAAGGCGATCATCTCCCGACCACCACCCGCGGCCGCGACTATGGCAGACCGGCACCCAATGAAATGCTCGTGAATCATCTCCTTCTCATAAGGGATGAAGCCATGAAGGTTATGCGCTGGGGTTGTGTACTGCTCGACGTCCTCATAGTGTCGAAATAAGGCGGCCTTTATCTGCTCGTTATCCAAAAGGCCCACCCAAACGCCGCTGTGCACGGCATTCACCCAGCGGTGTATAAGAAACAAAGCGGTATGGCACGCGCTCTTGGAACGATAATAAAGCCGCAAACGCGTTGGTGGACGCGATGCCTGCACGACGTGAGCCTCAAGCGACTGCTCTTCTGGGATTTGATTTTCGAGGACCGCGGACATGTTAGTTCTGACCACCGGCGAGCAAAGTTAACGGGCTGCGCTTGCGCGTGTTTGTCGCGGCGGGCGCTGCAGTCAGCTGGGCGTCGGGAAGCAGGTCGCCCAGAAACCTTCGTAGTTCGTCTTCGTTTCTCTCTGTCACCAGACGCGCCAGAACTTTCAGCGCAATGCGCGCAGTCTGGGCTTCCACTTGCGCCAATTTGTTGATGAAGATCTTGCGGTGCGAGGTCGGAATCGTCTCTTCGAATTCAAAACTCAATTCCTCGTACAGCTTCTCGCCGCTGCGCATTCCCGTTTCCACGATCTCGATATCCTCATAAGGTTTCAAACCGGAAAGTGTGATCAGCGTTTCCGCCAGATCGAGAATCTTAACCGGCTCGCCCATGTGCAGAATGAAGACTTCCCCGCCCCGCCCCAGCACGCTGGCTTGCAGGACTAGCTGCGCGGCTTCCGGAATCGTCATGAAGTAACGCTTCATGCGCTTGTCGGTGATGGTGACTGGGCCGCCATTGCGAATCTGCTCGCGGAAGATTGGAATGACAGAACCTGCCGAGCCGATTACGTTGCCGAAACGTACCGCCACGTAACGGGTCGAATACTTATTGTGCAGATCCTGGATCATCAGCTCCGCCGCGCGCTTGGTGGCTCCCATAATCGAGGTCGGCCGCACCGCCTTATCGCTCGAAATAAGAACAAATGAATCGGAGTGAAAGTCGCCGGCCATTTCCGCCAGCATGCGTGTGTTGAGCACATTGTTCTTTACCGCTTCGGTCGCGTGCGTTTCCATCAGCGGCACATGCTTATGCGCTGCGGCATGAATTATGACCTGCGGATGATAGTGCTTGAAGATTGACCGCATGCGCGACTCGTCGCCGACGTCCGCCACCAAGGGGACAATGGTGACCGTGCTATCGTTGGTGCGCAGCTCGTGATCGATGTCAAAGAGCGCAAACTCCGCTCGCTCCACGAGCAATAGTGTTTCCGGCGCGAAACGTTTTACCTGCCGCGCCAGTTCCGAACCGATCGACCCGCCGGCCCCGGTCACCATTACGGTCTTGCCGGTCAACTCTTTTCCGATAGACTCGGCATCCAGCTCTACAGGCTCACGGCCGAGAAGGTCTTCGATCTGCACGTCGCGAATCCGACTGATTTCGACGCGACCGTCGATAATCTCATGCAGCTGCGGAATGATTCTGACTTTGACCGGAATCTCTTCACACAGCCGGACAATCCGATGGATCTGATGGCGCTGCGCGCTGGCGATAGTCATGATCACGTGATCGATCTTCAAGTCCTTCACCAGCTGCGGTAAATCCTGCGTGGTACCAAGTACTCTGTGGCCCAGCACAATCGCGCGTCCGCGCTTCATCCGATCGTCGTCGACGAAGCCCTTGATCGTCACATCCAGGTCGCCACGGGCCACCATTTCCTTGGCCGCCAATAAACCGGCGCGCCCAGCGCCAATCAAAAGAACCGCTCGCTTGTGCTTACCGTGGCCGTTGCCGGTCTTTAAGTGCCGGCGCTTCTGTTGGTATTCGTATTCGCCACGTCGAACCACGCGCATGAGATATGCGGCGCTAAACGCCAGCACGACATCGATCAGGCTGACTGAGATTGGCGCCTTCCACCCCTGAAGTCGGGACGGCAAACTGAGGCGCAGCAGGACTATCACGGTGAGCGAAGTGAGCGCGGCGTAGAGGAAAGTTCGGAGATGCGCCAGGTCTGTGTATCGCCAGATCGAGGAGCGCGCTCCAAAAATCGTCAGAGCTACAAATTGCACCAAAACCACCATTGGCGCTTGGTTCAGGAATTCTCGAAGTACGTCCGGTGTGAGGACAAAGTCAAAGCGAAGCAGGTATGCAGCCGCGAATGCCGAGGTCAACAACGCGAGGTCGAGACTTGCCTGAATCCCAATTACCAGCAGATGATTAATTTGGCTGTGTCGTTTCATCCGTAAATCAATTAAATCTTTAATGGACGCCTATCGCTTATTCCTCTAAGAGGGCTGGCGCCAACGTATTCTTGGAACCCAACTGGACGGCCACCAGCGGGATGGCGATTGCTGTGGTTAAGAGCAGACCGTTGATTGTGATGTGAATACCAAACTCGACGACGCTATGAACCGCCACACCAAAGATGCCCACAAACGCGCCAATGGCGATTCCGCTAACCGAGCTTGGGCGATCTTGGAACACTTTTCGAGTTGCCTTGAGAAAACGAAATACGAACCAGCCCACCAAACCCATTCCAATCAGCCCACCACCCGCCAACAATTCAAGGTAATCGTTATGTGCTTCCTGTGGCGTGAATCTTCCTGAAGCATCGTGATACTTCGTGATGGCAATCCAATACGCTCCAAACCCGGAACCGATAATCGGATGTGACTTTATTAAGTTCCAAGTTGCGCGCCAAATATCCCGCCGACTGACATTCTCCCGATGCTCATGTCCACCTTGTTCGCTGAATCCGCTCGTCGTCAATTCGAGGTTAGACGCCACCTGCTCTCCGCCCACCCATCGAACTCCAAAAGCAAAGGCAGAAATCAAAAGAATCATCAGCACCGCCTGAACGGCAAATCCCTTGATGAATCCCGTCGCGCGCGAAGCAGAATCCTCTCGAACCCTTAGGCGAAACGGATTGAAGAGTATCGCCAGGAGGAGCAGCTGGCACAGGGAGGCGAGAATCGCGCCCCGCGAGTTGACAACAATTAGCGTTATCCAGAGGAAGGCTGCGAGACACACAAGCAGCCACCTCTGAAATCCGCGTGCTCCGCGCAAGGCGAAACCAATGGCGAGCCCAAACGTTATTTCGATCAAAAAGCCAAAGTGATTACGATTCACAAACTGCGCGAAGCCGCGATCCAGCCGCGGCAGCGGAAAGAACCAGGCTGGGCCGCCTGTGCTTTGTCGCACCAGCCCTAAAAGCGCACTCGCCACGCTGATGCCAATCAGCACGTAAACGAGTATTCGTAGACGGCACTTGCTTTTGGTATAGCGCAGCAACATGACCCCCGCGAGAATAAACGCAAACAACTTTATGGAGAGTAGCTGCGTGGTAAACGGATCGGCGCTAATCGAAAGACGTAAATCCGAAATTACCGGATTGTTGGCCGCGAATAGCGGCAGTGATTGAAACAACAAAAACATGCAGAGGATGACGAGCGGCAGGGCGGTGGATGCTCCCAGCGGCAGTCCGTCCTTCGTAATCAGAAGATCTATAATCGCGAGGATCGCCAGAATGAAAACCAAGCATTCGAACAGCGCCACCCACCAGGTCTGAACTGCGCCGTACGGAATTGCCGTCACCGCTATGGTGACAAGCAGGCCATAGAAAACTACCCGATCGATCATGTGATGGATGGCAACCACTCCGGTGAGTTCAGTGACGAACGATTGCGGTCACCGTGCGCCCAAGAACTTTGATGTCGCTGCGTAGGTTTCGCGTCCGTAAGTATTCGATATAGCCTTCTAGTTTTGCCGGCTGCAACTCGGTAACGTAGTAAGTGTGCGGATCGGGCTCAGCACGAGCCAGTAGATCTTCCTCGTTGCGTAACGACACCGTCGTCGGATCGGTAAGGCCCGGGCGGACGCTTAAGATCGCGCGCCACAAAGGATCATTCAAATTCACGTAGGCGGGCACCTCGGGTCGCGGCCCAACCAATGCGACGTCGCCACGCAAAACGTTCCAGAACGTTGGCAATTCATCCAACTTCGTCTTTCTCAGAAATCTCCCGAAAGGCGTGATACGCGTATCTTTGCCGCTGGTAATCTGTGGCCCAGCCGTGGATATCGTCATTGTGCGGAGTTTGTAGAGCACGAAATCCTCGCCGTAACGGCCGACCCTCTTCTGGCGAAAGAACACCGGTAGTCCGGAGGTGACCGCGACACCCAAGGCCAGTAACGCCAGCAGCGGCGAGCTGATCGCCAACATGATCGCTGCGACGGTAGCGTCGGCCCACCGCGGTATTCCGGGATTGGCACGATCGCTGACGACTTCGTAAGAGCCTGGTAAGGTCTCAACGCGCATAACGATGACACAATCGCTTCACAGTTTTGACCACGTGATCAATTTCGTCCTCGCGCATGCCGGGGAATATGGGCAGGCTGATTAATCGCTTCCACTCAGCCGTCGCTACCGGAAAGTCGCTGGCGCGATACCCGAACGTCTTCTGATAGTAAGGATGCAAGTGCAACGGCCGCCAGTGTACTGAACACCCGACACCTCGACCTTTCAATTCGCGAATGAATGCGTCGCGAGAGATCGTCAACCGTTTAAGGTTTAGCCGAATTGCAAACAGATGCCATGAGTGAACGCGATCATCTTCCGCGGGCGGCAATTCGATCTGGTCAATATTTGCAAGGTCCGCGAAATATCGCTGGGCGATTGCCTCTCGCTCTTGTCGCATCTGCTCAGCGCGACTCAGCTGGTGAACACCGATGGCGGCTGCTATATCCGTCAGGTTGTACTTGAAACCAGGAGCAACGATCTTGTAATCCCAATTGCCATTGCGGCTGAAGCGATTCCACGCATCATGAGATAGTCCGTGTAACGACATCAATTTCATTCGCCGCGCGAGACGCCGGTTATTAGTTACGGCCATCCCACCTTCGCCGGTGGTGATCGTTTTGTTTGCATAGAACGAATAGCAACTAATGCTGCGCGTCCCGTTGCTGCGATGCTGCCACTGGTCACGTTCGTGACTGCGCCAACTGGCAGGAAACGCGTGCGCGGCGTCCTCCACAACCCAAAGATTGTGCTTCGCGGCAAACCGCTTCACTTCGTTAAGATTCATCAAAACGCCGCCAACATGGACCGGCATAATGCCGACAACTTTCTCTTTGGCATCTCGCAGTCGTCGCGCGGCGTCGTCCAGATTCATGTTCAGCGTGGATGGATCACAGTCCACGAGGATGGGAATCGCGCCCTGATAACGAACGACCTCGGCCGTGGCTGCAAACGTCATCGTCGGAACGAGAACGCCCTGCCCAGCCTCAAGCCCGAAGGCTTCCACAGCCAAATGAAGCGCGGCGGTTCCGGAATTCACAGCAATCGCAGACTGCGCACCGACGGCCGATGCAAACTGTTGTTCAAAGCGATGAACATGCGGGCCGCTTGTCAACCAACCTGAACGCAGACATGCCACCACTTCATCAACTTCTTCTTGTTGAAGCGACGGTCGGTAAAACGGGACGTTAAGTTGAGCCATACAAATTCTAAGTTGACGCTAGAGACGCTGAGCCGACTCACTTGCTCGATCGTTCATGCACAATACGGCTAACAAATGGGTTCGAAGAACAGGGATCCCTTCGAGCAAGCGCACAAGGCTTTCTGATTTTGGAGCCAGGACTCTTGCCAGTGGCGGAAATAGAGTTACGGACCTGATTCGACCAGTGAGCATCGGAAAGAGCCGGCGAATTTCGCTCCGTTTGACGCCGCGTACGTTAGCATTCCGAGGATTGTTGTAAGCGAAATCGTACCAAAGTAACGCCCCACTCGGGCTTAAAACCCTCTGAATTTCATTTGCTATAAGTTGCCGGACGCGCGAATCAAGCACCGACGTGAACAGCGTAGATGCAATCACTAGTCGAAAGCTGTCGTCAGGCCACGGTAATTCAACCCCATCTCCTACCCTGATGTCCGCCTGTGGAAATGCCGAGCGAGCGCGATCCGCACGACCTGGATCGAGATCGATGCCGTGCAATCTACTTTCGGGAAGGCCCAATTGTTTTATCTCGCTCAACCAGCCGCCGGCGCCACAACCAACTTCAAGACATTTTCCAGTTAACGGAAGAAGGCCGGTGTTTCGCAACATGACTCGCGCCGCTCGATTTCGGGTTGCGATCGTAAACTGCTCAGCAGGCCGCTGCCATCCATAGAACTCGGGATCGATCTCTCTTTCACGACGCAAGTATTCGCGACGAATGCGCTCGCGTTCGGCCAACACGAAATCCGCAGGTTGGTTTTTGCTGATTAGGGTATCCGAAGACATGGACTCTTTCGGCCTGTTCCACGCGGGGTCAGTCTGCATCCGCCGCCAAAGACGCGGTTTCAGTCGTAGCATTAACCTTAGTCATTGCGCTTGCCCAACGATTCGAAAACTTAATAATTCCGCACACAAATCCGAATCCATAGGAAAAATGGATCGCAACAAACGCCGGTGGCAGTAACACAATTAGCCACCCAAGGCGGCGCGTCATCGTAATGGACGCAAGCGACAAGGCGAGCAAATAAAAAACCAACGCCGCGGAAATCCCCAACACAGCGACTTTCGTGAAAGGCGCTAAGAGCAACAGCAACAGAATGGCCAGCAGACCAAGCGGCGGCATGAATTGCCTGAGTTGCATTTGGCGTGGATGTTTCTGTAATACGCGGACTTTCCAGTACCCATATTGAAAGTACTGTTTGCACAAACTGGTGAACGTAGCTCGGCTGTAGTACCGCGCTTGAATCGACGGCGAGAGCAGAATTAGGCCGCCCGCTTTGCGCAATCTATAGTTGTATTCGTCGTCCTGGTTGCGAACTAATTCTTCGTCGAAGTCACCGAGTCGCCGAAGCGTCTCGCGTTTATAGCCGGGGAAGGCCACCGTATCCACGTATCGCTGCTCGGTGCTTCCGACGCGAAAAGTTGATCCGCCGACGCCGAAACGTGAACTTAGCGCCGCCGCAATGGCGCGGGCGCGTCTAGTCTCGCCAACTGTTTCGAGGTTACCGCCGACGCACTCCGCATCTGAGGTTTGCAATAGCTCTGCGCAGTGTCGAATGTAATCCGGGGCAATCTGGCAATGGCCGTCGACGCGAACGATTACGTCACCTTTCGCGTCGTGAATGGCGAGGTTCAGTCCGGTCGCCACGATCTTGCCTGGGTTGTCGATGAGGCGAACGTTGGCATCGCCCTCAACTCGGCTGACGATTTCGCGCGTGTCATCGTCAGACATCCCATCGGCGACAATGACTTCGAATCGATCACGCGGATAATCCTGCTTCACGACCGAGCGCAAGCTGCGCTCAATGAAGTTCCCCTCATTGCGAACTGGCATTACTACGGAAATGAATGGCTGGTCAGACATCAAGACGATAAATCGCGGGTTGACGTTGCGGGCTAGTTCCGAGCGGCGCAAACCGCGGTCGAGATGATTTCCTCGAGCAGCTGTCGCCGATTCGATAAAGAAAACTCGTTCAGGATTCGCTCGCGGCAGAGAGTTCGCGCGTCTTCCGAAGCTTCCAGAGCCTTGTGAATCGCGCCTGAAATCAATGTTGGCTCGGCAGAGTTGATAATGAGACCGGCATCTCCCACAACTTCAGGCAGAGACCCCTTGCTCGTGGTCACGGGCACACAACCGGCCAGCATTGCTTCTGCCACACTCATTCCGAATCCTTCATGCAACGACGGCTGGACGTAGACCGAGGCTTTGCGATAGTAATCCGCCAGTTCGTCGTCGGTGACGCGGCCGGTGAATGTGACGTTGGGCGAAGCGATGCCACGGAGATAATCGATCGCGTCATCTTGCCAGGCACCGACAAGCACGAATTCAACCTCGGGCATTAACGCCGCAGCGCGAACGAAAGGCTCGTGACCTTTACGCAGAAGGTTGCTGCGATTCACATTACCAACGGTTAACGCCGTGCGTCCGCGTTTACCATTCAGCGCCCCGAACTTATCCGGCACACCCAGGTAGACCGTGCGCGCCTGTCCGTTAGTAAATCCCAGCTTGCGCACTTCACTGAGGCTGTAATTCGAAGTCGCAAATACTCGCGTGGCCAAACGCATCGTGCGGCAACTCATCCACTTTTTCAGTCCGCCGCGCTGATGGCCGTAGCCGATTTCAGGCATGTTGGCGACATCATAACCACCAACAATCAACACCGCAGGTTTGCCCAGAAGTTTTGCGAACTCCACCGGCAGAAATGTGTGCCACGAGGCAAACCAACCGAACACTACATCGTGCCTCTTCACGTCGTTCCATAACGAGATTGCGTTCATAACGCGCGAGCGCTCGCAGCGCTCAGTCACGTCAAATGATTTGCGCAGCTCTTCGAGATCGAGCCGCACAAATTCAGTCAGCGCATTGTGCACAAACAGCAGTTTTGGGCGCTTATCCATCTGCTAAGAACCTATGACTGAAACTGCTCGAGCGCTGGAAGACTCTTCGGCATGCCTCGCCGAAATGGATTGAGACGACGGCGTGGTCGTTGCGTCGTTCTCAAATGCGGAAGACGTAATTATCACTCGCTCGAACTCTGCCACGTAGCGATCGAGACTGAACTGTTTCTCCGCAGACTTCCGTGCATTTTGCGCCAGCCTGTAACGCGCGGTCTCATTTACGAGAAGTGCTGAGATTGACTGGGCCAAGGCGCCTGCATCGCCGACTGGCACCAACGAAAATGTTTCGCCCGTGTCGTCCAGTTCCCTTACTCCTTGAATGTCGAAAGCCACAATCGGTCGCCCGCTCGCCATGGCCGATAAAAGGGCGAGAGGGCTGGTGTCTTTCTCGACCGAGGTGAAAGCAAAGACGTCCATCGCTGATAGGACTCGTGGAAGATCGTGGCGAAAGCCGGCAAACTTTATGCGCGACTCCAGACCAAACTCCGCGGCCATCGATTTGAGTCGCCGCTCATACCCGTCATGATCGAACACCGGCGAGCCCACCAGTAACAGCACGGCCTTTGGGTGGTCGTCGGCAAGTTTGGCGAACGCCTCGATCAGATAGTGCTGCCCTTTCCAGGGTGTGATTCGACCCGCGTTTCCAATCACGATCTCGTCCGACGCAATTCCCAGTTCACGGCGAACTGCGGAACCATCCAGGCCCGGGCGAAATAGATTCGTATCGACACCGTTGTAGATGACTGACACTCGCGCCTGAATTGAATCCGGCAATTGATTTTTGATCGCCTGGCCATCGACGATGATCTGGCCCGCCAACCGAACTGCAGCGAGATTGAATATTCGTCTGTAGATTCCGAAGCTGCGTTCCGAAATAAGATCCTGTACGTGCCAGACGCAAGGAATTGATGCCTTGCGCGAAGCGAATCCACCAATGAAATGCGACGCGAGGGTCTTTGTTACAACCACCTCAGGAGAGAGTTCTCGCAAAACTTTCTCGAGCTTGCGCACCGCCCGGACCATCAGCAGACCATTCCAAAACCAGGCAAACAGATTCGGCAGCCGCGCCTTTTGGCCCATGCGCATGCTCGTAGACCACAGGCGCGGCGATCTAACGATTTGCGTTTCCACTCCTGCATTCTGACAAGCGCGCGTCAGATCGCCTGCTTCCGGACAAACTACGACCGGTCGCCAACGGGACGGATCGAGGGCCCGCGCGAGGTAAAGCGTGCTGAATTGCACGCCTCCCATGGCCGCGACAGATTCCAGAAACGCGACGGTGCGACGTTTGGTTGGTTGCATGAAAAGATCCAGAGTCAGCGAGGGCTTTGTTCCAAGCCCAACTCTTCCATTTCCCAGAGCTTCGCTTGTGACAGCAAATCGTAAATCGCGAGATATGCGCACAAGATAAAGCCACGCCACCCCTCGAGAAATCCTCGCTCCCAAACGTAACGCTTTGCGAAGACCAGGCACGGTCTGAGCGTTACCCGCGTCCAACCGAAACTGACGCCGAGTTTGCGCAATTCGTCGGCCTCGTAACGCGTGTAGCGATCCAGGTTGCGGAGCTGCTTGGAAATGTTTTGCATTCCGAAATGCAGGATGTGATGTCTCAGTGTGGCTACTTGTCCTGCCACCGCTACGTGTGCATGGACTTCGCGTTCATTCCATCGTCCGGCCGCGCGACGAAAAAGCCGAATCTGATAATCCGGATAAATTCCGGCCCGGCGGACCCAGCGGTCGAGGACATGATTCTTTCGAGGAAGACGAAACGCATCAATTTGGGTGCCGGCTGACCCGATGGCTTCTTCGATTTCTTTGCGCGCGCCGTTCTCGAGAGTCTCGTCAGTGTCGATTTGCAGCACCCAATCGTTCCGGCATTGGGGCACCGCCCAATTTTTTTGTTTCGCCGAATTTATATATTCGTGTTGAATCACTCGCGCGTTGTATTCCCGGCAAATGTCCAGCGTCCGGTCAGTGCTGAAAGAATCGACGACGAGGATCTCATCGGCCCATTTCACCGATTCGAGCGTGTCGCGGATCGTCGCGGCATTATTGAACGTCGGCAACAGGATAGAAATTTGCTGGGACATAATCATAAGCAAGGGCCGGCGCCATTGACCTTTGCCGCAACCACACCTCTACCAGCGCCCACACGAACCAAACTGGCAACGCCAATTGGGGCAGCACTTCCACGCCCTGCACCGCAAGGTGACCTCCCGCGGCGATAAAAGCCAGCAGCAGTCCCAACGCCAGGTCTCCGTCTTCGCTGAGGCGGAGACAAGTTCGGGTCCTGCCGAACAGTCGCTGTAATGTAATTAGGTAACCCGCGAGAAAGATTAACGCCGGCAAAATTCCCAGGTTCACCGCGACCTGCAGAAAATCGCTGTGCACCCAGCCAGCGCTGGCCCAGCCGTGGCCGATTGGATTGCTTAATGCTTCATCCAGAGCGCCGACTGCCCTGTCCTGCCGGTCCTGCGCACTATGATCAACCGGCTGAAATCGCAGCGCAGCGATCGTCGTCATGGCGCGTTCGGAAGTGTTCGGGATGAATTGGTAGCCGCCTACACCGACAATCAAACAAAGGACAGCAATGGCGACTCCGTGCCGGCGGAACCGCAGCATGCAGGCACAGACAGCCTGCACCAGAACGATTACCCAAAGGCTGCGATAGCCACCGATATAGATCGCCAATAGCTGCAGTGCAGCTGCAAACAGGGTAGCCGCGCGCACGTAAAATCGCGGCCACCACGTCACAATGACGATGGAAAATGGCACGGCCATCACACAAATGAAGGTTGCGTGCGCGCCGCCCCAAAAAGAGAATTGCCCGCGCAGAAAACCGTCCGCCGTAGCTTCCGGCTTGGAGGCATGGATGAAGGCGGGAAAATATGAGGTGAGGTTCGGAAACCAGTACTCCACGACACCCATGAAAGCGATCCATGAGCTCGCAAGAAAGAATGCCAACACCAGTGGCCGCCACGACTTCTGCTTACGAAGCACAATTGTTGCAACGATCATCAACGGAATCAGCAACACGAAATTCCGGAATTCGTTGAGCATCTTGTCCCATTCCGCACCGCCACCAATCATCGGCCACCAAGCCAAAGCCCAAAACGGTAAGAGAAGCAAAAGCCACCAGGGAGCGCCCAACCGCGAATTTTCGAAGAGCCGACGTTGCGCGAAAGCACAAACTAACAGGAGCCAGAGGAGAAGCTCGGACGGGTGAACAACCAGGTTCTTTGTAATTTCGACTGTGCGGTGACCGAGCGCCAAAGTAAGCACCCAAAGGACAAATCCAAAGATAATTCCAAATTCGCCGCCGAAGACCACTACCAATCCGATCGCTCCCGCAATCCCAACAATGGCTTCTCTGTAGGAGAATCCGTTCTGCACGCCATACACCGTGACCGCCATTGAGATCGCGACACCTATGGCAATCGCAATCAGGTTCTTTCGGGACAAACTATGAATCGGCATGAATATTCTCGCTTAACGTCGTGCAGTCTTTTTCTCGACCGCCTGGATAGTGGGAATCGGTCGCGCGGGGACGCCAACAACAATCTGACCGGCAGAGACGGAACGGGTGACAACAGCACCCGCGCCCACTACGGCTTTTTCGCCGATCGTCACACCTTCAAGAATTGTCACATTCGCCCCGATATAAGCGCCACGACAGATGACCACTGGAGATTGCGTGGTCGCGATCGTGACGTCCCTTAGCGGGCTGGTTCCCGCGTCCGTATGCGTAAGGATCATTACGCGATGAGAGATGGTTACGTTGTCTTGAATCTCGATCCGATCTTGCAGATCCAGGAACAACTCGCGCCCGAAATAACAATCGTTGCCGACACACAGATTTCGATAGTACCGGCGTGAATTCGTATCGCTGTTATGAATCACCATGGGCGACCGAAAACGCACTCGCTCGCCAATAGTTGCGCCGTATTGCCGCAATATCCTCGCTATGAATCGCGTCGGCATGAACATCAGCGGCAGATTGAGGCCCTCACCGCCATAAATCGCGGCGCTCAACCGAACCAACACTCGGGCTATCAAATCGAGAATCGTCATTGTGGAATTAATACGCGCTCATAGGCGGCAGCGACGGACTCCCAATGGAACTGTGGAGGAATGTCATGAGACTGCTCAGCTTCGCAGTTCACACGTTCAGATACTTGCTCTAAGCCGGCGGCGATTGAGTCACACGTTGGATTTACCTCGGCGATTCGCGCGTGAAGGCCGTGGCCGTTGCCGCTAAAGGCCGAGATCAGCTCTTTAAGCCCACCGACGTTAGTGGTTACCAGCGGCTTCTGCGCAGCTAAGGCCTCGAGGGCTGTGAGGCCGAACGACTCAGTACGTGACGGAACGACAACCGCCGCGCTTCCCTTCATCAAGGCCGCGACTTCCTCCGAAGATGCTGCACCGAAGAAAAGGACTCTGTCTTCTAATTTCAAAACGGAAACCTGCTGCTGCAGAGCCTCAAGCTCGTCACCAGTTCCGGCAATGATCAAGTCTGGCATTTCTTTCAATCGAGCTTCCGCAAAGGCATCTATCAGCAAGTCAAATCCCTTGGACCGCACCAATCGACCGGCGCCCAGCACGTATGGCCTTCGGTGTTTGTAAGCAGCGGCCTGACTAAAACGATCCACGTCCACTCCGTTCGGAATGACGCGCGCCTTCTCACTTACCGCGTCGTCCAGGGATTTGGCGCAGCCCAATAAATCGCCAGAGACCGCCGTGACTGCATCGGCGGACTTGAGCAGCCTGCGCAAGACATCGGCCTTAGCGTGGAGCCCGTTGCTTCCGCCATTCTCAGAATTGAACTGGTAAACATCGTGACCGTGAAGCGACACCACCAAACGAAAGACTATTTGCTGTCGCAGCTGCAGAAGGATGGCACTTGACTCATTCGGAAAATGAACATTGATGACGTCAGGCTGGAACTCCTTCATTAACGCGGAAAGTTGCCGTTTGCTCTGCGGCCCAAAATAGAAAGACGCGGCGAAGAGGTCTGGGCGGTGACGCTGCAGCTGATCGACGGACGGCTTTAGAAACAGCATTCGATCGACGGGAACGCCATCAATTGTTTCCTGCCTCGGCAAAACGATGGGGTAACGGTTCGTTACAACTCGCACGTCATGTCCCCGAGCCATCAGATGTTTGGCGAGATTGTGTACGACGGTCTGCAATCCGCCCACAACCGGGACATACGAAGCTGAAAACAGAACTATCTTCACGATTAGCGCACGCTTTGTGCAGCCATGTTCACGTCGTGCGTGCTCCAGATCACCAATCGAGGCGACTCGCACACGAATACACTCTTCCAACCGCGATTCGCGGCCACGTCTGAAGCCGGATCGAGCAACCAGGCTAGTTGCGGATCGTCGCGATAACCGCGCCGTTCATCAAACGCGATCCAGCGAATGTTCTTCGCTGCCACGAATGCATTGAACTGATCGACATCGGAATGCGGGATAGCTTCGATCAGCATGCCCGGCTGCTCAGCATAAAAGAAGACGGAAGGTTGCGATGCCAGAATGAGACCCGTGCCGTCGCCGTGTTGGCGCAAGTAAAGACCAGCTTCTTTGAACTCATTCGCTTGCGAATGCAGTAGTTGACGCACGTCGCGCAGACTAACTGCGGCGCTGATAACCAACGCCACACTGAGTCCCGCAAACAGAAGCGGCTTTGCTCTGACTGTCAGGTGCTGCCACATCAGCAGACTGGACGAGAATATGAAAGGCAGCGCCGGCAGAAAATACCGCGCTTCAATTCGCCAGACACCTGCCACCAACAACAGGTATCCGAATGTACAGAGCGCCCACATGATGAACACGCGACGATGCGCCCCGGTCGTTTGGCGAAAAGCCAAAAAGATGCCCGGCACAAAAAACAACACCGGCAAATACGCGACATGAAAAAGGGCGATGGGTAAGTCCAGGACGAACTGCTTTATCCAAGTGACGAATAGGGTGGGGCCCGCTTCCTGCAGCGCCTGCCTGAACGAGACCAGTTGATTTACGTGATTCCAGTCGAAAACCATTGCCGCAACGTTACGCCAGTTATCTGAATAAAACGCGTTGCCAAAATACTTTTGATTAACGTAGAGCTGAGGGATCGCCGCGAGGACAATGCCGACCACCGTTGCCATTGTTCGCTTGCCGTTTTGGCGAAAGTTTTCACCGAGCGCGACGACCAGCGGCAATGGAAGGAATACGAAGTTGATCGAGCGGACCGCGTACGCACAGCCAAATAGAAATCCAGCAGCGAAAAAACTAAGTGCCTTTGAAGAGTCGGTGCGTGACAACAACAACCACAATCCGGCGAGCGGCAGACTGGCTGCTAACACATCAGTCAAGGAGCTGCTGCTATTTGCCAACAAAACCGGCGACACCAATAGAAGAGCCCCCGTTGCGAGGCCGATGACTGGCGAAAACAGTTTCGAGCAGACACGAATCGCAGCAATTAAGTAAAGCAGTCCCGCCACCGCCGATACCAGCTGCGCCGAACGAAAAGTATCGGTCACGATCATGTTGACCGCGGCGATCGCCAGCGGCATCCCGATACCACCGCCATATGTCGGAGGCGTGAACGCGGCGGTGAACAACTTACGAGCCGCCATCATGTAGAAGACGCCGTCGGTTTCCAAACCAATAAACGGAGCAGTTCGCATCCACATCAACACGGCAGCGATTCCGATGTACGCAACACTCAGCGTCCACAAAACAATTGAGGATTTGCGAGCGACCGTGGAGTTCATTCCGAGGCGTCCACCAGGCGTTGATAAACCTTGAGGGTCTGCATTGCGATTCGCGCGGGTTGATACTGCTGCAAACAGAATTCGGGCGCGGCCGTGGTTTCGGAATTCTTCCCGGCCACCACATTCATGATTGCGTTACTCAAAGCTTGGGGATTGTTTCTGGGCACAAGATTCTTTCGGTCAACTAGTTCCCTCACCTCGCCGACGTCGGTCGCTACGATCGGAAGTCCAAACGCTGAGGCTTCGACAGCGATGATCCCAAAAGACTCGTAATTAGAGGGGATGACAACGGCGGAGGCTCGCTTATACCAATCGATGAGTTCTGTCTGGTTTTGCGGCCCAACCCACTGAAGGCCATTTGGCTTCGCATCGTTGAAGCTTAAGCCGAAAACCTGAGGCGTCTTTGGCATCTGCCAGGGACCAGCAAACACAAACTTGATCGACGGATCTGTTGCGCGCACTAACTTCGCGGCCTCGATCAAAGTCTCGATCCCCTTCACCGGTGCCAGCCGACCCGCATAGAGCACGATGCGGTCGTTCTTGCCGTTTCGTTGGAAGGCGGCGGCTGCATTGAGCAGTTCTTGAGAAATCGGATTCGCAATGACTTGTACTTTCCCGTCGGGCCAGCCGCGATGCCGGCTCATTTCGTTCGCGTGAGACCGACTGGGAGATGTAATCGCCGACGCTCTTTTACAAGCAATGGCTTCCAACCCATCGTTCCAGCGCACACTCGGATTCACCGGCAGCCCCGAATGCTGGCGAAACGTTTTCTCGCTGCCGTGCAGGCGTATAACCAGCGGCGCCACTCGATTCAGAAACAGCGATCCCGTTTCCGTCGATTCAATCACGTCGATTTTGCGCTCGGCCGCAACTCGTGCAGCTTCGCGATAAAATGCTCTCGACCATTCGAGTTGGCGCAAGGGTAACGGCGTACAACTTCTTACTAACGGCAATTTTGCGGAATACCAATGCAACGCTGGCAAACGAATATGGCGGACTGCGACCCGTCCATTTTCAGCGTCGAAGGTCCTGGCTTCCTTAGCATTTGCGATCACGGTGACGCGATGGCCGGCGTCGGCAATCGCCGGAACAATGGCGCGCAAGTAAGCAGCCACGCCGCAGACTCCTGCGTCACCATATGGCGATTCCGGTGTAACAAAAGCGATATGCAACTTTATTTGTGTGCCTGCTTGCGTGCGCTGAACATCACGTGGCCGGCAAATTCCAGCGGGGCTGTTCGTGAGATCCAACGCATGAAATGACCTGAGCCGAGGCCAAGGCGAGAGAGAAGCCAACTCGTCGCGAATAGAACTGCAGCCAACGGTGCGAGCAAAACGAACGCGAGCGGTACCGCGAGTAATTCCAGACGCGGAATCGACAATCGCCGCAGCCAGGTCCAGAGGAACAGCGCAAATCCATTTAGGCCGGGTTTGATTGTGATATCGGCGAAACCGTTCTCACGGAGAAGTTTTTCAACGGCCAGGGGACTTAGGTTGAAGTATGAGTGTCCATGTACCGGTTCGAGAAACGAAACGCTGCCGCAAAAAACGCCGCCCGTTTCGAGCACGCGAGCTGCTTCAGCAAAAACCTTAAAGGGATTATCAACGTATTCAAGCACCTGCCAGGCGACAACTGCCGCCTGACTTTCGGAGCGTAGCGGCAACGCGAGCGCATCAGTCTTGATTTCCGCGTCGGCGCCTCTATCAAAACCAAGCCACTTGTATCCGCGCTTCTCGACGAGTTCTTTGTGCCGACCATTGCCACAGCCAACGTCCGCGCAGGACCCCGCGCCGACGGGCAGAATTTCATCGGGGTCGTGCCACCGAAACGTGTCGGTGAACTCTTTGAAGTTGCGGAGCGCCAGAGATTCGGCCACCCGATTTAGGGGCAGAGTCGCGGCTGGCACCGTGCCGTTGCCGCTGGTATTCGGTGCGACGATTGATTCCCAAAAACGTTCGACTGGGGATCCGTTGAGACGCGTGGAAAACCGGCGAACCCGTTTCGTTGCCTCGCGCATTGAACCACCCAAACCCGGCAATTGGCTATGATAAGCGCCAAGCGCGCGCAGCTTTCCCTTGAGCGGGACGTGGATAACATGCGACAACCAGTTTATTTCGCTGGCGTCGCGTTCGAAGTTTTCTGCGTAAGGATAGTCCTCGTAAAAACGGACGCGCTTTCCAGCGGCGGCTAATCTGCAACCGACCGCGTGTAGAATCTGATGATCTACGTGCTGCCCGATCGATAGAGGAAAATAGAGTATTGAGTTCGAATGAAAGTCAGAACTAATCGCCTTTTGAAAGAGTTCCTCAATCAGAACTTCATCCGCAGCCGCGATCTTGCCGGTCAACTCATCGTAGCTCGCATACAACGGTGCACCGTCTACCGCGCTACGATCAGGCCCTTCGACATAATTTAGCTGTCGGTGGTTCGTCACGCCGAGAAGCCGCAACGCTTCAGCGTCTTCCAGCATCCGCTGGCCGCGGACTCGCTCAACTATCCGCCACTTACGATGAATATGGCGCGCGAAAGCAGAATGCGTTGCGTCCTCCTGCGGAGCAAACACGGTTACTACTTGCACGCGTTTCTTCCGCTTCAGCAGCGCCTCGATAGTGCCGCCGCATGACAACACCACGTCGTCGGCGTGCGGCGAAAAGAACACGTGCTCTTCGGTGTCCTCCGAACCGTCACCAATGGCCCACCGATAAAGCCGCTCAGTTACGGCGGTCACATTTCGCACATCGAATTTTGCGGCATGCAACGCAGCGGCGCTGCCCATTCGCGTTCGTGTCTCTGGGTCTTTAAGAAGTTCGACGATTGCGTCCGCCAATGCAGTTTCATCGCCGGCGGGAATCAAGGTTCCATTGATGTTTGGAAGGACGACTTCCGGAAGCCCCCCGCTATCACTCACCACCACCGGCGTGCCATAAACCATCGGTTCGAGCGCCGCGAGGCCGAAAGTCTCGTAGTACGATGGCAGCACCGCGATCGAGGAACTTTTGTAAAGTTCCGACAAAGCCTTCGTGCCCAGCGGCCCCACCACTGCCAAACTTCCATTGAGTTGAGATGATTCCAACAGGGCGCGGAACTCGTCTTGGGAGATCGAAGAGTGGAAGTCGCCCGCAATCACGAAACGCGTATCGGGAACTGACTGCGTGGCCCGTGCCGCTGCTTTTATGAACGTCTCAATTCCCTTTCCTTTGTCAATACGACTAGCGTATAGCACGGTGTTGTTGCGGCGCACCGTCCCGTTTGAGGTAACGCCGTCCATGCTCACATTGTTTGGAACCACGACCATGGGTGGAAGCGGTTTCTCTAGTTCACGACGAATTTCGCGCGCGTGGGCGCGGCTTGGACTAATCAGAAGTTTCGCTCGACGTAGTGCAACGCGCTGAAGCGCGCGAGTTATGCGCAGACCGAGACTCAATTTGGTTCCCGGCGTGAACCGTTGAAACGTGTATTGCTCGCCGTGCAGCCGAATGACGAGCGGTGTCCCCTTCCCACGCGCCAGCATCAGCATTCCGGTTTCGGTTCCTTCGATGACGTCGATCCGTTGCGTTTTATCGATTGCCCGGACTGCCTTCCAAATCGCGAAGCTGTATTCAAGCTCCCGCGCTGGCAACACCAACGTCTTCCCTATCAAAGGCAATTTCCCAATCAGCCAATGCACGCTGTGGGCGCGCACACGATGCACCGCCACGCCGTTGTCATCTCTGAAGGCCGGCTCCCGAGAGAGATCGACTACTGAGACTTGGTGACCGGCTGCGGTCAGCGTTTTGGCGAGCAAACGCACTTGGCTCCCAACGCCGCTGGTCGGCTCACCGTTAAGCGGATAACTCAATGACGGAAAGCAAATATGCATTCGCTCAGTTGCTATTCCAGCAGAACAAATGTAGTTGCGTGCGAATCCGGCCCGCGCGCTGAGAAGACGTCAGCAATGATTCCCACGCACTGTTGCGTTGGCCGCGCACGGTGGCTCCGACAGCGAGAAAGAACCAGCGGACGCACTGTCGTAAATCGCGATTGATGCCGCTCAGAATCGCACGCCGCGAACGGTCGTCCGACGTGCCATCGATTAAAGGCTGCGATGCCCCGTCCCAGAACAAGCGACTTAACAGCCAGCCGCGTCGCTTTCGCGATTCCAGAACCGAGTGCCAAACCACTGCGGAGGGTTCATAGCGGACAGGTCGACCTAGCCGCCTAAGCTGCTCAATCGCTTGCGTGTCACCACCCGACAGGAGCACGGCGCCTTGGCGATCAACTTTCGGATCGAATCCGCCGATGGCCGTCAAAGCCTCTTTGTCAAAAGCGAGATTTGCTCCCACCAAATACTCGTCCGCCCGCAAAGCGTGGGCAGAGTCGCCGTGGTCCACGTAGGTAAAATATGTAAGTAGCCGCTCGGGAACCCAGTTTGGCTTTTCGCCATGCCAGTCGAGCCACACCCGACCTCCGACAGCCGCAACGGGAGAACTGGACCTTTCGAACGCTCGGACGAGTGCTTCAAGCCAATGTGCGTCGGCTCGCGCATCGTCGTCAATGTATGCAACGTACCGTCCCGCCGCCGCTTTCAATCCCGTGTTTCTCGCCCGGTTCAGTCCCACTTCTTTTTCTGGCACATACCGCACGTTCGAACCATCGCGCTGAAATCCGCTCACTACCTGCCGTGTCTCTTCATCAACCGCATTGTCGACGACCAGGACCTCAAACTCGTCACGGCTGAGTGTTTGCTCGCACAGGCTGCGCAACGCGTGGCGCAGGTAATCAGCACGTTTGTAAGTGCAGATGATTGCAGAGATGAGAACCATTGGCGTGAGCCGACTATCCGTGAGCGATCGCGTAATCGTAAGCTGCCAACATCTTCGGGAGAATGCGTTCGACACTGAAGGATTGTTCGATGCGGCGACGTGCCTTCGAGCCGAGTTGCTGCCGCAGTTCGGGTTGTGTCAGCACCTGTGCAACGCGTGCCGCCATCGCCTGCGCATCATCGACGGGTACGAGAAAACCTTCGACGCCGTCGTCGATCAACTCCGGCGTGCCGCCCGTGTTGCAGGCAATAATCGGTGTGCTACAGGCCATCGCTTCCAGCGCAGCGTACGGGCCGTTTTCCCATTTCGAAGGCAGGATGCAGACAGCGGCGCGGCTGTAAGCGTCTTTGAGTTGGTCCCGGGTTGCCGTTTGAAATTTAATCCGATCACTATGAGCAGGATCGACTGATTGAACAATTCTTTCACGCCAGCTCACACCATTTACATCCGCTCCATCGGCCCCGATGAAATGAAATTCGAGCGCCGGAAAATCGCTGAGCAGAATCGGCAGCGCGCGAATAATCGTCGCGGCGCCTTTGTTTGCTTCCAGCCGCCCCACGAACAACACGACTTGCGATCGTTCCTGCTGGCCCGCGGGAAAACTAGTGATGCTAATAGGATTCGGAACCACGACGGTTTTGTCATCGCTCAGTTTCAGCCATGTCTTTGTGAGGTCAAGTATGGCTTTGCTGGGCGCCGTCACCAGATTTGCTCGCGTGATTGATTGCTTCTCGAGCCAATAGTCCTGCGCCGCTCCGCGCCGGTCGCTCTTGCCGTTGAATTGATCGATAAAGATTCGAGCAGTGTGCAAGCGCGTCACAAGCTTGGGCCGGCGCGGCAGATAGCTCACGAAGAAGGCATCGGCGCGACCCTCGGCTGCTTCGACGATATCGATCGGTGTCTCACGATGAATCACCCTCAACTTGAGCATCGCAGCCCAGGCAAAGCCCGGCCAGACGCGATTCATCCGCCATACAAGACGCATCGATTCCCATGCGGGCTTTGGCAGAATGCGATGAACGGCAACACCTTTGTCATCCGTAAATGTCTCTTCGTCATTAGCCCGTGAAATGACCGTGACCCGATGTCCCTGCTCCGAGAGACCATGAGCCATCTCGTATGTGTACGATCCGATCCCGCCCCAGCCGGTCTCGGGTGGGTATTCCTGCGAAATGTAACAAACGTGCAAAGGCTTCACTCGGAAAGATTCTTGACGACGCGCGCGGGAACGCCGGCGGCGAAACTTCGTGGCGGAAGCGAACGTGTCACAACTGAGCCAGCTCCGACGACGCTACCCTCGCCAATCGTTACGCCGCGCAGCACGATCACTCGCGTACCCAACCAAACGTTCGGCTCGATTCGGACCGGTGCGGATTTCGTTTGCGCGCCGGGAACACCGTGATAGTCATTGTCGAGAATGACCGTTTCATCGCCGATCAAAGCGTTGTCGCCGATAGTCACTTCCGTGGTACAAGCGATGCGCACTCCCTGATTCAAAAAGACGTTGTTGCCAAAATGCAGCTTCGCGCCGGATGAGCACGTGATTTCGACCATGTTGTGTTTGCGAGAGCGAATTGTGAGACCGTCACCAGCTCGGATATCGCCGGCCGAATGCACCACGCAAGGACCGAGCACCGTCAAGTGACGGCCCGCCGATGCGCAATGACGGCGAAACCTTTGCGACCATCGGTTGATCTTTATGCGATTCCACACGCGGGGAATTATGCGTTGGCGACTCGCGCGGCTGGCGTACTATAAAGTTCGCGCAGCTCAGCAATCACCTGTTGCGGCGTCGTCTGCCAGAGGCATTCCTCTTTCACGTCGCGCCAACAGCGTTCGGTGTTTGCGTCAATCGTTCCACCCATGCAGGGCGCGCATGGCAATGACGATCGAAACACGGTGTGCCGCGAATTTCGCGGTGCCAACAAAGAGGGATCGGTGGGGCCGAAGATCGAAACCACGCGCGCACTGCCCGCGGCCTCGGCAAGATGAAGCGTGGCCGTGTCATTGGTAATGACCAAGTCGGCGAGACTCAAAAGCGCCGCGCTCTCCGAAAATGTTAGTTCGCCGCCGAGTGAAGAGATTTGCGCTTCACCGGAACGTGCCACTTCTTCGCAAGCTGCGGCGTCGTCGCGATCACCGGTCAAGACAACTTCAAATCCTTCGCTGAACAAGAATTCACAGACGCGGGCAAAGTATTCCGCCGGCCAACGGCGCGAGTTCACATGCAGTTTGCCACCGGGGTGAATCACCGCTAAACGGCGTGTTTGGTCGACGTCATGTTGGCGCAAAACGAGGTTGGCGCGCGCTATATCAGCGTTGGTGACTGGGTATTCGTATTCGTGCTGTGCAGTCGTAATTCCCAGCGGCTTCAGAAATTCGACGTAGGTGTCGACGCGATGACGAGTTGTGATGTTCGCGTCGACGCGATGCGTCAGTAGTTTCGATTTGTGGCTTTCGGCGCCGATGCGGGTGCCGATTCCCAAACAACGCAATAATGCATCGCCGACTTTCTGGTCGAAGTCGCACAGGCCAAAGTTGATGCCGACGTCATAAGAGTTAAAAAGAAATCGCAGCAGCAACTCTGGGTAATAACGCAGCGTCGCCAATATCAAACTGGCGCCGTTACGTCCCGCAAATCGCGAGATGATCCATTGGCCCGCGTAGGGCGGCAGCGTGGTAACTGAATCGAGGCGTGAATGGTCGGAGAATGCGGTCTTCACGTTTTCGTGAAGCGTGATCATGTCGAGCTTCGCGTTCGGACAATTCTGCTTGAGCGCTCGGAGCGCGGGCGTCAGCATTAAGGTGTCACCAAGTCCACCGAAGTGGATCACCAAAATGCGTTGCGGCTTCAACGAGCGCGAAAAGATCCGCTGAAGCTGGCGAATGAAATAGACGATTGGCCACACGCACATGAATGCTGCCACGGCAGCCATCCGCTTAACGGGCCGTCGCTGTCGCCATTGGTAAAACGATTGCCGCACGGCCGCTAGTCTCGCGCGCAACTGCCACAATCTTGTATCGGTCGCGCGCGCTGCTTCGATTGTTCGTGTCCTCAGAAACGGCAGCATTGCAATCAACAGCAGCTTCGTCTGACGACGATTCGACGCCAGCACAAACGCTCGCGTTAATTCGCGCCCAGCCTGCCGGATTTCTCCAAAGCGAATGAACTGGAGTCCAAGCTGATAGTGATAGGACTCGCGTAACAGGTTCAGCTCAGTTGGCGAATAAAATGTGCGGCCGGTCGTCTGTTGGTGTTTTTCGACGTGGTCAATCGCGCGCCAGCGCGCCGCCGCCATCCCCTGAAACTTAGTCGTCAATGTACCGGAATGTTTGCGATACAAGACCAGTGGCTCGGGAATGAAAACCGTGGTCGCGCCGGTCGCGTGCAATTTCCAAATCAGTAGCCAATCTTCAGCGCCGCGGACGTCTTCTTCAAATCCACCACACTCAGCGAACAGTTTCGACGGAATCAACCAACGGTGAATCACCGTCTCGAACTCAAAAAGTTGATCGAACTGATCCAGCGGAAACTTCCCCGCGAAAGTATCCCCACCGTATAGGCGGCTTGGATCGTCATCGTCGAAGTGGCGGTAATCGCACGCGCAGATAGCCGAAGACGACGCGCCTTCGAGCTTCTCAACCTGACATTCAATCTTTTCCGGCAGCAGCAGATCATCGGCGTCGAGAAACTGTAGGTACTTTCCCTGCGCCACGCGAAAACCGGCATTGCGTCCACCCGACGGTCCCAGATTCTCCTGGTGCCGATACTGTATTCTTCGCGACTCGATATAGGGTTGCAGTCGCTGGCGCGTGTCGTCTGTGGAACCATTGTCGACGACTATGATTTCGACTGGCGAATATGTCTGACCGAGAACGCTCTCGACGCAGTCAACGATATGTTCGCCACAGTTGAATGTGGGAATTATCACACTGACCAGCGGCCGGTCAGCCGAACTTTGTTTCGTTAAGTTCAAAGCTGGTTGGAACGAAGGTTGAAGGCGTCAGCCTGCGGTCAAATGGAAGGAACAAGGAATCAGGCCTTCATCGTCAGGTGTCTGACCGATTCCGTTATGGGGAGGCTTGCTCACTTCGATTCGGCCTGCGGCATCGACATAATCGAACGGTCCAGCAATCGGATCTGCAATCCACAGACCGACCATGTAAGTGCCGGGGTTCAGATGCAGAGTCTCCAGAGTCAACTTCAGAGTGTTTGATCCTTCGGTGAGTCGAAAGGACTTTCCAAAACTCAAGGTGTCGGCATTTATCAGCCTGGTGCCATGAAGATCACAGATGGTCACTGCCACACTGCCGACGGTACGCTGGGCGTCAGATGTCACTTCAAGTGAGAACTCCAGCGGCTCTGAAGACATGGCCGTGTCGGTCTGCAAGTCTGGAACAGAGTATTTGAATGCTTTAAACCGCACGCCTCCCGCGCCGACGCGGTTGGCATGATCCAGGTTCAACCACTTGTCGGCAGGTATCGTGGCCGTCGCGGTGGACAGATAATCGTCCACGATGTCGCTTGTTTTTCCGTACGCGTTCACTTGTCCCGCTTCAATCCAAATTGAGTGCGCGCACAATCGCTGCACGGCTGCCATGTTGTGGCTGACAAACAACACTGTCCTGCCTTCGCGCGCCACATCGCCTATTTTCCCCAGGCACTTTCTCTGAAAAGCAGCATCGCCAACCGCAAGCACTTCGTCGACCAGCAGGATTTCGGGTTCAAGATGCGCGGCTACTGAAAACGCGAGACGCGTGTACATGCCGCTCGAGTAAAACTTGACTGGGGTATCGATAAATTTCTCGATTTCAGCAAAGCCCACGATCTCGTCAAACTTGCCCTGAATTTCTGCGCGGCGCATGCCGAGAATCGAGCCGTTCAGGAAAATGTTCTCGCGGCCGCTTAGTTCGGGATGAAAACCGGTTCCGACTTCCAGTAGTGAGGCGATTCGTCCTTTGATGTCCGCGTACCCTTCCGTAGGTTCCGTAATGCGCGAGAGGATTTTTAGTAACGTACTCTTCCCTGCTCCGTTGCGGCCGATGATGCCGACGACCTCACCTTGCTCGATGTCGAACGAGACATCCTTCAAGGCCCAGATCGTTTCGGACCGACCGTTTGTGCGCGTCTTATTACCGTTACTCGAACCACGGCCATTTCCGTTGCTGCTGCCGTTGCGACCCAGGAGATGTCGCGCGGCGCGAAACGGCGCCAGAGCCTTCCCGTTCAGTTGGTCGCGCAGAGTTCGATAATAAAGCGGCTGCTGCGCGCCAATACGATAAAGCTTGCCGAGATTGTGGACGGATATGACTGTTTCGGGCACAGCGTTAGACGAGGTCAGCGAATGTTCGTTCCATTCGTCGGAAGTAGAACGCACCGGTGATCAGCACGATGATCGCCACGGTTGACGACACCGCGATGATTGGACCGGGAGCAGTGTTAGTTCCCAATAGCGCCCAACGAAAGCCTTCCACAACACCGGCCATCGGGTTTAATCCATAGAGTGTTCGCCAGGGCTGCGGCAGCATGCTGCTCGGATATGCGATTGGCGTTGCAAATAACCACAACTGAGTGACAAACGTAATCAAATAACGCACGTCGCGAAACTCAACGTTGAGTGCAGAGAACCACAAGCCGATGCCGAGGGACGCAATAAACGCGAGCAACAACAACAATGGCAGCCAGAGGAAGTTGAGCGTCGGAACTATTCCAAAAAAGAACATCATTACCAGCAGCACGGCAAACGAGACGGCAAAGTCAACGACGCCGGACAACACTGCCGCCAAAGGAACGATAAGCCGGGGAAAATAAACCTTCGTGATGAGATTCGAACTGCCCACCAGGCTATTTGACGATTGGTTTAGCCCATTGGCAAAGAACGTCCAGGGAACAAGCGCGGCAAAGCTGAAAATCGGATACGGAATTCCATCCGAAGGCATTTTCCCAAGCTGTCCGAAGAAAAGGCTGAAGACGACCATGGTGAACAGCGGCTGAATAATGGCCCACGACGCCCCCAGCACAGTCTGTTTGTAGCGCACCTTGATGTCGCGCCAGATGAGGAAGTAAAGCAACTCGCGATATTCCCAAAGTTCTCCAAACTTCAACGAAACCCATCCACGCGACGGTGCGATTCGCATAGTCTGGCCGGCGTGCGATCGGGCGACCGAAGCGGAATAAGAAACATCCGAAACGAGTGAACTCATAATTAGGGTTATGGCGAAAGTTGATGGAGACGGAAATGCGTAGAAATTACCTTATTTCGCTGATTATTTAGGCCTTTCTGTTATCATGAACCGGGATCGTCCAGCCCAAAGGGCAAAGGGCGAAGAGAGCTCGGCTAGGTGCCCAGGCAAGCGTTGGCGTGTTGCACTCGGCTCCTGGCTCTAAGCCCATCAGTTCTTCGCCCTTTGCTCTTTGCGCTCAGGACGTTCCTCACTGCTTCAACTACAAATGAAACCTCATTGTCAGTAAGCTTTGCCGACAGCGGCAGGCTCACGGTTTCGCGGCCAATTCTCATCGCATTTGGATAGTCGGCCGGCTGCCATCCAAACTTCTCCTGGTAAACCGGATGTTCCGGAATGCTTAAGTAGTGAACCCCTACACCTATGTTGTTCGCAGTCATCGCCTCGAGAAATTCATCGCGGCTGATCCCTGCGCGAGCTTCATCGATGAGTAAGGTGTACAGGTGATAAGCATGACGCGTGTCTGGCTCGGTTGGCGCTGGCAGTGTGACCGGCAGGCCGGCGAACGCATCGTTGTAGCGATTCCAAATCTCTTCGCGTCGTTTCCAGTTTGCTTCCACGCGCCGCAGTTGATGAATGCCAATCGCCGCCTGCAAATCCATCATGTTGCATTTGAAACCTGATTCAATAACGAAGTAGTGCTTGTAGCCTTCGTCGCTGAACCGCTTCCAGGCGTCTTTGCTCATGCCGTGCAGGGCGAGCATGCGAATCCGTGCGAGTTCCTCTTCATTGCGCGTCAGAACCATGCCACCCTCACCGGTCGTGACATTCTTAGTCGCATAGAAACTGAAGCAGCCGAAATCACCAAAGGTCCCGGCTTTGCGGCCGTGGTACTCAGTCTCGATCGCATGCGCGCAGTCTTCAATGATTCTCAATCGATGGCGTTCAGCGATTTCAGTGATCGCCTGCATGTCACAAGGCCGTCCCGCGAAGTGAACCGGCACAATTGCTTTTGTACGCGGCGTGATTCGGCGCTCAATCTCAGCCGGATCGATATTCATCGACGTCGGGTCAACGTCCGCAAGTACAGGAGTCGCCCCCGCGTGGATGATGGCGTTGACGGTTGCGCAAAATGTGAGCGGCGTTGTGATGACTTCATCGCCTTCACCTAATCCTGCAGCGAGGACGCTCAGGTGCATCGCCGCTGTGCATGAACCCACCGCAGCGGCAAACGGCGCGCCCTTGTACGCCGCAAACTCTGCTTCGAATTGGGCTACGCGTGGACCCGAGCCAATCCAACCGGACTCAAGGCAGCGCACGACTTCGTCGATCTCTTCACGCTCAATTTGCGGAGCGCCAAAAATGATGAAGTCAGGTGACATAAGGTGTTTTCAAATTAGCCCGCGAGCAATTACGCGGTCGGCGCAGTCTTATTGCCCTTCGTCTCCTCTGCGTTCTTGTAAGCCCCGTAATAGCGGTAGCTGTAGTAATAGTCGGGCGAACGAGTGTCGACGCGGTTCAACACGACGCCGAGAATCTTCGCACCGACGTCTTCAAGCGATTGCTGAGAACGGATTACGACCTTGCGCGAGCACTGACTGGCGTGCACAACCAAAACTACGCCGTCAGTAATAGCCGAGAGCAATACGCCGTCGGTAAACGAGGCCATTGGCGGCGAGTCAATTACTACGTGGTCGAAGGTTGCTGTCAGTTCATCGAGCAGCTTGCGCATTTGCGCCGATCCAACAAGCTCCGCCGGGTTTGGCGGCACTGGGCCGGAAGTTAATAGATACAAGCCGCTCTCTGTTTCCTGCTGGACGTAACTCAGCGCTTCCGCTTCAGACATGTCGCTGGCGAGAATGTTTGAAAGGCCGCGATGGTTTTCGATCCCAAACGAATGGTGCATGGTTGGGCGCCGCATGTCGGCGTCGATAACCAGAACCCGCGCCCCGGTCTGCGCCAGCGTGACTGCCAAATTGATGGCTGTCGTGCTCTTACCTTCCGCGGGCACACAAGACGTTACCAGGATCGATTTGGGGGCGTGGCCTGCCGAAGAGAGCAAGACCGAGGTCCGCAACTGGCGGAAAGCTTCGGCAACCGGCGAGCGGTTGTCCAAATCCAGCAGCAGCGCGGGATTGACTCGGCCATGGCCATTGCGACCATTTCCGTTTCCGTTTCCATTTCCGTTGTGACCGTTGCCATTCAGTCGCAATAACGCCGTCCCATCTGTCAACTTCTTGGTCTTGACACCGGCTTTCTTGAGCAACGGAATCGTTGCCAGTGTTGGCAGCCTTAACACACGATTAACGTCCTCATTCGAACGAATACTGTCGTCGAGGTATTCGAGCAACGCGGCCAGACAGACGCCAAAGGCCAGCGAGAAAATGAACGCCAGCAAAATACCCTGGAACCTGTTTGGGCCAATCGGCGTGCGTGGCGGGATTGCATAATCCGTAACGTGAAGATTGTTCGGCGTGCCGGCGAGCACCACGTCATTCTCCTTTGCTCGTTGCAGCAAGCCATCCAGCAGGGTCTTGTTCGTCTCAATTTCCTGCTGAATGATCTTGTAATTGATGGCGGCCTCGTTTTGTGTGCGGGTAGCGCCACGCTGTTCTTCGAACGCTGCTCGCAAAGAATTCTCGCGATCCAAAGCTTCGCGGTATTTCAATTCGGAGGCTCTTGATTCAGTCGTTCCGGTTTTGGTGTGCGCGTCCTGAATCTCTTTCTCGAGCGTGGAGATCTGCTTTTCGACCTCTTTTACTTCCGGCCACTCTTCAGTATTGTCAACCAACAGTTGAGCCCGCTTCTGCTTCAACAGACTGAGTTGAGCTTCGAGATCCTTAGTGCTCTTACTCGCGTCGTTATTCGCCAGAATTTCCGCGGCGGCCGGGTCTTTCTTGACCCGAAACGCGGCTTCGGCGATCTTCCGCTCATTTTCAGCCTCCAACAATTGCTTGTTCAGGCTGGCCAGGCGATCGACCACCGTGTTCTGCGACGCGTCCAGCGAGAGAATCTCGTGACTCTTCGCATAGTTGATCAGTCGCTCTTCATCGGTGCGAATCTGGCTTTGCAGTTCCGCAATCCTTTGTTGCAGAAAGTCACCCGTCGTGCTGGTGAACTTCGTCTTCTGCTCGAGATTGGAAAGGACGAACGTGTCGGCAATGGCATTGGCAATCTTCGCAGCCACTACCGGATTGGCGTGGGTAATCCTGATGCTGATAAGACGCGTTTCGGTGAACTGCAACCTTTCCTCTTTCACCGGGTCGACTTTCAGCGCACCTTGAATCGTATTGACAAACGGACTTAGTCGCGTCGCTTCTTCCAAATCGTCGTTCGCGCTTGCCGACGCGACGTCTTTACCAATTAGCAGCTTGCCAGCGTCAGTCTTCTTTGCTGACGGTTGGTTGCCGGTACCGCCCGGCAGCCCAAACGTGCGCAGCAGCCGCTGCCAGGTGGTGTCGCTTGTCTGGGAGGTCAGAAAATCGGGGTTGTGTTCGAGATCGAGCGTCTTTACTACTCGCCGCAACAGGCCCGGCTTGCTGATCAACTGTAACTGCGTGTTGAAGTAGGAAGGATCCTGACCGTAACCGAGAACGATGTTGTCCTTACCTGTCAGACCGCTCGCCGGCCCTTCGGTATCGACCTGCACTTGTGCTTCCGCCGCGTAGATGTCGGGCTTTCTTGCCACCATTACGGCTGTGATAGCGGTGACCGAAACTACGATCAGCAGAATCATCCATCGTCGCTTACTGATTGCGCTCCAAACGTCGCGCAACCGCACGCCTTCGTCAACACGATTCGGCGGCCCATAGCCTGCGTAACGGCCAGTGTCGTTTGCGGCGACTGCAGGCAACGACTTGGAAAAGTTCCTTGTGACAGCCAACGCTTGACTTAATTCCGCTGGCTCTTTTTTGTTGTTGTGCTCGTCCATTCCCAACTCCTTGTGAGGGCTTGTAGATGTCAGACCGTTACGGGATTACTCGAACAGGAAGTTGCCCGACGCTCGGTACGACCGCTCCCAGGAGGCTTCGCAGAAGCCGCTTCGTGCCGGACACGGGCACATCTACAACATCATTCGCCATCAGTGCGATGTCCTGTGTTCGGTTCTTTTCGATAGCAGTCAGATCAACGTTGATTTCCTGTTTCTGCGTAGTTCCGACCTGTCTGATGATTCGGACCTTGTCCTTCTTGGTGTTCGGCGCTGTTCCACCAGCCATCGCTATTGCCTTGGAAACAGTCAATGGTTCTTTCAAAGGAATCACCGTCGGCTTGATAACATTGCCGATAACGAAAACCTGATCAGCTTGTGGCACCGAAACAATGTCGCCCGGCCGCACGAACGGATTGGCGTCGGGCGTTCCGTGCAATGTCTCATCCAACTTGTAAAGGGTGAACGCGTTTGTTTCGTCGATTGAGCTGCCCGCTCCCTGGTCGCAAACGATTCCACCTTCCGCATGAACTATCTGAATTGTCTGACCAGCAAGGTCCGTAGGACCGCCAACCAAACTGATAAGCTCGAGCAACCGCACCTGACGCTGCAACTTGAATTGCGCAGGATTACGCACGGCGCCAATCACTGCCACCGGCTGAGATTGGTACTCCTTGACGAATACGTCGACGTGGGGTTCACGTTTGTACTTCAGGTACTTCTTGGCGATGTTTTGTGCCAGCTCAGGTTCTGTCATACAGGCGGCGGGAATGTCATCGTCCAACATCGGCATCCGAATATTGCCGCTCTGATCGACGCGGACGGCGTCGCGCGACAGCTCTGGTGCCCTGGCCACACGGACCTCAAGAACATCACCTGGTCCAATCCGATAGCGTATATCCGTTGTGTCCGTTCGACGGCTTGCTTTCATATCCACACTGCCGGCGACTGCCGCGGGCTGTGCTTGCAGCGAATGAAAACCGCAAAGACATGTCAGCACCAAAATCATCGCTTTGAATTCGAATCTCATAGCTAACCTCTTCTGATTCGTGAACATTATTCGGCGCCAGCTTGCACGCGACTTCAGTGCATGCGGAACCCAAGAGGGAAACCTCTCTCGCGAGGCGGCATTCGTTTGGCAGTCGGCGTCCGTTTACTTCGGTGTAAAGCCACTGCCGGCTTTCCGAACTACAGAGTCTTAGTATCTGAAGCTTGTGTCAGAGACGTCGGGATACCGCGGGGACGATAAGGCAGGAGACTTGAAGGGTGTCTTTCGAGTTTAAATGGTTGTCAGCCGTGACCCACCGAACACCTCGATCGCTCTTTGCAAGACCTCAGGGCAATTTCTCGGTAGACTCTCACTTCTCGCGTGGCGAGCCAAGGTGACGTTTACTGGGGCCGTCATCTCAAATGAAATGACGGCTGGACTTGGTCTCCGGTGCATGGGGGCCAACGCGAAATCTCACACATGCGGCCGGAAAGCCAAAAACCAGTGTAAAAGAGGGTCTCACTCTAGAGTAAAGAGCAAATTCGTGTCAATTGAAATATTCAGTGAGACCCTGTAAATACTTGAAAAACCGATCAACCTAAAACCTGCGAACGCTTAGTAAAAAGGACGAACGCCCTCAATTCTCCACGTCTTTCGTCTCGGTAGAGCCCCCAAGCATAGCGCCAAACAATGTATTGACCCGATAAACAGCCGGGTGTTAGTGTTGAATCGTCAGCTTCATACGGCTGACGATTCTAGTCGGCCTTACCGCCAGCCCGAGCAATCCAACCGGGTCAAATCCACCACTCAACCAGGCCGCCAAATACCAGAATTCATCACTTCCGGCGTTATGCCCGCGCCTGAACGCGTCCCTGCTTACCCGTTCTTGCCCACCTCTCAGAGAGGAACCAGATGCCGAAGACACCCCCACGGCTGGCCGCAGTCCTGACTGCCGCCTTGCTGTTAGCCACCCAAGGTGGAAACGTATTCTCCCAACACTTTGAAATCGCTTCCCTAACTACAACCAAAACAAAGTCATCAAGACCGACCGGCACGGCGATTTCACCGGAAGCCGCAGTTGCCCAGTTCGTCGCTTCTGAAGCGAAGGTCCGCGAAGCGCTGAATCAGCACACCTTCAAGCGCGACGTGACGTTGCAAACCATTGGTCCAAACGGCGAAGTGACCGGCGAGTACGTGCGCAACTCACAGTTCGTCTTCGACAACAATGGTCGCCGGATCGAACGCGTGATCTTCCATCCCAAGTCGACGATCAGCGAAATGCGCATCACCAAGGAGGACATTCAGGATCTAGCGGGTGCTCAACTCCTGGGAATCGACATCACGGAAACCGGCAAGTACAACTTAAGCTATGTCGGCCTGGAAACAGTGGACTCGCAACAACTGATTGGGATGGATGTCACACCTCAAGTGGCGCCTGATCCTAATCATATGAGCGAACGGTTTTTTGTGGGCCGCATCTGGCTCGATCCGAACACTTATCAGATCGTCAAGATTCGAGGCGTGGTAGAGCCGCAAGGCAAACAGCGCTTTCCTCTGTTCGAGACATGGCGCGCAGCAGTCAAGGGACCTTTGGCGTTTCCCGTTCGGACTGAGGCGGATGATGTTCTGCACTTCCGCGAGCGTGACGTTCATTATCGAATAAAGGTTCGATACTACGATTACCAACTGTTTGGCAGCCGCGTGAGTGTTACCGAAGTTGGTGGGGATGTTCCCGAAGGAAGCGCACCGCCGAAAGAGCTGCTGAACTCTCCTTCCCCACGCAATAACGACATTGATCTTAACAAGCCACCAGCGCCACCAGTTTTGAAGAAATCGAGCGGTGCTGGCTGGGGTATCAGTTCAACGACTGAGCTGGAAAGCTGCCAGGAAAATCGCGACGCTCCTCCGGTTGGCATGTACCACTGGCCCGCGGGCGCGACGGTAAAAGTCTTCTTTATCCGCAATCTCTTCACGCCGGAGCAGCGCACAGCTGCATTGGAAGCCATGGCAGTTTGGACCGGCGCGAGTTCCGAAATCGCTTCGGGCGTTACGTTCGTAGATGCAGGTGACACCGACACTCGGCAAACCTGTGAAAGCTGCCTCACGATCCGGCGCAAAGATGTGCTGAAACAGGATCGGCATCACTATGCGTTTTTCTACCCGATGAATCGCGTCGATCGTCTGTTGATATCAGCCTGGATTGATTTGGATTTTGGAATTAAGAAGCCAGAGGCGCTGAAGAGCTTTATGGCGCACGAGCTAGGGCACGGCATGGGATTGTGGGACTGCGAGTCATGCAAGAAGAAGCGAACCATCATGAACGCGTTTCCTGGACTCAATAAAGATAATGGGTTGCAAGCTCCGTCACGCTGCGATCTGGCAATTGTGCGAGGAGTCTATCAGGAAGAACGGATGATCAGCCGAGCGGCAAATGCTTCGGGAATGGGTAATACAAATGGGTCGAGTGCCACATCGCTAGCGTCAGGCGCCGCCGTCGGACGCGTCAATCTCCCGCTGGCCACAGCATCAAACGAACCGCGACCTGTTTCCCAGCAAATCCAGATCGTGCCTGGACAGCCCAGTCCGCGATCGTTTGGATCCGCGCCACACTTCGCACCGGAACGCCCGGCAACTTCAGTATTGTCGCTTTTCGATATTGGGCACGCGAACTTCAGCAATTTCTCGGGTTGGCGCAAACCGGACTTCTAACACATGAATTCGAAAATTTCGTTCTTGATTGCCAGCGTAATCGCGGTGGCCGCGTCATCTCTTCCTTTTGCGCGGGCGAAATCTGACCCGGCAATGCCTTGCCGTATCGGCCAGGAAGCGCCGCCCATCGGATTTTGGACATGGCCGCAAGATACTCGAGTCAAGGTTCACGTGCGCTCCGGTGACTTCTCCGTCAACGAGATCCCTCATCTCCTGGCAGCGCTTAAGAGCTGGAACGACGTGGCAGACGTTACCGCATCCGGCGTCAGGTTTGAGTACGTTGGTGAGACTTCGCAGACATTGGATTGCGCCGCTTGTGTGACCATCATGCGCGGAGCGGTCTTCGACGGAAAGCAGCGTCATTTGACCGAACTACATGCTTACAGCATGAATCACAGTCAATTAATCACCTATGCAGTCATTGTCGTAGATCCTCGATTGACAGATCCCAGGACTTTGACTGAAGCCATGGCCCACGAATTGGGACATAACCTCGGATTACTCGATTGCTACAACTGCAAAAAGAAATCTACGGTGATGACGAAGTTCAAGGAGATCAACGTTCCGAACAATATGGCGCAACCGACCGCATGCGACATTGCCCAAGTGAAGGCAGCCTACACCGAGTTAAAGGTCCGCGTGCGACCGTCTCCGAAATTTGCTTTGGTTGCGGACGAAGGTGAAGAGCCGGTTGATGACGACACGCCAATAATTATTCCCAAGCCCTGAACGTTCAGATTCGCACCTTAACTCGTCCGCTCCACGCAAGGCGAACAGCGGAGAATAGGACGCTGGCAAGAGCCGAGAGCGAAAAGAAATCGAGCGCCGCCGAGCCTCAATCGTTATCGTTTATTCAGCCGAAAACCGTCCAGCCACAAACGTCCAAATATTGGACACGGATTGCTTGGACAACTTTGCCGCTCAACGACGATTAGAACGGCCTGCGTGTGTGTTCCAGATGCGAATTTAATTGTGTACTGAGCCCACGCCGCAGTAGTTCCTGCGAGCGTTTGGGATTGCGCAAGTCGATTGCGAGACACGGAATCAACTATCGATACCACGGGCAACCCACCGCTTACGATAGACTCGGTCCGCGCCGAAAACTGAAGTTCATATTGTGTCTCCGATTGGACCAGAACTATTTGCGACAACAGCGGCGAACTGACTGGAACGTTTCCCGTGAAATCCAACTTCACCGAAGATTGCCCTTCCGCCGGCTTTTGCGTGTCCAAAACGAAATGCACACCCTCAATCTTTTGCGGCGCGCGCCAGGAAAATTCTGACTCGCCTAACTCGATTTCGGTTTCGAATCCTGGGTTGCGCACAACGTCGACCTGAGCGCCTTCCGGGTTATCAACCCTCCAAAGTTCCGCCGCTGCTGCGAATTGTCCTTCCTGGATTAGTTGCTGGACGTACGCACGCCGATCGGGCTCCCCGTCCGTTCCAGACATCGCAAACTCTCTGACGGCTGAGTCGATCTGGCTTTGGCCCCTGAAGAATCTCGCAACGATCCAATGCTGTTGTGGCGTGACGGGTGACACCGCCTCTTCAACAAATTGGACATTGTGGGAAGACACTCGCCATGCCAGATCAACTATGCCTGGTAACAGAGTTGGATCACTGGTACCCGCCAGCCGCAATTCGGCGAATGCCTCTTTAGTCTGACCCGATCGGACTAGCAGATTACCGAGTTGGTAATGCGGCTGTGCGTAAGCAGGTGCAAGCGGAATTGCCTGCCGGGCGGCTGCAATCGCGGCATCGGGATCACCATTTAGCTCAAGCGCCCGGGCGAGGCTGAGCCAGAGCGCGTAATCATTAGGGCGCGCAGTCACAGCTTCATAGTGTTCGCGCACCGCAGCGGCCAAATCGGAAGCCTCGAGGATAGTCGCGCGTACGTAGTGCGCATCGGCACTCCCAGAACTTAACCTAACGGCCGAATCCGCAATATTCAAGCGGTTCGTTGTGGCGGCATAACTCGTAAAGAAACCGCCCAAGCCTTTTCGGCCTGTGCGCCACGCTAAGGCCGCGAGCACAATCAGGATCAGCGCCAGCACAAACGGTCGGGACAATGGAAGCCAATAGTTCGCGTTTCTCTTCTGGTCGTTCATGAGCTTTGGACAATCTTAGCTACTACTTGCGGCCAAGACCGATTCGACGGGATGCCAGCGCTTCTCGCATATGGTTGGGATGGGCCAGGTTCAAAACAGTATTACTGACGAGAACCATGAGTTCTTCATACTCACGCAGAAAGGCGCCGGTGAGTGGTTTGTCTGCCGTCTTCACAATGACGCCTTCACGAACCCACTGCCAGAATTGTTTTTGAGTAGTCCAGAATTCCTTCCGGTCGCGACAAATTACGAGCGCAGTTTTTTTCTTCTTCGTTTTTTTCTTCTGGGTCTTCTTAACCATAGTTGTCGCGCTCGAAACTCACCGTCAAAAACAACTCGAAGCCAGCGCAGCCCAAAAAGATGCCACGCTGACTTCGAAATACTACTTCAATTCGTCTGGGCCTACGGTCCAGAGGGACTCGGATTACCGCCGCGGAACAGTAGAAACAATGCCACCGCGCCGCCGCCGATCATTGCCGCAGTAGCCGGCAGAGGAATTCCAACTGGCGGAGCCGCTGCTGCACCGGCCGCACTGCAATCCAACGCTGAAGCTCCCGCTCCTGCGTCAGCTGCCGCACCTTGATTCACCTGCACGGGCGATCCCGGTCGCGAGCAAACATCAATCTGTCCGCTGCCCGCAGGATCAGTCTGACCCGCCGCGCCTTGCGGCGTAATGACGGAACCCGTAGTACCCTTCTTGGTTGAAAGAATCACGCAACCAGCCGTCACCGTGACCCTGATGCTCCCGGCCGAGAAATCAATGGTGACTTGGGATCCCGGTGCAATGCACAACGTTCCCAATGAGCCCAGCCGCAGCGTCGCTCCGACGCCATCAGGTGTCACGATTTCTGCGCCACTGGGAATTGTCGCTCCGCTGACTGCGGATGCTCCATTGACGGTGATCGCTTTGTTGTCGCGAGTAGTTAGAACGCCCATGATCTGGGCGGACGTAGCCGTAACCTTGTTCGCGTCGTTCGGGCTGGCGAAGCCGACAGCAACATATAGTTGCGCTATCGCCAGGATTAACAGCACGGCCGTTGCCGTGAGTCCTTTCTGGTATATGACTCTCAAGAGTGTCTCCCCCCTCTCAGTTACTGAGAGAAATGCTTTTACTCCTTGACTTCGCCGGCTCGAAGAAAGTGGCGGGCAGTATATCCCTGCCCATTTTCCAAGTCAACGCTATCTATCTGACTGCTGCGGTCGAACGGGGCCCTGAAAGACCGCTCAGCAGCGACATTTATACTTGTATCGGTATTAAACGACTGATCGGGCCGACTGTCCAGAAAAATATCGCGGGATTTTTTAGTTTTCGGCCCGAAAACGTGACCAGCCTATTTGTAAGGCCAGGGCAGGCGTGAAGGCCCCCGGCTCGGTCGGAATACCGAGGCGACGCTTGGCGGCAGATTCAGCGAGGGGCGGACCGGCCGTTTAGTGTCAGAAGTTCCGGCAGAATCCCAACGAGCGCTGCGCGTTTCTTCGCCGAATTCCCTGACTATCATTTACAATTTGCACACGAGCATGTGTTGATGCGTATGACAGCTGCCGCCAAAACGGCATGCTCGTCGCAGAGCTCGTTCTGAGAATTAGAACGGCTTTCGAGATTTGACACACCGAAGATGCCGGCAACCAAATCCGCACCCACAGTAGTAGGTGAAGGCTCCGCCGCAGGAGACCTGTCTCCGGTTACGCTGCGCGAAATACTCGAGCAGACGCTCTTGCATGTTGCGCCAGGCACTCGCGTGCTTGCCATCATTCCCGACAAGACTCGCGACGACAATACCGATCTTTTGTTTCCTTTCGCTGCTGAGATTCTCTCCGAACGCGGCGTCGCTAAATACGACGCGCTCGTTGCCCAGGGGACCCATCCCCCCATGAACGACGACGAGAAGCGATTGAAAATTGGACTGGCCCACGGCATCTCTAGCGATATCGGTGAGATTTTTGATCATCAGTGGAATACTCCCGATGAACTGACAACTATTGGCGAATTAAGCGCAACTGACGTGTCGCGTCTGACGGGCGGCTTAATTACGGATGCGATCAAGGTGACGTTGAATCGGCGGCTCGCCCCGGGAGTCTACGACACAATTCTTATTTTTAGTGCCACTGTGCCGCACGAGGTCGCGGGTTTTGCCGGCGGCGCCAAGTATCTTTTTCCCGGCGTAGCCGGACCCGATCTGACGCACGCGACTCACTGGCTCGGCGCGTTGGCAGGCATTGAAAATGTCATCGGCCGTATCGAGACCCCGACGCGTCACATGATTGAGGCAGCGGCGGATTTTGTCGCACCTCAGATCATCACGCTGAACTCTGTGATTACGCGCGACGACGCAAATCGCTTGCGCACGCATGCGCTCTTCGGCGGTCACTTTCGCGAGGCGTTTCGCCGCGCCGCTGAAGTCAGTCGTCAGGTCCACATCAAATACGCTGGCCGAAAATATAGGCGAGTCGTCGCATTGCTCGATGAGCATTACGACGAACTTTGGGTTGGCGGCAAGGCGAGCTACAAACTCGGCGGAATCATCGAAGAAGGCGGCGAGTTAATCATCTACGCGCCGCATCTGCGTTCAATTTCGGAAACCCATGGCCGGCTGATTGAAAAGTACGGCTACGCGCCGCTCGATCGGGTGCGTGAAATGGTTGCGTTGTCATCTGAATTGCAAAACAATTTAGCCGTGGCCGCGCATCTCGCCCACGTCTCTTATGCCGGACAACGCGATCAGACAGGCCGCGTCATTCCGCGTTATCGGATCACTCTGGCCTCCGCAGTCGACGAGGAAACGTGCGGCCGCGTGCGTTTGGGATTCATGGATTACCGCGAGTTCAGACGCGAGGATTATGAAGACGATCCGGATACTTTGGTGGTAGAACGGGCGGGCCGAGACCTTTACTTAGTTTGAATTCCTCGCAGGTTAAGCGCTTCTTTTGCGTCTCAGCTTTGTTGTGCCAGAAGCGGTTGCCGCTGTGTCTGCAAGAAGCCGGAGTGCCCGGTTAACCGATTCGCTATTCGGGAAAACATCTGCAAGGTCTGGTTCGATCAGGACGAGATTGGTACCTGTGCTAGCTTCTCGATAGTACTTACCCCGCACTCCGCCCTTCAGCTTCGAGAGGTCATATTCCGGCCTAAGTTCGTCGTTATTCTTCTTTGCCGATGCTTTCTTCATATTGCTTGCGTTCTTTCTTAGTCGCCTTTCGAGCGCTGATGAGTCGAGTCCGATCTGCTCTTTGTGTGTGCGAAAGAAAGATTACTCTCCGTTTCGTCGAATAGCCAACCGTAATCTCTCGGATTTCATACCCTGAATGATCTGGTCGGGATAAGTGATTGCAAAGGGATCGAGAAATACGCTCGCTGCCTCTTCGAACGGGACCCCATGCGTACGTAGGTTTGAGTTTGCCTTTCGTGGATCCCACTCATAAATCACTTCTCTAGTCTACCCTAAAGAATCAAATCTCAATTACAGTTCGCATCATCTTCCCATCCATCCGCCATCCACCAACATCACATGGCCGTTGATGTAATCGCTCGCGGACGAAGCCAGAAACACCGCCGCACCCGCAAGATCTGATGGTTCGCCCCAACGGCCCGCCGGAATGCGCTCAAGTATCTGTCGATTGCGCACCTCGTCCGCTTGCAGCGCCTTTGTATTGTCGGTACGCATGTAGCCGGGCGCGATCGCGTTCACGTTGATTCCCTTCCCCGCCCATTCGTTCGCCAGCGCTTTGGTCAATTGCGCGACCCCGCCCTTTGACGCCGCATAAGCAGGCACGGTGATGCCGCCTTGGAATGAAAGCAGCGAAGCGATGTTGATGATCTTCCCGCGACCCTGCCCGATCATTTGCCGCCCAGCCAGCTGCGACAGGCGAAAAACGGCCGACAGATTTACTTCAATCACCGTCGCCCAATCGTCTTCGGAATAATCGACTGCGGGAGCACGGCGAATCGTTCCAGCGTTATTGACGAGAATGTCGAGCCGATCGAATTGCTGTAACGTCGCACCGACTAATGACTCCGGAGTTTCTTTGTTCGCGAGATCACCAGTCAACGGAAAAGCTCGCCGACCAACGCGTTCGATTGCTGTGCAGGTCGCTTCCGGCGAACGGGAGTTGCCATGACACGCGACGTCAGCGCCGGCTTCGGCGAGCGCAATTGCAATCGCCTGGCCCAAGCCGGCAGAAGCGCCGGTGACGAGCGCGACACGACCTTCAAGCTTGAATTGATCGAGAATCATCCGAGAAAAAGGAGGGTTCACTTGCGGCTTTCGCGACTCATTCTAGCGTCCCTCACGGTCGAGTTACTGCATGTTGGTCCAGCCATAAAAGGTCTTCGAGCAAATAGTAATTGCCGTATACGAGCGGCGTATCACCGGGGCGTGTGGTCGATCCGTGTCGCAAAACTCCCGGCGGCGTTTTGTCGTCAGCAGCGACCGGCGTCAGATATCGATCAATAAGCGATTGCACGATGGTTTCGCCTTGCCGGCGATAGTTCGCGGCCCGCGTCGCATCGTTTGTTAATGCCGAGAGTCGCAACAGCCCTCCCGCGATAATGGCCGCGGCAGAGGTATCGCGATTCCGAAAGTGCACGCCTTCATCGGCGAAGTCATACCACGGCACTCCGTCTTCCGGCAGACGATCCAAAATGTAAGCCGCAATCTTCTCCGCCGTAGCCAACATTCGCGGGTCCTTCGTTTCATCATACGCGACGGCAAACCCGTACAAGGCCCACGCCGCGCCGCGCGACCAGGTGGTGTCTGCCGCAAAGCCCTGGTGCGTGTGCGTGAAAACTTTTTCGCCGGCCTTCGCCGCATTCGGAAACTTGAGCGTGTTGCTGGTGCCTTGTGACGAAGTAAATTCCTGACGGTTGTCACCCGGGTTGTAGTGGACCGATTGCGCGACTGAGCCATCGCGACGAACCAGCCAGTCGGCAGATTTGAGCGCATGCTTCAATGCGAGTTCTCGCCACTGCGCATCGTTTGTCTCATGCGCTGCCCACCACCAGATTTGCAGGTTCATCATCGTGTCGATGATCGTATCGTCGCCGTTTACCGACCACGCGGCAACCAGTTCTGTCGTCGGATTGTAGAGCTGCTTCAGGCGCGCGGCCGCACGCAGAGCGCCGTCGCGATATTTCGGATCTTTTGTGCTGCGGTAGCCGAGTGCCGACGAGTAGAAGTTCAGGAAACCTGTGTCGTGGTTTTCTTTCGCTTCTTTGTCGAGAAGGCGCGCATTCCAAAGCTCGGCCCACTTCCGAAAGCGTTCATCCTTTGTTTTGTCGTACAGCTGCCACAACTCCCCAACCCAAAAGCTTCCGGTCCAGTAAAAGCCTTTCTGAGCTTTCCATTCGCCGGTCTGGTTATCTCCTTCAGTGAAGAACCCTTCGCCGACATCACGCGCGGCCTCCGTAGGATTTGTTCGTGAAATTGCCGGCTCCAGTTTTTGTGCAGTTCGTTCAGCGGATTGCTTCAGCAGGTCGATTGCTTCGGCGTAGCTCTTGTTCCTGGCTGGTTTCAAAGTATCGGCCGGAGCGGACTGCGATGCAGCACGGGCCGATAGGATGCTGACGGTTGCCGGCCAGGTGAATCGCATCTGCTCTTCCCGGACAAAGGAAACAAACTCATCAAGCGACCTCGGCGACTGGCGAGGCGCAGCGAGCGTGCCGTACCGAATCCGCGATTCGGCTGATGTCGCGCTAGCCGAGAGATTGTCGGTGTTCTCCTGATCCCAAACGCCGGTGACATACCATTCGGCTCTGCCATCTTCGAACAACGGTTGCACGAGCAGGTTGAGAGGATCATCGGGAATTGATTTGCTTGCTTTGGCGCGGGCGATAATCGCGAGCCCCAAATTCTGATGAGGCAACATGTGGGTCGCTGTGGCTGAGGGACCTTCTTCTACCACTTGCGGCCCCCACCACAGACTGGCATAGACCAATCGTGCATCGCCATTCACCGGTTCAATACCGGTGGGCGGCAACACCGGAGCCCGCAAGCCGGGCTGGCGAACAATTCCCGTCACCAAAGTCAGCCCGTCAGCTCCCTCGGCGGTCACTCGGTGATTGAAACCGCGCTCGCCGGCCCATTGCGTCATGCGGCTGGTGAGATTCACTTCGCGCCCCGCGACTTTCCAGCCTTTATAAGTCAGCTCAACGATGACCCGAACCGGCCCGGGGCTAATAATGCGCCATTTGCGCTCAGCTACATCTTCAACCCGCACCGTCTTACCGTCGACTGAGGCCGCTACCGCCCCAATTCCGATCGCATCGCCGATACGATAGATGTCGCGACCAAACGGCGATTCCAGGTTATAGACGTACTCCGGCGAGCCAAACATTTCCAGGTACAGGCCGGGACGTCGTTTTCCCCAAACGTCAATCGCGTTGCGCTTGTCGAAATAGATCCGCCACGCGGTTGCTTCCGATTCCCAGCCGAGGCCGTCAAACTTCATCGTAAACTTGGCTGCCGTCCTCTTTGGATAGTCGCTGCGCAGACGCTGAATCGTCGCAGTCTCTCCGTAAGCGATCGTGACGATGCGCGTCTGTTTCGGCTTCAAATCAATTTGAAAAGCGAGTTCGTCGTACTTGCCGTCACCGTCGAGATCGTCCGCCTGTGATGGCAATTCGGTGGTTTGCAGTATCCGCGCGTCCTCTTCGATCGTCGCCGCGTCGCTGGTGGTCACGATTGCATCACCAGGTCGGAAATCTGGTGCGACACGTTTCAGTTCCGCAACGCTGACGACTATGTCTTCTGCCAGCCGAACTTCATCCGTTGTGTTTGCGACGGCAATCTTCAGCACCTTAATGCGTGGAGCGGCGAACGCCGCAGCGGCAGCCGCAAACACGATTAAGACGATCAGGCCGGTTGTTCTGACAAGTGTGAGCATACTCAGGCGACCACTGCACGGGTTGCGCCGCACGATTCGCGCACGACCAGTTCAGGGTCGACAATGATGTGTTGTTCTTTGGACCGCTTCTTGTTTTCGATTTGATCGATTAACAAGCGTCCGGCGGCCTGGCCCATTTGCGATGTCGACCAGGCCACAGTCGTCAAAGGCACCCTGAGCATGTCGCCGTAATGGATATTGCCGCCGCCGACAATCGCAATGTCCTCAGGAATTCGCAGTCGCGCTTCGCTGATGGCATTCATTGCCCCGATCGCCGCCGGATCGTTGGCGGCAAAAATCGCTGAGGGCACATCGCCGGCTTGCAACCACGCAGCCATCGATTCCTGGCCGTCCTTCTCCGTGAATCCGCAGTCTCGCACCAACGCCGGATCAAAAGTCAGTCGATGCTTCGCGAATGCCTGCTTGTAGCCTTCAAAGCGCTGGACGGCGGTCGATGCATCTGTGCCTTTCAAGTGCCCAACTCGGCGATGACCGAGATTGATCAAATGTTCGGTGGCGATTAGGCCGACTTTCACATCGTCGGTGGTGACGGTGCTGGCGCGCACGCCCTCAAATTGTCGATCGATCAAAACGACGTGACCGTTCTCGCGAATGGTGCGGCGCAGGAACTTAGTATCGTTCGGCGACGCTGACGAAGCGAGAATCAGACCGTCAGTGCGAGGTAATAACGCTTCGATCTCTGCTTGTTCATTCTTGACATTTTCGTCCGTGCTGCAAATTAGATTCTGGTAGCCAAGCGGCTTGGCCACCGTCTCGATTCCGCGACAGATTTCCGCAAAATACGAGTGCATCAGATCAGGAACAACCACTCCGAGCAGGTAAGAGCGATTCGTAGTGAGAGCGCGCGCGAACTGGTTCGGCCGGTAGTTCATGCGGTGCGCCGCTTCCAGAATGCGCGCCCGCGTCTCCGGACTGATTTCCGGATGATTGTTAATGGCGCGCGAGACCGTCATCTTCGAGACGCCCAGCGCGCGTGCAATATCTGCCAAGGTTGTCGGCATTAAGTTTTTATTCCATCTCCGACTGGGAGACGGAGGTTACTTTCCTTTCAACGCTTTCGCAATCGCGGCTTCAGCGAGAGGCGACATGATCGCATAGCCTTTCGAGTTCGGATGCAGGCCATCTTCGCTCAGTTCCTCTCTGAGAAAGCCTTTGCTGTCCACCATCGCCGAATAGTAATCGAGATAAGTGAGCTTATTCTGCGCGGCATAATTGCTCATCCACTGGTTGAGCGCTTTGATCTTTTCCGGCGGTCGTTGCGTCGATCGAATGATCGGTTTTCCGTCGCGCGATTCGTAATCGCTGATCGGAAGAACTGACGCCAACACAACCCGAATGTGATTGGCTCTGGCAAGTTCGGCCATCGAAACGAGGTTGTCTTCGATCTCTTCTAAAGTCATGGGGCCGGTGTTGCCCGCCAGGTCATTCGTGCCGGCTAGGATCACAACGACCTTCGGATGCAGCGCGATCACATCGGCGCGAAAACGCAGCAGCATCTGGGGCGTCGTTTGCGCGCTGATGCCGCGGTCGATATACGGCTTCCCTGGAAAGAATCCGCCATATTTCGGGTCGTCCCATGAATCAGTAATCGAGTCGCCCATGAACACCACGCGCGCCTCGCTTTTTGCGGGCAACGAGACTTTGCCGTTCGCGTCGTGATAACGCGCCATCGCCGGCCAGTCGTTCAATCTTGCTTGGGCTCGCGTCAATTGTGTTTTCGTTTCCGCGCAGTCACCCGCCGCTGCCGGCTGCGCGTGAGCTTTTCCCACAAACAGCAGCAGTGCCAGGATTGTGATTACATATTCAGTCTTCATCTCTAATTTCTACTCAATTGCGTTCGGCTAAAAACTATTTCCTTTTCTTATTCACACCTGGCTGAACTCAGGTGTGAATGAAACGATGCGCGTACTTCTCCTTGCCTTACTTTTAGGGCAAGCCTTTCTCAATTGCGTTCCGCGCCAATTGCGGTCTGAAGCACCGATTCAGGCGTCCACTCGCTGACAGGTCGCGCTGCGGATAAGTGACCCCGGCTCATCACCGCCAGCCGATCGCACATGCCGAAGAGTTCCGGCAGGTACGAACTCACCATCAGCACAGCTTTTCCCCGGGCGGCGCAGTCAGCGATGGTTTGATAGACGACCGCTTTGCTGCCGATATCGATTCCGCGCGTTGGTTCATCAAGCAACAAAACATCTGCATCCTGGTGCAGGAGACGACCGAGAGCTACCTTCTGTTGGTTGCCGCCTGAAAGCGACGCGACCTTTTGAATCACATCACGCGCTTTCACCGAAAGCGAACGGGTCGCCTTCTCAGCTTGCTTTCGCTGCCGGCCAAGATTTAACCAGCCCCAGCGGGAACACGATTCGACATTGGTCATCGTCACGTTGTCAGCAATCGAGAGTGTGACGCTCAGACCTTCTCCTTTTCGATCCTCGCTCAGATAGCCGACTTTCTGTTGGACCCGGGCGTGAGTTTCCGGCCGGCTGAGTTCTTTACCGTGAATGCGAATTGAACCACTCGACACATCGTCAAGCGCAAAGAGTGTCCTAACCAACTTTGTCCGGCCTGAGCCCATTAAACCGGCGATGCCGAATATCTCTCCGGACCGCAGCTCAAAACTCGCGTCCTGCAAAAGTGGCGGTGCGCTTACGTTGCGGACTTCGAGCACGGGCGCGGCGCCCATTTTAGGAGGGCACGTCCTCTGCGGAAACATGTTTTCAAACGAGCGGCCGACCATATGCGCAATTAGTTGATCGTCGGTGGCCGACGCGATCTGCCCGGTCGCGACGCTTCGGCCGTCGCGGAGCACCGTAAAGCTGTCGGCAATCTCGCGCACCTCTTCGAGAAAGTGGCTGATATAAACCACACTGATTTCCTGTGCGCGGAATTTCCGAATCAGTCCGAACAGATGCTGAACGTCATCCCGCTGCAGACTACTGGTCGGCTCGTCCATGAGAATGATTTGCGCGCGCGCCGCGATCGCCCGACAGACTTCCACAATCTGCCGCGCGGCGATCGACAGATCGGCCACGCGAGTCTCAGGTTTGATCTCCGGATGGTGAAATGTGTTCAGCACTTCCAGTGTCCGCGCACGCGAACCTGCCTCGTCGAGAATTCCCCAACGCGACGGCTCAATACCCATCATGATGTTTTCCGCCACCGACAAATGCGGAAACAGAGACAACTCCTGATGTATCAGCGCGATTCCCTTCGCACGCGCATCGAGAGGACTCGTGGGAGAATACGCAGCACCCTCGATTTCCATTGTGCCCTCGTCCGGTTGCACCAATCCGGCAAGCACATTCATCAGAGTGCTTTTGCCTGCGCCGTTCTCTCCGATAAGGGCGTGAACTTCGCCTTTCTGCAAACTGAGGCTGACGCCATCCAACGCCCCGGTCGGACCAAAGCGTTTGCTGATGTTTGAGAGTGAAAGGACGGTCATTATCAGTTGTCTGTAGTCAGTGTTTCAGGCGAGTGCGGTCCGTGAACTTCTCCACCGATCGATCGCGACCGCAAACACGATCAATGCCCCGATGATGATTTCCTGAATGTAGTTGGGCCAGCCAACCTGCTGACAGCCGTTGCGCAAAAAAGCCATGATTAAGCCCCCAATCATCGCGCCGAGAATGCTGCCTTCGCCGCCACTCAAACTGCCGCCGCCAATGACCACCGCGGCGATAATGTCGAGTTCCAGGCCCGCGGCTACTGTCGGATCGCCCTGTCGCAGTCGCGACATCTGCATCACACCGGCCAATCCAAACAACAAGCCGGCCAGCGCGTAGATATAAATCTTCAAGCGATCTGTCGCGATCCCGCACGCGCGCGCGGCCGCCTCATTCGACCCCAGGGCAAACACGCGCCGGCCAAAAACTGTGCGGCGCAGCACGACTGCGGCGACAATCGCGAGAATGATCGCGATCCAAACTCCAGGTGCGACTAACTGCCATTCGTGTTTGGGAATCGTCAGCAACAAATCATTTGCCCACGTGTCAGGCACGTTGACTGTTTGCGATCCGGCAAGACCTTTCGCGACGCCGCGCGCCACGCCCAACATTCCCAGCGTGGCGATAAACGGCACCACGCGCAGCCGCGTAATCGCCAAGCCATTCACCATGCCCACTATGCCGCCCACTAAAATGCCAGCGGCCACTGCCATTGTCGTGGGCCAACCCGCGTTGATTCCGAGCGCGGTAATCACGCCGGTCAGTGCGATCGCAGATCCGACTGACAAGTCGATGCCGCCGCTAATGATGATGATCGTCATGCCGATCGCGCCGATGGCGACGATCACGGTTTGCGCCAGGACTGTGCGCAGGTTTCTCAGGGAGAGATACTTCTCGGGCTCGCCGATCAGGATCGCGAAGATGACAATTACCAGCAGAAGTCCGAGGAACGGCGCGAGCCGATTGAGCCAGGTTCGCGCAATCGACGAATTTGCGATCGTCCACTCAGTCTTGGTTTCAGCAACCATCAGGTCAGGTTCGAGCTTCGAGTTTCGGGGTTCGAATTGTTAGTAAGTCAGTACCGGGAGCGGTAGCGACCGCGCATCCAGCTCGACCGGCGACACAGACCCGGTCGCTACCACTCCCGGTACTGACTTCATCTCTGCCTGGATAACTTGAGACTCACTTCAAATACTGCTCAAGCGGCGGATGCAAAAGTGTCTGGCTGTCCGGCGCATCGAGATTCTCGGGCGTAATCATGGTGACACCCGTGTCGATTCTCTTCTCCACCGATTTTCCCTGCAGGCTTTCGACCATCGTGCGCACGCCGAGATAACCCATGTTGAATGGATTCTGCACCACGATGCCGTGCAGTTGTTTCGCCTTCATCGCGTCCACAAACATCTGCGTCGCATCAAATCCGACGAAGACGACCTTTCCGGCTTTGCCTGCATCCTGTAAAGCCGAAAGCATTCCCGCGGTCGTCGACTCGTTCGGACAAAAAATTCCCGCCACCGTGTCGCCAAAGCGGTTGAGCAGATTCTCAGCGGCGCGCTTGGCCGTGTCGCGCGTGGCGCCGGCATATTGATCGGTTGAAATCAGCTCCACGTTCGGAAACTTCTGCTTCATTTCTTCGAGGAAACCCGCTTCGCGCTCTTCAGTGCTGGCGGAGCCTTCAGCGTAGCGAAGCAGAATCACTTTGCCTTTACCACCTAGTTGTTCGCCCAGACGATCCGCGCCCAACCTGCCGCCTTTGCGATTGTCGGTGGCGACGAAACTAACGATTGCATTCGACTCCAACGCGGAGTCGATGATTACTGTCGGTACTCCCGCTGCTTTTGCTTCTTCCACGGGCCGCGCCAGCGCGTGATTATCGAGCGGCGCGAGCACGATCCCATTCACGCCCTGCGAAGCGAATCCTTCCACCACTTGAATCTGTTGTTCGCGATCGTCTTCACGCAAAGGGCCTTTCCAGATGACTTCAACTTGAGTGCCCTGCGCGGAAAGCTCCTGGGCAGCCTTGAGGGCGCCGGCGTGAATGCTCTTCCAAAACTCGTGTGAAGTGCCTTTGGGAACTACGGCAATAGTGAGTTTGCGGCCGGTGTTTGATCCCCCGCGATTACAACTGAGCGCAATGACCGCGGCGAACGTGATTAGCACTACAGTAATTTTACGCATCGTTTGAATCAGCCTCTTCATTTGATTCGTGAGATTAGCTCGGCATCGCTACGGCTTTCTCCGCCGCAACCACTGGGTTATTCAAGGTCCCAACTTTTTCGATCACAACTTCCATCTTGTCACCGGACTTGAGAAACACGGGCGGCTTGCGCGCAAAGCCGACGCCCGACGGAGTGCCGGTTGCGATTACGTCGCCAGGTTCGAGCGTCATGGTCTGCGAAAGGAATTCGATCAATTCAGGAATCCCGAATATGAGCTGATCGGTATTCGAGTCCTGCATTGCCTGGCCGTTGAGGATTAGTTTGATCGATAGATTGTGGGGATTTGGAACCTCATCCGCGGTCACGATCGTCGGGCCCATGGGCGCGAAAGTATCACAGGATTTTCCGCGCTGCCATTGACCGTCGGCAAACTGAAAGTCGCGCGCGCTGACGTCATTAAAGCAGGTATAGCCCAGCACATAATCGAGCGCGCAACCGGCGCTGACGTCCTTCGCGCGGCGACCGATCACAACTGCAAGTTCCGCTTCGTAATCGACCTGTGTGCTCGTCGAGGGCAGCACGACCGGTTCGCCCGGGGCAATCACGGCCGTGGAGAATTTGGAAAAAACAACGGGCTGCTTGGGAATCGTCATGTTGCTTTCGGCAGCGTGATCGCGATAGTTCAACCCGATGCAGATTAGTTTGCCGGGCCGGGGAACCGGCGCGAACCAATACGCATCCTCGTTTGACACTAACCAGCCGCGATTCTTCGCCTCGGCGAGAGCGTTGTCGTCCTCGACTATTCTTTCAGAAACTTCGCGAGCCTTCTGAAACCACTCGCTGTACATATCGAACCAGGATAAAGATCTTGCCGGCTGATCGGTTCGCTCAAATAACTTCTCACAGTCGAGACGGTATCCGGTGTCTTGACCTGCGCGGTGCAGGACTATCCCCAGACGCGGCGATTGCCAGTTTGATTCTTTGGTTGAAAAGGAAATGATTCGCATTAGATTCTAGTTGGAACTTGAAATCGGTTCACTGAAATTCCGCCGGTAACTTATAGATAATCGCACGCAGCCCTTGCGACGCAGCACCTGCAGGGTGCTGGCGCCAACACTGCTCCACATTTGATCGACGATGCAGGTGACGAAGAGACCGACTTTCAGAGGGTGACTACTCCCTTGATGTACCCCGGCAGATGGATGTCTCGACCGAGAGCGTTCTGGACGGCTGCGAGGGAATTATAGCGATGGGTGATGAATGGCGCGACCTCGATTTGCCGGCTCTCGATGAGATTCAGTGCGCTCAGATAGGCTGACGGGCGGCCATCGGCTTCGAACCCGCCGGATGCACCCACCGGCGTCACCAACGTAGGCTCGCGAAACATTAGATTATTGAGGACGCTCAGATCGACGCCGGCATGCCCGTGGCCATAAAGCAATACGGTCGCCTGTTTCTTGATCAGCCCGGGAATAAAGGCGAGTACCTGACCTGCTCCCGACGCTTCAATCAAACAATCGACGCCTTTGCCGCTTGTATAATCCTGCACTGCTTCGACTGCGTCGCGGTCGCCGGGATCCACGGCGTGATCGGCGCCAAAGCGCAACGCCAGGGCACGCTTGTCGGCGTTCGGCTCACTCACCAGTAACAGTCCTTCATAACCAACAACGCGCCGCAGGTACTGTGTGAACATCAACCCGGCTGGCCCTGCGCCGCAGATCAGCGTAGATTGCACTCGCCGTCCTGATGAGCTGCCGTTCAAATGAAAACGACTGCGCGCGCGCATCATCGCATCGGCCGAGTGAACGATGCAGCCGAGCGGCTCGACCAAAGCAGCTTCGGCGACATCCAGGCCGGTGGGAAAAGGCACAGCGTTGACTGCCGGCACGGCAATGAATTCTGCGAGGCCACCCGGCAAGCCCGTGATGCCATGTTCCGCATAGAACTCGCATTGATGGGAGTCCCCGGTTTGGCAATAGCCGCACAGTGGAGTTCTTCGCAGGCTGACACAATTCAAACCCTGATCGATGACGACACTATCGCCGACTCTTAGATCGGAAACTTCGCTCCCAATCTCTTCGATCCGGCCACTAATTTCATGACCGAGAATTTGCGGCTCGACATTGAATGGAATCGGTTGCCCATATTCGTCGGTGTTGTAGTTAGCGTGGCCGGCAAAGATGTGCGCGTCGGTGCCACACAAGCCGACGGCGGAAACTCGCACAAGCACATCGTGCGGGCCAATCACCGGCAGCGGAACATCGCGGACCTCGACCCGTGCGACGCTGAACAAGACTCCGGCACGCATCGTGGCGGCTTCGTCCGCGGAAGAAATCCGTTCCTCCCAGGTTTCGACCGACGTACTCAAAGTTTTCCCCCTTGAACGGCACTCATCTCAGTTTCAATATCACTCGTGTCCAAACGTCCGGCGTCACACAACTCAGTGAATCTCCGCATCGTTTCCGCGATGCCTGTTTCAAGCGGCGTGGATGGCAAATCTCCGATCACGCTTCTGATCGCACTGTCATTCAAGGCGGGCGCAATTGGAATCGGCGGCCCGCCGAAAGTCACGAGTTCGCGCCCACCGGCAGTTTCATTTATGAGTTGGGCAATCCGTTTCACTTCGACCGTTTCGCCATGCAGATTGAAGACGTGGGCGCCGTCGGGCGCTCGGTCTGCGCAAGCGATGAATGCGGCTGCCGTGTCTTTGACGTACTGAAAATCCGTCGCGCCGCTAAATCGAATGTGAAACGGGACACCGAGTACGGCTGCTTTCATCGCTTTCGTCGGATCGCTTGTCAGTCCCGTGTCGCGGTTGACGCCGAACACCGTCAGCGGCCGCAATCCGATGCTGCTCAATCCGTGATCGCCAAAGTAAACGCGCGCATTGCCTTCGTTGGTGCGCTTAAAGACTCCGTAATGCGTCGACGGCTCTGAAGTCGCAGACTCGACCAAGGGAATGTCCGCGTCACCCGCGCCGAAGACTGCGGCCGAACTGGCGTAGACCACTCGCTGGACGCCGATGGCCTTTGCTGACTCAAACACATTTAGTGTTCCGATCACATTTACGAATGCACCGGCCACGGGATCAGCCTGGCACGTCGGTACTTGCAAACCGGCGAGATGAATCACGCGCCGCGCACCAGATGCTTCCAGTGCCGCGCGGACCGCGCTTACATCGGTAATATCGCCGGCGATGAATCGCACGCTCTCAACGCCGGCAGGTTCCATGATCGCGTGAAGCCGGCGCGCATCTTCGCTGCGATCGAAGACGACCGCCTCGTCACCGCGCTCAACCAGCGCTTTGACGATCCATGAGCCGATACAGCCTTGCGCTCCGGTGATGAAATAAGTCTCGGGCATTTCTTGTTTTGGAGTGCGGCGGCTTGCCGCCGCTTTTCCCATTTCTTCCGATTTTTATCTTTCTTCCAATTACGCTGAAGTTAAATTCGGAAAGCGGCGTCAAGCCGCCGCACTCCAAATTTCTCCGATTTGGTAAAACTCGGCCGCGTTCCCCGAAAAAATTCCATCACGATCTTGCGCGTTCAGCTCCGCGACCAATGACTGCGCCGTTTTCAGTACCCGATCATACGAAGCCGCGAGCAAACAAACGGGCCAGTCGCTGCCAAACATCATTCTTCCCGCGCCAAAACAGTCGAGCGCTGTTTCCACGTACGGCTTCAAATTCGATGCATTCCAATGATCATGATCCGCTTCAGTAACCAAGCCCGAAAGCTTGCACCAGACGCTTTCATGAGCCGCCAACTTTCTTATCTCGCCACGCCACTCATCGATCTCACCGCTGGCGATTGGCGGTTTGGCCATGTGATCGATGACTAAACGCAAGCTCGGACATTCTTTCGCGACTCTCTCGGCGTACTTCAAGTGCTTCGTGTGCACCAGCAGATCGTACGAGAGTTGGCGCGACTCGAGTTCATGCAGCCCCCGAATCACGTTCGGTTGCACGAGCCAATCAACCGCGAGCTCGCTTTCCACCAAATGACGCACGCCTTTGAATTTTGGGTGCGTCATGAACTCGTCCAGTTGCCGGTCAACATCAACGGCTTGCAAGTCAACCCAACCAACCACGCCCGCGATGAACGAATTCTGATCGGCAAGTTCTAACAGCCAACGCGTCTCTTCGACACTGTTGCTCGCTTGAACCAGAACCGTCTGTGTGACGCCGCAACTTTTCAGTATCGGCTCAAGCGCCGGCGGTAAATAATCCTGACAAAGAACGGCGATCTCTGGGGTCATCCACGGGTATTCAAAACGGCCCACCTGCCAAAAGTGCTGGTGACTGTCTACAATTCCCGGCATCAAAACCTTACGCGCGCGCGTTGTATGTTCCTTCGCGCGGTTTCAACGCTCGTTTTCCCTCGTGATCCTGTTTCGCCACGCTATCTAATTCAAGCGCAAATGTTGTCACCAAATCAGGCGCCTTCTTGGGCAAGCCGGTTAACCGAATGCGAAAGTCGTCTTGTACGAACTTCACGGGCTGTCCGGTCGCAAACATCTTCACTGAAGAAACTTTGTTCAGCAGATTCCCGATCACAACCGTCTCGCCGGGCCAGTAATGCACGTGGGCGTAGAGCGTGTTCCCTTTGCGCGTGAAGCTGAGATAGTTGCCGCGGCGCGGCTGACAAGGGCTATCAGATTCGCGAATGGTTGCACCGTTCTTACTCATCCAGTCTCCGACCGTCGTCAGAATGCGCACGGACTCTTCCGGAATCGATCCGTCACCCTTCGGCCCAATGTTCAAGAGATAGTTGCCGCCATCGCGCGCACAACTAACCAGGTTGCGAATCACAGTCGTCGGAGCTTTCCAATTGAAGTCAGCGGCGTGATAACCCCAACTGTCATTCAAAGTCATGCACGATTCCCACGGCCGGTTCTGCGATGCTGTGATCTGCTGTTCGGGAGTATCGAAGTCCTCCGGGATCTTCGAGCGATTGTTGATGATGATGTCGGGCTGGAGTTTCCGCACCATGGTATTCATCTCGACCGACTCCCAGCCTTTTGCGTCGAGTGGCCACGCTACGTCGTACCAGAGAATGTCCACCTTGCCGTAGTTGGTCATCAACTCGCGCACCTGTCCGTGAATGTAATCGACGAAGCGACGACGCGCCGCCTCGTCCGTCTTGCAAAGCGCGCCGTCCGGGTGATGCCAGTCCATCAGCGAATAGTAGAAACCGAACCGCAGACCTTCGGCGCGCGCGGCTTCAACATATTCACGGACGAGATCGCGCCCGGGACCTTGTTTCGTGGCGCAATAGTCGGTGAGTTTCGTATCGAAGTTACAAAAGCCTTCGTGATGCTTGCTGGTCATCACCATGTATTTCATGCCGGCGCGCTTGGCGAGTTGCGCCCAGGTGCGCGCGGCATTCGGGACTGGTTTAAAGTTGGGGGCGAGCTTCTCGTACTCACTGACTGGGATGCCTTCGTTCTCCATCACCCATTCGTGGCGACCGAGCGTGCTGTACAGTCCCCAGTGAATGAACATGCCGAACTTTGCTTCATGCCACCACTTCATGCGGCGTTCGCGATCTTCGACTGTTGAAGTGGTCGGCGCGCCAGTATCAGCAGCGGCAGGTTGTTGCTGTCCAAAAATCAGCTCGCGCCTGTTGATTGTCGCCAGCGCTCCCGCAGCAACGCCCATAGTTGTCAGATAATCGCGTCGATTCATTCTGGTCTCCTTAAAAGATCAGTCTGAGCCCAAACTGGATTTGCCGCGGCGTCTTACCTTGCGCCAGCGATGTGATCCTGCCAACGCCGGCGGCGATTGTGCTCCCGCTGCTGTTGATAGTCACAGTTGAAGGCACATCCCAACTTTGAATGTTGAAGACGTTGAAAGCTTCCATGCGGAGTTGCACCTTAAATTGCTCTCCCACCGGAATGCTCTTGAACATTGAGAAGTCAACATTATAAACGGGCGCTCCTCGCAATCCGTTGCGCGGAAAATTTCCAAACGCACCGAACGGCGCAGTAAACGCGCACGGGTTAAACCACGAGACAATGGTTCGGGTCTCATCGGCTGCGCGCCCGCCTTGCGAGATCGTTTTCTGACAGTTGGGGTCGGGATTCGCGGCAACCGGACCTGCCACATACGGATCGGCGATTTGATTCGGGCGTAGATAGTTATTCGGCGCGCTCGATCCGCTGCCGCGCAGATTGGCAAGGTCGCCGGTCACGACCAGATTGAAGGGCGCTCCCGTGCGTGCTTGCGCAATGAAGTTGGTTTGCCAGTTACCGAGAATCCATGAAGCCGGCCCGCTTCGAAACCATCTCTTCCCTTTTCCGAACGGCGCTTCATACAGCGTCGAAACCGAAAGGAAGTGAGGGATGCTGTAGGACGCAGGTCCCCAAGCTGTGCTCTGGTCCCAATAATTCTGGATGCTGGCGCTGCCGCCGGTGCCGTTCTCAACATTGAAGTAGCCGCTGCCAGTGTCGTAGGTGCGGCTCCAGGTGTAAGACACGAGCGTACTCCACCCTTGCGTGAATCGCCGTTGGAATTTCGTTTCCAGCGCGCGGTAACTGGCTCTGCCAATTGCCAGGGTGTAATTCAAGCCGGCTCCCACCCAGGGTACCGGACGATCGGCATCGACCGTGGCGGCTGACGTTCCCGCCGGATATGCATGTCTCGCGGTGTTTCCCAAACCGGAATACGGCAAGCGACGACTCACGCTGCCGACATAGGCAACAGAGATCATCGAAGACTTCGTCAGTTCGCGCTGGTACTCGACGTGCCATTGATGCGAATACGCGTCTTTGTAGTTCGGGTCGTCGTTAAAGCCACCGACCGTCCAGGGACTCGCCGTCGGTAACGGCGTTGCGAAGCCCTGGCCCTGAAGCTGAATGATGTTGAAATATGTGCCGTTGGCGAAATTCGCATTTGTGTTCGCGGTGCCGGCGTAAGCAGTGGCGTCTGGCCACACGGCAGCTTCCAAATCATTCTGCGCATACTGACTACGAGCCGGCAGCGGATCGAAGTAAAGGCCATAGCCGGCGCGCACGACGGATTTTGAATTGAGCGACCATGCAATGCCCACCCGCGGTCCCCAGTTATCTTTAACCGGCGGCGGTGCAAAAAACTTTTTGCCCGCCAGCACGACGTTGTTGAAGTGCGGATCGGAGAAAAACGCGTCGGGAATGCACGGGGCTGCGTTCGTGGTGCTGCATCGCGGTGGCATGTCAGTCGCGCCAATGATCCATCTTTGACCAAGCAGGTCGAAAGAATTCCAGAGGCGCCCATCGATGGTCTTCGGCTGATTCAAATAATCGAAACGCAGACCGAGCGTAAGCACCACATCGCGGCTGACTCGCCATTCATCCTGCCCGTACGCTGCCCATGAAGCATATTTGAACTGCACCGGGCCGCCGTGGAGAGTGGGCAGTTGCGCGTCGAAGTTGTTCGGGAAACCGAGCAATGCAGACGCCAGCGATAGTCCGGTCGTGCCTGAGGACGCTGTTGGGTTACGCGTTTGTTCGTCGGCAAATGTGTAACGCTGGAATGTGTTTAGCTGAATGCGCTTGGCTTCGATATACCACGCACCCAACTTCAAATTGTGCGCGCCTCGGAGCCAGGTAATGTTTGGGGTAACACTCCAATTTGGATTTTCACGCAAAGCACCGCCGCGAACTCCGAAATCGTTATTGCTGCCGGCGGTCCAGTTTGAGAGTCGCGCCAACAGCCCGCCATACTTGTCGACGTCAATAAAGCCTTGCGTTTGGAGGGGGGCTGTTCCTGCCTCGTGTTGATTTTGCTGGCTCGAGTCGACACCCGGACGACCTGCGTATCCCGCCCGGACATCAAGGATTAAGTTCGGACCGAAAGTATGCGTCCACGCGCCCCCATAATTCCGTCCCTTGCCGCTGCCGGCAGTCGATCCCGCATCTCCAATCGGATTAAAGACGGTTACAGTTTGCTGGGTGAAGCGGAAGAAAAAGTTGTCGCTGTCACTGAATCGATGATCGATTCTAAGCTGATAACCGTCGGCGTCATTCAGAGTTGGCCGGCCTTGGGCGAAATTATTCTGCGGGTCGCCGCTGAAGTTTGGAGCCGCCGAATACGCGCGGAAGAAATTCTGCATCGGCGCGAAGATCAGAGCTTGCGGAATCTTGAAGCACGGCGCGCCGATCGTCTGATCCTGTTGCTTTGCGGAGTTCACGGGCAGCGGATTTCCGGCGCTGTCACACCGAAATTGATCGCGCACAAGGTTGCTGCCCACCGTTCGTGTGGAATAAGGATTGTAAATCGGCCGGCGGAACGGTGTGTTGGTGAAGTCGCCATTGATCTCGGCCGCAGTCGGCACGTAAGACAAGCCCAGAGCCGCCTGGCTGTAGCGCCAGCCATCATAACCAAACGAGAAGAACGTTCGGTTTTTGAAAATTGGACCGGTGATCGCCGCGCCAAATTGATTTTGCCGAAACGGCAGCGGCTTTTTGGGCACACCAGTGGCCGTGCCGCAGCGCGCCGTCGTGCAGACGTCAAAGCTGTTGCGCGCGTCAAGAGCATCGTTGCGCACGAATTCAAATGCCGATCCGTGAAAGCTGTTGCCGCCGGATTTTGAGACCATGTTCATCACGCCACCCATGGCCCCGCCAAACTCAGCCTTCGCATCTTGCCCGACTACTTTGAATTCCTGAACCAAGTCGATGTTGGGAATCACGATGTAGGTCGGCCCACGAATGTTGGTATTGATAATGCCGTCGAAGAAATAAAGTTTCGAGCGATTCTCCATTCCGTGGAAAGATGGATCGACAAAGCCCGAACCCGGGATCCCCACGTTGCCCTCGACGCCGCCGATGCTTCTATTTTGCGAGGTGGACACGGGAGTCACGCCCGGCGTCAGCGTCAACAATTGAGTGAAGTTCCTGCCGTTCAGAGGCAAGTCCTCCACGGTTCGTTGAGTGATAACCGTACCCAGTTCAGAAGACGAGGATTGGACCAATTCGGTACCGGCGCTGACTTCCACCACTTCGGACATCTCGCCCACCGCGAGCGAGACGTTTTGTGTAACCGTCTCGGTAACCCCAATCGCAAAGGGACTGGTAACGGATCTCTTGAAGCCTGTGACTTCCACCATTAGAACGTAGGTCGCCGGCTTGAGATTTACAAAGGTAAAGTAGCCGTTCTGATTTGTGGTAGTCTCGCTTTCCGCCTTCGTTCCCTGGTTAATTAGTTTAACCGCCGCTCCCGAAACAGCCGCTCCATTGGGGTCGCTCACAGTTCCGTTAACCTCGCCCGTGGCCGTCTGCGCAGAAGCTGTGACTGCGGAAACGAAGGTAAAGGAGAGCAATATCAGAGTCCATTTAAGAACGCGCATCGGTATTTCCTTTCATAAGAGTCGATGTAGACATCGACCGTAGCAGTTGCGCGAGGTTTTGATCGTCCTCCTCCGAGATATCGCTGCGGCTGTGCCGCTCCTGGTCCATCGAGGTTTAGAAATTAATTCGTATCGATCCCTGCATGACACGAGGCGTGCGCGCACTCGTGGGGGTGCCGAAGGTTGTGCGCGTCTGTCTTACAACGGCTGTGCAAGTATTTCCGGCCGCGGTGCACGCTACGCTGGCGCCGCCAGGATTTATCTGTACGACGCCATAAGTCAACTGCGCATCAATGTCCCGGAAATTCGCGCGATTGAAAACGTTGTAGACCTCCCACCGCAATTGAACCTCGCGCTTCTCACCCAGCTTGATGTTCTTGAACATCGCGATGTCATTATTGAAAATTGAAGGCATACGCACAAAATTTCGTGGCAGGTCTCCAATGTCACCCAGACCGGACGGCAGCGCGAAACAATTCGGGTTGATGACGAAGCCGGAACCCGTCAAATCCGCTCCCGTGATACCGCTCATCGGATTGCACAGAACGTTTGGCCGCGCGTTAACCTGACCTCCCGTGAAGTCAGTGATCATCGTGCAGACAGTTGCTGAAGTTTGAAAGGATCCCGGAGGACATGTCTGACCCGCCGTGATCGTGGCAGTGCCATTTGAGTAAGTTACGGTCACGTTCTTGGGCTTTCCGCTCACGTAGGTGGTCGTCCCGGAGATTTGATAGTCGTCCAACAAAATTTTGGCCAACGCATTATGTAAACGATGACCAAGTTTGGGCAGGTCATAAATGTAATTCGCCGTAAAAATGTGCGTCTGATCGAAATCAGACGTGGCGTAATTGAAAGCGCGATACGGACGCCCGTAATTGACGTCGCTCGTGTCATCGTTGGCATAGTCAAATGACTTCGAGAACGTGTAAGCAATACCGTACTGGAAGCCGCGCGTGTACCGTCGATTTACCTGCACCTGCAATCCGTTGTAATTCGATGTGCCACCCCAGGTGTTCTGCTGAATGTCGCCATAGCCACGGAAGGGCCGCAGGAAATCGCTGTTCTTCGCAGCGGTTCCACTGAGTGGGTCTCGATTCTCCGGATGACAAAGAGCGGCCGGAATCACGCGACAATCCACAAACTTTGCGCCATCAGCAATGCTGTTTATATTTCGCTGCTCACCCAAATGACGTGAAAACGAACCCACGTAACTTGCTTCGATCACGGTCTTAAAGCCAACGTCCTGCTGGAAACCCAATTCGAAATTGTAGGTCGTGATCGTCTTCGAATTGACTTCCAGCGACCGCAGCGTCATGGGAAACACCAAGGCAGAGCCCGCGCTAAGCGAGTTGATATTGCCGTTAAAGATTGTGAAGGTCGTTTGCTGTGGCGGATTGGCTCCGAGCGAGCTGGCGCCGGCGCCGCCCGTGCCGCCACCGATACGCGGGGCATGATAAGCGCCGCCCATGGCGCGAATGACCGTCTTGCCTGTACCAAAAATATCCCAGGCAAATCCAACACGCGGTTCCCAGTCAACCGGTTTCGTGTGCCTGAAACCCTTGAGGGCTGCCGGATCAGTTGGGACGACGATTCCATTCAGCGGATCGCCCGTCCCGGGAACGAACGAGCGCACCAGATTTGCCGGCAGCAGATGGCCTGCCGGGCTGCTGATGAATCGGGGATCAATCGCAAATGAATTCGCGGTGGGACAGTTGGTGCCGAGTGGAGTCACCCCGTTTACGCTGGCCGCGCTATTGCAATATCCGGCGTAAAGTAAAGGTGCCTTTGCGGGATCAAAACGGGCCGGATCAAAATTCGAACCTTGGCCATCGAGTTGGAAGAAAGGCGTGTGCGTTTCAATCCTTAGCCCATAGTTAAGTGTGAACCGGCGGTTCACCTTCCACTCATCCTGAGCATAGAACTGCCACAGCCGAATCTCGCTATTGGTAAAGTTGCGGGCCTTCGATTCTGTGTAGTTGTTGAAATTCCCGAGCAGCGCATTGGCATACGCGAATCCGGTGTTGCCCGCGGCGGTGGTGAAACCGTTCCCCGTACCGGTCCCAAAATCCAAACCGCCGGACCATTTACCACCACCGGGCGCTTCGCGGTTGAACAACCTTTCGAAGTAGGTGCCGAACTTGTACGTGTGATTGCTTCTAGTGTAGGAAACATTATCCGCGAAGGAAGGCTTAATGTAGTCATTACCAATCTCGCCCCAACGATCGAGCCAGTTAATATTGGCAGGATTGCCGGCCACGCTGCTCCAGCCAGTGATCGTCGGCACCAGATTGAACCGCTGGTTGTTTTGGGGAAAGATCTGCGGCGCGCTGTATCCCAAAGCACTTCTCGTCAGGCCCTCAATCATGCCCGTTGACGGTACGAAGCCTTCGCTGTCATGCCGCATCCCGAAGTTAAACTCATTGACTACGCTGGAACTGAAAATATGGACCCAGTTCGTAGACCAACCGTTGTCTTTGTACAAATAGTGCGAGCGGATACCCCACCGATCAACGCCGCCGGTACCGTTGGGCCAACCGGAAGTACCCAATCCTTCATTGTCTGAGGTCCACCATTGCGCCTTCCAGTAAATGCTGTCGGCATTAGTCGGCTTGAAATCGAGGCGGATGACTGCGCTGTGTTTCGGGACGTCGGCGCTTAGCTGATTAACATAGCGTCCGGGGTTGCTGGCGATAGGTGAATTCGGCAGCGGGAAATAGTTGAGCATGTTTTGAATGCTCTTGTTAATGCGAAAGTCGGGAATAATGTTCCCCGGAAATTGCAGCCCGGTCACTGGGTCTAAGACAACCGGAGTTGCGCCGGTTGAGTTCTTTGATTGCGAAAAATTCCCGAGGCGCTCGAGCGCAGTCGGCACCGTTACGGTCACCGGGTCCGTCGGCGTGATCGTGTGCGGCTTTTCGTAAGAGAAGAAGAAGAACGATTTGTTCGAAACAAAGCCGCGACCACCCTCGCCGAAGGTTGGCAATGGCAACGGCCCACCAAAATTAAAACCGGGCACCTTGTGACGATATAACGGCCTGACTAGTCCGGCTTTGTTGCTGAAAAAGTTGTTGGCATTCAGCGATTCGTTGCGGACAAAATAATACGCGCTGCCGCGGTACTGGCTGCCGCCGCCTTTGGAAACCAAATTAATCAGCGCGCCACCATTGTTGCCGTATTCGGCCGCATAGTTGTTACGCAACACTTTTACTTCGGCGACCGCGTCTTGATTGATCGTCATACTCAACTTGTTTGAGCCGCTTGGCTCGCCGGCAAACAGACCATCAATGGTCGCCACCGCTGAACGGCCACGCTGCCCCGAAAAGTTCGGCAAGTCTGTGCCGAAACCTTCGCCAACCGCCTCGATGTCATCATTGTTTGAAGTCCCGGGTATTAATCGTAACAACGAAGTGATATCACGACCTTTCGTTGAAATCAGCGCAATTTGATCTGAAGTGAGCCGGGCCTGAAGGTCGCTGCTCTCTTTCTCAACCAGTTGACCCTCGCTCTGCACCGTCACAGTTTCGGTCACCTGCCCGGTCTTCAACGCAAGCTCACCCAGGGCGAGAGCTTCATTTGCGCTCAAGACCACTTTGGTCCGAAGCAGTCTTTCGAATCCCGCGTGTTCGATCTTTACCGTGTAAAGGCCGGGCTGAACTGCCGCAAAACTAAAGCGCCCGGCTTCGTTGCTCACCTGGTCTCGCCTGTCCCTGGTCTGATCGTTTTCCAAAGTGACGGCGGCCCCCGCTACCACAGCACCGTTCGGATCGGTAACCGTGCCCGAAATTGACCCGGTCACTGTCTGACCTAAGCTGGTGGTTGGCAAAACCGTCAGGGCGAACGCGGCAGCGACAAAGATAAGCACCCGGCGAACGAACAGTGCGAAAGGAACCTTCGCTTGATGAATAGAACAGGTGGACATTGCTGATTCTCCTTTTCGGCTAGGCTGGTGGCGAAAAAGCGGCAAAACCGCACGAATGCTGATAATTGCGAGTAATTGCGAGAAAACAGCTTCCTTGTTACCGGTAACGGATACTATTTCGTTACCGTTAACGATGTCAAGAGCTTTTTTCAGGAAATTACCGATTAATATTGTTCGGTAGCTTGCAGGGTAGGGGAGGGCAATTCTGTCCAGCACTAGTTCACCCATAAAATTGGTTGGCGAATGAAGAAGTTACGAATCACTTCCTCCACGTTCGAATCAGCGGGCAGCTTCATCCACAACTCAAGATAGTCCTGCCGCTTGAGGGCGACGCCTGCAAACAAGAGACTCGCTTGTCGCATGGGCCATTCCTGGTCGTACATCACGTCAGGTTTGAGCGGCCACGATTTCTTGTCGGCGATGAATGGCGCCATGTACGCCATCGCGCGACGGAACCCGCGGCCATCGGATGTTTGAAAAGTGAAGAGATTGTCCTGCGGTGTAGAGAGAATCTGACAGACAGCAGCCATTGCTTCCAGATTGAACAGCTCATAACCGTAAGGCTTCGTGCGCCGCAGTTCTTCGGGAAAGCTGCCGTCCGCGGCGATCTGATTCGGGACAATCACCGTTTTGAATCGCAGGCGAGAAAATTCCAACAACTTCTGATCGCCAACCAGGTGCGCGAATGCGGCCACCTGCATCACCCAACAAGTCGTGTGATTGTTCTTGGCGTCGCGCTCCTGAATTCCGTTTTTGCTCGTGGTCATCCACTGCAAGTAATCTGCGAACCACTGCTTGATTGATTTCAGTTCCCTTTCCGACAAGGCGCGCGAAGGTTCCATGACTTCAATCGCCCGCGCCACTTCCACCAGATGAATCGTGTCAATAATGCCGGTGCCACGTCCTGTGGTAACCCCATGGATCGCCTGCGCGTATTGCAAATTCGGATTCATCCGCGTCGATTCGTCGATGAACCAGGCACGTAAGTGCTCGGCGGCGTGGGCGGCATACCGTTTCTTTTTCGTTAGCTTCCACGCGGCAACTAGAGCCGGCACTTGCACGCTCAGACGCATTAGTGCGCGGCGGTGCTCGACGAAATTGTCAGGATTCGACATGCCATCGCGCTGAATATACGGCCCATTCGGGTTCTTTGGATCGGGCCACCAGTAGTCTGCTTCGGAAAAGAAATCGTGCAATCCACCAGCGCTGCGCGGGCTCGATGCAGCAGTGATGGTGATTGGCTTCTCGGAAAGATATCGATTAGCGGCATCGAGGACGCGAGCGCGATCGATCCCGGCGACACTCACACTTCTTGACTTAGGAATTACGGATGCGCACAAACATAGGATCAGCAATAGAAAGACAAACCCGCGGGGGCAAGCCACCCTTCCTGACCTTAAGGTGTGCAAGTTGGTATTGATTCCTTCCAAACGAATCTCCACCAGACGATGGTGTGGCCACGAAGACTCTCAGGTCAGGAACGGTGGCTTGCCCCCGCCGAACCCGGCAAATCAAACCGTGCCACGAATCCTCCGCCGGCGCGCATTCTGACTGTCAGCGTGTCTCGACGACTAACAGTAAGGTTTTCCATCTTCACCGCCGCGGGTTCGTCCATCTGATCCCGAACGACTCTCGCCTGGTATCTTCTCGAGCCTAGGAAGTTCAGAGGGACTCGGACCGTCTTTCCCGTTAATGCATTCATGATTCCGACGAACCAGACATCGTCTCTTCGCCGCGCGAATCCAGCCAACTCGCTAATCTCTGAAAATGGCAGCACGATTGTTTCATCCCACACGGACGGCATCGTTTTGATCAATTCGGCGGCAGCGTTCTCGAGAATGTGCTGCGGATGCGCGCCGTAAATCATTAGCGGCGAAGTGAAGACGACGGCTGTCGCAATCTGATGCGCCCAGGAGGTCTCTCGTCGCCGTTCACCAAAGTGCACGGGCGTGTAGTCAGCATGCCCCGCAAGAAAGCGGGTGAACGGGAGCGTAGTGTTGTGCACAGACCGCAAACCTAAACTGCGATACTCAAGACCGCGAATCGCTTCGCGCGTCATCTCGTTCGGCCAAGTGCGCGATTCCCCGGCGGGTTTGTTCGCGCCGTGAAACTCCACCATGATCTTGTGCTCCGCGGAACTACGCAGCAGCGCCTGGTACACGTCGATAATTTCTTTCGCTTCGTGATCGAAGAAATCGATTTTCGCACCAACAACGCCCAAGCGATTTAGCAGTGAAAAGAAATCTTCGCGCGCCTGTGGCGTTCGCAGCGCCCGACTGTGTTTCCAAAACCAGAGCTTCACCTCTTGCTGATTCGAGTAATCAACGAGCTCGCGCACTTGCGTTTCCGTCCAGCGCTGCCACATTCCTTCGACGACGTTGTATTCAAAACCAAGTTGACCGGCGAGCCGCGAGAATTCCTTGATCCCATCGAAAGTGTTTTCGCCACCGTCGAGATAGCGCCACACTGCCCGGCCCGGTCTGATCCAATCAGTCTTAATTCCCTGCGGAAAGATCTTCTGGTCAGGCGCCGGCGAGAGGTTGCTGATGATGTCCGAGTTAACAAGGGTGTTCAGATCTTTACCAATCATAATCACACGCCACGGTGTGGTTATCGGTCCGTCGACGGCGGCCGGCTTCGACAGACGCTTCGCTTCCTCTTTGCCGTAACGCAGATCGAATGGGTGACTGACCGGCAAGGCATGACCGAGAACTGTTGTGAAACCCATCTTCCCATCGGAGCGCAAACCCATCCCGGGATAATTCATCAATGCTGCTTCCGTAATGGCTGCGTAGCCAAGGCCGCCGGACAATTTGATTGTCAACGGCGGCGCAGCCCATTCACCTTCCGCGAAGTCGTTGATCTTTTTCTTTTTATGAATCCCTTCGTAATGTCCTTCGAAATCGTGATACCAAACTATGCTGTTGTAGATAAATGAGAAGCTGCTCGCTTCGTCAGGCACTCGATTGCCTTCTCCCGGAATCACAAATCGAAAAGCAACACCGTCGTTGTAAGCACGGATTTCAAGCACATAACCGATCCTGCTCTTAAGTTGCTGGAGTGATATGCGCGCGCCGTTGCAACTATTTACAGCGGTTGAATGCACGCCACGCGTTGCATACGTTTCGCTGATCCGGTAGCGCTCGACTTTGCCAAAGCTTATCAGGTTACTAATGTCTGTCCCGCCAAGGCTGATCGCCATTATCGACCAGTCGATTGCTTTTCGATGGTTTAGGGTAGCGAAATAGCGCAGTCGCGTAGGATCCAGAGAAAGATAAAACTGAATTCGACGATTGGGACTGACGATCGTAATCCCGTTGGCTGCGGCATCGGCAGTACGTAGACTCGCAATCAACGCCGGCCCGGCGATTGCGGCGGCTATGAAATCGCGACGACTATGAGTCACTGCACCTTCCAACTGATCGGCTTCGGTTTATATCCAAGCCGCGCTGCGCCCATCTCTTCATTCATGATCAGAAATGCGCCCAGGCCGTGAAAGTCATTCTCATTTCTTTTGCGCGCGAAGTAATACGCCAAATCGCCGACGTTTGTGCCTTCTGAAATATCAATGAGGCTCGTCATCCCATCCTTATCGAGCGAGAGTTTGGTGAGGACGCCGCGATAACCCTTCTGCGCCACGGCCGCGTAACGCTTTGCCAGATAGCCGCGCTTCACTCCCATCCAAAGCATGTACGTGTACATGCTGGAGCAAGATGTCTCAAGCCAGTTGCCGGCAACGTCACCTTTATCAACCACCTGATACCAGAGACCAGTGTTTGGATCCTGATATCGCTCAAACGCCTTTGCGAGTTGCCGCACGATCTTGATCAGTTCACCGCGCTGCGGCTGATCTTTCGGAATGATGTCGAGCAGAATAATCAGCGTCATCGCATACCAGCCAAAAGCGCGTCCCCAGTGAAATGCCGAAGTATGCGTGGTGGGGTTGGCCCAAGGCTGCGCGCCGCTTTCATCGTACGCATGCCACAGCAAACCTGTGGCAGGATCGTTGAGATGCCGGTAATAGATCAGCATCTGCTTTACGACTTCGTCGTTGGCATATTTGCTGTCGCCAAACATCTGCCCGTACCGGGCGAGAAAAGGAAGCGACATGAACACGCCATCGGCCCACAACTGCCACGCGCGACTCGGAATGTTGGCATGCCAGAAGCCGCCGTCTTTGGTGCGCGGATACGCATCGAAAACCTTCCGAATGTTTTCGGCGGCGAGCTTGTACTTCGCCTGCTTCGTCTCTTTGTTAAGGATCAGAAGGAGATTGCCCGGTTGCATGTAATCGAGTGAATTGATCTCCCGGTTAATTTTGCCTTGATCATCGATGTGGACGTCGACCCAGGACTTGATGTGCTCGAGGTAACGCGGATCTCTGGTTCGCAGATAAGTGAGGTAGACGCCGTACAGGTAAAGCGCTTTGGCGTAGCCCCATCCCTTCCACGACTCGCCAGTCGGGTAGCGCTTCATTGTCGATTCGACTATGGCGACCGACCAATCGGTTGAGGTCGCGTGTGTCTTGGCGGGTGTGCTCGCTCCAAAGGCACCAACCATCTGTGCCAAAAGCAAAAATGCAATCGCGACTGTCCCCACGCGTCGGATTTGCCGAGCTAATCTGGAGTGGCGGTCTTTCATCTCTGGGCTTGTTTTGGCGTGACTTCCTCTGAATGAAGAAGCCGACTTCGATCAGCCTGATCGAGTGCCGGTACTTTCGCCATCACACTTTGATATTTCTTATCGCGATAGATGGCCGCAGCGCGACGCATTAGAGGAAACAGTGAATCAGGTTTGACCCCGCCGATCTCTTGGTATTGCCACTTCTCTTCTCCGAGTGCGATCGGCGTCAGGAAGTCGAGTGCTTTGCGAATGCTGCGACCGTCCTTTGTTTGAAAACTCCACAGATCGACACCCGCGTGCTCACCCAACGTCGCCAATTGCATCAAGCCATCGAGGTTTCCGTTGCTGTAACTCCAGGCTTTGGTGCGAGCTAATTCGAGAGGCTGGCGACCGTCCGGCTCGATTTGAACTGTGATGCGCTTGTGCTTCGCGGTTTCAAGTGTTTGCTTTGCTAGGTCTGTTTTTCCTACGAATAGCGCGAAAGAGACGACTTGGACATCGTACCAAGTCCCATGATTATTCTTCGCAGCCGATTCCTCACGGCCGTTTTTGTTTTCCTGCATCCATTGAAGAAATTTTTCGAACCAATCGCGAAGCCCGCGCCGGTCACTGACAGTCAGCGCTTTCGATGCGTCCAGCAATCCCACCGCATCCACAATGCGTGTCAATCCACGTGTTTCAATCAAGCCAATGCCGCGTCCGGTGTTCACGCCCGGGATGAATTGCGCATACTGCAAGTTCGCATTCATACGCGTCGCCGGATCGAGAAAGAAGGCGCGCAGCAATTGTGCTGCTTTATCCGCATACTTTTCGTCACCACTGAAGTAGTAAGCCAGCGCAAGCGTCTCAACTGAATTCTCTAAATCGTCGAGACTCTTATGATCGGTAATCTTGTTGATTTCGGGATTGCGTTCTCCGTCGCGGCGAATGTAGGGCAGACCGTTTGGTTTGCTTGGATCAGGCCAGAAGTAGGGCGCCTGGCTCATGTAGTCGTGCTTGTCTCCGCTGGGCGGCGTCACTCCTTTGTTCATGACCGAAAAGGATCCCGCAGCCAGCGCCTTTGCGGCATCGCGTTGCAACTTCTTCCAGGCCGGCTCGATGTCCTTATCACCTCTACCGACTGCGGCTCGAGCCGCAGCCAGACCTGTTGCATCGAGCAGGAAGACTCGTAAGGTCCGATCGGCGTCGCCGCGATTTGGCTGCTGGCCTTGCGCCGGAATCGCGGTGACGCTGAGACAGGCCAGCACGCACCAGCCAACCAGCCAGGCTGGAATTCTAATGAGTCGACAATTCATTTGAGGCGACGAGAAAACCTCTTGCTCAACGCTTGCTCGGCGTTGTAAAGTGACGCGCGCTTGCATTCGTTACCGGTAACGAGCCTCGGATTCTATTGATTGCTGGAAAAGCTGTCAATAGTTAATCCGATTATAGTCATCGATGAAACCAAAACTACTTGCATCCTTAATTCTCAGCATCGCATTTGTGTCCGCCTTATTCCCCAACCTGCAAATCACCGTTGCCAGTCAAACAGCGCAACGTCGCAGCGAACTCTATCACCAGGGCTGGATTGATCTGAACAAGAATGGCCGCATGGACGTGTACGAGAATTCGCGCGCGCCGATTGACGCTCGCGTTGAAGATCTGCTGCGGCAAATGAATCTGGACGAAAAGACTTGTCAGACGGCAACGCTCTATGGGGTTGGTCGTGGCCGCACCGGACAACCAGCTCCGATGGAGGACGAACTGCCGACAGCGGAATGGAAGACAAATAAACTTTGGAAAGACGGGATCGCGAATATCGACGAGCATTTGAACGGCGTCGGTCCCAACGGCAAGAGCATTTACGCAACTGATATCGCGAAGCACGTCTGGGCCATGAACGAAGTGCAGCGCTTCTTCATTGAAGACACACGATTGGGTATTCCCGTCGACTTCACGAATGAAGGTTTGCGGGGCCTCGCGTTTTCGACAGCCACGAGCTTTCCATCAGAATTAGGTCAAGGTCATACCTGGGACAAAGAATTGATCGCTGAGATCGGCCGCATCACCGCGGACGAAGCGCGCTCGCTAGGCTACACCAACGTCTATGCACCCACGCTGGACGTATCGCGCGATCAGCGCTGGGGAAGAATTGAAGATACTTACGGCGAGGATCCTTATCTTGTGTCGCGACTTGGCGTGGAGATGGCGAAGGCGATGCAGAAGAATTATCAGATTGCTTCAACCGCGAAACATTTCGCCGTTTACAGCATTGCCAAGGGAGCGCGCGAAGGCCAGGCACGGACCGACCCGCAAGCGACGCGGCAGGAGGTCGAGAGTCTGCTGCTTCCTTCTTTTAAGGCCGCCATCAAAGAGGCCGGCATTCTCGGCGTCATGAGTTCTTACAACGACTATGACGGCGCACCGGTAACCGGCAGTCATTATTGGTTGACTGAGCGTCTGCGTAACGAATTTGGATTTCGCGGCTATGTCGTTTCAGACAGCGCTGCGGTTGAGTATCTCTACAACAAACATGGTGTCGCGACTGATATGAAAGATGCAGTGCGACAATCGATCAATGCCGGTCTGAACGTGAAAACAAATTTCACGCCACCATCCGATTTTGTCCTGCCGCTGCGCGAACTCGTTAATGAAGGCAAAGTGTCAATGAAGACACTCGATGATCGCGTGCGTAACGTGCTGCGAGTGAAATTCATTCTTGGCCTGTTCGACCATCCGTATGTTGAGGACGCTAATCGCGCACAACAGATCGTGAACTCGCCCGAGCATCAGAAGGTGGCGTTGCGCGCGGCGCGCGAAAGCATCGTGCTTTTGAAAAATGATCGGAACGCACTGCCATTGAGCAAGGACGTGCGCTCGATTGCCGTCGTCGGTCCAAATGCGGACGACGACAGCTTGACGCGTTATCGCTATGGGCCGAACGCCATCACTGGGGTCACTGTGTTGCAAGGTATTAAGAATAAACTGGGCGATCACGTCAAAGTAAATTACGCCAAAGGTTGCGACCCGACCAGCGAACATTGGCCCGAAACAGAAGTTTTGCCGGAACCTCTCACTGAAAAAGAAAAAGACGAAATTGCGAAGGCAGTTGACGCGGCTAAGAAATCGGACGTCGCAGTAGTCGTTTTGGGAGATTCGCCTACCACTGTCGGCGAGACAGCGTCGCGGACCAGTCTGGACTTGCCGGGACGTCAACTCGAACTCGTGCAAGCTGTCTATGCGACAGGCAAACCTGTCGTGGTTGTCATGATTAACGGCCGGCCCATGAGCATCAATTGGGTGAACAAATACGTTCCCGGAATCATTCAAACCTGGTTTCCCGGGGCGCAGGGCGGAACTGCAATCGCCGATGTTTTGTTCGGGGATTACAACCCGGGAGGCAAACTGACGGTCACGTTTCCAAAGACTGTCGGTCAAATTCCTTACAACTTCCCATCGAAGCCGAATGCGCAATGGGAAGGTGAAAAGACCCGCGTGAACGGCGCGCTTTATTACTTTGGGCACGGACTGAGTTACACGACATTTAAGTACAGCAATCTGAAAATCAATCCGGCGATCGTGTCAGAAGGCCAATCGTCAGGTCGCGGCGCTCGCGACAGCCGCAACTTGCCGCCGCTCCGCGTGACAATCTCTGCCGACATTACCAACACCGGCTCGCGTGCAGGCGACGAAGTTGTTCAGCTTTACCTTCACGAACTCGTCACCAGCGTAACGACGTACGAAAAGAATCTGCGCGGGTTTGAACGCATTCAGTTGGCGCCGGGCGAAACGAAAACTGTGTCGTTCACTCTAACGCGTGACGATCTGACGATTTGGAACCAGCAGATGAAATTCGTCGTCGAGCCCGGCAAATTCAAGGTGATGATCGGCTCAGGCTCGGAAGATATTCGGTTGAACGGCCAATTCGAAGTTGTGCGCTAAATGAACGCAATAAAGGCTTGCAATAGGATCAGTTCACTCCGTGGCTCAGTGGACCTCAGTGTCTCTGGGGTGAAACTACCGTACGAAAGAATTCACCACAGACGCAGAGAGAATTCACTAGGGCACAGAGTAAGCCTCAAGAAGCTCGCTCTCGTTGCCACCGCCTTTGCTCTCGCTCTTCTCTTCTCTACCGCACCGCCGGCGACGCGCTCAACTAGAGCGGCAGAAGCGACGGTTTACAACGTCAAGAGTTACGGTGCAACCGGTGACGGCAAACTCCTCGACACTCAGGCCATCAACAAAGCTATCGATGCGGCTGCGGCTGCGGGTGGCGGCACGGTTTACTTTCCTGCCGGAAACTATTTGTCCGTTTCAATTCATTTGAAGAGCAACATCGGCCTCTATCTCGATCAGGGCGCGAAGATTATCGCGGCAGACACTACAAACGACGCTAAATACGATTCCCCAGAACCAAATCAATGGGAGGCCTACCAGGACTTTGGTCACACCCACTGGCACAACAGCCTAATATGGGGTGAGAACCTGACGAATGTTTCGATTGCCGGACCGGGAATGATTTGGGGCAAGGGATTGGTGCGCACGGGCAATCAATCGCGGACGCAGCAACAGAACGACGCGCTGAACGCAAACCGCGCAAACGAACCAAAAACTCCATTCGGTTATCCGAATCCGCGGGACGCGGTCGAGCCGGGATGGGGCAACAAGTCAATAGCCCTGAAGAATTGCCGCAACGTGCTGATCCGCGACATCACGATTCTGCATGGCGGACATTTCGCGATTCTCGCCACCGGCGTAGACAACCTGACTATCGACAACATCAAGATTGACACCAACCGCGACGGCATCGACGTCGACGCCTGTAAGAATGTGCGCATTTCGAATTGCACGGTGAATTCGCCCTTCGATGATGGCATCTGTCCGAAAAGTTCGTTTGCCCTGGGCTACGCGCGTGCGACTGAGAACGTGACGATCACGAATTGCCAGGTTAGCGGTTACGATGAAGGAACACTGCTCGACGGCACTTTCAAACGCGACTATCGCGCCGCCAACGGCACCTTCAGTCCCACGGGCCGGATTAAGTTCGGGACTGAATCAAACGGCGGCTTCAAGAACATTACGATCGACAATTGCGTGTTTGACTACTGCCGCGGGCTGGCATTGGAAAGTGTCGACGGCGCCCTGCTGGAAGATGTGGCCATCTCGAACATCACGATGCGCGATATCTCCAACTGCCCGATCTTTCTCCGTCTGGGCAGCCGAATGCGGGGTCCGTCCGGTCCGCCAGTCGGTGAACTTAGGCGGGTGAAGATCAGCAACATCGTCGTCTATAACGCCGAACCACGCTATGCGTCGCTGATCAGCGGCATCCCCAATCACGATATCCAGGATGTAACGCTCGACAATATTCGCATCTATTACCGCGGCGGCGGCACTAAAGCACAAGCCGCATTACAACCGCCCGAGAAAGAGGCCGACTATCCTGAACCGACGATGTTCGGAGAGATTCCGGCTTACGGATTTTTCATCCGGCACGTGAATGGACTCGAGATGAACGGCGTCAGCGTCAGTTATTTAAAGGACGAACTGCGCGCCCCGTTCATGCTTGCGGATGCGAAGTCGGTTGAACTGCGCAACATAAAGGCCCCGCACGGTCCGGACATTCCGAGTTTCATTCTGAAGAATGTTGAGGATTTCTCGCTACAGCAGAGCTGGCCGCTGACTGATATGCGGCTGAAGAAAGTTACGAGTCAGCAGTTTTGATTTCCGTTCCGTCCGTGAAGCGGACGGTCGAGATTACCCGGTAGGCAAAGCCCGCGAAACGGGCGACAGATACAGAACCGCGAACGGTAGTGAGCGGGTCAAAAATTCAAGGCGCGCGAGGAAGATGCCTACCGTTCCGGAGTGTTGAATCTTTATCCCGCTCGCTATCGCTCGCGGTTCTGCAACAACCCTTCCTTACGCGGTGTGAGGGACTGTTCCAAGATGAAGCCAATTCAACTTAATCGATCTGCAGGCCTGCTTCTTTGTGCAATCAGCGCGATTACTGTCACTGCTCAAACGCAAAAACCAAAACGTAACAACGCGCAGCGCCGACCGGTGCAGACCGCAGGATCCAAACCTTCCACCACAACGCCGCGCCCCGACCTCGCTAAAGAACCGACCCTCTACGTGGTCGGCTACGCCCACCTCGATACGGAATGGCGTTGGGAATATCCGCAGGTGATCCAGGAATACCTCACCAAGACCATGCGCAACAACTTTGCGCTGTTCGAAAAGTACCCGCACTACATTTTTAATTTCACCGGGGCGAATCGATATCGATTGATGAAGGAGTACTACCCTTCGGACTTTGAGCGACTCAAGCATTACGTTGCCATCGGCCGCTGGTTTCCGGCAGGCTCCTCGATGGAAGAGGGCGACGTTAATTCACCCAACGCTGAATCGATCATTCGACAGATTCTTTACGGCAACAATTGGTTTCGCAAAGAATTCGGAATCGCGAGCGATGAATACATGCTGCCCGACTGTTTCGGCTTCCCTGCTTCCCTGCCGAGCATTCTCGCGCATGCGGGCATCAAGGGTTTTTCGACGCAGAAATTGTCTTCCGCGTGGCAACCGGCGCCACATGTTGGCGGACCGGACTCGCCGGAAAAAACGCCGGTGGGTATTCCTTTCAACGTGGGAATTTGGGAAGGCACTGACGGTCGCACTGTGATCGCGGCCCTGAATCCGCTCAGCTATGGCAGCAACGTCCAGTACGATTTGAGCAAAGCGCCGCCACCGCCGCCCGGACCTGATCCGTCTCTCACAGCGCAGCAGAATCAGGCTCGCACGCGTACGGCGGAAGATTGGCCAAGACGGATTCAGACTAACGGCAACCTCACGGGAATCTTCGCTGATTACCATTACGTCGGCACGGGGGACGTCGGCGGCTCGCCCAACGAATCGTCCGTGAAGTTAATGGAAGCCATCACGACGCGGAGCAAAGCTTCTCTGCCGCAACTTTTTCCGTTCGGCTCGACGCCCGCTCCGCCGAGTCCGCCGGTGCAGGTCGGTGACGGATCCATTCGCGTCGTCTGGTCCAAAGCCGATCAAATGTTTCAGGACATTCTGAATTGCTGTGCACTGGATCGTTTGCCGCGATACAAAGGCGATCTCGAATTGATCAATCACTCTGCGGGATCGATCACGTCTGAGGCGTATCAGAAGCGTTGGATGCGTAAAAACGAATTGCTCGCGGACGCGGCTGAGAAAGCTTCAGTCGCAGCCGAATGGCTGGGCGGCCGACCTTACCCGCGCGAAAGATTGAATAACGCCTGGACGCTGGTCATGGGCGGACAATTCCACGATCTCCTTCCCGGCACGGCGACGCCGAAAGCGTTTGAGTTCGCCTGGAACGATGACGTGATTGCGATGAATCAATTCGCAGGCGTGCTGACAAGCGCAACCAATGTGGTCGCGTCCGCGCTCGACACCAGCGCACCAGGCGTTCCGGTGGTCGTTTACAACCCGCTGAACGTCGATCGCGAAGACGTCGTCGAAGCGACCGTCTCTTTTCCCAACGGCGTGCCGCGTGCCGTGCGAGTAGTTGGCCCTGACGGTAATGAAGTTCCGTCACAAATCTCGAATGGAAAGGTTCTCTTCCCCGCCAGAGTTCCGTCTGTCGGTTTCGCGGTTTATGACGTCCAACCAGCGGATTCGATCTTGCCGGCAGGAGGCTTGAAGGTTACCGAATCATCACTCGAAAACGCCCGCTACCGAGTGACGATCGACAAGCACGGTGACGTTTCTAGCATTTTCGATAAGCAGATCAATCATGAGCTGCTCTCGGCGCCCATTCGTCTGGCGATCTCCACCGACAACCCGCGGCAATGGCCCGCGTGGAACATGGACTTTGAAGATGAGCAGCGCGCGCCACGTGCCTTTGTTACCGGCGACGCGAAGATTCGGGTCGTGGAATCGGGTCCCGTCCGCGTCGCGATCGAAGTCGAACGTGAAACTGAAGGATCGAAGTTTGTTCAGACCGTAAGGTTGTCGACCGGCGACGCAGGCAATCGCGTGGAGTTCAGCAACGTCATTGATTGGAACACAAAGGAAGCAAACCTCAAGGCAACGTTTCCGTTGAACGCGGCGAATAATCTCGCTACTTACAACTGGGACGTCGGCACGATTCAGCGGCCCAACGAAGAAGAGCGGCAGTTCGAAGTCGCTTCACATCAATGGATCGATCTCACGGACAAGAGCGGCAACTATGGCGCGACGATTCTGACCGACTGTAAGAACGCTTCCGACAAACCAAACGACAACACTTTGCGGCTGACTTTGATTCGCACGCCCGGCACGCGTGGCGGCTATGCGGACCAGGGCACGCAGGACATCGGTCATCACGAAATTCTCTTTGGCCTTGCCGGCCACACCAATGACTGGCGGCAATCGCAGACTGATTGGCAGGGATATCGCCTCAATCAACCGCTCATCGCTTTTCAGAGTCCTTCACATCCGGGCGCACTCGGAAAGTCTTTCTCATTACTTAAGGCGAGCAATAACCGCATTCGCGTGATGGCTTTCAAGAAAGCGGAATTGAGCGACGAATTGATCGTGCGGCTGGTCGAGATGGACGGAAAACCCGCGGCGAACGTTCGAGTCGCGTTTGCTTCCGGCGTGGTCGCCGCGCGCGAAGTTAACGGACAGGAGCAGCCAGTCGGCACGGCCACAATTTCGAACGGCGAGTTGGTCACTTCGTTCACTGCTTATCAGCCGCGAACATTCGCCGTGAAGCTCGCGCCGTCGCGAACCCGAGTCGCACCGGTGACGTTTCAGCCTGTTACGCTCGACTACGACCTGCCGGTGGCGTCGCGAATTAACCGGCCCGCTGACGGTAGCTTTGACTGGGCGCCGAATAACCAAGGCGCTTCGCAGGGCAAAGCGTTGCCGGCTGAGATCCTGCCGCGACAAATTACTTTTGGTGGGATTCGTTTCGATCTGGCGCCGAGCGACAAGCCCAACGCCATCGCCGCGAATGGCCAGACGATCAACTTGCCACCGGGAAAATACAATCGGGTCTATCTGCTGGCGGCGGCGAGCAGTGGTGACCAGGTCGCAACTTTCAAATTTGGAGCGCAGCCGGCCAGTGTGAATATTCAGGAGTGGACCGGTTTTGTCGGGCAGTGGGACGATCGAATTTGGAAGACCACCGAACAACAGATTCCGCCACCGCAAGGCTCACCGCCCGGAACGCCGCCGCGTACGCGCACGAACGTTTACGGTGAGATGGTTGGCTTGCGGCCAGGCTTCATCAAGCGTGCCGAAATTGCCTGGTTTAGCTCGCAGCGCCGCGCCTCCGACGGCAGCGCTGAACCTTACGCCTATTCGTATCTTTTTGCTTACGCGTTCGACATCCCCGCAGGCGCGCGTGCGATTACGCTCCCGGACAACGAGCGGGTTCGCATCCTCGCCATGACCGTGGCTAACGAACCGGGGGTGGTAATGCCAGTCCTACCGCTGTATGACACGTTAGAGCGGGAGAAAAGGTAATTCTTTCTCTAGCCCAGCCGTTTACGGCTGGGTTCACGAGACGTTTGATTTGAACCCAGCCTCCTTCAGGAGGCTTAGGATAGAAACCGAGAAAGACAGTTGGAATGAACTCATCGCTGGAAAAGCCTCCTGAAAAGAGGCTAAGCGGAACATTTCTATCCGTAACCCCAGGCGTGAACGCCTGGGCTAGAGAAAACCTTTGTCACCAACGCCACGGTTGCGCTAGCGGTCATTCATCATTCCGGCGAGCGACCTATGTTCTTGCCTCGATCGTCCTTATTGCATTGTCGATTGGCGTCGGCGCCCAAACCAGAATTACGATCGATCACAACACGGGCGCGTCGATTAACCCTGAATTCAAGTTCAAGTCAGTCCCTTCGCCTTCGCATGACGATGCGGCTACGAAAGCGCGCGTGGTGATGGTCGACGGCGAAGCTGATGGGAACGGTGCTGGCGTCGAAGCGCTCACCGATGGCGTGCTGCCAACCTCAGATGATCAGCCGCGCCGGAATTTTTTCATCACGGCCGGCAGTGGCGGCGCGCGCTTACTGATCGATCTGGGACGGGTGATTGAAGTGGCGCAGATCAACTCGTATTCATGGCATCCGAACTCGCGCGGGCCACAGGTCTATCGCGTATGGGCAAGCGACGGCAACGATGCCAGGTTCAATCCTGAGCCGAAAGCCAACGTCGATCCGCGCACTGTCGGATGGCGGGTACTGGCAACCGTGGACACCAGGTCTGACGACGCAGACAAAGATGGTGGACAGTTTGGAGTCAGCATTACCGATTCGCGCGGCAGTCTCGGTCGAGTTCGCTACCTGCTATTCGATTGTTATGTGACTGAGGTTGCAGACAATTTTGGCAATACCTTCTACAGCGAGATCGACGTGGTGGCGAAAAAGTGAATTACAACTTCCGTCCAGGGAGAAAACGATGAAAGCCAATTCCCGAATCCTTGTCCTTATCGCGGCTACGATTGCGCTTTTCGCATCGATGGTTCTGATAGCCAGCTCCAATCAATCCGCGGAGCCACTTACTGGAAACTGGGTCGTGCGCACGCCGGCCACGAACAATGACGGTACCTTTCGCACAACGTATCTGAATCTGAAACAGGAGGGCCAGAAGATCAGCGGCACAATTCGCGTGACGCAGTTCTTCTATCGTGTCAGCGAAAGCACCGGCGGGCCGGATGGTTTCACACTCACCGGCTCGATGATGGACGGCAAGAACGAACGCAAGGTGCAATACGAAGGGAAGCTCGTCGGGAATGAGTTGCATATTTCCACGCGCCGGCGTCCACAGGATCCGCCCACGCAGATGGTGGCTGTGCGCGCGCCAGCGGGTGAAGGCGCGATGCCCGCGCGCAATCCCCTGCCGTCTTTGCACAAGGTTCGCGACAACGGACTCGCCCGCACGCCGCCGATGGGCTGGAACAGTTGGAATAAATTTGCCAGCCGCGTTGACGACGCGACGGTGCGCACCATTGCCGACGCCATGGTCAGCAGCGGGATGAGGGACGCGGGTTACGTCTACATCAACATCGACGACACCTGGGAAGCCGGCCGTGATGCGCAAGGCAATATCCAAACGAACAAAAAGTTTCCGGACATGAAGGCACTGGCCGATTACGTTCATAGCAAGGGTTTGAAGTTGGGCATCTATTCATCACCCGGCCCTAACACCTGCGCCGGCTATGAAGGAAGTTATGGTCACGAAGAGCAGGATGCCCGCACCTACGCGGCCTGGGGCATCGACTATTTGAAGTACGACTGGTGCGGCGCGCGCAATCTCTACACCGACGAGGAAATGCCGCAGGTGTATCAAATCATGGGTGACGCTTTGCTAAAGCAGAAGCGCCGAATTGTTTACAGCCTTTGCCAATATGGCCGACTCGACGTCTGGAAGTGGGGCGGCGATGTCGGCGGCAATCTCTGGCGGACAACCGGTGACATACGCGACGCGTGGGATTCCATGACGCGCATCGGATTTAATCAGAACGACTTGGCGCCGTATGCCAAGATTGGTCATTGGAACGATCCGGATATGCTCGAAATCGGCAACGGCGCGATGACGAACGATGAATACAAAACGCACATGAGTCTCTGGGCGATTCTCGCGGCCCCTTTGCTCGCGGGAAACGACCTGCGCAGCATGACGCCTGAGATTCTGGCGATCCTCACTAACAAAGAAGTCATCGCCGTCGATCAGGACAAACTCGGCAAGCAAGGCCAACGCGCCTGGCAATCAGGCGAGCAAGAAATCTGGACGCGCCAGTTGAACGGCGGCGCCATTGCCGTCGCCGTCTTCAATCGCGCAAACGCAGAGGCGAAGATGACGCTGCGGCCTGCCGATCTAAAACTTAACGGCATGCGAAAAGCTCGCGACTTGTGGACGCATCAAGAAGTTGCGTGGCCATCCGACGGCGAGTATTCGGTCACAGTTCCGGGTCACGGAGTGGTGATGTTGAGGTTGAGTCGTTGAGTAATATCGTCTCAAAAGTCGGCAAAGCCGACGACCGAAAACAGCCCAGCGCTTCAGCGCTGGGTCAGGCGCCAACCAATTAAACCAGAGCCCGCGACGCGGGCGACAGAATTACAGAACCGCGAACGATAGTGAGCGGGTTAAGGGCGCAACCTTCGAAGAGTTCAATAAATTATTCGGCCTAACGTTGAATCTTTATCCCGCTCGCTACCGCTCGCGGTTCTGTACCTCTGTCGTCCGTTTCACGGACTTGCGATGCTCTTTGCGTTCTGATCCCAGTCCCCGATGGCATCGGGAATGGGCTATTTTCACGCCGTCCGCTACCGCGGACGAGCTGCCACGTCTTTTTGGTAACGCTCTTTCTTGAACTAGAACGTCAAGCCAAATCCATACTTGAACAGCGGATCGTAATCCGCGTCGCCGAGGTTGATGGGAAGCTGGGCCATTGAGCGGGGCCAACTGAAGGAGAGCTTGCCTGTCGGTTTGTAATCGCCAAAGAGGATGTCCGTCACGCCTCGACCCTCCGTTCCCGGCAGCCACGCGGCAACGAAAGCATCGCATCGGTCGAGCGCTTCGCTAATAATCATCGGCCGCCCCGAGACTAAAACGACGACGACGGGAATGCCGGTTTGCTTCATGTTTCTGATAGCGTTCATGTCTTCCGGAGACAGCGCGAGGTCTTCTCGATCGCCGCGACCTTCGGCGTACGGCATCTCGCCGACGACCACCACGCCGATATCCGCGCCGCCCGCGCCAGAACCGTCTTTGGCGAACGTGACTGTGGTGGTGGGCGAAACCGTTTCCTGAATCGCTTTCAGAATTGTCGTGCCGCCGGGAGTAATGTCGCCGCTCTTTCCCTGCCAGTCGATTGTCCAACCACCGCATTGATTGCCGAGGTCATCAGCGTTTTTTCCAGCCACGTGAATACGTCTGATTCTCTTCGAGATGGGTAACGTGCGCTTCTCATTCTTCAACAGCACCAGCGATTGCCGCACGCATGCGCGCGCCACGCTCCGGTGTCTTGCTGAACCGAATGTCTGATGCAAACTCCGATCGGCCAGCGGCGAACGACTCTTATCCCTCAGTCCCATGGCAAACTTAACTCGCAGGATGCGCGTGACGGCATCGTCGATGCGCGTCATCGGCACGCGGCCTTCATCAACCAGCTCACGCAGAAATGTGATGAAGCGGCGATAATCAGTCGGCTCCATGGCCATGTCCATTCCCGCATTGATTGAAATCTCAATCGCCTTTTTGAAGTCTTCGGTGATTTGCCCGATGGCCCGGTAGTCGGAGATCAGAAAGCCTTCGAAACCCAGTTCATGTTTCAGGATCTCAGTGAGCAGTCTCTTGCTGCCTGATGCTTTCACGCCGTTCCAACTGCTGTACGAAACCATAATTGATCCGACGCCGGCTTTGATCGCAGTGAGATACCCCGGCAAATGAATCCGCCGCAGCTCGGCTTCGGTGAGACGGGTGTCACCTTGATCGAGCAGACGCTTCTTTTCGCGATTGGGCGTCCCGGTGCCCATCGTTGTGCCGCCATCACCAACGAAATGTTTGGCGCAGGCGAGCACACTCAACGGATCGTTGAGGTCATTTCGCTGGAAGCCTCGGACCGCAGCCTCTCCCAGACGCGCCACGAGTTCCGGCGACTCGCTGAACCCTTCATAAGTTCGCCCCCAACGCTCGTCGCGCGGAATGGTGACGCACGGAGCAAAAGTCCAGTTGATGCCGGTCGCCCGCACCTCTTCGGCCGTAACGCGCGCGGCACTTTCGACCAGCGCCGAATTCCCGGTGCAGCCCAGACCGATGTTGTGCGGAAAGATGACAGCGCCGAGCACGTTGTTATGTCCGTGCACCGCGTCAATCCCAAACAGCAACGGAATGCCGAGGCGAGTCCTCATCGCTCGCTTCTGGTAGCTGTCGTACATATCGGTCCAGGCTTCTACGCTGTTGCCGGTTTTTGGATCTGAGCTGCCACCGCTCAGAAGCGATCCAAGAAACAGGTTCTCTATATCGCCCACATCGACCAGCGCGTTCTGTTCCGCTTGCGTCATCTGCCCGATCTTTTCCTCGAGCGTCATTGAGCGCTGCACTTCGCTCGCTTGCCGGTTAAAAGATGAAAGCGATCGCTGGCGAAAGGATCGTTGCGCAAGAGTTCCTAACTTATTTTCGGGCGCCAGGATCGCGGCGCTCGCGGCTATTGATGATGCGAGGAACTGGCGACGATTGGGTTTGGTCATTTGCTGGAAACGGTCAGCCGCTGGACGAAGCGCGCTTTGGTTGTGGGAACCGCAGTGGAAAGCAAAAGCTTCTGGCCGCGGACCTGACGCTCGCCCTTATCCACGGCGCCGGGAGGGCCTGGGGCCGTTAGGTTATTGGTTTCGATTTTGGATTCAATAGACTGCTGCGTTGGCTCAACTGGCGCCGCCAGGATTACATCGTCCAGCAGTTTCACTCGGCCTGCGGTGATGGTGAACACGCACCCCTCGCCTTTCTCAATGCGGTCGTCGGCATGCAGCACCCAAGTCAGGACCGCGGGCCGAATCGTTTCAATGTCGTCCGCAACGGTGAACCCGGCATCAGGCTGGTAGGCAAACTCGCGCACAAATTTCTTCAAGCCAAGTTCAGGCAGATAAGCCGCGGCCGCATCGCCGCGGACAGTCACCTTATCCCGGTCGACCTTGAAATCAACGATCCGAACATCATTCATCTGTGCGTAAGACATTTCGGAAAATGCGTCGTGACCTTCGCCTTCTTTTCCCTGCCCCTTACCGTTGACGAGCAGCGTGTTGTGATGTTCGGTCATGGGCACGCCGGCGTAGCCGCTGTCACCGGTTAGGTATTGTCCGCGCGCGAAAATAATGAAGCTGTTGGCGTCGGGATGCGCGTGCCCGGAAGACAAACGCCAATCAGGAAACTGCTTCAACACCGCTTCCGTATGATGGCCTTCGGGCGGGCCACATTTGAATGCGAAGGCGGTGGCATTTCTTGACCAGTCGCTCCGCCAATAAAAGACATCGTGGTCCGGGAAGTAGTGCGATGTCGTTTGCTTCTCAATCGGCACAGGTTTCAGTTTCGCGTCGTACCAAACCAGCGACCAAAAATCTTCCGCATTGACCTGACCGAATCCCTTTAGCCATTCAGCCACGCCCTGCGCCTCGCCGTTTTGAAAACGTTGCGCGAGGCGATAAAGCAAGTTGTAGTTCGTATTGAAGCGACCACCGGGATGCGTGCGCGGATACTCTTCGCCTTTGTGCGCGCGCGTGAGCGGGCCCTCGAAAATATCACCGAAGTCGAAAACGTAATCCCCATTTGGGAGCATCGAGTGCGCCACGTATTCATGCATTTGGCGAAAACCGGGGCGCTCGTAGAGGTCTTCCCCCGTCGCATGCGCGTGAGCGTCAAGATAGTGAACCAGCCACGGCGTTGAGAAGATCCAGTACTCAAAACCTTCGTAGTAGTAACCGTCCTGTGAATACGTCGCCAACGTTCGGTCGAAAATAGCGCGCGCCAGTGCGGCCCATTGTGGCGCTTCCGGCGTCTCGTCATACAGCGCGTAAGCCGCGACGCCGAGTCCGGCGATCGGAATGAAAGTGTGATTCTGGCTGTAAGCGTAAGTCTTTCCGGATTGCGGTTTGAAGTAGTCTGCGAGCAAGCGCGCCTGCTTGATTAGCTTCTCGCGATAACGCGCGCGTTCTTGTGCCGTGAGATCGTGATAGAGCAAATCGTATCCCCAGCCCAAACCGTAGAGAAGATGCCCCGCCGCCAGATCGACATTCGGTTTATTGTTTGGATAACCCCAGATGTCATAACTGACGGCTGCGTCCATGTATTTGCGCGCCGCGTCGAGATATTTCTTGTCGCCCTCGATCTTGTAGATGAACGCTGCCTCCGCGATCGCAATGGCAACGTCATTCTGTTGCCTGCGCCCAGTGGCCGGAGGAGGCGGCGGATCAGCGGCCAGCGCCCGGACGTGGCTGATGGCTTGTTGCCACAGTTCGCGATGTGTTGTTCGTGTGCGTTCGCGCAGTTCGGCAATTTCTTTGTCCGTCACATAGACGCGCGGGTGAACGCCGATCAATTCCGGCCGCAGCTTCGAGTTGCGCGTCCGCATCAACTCGACCAGCGGATGTTCGCCTTTCAGTTTTGCGTTGGCAGTTCTCTCTTGATGCAGTTCGCGCGCGTCCTGAGCGGTGGATAGTGTTGGCAATAACCACGAAACTGTTGGAAGCAGACTAAGGACGATTATCAGTGATGCGCCCAATCGAATTGAGTTACAGAACCGCGAGCGGTAGCGAGCGGGACAAGGATTCACATTTCGATACGAAGTTGGTCTCATCCGTACTTCGACTTAGGAATGATCGAAAACTACTTGATAAGTGCGTTCCGTCTTTATCCCGCTCGCTACCGCTCGCGGTTCTGTAACTCGCGATCAATCCATGAACATGCCGCCGTTGATTTCGATTGTTTCCCCCGCGAGATAACTGGACGCACTCGAGGCCAGGAAACAAATAACTGAGGCAACTTCATCGGGACTTCCAACTCGGCCCAGGGGAATGCCAGAGACATATCCCTTCATCATCTCCGGCGTCGAAAACTGTTCGTGATACTGCGTGTCGATTACCCCCGGTGAAACCGCGTTGACGCGAATACCGAACGGCGCCAGTTCCTTTGCCAGGCCTTTCGTGAATGTGATGATTCCACCCTTCGCGGTCGAATAATGTATCGAGCCGAGCGCACCGCCCGTGCGTCCGGCGATCGACGAGACGTTGATAATTGCTCCGCTCTTGCGCTCCATCATCGACGCCGCCACCGCGCGAGAGCAAAGAAACGCACTCTTCAAATTAAGATCGATCACTTCGTCCCAGCGTTCTTCGGTGAGTTCGAGAATTCGCAGACGTTCAATCAGCGAGCCGGCGTTGTTGACCAGAATATCGACCGGGCCAAGCTGCTCTTGCGTCTGCTTGACGAGCGACTCGACTTCGGCTGCTCGTTTTACATCTGCCTGGACGATAATAGCGGTACCGCCGCCGGCTACGATTTCATCGCGGGTCGCCTCGGCGCCCGCTTTGTTTTGGTGAAAGTTAATCGCCACTCGCGCGCCGTTACTGGCCATAAGTTTCGCGGTCGCCGCTCCGATTCCGGACGAGGCGCCAGTGACGAGCGCAACCTGGCCGTTCAAATTAAAATTAGTGCTCACAATTAATCTCCTCTGGTCATTCAGCAAGTATCAAAGAAGGTTTCAAAGGCAGACGCTCGATTCGTCCTGCCAGCGCAAACAGAACCAAGGTTCCCAACGGCGCGAGCAAACCAGCGCTCACCAGCACCGGCGCGTAAGAAAAGTGATCGACGATCCAGCCCGTGCCCAGAACAAATATCATCGAGCCTATTCCCGCTCCGGTTCCACCAAGCCCGGCAACCGATGCGACAGCTTTGTCCGAGAAGAAATCGCTCGGCAGAGTCTGCACGTTATTGATCCAAACTTGAAATCCGAAAAGCACGATGCCAATCAAAACCAGAGCCATCATCGCGCTCTGGGCAAACGCCGCAAAAATTCCCGCAGGCATAAGTACGGCGGCCATGACGATGACCAACTTGCGTGCCCGATCGACCGACCAACCACGCTTGATAAGATATCCTGACAACCACCCGCCCGAGAGACTTCCGGCGTCAGCGAAAACATAAGGCACCCAGGCGAAGAGACCAATCTTGGTAAGCGAAAACCCGCGGGCATCTGCCAAATACTTTGGCAGCCAACTAATATAAAGCCACCAAACGGGATCGGTCAGGAAACGCGACAAGACGATCGCCCAAACCTGCCGGTAGCGCAGCAGATCCCGCCACTTGTACGGAGCATTGGATTCAGTTACGTCGTCAGGCTGGCCCTCACGAATTAGTTCGCGTTCCTGTCTGCTCAGCCACCGGTGTCGATCCGGCGATTGATAGAAGAAGAGCCAGAGCGCCAGCCAGAAGAACCCGAGCGCGCCAGTGACAATGAAAGTAGTTCGCCATCCATAGGCCAGACTCAGCCAGACGATTACCGGCGGCGCGACCACCGAACCGATCGCGGCGCCGCTATTAAAGATCGCCATACCGAACGCGCGCTCGCGTATCGGAAACCACTCCGCCACAGTCTTCGCGGCGCCGGGCCAGTTTCCCGCCTCGCCAAGCCCGAGCACAAAACGAAATGCGCTGAAGCTGGCAAGACCGTGTGCTAACGCGTGGGCCATCGCGGCAACTGACCAAAGAGCAATCGAACACACGAATCCAATCTTGGTGCCGACGCGGTCATACAGCTTGCCCGAAACTCCCTGACTAATCGTATAAGCCAGCAGGAACCAGGCGAGGATGCTGCCGTACTGTGTGTTGTTGAGTCCGAGATCCTTCGTGATCGCGGGAGCCAGCACTGAAATCGTCAAGCGATCGATGTAATTGATTAGCGTCGCGAGAAAGATGAGCCCGACGATCCACCAACGCAGGCCGCGGATTTTGAAACCCGCTTCAGTCGTTGCGAGTTGCGTGCTGCTTGCGTCGAGCATGCTTACGATTAGGTCGCGTGGAGTGGAAAAGGGCCGACTTGTCACTCACACCGGCCTGGAACCGTGTGTGAGTGACAATAGGTCGTTGAATACGTCAGCGACAGACTCTAGAAAGTCAGCCGCAAACCAAACTGCATCTTGCGCATCGAGTTGGCCGAAGTGATCACGCCAAAGGTCGTGGACGTCGCGACGTTGGCCGGAACGGAAGAATTTGGCTGTCCGAGGTTCACGTGGTTGAAAGCATTCGTAGCCTCAGCCCGGAAACGCAGTTTGACGCGCTCGGTCAAATTAAAGTCGCGCGAAAGGGCCAAATCGACGGTGTTGTAGCCGGGTCCATAAAGAAAGTTGCGGGGTGAGTTGCCCTCCGTAGCGACTCCCGTAACAACCGGGTTCTGTGCAAAGGCTGCCGTGTTGAACCATCGCGCCGCCGTCGGATGATCGAGATGGGGATCGCCAATCAACCGGGCGCGATCGTTAGTGTTGCCGTCTAGGTTAGCGTCAACATTTCCGTTAGTGACCGTGAACGGCAGGCCGCTGCGTATCTTAATGATTGGCGCAATGCTCCAGCCGTTGAGGACATGGCGCAGGACCGCGTTCCCGTCTTTGCTGATGTAGTCAGGCCGGTAGGTCAAATTCATGCTGAAGACGTGACGCTGATCAGTGTCACCGGCGCCATATTCTAACGGAAGGTTCGTGAAGTTCTGTGCCCCGCCTTGAGTGGTGCTGTTGTAGAGCTGCGCGCTGCTCAGAGTGTGACTAAGCGTGTAGAAGGCGTTAAAGCTCACATGGTGATTCATCCGCATGGCGGCCGTGACCTGCAGGCCGTCGTATGAAGCGCGCTGATCCGATTGCAGCAGTAGCACGGCACCGAATAGCGGATTCGGCCGCCGCGCGAGAATGTTCGATCCGGTGGTTGTTGCGGTCGGGGTGAGCACCGGATAGTTGACGTCGCGCGCAAAGGGCAGGTCTTTGGCGCGCGTGCCAACGTAACCCGCGCTCACGATTAGATCTTTAAAGAGCTGGCGCTGGATCGAGACATTCGTCTGATAAGTGCGCGGCCATTTGAAATCCGATGCCACCGGGAAAAGACCTCCACCGGTTGTGAATGTCCCTTTGTAGGGAAAGGGATTTCCGCCAACGAAATTGTTATAAGGATTGACTAGTGTTGCTCCCAGCGGCACTCCAGCCGCATTCGTTGCTTGATTGATGTTTGTAAATGTCAGTCGAGTGGAGAAGGGCTGAAAGTTCGTCATCGTGTTCCACTCGTTGCCTGAGATGCTGCCGTAGAATAGGCCGAACGCGCCGCGAATCGACGTCTTTCCATCGCCGGCCAAGTCCCACGCAAAGCCCACGCGCGGCGAAAAATGGCTGTAGTCCGTTGGGATGCCCGCACGTTCCACACCAGGATCGCCGTAGAACAACGCACCCACAGGCGCACTTGGGATCACAGTAGACTTCTGACCCGGAACATAATTGACCACGCGGTTAAAAGGATCGGTGGGCGCCGTTTGCACATCCCAACGCAAACCGAGATTGAGTGTCAGGCGGGGATGAACCTTGAAATCATCCTGCACGAATAGCGCCGTGTACCAGGTATTCGTGTAGCCCGTTACCGGAGCATCCTGTGAGACCGAGTTCGGTATACCGATCATGAAATCAGCAAACGCGTTGCCAGCCGCCGCAGTCACACCTCCGATAGCCTTCCTGGCGGTTGAATTTCCATTGAAGCCGAAAACCCCATAGTTATTAAGTAGAGTCTGCTGGATATCTTTGTTGAGCGAGAGCTCGCCGCCCAACTTGAGCGAGTGCTTGCCCTTAATCCAACTGAAGACGTCGCGTGCCGAGTAAAAATTAGTGCCGGCGATCGGCCCGCCGATTTGTTGTCCCAGCGTGAAGTATCCCGTGACGGTGATCTGAGGCAGGTTCGGTGTGCCCTGAATCGTAAATTGAGAACCCAGATCGGTCAGCGAGGTCGCGGGAACGTTTATACGTCCGCCGAAATTCCGTGAGAAGGTCAACCAGGCCTGATTGATCTTCGTGGCGCTGATAATCCAAACGTCGCTGGCGTTGACGCTATGCTGCCGCCAGGTGGAATTCTGAAGGCTCCATGGAACGTTGGGGCTGCCCCCCTTCGTGGTGCTGGTGCCTCCAGTATTGAAATAACTCAAGCTCAAACGATGCGCCTCGTTGAGCTGGTAGTCCGCCTTCCCCAAATACTCGTCAAAGTTATAAGGGGTGGCAATATTCCCTTGCCATGCTGCGTTGCCGTTGGACAGTGTTAAGTTGGAAAGGGGAATGAAGTCGTTGATGATCTTCATCGCCACCGGATCCTGACGGCTGGGACAAATCACGTTCGTGACGCCGTTGCAAACGAAAGGTCCGTTAGTGGCAGGATCGGTAGGCTTGGTTGCTGAAGCCGTGAAGTTGCCGATGCGTTCCAGCGCAGTGGGTACCCGGGCGCCGCTCAGGAATGTGCTGGTTGCCTGGCGCAGCCCAGCGTAAGAGAAGAAAAAGAAGGCCTTGTCCGTTTTGATCGGACCGCCGACAGTGCCGCCAAATTGGTTGCGATGATAAGGCGCCTTGGCCAAAGTCGATCCCCAATCATTGGCGTTGAACTTGTCATTTCTCACGAACTCAAACAACGAGCCGTGTAACTCGTTGGTGCCCGACTTAGTGATCACATTTACGACGCCGCTGGCGTATCGGCCGTACTCAGCGTTGTAGCTGTTGGTCTGAACCTTGAACTCCTGGATGGCGTCCGGGTTGGGCAAGATGTTACCGGTGTTGCGGAGGTTGGTCATGTTTATGCCGCCATCCAGATAGTAGTTCACTGAGCCGGTGCCGCCGTCCGTGCCGCCGTTGATTAGTGTTCGCTGTTCCGGATAGCCAAGAATGAAGGTACTGGTACCGGTGGACGCGCTAGCTACCCCGTTGTTGTTCGATTGCACGCCGGGCGTGAGATCGAGCAGCGTGTAAACGTTGCGCTCAACCAGGGGCAGGTTATTAATTTCGGCCGCCTGAATAGTTCGCGAGACTTCAGAAGTGGTGGTGTTCACCTCCTGACTTGATGTGTCTGAAACCATCACAGTCTCTGAGAGTTGTCCTACGCTGAGCGAAACATCTACGCGTACTGTGTCGTTGACTTGCAGCACGATGTCGTTCAGCAACGACTTCTTAAATCCGGTGTAGCTGACTTCGATGCTGTATTTGCCGACGGGCAGGAATTCGAGTCGATAAGCGCCCTCATCACCGGACATGGTGCTGCGAGTGAGACCGGTTTCGACATTGCGCGCGGTCACTTGTGCGCCGGAGACATTAGCGCCACCCGAATCAGTGACGTTACCCACTATCGTGGCGGTGGTGACTTGCGCAGCGACTGCAGCCGGAACAGCAAGCAACAATGCGACGACCGCGAATCGAATGACCCGCATACCATATTTTCTCTCTGTAGACATATCAGCTACCTCCGAATCAGAAATTTCGAAAATCTCTTAAGCAACGTGTCATTCGCTTTCACAGATTCCTTCCGTTGCTCGCTGCGATCGATACACTTAATTTCTTCAGGCGACTCTGGGTGCTGCGAACGTGGGCGCGGCGATCAAAGCAGCAGCGCCACGAAGCCGCGGATACTCTTGAGTGGACCCGATCTTTAGAGGTGTCTCGCCACTCTTTTTGGTTAACGCCCTCGCCATCAATCCGCGAGTAACGGCAGGTCGGATCAAGTCCCACGCCGCCATTATTTCTCCGTCGAGATAAATGCACTCAGGATTTATCGCGTTCACGATCGTTCCCAATCCCAGACCAAGAAAATGTCCCGTCGCTTCAATCGCCGCGGTCGCTTTTTTGTCTCCGCCGCGAGCGCGCGCAATTAAATCCGGAACCGCAAAGGAACCTTTTTTGTCGTCTCTTAGTTTCTTTGGACTGAGTTTGTACAAATTCCAACCAAAATACCGGGAGAGCGTGGCCAGGTTCGAGATGTAGGCTTCCCAGCAACCGGTGGCGCCGCACATGCATCGCGGACCGTCAAGATTGAGCGGGACATGAGCAAACTCTCCCGCGATATGATCGCTGCCGCGCAGAAGCTCGCCATTCACGACGACGCCGACGCCTACCCCGTCAGAAACACCGACGTAGACAAAGTTTTGCGGACGCGCCGTTTCTCCCCGCTCCAACCACAAGAGCGCGAGGGTGCAGGCGCGACCCGAATTCTCAATCTCGACCGGCAATCCAGTGGCGACCATGAGCGGTTTACGCAAATCCACATCTCGCCATCCCAGGGCCGGCGCATTCAAAACGCGCCCGGTGCGCTGATCGATCATGCCGGGCACCGCGACCCCTACGCCCTCAATTCCATCTGTAATTCCGAGCGTTTTCAGCATGCGGCGAATACGGTCGCGCAGGTCACGCACAAATTCAGTTATCGAAAAAATCGTGTCGCAGCCCTCAATCGCAAGTTGCCGCCCCGAAAAATCGCAGATCATCACATACGTCTTGCTGAATCGGACATCGACTGCGACAACCAAACGATCGTGACTCTGGATGTGAAGCAGGGTGGGCTTACGACCGAATGCCGCTTCCCCGGTTGTGCCTTCATAGATCAGATGCTGATTGAGCAGTTCCTGAACCAGTACTCCGGCGACACCGCGGGTGACGTTCATCCGGCGCGCCAATTCGGCGCGCGAGATGGGCTGATGCTCATGAATTACATTTAGCGCAATCCGGCGATTGATATCTCGCGATGTTGACCGCGTCGCCACGCGAAAGTCTCGAGTGTTAATTTTGCGCATTGGACCGGGACCGTCGTACTTTGTACGAGCTGCGTACAATATGCCCGACGAGATAACCTGTCAAGACTTTTTTCGAAAGGGATCGGCTTTATTTGTGGGTAGGGAGATCAGGACCAACTCGGACAAATCTGGCAGGAATGAGCCGCACTCGAACGGCTGACAGCTACCGTGCCGAAGGAGCGAACGAGCGCCGGATGCCGCTGCGACGGAGCCAATATGCGTCGGTGACTGCAGCTTCAGAAGAGGATTTACCGCCACCGGTTTCTACGAAGCGCGGCGAAATGAAGTCCGCGTGCGGCTCGAAGTCAATGCGACTTTGATCGGCACGCTGCAGATGTCCATTGCGAACTTCCAAACGGTAGGACTTAATCGGTGTGTTGTCAGCTTCAACGATCAGCAGGTAACTCGCGTCGCGCGCGACGAGTTCATTCATCGTGAGCGGCCCTCGGTTTCTCCCGCTCGTCTTCACAAGCTCGCTCGCAAAGAACTGCCAGTCCAACTCAGTCAGAGTGTGCACGTCCGAGCTTCTCGCAACTTCCTTGTAACCCTGCAGCAGCCGGAGGCGGACTGCTGGAGTAACCATATGTGCCGGCAACTCGCGCAGGCTCATCCACCAGTTGAATTTTACGTTCGCGTTCGCTCCGTACGCCGGCAGTGAGAGATATGCCAGGTCACGCCACGGACCGTCCCGCAAAAAACCTTTCGGTGGACCATAAGGATCATCGCCGGTCTCAGCAACGATCGAGAATGGCAACCGCGTAATAACCTCTTCACCGGCCTTGATCGTCAAAACGAAATCTCCCGACTTGGCGATCTTAATCGGCTCGGAGGCATCCGCGACGAAGGTCCCGAAGATGGGGAATTTCAAATACGACTGCAGGTGCAGAGGAACACTCGCCACGTCCGCGCCCGAATCTTCACTGATGCTTAATGTCGCGTGATCAGACGCGGCGGAAGGAAACACAATTTGCAATTCGTTGACATGAAAATTTCCGTCGGTTTCGAACGGAATATTCAGCAGCGAGCGATACTCGACGGCTGGCCTGGTTTGCTGTGCGTATGCCAAAGACGGCATTAACAACAGGCAAAAAGCGATTTTGCACGCGGAATACTTCACGATAACTAAATAGGGAAACGTTGATACCGCAGAAAGTTCCAGGGCGGCGTGCCTTGCGAGCGGATTGCGGAATTAGCGAAGGCGGGAGGAATTTAGTTGGGGCGGGACAAATCGAGAGACCACTTCACATTTCAGTGGTCAACAAGTCGTCACGCGCTTCGGGTGGCGAAGCACGTCGCACTGTCTGCCCGCGAATCGAGCGGGCAATCAACATGGCGATCTGTCTGGGTAACTCAGGCGTTCGCAGCAGAACCGCCGCGATCTGATAAGGCGCGCGGGGCCACTCGTTGAAACTACCGCGTAGTTCCATAGTCGCCCTAATCGGGTAATGCCAACGCGTGGACAACTCTTTCGTAAGTCGGCGCGGCGAACGAAGGAATGGCCCAACTTCGGCAAGCGCCATGTCCCGATAGTTCGCATTGACGCAAGTCTCCCATTGCTTGAGCACCGCAGTCAGCAGCCACAACGGCAACCGCCGGGCGCGTTCAGCAACTGGCGTCCTTGCGACTTCAATTCCGAGCAGTTGATGGGCGAGACCAACCGCACACGCCGTCCAATCAGCGTGCTTCTTATTTGAGCCCAGCGCTGTTTGCCAATCGAAATCTTGAGGCCGCGCGGTTAAAGCCACGGCGATATCAACCAGCCCGATCGGATTCCACGCGTCGTGGCGCAACCAGTGCAGACACAATAGGCGCAGATGATCTTCAGGGCCGAGAATTTGAACTGGCACACCCTCCAAATCGACCGTGTCGGCTCGACCGATTATTTCCGACCAGGCGAGTTTTTCATGCCGTCCTAGGCCGCGATGCAAATCAACATATCGTGCGAGCGGACCTAAACCTTTCAACGCAATTCGCGCCGCCCGTTCGTATTCAGGCGCGACACATAAATCAAGATCCGAGTAGTGCCGCAGCCCAGGCTCAGGATATAGACGAGCAATTGCCCACCCTTTCATCAGCACAGAGTCGATGCCGGCAGCATTCAAGTGCGCGATCACGGTTTTGATCTTTTGGATATGGGCAAGCGACTCTAAACGCTGCAGTCGATAAACCGACTGAAGCTGCGCGCCGGTTGGCGTCTGTGCAAAATCCGTCTCGCGAATGCGCCGCCACAGGACTGCTCCCGCGCCGCTCTTGATTAGCAATGGCGCGATGCGATTAAGTTCGTATTCGGTCAGATCAAAAGCCGGCGGCGATTTGAGCCAAGAGCCCGTTAGTCCTTTTGCGATTAAACGCCCGACGGATAGAGCTGAGCTATCATTCATTGTAGGTATGGCGCGCTTCAAAAAATCGAAATGTTCAGGTTGCCGTTCTGGTTGCCTCGAGGTAAATGTCCGGCCTTGATCATTGCGCGCCCATTTCCTAGAGTGACGACGGCGATTCACTAAATGAAATCAACAGCAACGATCCCGCGATTTCGCACACCTTCAACTTGAATGGCGAAACTTGACCGCCTGGGTTGGGTGGACGGCATTTCGATGCAAGCGTTCGGCGTTAAAGTCGGTCTGCGCGTAAACGATTCCGCGACTCTGCAACAACTGATCGCCAGAATGCCGCCCGGTTCGCAGCCGATATCCGCCAAAGTCGTCGACCAGTTGTATTCCGTGATTGGTAACCCTGAACCAGGTCACGCCAAGGTCCGCCGATTTAACTTGGCCTATTGGAATCTGGACCGAATTGCCAGAACGCGAAACTTCGCAGATTTTCTCGACGCATTCGAATCGCACGTGCAGCTGACAGTAGCGGAACACGCGACGCGTTATATTTTTGTTCACGCCGGCGTCGTCGGCTGGAACGGTCAAGCGATCGTCATTCCTGGTCGCAGTCACAGCGGCAAGACAACTCTGGTGAAGGAACTCATTCGCGCTGGCGCCACTTACTACTCGGATGAATATGCGGTAATTGACCGGCGCGGCCGCGTACATCCATACGCGCGAAAGCTGGGATTGCGCGAGCCAAACTCTCCGATCTCGAAACGAATGCGAGCCGAGGATCTCGGCGCCACGGTTGGCGAAAAGCCTCTGCGCATTGGCCTGCTCGTTTCTACTAAATTTGCTGACGGCGCGCTTTGGCGGCCACGCGCTTTGACCCGCGGCCAAGGCGTTCTCGAACTGTTGGCAAACACTGTATCAGCCCGAACGCAGCCGGAACTCGCTCTGGCTGTATTGCCAAAATCCCTTGAAGGCTCACGCATCATAAAGAGTCGACGCAGCGAAGCTAGCGAGATCGTCCGCTCGCTGTTGAATGGCGCCTTCGCGCCATCCTCTACTGCTTCTGCAAAGTAAATCGATCGAGCCAGAGACTACCGAAGATTGGGCAAGGATTCGTGCTGCAACTGCGTCGCTGAAGCCGAATCTCGATGAAAGAAGTTTTCTCGGGCGCGGTGAAATCGATCGCGTATTCAGCCCAGCCGTTTGTCTGTTGCGGCAAAACCGCTTCGCCCAGCGTGCTTCCCGAATCAGCTGCCACCACAGTCATTACCGGCAGCCCGCCAGAAACAAGTTGCTCGCTGCGACCGGCGAATTTCAGTGTGTAGCGATTGTTCGGTGCGAGCGTCACAAGTTGCGATAGCAACGTCATTCCGGGTTCAGACTCGCCATTAAACTCAAGCTTGAGACTCGCCTTCCCTTCTGCCACGGTCGAACTATCCGTCGTGAACGTGATGCGCGGAGAATTGCCGGTGCGCCATCCGAAACCCGGCTCATTGAAATTGCGTGTTTCTTCAAAGCCTGCATCGAATACCGTATTCGGATTGTGAGCACCCGCGCTATGCGTCGTTAGCCACAGTTGATAGGCATCAGCAAATTGTTTTTGCGAAATCAATTGTTCAAGTAACCGTTGTCGATAACTATTTGCCTCAGCACCGGCTTCACCAATGATTTGCACCGCGTCCGCGAATCTTCCGTGCGATCTAAAGTAGTCAGACAAAGCAACCCGCGCCTCGACCGTGTTTGCCTGAACCGCATCTTTGACGTAGTCAGCATCCTCGTTCGACAGATGCCAGGCGAGATCAATGACGGATGGCAAAAGCGCCGGGTTGCTCGCGGCGGCCAATCGTAATTCTTTGAATCCTTCATCGAAACGGCCGGCGCGAACTAAAGCGTTACCGAGGCGCCAATGCGGCTGCGAGTAAAACGGCGCCAAGCGCACGGCCTCACGCGCGGCGTCAATCGACCCGGCCAGTTCGTTATTGAGTTCCCGCGTCTCGGCTAATCCGATCCAAAAGATGTAATCGCGCGGGCGCAACGCGACGGCCTGGGCCGCTTCAGTGTTTGCGGCCGCTCGATCATCGTTCACGAGAACCGACGCCCGCATGAAATGAGGTTCGGGATCTTTCGGATTGAGCTTGATCGCTGAGTTCGCCTGTTCAAGCTGACCCGTGGTGGCGGCCCGGGTGGTATAGAGGTTTGCGAATCCGATTGAAAACGAAGTCCAAGCCAAGAACCCGAGCACCAGGAGCGCCACGATCGATTGCGCGGCAATCATCCAGCGAGGCCGCAAAGACGTCTTCGATAGTTCAGCGTGCATAGAAAAAAGGCGTGCTCACGAACGCACGCCTTTTCTTTCTGGAGATTAAATTCTGAAATTACGGATTAGACGGGCTCGGGTTGTTCCCACGCCATGCCAATAACGTCAATACAGTCGCCGCACCGGCAAATACCGGGACGATAACTTTTGCGCCCAAACCACCACCGTTGGATGTTGGCGGTGCCGCAGCACCCGGAGCACAGACATGCAAACTGCCGTCTTTCGAAGCATCACTTGTTCGCGTTGAACCTTGCGTATCGACTTCACCGCGCGTGCCCTTCTTCGTGTGCAGCGTGACGCATCCCTGCAACACCGTCACCTTGATGCTGCCGGTCGAAAAGTCGATCGTCACACGCGAGTTGGAATCGATTTGAAGTGTCCCGAGCTGACCAAAATCGATTGATGCGCCTACGCCGGCCGGCGTTTCAACTGTGGCGCCGGACAGAATGGTCGCGCCGGGACTCGTCGATACTCCATTAACAGTGATCGCCTGATTCCCTTGCGTCGACAGAACACCGGTGACCGGTTGCTGTCCACCGTTTGCTTTCGCGACGACGTCGAAGGTCTTCGCGAAATAGACCTGAGACATGGCGAAAAGAAGTATTAACGAAATCGCGATGCTAGTGCGTTTTTGCCTGGACATTTGAAGGACTCCTTCCGTCCTGTGAAAAACCGCTGCTTACGGTCGTGAGTATAGGCTGCGTCTACTGCTGCCGTCAATGTCTATCCGCCTGCTGGACGATCAAATGCGCGCGTCGCCAGTGCACACAGGAAAAATGTGGAAGCCACCAGAAACAATGTGTGAGCGGTCACCCCAACTCGCGGCTCCATGTGCGCTAATTTGATAACTACCGCCGCGACGATGCTCAATATTCCCAACGCCCATGAAAGTTGAAAAACGACCCTGCAAAGTAGTGCCATGACCCAACCTCCTATGGTTAATTTGCGGCAGAGTATAAAGCAAAGATGTAATCCTCGAAATCTTTTTTTGAGGCGGAGTTAACTCGTGCTCTGCGCAGGCCTCCGGCTCTGGTTCTCAACAATGATGACCAATGCAATTAGTGCAGCAAATACCATCGCATTTATTGGTACGTGCAGGCCGAAATCAACGAGACTATGAATTGCCACGGTGCTGATGCCAACGACTGCGCCCACAGCGACCGCGGCCCCGCTTCTCTTCTCCTGGTTGACAGCCCGCCGCGCGGCATTCGCGAAAATCAATGCGAACCACACCGCGATCGCCACGGCAACAACCCCACCGCTCGCCGTCAACTCCAAATAATCGTTGTGGGCCTGTTGCGGAGTCGTCTCGCCTGAGGCTCGATGATACTGCGCGATAGCGACCCAGTATCCGCCGAAACCAACTCCGGCGATCGGATGGTCCTTAATGAGCTCCCATGTTGCCTGCCAAATGTTCTGCCTCAACGTATACGTTTGCGCGGTCTGCTGATTCAGCTCGACTGAGAGAGTGTCGATTCTTGAAGCCAACGGATCGCCGCCGACGAAAATGACGGCCGCTATACTGCCGACAAGCAAGACAGCGATTAGTGCCACCGTCGCAGCCCAACGTTTGATGATTGAAGCTTTCCGCGCTGCGACGTTTTCAGAGTGACGAACAGAGAGTGCAAAAACTCCCAGCAACACGACCTGACATAACAAGCTGACAATACCGCCCCGCGAATTTCCCCGGACTACCGCCAGCCACATAACAGCGGCGGCAACGAGAAAGATAACCAGGCGACGGCGGCCGACAGCGCGACTAACGGCAACTCCCAGCGCGAGACCCGCAGCCATTTCCATCAAGTACGCAAAATGATTCGTATTGATGAACTGCGCGTATCCGAATCCGGGTTTGAGCCCCGACAGCATGAAGCCCGTCTGATGTTGCGTTGCCTGACGCAAAAGTCCGAACAGCGCGGAGAGAAACGCGACCGCAATGATGACGTCAATGAAAAAAAAGAGCCTGCGCTCACTCACGGTGTAGCGAACCAGCAGCCATGCAAACGCGATCAAGGCGCACAGCTCAACGATGAAGCTCTTTGTGCCCAGCGGATCGGAACTGAGAGTCCATTGAACATTCACGCCGGCAATATTTCGTCCTGATGGAACCAATTGAATGAATGCAAAGCCGATTAATGCGACTAACGGCAAGAGCATTCTCCCGGCTCCGTGTCGAAGAGAAGCAACCATCGGCATCGCTGGCGCAGCGTCTGCGCCAAGCCATCGCTCCACCACCGCAATCGCCGCCAGCAGAAAAACGAGACACTCAAAGACCGCTTGCCACCAGGGCTGTGCGCCGCCGTAAGGCACGGCAATCACCAACATCACGAGCGGCAACGCATAGAACACCCCCACGTTGAGCGCCCGTGCTACGTTTGCTCTCAGCGACGGCGTGGTGGCGCGACTGCTCAGAAAAGCGCCGGCTTCAATCGAATTGTCCACAATGTAAAGTGCTTAAAGGTGAGGCTTGAAATAAAACCGGATCAATTCGGTGAAAAACCGCCCGCGTTGATTCGCGTAACAACCCGGATTTTCACAATTACGAGCCCGCAAAGCGGGCGAAAGATAGTAGCCCCGGGTGAGCGAGCGAAGCGAGGCGTAACCCGGGGTTCAGGTCCCCGCTAATTCGCGCGGGCTTTAGCCCGCGAAATGTCCTTACCCACTGCGTGCTTTATTGCGCCCCCTTCAGGGCGCGAGATCCTTTTTCGATGTGATCCAGAGGTGGCGCGACCTGTAGCCGCTTACCCCTGGCTACTCTCTTCAACCGCTGCGCGGTTGTCGTTGTCTTAACTGGGCCGCCCACCTAAAGGAATTAGCCGCCGCTGGTATTACTCGGATTCGTGATAACTAACCTCGCCGGAGAGGGTGCGGTTGCTTACGGCCCACCGGCCTGCCGCGGCTGCACGAGCCCGTTGCGGCTCTTCGTTCGGTTTTGCGAGGATTCTCTCCACGGCTTTGACCGCCTCTTCATGAAACAGCGTGCAGAGATAATTGATGTCGAGCTGCAAACCCGAGAGGCCGGCCTCTCGGTACAAGTTGAGGTGTCCCACTATGCCATCTCTGCCCGCGAGCGGCAGTCGCAGCGCCCACATTTCTTTCAGCGTGTGTGGCTCGGCCCGCTGCACATCGTCGCGGGTCCATGTCCAGTAAATGACTTCGTTTCGCAAATGTGCGCCGCGTAATCTCTCTTCGGGTCCGCTCTCGGCCAGCACGCGCGCGTTCCAATCAGCATCACCGCTGCGTCCGAGGATCATCACGGCGCGGGCAAACTCGCCAATTTCAAGCAACTCTGTGACACCTTCGAGTAATTCCGCCAACGTATTCGCTTGCGACACGCTGCGCGACGCGCGCCGTACGCGGATGTTGTTCGCACCCCGCGCGCGTTTGTCTGTGAGGTTTCTGCGAACGCTCGCTTTCAGCTCGTCGACTTCGTGATAGCGCAATTGGCCTACGCCAATCACCACCGCAACGCCTACCACAAACAGCACTAGCGCGGTGACATTTGTGGAGTTACTCGCAAACAGTAACGTCAGCAAAGCAAACGCGGCGCAGACTCCATAAAGCACCAGCACCGTCCGCCGCTGCGACCAGCCGCGCTCAAGCAGCATGTGATGGATGTGCTCGCGATCTCCCTGGAACAGCGGACGCCGTCCCAGAAAACGCCTGGCGATCGTGACCGCTGTGTCGACAATGGGAAGGCCCAACGCGACTAACGGGATTGCCACCGTCACCGCCGTCGAAGCTTTCTGAGTTCCTTCAACGGACAATGCCGCGATCATGAACCCGACAAACAGCGCGCCGGAGTCTCCCAGAAAAATTGAGGCGGGATTAAAATTGTATCGCAGGAACCCAACCAGTGCTCCCGAGAACACCAGCGACACAGCGATCAAGAGCGGCCGCGATTGCGTCAGCGAGATGAACATGATCACGAGCGAAGAAAACAGCGCGGCGCCGGTGGCCAATCCATCTATACCGTCAAGCAGGTTGAACGCGTTCGTAATGCTAACAATCCAAAAAACAGTCAGCAGCAGTCCGAGGATCATTGGGATATGGACCGAGCCGACAAACGGAACGCTTACGTTCTCGATTCTCCCGCCCATCGCATAGAAAACTACGCTCGCGACAATCAGCCCAGCGAATTTTTGCCATGCCTTAAGCCCGCGCAGATCGTCGAACGCGCCCAACGCCAAAGTCAGAGCCGCCGGCAGAAGCAATACCAGCAGCCGCGGACTGGTGCTTCGGAATGAGTCCGTGAACAGGTTGCGGATAAATAACAGCGGCGCGAGCCCCAGCAGCATTGAGAGGAAAACCGCCACGCCGCCCAACCGCGGAGTCGCAACCGTGTGCAAACGCCGGCCGTCACCCGGCTGATCTAGCCAGCTCAGCCGCTGACACAGACGTCTAATGATTGGCGTGAGCGCCAGCGAACTGAAAGTAGCGACGGTGAAGAGTAGAAAGTAGGTTCTCATGAGGTGACCTGGGACTATCTCAACGAAAATTGATTGCGCTCAAACTGGCTTAGATCGGGGTTGAGGCGCGCGATTCGGGTGCCGGACTTTTAACGTCTGTCATCAACTCTGTCAAGCTTAATCTTTACTTGGCAGTGCCGTAAGTTGAGGTTTGTCTCTGTGTCTCCGTCAGTCCTCGGCGTCTCTGTGGTGGAAATGTCGCGCGAAAACCTTCACCACAGAGGCACAGAGAATTCTCGGAGACACCGAGAGTTGGACTTTAGGACTAGCCCTGCTGGGCAATGTTTCAGTTTGAAGTGGCACGCGCATCCTGCGCGTGGCTCACGGGCGTGACGCCCGGGCCACCTCCGGAGCGTTCACTAATATGCTTTGTTCGGCCACAGGAACGCGCAGAACTTCGCGGTAGGTTTCCAACATGCGCGCGACCATCAGGTCCTGACTGAACTCGGTTTCGACCCGTAATCTCGCGGCCGCGCCGTACTGCTTTCGCATGTCCGCATCATCGAGGAGTTTCGTGATGGCCCCGGCCAAAGCAACCGGATCTTTAGGCGGCACAGTGATTCCGGTTACGCCGTCCTGCGAAACCCAGGGCACGCCGGAATCAAGGTTCGTGTTGACGACGGGCTTGCCGCACGCCATCGCCTCGAGCTGCACAATTCCAAACGCTTCACTCCGCGCGACCGATGCCAGCGCGAAGACGTCGGCGGCGTGATAGTAGGGCACGATATCGTCATTATGGATTTCGCCCAGCAGGGTGACCTTATCCTGAAGGCCGCTCTCCGCAGTTTGCGTCTCCAGTTCGCGACGTAATGGCCCGTCACCCACGATCAGCAAATGACCGTCGACCTCCCGCATCGCTTCGATCAGGTACTCAAAACCTTTGTAGTAAATCAGACGACCCGCGCTGATGATTAATCGCGACCCGTACCTGGCGTTGATGGCGGAGACTTCCGATGCTGACACTCTGCGGAATTGTTCAAAAGGAATTCCGTACGGTATGACGCGACATTTATCGAGGTATCGAGTGAGTACGTGCGACGTATCTCTGTATCTTTCGGAAGTTACAACGATGGCCGCACACCGTTTGAGAAAAGCGTGCAGAATCGGATCGAACAATCTCGCCATCTTTTCCTGACGGACGATGTCGCTGTGGTAAGTCGCTATGACTGGGCCACGGTAACCACTCGCAAAGAACGCCAGAATTGACGCCGGGTTCGGCAGATGAAGATGCACGATGTCGGCCTTCGCGCGGCGAATCATTTGCGGAAGGCGCGGACAGATGGGCGCGCTTGAGATGTTCATGCGCGTCCCTACGCGCGTGACCTTCACGCGTCCTTCCCACGACTCTTCCTCACGCGAACCGTCATTCGCAACCAAAACTTCGAGATCAATTTCGTTCTGCAACTCGCGACAGAGCACCTGCAAATGCGTCTCGATCCCGCCCATGTGCGGGGGATAAAACTTCCCAACTTGCAAGACCTTCATTCGCTTATTGCTCATCGGAATAAGAGTAGAGACTTGGTTTGAAGTCCTCCGAGTCCTCTGCGACTTCCTTCGCGATCCCCTGCGGTTACTGCTCTTATTTACCACCGAGCGCGCGGAGGCTTGCGCAGAGGCACGCAAGAGGAAAAACTGAATTAGGACTCTATCGAAATAAGTCGGTGTTTGCCGACACCCAGTCGTAAAGGAGATCGAGACCTTGCGCACTGCAAATCTTCGGCTCCCAACCAAAGTCTGCTTTCGCTTTCGAAATGTTGCTGACGTAAACGCGCTGATCACCGGGTCGCCAATCAGCACACGTGAAAGGTACTTCGCGGTCTTGCTTGCGATTTAAGAAATCCAGCACTTCACGCACGGACATTACGTTCTGAGGGCCGCCGCCAACGTTGTAAACTTTGCCGCTGGTCCGATCGATGTTCTGCACCGCGGCATCGTATGCGTCGAGGAGATCTTCGATAAACAGAACGTCGCGCACCTGCTTACCGTCACCATAAATCGTGATCGGCTTGTTTAAGACAGCCGCGATCGTGAACCACGCCACCCATCCCTGGTCTTCAACTCCCAATTGTCGATAGCCATAAATGCATGATTGGCGAAACACAATCGTCTTCATTCCGTAGATCCGCGAGTAGTCGCGCACATACTGATCGGCCGCGCCCTTCGAACAACCGTACGGCGAGTGAAAGTCGAGGTTCTGCTCCTCATCGACGCCGCCCGGCAAATCAGCGTAAGCATAGCGACCGTTGTTCGACGCAACGCCGACACTTTCCATTCCGCCGTAGACTTTGTTCGTCGACGAAAAAAGAATCGGAGCTTGCAAACCAGCGCGCCTTGCCGCCTCCAGAACATTCAGCGTGCCCCTCGCGTTCGCTTCAAAATCTGCACGGGGATCGACGACGGAAGTTGTTACCGCCACCTGTCCCGCGAGATGAAGAATGAAATCGGCGTCCCGATTGGAATCAAAGACGCGGTTCATTTCGTCCGCGTCGCAAATGTCCGCATGAATAAATGAGAAATTTCCCTGCGACCTAAGCCACGCGAGATTTTCTTTGCCGCCTTTGCGGGAAAGGTTATCAATAACGACAACGTCGTCGCCGCGGTGAAGATAGCGCGCAGCCGCGTTACTCCCGATAAATCCTGCGCCGCCGGTGATGATTGTTCTCATGAGATTTATGAGAAGCCCAGAGTCTTAGCCCTCGGCTTCTGTTAGGACGGACCTATAAACGTTGGCGGTCTGGCACGCGTATTCAGCCCAACTGAACTTCGCCGCTTGCGCCAGTCCTGCTGAACGCGTCTGCGCCCAAGGTTCCGGGCGCTTTTCTCTTTCTTGTAACAGAGAGGAAATTGTTTTTGTCCATGCATCAACATCGCCCAAAGGACAATAGGCGGCTGAATCGCCGCCAACTTCACGCAGCACTGGCAGATCGCTCGCCACGACCGGCGTGCCGCAGGCCATTGCTTCAACCACCGGCAAACCAAAGCCCTCGCGCTCAGACGGCAGCAGAACAATTGCTGCGCGCCGGTAAACCGCGGCCAAAGTTCTTCTGTCCAATTGCGGAAGCTGGACCACCGACTCGGCTACCCCGAGATCATGCATTAGCCGGCTCTGCTTGTCGGTGAGATTGCCGCCCACGCGCAGCAACCGCGCGTTTGGAAACTGCTCCGTGAGCTTCGCGAATACACGCAACAGAATATCGATACGCTTTCGTGGAATTGTGCTGCCGACATGCAGAATGTCGATTGACTCGCCTGAGCCGAGTTGCCGGTTCAATTCGCCGTCAGCGTCCGGATCAGGATTTGGAGAACACATCTCGTGCACGCCATTCGGAATGACCACAGCTCGATCAGCGTCAACCAACCCGTGAGCCAGCAACTCATCACGCGTTGCCTCGCTGACACAAATCACCCTCGCGGCCTTACGTAAGCCAGTCAGCGTGCGGTTTACCATCTTCTTGAATAGCAATGATCGAGGTTCACCCGCCGGGTTCAGCAAGCATTGAAACGTATCAAGGTCATGACAGGTGACGATGGTTCTTTCTGGCGGCAAGCTGTGCAGGACCTGGGCGTAACTGTGATCGATTAGGTGAAACAGATCGAAGTCAGTTTGCCGCGACTGCAAATAACGCGGGTAGTGCCAGAACCGGTTAAGCACTCGGTCGGCATTGAAACGCGACCCGTTGGCGTGAAGCCTGGCATCGCCCGAGTGGCCGTTCCTGTCGTGCCGCAGTTTCGCGAACCGCATCTTCATCGCCGGCTGAATCCGGGTTGCCTCAATGCCATCTGAATGATCTGCTTGCAGTGAAGACAGAAGCATGTCCGCGACTAATTCCATGCTGGGCCAGTTCTCTTCCCGAAAGTCACAGATGACGCCAACACGAAGCAATGAGTTATTCACGGCCTATACCCAACTACGATTAACTGTCTTTTTTCTTCGCGACGAAATACTGCGATGCACCGAGTATCCGAGTCCGTCCGAGTGCGTGTACCCCGGGGATGACCTTAATGGCCCTTTTCAGTGTTGATTGAGTGTGGGCGGATCCAGAACTGAAATAGACAGGTTCGCTCGACTCGAAACCTGCGTTACGCAGCATGTCCTGTATCTCGGATGCCAAGTATTCACGGTAATGAACGTCGCCCACATCGATGATCTGGCCGTCTCGAATTTTTGGATGATGTATGAAAGTACTTGTTCCCCAGAGAGAATGCCTCCCGGAAATGGTTCTAAAAGCATTCATCAAGGTTGCCGGGTTTGGGGTTGAAAGCACTAGGATCCCGTCTGGCTTGAGCGTTCGCGCAATGCTCTTTAACAGTCCGCACGGGTGATTAAGTATGTGCTCTATTACCTCTCCCAGAAGGGCGATGTCGAAAGTGGAATCGAGCGCGGTCGGAAATGGATCAAGATCATTTAAGTTTGAGTTGAAGAACGCTACGCCACACCTTTTGAGCAGTTCCGGGCGTTCGGGAATGTCGGCGGCATCAGTCGCCGTCACGCGGTAACCAAGCTGCGAAAACAGATAAGACATGAATCCATTAGCACAACCGACGTCGAACACGCTGGCAGATGGTTTCTTATGCGCAAGAATGTCCCTCATTGTTATACGAATGCGGAACTCGTTTTCAGGCCAGAAGGTTTCTATGAACCATTTATTCCAAGAAAACTCCGAAAGGAGACTGCTAACGGCTTCATTTGGCGTCATGTTCGATCGTGCTGACCCACCCTCGGCGGCGTCATTGGTGCTGGCCGCAAAATCGTCGCTAGTAATTGATCCCGATGTTGTCATGCTTTCTTTGTCGCCAGAAACCAAACCTGACTGGCGAGATGGGGACTGAGCCATCTCACTGGCGAAGCTAATATCCGCTGGATCTCGAAGTCTCGCTCTAATCGCTTCTTAAGCAGCCTCCAATTGAAGCCTTTGTGATCGTGAAATTCACCGCCGTCGCCATTCGTGTGGACGGGCCTCACAATGTGTTGACGGTCACGACCCGCAAACACACTCTTTGCGAGCTCTTCGAATGTGTAGGGTGTCTGTCCGGGATAATCTCCGATCCCTCGCCATCCCGCAATTCTCCGCACGCATTGCTTCACCAATAAAGGTAATCCCGTTTCAACGGGGACGCTCACCAACAATTTCCCCGTTGGAGACAATAAGCGCGAGAACATTTGCAGAAGGAGGTCTGGATTTAGAACGTGTTCTAGCACCTCCATGCACACGATCGCGTCGTAAGCTGCGACGTATTCGTGCCGTTCGAGTTCTCTCGTCTCGATGAAACTTAAGTGACGCAGGTCGCCGAGCCGGTCGCGACACTCAGCGATGACTCGGTGATCAACTTCCGCGCCAACAGCCACACTCGGCGCATGAGAGGTTTCCATCAACATCGCCAGAAAACTTCCGTCACCTGAGCCGTAGTCCAGCAAACGCTTTCCCGCAAACTGTTCGGCGAGCTGTAGCGCAACCTGAAACCGACTGCGGTGCGACCACGAGATGAGCCGGCTTTTCGAAGCAAGCTGTTTCTTCGCGAAATGTCCCGCCAGTATTGCTTGTTGATTACTAGGCATCTGGACCGGCAGCTCCGGACTTATATTTTTCTAGTAGTCACTCCTCAGCTGTTAATAATCTCGACGCGAATCAATAAGCTCATCAAAAAAATCCAAATGTTTGCGGGCCACAATTGGCCAAGCGTACGTTGTGTTGACCCGTTCAAGGCCGCGTTGCCGCATCTCGTTGCGACGCTTGTCATCTTCAAGCAGACAGGCGATGCTGCAAGCCCATGCCTGTTCATCCTTCTCGTTAACGATGAGGCCAGCGTCCCCCACTACATGCGGGATTTCGCCGCTGTCGCTCGCTATCACCGACACGCCACAAGCGAAAGATTCTAAGAGCATTCGTCCGAACTGCTCGCGCCAACGTCGTGTGGTCTGGCTTGGAGCGCAAAGAACATCCATAGCATTTAGATAATGCGGAACCTCGTCATGTTTGACTCCGGTCACAACCTTTACGCGTTCGCCTTTGGTGGCACCCCAGTTTCTTAACACCCCTTCGAGCGGCCCTGTGCCAACGAAAAGTGCACGCCAATCAGATAGCGTCCGGTCCAGAACGCGCATAAGCATTTGTAAACCTTTTTCCTCGACGAATCGTCCGAGGTAACCGACCACGGGAGCGCCCCGTTCGTCCCAGTTAAGCTTTCGTCGCACTTCTCGCCCAGCATTCCTATCGGGGCGGAACAAATTTACGTCGACCCCTGGAGGAATGACGCGGTGCGCTTTTTCTGAGTAGCCGGTGCGTTTTTCTAAAGCCTCAGCCACCGTACGTCCGAAGGCGATCCATCCACTCGCCCGTTTCATAGAGTAGCGTTCGATCAGATTGAACGGCGGTGGGTATTGTTTAGGAATATTCTGAAACGTTGCATAAACCAATGTAGTGTCACGCCGCGACCATTTAGCGATCTGGCCGCCGACGAAGATGTAAGGCTCTTCCCAACAGTGGACAACGTCCCAATTCTGACGAAGCGTTTCGGGAAGGCGTTTTCCGTAGAACATCACATGAACTCGATTTGTAAACCGCATCGGCACCGGCACAAGTTTGCATGCCTCGTTAGCGATTGGTTCAAGTGGAACTGGCCGCAAGTCCCCATGGAAGAAGGATGGCGCGACAGCAGTAACCTCCCAGTCTCTCCCGCCAGCTAACGCCATCTCGTGCGCAAGGCGTCTGTTCAAGGCTACGCAATATGAATGTGCTACCGATAAAAGTTTCCGTGGCTTGCGAGGCATTGAAATTATCGACCTACAACCTGAGCGTAAAGCTTTTCAACTTCGCTTGTTACTTTTCCCCAATCGTGTAAGCGTGCCTTCGTCTCGGCTTCACGTCCTACTGCGTTGAGTAACTCTCTGTCGCGAAGCTTTTGAAGCGTAGATTCCGTCCATTCCTCCAACGAAAGTACAAACCCATCTTTGGCCGAATTGATAAGCTCTGAAGCGCCAGCACGATCAGACACGAAGACCGGCAGCCCAGAAGCCATCGCCTCCAAAACGACGAGTCCGAACGCGTCGTAAGTAGTCGGGAACACGAAAGCATCCGCCGCGGCGTAGTAACGCTCTATCTGGGTTGTCGGGGAAAGGAAGTAGACATTCTTTCCGCTCCACCGATAACCCTGCGAGGGCGTCACCACTACGAGCTGAATTTCAGGAGCGGCGGCGGCGAGCGATTTCAAATGCGTATGAGCTTTAGTCAGATCGCCGACATAGAGGGCAACCGTTCGATCATCATCTATGCCGAGTTCACTCCTCACCACGGAACGAAATCGCATGCGGTTTGTCGAAGTGAAGCGAGCGCTGTCAACGCCATGGGGTATGACTCTTATTGGGCCGCTAATCTGATAATAGTGCTGGAGGTCCCGCGCGATCCGGTCCGAAATAGCAATTACCTGTCCGTTGTAGCCACGATAAAATCTCGACTCCGCTCTGGCCATCAGCTTTATCGAAACGCGATTTCGCAAAGATATCGAACGAAGCGATTCCAGATAGGACGCGACGCAGATATGAGCGGTTACTACATTGGGATGACCGCCGCAGTAGCCTTGCGCATGCGCCACGTCAAACTTTGCCAACTCTGCCCGGTGCATGCGCAAGCCCAGGGGAAACGTCTGTACACTGGATAACGAATTGACCCGCAACGCGCTAACTGGTCGGAACTTCCAGGCGTGACCGTTTGATGGTGCGCAGCTGTTAGCGAAAACAGTCACGCCATGATTGCGGCTGAGACCATCAGCCAGAATTTTTGTGTAGAGGCTGTGCCCGCCGTGCTCGTGCAGGTCGTGAACAATAAGGGCGATGTTCATGCGGTCGCGGACGCTCCTGAGGTTAGTTGCGCAGCTTCGCTTCTAAAGTCGCGACCAGTGACGTGAGAAAACACTTCGAGCAAGCCTGCCAAGTGGCTTTCTACGCTAAACCGCTGTGCCGCCTCAAATGCTCCCGCCCGCAGCCGCGCGTACATGTTGGGGTCAGCCAGGCATTTCACGATTGCTTCGGCCAAGCCTTTGGATGTTGGAGGATCACCGGGGGCAAGAAATCCGTTTATACCGTCCGAAAGCCAGTCGCGAATTCCTCCTACATCAAACGCGGCTGCCGGAACTCCAAACAGCCCCGCCTCCGGGCCGACAAGACCAAAAGGTTCGGGCCACACACTCGGCACAACCAGCAAATCCGTAGCTCGCAGCGTCCCGTCAAGATCTTCGCCGCTCAACCATCCTGGGAATTTGATTTCGACGTTAGGTCGAATTTCCTGCGTCCGTCGCGCTCTCTTTTCCCAAGTCGGCCTGTCCGGTCCGTCGCCGGCGAAAGTAATTTGCAAAGGTTTGTCGAGCAGTTCACTAACTCTCGGCAACGCATCTAGTAAGAACTCGCCGCCCTTTAGGCGCGACATGCGGCCCAGGAATAAGAGTCGCCAGGATTCCGAATACGATCCGATTTCTCGCCGACGACCGTTCGTCTTCACACTTCTAACGGCACCCTCTTGCGGTCCGCGCAGAGAGACAACATTAGAATCTCTTCTATGAACGACCGGCAGCGACAGTGCGTGAATTTTCTGCGCAGTGATCCCGTTCCGAATGAACTCGGTCCTCATGAAATTCGAGGCCGTGATAATAGCGCTGTACTTTGGGAGAGATCTTAACCGCGCGGACTGACGGCGGTATTCGTCGATCATAGTTAATGGATTTAGACCCCCGCAGCCACGTACGTGATAGTTAAGCAAGCACGCTGTCCCAAATCGATGGTCACAGGGCCGGGCCATCGGGCGACTGAACGTCTTGCTGCCGCTGATACACGTGCCGTAATAGCCGTGAACAAAAATCACGGCTGGAGCGACCCCGAGGACAGCTTCTTCAAGGCGCGTATCCAGGAGACCGTGCGAATAAATTATGTCCGGTGTCCACTCGCGTAGCGCTTTGAGCGCACGGTCAATGCCCAGTTCTTCAAAGCACCATGAAGTTACTCCGCGGGGGAGTTCTATCTGTTCTGACGTGGGATCGCTTTTAATCTCATACCAAAAGGAAACGTCGTGGCCGCTCTGCGCCAATTGCTTGATAACAGTATCGAGGTAGCTTTCAATTCCCCCAATCTTACTTCTGTAGGAATAGATAACAGCTACGCGCATCAATCGACCTTCTTGAGCTGAATTGCGATAAACGTGTAACTCTCACCTTGCCAAGTGACAGTCCGTTCTGAGCACAGCGGAATCGAATCACCGTTTGGCACGTCGAATCCATTAGCGGCGGCGATACGAATAAGTTCAATCACACGATCCCGGTTAAAGATGTTCCAGGGCAACCCGAACGCGTGGAACGCCTGTTCAGTATTGATTTCGGTTTCCCAATAATCGGTGGTGATGAACAGTTCGCCGCCCGGCTTCAAAATCCGGTGGGACTCTTTAAAGAATTGTTCCAGATCTACACCGTGTTCTATGGTCGAAATGCTCACGACGAAGTCACAAGAATTGGCGCCAAAGCGAGTTCTAAGGATGTCGCCCTTGTGGAATCGGTAGGGCGACCTCAAGGATTTCTTGCGGCGCATAGTGGCAAGTCGTTTAGCCCGCAGTCGCCAGCTAATCTGAAAGTCCACGCCATGCACTTCTTCAAACCCCAGCGCGTGCAATAGTGAGAGCGTGTGACCTGCGCCACAACCCAAGTCGACAATCACGGCAGTCTTAGCCGTACTGGCGAGCGAGTCATAGACAAGAAAATGATCCCAATTCTTCTGCGGCGTCTCATGCGTGGGCAAGCCGGCCTTTTGCAGTGCGAGGACCGCGTTGCCGATCTCATCCCAATCCTGAAGAACCTTGATCATCTGAGACCGGCTCTGAGAGCTGCTATGGTGTGCCGAACGTCAAAACGGTCCGCGTAAAGTTTTCTCGCTGCCGCGCCCATACGTTCGCGGTGGCGCGAATCAGCAAGCAGGCTCGCAGTCAATTGCGACAGATCCTCCATACCCTGTGTGGGGACTAGCACGACAGCACCAGTCTCACCCCACAATGGCTCAGTTAGGTGACCATGAGTCGTGAGCACCGGCGTACCGTGGGACAGTCCGACCATAGCGCTTGTCCGTCGACTGCTAATTCCATCGGGATAGGGCTGAAGCATTATGTCGCAGGCGCTGACGTGCAATGACAGATCATCTTCTGGCAGCCAGCCGGTCGCGTGAATCCTTGCCGCAAGGTTTGGGGCCTTCTGTGTGAGTTCCTCACGCAACTGCTCGCTTCCCTGGCCCATCAGCAAGAGCTGCGCATTTGGATCTTGATCCAAAAGCGAATTCGTGGCCGTGAACAACAATTCTCTTATGTGATACTCGCCAGTACCAAAGTGGCCGACCAGAAGATTTCCGTTATGAATATAGCGTCCACGCCGACCGCTGATGCCAGACGAATCCATTACGACGGGAACACTGCTCGGAATTGGTATCCATTGAAGAGGTACAGACTTGCCTAACATGTAGGGGCAAAGCCGCGGCTCCCAGCCCGGAATGGACATCCACACCCGGGAGGCTGAATTCAGTAGCACCATGATCATCAATCGATGAATGAGAGCGGCGGCATCCTGTTTTCGTGAGCCTTCACCAAATGCGAGAAAGGGTTCGTGCACCATCAGCTCAACTCGATCGCCCTTCAACTTCGCTCGCCGCCACAGCCAAAAACAAAATCGCAGATTCATCGAACGATAGCCGTAGCCGTGCGGCACCCACTGCACCAGCAATCTTCGCGGTGCCGCGAATTGATCCAACTGTTTCCCAACGCGTCGCAAATCACCCGGCCGGAATCGTCCGAATTCCCGATGAACTTTTACGAGTGATGAGTGATGAGTGATGGGTGATGAGGCAGAGTCCTTCTCTTCGCTCTTCGCCCTTTGCTCTTCGCCCTTTGCCCTTTGGCCTTTGCCCTCGTTGCCTCCGGCAACTCGCGGCCCCCACACATGCACTTCATCACCCGCTTCGGCGAGGCCGTGCGCGACCAGCTTTGTGTAATCGCTCACACCGCCAACCTGCGGTGGGTACTCACACGTAATGACGTGCCACTCAGCCATCGTTCGCTCTCTGATCTGATTGCCAGACCATCTGTAACAGCTCTTCCGACCATCCGAGCTCTTTGTAGAGTTTGCGAGCCGCTGGGTTATTTACAATCACCTGCAACTCGAGCCGGCTAATTCCGAGATTGCGAAACCACTCCATTGCCGCCGAGACGAGTTGCCGCCCAAATCCATTTCGACGATGGGCCTCGTCAACGTAAACGTCGCTAATGAAACCAGCCTGCGCTCCGCCAAAGTACGAAGGGAGGGCGCGAATTCTCCCCGCCAGGAAACCGACGAGTTCGCTGTTCCTTTCAACGACAAACAAGCAGGCGAAGCGACCCAGCATTGGAGTTAGCGATGCGGCCCAGCGATCGAATGCATCATCGGGTAGTTCAACGAGCATCCCATTGGCCTTCTGGTTCTCGTACAACGCGAGCCACAGCGACTTCAGACGCGGAACATCATCCGCGACGCCTTCGCGAACGGCATAACCGGATGATGTTTCTGCTGCTTGATTCAACGATTGACGGCGGATGTCGGCCAGTTACTTTGATCCAATCCGTGCTGCGCAAGGAACGCGAGCGCCAATCGCTCAAGACCAAAGCCAACGCATCCGGTAGACACTGGCACACCGGCGCTATTGGTGATGTTTAGCGACCTACCAAAATAGTCCTGGTGAAAATTGAAGGATCCCACCGCCAGCGTCTTTGCTTTGTAAGGAAGATCGGCGCGCACTTCGAACTTCAGATCGAAAGCCAACTGAAAAGTCGCTGAGGCGTATTCTTCGATGAAGAATGGATCGGTCGCGCTGCGAATTTCGTAACCTAATCCCCATTCGTCAAGAATCTTCGTTGACTCGTCAATCGCTTTCTGTCGTTGCCCAAGCACAAAATCCGTTGTGCCAACGAAAATCAGCTCCCGCATCGTGAAGTCCCACAGCCGCTCAAGCCCTTCGAGATTCCCTGACTCATAACGAAAGCACTTTCCAATCGCTGTGAAGCTTCTATCGCGTTCTTGCTTCCTGTTCTGAAGCCAAGCGAAGCAGTGGAAGCACACAGCAGGAGCCAGCAAACATTCGATTGATGAAAGATGCGACGGGTCGGAAATCAATTGCGCGCCGTCCCATTTCGCCGACCGCGCGAACTCCTGCACGGCGGCCAAGTCCTCGCGCAAGTGCGAAACCAAAGTGAGCGCATGCGGAAACGAGCGCAGGTACTTGCACGACTCGAGCACGTCCGCGCCGATCAAACTTGGAAACTGGTGCGGCTCAGGAGAAAACGATTCGAACGCCAGCGTTAGCTCGCGATCGAAGAATGTCATTAGACCGACCAGCTTTGGTCCCAGTCCGTATCGCCCCCGGCCAAATCTACGCAACTCACCTTCTCGCTCCAGGATCGGCTGCGGATCGAGGTTGTATTCACCCGAACCTTTGCGTGAAACCAACACTTTCGCTTCGGTCGGTCGATGTGCGTCGCACATCTTCTGCGCGACCTCGGCAATTCGCGATGCGATCAGTGGCGACTCTTCCTCACGACCAGGTATCACGCGGAAACGCACTGAGTTTCTTTCGCTCGGGAGTTCGAAACTCTCCAGCGATTCCGACACGTAGTGCAGCTTCGCCAGAAAATCATCGACGATCTCCGCGGGAATCGTCACCGGCAGATCGGCAGTCGAATAGAGCATGCTCTTTGGTGAACTCACTTTTGCACGTGCCGCTCGACAGCGCTGGTAATGGCGGCGGGATTTACGAGTTCGCCGATTTCGTAAGTGGGAAACCTAAGGTCGAACTCTTTTTCGATCTGCATCACCAGTTCCATGTGGGCCATCGAGTCCCAACGTGGATGTAGCCCCATTCCCAATCCGGACACTTCGCCTGGCGGCACGTCAAACATGCGCGCCAAAGTCTTCTCTACCCTTTGCTGAATGTCATTTGTCGTTTCGGTCATGATTTAAAGTTGATCTCAAAAAGAAAACAGCCTAACGAATAAGTTTCAGGATCGTCGGCGGCAGGAACCAGCACGAGCAGACGTACAGGTACGTAGCGACTGGGCCGGTATAGCGAAATTGCCAATCAACCAGACCTCTCCGTAAGAGTGCGAAACGCGATCTGTTTCGGCTGTACCAAAGATACGCACAGAAACCAAGGCCGTGCATCAGGCCAAACAGAATCCAATATCCATTCGATCCGTGCCACAAACCGACCATCAAAAAAACGATGAGCGTATTCACATAGACATTCGCTCTCGCGAATCCCCATCGATTAAAGAACAAATAATCGCGAAAGACAGATGTCGCGCTCATGTTCCAATTGGCCCAGAACTCCGACAGATTGCGCCGGCCGAACGGTCGATTGAAACTCTGGGGAAGCGTGATTCCCCAGGACGGCGCCAGGGACTCCATCAACTTGTAATAGCCCCCCCACAATAAGTAAAAAGACCACGGCGCAATCGAAAAAGCGATGAGCAGTTTTTGCAGTCGCGAGAGACTGCTGCCCGGGCCCGCTATCGATGCCTGCAAACCAGTCAACAGCACACCCAGTAAGACCTGAAACAACCCCAGAGCAAAACGTTTTATGAATTTCACCGAGTGACTTTGCCGAGTTTCGCTGGACTGACCCAGTGAAGTTAGTTGCTGCTCAAATTGCGAATACCGCAGCAACGGTCCCAGTAACGTAAATGGTAATGCCACCCAGAATGCGTAGCGAAAAACAGTCGGAAGGGCGATTCGTCCTGAGCCCACCTCCCACAATATGGTTACCAGCCGCAAGACCAGCCACATATCCAACGCCAATAATCCCCAGCGAACACCGCCCAGCGAAAAACTTTGTGAGTCGAATTGCCAGGCGCGACCCAGTACGAAAGCCGCCACCAGCACCAGAATTCCGGCACAACTTAGACGCCAGCGAAAGCGTGCCGGGTCCTTGCGATGTCGCGCCGCGCGATCCACTGCGAGCATAAACAGGAACACCGTTCCAGTCGTGAGAACGAATCCAAATAGCGAGGTCCTATAGAAGATGATGGTTGCAATAACAGATACCAGGAATAGAGCTGAAGGTTTTCGCAGCGCAGCGAGCGCCAGTGCCAGAATCGCGCTGACGACGCATATGACAAAATGCACGACGAGAACAACTCCGATTGGACTAACCCACCGGGCCAATGCCATAAGCGGATTAGGCATTTAGCTGGTCACGCTCTTGAGCAACCTTCGTTTCGTCAGTCTCGACCTGCCAGACGTCATACAAATTAGCAGGGTAATACTCGATAGGCCGGTCGCTGTCTTTCTCAGCCACGATGAAGACAAAGTCTTTCTTCATCTGTAAGAACCTGAGCGGAAGAAAAGTCACCGACTTCATACAGCGGTAAATCAGTGTTTGCAGAAAGAGTCGTGGATTGCTGAAACTTAACTCCACCTTCGGCAAATAAAACGTGACGCATTCTGATTCCAGGATCTTGAAACCGCATCCTCGGACCAAATCGGTCGCCTCCGGCAGCGTGTATTCGTGGTTATGTCTTCCGTAAACACCGTGCGAGCCTGGCCAATCAGGTTTGCGCTGATCAGAACTACCGACAACCCTCACGTAGCCCCATGTCGGATTTTTGTTTGCGAAAATTCGCCGGAGCACGTCTATCCGGGCGACATTGGGACACGTCATGATCACCTTGCCGCCCTTCTTTAGTACCCGATGAATCTCGTTCAGCATAAATGTTGGAGAGAACAGCAAGTGCTCTATCAACTCCTGGCAAATGATTAGGTCAAAGCTGGAGTCATCGTAGGGATAACGCTCTTCTTCAACATTGAAGAGGCTGTTTTTTATGGTGCGCTTTCCACCTAACGAATTCTCAAAAGAAACAACGCCGGCCCTGATTTCTCCATTCCCATCGGTGAGACCGAGCGGACAGCCATTGGTTTGTATGTTCGAACCAAACCGGCTTTGGATCATCTCTGTCAGGAAATAGGGATTCGCTCCGAGCTCCAGGATCTTTATCGCTGTTGGATCACTAAAGTGTGTTTCGATAACGCCAAGCGTGAACACGATCCGATCCCAATCCATTTGAATTCGGCCCCGCTTCGCCTCTTCACTGTTGTACACGGGGAAACTATGGCCGCCAAAGTGCTCCTCGACTCTGGTGTTTAGAAGATGCAGTTCGTCGAAACCGTTATTGGTTGACATGCGATCCGTGCCCGTTGAATGAATTTCTGTAGGAGTAGTAGCCCTTGATCTTGCCGGACGTGACCATCAACTTGTGCAGACGATGGAGCAGAGGAAACGCAAAGCTCCGCCTCAAGCCCAGGCCTTCCGTTAAGTATTTGGCAATCGAGAGCGGAGTCTTCCCGAAAGCGAGCAAACATTCAATTACGGCGGTAAGCAACTGCAAATCATCGCCGTGTTTCAACTGATACAGAGCCTCTGAGGTGCCCACCTGGTACCCCTTCTTTAAATCACCTCTGATGTTGTGGTGGTGATAGTGATCGACCACGGCGGCGTCATGATAAAGAAGTCTCCAGCCGGCGCGCCTTACTCTGTGTGAGAGATCCACGTCTTCGTGCGCCGCGTATGGGAAGGTCTCGTCGAATCCGCCGACCTGCTCGATAACCTTGCGTCTGAACGACGCGTTTGCGGTCACAAAGAACTCAATCTCGCCCGCTGCGTTCAGAGGCTGGCCTGACCCAATGTCATGCGCCGCGAACTGGTTGGCGATATTATTGTCGCTCGCCACGAACTTTATACGGCCGGCAACGCCACCGATGCTATCGTCTCGGTAAGCGCCGACGAGTTCCCTGGCCCAGTTTTTCTCAGCAATACAATCGTCGTCCATCAGCAGAACGATGTCGCCCTTCGCCAAACGAATACCAAGATTTCTAGCGACAGCCGGTCCTTTGTTCGCCTGTGAAAGAGCGCGAAAGTAAGTGTGGTCTCTGCAAAAACGCTTCAGAATTTCGGGTGTTCTATCCGTTGAACCGTCGTCGATAGCGATGATTTCAAACTTGTCTTTCGGATAGTCCTGGTCTACCAGCGACGCGAAAGCCCGTTCAATAAACCCGCTGCGGTTATAAGTCGGAACGATTACTGAGGCTGATGGTAATGAATTCAAAGCGGATCGATCTCACTGAAGAGACTTAACGTAAAACTGTTCCAAACTGGCCGTCATGCGCTCCCACGACAATTCTTTCTCTGCCAAGGTGCGTGCCGTTTCACCCATGCGGCGCGCGATTGAAGGCTCGTCGAATAATCGCGCCACCTGCCCTGCGAAGTCCTCAGCGCTATCGGTCTCGGCAAGAAGTCCTATGTTGTGATCTTGGAATAAACTTTTGATATCACCGACAGCGTGAGTTACCGTGGGCCTTCCCGCCGCCAGGTGATCGCCAATCTTATTCGGCCACCGTGCTCGGTTGAAAAGTGTGTCGCGCAGCGGCATAGCCAAAACATCAGCAGCCGCGTAGTAATCCGGCAGAGCGCTATAGGGTTTAATGCCGGCAAGTATCACCTTATCTTCAACACCCAATTCCTTAGCGGTCTGTGCTGCCTTTTCTTTAACCCCGATTATCAGGGCGCGGGCCCGAGGATTCTGTTCAGAAATAATTTTTATCGCGCGTATAACCAGGTCGACATCAACATCAACGAACCCCACAAAGCCCAGGATGGCTGCATCCTGAGGAAGATTTAGTTTTCGTCTGGCCTCTTCCTTACATAGTGGACGAATGTTATCCACATCTGCCCCGGAAGGGATCAACTTGATCTTCTGCGCAGGGATGCCGAGGGATTCGGCGCGCTCCTTCAACACAGAACTGATGACCGTCACGCCATCAGCAATCTTTCGTATTCCTTCTTCGAGAAACGTCTCGAATTCATTTCGTCGTTTCGATCGAAATCTCTCGTAAGGGAATCCGCCCCTCGTCCACCAATCGCACCAATCCGAGATGAAACATGCGTTTCTGAATTTCTTGCCGAGATAAGACGGGAATGAAACGTTAGGCAAATGATCGAAACCATGAACAATGTCGTACTTGGCGAGGATCGTATGACCTGTGCGAATGAGGATATCGAGAAATCCTGTATCCAACCCGCCGGGAACAAAAAAGTCCGCGACTCTGCGGAACCTGGGCGTGCCGATTACCTTGACGCCTTCAATGTATTCGACCTGCGGCTTAAAACGATTAGTGACGCAGGTCAGCAACGTGACCTCGTGCCCTTTTCTGACGAGATGTCTTGCGAAGTGGAAGCAGCGGAAATATGTCCCCGACTCCTTGGCATTATGGTTCAGCATTAAGACGTTCATTGAGCTGGGTTCGCGTGACCAGACCACTTCTGGGACTGTCCCAACACTAAACACTTGGCGAGCGCCCGACGTCGCCAGATTGAAGCCTCAAAATCTTGCATGCGGACACCATTAGATGGCAAAAACGACTTAAGCAACAATCAAATGTTCTTGTTGAACCGGCAAGTACGAACTTGATGCGGTTCGGTCGACGAGGGTGCTAACTGCTTGTTTCACCTCATCGATGCCGACGCCGACAATGCAATGTGCTTCAGTGGCGGCGCAGAATCGTTCGCACGGATCAAGCGGCATCGAAGGCTGTAAAATCACATGCGACACTCCCCACGGACCGTAAACCACCGGCGAGTTCGGATGATTCGGCGAGCCGCTTCTGGGGTGACAAGAGATTTCAACGACAGGAACGCCTGCGGCCGCCGACAAATGCATGGGGCCCGTGTCGTTGCCAACGTACAAGTCACAATGTTTCAAGAGCGCGAAGGTTTGACGCAAGCTCAGTCGCCCGGTGACATTTACAACCGTATCGCCCAACTGCGTTTGTAACTCCCGACCCAATTGTTGGTCTTCTCTACCGCCGACGATAACTAGAGAGGCGGACACGCTTTCTCTTAACCATCGTGCCAACTCAACATATTTCGTGAGGGGCCACTTGCGTTTGGCGGCTCCGGCGCCGGGAGCGATTGCGACTAATAACGAGCCGCGTCGAATTGCATCGGAACTTAAAACGCTGTCGACCAAGCGTTCATCGGCTTCATCTGACCAAAGCTCAAGTGTGTCGTCGTTCGTTTCGCCACCCAGGTAACGCACGATTTCCAGATTTCGCTGAACGTCATGTCGGGGAGAACCGTCGTTAAGCAAGTGCGTAAAAAGCGCACCACTGCCCTGGTTCACTCTTTCCTTGTCGGGTGAAACGTTTTCGGAGTAACCCAACCGCCAACGAGCCCCGCTGAAATAAGCGACGAACGCGCCGTGGTACAAGTCAACTCCCCAGCGCGGCACAATCGCCAAATCGAAACGGCGCGGCCAGAGCTTGCTGCGGCCCAAGCTGATCGCTCTGAAATGTCTGCGAGCCTGTTGAAATCGCGGCGGCGTGGCACCGTCATATGTCAAAACCTCGTCGACGTAGGGACAGAGTTCGAGCAGGTTCAGCAATTCCGGTTTAACCACCAAACTTATCCACGCTCCGGCGAACAAGCGGCGCAACTCGCGAAGGAGAGGCGTGGTCATCACCACATCACCAATCTCATCCAGTCTGACTATCAAAATGCGTTTGGCTTGAGAAGGCGTACGGCAGGTTTCTTTGTCGCGGTCGCGCTTTAAGTAAAAGAAGGGTTCACCGATAGTAAGGACAGTCTCAACGGACGTTAGCCCAATTACGCAACGTCTTACGAATGACTTTACTGATGTTCTGATTTTCGCCTTCAAAGATTAAGGGCGCTTCTCTGCACAAACATAGAAGCTCTGCATGGCGTCGGGGCCATCGTCGAACTTGATAATTCTGCAACCGCCTTCAGTTAGAGCTTGTTTGATGACTTCCGGTTCAGGTATCCACCTGTGTTCGTTGCCCACGAACGGGGAACCGGGATGCCAGATTTCGCACTCGGGATGAGGCAAATAAAGAAAGACTATTCCGCCGATTTTTAGCTTTTCCAACCACTCATCCAATGCTTGCCGCCAATCGGAAATATGCTCAAGGCAGTGGGAACTAAAAATATAATCCAGGGAGCCCTTAGTGAAAGTTGAAATGCCCGTTCCCAGCCCGGGCCCGCGCGCGCTATCAATCGAAGTGGCGCCCGGCAAAGGCCAGAAACCCGCGCCGATATCGACGCCGGCGCCCTTGCAGAATCGCAGCGCCTCGGGAAAGATCGCCTGGCTCGCGCCACCTATCGTCAGATAGTCCGGATAGAACTTTTTCTTGTAGACCCAGCCGCCCGGTTTTCTTTCGAGTTCAGGATGTTTTGCCCAATCCCGATACACGCGAAACAAGTCAGGCGAATTCGGCAGCGTTTCTAAAGGTTGCGGACGTACCTCAGCAGTCCGTCTCAGTGCAGACTTAATCGGGCCGGTGATTTTAGGACGGGCACTCCTCACTCCTCGCTGCGAATATGTTCGTGCTACTGAAAGAGCGGTGCGGCCTGCTCCCCGGAGAGCCTTTGAATGTTCTTGCATCCCGGACGTCTTCCATTGTCTCGCATTTCGCCTCAGTACTGCCGCACCTGTTACGTAGTTATGGTGAGGTGCTGTCGTGCGATGCCACGCGAGATAGTCCGGGATATCCGAAGTATTCCAGTCGATTTCCGAGATGCCCGGTTCGAACCATGCAGAGTCTCTGAAGAGATCGTCAAACTCTGTCATCGTTAGTGCCCGCCCATTCCAATCCGGGAAAGTCATTCCCATATCGGGCTCACAAATGTCGAAGGTCATCACCAGCAATCCGCCCGGCTGGAGAACTCGAGCAGCTTCGGTAATTACTTTTTCCTTGTTAGGTACATGCTCAATTACAGATACGCTCAAGTAAATATCAACAGCGCCCGTTCGCAGGTTAATGTCTTGTGCGTCAAAGCTGCGCTTCGTGACATTCAGGCCAAGCTCTCTTTCGACGCGCCTCCACACGGGCCAATAATCCGCGTTTACATCGGAAAGAACGACGTCGAATCCATGAGAAGCGAGGAACCATGGAAAGGGACTCAGTTCACTTCCGACATCAAGCACCTTAAGGCTCTGGTTACGGAAAGGCTCCAATTGAAACCAGACCCACGGATATTCCCAGACGCGAGAATAGGTGGTGTATCGTCGCAGCCCGGTGCCACGACCGACCTCATTAATCTTAAGTAGAGCGTCATCAAATTTGGGTGTACCTACATCTGAGACGTTGGCAAGCAACTTACTCATTCCAACTTTTTCAAAAGGGGTGACGCGCTCTTCGCTTATTGATTCGTTAGCAACCATCTTATGCTCTAAAGACCACCGCCTGTCCCGTTGGTAAGACGAGGGGGATCTCACGCTTATCGAAAAAAAATTCATCGACGGCCTGCCGCGCGCCAGGACAAGTTGGAAATCCGTAGTCATCGAAGACCATAAAGCCACCCGACTGCGTTCTGGGGTAAATAAATTGACAGCAAGCAATGACGGACTGATACAAATCAACATCGATGTGAGAGAAAGCGATGCTGTGATCCTCCAAACCCGCAAACGTGTCTGGTATTAATCCTTTGTGAAAATGAACAACACTGGGATTTGGAGCTACTGTCATCACCCTATCAAGCACAATGTCAACCGAGGTGTCTGAGAAATCCCCTTTCTCATGTAAGTCTTTCGATTGATCGGGCTCTGGCATGCCGTCAAACGTATCGAACAAATGTAATTCGGATTGTTCATGCTCACGTTTCTCGGCCATTAATTTTGACAACAAGATCGCGGAGCCACCTTTATAAACTCCACATTCATACCAATGTCCATCGAGGCGAGCTGCCTGACTTGCCAGTGTGTATAGGACATAGCAGCGATCAGCTGAAATGAGGGTGAGAGGCTTTATGGTGTCAAACTGATTTTTAAAGACCTCGTCAGTAGTCCACGGGCTGAATAATTGACCGTTAATCGGTGACGCATCACATCCTCCGGCTTTTGGTTTTCGGTGGACTTCGAGTCCCAATTGGCTTGCCATGCGCTTGGCTAGTTTGACTGCGGCGGACATTCGCTCTTCTTTCTCTAGATCAAATCAAGACACAAGTTATGATTTTGTGAGTGGGTTAAATGGCGGTTTGAATACTAATTGCCCTTTGCGACTCAACTGGTAGGTAGCGGTTGCTTATTAGTCTCCCAACGAATTAATGGACTGATGACGCCCAATCGCCCATCCAGTGAGCTTAACGAGCCGGAAGGACAGATTTCAAACACTACAGCCTGTTCAATCATTCCATAGACATCGCGGTTAGGTAAGTGGGCTCCAACCGCAATGTAATAGGTTCCAGGTGTTAAGAAATTCGGAGGGATCTGAAACGACGAAGTATAAAGTCCAGTAGATTTTGGTAGCGCCGATGTTCCCGAATAGTCGGCATCAGAAGTACTGAAAATTACGGTGCCTTCGGCGTTACAAACCCTAGTCCCAATCTGACAGCCTGCGAGTGCGCGGCGAACAATGTAGTTGACCTCAACATAAATAGGCTCGTCGGCGTTGAAAACTCCCGACTGAAGATGCTTGTTATTCCTTACTTCTACGCTTACAAAATCGAATTGGCCGTCCGATTTGTTCCCCGGCGACGCCCCCCAGCGCGGCCTTAGAGCTAAGAACTGGGAATGATAGGCGTTTACAACTTCTGCGGAACTCCCGTCCATCGTAACCCTTCCCTTTTCCAACCAGATTGCTCTGGGACATAACCGCGTGATGGCGCCCATGTTGTGGCTCACAAAAAGAATTGTTCGCCCATGCTTCGCAACGTCATCCATCTTGCCCAGGCATTTTTTCTGGAAAGCCGCATCGCCGACCGCCAGCACCTCGTCAACTACGAGTATTTCCGGATCAAGATGTGCTGCGACGGCAAAAGCAAGCCGCACATACATCCCGCTTGAATAATGCTTCACCGGCGTGTCGATAAATTTCTCGACTTCAGCAAACGCTACGATTTCGTCGAACTTGTTTTCGATTTCACGGCGCCCCATGCCCAGGATGGCGCCATTGAGATATATGTTTTCAGCGCCGGTAAGTTCTGGGTGAAACCCTGTGCCAACTTCCAGAAGGCTGCCGACGCGGCCATACAAGTCGACTTCACCAGTTGTCGGTTCGGTGATGCGAGAAAGTATTTTGAGCAACGTGCTTTTGCCGGCGCCGTTGCGTCCGATGACGCCGATCACTTCGCCGCGCTTCACTTCAAAGGCGACGTCTTTCAGCGCCCAAATCATATTGCCAGCTTGCCGATGCCCATTTCCGTTTCCGGTCAAACGTTTGAATGACGCGCTGACGGATTCAGTCAGCGTTTCTCTGAGTGAACCATACCGCGGCCGGCTCTTACCGATGCGGTACTGCTTTCCCAGACCCTCTACTCGAATTGCGATATCAGACATGGATGCGGTAAGCGGTAAGGGGTAAGCGGAAAGCAGCGAACGCGAAGCGGTAGAGCTATCTAGTCCGAGCGTAGTTTGTAATCATCCGACTAAGTTTGTCGCAATCGTCGAGTATTGGATTGATTTCAGCAGGGTCGAACACCTGCATAGCTTCAAAAACTAACAGCATGGATGCGTTCTCGAAAGTGGATCGCCGCGAGATATTGAGAAATTGTTTGAACTCGGCCGGATGCAAACTACCTGATCCTTCAGCAATGTTATTGGACATCGATAATCCTGCACCGCGACACTGTTCCGCATAGCGATAGAGCTTCCTCTGCTCAAGCCTCTCCGCCAGCAAATGAAACTTTACGGCGAGGTCACGCGCGAGCTTCCAAATTTCCAAATCCTCAAATCTCCAATGAGCCCGGTTGCCCGGGGCTACACGAACGTTCATTGGTTTCTGCCCACTTGCTTCCACTTCCCGCTTACCGCTTCCCGCTTACCGCTTCCCGCTTACCGCTTCCCGCTTACCGCTTCCCGCTTACCGCTTCCCGCTTACCGCTTCCCGCTTTAGACGATATCGGCAAAGGTTCGCTCCATGCGGCGGAACGAATAAGCCGAATAAACCAGGACTGCAAGAGTAATCAGCCCTGAGAGCGCCAGCGCGGACCAGGGAAAAGCCGTTCGGCCTAAGAGGGCAGCGCGGTAGCCTTCGATAATTGCGCTCAACGGGTTAAGCCATAACACCCACCGCCATTTCTGCGGCATCATGCTGGCGGGATAGATAATGGGTGAAGCAAACATCCAGAGCTGAATCAGAAACGGTAAGGCGTACCGAACGTCGCGATACTTCACATTCAGTGCGGACAGCCACATCCCAACTCCGAGCGCGAGCAGCGCGGTCAGAACTACGAGCAAAGGCAACGCGAACAAGTTCACAGTCAAGGAAACGCCGTAGTAAACCATCAGCGCAATGAGAATGACGAAAGCAATCGCAAAGTCCACCAGACCGGCAGTCACGGCCGCGCCCGGAATAATCATGCGCGGAAAGTAAACCTTAGTGATCAAATTGGAACTGCCGACCAGGCTGTTGCCGCTACCGGTTACGGCATTCGAAAAGAAGGTCCAGGGCAGCAATCCCGCATAAGCGAAGATCGGATAGGGTATGCCGTCGGACGGAACCTTAGCGAGCTTACCGAAGAACAGAGTAAACAACAGCATAGTGGCCAGAGGCTGGATAACAGCCCAGGCGACACCCAGCAGCGTTTGCTTGTAGCGAACTTTGATGTCACGCCAAGTCAGGAAATAGAGCAACTCACGATAAGCCCACAGGTCGCGTAGTCTCAGCGCCACCCATCCTTGGGCTGGACGGATTTTGACAAGCGGCTGTTCAATCGCCGCGTCGCTCTGTCCGGGCGTTTCCAACCCGGAGGGATTGGCCAGCGGTTGAACGTTTACACTTTGCATTGCGTGATCGTCAGGTAACGGCCGGAGCTTCAGCGTTAACGAAGGCGTGTGATACGGCAGCCGGCTCAGTGGCTCTCTCGCGCGCTCCGACCCATCCAACCAGCAGCAAGAACACACTAGTCTGGGGAATAGACGTCAGCAGACCCATTCCGGTAAGCGCCGAAACAAAACATACCAGACAGGCAACTCTCGCGAGTCTTCTGCCCAAGCGCCATGGGTCGGCCGGGTTATTATTGGACCGCGAGACGACCCACAGAATAAACGCAACCCAGATTACCAGCCCTACGACGCCCTCCTCTAAAACGATCCGAGCGTACTCATTTTCCATTACCTGTGGATTCTTGATCCGATCCTGTAAGAAGTATGGAATGCTGGTTCCGCCGCCCCCGAGGCCGTTGCCAAACGGGTACCTCGAAACAATTTCAAAAAAACCCATGTTGACGCTGACTGAAATGCGATCCACCACAGCGTCAGTGTCGCGTAATTCGAGGAAACGCTGAAGACGCTGTTCGCCCGAAATCGTCCAACCTATAGCAGCGATAAGGATCAAACCTGCGAATACATGGCCCAAGCGCGAACGTAATGAGAGCGTGGTGACGATAGTTAGGATTGCTGCAGTGATGAAATGCGTCCGCGCTGCAGCCATCAGGACACCCAGAAACGCAGCCACAATGCCGCCGGTCAACAAAATTAAGTGAACAGACTTCCGGTATTTCTGCATCACGGCCCCTGCCAGCAGCGGCAGAGTTACCACCATCGTCCCGGCGTAAGCATGGGCGTTGACGAAAGAGGCGGGAATTCTGAGGATGTTTTTATCGGTAAACACCTTGCTTCGATATATCAATTCGGTCATTTCATTTCTGGGATAAAAACTTTCGATCCCATTGAAATATTCGAGGCCCGCCAAAACGCAGGATGCTACATTAAACGCAGCCAGCCAGAGCGCTAGCCGATAACGGTCGTCCCCGTCCAAGCGCGCGCCAAACAGAATGAAAGGAAGTAAGAAAATGCTGCCGCGTAGTCCAACAAACTGCACCAACCAATCCTGTAAAGGCAGAAAGAAAATGAGAATTGGCCAGGCAATTAATAGTTCCAGCCAGGGCTTCAATTTTTCGACGCGGTATTGTTGCGATGCGCTTAATCGGTGAGAGATCTGAGCAACGTAAAGACCAACGACACCCGCGTCGAAGATAAAGTGAGAGTACGTCTCTGGAATATTTGCGCGCACGATGCCGTAAACATACCCCACGCCTATTACGGCTATGAGCCCGTTCACCAGCGATTTACGGCCCGCCCAAACGCAAAACACAAAGGACAGAAGGCAAAGAAGTAGCGCGAACGACATGACTTGCAATTACTTTACCTTTCTCCCACACACGATAATGTTGTCAGAGAAAGCGCGCGGAGATAAACGAGAAAGAAATCCTGGATATTGCCACGCGGTCAGTACAATGCGACCTTGCTGAGTAAAACGAACCTCCACCGCCGACAAGCCGGCAGCATCTGCGATTCTCTTTAAATCTATTTCCAGAAGTGCGGTGAGATGCGCGGGATAGTGAACATCCTGGAAGGAAACGAATCGCTTCTTAACTATTAGCGTTAGCAAGCTAAGAAAGCTCAGTTGATTTGGCGTTGTCGCTATCACAAAGCCTCCAGGCTTTACCATTCGCACCAGCTCTCGCATGAACGCCCAGGGATTCTCAACGTGCTCGATTGTTTCTACCGCGACTACGACGTCAGCGGAATTATCGGGCAAGTCTGTTTGTCCATTATCGAGATTGGCTCGATGGAACTCGCCGGCAGCCGGAAAGCTTTCGTAACGAAGACAATCAACACCAATGTATCGGGTGAAGAATTCACTAAGGTGCGGCCACAGTTGTCCTTCGCCACAGCCAACATCCACCAGCACGCCACCCTTCAGGTTTCGATCTTTGATGACCTCAGCAACCCTCTGATAAATCGCAGAATCACTGATGCCGAGCGTTTGCCGCGCCCTCGCTTCAACTTCCGGATCAATCTGCTGCACAACCGCTGTTCTCATGCGATTGCTTGACGTCGGTGATTAAGCGAACCGATCGAGTTTTGGAATTTCTTGAGTTGCGCCCTGGGCTCGCACAGCAGCTCTGCGCGAGCGCGCCCACCACGCCCAAGTTGCGAGCGTAAGTCCGGATTTTGGATCAGCCCTTGTAACTGTAGCGCTAACAGTTCGACATTATCGTTTGGAACGCGAATCCCACACGTCTCGTCGATGATCTCTGGACTTGCTCCAATATCACATGTCACTACCGGCAGTTCGGCGTATAACGCCTCAATAAAACTGATTCCAAACGGCTCGCCGACCGTGTTCGGCTGACAGAAGATGTCTGCGGCCGCCAGAAGGTTATCGACGTCGTTTCGAGCGCCCGCGAAACGAACGCGCTCAGCAATTCCGAGCTGGTGCGCCAGCTTCTTAAGATCTTCAGCATACGTTTGTTCAGCGGGCCGTTGCGCGCCGCCGACAATCCAGCAAATCCAGTCCTCCGTTTTGGGTAATTTCGCCAGCGCCTGGAAATGTAAGGTATGGCCTTTCCAGGATTCCATGCGGCTTACTTGAATGATGACTGTCGCATCTTCCGCGGTCTCCATCTCAGATCGGATTGCGCTTCTGTTTGTACTCACATCTCGTTTCGGAGCAGGTACAGGATAGAAAGTGATTTCCGACTTGGCATTAGGATAGAGCAGCGCAACAGAATCTGCGGTGAACTTGCTATTGCACAGGACCAAATCGGGTCGCGTTCGTTTCGCCGTACGCTCAAGCCAGTGGTGACCGTCCGGCGGCGCGTGCATATAAAAGACCAGTGGAGCATTTGCGCGACGAAGAGTCGGCCCAAATCCAGTCTGGGTCCAGCAGGAATGCGTGACGATGGCATCAAAATCATTATCTTTGAGAAGTTGCTCGAGATTGCGGCGGGCACGACGCACCGACAGCGGATCCCTTAATCTGATTGCGCCCAAATCGTGAATCGGAACTCCGGTTTCAGTTAATTCGTCTCGAAAACGGCCGCCGAAGCAGAGCCCAAATTCAAATTCCAGATCCGGAACGAGGTGCTGATAACGCGCCTGGGTTAGCAGGAAAGTTTCAATGCCGCCAAAGATATTGCCGCTGTGAACGTGAAGGACGCGCATCAGTTCTGATAGATCCCAACTGTGGATTGGTACAGCGGCACCAATTCCCTCGCTAGGTTAAGGATCGTAAAACGGTGATTGACTGAAGCCACTGCCACGGAAGCAAGTTGCGCCCGCAACTGTGAATCGCGCGCCAAGTCGCACATTCGGTCGGCGAGTTCGGCTGCGCTGCCCGGCGTGTGACTCAGTGCCAGCGCGTGTGCCGGCTGGTTCGAAGCCGCGGAACTCCTGTTGCCGTTCGGATGAATCACTTTCATCTGGATCAGCTCTACGGCGCCGCCGGCATTGCTCACGATTACCGGACGGCCGCAGGACATGGCCTCGACGATCGTCAGGCCAAACGGTTCGGGGTGCGTGCTGGCGTGGACGACAATGTCCAACGCGCGGATCGCGGCGGCCGGTCGCTCGACAAAACCGGTAAAGCCGACGCGATCGGAAACGCCGAGTTGCTGCGCCAGCGATTGCAGCTCGTCGCGTGAAAATTGGCTGCCGTCGGTCTGATAGATCGCGTCGCCAATAATGTAAGCGCGCCAAGTCACATCCGGCGGCAACAAAGACAACGCGCGCAGGAACACGTCATGCCCTTTCCAGCGGCCGAACGTTGCCAGCAACCCGATGCGCACATACTTTTCCCGCGAACCGTTGACCGCCAGTCCGGACAAACTGTCCAAATCCAGACGCTCGCCTTCCGGGGAAAACTCTGCCGTGTCCACCGCGTTATAGACCGTCTGCACTTTCACGCCGGGGCCGCAAACTGCTTCAACGTCGCGCTTCACACTTTCCGAGTTCGCGATGATCACAGCGCAGCGATTGCACAAGAGCTTGATTAATCTGGCCATCAACGGACGCGAACTGACATAGTCGTGAATGTGCCAAATCAGCGGAGTTCTACGAGGCTTCGCGAGCGCACCCAGCACGTGCATCTTGAACCCATTGGTGTGAATGACGTCGGGATTGAGAATGCGAAGCGCGCGCCGTAATCGCAATGTGGCCGCAGCAATCGCGGGTGTCGCCAACCCGAGTCGCATAAGCAAACCCAGCCGCGAGACTCGTTTGCTGGCCGGGCCTTTCAGACCGGAATCGCCGAGCCGCGCCACGGACTTTGGAAACCGCACGACCTGGCACTCTGTTCCCAGCGCGCGGGCACGTGTCACCAGCGGCCCATCATCAGGCGTGATAAGCGAAAGCTTCCACTCAGGCTGCGATTGTCTAATGGCCGCAATGATGTTGAGCAGAGCGACCTCAGCGCCTCCCATCGCACCTCTGGGATTTAGATAGGCAATTTTCATTGCGAGAGGGACGAGCTAAGGGCGAAGAGCTAAGAGGTAAGCGGTAGCAGTGAGCTGTGAGCAGTGAACAGTGAGCAGTGAAAAGTTAGAAGTCAGTTGTCAGCTTGTAGCCAAATCTTCTGACGTGTGTGACTTCTGACGTCTGACTTCGGATGTCTGACGTCTGATCCCTGACATCTGACGTCTGATTTACTCAGCTCTTTATTGAAAGCGCGCTGGCAGTTGATGCTGCTTCACCGTTGCCATTCTCGGAATCAGAACCGGAGTAGTAGCTCTGATATTTGTAGTAGTAATAATCCTGGCGCCTGACGCTGACGTTGTTCAAAACCACGCCAAAGATTTTTGCGCCGACCTCTGTCAGTAATTGCCGCGCCCGCTTGACGACATTGCGCGAGGCTGACCCGCCGTGCACAACCAGAATCACGCCGTCCGCCAGCGACGACAACAGCACGCCGTCTGTGAACGACGCGACCGGCGGCGAATCAATGATCACGTGCGTGAAATTGTTTTCCAGCACGCCAATCAGCCCACGTACCTGATCGGAACCTAACAACTCGGCAGGATTTGGGGGAACTCTTCCAGAGGGTAAGAGGTACAGCCCGCTCTCTTCATGTTGTTGAATCAGGGCGAGAATCTCCGCCTCGGTTGGCCTCGTCGCCAGAATGGTACTGAGGCCGTTGCTGTTATCTATGCCGAATATTGAATGCAGACGCGGCCGCCGCATGTCTGCATCAACCAGCAGCACTCGCGCGCCGGTCTGCGCCAGAATCATGCCGGTGTTCACGACCGTCGTGGTCTTTCCTTCACCGGGCTGACTAGAAGTCACCAGAAGCGTTTTTGGCGCCCCCCCGGGAGATGACAACAGCACCGAGGTTCGTAGTTGACGATAAGCCTCGGCCAGAGGCGATCTCTGCGAGCTGTGCAGCAACAATTCCTCGCCGCCCTTGCGGCCGTTCTTCTTGCTTGGCATTGCCGACAACAAACGCCGCGAGGTTGTACCAGCTAAAGCTGGAATCACAGCCAACGCCGGCAGGCGCAGGAAGCTTTCAACTTCTTCAGAGGTGCCGATCGAATCGTCGAGATAATCAAGATATCGCGCCAAAGCAATTCCCAAAATCAGCGCCAACAATGCTGCCAGCGCGACCATCTGCCGGCGCCGAGGCGCGACGGGAAACTTCGGTTTCGTCGCGTAGTCCAGTACGTGGATGTTGTTCGGCGTGCCGGCGAGGATGACGTCGTTCTCTTTTGCGCGTTGCAGCAATCCGTCGAGAAGAGTCTTGTTCGTCTCAATTTCCTGTTGGAAGATTTTATAGTTAACAGCCGCTTCGTTTTGCGTGATCGTTTCGGCTCGCTGTTTTTCGAAAGCATCGCGCAGCGCTTTTTCTTTTTGGAGCGCTTGCTGATATTGCGTTTCGAGATTCGTCTTAACGACTGATTCGTTGTGAGTCCGCAACTGCGTAGCGGTTTTTTCCAGCGAAGCGATCTGCTGATCAATATCCTTCACTTCGGGATACTTCTCGGTGTAATCCAACAGCAGTTGCGCGCGTTTCTGTTTCAGCTCGGCCACTTTGGCCTCAGTTTCAGCCACCGTGTTCTTGGTGGCCGTCTCAGCCTGCGCGGACAGCGCGCCCGGAGCAGTTCCCGCGCGATAAGCCGCCTCAGCGGACTTGCGTTCGTTCTCTGCTTCCAGCAACTGTTTATTTAGTCCTGCCAGGCGATCAACCACCGTGTTTTGATTTGCGTCGAGCGAAAGAATCTGATGGTTCTTTGAATAGTTGATTAGCTGCTCTTCGCCCTGGCGAATTTCAGATTGAAGCTCCGCGATTCGCTTCTGGAGAAAATCACCGGCGGTGTTGCTGGTAACAGTGCGCCGCTCGAGGTTATTGAGCACGTAGGTATCCGCGATCATGTTGTTGACCTTGCGGGCGATCTCGGGATCCTGATGCTTAAAGAAAATCTGGATGACGCGAGTTTCGTTCAGGGGCTTGACTGTCTCGCCGCCTTGCAACACTTCGACATATGGCAAGAGGCGTTCAGCGTCGGCTGCTGAGACCGTGGCGTTAGTTTGCAGGGCCAACTGGTTCTGTTCGTCAGTTCTCGGAGGCGGATCGGTGCTGGTGGCTGATTTTCCCGCGCCGACGAGGTTCTTCACGCTCGTCACCAGCGAGTGCCCACTATCGCGCGGGTGCAGGAAATCAGGATTGTGTTCGAGATCGAGATTCTTCGCCACGCGAGTAAGCAGCGCCGTGCTGGTGAGAATTTGCAGTTGGGTATTGAAGTAAACAGGATCCTGATAGCCATTATTAAAAACGATCTCGCTTTGGCGCGACACGCCGATTGCCGGGTTATTGGCTATTTCGAGATCGACCTGAACTTGCGAACTCGTTTCGAAAACATCCGGCTGGCGTGACATGTAAATCGCCGCGAGCGCCGTGATTACCAGAACCAGGGCGATGATTAACCATTTGTGCTTTCGCACTGAGCGCCAGTATTCATGCAGCCGGTTGTAACCACTGCTGGTTTCGTCAGCACCGGTATACGGAGAATCGTATGCGCTATTGCGCACAAACTCGGTGGCGTGCTGAAGCGCTGCGGGACGTTCAGCGGGATCGTCGGTTCGTTGCAGACTGGTTGGTGGTTGTCTCACGATATTTCGATATTCGAAACTTAGGGAACTACTCGCACGGGCAATTGCGCGACGCTGGGAACGACGGCGCCGAGCAGACTGCGCAGAAATCTCTTACCGGCAGAAGTCGGGACTTCGACAATGTCGTTAGCCATCATCACCACGTCTTCGCTTTGGTGTCGATTGATCGCCTCCAGGTTGACGACTATTTCCTGCTTCTGCGTCGAGCCAGTTCCCTGTCGAATGATGTGAATTTCGTTTCGCTTGCTGTCCGGCATTGTCCCGCCAACCATCGCGATGGCGCGCGTCACCGTGATCGGCTGGTTGAGCGGAATCGACGACGGCCGGAACACATTCCCGATCACGTAAATCTCATCGGCTTTGGCAATGGAGATAACGTCGCCGGCTCTGACATAAGGGTTGGCCTTCTCTTCACCGCGCAGTGTTTCGCTGAGCTGGAAGTAATCAACCTGATCGGCCATCGATTCGGTTTCCGCGTTTGAAGAACAGTTGACCGGTGACCCTTGATGCACTACCTGGATGGTTCGGCCGGCGTTGTCTGACGGACCATTCACGAGTGTGAGCATCTCCAAAAGACGCGCTCGGCGTTGCAGCTGAAAACGGCTGGGAGTGCGCACCGAACCGATGACGGCGACGGGCTCAGCCAGATACTCCTTGATTTGCACGATCACTTCGGGCTCGCGAATGTATTCCTTCAAGAGATTCGTAATCTCCGCAGCCAGCTCGTCTTCCGTCCGACATGCCGCCATGATTTCCTGTTTGACCAGCGGCATGCGCATCATTCCGCGCGTGTCGATCTTTACGCCTTGCCGGCTGAATTGCGGCTTGCCAAAGACAGTTACGTCGATGATGTCGCCGGGCCCAATGCGGTAACGATCATCGCTCGGCGCAGAAGTTCGGACGGTTTGTGTGGCGGATGCGTTTGCAGTCTGAGCCCCAATGCGCGGCGCTGTCGTCAGCATCAGCAGACCGCTAATTAAGACTAACGCGGCTCTCTGCCAACCGCGGAACTCAGGCAAAGCAGAAAACGAAGCAAACGTGTTCATGAATGATCTATGGGAAATGAAAACTCGATTATCCGGGGCGGCGGATTGTATCACACAACAACCAATGAAAAGCGCCGGAAGATGTGACACGATCACCATGGCATGGCTCGGAAATTCCGACTTTCATACCGGTACCCGGAAGGGAAACCTCTCTCGCGAGGTAGCATCAGTGCGACTCGGCGTATTCAGAAGCCCTGTCGCGATGTTGTGGCCCTGGCGCTAAGATCGACTGAGAAACGTGGTTACGTCGATCTCCTAAGGCGCGCTACAAACCCTTGTTCACTAACATCGTCCGGGCTGGTCTTCCTGGTTTTAATAGGAGCGGTGAGCGTGCCGCGGTGACCACGATGATCTGCAAATTTGACTGCGAAACTCTAACGTCACATAGATTTGGTGTCAAGATTCACCACGCTGAATCGAGCAGACAATCGTTGACCAAAAACTGTTTTTGGTGATAAGTTCCGACGCCCGTAGTGATGATTGTTGAATGAACTGAAACCATATTTTCTCTCAATACCCATCTTTGTAATATTGACTCCAGAGGAACTAAAGAATGACTTTCTCCTTCAAGGATCGAATTAAGTTGCCGGATGACGTACTAGTCTCTGGACTCCAAGCTGAGTCCGTCCTTTTGAATCTCGATAACGAACGCTATTACGGTCTCAACGACGTAGGAACGCGCATGTTGACAGTGCTTACATCGTCAGAATCAATCGACGCCGCTTACAACAGTCTTCTGGACGAGTATGAAGTCGACGCTGAAGCACTTCGTCGCGATCTGATCTCAACTATTGAACAACTGGCTGATCAGGGACTGGTAGAAATCGTGAGCGGTCCTGCGGCTTGAGATATGACCTCGCTTCTTCAGAACATCTGCTTTGGTGAAACTCCGTGATGTCGTCACTACTCGCCTTTGCCCCAACTGAGATTCGCTGCCCTTAAAACTTCAATGAGTGGTTTCGTAGGATTAATAAACTTGGACGGCGCGCCGGTCGACCGTGAGTTGCTGCGGCGGATGACCGACTTCATGACGTTTCGCGGTCCGGACGCACAGGAGACATGGATCGAAGGCAACGCCGGCTTTGGTCACACTATGTTGCGGACGACGTGGGAGGCCGAGACTGAGAAACAACCACTCACGCTCGACGGCAAAGTTTGGCTGACCGCTGACGCTCGCATCGATGGTCGAGCGGAACTCATTACTGAACTCGAGGCGAAGCTGCGGCGCACGGTTCGAATCGGCGAATCAGGAAATGGAAACGCGGCGGAAAGACTACCAAACGACGCGGAACTGATTCTGTTGGCTTACGAGGCCTGGGGCGAAGACTGCGTTAAGCATCTGATCGGCGACTTTGCTTTTGCTATCTGGGACAACGATCGGCGGCGGCTTTTTTGCGCGCGTGATCATTTTGGAGTCAAGCTCTTTTATTACGCTCAGGTCGGGAACACGTTTCTCTTCTCTAATACTTTGGATTGTCTCCGGATGCACCCGCTGGTTTCCGATCGATTGAATGATCTGGCGATTGCAGACTTTCTTCTCTTTGGTTTTAACCAGGAAACGACGACCACGTCCTTTGCCGATATTAAGAAACTGCCCGCGGCGCATTGCCTGAAACGATCTGGGACCACCCTATCGATAGATCGCTATTGGACTCTGCCAATAAATGATCAGATTCGCTACAAGCGAGAAAGCGAATACATCGATCATTTCCTGACGTTGTTGCGTGAGGCTGTAAATGATCGCCTGCGCACAAATTCGGTTGCTGTGAGCATGAGCGGCGGTCTTGATTCCACGACCGTAGCTGCCACGGCGAAACAACTGCTCGACAGGAAGCAGAAGCCCTTTGATCTGCGCGCCTTTACGATTATCTACGACCATCTATTGCCGGATCCAGAGCGTGATTACGCGCAAGCCGCGGCCGACGGCATTGGCATTCCCGTTGAGTATCTTTTCGCGGACGATTATCAGCTCTTTGAGCGACACGCCGAACTGCGCCATCCCGAACCAAGTGATTTTTCACTCCCGGCCCTCATGTCCGATTATCTCCATCTTGTTGGTAATAATAGCCGGGTTCTGTTGAGTGGCGATGGTGGCGATCCGCTGATGCTGTATACGTGGAGGGACCTGGCCAAATCCGTCCGCAAATTTCGCTGGGGGCAAATAGTTAATTACGTCGCGTTCCATCTTTTTTCTTACGGCCGAGTACCTGCACTGGGGTATCGTTCGACCTTGAAATACTTTATGGGGGACGATTCTCGTTGGCAGTACTCACTTCCCACTTGGCTCGATCGAACTTTGGTAAAGCGTCTGGACCTAACAGGTCGACTTGAAAAAGTAAATCAGCCGCCGTCGGATCTGCACCCTGAACGCCCCGATGCATATCACAACTTCAGGCGCACCAGCTGGATCGACTGTTTCGAGCGTGCCGATCCGGGATTTACGTTGACGCCTCTCGAGACTCGCTTTGCTTTTTTTGATCTGCGCCTCGTAGACTTTTTCTTAAGAGTGCCGACAATCCCCTGGTGTGTTAACAAAGAGATGATTCGCAGAAGTATGAAGGGTGTATTGCCTGAGGTAATTTGCCGGCGGCCCAAAACCCCGCTGGGCGGTAATCAGCTTGCGGCGCATATGCGTCAGTCCACGCTACAATTCATAAATGGTGATGGCAGCCATGAACTGGGCAAGTATGTGAGTGAGGACGCCATTCCCAGAATGTCACCCGATCAAGATCGCGACGCCCAAGAGTTGAATCTTCGAGCGATTTGCTTAAACTACTGGTTGCAGGATACATTATCGCCCGCAACGCGAACCCGTATGGAGGAGTGTCATGGAGTTGGTAGATAAAACTTCGGAACAACAACAGCTCAGGAACGTGGAGAAAAAACAATATCAGAGTCCCGAACTGCTGATGTATGGCACTATTTCCGAGCTGACCAATAACGTAACCGATACGATGACGACTGATAACCCTGTAATGAAGACATAGGGTCGGTCTTGGGCGTGTATCGAGCGTGTCGTCTTGAACAATAGGCGAATCATGCGCGGTTGACTCGACCGCGAGCTGCAATTTTCTCACTCAGCAGTTCATAGTTTACATTTCAGGCCAACAAGCAATCTGCAGGATTCTCTACGAGAGTCAATCCGGCGTCGACCATTCGAGTCTATGAGTTTCGTTTATTCTGTTTACGGCCTCCAGCTTTCTGCTAACCTTCCCATACCAGGGCTGACCTTACTCCAGGAATCCGGCGCGCGTGATGTGCAGGTTAAGCTGCAAGCCGAGACGCCTAAAGAACTCATCAACTCGGTCGCTTCGACGGATCCGTGGTACGTAAGCTCATATAAAGACGACTGCGGCGAGCACGTACTTACTGCCTGGCGACTGCTGAATGAATCCTATTTCAAGTTTCGCTACAGCGATGGCATGGAGTTTTTCCTTGATTGCCAAGGAACTGCAATCTGGGCTAATTGGCCAAACAACCTGGCGATCGACGACGCGGCAGTTTATTTGCTTGGCCCAATTATGGGTTTCCTGTTGCGGTTGCGAGGAACAGTCTGCCTGCACGCCAGTGCAATCTCAGTTGGCGATTTGGCGGCTGCTTTAGTGGGCCCGGCCGGAGCCGGCAAATCAACAACCGCCGCGGCCTTTGCTCAGCGAGGGCACGCAGTCTTATCAGACGATGTCGTCACGCTTTCCGAGAGCGACGGCAAGTTCCTGGTGCAACCTGCTTATCCGCATCTGCGCTTGTGGCCGTCATCAGTCGAACTGCTTTACGGAGCGCGCGACGTTTTACCGAGGTTGGTGCCCAATGATGCTTCGTGGGACAAGTGTTATTTGTCTCTGGACGGAGAGCATGCGTTTCGGAAACAGCCGCAGCCGTTGGCGGCGATTTATGTTCTCGGCGATCGTTCGGATTCCGATGCCGCCCCATTTGTTGAAGAGATGTCTGCGCACGCCGCGTTAATGGCTCTGGTTGGGAACAGCCATTCGAACCATCTACTCGACAAGAATATGCGGGCTCACGAGTTTGCTTCGCTTAATCGAGTCATACAAACGGTGCCGATCCGGCGCATAATCCCACACGCGGAACCGGCGCGGTTATCGCGACTGTGCGAAGTGACGCTCGAGGATTTTGCGAGTTTGAGAGTTTCTGCCGTCGCGGGGTAATGCCCCAAGTTATTTTCTTTCTCCGTGTCTCTGTGCGTCCTCGGTGTCTCGGTGGTGAAGATCGCTCCAGAAGAATTCACCACAGAGGCACAGAGAATCCACTGAGACTCAGAGAAATGAAATTACCTGAGCTGAATTGCTTACTCCCTCGTTGTATCATTAAGGTCGATGCCCGACCCAAACTTCTTTGCCAAGCTCGGTCTATTCGTGGTCGAAAACTTTTTCGATCGCGAGATGTGCATGCAACTGCAAACCGAGATGCAGGCGGTTAGTCATGAATGCGCGGCGGTGGTAGATGGCTCAAGCAAAGTTGAGAGAGTAAAGCAGATGAGCCGGCAAACCCGCGACGCCAGAGTATCTCTGACGACCTCCGACCAGGTGCAATTCCATCTGCGATCGTTACAGCCGCAGTTGGAGAATCACTTTCAAGTGAGGTTGTCGGACTGCGAAAAGCCGCAATTTCTGATTTATAAACCGGGCGATTTTTTCCGACCGCATCGCGACGGCGAGGACAATGCAGCAAAACCCGAATACATAAATAAGCGCCGTGTGTCAGTGGTTGTTTTCTTGAACGATCAAACCGAGGAGAGTCGACCCGAAACCTACAGTGGCGGATCCTTGACGTTGTATGGAGTCATGAGCAATCCGCGTTGGCGTAATTATGGGTTTCAGTTAAAAGGGAATGCCGGTTTATTGATTGCATTTCGATCGGAATTATTTCACGAAGTCAGCGAAGTCATTGCCGGCGAGCGCTACACCATCGTCAGTTGGTATTCTTAGTCAGCACAACGCATCACTCATATTAAGAATGTATAGCGTCTCAAGTTATGGCCGCATGATTGCCGATCGCGTGCGCACGGATGCTTACGTCCGCGCGCTAAAACAGGTAGTGGGTCCCGACTCAGTCGTATTAGATATCGGTACGGGCATCGGCATTTTCGCGATGGTCGCATCTCAATTGGGAGTCAGGCACGTCTATGCCGTTGAAACAGCCGACGCCATTGAAGTCGCCCGGGAAATCGCGAATGCCAATTGCTGTTCCGATCGGATTACTTTCATCCACGACCTCTCGAGCAACATTTCCTTGCCCGAACCGGCCGATGTGATCATCTCTGACCTTCATGGCGTTCTGCCTTTGTGTGGGCGACTGATACCATCGATTGCAGACGCCAGAAAACGCTTTCTGGCACCCGGCGGTGTCATCATTCCTCGCAGCGAAACACTTTGGATGTCATTGGTTGACGCGCCCGATTCTTATTCTTATCACACCGTGCCGTGGGGCGATGACGTTTACGACCTGAATATGGACGTGGCGCAACGCGTGGTCGCGAATACGTGGCGTAAGGTCACATTCAAACCAGAGCAACTTCTGGTGGAGCCGAAATGTTGGGCTACGTTGGACTATTCCACGATCGAGAATTCAAACGTCAGCGGAGATGTCACCTGGAGAATCGATCGCGCCGGAACAGCCCACGGAATCGCGGTGTGGTTCGATTCTGCACTCGTCGAAGGAATTGGTTTTTCCAACGCCCCGGGTGAGCCTGTTCTAATTTACGGCAACGCTTTTTTCCCTCTGTTGAGACCACTGTCTCTTAACGACGGAGATGTGGTGTCCGTCCAACTGAGTGCCAATCTTGTGAACGACGATTATGTTTGGCGCTGGGCAACTAGAGTACGGCCAGCAAATGGGAACAAAGGTCTGAACGTCGACTTCAAACAATCGACCGCTTTCGGTGTGCCGCTCTCGGCGCAGCGACTTCGAAAACGCGCTGCGTCACACGTCCCGCTTCTGAATGAGGAAGGCGAAATAGAAAAGTTTGTGCTCACCACGATGGATGGAAAGACATCTCTGCAGGAGGTTGCTCATCAATTGATGGAGTCCTTCCCTGCTCGCTTTGCGGATTGGACCGAAGCGCTGAATGTCGCCGCGGAAGTTTCACGGAAATACAGCAAGTAAACTACGTCATCGCGCGTTATCGTCTCCGGATTGACAACCGAACCCTGCTAACTCGGAGTTCATAATAAGACCTCGATGATTACGCTCTCCAAAACCGGAACTGTTGTCTCTCCCGCGGCTGACGTTGATGTGCTTAGAACGAGGTTTGAGTCTCAACACTATCTGATCCTACCGAATCTATTGGAAAGCAGCTTATTGGATTTGGTGTCACGACGACTTCAGAGCGCTCCTTTTCAGCTGCGGGTATACGAAGGAATCGGGCAGGATCTCTGTCCGGAAGACGTTCAAACAACGAGTCTCCTAAACTTTCTCTGTAACAATCAACGGCTGCTGGAAACTGTTGCAGCCATCACCGGCTGCGGCCGATTGGGATCGTTCAGAGGCAAAATCTATCGCATGAATCCGGGCGCCGATCATTTTGATTCCTGGCACGATGATGTGCACGACAATCGTAAGATTGCACTCAGCATCAACCTCAGTGAAGAACCGTATGACGGTGGTGTGCTGGAAATTCGCGACCACCAATCGAAACAAGTTTTAAGTCGCATAACCCGCACCGGCTTCGGAGACGCCGTCATCTTTCGCATTGCCGATTATCTTGAACATCGCAGAACGCCGGTGACCGGCCAGTTCGCTAAAACGGCATTCGCTGGTTGGTTTCGGTCGCAGCCCGATTTCCATCAGCAGTTACGTGATATGCGTGTCGCCGGTCAAAACAAGAAGACGGGCTAGCGTGAGCCTTCGATTGCTAATCTCATGCGGGTTACTGAACTAAGCGCCGAACACCAACTTCTTTTTTGCGCGGCGCGTCGCACAGTTGATCGCGAGACTATCGCTCAACTGCGCAATCTGGCGCAACAAAATATCGACTGGAATTACCTCAAAGATCTCGCCTTCAATCACGGCGTGCTCCCGCTTCTCACGACGCATGCAGCGGCACATTGCGAGGATCTGATTCCGCCCGCCGTGATGAATCAACTGCGAGATGAACTCGTTACGAATCGAAAGAGCAACCTATATCTCCTGAAGGAAGTCGCCAATGTATTGTCTCGCTTCGAAAGCGCTGGCATCGAATCTCTCGCCTTCAAAGGTCCATTACTGGCCCAACTCGTTTATGAAGACACTGGCTTGCGTCAGGCAGGTGACATGGACGTGTTGATCCACCCAAACGATTTTCATCGCGCGGCGGAAGTCTTGCGCGAGCTTGATTACGAAATGGAGCCGCGGTTGACGCGCGCCCAGCAGAAGTCGCATCTCGGGTTTCATTGTGAAATTCAATTCTTCAACGAAGATCGTTGGCGCGTGGTGGATTTGCATTGGGGCATTACGCCGAAGACTTTTCCTCTGGCGTTAACTTCCAGCGACTTCCTGGAAAACCGCAGAAAGGTTTCTCTCGCCGGCTATTCAATTCAAACGCTCACCGATGAGGATCTGGTCTTTTATCTTTCGGTACATGCAGCCAAGCATCACTTTCGCAAGCTCGAATGGATAACCACAATCGCGGAATTCATTCGCAAGAATTCTGCTTTGTCATGGCCGGCTGTGATTGCCAGAGCGCGCAAGGCCAAAGCAGAACGAATCACGTGTCTGGCGGTGATGTTGGTGAAATCGTTCTACGACTTACCCGTACCCGAAGCATTCGCAGATCTCGCCAGTTCGGATGAGATGAAACAAACCCTCGCCACGATTAGCGCATTTGTCTTAACCAACACCGGCCCGCCGAGCCCGCTGCAAGAGTTCCGTTTTAACTTGGGTTTCCTCCACAGGAAAGATGCTTATCTGAGTTTAATGCGCGCGACGTTCGTGCCGACGTTGGCGGACTGGCAAGCGTTTTCCCTGCCCGACGTGCTCTATCCTGCTTATTACTTTTTGCGGCCGATGCGTTTGTTGACCAAATACGGCGGCCGGCGCAAAGACTGATAACGCTTTCTGAAACATTCGGTTCGTTGGCATTAGGACAAGCGCGCGCGCAAGAGCGAGCAAGAGTAAGTGCCAACATGGGGTTGCTCTTTACAGTTTCTTTGCGTTCTCATCGCCTCTTCCCAAGAAAGTCATCCCCCAGAGTCACAAAGAATCCGCGGGCACGTTTTAGAACTGAGATTCGCAACCCCTTCGTTCGTCGAGGCGGTTGGAACGAATTGTCATGTCGTACTTTGCGAGTAGTTGCATCTTTATGACTTCGCGGGAACGCAATCTTTCGATTTGTTCTTTACGCCAAGTCGCCTGGACGCAAAGCGTTCGCTAAAGCCAAATCAGAGTAACCGTCGGTTAGACATTCTGCTTGACTTGCGCCACCGCGCCGTGTTAACTCCCATGCGCCAATTGCAAGTTTTTCAGGCAACACGATGACTCCCAACCGTCACGGTGGCGTAATGGATCGTAAGAACTTCCCGAAAGCGCGTTCAGAAAACTTAATTGTCGAAGAACTCGACGGTGAAACTCTCGTCTATGATATGGAGCGTGATCGCGCGCACTGCCTGAACTCCACGGCGGGGCAAGTGTGGAAGCTGTGCAACGGACGGAGAACTCTAAACGATATCGCGCAGCAACTACATCGTGGAACCTCGAAACCGGACGCACAGACAATTAAAGCGACGGAAGAACTCGTTTGGTTAGCACTCGACCAACTCAGTCGCGATCGCTTAATAGAGAAAGAGACATTCGCCGTTTCGTCCGTACCGCGTATTTCGCGGCGCGAAGCAATCCGGCGGGTCGGCATCGGCGCGGCCATTGCTGTGCCGATCGTGGCCTCAATCACAGCGCCGACGGCTGTACAGGCGGGCAGCTGCCGCGCCAGTGGCGTGAATTGTGGGACCGGCAGTCAGTGTTGTTCGGGCATTTGCAATGGCAATACGTGCACCTAATAAACTAAGCGAGCGAGGATTCGAAGCAAGTTTTTCATGTAATTAAACGATTGACTTTTCGTTTTCGCCCCATTCTTTCGGGCCATTCATAAGTTATTCCGCCGAACGCACTCCCATGACTGCCATCGGCACGGATTTATTAGTCGTTTCTCAAATTAGGAAACTTTTTCGCGCGATGGTCCGGGTCAGTCAGTAGTTTCAGCTTTTTCTGACGGGCTCACCGTCTATGGTTTCATCACAGTAGCGCGCGTCAGTTAGGTTCTCTCCACACCTTCTGCCTTCAACGCTGCTGACTACAAGTTTCAAAGGAGTACCGAACGTGCCCGCTCCAACTCCCACTGGGCGTGAGGTCACCATTGAGTGCACGCCTACTGCCACGTCTAACAACGCTGAGTCCAACGCTTATCAGTACTCGATTGATACCCCGGGTACTCATCACTCGTCACTCATTACTCATGACTTAGAAGCCGGTGCCGCGAGACTTACAGCGTTAGTGGCGCTCGCTGTGTTGCTCCTTGCTCTTTGCTCGTTGCCGTTCGTCGGACAGGCGACACGTGTTAGTCCACTTACGCATCGCCTACAGTCGAATGTCTACGCTCATGTGTTTGACCGCTCTGGCATTGTCCGCAGTTCGCGAGCAAGTTCGATACTCTTGGTCGGCAATCAATGCGTATCGCAAGCGAATGGTAATTGGAACACCGCGGGAACGTGGACTAATTGCGGCGGGGTCGTTCCGACCTCTGCCGATGACGTTACCATTAACGCGGCACACACGGTGACGATCGATACCAGCTCAGTCATCAACAGCCTTATCGTTAACGGAACGCTTCAATACGATGCAACCAGCGGACGGGCGCTGAGTATTTCCAGCGATGTAACAATCGGCGGAATTCTCAGGGCATCGGCAGCATTTACTACCGGCTCGACCACACAGACGCTCACGATTTCCGGGAGTCTCATCGACAACGGAACGTTCACTTCGAGACAGACTGGCTCAACCTCCGGCACTCGCGTAATTAATGTGACAATCAATGGGTCGTCTGCCGTGACCCTGAGCGGAACTGCGAGTTCAATAGATTTCAATTTACTGGTAGTCAATCTGAACTCGGGAACCACAACCATCACACCTTCGATCAATATCAATTTTCCCAATAACGTCAGCAATACGTTGACACTTACCCAGGGCAAGTGGGTGCAGAACTCAAACACCACAACCATTTCTCAAAACAATCTAACAATTACCGGCAACGCCGAATTGTCCGTCGGCGGCGGTACTTTCACTTTGAGCGCAACCTCAATGACCGTGAACGGCAAACTGTCGATAACGAGCGGTACGGTCAATATCGGCAATGCGATTGGCAATTCAATCACGGTCTCTGGCGCCGCTGCGAATCTGCAGATCACCGGTGGGACCATGAATGTTGCCGGACGCTGGGACGAATCGACCAACGCCACGGCGAACATTACGGGAGGCACCATCAACGTATCGACCGCTGGTCAGACAAGTTCTTCCACCAACGCAACTTTTTCGGTGAGCAGCACTTCGACTTTTACGATGGGCTCGGGAACCGGGACTGTGAGGGTCTACAACGCCAATTCCAGCACCGGCGGCGACATAAAGATTCTGACCAGCACTGCCCTCTCGTCCGGAACCATCATCGTTGGAAATGGCGCAAGCACGACGGGAAACCTGCAAATTCAACTCACGCCATCACTGGGAAATTTAGCGATCGATGCGGGTTCGACTTCACCCAATCTAGTCTCAGCTTTGACGGTTACAAACACGCTGAGCCTCACCACTGGCAGCTTCACTAATGGCACGAATTTGACGATGGGAACCGGGTCGACGATTTCTCGTTCGGGCGGATCAATTGCCGCGGCTCCGATTTTTGGCACGAGCGTAAATGTGATCTATTCCGGCCCTCCTGCGCTTACCACCGGTCCGGAAGTTCCGACGAGCGCCACGGTGCTCAACAACCTTACGATGAATAAGTCGGGCGGTGTGACCCTGACTGCGAACGCGCAGGTGAATGGAGTGTTGACACTGACAAACGGAATCCTGAAGACGACTGAAAGCCTTACGGTGACACTGAGTGGGTCAGCCACTTCAACCGCCGCATCTGCCTCGAGCTACGTGAACGGCAATCTGAAGAAGATTTTTTCATCGACCGGAAGCTTTACGTTTGACGTCGGTGATGCGGGCTATTCTCCCGTGACGGTGAGTGCGAATGCCGGCGCCGGGGATGTTACGGCAAATGCAGTTCACGGATTCGCTCTTTCCAACGCGAGCAACAACGTGCTGGAGCGCTTTTGGGTCCTGACAAACAACGGAATCACGCTTGCCGATCTGACATTTCAGTGGCTGGCCGGAGATGTCCACGGCACCGAAGCGACTTACGTGGCTTTCAAGCAGGACGGCGGTGGCGCGACTGCGGTCCCGGCAATCGTGAATACAGGTAGTCATACCGGCCAGGTATTAGCCCAAACTTCTTTCTCGACGTGGACGTTTGGCGCACCGACGGCGCCGACTGCGGTCAAGCTCAGTAGGTTTGGCGCAGAGAGTTTCGCCGATGGTGTGGGATTGAATTGGGAGAGTGGCTACGAAGTCGACAATCTCGGCTACCACGTCTATCGCGAGCGAAACGGCGTGCGCGAGCGCGTGACGCCGGCGGTGGTGGCGGGATCGGCATTGAAGGTTGGGCCGCGCAGTCAGTTGCGCGCCGGTTACTCATATGCATGGTTCGACACAGCCGGCACATCAGACGCCGCTTACTATCTGGAGTCGATAGATCTGCGCGGCGAGCGCGAGTTGACTGGCCCCATCTATCCGATACGCGGCGCGGGCGAGAGTCCGGCAGCAGCGAAGCAGCGCGCGCGGCTGTTGGGTGAACCGAGTGAGGCGAGAGCCGCGAGTGATTCTTCTAATACGAATCGGTTCGAGCAGGCGTGGCCGACTTCGTTAGGCCAGATCATGAAGGGAAGGACGAATAATGACTCTTCTGATGATGCGCTCACCGGGCCCCAGCCGCCATTGAGTCAAAGCTCTCTGCCAAGCAGCGCGGCGGTTAAGATCTCTGTGACGCGCGCTGGCTGGTATCGGGTAACGTCGGCTGAGTTGATAGCGGCGGGGTTGGATGCGAATGCCGATCCGAGGCGGTTGCAATTGTTCGTCGGCGGTGACGAGATTCCAATCGTCGTCAATGCCAACGGCAATCGATTTGAGTCGGGGGATTCCGTCGAGTTCTACGGCCAGGCACTTGATACTTTGAGCACCAACACGCAAGTCTACTGGCTCATCAACGGTACCACCGGCGGCAAACGCATCACTCGGCCGAAAGCGGCGAAGCCCGGCAATCAGGATTGGACGAACTTACTCGGCGGCAGCTTCGGCATGACTGTCGAAAGAGCCGACAAGCTGATTTACTTCTCCAGCCTTTTGAATGGCGAGGCCACAAACATCTTCGGCCCGGTCATCACCAGCAATCCGGCGACCCAGAACCTGACTGTCAACAACCTCGATACGACATCGACGCAGGCCCAACTGTCAGTGACTTTGCAGGGCGCTACCGAAGTCGATCATCAGGTGCAGGTGGAACTGAACGGCTCGCCCGTAGGCGTCGTCACTTTCACTGGCCGTGCGCATCCGACGCAGAACTTCAGCGTCTCACGTTCCCTGCTGCACGAAGGCGTGAATGAAGTGAAGCTCTCGGCGACGGGCGGCGATACAGACGTGAGTCTGATTGATGCTGTGGCGCTGACTTACGCACACAGCTATCGCGCTGACAACAACGCTCTGCGCTTCAGTGTCCCAGCCGGACGGACAATCGTCGTCAACGGCTTCAGCTCATCAGCCATTCGGGTCATCGACATCACGAACCCGAGCGCGCCGAGTGAAGTTGCGCCGCAGATTAGCGCGTTGAATGGCGGCTATGCGTTCAAACTGCAAACCAGCAGCACGGGCGGCACCAGAACGTTCACGGCTTTTACGGACGATCTGGCTTCACACCCGACGGCATTAACGGCCAATCAGCCTTCGAACTTAACCACGATGGCGGTTGCGGACATGTTGATTGTGACGCATAAGAACTTCCGGTCCGCCATCGAACCTTTAGCGGCGCAACGTCGCAGCGAAGGTCTCACTGTCTCAGTCGTCGACATTGAAGATGTCTATGACGAGTTCAGCTTCGGAGTGCACACGCCCAACGCTTTGCACGACTTCCTCGCCTGGACCAACAGTCACTGGGCCCATCCGCCGCGCTATCTGCTTTTGGTGGGTGACAGCAGTTGGGATCCCAAGGACTCTCTGAACCAGGGCTTCGCAGACTTTGTGCCAACCAAGCTGATCGACACGGTCTATCTGGAAACAGCTTCGGATGATTGGTTGACGGACTTTGACGGTGATGGCATTGCTGATGTCGCTACCGGCAGACTACCAGTACGCACCGCGGCGGAAGCCACGCTCATGGTCAACAAGATTCTCGACTATGAGCATGAGCGACAAACTGGCTCACCTTTGCGTGGTGCTCTGTTGGTGGCTGACTCAGGCTTTGAATCTGAGAGCAATACCACAGCGGCGCTCTTGCCCTCGAACATTCCAGTCACGACCATCAATCGCGCCGACGTAGGCAGTGACGACTTAACGCGCACTCAGATTGTGAACAATCTCAACACAGGGCCGCTGGTGGCGAACTACTTCGGCCACGGTTCGGTGACAGTGTGGACGGGAGCGGGGCTGCTCGACTCAGACCTGGCGACAAGTCTGACCAACCAGAATCGGCCCACGCTGTTTGTGCTGATGACTTGTCTGAATGGTTACTCGCATGATGCTTACATCGACAGTCTCGGCGAGTCTCTGTTGAAGGCGCCGCAAGGTGGCGCGATGGCGGTTTGGGCTTCGTCAGGCTTCACTGAATCGGGTCCGCAGTTTGTCATGAGTTCGCAGTTCTATCAGCAACTCTTCAGCTCGACCACGGTTAGACTCGGCGACGGCTTCAAACCAGCCAAACTCGTCATCTCTGACCCGGACGTCAAACGCACCTGGCTCCTCCTCGGTGACCCGTCGATGCGTTTGAGATAACGGAGCGCTAGTTAAATGTTTCGTCAGGTATAACATTCGGCGAAGTGCTTAGCCATTCTGCTAAATCCGATTCATTAAAAACCGCTCACACTCCCCTGCCGCGCGGACAAAATGTGAGTTGTTCGCTCCACCTTGCATCCGCCAACATTTCTCCGAATAATGCTATCCCGTTAGCCAAGCTCGGCGTATACTCCGCAAGTTAAAAGCTGGTACCCGCCTACCCGAGTTTCGATTAGTCCACGGAGCCGTTTAATGCACATTCGTTCTCTTTTTTCGAACCGGCAGAATAGTACTCATAAGGCCATTGGCGTCGTCATAGTGCTGGCGGTCATAACCATCGCGGTCGGCACAGTTCGTTTAACGCTAAAACGGCTCTCGCACAGACCGCCCGCGGCAGAGGCATCCAACCCGTTGACGGACGATGTCGAGGATAGAGCTTTGTCGTCGAAGCGCGACGCGAAGACAGGCGCAACGAACACTGACCAAAACGGATTTTCGAAAGATACTTCTACTGACAAGAAAAACCCGGCGAAACAGATTGATGGTGGGCCGGTCCTCTTTGGTGAATTCGATTCGAATAGAGCCTCAACCAACTACCCCACCCGTTCGAGCATGTCGCAGGATAGAGACCCTGTCGCAAATGGAATAACTCAGAACTCAACTCGCAATAATGGCGTGAATGGTGAGCTGAAGCCGACGGAATCACACCTCAAGAAGGCACACCCGTTCGATGGTGACCTGCGTGATTTACCTTATGTTCCTCCGATGAAACGAGAACGGCCAGAGCGTGAGCCTCCTGCGGTTTTTCGGCGTCCTGATCCTCTTGCGAGTGCGAAGCAAACTGCACAACCGACCTCGCCGAACGTTTCCGCTCCATTACCTGCGGCGCCGGCGCCGACGCCGATCACAACCTTCGATGGCTTGGACTTTGCGAGTTGGGGAGACGGCCATCCGCCTGATACGAATGGGGACGTCGGCCCGACCTATTACATTCAAACGGTCAACACATCGATTGGTATTTACAACAAAAGCACGGGTGTGCGCGTTGCTGCATTTACCTACAACACCTTCATGAGCCAGGGCAGCTTCGGGAACGTGTGCGATACGGATAACTTTGGCGACCCTGTAGTCCTCTACGACACATTCGAAGATCGTTGGATCATCTCTGACTTTGCTTTCCAACTGGACGGCTCCGACAACGTAATAAATCCACCGGGAGCGTTTCAGTGCTTTGCGGTTTCCAAAACCGCCGACCCGGTGTCTGGCGGCTGGAACTTTTACTCGATCAACACGACTGGCGGGCTAGGCGATTATCCGAAGTTGGGGATTTGGCCTGACGGCCTTTACCTCTCGGTCAACATGTTCGATTACGCCGCCGCGGGATCGTTTCAGAACGTACGCGTCTATGCCTTCAACAAGGCGCAGATGTATGCCGGTGCGCCGACCGTGCAGTTGGTTTTCTTCAACCTGCCATCTGACCAGTTCACGGTGCTTCCCGCCAACGCACGCTTACAGACCGGCACGCCACCTTCGGGGAGCCCGAATTACATGGCTTCGGTCTGGAACTTCCTGAACTCTGAGCAGATTTGGAAGTTCAGTGTTAACTGGTCCACTCCGGCGGCGGCATCTGTGACCGGCCCGTTCAGTTCGACCATGGCGTTCTGGTGGGCACAATGGAGCGGCACATTCGCGCCTACGCCAAAGAACGATCTGGACACGCTGTACCCGCGGATGATGATGCAGAATCAGTACACGAACATCGGCGGCGTCGAGTCTGTCTGGACAAGTCACACGGTTGGCGGAGGTGCGACTCCAAATCCAACTTCAAATACGACAACCTCCGGCAACACCGCAGTGCGCTTCTACCAGGTAAATGTCACCGGCGGTACGGTTTCGGCGAATACGACGCAGAGCTTTTCGTACAGCCCCGACACTACCGTTTACCGTTACATGCCGAGCGCCGCCGTGGATCGCCTGGGCGACATGGCCATCGGTTACACCACTTCAAACTCCGCGACCAACCCTGGCATCAAGTACGCCGGGCGGCTTGCCGGCGACGCAGCGAGTTCCATTACCCAAACTGAGCAGACGATGATTCAGGGTACCGGATCGCAGCAAGGCATGTGCGGCGGTACTTGTTCGCGGTGGGGCGATTACAGCGCGATGACGCTCGATCCCGACGGTTGTACGTTCTGGTATACCAACGAGTATTACGCAACAAATTCACTTAACGATCTCACGCGCATCGGCTCGTTTAAGCTGAACCCGGTATGCACTGTGAACGGCACCGGCACAGTATCCGGCAACGTGACCGCCACCCCAGGCGGGGCGACAATCAGCGGCGCGACGGTCGCCCTCGGCAGCCGCACAACCACAACAGACGGCAGTGGGAGTTATTCATTCACCGGTCTTCCGGCCGGCACTTATCCAACTATCTCAGCAAGCTATCCTGGCCGTACAACAGCGACAGTGAGTAACATTGTCGTTACTGCCGGCGGCACAACAACTCAGAATTTCTCCCTCTCGCTAGCATCGCAGAACGCTTGTCTGACTGATACGACGCAAGCTGATTTCAATGCGGGCGTTACGAATAGCACCGACCTTGCCACCAGCCCGGGTGACGTGGTGTTGACAAGGTCGGTAGTAACCGACGCCTCCGTCACCGACGGAAGTACGAGCGGCAATGGCTTCACGAACACAACTTGGATCGGTCAGACATTCACGCCGGCGGTGAGCGGTCAGCTCAAGACGCTGGACGTTGAACTCTTCTGTAGCTCCTGCTCAGGCACAACTTCGAGCATTGTTGTGAATGTCAACAACACCAGCGGCGGATTGCCGACAGGCGGCGCGATCACGACCGCAACAATTCCCGCGTTTAGCAGTAACTCCGGCGTCTTCTACTCAGTGACGTTCTCCTCGCCGCCAACGCTGACAGCGGGCACGGTCTACGCTTTCACCGTACACGCGTCCAGCTCGATCAGCGCGGGCACGTATGCAGTCGTGCGGACAAGTACCAATCTGTACGCGGGCGGGGAGTCAGTTTTATCCACGAATAGCGGATCGACATGGGGTACGTTCACAGGACAATCGAAAGACCTTGAGTTCCATACTTATATGGATACCGGCTACTCCTCGGGCGATTACACGTCTGGCGTAAAGGACTCGAACCCGGCGGGCGGCCCGACTGCGACAACCTGGCTGACACTCTCTTGGACGAATTCGTTGCCGGCAGGCACCGCGGTGAAGTTCCAAGCCGCGGCGAGCAATAACTCAGCCGGGCCGTTCAGCTTCGTCGGCCCCGACGGCACGGCATTAACCTTCTTCACGACGAGCGGCGCTTCGCTCTCTCAGTTCAACGGCAAACGCTATTTGAAATACAAAGCTTATTTAAGCACGACGAACAGCGCCAACACGCCGACAGTGAATGATGTCACTGTTTGTTATCAGGACTTGCAGGATTTGGTTTTTAATGCGAACGGAACTGTACCCGCAGGCACGTACAACAGTCTTACCGTAAACGCGCCGGCGATTGTGGACCTGACCGGCAACGCATCGTTTAGCGGATTTGTCCTGGTCAATTCCGGCGGCAGGCTGAATCTGGGAACGTCGATCGTTTCCGGCGGGGGAACGTTTACGCTCACCTCCGGGGGCATTCTCGGTATTGGCAGTTCCACCGGAATCACTTCGTCGGGCGCGACAGGCAATGTTCAAGGCACCGGCGCACGCTCATTCAACACGGGCGCGTCTTACGTCTACACGGGGGTCGCGAATCAAGCAGCCGGCAATGGTCTGCCTGCGACAGTCGCAAACCTGATGGTCGCTAATACCGGAGGGGGCGGCAACAACACGGTCAGCGGGAATGCAGGACAGACAGTTACCGGCTTGTTGTGGGTTCAGTCGGGCACGTACACCAGCGCCAGCACCTATCACAACGTGCAGATCGATCCCGGCGGAACACTATCGTTGGCCGCTGATGTGACTGTTAGCGGAAACTGGACCAACAACGGCACATTTAATTCGAATACCTTCAAAGTCACGTTCGACGGTAATACGAACCAGTCCATCGCAGGAACTTCGCCAACGGCATTTGCGAATCTGACAGTCGCCAACACCGGTGTTGGAAACAATACTGTGACCTTGTCACAGAACGTCAGTGATACTTCCCTTAATGTTACGAGCGGTAAATTCGATCAGGGCGCATCATCGAATCTGACTAGCGGCGCAATCACAATTTCATCCGGCGCCACGCTGCAAAACACTGGCACCGGCGACCTTACGCTGTCTGGTAACCTCGCGAACAGCGGTACCATCACATTCAACGCGAACGGCGCCGCGTGTGGCGGCAACGACGACATCCTGATTCGTTCGTCTGTCAATGGAGCGCAACGAACGTGGTCCGGCACAGGCGCCTTCCAAATGACTGACGTTGATGTGAAAGATCAGTCAGGCACCGCCGTCATCACTGTTTTGAGCGGAACGAACAGCGGCAACAACGGAGCGAATTGGGTCTTCGTCTCGACGTGTGCCTCGAACACTTACACGTGGGCGCCCACCATCGGCACCGATTGGACAAACCCGACGAACTGGACGCCGACGCGCACCACACCAAATGCGAGTGACGTGCTGATCTTTGGCAGTGGCACGCCCTCGCCAATCGTCACCAATGTCGCAGGGGCCGTAGCCGGCACGAATGAGACGATCGCCGAGCTGCATATCTCCGGATCATCACCCACATTTAGCACAGGCGGCGGCGCGAATACTCTAAATATCAATGCCGGCACCGGCGTTAACGGTTTCGATCTTAGTTCATTCGGATTGACGCTGAGCGGCAGCAACCCGCTAACGATTAAGTTGGGTTCAGCCACAGTCGGAAATGTTGCGGGAACGATTGTAGTGACTGGTGGCGCACATCGATTAATCAGCAACGATGCCGCCGCGATTACTTTCCAATCAGGATCATTCTTTACAACCAGCACTGGATTCACCGGCAATCCGTTTGGTGATGGGAGCGTCGGGAATGGCGCGGCCGGCTCAGTTCTATTTGCCAGCGGTTCTACTTACTCGCACAACGCCGGCGGCAGCCCATTTGGCGCAACCGGTAATCCTTCGGTAGTTACTTTCCAAACTGGCAGTGCCGCGAGGTTTTTCACTGCAACCGGTTTCGACGGAAACGGCAGAACTTACGCGAATCTCGAAATAGGAAAAGCCGATCCGGGCGGCATCGCAGTCGCCGCCAGCAACAGCGGCAGCGGCAATTTCCAGTTCGACAATCTCACCCTAAACAGCACCGCCACGACGCAATCGTCACTGAGTTACGTCGGATCAGGATCTAGCATAATCACGATCCAAGGCAACATCACCAGCATTGGCAATGGCAACGGTGGCACGGCCCCGGATGTAAACCTCACCGGAGGTTCGGGCGGTATTCAAGTGAAAGTGCCGGGCCCCGGCGGAACTGTGACCTTCAGCAATAGCGGAGGAGCGCCCGCACACGGAATCATCTTCGGCAGCGATGGCACAGTCGATACCTTAACCACTGTAAATCTCGGTCGAATTGTGCAAATGGGTGCGACTCCCACGAACACGATTACTATTAACGGATCCATCGTGCCGAATTCAGGCGCGGTTGGTTACATCATCGGCAATGAGAAGCGGACGTTCGCTGGCCCGGGACCGGCAAGTTTCACTTTTGATGTGGGAACCATATTCGGCTACTCGCCCGTCGATACTCAGAACACCACGGGCTCAGGCAATTTGACGATTGCGGCAAAGGATGCGCCGGTACCGATTGTTGATGCTACAAAATCATTGAAACGGTACTGGACGCTCAACGGCTCAGGCATCACCACGAGTCTCACTTTCCACTACCTCGATCCCGCCGACATACCCGGCACGAGCAACGAGGCAAACTATCAAATCATTCGCATTGAAAGTGGCACAGCAGTGTCCTTTCCGAACGATGGCTGCGCCACTGCATGCGTCAATACCGCGAGCAACACGGCGACACTCGTTGGCGTTAGTCACTTTTCTGATTGGACGCTGGGTGAACCCGCAGCACCGACCGCGGTGAAATTGAGTAAGTTCGCGGCGACGAGTTACGACGATGGCGTTTCCGTCGATTGGGAAAGTGGATTCGAAGCAGAGAATTTAGGTTATGAGTTGTATCGCGAGCGCGCGGGTGTGCGCACACGAATAACACCATCCATGGTCGCCGGTTCGGCTTTGAAGGTCGGGCCACGCAGCCAGTTGCAAGCGGGTTATGCGTACTCGTGGTTTGACGCACAAGGCACAGCCGACGCCGTTTATTACCTGGAGAGTATCGATCTGCGCGGCGACAGAACTCTCACCGGGCCGATATCGCCGTCCAGAGGCAGCGGCGAAAGCGGCAACGGGAACCGTGAACGAGCACGGCTATTGGGGCAGCCTGTTTCTTCGGATGATTTGGCCGATGCGAACCGGTTCGAACAGAGTTCGCCAGCGACGATGACAGCCGATCGTGATTCATCATTGAAGTTGGAATCGGCTGCTCCACCAACGGCGCTGTCAGCATCGCAAACGACGCTTGCGAATGGTCCGGCGATAAAGGTTTCGATAGCCCGCACGGGCTGGTATCGGTTGACGCCGACTGAGTTGATCGCGGCGGGATTGGATGCGAACACAGACCCGCGGCGGTTGCAATTGTTCGTCGGCGGTGACGAGATTCCAATCGTCGTCAATGCCAACGGCAATCGATTTGAGTCGGGGGATTCCGTCGAGTTCTATGGCCAGGCGCTCGATACTTTGAGCACCAACACGCAAGTCTACTGGCTCATCAACGGTACCACCGGCGGCAAACGCATCACTCGGCCGAAAGCGGCGAAGCCCGGCAATCAGGATTGGACGAACTTACTCGGCGGCAGCTTCGGCATGACTGTCGAAAGAGCCGACAAGCTGATTTACTTCTCCAGCCTTTTGAATGGCGAGGCCACAAACATCTTCGGCCCGGTCATCACCAGCAATCCGGCGACCCAGAACCTGACTGTCAACAACCTCGATACGACATCGACGCAGGCCCAACTGTCAGTGACTTTGCAGGGCGCTACCGAAGTCGATCATCAGGTGCAGGTGGAACTGAACGGCTCGCCCGTAGGCGTCGTCACTTTCACTGGCCGTGCGCATCCGACGCAGAACTTCAGCGTCTCACGTTCCCTGCTGCACGAAGGCGTGAATGAAGTGAAGCTCTCGGCGACGGGCGGCGATACAGACGTGAGTCTGATTGATGCTGTGGCGCTGACTTACGCACACAGCTATCGCGCTGACAACAACGCTCTGCGCTTCAGTGTCCCAGCCGGACGGACAATCGTCGTCAACGGCTTCAGCTCATCAGCCATTCGGGTCATCGACATCACGAACCCGAGCGCGCCGAGTGAAGTTGCGCCGCAGATTAGCGCGTTGAATGGCGGCTATGCGTTCAAACTGCAAACCAGCAGCACGGGCGGCACCAGAACGTTCACGGCTTTTACGGACGATCTGGCTTCACACCCGACGGCATTAACGGCCAATCAGCCTTCGAACTTAACCACGATGGCGGTTGCGGACATGTTGATTGTGACGCATAAGAACTTCCGGTCCGCCATCGAACCTTTAGCGGCGCAACGTCGCAGCGAAGGTCTCACTGTCTCAGTCGTCGACATTGAAGATGTCTATGACGAGTTCAGCTTCGGAGTGCACACGCCCAACGCTTTGCACGACTTCCTCGCCTGGACCAACAGTCACTGGGCCCATCCGCCGCGCTATCTGCTTTTGGTGGGTGACAGCAGTTGGGATCCCAAGGACTCTCTGAACCAGGGCTTCGCAGACTTTGTGCCAACCAAGCTGATCGACACGGTCTATCTGGAAACAGCTTCGGATGATTGGTTGACGGACTTTGACGGTGATGGCATTGCTGATGTCGCTACCGGCAGACTACCAGTACGCACCGCGGCGGAAGCCACGCTCATGGTCAACAAGATTCTCGACTATGAGCATGAGCGACAAACTGGCTCACCTTTGCGTGGTGCTCTGTTGGTGGCTGACTCAGGCTTTGAATCTGAGAGCAATACCACAGCGGCGCTCTTGCCCTCGAACATTCCAGTCACGACCATCAATCGCGCCGACGTAGGCAGTGACGACTTAACGCGCACTCAGATTGTGAACAATCTCAACACAGGGCCGCTGGTGGCGAACTACTTCGGCCACGGTTCGGTGACAGTGTGGACGGGAGCGGGGCTGCTCGACTCAGACCTGGCGACAAGTCTGACCAACCAGAATCGGCCCACGCTGTTTGTGCTGATGACTTGTCTGAATGGTTACTCGCACGATGCCTACATTGACAGTCTCGGCGAGTCTCTCCTGAAAGCGCCGCAAGGTGGCGCGATGGCGGTGTGGGCTTCGTCGGGTTTCACCGAATCAGGCCCACAGTTTGTCATGAGCTCGCAGTTCTACCAGCAACTCTTCAGCTCGACCTCGGTCAGGCTTGGCGACGGCTTCAAACCAGCCAAACTCGCCATCTCTGACCCGGACGTCAAACGCACCTGGCTCCTCCTCGGTGACCCGTCTATGCGTTTGAGATAACGGAGCATCAAACACTAAACAACAAAGCGCGCTGACATCCTTTCGATGTGGCGCGCTTTTATTTACTTAATTGACTGCAAATGGTGCCGACTGGTGGCCTTTCATAATAGACACCAAACGGACACAAAGAATCGGTCAGCCGCCAGACATCCGCCGCGCAGAGCGGCCTCCGCCTTGCAACTTCCGCTAAACTCAGGCATTATAGCTGCGGTTAATCCTTCTCTCGCGCATCAACGGTGATGCGCCCCGCGCACAAAACGATTAGCGCCGGACGTTTGGATGGTTCGAGAGCAGGCTCGCTACTAAATCTTCGAAGCCGCTCTGTTTGAAGAGCATCCGAACCAGGTCCTTCGACCGCTACCGTTTCGCCGAAGCCAATACGTTCGCAGCTTCTTTTTCATTCCCAAAGAGGAAAGGTATCTCTATGTCAACTAAACTTTACGTTGGAAATCTCGCTTTCCAAACCACTAGCCAGGAGCTTCAGGAGCTGTTTGCTCAAGCCGGCACGGTTGAATCAGCGAGTGTGGTCGAGGACCGCATGACTGGCCGTTCGAGAGGGTTCGCGTTCGTCGAAATGTCGACCGCGGAAGAGGCGACCAGCGCCATTGATCAATTCAATGGTAAAGAAGTCGGAGGCCGCGCTTTGAAAGTCAACGAAGCCAAGCCGCGCGAAAGTCGCGGCGGTGGTGGTGGCGGACGCGGTGGCTTTGGCGGCAATCGCGGCGGCGGCGGCTACGGCAATCGTGGCGGCGGTGGCGGCGGCCGTGGTGGAAACAACTACGGCGGCGGTAATCGCGAACCACGCTGGTAATACGCGTTGGCAGGGCGCAAGTCTCTGTCTCTCCCGCGGTCAGTCAGAAACATCGACTACCATGGCCGGGTCAGGGACCTGCGCTCCCGCGCAAGGAAACAACACGACGACTGCAAGTCGTCATTAGCAAAAGGAACTTAATGGATTTTTCTCAACTGGGACTTGCGCCGGCGCAACTGAGCGTCTGCAAGTCTCTCGGATACAACGAACCGACACCTATTCAGCGACAGGCGATTCCTGTCATCCTCAGCGGCCGAGACGTAATCGGCTGTGCCGAAACCGGCACTGGCAAGACGGCCGCTTTTCTACTTCCCATCATTCAAAACATGAGTGAGCGCTCGAGACCCGGCCTTCGGGTACTCGTGCTCGCTCCGACGCGCGAACTCGCTTTGCAGATTCAAAAGAATTATGGCGACTTGAATCGCGCCAGAACTAACGCATCGGTGATTGCGATCGGCGGTGCGAACATACGTACGCAAATTAGCCAACTGCGAAAAGGCGCGACAGTTTTGATCGCCACGCCCGGACGCTTACTGGATCTGACGGAGCGTGGCGCGGTCAATCTATCGACGATTGAAGTCCTGGTTTTGGACGAAGCGGATCGCATGCTCGACATGGGATTTCTGCCGGCTATTCGTCGCGTGCTGGCCATGTTGCCAACCAAGCGACAGACACTTTTGTTCTCAGCCACAATGTCGTCGGACATTGAAAAACTTGCTCGCTCAACGATGAAAGAGCCGAAGCTGATCGAAGTAAGTCAGCGTGGCCGCGCGGCGACCATGGTCGAGCAGACTGCTTACCATGTGGAGCAGCATTCAAAGACCGCGCTGTTGATCGACTTGCTGGAAAAAGAAAGCAGTGAATTTGAGCGCGTGCTGGTATTCACGCGAACCCGGCGAGGCGCCGAACGCCTTTCGCATATTTTGAAAGCGCGCGACCATCGCGTGAATCGCATTCACGCCGATCGCTCGCAACCGCAACGCGAAGCGGCCTTGCGCGAATTCAGCGACGGGCGAACACGCGTGCTGGTAGCGACCGATATCGCCGCGCGCGGGCTTGACGTCGACTCAGTCTCGCACGTCATCAACTATGACGTGCCGGGCGCACCCGAAGATTACGTCCACCGCGTTGGCCGCACTGGCCGGGCCGGCAATCAGGGCAAAGCGATAACCATCGTCGCACCCGTCGATGAATTATCGATGCGCGCGATCGAACGATTGACCGGACAAACGGTCAGAAGAATCCACCGGCCTGAGTATGGTGCCGCGACCACATCGGCGGCGATCGCGCCGCGATCACTTGCCGGATTCACGAGCCGGAACAGCGTGCGTTCCTTTCGACCGCGAGGTCGCCGCTGAAATTATCAGGATAGACTAAGGTGAGGACAATTATGGAAGAACAGAAAATCGCAATAGGAGATCGAATTGAGCAGATGTGTGCCACCTGTGGTGAGGAACGTGGACACATTGTGGCCTCAATCAGCAAGACCGGGAAAATCACCCGGGTAAGCTGTCCGATATGCAAGTCGCGCGTTCCCTACAAAGCCGGAGTGACGCGAACGGCCCCCGCCAAAGCCGGCGCGCCTTACGATCGCGCACGCGTATATCGCCGCGGACAAACGATGACGCATCCCACCTTTGGCGAAGGTGAAGTAACGGCAGTTATCGAAACGGGCAAGATTGACGTTCTGTTTGCCGATCGAATCCGCCGGCTGATCCACGCTAATGGATAGGTCATTACAGTTCGCCAGAGGAGTGATCGTCTTGCGGACTGCGGAACTGTCCTGCCGTTATCGCCGGTAGATTGCTCGAGCTGCCGGCGTGGCACCGAGTTGGCTTCACCACGTTGTGGGCGTAGCCATCGCGCTGAGCATAGTCTTTCAGTGCGAAGCTTATCTATAAATGACTTCCACGATCAGGATCTATGATCGTGGCGATCCTTCTTCCCTTCTCAACGAGCTGCTGATGCAAGATCCCCCCGACTCTCGGCAGCTCGTCCCCAACTGCTAATAACATACTGACAGTCGATCTTCCGGAATTGTTGAAGCTCTTGCTTATGCTTTTCGTGGTCTACTTTCATCTCCTGATGAGTGCCATCAACCACTTCACTGTATTAGCCGGCGCATCAACCGCCGCTTCACAACTTCGACGAGAACCAGGTAGGTGCCGTTCGCAACTGCAATGAATAGCAGGAACGACAAGGGCATCGGCGTGAATCCTATCAGCGAACCAAGCCGCGTGAACGGCAGCACCGTGCCAAAGAGCACCACAGAAACAGTGGTCAGCGTCAACGCCAAACTTGGTCTACTCCTAAACGGATTGTGTGCGGTTCGAATGACGAAGATAACGAGGGTCTGTGTCGCCAGCGATTCCACGAACCAACCGCTGTGAAAGAACTGCTCTGACGCATGGAAGATTTTGAGCAACGCAAAGAACGTCAGAAAATCATAAATCGAACTGAGTGGCCCGATGTAAATCATGAAGTCGCGAATCAGCTTCACATTCCAACGCTGCGGTTTTTGAATGAACGTCTCGTCGACCTTATCAGTGGGAATCGTTACCTGGGCCAAATCGTAAAGAAAATTATTCAGCAGAATCTGCGTCGGCAACATCGGCAGGAAGGGGAGGAAGACCGACGCCGCGGCCATGCTGAACATGTTGCCAAAGTTGGAACTCGTGCCCATCAAGAGATACTTCATAACATTGCCGAAGGACTTGCGTCCTTCGATGATGCCGGCATGTAACACTCTGAGGCCCGGTTCCAGCAGAATGAAATCAGCCGCATCCTTGGCCACATCGACGGCCGTCGAAACCGAGATGCCGACATCGGCGGCGTGCAGCGAAGGCGCGTCGTTGATGCCATCTCCCAGGTAACCGACCACATGGCTGCGAGCTTTCAGCGCCAGAATTATTCTGTTCTTTTGCGCGGGAGAGACACGCGCGAAGACCGAAGTCTGCTCGACGACGTGCGCGAGCGCTGGATCGGTCATCCTTTCAAGTTCATCCCCAAGAATGATTCGTTCGCTGTCGAGACCTACCTGCGAACAGATATGTTGCGTTACCAACTCGTTGTCGCCGGTCAGAATCTTGACTTCGATTCCATCGCGTCGCAGGGCGAGCAGCGAAGACTTCGCGCTCTCTAACGGCGGATCAGAGAAAGTCAGGAATCCGGCGAGCACCAGGGCCTTTTCATCTTCCGCGCGATAGACATCTTTCGAAGAGACATTCGCATAGGCGACGGCCAGCATACGAAAACCCTGCGCACAAAGCGCCCGATAAGTTTCCTGTGCGCGCGCGCGCGAATTGTCGTCAAGCGGGTTTTGTTGCCGGTTGAGTTCGTAAGCACTGCAAACCGTCAGGACGCTTTCCGGCGCGCCTTTGGTTATTAGTAACCTTCCACCGTCGTGCTCGACGACGATCGAAACGCGACGTCTTTCGAAGTCGAAGGGAATCTCATCGATCTTCCGGTAATCATGAATGTCAGGATGGTCGTGTTGCAGCACCGCGGTATCAAGCGGATCGCTGCGGTGTCGTTCTTTGATCGCTTCGTCGAGTGGGTTGCTGACGCCCGTTTCATGGAGACTGTTCAGATAAGCGAGCAGAAAAACCCGTTCAGACGGACCGCCGAATGGATCGACGTGCCGATCGAGCGCCATCTCGCCGCTGGTAAGCGTTCCGGTTTTGTCGCTGCAGAGAACATCGATGCTGCCGAAATTCTGCATCGCTTCGAGGTGCTTGACGATTACTTTCTTGCGGGCCATGTGCACGGCGCCCTGCCCCAAAGTAACCGTCGTGATCATGGGCAGAAACTCCGGCGTCAAACCGACCGCCAGCGCAACCGCGAAGAGCAACGATTCCATGAAATCGTGATGCAGTACGACGGCGACCAACAGAACGAAGAGCACCAACAGGATCGTCGTCTTCATGATCAGCAGACCAAACTGCTTCGTGCCCCTTTCAAACTCCGTTTCCGGCGGCTTAGTCGCCAGCCGAGTGGCAATATCGCCAAAGGTTGTGTTCTTTCCCGTCGCCGTAACCACAGCCGTTCCAGTACCGCTGACGATCGAGGTCCCGAGAAAGACTTTGTGTGCCTCAACAGAATCCTTTTCGTCGTGTGATTGAGGATCGATGGCAGCTTTTTCGACGGGCAAAGACTCCCCGGTAAGCGCGGCTTGTTGCACATGCAGATCGCGCGCTCGAACCAGGTCGGCATCGGCGGGCACCAGATCGCCCGCTGCGAGTTTAATAACATCGCCGGGCACGATTTCGCGTCTCGGCAACTCAATCGATTTTCCGTCTCGTAAAACGGTGGCGGTGGGGGCAACTTCTTTGCGAATGCGATCAACCGCCCGTTGCGAGCGAAACGTCTGAATAAAGTTCAGCGCCACGCTCAGCAAAACCATCACGACGATGATCGAAGCGTTGATAACTTCTCCCAGTGCCGCGGAAATGGCGCTGGCTCCGAGCAGAATGATCGCGAGCGGATTGGCAAACAGAAGTAGGAGCTGAAAGACAGTCGCGGTACGTTTCGAGGCCGCCGGTTCGTTTGGCCCAAATTGCGCGAGGCGATTTCTGGCTTCAACTGAAGTCAGGCCGACTGGCTGTTGGACGGTGGCGGGCGGAGACAGAATATTTGTAACCGGTTGGTCGCGTTTAGGTGATGACGAATCGGGTGTAAACACAAGCGACGAAACCTGCCGAAGCTAACAAACCGACGGAGCCTGCCGTCGAGGCGCTCAGTTCAGTGACGGTGATCGCCAAACCGGCACTCTTACAGAAAACCGCATGCGCGTTAAAAATGGGTTACGTAAGACACCCGGGACGCTTGAACCATTGTGTCATGAACTGCCGGGCACACTTATTCGATTAGTTTTTCCCGTAATTGTAATCGCAACAGATGTGCCGATCCGAATGTTTAGAAAAACTCGGTTCATGCGTTCCAGCGCAGTTTTTCTTTGAGGACAGTTGCGCACTCTGTGAGAGGAAATGCGCTTTTGCATAGCTCGTCGAGGCGGATGCGCAGGATTTGTGAATTGGCCGCATGGCTGGCCCGACCGAGAACAGGTCTCGCCTTTCCGACTGCTTCAATTGATCACCTTTTCGCCGTCTTAATTGTTCCCCACCATAGAATGGGCAAGGCCAAGAGCTGAGCTGCTGCTGAGAATGCGACCAACGCGCCGATCGATTTGTCATAGAGAAATCCCATCAGCGCACTCCCCAGAAACCAACCAACACCGAAGACTGTATAAAACAAGCCGAACCCTGTGCTGCGCCTGGACGGTGCCATCACTTCCGACAGCATCGCCTTCAGCATGGTGTTCTGGGCGCCCAGCCCAATTCCCCAAAGCACCATCCCAGTGAGGATCAACCAGAACTGTCCGAGGAATACGAATGGCGCAAACATTGCTCCCAGCAAAAACGCGCCGATTGCGATCGGAAAGCCAACTCGATCAAATAGCTTTCCGAATACCAGATTAGTGATGGCGCTGGCTCCCATCGCGAGCGCGTAAAAGAGGGCCACTTCAATGTCAGAAATGCTCGCGGCTTTCTTAAAGTGAAAAGAGACCAGCGAGAAGTCGGCGAAGCCTGCGGCGATCAGCGCTCCTCCGGCCACATAGATCCAGAAAGCTTTCGAAAATCCTTTTGTCTCAAACAGCTCAGATGATTTCTCTTCCAGTTCATGCGGACGCGGATACCACATGCGCGCAATCACGAGGGTCGCCAAACAAAGTACCGACGAAATCAGCAGCACGCCGAAGCCTGTCCGATAACCGCCCTTCACATACAAAACCAGTGCTACGATAAGCGGACCAAGGGTCGCTCCCGTCTGATCCAGCCCCTCGTTCAGTCCAAACACCCACCCGCGCCCGATGGACTTTCCTGCGTAAGAAAGCATCGCGTCGGTGGCGGGCTTTCTAATTCCGCGACCAGTCCGCTCGGCCATGATCAGCACTGCCGCGATCGGCCAGTTGCCGGCGAGCGCCAGCGCCGGCACGACCAGCATATTGATGCCGTAGCCGATGATGATGACTATCCAATATCGCTGGGTTTTGTCCGCAAGATATCCCGCGACCGATCTCAGGACGTAACCAAACAGCTCGCCGCCGCCGGCAATCAACCCAACGGCCAGGGCCGTCGCGCCCAGCGATTGGAGAAACGGCCCAGTGATACTGCGCGCGCCTTCGTACGTCATATCCGCAAAGAGATTGACGATGCCGATCGTGAGCACAAATCTGAAGGCGAGCTTTGCCAGCTTTGATTTATCGCGTGCCATCACCCGAACTCTGAATTCCGCCGCCGAATCTATGAAGCCGGTTCGAACAATTCGATCGGATTGCCATCGGGATCCTCCAACTGGATTTGACTCCCGGCAGGACCAGTCTCGATTTCGTTTCGAAAGGGTACTTCGAATTCTTTCAGTGTCTTCACCACCGACGCGAGATCAGCAACTTTAAGGACAAGTCGATTACAGCCGCCCGGTTCCTGCTGACGTCCATCGGGCAGAGGCCGGGCACCCGAACTGCCAGGGCCGCTGAGAAAAACTTTAAGCCCGCTCATTGAGACGCTGGCAAACATCGAGCCTGCCTGATGCTCCAACGTGAACCCCAGATGCTGTGTGTAGAATTTGATCGAACGCTCGACGTCTTTTACTTGATACCGAACACCCCAAATCTCAAACATAGTTTTCGCTCCTTATAGAATCACTCTCTCGTTATCGTTGATCAGTTGCGGCGTGCGGGCGAGCCTGCGCTACGCAGATAAGCATCGATTGACCACACGCCGGCGCCGACAATGAGAAGGAACAGTGAACCAAGCAGCATCGCGAAATCGACGCGCGCCTCATGAAGCGTCGCCCAAAAGCCATACGACGGAAGTTTGCTGACGTTGAAACGCCAGAACCCATGACCCAGCATGATCGGGACCTTGGTAGTAGTAATCGCCACCAGCATGTCGATGATGAGCGGTATCGCCGCGAGGCGGGTCAATAGCCCAAACAGAATGAAAGCGCCGCAGACTATCTCGACGCCGGCGACAAACGGCCCGGTGATTTGCGGTGACGGAATGCCGATCTTTGCGAAGCGACCCACACCTAAATCGTTTGCAAAAAGAAATTTCTGTATACCTTCGGAAAGAAACACTCCACCGACGACCAGGCGAATCAGAATCACAGAAGCCGGGGCGTTGCTGGCAATTATTCGCTTCATAATTCCACCTCGTCGAGTTTAGCTATCGAAATTCGTCAACGAGTCACGATAGCTTCTCTCTTTCTGTCACGTCAAAGACAACAGTTCCGTGCAGTTATTCTGGTCAATATTTACGGCACTGCTGAATCGTAGCCGTGATTATTGTGAACCGTTTGACTAACCAGAATGCTAACTATGAGGAGAGATCTATGCTACCGTTTCACGATTTCGAAGAAATCACCGTGGTATTCATCAAGCTCCCGGAGTCGCTGACCGAAGAGAAGTATGGAACTTCTCGAACGTGAACAATTCCTGGCTGAACTTGAGGCCATTCGCAGCGATGTGGTTGGTGGTACGGGTCGTCTTGTGCTGGTCAGCGGCGAGGCCGGCATTGGCAAAACATCATTGGTCGAACACTTCGCCGAAGACCACAAGAACGTTTTGTGGGGCGCGTGTGATGCATTGTTCACCCCTCGGCCGCTCGGGCCACTCTACGACATAGCTCATCAAATTCGTGGCAAGTTACTAGCATTGCTCGAGGAAGAGGCTCCTCAGCCATCCATCTTTTCCGCAGCTCTAAATGAGCTCGAAGATACGCAACCCTTGTCATTAGTCGTCATCGAAGATGTTCACTGGGCAGACCAAAGCACACTTGACCTGCTTAAGTTTCTTGGCCGGCGGATCAATCGAATTAAATCGATGCTCATTGTCACTTACCGTGACGATGAAGTTACTGCTGATCATCCACTGAGGCTGGGTGAATGACAAGAAGGGTAGATGCGCGATCAATACGTCGCAGTAAATGAGGGTGTGTTTGTTAGTGTAGCTAAGGGCCGTTGATCCTCTAGGGTCAGTGGCCCTACTACGCTTTATGTGATCGATCACTGTACCGAAGTTGTCTTCCATTCAGCACGCGAGATTGCCGGATTCATCGAAGTGTCAAAATACTTAGGAAAATCAAAAAAGAAGTGAAAAGCTGAGTGAAACTGGAGAGTCTCTGAGTTCCCCCTTCGGCAATAATTTTTCTTTCAATTCACCAGGACAAGTAACTCCAGTCTGCACAGGAACCAAGGCATCAGCCCAAAGATGCCGAGCATCATGAAATAAACAATTCCCGAAACAGTATCGCGGGGGCGATCTGGATGATCTCGCTGAAATCAAGTGTGTAGATTAGATGTGCGCTCATTTTCGGTCCTCCTCAAAATACCTACTACTTTGGATAAACAGTAATGAGTATGCCCGGTGCCTTGGTCTTCAATGCCGAGCCGCTGGCACCTTGAATCAGGTGGATCAGGGTGATTCAGGGCGTTTCAAAAAGGGCGTTTTCCTCCCACCGAGTGCGCAAGTTTCCTCAAAGAAGCGTTGCACATGAGTTATGCGCACCCTATTCCTCACGACTTTGAGACGGCACATCGGTTGCGATCAAATACGCCAGAAACCAAGCGAATGAGTGTGCCCAGCAGTTCATAACGCAGCCCGGGTTTCAAACCTGCCGGCACCTTTTGTAAAGCGTGGAGGCAATTACGAAAGTCAAAGAAGTGATGACTCCGAATGCGAAAGCCATTTGGATCACTGAGAGTCTGGCGGACGCGGCCAAAGAGATGTGGGAGATTTGTGGGGCCGGGTACATTCATGGCAGGAAAAGCGAGCGGTGCTTGGTTCAATCAGCCATGCGCCCGGCGTTTCCAGAGTAGTGGATCATCTGCGAGTTGATCCCTATTTCTAATTAACTAATTTCGCAATTATCAGATGGAGGAAAGAGACAATGAAGAACAAAGAAAGAAAAGACTTGGAGCTGGCGCGCAAGACTCCGGAGGTTAATCCCTTCGGCATGATGCGCCGCTTCACCAAAGACATGGAGCAGTTGTTCGAAGATTTCGGAGCTTTCAAGTTTCCGACTTTCTTCAATCGTGAGTTTCCCTTCACCTCAGAGTTCAAGGATTTCGAGTGGATGCCGCAGGTCGAAGTCACGAAGTCCAACGGAGACTTCATGGTAAAGGCGGACCTCCCCGGTTTGACCAAAGACAACGTCAAGGTCGAACTCACTGACGAAGCCCTGACAATCTCCGGCGAGCGCAAGGAAGAGAAAGAAGAAAAGGAGAAAGGCTTCTACCGCAGCGAACGTAGCTACGGTCGTTTCTTCCGTCAGATTCCGTTGCCCGAAGGAGCAAAGACCGACAAGGCCAATGCGACGTTCACCAACGGTGTCCTGGAAGTGAAGATTCCGGTCGCCAAGATGGAATCGCACGCGCGGAAAATCGAAATTAAGGAAGCTCCCGAGAAAGCAATCAAAGCGGCTGCGTAAGCGCCAACAGCGAGCGGGTTGCTCCGGATACGCACTGTACGAGGGCCAGCTCGCTTCGGCGGTTTTGTAGTTAGAGATGATAAACGATGTGGACGTTCTCAACATGTAGCCGGCATATTCACTGCGATGATTGCGGGTTGCGCCGTTGCTGGCGATTGTTGTTGATCAAGCGCTTCATCGAATTGAGTCCAGGCGTGCAGGACAGCATGACTTTTTAAGGGCACGTCCCAGAGAGATTTGGGACGTGCCTTTTGTTTTTGCAGCGTCTCCCCGCTTTAGGCGGCAAGGAGAAACGAAAATGAGACACAAAATAATTTTGGCTCTGCTACTGACGGCGCTTTTCAGCGCCGCCGCGCTGGCGGAAACAAAGTCTGACTACGATCGCAACTTTGACTTTTCTAAGCTGCGCACCTGGGACTTCAAGGTTGTGACGCGGATGCCCAACGATCCAATTGCTCGAAACGAACTTTGGGATAGCCGGATTCGCGACGGGCTGATTTCGCATTTCGCAGAAGTTAGTTTCACGAACGTTGATGATGGCGAGCCAACTTTCCTGGTCAACTACTTCATGGGGCTCAAAAATAAATATGACGTTCGGTATCTCAACTATGGCTATCCTGGACGCTGGGAAAGCATGAATCGCTATGGTCGTTGGTACGGCTGGGGTCCGGGTTACGGCCGCCCGGACGTCTGGAGAATTCCATATACCGAGTCAACGATGATCGTCGACGTGATCGACTCGCGCACCAATCATTTGGTGTGGCGTGGCTATGACACTCAAACGATCGATTTCGAGAAGTCTGAAAAGACTATTCACAAATCCGTTGAGAACCTGACCAAACGATTCCGCAAAGACGTCAACAAGCAACTGAAGCGGATTCGATAAAACCCAAGCGAAGCACGGTGCGTGGAAGTGGAACCTTCTTCCGGTGACTTAAGACTGTGGATAGGAATGGGCCAAAGGAACGGTTATGAAAAGTTGGCAACGGAATTGATTTGCCGACGATCTAGTCGCTGCTACCTGCAAAACTCATACTGGGAGCGCGGCCCGCACACCTTTGAACGTCCCTCGTTTTGTAGTGGCCCTGGTTCTGACAGTGTGGACAGCGAATTTGCAGGACATCTTCCGCGACAAATCTGCACTGTTCATTGCCGTCATCAATTAAGATCTCGATAGATTCCTTACAACCGTGGCAAGCGAAACCAAGGTAGAAGCTGTCGGTGGAAGATGCCATTAACGCCTAATTCCTTTGGGTGGTTTTATATCATCAACGTCCCAAGGCATACAGGTGCAATCGGTGAAGCGAACCAATGCGATTGTTGAAGAATGTCGGAGGTTGAGGGTTAGGACTTAGTCCATTGAAGTCAATTAGTCGCTTCTTAGTCCTTCGGAAGTGCAATATCCAGAACGGCCGCACCCCTAATGGCGTCTGTCTTTAACGCGATGAGAGCTTCGTTGACCTCCTCGAATTTGAATACTCGTGTATGCGTGACAATGGGAATGCGCGCGGCTTCGATCAGAAACTCCTCGCCATCTCTGCGCGTGTTATTCGCGACGCTTCTGATGACTCGCTCGCCATAAATCAGCGAGTAGTTGAACGACGGAATAGGACTCATGTGAATCCCACCCAGCACGAGAGTGCCGCCCTTCTTGATTGCTTTGAGCGCCGGCGGAATCAAATCACCCGCGGGAGCGAAAATAATTGACGCATCGAGCGAGACCGGTGGCTCAGCATAAGCATCGCCGACCCAGGTAGCGCCTAGTTCGGACGCGAGCACTTGATGTCTTTCGCGATCGCGAGTGCAGACATAGACTTCTGCACCACGCGCGCGAGCCACTTGTATACAAACATGTCCGGCGGCTCCGAAACCATATAAGCCAAGCCTGGCTTTTCTCCAATTGTCTATGCCGGTCAATCGCAGGCATCGATAGCCAATAATACCCGCGCATAAAAGCGGCGCAGCTTGTATGTCCGAGAAACCTTCAGGCAGGCGATAAGTGAAAGCCGCTGGCGCTAATGCATATTCCGCGTAGCCACCGTCAACCGTCCACCCGGTAAACATAGCTCGATCGCAAAGATTCTCTTTTCCAGTGGTGCAGAACTCGCAAATGCCACAAGTGCGATTCAGCCATGCGATGCCAACGCGATCTCCTGTCTTGAATTCATCAACCCGAGAACCGACTGCCTTGATCGTGCCGACCACCTGATGACCCGGAATCACGTTTGCTTTGCGAATTGCCAACTCACCTTCCACCACGTGCAGATCAGTGCGGCAGATACCGCAGGCGTGGACCTTGACGAGGACTTCATCATCGGATGGTTGAAGAACGGGAACATCACTCAACACGAGAGGACGTGATTCTGCGGGAGCTGGCTGCTTAAGAATCCAAGCGTTCATGATTCCTGATCTAACTCAGGCGGTAGGCATTGACAACTGTGTAGCGACCCACAAGAAATCTTGAAATGGGACGGGGGATGCATTACGAGGTCGGTGCTGACGACAACGACCGCCCATGGTGACGATTTGGCACACGGGCATTATCAATTTGAGATGGAAAATCGTGTAGTTGGAAGTACTCTTCTTCTCTGAATTGATCTTTGCGGAAGCCTGCGCGCCTCAGAATTTCTTTGACATTCTCAACCATGCGCGGATGACCGCACGCGTACGCGATCGAGTTAGTGGGGTCAAATCCATTCGTGTCAGCATGCTTGCGCACGACATCCTCGACACGTCCCGTCTCGCCCTTCCAGTTCGGTGCTTCCCATGGACGGCTGATGGTTGGTACATAGGTAAGTAAGCCCGCTTTTGATAGCTCCTCAACTTCGCTGACATACGGACCAAAGTCAGCAACTCGACTCGCGCCATGAATAACAAGAAACCGATCGTCAGATGCCTTTCCCTGGCGTCGGTCTATTTGTTGAGTTCGCAGAATGCTGACGAACGGTGCGACGCCGGTGACTGTGGCAAGCATCACGTGTCGCTTGACGAGGGGCGCAAGGGTAAGCTGCCCCACGATCCGTCGTCGGATGAGAATGCATGATCCCAACTCCAGTTCCCACAGTTTGGGAGTGAGATCGCCGCCTGGGACTAGTTCGACAAAGAACTCAAGAAACGGTTCATAAGGCGACGAGACGATTGAGTAAGGCCTTTCGATCATGTTGCCATCAACAACAACGCCAATGGTCGCGTACTGACCTGCCGTAAACGAGGGTTGCTCAGCGGGATGAAATCGGAACACCGCAAGTCTCGGCGTTACATCCCTTCTTTCGATCAACTCAGCTCGGTGATGTCCTGCGTTTGACATGAATATCTAACGGTCATAAACAACCACGATTGTCCCCACCGGCGTCATCTCACTTAGGCTCTTAGAGGCGAACATGGGAATGCGGATGCAGCCGTGACTGGCCGGATAAGTATTAATCGAGAGACTGCCGTGGATGGCGATGCCGTTGTGGATGTAATTCGGATAGTAGAGTAGTCCAAGTCGGGTTAGGCGCCAGCCTTTGATCTTGCGAGTGACGATAAACTTTCCGCGAGGCGTGTGGGCGCGTACCCACTGCCCACAATCCAAATATCGCTTTTCACTGCCGGTACAAACCGGAAGGATGCTAACGGCGTAACCCTTCTCATTCACGAACATTAAAACCTGTCGTTTGAGATCGATTTCTATGTGAGGATAGGTTGTATCGAGAGGCTCAGGCTGTTTAGCTTGTCTGATTGCCTCTAGTTCGGCCGGCGTGAGCGTACCCGTTCGGTTACGACCTTCGATTTTTTGGAAAGCGATCAGCGCCTGCTTTGAGCCATTGTCGAAGATTCCGTCGATTGGCCCCGTCCAGTATCCCAGTCTGCACAGTCGTCGTTCGGCTTCCCAGACTTCAGCCTGACTCAGCTCTGGTTTCACAGCTTGACCGAGTGAATCGCCTGCGAGTGTCAGAAAGAGAAAAAGAATTAACAGGACAATGAGTAGCCGAATCGCGAAGTTTAACCACGCGTGCTCCGCGTGATGATCAAATGTGATTGTCTCGCGCATGATGACGAGACCGTCCTTTGCTTTACCAGACTGCAACGCTCATACCGCAGGCGAGTCACAAAATTGCGCAGCTTTTCTTTTGGTGAGTCCAGGCTTTGAGCGCTTTTACTCAAACTGCGAGCAGGTTTGCGCAGAGAAGGGTGTTGTGTCGAAGGGATTCAGATTTTGGCCATTGAAACAGCAGTGAGTGACGTTATTCGTCCGTAGCATTCGGCAAAGCCCCAACTCACGCCCACTGCGGCCGCTACCCATACCAGAGAACCGGTCGTTGGCAATTCTAACCCCAGCATCATCCGCAGCGCAGGCACAAATACCGTTAACAACTGAACCAGTACTCCGCATGCAACCGCCGCATGCAGGGCGGGATTAGTTGACGGCCTCCCAGAGATGCGCCGCGCGGGATAGGCGTAAACAAGCTGACCAATTGTCATGAAAAGAAACAATAGTGTGCGCGTAGTGGGCCAGTCGTACCCATAGAACGGAAGGCCTACGAGTAATGCTCCGCCTACCAAAGCCTTGAACGTGCCCGTAGTGAATATAAAGCGGAGCGACTGGCGGTCGAGCAGCGGCAGCTGCGGATTCCGCGGCCGTTGTTGCAGGACCGCTTGGTCTCGATCCAGTCCCAAGACTAATGCCGGTGGACCATCGGTTACGACGTTCACCCAAAGAAGTTGTGCTGCCGTCAAAGGCAAAAGCAGTCCGCCGGTTTCGTCCCTCAGGCCAAGAAAAAACGAACCCGCAACTCCCGCCACAACGATTAATGTTTCAGAAAGGTTGGTGGAAAACAGAAAGCGGATGAACTTCTGTATGTTTTCGTAGATGTTTCGGCCTTCGGTGATAGCCGCGACTATAGTCGCGAAGTTATCGTCGAGTAGGACGAGATCAGCTACTTCACGTGATACGTCACTGCCGCGCTCACCCATCGCGACGCCGACATCTGAACGTTTCAGCGCGGGCGCATCGTTCACGCCGTCGCCGGTGACGGCGACGATCTCGCCGGTCGCCTTTAGTGCCTCAACCAGACGCAACTTATCGCCAGGATCGACCCGCGCAAAGATGTTTGTTTCCCTGACAGCATGGGTGAGTTCTTCGGGCGAGAGCGTTTGCAGATCGACGCCGGTTAGCACGCGAGTCGACGCGAGGCCGATTTCGTTAGCGACAGCGACGGCCGTTGCCGGGTGATCGCCCGTGACCATAACCACGCGAATTCCCGCGGCTCGCGCTTGTCTGATCGCGTCCGGCACTTCCGATCTCGGCGGGTCCCAGAGTAGCCCAAGTCCGAGAAATGACAAGTCATCCTCGCCTTCGCCTTCACGTCGCGCGAGCGCCAGCACACGAAGACCGTCGATAGCATAGCCTTCAGCCTTTTCTTTCCAGTTATTGCGTTCGTTCTCTGTCAAGATGCTGCGCTGCAGCAGAACCTCGGGCGCGCCTTTCAAATAACTCACGAGTTCGCCGTGCTCGGCGACGGTAACGCGCATAAATTTGTGGATACTGTCGAAGGGCAGGACACTTTGCCGGGGACACATTCGAATCTCTTCTTCGATCTGAATCCCTTGATGAAGAGCATAATCCCGCAGCGCTAAGTCCAACGGATCTCCGGCAGCACTTCCGATATCGGCATCATTCGCCAGGACCATCGCACGCAGAGCAAGTTGCGTATGCGGGCTATCAACCTCTTTCACACGCAGACGGTTCTCAGTTAATGTCCCGGTTTTGTCCGTAGCGATCACTGTTACTGAACCGAGAGCCTCAACCGCGCTCAATCGCCGGATGACTGCCTTCTTTCTGGCCATGCGCTCAACGCCTAAAGCAAGAGTCAGAGTAAGCACGACCGGCAGACCCTCAGGCACCGCGGCCACTGCCAGCGCCACAGCAAACAACAGAACATGACCAAGCTTTGCTATTCCGTCGGCAACGACTCCACCGACGGCGATGACTGCGGTCAGTATCAAAACCCAGCGCGCTATTTGCGCGCCGAATTTTCGCAAGCGGCGTTCGAGCGGCGTGTGCTCAGATTCGATGGCACCGAGCATCGTGGCCAGACTACCGGCAGTGCTCGTTTTGCCGGTGCGACTGACTTCCACCAGCGCCTTGCCACGAGTCACGAGGGTGCCACTAAGTAGTTCATCACCGACCATCTTTTCCACCGGCAGCGATTCACCGGTTACGACAGATTCGTCAACGGCGAGCCCCGATGTTTCGATCAGATTTCCGTCGGCTGATATACGGTCACCCGCATCAAGCCGAACGATGTCGCCTGGCACCAATTCGGCTGACGGCAGCCGAACGAAACAACCGTTACGTTTTACCCAAACAAATTTTTCCGAAAGCTCTTTGAGACGCGCGAGAGCCGCCTCAGCCTTGCTCTCCTGATACATACCCAGGGCGGCATTGAGGACCAAAATGAGAGCTATCGCGAAAGACTGGAAGGGCCAGCCAGTGTGTCCCTCAACAAACCAAATCGCCAGATCAATTAACAGGGCGAATAAGAGTATGTAAATTAAGGCGCTGCGAAATTGATCGATAAATCGTCGCCATGGACTAATCCGTGGCGCGGAGGGCAAGTCGTTGCGACCGTGAATCGCAAGTCTATGTTCCGCCTCCGTTGTCGTTAGACCACTTGTAAGTCTTCGCTCAGATTCGGCCATGCTGTTCCTTCGTCGCCATCGGATCTGAGGCGGCATTCTATGTGCCACCGTACCCAAAGCGCTCTGCCTGCGTACCTCGATTACGTCGCGACCAAACCTGAGCATTTTTCATGTCTTCTGTGGACTTTTCCGCTAAATTTGGCGGCGCACTTGGGCGAAAGTCCGTGTTTGCGCTTCGGGTCGGGCAGGTATGCGGCTTGCGGTTTCTGAGACCGATTGCTCGGCGGGAGGTCTGTCATGAAACTCTTGATTGCCTACGACGGCTCTGACTGCGCTGAATCAGCTCTGGATGATCTGGTCCATGCCGGTCTGCCCGAAAGCGGCGAGGCATTCGTACTGTCGGTTGCCGAAGTGTGGCTGCCCCCGCCGCCACCGTCTTCCTATGAAATTGTCGAGATGGCTACGACTGCCAAGAGTCCTTTGGGTCTTGAACACAAGTACATGGCCGCGTCCGCAGCAGTCAAAGATGCGAACGACCTGGCGGCGAAAGCGGCCGAAAGATTTCAAACACTCTTCCCGAGATGGTCAGTGAAGCACGAAGGGGTCTGGGGCTCACCGAATTGGGAACTGTTCTCGAAAGCTGAGGAGCTGCGGGCTGATTTAATCGTCGCCGGTTCTCACGGCCGCTCAGCGTTAGGCCGCGTGTTTCTCGGCAGCATCTCGCAACGGCTGTTGAATGAAGCTCGCTGTTCGGTGCGCGTGGCCCGCGGCAAACTTGATGAACCGGATTTCCCCGTAAGATTACTCTTGGCACTTGATGGGTCGCGCGGGTCTGAAAAAGCGCTGGAAGAAATTGCTGCGCGCAACTGGCCGGCAAAGAGTGAAGTTCGTGTGGTAATGGTCGATCAACCACTCGAATTGACTTTCGTCGGTGGCATGGCACCGCCGCTTCGTGAATCGGTTGATTCCCTCAATGAGGAACAACGCGCTCGTTCCATGAAAGTCGTGAAGTCAGCCGAACGGAAACTGAAGAAAGCGGGCCTGGCTGCCATGTCCGATGTTCTTGAAGGTGATCCCAAAAAGGTCCTGGTGAGAGTGGCTGAGGAGTGGCGAGCTGATTCTGTGTTTGTCGGCGCGACTGGTTTGACCGGCCGATTTGAGCGATTCATGTTGGGCACTACCGCCGCAGCGATCGCCGCGCGCGCCCATTGCTCGGTTGAGGTTGTGCGAAAGAGAAGACGGAAACGAGGAACAAATGGCAACGGAAAGAACTAACACGCCGGCGATTGAGTTTCGTAACGTATCGATCAGCTTCGATGAAAAGCCCGTGCTGTCGGACCTTAGCTTCAAACTCGAACGCGGCGAGATGATCTTCATTACGGGTGAATCTGGCTCCGGCAAATCGGTGTTGCTTCGCCTGGCAATTGCGCTGGATCACCCGGACACTGGACAGGTGCTGATTGAAGGTGACGACGTTGGCTCGTGGACGGAAGTCGAACTGCTGAAATTGCGCGGCAGTCGCATGGGTATCGTTTTCCAGGAGGACTCACTTTTCACCGGCATGTCGGTTTATGAGAATGTCGCGTACCGGCTCGTTGAGCATGGCCTCGATGAAGCGGAAATACTGAAACAAGTCACTGAAGTGCTAAAGTTCGTCGGCCTGTATAATGATGCACAGAAGCTCCCGTATGAACTGTCAGGCGGAATGCGGCGCCGCTTGGAAATTGCCCGCGCGCTCGTGGGTTGGCCGTCAATAATGCTCTTCGACGAACCGGCATCCGGTCTTGATCCGTTGACTGCGGTTCAGGTTCTCGACCTTATCATTCGCGCGCGTGACGTTTACGGCATGTCGTCGATCTATGTGACTAAGAAGTTGGACGAGATACCGTACCTTGCGACCCATCGAGCGAGACAAACCGGAAGTGGAGTTGTCATTGAGGAAACAACGGCAGGCGATACACCGCGAACAAAAGTGATGGTACTTGACGCAGGCAGGGTCGCTTTCCGTGGCAGCGTCACGGAATTCGAAAACAGCGCAGTACCCGCCGTCGTTCGGCTCACTCAGGCGCAGAATGGGACAGTTATATCTGACTTCGTAACTTCCGATCCATGGGATAAGCGCCGGCGGCCGCGCGAGCAGATCCTGTAACGTCAGGTCTGGACGATTCGGGCCGGCGAGCAAGAGAGGTGCCTATCATGAGAATTCTTATCGGCGTAGATGGCTCCGAGTATAGTGACGCTGCGTTAGATGAAGTGTCGCGACGAAGCTGGCCCAAAGGATCGGAGATCCTGGTGGTAAATGCATTCGAGTTACCGCTTGCGGCCACCCCTGAACTCTGGGCACTTCCGGTTGATTACTATGAAAAGCTGGATCGGATCTGCCGAGGGCAGGCGGGTGCGATTGTAAAGGCCGCAGTCGAGAAATTGTCGACCGCCCTCGGCGACTTAGTGACGGTAACCAGCAAAACGGTCTCAGGCGCTCCCAAGAGCGTCATCCTTGACGAAGCCGAAAGCTGGAAGCCGGACCTGATCGTGGTTGGCTCGCACGGTTATCCGACCTGGGAGCGTTTACTGCTAGGATCGGTTTCGCAAGCGGTGGTTTCTCATGCAAGATGTTCTGTCGAAGTAGTGAGGCTGCCGCAGCCAAAACGAGTCGCGGCGTAAGAATAAGCGATGGCCAGAATCCTGATACTTGGCGGCGGTTTTGGCGGCGTTGTCGCCGCCGAGGCTCTTGCCCAACAACTCGGCGACGACCACCAGATAACACTCGTCTCGCGCAGTAATCTGTTCGTCTTCTATCCGGCCCTCGTGAGATTAGCGTTTGGTAAATGCGAGCCGGAAGATGTCTCGTTCGATCTGCGCAAGACGATGCTGAGTCGTCGTGTCAACTTCATCGAAGGCGAAGTTGCTCGCCTCAATCCAGTTGACCGTGAAGTCATCATCGCGCACGGCGATGTTCAAGGAAACGTTCCCTACGATTATCTAATTTATGCTTTGGGACGCCGACTGGCTACCGAACGTGTTGATGGATTCTTCGATCACGCCCATCACCTGCTGGACATTCAGGGTGCGCTCGCGTTTGGTGAAGCGGTTCGCAATCTGTCAGAAGGCCGCGCGGTCATTGGGCAATGTCCTGATGCGCGGCTGCCCGTTCCCGTCTATGAAACTGCGTTTGCCCTTTCGAAGTGGCTCAAAGAAAACGGTGATCGCGATTCAGTGAGAATCACCGTCATCAGTCCCGGCACAATTGAATCGGAATTCGGTGACCCCAAAGTCGCGGCATTGATTCGCCAGGGATTGATTAAAGAAGGCATCGAGTTCTTGCCTGATTTTCCGGTGAGTCGAATAGGGAAGGATTTCGTCTCGACGGCCGATGGGCGCGAGCTGAGTTTTAACGTGGCAATGTTGCTCCCGCCATTCCGCGGCTCAAGCCCAGCGCAAAATATTGGCCTCACCGACGAAGAGCGATACATCAACGTCGATTGGACTATGAAGGCAATCGGCGCAGAACGAATCTACGCCGTTGGCGATTGCGTGAACTTCGCCGGTCCGAAGATGGGCCACATGGCAGTCAATCAAGCCCAAGTCGCCGCCGCAAACATCGCCTCAGAAATCGCCGGTCACGCACCGATTGCTCACTACAATCACGAGATGATGATGGTGCTCGACGTGTTCGATGGCGAGGGCATCTACTTCCACAAAGACTTATGGACAAACGATCCCGCCAGCGTTCGCCATGGTCGCTTCTGGAGCTGGGCCAAGCGCGTGCATGAGAAATATTGGGAGGCGATACACGCGTAGGTGCAGGAGAGTCAAAAACCATTGACGCCAATGTGCCTCCAGAAAGTTCTTCGCACGCTAAGTCTCGCGTTTAGAACATTTATTTTTAGAATTGGTGCCGAAGGGGGGACTCGAACCCCCACGGGTTACCCCACACGCCCCTCAAACGTGCGCGTCTACCAGTTCCGCCACTTCGGCTTGTTCAGGAAGGTTGTCAAAGATGGGCGCCATGCGCGCTTAGCTACTTCTTCGTCGGTTCCGGCGTCACTGTGATCCGGGTTGACACGGGAGTCGCAGCCGGTGCCGCCGCATTCGGTGTCGCATTGGGTGTCGCAGTCGGTGTCGGCGTAGCTGAGACCGGTACGTCAGGCACACCCGACTGCAACACGGAACTCGTGCCGGTGACCGCCGGCAGCGACAGCGTTAACGCGATGATCATGAATGCCGCGGCCGCTCCGATCGTTATCTTCGCCAGCAACGTCTGAGTGCCCCGCGGTCCAAAGGCCGTGCTGGAAACCGAACTCGTGAATAGAGCACCTGCGTCAGCTTTTCCTGGTTGTAACAAGATAACCAGAACCAGAATCACGCAAGCGAGAATAAATAATCCGTATAAAACGTAAGCAATCATGAAATTCGTACTTTGTACTTTTTGATCTTAGTACTTTGTTCTAGCGCTTTTTTCGAGCGTTTGATCGCGTCTGATTAAGAATTCGAAGTACAAAGCTCCAAGAACTAAGTTCCTATCTGTTGTAATTTACGATGGCGGCGAAACTATCAGCTTGCAAACTCGCGCCGCCGACCAACGCTCCATCGATGTCGGGCTGCTTCATCAACCCCGCGATGTTGTCGGGTTTGACTGAGCCGCCGTATAGAATTCGCAGCGCGTCGGCCGCGCCCGGAGAATGTCTCTCCGCAAAAACGCGCCGGATAAACGCGTGCATTTCCTGCGCTTGCTCCGGCGTCGCGGTGCGTCCAGTACCAATGGCCCAGACCGGTTCGTACGCAACGATGATACGGTCGAGGTCTGAGGCTGTCAACCCGCTCAAACTGCCGTTCAATTGCTCTTTGACGATGTCCAAAGCCTTGCCTGCGTCACGTTGATCAAGCGTCTCGCCGACACAGACAATGACCGAAAGGTCCGCGGCAATCGCTGCTTGCACCTTCTGACTGACGATCTGATCGGTTTCAAGATAATACTGGCGGCGTTCCGAATGCCCCACGATCACGTGCGAGCATCCCGCATCGCGTAACATGAACGCGGCCACTTCTCCGGTAAAAGCGCCTTCGTTATGTTCAGTCGCGCAGTCCTGCGCGGAAACGTGCACGTTCGATCCTTCAAGCCGATCCGCTACTGACTTCAATGCAGTGAAGACCGGCGCGATGACGACTTCGCAGTGATTGGCGTTCGCCACCAGCGGCTTCAGCGCGACCGCAGTCGCGACCGCGTCGCCCACGGTCTTGTACATTTTCCAGTTGCCGGCGATTACAGGTTTTCTCATATTCATTTATTTGTTAAGGCCGCGACTCCCGGCAACTCATCACCGGCCAGAAACTCCAGGGTCGCGCCGCCCCCGGTCGAGATGTGCGTGATGCGATCGGCAACGCCGGCTTTTGTGATGGCGGCTACCGAATCTCCGCCGCCGACAATCACGGTCGCGCCGCGATCAGCAGCATCCGCGACTGCACGAGCAACGCCAATCGTACCTTGATCGAACGGCGGTTCTTCGAAAACACCCATCGGTCCATTCCAAATGATGGTCTCGGCATCATGCAGCGCGTTGGTGAAGTGGGCCACAGTTTCAACTCCGATGTCCATGCCTGCATGACCAGCGTTGGTGAACTCAATCGGAATCGTTTTGGTGACAATCTCGCTTCCCTTCACCGGCTCATAACTATCGACAACTTGATGATCCGTCGGGAGAAGCAACGTCACGTTTGATTCTTCACATCGTCTTTTGATCTGCGTAGCCGTCTGCAACTGATCGTTCTCGACAAGTGACTTGCCCACCGTGAAACCGTCAGCTTTCAAGAATGTGTAGGCCATCGCGCCGCCAATTAGTAATCGATCGACTTTGCGATCGATGAGCGCGTTGATCACGGGAATCTTGTCGGAAACTTTTGCGCCACCAAGAATCGCCACGAACGGATGATCCGGATTTGAGATCACTCGGCCGAGATATTCCAGTTCCTTTTCCATCAACAACCCGGCGGCCGCCTGCTTCACGAACTTCGTGATGCCGGCCGTCGATGCATGTGCGCGATGGGCGGCGCCAAAAGCATCGTTGACGTAGAGTCCGTCACAAAGAGCGGCGAGTTGTTCAGCAAAACCAGTGTCGTTTTTCTCTTCTTCGGAATGAAAGCGAAGATTCTCGAGCAGCAATATGTCGCCATCACGCATGGCTTCTGTCATCCGCCGAACCTCATCGCCTACGCAATCCTGAGCAAACTGGATCGACAAAGGCTTTGGCGCGCCAATCGGACCCTCTGCCGCAAATTCCGGATTTGGAAAATCGAGTACTTCCTGGAGTTTCCGATAGACCGGCGCGAGACTGTACTTTTCAACTCGTTCACCTTTTGGTCTTCCCAAATGCGATGCCAGAATCACGCGCGCGCCCTTGTCGGTCGCGAAGCGAATCGTCGGAATCGCCGCGCGAATGCGGGTGTCGTCGGTCACTTCCCCGTGTTTGATGGGAACATTGAAATCGACTCTGATAAAGACGCGCTTGCCGGTGAGGTCGAGATCCTTTATGGAGAGTTTGTTCATTTGTCCGCAGTGAGTGGTCAGTTGTTTGTCAATTCTGAAGGCCCGCTCGCGCAACTGACGACTGACAACTGACCACGGACCGTTTTACAGTCCCTTCCCCGCAATGTACTTCACGAGGTCACGCACTCGGCACGAGTAGCCCCACTCGTTGTCGTACCAGGACAGGATTTTGATCATGTTGCCACCGATCACTTTCGTGTATTCGGCATCGACGATTGAAGAATTTGAGTTCTGTTTGAAGTCGGATGAAACCAGCGGCTCTTCCGAAAATGCCAGAATTCCTTCCAACTCTTCGTGCGCCGCGTCCTTCAGCGCTTTGTTGACTTCTTCGGTCGTCGTGTCTTTGTCGACTTGGATGACGACATCAACCAGCGAGACGTTGGGCGTCGGGACACGCACGCTGATGCCGTCGAACTTGCCCTTCAATTCAGGCAGCACTAACGCCACGGCTTTGGCAGCACCCGTCGAGGTGGGAATCATGTTCAGCGCGGCGGCGCGCGCGCGACGCAGATCCTTGTGAGGCAAATCGAGCAGTTGCTGATCGTTGGTGTACGAGTGAATCGTCGTCATCTGCGCGTTGCGGATGCCAAACTTTTCGTGAATCACCTTCGCCACCGGCGCCAGACAGTTCGTCGTGCACGATGCGTTTGAGATGATGTTGTGCGCCGCGGGATCGTAACTGCCTTCATTTACGCCGAGCACGATCGTGATGTCTTCGTTCTTGGCGGGGGCCGAGATGATTACTTTCTTGACTCCGTCATGAAGATGCTTCTTCGCATCTTCGGCCGTAGTGAATCGTCCCGTGGACTCAATTACGATTTCGGCTCCGACTAAACCCCACGGTATGGATGCGGGATCGCGCTCGGAAAAAACGTGAAACTCTTTTCCTTCGACGCTAATGCCATTGCCTGACGTTTTGATTTCGTGGTACAGGTTACCAAGCACTGAGTCGTATTTCAGCAGGTGCGCCAGCGTCTTAGTGTCCGTGATGTCGTTGACGGCGACGAAGTCTATGTCTTTGTCACCGAGTGCGGTGCGAAAAATATTGCGGCCGATACGGCCAAACCCATTGATGCCAACCTTCACAGACATGCGCTGCCCTCCTGAATCGTTTGCGATTTACACACTTCCAGCCGCGGGTTTGTTTGCTACTTAGCTGAAGTGGCTAAATTTATGAAAGAAATTGGAAGATAATGCCCGCTGCCGCGCAGTGTCAAGCGAGCGATGGCGCGCTTTTAAAATTCAGTTGAGTCTAACTAAGAACTATTCGCGCACCACTTTCACCAGTAGTATGAGCCGGGCTTCACGCTCCGAATTGTTTGAGATGATGATCCGTGTGTTTGTACACGACCACGCCCCATTCCTTCCAAGTCAGAGGTCCAAACAGCGGATGAGCCGGTGCCGCGCCGTCATGAGGTCCGGCAGCGATGCGACTCATCAACTCCAATAGTCTTGTGCGTTCTTCTTCAAACGACCCGGCATTGACCGGCTTTAATGCCGGCGCGGTCGGTGCGCCTTTTGGAAATGGAAAAACATAGAGAATCAGGTGTTTGAGGGGAAACACCTGGAACACACGTTTGTTGGCGGATGGCACGGACAGCTCGCCAAGGGTCATGCTTGCCGACAGCCGGAGATGTTGGAGCATTTCCACAACGTCCATGCTGCCCCAGCGACGGGTAGACAATGTGGATAACGACTGTAACCTTGACTGGGTCGCAGCGTAATCAGTTTCGTTCAGAATCGAGTTGCTCACTTGGCGAAAACCGTTTGGACGGCGCGGATTCTAGCACCGTTCGTTACTAGATTCAGCACAATCCTGGCTGAAGCCATACGCGAATGAAACAGCCGCGATCGGTTTTGGATAGGATTTAGTACTAACTGAGGGCGATTTCAAATAAACTCACCACGATTTTCACTTTCCGCCCATTTCGGTTTTTGAAACCGCTAGCGAATTGTTAACGTAGTAGAAATTTGACCTTTGCGCGATTCGTGTGCGTTTTGGTAACTCGAACGATGCGAAGTCCCAATTAAGAGGAGTATCTCGATGATTGATTCGATAAGACTTGCGACCGGAGCGTCTGTGCTGGCGCTTCTACTTTTGACGACCATCGGCGTGGCGGCCCAGACGCCGACGCCATCGCCCGTCAATCCCGCGACACAACCGCCAGGCGGGGAACCTTCACCCACGCCGCCGCCAACTGCGCCGCCGGGAAGTCAGGTTGTGCCACCGACCGCACCGCCGGGAGCGAATGTTTTGCCGAGTCCGTCACCGGGCCCGACTGAGCCCGTTCTCGCGGAACCGCCGACTCCGAATTTCCCGAACGTACAGGCTCAGCCGATTCCGCCGTTGCCGGACTTGACGCGCATTGGCATCGTCAGCAGCAACGTCATTTCAATGTCTCTGAACGACGCGATTCGCAAGGCGCTGCAAAACAACAACGACATCGAAGTTGCTCGGGATGACGTGCGGATCGCCGAATACGGACTCCAATCGTTGTTCGGAGTTTACGATCCGGTGTTTAGCGTCACGCCGACTTACGACAAGCGCATCGCGCCAGTGACCAGCATTTTTGCCGGCGGCACGGCATCGGGAACTGTCTCGACGACGACCTACTCACTCAGTCCGACTTTGTCGAAGAATTTCGGGACCGGGGGCGGCAGCTACACTGTTGGTTTCGCCAACAGCAAGACAGTAACAAGCGCGACCAGCAGCACGCTCAATCCGTTCTATTCGTCGAACCTCTCGCTGTCGTTCACGCAGCCGTTGTGGCGCAACCGATCGATTGACGCGAATCGTCACTCGATTCGCATTCAAAAGAAGTTCATCGAGCAGTCGGATTCCGACTTCCGGGCGCGCACTATCTCGATCATTTCGCAGGTGCAGGCGGCATACTGGAATCTGGTGTTTGCTTTGCGCAATCAGCAGAATCAGCTCGAGAGTCTAAATGTGGCGCGGCAGAACATGCGGATTATCGAAGCGCAGATTGAAGCCGGAGCGAAAGCGCCACTCGATCGTGCGCAAGTGCAGACCGACATTTCAGGGCGCGAAACTAACTTGTTCATTGCCGTCCAGAACGTGTCAGTCGCCGAAAACACGCTCAAGCAATTGATGCTACACGGGCCCGAATCGCCCGAGTGGACGGCGCAGATTACGCCGACCGATTCACCTGTGCTGGATCTTTCGGCGGTGAACTTGCAACTCGCGCTGGATGAAGCACACAAGAACCGTCCGGAAATTAAGCGACTGAACTTGCAGAAAGAGATCAACTCGATCGATCTTCAGTACTACGACAATCAGACCAAGCCGCAGGTTAATTTGGTAGGCACGGTCGCGACCACGGGTCTGGCTGGAACACCCACGGGTCTGGGAGCAACGACAGCTCCGCTAATCTCCGGCAATCCCGCGACGAATGCGAATGCGTTTTTGCTTAACCAGATTCAGGATATTCAAACACGCGCCGGTTTTCCGGTCGCTGTCGTTCCCACAGTAACAACCACGGGTGCAGTAGTGCCCTCGAAATATACCGGCGGTTACGGACAAGACATCTCGAATCTTTTTGGCTTCGACACACGCAACGTGAACATCGGTGTGGCGATTTCGTTCCCGTTCAAAAATCGGACGGCGGAAGCGAACCTGGCGACGGCCCGTATTCAGCGCGACCAGCTCGACGCTTCATTCCGTTCGCAGGATCAGGCGATCGAGATGGACGTGCGCAATGCGGCCCAAGCCGTCGACACGGCGCGTCGTCGCGTAATTGCTTCTAAAACCGCGCGCGAAAGCGCAGAACAGCAACTTGCCGGCGAAGAGAAGCTTTACGAAGTAGGCCGGTCGACGACGTTCCTGCTGCTGGAGCGACAGAATTCATTGACGGCTGCGCGCACGAACGAATTGCAGGCGCAGACGGATTACAACAAAGCGCTGGCGGATCTGCAGCGCGCGACGGGCTCGACGCTCCGCGTCAACAACGTCGACATGCAGACTCCTACGACGAAGTAAGCACTGCCGATTGAAGATTGCCGATTGCCGATTAGCGACATGTATACTAATCGGCAATCGCACATCGGCAATTGGCAATGAAAATCTCCGCTGTAATCATCACATTCAACGAAGCAGATAACATTCACGCGGCCTGCGAATCAGTCGGCTGGGCTGACGAGATTGTCGTGGTCGATTCCGAATCGTCCGATGCGACCTGCGAGATTGCGTCGAGTTGTGGCGCCCGCGTCGTCGTCAACAAGTGGCCCGGTTTTGCTGCGCAAAAGCAGTTCGCGACCGACGCCGCTGCCAATGACTGGGTGTTCAGTCTCGACGCTGACGAGAGAGTCTCGCCGGAACTTCGCACTTCGATCGCGGCACTTCAGAGCAAAGAGGAATCGCAACTTGCCGACGGTTACCGCGTCCCACGCCGCACGTTCTATATGAATCGCTGGATTCGAGGCGGTGGCTGGTATCCCGACTTTCAAATGCGACTGTTCAATCGCCAGCGCGGCAGTTGGGGCGACCGCCTGATTCACGAATCGTTTAACTTGAAAGCCGGCGCGCGAGCCGAAACACTTTTGGGCGACCTGCTCCACTACACCGTGCGCGATGCCGCGCATCACGAGCAAATGGTTAAGGAACGGTACGCGCCACTCGGCGCGCAGCAGATGCTCCGCGAAGGCAAACGCACTTCGGCAATCGGTGCTGCAGTAGCCGGCCCTTCAGCGTTCGTGCGCAGCTATGTTCTGAAAGGCGGCTTTCGCGACGGCGCTGCTGGACTGACAATCGCGAAGTTCGCCGCACAGCATGCGAAATTAAAACATAAGCTGCTTCGGCAACTGCAAGAGTCCAAAGAACAATAACAGTTAATCGTTCCCTCTCGGGAAAGGGAGAGTGGTGACCCAAGTCTAACTCTCAGTGTCTCGGTGAATCCTCTGGGTCTCTGTGGTGACGGTTTTTAGCGCAACATTTCCACCACCGAGACACCGAGGAATTACGGAGACACAGCGAGAACTTCAACTTTGTCGCCACCAGAGGGAGAAACTTGTAGGCAGCGATTCTTCTGCCGCGTTACAATAAATCCGGATGAGCCTGTTGGCGATCGAGAACTATGTCGCCGTGCCGTTGCCCCTGACGTGCACGGTGGCGGGAATTCTCGGAGCGATCATCGGCAGCTTTCTCAACGTCGTCATTCATCGCGTTCCGCGCGAACAATCGATTGTCTTTCCGAATTCGGCTTGCCCGTCCTGCCATACGGCGCTGCGCCCCTACGACAATATTCCGATCTTCAGCTATCTGATTCTGCGCGGCCGCTGTCGTTTCTGCCGTAAACCAATTTCGATTCGCTATCCAATCGTCGAAGCGCTGACGGCTTTTCTGTTTGTCGCGGTTGCTTTGCGTGATGGAACATCATTCGCCCTGCCGTTTGATTTCGCGTTCGTGGCAGCTTTGCTGGCTCTGATCTTCATCGACGCAGAACACATGATCCTGCCGAATGCGATTACTTATCCGGGAGTTATCTTCGCCGTATTGACGCGGCTTGCTCTTCCCCATCTGCTGGGGCCGGCTGCATTCGATGATCTTCCGGGCTTGGTCTCCAGAATGCCGAATCTTCCAGTGTGGAGCGTGTCGCTGATCGGCGCCGCCATCGGCGCACTGGTGGGCGGCGGATCACTCTGGCTGATGGGCTTTCTTTGGGAGAAGTTGCGGGGCGTTGAAGCGATGGGCCTCGGCGATGTGAAGATGATGTTCATGGTCGGCGCATATCTCGGATGGCGACTGGCAGGGTTGACGATTTTCGCCGGCGTGTTGTCTGGCTCGTTAATCGGCATTGCCATCATGATGAAGCGCGGCCAGAGAAACATGCAGATGATGTTGCCCTTCGGCATTTTCTTAGGCATTGGCGCAATCGCCAGCCTGTTCTTTGGTCATTACCTCGTCGATTGGTACGCCTCGCAATTCCGCTAGCTTCGAAATGCGAATCAGCCGCAAACAACTTTCCCTGTCGATTTTCGCGGCAATTTTTCTGCTGGCGGCGGTCGTCGTATTTGCTCTGTTCGTGCTCGCGCCGAATACGGCGGATGTCTATCAACCCTTTCTGCTTACGGCCCTCATTCTCGCGCTGTTTGTTAGTTTCGTCTGTGTTGCCTGGCTGCTGCGAGGAATTCTGCGGCCCTACAATCAACTGATTACTGAGGCCGAACGCGCGCCGGTCGCGCATTCCGCGAAATCGCAAAATGAAGCCGCGTTTGTGCTCGAGACATTTCAATCTGTTGTCGCCCAACTACAGACTCAACAGAAAGAGTTAGAGCGTTTGTCTGCCGCGGCAAGCCTGCGCGCCGATTCGGCTGAACTTTTCAATGAGCGGATTGTGGCTAGCATGCCGACCGGCTTGATTGCCTTCGATCTTTCCGGCAAAGCGACAGTGGTAAACGCTCCGGCGCGCGCACTGTTCGAGCACGCCAAAGTCGAGGCGGAGCACTTTCGCACAATTTTTCGGGACGTTCCGGCGCTCGCTGAGATGATTGATGCGTGTTTGCGGACTGGTCAGGTATTTCGTCGCGAAGAGGTCGTGTGGGCCGATGCAAAACGGCTGGGCACGACGGTTGCCCCGATCGACCCATCAGCCTCTGGTCCAAAAGGCGCGGTTTGCTTGATCACCGACATCACCGAAGTCACGCAGTTGCGGGAACAGGTCGCGTTGAAACGCAACCTTGAAAACCTCGGCGAAATGTCCGCGGGGCTCGCGCACGAATTCAAGAACGCAATGGCCGCGTTGCACGGTTACGCGCAGTTTTTGCAAAACGTGGATCACAACGAACCGGCAAAGTCGGCAGCCGATGCGCTGCTTCAGGAAGTCCGCAACCTTTCGGAGATGACTACGGCCTTCCTGAATTTCGCGCGGCCGCAGCCGCTGCAAGTGGACGATATTTCAATCGTCGAAATCATCGATGACTGCGTACGCGAACTCAAATCGCTTTACGACGCGGCGAACGTAGAACTTCTGGTCGCCAACGAAGCCGGCGCGATCGACGTCAGCGCCGACGCGCGGATGTTGCGCCAAGCGCTCCTGAACCTATTGCGCAACGCCGCTGAGGCGATCCCCAGCGACAGTCGCGAGCGAAACGTTTTTGTGACCTTCATCGCCGAGAGAACGGCCTCGCGAAGTTCGGTTATCATCACAATCCGCGACACCGGCCCCGGCATTGAAGTCGGTAATTTACAAAAAATCTTTATTCCTTTCTTCACGACTAAAGCCTCAGGACATGGCGTCGGCCTGCCACTGGCGCACCGAATCATCTCCGAGCATGGCGGAAGCTTGACTGCGGCAAACGCCGCAGAAGGCGGCGCTGAATTCACGATTCGACTGCCTGCGAAGTGACCCGCCGTCCGCGGCAGGACACTGTTGCAGAAATCGGTTACAATCCCACCGATGAAACGTTCGGGAATCGCCGACCTCCCACTTCATGGCGGCCGAGTGCCGCAATGGCTCGCGCAGCGCATGACTGCGCTTGGTACCGCGGTCACCGAAGCGATCATTTTTGACTACGGCACATCGGCGTTTCTTTCAAGACTCAGTGATCCATTTTGGTTTCAGGCGCTAGGCGCGGTGATGGGAATGGATTGGCATTCGTCGGGCGTGACAACCTCCGTCATGGGCGCGTTGAAGCGAGGACTGACGCCGCGCGCGAACGAGCTCGGTGTCTTTGTCTGCGGAGGCCGCGGCAAATTCTCTCGTAACACTCCGAATGAATTGCGTTCCATCGCATACCGGCGCGGGTTTGACGGCGAAGCCCTGGTGCGCACGAGTCGTCTGACTGCGCGCGTCGACAACAATGCGATCGCCGACGGGTTTCAGATTTACTTGCACAGCTTTGTGCTCTCGGCGGACGGTGAATGGGCGGTGGTGCAGCAAGGTCTCAACGATCGGACCGGCATGGCTCGCCGTTATCACTGGCATTCAGCCACGGTAAAGGATTTTGTCGCCGCACCGCACACTGGGATTGTTGGCGAGCATCAAGGCACTATCATGAATCTGGTCGATGCGGGGGCGAAACGTGCGCAGGCTGCGATGCTTGAGACGGCCGGCGCACACCCTGAGCGCACCCTGGGCGAGTTGCGACATCTGAAAATGCCGGCGCATCACGACGTGCGTGCTGAAGATGTAAATCTCAAGCGGCTCGGCGCCGTGCTGGCGATCGCCTACGAACGCCAGCTTCACGATTTTGCAGAGCTGCTCCTGTTGGAAAAACTTGGACCGCGAACCCTACAGTCGTTGGCACTTGTGGCGGAAGTGATTCATGGAGCGCCTACGCGTTTCAACGACCCGGCGCGCTTTTCATTCGCACACGGCGGCAAGGATGGTCATCCGTTTCCGGTTCCACTAAAGACTTACGACGAATCGTTGCACTTCCTTCGCAACGCACTGGATCGCGCAAAAATATCCAGTAACGGAAACGGTAGCGACCGGGTGGCCTTCGGCAGGGAAAAGCTCGACGCGTTACGCCGGCTCGAACGGTTCAGTCGCTCGGTCGAAAAGAGCCTTGCGCCGCGTGCTGACTTCGACGCCATCATCAAACACGAACGAACGATCTCGCCATCGCTCGACGGCCGCACTGTCATGGACGACCAGCGCAGCCGCAGCTTCTTTATCGGCAAAGGCCAGCAGAAGCTTTTCTAACTTCGATCTGAGGGCAAAAAAATCGGCGGGCCTCGCGAAAGAAGCCCGCCGGTTTCAGATTCACATCTGCCGCAGAATCAATGCGGAGATGTCTTCACACTAATGACATTCGAATAAGCCGAGTCTCCGTTTGCGTTGGAAGCTCGCACACGATAGCGATACCACGTATTGCGCGTGAGCCCACCGTCCGGATAACTAGTCAAGTTCGCGCCGACCTGCGCAATCTCACCGAAATTCGAGCAGTTATTGCCGGTACAGCGTTCAATCTTGAAGACGGTCTCGTCATTCGAATTATCCGTCCAGGACAGATCGATCTCGCTGGATGAAACTGCCGTTCCCGCGAGATTGCTCGGAGCGTTCGGCGCTCCCGAAGGCGTCGGTGTTGGTGTCGGTGTCGCGGTGGGCGTGGCCGTTGGAGTCGGCGTCGGTGTCGGATTTCCGCCGCAGCCCGGGAACTTGAACGACGCGATACGAGTGCGCCAATTGAAGCTTGTAGTCGTCGAGTAGTACTCGTTCGTGTACCAGAAAGTGCAATCGTCGGTGGGGTCGACGGTCAGGTCGCTGTAATCACCCCAACGACTGCTCGTGCCGGTTTGACTGCCGGTACCGGCGAACAGAGTTCCCTCACCCTGGGCGAGTGTGTTGGCAGGATCAGTTGCGAGCCTACCGGCGTAGCGAATCTGCGGAAAGATGGTGCCGCTCGATGCGCTGTAGCCGACTGCCAAATTGCCATCGCCATCCATCGCCGCGCTACCCATCCAACGCCACGTTGAATCGGGCTGGAAGGTGCTCTCCTGGAATTTCGTGACGGGACCGCTGGTGACATTCCTAAGTTCGAACCAGCGAATACCGGCCACTGACCCTGAGCTGACGGTATAGTTCCCAACAACGGATTCATGATCTCCGAAATTGCGATACGCCAATCTGAACATCAGGCGATCGCCGATACCGTCGAGCCTCGAAGTTGTTCCCCCCTCCGGAACGCACGAACGCGTCGCGCCACAAAGTGTGGTGAATCCTGCGGCCGCCGGACTGCCGAATAGCGTAAACGATGAGTTCGCCGGCGTCGCAAAATCCACATGGAAGTGGAACGTTCGGTACGATCCGCCACCGGGAAACTCAACGAAGGTCGCCGGTGCGCCGGCTGGCGGAAGTGTTGATCCGTCGAGATCCGCCGGCAGGTAAACTTCTTCAGATGATCCGCCAGTCACGCCGGTGGTAATGAAGGTCGCCGGCTGCCCAGCGAGCATCTTGGCGCGATCGAACGCGAATGGCTGGGGGCCGAGGAACGACGTACCCGAAGAATTGAACACATTCATGCTCATGTAATAAGCGTCCGGCCACACACCGAGGTGCGGGTAATCAAAAAAGTTATTGCCGAGATGAAAGTCGTAACGGAAGTACGAGCCGGTTGCATCGCTCGTGGTTGAAACCGCGACGCATTCATCGGTAGGAACCGAACTGCCGGCAAACTGACTGATTACCCAGCGATTCGCAATTTGATCATAAAGCACTACGGGATCGCCCGAGCCGCTGTTCTGGCAGACGCCGCCGAAACCCGACCAAATCGTGGCAATGCCTGATGGTCCTAGTTGCGACGCGCCGGTCGATTTGTTGAATACCTGGTAGCCTTCGTTGACGATTTGCACGTACTGCGTCGCGCCGACTTCGCCATTCGTATCCGGCGGCGCGCAATTGCAAGCGACTCCGGGAAACGGCACGCCGTCGAAGTTCAAATCGGTGCCGGGCATCGCCGCTGTAATCGGCGCTGACTGCACTGCCTGATCAGGCACGTCTCGGTGCGAACGATTCACCCGGGGATTCTCGTTAGCTTCTCGTTGAGGTTTGAATGTCAGCGGCAACTGCTTCATTTCGCGCAGCGGCACCGAAGTATCGTTGTGAACAGAGTGCCCAACGACAACGTTTGAATTTCCTTGTGGCACAAGGGTCGCGGCCAGCGCCGCGCGAGCGCGCTTGGCCTCAATGACCTGCGGCAAAACCAGCACGGCCAATAATAAAAGAGTCCCCGCCAAAGCGACGAGAAGCTTAGCGAATTTCATTTTTTTCTCCCCTTTGAAGTCAGAAGTGCATCAGCAATGAGAGTGCTCTTTCGCGCGGCGCGTTGGAAGCAAGAGCTAATGCGGTGTGTCATTATGATTTACGGGCAAGCGCAAAGAATTTGCGGATGAAAAACTACCACACACCGTTGAGGCTGACAAATTGTATTTTGCTTGTGAATCAGCGGGCGGGTAATCTGCCCATATGCCCGAGCTGCCCGATATTACTGTTTATCTGGAAGCACTTGAGAAGCGAATTCTTGGCCGAAAACTGGAAGGACTTCAGATTCCCTCGCCTTTTTTGCTGAGGACGGCGGGCGTTCCCATCGGGACTGTGGAAGGAAAGCGCGTCGTCGACCTGCGGCGGCTCGGCAAACGAATCTGCGTCGGGATGGAGGATGAGCTTTGGATTGTTCTTCACCTAATGATTGCCGGAAGATTTCATTGGAAGGACGCTCCTTCAGCAGCAAGGCGAAGCGGGGCAGTGCCGCGGCCATCAGGAAAGACGCCTTTCAAAATTCCAAAAAATACGCTCGCATTTTTCCACTTCGCCAATGGCACTCTGTCACTGACGGAGGCCGGTACCCAACGCCGGGCCTCGTTGCATCTCGTCAAGGGCGAAGCGGAGTTAAATGCACTCGATCGTGGCGGCGTGGAACTGTTTGGTCAGCAGCGTGGCTCTAAGGAAGGGCGGCCTTCTGAAATCGCAGCCGAAGACTTTATCGACATCGCGACCTTCACCCGCGTACTACAATCCGAAAACCACACACTCAAGCGCGCACTGACTGACCCACGTCTGTTCAGTGGCATTGGCAACGCCTACTCTGACGAGATTCTTTGGCACGCACACTTGTCGCCGGTGAAGTTGACGCAAAAGATGAACGCTCAAGAAATTGAGCAGCTCCACCACGCAACTCGTGACGCATTGCTCCTGTGGATCGAACGATTGCGCGAAGATGCCGGCGATGGCTTTCCCGAAAAAGTGACCGCGTTTCGCAAAGAGATGGCTGTGCACGGCCGTTATCGTGAATCCTGCCCGCGCTGCGGTGCGAAGATTCAGCGCATTCGCTACGCCACCAACGAAACAAACTACTGTCCCACGTGTCAGACGGAAGGCAAGCTGCTCGCCGACCGCGCACTCTCACGTTTGCTGCGCGAGGATTGGCCGAAAACCGCTGAAGAGTTCGCTTAGCTTTGTATTCTGCCCAAGCCAGCCGCCGCAAACCGCTGGCTTATTGCCACGCAACGATCAGTCTTTCGCAACACAATTCCTCAGCGAGTGCGAAAGAATCTTCCACGTAGGTCGCGCCGGCGCCCCGTGTAAACGGCCACTCCTGTTAGGCGCACCGACAGTAAGCATCCGTTTCCCTAAAAAAATAGAAGGAGTTTCCAAATGAGTAGTTACGCAGTCCGCAAATTAGAGTTCTTTAGTCTGCTTGTCGCTATCGTTGTATTACTAGGAGCGGTTTCCGTGAGTGTCGCGCAAGTCACGACCACGCAGACCGCGTCCGCCGTCAGCCGCGTGAGCCCTGTTCCCAGCGGCGCGAAAATGAAATTCAGGGGAGTCGTGATCGATCGAAATGGCGACTCGTTCACTATTCGCGATCGAACCCGCACTGACTATCAGGTGCTGATTACCGATCAAACCAGCGTCAAAACATATGGCGGATTTCTCAGCGGCGGCAAGAAATATCCGGTCACTGACATCCTGCGCGGCTTGATTGTCGAAGTCGAAGGACGTGGCGACTCACAAGGTCAACTCGTCGCGGATAAGATCAGATTTAGAGAATCGGACATGCGCGCAGCCCTGACCACCGATACGCGCGTGGGCCCGGTCGAAGAGAATCAGCAGAAGATTGCCGGACAGATTGATGAATTGTACGCAGTCGCCCAGGAAGCTCGACAGGAAGTTACCCGAGTTGATGAACGCGTATCAGCGCTCGACGAGTACGACGCGACAGAAACTGTCGCCGTGACCTTCCGCGTGAACAGCGCGGTGCTTTCGCCGGAAGCGAAACATCAGCTTGATGATTTCGCCGCGAAAGCCCTGGCCGGAAAGAACTACATGATCGAAATCGCCGGTCATACCGATTCAACGGGCGGCGAAGCCAAGAACATGCATCTGAGTCGTGCACGAGCCGATTCGGTAGTCGAATATCTCACCGTGAATCATCACATTCCGGCACGGCGATTCATCACTCCTATGGGCTATGGGAAGTCAGCGGCAGTTGCGGACAACTCGACGGCAGCCGGGCGTGCGCAAAACCGTCGCGTCGAAGTGAAAATGCTGGTCAACCGCGGATTGAACAAGACTAACGTCTCAAACGCGCGACCATAGTTTTCACCGTCACATTTCCACAGCGGCTTGTCCGCTTATTCAGAGCCAGAGATTGCGCCAACCGGCGGGTCTCTGGCTCGCTTTATTTTTGACTCGCGAAACAATTCATCACCCTCGCCCGTATCCAGCGTGAATCATCATGCGGCGCTTCACTTCTCGATCAAACGCGTGTACCCTCTGGCGCGCCAAGGAGCAACAAAGTGTCAACGACTAGACGAAAATTCTTAAAGCTGTCGGCGCTCGCGGGCGGCAGCGTGGGCTTGGGATTATTGGGTTCATCGCGAGATCTTTCTTTTGGGAAAGAGTCACGGCCGAAACCTCTGAAGATTTTGATTCTCGGCGGCACAGGATTCACTGGACCGTTCCAGGTGAAGTACGCAGTTAGTCGCGGCCACCAAGTCACCGTGTTCAATCGCGGCCGCACGCATCCCGGAATTCTGCCGAAGGAAGTCGAACAATTAATCGGCGATCGCAATGGCCAGCTCGACGCGCTGAAAGGCCGAAAGTGGGACGTCGTTATCGATATCCCGACCACGTTGCCGGTTTGGGTGCGCGATGCGGCGCAGATTCTCAAGGGCAATGTCGATCGTTACGTGTTTGTCTCGACAATCTCGGTTTATTCCGATGTAAGTAAACCAGGCTCCGATGAGACCGCGCCGCTTCTGAAATATGAGGGCACCGACGCGATGAAAGAAACTAGCGAGACGTTGCGCAAGTCTAACTTCGGTTTGTATGGCCCATTGAAAGCGCTTTCGGAAGCGGAAGCTGAAAAGTGGTTTCCCGGAAAAGCTTTGATCGTCCGTCCGGGATTGATCGTCGGTCCGGGCGACGAATCCGATCGATTCACCTACTGGCCTGTCCGGGTTGAGCGCGGCGGGGAGGTGCTCGCACCGGGCAATCCTACGGACCCGGTTCAATTTATCGATGCACGCGACCTGGCCGAATGGATTATTCGCATGGCTGAGCAAGGCACAGTCGGCGCTTTCAACGCCGTCGGTCCGAAAGACAAACTCGGCATCGGGAGCATGCTCGATCAGATTAAAGCGGCGACGAAATCGAATGCCCAGTTCACTTGGGCCGACGCAGATTTTCTCGCCGAGCAAAAGATTAGGCCCTGGGCTGACATGCCCGTTTGGGTTCCGCCCCGCGGCGAAGAGACCGGTTTCTCAACTATCAGCACAAAGAAAGCTTTGGCGAAGGGTCTGACATTTCGAACAATCGCTGATACGACCCAAGCCACGCTTGAGTGGTTTCACCAGCAGCCGGCCGATCGCCAGGCGAAACTGCGCGCGGGCATCACGCCCGAACGCGAGAAAGAAGTGCTCGCGGCGTGGCACGCGAAAAAGGGCTAGCTGTTACCTGCTGCCTCGGCGATAAATAAAGTCTCAGACCCTCTTGCTTGATCGGAGATCCATCATGAACATCCTGCGACACCGCGTGAGAGTTCTTCTCGCGTCTGTGATCCTTCTGACTTCAGTTTTTTCGGCTGCACGCGCACAAGACAAACCGCCCGCAATCGATGTCAACCAAAAGCTCGCCGGCTTTGATGCCTTCATGGAGAAAACTCTGAAGGATTGGAACGCGCCGGGCATCGGTGTCGGCATCGTCGTCGGTGACAAGCTGGTGTTTGCGAAAGGCTATGGCTATCGCGATTACGAAAAGAAACTGCCGATCACGGCGCAGACGCTTTATCCAATCGCGTCCAACACCAAACTGTTCACGGCAATGGCCGCGGGAATGTTGGTTGAAGACGGAAAGCTCACCTGGGACCGCCCGATTAAGGAATCGGTGCCGACGATCGATTTCTACAACAGCTATCTGAACAACACGATTACGCTGCGCGATATGCTGGCGCATCGCACCGGCATTACGCGTCACGATTCGATTTGGTACAAGTCGGATTATTCAACGAAGGAACTCTTCGAACGATTAAAGTATCTCGAACCTAAAGAATCGCCGCGCCAAATCTTTCTCTACAACAACATGATGTACGCCGGTGTCGGTTATACGATTCAACTGGAATCGGGAAAGCCGTGGGCCGATTTCGTGCGCGAGCGAATCTTTCAACCGCTGGGAATGAGTCACACGGTGTTTTCTATCGCGGACATGTTGAAGCAGCCCGATTATGGAGTGCCGTTCGACGAGCACCGTGATTCGTTCGAGCTTCACAAGATTCCGTACTACGAAGATACCGACGGACTGGCAGCAGCAGGCGCGATCATTTCTAACATCGATGACATGTCGCACTGGCTGATCGCCTTGATGAACAACGGCATGTACGAAGGCAAACAAGTGCTGCCGGCGAAAGTAATCAATGCGACGCTGGAACCGGCGATTGCTCTGCCGAACACCGGCGCGCAGGTGCGTGGCTGGTGGGAAGTATTGAATCAGGCGTACGGCATGGGCCGTTGGACCGCGTCATATCGCGGTCGCTTGATTGCTTTTCACGGTGGCGACTTGCCGGGATTTCATTCCCAGATTTCTTACATGCCGAACGAGCACATCGGTGTGATCGTCTTCGTCATCGGCAACCACACTGCGCCTCTTTACAATCCGATCAGCTACAACGTCTATGAACGGCTGCTGGGAATGGACGAGACTCCATGGACGCAGCGGCTGCTCGACATTCGTCTGAAGAACAAGAAAGCAGGCATGGAGGCGCGCAGCAAAGCCGGCTTTGGCCGGGTGTTGAATACGAAGCCCTCGCATGAACTGAGCGACTATGTCGGCGAGTATGATCATCCGGCCTACGGCACTTTGAAGATTTCTATGAAGGACAACGCGCTGCGGTTCGACTTTCACAAGATTGGGTTGCCGCTGGCGCACTTTCATTACGATCGATTCGATTCTCCTGACGACGAAGAAGAGGGCAAATGGTCGATAAACTTTTCGACGAATCCGCAAGGAGATGTAGATAAAGCAACGGTTTCACTCGACGAAGGTGAAGTAGTTTTCGTCCGGCGCGCGGCAAAGTTGGATGAAACCGTCGCGCAGAGACTGGTGGGCAATTACGAAACAGCCAGCGGCGGAAAATTCCAGGTCGCTTACCGGCCCGGCCGCGGTCTGTTTGTGGTGCGCGTCGGCGCGCCTGATCAACTGCTGCTGCCCTACAAAGGACTGAAGTTTAAGGTCCCGGAATTCGCGGACGTGATTGTCGAATTCGTCGAAGAGAATGGTCAAATCACCGCGATGAAGCAGATCGATCCGTCGGGCGAATATATTTCGAAGCGCAAACAGTAGAGCGCATCGCATCGTCGCGAACATTTCTAAACTATGAACATCAAGGGGCTCACTCCTATCCTCAATGTCTCGAACATCGTCGAGAGCTTCGAATGGTTTACAAAACTCGGCTGGGAAAAGGGCTGGGATTGGGGCGACCCACCGACCTTTGGCGGTGTCTGCAACGGAAAATCAGAAATCTTTCTCTGCCAGGGCGGACAAGGATCGCGCGGCGGGCCGATGCCCAAGTTCATCGGCGACGATGAAACCGGTGGCGTCTGGATGAGTTGGTGGCTGGAATCACCGGCCGCCGTTGACGAAGCGTACCAACTCGCGTTGAAACATGGGTTGACCGTAACCATGCCGCCGACGGATGAGCCCTGGAACGTGCGCGAGTTTCATCTGCGTCATCCCGACGGCCACATGTTCCGCGTGAGCGCGGGACTCGAAGAAGCGTAGCGCAATTCGTTGACTCTCTCGATTCACCGAGCGATGATGACCGCCATTCAATTCCATGAAGGCATTCGTCCGGAGGTCATATGAAATTCATCGCGTTCATCGGCCTTGTCTCTGTCTTGCTGGTTAGTTCAGCCTGTTCATTAACTAGATCAACCGCATCGAAACCAGCGAATACTCAGAACAATACTTCGCAAACCGCACAAGCCGAACCAGCTTCATCTCCCGCGAATCCACCCATACATGCTGAAGTCGTCCCTTCCCCGACACAGGACGAAGTCCACACGCCAGAGATGGGCAGCGCGGAACGACAGGCCATCATGGACGCCTTGCGCGGTAACGAAGATGTGCGGTTTCAAGTTCATCACCTGAAGGTTCACAACGGTTGGTGCTGGGTCGACACAACGCCGCTGGATAAAGACGGCCACCCCACTGCGGAGGGTGGACCTAATCTCATGCACTTTGAAAACGGCAAGTGGAAAGTAATGGATCTCTCGAAAGTGCCCGAGGATCCAGACGATCCGCTCGGCGTCGAAGACGCAAGCCCGACCTATGTTCGGAATGTGATGAAGACTTTTCCCGGCGTACCAAAAGATATTTTTCCGAAGCCGAGCAATTGAGACAGTGCGCCTGTGGAAGTCACTCTTCGCATCATCCTGAAACAACCCACACCCGGCGTTGATTTCGCTCTGCAAAAAGGCGGCGGCAGCAAATATGAAGTTGTTCAGAAGCAGCGTTCTTTACCTGATGGCGATCTGAAATTTGAGTTCCCGGTCACTGTCAGATCCGATAAAGATGGTGCTCCCGATTTTTTTGGACCCTTCGTTCACGGCGCGCGCGGCGATCGCTACCTTTACATCGACATCGGCACTTACGCCGGGCAGACAAATACCGAGTGGGGCCGGCGCCTCAAAGTGCCGTTAAGCTGCATTACGCGTGATTTGATCAATTCACAATTCACCCTCGTGGGTGAAATTCCCGGAACCGGGAAGGACGGCGGGCCTTCGTGCGCGTACACGTGGCGAAAGCAATTCGATCCACCCTGGCAATGGCGCGCGCTTAACCATCGTCGGTAATCTGCGTTACTCATGTGGAATCGGAGACAGTTTCTGATCGGTACGGCAACCGCGACCGCGTATCTCGCGTTTCACCGCTTCAGCCAGGCTCAAGAAAAGAGACCGACGCGCATTATCCTGCTCGGGACCAAAGGCGGTCCGAACCTGGGCAATACCGGCCGCAGCAACTCCGCAACCTTAATTCTGATCGATGACGTTCCTTATGTAGTCGACTGCGGCTACGGTGTTTCGCGCCAGTTAATCTCGGCGGGCATTAACCTCAGCCGGCTGCGCTACATTTTCATCACGCATCATCATTCCGATCACAACCTTGAGTACGGCCCGCTCATCTACAACGCCTGGGCGGCCGCCCAACAGATTTCAATCGATGCTTACGGGCCAGCCGACCTGAAGAAACTGACGAAAGATTTCTTTGAATACGAGCGGTTTGATATTGAAACGAGGGTTGCCGACGAAGGTTACGCTGACCTGCGCAAAAGGGTTGGGGTCCATGAATTCAAACAAGCCGGCCTGGTAATGCAGAACGCGGAAGTAAAAATTACGAGTTGTCGCGTACGTCATCCACCGATTACGCAATCGTACGCTTATCGGTTCGACGCAAACGATCGCTCAATCGTGATTTCGGGTGATACCGCTTACGCGCCGGAAGTGGCCGAGTTTGCCAAAGGCGCGGACGTTCTCATCCACGAAGCAATGTACCTTCCGGGGATCGAGAAGCTAATTAAGAACGCGCCCGACGCGACGAAGCTCCGCCAACATTTGTTGGCTTCGCACACTTCCACCGAAGACGTCGGCCGCGTCGCCGCGCAAGCCGGAGTGAAAACACTGGTGCTAAGTCACCTCGTGCCCGGCAACGATCCTTCGATCACAGACGAGCAGTGGGTCGAAGGAGTGCGCAAACACTTCAACGGCCGCATCGTTGTCGGAAAAGACTTAATGGAAATTTGATCGACGCTTGCCACGAACCAGAAGACCTTGTTTAGCGCGTGGCCTTCCCTTATTGAGCTAAATTGAACTTACTTTGGCGCCAAGCTGCACTGACTCGGAATGTCCCCATTGAATTCGAAGTTCGCGCCGACCACGACTGGCTGATCTGAAGTTACTCGCACGGCAAACGCAACGTCAGTGTCGGTCGCCGGATTCGCAGTAGTGTTCGGCATCACCCACTTCACATCGCGCGAGTGGCCCGGGTCGAGCGTGACAGTGGCCGCTCCCGTTTCACCGGGATAAGTTTGCGCGGGACTGGAACCCGGTATGGTGTGACCGGCGAGATTGTTTCCATTCGCGTCGAGAATATTCACCGCGATATTTGCCACGCTTGTGCCGCTATTGAAGACATAAACATCGTCGCGCGGACTGCCTCCAGCACTCGGCCGGTGCGCGGGCGTGCAGATCCAAACATAGGGCGGGCCGCCCCCGGAGCCCGCTGGCCCTGGCGGTCCGGGAGGTCCGGGAGGTCCGGGAGGTCCGGTGCAGGCACTCAGTGCTATCAGGCCGGTCATGGCAAACAATACGACCGCTTTCATATCTTGTGGCCTCCTTAGACTCGAAAATGTTCGCGGACTGTATGGGCTGGTGCTATGGTTGTCAAGCTTTCGATCCGGACAACTTCGAGTCAGTTAAAACCTCCCATGGCGCCCAACACAATCGACGACATTCTGACCGAACTCGATCAGATAATTCTGCGCGCGCGCAATGAGCAAAGCCGCCTCGGTTACTTTGCCACGCTCTATCGAAATGTGACGCTCAAAGTTAAGCAAGGCATCGCCAACGGGTTCTTTGAGGATGGCGCGCGCATGGAGAAGCTTGACGTCACCTTCGCCGGGCGTTACCTCGCGGCCATCGAAAGCTACCGGGCGCAACAAAACACCAGTCGCTGCTGGATTGCTGCGTTTGAGACAGCGAACAAATGGTCGCCCATCATTCTTCAGCAATTGCTGATCGGCATGAACGCGCACATCAATTTTGATCTGGGAATTGCCGCGCAAGCCGTGGCGCCGGGCAGCGAGCTGGCGTCATTGAAGACTGATTTCAATCGCATCAATGACATCCTTGCGAGCATGGTATTGAAGGTGCGCTCCGACGTTGAGGAAGTTTCACCCTGGATTAAGTTGCTCGACAAGTACGCCTCCCAGACTGAGGACCGTCTGATTGAATTCAGCTTGAGTAAAGCGCGCACCAGCGCCTGGTTGGTGGCGAACATGATTAACTCTACGCCCGCCGACAAATTGGGTCGCGAGCTGGAGATCCTCGATGAAGGTGTGACAAAGCTGGCCGGATTGATTGCGAGCCCCAGAGGGTGGCTCCTGAAACTCGGTCTCCGCGTGATCCGCCTCCGCGAGAGCAACGACGTGCCGCATGTCATCGATGTGCTGAGTGAGGTGTGACATCTTATTGTCGCACTAATGATCTGGGTCCACGTGAACGATAGTAAATATCTATACCGTGTTGACGTTCATCTTCGCGTTCTGAAAGCACGCGAGACTTCTTAACGATTCACGGTCAGAATCACGATCTCCGGTGTCACGCGAAAGCGCACGCGCATGATGCTGGTGCCGATGCCAGTCGTAACGAACAGGTGATGATTGTTCTCGAAGATATGACCTGCCGTGTACTTCGAACCGAAGCGCGACGGGACCACCGGAGTCCCAATCAATGGAATGTTCACCTGGCCACCGTGCGTGTGCGCTGCCAGCAAGAGCGGGACGGTTTGGGGAAGGTTCGGGAAAATATCAGGGTTGTGAGTCAGTGCAATTACGGTTGATCCCGCCGGGGCTTTGTCGATCGTGGCCGCGATATGCTGGTCTCGCGTCCACAAATCTGCGAGGCCGGCCAGCCAGAATGACTTACCGTTCCAAGTAAGTTCCCTGACATCATTCTCAAGTATGGGAATGCCGGCGCTTTCAAACGCCGTCCGCACTCTATTTCCGTTGTACCACCAGTCGTGATTGCCCAGGACGCCGTAGACACCCAGCGGGGCCTGCAGATTCTTCAAGTACCTGGCGGTGATTTCCGGGTCGACATGTTCGGGATTATTTCGGCCGCCCTGAATGTAGTCGCCAAGCAAGACAACCAAGTCCGGATGTTGAGCGTTGGTTAGATCAACGATGCGCTGCAACTTCGCTTCATTGATGTAATGGTTGTCCGTGTGTACATCGCCAATCATCGCGATGCGAATGCCACTGAGTTCCTGAGGCCACGAATCGATAGTGATGGTTTCGTAATGGACGACCAGCCGATTAGGCTCAATGAAGAACGCCCAGACTGCCGAGCCGGCAAGTAAAAGCAGAATAACCAGAATCGCGACCCGAAAAATTCGCCACCAACGCACGCGCCGGTCACTCTTGTCACCCACGGGCAGCGGGCGAAGAAGAACCGCCACAAAAAGCCCGACACCGACGATGGCTGCGAGGGCGACAATAAAGAGGCTGCTAATCACTGTGGCGGATAAGGAGGTCAGTTTTTCGGAAAGTATTCACGCCAACGGCGATCGACGAGTTGCGAAATGTCTTCGCGGACAATCAACTCATCAGGAAGTGAAGGTTTCTTGCGAGCATCGATCACGATCGGCGACTGATAGGAGAGATGGTGGCGCACAATATTAGTTTCGCGCGCATAAATATCTCCCGCGGGTTCGAAACGCGTCCAGGTTGACCAGAGAAAGTCCGTCGCTGACCCCGCCACTGTCGCATCATCGTGCAGAACGATCAGTGGCCAATCAGCGAAGCTGGGCTGATTCGCAAGACGCGCGGCCTGATCGTTATCGTCCTCGTACGAATTACCCTGCACGACCAGACAGCCGCCGCAGAAAACTTCTGCGCGCGTGATTCCGTTTGGCAATTCTGCGCGAAATTCGCGCGGCAACTCGCGCACAGCTTCGCCCAAGCCCATCAAAATCGCTTTGCTGCCCTGATTCACTTTGCCGCTGGTGTAATCCAGCGTGTCCATGGACGTGTTTGCGAAAATGAAGAAGTCACTCTCCCAGCGTACTCGCGCGAGAATGTGTTCCAGCACACGTGGAAAATCATGGAGGTCGATCGATGCGTCTGTGAGCAGCAGAAACTTCGTTAGCGCCAACTGTCCTTCACCGAGAATACGGAATCCGTGCACCAGCGCTTCACGCGCATAACGCTCGCGCACCACCGCGGCTGCGAGCGAGTGAAATCCGGTCTCACCGTAACTCCACAAATCTCGCACGCCGGGCATCACGAGCGGAAAAAGGGGCGCGAGTAACGATTGCAGATAGTCGCCGATGAAAAAATCTTCCTGCTTGGGTTTACCGACAACAGTCGCGGGGTAAATCGCATCGCGGCGATGGTAAATCGCGTCGCAGTGAAAGACCGGATAATCATGCTGCAAGGAATAGTAGCCATAGTGATCGCCGAACGGACCTTCGTGACGTCGTTCATGCGGCGGCGCGTGACCCACCAAGGCAAACTCAGCTTCAGCAATCAGTGAATGCGTCGATTCGGCTGGACGAGTGACGCGCAGCTTCTCGCCCTGAAGTAAAGACGCCAGCATCAACTCGGGAACGTTCTCCGGCAAAGGCGCAACGGCTGAAACGAGCAGCGCCGGCGGCCCGCCTAGAAAGACAGTCACTGGCAACGATTGGCGCAATTGTTCCGCTACGTTGTAGTGGAAGCCTCCGCCTTTTTGAATCTGCCAATGCAAACCGGCCGAAGTCGCGTCGTAGACTTGCATGCGATAGATGCCGAGGTTGTGTTGCTTAGTCGTTGGGTGTTCGGTGTAAACCAGCGGCAGCGTAATGAATGGACCGCCGTCTTCCTGCCAAGTGGTAATGACCGGCAACGCTTGCAGATTTGCTGGGCGATCAAGTTCCGATGTCACGGGTGCGCGTGATGTCTTGCGGGTGCCAAGCCGAAGAAGCTCGCGCCCGAGCCTTCGATGCTGCCAAAGTTTAGACGGCTTTGGTGGGATCAGTGTCTCTGCGACCGCCACCATCTCCTTTACGAACTGCTCAGGTCGCGAGCCAAAGGAGAGCTCAATTCTTTTGTTGGTGCCAAACAGGTTGGTGACGACGGGAAAGCGACTTCCCTTCACCCGGTTGAACAGCAGCGCCGAACCGCCCTGTTCGATGACGCGTCGATGGATCTCGGCGAGTTCGAGATAAGGATTGACCTCAGCTTCGATGGTAATCAGATCGTTTTCGCGGCGGAGCTGATCGAGGAAGGAACGAAGGTTCAAGTGCATCGAGGGGCGGGGTCTCAGTCCAAATCAAGCGGATTCTTGTAAACCTTGTCTTTGTCTTTGTCCGCGCGCTTCATGGCTTCCCGAAACTTCTCTTCCAGCAGCCGCTCGCGGTCTTTCATCGAACTCATTTCCTGCGCGAAGAGTTGTTCGCGGGTCTGCTTCTGCTTATCGAGGTCTTTGACTAAACCCTCGAACGAAGCAAGCGGCTTCTGCTTTTCTTCGTGCGAGAGCAGCGCTCCAGTGGTGGCGTCAATGTTGAGAGTCGCTTCGCAGCAGGGACAAATAATTGTGAATCGAGAGGTGTCCGCCATGAGCCTAATCAAAAGTTCCCGCGTAGTATAGCACCGCACCGCGGCGGACGCCGTCACGAACTCGGGTGCCAAAGAAAAGAGCGGCCGACAGCCGCTCTTCTAAATGTTTTGACGTGGTGAGTTGTTATGGCGTCAATACCTTCTTGATCGTTTTCCCGGTCTTCTTCGCGGCGTCAGTAGTCTTGTTTGCTACTGTCTTTGCGCCCTCTTTGGATTTCTCGCCGACGGTCTTCGCGGTGTCGGTGGTTTTATCCGCGACAGTCTTTGAAGTCTCGACAGTTTTGTCGGCGACGTCTTTGGCGCCTGTCTTGGTCTTGTCGACAGCCGTTTCAGTCTTGTCCTTCACAAATCCCGCGCCTTGCGCAATCTTGTCTCCGGTCGCACTCAAGGCGTCGCCTACATCATCCTTAATGTCCTTCGCTTCACCATTCGTTGAATAAACGGTCGTCGTTTTCTGGCCGTTCCGCGTGGTCACCACAACCTTGGAGACATTCGGATTGTTGTGGAAAACGCGCGTCTCAGTTCTTGTGCCGTTGGCGTCTGTGGTGGTAGTGATTTCAGAATTATCAGGGCCGGGCTGGGTTGTTGCCGCGGTGCTGCTATTTGCATTCTCGTTTGCGTTGGTGTTTGCGTTCGACTGTGACGTGCTCTGGCAACCGAAACATACGGTTAAAGCCATCAGCGCGAACGCAATTAAGAATCTCTTGGACACGGCTCTCCTCCTTTGAATTGCAAACCTGACAGTTAGACGGCAACCAATATGCCTGAGCCGTCGCTACTCAAACGGGGTGTTGTGTGTATGTCGAATGTACGCCAGGATTTCAGACGAGTAAAGCGGAGTACGAAAACGCGACGGATCAGTGTGCGGGCCAAATGAAGACTGGTGAGGTGGACACTTCAACGCTCAAGCCATTTTCCGCAACTGTCACGTCCCGAATTTTCTCGCCTGAGGATTTGGTAAGTGTGTACGTGCCGGTTGGAAGTGAAATGGAAAGCTGTCGCGGGCGTGAGGATGTTGTCCATGCCGCAATCCGCTCCCTTCCGGAATTGGAGAAGACAAGCACAAAATTCTGCGCGTCTGAAAGCGGGAGACGCTTTTGATAGACGCTATCGTTCATGAATGCATTCACTGTCCTGGCGGCAAAGTAAGCGGGTTTCGGTTCGAATGGTTGTTCGCCATTCTGACGCAAGTCGTGACGGACGATTCCGAAGTGGTGCTCCGATTCGTTCGGGTCGCTACCGTCGTCCCGCCAGTCGTACCAAATTGAAATCGGAATGCCGTTCGCGATGTTTGTCAGAAACTGCCGCGTGAGCAGATCCGCTTGTTGCTTTTCATCTACCCAACGCCATTCGGAAGAATATCCCCATTCGCCCGAAATGATCGGAACCGGATTGGCGGTCCCGCGGCTGGATGACTGAATCAAATTTCGCAGCCGGCAGTAATCGGCTGCCACCGTTTCAGGTTCCGTTTTTCGGTAAGGATGAATCGATACCGCCGACCAGTACTGAAGCAGGCCTGCTTTAAAGCACTCGGTCACAAACGGAAAATCGATCGCCGATGTCGCCGGCCCAATGAGAATCTCGTTGGGTGTTTGTGCCCGCCACACCCGACCCACGATTTCAGCGAGGGAAATGTATTCGTTAACGTTTGGCTTCGGTGGCCAAAAAATGTCGATGTCGGGTTCGTTGAAGAGTTCCCAGATGACGCCCCGATTCGCAAAGTGCTTCGCGGCGCTGACGGCCCAGCGCGCAAACGCCTGCCGTGCTTCTTCAGTGCGGACCGATCGATCGGCGGTGTAGAGAGGATTACCGTAGTCAAGAATAAACAACGCGCGAATGTGATGTTCGGCGAGCGCGCCGACCAGTCGCTCATATGGTGCAAAGTCATAGACACCGCGTTGAGTTTCGGTAAGCTCCCACTTGAAATCAGTGCGAACCCAACGAAACCCCGCATCGGCGATCATCTTGATTTCGCCCGGCTGCGCGTCGGTGAAATGAATGTTCACACCGGTGCCGGAAGTAAATGATTGGTGGAGACTGCGAGCTGTCCACGCGTCAGCGCAATCTTCAGCAGCGTGATTCGCGCAAGTCGAGATGACGAGGCAGATGGAGAGTAAGAGGATCGTTACGCGCGCCTTCACGGTTGGTATTTCACAGTCACGTCAACTTTGCACTAGCCAACGAGTGCCAGCCGAGGCCAAACGCGCCGCGAAATATTCTCAGACAACAAGCGCGCGCCTGCCAGCAATTCCTCCGAACATGAAGCGGGCGCAACCGACCCGAGGAACTGCAACACGCGAAACGAGAAGACCGAGCGATCGAATTTCTCCGCATGACGTCGCAGCTTATATTGATCCCAGCGCATGCCTTCAAATCTCTCGATCGCTTCGGCAAGCGAGCGGCTGTTCGCGTGGTCAAAGAAAACGCCAGTGACGCCTTCCTCAATCGTCTCGACAGCCCCGCCGGCGCGATAAGCAATTACGGGACGCCCGGCAGCGTTGGCCTCGAGTGGGGCCATGCCGAAATCTTCCTCGCCCGGGAATAACAAGGCGCGACAACGGGCGGCGTAGTAGTTCACAATCTTGTCTGGTTGCCGGCCGAGGAACTCGATCCGATCGTCGGCCATCTTCTCAAGCCGCGCACGATCCGGCCCATCACCAATCACGATCAGCCGGCGATTCAGACGCTTGCAAGCTTCGATCGCCAGGTCAATTCGTTTGTAAGGCATTAACCGCGACAGGACGAGATAGTAATCGTCGATCTCATTCGACATGTGAAAACGATTTACTTCGATGGGCGGTGGGATAACATGAGCTTCGCGGCCATAAATCCTCTTAATTCGTTCCGCTACCAACTTCGAGTTCGCGATGTAGTAGTTCGGTTGCTGCGATGCGCGCAGGTCCCATTTGCGCAGTGGCCACAACATCAGAGGCAGCATGGTGCGCGAGAGGTGGCCAAACTTTTCGCGTGCAACGTAATCGTCGTAGCGCCAGACCCAACGCATGGGCGTGTGGCAGTAACAGACATGAATGGCATTACGACGCCGGCGCACGCCTTTCGCATAGCCCGAGCTGCTGCTGAAGATCAGATCGTAGTCGGAAAGATCGAAGTGCTCGACCGCGAAAGGATATAACATGAAGTAGTGGCGAAACTTCTTGTCGATTGCGGGAAGTTTTTGCAGTAGCGATGTGCGAATGTCGGCATTGCGCAAACGCTGCGGCAGACTTTGCGGCAAGGCTACCGTGGTATACATCGGCGCGGACGGAAACGAATCGTGCATGGCCTCAGCCACGCGTTCGGCTCCGCCCATTTGAACGAAATAGTCGTGTACTAGTGCGATTCTGGACAAGCGATTGACCCTTCTGACCTTTGTTAAATAAAAGTGACAAAGGGTGTTCTTTTTCAGTCCGCACTCAATTTGACCTGAAGTCTTTGACCTTGCCCGAGCTGAAGTGGCTGCGAGCTCAAAGTATGGCGATAGCTGTTCTGGATGTCGGCAATGAACCTAAGGGCGGCAAAGCGCGAGCGCACGGTTGCTAATGCCCGCGCCGAGAGCTGATCGCGCAATTCGGGGGCGGCGATCAGCTTGCGCAGCCCCTCAACCAAAGCAGTTCGATCGGAACTATCGACCAACCATCCATCCTGGCCGTGCGTGACGATCTCAGGAATTCCATCCACGGCGGCCGCTAACACGGGGGTTCCGCTGGCCATCGCTTCAACTACAGTCAATCCGAACGGCTCCGCGCGAGAATTTACGACTGAAATGTCGAAGGCGCGCGTCATTGCCGGCACGTCCTCGCGTTGGCCCAGGAAAACTACGCGATCGCTGATGCCCAAACGCTTCACAGCGCCGCGCAGAGTTTCCGCGTACTCGTAGTCGCGATTGAAGACTGCCGCGCCGACGATGACTAGTTTTATGTTGTCGAACGCAGGGACAAGCTCCGCAAATGCCTCGAGTAACTCGAGCTGTCCCTTGCGTGGCGTCAATTGGCCCACGGTGCCGATGATGATTTCAGATTCCGAGAGACCGAGTGACCGGCGAGTCTTGCTGCGCAGCAGACAATCCGGATAAAAAGTTTCAATTTCGACGGCGTTGTGAACGACGGTTATGTTTACGCGGCTCTCAAACCAACGCAGTAGCGAGCCGCGAAATCGCTCCTTGACCGCGTCTGACACAGCGACAATCCGTGTGCGACCGAATGCGAAAGCAACAAAACGGATCGCGCTGCTGAGTGGATGCCGCGGCAGCAGATCGTGAACATGCCAAATCACCGGAACGCGCAACCAGGCCGTCGCGATAGTCATTACCAGTCCGGCGCGGATGCTGTTTGCATGAACCAGGTCAGGCGATTCGGCAATCACCGCCGCGCGTGCCGCCCGCATCATCCGAACAAATGAAGACAGATATCGCGCGAGCAAAGCCGGCCGCCACGTAAAACGCGCCAGCAGCGGATCAATCGAAATGGTTCGGGCGGAGGACTCTGTGATCATCGACGTCAGTGGGCCATCCGCCGGACACAAGACAACGGATTCGCAGCGCGCACAATCCAGTCCGTTCAAGATCATCAGCAGCACGCGCTCGGCGCCGCTGACTTTTCCGGTGTGGTTGTAAAACAGGATCTTCACGGCTCGATCAAATCGTCAGGACTTCCCTTTCATTGTCGCGCGCTGTCTTCAAGGACTCGACGCTAACCCATCCCATGAACAACCAGACAAGTGGCGCGACGGAATAAAGGGTGAACGTCAATCCGAAGATGCTGTTGACGATCAAAGCGCACATCAACGCCGCGATGATTTGTTTCGTTTGCAATCGCTCCGGGTCCTGGTCCTTATTCTTCGCGCCGCGGAACGCAATCCAACTTGCATGCGAAAGAATCCAAACGAAGAGCAACATACCTGGAAAACCACACGTGATTCCGTGAAGCAGAATTGTGTTGTCGATCGGCGGCAGTTCCTCAGCGTCGCTACTGAATCGCAATTCGGCAAGCGATCCGGCGCCGACGCCCGAACCAAGTGGCCGGTACGGAATCACGTCGGTCAGCAGATAGCCCCAATTCGTCATACGCTCCTGAAAGCTGGCTTCCTCGGCCGGCTTCAACATGCCGCGTTGAGTGTGCGAAAGGACCGTACTGACTTTATCGTTCTCGTCGTTAGTCCACACGTCTTCCTGTTCCGGAGCCTTTAGCAGTACGGTGAGCAACACGAACGGGAGCAACAATAAGGCCGTGCGCGCCAAACCGCGCGTGACACTCTGCGCACTCAGCATGAGCAAGGCGACCAGGCCAACGGCCAAGCCAAAGACAGCCGCGCGCTGGCCCGTGAAAGCCATAAACACACACAGTCCAATCCCGGCCGCCAGCCAACCGGCGCGAACCGCCAGTCGTTTCTGGCCCATCGAAAAACCAAACGCCGCGATCGCGCCAAATTCGATATACCGCCCCCACTCTTCGGCGCTACAAAACGTCGCCAGCGCGCGTTCAACATGGCCGAGAGCGATTGATGTATAGAACTCGGTGTTATCGATCCAGTACTGTTCAAAACGCGGGTAACCAAAGATCAGCTGATAAATGCCGTAGAGCGAGGTCAGCAATCCGAGCAGGATCATTAGCTTGAGGACTGTGCGAATAAATGTGTGTTGCACGTATTGGCCAAAATAAAACCAGAGCAATGGGATCAGCGCGAACATCGCACCCGATAAGCCGACGACCAGCCCGCCTTGCAGCGGGTTGAAAACCTCCAGGAGATAGACCAGCGCGAGCAGCGAAACGGATGTTGCCAGCGGCGAGGCTCGCAAAATCGCCAACCGGTGCGATCGCAGGAGACTCACCAGCGCAAAAATCGTAACGATCGGCGTGATAACGTGAATGGGATCTTCGCTGCTGTACTCAATGAACAGATACTGTCCGCGGCGAATGATCCCGCGGAACGGTTCGAACAGCATCATCGCGACTAGTCCGGCTTCAAGACTGACGAGCAGAGGCAGTGCCAACAACCACGTCAGCGCCCCCAGAAACCATGTGCGGAGGAGCTGCCCGCCGGCGCCGATTGCCATCAGCGTGAACACGGAAGCGGCTTGCACCGGCAGCAGCCACAGCGGCAGCGGGCGACGAGTTATTTTCGGTTGTTCGAGAACTGCGCTCAAGAATTTGTTAGTTAGCGGCGGTGATACGATTATCCGGTTAGGCCGGTGAAATCGCTTTGGTTAGGGACTAGCCATCGGCGGCTTTTGAAAACACAAACGCGCGTACCGATGCCCAGTTGGCCATCAGAACATCTTGCCGCTGAGGTAACAGGCAATCACGCAAGCGGAGTTGGCGCACTCTAATGAAGGTAACCAACGCCACAGCCAGCATGACGGTATAGCCGATCAGCGACGCCATCGCTGCGCCGGTGATGCCGTAACGCGGCAGAAAAATGACCAGTGCCAGCGCGGTGACAATCGCCGCGGTGAACTTCGCCATCGTGCTGAGACCGGGATAACCAAAACCTCGCAGCCCGCTGATCACTATGGAACCGAGACCCCAAGCCGCGGCCGCCAGCAATAACAAGCGAAACGGCTCAGTGGCCGGAACGAAACTGGCGCCGAAAAGAAACCTGAGAATCAATGGCGCGCCCAACCAGAGCGGCACCAATAAGATCACGTCCATATAAATTGTTAGACGCAAGCTGCGCGACCATAACGCTTCGGCCTGTTCACGTTCAGTCGAGCCGGCGACTTCCGGCATCAACGCAGCGGCAATCGCGTTTGCTGCCAGCGTTGTAACTTCAGAACATCTGACCGCGATGACGTACAAACCAATCGCCACATTCGAAGCCACGGCCCCCAGCATCATCTGATCCAACCGCAGCGTCGTGTAATCGGCGACACCTCCGGGATAATCTCGCACGCCGTAGTGCAATGCGACCTTGAACTCGTCCCAACTCGGTTCCCACCGCGGGCGAATCTTTCGACACACCGCCGTTATCGCCAGGACCATCCCTGAAGCCTGGGCCGACATCATTACAATCATCGCGGTGGCCACGGTCAGATGGCCGGCGAACCACAACGCGGCAAAGCCGGTCGCCTGGACCACAAAGAAAATCGTTCGAGACATTCCGGCCCAACCAAACCGCTTCGTGCCCTCCAACAGTCCGACCATCAAATCGAGGAAAAGAGCAGCCGGAATGTTCAGCTGATATATGCGCAGTAGCGTCATGACTTCCGGACTGCGGTGACCGACCAAATGCGGGATGATCAAATCGGCGATGAAAACGCTCGCGAGACCCACGATCACCGCGTAGATCACGGCGTTCGAGAAAAGTTTCGAGGCGCGCTCAGGGTCTTTGGCAATCAAATAACGATGTGCGATCGGCAACCCGAGTCCGGCGACCATCGCAATTACCGGGGGCCACAAAACGACGATGAGCAAATCGCCGCGGCCGGCGGGCCCCAGCACGCGTGCGCCAATCAAGCTGGAAAAAACAGTCGACAAGACGCTGATGCCTTCGGCGAGAAGAATTAGTTTTGTGCTGCGAACAATCACGATTAATCAATTGGTCCGGCGGTCACTAACAAGAGAGTGAGAGCTGCACGCACGCCAGTCGCTACCAACTTCGCGGGCGTCTTGACCACGTTTCGAGTCGTGGCCAACGTTGCGGAAACGCGCTTGAGCAGGTCACGTCGATCGATCGCCCAGTTACCAAACCAGCGCATCGCCGGCCGGCTCGCCCAATCCCACTCCCCGAGATATTCGATCGGCGTCGCTCCGGTCGCGCGCTTGAAGCGATACACGCCATGGTTGCGAATGGGATCGATGCCCGCCAAATCGAGCGATTTCACACCGATCCTCTGGCAGTGTCGAAACAACTCCCAAAAGACGGCGTATGACGAATTGAGACCGCGTCCCGCTTCCGATGTTGCCGACAGGACACAACACGCGCGTTCGCCGATTACAAGACAACCGAGCAAAGTCAGTGTCTCGCCCTTGGCGTCCTGACAGCGATACAGAACCAGTTGCTGCTTCAAATTCCTGAGGATGAACTCGATCTCTTCGCGCGAAAGCTGTTCGTCGAGGCCTTTCGCATTCTGCATCGAGTCATAAACAGCGAATACGTCGTCGGCCGTCGGATCGAGCCACTGCGTAGTTTTCAATTCGCTCTCATGCGCCCGCCTGAGATTCCGTCTGAAGTTGCGATCGCAGGCGGCCAGCAGCCGATCTTCTTCTGGGGGTAACGAGAGGATCATCGAGTAGCACGTGGTAAGTGGCGCCCAAGGTAGCGTCCAACCTTGCGCCGTCAGCCGGAGCGCATCTTCGATGTTTCTCTCGCGATCACAACGAAACCGGCAATAAACTTGTTTGAGACCTGTGGTGTCCTTGATTGCTTGCTGCAGCGTGTCGCCGCAGGCGCTGAGATCGCCCACTGGGCCGCCTTCGCACCAGAGCAAACCTACGCCGAACGGATAACGCCTCAACGAAGCCTGCAGCATCGCGACTGGTTCGCCTTGATCATCAACTGCGATCCAGCGACATTGCTCCCAGTGCAACGCGCGACGGTATTCGCCCCACGCATGTGTCTGAAAAGGCGCACAATCGGAAAAGCGGATCAATGCGTCGTCCCACGATTGCCGCGCCTCGTCGTCAGTCAGTAACTTCCAGGTAATCATCTTGTTGCCTCAGATCGGTTTACGCTGCGAATTCAAATTCCGTATTGCGCGCTTCCGCAGCCTGTCGCCGCAAAATCTGCCGGTACAATTCGTACGTCTTACTCGCAACCCGATCCCACGAGTAGTTCTCTTCGACGCGCCGGCGACCGACACGCGCAAACTCTTCGCGTAGATCCGCGTCAGCCAATACGCGGCGGATTGCATCGGCCAAAGCGTCTGCGTCACGTTCCGGAAACACGAGTCCCGCTCCGTCGATGACTTCGGGAATTGCGCCGCATGTCGATCCAATTACCGGAATGCCAGTCGCCATTGCCTCGACGATGACGCGGCCGAATTGTTCGCGAATCCGCGCCGTAGTCTCAGTGGGAACAACCAGCACGTCCATTTGCTGAAAGAAGTTGGGCACAGAGTCGTAGCTGATCGCGCCCGTGAATTCGGCTCGATCAAGCAGACCGTGCTGGGCGAGCGTCTGCTCAAACGGCTTTCGCTCGGAACCATCTCCGACCATCAGCAGTTTCCATGGTTCGCTCTGAAGTTTATTGAGCGCGTCCGCCAGAACGTTGAGTCCTTTGCCGGGAAGCATTCGGCCGACATAACCAATCGTAAGTGGGGCGTTCGCGTTACGGTTGACCGGCTTGGAAGTGAATGCTTCCAGGTTGACGCCGAACGGCACAACGGGAGTCGGCCCCGAAAAATGCTTGAGGTCCAGGAGTTCGCGCGCTGTCTCGCTGCACGGGTAGGCAGCGTTCACTTGCCTGAGCGCACGCCGTTCAAGCCAATTGAATGGTCGCGGATACTCGCGGAAAATATTTTGACAAGTTTGCAGCACCAGCGCGGCCCGCGGCGCAAACAGATTTCGCAGGGTCAACACTTCGGCACAGGCGACGCTGTATGGCTCCGCATTCAGATCGATCAAGTGCGGACGGTGCCGGCGAATCGCATCGACGATTGGCTTTGGGTTGTAAGCAAAGAGCTGCACGTGCCGGGACAGAAGCCGCCGCGCCTTGGTCACCGGAAACAGGTCGTCGGCGGTGATTTCAACGTCTACTTCAGCCTCACGCCATTTGTCGGTCGCGACCACTTCGAGATCCACCTCAGGATGGTTGCGGACGAGAGCCCTTTCGCGTTCGCGCAGTGTGGGAGTCAGACTGGCATGTGCAATGCGCAGTACTCGCATACGACCTCCTTGAATTTCTTTTTGACCGTGACTCATTTCAAAACTTCAGGTCGCGAAAAATGTGCGTCCAGACTGCCGTACGAGCTTGTCTTAACGTCGGTTATCAGCGCCGGCGAATTAGTCGCACGAGCAGATGCGTGGCGACGGCGCTCCTGGTATCGGTGAAGCCGTGCTTCAGTCAGGCCATACAGTCCGGAGCATTTGGCGACAAAACGAAGCATGTGGTCGTTTCGTCCCAGCGGCACGCGCCAACGCGAAAACGAACCGTTGCTGCCCTTCCAGACAGACCACGCGGCGCGATAACCGCACTCGCCGGCAAGTTCTTCCAGCGCCGGGGTGCATTCACCGTACGGCCACGCCATCAGATCGACTTTTCTTTCGATCGTCTCTTCCAACAGACGACGCGACTCCGTCAATTCAAATCGCGCTTCGTCACGAAAGATCCGATTAAAGTGCCGATGCCAAAGTCCGTGCGCGCCGATCGTAATCAGCGGATGCCGGGACACTTCGCGCAGCTCGTCTGCCGACAAGTAGCCGTCGCTATCAACAAATCCAGCGACCATAAAAAGCGTCATCGGCAAGTTGTATTTCTCGAGCAGCGGCAGCGCTACAGTCAGGTTGTCGCGATAGCCGTCATCAAAAGTAATTGCAATCTGCCGGGTACTCTTTCGCGCGAGCGCATCTTCCAAACGGACCACGCGCTTCGTATTGCGAAGCCAGGCCAGTTGCTGCTCGAAGCGCGCCGGAGAAATATCTATATCGCCGGGCATTGCCTCGGCGGGCGTGCTGATCGAGTGATAGACAAGAACCGAATCCATAATTAATTCGCGGAACCGTTCACTTTCTCCAACCAACATTCACGCCAAAACAGCAGCGATTGCCGCGGACACAAGCGGTGACAGACGCCGTCGCAAGTCGCTCCTTCCAACAACACTGTGTCCTTGATCTTTCGCTGGCGCGGTGTGCCCTCAAGAATGATGTTCTCGACGCGTTTCTGGACGCGCATCGTCGAGCCGCAGAACTCAGCCATCGAAGGAGCAAAGAGCAGGTTCTGATGTTTGCCGTCGGCATCCAGCGTTTGTTGAATCTGCGCGAGCGACTTGACCTTGACGACATCGCCCGGCTGCAAATTCAGATTCGATCGCGTGCCGTTGTAAGTTCCCGGCCCGGCAATGAAGCGCCAGCTCTTCCTGCCGGTGACGTGCGCAATCTTGTTATAGAAAGCGATCGCCATACTCTTGGACCAGCGCACGATCGAAATGCGATTGTGCAGAAGATCGAGGATGTATTGCTTTGGCTCCCAAAACGGCAGCGGTTGTGACGCGTTGATGATTTCGGTCGCCTGACAGAAAAACTGATCATTTTGATTTGCCAACGCGATCAGGTCCGCTTCGTTGACCTTCGCGGGAGATGTCGGTGCGTCAGTTTTCGATCCCGCCGGCTTCAACCATGCCTCTTTCCAAAAGATGAGACACTCTTTGTCGCATCCACCATGCTTTTGACCGCTGCAACGAACCTCTTCGAGGAACACAGTGTCGTCGAGTCGCCGCATGTCCGCGTCATCAACACACGTTTTGAACGCGCGCCGCGAAACCCGGAATTGGCGTCCCGCAAACGCCGTCATCTCAGGCATGAACGGCAGGCTCTGGAACGTTCCCTTGTCATCGAGCGTCGCCAGAATCTCATCCAAGGAGCGAACTTCAACCAAGTCACCGGGAAAGAATTTTGTTTTTTCAGTACTCATCATGAATTAGCTGGCGCCGCGCGCCGACATGATCGCTGGGATAGTACGCAGCAGGATCGAAGCATCAAGTTTCAACGACCAGCGATCGATGTATTCCAAATCCAATTCCATCCATTGCTCAAACGAGAGATTGCTGCGACCCGACACCTGCCACAGGCAAGTGAGGCCGGGCTTCACACTGAATCTGCGCTTCTGCCACGCGACTTCCATGCGCAGCGCATCGCGCACCGACAACGGCCGGGGACCAACGATACTCATTTCGCCCAACAGCACGTTAATGAGCTGCGGCAGTTCGTCGATGCTGGTTTTGCGCAGTAAACGTCCCACGCGGGTGATGCGCGGATCATTCTTGATCTTGAAGATCGGACCGGACTTTTCATTCAAATGTTCGATCTCGGTCATGCGGGCTTCAGCGTCCGCGCGCATCGTGCGGAACTTGATCATGCGGAAGCGCCGCTTGTTCAATCCAAAGCGGTCCTGCACAAAGAATACTGGTCCCCGCGAATCTAATTTGATCGCTATGGCTGCGAGGGCAAACAACGGCGCCAGCAGAATTACCAGAGCCGTTCCGACCACGATATCGATCAACCGCTTCGCTTCCGTCCGCCAACTGAACGGAGGCACGCTGTGCAGCGAGACGATCGGAACGCCGTCCAGTTCGCCCGTGTGAGATCTCGACAATTTTTGTGGGAATAGATCCGACAATAGATGCGTGGTGATTCCCTGCTCTTCCAGGATCGCGATGGCCGACTCGATTTGTGTGTAGTGCGACTTGATCGGAAGCGCGATCGTCGCTTCGTCGATTACCTCGTTACCAAGAATCGCCGGCAAGTCATCGACCGTGCCCAGCCAGCGCGCGCCCGCAAATGTTTGGTTGGCAAACTGCGGATCAGTGTCAACGTATCCAACCAGTTTGTAGCCGAGGTCCGCACGTCTCTGAATTCGTTCGGCGAAACTCCGGCTGCGCGCACCGCCGCCAATGATCAGTAAGCCCTTCACGTTATGTCCGCGCTTTCGCAGGCGTCGCAGGTTCAAGCGCAAAAGCATGCGCATCAGCGCGATTAATCCAAAACTGACGGAGGCAAAGATCAAAACGGTGACAAAGTTAATCGTCGGCCAGCGTCCTACCTGGGCGGCAACCAGCAACACGGCTGAACAAAACAACAATGCTTGGGCGATCTCTTTTAGTTCCTTGCGTTGGCTGGCAAACCGGTGTGAAAGGTAGAGACCCTGGACGGCGAAGGCGAGATGCCAGGTAATTAGCAGCGCCGCGCCGAGCAGCGCATTGCTGACCTTGATACGTTCGGACAGATAATCAACAGCAAATCCGACGTTGTGATGGGTCGGCGAATAGCGAAGTACGATCGTCAACGCCAGCCCGCACAACACGAGCATGAGGTCGGTGACCTTCAGAAAGAAATTTGAGAGTGTTCCGAATCGCGCAGTCATTTTTTTGGAGTGCGCCGGCTCGACGGCGACTTTCTTAATGCGAAGGAGATAAAAGCGGCGTCAAGCCGCCGCACTCCAACTTAAAGTCTTGGAAAGAACGCCGCCACACTTGCCAACTTCATGAATCTTTCAATCTTCGAGATCTTGTCGCGTGGGACGAAAACCATGTCTCCTGGTTGCAGGGTCAGATCGTTCTCGAGGTCACTGGTGCGGCGAATGCTCTTCAGATTCAGCAGCTTCACCTCGGCCATGTCAGTATTGATTTTGCGAAAGACGACGACCTGAGATGAACGGGCCGTCTCTTTCATTCCTCCGGCCAGCATGATTGCCTGAATCGCAGTCACGCGCTGGCGCATTTCGATTCGGCCGGGCTGGGCAACTTCACCGGCGACAACGAAGTAAGGTTTCTGAAATTCCTTCAGAATGATCGTGGCTACGGGTTCGCGCAGGCGAGTGCTCGCACGTCGCAGAATTGCCTGACGGGCCTGTTCGACGTTGAGGCCGGCAACTTTCAAATCGCCGCCCATCACCAGCGAGACATAGCCGTCCGGCTGCACGGTTACCGTCTGATTGAACTCAGGGGTGAACCGATATTGGATATCAAGCACATCGCCCGGTTCCAGCAGGTAACGCTCTTCCGACACAGTCGTGAGTTGCGGCGGCCTCGCTTCCTGCGCACGCATGGTCGCGGGAGCAACAAATGTGAACAGCGCAATAATTAACAGCAGCTTGTATTTCATGGTTCCAACCATTCAGAGAATTTAGGGAGAGAGCATGACGCGCGACGTATCCCCTCTCCCTGGCTCCCCTGCTCGCATCGCGAGCGAGGAGAAACTTGTGGCACGGGCGTCCCGCCCGTGCAATCACGCGCAAGATGCGCGTGCCACCTCAAAACTTACAATCTTCGATAAAGCCAATCCGGCACGTGATAGCGCCGTTTGTTCAAAACGAACCCGAGGAATTTGCCGCCGGCCTGTTCAATTGTCCGTTGCGCGTTGATGATCTGTTCGCGGCGTGAGCGGCCGGCTTCCACTACAATCACAACACCATCAACGTTCGACGCCACAATTGCTGCGTCAGCAGATTCGCTCAGCGAGCCACAGTCGATCAGGATGTTGTCAAAACTAACCCGCAGGGCATCTACGGAGTTCAGTCCGGTCTCCGGTTCCTCATCCTGTTTTGCCATGCGCATCAGGTGAGTTCGCTCCGGCAGATCCTGACTACCGTTTCCGTGAATCTGCCGTGAGCTGCTCGCGGGGAGTAACCACAGGTTCTCGATATTCGTGGGGTGACAATTCCAGGGCATCTGCATGTAATCATCGACGGTCAGCGCGGGCAGCCGTTCAGCCGCGATGACCAGCGTCCGTCGGCTTGTCGAGCGCGCGACTTCTGCGGCGAACAATTGCGTGACGTGGCTAACACCTGCGCCGGCGGATGCAGAGGTGAACGCCAGGGCCGCTCCGGCAGTGACGTTGTTGCGCGCGCTCTTGAGGTTGGCGAGCAACAGTTGCAGATTGTGCCGGCGTCCAGACTTGTCGGGATTGGCCTGGGTTACCTTCGGCGGCATGACCGATTCGATAATTTGTTCTTCAACAGCCATAAGTTTGGGAGCGCGGGAATCCTGCCCGCATTTTCAAGCACTCAATTCTGCGCGCACGCGAGTCGTCTTCACTTGTCGCGATGAAGGCGAGCGCCGGCTCAACATTTTTCGTCCGTTTGCCGGCACCGTAGCCAAAACGGACCTGCCCGTCATCGACTCGAGCTGGCGGGGGGAATAGACCCGATCATCGAGCAATTCGGCCGAGAAGATGGCGGCAAAACTCACGAACCCAGCGAGCACCACGCCGAGAATCAAATTCAATGGCCGGTTTGGCGATGTCGGAATTTGCGCGGGCGCCGGTGTTTCCGCGATCGATACGTTCGTAATCTTTTGCCGATCCAATTCGTCGGCGATCTGAGATTCCTCACGCTTTTTCGCATAGAGCTGATAGTTGTCTTCCGCTTCCTTCAGCTCGCGCTGTAAATCGTCATGTTTGGTCGTGTTCGCTTCGAGCTGATCAAGCGCAGCCTGGTATTGCTGGAGTTGTCCCGTCAGCGTTGCGCGTCTCGCGATGGCCGCACTCTGATCCAGACGCGCGCGCGCTAGTTCAGCTTCCAATGTCTGGCGCAAAGGATTCAGATCCGTCGCTTCTTCGACCGCTGTCTTGTGTTCAGCTTTGTCGAGCGCTTCGCGCGTGATGCGAATCTGTTCGTCGACTTCCTGCACCAGGCGATCGTCAGGTCGAAACTTGGTCAGCAATTGCGTGCGCCGTGTTTGCAACTCGACCATCATGGTGTTCAGGCGTTCGGCAGAAAATTGATTTGGCAACGATTTGCTTTGGGTCACGACGCGCGTCGGCAACGACGTAAGTTGCTGCTCAACTCGCTTAATGCGCTGCGTCGCTTCGTTGACCGCGGCTTCGCTGGCCATCAGGCTCGCCTTCGCCTCGGCAGTTTTTTGCAGCGTCAGCTCTTTTTGCTGGGCCAGCACGACCAGATTGTTGCTCTGTTGAAATTGGGTGAAGCGATTTTCTGTTTCCTTCAACTGCGTCTCGTATTCGCCGGCCTTGTTCTGGAAGAAATCAGTGGCGCCCTCCGGGTGATGCAGCTTCAGATGTTTTTCGAGATAGAGATCGCCAAGCCGCTTCAGCACCTTGGCCGAAAGCTCCGGCGAGTTCGAGGCATAAGTGACTGAGATGATGTTCGCCTTGCGCGCCGGTGTGACCACCAGGTCTTTGGCCAACTGATTCACAGCATTCTCAACCCTGACGGTTTCGGGTTGTGGCGCTCGTGAAACCCAGCCACTCTTTTGATCCGCTAGTCCGGACTCTTTGACGATCTGCGTCAGAAGATCCTTGCTGGTGAGCAACTCGATTTCTGAATTGATTTGATTCTCAGTGACTTCGCCCTCGCTGACGTTGGTTTCGGTCGCACCCGGCGTGATGGCCATGTCGACGCGCTGCTTCCTCACCAAAATTTTCATCCGGGATTCAAACTTGTCCGGCAAGACGAGGGTGACAAGGATGGTGCCGGCCAGCACCGTCAGGAAAACAAAGAAGACCATCCACTTGCGCCGAAACAGTGCTGCTGCCGCGTCGCGTAGAGAGATGGTCTGTCTGCCGATCGATGTCGTCAGTTCGCGCGTCATAATTGCTTCCAATCGAGTTAAAACGTTGAATTCGTTGGCTATTCCAAGGATTGGGCCGATTAGATGGGCGGTGGGGTATTATCGGCCGCGTGTTTCTGTGGCAGAAACCGGATCGCGCCGAGCTTGAGCGGTTGCTCGCAAGACATGGCGCCGATCCGTTTTCGTATGCGGCGGTGGGCGCTACTCAAAGAGGAGCGCCGGCGGGTTATAAAGTCAGTCACAGTCGCGTGTTGCTTGGTCACGGAGTCAATCGATTCGCCGTGGCAAAGGCGGCCGTGAACGACTGGAAGATGTTCGCCCTGCCCTGGATTGAATTGTTTCCGTCGCGCCCAATTATCGAAGTGGAGACTTCCGTCGCGGTCGTGGTGAGCCACTTGGGATTTTGGTCAGTGAATATTTCGCGGATCCTTTATCTGATCGAAGCAGATTCCCGGTGTGGATTCGCATACGGCACGCTTCCCTGTCATTCAGAAGAAGGCGAAGAACGGTTTCTGGTCGAACATGATCCGGTGACTGACGAAGTGTGGTATGACCTGTACGCTTTTTCGAAACCGAGACATTCGCTGGCGCGAATTGGGTATCCCTTTACCAGATACTTGCAAAAACGATTTGCGCGCGAGTCTCTGGCGGCGATGAAACGCGCGGTGAACCAATGAAAACGCTGGTTGTCAGCTACTCAGAAACAAAGCAGCTTCTGCCGATGCATGAGTGTATCGACGTAATGGCGAGCGCCCTGTCGGCGCTGGCACGCGGTGAGGCCGAGATGCCTCTACGCACGATCTTCCGGCCACAGGACGTGCGCGGCGTGATGGCGATGATGCCTTCGTTTCGACAAGGTGACGCACCCTTATTTGGCCTGAAAGCGATCTGTGTCTTTCCCGACAACGCGGCGATCGGCAAAGATGCACATCAGGGCGGTGTGCTTTTGTTCAGCGGTGAGACGGGCGAGTTGCTCGCGATCGTAAATGCGTCGGCGATTACGGAGATTCGCACGGCGGCAGTGAGCGCCGTCGCGACGCGTGCGCTGGCGCGAGAGGACGCAAGCGAGTTGGCAATTATCGGCGCGGGCGTCCAGGCGCGTTCGCACTTGGAAGCAATCGCCTGCGTCAGACCGATTAAGCGAGTCCGCATTGCTGCAAGAACATTTGAAAACGCCCAACGCTTTGCAGAATCGTGTCAGAAGCCCGACCGCGAGGGAGGGCAAATCGCGATTCCGAGGATCCAGCCGGTTGAGTCACCCGAAGAGGCGGTGAGTAGCGCGGACATCATCGTCACCGCAACTACTTCTTTCACGCCCGTAGTGCAGCGCGAGTGGGTTTCGCGCGGCGCACACATCAACGCGGTCGGCACTTACTCATTCAAAGCACGTGAACTCGACACGGCGACGATGGCGGACGCCACGTTAATCGTCGATCGACGCGAGTCTGCGCTGAATGAAGCCGGTGATTACGTTATCGCCGCCGCTGATGGTGCGTTCGGGCCCGAGCACATTCGCGCGGAGTTGGGTGAAGTGTTGATTGGAAGTCACCCAGGCCGGACTTCAGATGAAGAGATCACAGTCTTCAAATCACTAGGCCTGGCGATTGAGGACCTCGCGGCGGCCGCACATGTTTACGAAAAGGCGCGCACCCGAGGAGTTGGCACTCTCGTTGACTTTAGCTAGACAGAGCAGCAACTGAATGCTCATCGCCGGTGACCGGCCATTTTCAACTAAGGTTCGGATGACGCCCAGGCGAACAGCGTGCAAAAAGCAATGAAGGCGACCACTCCAATGGCAATCTTAGCTCCCGTCGAGAGATTGTTGCCTTTGACGTGCTTTACCTGAGGATAGGCAACGTCAGTCGCCGCTCCTGTTTTGTCATCGACTATGCTGAAGTCGGCATCACCGACCCGGTCAACGTAACCTTTTAGCTTGGTTTTGTCCCGAAGCTTAACTTCAATGCGGGCCGCAGGTCCGGTTCCGAGTTTTAAGATCGAGGCGTGTATCTTCTCGACCGTTTTTGGATTCGGTTCGTTTTTCGGGCTGGCAGAAGCAGAACTGGCACAGAGGTCTGGGATTAGCGTCGTTACTATTGCAAGTGACGCAATTTTCTTCCACATCGGATTCACCTCACAACAAATGAACGAGAATTCATTTCGTTCCTGTGTGAAGCAAACCCTGCGCCTTACTCCATCAGATCGTGATTAGGATCACTTCGGCACCGCAATCACCGGCAAGCCCTTGCCCTGCAACTCCTGATTGAAAACAGGCAGCGTCTGTGTTTTGAACAACTGCCAGTTCGCAATCAGCGTCTGCGTGTCCTTTACCGCCAACGCAGTCGCCGTCTTTTGCTCAGTCGTCGGCGCCATGTCAACCTCCTCGAGCTGTCCAAATAAAGTTCGCAATCTGCCGGTCACGGACGCGACTGTAGCGCGAGCCGCTTGCCCCCCCGGCGGACCTTGGAAACCACCGCCTCCGCCAGCCGCAAAGACCCCAAGACCTTCGCTGAAGTCTTCGAACTGTTTCTTCAACTCCTCGGGAATTCGCGGTCGGAGTTCGGTGACTTGCCCGCGAAGCGGACGCGCACTTTCGGCCAGCGCAGCCAACGCCAGCCACTCGTCATAAAGCTGCTTCGACAACTTGAATTGCTCTGCCAAGTCCTTCTGCGAAGTTGTCACGCGTGGATCCATGCGCAGGACGAGCGGCTGCGAATAACTTCTGCCGTTCACAGTCAGGACGATTGTGTACTTGCCGGGCATGGCCCACGGCGACGTCGGCGCCGGCGCAGTGTTCATGTAAACCGCCGCGATCGGATACTGTGGCGCAACTCCCGGCACCGGCTGAAGGTGCATATCCCACAACCACCTATGCATCCCCGGCTCATTCGAGAGTTTCTCAGGCGGCCGCACCCAATAGGGCGGAATGGCCAAGTTCGGATCCGGTGTCGGTAGCGGGTCAGCGCTCGAATAGCTTCGGACAATGTTGCCCGCGTCGTCTTTGATTTCGAGTGTGACGACGCCGCTCGTGCCCGAGCCCAGGTAGTAATCGATCATTGCGCCGTCAGGTGGATTGTCGGCGCGCGGCTCGTCCGGTGGCAGAGGCGTGTCGCTGTTGTTATTCCAATGCACGCGGGTCGCAGTTTGCGGCTTGAACAAGATTGCGCCTTCACTCGTCGTTGTCGCGGCAATCTGTCGCAACGGCGTGATGTTGTCCAAGATCCAGAAGCCGCGTCCATGAGTGCCCACCGCGACGTCGTCACTCTTCACGATCAGATCGCGAACCGAAGTTGCCGGCATGTTCAGTCGCAATGATTGCCAGTGCTCGCCATCATCAAATGACACATAGACTGCGCGCTCAGTTCCCGCAAACAGAAGACCTTTGCGCTCCGGATCTTCGCGCACGGTGTCGGTGGGTTCGTTCTGCGGAAGACCATTGGTGATTTCAGTCCAGGTCGCGCCGGCGTCACGAGTGCGGAAAATGTGCGGCCGCAAATCGTCAAGCCGCAGCGTGTTCACTGCCGCATACGCGACGTCTTTATTGAAGTGTCCCGCTTCGAGAATCGAAACTTTCCAAAACGCTTTGAGTTGCGGCGGGGTGATGTCTTTCCAGGTCTTGCCGCCGTCATTCGTGATGTGAATCAGACCGTCGTCAGTGCCGGCCCAAATGCGATTGATGTCCTGGAATGATGGCGCAACTGCATAGATGACACCGCGTTGTGTGACCGCGGCGGTCGGCATTGAACGAAACTTGCCGATGCTTTCCGGAAGGTCGAAATTCTTGCGCGTCAGGTCCGGGCTTATCTGTTCCCAGTTCACGCCACCGTCTTTCGTCTTCCACAAAGTGTTCGCGGCGAAGTAAAGCGTGCGCGGATCGATCGGTGAAAAGACGATTGGTTGTGTCCGCAACATCCGGTAGTCAGCAGCGTTGAATGCGCGCGGCAGGATCGTCTGCGCTTGTCCGGTGCGACGGTTGTAGCGCGTCAGCTTTCCGCCAATCACCGTGTCGGGATCGAGCGGATCCGGAACAACGTAACCGTATTCCTGCGCGGCGACGGGATGCCATTCGCGAAAAGTGATTTGGCCATCGTCACCGCGGCTCGAAACACAGGCTGAGCCGCTCTCCTGTTGTCCGCTGCACAACCGATACGGAAACGCGTTGTCGGCGTTGACGTGATACATCTGGGCGGTTGATTGGTTGTACCAACTGCTCCACGACTTGCCGCCGTTGACAGTGATAATTGCGCCCTGATCGCTCGCGAGCGCAACGATGTCCGGGTTGTTTGGATTGATCCAAGGGCTTTGATAGTCATCGCCGCCCGGCGCGCCGCGAAACGCTGACCAGGTTTTGCCGCCGTCAGTCGATTTCCAACTAACGGTGCTCGCGATGATCACCAGATCAGGATCTTTCGCGCTAATGCGCGGTACTGAAAGATCGCCTCCGCCGATGCGCCCGGCCGGCCGCGGGTCTTTGGTAATGATTGTCCAGGTTTGCCCGCCGTCGTCCGTTCGATAGAGGTTGACCGCGTTCGCCGCGGCGACCGAAGCTATTAAGCGATTCGGTTTGCTCGCGGCAATGGTGAGATTGGCCTGAATTATTCCGTCCGGCAGGCCGCCTTTCAGTTGCGTCCATGTTCTTCCGCCGTCAGTTGATTTGAAGATGCCGCCGCCGGTGCCGTTCCACGCGCCGTTTTCCCAGGGCCCTTGGCGCGCTTCCCAAAGTGAGGCGTACGCGATGCTCGGGTTCGTCGGATCGAAAAGCACATCAGCGCCGCCGACGTTTTCGTCTTTGTAGAGAACTTTCTGAAAAGTCTCACCGCCATTGATCGAGAGGAAGACGCCCCGCTCTTCATTCGGACCGTAAGGATGACCGGCAACCGCAACCAGAACGTGATTCGGATTGCGCGGATCGACAGCGATTTGGGGAATCTGTTGTCCGTCGCGCAAGCCAAGGTGCGTCCAGGTTTTGCCCGCATCTGTCGATTTATAAACGCCATCGCCGACAGAAAGATCCGGCCGCTGCAATCCTTCCCCACTGCCAACGTAGATGATGTCGGGATCAGAAATGGAAACCGCAATCGAGCCGACTGAGCCGGTCGGCTGATCATCAAAGATCGGAGTCCACGTGCGACCGTAATCCGTCGTCTTGAAAACGCCGCCATTCACTTGCGCCATGTAGAAGACGTTCGGCTGTGAGGGCACTCCGGATATTGCGCGCGCCCGACCGCCGCGATGTGGACCGATATTGCGCCAGTGGAGCGATCTAAAGAGATCCGGAGAAAGTGTTTGAGCGCACATAGGGACAGACGAGACGACCACGAGGCCCAAAACGATGATGGTCAAACACAGCGGCCTACAAGCGAGACGACAACGCATAAAGACTCTCCTCAGAATGTGATGATTGCCCGCGCAGCATATATCTGCGGCGCCTCAAAAGTCTATCGAGTCAGTGACCGGCGCGCCGAGCGATGTGAAATGTAAACCGCGCGCCAACGAGTGGCCGCCGTTACACGTCTGCGGGGTACGGAGACCCTGCAGTTTGTGGTACAGTTGCACCTCTCCAGAGGTAACAACCATCGTCCAAATGTCAGGATTCAGATTTTACTTATGCGCGCTTTTAGGCGCTGGGACTTTGGTGTGCTGCTTTTCCTGGCCGGCAGACGCTCAGCAGGCTGACACCGTCGCGCCGTCGATCGTGCAACCGGGCGCGCCGGGCCAACCGACTCGCCCGCTGCCCGTGACGACCAGACCAACATTGCCGCCTACCTCACCCAAAGACGTTGAGTTCATGCAGGGCATGATTGTCCACCACGCTCAGGCCGTTGAAATGACGGCGCTGATCGAGTCGCACACGACAAACAAAGATCTGCGGTTGCTGGGTGCCCGCATCTCGCATTCGCAAGCCGAAGAAATTAAGTTCATGAAGCGTTGGCTGGCGGCCAGAGGCCAATCTCTCGAAGCACCGATGCCGGAAATGTCCGGGATGCACATGTCCGGAATGGACATGTCGAGCCATCACATGATGCCGGGAATGCTCACCGCGAAGCAGATGGACGCGCTGCGACAAGCGAAGGGTAATGAGTTCGATCACCTGTTTCTGACCGGCATGATTCAGCATCACAACGGCGCCTTGATCATGGTGAAAGATTTGTTTGACACTGCCGGGACCGGTCAGGATGCCGATCTGTTCAATTTCGCGACCGATGTCGATGGCGGTCAGCGGGCTGAAATCAGAATCATGCAAACTATGTTGGGTGAAAAACCGTAAAAGGAGAAATGATAAGTCACATGCGAGCGAATATTTTCTTTTTCCTAATCGTTTCTGTTTTCGTCTTTACCGCGAGCGCGGTAGCGCAAACCCCATCGCCGTCGCCTACGCCGGCCGCGCAAGAAAATCCATTCGCTCCGCAACCCGCACCACCGTTGCCCGCAGGCCTGACCGGTTCTAATGCCGACGATCCGCGTGCCAAGTTGACGCCCGGCATGTACGACGCGGGCGAAACGGCAATGGGGCTCAAGCACATCACTCTGCTCAAGAAGCCTGACGCCTTCGAATTGGGCTCAAACGATCCGAACGCGCCAAAAGTAAACCAGACGCTGACCACTGTTCTCGGCGTTTCCGATCCGTCGAAAGTGCCAGGGGGGATGAAACTGGTGCTCGCGGGTCTTGGCTTTGCGAACTCCGATCTCGCGTTCCAGGGCAATCGCCTGTTCCTCGGGAACTTCTACGGGATGAACATCTATGACATTTCCAATCCCGAAAAGACGAGTTTGTTGACTTCGATGATCTGCCCCGGTGGGCAGGGCGACGTTTCGGTTTACAAGAACCTGATGTTCATGTCAGTCGAAATGGCCAATGGCCGCGTCGATTGCGGCACGCAGGGATTTCCACCGAATCCTCCGGCAGCCAATGGGCAGAATCAACCGCCGGCCGCTTCGAAAGATCGCTTCCGTGGCGTCAGAATTTTTGACATCAGCGACATCAAGAGTCCGAAGCAAGTCGCCGCCGTGCAGACCTGCCGCGGCTCGCATACTCACACGCTGGTGATTGACCCGAATGACAAGAACAACGTGTACATCTACGTTTCGGGTACTTCATTTGTGCGCCAGGACGAAGAGTTACCCGGTTGCTCGGGTGGTGCGCCGGACAAGAATCCGAACACCGCGCTCTTCCGCATCGACATAATCAAGGTGCCCCTTGCCGCGCCCCAGAACGCCAAAGTTATTTCCAGCCCGCGTGTGTTCATGGATCCGCGCACGGGCGCAGTGGCGGGCCTCAGTAGCGCTGCTCCGCACGGCACAGGTCAACCGTCGCCGACGGATCAATGCCACGACATCACGGTTTATTCAGCCATTGGCCTGGCTGCTGGTGCGTGCTCCGGAAACGGAATCATTCTCGACATCAAAGATCCGGCGAATCCGAAGCGCGTCGATGCGGTAAATGATCCGAACTATTCATATTGGCACTCGGCTTCATTCTCAAATGACGGAAAGAAAGTTGTGTTCACCGACGAGTGGGGCGGCGGATTGGGTGCCCGCTGCCGGGCGAACGATCCAAATGTCTGGGGCGCCGACGCCGTGTTCAATCTGAACAATAACAAGCTCAACTTCGCTGGCTACTACAAAATGCCGGCCGCGCAGGGCGACAGCGAAAACTGTGTCGCGCACAACGGCTCGCTGATTCCCGTGCCGGGTCGTGACATTGAAGCGCAGGCCTGGTATCAAGGCGGCATTTCAGTGATGGACTTCACCGACGCAGCCCATCCGGTCGAGATTGCTTACTTTGACCGGGGCGCGATTGATCCAAACCTGCTCGTGCTTGGTGGTGATTGGTCGGCTTACTGGTACAACGGCCGCATCTACGCGTCTGAAATCGCGCGCGGACTCGATATTTTTGAGCTGACACCGACTGAGCATCTAACTCAAAACGAGATCGACGCTGCGAAAGCTGTCCAGTTCGCTGAGTTGAACGTGCAGAACCAGCAGAAGATCGAGTGGCCTCGTAAACTTGTCGTGGCCAAGGCCTACGTCGATCAGTTGGAGCGATCACAAGCTTTGCCGCCAGATCGAATTACCGCTTTGCGAGACGCCATCCAAAAAGCGGAAACTTCAAAGCTGAGTTCGAAGGACCGCGGGAGCCTTCAAGGTATCGCTCTCGTGTTGGAGAAGGCCGCGGCAAACGCCAAGAGTGAGGCAGATGCAAACAGAATGCGGGCGCTGGCCGACGTCCTGAAGCGCCCGGTTATGTAATTCAAACGAGGTACTGGAAGAGGAGCCGGTGCGGCCTCCTCTTTCATCGGACATTTAACTTGTATTTAATGAACTACTGAAATTGATCGCAGAAAAACAAGGAGACTCTATTGGCAAAAGATGATTTAATTCCCGCTGAAGGTACTATTATCGATAAGCAGCCCAACGCGTTTTTTAAAGTGCGGCTTGATAACAGTGAGCACGTTGTATTGGCTGCCATTTCGGGGAAGATGCGCAAACATCGCATCCGAATTCTGGTTGGAGATCGCGTTAGTGTAGAAATGTCGCCGTACGATCTAACTCGAGGCCGCATCACATACCGTTACAGATAACTCGCGGCCCCCCTTGCTGAACTCATAAACCGATCGATTACAGAAAGCGGCGATAAAAATGAAAATACTCCTGGTTAATCCGGAATTCCCTGACACTTATTGGAGCTTCCGCCACGCGCTGCCCTTCGAAGGCAAGCGTTGCGCATTTCCACCTCTCGGCCTGCTGACAGTTTCCGCGTTGATTCCGCAGTCGTGGGAGCGGCGACTAGTCGATCTCAACATTGAGAAGCTGAAAAACTCTGATCTTGACTGGGCCGATATGGTTTTCGCCACGGCGATGCTCGTCCAGAAGGAATCGCTCAGAGAGGTTGTGAAGCGGGCAAAAGCGCGCGGTAAGCGCGTCGTGCTGGGCGGTCCGTACGTCACGAGCACGATTGAAGAACTTCCGGACGCGGATCATATCTTTCGGGGCGAGGCGGAACAGACGCTGCCTGAATTCGTCGCCGACCTTGAGCGCGGCGAAACCAAGCGCTATTACCAGGCCGCCGAACGGCCGGCACTTGCGACCACGCCGATCGCGGATTTTGGGCTGGCGAATCTCAAGCGTTACAGCGCCATGTCGGTTCAATACTCGCGCGGCTGTCCTTTCTCATGCGAGTTCTGCGACATCATCGAAATCTACGGTCGCGTTCCGCGCACGAAGAGCAATCAGCAAATGCTCGCTGAGTTCGACGCGCTCAAAGCGCTCGGCTGGCGCGGCACGGTCTTTATCGTCGACGACAACTTCATCGGCAACAAGAAGAATGTTCGTCAATTGCTGCCGGACCTCGCTCGCTGGCAAAAGGAGAACGGCTATCCGTTCGAATTGCTTACTGAGTCAAGCGTCAACCTTGCCGATGATGAACCGTTGCTCGCACACATGCGCGAAGCTGGTTTCAGCCGCGTGTTTTTGGGAATTGAAACTCCAGTAGAAGAAAGCTTGCACGAAGCGCAGAAGTCGCAGAATCGCGGCAATTTGCTCGAATCAGTCCGCAAGATTCAACAGTACGGCATCGAAGTCATGGCTGGATTCATTGTCGGTTTTGACAACGATCCCGACGACATCTTCGAGCGCCAAATAGATTTCATTCGCCGCAGCGCGATCCCACTCGCCATGGTTGGATTGCTGAATGCCCTGCCTGATACGCAACTTTGGAAAAGGTTAGATCGTGAGGGACGGCTGCTGGGTGAAGATGCTTCGGGGAACAACACGGTCTGCACTTTAAACTTCAAGACACGCATGGATCCGGCCTTTCTGGTGCGCGGCTATCAAAGGATCATGCAGACTATCTACGGCCCGCGCGAATACTATGAACGGGTGCTGGAGTCTTTGGGACGCACTTCTTCACGACGCGCAATTGAGGCGCATACGTACAGCTTGACCGCCGGGTTAACTGCGCTGATGAGAATCCTGGTTAAGCTGGGGGTACTCGATCGCGAACGAAAAGAATTTTGGCGCTTCTTTGTGCAGGCGCTGATTAAGCACCGGAACCAACTGGCTGACTCATTGCGGCTGGCGGCGGTGGGTTATCACTTTCGCAAATTGAGCGACGCCTATGGCGAGCCAGTTAGCGAGCCCGTGAATTAGGTCAACGTCTTAAGGGTTCTTAGAAATTCGGCAACGTGACTCTCTTCGGTGGCCCACGAAGTCACTAGACGTACCACTGAGCTTTCGGTGTCGAATTTCTCCCACACGTGGAACCCATAGTCCTGTTGCAGGCGCTCAATAATCTTGTTCGGAAAAACTGGAAACACCTGATTTGTCGGAGCCTCGACAAAGAGTCGATGGCCGCATCCTTTGATACCGTCGGCCAGCCGCTGCGCCAGAGTGTTCGCATGCTTCGCGATGTCAAAATAGAGATCGTCGCGAAAGAGTTCGAGGAACTGCAGGCTCACGGCTCGCCCTTTTGCCAGCAACCCGCCGCGCTGCCGCAGGTTGAAACGAAAGTGATCTTTGAGCTGCGGATTCGAAATGACAATTGCTTCACCGATGAGCGCGCCATTCTTCGTCCCGCCCACGTAAAACAAGTCAACGAGTTTCGCGAGGCTCTCCGGCTCGAGGTCGCACGCGTGTGAAGTCAGCGCCGCGCCCAGCCTTGCCCCATCGACATAAAGATAGAGCCCGCGCTGCTTACACTTTTCCGACAACGCTTCCAACTCTGCTTTCGTGTAAACCGTCCCGAGCTCAGTTGATTGCGAAATATAGACCGCTCTCGGCAGCACCATCTGATCGAAGTCGTGCATCTCGACCACTTCGTCAACTTCGGCCGGCGTAACCTTGCCTTCGTGGCCTTTCACAGAGTTGATTTTGTGGCCGGTAGCTTCGATCGCGCCGGTTTCATGCGTGTTGATATGGCCGGTCTCGGCTGCGATAACTGACTCATACGATTTCAAGATCGATGACAAAACACAAAGATTTGCGTGCGTGCCACTCGCGACAAAGTGAACATCGGCTTCAGGGTCACCGAATCTTTTCCCAATGAGCTTAGTCGCTTCCAGCGCGAACGAATCCATCACGTATCCGGGTTCCTGCTGGCGGTTGGTTCGCGTGAAGGCTTCCAGAATTCGCGGATGCGCGCCTTCCGAGTAGTCATCAAAGAAGAGGTGCTTGTAGCTCATCGGCGCATTATAACAAGGCTCGACGAAAGGTCTTCGTTCGGTCAGTTAGGGATCGCAATTAAAGTTACCGGAGGCGCGTGCTATGAGCTCAGCGTCTGGTTCGTCGGTCATCTCACGAAACACGGCTTCAGACCCGTAGTTCGCGTGGCTGTATGCGACGAGAGATTGCTGAGTCGTTTTATTAAACGAAATCTCGTAGCTAAACTTCTCTTTGATCTCGCCGTCTTTTTCGATGACGAAGGCTGACACGGTTGACTTACGATATCCCGTTCCACAATTAACGGTATGTGCGCTAACACACACAGTACCCCCGTGAACGGGTACCGTGAGATTTGGGACACTATCAGAGCAACATACTATCAGCGACTACCCAAAGGTGGGCAAAGTTCTAGGATGGTTGCGATCATTTTCTTCTTAACTGGCTTAATGTTCGGTCGTACGTCTATCACTTCAATTTCCCAAGAGAGAACGGAAACCGAGTCTCAGGAAAAATCAACGTGGCATGCAGTGCCTGATTTGCATGGCCGGGGGCCTCATTCGACCTTCACACTGGCGGTGGCAATTCCATTCTCATGACGCCGCTCCTAACGCGTTGGGAATTGCTTTACTCGGAACATTCTCCATCGTCATTTCAATCAAGTGGTCCACGACGGCGTTAATATCGCCGGTCTCTCGCCACACCCGAAGTTGATCGTCCGCTGAGGTACCCCGGTCAAGAATTGTGTAGATGTGTTCGATCTCTTCGCGGGAACCCAAGCCGTCAACCACCTCGTCGACGAACACCAGTAGCTCGCGAATGAGATCACGGGTAGGCACTTCTTTCCCCTTGCCGAAATCGATCATCTTGCCATCGAGCCCGTAACGCGCGGCGCGCCACTTGTTTTCCTCGATTAGCATTTTGTGATGGAGTCTGAAGGTGAGATTTTGATCAAGAAGTCGATTGACCTTCGCGACCAGTGCCTGAAACAAGGCGGCAATCGCTATTGTGTCATCAACCCGTGTGGGAATGTCACAGATTCGAAACTCCAGGGTTGGGAAGAAAGGATGAGGTCGCACGTCCCAATATATTTTCTTCCCATCATCTATGCAGCCTGTTTCTATAAGCAGTGCGACGTAACGCTGAAACGAGGCGTACGACTCGAATTGGTCAGGAATGCCGCTGCGCGGCATTCTGGTGAAGACTTCCGATCGGTAAGATCTTAATCCAGTGTGTACCCCCAGCCAGAAAGGGGATGAAGACGAGAGCGCGAGCACATGCGGCAGCATGTAACGCACCGCGTTCATGATCTGGATTGCCCTCTCAGGATCCGGGATGCCGACATGGACGTGAAGACCGAAGGTGAGCGCCGAACGCGCGATCATCTGATTCTCTTCAACGATCACCTCGTATCTGGCGTTCTCAAAAATCTTCTGATCTTGCCAATGTGAGAACGGGTGCGTACCGGCAGCGACAATCACTAAGCCCTTTTTGCGAACAAGACCGGAGAGAATGCTGCGAAGATTTGTGATATCAGTGCGCGCTTCTTTTATATTTTTGCAGATCCCTGTGCCCACTTCGATCATCGACTGAATTATTTCCGGTTTTACTTGCTCGCCGAGCAGCGTTTTGCCGTCTTCGAGAATTTCCGAGACGTGGGAGCGCAACTCGCGCGTCTCGGGATCGATTATCTGAAACTCTTCTTCGATACCAAGCGTGAATTGCTCAAACATATTCGACGCGGCCTTCAATATTCTTCACATTACCTTGCTAGAACGCCTTAAACAGAAATAGGCCGGCGGCTATCGCGATGACGGACAGAATCATGAAGTGGCGCCATGTAATCGATAATTGATGGCAAAAGGGGCATCTCATATCCAGGAAGCGCACGGCCCTTTGGCAGTGATGGCAATGTATTCTCATAGGGTGGCTATTCAAGTTCGCTCGCGTTATTCAGTTAGCTGTGGAAGAAGTGAAAAGCAGCACTGTCGGCAAAACCAGAAACATAACGAGGAAGAGAATGTGGGATCTCTTATCGAACGCTTTGTCTTCCGCAACTGCTTTGGCCTTCAGGACTCCCGGTTGGAACGCTTTTCCGCAATGCGGACAGGATGCCGTATTGGTAAAGCAAAGACGACGACAGCAGGGACTTCGTGTAATGCCCATTTTACTACCTCTTTCTAGTTTCCGGCCGTGGCTTCATGTTGATAGCGCTCGACGAGTGCTTTCAGGATTGGCGCGCCATCAAAGGGTGGACGACCGTTCACTTCCAACATGCGGCGTACAACCAACTGGTAAGCGTCAATCGGGGGCTTTGAACTATCATTGTCGGCACAACCTTTGGCCTTGATTCCTGACTTACAGAGACGCCAGAACACGGCTCGCAACAGCGTGGCTTCGCCGCTCAGGGTGCCGCGTCCTCTCAGTATCGAGGCGCGGTCGTTCCACACAAAGTCACAAATCTTTTCGAATTGCTCAGAGTTTATTGTGGTCATACGATGATTTCCTAAACTGTTAGTCGTGCGTCTTGTACATCAAGTGACGAGTGCGGCGCGCGAACCCTCATCCTCAGTTCCACCACTCACTTTGAAGACGCTTGTTGAGTCCGGGCTGAAGATCATTTCCATTTCGTGGCGCAGCCGGCGATGCATTGGAATTTCGCATCAACAGGGCAAGTTGGGCGCGCTCCATGCACCTACTGCGCTTCAGGCTGGCGAAGGGATCTTTCACGATGCAGAAGTCCACATCGCTTTCGCCTGCGGGTGAGATACTTTCGAGTAACTTAGCGTCAAGCGCGACCGGCTCGAAAAGCAGCATTCCAAAGTTACGTAGCCGCGCCATCATGCCGTCGTTACTGCTGCGAAACAGGGGCACGCGCAGCCGTCCCTGGCGCTCAAGTGCAAACCAATCGCCGTTAGCACGCCGCATTGCATAGACTTCCGTCACAGGATGTTTCTCGTAATCCTTCCGTCACCTGGAACTGGACCCGGTGAAGTAATGTGAATCTCTTTCCCCTTGTCGTAGCGAAGGAATTGTGAGAACAGAAAGAACACGGCGATGCCCACGACCAGTGTGCAGCCTATAGCCAACCACAAATGGATTGTGCCGCCTTGAACATCGACGACCCCATCAACGTTCTTGAAAACCGCGAACAGGTAGAACTGCCAGGCCGCGACTGCGGCGAGGACGGCCAACCCGATTACCGCCATTAAAGTTTTAGTTACGCTCTTCTTCTGATCCACACTTCCCTCCATCAGTTTTCCAATAGAACACTATCTTGAGCACCGGAAGCGGTCTGTGCGTTAGACCGCTTACGCGCCGGAACCACTGATTTGGGGGCAAAACGAGTTATTTCGTATATGTGTGTTGTCGCACTGACGGCTGGAATTTCAACCCGCATTATTGAGGACAGAAGAAATCTTTCCTCGAATGCACTTAGAAGTGATGGCCGAGGCTGTACCCCGAAAGAAATCGGAGAGCGTGATGAAGAACAAGAAGACGATGAGGGAACGGGTGAAGAGTATTAATTGGGACACCGCCATTTTTATGGGGCTGTTTCATCTCGGGGCGGTCGCGGCGCTTTTCATGTTCAGTTGGCAAGCGCTGGTAGTTGCTCTCGTGCTCTGGTGGATTACCGCGAGCCTGGGCGTCGGCATGGGTTATCACCGATTGTTGACGCATCGCGGATACAAGACACCAAAGCTGGTTGAATATTTTCTCAGCGTGTGCGGCACTCTTTCGTTCGAAGGCGGGCCTATCAATTGGGTCGTGACGCATCGCATCCATCACGCGCATACAGATGCGCCCGGCGACCCACACACGCCGCGCGATGGCGGCTGGTGGGCCCACATGGGATGGATTCTGACCGGCACTGCACAGCAATATGACAGTTCAGTTAAGGCGCGCTATGCGCCGGACATGGTAAAGGACCGGTTTCACGTGTGGCTCAACCGTGTGTACTGGGTGCCGCTGGTTCTGCTGGGCGTTGCCTTGCTTGCATTCGGCGGTTGGCCATACCTGATGTGGGGCATTTTCCTTCGGGTCACTTTTAATTTGCATGCGACCTGGCTGGTCAACTCAGCCACACACATGTGGGGCAGGCGCCGCTTCGTTACGCGCGATGATTCCAGAAACAATTGGTGGGTGGCGCTGCTGACGTTTGGCGAAGGGTGGCACAACAACCATCATGCGCACCCAAGGTCGGCGCGACATGGGCTCGCCTGGTACGAAATAGACTTGAACTGGTGGGGCATCCGGGCCATGCAGTTTCTTGGCCTGGCGAGAGCGATCAAACGTGTCAGCTTAGCCAAGCTTGCCAACGCTTAATGGTACAGAGAACTTGCGCCATGAATCATTCACAAATTGCCGGCCAACCACAGGAGCTTTTGGTGAATAACCATACGAACCCGCTTATCCTGGTAGTCGAAGATGTCCACGAAATTCGCGACGGCATGGAGAAGCTGCTAACGGCGGATGGTTATCGCGTTTCGCTGGCGCGAGACGAACAAGACGCGCTGGACAACGGGCGGCTCAAACACCCCGACTTGATCCTGGTAAGCCTCGCTGGATCCCCGACCGACGTTAGCACGGCCGCAACCCGCATCCGCGAAGGCATCCAACCGGGCGAGAACGTGCCGGTCGTGATTTTTTGTGGGGGCGGAATCGACGAGGGTGGTGAAGTTGCTATCGGGCACAATGTTCATCTCACGCGCCCCGATAACTTCAATCAATTAAGAAGGCTCCTTGCGCGTCTGCTCGATCAAAACTTATCCGCGGTCTGCAATTGAAGCAGTCGTAATATCATGAGTAACAATATGACAAAAACTCTTACCGCAAGATTTCTCGATACCCAACCTAAAGTGCTTTTGGAGCTAACTAACGAAACCGAAACGACACTCAAGTCTGTGGAGGTTCTCACGATCTTCCTAAAAACGAACGCGACGCTGAACAACGGTTATTCTCAGGCTCACATAAGGTTCGACGCCATCAAGCTGATGCCCCCGCGTCAGACGGCGGTGATGTCCCACCGCACCTGGATTGATGGCAAGCCGGCCAGCGATGAGCAGGATCAAATGACTCAACTAAAGAGCATCTCGGGTAAAGTTAATCCCTACGTGCTGGATATTTCCTGGGAGAATGCCGAAGGCAAGATGCGTTTTCAAAGGATTCCTGTCGGGCATTGATGCGGAGCTACTCAAAGCAGGCGATTTACCTTGAGTCAAAATCCAAACACAGATGTGAACGCGAACGACTCCGAGAGAAAGCCGCCAGCTCGTGAACCGTCCGATCAGGAAAGTGATATTCCACTCTTCCTCAGAGGTGGTTCCGAAGGCAAAAAAGGAAACGCTCAGGACGAGAAAGATAAGACGGCAGAATAGCGGTTGATCAATTATGGTTTATCCCCAATTAGAGGAAAAGCTGAATCACGCCAAGAACGCTTTGAAGAGAGCGACCTGTGAAAACCTCGTTGAGCTTTGCAAAGGATACCTGGCGGTGCTCGCCCAATATCGCACCAAGCTTTACGAACAACAATGGACTCTCCGCACCCGCCAACCGTTTGCGTCTTCATCGCCCGAACATACGTTACCGACCCGGAACACCATCCGTGCAGCGATTGAGAACACTACCAAAGAACGGCATGGTACGGAGATACTCCTGTTGTCGTTGACTACGCTTAGTGGCTATGAGGCAGTAGAGATATTCAATCGCCAAAAGTATCAGGGCCGTGAAGATTGGGAACTACGGTCAAGCGGAGTCAAGTCTATCGGCGACTCGGGTGGCGATCTAATGACGGTCCAGGAAGCCGTTGATATGGCGTCTCTCCTTCGGCGCGAGGAATACGTCGCACAAAACGCAGGTTAGGCTTTCAGAAGGTAAGCTCGAGCGTGGAACAAAGGTTCGCCTGGCTTTAGGCGGCCTTCTTAAAACTTTCGGCGACCTTGGGCAGCGAGCGAGCCAGAATGCCGTCCACGTCGAGATGCCGAGCCCGGCGAAGCGGAACCGGCCCGGCGACGATGCTATTAATTGGCGCATGGGTCTCGGCCGCGATCGTGGCTTGCGCAACGATGTGGGGTGGCGGCGTGTCCGCCACGATCCTCAACTTATCTGTTTCCATCTTTTTCCTTTTCTTGTTTGCGAACGTCAGGCCGCGCTTCCCTCTTCGGGCTCGGGGAGCGCGTCTTTGAACAAACTGTCGAAGGCTGGGAGCGATTCGTCGTGATCGCGTTTTTGGAACTCATCAACCCAGGAGTGCACCGACTTCGACCATCTGTTGGAGCCTATGGATGATCTGACTCTCGCTCGGGCCCGTAACAAGGCCCGTTCCCGCCGCTTCAGTTTTACTGGTGCTTTGTTCTTCATCTTCTAATTATGAGCCGGCTATCTACGCATCCCGCGGTACTGACGATCGCCTTACGCTAAGCGACAGCGATAAGTATCTGTAAAACCAACTCGAAAAGCGGAAGAACTTAACTCTGGAATCCGCAGATCTAGTGCCCACTAATGCCGTCGGCATAGCCATGCTCGTATGCCTCGCGGAAATATCGGCGATAGATTTCGCGGTCGCCAAGACGTGAGCTGTAATCCTTGGTCGCCTTCTGGTAGGTGCTTTGGCCTTGGAAGCCCGAGTTGTTGCGCTTATTCCGATCTTTGCGACCTTGCTTTGTGCCTTCGTTGAAGCCGGCGTTCAGAGCAGTTTGTCGAAGCTGAAATGAGCCACCCAAGTTGCCATAACCATCCCGGTTCCGGCCACGAGTTTGGTTATTATCGTTGTTGCGGTCAGGGTATCTGTCGCGATCATTACGACCGTAATCCCCCCAGCCATCGCCGTTAGAGTTGTATCCGTTTTCAAAAGCTTCTCGGAAGTATCGTCGGTAGAGTTCGCGATCGCCGAGACGTGAGTTGTAGTCTTTAGTGGCTGCCTGGTAGACATCAAAGTCTCGGTAATCAGTGTGCCGATTGATCTGGCGGTCTTTATTTCCTGCCCTGACACCCTCGTTGTAGCCAACGTTCAGAGCTGTTTGACGCAGCTCGGAAGAGCCGCCGTAGTTGCCGTATCGATCCCAGTTGCGATCGCGGCGATTCCCATCGCCGTTGCGATCCTGAGCGTGAACACCGGCGCCAACGCCGACGACTAAGAGCAGCGAAGCCCCCAAAAGTACTCCTGCAATCCTATTGTGTAAGTTTCGTATCCTCATATCTGATCTCCTGATTCTTGCGGACCATAACCGTACCGCTCGATTGGAAAAACTGCGCGGCGCTTTCATGGTCAAATTGTCCGGGTTGGCTAACATAGACTACGTAACTGCAGGCGTCTGTGGGGTAGCACACATATGAACTGTCCAGGTGGAACACTTCATATGTCGTAGTGGATGTTAAAGAAGCAACGCCGGCGATGGCGCTTGTGAATTTTGACTGTATGACTTCGCGAACCTGTGGTGTGTGCTGTAACACATATCAAGCTGCGGCTGGATCAAAAGTGAATGGAGAGAATGAATCGATATTTGGTCTGAATGGAAGGATTTTAGCCGCCGCGTCGCTTTTCTCTTGAGAGACGAACCGCTTGATACTTCCGAGCAAAGCCTCAAGGTCGGGCTTAATCACATAGTCATTTGCGCCGGCTTCGATCCCTTTCTTCTTGTCGGTGTCAAAGGCCGAGCCGGAAAAGAAAAGAATCGGCGTCTGCGGATCGTAGTCACGAATCCGGCGACACAACTCAAAGCCATCGGCATCGGGTAAATGTGAGTCCAGCAAGTACAGGTCGAAATGTTCCGCTCTAATCGACGACAAAGCCTGGGCGGCAGTTTCTACAGCTTTGGCTTCAATCAGTTCGATGCCTAATAATGTGGTTAGCATCACGCGGGAGTCTTGATCGTCATCGACGCATAGAACTCGCGGTCGGGCGATGGATGACATGTTTGCCTCCTGCATATCGGGGATTGTGCCTGACTCGGCCCGCAGTCTGGATCATGTTCGAATGAACGTCTGTGTGTTAACACACATATAACCCAAACCCTGTTTTTCGGGGGTCATAAGAACTCTTTCGGCGACGAGAAGCCGTGCTCTTCGCCCGTGTTTGCCTCTGTGTGTTGTCGCACAGACGGCCGACCTCTTCAGTTGTACCTTCACTGTTAATCGTGCTTATAAATCACACTCGATCGCAGTTCCGCAGCCCTAAACAGTTAGTCAGGGCAGTTCAAAGTGTGAAATCAGCGAACAATCAGATCGTCGTTTCGGGCGATTAACCGGCTCGTTCATCGCTGGGGCCTAAAACGGCTCAGGCTTAAACAAAGGAGAGTGCAAGATGTTGTGGACAATCATCGTGATCCTGGTGATCTTGTGGTTACTGGGATTCATCGGCCACGTCGGTGGGAACCTAATTCACATCTTAATAGTCATCGCAGTGATCGTCTTGATCTACAACCTGGTCGCTGGGCGGCGTTCGGTCTGAAGGCGCGAAGATAAACGTAAAGACACTCCGAAGTAAGCCGTCGAATGAGGGGTGCGCGCGGCTTCCACTTTGCCAACCGCACCGCGACGACTCTTAGAGAGGCGAGTCAGAAAGTGGTCAAAAACTAGAGGTACATTATGAACATGACAACATTCGGCCCAATGGAACTGGCGTTAATCATTGGTTTCGCCGTGCTTGTAGTTGCAGGCATTGTCGCGTGGTATTCCATTCGAAAGCGCCGAACCGAAAAACTCCGGGCGCAGTTTGGCGCTGAATACGAACGCGCTGTGAAAGAAGACGGAGGCCGGCGGCATGCGGAAGCCGGGCTCAAAGAGCGCACCGCACGAGTGGAGAGTTTGAACATCCGACCATTGACCGCAGGTGATCGTGCGCGCTTCGGAGAGTCGTGGAGCAGAGTCCAGGCGCGCTTTGTTGACGGCCCCGGAGGCGCAGTCACGGAGGCCGATCAGTTGCTGCGCGATGTGATGTCCACACGCGGCTATCCGGTAAGTGACTTTGAACAGCGCGCGGCAGATATCTCTGTGGACCATCCTCTGGTTATGGAAAATTACCGAACGGCCCACGCAATTGCCGTTCGTCAAACGCAAGGGCAGGCCAACACCGAAGACTTGCGCCAGGCAATGATCCACTACCGGACGCTTTTTGGTGAACTGGTTGGCGAGGCGGAGTTGACCCGCACGAAGGCTGCGGCCTGAAGTCGACTCGACTAAGAGAGACATTATTGCAAAGTTGAAAGCGAAACACTTTCAATCGCCAAAAATGGAGGTTCCCGATGCCATCCACAAAACAAGTCAGGACAGGTGCGCTCGGGATGTCTCAACCCTTGCCCGCAAAGGCCGACATCATCGCGCTTAAGGGGACGCAAGAAACGCCTGCGGTCGAAGCGTCGGACAACTCCACGCTCCGGACTTCTGAGATTCGTTACCGACGACTCTTTGAGTCCGCCCGCGACGGCATACTCATTCTTAATGCGGGCTCTCTAAAAATCACCGATGTGAATCCATTTATGATGGAGTTGTTGGGTTACTCACGCGACGAGTTCCTGGGAAAGGAGCTTTGGGAGATTGGCCTGTTCAGTGATAAGGAGGCGAGCCAACAAGCGTTTAGAGAATTGCAGTCGAATGGCTATCTTCGCTACGAGAACTTACCGCTGCAAACGACTGACGGAAAGCTCCGGGAAGTGGAGTTTGTCAGTAACGTTTATGACGAAGACAGGCATCAAGTTATTCAATGCAATATCCGCGACATCACAGACCGCAAACACGCGGAAGAAGAACGCACACTGCTGTTGGCAAGCGCGCAGGCGGCACGCGCGGAGGCCGATACAGCTAACAGTATCAAGGATGAGTTTCTCGCCACGGTGTCACATGAATTGCGTACTCCCCTGACTTCGATTCTCGGCTGGTCACAGATGCTGGTCAGCGGCCAACTTAGCGAGCAAGAATCAAAACGCGCAGTTGAGACTATCTTGCGCAACGCCCGCGCGCAGAAAGAGATTATTGACGACCTGCTGGACATCTCGCGCATCATCACGGGCAAGCTTCGCCTCGACGTACACTCGGTTGAACTCGCGCGGATGATCGAAGCAGTCGTTGAAAGCATGCGGCCGGCAGCAGATGCTCGAAACATTCAGCTCCAGACTGCGATTGATCCGCGAACGGGTCCGATCTCAGGTGACGCGGACCGGCTCCAGCAAATTATTTGGAATCTCTTGTCCAACGCAATCAAGTTCACACCTGAAGGCGGGCGCGTTAAGGTGCGGCTGGAGCGCAGCGACTCCCAGGTTGAAATCACGATCAGTGACACCGGACAAGGTATCGATCCCGAGCTTCTACTCCACGTCTTTGATCGCTTCCGTCAGTTCGATTCGTCGAGCACACGAAGGCACGGCGGGCTTGGACTCGGGCTCTCCATCGTGCGCCAGTTGGTCGAACTGCACGGCGGAACGGTGACGGCTGAAAGTCCGGGCGCTGGAGCGGGCACCACCGTCAAGGTCATGCTCCCTGTGACGAGCGTACAGCACGACTTGAACAAGACAGAAAAGACGCCGCTGCCAATTATTGAAGGTAATAATCCGGCCGAGTCAGAGCCGGCGCTGAACGGTGTTCGGGTGCTCGTAGTCGATGATGAACGAGACTCCCGCGAGCTTGTGGCGGCGGCGTTGACGATGCGCGGCGCCGAAGTGGTCTCTTTTGGATCGGCCATTGAAGCGCTGGAAGAGATCGAGCGACAACCATTCGACGTGCTGGTAAGCGACATCGGTATGCCGGAGATGGACGGCTATTGGCTAATCAAAAAAGTACGTCAGCTTCCGGCAGAGTGCGGAGGAGGAATTCCAGCTGCGGCTTTGACAGCTTATGCCGGAATCGAGGATCGCAAACGTGCGCTCGTGGCGGGCTACCAATTACACATTCCGAAGCCAGTCGAGCCCGCCGAATTGACCTCCGTCGTAGCCAAACTTGCCGAGCGAAAGGCCAAGCCCACATCAAGCAGCACTAATTAATTAAGAGGAGACGACCATGAGCGAGAACGAAAAAACAAATGCGGAGGCGAATTCGCGAGAATTCACACGGGGAGTTGAAGCTGGACTCACTTCCGAAGACACGAAGTACTGGCAAGCCGGTTACGAAATCGGTCAAGGGTTGGCCGACAAAGAGACCAAAGAACCGGTCATAGAAATCGTCCGGGAGACCCCCCCCACCCCGCTATTCCTCGACGATACTTTGGACGGTCACAACGGTGACGCCATGGACGAGAAAGATAAGAGTGCGGAATAGTTTGTCCCAGGGGTAATTATGGTCCGAAAGAAAAGCAACAAGCTCAGCCAAATCCTCGAGCGGTTCTCGCTCAAGGCGACAAAAGCTACCGGGACGTCAATGTCGTTCATTCTCGCTTTGTCGGTGATTATTGTTTGGGGATTGACCGGGCCGTTGTTTCGCTTCTCTGACACCTGGCAACTTGTCATAAACACCAGCACGACGATAGTAACCTTCCTGATGGTCTTTCTTATTCAGCGGACGCAAAACAAGGACGCGCAGGCGATTCACCTTAAACTCAACGAAATAGTTGCGGGGATGGAAGGCGCAAGCAATAGATTGATCGACGTTGAAGATCTCACCGAAGAGGAACTCGACACGCTTCACAAGCACTATCAGAAGCTGGTCCAGATGGCCAAGAAGGACATCAAGCTCACCCAAAGTCACTCAGTCGAAGAAGCTGAGGCTCGGCACCAGATCAAGCATAGTAAGCATCGGCATTGAACCAGGTAGGGGCCAAATTATGATAACCGTTGCCAACCGCCTTTACGTGAAGCCCGATTACTCGGACGCCTTTGAGAAGGTATTCCGGGAGCGGGCCGGGCTGGTGGATAAGATGGAAGGGTTCATTTCGAACCAGATCCTGCGCCCCGTGAATGAGGGCGATCCTTACGTTGTTTTTACGACGTGGAACAGCCGGCAGGATTTTCTCAACTGGGTTCGCTCCGATGAGTTTGTGAAAGGTCATGCTCAGTCAGGCACCTTGCCGAAAGACGCATACTTCAAAACAAACGTCCTGGAGCTGCACGAGGTCTTGCAGGATTCCTCTCGTCCCGAACTGACGCCCGAGCCGCGGGGCGGTCCGTTCAATATGCACGGTTGATTGCAGGTGGACGCCTCTAGCGCCGCCTTTTATTATCACGTGAGATCAGGAGGACAAGTCTATGGATTCCAATGAAGGAAGAGTCCAAAAGCATGTCGGCGTCAATAGTCCTGACCAGCGACGCGAGGTTCCGACCGAAAGAACAGAGAGAGGCCGGCGGCTTTCGCCAGCTACGATTGCCATCATTGCGATTCTCGCGATCGCGGTTATCGCCTTCATTCTCTATTTACTCACAGTCAGTAACAGATTAATCAGCATCAGTGACAGAACGGGTTTGCTCGTTTTGAACCGGCAGGAAAGTTCGACCTTGTCTTTTGTCGCCTGGATTGTGATCGGTCTGGCAATCGGTTTCATCGGCAGCAAAATTCTCAACAAGACGGGTCGCGGTCTGGGTCGCGATTGTCTGATAGGCATTGTCGGGGCATTCATTAGCGGTTTCCTGGCTAATCTGCTGGGGAAGCCCGGTGGTCCGGGTCTGGATCTTTATAGCCTCGTCGTAGCAGGGGTTGGCGCCGTAGTGTTCATGATCGTCTACCACGCGCTGTTTCGCCGGAGACGGTTTCTCAGTATGAGATTTAAACAGCCAACCCAGAGAGACATCGCGAGCGATGATGCAAACATGCAGGAAGTTGCAACCAGCAGGCTGAATGACGAACCGGATATGACTACGGTTTCCATAGCCATCAATGCAGCCCGAGCAGTCTTGACTGGAACTGTCGATTCGGAAGCTACAAAGGCGAAGGCTGAACAGATAGTAAAGGCGGTTCGAGGGGTGAAATCAGTTGACAATGAGATTGTCGTTTCGGGCTAGCCAGCCGTTGGTCAAAAAGGAATAGATGCTGGAGCGATTGAGTATAAACCTATGGCCCAGTCGAAAATCGAAGTCTTCACCGCAATGCTCGTCGAGCAACCGGACAACGCCATGATCTGGTATGGCCTGGCCAGTGAACAATACAAGCTGGAGAACTGGGCTGAGGCAGTGAAGGCTTTGCGCCAAGTGGTGAGCCTCAACCCGGATTACACGGCGGCTTATCAGATGCTGGGCACGGCCCTAGCTAATACCGATGACCTTACCGGAGCACAACAAGCCTGGAGAGATGGCATTGAAGCCGCGGGTCGTACCGGCGCGTGGAAGGCCGGGCAACATATGCAAGCCTTGTTGGACGGCGTTGCCGGCGCTAAAGGGGCTCTCTGCCGTGACTAGAACGGCTGTAACATGCGCTTCCTACAGCCACCCTCCCGCAAAGCCCGCCCGGCGAAAAGACAATACGCTATGAATCACTGTCTACAGTCTCCAGCTCTATGTTGAGACGCTGTGAGATTACATCGCGGAGGACAAGTTCGGAATCGTTCAGAAAGTCGGCTCGCTCTTCCTTGGTTAGTCGCGCATGAAGTTCAGGTTTACTTGGTTTACGGACTATATGTCTGACTTCAAGACGTTGGTTCGCAATACCGAATAGCCAATGCAAAGACCGTCGAAGCCTCCGGTTAGTCTCCGATTGAAGCGCCCGCTGCTTCCTCGTATCTTCCCTACCAGGTAGGATGGCACGCGCCAATTCCAAATTCTTTGCAAGAAGCATGAGACTAGATTCCGCCCCTGGATTACGCATTGCAGCGTAATGCAATTTGATCAAAATCTTAGTAGCATCATCCGATGCACGGTATGCTCGTACAGCACGAAGAGCTCTTGCTAAGGGCATGAAGGAGAGGATCGCAGAGTATGACCCCCTTTGCGTGAATTTGATTTCAGCAAAGCCGCCTGTCGCAGGAAGAGCGGCCTCGACTTCAGTCGAGTTAGAACTCCACCCGACGGGCGACAATATATGGGTCATCTTGAGCACCTTAGGAAACAACGGAACGCCACCAATGTACGCCCAGATAAGATCGAGTTCCGCTGCAAGTGTTATCGCCTCCATCCGGCATGGACTTACGTCGTTCTTACGAGTGACTTCGGCCTCCATGCGCAAGCCATATGGAAGGGTACTGCTTCTTCTGCGGTACTCAAGAACATCAAGAAGTCCGAAGCGTTCTTTGTGGCACGGAAGACGTTTAGGTACCACGAAAGGCCTTGGATTGCACTCAAACCAGATTGTCCGGGCCATGTGTTCTCCGATTTGAAGATGGTGGCAGGACGTCGAAAACCTCCATCGTGCCGTTAATTATGTCTCTACTTAACGCTGTCCAGCCACCCTCCCGAAAAACCTGCCCGGAGCAGCCCTTTGATAATGTAGGGACAGCGGCGCATTAGGTGCCAGAGAAATCCTGACCGGTAGTTCTCGATCATCAAAACTATCGGGCCCTGATCCAGGCCGTAGTAGCCCTTTGAGATCCATTCCTTGCTCGAGGTCGTCGAAAACGTGGGATTGAAACTGCATTTGAAACCATACTTGCTGGTCATCTCAGGAAAAGTCTCGTCGAAATAGCTGATAGACGGCAGAACTATCTCGGGCGCAAACGGCAGTGAAGCGACCACGGCCCACGGCGCCAGGGTGCCGTCATCCGGCCCATTAGGAACACCGCGCGCGCTGTAGTCGTAGAACCTCCGCACCTTCCCATTGATCTTTTTGCGTGCTGGTCCCGGACCATCGCTCGCGGTTAAGCCCCAAATGTATTCGCCATAGCCTTTGAAACCTCTCGGATTGCTAATCGCGTACTGCTGCTGAATGTATGTGGCGCGGCGGCTGTTCTCGAAATAATCGCTCGCATGTTTCCGCATGTACTTGTCCTGGATGCCGCGAAAATCTATCCACATGTGCGAGAGCTGGTGAATGAAGAGCGGCCCGGCGTAGAGAAACTCGCGGCCGTAAAGCTTCTTCCACTTGTAAGTCCTCGTCCATGCCGGATAGGTCTTTGCGGGCAGAGGGTGCGTGGGTGAGGCGAGAGCGAGGACGTAAAGAAGCAACGCTTCGTTGTAGCCCCGCCAACGATACTTAATGAAGCCGCTTTCCGGTCGCCAACCATGCGTGACCGTGACTCCGCGGTTCCGGGCCCAACGCCAGTTGGCCCGGCGATAAATCGCGTCGGCAAGCGTGCGAATTTCGCGCTCATCTTTATTGTCGCGATTGAAATACTCCGCGGCCGTTAGTGCTCCAATGATCAGGAACGTCGAATCGATAGTTGACAGTTCGCAATTCCACGTCCGGCACCCGGTCTTCATGTCGAGGAAGTGATAGTAGAAACCCTTGTAGCCCGTCGCGTCTGGCTTCCGCCCCTGTGGACTATTCCAGAAGAAGCGCATTGTCGTGAGGGTGCGCTTAATCGCGTCGTGCCGCGCGATGAATTTTCGCTCGACGCCAACCGGATAAGCAGCGAGTGCAAAGCCCGTGGCAGTGATACTGCAGGGCGCTCCTTGCCGCGTGCTATCCGGCACCAGGCCGTTCTGCGGGTTCGTCTCTTTGAGGAAATAGTCAAAGGTGAGCCGCTGGAGCGTCTCAAGCTTTTTGTCGGAAAAGGAGTGCGGTCTCGGCTTCAACGCAAGCGCAGTGATTTCAGAGCAGTTTCGATGAAGTATTCTACGGCGGGGGTTTCCAGCGAATCAAAGCCCTAAGGCAATCACCAGGTCCTGCCCATCCCTGCCCAGCCCTCGGCTTGTGTGTGTTGGCGCACAGACTGCCAACTCTTATTTGTCTTAACCTTGGGTTGTTAAATCCACCATCCGACATCAGGCAGATCTCGAGGATATCTTCTTATGCCGTTTGTTGTCTTTTCACAACACTATCGGAATGAGGAGCTCCTGAATGTCGAAACCTTTTGCACTTCGCGCCCCGCCAACCAATCAACTTCTTGATGCTTTGCCAAAGAATGAATATCGGCGGCTGGCGCCGAGCCTAAAACTGGTCCCTTTAGTCTTCGGGGAAGTGATTTATGAACCTGGCGATCTTATTCGCCGCGTTTTCTTTCCTACCAGCGGCATCATCTCTTTACTGGCGAACGTTGACGAAGGAGGCACGCTTGAAGTTGGAATCGTAGGCCGCGAAGGCCTGGTCGGCATGCCCGTATTTATGGGTGTCAAGACCTCGCCGAATCACGCCGTAGTGCAAGGCGCCGGTTCCGCTTGGACTCTGACAGCGGCGGCCTTGCGAACGAGCACCAGCGACGGCCAGTTGTTGCCCCGACTGCTGCAACGCTATGCCTACTCGTTGTGGTCACAACTCTCTCAGTCTGCCGTCTGCAACCAGAATCACTCAATCGACGCGCGCCTCGCTCGCTGGTTGTTGATGACTCGCGACCGGATGGGCAGTGATGAGTTTCAACTCACTCAGGAATTCCTGTCCAACATGCTGGGCGTGCGGCGCGAGGCCGTAAACAAGGCCGCCGGCGATCTTCAAAGACAGAATGTGATCCGTTACAGTCGCGGTACTCTCACAATTCTTAAGCCGGCGGCGCTCACCGCCATCGCATGCAAGTGCTACCGGACCATCAAAAGAGAATACGACAACTTACTGGCGAAATAGCTGTTCGGCATTCCGTCTCGTGGTAAGGGAATTAGCGCAAATCTCTCTCATTGCAGGCTCAAAAACGGATACTACCGCGCTATGTGCGTCGTCGCACACATGTGATATAGTTTGCGATGAAGCGAATTAGCCTGCTTGACATCTGGACCGAGTGTTCCGACTCCTCCTCTTGCCATCCCATTGCGTAATTCCGCGCAGTTTGAAACGGCTTATTAGTTCATCGGCCCCTCGGAGATCGGAAAATGAAAATCCTGCTTTACAACCCTGACAACGGGGTAACACGCAACTTCATGCCGCACCTGTGGATGTTCTTGCTCCAGGCGCTCACCCCGCCTGGCCATGAAGTGCTCTTGATTGACGGCAACGCCAAGGCGATGGACGAAGAGGAACTGGTCTCGTTTGTGCGCGAGCAGGGCGTCGAACTGGTCGGCATCGGCGCGATGACGAGAATGATAGCTCGCGCTTACCGCATGGCCGATGCTGTTCGTGCTGCGGGTGTGCCGGTTGTCATGGGAGGCCCACACGTTACCGAAGTACCGGACGAGGCCCTCGGTCGCGATGGTGGTCCTCGTCACGCGAATGCGGTGGCGCTGGGTGAAGCGGATGAGACCTGGCCGCTAATTGTTGCCGACGCAGCGCGCGGTGAACTAAAGGATGTTTACGAGCCGGAACGCGACGCGAAGGGTTTGGATCGCAAACCGAATCTGCAACCGTATCCCTTAATTCCCTGGGAGACACTGGATCTTGATCAGTTCAGCCTTGTCCCGAACGTGCTCCGGCCGTTCATGTCTCGGCGGGGAAGCGGTTGGGGAACATTTCACGTTGTGCCGATAGAGACGGGGCGTGGCTGTCCTTATGGCTGTGAGTTTTGCACTGTGACTGGATTCTTCGGCGATTCTATTCGCTTTCGTAGCAACGAGAGTGTGGTTGACGAACTCTTGCGGCTCAAGGCGCGCGCGCGCAAAGAGCGCGGTCAAATCGCAGTCTTCTTCATCGACGACAACCTGGCCATCAATATCAAACGCACGAAGTCCCTGCTGCGGGACATCATCGCCGCCGGCGCCCAACTGCCGTGGGTAGCCCAGATCAGCGCTAACCTGCTGCGCGACGAAGAACTCGTTGATCTCATCGCTGAATCCGGTGGTCAATGGATTTTCATCGGCATGGAGTCGATCGATCCTGCGAACATGGCCGATGTAAACAAGAATTTTAGTAAACCCGGCGAGTACGCGGGTGTTCTTCACCGCCTCGCACGGCATCACATCTACGCGATCACCTCGTTCATCTTCGGGATGGACAATGACACCGTGGGTATTGCCCAGCGTACGCTCAATGAAATTCATTCATGGCCTCCGGGTCTGCCGGTTTTCGGACAACTCACGCCGTTCCCCGCAACTCCGCTTTACGATCGCCTGGCAAAGGCCGGACGGCTTACACGCCCCAGGCATTGGCTGGACTTCGCGCCTTTCTGGATGGCCCACACCCCGCTCAAGATGACAATCGAAGACGCGCGTCGCGAAACCGACAGGGCCTGGCGCGCCTCCTATAGTCCTAAGCGAAACGCGCAGGCAATCGATTCGATCAGAGATGCGCCGTTCAAAAATCGTGTCAGCCACCTGGTTTCACGTCTGTTCTTCCGCGGAATTTATTTTCCGCAGACAACAAAGTGGGCCTGGGTGAGAGTCATCTTTGAAAATCGACGAGCTATCTTCAACCTGACTAAGGAAGGGCTTGTCACTATGCGAACTTCAAGACGGGAAAAAACAGGAAGCGCAGTGAACAAAAAAAAGGCCGACGATCAAGTCAATCGGCCTTCCATCGCAAGCGCGCACCGAATCCTCGAATGAATTATCGAGCGCGCGCAGTAGAGTGAACAACTCTCTCGCAGAAGCTATTTATCTCGGCGCACCCGAACGAACCGTTAGCTCGGTGCCCTGCGGAAGCTCCAGATTGTCCTTGCCCGTAACATAGACTGAGCCGGCTCCGCCTGCCGCGCCTATGACTGCTCCTATCGCAGCGCCCTTTCCACCGCCGGCAATTGCACCGATGATCGCGCCGATGGCGGTGCCGATGCCAGCGCGGGTGACTGTTTGCGTCGTTTGATTGTCGCCTTGGGCGCTTCCTTCATTATCAATCTTGATCGTGTCGCCATTCGCTGTTCTTACACTCGCGAGAGTGCCGGCGAATTTGTAGGTTTGACCGTTGCGCAAACGGATCGTGTCGAAGTTAAGGGTCATTCCGGACCGGCCAGTAAGGCTTCCACTCTGGGTAACCGCACCCACCGTGCCTTCGATAACTGCCCCTTCATATTCGCCTGGCTCGCGCACGGTCATGGTGAACCGGTCGCCCTGCTTGGTCTGCTTTGTGGTCAGGTCATTGTTCAAAATGGCCACCACGGTCTCGCCATCGCGAATGATGAATTCACCGTTGTTAGCACCTAAGTTGCCGAGCACCGGTCCGGCGCCGTTATAGATATTCCATTGCGCGGAATCCGAAGTGCGGTCATAGATGCTATTCACAATCACGGGTTGGTTCAGGCGCTCAGAATATATCTCGCGTATGACGCGCAACCGGCTGCCGTTTTCAATTGGCTCGAACGTAACGTTGAAGTCATTCTCTCTGTAACCGGTTGAATTTACGGCTAGCTGATCCCCTCGCAAACTCGCGGTTACCCGGTTCGTTTTACCATTGGAAAGTTGCTCTTGACGCTCGACGCCGTCGGCGTCAAAAGTTGAGCGTTGAGCGATCGATGACGCCATGGTCACCGTTGAATTACTGCGCTCGATGGCCAGCATTTGCGGCGATTCGAGCCGGGTTATCATGCGGTCATAGACACCCTGTCGTTCTTTGTTGGGAAGACTCGTGGTCGCACGGTTTGCCATTTCGCGAGGATCATCGCTGCGCGACGAATCCAATCGATAGGTTCCGGTCAAGCGACTCGTTGAGTTGTATGGCGGCCGCTGCGCGCCCCCGTTCTGCAAATTCGCAGAAAGATTGAAAGCACCCGCCAGCGTGCTTAGGTCTCCATGCAACGTTGACCAATCACTCTGGGTCCGATTGGTGAGCTGGTTGTTGTGCATGAAAGTGTCGATCGGTGTCGCCCGAGCTAGCAACCGTCCTACATAATCGACCACTGGCTGCTTGGCGTTGAATTGATTGCGCAATTGGTCAGTTGCATTATCGAAGTCCCGGAGTGCTTCATTCATGTTGTCTGGGCTTCTCGTTTGATTGTAGCGACGACCAAGAGCTTCGGTGAGACTGGATTTAAACGTGTCACTGCCAGTTTCGATTCGGCGAATTAGCTGGTCGAGCTGGCTGTCGGACAGTCGCGGGGATCGGCCTGAGTCAACCGGGGTCTGAGACTGTCGGTTCCACTGCCAGTTCACGCCATAGGCATTAGCCAGCGCGTTCAGATCAGTTCGAACCGCGGCCCAATCGTTCTGCACTGTTACGTTCAGGCGATTGCGGGCCATGAATCCGTTGACCAGGGACGCCTTTTGCATGACGTTCTCGACATCGGCCGCCGACGCCTGGCGACGATTGAACCCAACTCTGAATTGGTCAATCGCATTCTGCAAAGCGGGTTCGAACGTATTGATATCGTTTTGCGGCCGCGTTTCGTCGATGCGTCCGTTTACAAGCGCCAGGTTTAGACTGCTGCGGAACCTGTTGGAGCTTCGTTCGAGTCGTTGCAGTACGTTACTAACCTGCCGGTCGCTGGCGCGGTTAGGCCGCGGCTGAGCTTGGGCGCTCACGCCGATAATGGCGAGCGCGAACACAATTAATCCCAAAAAGACATGCTTTGAATTCTTCATATTTTCCTTTCAGCTTCTATAGCTGCTACCAATGTTTTCCAAACACACGTCGCGAAGTATTTAAGTGCACCAGAGATCCTGGTTGTAGATGGGGTGCCTGGACGCGGAGATAGGGGTCCTCTCGCTACAGCCCTGTTCGGGAAATTTGCAGACGGCTCAAAGAAGAAGGTTGCTGGCCTGATCCGAGATGTCGAAAGATAATTTCTAAAGCGGAGCTAGGTGAGGTTTTATAACATTCCAACGGAGGGAGGTCTGTGCGCTAACACACAAAGCCGAAGTACATGCTTCCAGACTGTGGTAAAGGTCCCTAAAGAGCTTTTGCCACTGCGAGCTGCGGATCGTTTCGCGAACGCACCAGATCAATTTCCTCTGTCGCGAAAATTGCAAAGAAGATACCAAGGTAGTTTCTTGGAAAAAAGCTTGCTCTGTGTGTTAGAGCACAGACGCTAATTCCGAAAGTGAAGAAAGTGGAGTGTTCTGCAATACCGGGCAGCCTTGACTGCCAGAATCTCAGTTAACTATCCGAGGAGAGGATAACAATATGAGAGTGAGCACACGCGCCGTGCTGTCAGCTACAGCCATCATGCTGGTTCTGACAATTCCGGGCGCAGCATGGGCGCAACACAAGCACACACAAGGCGCACCGAAGAAACCCGGCATGGCAGGCATGAAGTCAGAGATGTCGAAGATGATGAAATCGCCGCACCACATGCTGATGACAGCGCACATGAAGAGCATGTCCGCGTTCGCCACGGCACTTCGTGATCAGGCTGTGAAGCCTGAAGCTCTGGATGTCGAATTCGCACGCGCGGCGGTGGTCGAGCTAAGACACAACCTCGACGCAATGGAAGCGATCCACCAAAAGCACATGCAGGCGATGAGTGCTGAGATGCAAGCAAAGATGAAGATGATGATGGAGAAGATGGATAAGGAACGCTCAATAGTGAAAGACCAGGTCGGTGCTCTCGAGGCGGATGTGCAGGCCGATAAGCCAGACTCTAAGCAAGTGGCGGCCCACGCTGACGCTCTGCTCAAACACTTCGGAATGATGGCCAAGATGGGTGGTCAAAGCAAAGCGGGTAAGAAAAAGATGGCGGTGAAGAAGAAGATGGACATGAAAATGTGAGGGTTGTTTCGACCAGCGCTTCTGTTCAGCGCCCAACCTTGCGTTGCGATTCGTGTGTGCGCTAAAGGCGGAGACAAATCGCCCATCCGTCCGGCCCACGTCTAGCAACACAACTAACACCGACAACTCATGAGATTAATGTCATGAACCAAACGAACAAGACACCCTTGGTCATCGCGTTTGTCGTCGTCGTCGCGCTTTTTTTGATCTTCGGCGGCGGGGCAATGACCGGGTCAATGATGGGCGGCGGGATGATGGCACCAGGAGGGATAGGCGGATACAGGATGGGACAAGGTTGGATAAACGGCGGGTTCAGTTGGATGTGGATTCCTACGTTGCTTACCCTCGCTCTCGGCGTCGTACTTGGTTGGATGATCTTCGCGAAGAAGTGACCTGGTTCTCGACGTTTGTAGGAATTGGCCAATTCCAACAAAAAGATCGAGCCAAGAGTATCGGGAGTTTAGGAGCGATGACTAAGTGGTTGTAGCCAGTACTATTGTTTCCGACTTACATCGTGTTGAACGACACCGATGATGCTGAAGGTCGTCCGCTCGGGCAAGCTGCAACCGATTAAACTGGCGACTCATCGATTCGCGATGAACGACATCATGAAGGCGTACGCGGAAAAGGAGGGCGCACTCAAAGTGGTGCTCTGAAATGGCGTTCCTAATTATGGAAAAGATGAGTCGAGCGTAACGAAGGAGGAGTCGCGTGAAAGGCTTTGTGCAAGACATTGAGAGTCTCAGCGTCAAGAACGACAATTTTCGCCGAGTGCTTTACACGGCGAAGCACTGCCAGCTCGTACTCATGTCTTTGAAGGCTGGGGAGGAGATAGGAGCCGAAGTCCATAGGCTCGATCAGTTCTTTCGCGTTGAGGCAGGAACTGGTGAGGCCGTTCTCGATGACACTCGGACGGCGATCCACGCCGGCTTCGCGGTAGTCGTCCCGGCTGGGACGAATCACAACATCATCAACACCGGGACTGTTCCGTTGAAGCTCTACACGCTTTATGCGCCGCCGAATCATCGCGACGGTGTGGTCCACCACACCCGCGACGACGCTGAGGCCGACGGCGAACACTTCGATGGGAAGACGACGGAATAGCAGTTGACTGAGCCTCGAATTGTCTGTCTGAGGAACAAGCGACTGGTAACAAGATGAGCGTGCAACAACCAGAACATTCAAAATACGGATTCAGTAAACTGTTGATCTTCCTTACCAAGAAGCTATGCGAACATTAGAGATAGCAATAGGCATAGTCCTGTTAGTTGGCGCAGCGTGGACAGGAGTGCGGACTTATAGGCCGCGGGACATCGTCATATTTCGTCATGGTCTTCGCCATGTTTCTCACTGCCTTGGGTTTGTTTTTCCTCTTCGGTGCTTTCAGCGCGGTGATCCGGGAGTTTAGGATCAGTAGCAGTTGGATCAAATGAAATCGGCAGATTGCGTGGGGCCCGGTCGCAAGGAGAACAACACCAACTGATTTCCCGAAAGATGATCTGTTATCCCAGTAGCCGATCGAACTCGTCCCTCACCACGCGGTAGCATTCGCAGACCGTCTCTTCCAGTTTCTTTCGATCGAGAATCTGAATGCGACCGCGGACGTAACTGATGGCACCGAGATCCTGCAGGTGCCCAGCAGCCACAGTGACGCCTTCACGGCGTACGCCCAACATGTCGGCAATCAGTTCTTGCGTCATGATCAGTTCATCGGCCTGCACGCGGTCGTGGCTTAGCAGCAGCCAGCGGCAAAGCTGTTCCTCGACTGAATGAAGACGATTGCAAACCGCCGTTTGCGATATTTGAGTGATCAATGCTTGGGTATAGCGCAGCAGCAATTGCTGGAACTTCCCCCCGCGCGCGAACTCGTCCTGCAACACTTTCGCCTTCATCCTGAGGGCGTCGCCGGCGCTTTGCACCACGGCCCGGTTGGGCATCGTGCCACCTCCCATGAAGAGGGCAATCCCGACCACGCCATCATTTCCAGTCAAACCCATTTCGGCGCTCGAGCCGTTTTCCATCGTATAGAGCAACGAGACAATTGAGGTGGTGGGGAAGAAGACGTAATCCAACTGGCCACCGAATTCATAAACGACTTCGCCCAGGGAAAACGAAACAGGCCGCAAGTGTGGTCGCAACCGTTGATATTCATCCGGCGGCAGCGCTGCCAGCAGCCGGTTTTCAACTACATTGAGGGTTGAAGCCATATGTCACATGAGTCAGCCGAATCGACGAACCACAACCAGTTCGAGTTAGCCGAATGTTAACCGAGAGCGGAATGGTCCGCCAAGCGCCGGTTAATGCTGAATAGGCGACAAGAGAGTCCCAGTGGGTCTGCGTCCTCTAAACGAGCGGGAGGACCCAAAGGACGCGTCCCCCCCCCGGAGCGTCAAGCACAAAAAGTTTCAAATGACAGCATCCTTCTGTCTTTCGGCATGTTAGAATGCGCGCCAAACTTTTTTCTGGGAAGGCTGGGGATGTGGGGAAACTGCATTCGCGTTGTCTGGATTGGCTGGATGGTAGGGCTATGCGCGTCCGCGGCTTTTGGTCAGAATCAAACAACTGGCAGGATTGCCGGGACTGTGAAAGACCCCAATGGCGCAGTGATAGCGGGCGCTGAGGTAACCGTCAAGAGCAAGGCCACGGCGGCGGAACGAATCACGACGACCGATGATCGAGGCAACTACACCGTGTCACTGCTCCCTCCCGGCGTGTATCGTTTGAAAATCGCTGTCGCCGGGTTCAATTCGCTTGATGTCGACCCGGTCCAGGTGGGCCTTACCGAAACCACCACAGTCGACGCCCGACTAGAGCTTGCAGGCGTCGATACAATTACCGTCGACATCGCGCAGTTGATCCAAAAGGATGGACCGCACCTCGGCCGCGTGGTCAATTCACCCGCGGTATCAGAGCTGCCGCTGGCAACCCGCAACTTCACGCAAATCATGGCGCTCTCGCCCGGCACGTCTGTGTCACTTCCTGACAACGCCGCGCTTGGCCGCAACTCGCAAAATATTTCGGTCAACGGTGCGCGCGTGACTCAGAATGATTTCGAGATCAATGGAATTGATGCGAACAATCTGGCCACCAACGCCGCCGCCTCGGTGGCGGTGCCGGCGCCGGAGACCATTTTGGAATTCAAAGTTCAGACCTCTCTGTATCCGGCAACCTTCGGACGCGGCGCGGGCGGTAGTATTCAGGCCGTCACCAAAAGCGGCAGCAACGCTTTTCACGGCGCGGCTTATGAATATTTCCAAAACGATGCGCTCAATGCCAACAATCCGTTTTTGAAGGCGGCCGGTGTCAAACGGCCAACCTTACAGCGCAATATTTTCGGTGGGATGATCGGCGGGCCCATCAAAGTTGACCGCCTGTTTTTCTTTGGCTCATACCAGGGCACTCGCGAGCGGAACGGCGCGTCATCCAACAGCCTGACCTCGAACGTTCTAATCGCGCCCGGTCTAACGGATGATCGTTCGCCACAGACTTTGTTGGCGACGTTTCGGCCGAGGTCGTCGCCGACTGCGCCTCTGGCGACGTCAATCAATCCGGTCGCGCTCGCAATGCTGAACGCAAAACTCCCGAACGGCCAGTTCCTGATTCCGACGCCACTACCGGACGGCCACTATTCGGGCTCCGCCATATCCTCTTATCGCGAGGATCAATTCAACACGAACCTTGATTACCGCATCAACGAGAAGAGTTCGGTAGCAGTGAGATTCTTTTTCTCGAATGCGCCGCAGTTCCTCGCGCTGCCCAACAGCGGCGCGAATGTTCCCGGGTTTGGCGCCGATCTGGAGCAGGACAACCGGCTGCTTTCGATTCAGAACATTCACAGCTTTAGCTCGCGAATCATAAATGAGGCGAGAGCCGGTTATAGTTTTATTCGCGCTAATATGTCTGGGCAGAATCCGGTGAAGGACTCTGACCTGGGCATGCGGCGGGCAAATGCCAGCACGTATCCAGGGCTGGGCGCGATTCGCATCGGGCCGACCGGCACTAACTCAATCGCCATCGGAAATTCCGGCGCCAACATCGACACAGAGAACGTCGCGTCCGCGACTACGCTGGTTGATATTGTGTCCATCGCCCATGGCGCACACAGCATCCGCACCGGCGCCCAGATTATTCTTTACCGAAATACACTGGCCGCGAATAACAACCGGCGCGGGACAGTTGCCTTCCAAAGCTTCAATAACTTTTTGCTGGGCCTGGCTAATAATTCAGTGTATGGAGATGGCATAACTAGACGGTTCCTGCGGGCGGCGGATTACGGTTTTTTCTTTCAGGACGATTGGAAGGTTTCGCGGCAGCTCACCCTGAACCTGGGACTGCGTTACGAGTTGGATCTTCCCCCCTATGAGACTCGCGGTGCGCTCTCGACTTTCGATCCGGCGCTTTACCAACCCAGAATGCAGGTCGATGGCAGCGGCAACCCGGTCGGTCCACCGATCGGCGGATTTGTGCAGGCGGGAAATGTGATTCCCCAATACGACCTGGCGAATGTACCAAACGTCAGCAAGCGCATGCTCAACAGCGTCGATCCGAACAATCTTGCGCCGCGGGTGGGGTTTGCCTATTCGCCACGAGATTCGTTGGTGGTGCGCGGCGGTTATGGCATCTACTACTCGCGACCTTCCACGGCTTACATTGGGACTGCGATTAACGCTCCACCTCTGTACGCCATTCGCCGCAGTCCGAACGGCGCAACTGTGCCATTCGCTGATCCGTTCTTTCCCTTGCCGTCGCAGGATCAGTTTCCCGCACTGGTCAGCGGCGTTGCCCTGGCGGGCCAAATATTTGACCGCAGCCTGCGCACGGCTTATTTCCACCAGTACAATGCCGGCTTTCAATATTTACTGCGCCGAGACTTTCTGGTGGAGGTTGCCTATGTAGGCACGCATGGAGTTGATTTGATCCGCGACCTCGCGATCAACCAGGCGCAACTGGCCAGCCCAACGCATCCAGTCGTCAACGCTGTCACTGGCCAGAGCATTACGGCGAACACACCGGCCAACGCGGCGCTGCGAGCTCCGTATCAGGGCGTCGAAGTAGGTGGCTTTCTTCAGATTCAGTCAACGGCGCAATCGACTTTCAACTCTCTGCAGGTGAGTTTGACGAAGCGTCTCTCCCGTGGTCTTCAATTCCTTGCGTCATATACTTACGGCAGGTCGATCGACAACGCGTCCGGTGGTAGCGACAGCACGGGCGAAGCCAGAGATACGATCAATATTGCCGGCAACCAGTTGGACAATCGCGCCAATCGCGGCTTATCTGACTTTGACCGCCCGCATCGCTTTGTCTTGAGTTACCTTTGGGACCTGCGGCGTCCCGCCTTTGCGTCGCATTCAAGTGCGGGAAGGCTCCTCCTCGCCAACTGGCAAATCGGCGGCATTGTGACTGCGATGTCGGGCCTGCCGATTGACATAATCGACGGTGGCGCGGGTTCTCTGTACGGGTTGAACGGCGGAAACAATGCCTTCGTTCGGCCAAACTGGGCGGCGGGCGCAACCACGAGCACGGCCAGCAGCAACATACCTGCCGGTTATTTCTTTAATCCACTCGCTTTCGTACGTCCGACCGTTTTGGCGGGCCAGTTGATTCCCAGTTCAAACGGAACCGCAATCGCGAATGCGACCGGAACGGATTTCGGCAATGTCGGTCGCAACGTCCTTCGCGGACCGGGTCAGGTTAATGTGGACTTCTCGTTAATCAAACGTTTTCCGTTTGGAGAATCCAGGAACGTTGAGTTGCGCGCGGAGTTCTTCAATCTTTTCAATCATCCAAATTTTGCTAATCCGGTCAGTAACCTAAGCGCCGTCCCTACCACTTCAATCGATGCCAACACCGGCCGGATTACTGGCAGCCCGGGCGACTTCGGTCGCGTGGTCTCTACCAGCAATAACCCGCGGCTGATTCAGTTCGCGGTCAAGCTGAATTTTTGATTTTCACCTCGGCACGGTGTCAGAACCGCGAGCGTAGCGACCGGATCAGAGGAACCTTAGAATTCGAACGGACTTCCTGATCCGGTCGCTACCGCTCCTGGTACTGACACAGGACTATTTCATTCAAGGCCGAGCTGCCAGAAAAAGAACGCCCAGATATCGGCGTAACGGTCGATGGTTCTGCTCAGAGCCGGACTGCCGTGGTGTCCGGCCTGTCTTTCTCCCCGCAAGAGGACGGGCCGGTTCGAGACGTTGGCGGCAAGCCAAGTAGCGTGCATTTTGTAGCTATGCCAGGGAGCGACGCGGTCATCATTACCCGGCGCGAAGGTCAGGATCGCGGGCGCTTCGATTTTTTCCGGCAGCCTGTGATAAGGGCTGTATTGCATCAGGAAGTTGAGGTCATGCGGGTCCCCGGGTGAACCATATTCCGCGATCCAGAGCCTCGCCGCGTCGGCCAAATGAAAGCGGGCCATGTCGGTGACGGGCGCGCCGGCGACCACGGCTTTCCATAAATCGGGACGCTGCACCGCCACCGCGTTAACTGACAACCCGCCGTTGCTCCAACCAAAACAACCGAGCTTCGAGCTTTGCGTATATCCCTCGCTTATCAACCACTCGCCTGCGGCGATGAAGTCATCAAAGACGTTCTGTTTATTCTCGCGCATGCCGGCTCGATGCCATTCTTCACCGAATTCTCCTCCTCCTCTCGCGTTGACGATCGCGTAGATTCCTCCACGCTCAAGGAACGGGATCACATGCGCCGCAAAAGCCGGCAACAGGCTGACGCCAAAGCCGCCATAGCCGTGAATCACCGCAGCATAGTTGCCGTCGCGTTCGATTCCTTTCTGATGAAGCAGGAACATCGGTATGCGCGTCTGATCGCGCGATTCAAACCAGACCTGTTCGACCGCAAAATCTTCGGGATCAAATCCGACTTCGTCCTGGTGATAGAGTTCATGCGTGAGGGTTTCCAAATCCAGTCGGTAGATGGCCCTCGGCTTCAAGAATGAAGAGAACGAGAACAACAATTCATCGGACTCCGAATCAGCGCATAGAGCATCAATACTGCCGATCCCGGGGAGTTCGATTTGCTTGATGAAGTTTCCCTCCAGGTCATACACGCGCAAACATGATGAGACGTTCTCGATAGTCTCAACGAACAAATAGTTCGCGACCAAAGTCCAGGCTCTGAGAGGATACGGACCCTCGGGGATCAGGGTCTGTGGAACGCCGGAGGCGGGCGCCCCCAAAGCCGCGGTTATGATTTTGCCCAACGGCGCGTCGTGATTTGTCCGAAGGTAAAGGCGCCCACGATGTATTGCCGCGTGAACGAACTCATCGGTGTTCTGAACTATCGGAACAAAGCCATCTTTCCCAGCGTCGCGATCCAGAAGATAGACTTCCGAGCGGGGCTCGGCGCCCAACATGTCCTGCACGACCACCGCGAGATACCGGCCATCGAATGAAATCACGGGATAGGGCGTCTGTTCTGGCTTGAGAGCTTCGCCGAATATCAGAGGGTCGTCGCGCCAGTTGTCGCCCAAGCGGTGAAAGTAGAGTTTATGATGAAATCGTGTCTCTTCTGCCGGTGTCCCGTGCGGGCACCGCGTGTAGTAGAAGCCGCTGTTATCGGGCAGCCATGCTACTCGATTCCTGGTGTGCCAGGTATGTGCGACTGGATTCACATCGCCGGGGATAACCTCGTCCGGCACATCTTTGCCGTCAACTGCCCTGACGTAAAGCGACATAGATGAGTTTCCCGAAACCGACAGGCGGTATGCGAGCAACGAGCCGTCCCGAGATGGGTGAATGTCCGCGAGTGTAGTCGTCCCTCCAGGATCATTGAGCTCATTCGGATCTAACAGACGCCGCGGAGCGCCGTGTAGTGTGTCCCGGCAATAAAGCGCCGGGAGTTCCTGGTTCTCTTCACGCCGACGAAAGAAGAATCGTCTTCCGGCTTTGACGATGTTTCCTGATGCGGGAGTGCGCAGCAACTCCGACAAACGTCGATGGATATGTGCGCGAGCCGGCACCGTCGAGAGCTGCACATTGGTGTGCTCGTGCTGCTCCCGCACCCAGGCACGCAAAGGCGGCGTGTCCTCTTCCATCCAGCGATAGGGATCGCTTACCTTGCGGTTGCTATTTCCAATGTTCACGGATGTCCATTCATGAGGCTTCGTATCCATCGCACAACTTCTACCACTGTCTCGTCTGCGGTAAGTTTCGAAGTGTCCAGCAGGGTCATTGGTGGTTCCGTATTTCTCGCATTATTTTGTAACCAGCGATTGAAGGCGACCTGCTCGTTAACACATTTGTCCTTGGAAGGATCGCGCCAGGCCGGACGTTTTCGCAGGCGTGAGGCAAGGATCTGATCGTCGCAAATCAACGCCAGATAATGAAGTTCTGAGAAATAAAGACGCTCTCTGCATTGCTCAAACTCAATCGGCTCTCCCACGCCGCATAAGACAACCGGTTTACCAGCCTGAGAAATGTGCTTGCACACGCGCAGCCAGGTCTCTCGAAATTCGCGGTGATTGGTGCCAGGTTCACTGAATTTTTCCCGCCCCAAAATATCGCTTTCCATGGCCACGACGTCTTTCATTTTAGCTGCGAGTCCCAGGCACACCGTCGATTTACCGACGCCGCTTGCGCCGGTGATAATAAACAGCGGCGATCGGATGAACTTATATCGAAAGCCGCAGTTCGGGCATATCGCACATGGCACGTCGGGCGCAATGGTTTTGTCGCCGCGACAGTCTCCACAGACAGGACAAGTAATGAACATGATTCCTTAGATTGCGCGCGAGCAATCGTCAGAGTTGAAGGGGCTTTGCTGCAAAAGTAATTCGGCCTTCGTCCGCGAAGCGGACTGAGTGAAAGTAGCCCAGCGCTTCAGCGCTGGGTTTCGAGACCCCGAACATGATCAAGTCCGTGAAGCGGACGACTGAAAGGCTCAGTGGCGTTAGGTTTATCGTCAGTCGTCCGTTTCACGGACTCATTAAAATCGTCGGCCTTTGCACCCACCGATGAATCGGTGGGCTATTGTCATCCGTCGGCTTCGCCGACTTTTGCAGTAAAGCCAGTTGAAGGTCTAAGCGCAGCGGTCCGTCGTGTCAAGTTCCGATTTCTCGGATCCTCAGTTCTACCTGGCGCCGTGAACTTTTTGGGTTGTCGGTTTTCGGCCCAACCTGAAGTCTGTCGTAAGCTTTCGCAAGCAGATCCTTTGAGATAGTTTGTGTGCCGGCGGGGAGAAACCCTACAATCCCGCCACAACGACGGAGGTTACATGACACGCAGCATAACGCGCGTCAATCATCAAATACCGATTACTTCGCCCGAAATGTTTGCCGCGCCGTATGCTGACATTCCGGTTGATCGAAGCGATCCGCGCGGGCGCGAGCCGTTGGTTCGATTAGACACCGTGGGCGTTGCGTTCGAGAGCTACTACGCAAAGACGGACGGCACGAACCCGCCGTTTTACTGCGCGATCGAGGGTAGCCGACAAGATATCTGGCTGCGGAAATCAGCGGCCGAAAAACTTGCCCGGGTCAACGAACGGCTTCGGCCGTTCGAGGTAGAGCTGTTTGTGTTCGACGGTCATCGTACCATTGCTTGCCAACAAGGGTTATGGAACTTCTACTACGCAAAAGCGAAGCAGGAAAACCCAAACGGCAGCGACCAGGAACACCGGGGGCGTGCACGACTGTTCGTGGTAGATCCAGCACTTTTCGATGAGAATAATCCCCGGACCTGGATGGCTCATACCAACGGAGCGGCGGTTGACTTGACCTTACGAGACACCCTCACCGGCGACCTGCTTGAGATGGGCGCAATAATTGAAGTCGACGCCGATGCGGCCGAGAGTGCCGGCGACTTCTTTGAACGAGAGCTGGCCGCCGGACGCATCGACGAAAACGATGTCAGGTTGCATAACCGAAGGCTGCTGCATTGGGCCATGACCCAGGAAGGCTTCCTAAATGAAACGGCAAGAGTCTTCTGGCATTATGACTGGGGCAACCAGCTCTTCGTGAGAGCCAGCCGCGCGTTCTTGCTGAATCCACCAACGGCTGCCTGGTACGGTTACATTGATCTTCCTGAGTGAACGAATCAGATCGTGTCAGAAGCCCGACCGTGAGGGAGGGCAGTGTTTCGGAGAGTGGCCCTCCCTCACGGTCGGGCTTCTGACACATGACGTGACATGACCGAGATCTTAAGCTTCTAACATGGCGACTGACTTTGAACCCACCTGCCTGCACCGCATCACCCAACTGCCGCTCGACCCGCAGTCAGAGATCTTTCGCCATTATCCCGGCTTCAAGCTCGGCGTCGTCGAAAGCGTTCGCTATTACGCTCGGTTGCTGCTGCCGCTGGTCAGCGAGTTGATCGCAAATGACTCGGAACATACCGGCTGGATTCTGACGGGACCGGCGATCGCTGCCCAGACCATGGCGGCCGCCAACTTGTTGTGCAGGGAGTTGTTTGATTTGTACTCGCGGCAGCGAGACACACGCAATTACAAAGAACTTTCCCTCGTCGATATCCAATACGATAACGAGGGAACCGCGTCAATAGACTATGCAAACCTGGGCCTGGCAGACCGCTTGAAACTACGCGAACGGTTAAGCCGGCAGTTGGTTCGTAACGCTGATTTTCACGGACGCCCGATTCTCTTCGTCAACGACGTCTGCGTCACCGGCGCACAACAGAACGCAATGCAAGAGTACTTTGAGCGCGATGGAGCAGCCTGCGTCAGGTGGTTGTATTTAATTGTCATCGATCCGGAAATCGGCAGGGCGAATCCGAAAATAGAATGGCAGATTAATTTCGCCCCATTCGAGGATCTGTTACGAATGGTGTCCCGCGAACAGATTCAATTCACCGGCAAATGCATGACAAGGCTGATGAACCTAAGCGTCGCGGAACTCGATCAGGTGTTGCGGGCGCTCGATGTTGAGCGCAGAACGCGGTTGCTGGAATTAGCGACCCTGAATGGTTTTCAAAACCTTGAAGGCTTCGAGGAACAGGTGAAACTGGTCAGATCATATGCAGCCGAAACGGCACTCTGACCGCGAGACTCGCAGTAGGGCCCTACTTTGCGCGTCTTAGCGCCTTTGCGTCTTGGCGTGAGACCTATCCATTCGAATCAGGCGGTTTCACGCAAAGACGCTAAGACGCAAAGCCTCGCAAAGGCAATAATGACTCGCAGAGGATGTGGACAAAACCAAATCCGGATCCCCAACATTATTTGCGGCCGCGAGCGGCCGGAAGAGCGGCGCTGCGGAAACTCAGTGTGACTTACCCGGATCCGGTAAGATGGATTCATCAGGAACAAACGCTGAATGATCGTACGACCGCCGATGGCGATTACTCGATCAAGCCCACTTACGTCCCGCCCGAGTTCTGGCCCGAACGGGAACCGGTGTTTTGGCTACCGGAATTCGAAGCCCCGCGCGATCAGTTTCGCTTGTTTCAAAATCAGGCGCAGCCTTTACCGTGGTATCTGTCGGGATCAAGTTCCGAAGTTTACTCTCATCTTATCCATCCGTTGAGCGTGCCGTATTTCCTCAATCGCGACCTGAAGGGCGCCAGGTGGAGAGACCCGAGATTCCTGGCAACGCCAATGGCTTCGCACCGCACTCTCCTGGTTTGGAGTCCGCGGTCGTCGAAGACACCGCCGTTCGCGGTGAAATCCTCTCTCAACATTTGGGTGGGCGGGGGTAATCGTAACGTGAGGCTTGACGAAATAAAGCGCAGCGTAGGTATCTCCTCGCTATTTGTCGGAACTCCCAGAGCGGAATTGGAACAACAGGGAATTCTTTTGCTTGATGACCCGATCGGGCTCTTACATAAGCAAACCAATGCCGGGCTTTTGGCGCGAGACACGCCCTGTAAACTTGGCCCAGGAGAGGAAATCGTGCCGGTGTTCAGCCTGTGCGCTTCCCGGCATGATAGACGCCCACGCATCGTCGAGTTGGTCGAAGCGAGCGGCCTCGAACCCACGGCTTGGGTTGACACGTTCGTGCTTCAGCCGCTCATCTATCAGGCATACTTCTTCGGAATTACAGAAGGCGTAGTCGGTGAAATGCACGAGCAGAACATCTTGATGGAATTGCGAAACGGAATTCCTACCAAGCGCTTCTGGCACCGCGACCTGGGAGGATTCAGGGTGGATAACGACCTGCGTCGCCTCGCCAACAAAGGCCTTGAAGCTCTTCCCGCTCACATTCATCTAGGAGACTTGGGAGAACAGTGCGACATATTCCACCGGTGGCTACGTGATTACTTACAAGGATCACTGGTGTACGCGGTTGCCCACGCGCTGCGAAATCATTTTGAAATCCCCACCGATGATTTCGCCGGTCTCTATAACGCCAGAGCAAGCAAGCTTCAAAATGTGATCTTTTCCGCAAATGGAATCCGCACCACCAGGAACTTCGAAAAAGACTTCGGGCGGTATCGAAAGCGAAAGATGGCATGCCTTACCTGGCCCTGGAAGAACCTGGAGGCGGCACTTCGAGATTGGTGATCGGGAGTTGGCTTGTAAGTCAGTACCATCCGCATAAGCGGATGGGATCAGGAAGGCTCGTTCGTTCTTCCGCGGTTCCCCCTGATCCCCTCTGCTTACGCAGATGGTACTGACCGTAAGGCTGCTTCTCTTGTGAATCGTAAATGACAGTCACCTCAACCACAGCCGCCGATATTCGCTTGCTCGTGCTCGATCTTGACGGCACGATTGTGGACCAATCGGATCACATCAGCGATTCCGTCGCGCAGTCCTTAGAATTAGTCAAACGCCGGGGCGTCGCGGTGGCCATCGCAACCGGCCGGCGGTATCGACCCTCCCTGCCCGCATATGATTTGATCGGTTCAACCCTGCCCTTAATTTGTTATGAGGGAGGCCTAATCCGTGAACGTAATACTGGATTCACCCATCGACACTGGCCCTTGGGACCTCCGGTGCTGTCACAAATTCTCGATCACACAGAGCGCCTAAGCCTGGATGGCCGCCTGTCCGTTCACTTTTATATCGAGGACGATTTGTATGTTTCGAATCTGAATGACGCATCGCGCAAATTTTTTGAAGGCTCAACCGTTGTCCCAATTGTCGTGAGTGACCTGCGGCCACTGCTAAATCAGGCACCCACAAAAGTGATGGTGCTCAGCGATGATGTCGAGATCATTACCAGCCTCTCTACCCAACTGAAGAATTCGGACAGCCGAACCCGGATAAGGGAGTACAAATCTTCGATAACGTTGCTTGAGGCGTTCCATCCCACCGCCAACAAGCGTCTGGCGGTCAGGTATCTGGCTGAGGAGATCATGGGGCTACGGCCGGAAAATGTGATGGCGATTGGCGACGACTTTAGCGACATCGAGATGCTCGAATATGCAGGAATCGGGGTCGCAATGGGGAATGCACCTGCCGCCGTCAAGTCCTGTGCTGATTGGGTAACTACAACGATCGAAGAAGATGGAGTGGCCAGGGCAGTCGAAAGGTGGATTCTTCGTGACAGTCACACTAATCCCAGTTTAGAGGCGGGCTACCGCCCGCCCTCTTCGAGAATACGTTCCGGCGGGCGGTAGCCCGCCTCTAAACAATTGATCCGGATTCGCTCGAATTGGATCGACTTGCGTTCTTATTCCGTCAAGAGTCCTTCAGAAATCAGCAAGTCAACTGTGGCTCGCATGTATTTTGAGTTAGTTCGATCCCTGGCGTTCAAGTTCCACCAGAGCGCGGTCTCTTGGTTCGTATTGTCTTTCGTCATGTAGGGGAGATTGTCCGAATGACAACTAATTCCATTTGCAATTCTCATGAAATTGAACCACACATCGTCATTCGTCGGGCACGTTCGCTTAATCAGGTCATAATCGAACATGATGTTTCTAGTCTTGTGGAAAAACGAAGGATGGTAAGCCACGCCCCCTTTGCCAAGATGGAAATTGTATAAGTAATTGGAAATCGGTCGAGCGAAGTTCTCATAATTCAGCCCGCGCAGATCACCAGGATGGCTGAGCGTTAATGCCCAATTGCTTGAACAGCACTTGTACCTGGTGAAGTCGCCAACAATTTTCTCCACCAGCGTCGGGGTATACACCGTATCGTCATCAATCGTGATGATCAGGCAATGCTCGTCAAACTTCTCCTCAAGCAGTGGCAGCAACTTTCGAAAGGGTCCCGTGTTCTCGCACCAGCGTAGTTCAAACAACGGATTCGATTCCATGAACCCTGAAAGCTGCGAACCAACGTTTCGGTTTGTGAAACCTCGATCGAATAGGTAAGGGGTCTCCGAAAGGAAGACAAAACACTTGTCAGGCAATTGTGCTTGAGCAGCGACGCTTTGTAACGTTTCAACGACTATCGCTTCATTTTGCTTTATCGTTGTAAGCGATACATAGACGTTCATACGGATTCTTGTTATCCACCAATAGTGCAGGGTGATCGCCTCAGACAGGTTCTGCTCGCATCGCCCAAAAAGTCTGGTCTTGCCAAGTCCGCGCAGCGGACGATTGAAAGTAGCCCAGCACTTTAGTGCTGGGAACCGATCGGCAACGTCCCCCCAGTCCGTGAAACGGACGGCTGATAAATCCTCGACTGACGACGTCCTGCAGATTCAGCCGTCCGTTTCACGGACTGCACGTTGTGCTCGCTCCCGATCCCACCGATAAATCGGTGGGCTATTTTCAGTCGTCGGCTTCGCCGACTTTTGGGGAAAGCAGGTTCTGCTCGCATCGCCGCGTCAGAGTTCCAACACTCCGCAACGATCTGCGCGTATTCGTCGAATTTGAGGCTGCAGGTTAGCACGCGAAATTGATACCGAGAAAGTCTTCACCTGCTTCCGCAAATAATAGTTTGAGGCTGCCAAAGAAAATCAAGTAAGCTGCGCCCACACCACGGTTTTGACTTTAGTCGTTAGTTCGTAGGAGGGAGTCTCTAAACTATGCGGTATCGCTTCTTCACCCGCACGCCGGCGTTAGCCGTTTGCTTGCTCCTGATTGCACTCTGGGCGCCGGTATCGCAGTCCTCCAGACGGACAGCCGGAGACTCCGCGGCATCGTCGATTAGCATCAACGGCCCAGGCGTTTCGACTTTTCTTACTGCCGGAGTCGGTGAGCCCGTACAACCAAAGCCGAAAGCACCGGGGCGGCTGGATAGTCCGCGTCTGATGGCGCTGGAGCGTAAGGTGAAAGCTGGAAACCGCGCGGCAATCAAACAATTCTGGGAAGAAGTCCAAGGCAAGACACCGCTGGTCGAGCCGCTTCCCGGTGATGACCAGCTCCGTCGGGTAACCTTTCTCTGGAGAGGAGGAGCTGAAGCCAGCGAAGTCAGCCTTGGGGCGACGATCCTGCCTGACTCAGAGGGGCCCCTACGGCGTTTGCCGAACACAGACGTTTGGTTTTTGACGGCTCGGGTGCCGGCGACCTCGCGCTTCCTCTATAACTTTGCGCGGCCCGGAAAAAGACAGATTTACGATCCATTAAATCCGCGGAGATTCACATCGTCCTCATACGTGGAACTCCCCGCCGCGCCCGGGCAGCCGTGGATCGCGATGCAGCCGGATGTCCCGAGAGGCGCACTCTCGCACGAAACGCTCAGAAGTGAAAACCTGAAGGAAGAAAGACCGGTGGCCATCTACACGCCTCCGGGCTATGACCCAAAGAATGGCTCGTACGGTTTACTGGTTCTTTTTGACGGCCAGGATTGTCGGGGACCCATGCCCATACCGACGATTCTGGACAATCTGCTGGCCGCGAAAAAGATTCGCCCGGTGGTGGCGATCCTGGTGGATAACCTGAATGAAGAGTCGCGTGATCGCGACCTTGAATGTTACATACCATTCACTGACTTCGTGGCCAAAGAACTGGTTCCCTGGGCGCGCCAGCGTTATCGCTTTAGTTCGGAACCCGAGCGGACCATTGTCGGGGGCGTGAGTCTCGGTGGCCTCACCGCCGCCTATTGTGCGCTTCGTTATCCGGAAGTTTTCGGCAACGTCCTCTCACTGTCGGGCGCTTTCGGTTATTTTCCCGGTTGGGAAGATCCGGGAGCGACTGACTATTCCCCATCCGGGTGGTTGATTCAGCAGTTCGTGGCGACGCGGAAATTGCCCATCAGATTCTATCTGGAAGCCGGATTGTTCGAGAACGGTTGTCCCGACCCTCTACTGACTCAAAACCGTCGCATGCGCGATGTGTTGGAGGCCAAGGGATACTCGGTCGGTTATTCGGAGTTTGCCGGAGGTCATGAGTTTCTCAGCTGGCGTGGCTCGGTGGCAGATGGTCTGATCGCACTCGCGGGTCGAGACCAGTAGAGTTTCGGTACTGGGGTAATTGTGTTGCTGCTGGAAACGAAGCCAGGTTTTCCCATCGCCGCAGCGCGGCCAAATGTTTATAGCTCACCACAGCATCTATATCCTTCTAGCTCGGGAGGAGCGCAATGTCCTCAAAGAAAACGAATATTGGCTCCTCGGCAGCTCGGACAATGTTTCCGATTCCGCTTCTTAAACATCTGGTCCCTACGGGACCTATAAAGGTGCGCCAGCAATACATCGTTACCCCACTGCCGGAGTGTCGGGCTCTCACACCGCAGCTTGACCTGTCCAACACTCCTCGACGATTTGCGCATATTCCTCTCGCCGCAGGCCGTGGGCCCGCGAAACTTGTGTGGGATGCAAACGGTAATGCAATTCGACTGTTGGCAGATTGTGGATCTCCAGACCCGCCATTACCACTTTCAACCAGAGGCCAAGATCCTGGGCGACACGATACTTAGGATACCCTCCAAGACCAATCACTTCACGACGCCGCATCATTACGCTGGGGTGATTGAGAAAAAAGATTTCCGAGGTGGTCCGCTGCTGGTTGAGGTAGTCTTTCGTGATCTGCTCCGGATGGTTGGTCGGCTCGTAAATTGGCTGATCGGTTTCCCAGTCGATCGCCTGTATTTGAGTGCCAAGTACAGTCACATCTGAATGAGCCTGCAGGTAGGTAAACTGCCGCTCCAACCGCGTCGGCAGCATCTTGTCATCCGAGTCCATGCGAGCTACGAGATTGGCCCGACATCGCTTCAATCCCAAATTGAGAGCGTGAGCAATACCCTGGTTTTCACCGAGTCGGATAAGGACGACTCTGGGATCGCGAGCGATACGGTCAATTTCTGCGATAGTCTTAGTTGCTCTCGATCCATCGTCGACCAACACCAACTCCCACTCGCGGAAAGTCTGAGCCCGTATCGACTCCCAACATTCGGCGAGGTACGCCGGCTGAGTATCGAAGACGGGCATTAAGATCGAAACTCTGCAACGGAGAGCTGCTGAGAAGCCCGTACTATGATTAGCGGCATGTTTGCGTACGTCATGTTTCTTAACAACCGCTTGGCGCGCTTTGGCTCCCAACTCAAGCCGCGTGCCCGCCGCATCCAACTCGCGAAGGAGGGCCAGAAGTTCGGTATCGTTGCGCGCGTACAAAGGGACACTCCCACAGTTGTATTTCAACCCGGCCAGGTCTCGGGCAATCACGGGCAAGCCGGTGGCCATCGCCTCAAGCGCGGTGTACGACCCGGTTTCACCCTGCGCAGAGTCTGTGGTAATCATCACCGCGTCCAACCCTCGCAGAACTGATGGCATCTTGTTCGGCTTAAGGTCGCCCGAAAAATCGACCCACGGTACGTTTGCAAGTTTCCTTTTCACGAATTGCTGATAGCCAGTATCGAGTCCTTGCCCGACGAATCGAATCCGCCACGGGCCCGGTTCCCATGCCAGCAGCGCTTCAATGAAAGAGCGCGGAACCTTATCCTCGTGCAGGCGGCCCACGATGCCGCAGACAGGAACAACATTCTTCCGTTTCGTCGGGCGAAACTCGCGAGCATCGATCTGCAGCGGCAACACCTTTAGCGGCAACTGCCGCCAGTTTGAATGAATGTCTGGCGAGTCAAAATTCGAGAACACCGTTGCCGGCGTCACATGTTTTGGCGGCGGCTCTCTCAGTGAATTTGTGCAATGCAGGATCCAGACTTGAGGACACCTCGAACTGATTCCGTTCTCAACGGTCGGCTCATGATGTACAAGCAAATCCGGCTGCAGCGATTCGATGAGACTCAGCACCTGCGACCGCTGCAATTCGGTATGGACTGTTGCGCCGGCGAACTCGAACGGCCCGCGCGCACCTGGCGTCAGAATATGCGTATCCCAGTGTTGGGCTTCATACGAACACCAAACGTCGAGCATGCGTTGCGCCCCGCCCACGGTCAGGTCCCACGGCATTAGATGGACCAATCGCGGACGCCCGTCTCGCGGCCACAGGCTTGCGGGATCTTCTATCGATTGTGCCATTCGCCTCTCGGTCTCAAGTTGTGCGCCAACGTCAATCCGACGACACAGTCTATTCGCCCAACGGTCCTCGGCCGGAACTTCCGGAAAACCAGCGCTTTCAATTTCTCGCATGACATCATTCGGACGATAGACCACCGAGCGTATGGCTTCTACCCACCTGTCGATCAGCGGCCGCAGCGAGATTTCATATTTCTTCCAAACAGGCCAAGAGTCGTGGAATTCGATTAGGTCTGACCACAGACCGTAAAGCTGCGCGCGCTCATCGGGCGTCAGCGAAACAGGCATTGCGTTAGGAAATTTCTCCAAACCATGATGCCCGCCAACCTGTTGATACAAGGTGGGGACGTGTTGACTGATCGACTCGGCGGCGGCCAAACCGAAGCCTTCTGTAATACTCGGTAACACTGTACATGCAGCGTTGCGCTGAGCGGTGAGGAGCTCGTCCTGAGTCAGCCAGGGCAACCAGTAAATATGAGCTTTGCGAGACGGCTTCGGCGGCTTTGCTGAAGGCGCGGGGTGCTGCACCGCCACACACGCGATGTTGTACGCTCGGAGTCGTTCCGCAATCGCAGCGAAGAATCCGAAACCTTTGGCGAGCGCGGGTCGAGCAGGAAAAAGAACAAATGGCGACGGCACGCTTTTCAACTTCTCGAGGTTTGAACCGGGAATCATTTTGTTCTGCGAATCACCGGCCGCTACCGGAAGACACCCCATAGACTCGACAGTCAGCACTCGATCTTCAGCTAAAGCCATTATCAGCGCACTCTGCAAGTCTTTGAGCCGATCAGGCCATTCGAACTCTCGTGCGTCCTTCAAAATGCCCGTGCTGGTTACGACGATATCGGCCATCATAACGGCCGAGGAGAGCAAGGAGCCGGACGGAAGAACTCGACGTTGATTTTTCGGAAGGTCGCCGATTGGTGGGTCATAAAGACTGTGAAGCCAAAAGACTGAGGGCCCTCCGAATCGATCTCCATTTCGCTGGATAACGGGAATTGCGCCTTCGAGACTGTGAGCAATGACGGCGTCCGATCCTCCGTTCGCCCTAATCTGTTCGACCGCTTCAAGGGCAGCTCGAGAAAACTCACTGCATTGCAGCAATCGAGGAGCCCGAAGGTATTCGGCTCGCATTTTCAAGAGCCTCGGCATCAGAAAAGGCGACAAGTCCTTCCCGGGAAAAGTCTTTAGACAATCCGGTAAGAGAACTTGAGTTTTGATTTTCAATTCCGTCAACTGGTCAGCCAGGCGTCGAATTGCGTACGCCGTGCCGCCCAAGGTATGGAACGGGTGCAGCTCCCAGGAAATCATGGTCACTGATTTCACAGACACCTTCGTCAATGATGCGATCAATACCTACCAGCCCTGAAATGAGTCAGTGCACGGGACCTGAAAACTATTGTCCGGCAATTGTATTGAGTCGGATTGCCTGATCTTAGCATGACGTGCAATCCGCACTTAACCGCTCTCGGCTTTTGGTAATCTAATTTGAAGTTGTCGCGACGCGGTTTGGACTGGAGCGCAAGCGTCCTCGCTTGCATTCTCGAGCCGGACGGCAACCGAGACGGTTGCGCTCCAGTCAAATTAGGTCACCACCCGGCTTTTGTGGCAACCTGTGAGGGCCGAGCGACTTGAAGGCAACTCGAAACGCCCTTAACCCGAGTCCACCATGATCCAGGCCGCTGATTTATCGTCCAGCTACTCCGATGACGATCTCACCTTTTTCGCTTTGGTTTACAAGGACTACGACGCCACCGTGGCTTGCCTGAGAGATCTGCGCAAACATTATTCGTCGAGCCGCGTTATCTTACGGTCTGACGGCGATCCGGACCCCCGCTTTCCGATGCTTGCCAGCAGTCACAGGGTCGACTTTCACGGTGAGTCACGATTATTCGGTATTGAGAATGGGGGCGCGGCCATCGAGCGCATGATAGAGCTTTTTCTGGAAAGACCAACTCGATATTTGTTAAAAATCGATCCCGATACTGTGATTCATCGGCGATTCAAATATCTGCCGGTTCGCAGTGGCGTGTTTGGAACGCTGCAATGTGAGGGGGAGACTCCCTCAGTTCAGGGCGGATGCATGGGGTTTTCCCGGGATTCGGCCGACCAAATCCTGCAATCGCGAATGTTGAGAGATGTTCGCTTAAGAGAGCCAGTCAAATTCATTAGCGATTCACCTTACTTCTTTCGCATGGCCGATCGTGCAAACCGTTGTGGATTGGCGAGCTTTGACTGGATCGTGCCATGGGTAGCCGGCGAACTGGGAATTCCTCTATATCGTTTTGACGAAGTCAACTGTGGCTGGCAACAACCGCCGCCAAATCCGGAAGGTCGTTATGCGGTAACCCATCCTCGCGCGAGATCGAGCTGAAGAACACGTTTTTTGCACTGGCTCGCTGATTATGGTAACCGAATGAGGCGAGGAACACCTGGCGGACGATCAACATATTGCATGGGAGAGACAATCAACGAAATCCCGTTGCTATCCGAATCGCAACGCGGTGTAGCAGTTCTTGATTGGCAAGCATGGGAAGGTTTTCTGCTGCGTCACGTTCTTGGCGACGACGCGGTCCGGATCGAGACTGATCCCTTCCGCGAATTTCCGTCCGCGCAATTCGATCGCATTTGCGATTCATTCACAACCGTCTGTTTCCAAATTAACCTGTCAGTTCGCCATCGACTGCCGCTACGAATCCGCGACCTTACTAATCGCTTCGTAAAGCGAGGTCTCTACGTAGTCAACGGACTCGTCCAGGATATTCGCAAGTCGACCCTGCACGCGCACCTTGAAGCCATCGGCCTTCCTTCGTTAAAAGCATCACCGCGCGGTGCGGCGGACGAGATTCTGTTTGTTAAGACCGACCTAAACTATGGCGGTGATCTGGAAAGATGGTTACCGGCAGAGAATATTGCCGCCGGTGGTTTTGATCATTTGATTTCCCAGGAGGTCGGCGCATATCGCTACCGAACCGCGGAAAGGCGGATGCTTCAAAAGGATGTCTGGTCAGACCCGGCGATCGTTGTTGAGAGGTACGTCACAAACTCTGAGGACTCGTTCTATCGCGTTTACTTCTCCGGCAAACAAGTCATCATCGTTGAGGCCTTTGCTCCGCGCATTATTAAGAAACTGTCGGGCGATCCGCGGGATACGAACTACGTAACAGATCTTGAGCACCTCAAGGCGGGAACGGACGGCCACTTAGAGCTCAACGCCAATCTGAAGCGCACCGTAGCCACGTTCGTCGAGAACACGCCGGTGGAGTTTGGCTCTATCGATATTGTGCATGACGGTCAAGACAATCATTACATCATCGACCTTAACCTGACACCGTACGCCGGAACGAGATCCCACGATCCGTTTTTAACCAACTTCCTTCGGATCGGTATCACGGATCCAACGCGGCGCAAGGCAAAGATATTTCTCGATTCGCCCTTGTCTAGGTTTAGCCGCGCGTGTCTGGATTACATGGCGAATTAAGATCAATGAAGCTGTCAATAGCGCTGGGCACTTATAACGGCGCTGCTTATCTAAAAGAGCAGCTCGAGAGTTTTGCTGCCCAGACACGGACACCGGATGAGCTGGTTATTTCGGACGATCACTCGACTGACGATACGCTCAGGTTGATCGAAGAGTTTGCCGCCACCGCTCGTTTTCCAGTGCGGCTTTCAGTCAACGAATCGAACCTGGGCACCCCTAAGAACTTTGAAAAAGCCATAAGTCTTTGCCGCGGCGATGTGATCCTGCTCAGCGATCAGGATGACGTCTGGCATCGTGACAAGCTCGAATCAGTCGAACGAATTTTTGAAGCAAAGCCTCAGCTCTCGCTGGTCTTCTCGAACGCCGAGCTCGTCGATGAAACGCTCAAGCCTTTTGCCGAGACATTGTTTGATCGGCTTGGTTTCAACGGTCGAAAGCAAAGATTGGTAAAAAGCGGCCGGGCGCTTGATGTTCAGCTGCGCGAGAACCTGGTTTGCGGTTGTACGGTCGCATTCCGCGCAAACCTTAAGGAACTGGTATTGCCGATTTCCAGCGATGGTCCGTTGGTCCACGATGGATGGATTGTGTTACTTAGTGCGGCCGCCGGCGAAATCGATTTCATCAACCGGCCGCTGCTGAAATACCGGCAACACTCGGCCCAACAGTCTCGCCTGAGCAAGACCAGTACCTGGCACGAGATCACGACTTCTCCCAAAATCGATAGCGCTCGTCGCGTAAGGCAGGCCAATCAGATCAACGAAGCATTCGAACGCCTTGCGGCGTACGGCCTCAGCCAGGATAAGGAGAGGCTATTGCGCGAAAAGCTTGTGTTTTTGCATGAAAGAGCAGGCCTGCCTGTGCCGAAATTTCAGCGTTATTGAAACGAGAGCGCCTGATGCTGGGAGCGCCGACGTTGTCGTCCGCAATCTTGCGTGCAATGGGCGCAGAGTTTCAAGGAAATCATCGAGCCAAATTCGCGCTTCGCGTTCAATGCGTACGAGGACGTCGGCGCTCCCAGCATCAGGCACTCAAAGCCAACTTTTCGGGCAAAGCTAGTTCCAGCGGCTTTGCTGCAAAAGTCGGCGAAGCCGACGAATGAAAATAGCCCACCGATTTATCGGTGGGGTTCGGCGAACCGGTGAGCGAAGTCCGTGAAACGGACGGCTGAGCCGTGAACATCTAGTCAAATAGTAATTATCAGCCGTCCGCTTCGCGGACTTTATGGTTCAACGACTGACCTCCCAGCGCTAAAGCACTGGGCTACTGTCATCCAGTCCGCCACGCGGACGTAAACAAAAAGACTTTTCGGGCAAAGCTAGTTCGAGCAGACAATGTCCGGTTCAGAATTTCCACGGGTCGTGGTCGTTGTCCTGCACTGGAACTTCAGACGGCGGCGAGACCCGGCCCATTATCCGGCGGGGACAAGAAGCGCAGCCCAGAGTTTCGCTTATGGCCGCTCACCATCACGCATCCCTGTGCCGGGAAGTCCGCGTGATCGTGAACCCTGGCAAAGTCAGGTCGTGCATAGCGAGCCGTAAAGCTCAGGCGAGGCAGCGCCGTGGAATTGGATGGCGAATTATGAAGCAGGTCATCAAACAACATGAAATATCCGGAGGGCATTGAACAATCGACGATCTGATCAGATTCGCGTGGTATTGCCGCGCGGGTGAATGTACTCCAGTAGTTGCTGTCAGGCGGGACCGGCAAATGCTCTCGCGTATCAATGTGACTGCCGGTGATGACGCGCATTGCGCCGTTCTCCGGGGTCGCAGGGTCGACCGCCAGCCACATCGTGACGAACCCTCCCGCTATTCCCCAAAAATAGGACTCCTGATGCCACGGAATCTCAAGACCATGCGGGGGCTTCTCGAAGAACTGTGTCCTGAACAACATCACGTCGTTACCGAGGATTTGCGTGATAGGGCGGAGTATTTGCGGAAGAGTGCACAGCTCATAAACGAGCCGGCGGTCAAGGTGCCGATCAAATGCGAGCCGCTGTCCCGGCTGAAGCGCTTGATGGCAGGGTGCGGTCGATGGGTGCGAGAGCACATTCCTTAAGGCGACCTTAATCGCCTCAGCGCGCTCAGCCGAATAGAGTTGAAAGTCGGTGAGCAAGCCCTCGCGCTGGAATTTCTTCAATTCCAGTTGACTCAGCGACCGCGCAGGTACGCTGTCTTCGTGGCGCTTCACAGGGATCAATGCTCCTGGTGGTCGGCTGGCGAACGTCGTGGCCGGACCAGAAGACTAAGCTGGGCCCACCCATCAACAAATGGTCTTAGATTCATCCAGCTAATCTCGAAGCGGGATTGGACGCGTGCGATCAGCGGATCGGGAGCCCAGTGGGCCACCGGAACTTTTCGCGGCGCACCGTGCTCATCGAACATCACATTGCTGTTGTGAATCTTCTCCTGGGACTCTTCGACAACGGTCACCAGGATCATCATCGAGCCTTCGGGATGCAATACGCTATCAAGTGTGGCGAGTGCCTCGGGCAACAGTTTGAATGGGATATGTACCAGGACGTAGGAAAACCAAATTCCGTCGAACTGCTCTTTGAGATCCGTCAGATCCAGGAGGCTCATCTTAATCGTACGTGCCTCCGGACAATGTTCCCGGCACAGCCGCAAGGCTTGCTCGCTTACGTCAAGTGCGGTCACTCGAAACCCCAGATCGAGTAGCTGCCTCGTGTCTCTTCCTGAATTACAACCTACATCAAGGACCGACCCTCCGGGCTTGACGGCTGCCGTAAACCGCCGCCATTCCTCACTCTGCAAGTCATCGCGTTCTTCCCAGGTGCGGGCGTAGTCAGACCAGCCATCGTCATAGACCTTAGTTACCGCAGCCATAAAGGCATCGTCATTAGCGAATGAATGACTACGCTTCATCAGCTTCAAGGCCGATCCTGAAGTAACGTTGAGCAGCTTGGTGATGAGGAATGGGAATTCGTGGCAATCGCTAGCTCAAGCTCTATTTTCAAGCGTCCCAAGTCCCGATTTTCAAAATATGATGCTACCAGAAGTTTGTGGCGTGTAAACGACCGTTAAGATTCAAGTGTCTTGCCCTCTACCGGAGGCAAACTTAGTTCAAAATAGTCCTTAGCGCGTGCCGCTTCCGGTAGCTCTCCCGGTTGCAGAGGCTGGTCGACGATCTCGACTCGGAAGCTCTCTTCCAGAGGTGCATTCCAAATCCGCGTGGACAGATTCACCTTAAAGATGCGGAACGCTTTGATGTCTTCCTTGGTTGTCTCGTTAGTTTCAAGGCGGTCGGTGAGATCATAAAACTCGCGCGGCACAAAATCCGGTCGCAAATTAACGTTCGCAGTTTTCTCGCCGTCGCTGACCCACCATTCGTACTTCATCTGGCTGTTGCACTTCATTTCGCAACCCTCAGCCACCACGACTTTATAGCGATCGCGGCCCGGCGCACCCGTCACGTATTCGATTGTGTCCTTCACACCTGGACCGGGATGACCGCTGACGATGTAGAGATTGTCACGCGACCACAGATCATCTTGAGACAGAGCCTGGGCGGCGGCTTGCATGGCCCGAAAGCCAACGGCGGTCCCCCACCAAAGTGATCCCGGATGCTGACAGATGGCGCCGTCATAATCCAATTCCATGACCTCGCCCTGATCCTTGATACGGATCTTAACGCCCTCAGTGGCTTTGATTGGCTTGTCGGACATCAGCTTTCCTCCAGTCGTGGCACGCGCATCTTGCGCGTGATTCACGGGCGAGACGCCCGTGCCACCTCCTTCTTGTTCTTGTCACTAACAAATCCTCGGCAATTGTTCGCCGACTAGCATGTCGACGATGCGGCGCCCCCCAAAGACCGTCTGCATCACGACGCGGCCGGGTCGACCATCAGTAACTTCGCCAATCTTTGCGGCTCCCTCACCCAGCGGATGTGATTTGAGCGCAGCCAGTGCGCTGTCAGCATCTTCGCGCGGTACCACGCAAACGATCTTGCCTTCATTCGCCAAATAGAGCGGATCCAAACCGAGGATCTCGCAGAAGCCTTTCACTTCACTGCGAATCGGCGTGCGATCTTCAAAGATCTCAATCCCGACCTGCGAAGCTTCCGCGATTTCGTTTAAGACGGTTGCCAATCCTCCTCGCGTTGCGTCCCGCAAAAAGCGCGTAGCCGGAACAGACGACAACAGGGCATCGATCAGACCATGAAGAGAGGCGCAGTCACTTTCGATCGGCGTGGACAGCTGCATGTCTCCACGAGCATTCAGGATCGCGGCGCCATGGTCGCCCAGCAGACCGTTAACAAGGATCGCATCACCGGGCTGGGCTTTATCGACACCGAGGTCGACGCCTGCGCGAATGACACCCACTCCGGCGGTATTAATGAACAACTTGTCGCAGGCTCCCCGTTCGACAACCTTGGTATCTCCCGTAACTATTCTTACTCCGGCTTCGCGGGCGGTCTCGGCCATGGTCCGCGCCACCATGCGCATCGTCTCGACCGGAAGCCCTTCCTCGATGATCACCGAGCAAGACAAGTAAAGCGGAATCGCGCCGCCGACGGCGAGGTCGTTAACGGTGCCGCAGATGGCGAGTTTGCCAATGTTGCCGCCAGGAAAGTCGAGTGGTTGGACCACGTAGGAATCGGTGGTGAAAGCAAGTCGGTCGCCGAGCGCAACCATGTCCGCCAAGCTAAGCCGCGCCTGATCTTCGAGCGGTGATTCGTTTTCGTCGTCAAAGGCACCAAGAAAGATGTCGTCAATCAGGTCGTGCATCGCCTTGCCGCCACCGCCGTGGCCCAGCGTGATCGTGGACACCTTTACTTTGCCGCGATGTCTGGGCTTGCCGTTCTTTGCGGCAGCCTCCATGACGGTACTCATGCGACCTCCTCGACTAATTCTCTGGTTTCGTGAATCTTCTCGATGTCACCGTATTGATAGTAAGCGGCGCAGGCGCCTTCCGATGAAACCATGAGCGCGCCCAAAGGCGTCTCGGGAGTGCACTCTCGACCGAAGACCTTGCAGTCCCACGGCTTGATCACACCCTTGAGCACTTCTCCGCATTGACAGGATTTCGGATCGGCGATCTTGAGCGCCGGCACAGAGAATCTGCGCTCGGCGTCGAACTCCGCGTACTCCTTCGTGATGCGAACTCCCGAATGGTCGATCGAACCGAGACCACGCCACTCAAAGAATTCCCTCAATTCAAAAACCTTACCAATCGCATCCAGGGCCACCGTGTTACCGCCGTCGGGAACCACACGTTTGTATTGGTTCTCGATCTCACAGCGGCCGTCGGCGATCTGTTTGAGCACCATCCAGAGGCCATGAAGGATATCGAGCGGTTCAAAGCCGGCGATTACCAAAGGCTTCTTGTAGTGCTCGGCGATAAAGCGATACGAGGTATTGCCGATCACCATGCTGACATGGCCTGGACCGAGGAACCCATCCAATTGGAGATCCGGTGAGTCCAGAATCGCCTTAATCGTCGGGATGATCGTAATGTGATTACAAAACAGCGTGAAGTTCTTGATGCCTTCCTGCTTCGCTCTTAAAACCGTGAGCGCAGTGCTCGGCATGGTTGTCTCAAATCCCAGCGCGAAGAAGCAGACTTGCCGGTCCGGGTTAGCTTTGGCGATCTGGAGAGAATCAAGCGGCGAGTACACCATGCGCACATCAGCGCCATTCGCTTTGGCCTGCAACAGACTCTCTTTCGATCCGGGCACGCGCATAGCGTCGCCGAATGTGGTGAAGATCATGCCCGGCATGTGGGCCAGCGCCACGCAATCGTCCACGCGGCCCATGGGTAAAACGCAAACCGGGCAGCCTGGGCCGTGGATCAATTCGATCCCTTTCGGCAACATTGTCTCGACGCCGTATCGGAAGATCGCGTGCGTGTGGCCACCACAGACTTCCATGATGTATATCGGATCGCTGCTGCCACGCTCCGATTGGATTTGGGGCACGAGCACGCGAATTTCTTCCAGCAGAAAACGCGCCTTCTCAGGATCTCGGAATTCGTCGACGTATTTCATGTTGCCTTCTTTCCTTTTGTCGTTAAGCGATTCATCCCATAACGGCCAATGAACCGCGGTCGTCCGCCAGCAATGTGTGAACCAGGTCCCAGAGAATGTGATAGATGACTACATGGCATTCCTGCACGCGGTGAATGCTGTCGGTTTCGACCACGAGACAATGATCCAAACCGATCTTCGACATCTCGCCGCCGTCCATCCCAGCCAGGCCGACGGTGGTCACACCCATCTCCTTCGCCTTGTGAAAAGCCTTCACGAGATTGTCAGAATTTCCGCTGGTCGAGAGGCCGATCAAGCCGTCTCCGGCGCGTGCTTGCGCTATCAACTGCCGGACAAAGACGTGCTGGAAGCCGACGTCGTTAGCCACCGCCGACATCATCGTGCGGTCAGCCGTAAGATCGATTGCGGTCAGGGCGACGCGCCCGGCCGTGACCGGATGCAGAAACTCGACGGCAACATGCGCCGCGTCGCAACTCGAGCCGCCGTTGCCCATCGAAAATAGACGTCCGTTTCCGCGATAAACATCCGCGATCGCTCCGGCGGCGGCGACGACCTCCTGTCCGTTCCGGGCAAAGAAGGCGTCAATTACCTCTTGATGATGTGCGGCCTTTTGCGCGACGGACTCGAGCAGCGCAGAATTCATCAAGGACGGATCCTGCTTCCTGCCGTGCAGGAACGGATACAGCCCTTCCAAATTTGGATTCTCCGCCGGACTCATTATTTTTATTCGCGTGGCACGCGCATCTTGCGCGTGATTCACGGGCGAGACGCCCGTACCAATTTCATTAAGCTCATTGTCCTGATCACGTTTGGCCCACGAGTTCCAGCTTCGGCGCTGCCGCAACGCTGACAGGTGCATTCGACGCCGATTCCTTCATCGCGAGGAGTTCTGCCTGCACTTCGCCAAGCTCGCGCAGCACCTTCAAGGTCGCCTCGGCCTCGCCCTCGTTGATCAGGCTCATGGCAAACCCGACATGTATCAGGGCCCAATGACCGACACATTTTTCAAGCGGGAAGTAATCGTCCACCACACACTCCAGGCTCACTTCCCGCTGGACGCCGCTAACGTCGACGAGGGCCATCTGTCGGTTAACATCCGTGATTTTTACGATCTGGCCAGGGATTCCAAGACACATAGCTGACTCCTTAGTAGGACAAGCTTCAGCTTGTCCCGTTTTCAAACTGACAAACTAAAGTTTGTCTGACAAATAACGCGCCGCCGCGATCGCCGCCTGTCCCAGCGCTAATCCCCCGTCGTTGGTGGGGACCTTCGCGTGCGAAAGACAAGTCAGTCCATCTGATTCGAGCAACCGCACGACCTCTTCAAACAAGAACTTGTTCTGAAAGCAACCTCCGCTGAGCGCCACCGTGTCCACCGCTGCTGCACTTGATTCTCTGAGACGCGCGATCATGTCGCGAATTGCCTGGGCGAGTCCATAGTGAAAGCGCGCCGCAATCCGAGCAGCGGGACTCGGTTGGACTAGATCTTCGAGCAGAGCGTCCCACATTGGCGACGAATCAAGATAGAGCATACCGCTGGGTTGCTCAGTGATGCTGAAGGGGTACGGCGCCTCGTCGTCGGATAACCGATACGACTCGGCGATTGCTTCCAACTCCATCGCGCCCTGACCTTCAAACAGAGCGTGGTCCGCACAAAGACCCAACGCCGCCGCCACCGCATCGAAAAGGCGTCCACACGAACTGGCCAACGGCACATTCAATCCTGTCTCCAACATGCGATCGATGGTGCGGAGCGGCTTGTTGGTCAAGTATCGATAGAGATCCAGTGCCGAATATTTTTCGACGAAAGGCGTCCAGCCTGGCCCCGCCACCAGATGCGCATAGGTATTGCGCCACGGTTCGCGAATCGATTGGACACCGCCCACCATCGCGACAGGTTTGAAAGCAGCGAGCCGCCGACAGGTGCGATAATCGGCCAGCAGAAATTCACCGCCCCAGATCGTGCCGTCTTCCCCAAATCCTAGTCCGTCGATGGCCACGCCGAGCACGGGCGAAGCATTGAGCGGAACACCGTTCTCAACCATGCAACTGGCGATATGCGCATAGTGATGTTGAACCTCGATCAGCGGCAGATTCTCAGACGCCGCGCGCTGCTTCGCGAGTTTCGTGGAAAGATATTCCGGGTGCATGTCCGCCACCAGCAGTTGCGGCTGATGATCGTAGATACGCGCATAGAGATGGAGATTCTTTTGGTAATCCTCGAACGTTGAAACGTCTTCCAGGTCACCCTGATGCTGCGAGAGAATTGCTGCCCCGTTCTTCACAACGCAGAAAGTGGATTTCAATTCGCCGCCAAATGCTAGAAGATCAGGCGCGCTTTCGAAGCCGGCCGGTAAAGGCACCGCGCTGGGAGCATAGCCGCGAGCACGCCGCATCAACCTTGGCTTACCGGCCGCGATACGTACGACTGAATCATCAATCCGGTTGGCGATCTCGCGATCGTGCATCAACATGGCGTCGGCAATACCGCGGAGCCCAGCTCTCGCCCGGTCAAGACTCGTGACCTGTGGTTCATCAGAAATATTTCCACTAGTCATGACCAACGGCCGATCCATCTTCCGGGTGATTAATAAATGCAGCGGCGTATAGGGCAACATGAAACCGACGGTGTTTAGACCGGGCGCGATGCCCGCCGGTAACTTTTCAGCGCCGTCAGCCGGCAACAGAAGGATTGGAGCTTCCGGACTTTGTAATAAGTCGGCTTGGGCTGAGGTCAGGTTGCAAAACCGGCGAATCATATCGACATCCCTGGCCATCAGCGCAAACGGTTTGCCGTACCGATGCTTTCGCTCGCGCAATCGCTGCACGGATTCCGGATTGGTGGCATCACACGCCAGATGAAACCCGCCCAGTCCACGGATGGCGAGTATCGCCCCGTTCTTTAGCATCTCGATGGCGGCGTGCATCGCGGCAATCGTTACGGGCTCATCTGTGATCGCGCTCGTACTCATTCTCTCCAGCCAGATCGTCGGGCCGCAGGTCGCGCAAGCAATCGGTTGAGCGTGAAAGCGTCGGTCGGCTGGCTGCGAGTATTCGCTCTTGCAATCTGCGCACATTGGGAAGGCGGCCATCGTCGTATTGACGCGATCGTAGGGGACCTCTTTCACAATCGAGAAGCGGGGCCCACAGTGAGTGCAGTTGGCGAAAGGATAACCGTAGCGCCGCTCAGTCGAATCGAGCACTTCCGTACGGCAAGCCCGACAAATCGCCGCATCGGGAGTAACGCGGGTGCAGTTCTCGCCGCCGATACTCTCCGCAATGTGGAAGTCCTCATAGTCGAGCAAGGACAGAACCTGTGTTTCCACGCCTTCGATCTGTGAGAGTGGCGGGGCCTCGGTATGCAGACGGGTGAGAAACTGCGAGATGGCGCCCGAGTTTCCAGTAGTGCGGATCAAAACTCCAAATCCATCGTTAAGAACTTCGCCGACTAGTCCTTCGTCACAGGCCAGACGCCACACAGTAGGCCGGAAGCCCACGCCCTGTACTGTCCCGCGGACACGAATTTCGACGGTTTGCCGGCTCTCCATCGTCCCTGATCCTGATACCGACATCTGGTGTCTATTTGCTAACACTTCAGGCCTTCACGCTGCTCGAGCTCCGAGAGCATCAATGCTGGCTTTCAGTCGCCGTCCCACTCGGACTCTGCTCTCTTTGAGATTCTCCAATAGAGGCACAACCAGACGAACAACTTGCAAGGGGGAATCCGAGGGCGTAAGCACAACCCGGTAGATTGGCTCCCGAATCACCCGGCGCAATCGCGAAATCACCAAATCAAGTCGCTGCTCCAGGGTGCCTACAAACGCGGGCTGAGCGATATCGGCCATCGATATCTTTTGGCGCGAATCGCTCACACCTTGCATGTGTCGTCGTACGAGCCTTGTTTCGTCGGGTGCCGAATCTGCTACCTGCGACGCTGGTACCTTCCGCCCACCGTGAATGAATGCCACGCGGCTTTGCGCCGCTTCGGTGACTGCGCGCACCAGCGCTACGTCGCGGTCAACATCGCAGGCCCAGCCGCCGTTGAAGGTTTTGCGGCTGGGGTTATTCGAGTCGAACACAAAAGCAGCGAAAAACGGCAAGCCATAGTCGTTGGGAATGGTTCTCACTTTTAACTGCAAACCGTTTTGCTCGGCGCGCTCAATTATTTCGCGCACCTTGTCGGGCAAGCTAGCCGCGTGAACAAGACGTGACGAAGAACGAACCAATTCAAACGACCAGATGTCACGTTCAATTAGTTCCAGCAGGGACTGAATACTCGCCTCCAGCACCGAATTGCCCGAAGCCAGACCATTCGTCGATGTGCCAAAGAGCGACTGCCCGACATCAGGCGCTGGGTAGTAGATGAGTTCAGCGGGGATGGTACATTCAGCTCCGCTCTCAAGATCCTCAACTGACGCCAGCAGCAATGGAGCGTCGAGATCGACTTCCCGGTTTAGTAACGGAGCGAAATCAAGAATCGCATCGCTCGCGCGCTCTGCCCCGGAAATGTCCCTCGCGGATCCCCATCGCGTTGAGACATGGCCGTTCCGCGGTTCGGCGAAAAAAAACTCCAGCGCCTCCATATAGGCTCCGACTTCCGCCTCAACCGAGTGCAGACCTTTTCCAAAAGTGAAAGACTCGCCGCGGGCGCGCGGTCGCACACTTACGCAAACCGGTACACCAAGCACATCCAGATCGGTGATGTCGCTCACCTCGCTAATGCCCGCCGCTGCGGCCAGATGCTTGGCATACAGCAGAGTCGTCTCGGGCGCTACTGTGCGCATGCTTCGACTTGAACCCATGCGTCTAGATCTAAACAAAACTCCATCTCGCGCGGGTCTTCTGCTCTGGACACCGGCAACGGAGGCGCTAACGCGAACTTCGAAGAAACAAATACGCGCGCGCCGATTTCGAGCAGGCTCGCTCTACGTCTCGCGTGATGATTTCATCCAGTCGCCATTGGCGTAGTGACAATGGCGACTGGTCTGTGGAAAAAGAAATCGTCGTCAGCCGTCGACGTCGTCGCCGCAATGGGCTCCCAATGCGATGGCGCCGCAAAAGCCATCTACGTCTCCGTCGTCATCACCACAATGCACTCCGGTTGCCACGGGATGGTTACCCAACAGGCGAGCAAGTGATTCCCGATCCAACTCAATCGAAACTGTGTTCTTCGTCATAGTTTTTCTCCTTAGTTTAAGTCGGTTGCTTAATTCATCCAGTCAGATAACTGGCCCTACTTGTGCTTCATGGGTGTTCCGCTGGGACTGACATTGACCAGTTCCATCATCCCGCGGTCTTCGTGACCCAGGATGTGGCAATGGAAAACGTACGTCCCTGTGTAATCTACAAACCGCGTCAACATCTTTACCCAACCACCTGGCGGAATGGCGAAATTATCCCACCACACCCACGGGTGTCCCATCTTCACTCCCCCCGCGGGAATATGGAGCGTGGGATCTGGATCAAACCACTCGACGATCTGAAACGGATTAATGTGGATGTGGAAAGGATGCGCCAGCGCTTTTGCCAGCGTATCGTTGGCGAGCGTCCACTCTTCAGTGGCACTCAACTTCATATACTCGTCGATTTCGCCGCTGAACTGTTTGCCGTTGATCGTGTGCATCGGCGGCGCGTTCGGCATCAGGGGCGGGGTTGGCGACGGTGTCGGAGAGTTCCGCCCCCCTTTACTTCCTATTGGGGTTGGTGTGGGGCTTGGGCTTGCGAACTGGCCAAACTGGGACTTGGCAGTGTTGAAACGAAATTCACGTCTCACCATACCGACGGGTGGAACAATGTCCTCGAGGAACAGCGGCTGCTTGGGAAATTCCGCATTGCTCGGGAAATCCGTGGCACTCACCGCTGCACCGGTTAGCTTAACCATGAACAGCACAACATCCTTGTCAGAAACGGGGTCATGGTACGTGACCGGAAAAGGACCGCCAGTACTCGGAGCCCGCACGAGCAAATCCACCCGGTTGCCGGGCGCGAGGCTGCCGTTTGAAATCCATTTTCCACCGATAAAAAAGGTCTTCGCCGGAACAGAAATTGTGTTCACAACCGAACTCGGGATCGCTGCCGAAAACGGATGGGGATTGTAGTTGTCCTGATGGAGTTGCACTCCATCTTGCGCGGTTTGCACCCACTTGAGGTCAGGCGATGTGTTTAGCGGGACCGGCGCCTGATGACATGCGTTAATAAACCGCCACATCTGCGTTTGGTTCGGTTTCATCTCGATGACAGGCTGGTATTGACCGTTGACCGAAACCAGATCGCCCTTGCCCTGGGCGCGCAGCAGTCCAAGCACCGCCGAAAACTGCTGCAGCACTAATACCTTTTCCTCGAGTGGCTGCGCCTTGCTTTTGTAGTATTCGTGCAGCGTCTTATCGTAACCACCGTCGTAATCAGCCTCAATGATCAGCGCCCCGGCCATGCCATTAGCCAGGTTCAGGGCGGTCGATCCATGCTTGTGCGCGTGATACCAGTGGGTACCCGGCGCCTGACCCATGCTATTTGACTTCCCATTCCATTTCGGAATCGTGAAGCAATTCGGGAAAGCGCCAATGTAGTACTGAGGTAACTGCGGATAGGGCGGTTTCATTTCTTGCTCGTTCTGATACCAGAGCTGTTCGTCTTGTGGCAGCACTGATGGACCGTGCCCACCCGGCGGTGGACTCTTACCCAACCACGTAGCGGTGTTGTCGTACGTGATCAGAAGCTCCTTCTGCCACTTCTGCCACTCATCAGGCCAGTCCGTCCACAACAGCGGTTGGTGACCGTGCATGCAATATGCAAAGATTTTGTCGAAGATGGGTCCGACGGTCTTCTCGTTGACCGTTGGCAGACCATCACGCCCGCGCGGACTGGGCCGAATATTCAGCAGCACATTGTCGGAGATTCCACTCGGACTGACGTGGGTACCGTGAAAGTGCAGATTTGTGGAACTCGACCCGTGGAAGCAGTTCGGTGGGTTTTCAAAAAATGGAGTACTCGGATTCGGATTGGCTTTAGTGGGCTCAATACCTGGATAGGTGTTGCCTTGCCCAAAGGTCGTGGCTTGATCGCACGCCACACCATGTTCCGCAACGTCCAGCGTATTCGGGAAGTTGTTCACGTTTACATGGTTCAAGAGCGTGATTTGGACCGTATCTCCGATACCCGCGCGAAGCGTTGGGCCCGGACCTGGGACGCCATGAGTCTTAGGCCACACGGGTCTGCCAAGGGGCGGCAAGCTCGCGTCATACCCAGAGAAATAACGCATCCGACCAGTATTACAACTAGGGCCCGATTGTCCGGATCGAGGCGATCCCAAATAGACCTTCTCTTCATCGAGAACCTTTATTACGGCCTTTAGTGTCTTTGTTGGTCCCGCACCGGCACTCTTGATTTCCATTATTGATTGAAGCGTCTGTCCCCCGGCAGCGGGATCGCAGTTCGGTTGTTGCGCGATCCAAGACTCCCGGCCGAGAGCCGGAACCATCGAATAAATCGCTAGCCCGGAGCCTGCCGCAATCGCTTGTTGGAGGAAACTCCGGCGGGTCGTCTCTGACTCTTGCTTAACCCTGGCTGATTCGTTGTTATCTTCTTCGCCCACCTGATCCGTGATGATCGTCTTTTCTGACATGTTGACCTCCTCACGTAGTTTTGTTGCCCAGCGCCTTAGCAGATCCTGTTTCGGATCTACGACGCGGTCCGCCGGTTCAGTTACGAAGCCTCGCTACCTGGTGATTTTGCCGAACGCGCCTTTCTTTGTTTTCCGACCGAAGGCGCCTTTCTTCTTCTTGCACGACTCGACAATTATCGTCCCTGACTCGCCCTTGTGATTGTTGCAAATATAGGGAATCGTTTGAACCGAGCCGAAACCAACCTGATCGGACGGCGTGTTAGGCGGAATCTGATGCGCCATAAACCCGTCCTTTGGACCACCTTTGGGCGCTGGCCAATGAGCTTCTTTCGGGTCGCCATTGAACCAGAAGACGCTGTCGTTCACGCATATCTTTTGCGGGTTCGGAACAAACACGGCTGGCGTGCCTGGTTTGATTTGGATTTTATAGATGGACATCCAAGGTCCCCCTTTCTTCTTCGACGAGATGCCTCAGCCAAAAAAACGAAGGGCCACTTGCGAAAATTGAGCGCGACTCTATCACAAGTAATGAAATTTGCAATAGGTTTTGCAAATAACAACGCAAGTAAAGTTAGGGAGTATTGTTTTGCCCTTTAAGCGCGAGACCGCTAGCTTCTCGTCAGCTCAACGAGCAGGCTTGGTTTTTCTCTGGGAACCCTATTGCAACCGAAGATCAAAGTTGCCCTGCGATTAAAGTGGTTTAGGGTTGGTAAAGCGCTACCTGCGATTGGCACGAGTGACTCATAGTTTGGTAATCATTAATGTTCCCAAGGCGAGCTTGTTTTGAATCTAATAGAGCGCAAGGCAACTGTCCTCGCCGCGCCAGGACAGCAACAGGCTTTTCATAAAGCTTTTCAGAGCAAGGCCCGAGCTGCCTCCGCGAAAGTAAAGCGGCGTTCGTAGAGAGCTTTTCCCACAATTACGCTGTCCACGCCGAATGGCGCCAGATGTTTGAGTCGCTCAAGATCCGCCAGCGAAGAAACGCCGCCCGATGCTGTTACTTTCAGACCGGACTCAGTCGCCAGCGAGCGCGTCTGTTCTACGTTGGGACCTGACAGCATGCCGTCGCGCGCTACATCCGTATAGATAATGCGTTCGACTCCCGTTTGCGCGACGATGCGGGCGAATTCCCTCGCCTGGATCTTTCCTTCTTGCTGCCAGCCGCGCACCATGACCTCACCGTCTTTGGCATCAATGCCTACAGCGATTCGATCACTGCCAAACTCACGCACTAGATTTGAGACAGTTTCAGGCGATTCCACTGCCAATGTGCCGACGATACCTCTCCTCACTCCGAGTTTGATCACTTCTTCCAAATCTTTAGCAGTGCGCAAGCCACCACCGAATTGAACAGGTATTTCAATCGCCCGGATAATCTGACCCAGCAGATCTCGGTTAGGTGATTCGCTATCCGAAAAGGCGGCGTCAAGATCGACGATGTGCAGTAGCTGCGCACCGGCAAGCTCAAAGTCTTTCGCGACTGTGATGGGATCGTCGTTATATAGAATCGGGGCATCTTTGCGGCCTTGCGACAAGCGGACGCATTTACCGTTTTGCAGATCGATCGCCGGAATGATCAGCATTGACTTCTCTCGGCATCCCTGATTGCCGCCATCACAGGTTCAAACAGGAGACTGTTAGTCGAGATGGCATTGCCGCCATGGATCGTCTTCTGTCCTCGCCAATCAGTAAAAGTGCCGCCGGCTTCTTCAACAATAGGCAAAAGCGCGGCACAGTCCCACACGTTCATAACTGGATCGAGCATGATATCGGCGCGGCCGGTGGCGACGAGCATGTGCCCGTAAGCGTCGCCCCAGGTGCGGCGAGCGTTGACCTGTCGCTGCAGAATCTCAGCCGCGCGACCAAATCCATACCGTTCACAACTGCTAAAGTCCGTAGCGAGTAATAAGGCATCGCCAAGTGATTCAGTTGCAGAGACGCGCGCCAGCGCACCATTCCAAAAACAACCAAGACCGCGCGCCGCGCAGATCATTTCATCGAGCGCCGGAAGATTGACGACGCCTAGCACTGCCTCGCCGTCAATCTCCAAACCAATTAGCACTCCGTAGAATGGCACTCCATGCACAAATGAATAAGTGCCATCGATCGGGTCGAGAATCCACCGACGATTTGAGCGGCCAGGTTTTTCGCCCTCTTCCTCACCGAGAATCGCGTCTTCGGGAAAAGCCTTTTCCAGCTGCGCGCGCAGATATTTTTCGGCTTCGCGATCCGCCGCGGTCACAAAAGAATTGTCGGCCTTGCGCTCAGCGACAAATGATCCTTTGAAATAGCGATTAGTAATCTCGCCCGCGTGGCGAGCCACTGTGACCGTAAAATCCAGGAGCGCCTTTAGTTCTGCGGAGTCTGGGATCATTTAGCGTTCCCTTTCTCACGCCGGCGGGTTAACTCTTCGCGCACCTGCTCAAGCGTGACCCCGCGCTCAACCATGAGCACGAGCAAATGGTAGAGAAGATCCGACACTTCGCCGGCGAGCAGACTCGCGTCTTTATTTTTGGCGGCTATGATGGTCTCGCTTGATTCTTCCCCGACTTTTTTCAGTATCTTGTCCAGACCCTGATCGAATAGATAGGCAGTGTAAGACCCTTCAGGCCGATCACTCTTTCTACTTTCGATGAGTGCGTATAGCTCACTTAAAACGGCGCCAAGATCAGGCATTCCGTCTGCATTCTCTTGGGGCCTGTCTGGTTCTTGAAGTTGGCTGTGAAAACACGATTGGGCGCCGGTATGACAAGCCGGACCATTGGGTGAGACGAGTACGGTCAGCGCGTCGTTGTCGCAATCGACGAGTATGTCCATAACGCGCTGTGTGTGGCCTGAAGTCTCGCCCTTGTGCCACAAGCTCGCACGCGAGCGCGAGAAGAACCAGGTTTCTTTTGTCTCGAGAGTCCGTTTTAGGCTCTCGGCATTCATGTAAGCGAGCGTCAAGACCTGACGTGTGTTGGCATCTTGAACAACAACAGGAACTAGACCTCGCTCATCGAATTTGATCTGCTCAATCGGAACCTTCATCGCACAATTACTCCTCGCTCGCGCAAATAATTCTTAGCGTCGGCGATCTTGTATTCGCCAAAATGAAAAAGGGATGCAGCGAGCACGGCGCTGGCGCCGCCTTCGGTCAGGGCCTCGTAAAAGTGTTCGAGCTTTCCGGCGCCGCCCGAGGCAATCACGGGAATGCGAACACTACCTGAGACGGCCCGGGTTAGTTCAATGTCATACCCATTCCTGGTCCCGTCGCGGTCCATGCTGGTCAGCAGAATCTCGCCGGCACCCAGTTTCTCGGCCCGGGCCACCCACTCCAGCGTGTCAAGCCCGGTCGGAGTTCTGCCGCCGTGCGTGAATACTTCCCATCCTTTGCCGGCATCGTTCGCAACGCGCCGCCCGGCGTCGATGGAAATGACAATGCATTGCGAGCCGAACGTTTCAGCGGCTTCTTTGATCAATTCCGGCTGTGCAATCGCCGGCGTATTGAGCGAAACTTTGTCCGCGCCTGAGCGCAGCACCGCGCGAATATCTTCGAGCGATCGCAAGCCACCACCCACGGTGAAAGGAATAAAAACCTGATCGGCTACGCGCCGCACAAGTTCCGAAACGATGTCGCGCTTGTCTGACGATGCCGTGATATCCAAAAAGGTCAACTCGTCAGCGCCCTCAGCGTCGTACTTCACGGCTTGCTCAACCGGATCGCCGGCATCGACCAGAGAGACAAAGCGAATGCCCTTCACCACGCGGCCACGGTCCACGTCCAGACACGGTATGATTCGCTTGGCCAGCATGATCGATCAGCCGCGGGCAAAATTCGCCAGGATTCGTAAACCATCCGCCTGGCTCTTCTCCGGATGAAATTGCACGCCGTAAAGATTCTCGCGCGCGATCACTGATGCATAGGCCACGCCGTAATCCGTTTTGCCGGCGATGACTTCCCTTTCCACCGGTTCGCAATAGTACGAATGGACGAAATAGAAGAAGGCGGAATCTTTGATTCCTGCAAACAACCGATTTGAGTTCTGTTGTCGCACCTGATTCCAGCCGACCTGCGGCACCACCAGGTCCTCCGGAAAGCGGCGCACGCGACCGCGCAAAAAACCCAAGCCACGGCTCGCGCCAAACTCCTCCGACTCTTCAAACAACATCTGCATGCCGACGCACACACCCAACAAAGGCGTTCCAGCAGCAACGCGCTCGCGCACCAGCCGATCGAATCCGCGCGCGGCGAGCGCCTCCATGCACGCGCCGAAAGCGCCCACGCCCGGCAGCACCAATCGCTCAGCCTGGCGCAAAACATTCTCATCGGCGCTCACCACCGCGGCGCAGCCGTTGGCGGCAAAAGCCTTCTCGACCGAATGCAGATTGCCAACTCCGTAATCGATGATTGCTACTTGCGCCAAGAGGTTTACAAAACTCCTTTCGTGCTCAAGATGCCAGTGATTCGCGAATCGCGCTCAACGGCTTGACGTAAAGCCCTCGCTGTCGCTTTGAAAGTTCCTTCGAGAATGTGATGGGTGTTGCGGCCGCGCAAACAGTCGATATGCAAATTGAATTTCGCTGTCTCTGCGAACGATCGCCAGAAGTGTTCCGCGAGCTCAACCGAAAAGTTTCCAATCTTCTGCCGTCGCGTCGTTACTTCATAGACCAGATAGAAACGGCCCGAGAGGTCGATCACCGAACGGCACAAAGCCTCGTCCATCGGCACAGTCGCCTCGCCATAGCGCCTGATGCCCGCTTTGTCACCAACGGCCTCAGTCAGCGCTTGCCCCAGTGTGATGGCAATATCTTCTACTGAATGATGATCGTCGATTTCCAAATCGCCCTGGCAAGTTACTTCCAGATCGAACAGCCCATGTTTCGCGAAGAGCTCGAGCATGTGATCGAGAAAAGGCAGGCCCGTACTGATGCGCGCGCGGCCATCGCCATCAAGGGTCAACTTGACGCGCACGTCTGTCTCTTTCGTTTTGCGTCTAACCAGCGCCGCACGGATGCGGATTCGTTTCTTTGCTTTCATGGTTACCTTCACTGCCGATTGGATTGACCCGTCGCTACCGCTCCGGGTACTGACCTCATCACAATTAAGAACGCTCGTCGCAACTCAAGGACAAATCTCCCTGAGCGCGCTCAACAAAAGATCATTCTCTTCCGGCGTACCCACACTCAGACGAAAATAATCGCTCAACATTGGATAGCCGCTAACGTCGCGAATCAAAATGTTTCGCTTGAGCAACTCCGCGAACACCTGTTTCGGATTGATCGAAGACCTAACGACCATGAAGTTTGCGTTCGAGCGCACCGGAGTGAGCCCAGCGATCCGATCCAACTCGCCAAACAACCGTTCGCGCTCGGTGATGATCCGCTGCACCAGCGGTTGCAACTCATCTTCGTACATCTCCACAGCTACTTCGGCAGCAGTCTGAGAGACTGCATTCAGGTTGTAAGGCAGCACGGCCTTGCTGACTTCGTTCGCGAGTTCGGGTGCAGCAAGCAGATAACCAACACGCAACGCCGCCAGCGCCATAGCTTTTGAAAACGTCCGCAGCACGACTAGGTTTTCGTGATCGCGCAGCAGCGGCACCACCGAATGTTCGGCGAATTCGTGATACGCCTCGTCGATTATTACAAGACGTTTTGTCGATTTCAGCAGAGCGCTTAAATCGTCGTCGCCGAGCCGGCATCCCGTCGGATTATTTGGCGAGCAGATGATCGTGACGTGCGGCTGCAAATCCTTCGCGCCTCTGTGCAGGGCTTCAGTGTCGTAGCCCAAATCTGAAGTGAGCGGCAGGCTTATGACTTCCCCGCCCAGCACCGTCGTTATCTGCCGGTAAAGCGCAAATGTCGGTTCACAGATGAGCACGCGCTTGCCCGGTCCCACCGTCACCATCAGCAGCGCCTGAATCAACTCGTTCGATCCATTTCCGGCGATAATGCCTTCTGCTTGCCAGCCGGAAAATTCCGCCAGGCGGGAATGCAAACTCGCCGGCGTGAAATCCGGATAGCGTGACCATTTGCGCTCTTCCAGCCGGCGCAGGGTCTCTGTCTTAATTCGTGCCGGTGCCTCCCAGGGATTTTCGTTCTGATTGATCTTCACCCGCGCCCGATCCGGAGACATCGTGTAAGCGCGCAAACTGCGCACCTCTGGCTTGATTGTGTCTGATGAATTCCCCATCGCTTCTTTCCGGTTAATCCAACCTGATTTCAGCCGAACGAGCGTGCGCGTCCAGGCCCTCAGCCTTGGCCAGCGTCGCAATCTTGTTCGCTGAATGTCTCAGTGCTGAGTGCGAATAACGCAACATCGTGGTGCGCCTAACAAAATCGTAAACACCCAAGGCCGAAGAAAATCGCGACGCTCCGGCAGTCGGCAGAACATGGTTTGGCCCGGCAAAGTAATCACCCACAACTTCGGGAGTGTACGAACCAAGGAATATTGCTCCTGCATGAAGAATCTTCACCGCTACCGCATCGTCATCGCGCGTGACAATCTCCAGATGCTCCGGGGCTAACTGATTGACAATTTCGCAAGCTTCGCTGAGGTCGTCGACCAGTAGAACCGCGCCGTGTTGGGCTAATGATTTCTCGACCGTGGTCCGGCGCGGCAACGATTCCGCTTGCCGCGAAACTTCGACGGACACTTCGTGCGCAAGTTGCTTGCTGGTCGTAATCAGAATTGCCGACGCATCGTCGTCATGTTCCGCCTGTGCCAATAAATCTGCCGCTACGAATTCGGCCCGTGCGGTGTCGTCTGCAATGATTACAACTTCGCTCGGTCCGGCGATCGAATCGATGCCGACCGTTCCGAACACCAGCCTTTTCGCGGCGGCCACGTAACGGTTCCCCGGCCCGGTGATCTTGTCTACCTGCGGCACCGTCTCAGTACCGCAGGCGAGCGCGGCGATCGCCTGGGCCCCCCCCACGGCATAGACTTCCTTGATTCCGAGTTGCACCAGCGCCGCTGCCACTGCGGGATTCTCGCGAAGCGAACGCGGCGGCGTCGCGACCACGATCCGTTTGACCCCGGCGACTTGGGCCGGCACGACGTTCATCACCACCGATGATGGATAGCTCGCGGTACCGCCAGGCACATACAATCCCGCGCGCTCGATGGGCGTGATGCGCTGGCCCATCCGGACGCCGTCTTGGGTTTCAATCTCCCAGGACTCTTGTAGCTCGTATTCGTGAAATTGTCTGACGTGACTGATCGCCTCTCTTAGCGCTTCAACGACCCTTGCGTCTGCGTTACCAGCAATCCGGTCCAGTTCATCCTCGCCAATCCGAAGCTCGGATTCGTGCATCACGCAACCATCGAATCGGTCGGCATAATCAATTAACGCAGCATCGCCACGCCGGCGGACTTCGTCGATGATCGATTGGACCTGGCTCATCAGATCGGCATCGAGGACTACGCTACGCTCGCGGACGCGCTCAAGCTTTGCCGCCAGCAGTTCTGTGTCGTGACTGTCGATAATCTCAATCACAAGACGCTTGCCTCCATGGTTTGTTCAAGAGAATGGACAAGTTGGACGACGGCGTCGGCCTTCAGTTGATAGCTCGCTCGATTGACGACCAGCCGGGCCGTGGAGCTGGTAATCACTTCGATAATCTTCAGACCATTTTCTCGGAGCGTGTTGCCGGTCTCCACCAGGTCCACGATGCAATCAGCCAGTCCCAAAACACTCGCCAGCTCGACCGAGCCTGATAACTGGATCAGTTCAACGGCCACGCCACGCGATCCAAAATGGCGAGCTGCAGTTCGTGGGTACTTGGTCGCTACTCTGAGGATTCCCGGCCGATTTGCCGCAGGATTCTGCGTAGCCGCGACCACGATGCGACAGGCGCCGATGTTCAGGCTAAGCGGCTGTAATAGATCCGGTTCCGATTCCAGCAGCACGTCACGGCCGACGATGCCGCAATCCGCGATGCCGTGTTCGACGTACACAGGAACGTCGGCCGGCTTCACGAAAATCAGACGATACCGTCCGGATTCATCCTCAACCGCCAAGCGACGCGACAAGATCGTTTCACTCGAAAGCCCGAGGCCGGCTCTCGATAACAGATCGAGCGTTTCTGCCTGCAATCTTCCTTTGGCGATGGCGATAGTTAATTGTGTCACCGCACCTCCTCGCGGGGGCCAATGACAATCCGTTCCCCGGCTGCTCGGCTGTTGCGGGCCGCGGTAAATAGATCGCGCATACCTTGGCCGGTTAGTTTCTTGGCGCTGGCCATCTGCTCAACTAAATCGGATTCGTCGGACCGTCGCCGCAGCACCTCGGTCAGCGTGTCGAGTTCAAAAACAAATCCGACTGCCGGCTCGGATTTGCCGAAACTGGCCGTGAGCCCGTCGTAACGTCCTCCGCTTCCCACTCGAGTCCCGGCACCACTGACATAAATCTTAAAGGTAAGACCCGTGTAATAATCGAGGCGCGATACATCACCGAGATCAATTTCAAATCGATCCGCCAATTGCAGAGTCTCGATCACGGACCACAAGCGTTCGAGCCGATCCAGCGCCAGGCGCGAGCGCGGACTTTTGATCAACCGGCGAGCTTCACTGAGGATGTTGAGCTTTCCGGAAAGCCGAACGAGTTGGGCAAAGGCTTTTGCGTCCGACGCAGAACAATAGCGAGTGAGAAAGCCCTCCAAATCAGCGGCGTTGCGCGCGTCCACCAGATCGCGCATTTCGTTACGCGCATCCGGGACGAGTTTCAGCTGTTCCGCGATTCCGTTGAAGACCTCGACGTCGTTGAGTGTGATCAAGGCTTGGCGATCCAGATTCAGGCGCTGCAACACTTCGCAGATAATCGCCAGGATCTCCATATCCGCTAACTCGCTATTTCCGCCGAACAGTTCTCCCCCAATTTGCGTGGACTCTCTCTTCCACTCAGCATGAGATTGAGGTTGTTGGCGGAATATGGGCGCGACATAGCATAGTCGCAGAGGCCGCTCGCGTTCAGCGAAAAGCGTCGCCGCCGCGCGCGCCACCAAAGATGTAACGTCAGGCCTAACGGCCAACATGCGACCGTCTGTATCGCTCAGTCTAAAAGCATGATGCGCCTGGGCGCGTCCCATGCCATGCTCGAAAAGCGCATAGTAATCAATCGTGGGCGTCGTAATCTCTTCGTAAGACCAGCCGTCGAAGATCGAGATCAAGACGTTCTCGGTGGCCCGTCTGAAACGCGCCTCAGAACCTGAGTAATAACGCATCCCCGCTGGAATTCCGGAAAGTGTTTCCGACATAGTAGGTATAGCCCTTCGACTCTTTCGCAAAAAGAAAAACCCGCCGCCACGTCTGGTTACGGGCAGCGGGTTCAAAAGCTTTTTGTGATCCTGTTTACTCTCTGATCGCTTCGAGTTTCGACATCACAATCGCCAGCACGCTGCCCTCGTGCCAATGATGGTTGGCATGATGGTGCAAGTAGTCGTTGTGATGGCTTTTATAGAAGCTCATATTTTGGTCAGTCAACTCTTAATCGCCGGCATCTTATACGTGATCCGACTAGTTTATGTCAAACGTGTGCTCGACGCTTACGGAAGCTTCCAGCAAAGTTTCGGAATTCTCAATTTGGAATTCGAAGAATGAAAATGGAGCAGGCGACGAGGCTCGAACTCGCAACTTTCAGCTTGGGAATCAAAACTTTCGATCCTTTATCTTCAATACTTACAAAATCGCTGAAAAAAAATGTGCGTGCATCCGCTGCATGCCGTGCATGCATTGCTTGATTTGCGTGTCGCTGGGGGACGTTTGGGGGGTGTCAGCCCGTGCGCTGTGGTTGGAAGTATGTGGATGATTCAATTGCAGAGTCGACAGGGCTGCGAGATGGGCCTCCTGACCGTTGCTAAGCTCGGCCGGAGCTCGGTGCGGAGTGCTAGTTGGAAACTGCGCGAGGTCCGCTTTCAGCATCGCTTGGCGCGACCCGATCACAGTCCCAGCCGGCGACTCTCAGCCAGCAACTCGCTCCAATCTCTACCAATCCCGGTCGAGCCGCTTCCGCCAGTACTCGCGCCGCCTTTCTATTTCCTTATCGGCGTTGTCGTCCGCGTAATCTTCGTCGTCCACGGCGTCCTTGGAGTTCTTGTCTTTGGCGGATTTGCTGTCCTGGCTGTCTTTGGCGTCCGCGTCTTCGTCGTCCAGGGTCTGCTCGTCCAGGTATTCCTCTCGACGTTCGAGCCGGCGCTCGATGCGCTTGTCCCAGTACTCCCGACGCCTGTCATAGTAGTCGTCCTGTGGCAGGGCGACGCGTGGGCCGACGGCCGCTTTACTGGCCTTGCTGCGGTTGGCGTTGTCTTCATTGTCGTGGGCGGTTGGCTGGGCCAAATTCTCTTGCAGTTGGTAAGCGGCCGCTATTCCGTTCGCCCCAGCACGGGCGGCGATCGGTATTGCAAGCGATTTGAAAAAGGCGTCGATGTTTCCCTTTTCCGCCTTCAACCCTTCGGTATCGGCCATGCATACTGCGATACCAATTCTGCCGGACGCGGTTTCGAATAGGACGACCTGCGCATTGAACACCAGCGATTTTCCGTCCTGCATTTTCATTGTGCCGGTGTGCTCAGAGTACTTGGCTTTCATTCCATTGATCTCACCCATGTACGCAGGTTTCGTTTCTTTGGCATCGGTGATCAGCGTTCTTGCCGTAGCCTGCACATATTTATAGGCCTGGTCGATTGTCTTCACATCTTTAATGACCCAAACGCCGAACCAAACCAGTCCGTTCGGAGCAGTACCGGAGATGCGTTTTGAAGCTGGATTTCTCGGGTTTGGTTTCGACTCAAACTTCCATCCGTCGGGCATGCGTACCGTGAACAGCTGAGTATCGTTGAGGCTGTAAGCGACCGTCTGGCTAGCTGCCGACTGTGCTGCCAGTAACCCGAACACCAGAATAAATAGAATCCTTATCTTCATCGTTGTCCTCCATTCACAACCGTCTTCAAGTTTTCATGACTCGAGCGCGAACGTGTTCATCGAGGCGCCGCAGTTTTCGATTTCGCCCAAAGTTCTTCCTTGCTCGATAGCTGTCGCCCGCTTGCGGTTTAATTACTTCTCGATCAGGATCCCGTGGCTTACGACCCGGGCTTTATGCTTTCGCGCGCTCCGTGCCCTCTCGCATTTGTGCGCTCCGCGCACGCTCGATTGGGTAGCTCATGTCATCGCGACAGCCGCGCGGCGACGGCAACGAACGCGGCATTTGCATCGATGGTCGGCTCATTCGTAGCCCACGATCCCTCATCGTCCGCATAGCGTTTTGCAAAAGGCACGTTCGCCTTGAACATTGATTTGAGTAACGGATCCCCTCCCACCAACATTGCGTTTGGTCCCTCAGTGATGGCGCCAGGCACAGCTTCGCCTCTGACTATGCTCAGCACGTGATGTGGTGACCGTACCGGATTTCCACCGACACCGGTGATGAATGATTTGTTAAGCGAGTTGACCCCGAGCACCCAGCTCAATTGTGATGCGGCTCCATTCACAAATTCAGGCTGGGGCATGTATTCGTTTGCGAGTAAAAGATAAGTGGCATAGTTGAGGGCCAGACAGGTCGAGCCCCATTGATAACCGAACGGTGGTTGATCTCCCCTGAGCGCAACTCTGAACCCGCTGCTCTCAATTTTGCTCACAATGGCTCGACTCTGTTTCGCGATTACGTCTTTAATGAGTTGTTTCAACGAGGGATCACCGGCGGAGGCATTCAGATAGGCAAACATTCCGAATGCGTAACCATCGGACCACGACAAACCGTAAATCTCTTTGGTCTGATCACGCTTGTCCCAAAGCCTTGAGAATTCATTTCCATAAACGTCTTTACCGGTAGCATGGAATAAGCAACCGGCGGCCCAGAGTTGCATGGCAGTTTCATCGCCACTGATGGCATAGTCTCCACCGTTCTCATCGTCAGGATTCTTGAATCCACCGAGCGGGTACTTTTCAGGATTCTGTTGTAGCCACTGCCCGGCGTGCTCAGCTGCCTTGAGCAGTCGATCGGCAAAAGCCGGATCGTACCTGCGATAGACGATGCTCGCCTCGGAAACGGCGCCGGCAAACTGAGCGGTGGCCTGCGAACTCACGTCAAAAAGATAAATCTTTTGAGTATCTTCTGCGGGACCCTTCTCTGAGTAGTCGCGGGTCGCTGTCTTGTGATGGACGGCCCCATCCTCTCGCTGCATCTTCAGAAGCCAATCCAGCTCCCAACGCATTTCGTCGAGCAGATCGGGGACTCCATTACCACTCTCAGGGATGTGGAGAGAGCCGTCCGCGAACAGACGGGGCTGAAAGTGATAGGCGTAAAGCAGAGACATAATGGTGCTCGCCGCCGACGGTACGTATCGACCGTAATCGCCGGCGTCCCACCATCCGCCGCTGGTGTCGACCCGATGATGACGATGAACACCGCGAGCATCGCGCAACAACGCCAGCGACGTATGATCCTCGCGATGCTTAACACCGGTGATTGGATCAGCCAATTCAATTCCTGAGCGTTGCAGGTACAACCAACGAGTGGCCGTCACCGTAAGTCGCTGATTGACGTTTCTGCTGATGTTGAAGGGAAATGAAAACCCGCGGTCACCAACCTTCACGCGGTATTGGCCGGGAATGCGAAAGCTGGTGAAGTCTCCTCGCCAGAGTTCTTCCTGGCTATCAGTATCGAAACCGAAGTGTTCAAGCGGTGCGGAGAAGACCGTGCGATTGTCTGCATTAACGATCTCGAAGGTTGTTGCTTTGAGGTCTCCCGAAACCACCACGCTCTTAAACTGATCCGGGTGGAATCCTGATTGATTAACATGAATGTGTTGGTCAACCGGAAACAACTCGACCTCAGAAAGTTTTCTAATCCTTCGTGTCCAGCGACTTGAAGACGCGGGAGTCTTTGGTCGAGAAGCGTAAAGTGTTTCAGCAACAATCTTCGTGCGTAAAACCATGGAAGGCACTAAGAGCGTGAACACTACTGCGAAGCCGGAAACAAATCTTCTGTTCAGCATTTGGTATTACATCGAACCTTCTGGCGAGCATTTCCGTGCAGCGATCTCGACCGGCTGCGAGGGCGTCAGCTCCACAGGGTAGGAAGTAAACGGGGGATTCGCACGACCAAGTCCCGGTACGTTTCGGGTTCTTTTCGGGGGACTTGGTTATCGTAGGAGCTTTCTCGTGTGCTAATACTGTCAATTCTTACAGCTTTTGGTGCGGAAACAAGTACCCCTGCAGGTCAACTGGCTTTTAACCACAGAGGATGCAGAGCAAGACATGAATTGCGCCGGCCGGACGGCGTTGCCGGCGTGCGGCCACTTAATGGGTCCCCTCCGCGCGGTTTCCCTGCCAATCTAAATTAAGATTAAGCTGCCGGGTGACCATGGCGCCGACGCGCCCCAACACGCCCGCGTAAGTTGGAAATGAAAGCGGTACCTGTGCCAAATCATCAACGCGCATGTGGCCCGCCATGGCTACGGCGGCCAGCTGAGTAATCTCGACAGCACGTTCGCCAACTACGTGACAACCGAGAATCTTTCGCGTGGTCCTGTCCACGATCAGTTTGCAGAACCCAGTCGTTCGGCCATCAATAATCGTGCGAGTGGTGGATTTGAAATCGACGCGGGCGGTGGCGATATCATGCTTTACTCTGGCTTTAGTTTCCGTTAGGCCAACCTGCGCGTATTCAGGGTCAGTGAAACTGCCAATCGGCGCAGGCTGATCCAGAAGCTTCATCTCTGAACCGCGCACCGCATTTGTCGCAGCCATGAATCCGTCCTGAATGGCCTGGGGAACGAGCATAAGCCGGCCCGTAACATCTCCAGCAGCAAATATGTTCTCAGCACTTGTTCTCAGAAATTCATCGATGCTGATAAATCCTCGCGCATTGATTTCCACGCCAGCCTTCGCCAGCTTAAGCTCGGAAGTGTTTGCGACCCAGCCAATGGCTACGACTGCGAGCGATGCTTCTGCGGATTCATGTTCTCCGTTCTTCGAAAAATGCATTCGGATACCGGAAGAAGTCTTTTCAAACGTACGGATAGTTCCGAAATCTGATCGCACGGAAATGCCCGACTCGCGAAAGGCCGCGGCGACGGCTGCCGAGACATCTTCGTCCTCGGTCGGCAGAATTCGCGGTCCGCTTTGGAAGAGCTGAATCTTCGCACCGAACGCATTGAAGACTGACGCGACCTGCGCTCCGGTGGCGCCACCGCCAATCACGATGATCGACTGCGGCACCGAGCTAAGGCCCCAGGCATCGCTGTGAGTCGCCGTCAAATCCGCGCCGGGAACCGAGAGTCTTCGGCTGCTTCCGCCTGGACAAAGGATAATCTTATCGGATTGCAGCGTCAGACCGCTCGCCGTCACGAGCGTGTGCGGATCCACAAACCGCGCCACGCCGACATTCTCATGAACCTGAACTCCCGCTGAGTCAGTCTGTGAACGAAACGTCGAATGGGCGCGAACGTCGTCAACTACTTCCCTCACCCGCTCGAGCAGTTCCGAGTAATTCAATCGTGGTTCGCCCACCTGAATCCCGTAGCGGCCAAGTTGCCGCGCATCGCGAATCAAACGCGCAGCATGAGCCAGGGTCCGCACCGGCACTGGCCCATCATTGGCCGCCATCCCACCGAACTCTCCCTCAGTCACAAGTGCAGTCCTGGCGCCAAGGTCGCCTGCACGCATCGCGGCAACTACGCCGGCTGGGCCGCCCCCGATAACAAGCACGTCCAACATATTCAAAATTTGATCGATCCCGAAAACTGGATTGAGTGTCCCTGGAACGTGTTGCGATTAGTGAACTCCTCGAAATACTTAAAACCAACACTGACTTTCGCCGAGAGGCTCAGGTTCGATCCAACACCAATTGCGTTCACCTGGTAATGCGCCTTCGACTGTTCCAACGTGATCGTGGGGCCGGTTTTGTCGGTCGTTTGTCTCGCGTTGTATCCAACCAGCCCCAGCTGGACGCGCTTCTCTGCTCCCAGCGAGAACGAATGCATCACCGAATAATCGAGATCAAGAGTGTCGCCGGGGTGAATGGAGGTGCTCTGCTGATGCGTGTGCACTTCGTACATCTGAAACGCCGAGATCGAAGTCGCTTTGTTTTTGGTTAGATAGAATGTTTGTCCTGACGAGAACGCGTGGGTCCAATAGCCCGAGCCGACGTTATTGTTTGCGCCGTTCCGGAATCGACCGGTGGGCGCGAGAAAACCATAGACCGCGCGGATGGCGTAACGCGATTTATTCCAACCCAGAATGAATGGTTGATAATAAGAATCGGCAAGGCCGCCTCCGCCACTGACCGGGCCGGTAACATCGGACGTGAGCGAGTTTTTGGCAATCGGGATTGTGGCCGTCATCGAGAACTTCGCGCCGCCGAGAATCTTCTTCCTGCTCACCCAGGCGAGGGTGTTCATGTCCATCACGACAGAGTTGCTTCCAGTGCCCAACACCTCCCCGTGAGGACCCTTCGATTCATCGCGCGAGTAGATCAGCAGTTGATTCACATACGCAAAGCCTGGCTCGGGTGTCACACCAGAATTTGTGGCGCTCATACCGAGCGGGTATACGCCGCGGTTCTGCGCCATCGAAGTGAATGCGAAACAGCAGGCCGCCAACAGTAGTGCGGAGGTGATCAGTCGGGCGGTGAGATTTCGCGTCATCGACGTGCGCTTTACGTCGGCAGATTGGAGAGCCAGCGCAGGGCGCGCAGTCCGGGCATGAAGCAGTATTCCCCGCCACGCGTGACGACAAAGTTTGGGATGCCCTGAAGCCTCCTTCGCACCGGTTTGCGGGGTACGGTAAAACTGCCGCCATGATGGTTCGAGCCAATTACCGGGTCTTTGTCGTCGCCGGCCCCAAAAAAGATTCCGTCGTTAACCCACTGCGACTGCACGAACTCGAATTGACGACTGATGTGCGCACCCACAAAAGCGAACATGAGACCGCGATCGGCGCCGTCGTCTTCCAGCACTCCTTCGGGCAGCAAAGGACCATAGGCCGTGCCACGCCTAATCATTCGATGGATACGAGCGACGCCGGCAATCGAGGCATCGCGTGGATTGGTACGTCGAATGTGCGAACCACCGGGTGTCTTTAAACCAGCCTTGTCATCTGACTCAAACATGAAGGCGTTGTTCCGCTGGGCGTCTGCCCCGAGCTCAGGATCATCATGGAAAGGGCACAGAGCGAGCGGAGCGCCGCTGCGCCAACGGCCCATCATCTTGGCCGCCAGCATTTCTTCTTCGTCCGAGGACTTCGAACTCGTCTTAAGAAAGCGACGAAAGTCGGCAACCCTTTGATGAAGCTTGCGAAAAACAACGTACGTGCCGTTGTGGCCGAGTATTTCAGGAGTCGTCTTTTGCATGCCGCCGATTTCGTCCCGGTAGCCGATCACGAATTCGCCCGCTTTGAAAGGCTGTTCATGTGGATTCGTTCCCGGAATGCCGCTGCCCTCGATCGCCGGATGACTGATTCCATCGCGAAAGCCAAACGGCTCCTTGTCGTTTGGCAGCGCATGACAGTTTTGGCGCCAGATGGCTTCAATCCCGGTCATTGTTTGATAGGTTTCGCGGGCCCTCGCGACCGCCGCTTCGAGTCGTTCTGCATCAGGGGAAACGGCTACGATGATCACGTGGACATCTGAACTCCCCAACGGCTGCTCCCAGGTTTGGGGATCACTTTCACCGACGTCTCCCAACTCTTTGGCGCGAGCCGCCATGCCCTGGCGAAACTCCCAGGAAAGACTGTCGAGTGATTCTTGCGGCACCTCCAACGCCTTCAGGCCCTGATACGTCAACGCCACACTTACCCAGGTATCGGCCAGTGGACTCTCGGGATTCGCCGCCGAAGTTACCGCGTTCGAGATGCGCTGCATCAACGCACGTCCAGCCTGGCGGTCGTCGATCCGCAACGCGATGTAGGTGGCCACATAAGGCGTCGGCCGGGGACGCAACACGCCACTCTGTATGTCGTCGAGTTCGAGCATATCTCAAAGGGGAGACGCGACTTACCAAGTCAAAATTTAGAGACGCTCCGTCGTTAGTTCACATGGTCGCCAGATTTCTCCAAAAATTCTTCAGGCTGTCCGTGCCGCCAAACAACGTCGTGAAATTGGTCGAGTCGACCATCACGATGTCGCCCGCCCGATTACCAGCCGGCGGCAGCCAGAGCAGGCAGTTAAATTCGGTGTTGCCTTCGGCGGTAAAGGGGTGCGGTCGCTTAGGGTCAATCGGCTGACGCGCCAGCACCTGCACGGACTTTCCGTCATTATTGGTCAGCTCGTAATGAGGCAGATGTGGATGAAAGTTGAGCGTGGGAACATTATTAAGCAGGCCGGGCTTATCGAGATCTCTGAAAGCCGTCAGCGGTGCGATGTCGCGGGTACCTTCGACGAGTGCCGGCCGCAAACCCCAACGGTTCCAAACCGGGATATTCAACGCCTTGCTCAGCGAACGCGCGTACGAACTGAATCGCTGTTGACGCGGCACCAGCGCATCACCATGATGCTTGTATTCCACCTGGCGCTGCTCAAGATCGTCAGTGAAGCCAACGTCATGATGTGGGGCGTGGAGCAAACAAGTGCCTTCACGTTCTAACCACGCGTTTAGGCTTTCGATCTCTTCCCGAGAAGCTTCCTCGCCTGACGCGAGATGATCCAGCCCAAACACGAGCAACGTATCGCAGTCATTCAGAATGCGTTCATCGATGGGTTGTTTGTATCCAGCCTGATCAATGCGCTGAAAGACTGCGACCGGATGCCCGGTTGCCTCGCCGGCGATCTGCTGAAAGCTCAAAGCCGAGCGATGAAATAATTCGAGCGTCCCGGCAATGCCCTGCAGAAATTGCGCCGAGCCCCACGCCGGCTGCTCATAATTCGGCCACGCCACGCGGCGCACTTCGGTCATGGTCGAAAAGCGATTCTCCATTTCGGTCAAATCGCGTTGCGATTCCCACGCGTAGCTCCAGCTCCAGTAGATGCTCAACCGGCGCTTCCCAGGTGTGTATTTGCGCGCGATGTGATCCTGGTTATAGGTGCGCGCTGCGTGGCTCATAGTCTGCTTCCCTTTCTCAACTACCCAGTCATTGCATTTGATCCAGCATGTTTGACAGCGCCGACTTTACATTCAGCGCCTTCTTGATCTCATCGGCACTGACAAACGGATATTCACCGTACTCCATGAAACTCGGGCATTGATGCTCGCGGACGAATTTGACGAACGCCTCGGGATTGGTTTTCCAGTCGCTCGGAAAGCCCTCGAGGTTTTCGAAAACGGTGTTCACTCCCAAACTGATGAACAGCGCGACCGCGTCTTCGGTGTACTTGTCGAAATCCGTGTCGAAGATGCCCGAGTACATAAAGTAGGTCACGCCATCGATTGGAAACAGGACCCAACGAAGATAGTGAAGCTGGAGGGGCGCCAAACAATTCGGTATTGCCGCCACGGCTTTCTCGATGTTGGCTGCATACTCGTAAAAAACCGGCTCGCGGCCGGGAATAATCTTCGCGATGATCGTGAACCCGTGGCATGCCGGTGTTTTGGGAAAGATCGGACCGTACTTGCCCTGCGGAAGGGTCGAAGTGTCTTTAGGTAACGCCATCGCCTGTGGCTTGATATCCATCTTGAAGCTCCTTCTTATTCAAACGGGTTCGCTTGGGAACTGGGCATAGGTTTGATTTTCAAATGTATTCCAATTGGGCACGCTCAACCACTGACACTTTTGACAGGCATGAGACGGAGTTAAGGGGGATGGCCCTTCGAAACGACGTTTAGTCCTGTCAAAACTAACAGTTAATTCTCCCGACCCTCGTTGTTAGCCTCCACTTCACGTGTATCACGCGGCGGAAATTCTCTTGCGGCAATCCGAGGTTGGAGATCCCTCCCGACATTGCACGTGAAGCAGCTCGAAGGCGAGTAATGGAAGAATCAATCAGCAGAGGTTTACATGTTTCAGTTTCTTAGAACCTCCGTTCAGTTCATCGCCCCTGTCTTTGTCATCTGCACGATGCTGAACGTGGGCCTCACGCAAAAGCCGTCGGCAATCGCCGGGCATCTGAAGAACTGGCCTTTCATGCTCAAGATGCTCGCCGCGAACTTCATCTTCGCGCCCCTGGTAATGATCGGCGCTTTATATCTGGTGCCGTTCAATCCCGCACTCAAAGCCGGCTTGATGATCTTCTGCCTGGGTGCGGGCGCGCCTTTCCTGATCAAATTAACGCAGACAGCGGAGCACGACCTGGCACTCGGGGCCGCGGTAATGATGCTGCTGATGGTCGTGACGGTCGTCTATGTGCCACTGGTTCTGCCAATGGTGCTCTCAGGTGTCAGCGTGAACGCACTGGCTATCGCCCGCGCGCTGTTGCTGCAGATGCTTTTGCCGATCGGGGTAGGGATGCTGGCCGCCGCGCTCCTGCCGGGCCTAAGTAAGAAGCTGCAGCCATTGGTGGGCGGACTCGGCAATGTCGCCATGTATGCGATGGTGGTGGCGACGATGGTCGGCTATTTCCCGAACCTGCTTCAAATCATCGGAACGGGTGCGTTTCTGGTCGGGCTGCTGTTCGTCGCGGCGGCTTTCGGCATCGGATATCTCGCGGGATTTGGAAAGGACCATCTTGAAGATGTCGGAGGGCTCGGCACCGCCCAGCGCAATACCGCGGCGGGCGTTATTATCGCCATCCAGAACTTCAGCGACCCAAACGTATTCGTCATGCTCACGCTCGCCAACATGCTGGGGATCGTGATGCTGCTGATTCTCGCCAGGTTCCTCAGCCGCGACAACCAGGTGAAACTGCAAACTCTCTGAGGAATCGACAGCGTTCGCGGGTAACGGTAACAAGAAGCGAGCACAGCACGTTCAGAATCCTTGTTTAGCTCTGAAGACTGGCAGTTGCGACCAAGGAAATTCAACGAAGGGTGTCGAGTTATTCATGTCTATGAAACGTCGATCTGAGCAATTGGAGCGGGCGACGAGGCTCGAACTCGCAACTTTCAGCTTGGGAAGCTGACACTCTACCATTGAGTTACGCCCGCTCTCGAACAAGGATGAAGGCGGAAGGATGAAGGATGAATTTCATCATGTCAATAACAGAATCAGACCAGCTGCTCTTGCTGCATTCTGCTTCTTTTTCTCAATGCCTCCGTGAAAATCTCCGCCTCTCCGTGCTTGAACGTAATCCAAAAATGATTCACGACAGAGGCAGGGACTGTTCACGGAGACACGGAGAAAAGCCGTCGATAGATTTCAGGAAATGCAAGAGCTTCGTCAATGAGTGGTGACCTGCGCGACTAACTCGTCCCAGCGATCCTGCGACTTCAGAATCAATTCGATAACTTCGCGGACGGCGCCTTTGCCGCCACTGAGCGTTGTCACGTAGTGGGCCGCGGCTTTGGTTTCTTCAGCTGCATCGGCAACCGCGACGGCGAAGCCGACCTGCCGCATCACCGCGATATCGCCCAGATCATCTCCAATGTAACAACACTCGTTCGCCGCGACCTGTGCAGCAGTAAGAATCTCATCGAGCGCGATCGTTTTGTCCTTTGCATACTGGTTCACGTACTTCATCTTGAGTTCGTGCGCCCTCCGTTCGACCCCGCTCGATGCGCGACCCGAGATAATGCCACTCTCAAATCCCGCACGTCGCCAGACCGAAATTCCCTGCCCGTCGCGCGCATGAAAAGCCTTCTGCTCGTCGCCATCCGGAGTTAACCAAATGCGAGCATCAGTCATAACGCCGTCGCAATCCATCAGAAGCAACTTGATGCGACGCGCTCGACGAGTGAGCTCGTCAGTTTCGAGTTTCGAGTTTCGAGTTTCGAGTCCCAAGCCAATTTGAAATCTCGAGCTCCAAACTTCCGAGTTCCAACTCGAAACTCGAAACTCAAAACTCGAAACTTCTTCCTATTTCACTTCGAATAGCTCAATGCCATTTAGTTTCCACGCTCCGCCGACTTTGGCCAGCACCAGAACCGCCGTGCCCGAATGATCGGCGCCAAGTTGTCGCGTCTGCATGGAAACATCAATCGCCATTTGGTTAGCTCCCAGCGGTTCCGTTCGTAGTACCCGTGTCTCCCACAGCTCCGGTTGCGTGCCGACAACTTGCTGGATGAACCGCTTCAGTTCGCCGGGAACAATCAATGGCAAAATGTCATTCTGCCGACCCGTGCGCACTGCGGTATCGAACTGCGCGATGAAAGCCTTTCCCGAGTCGTCGATTGGCGGCGTCAAGGCAGCCGCCGTTTCAGCCCGGATGCGCGCCGCACGAGCATTTAGGGTCGCGGCATATTCGGCATCAGCACGGACGGCTTCGTTGAACAAGCGCGCTGCTTCTTTCACCTGGCCGCGGCGCATAGCAATTTCGCCGAGCCCGATTGCTGACCATGCCAGAGTCGAAGGTGTCGGCAAACGATTCCCAGCCAACTGCCTGAATTCACGCTCAGCTTCGTCGATCTTGTTTTGGGCGAGCAGGGCGCGCGCAAATAACACGCGGACTTCCTGCGTTTCCGGCGCGACCACCATCAACTGCTTGGTCAAAGCTTCGGCTTTCGCATAATCCTGAGTGCCGAACAACCGCATTGCCTCAGCTAACGATGCCGAGACCTCGATTGGCCGCGGCGCCACATCGTTCGTGTAATCAAGTTGCGGATAGAGCTTTTCGGGATCGACTTCGACGCGGGCAATTGGTGTCGCACTCGAGAAAGATACCTGTGCAAAGTCATGTGCGGGCACGGTCGCTTCGGCGGTGACTCGCTGTCCTGAACTCGTGGCGCCCGCTACCGTCACTTTCGCGTCGAATGAACCTAGATTCCGGAGAGCCGCCGTCCATTGGCCGCCCTGTTGTTGCGGCAGGCCGATCAAGAGATCCATATCAGTCGATTGATCCAATTCCTGATCGAGAATGTTCTTCACTGTAGCGCCGCCACGTTCGCTCAACGCAGCGCGGAAGCGTGCGAGGGAGAACCCCTCAGCGTCTTTGTGTGAGGACGCCAGCGCGTCACGGACGACGCCGATGAACGCGTCACGTCCGATCATAGTGGCAACGAGTCGCCACACCATCGCGCCCTTATTGCCTACGGAGTTGAAGTAAGTCGGATCGAGCGCAGTAGTGCGCGCCAGGGGCGCATCGCGTTTCGCGATTGACGCGTAGGCCAATCGCTGGCGGGCGCGTTCTTCATTCGCCGCCTCGGCGCCAAATTCTTTCTCCAGAAAGAGGTCGGCGACGTATCGCGCCAAGCCTTCGCGCAGCACGCCATAGCCTTCGCCGCGAGCCGCCGTATTTGTGCCGATCCACATGCGCGCCACAGCTTCGGCAATCGCGAGCGCCGTCGTCGCGTCGACTTTCGTCCGGCGCAGTGAGCCCTCGCCCAACAGAATCGCGCCCGCGTCATCGAAGCCGGCCCCGCGTCTGACTGTGATCAGCCGGATTGGAAGTTCAGGCGCAGCACCCAACAACGTCGCATAGAACGCGCGCGCGTTGGCCGCGAGCGTCATCAAGCTTTGTGCTTGCTTTCGCTCTTCATCGCCCGCGCCTTTTGGCAGCAGCGTCACTATTCCAGACGCGTTTGATCCACCATCAATCCGGTCCCAATCGCCGACAACAAAGAACGGTTGCGCATTTAGCGATTGCTCGAAAATGCTGTTGCCGCCTGCGCTTTTTTCGACGCCTGACGAAATCGCCGTCGCATTGTTAACGTTGAGGCGGAACGGCGCGTAGTCCGGACCTCGCACGGCAAACGCCGTGTTCGGTGCGGGATACCACATCGACGACGGCAGGAATTGTGACCCGACGGGAGAAATCGCGGCGGTGCCGGTGTTGTCATCGATGGGGAGACGGTAGTCGACGGTGACAGACATCGCGTCGCTCGCGGCGATCGCACTCGGCAGGTTAATCAGAATCCGCTGTCCACCACCGCGCGGCTCCGGAAGAAGACGATACCCCGCAGTCGCTGAGCCGACGCTGACGTTCTTGATTTCTGCTTTCGCATTAATGCGCAGCGTCAAAGTCGAACCGGCTCCACGTCCGACATTGCGCACGTTGAGCACGGCGTGACCGTTGAGGGCTCGCTCCGTATTCAGGTTTGCGACGGTGATATCAAAGTTAGTGACTTGCCAGGCGGCGCGAGCTTCATCCTGTGCCTGATGATCAAAGGAAACGAGCAGCAGGAGAAGAAAAGCAATGAGGAATTTGCACTTTGCAATTTTCATTTTGCAGTTTTCAGTTTGCGTTCGCTAACCAACGCGTGAATGTCTCTCAAGCTTCCAAGCAGCGGTCCCATGCGCTGCAGCGGCAACATGTTTGGCCCGTCTGAAGGTGCGCGCTCCGGCGCTTCATGCACTTCCATGAACACCGCGTCTACGCCGCAAGCCACGCCGGCACGGGCCAGCGGTTCGATGTACTGCGGCAAACCACCAGTTGCATCGCCCTTGCCGCCCGGCAGTTGCAGCGAGTGCGTTACATCGAACACAACGGGAACGCCGAACTTACTCATGATGGGGAACGACCGCATGTCAACGACCAGGTTGTTGTAACCAAAGCTGACACCGCGCTCAGTGATCATGACCCGCTCGCCGCCGGCGTCTTGGGCTTTATCGATCATGTTCCGCGCGTCTTCCGGCGCGAGAAATTGACCCTTCTTGATGTTCACCGCGCGGCCCGATTTCGCGGCCGCGATTATCAAATCGGTCTGCCGGCAAAGAAACGCAGGTATTTGCAGCATATCCGCGACTTCGGCGGCCGACTCGATCTGCGCGACGTCATGAATGTCCGTGACCACCGGCACATTCAAGTCGTTCTTGATCGTGGCCAGGATCTCCAAAGCCGGCTTCATACCGAGGCCGCGAAAGCTTTTGATGGACGAGCGGTTCGCTTTGTCGAAAGATGACTTGAATACAAAATCGAGCCCTGCGGCCTGCGCGCGCGACAGGCATTCGCGCGCCATCATCATCGCGTGATCCTCCGATTCGATGACGCAGGGGCCGGCAATGATCGTCAACCGACCATCGCCGAAGGTCGCATTTCCAACTTGAAATGATTTGGCGGCCATCTCCGACAGCAGAATAGACGTAGCACTATAATATGGAAGGATTCATGTTGCTAACCGAAGATTCCCTTCAACTTATTCAACGCTCGTTTTAGCTTGGAAGGCTTTTCCCGCGGCTTACTGGGATGATGTGCGGGTTGAGGCTCTGGCGTCGGCGTGGGAGATTCGACCGGCGTCGCCGTCGGAGTTGGTGACGGACTCGCAGTCGCAGTCGCGCTCGGCAACATTCCGCTTCCGCGCCACCAGCGCGCCGCAACTACGCCTGAACCCAGAATCACGATCGTGAGAATTACTGCGGCGATTGCCAGGTAAGTTTGTTTTCTTTCCTTCGTTGCCGCGACCGCCGCGATGTTGAGGCGAGAGATTTCACGTCTGACCGGGCTCGCAGTCGCGTTATTCCCGTCATTCGCTGCCGTAGCTTTGCGCTGAGTTGCCGCCTGCACTTCTCGCAACTTATCTATGTCGATTACCAAACGACCCGACGGACTCTCTGCTCCTGAGTCTCGTAAACTTTCACGGGACAGTGGCGTCGACGTCGTGCCTGAATGCTCCAATCCCAACGCTTCGGCCGCTTTCAACAACTCCTGCCGAAGCTCTCCCGCGTTGGCAAATCGCTTGGTGGGCTCTTTTCTCAACGCGCGCTCGACAATGGCTCGCAGTTGCTGAGGCACAGAGGCGGGCAAAGTCGGCGGCGGTTCTGTCACATGACGGAAGGCAATCGCCAAAGGAGTTTCGGCGTTGAAGGGAGGCGCGCCCGAAAGCATCTCGTAAAGAATGATCCCCAGACTGTAGACATCCGAGGCGGGCGCAATTGGTCCTTTGCCCGAACATTGCTCGGGCGACATATAGCGCGGCGTGCCAATCAGCGCACCGACTTGCGTCAAAGTTTGATAGTCGTCGTCCGCCTGCTCTTCAACCGCGAACTTGGCGACGCCGAAATCGAGTACCTTCACGATTGCCGGAGTGTCAGGTCGCTGCGCAATAAAAATATTCGCCGGCTTTAGATCGCGATGAATTAGCCCAACGTCGTGGGCAGCGGCTACGGCAGCGCAGGTTTGCAGCATGATCGAGACAGCCCGCGCCACATCGATTGGCGATTCGCGTAGCAGCGTGTCTCGCAATGTGTGCCCTTCCAGCAGCTCCATCACGATGTAGAGATAGCCGTCGGAAGTCGTGCCGAAGTCCGTGACGCTGACCGCATTCGGATGCTGCATCCGCCCCGCCGCGCGCGCCTCGCGCCGAAATCGTTGTTGAGCAGTTTCATCGCCGACGAATCGCTGGCTCAGGACTTTGATTGCGACGGGCCGATCAATCAGCAGATGGGTCGCGCGATAGACGGTTCCCATTCCGCCGCCGCCGAGCCGCGCGTCGAGTCGATATTTCTCGTCAAAAATTTGACCGAGCAATGGGTCGATAGGAATGTCCGCAATTGTCGGATCCGCCTGAAGCGGCGTCTGATCTTTGGGGCAGACCAGTATTTCATTGGAATACTGGCGACCGCATCTGGGACACTGGAGCATAAAGTGATCGAGGGAATTGTAGAGAGAGTGCCTGAGCATTATCGCGCAAACTCGTGTGTGAGCGTTAGTGACGCGGCCACAAATCGTTTGTGGGCCGCCGCTATCGTGATAAATTTTGGCCACACAAAAGCGAAGCGGAGTCAGGATTTTGAGTCATCAAGGCATCGCAGATCTCAGCAGGGTCTCAATACTTCTTATCGTTGGCATTCTGTCTTCGTCTGCATTTTCTCAACCGAAAGAACGGCCGAGACTCAAAGATTTCGGATCCAGCCTGAAACGAATTAAGTGGGATCCGGCGAAACGAGCGGCCGTCGAGACCAAAGCAAAACCCAACGCAAATACAGACTCTGACGATGTTGATGTGGTTAAGATTGAGACATCACTCGTGGTCACGGATCTGCTGGTGCTCGACTCGCGCGGGAACCCCGTACCTGGTTTGACTGAGAAAGACTTTCTGATTAGCGAGGACGAGAAGCCGCAAACGATAGGATTGTTGTCGTTGGGAGACAACAAGAATAGTCCCCGCTCAATCGTTTTGATTATCGATTACAGCGGCAGTCAATATCCGTTTTTGGAAACTAGTATCGCGGCAGCCAAAGTCCTGGTCGATAAGCTTGGGCCACTCGATCAAATGGCGATTGTTACCGATGATGTTGAGTTGATTCAGAATTTCACCAGTAATAAGAAGACGCTAAAAGAAGAACTTGGATTCCTACTTGCGCGAACCAATCCAGTGTCAGTTTTGCCGAGACGTCGCTTTGGCAAGAGCAAGCAATACAGCGCTTTGATGGCGGTTCTGAAAGAGGCTGTACATTCCGAAGATGAACGGTTGATCGTTATCTTTCAGACTGATGGCGATCAGTTTGTTTTCCTTCGCGACCCCATATTCGTACCGACTACGCTGTATCACGAAAACGGGGCGGCCTTTGGGCCTGATGCCGGGGACATCGAGAAACGAATCGCAGCCCAGCGAACGGAATTCAGTTTGAAAGACGTCATTCGCGCCGCCGAGAAGTCACAGGCAACGATCTATACAATCGTGCCGGGATTCGAAGTCCTCGGACGTTCGCCTGAAGATCAAACGAAGGCGATAAACGCTTATTTGAATCAAATCCTCGCGAATGTTAGCGATGATTCACGAACAAACATGCGACGCGAATTCGAGAAAGAGATCACGCCGGAGATGTTGCGCTATTTTGCGGATGGTTTTTCGAAACAGCAATTTGCGCTCACGGCGGTGTCCACCGCGAGTGGAGGATGGACAGCATACCTCGAAAGACCGGAACAGGCTGATGGGATTTATTCAAGCATCTTCTCGGACATTAATCGACGTTACATCGTCGGCTACTATTCAACGAACAAGGCGCACGACGGCAAGCGACGCGTAATTAGTTTCCAGGTCCGCGAACATCCTGAATACAAGATCATCGGTCGTCGTTCGTACTACGCAGCTGGAATTGATCAATAACAACTAACGACGGGTTCCGCAGGTGCTGTCATTTACTGTCTTGCTGTGCCCAATCCTTTGCGGAAACGAACGAGTCCTTGTCATAGACGAGCAGGATTGTTCCGATTGGCATTCGCTTGTACAAATCGATCGCAGCAGAGTTGGGCACGCGAATGCAACCGTGACTCGCGGGAGTATCCGGGACAGACGAGTTTCCATGAATCGCCAATCCATCGCTGAAATAGTTCGGGTAATAGAGCATGCCGAGCGGCGACTTTCTCCAGCCGGCAATCTTCGCGTAAATCTTGAAACGGCCCCGCGGCGTGTACGCCAAGCCGCTCATGCCTTTTTCGCGATAGTGCTTGTTGCTCCCGGTTGAGACGGGAAGCACTTTTTTCACAGCACCATCTTCATCGATTAAGAGCAGGACTTGGCGATCAAGATCAACTTCAACGTGTCGATAGCCGGCGTCCTTCGGTTCTGGCGCATTCGCGTTGACGATGGCTTCAAATTCGGCGCGCGTGAGCTGGCCGGTGACCTTTCGTCCTTCGTATTTCTGAAACGCAATCAAAGCATTGCGCCCTCCGCCATAGCCCATTTCTGAGAGCCGCGTCGTAGCCTGTTTCACCTGTGCCGCAGAAAGTCGGTTGCTGGTTTTTTTTGTAGCCGCAATAGACCCATTGGATAGCGCGATCAGGCATGCCAGCCCAACCAAAGATGACCGCAGATGTTTAGAGAATCGTCTCATGACAATGTGGCGAGCAAAATGAGGGCGACCATCCAAGGTTTCGTCTGGCCCAACTATAAGCCACCTGAGCACGATCAATCATTTCAATTTCTTTACGTTTCAGTGCACCGCGGTGTCGGGAATCAAAACAGAGTCCGCTGTCGAGAATCCAGGACTCTGTAGTAACCTTGTCATTCGCGCCCCACCGCCAAGACGTATTCCGCCCCCAAAATTGCATTCACCGCGTGGCCGCATAGCCGGTCGCGCTTTGCGTCGTGAATCGGAAATTCAATTTCGCCCTACTTTTAATAGTCAGCATCGCGGCCGGCGCTGGGGTCTGGGCCGCGCTTCGCTTCACCGCGCCGCAAAGACTCTGGCGGCGAGCGCCCACGACCGACTATTCCTCGCCGGTCAATTACAACGACGCCGAACTCTATGCGCGCGCCATCGAAAAGGTTAAGGAAGACCGCACCGGTATCACCGGCGATGCGCCGCTCACCGTTCCTGATGAACTGCGTCATTACGATGACCGGCACTGGTTTCTCGCGACGCAAGTCGCTGAAGTGAAAAAGCACAGCCTGCAAACTTGTCAGGACTTTTTCGACGTGGCGGCAATGATTTCTCGAAATGATCTAGTGCCGGTGCCGGTTGTCACTAACGACTACGTCCTGTTCGGAGTCGGCGCGAAAGCGGATGACAGCCCGTTCACCCGGTATGAAGACGATCACACGGTTGGTGTCTTTGACGAGACAGAATTGAGCGCACAGTACCAGCGGCTCGCCGAAAACCGCCAGAGTGCGCAAAACGCAATTACGAAACTGAAAAGCCAGCTCGCTTCTTCCAGGAGTCGCACGCAACGAGGCGACCTTCAGAAACAGCTCAACGAACAAGAGAAGCAGTTGAGTTTAATAGACGAAGAGAAAGCTGCGCTCGACGAATCCTACGGACAACCAGACGAGCGGCAGAAATTGTTCAGCGACTATCAATCGCTGCAAATGCTCGCGAAGGAATACCGTGGCCGCTCATACGACATCTCGAGCGGCAGCGATCGCCAGGCGCTGAAGACGGCGATGCTGAGTTCCCTGCGTGCGCCTGCGCTGAAGATTCTGCAAGAAGTGGCTGCCAGCTATCACAAGCAATTCGATCGACCGTTGCCCGTCAGTTCGCTGGTTCGTCCCGAGGAATATCAGCACGTGCTGCGGCGCTCTAACCGGGCGGCGACAACCATCGACACGCCACCACATTCGACCGGCCTGGCATTCGATATTGATTATCGTTTCATGAGTGTTCCGGAACAGAACTTTGTCATGAATGAACTCGCGCGACTAAAGCGGGAGGGTCGAATCGAAGTTTTGCGCGAGCGCGCCGCCAATTTTCACGTGTTCGCGTTCCTTGATGGAGTCCGGCCCAGCGACGACTTGATCACCGCGTCGCTTGATGAAGTCGGAGGCCCGGCGCCGGATGAAACTGCGGCCGCGGCCGAGAAAACACCAAAAGCCAAAGGCTCAGCAAGGGCAAAGGCTCCTACCAAGCGCAAAACCAGCGGGAAGAACAAGTCGGCGAAATCGACGCACACCAAATCAAAAGCAGCAAAGAGCAAGGGTCCAAGAGCAAAGCGCCGAAGGTAAAGACTCAGAGGTCGTCGCTAACTTTGCCCTCGAGTTCCCCTTTTCTGCTAGTTCTCTGCTCTTTGATCTTTGCTCTTACCTCTTAACCCGCCGTCCGTGGCATCGCGCTTGCCATTGGTGAATCTGCGACGCCCGACTGAATTATTAACGGACGAAGGGATCGAAAAATGGGCTACGCCACCTCAAATCATCGGACACTTGGAAACAAGGAAGATCAATGTTTAGTCTGCGGCACAACGCTTTCTCGATCGAAGAGTCGGCGTTCTGATGAAATTTGCCTGCTCTGTCGCGCAGCAATCCTCGAACGAGTTTTTCACGCGCGACATCAAGTTAACAATAGCGTCAGACGCCGCTGAACATTTTGCTGAGTCACTATTCAAGTCGAGTCCTGGTTTTAGCGCTGCTGTTCGCGTCATTGACGGCGTGCGAGCCGGTTAACCGTTCCACCAACGGCAACTCTGCCAATGCCAATACGACAACGGCGTCCGCAGAGCCCACTATCGAAGCTTCACCAGTTTCGAAAGCCGACGAACAGTGGCAAGTAATTACTTCAGACAACGTAACCCTAAATGTGACGGCGCCCGGGGGACAGACCGTCAAGATTCTGTACCGGCCCGCCTTCACGGAAGGCCGGCACGTTGCTTTGAAAACGATAAACGCGCCCAGCGATGCGACGTCCGGAAAATTTTCTTCGCAACTCAAGGTGCCTTCCGATTTCGCCGGCGACGTTTGGGCTGAAGTGTCTTACCGCGACGGCAGCAAGAAAGAAACGGAACCAATTTCGCTGACGGTTGAATCGATGTCGACGGACGAGCTCGCGGGTGCCTCGTACAAACACACCGATGAATCCGCGCGATCGGATAAGTTCACCAATGGCCATATCGACAAGACGACGCTCGAATCGGGAAACGGCGACATCCATATCACCGTCAACATTCCAGCTTTCCAACTGACGCTTTGGCAAGGCAACAAAGAGGTCAAGACGTATCAGATCGGAGTTGGCCGCAAAGATTTTCAACTGCCGAGCGGCCTGCGTTACGCGAAGCAGATTGTGTTCAATCCCGATTGGATTCCGCCTGACAGCGAGTGGGTGCAGGAACATGATGTCTCGCCGGGTGAGGTTGTCGAAGCTGACGACCCGCGCAACCCTCTGGGCAAAGTGAAGATTCCGATCGGTGGCGGCGGCATTCTGATCCATCAGGCTTTCAAACCGAGTGACATCGGCCATCTCGTTTCACATGGCTGCGTGAGACTCGTGCTGAATGAGCTTTACGAAGTGATTGACGAAATCATTGCCGCGCAATCCTTGAAAGTGTCGCGGCAGAAAATGGAAAGCGCGAAGAGCAACAAGGATCGTTTCGTGATCGCGCTTGATGCGCCGCTCGTCGTGGATATCAACTATGACACCCAGGTTGTCGAAGGCGGCGTCTTGCATCTTTATCCTGACGTTTACAACAAGAACACCCTGACCGTCGAAAACGTGCGAGCGGAACTGAAAGACGCCGGCGTGGACGATTCAAAGTTAGACGACCATGCACTCCAGCAGATGCTGGCCAAAGTGACCATGAACGAAGAGTTCCAGGTCAGTATCGCCGATATCAAAGCTGGCCGTACGGCGGAAGCCGGAAAAACTCAGCCTCTGACCTCAGCCTCAACACCGAAGAAGCAAACGACGACTGGTAAGACCAAACGCCGCTAAGTCTTTTAGTTCTAAGACCTCCCTTCCCGCGCTGAATTCTTCTATTTTCGCAGCGTTCTCTGTGGTACTTTTGCGTCAAACCATGAGAGACCTGCACGCATCTCAGTACTCTACCCGGCACACGAAACCTCACAAAAAGGCGGAAAAAGAAGTAATTATGAAGACCCTCAGCTTTCGTATTGTGCAGCTTGTTGCCGTCCTCGCGGTTGTGATGGGTGTGGCAACTTTGGCCACCCGCAGCAGCCGTGGCCAATCACCGGCAGCGAAGAGCGACTCTCAACAAAAAGTTGAGTCATCAAATTCGAAGCCGGAAACGCTGGTGAAGCCGACGGTTCTCACTACGGAACGCGCCCCGGTGACTGCGGCCTCAACAAATGCTCCATTTGCGGACGCGATTGCGCAGAACTCGCTGCTTAAAAACGACCTGATTTGGACATTCGGCAGCAAGCAGCAGCATGGTTGGTATCTGTACGATTTGCTGATCGGACGTACGTTGAATCTTGCGCCCGGCGCTTCGACATCTGATTTCGCCAGCGCGATTGCTGCGTGGCAGAAACAGAAAGGCCTCGCAACCACAGGCGTGCTGGACGAAGATTCCTGGATGACATTCGTGTCTGCGTGGCAAGGCAACCGCCTGAAGGACAAGACACCTGCTACGCCCGACCAACTGCTTGTCGCGCCGCCATCAGATTTCTACGATCCGGCCCGATTAGAAGAATTGCGGCAGGTCGAGAAGACAACCTATGGGGCCTACAGACAGATGCTGGCAGCCGCGATTGCCGATCCGAGTTTGAAGCTCGCACATACTTCGGCAACGGACTTGGCGCCGGATGAAAAATTTCTAAAGATCGTTTCCTCGTTCCGGTCGCGCGAGTACCAGGAGCAGTTGCGCCGCAACTCACCAAACGCCGGTAGCGCTGGTCTGGCGGTGAATAGTCCGCACTTCACCGGACGCGCGCTCGATCTTTACGTCGGCGGCGACCCCGTGGACACCAAAGACGCGAACCGAGCGATCCAGGTAAATACGCCTGCCTACCAGTGGCTCGTCAAGAACGCCGAACGCTTCGGTTTTCGGCCATATTTTTACGAACCGTGGCACTGGGAATACGTGCGGTAATGTGGCACGCGCATCTTGCGCGTGATCACGGGCGAGACGCCCGTGCCACCGTCAAAATCCTCGTAACTTTTAGCCATTTTCTTCGTATCAATTAGGTGACGATGATCAACTCCTCACAAAAACTGGCGAATCTTTGTCTGCGATTCAGGACCACGGCGATGCTGCTGGCGCTGCTGTTAATTTCTGCTTTGTCGGTGGCGGCGCAGGAGACTAAACCAACGGCTGCGCAAGAAACGAAGCCCACTGCCGCAAAGCCTGATGCGAACGCAGCCGGTGATTACAAGAGCAGCTTGGCGACGCTTTCGACGCTCTATCAGAACGACGTGCAGCGCGTTGAGACGCAAAACGCAAAACTGAAAGATCTTTTCAGTCAGGGTCTCATCTCCCGCATCGAGATGGAGAAAAGCGACAAGGAGTTGGCGGACGCGAAGCTGAAGGTCGATGAAGTTGCGAAACAGATTGCTGACGCCAACAAACCGATTCTGCCGCAAATCGCGGCGGCAACTGACGCGACCTCGACCGCAAACTGGTCAACCGGAAACGCGCGCGTTGACGGCTTGATTCGCTACTACGGAAATCTTCATGGCGTTGATCCGTTCCTGGTTTATTGCCTGATGTCGCAGGAGTCAAAGTTCACTTCCGGCGCGATCAGTCCCAAAGGCGCAATGGGATTGATGCAGTTGATGCCCGGAACCGCCGCGCGCTATGGCGTGACGAACCCTTACGACATTGCCCAGAACATTTCCGGCGGCACTCGCTACCTCAAAGATCTGCTGAAGATGTTCAATGGCCGGGTCGATCTCGCGCTCGCAGGCTACAACGCCGGCGAAGGTGCCGTGATGAAGTACGGCAACACCATCCCGCCCTATGACGAAACGCGTAACTACGTGAAGCTGATTATTAAGCGATACGGCAAGAAGCAGGCTTCGTAGTTCAGCCAGCCAGAACGTCCGACCCCTTTCCACAATTTTCACGTCCGAAAACGTCCACATTGACTCTGTGGGTTCGTGTATCTTGTTATGCGAATCATGCGCTTTGACCGTCGGACTTGCTCGCAGGCACGCTTGACGCGCGATGCCCGCTTTGATGGCCGGTTTTTTATCGGCGTGCGCAGTACTCACATCTATTGCCGCCCCATTTGTCCGGTGCGCGCGGCGAAAGAAGAGAACGTCACTTATTTTCCGACCGCAGCCGCTGCCGCTGAAGCCGGCTATCGTCCTTGTATGCGTTGCCGGCCTGAATCTTCGCCCGGCACGCCGGCGTGGTTAGGCACATCAGCTACAGTTGGCCGGGCGTTGCGCTTGATCAGCGAAGGTGGGTTAGAAGAAGAAGGAGTCGAGAGACTCGCTGCACGACTGGGTATTGGCAGTCGCCAATTGCGTCGTTTGTTTCTCCAGCATCTGGGCGCGACGCCATCCGCCGTCATCAAGACGCGTCGTTTGCACTTCGCCAAAAAGTTGATCGACGAAACGTGTCTGCCATTCAGTCAAATCGCGCACGCCTCCGGTTTTGGAACGGTGCGACGATTCAACAGCGCCTTCCAGAAAACCTATAGGCGAACGCCCAGCGAAATTAGGAAGTTTGCGCGCTCCAGCTCGAACCAGTGGCTTAATTCAACTAATGAATATGATTTTCGTCTGAGCTTTCGTCCGCCGTTTCAATGGCGAGCCTTTTTGGAGTTTCTCGGCAAGCGCGCTATTCCCGGTGTCGAGTTAGTTGATTCGAACTCTTACCGGCGCACGATCGCCTTCAACGGCTGTTCGGGAATATTGCGTGTGGAGCTTGACGAAGACAATTCAGTCCTTAAGGTTCGGATCTCGTTTCCCGATCCACGCTGGCTCTTTCAAATCATTGAAAGGGTGCGCCGTCTTTTCGACCTAACCGCCGACCCGCGCGAAATCAGCGCGCACTTGAAGCGTGATTGTCTCCTGGCCCGGCCAGTTACGGCGATGCACGGCCTCCGAATTCCCGGCTGCTGGGATGGATTTGAGTTATCAGTGCGAGCAATTCTGGGCCAACAGATTTCAATTGCGGGCGCGTGCACGCTCGCAGGCCGGTTGGTGGAGAAATTTGGCGTGAAGTTTTCCGACACAGAACCACTCACTCACCTGTTTCCAAAAGCCGAGCGACTTTCCGAGGCCGACATCGCTCAGATCGGCTTGCCAAGGGCGCGGGCGGAGACTATCAGGAACCTCGCGCGAAGTGTCGCGGCCGGTCGGATCAGCTTCGATTCGGTGCAAGACACTGAAGAGTTTCGGGCGCGGCTGCTGGAGATTCCAGGGCTGGGTGAATGGACAGTGCAATACATCGCGATGCGCGCGCTGGGCGACACAGACGCTTTTCCGGCGGGCGATCTTGGATTGTTGCGCGCGACATCAATGAAAACCGCCCGCGAAATCAAACGACGCGCGGAAGCTTGGCGACCCTGGCGTGCTTACGCAGCGATGTACCTGTGGCAGAACCATGGCAACACCGGCCAAAAGCAAAGGCCATCTGCGCTCAGTGAGGTGAAGGTTCAGGCGTCGACGCTGGCTGGATAGCAATGAGTCTTATGAAAAAGAAATCGATTCTCTTCTCGGCAGGCCTGCTCGTCCTTGCATTCTTTTCTCAGGCCGCAGCACAGGAAACAAAACTGACCTGGCTGGGTCATGCAGCTTTCTCGATCACGACGCCAAATGGAAAGGTTTTGCTGATCGATCCATGGCTGCGCAATCCCGCTAATCCTGATGTCAAAGCTGGGAAAGACCCTCTCGCCGCGATTTCGAGGATCGATTACATCCTCATCACTCACGGCCATCGCGACCACGTGGGCGAAGCCGTTGAAGTTGCGAAGAAGACCGGCGCAAAGCTCATCGCCAACCCCGAGCTCGCCAGAAACCTGGTGAAGCTGACCGACTTTCCTGAGAAGCAGGCCGCCGATCACATCATGCAGATGGGCGGCGAGATCCAAATCGCGGACGGCGAAGTAACGATCGCGATGACTGAAGCTGTGCACTCCAGCAGCGTCTTCAATCCCAAAGCCGGACCGAACGAGCCTGAGCGCGCCTACGGCGGCAGTCCCGCCGGATTCGTCATCATGATCAAGAACGGCCCGACCATCTATCACACCGGCGATACCGCGTACTTCAAAGACATGGAGGTTATCGGCGAGACCTATGCGCTCGATCTCGCTCTTATCAATATCAGCCAGATGGGCGTGAAGATGTCGGCGCGGGCAGCTCAATCACTGCGCGCGAAGCTGGTGATTCCGATGCACTTTGGAACCTTTGAAGGACTGTTGCCCAACGCGGATGGATTTGCGGCAGAAGTTAAGAAACTTGGGATTAGTTTCTACGAGATGAAGCCCGGCGAGACGATTTCGTTCCGTGGAAGACAGATGATCAACGGAAGAAAGTGATTTACGTTCGGAGGCGAGCTATGGCGAACGAGCATGGAACACAGACCGCATCTGACGAGCAAACTCTGCAGCGGCTGAATCAGGAATACGTCAATGCATTCATGAATGCCGACGTTGATTGGTATCGCGATCATCTCGCCGACGAGTTCGTCGTGATCGAATCCGACGGAACGGTTCTAAACAAAGAACAATTCCTGCGCAACACGATCAAGGGACCTGACGTTGCTGATTACAAACTGCATGAAGTCGACATTCGCATCTACGGCAATGCTGCGCTGGTGCGCGCGACCGGCGTCTGGACGCGTGAAGACGGAAAAATGGGGATGAGCCGCTACACAGATGTTTACGTGCGACAAAATGGAAGCTGGAAAACCGTTTCGGCGCAGATTACGCGCACATCGCGAATGGGACCACGCGGGCGATACAAGCGGGGGAATTGAACTTTAAAAACGGCGGAGGCTTTACAGAACCGCGAACGGTAGTGAGCGGGTCAAAGAGGTTTGCGTTCGAATATATCTTCAAGCACGCTGCGTAACGCAGGGAGGTCCTTATTCTCATCTCGCTTCTGCTCGTGGTGCTCTAACCTTCGAGGTAATTTATGAACACTCTTGCGAAATCTCTTCTCTTCTACTGCATCATTCTATGCGCATCCCCTTTTCAAACACTTGCTCAACGTTCCGCACTTCGCGATGGCTCGCATGATTTCGATTTTGAGATTGGCACCTGGAAGACTCATCTGCGCCGGCTGGTTAAGCCTTTGACCGGCTCAACGACTTGGGTTGAGTACGACGGCACCACGGTGGTGTGCAAGATTTGGAACGGCAAAGCGAATCTCGTCGAGCTTGATGTTACTGGGCCCGCGGGTCACATCGAAGCGCTGAGTCTGCGCCTCTACAATCCGGATTCACACCAGTGGAGCCTTAATTTTTCAAACAGTGCGGGCGGCACAATGAGCATTCCCACGATCGGCGAGTTCAAAAATGGCCGCGGCGAGTTCTACGATCAGGAAACCCTGAACGGACGCGCTATCCTCGTCCGCTTCGTCATTTCTGACATCACAGCGAATTCTTGCCACTTCGAACAGGCTTTCTCTGACGATGGTGGTAAGACCTGGGAAGTAAATTGGATCGCGACGGATACGAAGGTTAAAGATTGAGCGATCGTTCGTCCGACGATCTCTCCTCCTCAATTCTTCGTTTTCTTCAATCCCGTCACGAACACTTCGGTGTTGTGTGCTGAACGCAGACCGAAAACGCCGTCAGTGCTCTTGAGCTTGCCGGCCGTGATGAGATCTGATTTTGTAACAGTCCAAACCTCTTTGTTGTTGATAGCGCACGAGACCTTGTCGCCCTTCACGGACATCGCGATATCCTGCTCGACGGGTTGACCCACCTCAACTTTGTGCACCGCCGGATCGGGAGTGCCACGACCATTCATCTGAAACGGTGCCGGGCCCATGCCGCGCACGATAAACTTCCCGTCGCCGTATGCCGCGCAATACAGATAGCTCTGCTGGTCAGTCCCGAGATCGTTCCCGGCGATGACAATGCCGTACGGATGCGGATGAGTATTGAGGTTCATGAACTTGGGCTCGCGGAAGTGTGCGCTGACCGTGTAATCGCCTGAAGCTTTGTTGTCCGGATTCCAGTAAGTGATGGCGGGCCCTGTGACGACGTGAAACGCGTCGCCTTCTTTGGCGAATTTCGCGTTGTTCGGAGTCATGCCTTGTGACGCCTCGCGCGCATCGACTTTGCCGGTCCAGCCGGAGACGGTCACGCCACCGCCCGCGACTGGGCGTGACGTCTCGTCTTGCGGACCCTGCGAGAAAGCTGTCGGGATGAACACAAGCGCGAAGATGGCTAACAGTAGAGAATAGCGTTGCATCGTCCTGAATCTCCTTCGGGAAATTGTTAACGCGCAAATGATAAAGGCAAAGAGGGAAACACGAAAGTTGTGAGAGGGTTGGTCAGCTGAAACCGCTCCATCGCAAGCGTCACCCCGCGAGGTCGATCACAAGTTTCCCGCGCGCGTGACCGCGTTTGAGGTGCGCGACGGCTTCCGGAGTTTCTTCTAATCTGTAAGTTCGCTCAATCACCGGCGTCATCTTTCCGGTCGCGATAAATTCGCCAAGATACGCGAGGTCGGGCTGGTTCGATTTAGCGACGAACATAATTGCCTTCTGTTTGCTTACTGCAGAACCCGCGTATGTCTTCACCGCAGAAGCGAAAATTTCGATCATCGATATGTCGTCGTGTCCGCCACCAACGATGACGTATCTGCCTTCAGTTTTTAGCACGCGATGGCAGTCTGAAAATGACGTGGTGCCGGCGCACTGGATAATCACATCGTAGCGTTCAGCGCCTTTTGTAAAATCTTCCTGTGTATAGTCGAGAACCTTGTCAGCGCCGATTGAATGAACCATCTCGACATTCGCGCCGCTGCACACGCCCGTCACTTCTGCTCCGAATGATTTCGCGACCTGTACTGCAAAAGTCCCGACGCCACCCGATGCCCCGTTAATCAGGACTTTCTGTCCCGGTTGAACTTTTCCTTTGCCTCGCACGGCCTGTAGCGCGGTGAGACCTGCGATAGGAATCGAAGCTGCTTGCTCAAAAGTGAGCGCCTCAGGCTTCGCCACCACGCCCGACTCTTTGGCGCAAGCATATTCGGCAACCGCGGCTTCGCAAGTGCCGAAGACTTCATCACCGACCTTAAACTGAGTTACTTCTTTTCCGATCGCTTCGACGACGCCGGCGACGTCGCGTCCAATTCCCACTGGCTGCGCGGGGGAAGGCGTCTTCATCTTCATCAGCTTGCGAACGAGGAACGGTAAGCCGCCCATCATGCGCCAATCGAGTGGATTGAGCCCGGCGGCGCGCACCTTGATCAGAACTTCATTGTCTTTGGGTACCGGCTTCTTGATCTCTTCGAGCTGAAGCACATCAGCCGATCCGTAGCGGTGATAGACGATGGCTTTCATTGAATGTGGTTACGAGGTGTGAAGGGAAAAAGTTCGCGGCACAGGCAGTAGCTCGACCGCGAGGAAAAACGTCGTCGATTTCGGGGCGGCACCCTGACGGTCAGGGACGGCTCATGTCTTCGCGTTCCGTAAGCCCAGGAACTCGATTATTAGGTCGGTTTGCACCTGAAAGACGTTTAAGCGGTCTGCAAAACTCGCTCGATTGGTTGGCTGACTAATTCTCACTCGTCGCTGCTACGCGATCGATGGTTGATGCCTCTGTTTCCACCATCTGCTCAACCGCCGTCTCAGTCTGCAAGCGATTCTGAAATCCCCCGCGGATACGTATCAGTACCGCGAGCGGTAGCGACCGGATCAAAGGGCAACTTTGATAGTAACCACGCCGCTCGGATCCGACTCGTTATCTCAAGTGCACAGAATATCCCGTCGCTAATCGCCACGGGTACTGACCACGCGACGCACGTGGCACTAAGCGAGCGGTTCACCTTGATCACACTCGACGTATGCTATCGCATCCGCCAATTCTCTGTCGTCCCACAGATATTTCGTGCTGCCGCCGAGCGACCAAGGGCTTAATTCGCTTTCCCAGACGTTTGCTTCTCGCATGGTGCGAGTAGCATTTGCTTTCAGTGCGCTCAAAACGGCTTCAGGTTTCTTCGTTGCTGAGACGACCGCGTGAACGTGATTCGTGCGAACGTTGACCGTGTACAATTTCCAACGGCGAATGGCGCAGGTATCACGAATTGCGAACTCGACTTTTTCTCGTTGGCCGAAGTTCAGTCTTACCGGAGGCTGCTTCAGCAACTCGCGGTCATGTTGTCGCCGCATCGCCGAAGGAGGCAGACCGGAAGTTCCATAGATTCTATGGTCTCGGTCAAATGCGCCGCGCTTATCACCGTGAAGCCACGTGCCATAACAACGAAATGTAATTAGGAATCCGACTGGTGCGCTCCGGTCCTGGAAGTCGATGTAACCGCGGGTCATTGGGAGTAGGCAAATCGTATCACATGGTGTCGAGCTTTGATCCCGTCGCTATCGCTCCGGGTACTGACACAATGCTAATTCTCACTGCTCGCCGCCGCCATTCGATCCGCCGTCGACTCACTTTCCACCATCTGCTCAACCGCCGTCTCAGTCTGCAAGCGATTCTGAAAGGCTGCGTGCACAAACGAAGCAAACAGTGGATGAGGCGCGAGAGGTTTGGATTTGAATTCAGGATGGAACTGGCAGCCGAGGAACCAGGGATGTTCGTCGCGTGAAAGCTCGACAATCTCGACAAACTTGCCGTCGGTTGAGATGCCGCTGAAAACCAGTCCGCCTTTCTCAAGCCGCTCGCGAAAGACGGGGTTGAATTCGTAACGATGACGATGGCGTTCACTGATCTCGCCGGCGCCGCCGTAAATATCACGCGCGAGTGAACCTTCTGCGAGACGGCAGACCCACGCGCCGAGCCGCATGGTGCCGCCCATTTCTTCGACATTCACCAAATCACGCAGCTTGAAAATGATTGGATGCGGTGTTTCGACATTGAACTCAGTCGAGTCGGCATCCTTCAAATCGCACCCGTTGCGCGCGAACTCGATGCACGCCGTCTGCATGCCGAGACAAATTCCAAAATAAGGCGTGCGCGTTTTGCGCGCGTAAGAAATCGCGCGGATCATGCCTTCAACGCCTCGCTTGCCAAAGCCACCGGGCACGAGGATCGCGTCAAAATCGCGCAGGCGGACTTCGAAATTCGAATCGTCCATCAAATCTTCCGATTCGATCCACTTGATGTTCACACGCAGATTGTTGGCGACGCCGCCATGCGTCAGTGCTTCACGCAGAGACTTGTAAGAGTCTTCCAACTCGACGTATTTGCCGACGATGGCGATCGAAGTTTCGCCGGCAGACGGTTGTTTGATCGTGTCAACCAGCTTGCGCCAGGCAGTCAGATCGGCGGCTGCAGTCGTCTCGCTCATGTGTAATGCCGAGACGATTAGCTCATCCAAACCCTGATCATGAAAAGCAAGCGGCACTTCATAAATCGTGCCGACATCCTGCGCAGTCACTACCGCTTCTTCACGCACGTTGCAGAACAGAGCAATCTTCGAACGCAGATCGTGCGACAGCGGACGATCCGACCTGCACAAGAGGATCTCAGGTTGAATACCAATCTCGCGCAGCTCGCGCACGCTATGCTGCGTTGGTTTCGTTTTCAATTCGCCTGACGCGGCGATGTAAGGCACCAGCGTCACGTGAATGAAGAGTGCGTTTTCCCTGCCCTCTTCGTTGCCCATCTGGCGAATCGCTTCGAGGAACGGCAGCGATTCAATATCGCCGACTGTGCCGCCGATCTCGACAATCACAACATCAGCCTCGCCATCGACCGTGACCTTGCGAATGGCGTCTTTAATTTCGTTGGTGACGTGCGGGATGACCTGAATCGTCTTGCCGAGATAATCGCCGCGCCGTTCTTTCTCGATCACTTCGCGATAAATGCGGCCGGAGGTCCAGTTGTTTGATTGCGACAAGTGCGCGTGGGTGAAGCGCTCATAATGACCAAGGTCGAGATCCGTCTCAGCGCCGTCGTCAGTCACGAAGACTTCGCCGTGTTGAAACGGCGACATTGTTCCGGGATCGACGTTGAGGTACGGATCGAGTTTGATCAGCGTCACGTGCAGGCCACGGGCTTCCAGCAAGGCGCCAATCGAAGACGCAGCCAAGCCTTTACCCAAGCTCGAAACCACGCCACCAGTTACAAAGATGTATTTAGGCATTACGACCTCCGGCCAAGTTAAAAGTAAAAAGGCAAACGATGAAGTTTGTTTGATCGGTCTTTTCTTTTGCCTTTTTACTTTTGCTTTGGGTTTCCCGCTTCCGGCGGATCGTCCGCCTCTTCCTTGTCGTCGTAAATTCCGCGACGCAGATCCTGCTGAACTTCGACGGCCTTCTTGGCCGACGGATCGAGCATCATTTGCAAACCTTTCATGCCAGCGACCATCATGCCGGCACTTTCTTTTCTGCGCTTTTCAAACTCTTCTTCAGTTTTCACGTCGTACGGCTTGGTGATCTGATTCAGGAGCAAGAGTCCGCCGACAATCACTATCGCGATAATCGCGAGTCCTATCCAACTTTCAACGCTCATGCTGTTACGCATGCCTCCGGCATGCTGCAATTAAGACGGCACGCCTGAGGCGTGCGCACCCACACGCGCGACGATCGCGCGCACTCTTTCCAAATCCTCCAGCGTGTCGACGCCGATTGACGGCGATGCCGCTGGTACAACTTTGATCTTCACACCGCGGTCAAGCGCGCGCAACTGCTCAAGCGACTCGCGCCGTTCATTCTCAGTTTGCGGCCAGCGCGCAAATTGCAAAAGGAATTCGCGGCGATAGGCATAGAGACCAGTGTGCTTCTTAAAATTAAAAAGCAGCCCCACATCGGGACTGCTTTCGGTAGAGACGCTTTTCTCTGCGGCCGGATTTGAATTTGGATTCCGCGAAAAATTGGTGGCGTAACCTGCTTTGTCAAAAGTTACCTTAACCACCGAAGGATTATCGACGTCCGCCTCATTCGTAATCGGTTCCCAGATTGTCGATATCTGCGCCTCAGGATCGTCGATCAGAGCCTGCACTGCGCGATCGATTGTCTCGGGATCGATCAAAGGCTCGTCGCCTTGCACATTCACGATGATATCGGCGCGTAGGTTGTGCGCGACTTCCGCAATCCGATCGGTTCCCGTGGCGTGATCAGCGCGTGTGATTACCGCGTCAAAGCCGGCGGCATTGACCGCATCGACGATGCGCGGATCGTCTGTCGCAATGATTGTCCGCGAAATCGTTGCGGCAGCGCGCGCGCGCTCCGCGACCCACACAATCAGCGGTTTTCCAGCGATTTCGAGCAAAGGCTTCCCCGGAAGACGCGTCGAACCGTAACGAGCGGGGATTACTGCAACGGATTTTGTTTGGAAATTTGAACCCGTGTGAATCACGGGATTACACACTAACGCGAGAGGCCGCAAGTGTCAACGCTGAGAGGATGAATCCACAGATTACGCAGATTACACAGATTAGAAACGAGCCACAAAAAGGCTCAAAAGGCACAAGGGAGATTCGACCAAGACGGATCGATGCTTCTAAGTTCTTTTTGTGCTTCTTGTGCTTTGGTGGCTATCTCTTTTCTAATCTGTGTAATCTGCGTAATCTGCGTAATCTGCGGACTACTTCTTACTAATCACGAACGTCGGCACCATGCCACCGCCCGCCGTCACGTTCGCCAATTCATTCGATGACAAGCGCGTAAAAGCCGAGCCGACTTTGCCATTGAAAAGCAGCGGATCGAGATCGACAAGTTGCTCGACGAATTGAATCGTGTCCTGCGGAGTCAGTGCGGGAAAAATCTCGCGCGCGGTCGGCACGCGTTCCTGCACCAGGTAGTCTCCGTTCGCCAGCGCATTATGAATCGCTTCATCCCAGCCGATTTCGTCGGTGTTCCAGCCGATGTAAATTCCATGGCCACCGTAATCGTCATTCGGCTTCAGCACCAAACGATCACGACGATCGCTGATGAATTCAAGCAGGTCGATCTGGTCGCCGTAGTAATCCGATTTCGCTGCCTGTACTTTACGCGTCCAGGGAATATGTCCGGCGATCATCTGCTGTTCGTCAGAGGTGAAAAGCGATTTGAACCGCGCGTCCGTAAGGACGGCAAACAAAGCCTTCTTGTGAATGATCTTCGAGCGAAAACCGTTAACCATGCAGACCGCACCTGCTCGATATGCATCAAGCAGCGCCGGCTGTTCTTTCATGATCGGGAGATATTCGTTAACGAGCAGCCGCTTGTAGACGATATCGACTTCGAAATCCCGCGCGCGCAGTCGACCATTGGTAAATTCCAGTTCATCAGGCGACGCGATGATTGCAGGACAGCCGCGCGCTTCAAAGAATTCGCGGAATAGCTCGAACTCTTTCTGCGTCGGCATGCCCTTCAGGTCAACGATGGCAATGTGCGGAGGATGATCCGGTTTGCGACCGAGGAACTCCTGATGGCAATCCAACAGCACCTTTAACATCAGCGGGCTGCCTTCAAAGCGACGGACGTCGTACCGTTCGGCGAACCGTTTCATCACCGGTAATTCTTCGAAGATCGCGAATGCAGCATCGCCGTACGCGATACCTGCCGGGCTTTCGCCGTTTAATTCGACGAAGCTGTACGCTTCGTCCGTCAGGAACGAATCGAGACGTGCCGTCGGCGAAACCGCGCGGTAACCCGGATCGATCTTTACTAGTTCGCGCTCAATCGGCGTCAGTCCGAGTTCATCCAGGAGCGTCTCATCGGCCACCGCGGCGTCCTTAACTTTTTCGATCGCGCGCCAAATCGTTTCACAGACTCGGACGACTTGCGCGAAGTCTTGTTCAGTCACGAAGTGTGGTCGCAGGTAAGGCGAGAGGCGGCGCCCGCCGAAAATCAACTTCGCCCGTTCTAGACCCCGATCCAGAAACTCAAGCGAGCTTTGAGCCAGGGCAGAATCGTTTAGCAGTTCGTGATAGTAAGTTACGGCGTCGTCCAGCATTCTGATTTCGTTACTTCTTACGCGGTGCGTTGACGTTCAGTTTGACTACGACGCCGTCGCGAATCAGATCGTCGGCCTTGCCGGGATAGACCAGTCCCCAGTCTTTCCGATTGATCGCGAATTCGGCATTTACAGTTACCTTTTCAGGTGCCACTTGAATCGTCGCTGGAAAGGTAATTGAGCTCACGACGCCATGCAGCTCGAAATTTCCGGTTACGCTGTAGTTTGAACCCCCGGTTGGCTCGATCTTCGTCGATTTGAACGTGACTTTGGGAAACTTGGTGACGTCGAAGAAGTCGGGTGTCTGCAGGTGCTTGGTCAGATCCGGCTCGTCAGTTACGACTGAGTTCGCTTCGATATCGATCGCTACGCGACTTTGTTCCGCTGCGTTGTTGACCAAATCGATCGAACCGCTGAAACGTTTGAACGAACCATTGTGACTGCGTGTGATTTTCGCTGCGACGAAATCGATCTTTGAATTTTCCGGCGTTATCGGCAGAGATTCCGCGTTCGCGGGTTTCGCCGACTGTGGTTCCGCGGCTGCATTACCAACCGTCGCTTTCGTTTTATTGGCCGCAGGATTCGCGCAACCATAGTTGAACCCGATTCCTGCGAGTGTAATTGCTAACACAAAACGAGTCATTGCTATCTCCCTTTAGCGAGTCGAGTCCACATTTGAATAATAGCCGAGTTGATTCGGCACAGATTAACACAAACTGTAGCTAACGCTCGCGGGACTCTTCAGACTTGGTCGTGTCTTGCTTTGCGGTTTTTTTTGCGCTCTGCGCCTTTTGCGTGAGATGTCCGCGCGGAAAAGGGTACTTCACGCAAAGACGCCAAGACGGCAAAGATTCTCGAAGCCACACTAAGACATTCTTCCAACTCTGCGGCCATTGACTAATATGCCCCTGGTTGTTACATAGTGCCAAAGACTCGGAGCCTTATGACGCAACCCCTTATGCGTTCGGTAATTGTCACGGCGCTTGCTCTGTTTGCGGTTACGCCCCACGTCCTCGGGCAGGAGAAAAACAAAGAGAATCAACCGACTGAAGACGTGATTCGCGTTTACACCGACGTGGTGCAAACGGATGTAATGGTCTTTGATAAGCAGGGCCACTTTGTGAACGGACTTAAACCTGAAGACTTTACGCTGCGTGTTGATGGTCAGCCACGACCGATCGAATTCTTTGATCGCGTTTCTGCCGGCAGCGCCAGGGAAGAGGCACAACTGTCTTCCAAAGCAGGAACTCCACCGAGTGATCCATCAGTCTCCGAACCAGTCGATCGAGGACGAACAATCCTTTTTTATGTTGATGATTTCCATATTTCACCGGGGGATTTAACTCTGCTGCGGAAAGGTTTGTTGAAATTCATTGATGACGACTTAGGGCAAAACGACGAGGCTGTAATTACGTCGGCGAGTGGTCAGATCGGCTTTCTGCAGCAGCTTACTGATAACAAAGCTGTATTGCGCGCCGCCGTTATGCGGATCAAAGCACAGAGCCCAAGCTTCGTTAGCGACGGTGAGCAGCCGCCCATGAACGAGCACCAGGCGCTGGTGATTGATCGAAGCCCTGCAGCCATGGGCTCAGCTAGTGCCGACCCGCTGCTTCAATATTTCATTCAGAGGGAAATTGAGAATGGTGCAATCTCTCCTACTCCATCCAGGCCGGGTTCGAACGCCACGGCTGATGCCGCAGAACTTCACGTGCGTGCGCGTGCGCGAGCAATTTTGGAACAGTCGGCGAACTTTACAACCAACGTTCTGTCGAGCTTCGAGAGTTTGGTTGATTCATCCGCTCGGCGTCCGGGTCGCAAGCTTGTTTTCTTCATTTCGGGTGGCTTCTACACTGACAGGCGAAACGCGGACACATCGCAAAAAATTGATCAAATCACCCGCAAGGCAACTCGCAACGGCGTCGTTATCTATTCATTGGATGCGCGCGCATTAACCACGGGCGAGCCACAACCTGGGGAACCAGTCGACGTCACGGAAATGACCGGCATCGTGGAACGTGAACAGAGAAACGAACTATCGGAATCGCGCGAGGGAATGACTGTACTTGCAGTCGAGACCGGTGGTCGCACAATCTTTGACACGAATGCCCTGGACACAAGCATTGCACGCGCGGTGACAGAAACATCCTTCTACTATCTTCTTGGCTGGCGGGCTAGCCACGAAATGCAAACCGCCCGCAAACCGCCTCGCGTAGAAGTCAGCGTGGTGAATCGCCCCGAGTTAAGCGTTCGGCTTGGCCACGGTTTCGCGTCAGTCACAGCGGCTGGAAGTTCCAAGCCATCTGCAACTAAGCGCCAAAGCGAAAAACCTTCCGAATCACAATTGCGCGATACACTCGTGGCTGCCTATCCGAGCAAGGCGCTGCCGGTAGCCCTCGATCTTCAATATCAAAAGTCTGATAAGGAAATCCTGCTGACAGCTTCGATGCAAATCCCCATCGAATCGCTTTCACTCACCAGCGAGGGCGACAAGGACAAAGCGGTCGCCGACGTTGCCGGTTTCATCTACAACGACGAGGGGAAAGTTGTGCAGCATTTTAGTAAGCGAATGGCGCTGACGCCTGCCGCCTCAAACTCAATGCCCGACGAGACCTTTACCTTCAAATATCAAGCCGTCCTCCCACCAGGTCTTTATCAAGTGCGCGTGGGAACGCGCGATGAAAGAAGTGGCAAGACGGGAACTGTCCACCAATGGATCGAAATACCGGATCTATCCGACCACAAACTAGCGTTGAGCAGTCTAATTACAGGTGAGGTACCGCCGGGGACACAGGATATTCAAAGTCAGTCGACTCGAATGATTTTGCGAGCGAATCACCACTTTCACGGCGACAATACTTTTCATTTTCTACTTTACGCGTATAACTTTGGCTTGGCTTCGACAAGTTCCAAACCCGACCTTGCCGTGCAGGCGCGATTTCTGAGAGATCGTCTGGAAGTTATTACGACCAACTTCCTCGACGTCCCAACATCTGACCTTTCATTGAAAGACCGTATTCCTGTTTATGCTGACTTTCCATTGAAAATCCTGGGGCCCGGACGTTACACGCTGCGGGTTACAGTCATCGATCGAGTTGCCAAGGTCAGCGCGTCACAGGAGATCCGTATTGAGATTGAGTGAGAATTTATCGCGTCTGTTAAAGGCTCAGAGATAGGACAGCCACCAATCTCTGCGGCGTGCTTTTATGCCCGCAAACCATTTGCACAAAGGATAGAGCAACAGAACGCCGGTAATCCAACACAAGTAAACGACGATGAGATTGAAGCCCATCCCAGGTTGATACTGCCAATCTACGGGTGTCTTCACCAGCCATTTCCAGGGCTTGCCGAACGAAATGTTTAGAACCAACGCGATGATGTGCGCGGTGAACCACTGCAGCATATAAAAGAACAGTGGCACGCGGCCGAAGGTCACAAAGAACTGCCGTGCCCAAGCACCGATTGATTGCGTGCCCGTAGTAATCGCCGCGCGTGCTGGTTCAAAGAGGTACAGCGCAACGATTCCCGGACCTAAGGTCATCAACAGGAAGTCGAGTGAAGGCGGATACTTTGTCGTGTTGATGAAAGAGAGGATGGTAAAAACTATATTTCTTTGCTTGTGCCAGTGTTGCGGCTCACCATAGACGTCCCACGCACGAATCAGACAAAACAGAATGACGCACGCCACCCCAATCGAGAGCAGCAATTTACGCCGGCGTTCTTTGTCCATTTGATAAAGCGCGCCAAAGCTGTAGCCGACCGCCATGACCCCAATCCAGGGGATTAATGGGTACAGCACCGCAATGACGGGACTCGGAAAAGTTGATCCCACGGGAAAGAAAGCCTGTTGATGCATCACCATCCATAGCTTTGCTCCCCATCCCGGCACCGGCGTCCCCGGCCCACGCCATGGTGTCGCGGGATATCGGTCGAGCAAGTTATGAAGCGCGATCATTGCCAGACCAAAAGCTGCAACTACTTTTAAGGGAAGATGAATCAGCGCCGCCAGCACGATCATTGAAACGCCGATAACCCAGATCACCTGAAGGAAAAAGAGCAGTTTCGGATCCACGCTGAAAGTCACCAGTAATCGAACGACGGTAACCTCAAGAATAATCAGCCAGAGACCTCGCGTGATAAGAAATCGCGAAAGCTCGTTCTTGCTCTTGCCGCGTGCCAATTGCAGGTAGGCACCCGTACCGGCGAGAAAAACGAAAAGCGGCGCACAGAAGTGCGTTATCCAGCGCGTAAAAAACAACCAGACGGTGGTCTTTGATAGATCGAGCGGATCGAAGAGCAATGCGCCGGAATGGATATAATCCCGCGTGTGGTCGAGCATCATGATCACCATAATGATGCCGCGCAACAAATCGAGTGAATCGATGCGCTGGCGCCCGAGCTTCGCCGGCTCAGGGTCAACCGGGCCCGCGCCTTGCGGTGGCTCATGATCGCCATTCACTTTGAGCTTTGAGTCGTCCATGCCGGAAAAAGTGGGCGGAGTTTAGCGCACACGCGCGCTATTTTCGACAGATGATTTGTTAATTGTTGTTAAGCTTTCCAATGGCAGAGTTACAGTTCGATCTGCCGCAGCGCAATAATCGAATCAAGTTGTAGCAACCGATCAAGCGTGGGTTTGTCCAGCGGTGCGTCAACTTCGATAATCGCCATTGCTTCCCCGCCCCGCTCGCGCCGGCCCAGATGAAATGCGCTGATGTTGATGCCGGCGTCGCCGAGAATGCTGCCGACCTTTCCAATCACACCCGGCACGTCGCGGTTGTGCATTACTATCATGTAGCCACGCGGAATGGCTTCGATCCGAAAGCCGTCGATGCGTGTGATACGACCTTCGCGATAACCCTCCGCCGTTGTGAACACCGAACCCGATGCTGTTTGTTCGCCCGTCGCGGATGTGACGAAAGTTCGAATCGCGGACGCAGCGCTCGACCCCCGCACATAGGACGTCGTGACGGCGATACCTCGCTCTTCGGCAATGACGAACGCGTTGACGACATTGACTCGAGCGCTGATATCACGCAGCAGTCCGGCAAGAAATGCGCGCGTAATGGGCGCCGCATCGATCTCAACCAACTCGCCGGCGAATTCAAGACGAACTTCGCGCACCGGACTGCCGATCAACTGAGCTTGAAAGCGACCGAGGCTTTCTGCCAGCGAAAGATAAGGTTGCAAGAGCGCCAGCTCCTTTGCCCCAAACGCGGGCATGTTCACGGCCCCACTCAACGCGCCTGTCAACAAGTAGTCGCGCATTTGTTCGGCGACTGTGACGGCTACGGCTTGTTGCGCCTCGGCGGTGGATGCGCCCAAGTGCGGCGTGACGATCACTTGTTCAAGAGACAGCAGCGGATGATCAGCCGGCGGCGGCTCTTGCTCGAATACGTCGAGAGCGGCGCCAGCAATCTTGCCCGAAGTAATGGCATCGTACAGAGCGGACTCGTCGATCAATCCACCACGCGCGCAGTTGATGACGCGTGCTCCCGTCTTCATTTTGGCGAAAGCGTCTGAGTTGATGAGCCCGCGCGTTTCGTTGGTCAGAGGCGTGTGAATGGTGAGGAAGTCGGCGCGCGCCAACACTTCATCGAGCGCGGCGATTTCAATTTCCCGATCCTGGTTTTGATCAGACGCGATGAAAGGATCGTGCGCAACTATTTTCATTCCCAGCGCTGCCACTCTTTGCGCCACAGCGCGGCCGATCCTACCCAGACCGATTATGCCGAGCGTCTTCCCACGCAACTCCGCGCCGATGAATTTCTTGCGCTCCCAGAGTGCAGCTTTCACGCTGCTGTTCGCTTGCGGCACATTGCGCGCGAGCGCTACCAATAACGCAATTGTATGTTCCGCCGTCGTGATGGTGTTTCCGTCTGGCGCGTTCATCACCACGATGCCACGCGCCGTCGCGGCCGGAACGTCGATGTTGTCTACGCCTACGCCGGCGCGACCAATGACGCGCAGAGACGGAGCCTCAGCCAGAATTGCTTCTGTGACCTTGGTTTCGCTTCTGACGATCAAGCCATCGCAGTTCGCCAGCTGCACGATCAGCTTTTCCGCTGATAGACCAGTCTGTTTCTCGACCGTGAATCCGCCTGCGCGCAGGGGCTCCAAACCTTCGTCACTAACTTCATCAGCCACGAAGACGCGGCCGGCGGTTTTGCTTTCATTTGGCATTTGGAAAGTTTCGTATCCTAGCAGGCCTCAAATTGTGGGTCGAGTACGGTCATGGTCTGACAGGTCAGACTGATTTGACGGCCTTTCAATTCGATTGATTTGACCGACCCTCATATCTCTGAGAAAACCTCCAACGCGCGACTTTCCTTAACAAAATCGCGAATTAAACAATTTTCAACCCGCGGCACGGCCATTGCCCAACGTGTTCGCGGGAATTCCTATGGACTCCCACATTAGGAGACGAAATGAAGATGAAATCCTCTGGCACACTCAAATCGAACGTCGCAGTAATTCTGATGATCGTCGCGCTCTTACCGACGCTGAGTCTTCGCGTCAAAGCCAATCGCGCCGCATCAAACAACTCCTCGAGCGACGAAAACAACGGCCATCGCAAGATTGCGCCGGACCTCGAGCAATCGATCAACGACGCGACGAGTCATGGCCAAGGCAATAAGTTGGCATCGGTAATTATTCAACTCGCGGACGATAAAACCGCCATGAGCGACGGCGATCTTCAGGGGAAGTTCAGCCAACGCAATGGCCGGTTAAAGGCGCGTTTCAACACGATGGGTATGGCTTCGGCAGAGTTGCCGCTCTCGCGCATTGCTGAGTTGATGGATGATCACGATATCGCGTACATCAGCCCCGACCGCCCAGTTCAAGCTTACGGCCATCTGGAAACGACCGTGGCAGCCGCACAGGAAGACGGGCGCAGTGAAGTTACCGGGTTCACTTCTCTCAATGGAACCGGTGTGGGCATTGCGGTGCTGGACAGCGGCATTGATGATACCCACAACTTAATCAAGGCATCCTCCGGTCGCCCTGCGATCGTCTACTCGAAAACTTACACAGGCATTGCCGCGAACCGCGATTATTACGGTCACGGAACTCATGTGGCATCGATGCTGATGGGTAATCCGGGATACAAGTCAGACTACTACGGCGGCATTGCTTACGAAGCGAAGATCATTAGCCTTGGAGTCCTCGATGCTACTGGCGCCGGCACTTCGAGCAACGTAGTCGCCGCGCTCGATTGGTGCGTCGCGAACAAATCGACCTACAACATTCGCCTCATCAACATGAGTCTCGGCACCCCGGCAAATGACACTTACACCAAAGATCCACTGTGCCTGGCCGCGCGTCGCGCATACAACGCAGGAATCGTGGTCGTCGCCGCTGCGGGAAATAAGGGGAAAGATGCTCTCGGTCAAAAACTCTATGGTGGGATTGACTCGCCCGGCATCGAGCCGTCGGTTATCACCGTCGGCGCGGTGAACACGTTCGGAACGAATACGCGGACAGATGACAAAGTTACGACTTACAGTTCGCGCGGTCCAACCCGTGGTTACACAACTGACTCCGCAGGCGTCAAACACTACGACAACTTGATCAAGCCGGATATCGTGGCGCCAGGCAACAAACTGATCGGAGCCACTTCTCCCAGCAGTGTCGGCAAATTAACCAGCATCGTAACTAAGTACCCTTCCCTAAAAGTCGGAACTGCCACTTACACGACTGACCAACTGATGTACATGAGCGGAACGTCGATGGCCGCGCCGGTCGTTACGGGCACGGCAGCCATGATGCTCGAGGCAAATCCGAGCCTGACGCCCGGTTTGGTGAAAGCAATCCTGATGTACACCGCCCAGCCGCTACGCAATACCAACACACTGGAACAAGGAGCCGGCGAAGTGAATGCCGAAGGCGCCGTTCGCATTGCCAGTTGGGTCAAAACCGATGCGAGCACGTACGCGACGGGAACGTCTATGTTGACGACTTGGGACGAGTCTTCACAACTCAATTACATCTCCAGCCTCGGCGAACGTATTGATTGGGGTCGTGCAGTTATCACCGATTACTGCTTCCTTTATGGCAGTTCCCTGATGACGAAATGGCAGGGAATGTACGCACAGAATCGACTCCTGGCTGACGGCACCTACATTAGCAACGGCGTCATCGTCCGCAATACCAGCCTGGTTAGCAGCCTCATCAGTAACACGTCTGGTCCAATTACCACGACTGGTGTCTTGCTCAGTGACGGCACTCTGTTTACTAACGGCGTGTTGTTGAGCGACGGTGTGTTGCTCAGCGACGGCGTGTTGATCGGCGATGGTGTCTTAATCGGCGATGGCGTGCTTCTGAGTGACGGTGTGCTGTTGAGCGATGGCGTGCTCATCGGTGATTTCATTTACGGCGACAACACGTCGGCGATGAAAGCTGCCCCCTAACGAGATACAAATTCTGAAAGGAACGGGACGATGCTTTATCAAAATACGACAACCACCGTTTCAGGATTTGGCCCGGGACTAAGACCACTGCCTTCGATCTTCCTGAACGACAACTCCAGGCCCGACGTGCTTCAGTTTCTCGAGGAGCGGCCCGCGCAAACCGCGATGTTGAGCGGTCTGGTCAGAGACAACGGCCTCCGAAGCGATTTTAACCGCGGCGATTTCTACGGCTGCCGCAATGAACAAGGCGAGCTGGAAGGGATCGCGCTGATCGGCCACGCCACTTTGTTTGAAGCGCGCAGCGAGCGCGCGTTGTATTCGCTCGCGAACCGAGCGCAGAACTGCACCGGCACACACATGCTGATGGGGGACCAAGACGGCGTGCAGATGTTCTGGGAATTCTATGCCGGGCGTCAGGCGCAAATGCGCAAGAGCTGTCGGGAACATTTGCTTGAGCTGCGGTCTCCGGTTGCACTCCGCCTCGAGACGCCAAATTTGCGATTGGCTACCCCGGATGATCTCGAGTTGATCGCGCCGATTCACGCGCAGATGGCGTTTGAAGAGAGTGGCGTAAACCCACTCGAAACTGACCCTGCCGGTTTTCGCGAGCGCTATCTTCGGCGAATTCAAAAACAACGCAGTTGGGTGTTAATTGAAAATGACGCTGTAGTCTTCAAAGCAGAAGTCGTTTCCGAAACGCCCCTCGTCGCGTATCTCGAAGGTGTGTGGGTCAGTCCCGAACAGCGTTCACAAGGTCAGGGTACCGATTGCGTCCTGCAGCTTTCCGCGAATCTCTTGTCCCGCAGCGAATCGGTTTGTTTGTTCGTCAATGAAGAAAACACCTCGGCGCTTCGTTTCTATGAACGCATGGGTTTCAACGACAAAGACAGCTTCGATACGATCTTCCTCCAACCCTTCTAACCCCCGCAGTCCGCCCACAACTTAATCTCCATCCAGTTTCCACAGCGTTTCGTCTTGATTGAGACAGAACGCTGTGGTAACTGTCTCACGCTCCACGCATTTCTATTTTTTGCGCATGGCCCGGCGCCTGCTGCTCATGATTAGTAAAGGAAGGTATTGATGGAAATCATCGTCTATCGTGAAGGCGCTGAGAAAATAGAGACTGGATTCACTCTCGAACAACTCCCGGAATTGTTGAAAGATGAGAAGGCTGTCATTTGGGTCGACATGGAAGAACCGACCGAGGCTGACGATCAGACTCTGCTGAACGTATTCCATTTTCATCCGCTGACGGTCGAAGACTGTCGCGAGACGCGCAACTATCCGAAAGTCGAAGAGTTTCCCGGCTATCTCTATTTCATCGTACATGGCGTGCGGGCCGACACGAGCCCGGATCACTTCAACACGATCGAACTTGATGCGTTCATCGGCCCGAATTACGTCATTACCTACCATCACGACACGTTCCGCAGCATCCATAACGTGAAGAAGCTGCTCAGCACAAGTCCGGTCATTTGCCAGCGAGGAGCCGCCTTCCTGTTGCATCAGATTCTCGATCAAATCGTCGATTACTATGCGCCTGTGCTCGATGATTTTGACGAGCGCATTGCGAGACTGGAGGACGACATCTTTACGATGAGCCGTCCTAACAAAGCGATCCTCGAACAGATCATGGACTTGAAGCGCGGCGTACTGCGACTTCGCCGTATCACGGGTCGGCAGCGAGAAGTCATTCTGCGCATGAGCCGTGGCGAGTTCAGTCTGATCCCCGCGGCGCTGCTGCCGTTCTATCGAGACATTTACGACCACATCATGCGCGTGACCGACATGGCAGAGAGCTATCGCGACCTGTTGAGCGGCGCGCTCGACGCTTACATGTCGGTCGTGGGTAATCGCATGAACGAGATCATGAAGGTGTTGACGATCTTTTCGGCGGTGATGCTGCCGTTGACTTTCATCGCCGGCGTTTACGGTATGAATTTCGATTACATTCCGGAGCTGCACAAACAATACGGATATTTCGCTGCGTGGGGAGTGATGTTGACGGTTGCTATCGTGATGCTGGGACTCTTTTGGCGAGCGGGATGGATTGGCGGCAGTGGAAAGAAAAAGTAAACGTCAACCATGGCTAATGAACAGCAGGTAGGCCGCGATCAAAACGGAGTTCACAATCAGCGCATAAACTCCCGCGAGCAGATCGTCCGCCATTATTCCCAGACCCGACTCCAACGCCTCCAGGCGTCGAATCGGATACGGCTTCCAGATATCAAACAGTCTGAACAGAATGAACGCCGATAAGACACTCCACCAGGTGTGAATCCAGAACGGACCGGAAAGCAGCGCAATCATCTGTCCGGCGACTTCGTCGATTACGACGATCGAAGGGTCCTTAACTTGAGTCGTCTTTTCAGCCCGCGTCGCTGCCCAGACACCGGCGATGCTCACGATCAGAATTATCAACAGCATCACCGCCAACTGCGGCGCGAAAATGTATAGCAGCGAGAGTCCTCCGCGTGCCGCGTTGGCTTCCAGAACCTGATACAGCCACCCCCACAAAGTTAAATACAATCCGACGCCGACCAGTGCCCCCAACGTTCCGGGCGCGATGGGAAAATAACCGACGCCGCAAGTGGCAACCGCGAGGGCCAAATAATCGATCCCTCGGCGGCGTTTGCGCACGGGGATCTCCGTTGCCGAAACTGCGACGGCAGGATTCAGTTCATCGCTGGATTCTTTAATGGCCGCCATTGTGCTCACGAACCTAACCGCCTAATTTGTACTCTAGCTGAAGTTTGTGCGCAACGCAGTCGGCAACCGGGAGCATCATTGGACGAGTCGTGTAATCGGCACGAGAATTTCATTAACCGCGACAGAATCATGTACGACGATTGCATTAACAACGGGCTGAGCTTAATTTACAAGCGTCGGCTATCGCGACCGCATCTAAAAGTTCATCGGCCCCCGCAATATTTTTCAGGCATTCCGAACAAAATTTTGGCACTAGTCACCAAGTTAACTGCTGAATCTCTCAGAGTGGCTATCGTCGACTCGTTACTTCTGTGTCTGCTTGTCGGCAACTTCGGATCCGTTCTTGCCGCTAGCAGGTTTCAACCAAGCGGGCGCATCAGAGGAACAATTCTGGCAACCTCAGGGGATCGGAAAGAACGTTTGCCGGGTGCCGTCGCGACTCTTACTGGAGGCGCACTCGGCGATAAGCCGCTAACAACAATCAGCGACGAACAGGGCCAATACTCTTTCAACCACTTGCCGGCTGGCGAATACAAATTAACGGTCAGCTTACGCGGATTTCTTACCCCGGAACGTCGCATCACGTTGGCTATCGACGCGACCGTCGATCTTGACGTGTCCCTGGAAGTCGGCCACGTCGAGGCGACGGTGAATGTCGCGCCGGAAGAAGACCGCATCAACACAACTGACACGACCGTCTCACCAAAGCTGTCCGCAAAGAAACTTCAAGATGTGCCGCTCGTCAACGAAAAGTTTCAAGACGCTCTGCCCCTGCTTCCCGGCGTTATGCGAAGTTCCGATGGGGCCCTCAACATTAAAGGAACGCGTCCCGATCAAAGTGGCGTGCTGGTTTCGAGTTTGAATGTCACCGATCCCGTGACTGGCGACGCGGCGATCGATTTGCCGCTCGAAGCTGTTGAATCAGTCCAGGTCTTTTCCAATCCATTCTCGTCCGAGTACGGCAGATTCACCGGCGCCGTCACGGCAATCGAGACTCGTTCGGGAACCAATGACTGGCGGTATTTGCTGACCAATGTGCTGGTGCGGCCCCGGTTTCGCGACAGTCACATTTATGGAGTCCAATCCGCTACACCGCGCATCGCGGTTGGTGGCCCGCTGAAAAAGGACAAGGCTTTTTTATTTCAGAGTCTTGAATATCGATTTGTGCGTCAAGAAGTGACAAGCCTGCCTGCCGCGCAACGCGATTCGAAACTCGAAAGCTTTGACTCGTTCACGCGACTGGATTTCAACTTGAATTCGACAAATCATCTGGCAGTCAGCTTTTCGCTCTTCCCGCAGAAGCGGGACGCCGCAAATCTGAACACGTTCACGCCCCTCGAGACGGCAGCGAACATCCATCAGCGCGGCTGGTTCCTCGCTGTCAATGATCAGAAGACTTTCGCAAATCGCGCGTTACTGCAATCGAGTGTCAGCCTTAAGCAATTCGACGTGGATGTCTTTGGCAATGGCGTAACGACTTTCGCTATTTCCCCTAGTCGTCGATCGGGCAGCTGGTTTAATCGGCAAGCACGCGACAGCCGGCGGGCTCAGTGGCTGGAAACACTTTCGCTTCCCGAACGCAAATTTCACGGCGAACATGAAGTCAGAATCGGTTTCGATCTGAGTCACACGTCGTTCGACGGCTCGGATCGATCAGCTCCGGTCCGAGTTGTGCGCAATAACGGAACTTTGACCGAACTGATTACTTTCGTAGGCGATGGTCAATTGCGGCTAAATAACACCGAATTGGCTGCGTTCGCTCAGGACACGTGGCATTTCGCTCGAAGACTGACAATCGATCTCGGCCTGCGCTGGGATCGCGACGGGATTGGTGAGGATCACAACTTCGCTCCGCGAATTGGATTTGCCTTGACGCCTTTCGCCGACGATCACACCGTAATTCGCGGCGGGGTCGGATTGTTCTACGACAAGATTCCCATCACGGTCGGGAGTTTTCAGCAATATCAACAGCGCGTCGTGACGACCTTCGCGAATAACGGCATAACGATCAGTGGTGGACCCACACTCTTTCGGCACGAGTTGAGCGGCAATGGGTATCGCAATCCTTACTCGGTTGCCGCGACGCTGCAAATCGATCATGAGATCAAGCGTGTTCTGCTGCGGGTTGGTTACGAAGAACGTCAAACACGCCGAGATTTCGTGCTTGAGCCTCTCGCGAACGGCACGTTGTTACTCAGAAATGATGGCGAATCAAGATATCGCGAGTTTCAGCTGACGGCGCGTTTGCGATTGCAGGAGAGACATCACGTTTATCTCGCTTACGTGCGTTCGCGCGCTACCGGCGATTTGAATGCGTTCAATGATTACTTTGGCAACTTGCGCAATCCCGTGATTCGCGCGAATGAGAGGTCATTGCAACCGTTCGACGCGCCGAACAGATTAATCGCCTGGGGCGACATTGCGCTTCCCAAACAGACTACCGTCTCACCCGTCGTCGACTGGCACACGGGCTTTCCTTTTTCTCTCGTAGACGAGAACCAGAATTTTGTGGGAGCGCGCAATCGCAGCGGACGTTATCCAACATTCTTCTCGCTCGATTTGCAGGTGACAAAAGGCCTGGCACCGCGCGTTCCAAATTGGGGATTCATTCCCGCGAAATTCCGCGGCCGCAAGATGCCCGGACGTTTCGGCGTGAAGGTTTTCAATTTGACGAATCATTGGAACCCACGCGATTTCCAAAACAATATCGATGCAAGTGACTTCGGGACTTTCTACAACAGCCCGCACCGCGGTATCAGATTGAAGTTTGAGTTTGTGAAGTATTAAGAGGACGAATTCAGTACTGCCAGACGATAAAAATGAGGCAACCGCGAATGCCTCAAGGTTAGGAAGGTGGGCTTGCCCCCGCTAAATAACTTTGAAGCAGCGGGCGCAAGCGACCCTTCCAGACTTTGAGACATTCTTTGTCGACTCTGCTAGCTAACGAGGCGTCCGATCAGATCGTATTCCTGCGCTTCAGTAATCAACACGTCAACCATCCGACCGGGCTGAGGTACGAAATCGTCGGGAGCATCATTGATCAAAACACATCCATCAATGTCCGGCGCCTGCGTTTCCATTCTTCCCTGCCAGAGCAACTCGCTTTCGTTTGATTCGCCTTCGAACATCACGCGCACGGTCTGGCCTACCATCGCTTTGTGTTTTCGCCTGGCGATCTTCGATTGCTCTTTCATCAATTGATCGCGACGACGCTTGGCGACTTTCGGATCGACCTTGCCCGCCAGGTCGAATGCCGGCGTCCCTTCTTCATCGGAGTAAGTGAAAACGCCAACACGATCGAATTCGACGTTCTTTACGAAGGTCATCAGTTCCTCGAAGTCTTCATCCGTCTCACCGGGAAACCCGGTAATGAAAGTCGTGCGCACCGCGATGCCGGGCACGCGCTGGCGCACCCGCCCGATCAGTCGTTCCAGCGATTCACGATTGCCGCCGCGCTTCATCAATTTCAGAACATTGCGCGACGCATGCTGCAAGGGCATATCGAGGTATTTCACGGCCTTCGGTTCTTCAGTCAGCACGTTGAGAAATTCGTCGCTAATGTGCGTCGGATACGTGTACATCACGCGCACCCATTCAATGCCGTCGGTGTGCGAAAGCTCGCGCAGCAGATGAGCCAGCGCATCCTGCTTGCCCAGGTCTTCCCCATAGCGCGATGAATCCTGCGCCACGAGAATTAATTCCTTCACACCTTCTTCGGCCAGCTGATGGGCCTCGGCAACGATCGAACCAAACCGACGACTGCGAAAATGACCGCGCATCTGCGGAATGAAGCAGAAGGCGCACGGCCGATCGCAACCTTCAGCGATCTTGATGAACGCATAATGACTCGGCGTCGCCAGCACACGCGGAGTCGATTCATCGTACAAATAGGTCGCGCTTTGATTTCCGAGCGGCAGCACCGGCAGTAATCTTGTATTGGTCGTCGGATCGCAGACGTTCAGGATTTCGTTGATTTGACTCGTGCCGATGAAGGCGTCCACTTCCGGCATCTCGGCTTTCAGCTCGTCGCGATAACGTTCAACCAAACATCCGGCAACCACCAGACGCTTGGCTTTGCCTTCAGTCTTCAGACGCGCGGCTTCCAGAATTGCTTCAATCGATTCCTTCTTCGCCGAATCAATGAACCCGCACGTGTTCACCACGACGGTATCGGCGTCTGCCGCGTCGGCCGTGATTTGAAAACCTCTCTGCTGAAGCTGGCCCATCATCACTTCGCTATCGACGAGGTTTTTGGGACAACCCAAGCTGATAAATCCAACTTTGTTCATTGCTAGTAAACCGCCATGCAGGTCAGTACCGGGAGCGGTAGCGACCGGGCTTCGATCGATTTTTACCGACCCGGTCGCTACCGCTCCCGGTACTGACTCCACTTTTGTCGTTAATTATTCTTTCGATTCCGCTCAAGCCGCGACAGCAAACTCTCGATCTCCGACCGCTCCGCTTCGCTCAAACTCTGTTCTCCAAATCGCACGCGATTGTACGCGCTGGTGATCGCCCGCGCTTCTTCAACGCCAACTGCCGATGCAAACTCAAGTGGCGTCTGATACAGCTCGCGCTTGATTCCCTGCTTCTCCAAGGCCCGCAAGAGGCGCTCATAGAACTGAACTCGGGTTGCCTCAGCTTTACCCGTGCGTTGCCATACTTGCAAGCCACGCCGCCAGCCGATGCGATTCACTCGACGACCGATTAGCGCAATGCCAACCAGTCCCATCAGCGAACCGATTACAGCCACCGCCGGCTTGAAAATCGATGGTAACGCGGCGCGGGCTTGATCGAGTTTCGTCATCGAGCCGCGCTGAAACTCAACTATCTCGCGGCGTACAGAACTGACCAGCGAGCGTTGCTCCTGTTTGTCATAGCCGACGACGTACTGGAACCACAACAACTCAAGCGCTTCCGAATATTTGCTCAACGCTCCCGCAAAGCCTCTCCGCTCGCGCGACGTGCGCCCGGCCGCCGGCGTGGGATCGAATGTCACCCACGAATTCGCCTGCGGAAAATAGACTTCCACCCACGAGTGCGCATCGCTCTGGCGAACTGTGTACGCGCCGGCGGCATCGTTGTATTCGCCAGGCAGAAAGCCGTTCACGACGCGCGTGGCCAAACCCTGTGTCCGCAACATCACCGCCATCGCCGTCGCAAAGTATTCGCAGTGACCTTTCTTCACGTTGAAAAGAAAATCTGAAAGCGGATCGGGACCGCTCGCCTTCATCTCGAGGGAGTAGCCATAGTTATCGCGCAGGTGCGACTCTACTGCGCGAGCGGCGTCATACCAGGTTCGGGCCCCGCTTTTTAGGATTACCGACCGGGTCAACGCGGCGATTTGCGGATCGAGATTCGGCGGAAGTTCGAGGTACCGAGACGCGTCCACCGCGTACTCCATTCGGTCGGCGCGCAAGCTCTCATCACTCGGCTGCGTGGTATCCGAGTAGACTTTGTAGGCGACCCGCTCCGAATCATGTGATCGCGTTTGCAGACCGCCCTCAGAGTCAACGCGCAATAAAGGCAGCTCGCCCTGAACGCCCAGTACCCGCGGTGCGCCAAACAGGGTGGGCGTGTCAACAGGCTCGATGATGAACGTCTGCTCCGTCAGACGACGCACGTCCTCAGTAGTGCCAAGTTTGAAAAGACCTGTCTCGTTGTCTCTCTCCGCGATTCGTTCAGCTGTGCGCGACTTCTTCCAGACCTTACCGGTGAACTGATCGAGCGCAACTCCCCGCCAACGCAAACCTGTGCGCGGCAAAGCGCTCAAACGATCGATGCGCACATGCATAAAGATTTCGTCGCTGCCTTTAAGTTCGCCGATCTGGCCGAGCGTGACGGTGTCCGAGAATCCGATCAATCCTGAGACGCTCTTGCCCCCGCGCTTTAGCGCGCTGGTCGCGGTCCGCGGCGCAATCAGGAAGAACGGGAACGCCAGAACGACAATCAAGACTAGCAAGCCCACCGACACCAGCGGCAAGCGACGCGTCTCGAGATACCGCCGGCGCCACAGCCGCATCGGCAACTTCTGAAACAAGGTTGAGTCGGGTGGCACCAACAGCCGGGTCTGTGTCGCGGTAATATTTCGTTTAGCCTTTTGAATTTCGAAAGCGACGATCGTCGAAAGCGCGCACACCAGATACACGATGAGTGCCGCCAGAAAAAGCGGACTCGCCGTGAGCCCCGCGGCCAACAGGACCGTGAAGAAGGAAATCAGATAAAGAAAAAACCAGTCGCGGTCGCCTTTCCGTTGCAGCAGCTTCACCGCCGACAGAAAAAGGATCATGTGCGAAAGCACGGCGACCTCTGGACTGCTGCGACGTCCCATCTCCAAATATTGAATATCCAGGTATGGCGCCAGGATTTTCCAATCAACATAGAAGAACGGAAGCGACAGCAGAATCACTGCCAGCGCAACCCGTTCCGTTAACTGCCAACGGGTAGGCTCCAGCTTCCATGCCGTCAGCAGCACGACCGCAAATCCCCCCGCTAGCCAGACGTTGGCCCCACCCGCGACAAAGAGCGCAAGCGATGCTGCCGCAACGGTCGCGTAGGACATAAGGCGAAAATACGTTCCAAATTGCATGAGACGTGGAGTGCTTTGATGACGAAAGCCCGCTCAAGTGTACCCTGAGCGGGCTTCCTTTGCGATTACTGGGAGCGCGGGCGCCCTCGCCCGCTTCTGCGGTTCAGTTTCATTCAACTCAACGCCACAAATGGTTCAGCCTGCGCCCGTTTTTCGAGAAAGGTCGAAAGTATAGTTCCATCCGAGTCGCTCATCTGCGTGACCTTAGCGCCCACAAACCACGTGGCCTGTCCGTTCGTACCTAGACGGTCACAAGTAACTGTTGCCAAAACTGCGGCGATAACCCCACTGTTCAGATCGACCGTCACATAAAGCGGACAGCCCGGCTTTTTCAGTTGCTGTTCGGAGAAGCGACTGCCGACGAACGACAACGCCATGCCGCCCTGACTGATCATTTCGCAATGCCCGCGTGCCGGTTTCGAATAAGAAACATCCCATGACAATGCGTTCCGCTCAACCAGAGCAATCGTTGCCGGCAGATGCACTTTGTAGCGGGGAAAGCGCCGCGTGTTAGTCGCAACCTTGGCGCGGGCCGCGGGTTTACGTTCCAACTTGCGCAGCGGATCGAATCCTTTGAACTCGAGGCCGCAGTTATTGCAAAGCAACTCGTGCATTCCCGCCATCTGGAGCACGAGGGACGAATTCTTGTAGCCGCGCTGGATGCGCGTGCTCTTGCATCGGGGACACCACATAGAAGTTTCGAGTTCCGAGTTTCGGGTTTCGAGTTTCGTGCTTGGTCTTAGGTCTTACGTCTTAGACTATTGGTGTAGAAGACCTCATGGAAAACCGTCGATTCTATTTACGATTCACGATTTACCATTCACGGCTTTCAGCGATTCACGATTTACCATTTACGGTTTGAGTGGTGAGATGGGCGAAACGATTCTAACAAATGCGATGTAGCCCGACCACACATTTTATTTGGCGACTTCGGGAAGCGCTATTACAATGACAAAAAGTCACTTAATGGCCTTAACATGGAAGAACGCATGAAGATTCTGGGAACGATTGGACTGGTTTTGACTCTTTTGGCGCTGCCCGCCTTCGCGCAACAACGCGCCATGCAGGCGCTCACTCGTGCTCAAATTCGCGAGGCCGAACAGCTATTGTCAGATCATGGCTATTGGGTTGGACCGATCGATGGAATCTTCGATGCGGGGAGTAGCTCGGCGCTGACCGCCTTTCAGAAATGGCAAGGTCGCGAGGTTACTGGTCAACTGACCACCGAGGAATTAGAGGCCCTTCGCATCAGCTCTTCACCTCGGGCGCGCGAACTCGGATACGAACACGTTGAAGTCGATCTTGACCGGCAGGTGCTGATGGTTGTTAGTGAAAACGGCAACGTGAGAGTGCTGCCTGTCTCAACCGGCAACAACAAAGCCTTCATGGACGAAGGTCAGGAGAGTATCGCCTACACGCCCCGCGGCCGATTTCTGGTTTATTACAAAGAGACTGGATGGAAGAGCGGTTCACTCGGGCGCACTTATTACGCGAACTTTATCAGCGGCGGCGTGGCGATTCATGGCAGCCGCAGTGTTCCGGAGCGACCCGCGAGTCACGGTTGTATTCGCGTCCCCATGTTCGCCGCGCGCGAAGTCAGTAGCCTTCTGAAACTCGGCACCATCGTGCTCGTTTACGACAAAGTCTCGTTCGTTTCCGCGAGAGATTGGGTGAAGAATCCGAAGTTGAAAGAAGCGGCGCTGGCAAGCCTTGGCGCCGAAGTCGACGACGCCACAGAACCGTCCACATCAAAGGGCAAAACGCTCAGCCAAAAACCACGCCCCAGACTCGTTCGATCTTGACCGCCATCGCAACTGCCAACACCAATTTTTCTTACCCAGTCTGAAACAATTTGAACGAGAGGCTATGGGCGCGTCCGCAGCCGGGAAACTCGACACATCAAGGGTTTTGAGCATAATCATGCGATGCAAATTCGACGCGCCGTTCCTTACTTAGTACTTCTGCTATGGGCGGCGGTCCTCTATTTTCCAGCGCTGTCCAACCCGTTCGTCTACGACGACGATTCGCAAATCACGAAGAACCGCAACATCGATAGTCCAAAATCAGTGTTGGTGTACTTTCGTCAGCCAAGCGTCTTCGATCAAGCATTTGATCCGCAACCCGGCTCGTTTTATCGGCCATTGTTCTGGTTGAGCCTCATGATCGACAACAAGATCTTCGGCCGGAATCCGAAGCTTTTTCACGTCACGAATATTCTGATTCACGGACTGAATGGAATTCTGATCTTCCTGATCTTCCGGCGCTGGTTCACTGGTCCTTTGCCGTTAATCGCCGCACTGGCTTGGTTAAGCTTGCCAATTCACACTGAGGTCGTGGCTTGGATATCCGGGCGTGCCATCGGACTCGCTACGCTTTTTGTGCTGCTGGACGTTTTTGCTGCGTTGAAATATTCGGAGCGCCGCGCGTGGAAATACCTGGTGCTGATGTCGCTAAGTTCGTGCGCAGCGCTTTTGAGTCATGAAGCAGGAATAGTGGGACCGCTCCTGGCAATATTTACGATTATCTGGAGCAGCCCGCGAGCCCAACGATGGCAATCGACCATAAAGGTGGCTGTTGCTGTATTGATTCCGTTGGCTGCTTACGTTGTGCTGCGCACAGCAATTTTTCATCAGCCATCGGCATCTTTTCAGCCGTTCGCCGAGATTCTTTTGCGCGGGCCAGTCACTGTTGCCAAATACGTCTGGTGGACCGTCTATGCGCCGGCGATGAGCATGGAACGTTCGACGGAATTGATCGATGTGACGTTCCGCTCGTGGATCTATTTCGCCTCATGGCTGATGATCGCCGGCCTTGCAGCCCTCGCCATTTGGCTCCGGCGGTTTGCGCCCTTATTCGCAGCGGGCCTAATGGCAGCCGCGATTGCGCTCGCACCTTTCGCGCAAATTCTTAAGCTTTATCAATCCGTGGCCGAGCGCTATGCGTACATCGCTTCGATCGGAATCGTTCTGGCAATCGTCGCTATTCTCGCGGCAGTTAGATCAAAACTGCGATGGCCGACGTGGAGCGCAATCGGCGTTCTCGCCTTTTGGATTGCGCTGTCTTTTATGCCGTTGCGCGATCGGATACAAGCATGGTCGTCTGAATCTGAGCTTTACCACACGTCGCTGATTGCGTCGCCCAAAAGCGCGGTGCTTCATCTGAATCTCGGTGTCTTGAGCGATGCCGACGGTAATGTCAGAGCCGCCGCCGGTTATTACCAGACGGCAATCGCGTTACAGCCGTCGTACCTGCAAGCCCACATCAACCTGGCGAATCTCTATATGAAAGTCGGGCGGCTCGACGAAGCCTCGACTGAATACCAGCAGGTGCTTGTCTACGATCCGGGAAACCTCGGCGCTCAGTTAAAGCTGGGACAGCTGCTGGCGATGAAGGGCGATCTCGATTCGGCTCTTTCGCTGTTGACGCGATTGGCCAGAGAGCATCCCGACTCTTCCGAAGCCGAAACAGATTTAGGAATCGTGCTCGCTCAGAAAAAGGACCCGGCGGCGCGCGATCATTTCCAAAGAGCACTGCAAATAAAACCTGATTCTGTGAATGCTGCCTTCAACCTCGCCCGGCTGGAAGAGCAATCCGGCCATCCTGACGCGGCGCGGAAACTCTACGAACAGGTGCTCCGCAATCACCCAGGCGATGTTGATGCTGCCCAAGCACTGCAGCGGCTTCGCTGACATTGCGGCGGATCGTTTTGAGTTAGGGGCCGCTTTAGCGGCGACAGAATTACAGAACCGCGAACGGTAGCGAGCGGGATAAGGCCGCAATTCTAGGATTGAGCGTAACTTATTAACCCGTTCGTACGACTGAGTTGCGCTCTTAACCCACTCACTACCGTTCGCGGTTCTGTAACAATGGCGCTACCGTCGCGCGATCTGCACTTTCGTCCCATAGTCGAGTGAGGTGTAGAACTTCCCTCGACCTTGCGGCGTTAGATCGAGGATGTTCCAAATAGGACTCAACTCATCGATGCCACGCTCTTTGATGTTCGGATCCAGCCAGGGATGACCACTATAGAAATGCCGCAGCGTGCCGTCACTGTCTTTCGTGAAAACTGAAATCTGCGAATCCTGATTCCCTTCCTGGTCTTCGCTGCCGAGATCGTACTTGAACGGGCTGTCGCCGGCAGAGAGCAGACGCAATCTGTCCCAGCCGCGTTCGCGCGCATACGCTCGGAGCGTGGCCGGATCGGCGGCCGCGACGATGGCGAAATCAGCGTTCTGGGCAAGGTGATGTACGACGCCGTTGTAGCCATCAATCCAAGCAGTGCACATTGGACAAGCCGCGGTCTGCTTCTTTCCAAACATGAAGTGGTAAATCACGAGCGAACGATCCGGCGCCGTGAACAATTCGCTCAAACGCACTTTGGTGACCGGTTCATCACCGCCCGCGTGAGACCGTGGGTCTTCGGCAGAAACCCGACCGTCAGCGGGGGTGCAGTCTAGAAACTCGTAGTCCTGAATCTCAGCACCTTTCGGCAACGCGCGACGCAGCTCGGCCACGCGTTCCCGCGCCTTCATCAACTCAATCTCCGCCAACCGGACCTCTTCGCGCTTGGCGAGATAGTCAGCCGACTCGTTCGAGAGATTCGTTTGACGATAGGTCCCGTCGATCATTTCCTTAACCATGACGTGCCTTTCAATTTCTGGGAATAAGTAGTTACGAGGGCTTCGTAAATCTTACGCTCAACACAGCGTTAAAGGTAAGCTCCGCCTGTTATGTGCACAGGCGATAACTTCCGGATTTGCTGCGGGGGGTTCGTGTGATTCGGCCGGTATCTTTACCCTCGCAAACTCAGGCGGCATTACTGCTATTCGAACTCTCGCCTTCGCCTACTGGTTCGGCATTGGTCCGGATGCTGCCTACTCTGCCTGCAGTGATTTCAAATTCCAGGTAAACCGGTTTCTCATTACGCAAGAGATCGAGCACGTGAGGGTAGTCCGACGCGTGATAATGGCATGATATGTAGCCGCTCGTTTTTTGCGTGTCAGTATTTGGCATCGTCTCTGGGCTATGGTGAAAATACGCGGCGCCAAGCATCTCATTATTCTCATCTCGCAAACCAATAATCGCCTTGTAAGGATGGCCAGTGAGATTCCTCGCCCCGGCATAGTAAGCAACAACGTAATTTTTTATTTCCTTGGTCGCCATCACGAGCGCCTCCTCGTCGTCGAACATGAGATCTGAGAATTTATAAATTCCGCGGCGGCTGCCGTAAGTTATCCAGTGTAGCAGGAGAACTAAAAAAGCCCGCGAGATTTCTCTCGCGGGTTCTTCTCATTAATCCGCGCCTTCCTATTTCTCCCAAGCAGTAGTCCGCGCAGTACCATCGGCTCCTGAACTTGACTCGCTATCTCGCGATACGCGGCAGCATCTGCGCGTTCCACTTACTAAATTCAGCTGTGAGCCGCGCGAGTACGTCTGGGTTCTTCTTGGCGAAATCCGCCTGCTCGTGCTGATCGTATGACAAGTCAAAGAGTTGGCGACGGTCGCCGGTGCGAACATACTTCCATTTCCCTTGCCGGACCGCGTCTTGATCGTAGATGCGCCAGAAGAACGTGCGATCTAGAAGCTGGTTTCCGCCGCGCATCACCGGTAACAAATCAATGCCATCCAAAGGATAATCCTGGGCAGGTTTTGCTCCCGCGGCAGCGAGGATGGTAGCCGTCCAGTCCATGGAGATCGCCATCTGATGAGTTAGGCGATTGGCCGGAATCACGCCGGGCCAGCGAATAATTGCGGGCACGCGAATGCCGCCTTCCAACAGGTCGCCCTTCTCGCCAGAGAACGGCCATTGATATGAGAAGCGCTCGCCGCCGTTATCGCTGGTAAAGATCACGAGAGTATTTCTGTCAATGCCCTTCGCTCTTACAGCTTGCATCACGCGACCGACACCTTCATCCAAAATGCGCATCATCTCCGCGTACAACTTAAGCGAGCCGCCGCCCGCCATCGTCACCGGTTCAATCGTTTTGTCGGTGAACGAAACCTGCTCTCCGCCTTTGCGATCCTGCCAGGGCCAATGCGGCGCTGTGTAATGAAGACTCAAATAGAATGGCGCCCTGCGACGTCGGCGGATGTAATTGACTGCCCGCTCGGTAAACAAATCGGTGAGATAGCCATGCCGTTCAACCGGCTTGAGATTCTCATACAAGTCAGGCTCGCCTATTCCGGTTTTATGCAGATGATAATCAGCCGCCCCGGCGAGAATTCCAAAAAACTCGTCGAACCCATGTGCATTGGGCCCCCACTCTGGACGAAAGCCCATGTGCCACTTGCCAATCAGGGCCGTGTCGTAGCCGCTCGTTTTGAGAAGCGAAGCAATCGTTGGATGACCCGGATCGAGACCGACGCTCCGATTGTTGGCAGGTAACGGTTCTATCAATCCGATTTTGAGTCGCGCGGGATATCGGCCCGTAATGAATCCGACGCGTGTAGGGGTACAAACCGCAGAAGCGGAATACGCGTCAGTGAACCTCAATCCCTGCGACGCAAGAAGATCGAGATTGGGAGTGCGGTAGTCTGGTCGCCCATAACAGCTCAGATCGCCCCAACCAAGATCATCGGCCAGAATGAAGATGACATTGGGCCGAGACGTTCGCGACCGCGCACGCCAAGTTGCCAGCGGATTGGTCTTTCCGAGGATGGTCTTGCGACTTATCAGTAGCGAAGCGCTGGTGGCTAGCCCGCCGAGAAAGTTCCGCCGAGTTAATTTCATGAGCGGATACTACAACATCTTGCCCGCGGGTTCGGTTTGCCTTAACCAGACGAAGCTGCGTTGCAGTGCGATCCAAGCGAGCCGCTCGCCTAACGTGTCACACCGTGGAGCGTTGTGTCAGAACCCGGAGCGGTAGCGATGGGATCGACACTCAAGTTGGGCAGTGAAGCGGCGGCATCGACCCACTCAGTAGCCTCTTGATCCGGTCGCTACCGCTCGCGGTTCTGACACGGCTTGCTACTGCCCGCGATTCCGTATTCGTGACGCTACTGCCCCGAACGCGCCGACTCAGCGAAAAAGCCCGCGAGATTTCTCTCGCGGGCTTTCGTTATTAATCCCGGCGGCTTCCTACTCTCCCACGCAGTTGCCCGCGCAGTACCATCGGCTCCAAGAGGCTTAACTTCCGTGTTCGGGATGGGAACGGGTGTGGCCCTCTCGACACAACCACCGGAAAAGTGATGCGATTTCGAATTGCGAATTTCGAAATCAGATGTGAAAGAACTTTTTCGGTAGCGGGGGCCTGGTCGTCGCGTGCGAGCCTTGGCTCGCACAGCTAACAGGCTGGGTCCGCGCTACGGAACCTGGTGGAATTCGAAATTGCGGATTCCAAATTCCAGATTCAAAGAAATCGAATAGCGACTACACAAGGCAAGCTGTGCGTGTCTGAAATTTACGCGCGCGCTCGGAATCTCAGATTTCAAATTCAAGATTCCCAACCACGACTAAGAACAAAGCTCAAAGCACCAAGTTCTAAGTTCGCGTTGCTGCTAGTAAATTTTACGGTCAAGCCAAGGGACTGATTAGTAGTGGTCAACTGAGCACATTACTGCACTTACATACCCACCCTATTAACCTGGTGGTCTACCAGGAGTCTCACTGTCAGGATTAATCTCGGGTCTGGCTTCACGCTTAGATGCATTCAGCGTTTATCCATGCTCCACATAGCTACCGAGCGTTACCGTTGGCACGATAACTCGTACACTAGAGGTGGATCCATCCCGGTCCTCTCGTACTAAGGACAGATTCCCTCAATCCTGCTGCGCCCACACTAGATAGGGACCGAACTGTCTCACGACGTTCTAAACCCAGCTCACGTACCGCTTTAACCGGCGAACAGCCGGACCCTTGGGACCTTCTTCAGCCCCAGGATGCGATGAGCCGACATCGAGGTGCCAAACCCTGCCGTCGATGTGAACTCTTGGGCAGGATCAGCCTGTTATCCCCGGCGTACCTTTTATCCGTTGAGCGACGGCCCTTCCA